>BNJU01003295.1_pt1 | contig 956778 bp, 897 predicted proteins | sample 8539281 | NCBI WGS metagenome assembly BNJU01 (sample SAMD00202456, study PRJDB9452) | human saliva metagenome | isolation source: human saliva | place: Japan | reverse complement strand
GTATTGTGGTTTCTATTGTTTTGGCTACAATGACTAAACATTGTGGGTAGCAAACTTATGAGGAATAATTACGGGAGGTTAGTTGTTTGAGGAAGAAGGGTGTGTAGTTTTCTTAGAAGTTACAAGCTAAAGTTTTTAGAACGAAGAGGGAGGAGGGTGAGAAACAGAAAAGGTGTCTACATATCGCATGCAGACACCTTTTAATATGTATGAAAAAATTAAAAGTTCGTTTTGAATGTTTTGTTTTTATCCGAAGTCGTCGAATCGAATAGCGTCTTTCTCTACGCCAAGGCTGTCGAGATAGTCGGTAACAGTCTTAATAAGCATAGGAGGTCCGCATAGATAATACTCACAATCTTCTGGTGCTTCGTGGTTTTTCAGATAAGTGTCTCGTATGCAGTTCACTGCAAATCCCTGATAATACTTCACGCCTTCAGCATCTGCTACAGGGTCTGGCTGGTCGAGCGAGAGGTGCATGTGGAAGTTTGGATATTCTTTTTCGAGTTTCCAGAAGTCGTCAAGGAAGAATGCTTCGCTTAGCGAACGTGCTCCGTAGAAGAAGTGCATTTCTCTATCGCGAGTGTGCAATGTGCACAACATGTGCATAATTTGGCTACGCAACGGAGCCATACCTGCTCCACCCACCAATCCATATCATTTCTTTTCCTGATGTGAAATTAGGTGCAAACTCTCCGTAAGGACCACTCATCATTACTTTATCGCCAGGTTTTAGGCTGAAGATGTATGATGAGCCAATACCAGAGGGTACATTTTGGAATCCTACTTGTGGGCGTGGCAAGAATGGCGGAGTAGCAATGCGCACGGTAAGCGTAATTATATCGCCTTCTGCAGGGTAGTTCGCCATAGAGTAAGCACGCACTGTGTCGTCGGGGTTGCTAGCTTTAGCGAGAACAAATTGAACTTTTCCCATGTTGGAAGATATTCTTTTCCAATGAGTTCTTTATCGAAGTCTTTGTTGTAGTCTATGCAATTGTACTTTGGAATGCGTATTTGTGCGTACGAACCTGGCACAAAGTCCATGTGTTCGCCTGGAGGTAATGCCACTTTAAACTCTTTAATGAACGACGATACATTAGAGTTTGAGATAACAGTACATTCCCATTCTTTAACGCCTAATACGGCTTCGGGTACTTTTATGGAGAGATTTCCTTTCACTTTAGCCTGACAGCCCAGACGCCAATGGTCTTTTATCTCTTTACGAGAGAAGTGTGGGCGTTCCGAATCGAGTATTTCTCCGCCTCCTTCCAGTACTTGGCACTTACACTGACCGCAGCTTCCTTTACCTCCACATGCTGAAGGCAGGTGCACTCCGTTTTCGTTTAGTGTAGCCAGAATGGTGCCACCTTGTTCCACTTCTAATTCTTTTTCACCATTAATGGTTATCTTAACCTTTCCACTGGGGCTTAAATACTTCTTTGCAACAAGCAGAAGTACAACCAAAAAAAGTATTGTAACCAAGAAAACAGCAATGCTGTATAATATAAACTCTGCCATTTTTGTATTCTAAATTTTAAGTCCTGAGAAGCACATCATAGCCAAAGCCATAAGTCCCACGGTGATAAATGTAATGCCAAGTCCTTGCAAAGGTTTTGGAACATCAGAGTATTCCATTTTTTCGCGTATAGCTCCCATCAGCACAATTGCCAAACACCAGCCAATGCCAGAGCCGAGTCCGTAGATGAGGGCGTCCCAAACAGAGCCTATATATTGCGAGCTTGCAGGGTCGAGACCTATGCGTTGCTGCATAAAGAGGCTTGCTCCCATGATAGCACAATTCACTGCGATGAGTGGAAGGAATATTCCTAATGCACCGTATAGTGATGGAGAGTATCGCTCTACAGCCATCTCTACTATCTGCACAATACCAGCAATAACGGCAATGAAGAGAATAAAGCTAAGATAAGAGAGGTCTACACCTTCTATTAGACAATCGGGTCCGAGCACTTTAGTCTGTAACAAATAGTTAACAGGCACTGTAACAACCAACACAAAGGTTACGGCTGCGCCCAATCCGAACGATGTTTTAACGTTTTTAGATACGGCTAAGAATGAACACATTCCCAAGAAGAATGCGAAAATCATATTGTCCACGAAGATGGACCTGAAGAATAAGCTAAGTAAATGTTCCATAATTATTTTCCTTCTCCCTTATAGAAAAATGCTCGATGAGCCCATATTACACAACCAAGTAGTATCAACGCCATTGCAGGCATAGCCATCATACCGTTGTCTACATATCCCATATCGTAGAAACTTTGTGGAATTATCTTAAAACCAAGTAAGCTTCCACGCCCAAAAAATTCGCGGAAGGCTCCTACTAATATCAAAATGAGTGCATAGCCTAACCCATTTCCTATTCCATCGAGGAAGCTTGGCCAAGGCTTATTGGTCATAGCGAAAGCCTCTAAACGTCCCATCAAAATACAGTTTGTAATGATAAGACCCACATAAACCGACAATTGCACGCTAACATCGTAGGCAAACGCCTTCAATATTTGGCTTACAACGGTTACCAAAGCAGCCACAACAACCAGCTGAACGATAATACGAATGCGGTTAGGAATGGTTTTTCTGATAATTGAAATAATCACATTCGAGAAGCCCGTAATAATGGTTACGGCTAATCCCATTACTATAGATGGCTTTAATTGAGAGGTTACAGCCAAAGCCGAACATATACCTAACACTTGAACAAGTATAGGGTTGTCGAGGTTTAATGGGTTTATAAAAACCTCTCTATTTTGTTTTGAGAACAAACTCATAATCTTTTTGTTTTATATTAATTTATTTCTCAATATTACTTTTCTGTAAGAAACTTAATGTATGGGGCTAGTCCACCTTTCTCGTTGTGGAACATTTCAGAAACGCCATTACTTGTTAAAGTAGCTCCAGTAACGGCATCTACCTGATTGTTTGGCTGTTCTACCTTCTTTGTTACACTAAAAATTATATGTTGTTTTTGTGCATCTAAGATGTTTTTACCCTTGAATTTATCTTGCCAAGATTTGTTATCTTTTATTTCTGCGCCCAGTCCGGCAGTTTCACTTTCGTGGTTAAAGTACACACCGAATATGGTTGTTTTATCTCCATTCAGGGCTATAAATCCGTTAATAGGTCCCCATAGTCCGTTACCATATACTGGTATAACATACTTATCTTGTCCATCTACCTTACAACGGAATAGCGCCAGTTTACCTTCTTTAGCATCTTTGCTATTCAGTTTAAAGCCTGCATCTACACCGCCTTGTGTTCCTTGTTTCACTACTTTTCCATTTGCGTCTATAATATCGTCGGCAATAATAATTTGATGCCAAAGCTTTTGTGCTGTTTCATCAGACATATTACGGTCTTGATTTAGTGCAAACAGAATTTGTTTCTGGTGGTCTAAGCGCACATTAGCATCTTGCTGTGGGCGTAATGCCTGAAAAACAAAAGCAAGCAAGAATGCTACAATAAGCACAAGAACAACAGAATAGATGATTGTATACGAATTACTATTAGTCTTCATTTGGTATTCTCTCCTTACATTTTAGCACGTTTAGTACGCTTGTTTATATTAGATTGAACCACACAATAGTCTATTAGAGGAGCGCACATATTGCCAAAGAGTATGGCAAGCATCATTCCTTCTGGATAACCACGGTTCAATACACGAATAATAACTGCCATAGCACCTATTAAGAAGCCATAAATCCATTTGCCTTGCTCTGTTCTTGCAGAGGTAACAGGTCGGTAGCCATAAAGACTGCACCAAAGCAGAAGCCCCCTAATACTATATGTTCGTACCATTGCAGTGGACTTGCTCCTGTTGAATGGAATATTAGTGCCATTACAATGCCACCAACAAACACGCTAAACATAGTTTTCCAACTTGCAATGTTCGTCCAAATCAATATAATAGCACCGATAGCGATGGCGATGACAGATGTTTCGCCCACCGAACCGGGTATTAATCCAAGCACCATATCGCATACTGAAGCATTTACAGAGGCACCTTGAGCAACCTCGCCCAATGGTGTTGCCATTGTAAATCCGTCAGGAAGCGTGTAGCCAAGCCCACAAATCTGATTAGTAGCTGCCCAAATCTTATCGCCAGTCATACTCCCGGGATAAGAGAAGAAGAGGAATGCACGTGCAGCAAGTGCCACATTAAAGGTGTTCATACCTGTTCCACCAAATATTTCCTTTGTGAATATCACAGCAAAGCCACTGCTAAAGCCAACATCCAAAGGGGTAATGTTATGGGAACTATAAGTGGAATAAGAATACCACTTACCAAATAGCCTTCCTGAATCTCTTCGCCTTTCCACTGTGCCCAGGCAAATTCAATTCCCAGACCCACAATATAGGATACTAAAATTTTTGGTAACAGCATTAAAGCGCCATACAGAAACATTCCCATGCAGGTTGCTTCGCCTAGTTTGCCGGCAGCTAATGCATTTTGATAACCTATATTGTACATTCCAAACAGCATTGCAGGTATTAACGAAATAACCACAATACTCATTATTCTCTTAGAATCGATGGCATCATGAATAGATGTTCCGCTCTTTGATGTTTCGTTTGGAACATACAGAAAGGTGTCCATACCATCGTAGATACTCTTGAAAGCGTGCCATTTTCCGCCTTCTTCGAATTGCGGACGCAGCTTGTCAAGCCAATTTCTTAAGCTCATATTGTATCTCTTAAAGTTGTTAATTCTCTATTATAATATAAGGTGTATTTACGCATTCTCCTTTCGTAGTGTGTTCAAACCATTGCGCACAATTTGTTGTAATGGTTGTTTTGAACTATCAACGAACTCTGCCAAAGCAAAATCTTCAGGGCTTACTTCGTATATTCCCAGTTCTTCTTGCTTGTCTATGTTGCCTGTTATAATGGCTTTAACAAGATATTCGCCATATATATCCATTGGTAACACAGCGTCATACTCACCACTCATAATTATATTACGCTTTCCTCCCTTGATGCGCGCATCTAGATCGTATTCTTTATTCTTGCCAAAGAGCCAGCTAAAATAGCTTCGAGATGTTGAGAACTGGTTGAAACGAGGCATTATCCAACCTGCAAATTCATTCACATTGTCGCCTTCTGGCATTGCCACAACCTCTGATGTGTGTGCTCCAAGAAAACTTTTATCGTCTGCAATAGTACCTGTTAGTGGGTTTCCGTTTAGAATACGCACATGTTCTGTGCCTGTTAGTCGTCCTGCAACAATATCTTTAATGGGTGTTCCCACTAATGCTTTCACGTAAGCTGGGTCTTTCACCTTGCTACCTGCTACGGCAACAACACGTGTTAGGTCTACTTTTCCTGTAAGAAATAGCTTTCCAAAGAATATAACAGCCGTTGGGTCTACCGTCCAAACCACCTCTCCTTTGTTTACTGGAGATAGGTGATTTACCTGCACACCCACATTTCCTGCTGGGCATGGTCCATCAAATACAGTCAGTTCTACATTCTTTGCCTTTGTTAAAGCATCGCTGTTCTGCTGTATTCCAATGGATAAATAAACCTTTGCTATCTTAGAAAGTGCCGTTAATCCTACCTGAAAACTTTCTTCTTGTCCTTTTAATTCGTATTCAAAGTCGCCCGCTAACGGCTTATCTCTTAGCGCTGATACGAATATTGCCTTGGGTTTTGTGTCGGGAGTGGTAGACACTGCGTAGGGCAATTGGTTGATATAACCAAACAAACCTGCCTCTAAAAGTGCATTTTTCACTGTTTCTCCATTGAGTGTTTGCACATCTTTTACGCCAAAATCAATAAATTCTTGCTCTCTATCGGGTTCTATACTTACATATAAAACCTTTCTGCGATCGCCTCGTTCCACCGATTTTACGGTACCACTTACAGGAGAAGCAAAGCCTACTTCCTCCGCATTCTTATTCACAAAAAGCGTCTCCCCCGCTTTTACATGGTCGCCTGGCTTTACTTTTAGCCTCGGAATGATTCCTACAAAGTCGTCTGGTACAAGTCCATACACCGACGATAATTCTTGTGGCATAGTCGTTTCCTTAGCACGTCCTTTGAGTTTTATGTCTAACCCCTTATGCAACCTTATTTGTTTTGTCATAAATTTAAATAATGAAAACGTCACTAAATGAGTGTGCAAATATAGCTATTTTTAATCAGTTTAGAAAACTTTTCGCTTCATTAATTTCACTATGCAACAGAAAAATAGTAGTTTTGCACTCGCTTTGAAGATATTAAAGACTCTTATTCGTTGGGGTGTATGGACAGCCATAGGGCTATATCTGCTTATAATTATACTGTTACACCTTTCGTCTGTGCAACATTTCGTAGGTGCGCAGGTTGCTGGTGCACTTGAAAAAAAGTTAGGAACAAAGGTTAAAAATAGAGCGTGTAGACTTGGGGTTTCCTTAACCATTTCATTGTAGACGGACTTGTTATTAACGACCAAAGTGGTAAGCAAATGGCGAAAGCATCGCGTATTGCTGCCAAAATAGACATTCTTTCGCTTATCAATGGGGGGAAGGTGCGCATCTCGTCGGCACAGATTTTTGGACTGAATGCCCTACTCTACCAAACTTCTCCTACCGAAAAACCTAACTTCCAATTCCTTATCGACTCGCTAAAATCGCACGATACCACTCGCCATACTCCATTAGACCTTAATCTTCAAAGTCTTATTATACGGCACAGCAACGTGCGCTACGACCTTCTTTTCGGCACCTAACACGCCCAATAAACTAAACCTTAACCACCTGAATATAACCGAAATATCGGGGCATATTGATATTGACACGCTTACAGATAGCCGTATTTTGCACCCAAATACATAGTCTTTCGTTCAACGAAAAAAACAGGGTTTAAATGTACAAAATCTACGTTTTTAAGCTGAGGGCTAATAAACAATTAGCTACCATAACTCAGCTCTTTGTTCAGCTGCCACAGTCTAAAAATTAATGTACCTTTCTATTCTGTGCGCTTTAATAATAGGTATAAAAAAACTTAATTTTTGCTACTGCTTATCACCAATTACGCACAGAAAAAAATCGTATATAACACCTGCCGATATTGCCTGTTTGCTACCTCCATTGCTTACTTTCGACCAGAAATTGTATTTCAATACAAATGTTTCTGGAACAGCTAACCAGCTGAAACTTAAAACGTTTGCACTGCATTATGGAAACAACGAGGCTGCTATTAGCTGCAAAGGTATGCTCTCTCAGCTCGCCAAACAACCAGCATGGAAGTTGAATTCGCTGTCGGTGGTTCTTAAAAGTAAACTTATTCAGCACATTAACAGTGCCTTCCAACTAAAGTTGCCTGCCGAAGTTATGCGCTTAGGAGATGTGCGTTTCAAAGGAAAAACACAAGGAACACGAAACTACCGACACGCAAAGGGCTCTCTTTTGCTTGCACATGGCAATGCCAACATAAACTTTCTACAGCGTGGAAAAACCATTAATGCCGAACTGTATACACCACATTTCACACTCGGAAACATTCTTACATCATCGCAACTTGGCTCTATTGCTGCCGATATAAAGGTAGAAGCTAGGTCCGATTTGCACCATATCAAGGCAAAAGGGGTTGTTCCTCGTTTCGACTATAATGGTTACACTTACCGAAATATTGCCGTAAATGGCAATTATACTAACGATACTTTCAACGGAAAAGCATCTATCAACGACCTCAATGGCAAACTTAGCATTGATGGTATGGTGGGAAACATTCGCAAGTTTATAGAGAAAAAGGGATTAATAAGGGTGAATGCACGCATTAATGCCGAACGTTTAAACCTGCACAATATGCACATTACAAACGCATTGGGCAATCGTACTCTCTCGTTTCGCACTACTTTAGCTGGAAGTGGAACCACGCTTAACAACCTGATTGGCAAACTTACGCTCGACAATTTTGTAATGCAAGAGGCGAACAACCGTAGCTTTAAGCTAAACCATCTGGAACTTAATGCCGATAATAAACTTGCTGGTAGGTCCATAAAGCTACAGTCCGACTTTGGAACGCTCGCCATTTCAGGACGTTTCAACTATGCTTCTATGGTGCAAAGTGTGCAAAATGTGGTGGGCACATATCTCCCTGCTCTCGTTGAAACACCTCACCGATGGGACAAAACCACTGCTAACAATGTGTTCCACATAGAGGCTAACATAACAAACACACAGCTTTTACACGAACTAACAGGACTTAAAATTGGTCTTTTGCCATCGCTTCAGCTTAAAGGCGACGTAAACGAGGCTCACAACACTGTGGCGCTTAACATTGCCGCACCACGTGCCAACTATGCAAAAATACCGTTTCGAGAATATCTCTTGCACTTTCCACTCTCCACAATGCACTAAACATTGGCGTAAAAAGGCGAATGGATAGATGGCGCAGGACGGCGTATTGCACTGCAAACCATAGCTACTGCACAACACAACGAACTAAATACGCTATCGTCGTTCAATGCTTTTGCACAGAAAACTTTCCGTGGACAGATAGATTGTTCTGCACAATTTGAACGACAAAGGGGTAACAAACTGGCTACTCATTTACACTTTGCACCGTCTAAAAATACGCATTGATACAATTGATTTACAGGTACAACCATCAGAAATTTCGTATGTTCAGAACCATTTAAATATACAGCATTTTCGAACTTTCTAATAAGGAACAACACATTATTGTTAATGGTTTAACATCGGGAAACCCTGCCGATTCGCTCACCGTACAGCTTAAAGACATCGATGTTCCATACATTCTCGACATTGCAAACTTCCATAGCGTGGGCTTTAATGGGCTTGCTTCGGGCAATGTTGTGCTAAAATCGGTTTTCCATAACCTACAAGCCAATGCCAATCTCACGGTTAAACAGTTTCAATTTGAGCATGGCGATATGGGAATACTGTATGCAAAAGCTAACTATTCTAATGCTGAAGGACGCATAAACATAGATGCTGAAACCATAGACGAGGGGGCTTCAACTAACATTGAGGGGTATATAGACTTGCGACATAGCTATATAAATTTGCCAATATATGCAAACGACACACGACTAACCTTCTTAAACAAGTTCTGTGGAACCTTTATGGACAACATAAACCTACGTGGAAATGGCTGGGTAAAGGTGGTTGGACCGCTTAATAACGTTAATCTCGAAGGCGATATGCTGGCTTCTGGCTCGGTTCGCATAACTCCTTTGGGCACCACATATATTGTACAAGATGGCAGGGTTACGCTTGTTCCTAACGAAATAAGCCTCAACAACATTACCATTGCCGACCCTGAAGGACACAAAGCGGTGCTTACGGGCGGATTGCACCACCAATCTTTGCGACATTTAACGTTCGATTTTGACGTGCAAACCAACAATTTGCTTACTTATAACTTTGCTCGCAAGGCATCATCGGGTACTTTTTGGGGACGTATATATGCCTCTGGCAAATGCCAAATAATAGGTCGCAACCACGAAATTACTATGAATGTGGATATAACGCCTAACCGTAACTCGTTCATAACATACAATGCGGCAAAAAACACCATAGACGAAAACTCGTTTATTAGATGGCGCGATATGACACCAGACTCGTTACAAGCCTCTCTAAAGCAAGACACTACATGGCTGAAACGACCTGCAGAAGACGGATATAACAAGAATTTAGCAAGCGATTTGCACATTAACTTCCTCATAAACACTACTCCCGACTTTACATTGGGCGTTCTAATGGACGAGGCTCACGGCGATAATATATCGCTAAATGGTACAGGGGTTATTCGTGCTACCTACTATAACAAAGGGGCTTTCCAAATTTTTGGAAACTATAATGTGAGTCGTGGAGCATACAATCTCACCATTCAGAACATTATAAAAAGGCAGTTCGCATTCGACGAAGGCTCGCTTATAGCATTCGGAGGCGACCCTTATGCTGCCACTCTCGCACTTAAAGGACGATATACGCTTAACTCTGTGCCTCTATCCGACCTGCAAATGGGTAGCTCGTTCCGCACCAGCAACACGAAGGTAGACTGCTTATTAGACATAAATGGTACACCAGAAGCTCCCGCTGTTACCTTTAATCTGAACTTACCAGAGCTTTCTGCCGATGCTAAACAAATGGTACTATCGGTGCTAAACTCCGAACAAGACCTTAACCAACAGGTGTTATACCTACTGGCTGTGGGGCGTTTCTATCCGCAAACTGCCAACAATGCCAATCCAAACACACCCAATCAGCCCAAACAAGCATCGCTCGTAATGCAAAGCATACTGTCTGGAACTATCTCGCAACAAATAAACACCGTGCTTTCTAACGTTATTAAGGACAATCATTGGAACTTTGGAGCAAACATTGCCACTGGTAACGATGGCTTTAGCAATGCCGAATACGAAGGCATACTATCGGGAAGTCTGCTTAACAACCGCCTACTTATAAACGGCGAATTTGGATATCGCGACAACGTTGCTACCAATACATCTGCCTTCATTGGCGATTTCGATATTAAATATCTATTACTGCCCAACGGCAATATAGCACTAAACTTCTACAACAGAGCCAACGATCGATACTTTACACGTAACTCTCTCAACACACAAGGCATAGGTGTGATTATGAAAAAAGACTTTACCAACTTTAAAGAGTTGTTCCATTGGAGAAAAGAAAAAGAAGAAGTAAACAATGGTTAAGCATTAATAATGAGGCAAATAAGTTGTTCTGTTCTGCAACAAAAATGGCTTATTCGTTGTGTAAAATGTATAGTAGCGTGCATTCAGCAAGGGTTATTTATTACGCAATATATACGCAGCAAACATTCCGAAAGGCGTAGGGGACCGATTCATCGCGCCCACATCATCAACAAAAACAATTGGTTGTAATCTGCAAAATATTACGAATTACAATGCCTACGGTAGAAACAAAATATGAGAAAAACAATGCTGCGTAACTATTTGTATGACAATGCTTTGCAAAAAACCACCTTTTTGTGCTGCAAAAGTATGGTTTTTGGCGTGCAAAAACCATACTTTTACATTGCAAAAACCCCCTTTTTGCATTGCAAGAAGGGGGAACTACATTACTCTTTGTGGTTGTTCTGTTGTTGTTTTCGCCACTCATCATCACGTATGTGCATCAGTTTTCTTGCTGTAAGCATATAGTTTACCACTATAATAGCAAGTGTAACTATTGTGAAAACTGTGGACGATTCTTGGAATTTCATATCCCACAACGCCATAAGAGCCATAACCAAACCTAACGATGTTAGTTCTATGGCAAACACACGATAGAACTTTGATACCACTATAGCCTCTCGAACGTTTGCAGGGTGGAAGTCGTTGCTAGCCCAACGCATACCTGGCCGATACGAAATGTAGTGTGCTATTGCCGCAATAATAGTAAAAACAAGTAGCACAGTAATAATTACTCCATTCTTTCTGTGTGCATTTGTTGCCATAACGCCTGCTATCCATGCAAGCAGAAGCATAATTGCCGACACCACTTCGTATAGTGTCGATTCGGTAGTACGAGGTAAACGTAAATTTTCAATTGGTGTTTTCATTGTCTATATTTGTTGTTTTTGTTTCGGCTTTGTCTCTTAGTTGCTGCTTTGGAAGGCGGTGTGCTTTGCGCAGAGCTTCGGTTATTATCCACTGTAACTGTCCGTTTGTGGAGCGAAACTCATCGGCAGCCCACTTCTCTATTGCCCCCATTGTGGTAGCATCTACCCTAAGAATAAAGCTTTTTGTGTTATTTTCTTTCTTTGCCATATAGTTTTAGCTTATGCCAACAACACGTTTTTACAGTGCATAGGCACGGCACTCGGCACGCGCTTATATATATAAGGTGTGGGCAGAGTGCCTCTATAATGTTTGGTTTACATATTCAGTGTGCCCGAATTTACCACTGGTTGGGTGGCGTTTTCGCTACATAGCACCACCATAAGGTTGCTCACCATAGCCGCTTTCTTATCGTCGTCTAAAGCCACAACGTTCTCTTTGTCTAGCTTTTTCAGTGCCATGTCTACCATAGAAACCGCTCCTTCCACTATTTTTCGCGGGCAGAGATTATGGCAGAGGCTTGTTGGCGACGCAACATTACGGCTGCTATCTCGGGAGCGTATGCCAAATAGTTAATGCGAGCCTCTATAATTTCTATTCCTGCCATATCTAATCGTTCGTCAAGCGTCTGTTCCAACAGTTTGTTTATCTCTTCACTGTTGTCTCTAAGTGTCTGTGCTGTCTTGTCATCGTCGGTGTTATCGTATGCATATTGACCAGCTACGTGTCGCAAAGCCGCATCGCCTTGTATGCGAACAAAGCGTTCGAATGCCATCATAATATTGCTTACAGGGATTAACTTTTGCCGTTTTTCGTCTACCGATGTTGCCATTGCTTCAGAGTCAATCTCGAATATTGCCTTGTAAGTATCCCTTAATCGCCACACCAACATCATACCAATTAAAACCGGATTACCTGTTTTGTCGTTCACCTTAATGGGGGCAGCGTCTATGTTTCGTGCCCTAAACGATAGTCGTTTTGTACTAATAAAGGGGTTCACCCAGTGGAAACCTACAGTGGTAAACGTACCCTTGTATTGTCCGAAGAACACCATTACACGAGCTTCGTTAGGGTTCTATTTTCACAAAACCACACATTACGCATATCATACACACTATTAACGCAACACCCAAACCAACAAATAAGCCTCCGGTGGCATTGTTATCTACTTGCACAAAAACCATATATGGCACTGGCAATGCCACACAACAGCAATACAAGCGTTAGGCTTAGCATAGCAAAACCATTCACTACTGTGCCTTTTAAAAGGCAAATTCTTTCTTTTCCATAGTCGTATTATTTTTAATCCGTTTTTCGTATATTTTTATAATATCATTTTTGATATCGCAAAGATACATTATATATCTTAATGGTGTGTCAAAAAAACACAATACTATTATAGAATATTAACGAAACAAAATTATAAAACCATCTTTAATTATCATTAAAACAAATTCCAATGTTCTGAAAAAAAGAGTAATTTTTGTTTTTCGAACATTGCGTTATTGCAAACCGTTAGCAACGTTATTAGCAGTCCGTTCGCAGCTGTAGGGGACCGATTTATCGTGCCCACGTATACGTAAACACCCACGAAATGACGAACGGAAATACGTTATCGTGATGTAAATGCACGTATTCGGTGAAACGAATATCTATATTTGATAATATAAGGATACGGGCGCGATGAATCGGCCCCTACGCCTAGCGGTGTGTTTCGTTGGACATTTCGTGGGTGTTCGTTGGGTGTTTCGTGTGTTTTCGTGGGCATTTCGTGGAATGTTCGCCACGTTATCGCAATCCGTCAGCAGCTGTAGGGGCCGATTTATCGTGCCCGCATATACGTAAACACCCACGAAATGGGGAATGGAAACGCATATTTGATAATGTGAAAACACGTGTATGATGAAATGAATATGTATATTTGATAATATAAGGATACGGGCGCGATGAATCGGTCCCCTACGCCTGGCGGAGTGTTTCGTGGGTGTTTCGTGGGTGAATGTGGACATTTTACGGAGCGTTGGTTGGGCATTTCGTGGGTGTTCGCAACCATTTCACGGAATATTCGTAACACATTAACAACGTGTTTGTTATACTAACGAAAAACAAAAGTATGGTTTTTGCCGTGCAAAAGTATGGTTTTTGGCGTACAAAAAGGGGGTTTTTGCATTGCAAAAGTATGGTTTTTGCTTTTTGAATGTTATGTTGTTGCAAATCGGTAGAAATGTATTTCGTGGTTGAGTGTGAATACTTCACGAAATAGATGTAGATATTTCTCAGCGCATTCGTTGCATTTTGGCAAACCGTTCGTAACGGAACGGCAAATCATAAGCAACATTTTTCCAATTCGTTTACAACGAAATGGCGGTCCAAAAGCAGCCGTAGGGCGATATTTATAGTGCCTCCGCATATACAGTTAGCAATATTATTGCAATATGTTTGTGGCAAATGGAGGAAACATTTCCTAAGTTTTTATGCCTTCTATAAGCATTAGAAAGGCATTCCAATGGCAAGATGTAGGGCTTGCGCATCGCCAAAATGGCGAATATTATAGAGCCTATTCAACCCGGTTTCGTAAGGAACGTGCAGACCAATGCCCCAATCTACACGAAGCATAAAGAAGCCTATGTCGTACCGAAGACCTACGCCTGTGCCGAAAGCCAACTCTTTAAAGAAGTTGTTAAAGTGGAATTGCGAACCCGGTCTGCTGGCATCGCTGTGCAAAGTCCACACATTGCCAGCATCGAGGAATAGTGCACCATACAAATTTCCTACCAAATGCGGACGATATTCCACATTTGCTTGTACCTTTACCTCGCCAGTTTGCTCTACATACGACCGTACGAGCGATGCAGAACGGTAAGTTCCCGGACCAATTTCGCGCACATTGAAGGCACGAATGCTGTTTGCGCCACCCACAAAGAACTGTTCTGAATAGGGAGCAAACCTGCTGTTGCCATACGCCCACACCACCCCTGCGTTTGCATGGGCTGCTATAGACGACTTGCCAGATAGCGCCCACAGTTTAGTAAAGTTAGTTTCGATTTTCACAAACTGGGCAAACGGATTTTTAAACATGGTTTTTTCACGCTTATTCCACTTCTCTCCGCTTGCCAAATAGCCTAAAGCGATCACGTTAGAGGCTTCGCTGACTGTAGACCACCACCTTATGGGATTGGCATATCCACTCGGACTCTGGTACGTATACTGGAATAAGGCTTTCGGAATGAACTGATCTGCCATAGAAACTTCTAAATATGGCACACTATCGGTGAGTGCTTTAAAGCGGTCGGTTACGCTTCTCATATACTCGTATGTAAGCGATAGGGGTTTAAAAATGAACGAATGGCGTTCGCTGGGTGCCCAACTGTAAGTGAGTTCGCCTGCTACCACGTGGCGTTTAAAGTAGAGTGCACGTTTAATAACGTTGGTTGAAGCACTCAAAGTGGTCATTGGCGATTCGAAATAGGTGCGTTGTGGCTTCAGCGTGAGAGGTTTTCCAGCTGCAATAGCGGCAGCTTCGCGTTTTCGCAAACGTTCGCGAAGTATGCGAGGAGGTGTTTTAAACGGATTAAGAAAAACGAGGAAACTGTAGGCTTACCTCTGCTCCGTACTCGGTAATCGTTAATGCGTCCGGTGGTTCCAGCATCGTTGCTGCGTTTTGTTGTCCACTCGTATGCACCATGCAAACGCACATTTAGCAGTTCGGCACCACGGAAAGCGTTACGCTTAGTTACACCTACCACCAATTCGGGTCCATATTTTCCTGTTGTTTTTCCCCGTCCGTAAGCCTCCACATAGAAGTCGTATGGTCGGTCGAACATGAAGTCTAACGTTACATTAAGCGTGCTACAGGTGTCTGTAGAGTTGCTTGGTTTGAACGAAATGTTAGACGCCGTAAACAGTCTGGTGGCGTTTAGGCGTTCCATAGTCTCTGTGTGTTTGCTTTGTTGGTATAGATCGCCGGGGCGAAATTGTAGGTCGTTGGCAATTACTCTGCTCCTTAATGGCGAGTGTCTACCGTTGAAATTAAGGTCGAACCCTTGTTTTTTGCGATGTTGGCGTAGTTCTTCCATAAAGTTTTTTTGCAGATTTACCGTTATTTTTCCTATGCGCCACTGTTTCAAATCGATGGGATTTATGGAGTCGGCAAGCTGCAAACGTGTTATAACTTTACCTCGAACGATGGTGGTATCTGCCAAATAGCTAGCGTCATTGTTCTTATAATAGTAGTAACCATTATTGCGAAACAGGCTCGTAAGGCGTTGTCGCTCTTGTTCAAGTGTGGCAACGTCGAAAGCATCGCCATTTTTTATAATGGCATTAGGGCGTGAAGCCTGTATCAAACTGTCGGCATCGGGTGGGAAATCTACATATTGCAGACTGTCGATGGTCCACAAATGTCCCATATTTACGGTGTATTTCAGTTTTATTTTCTTCTTATTTGATTGCGGAACAAGCTCGTGTGTAATCTTATTATTGAAGTATCCACGCTTATTTAGCAGGTTTTTTCCAACCGTAGCATGTAGGTCGGGCGACACATTAGATAAGGTAATGGGTCGCGAACCGAACACTCTTGTTATCCATCTACCAAACTTTGTGGTATCGGGAGAGAAGGCATTCCATATCCATAACCCCACGGGGAAGGGCGATTTTAGCGACGGACTGCCAAAAAGAGAGAGGCATTTGGCTTGGTGGCTAACACAATATCGAGTTCTTCTTGCACGGCATTGAAGTGGGCATTCTTGGTGTAATTGGTGTATTCGGTGGGAGTCATACCCGTGTAAAGTTGTTCACCTTCTGGCAAAGCACTGGTTGTGCTGCATGCCGAAAGCATAGCCGTGAGCACAAACAAAACAACTATTGCTGTGCAAAAACAAACTGCCACGTGCTGCTATAAAGTGGCTATGGTTGTGTTTATTGTTTCTTTTTCATTTACGAAATTTATTAAACTGTCGCGCTTTGGGGCCTGTTCTTTCTTGCTTTTTAAAGCGAAATATGTCTTTAAAATGCTGCAATTTGCGTCGCCACATAAAGCCTATTCCAAACTCTCCTTGGTTTCCTTCGAGCCAATCGTATGCTTCTCGCTCGTAATAGAGCTTTAAATACTGCGTTTCTTGTCGGTTTAAGCGATACTCTAACGAGAAGTTATCGAAGAAAGCACCGTTCTGTTCGGACACTTGAGAGCCTGTTGAGACACGTCCGCCCATAATTATTCGGAGCCTATTGTCCCACAAACGTTTAGAAAAACGGAAGGTATAGTCGGTGTGAAGACTACCCGATGCATCGGCAGCACTCTCCATATTGGCTGTAATGTCTACCCCCATAGAGTTCAAGGCACGTCCTGTTATGGCGTTTACTTGGTTCTGAAGGAATCCCATTAGAGCATTATTCATAGCCGAATTGGCGGTTGTGCCTGTGCTTCCATCAAAGTACATGCCCGATGCAAGCATAGTAACGGCAAGTTTAGAACGTTCTTCTGCACCCTTAGAACTTAGTTTTCCTTGCATTTCTTGGTCTTCTGGCGCTTGTATAATGAACTCTACGCCGGGGTTAGGAAAGCGTTTCGATAGTCGGACACCCGCCTCAAAGTCTACCATTCGTCCGTTGCTCGATCCATCAGAAACGTTAGTATGCACATTTTCGGTGGCTGTAATGCTAAGCAATGGTGTGGTTGGGTCGCCCATAAACTCTACATAGCTACCTTCTTTTATATTGAAAGTGTGCAATGGAATAATGGGTAATGAATACTTCATTTTACCATCGCTAATGGTGTAACGCCCTCTTAAGCGTGTTCCGTTAGTAGCATCGTACTCCATATTTAGGGTTCCTCCGCCCACAATATCTATATAGTTAGACCGCTCTGGGTTGAGTGCACACACCAAATGAGCCTCGTTATCCACCTCGACACTTAGTTTCATGCTTAGTCCTTCTATATCTGGTCGCTTCACAACGTCCTTTGTTGAGTCGTTAAGATTGGTGAAAGTAACAAGGTTTTCCAGCTCGTTATCGTTGACAAGCTGTGCATCGCGCATTATGTAAGTAAGGTCGGTGTTGTCTAAAATGTCTACTTTTCCAGCCAATTGGAGCGACGATAGTGGTCCTTGCAGCTCTCCATCGAAGTTTACAAAAGCCTTTCCGAATACTTCAGAACGTGCATTTTCCTTTGCATCAATTACCTGGAAGTTTCGTGTTCGCATACGTAAATCGGTGTTCATTCGGTCGAAATTAGAGAAATCTAAGTAGCCAGAGATGTCGAGCGGAGCCTTATTGGAAGCGAGAACCTCAAAGTTTTCGAACTCCACACGACTATGATTGATGAGCACTGGGTCGTTTGCGAAGTTGAGTTTTACCCCGTATGGTTCGCTGAAGACGTAGGAAGAGTCGAGATAAATCTCTCCATTTATATCCATATTTTTTAGTGGTCCTTGCATAGAGAGTGTACCTTCGCCTGTTCCGTGTAGGCCTATTATGCGGTCGGGAATAAAGCCGTTGATGTAACTAAGGGGGAATTTTTCGAGTGTAAACTCGGCATCTAAGCTGCCTTTACCCTTACTATCGTACACACCAATGAGCCTTCCTATCTCTTTATCGTCCCTTGTTAGCATACCATCTACATAGTGTGTGCCATCGCCTTTAGGCATATAAACAAACTCTGCCCCTACATCGCCCATGCTGTTTTGCTCGTATACCATGTTTTTAATACCCATATCGCTCGACACAGTTAGGCTAGATGCTGTTTGAATAACGTGATAGTCGCCATTAAGTTCGCCCGAAATGCGTGGTGCAAATGGTAGAACTTTCATAAGCTGACTAAGTTCGAACTTGTTGATAGATAGGGTGAAGTTTTGCAACGAGGTAGAATCGGTGTCGTCGCTGTATAGGTGTAAACCTGCTTCATCGGTAGCAAGCAGTTGCATTTCTGCCTTTAGTCGTTTGTTTCTGCCTATATATAAGTAGTTGTTAGGCTCTACATTGAATGTCTTGTAGCCCAATATTGCCTGTGCAGAAGTAAGCGAAATGCTTATGCCTTGCCCTTGCATTGCTGCCTGTGCAGATAGTGCAAGAGCTGTTTTATCGTCCATATCGGTTATCAAAAGAGAGGTATTGAGTCCACGATCGAATAGCGAACCGTGCACAAAACCTTGGTATGGATAGCTGTTTTGGGCATTGTTTAGCACTTGTAAGTCGTAGTTTAATCCTGTATCGTTGGTAGTTAGGGTCTACTATTAACGAGTCGGCTTTTCACATCGTTGTATACTAACGAGTCTACAACAATGTTGCCGTTGAGTCCCTTTAGAGGCGATGATGTTAGGTTAATATTGGCTGTTTTAAACACATAACCTTGCTGTTCGAGCAACTTACTAAACAGATTTCCTTCGCCACTAACTAGTTTAAATTGTCCTATGGGGAGTAGTTTTTGCAACGAAGTTTGGTCTATTCGTTTGTTTTTTTCACTTGCTTTTTGCAAGTTGGTTGCTATTTTTTTCGCCTGCTGTTAGCACGTGTTTATAGCTTCCATGCCAGTCGGTGTTCAGTGCAAAAATCGCCTCCTTCAATCACGGCATGGGTAGTATCGGCTCTACTTAGCACGTCTATGGTAACATCGCCGGGTACAAATTGCTTGTGGTCTGCCTGTACTTTCAGGTTACCAAGCATACCTTTCACCATTAATTTGGCTGCCATGTCGGTGCTAAAATCTATGTTTAGTGCACAATTAGACACGAAAGGCTTGTCTACAAACCCCATTTGATAGAGGTCGGCGTGGCGTATCACACCGTTAGCACCCCCATTTACCAAGTTGCCTGCCATTGTTGTGTGAATGTTTAAGTCGCCATTGAAGAGCGAAACAGTATTTCCTTCTCTATGTTCGTCTATCTTTAAATTGCCTAAATAGCCTTCCACAGTGTAGTGTTTGGGGCGTTCGGAGTGGAAAGCAATATTGGCTTCGGTAGACAGAAGGTAGGGTTTGTTTATTAGTTCTAAACCTTTTAGGTTGGCATAGTCTAACTTTCCATTCACGTGAGCGGCAGTTTTGGCACCATTTACACTTGCTGTAATGTTTAAATTGCCAGCTGCTAGCTGTTGTTTTCCGTGTTTATATTCGCCAATTACCATCAAATGGCGCAGTGGTCCACTAACATAGTGATGGTTTTTTAGGTTAGAACGTACATCTATATCTACCCAAGCAGACACCACGTAGGGCTTTTTCATTACACCAAGTTGGTTTAAATCGACACGACGCAACCACCCTCGCAGATGTCCATCTATGTTTTTAGCCGACAGTTTGCCCCGATATGCAAAGTCGCCTCCTAACATTCGGTTTGTGCTAACAATGCGTGCACTGGTTGTTTCGCCATGTTTTGCAATGTCGGTGTTTATGCCATTGAGCACGTAAGAGCCGAAACGAAACTGCTCTATATTGGCTTTCAATCGCAAAGATGCCTTTGGACTGAGCACATTAAAGCCTCTACCATATACCGAAATCATACCAGTGAAGGGGTGTAGACCGGTTTTTGCAACGAAATGTTGTATTTGCAAATTGGTTGCACGCACTGTTACGTTGTAGGTTTCAGTGGTTTTGTTTAGGCTAGCCCGCACTGTAGCGTTCCCACCACCCTCGTATAGCAACATATTTGCAGCATATTGTGGTCCTTGAGCCTTTACTTTTGCATTGAAATCAATACCTGTTGGTATCTTAATGGTGCTATTTACACTTTTTGGTAACAGCTGTTTTACAAAGCGAACATCTTGTAAGCTGCCACGTAAAGCAAGGTTTGCCGATAGGTTTTCGGGCTTTTGCAATCCTGATATCCGTCCGTCCACATTCAAAACCATGTGTTTTGGCATGCGAAAACATAGTTTTTGCAGAGTAAAAAGGTGGGTATTGCCTCGCAAACCCGGTTATGTTTATGCGTTCGGCAGGAATGGAGTGTAGAAACCTTGATGGAACTCTGCCATATAGTAGCGGTTGCAAGTCGTTAAGGGTGGTAAACCCATTCAACGATACGGCAAGTTGTCCAGGATTGTATGCACTAAAGGCATTCAAAGCCATTGTTATGTTAGCCTTTAGTTCGGTTTTGGGCAAACGCAGATAGAGCGATTGCAAATAGAGATTGGCTTTATCGAGCCGGAACTGTGTGCGTAAATCGTTCACAACCAGCCCACTTCGTTCAGTAAAATTGGCTGTTCTAACATTAGCAGAAGTAGCAATGGAGTCGTAAGAGAGTGAGTCTATGCCTATATTTAGGTTGTTCAGTGCTATGTGAGCGGGGTCGAATCCATGCAAAACGTGTGGAACAAAAGTCTTATCGTAGGTAAGTTGTCCCATCACTCCACGCTATTTGGCGCACCCTGATACACCTTATTATATAAGTCTATGAGTGCATTTTTCCACAGTAGCTTTCTGGAAATTGGCACCCACAACCATAGTATCGCCAGGCATGTGTAGGCGGAAATTGGTGCGATAAAGGTTTATTTTATTGATGTTTATCTTCCAAACTGTTTTCTTTTTTGTAGTGTCTTTCGGTGTAGTATCGTTGAGTGCAATGTCGAGAAATCCCCCCTGCACATCGGCATTGTTTAGCATTGCCGTAGTATTGTTAAGGTCTATGCCATGCGAAACCACTTGCAACCGTTCCAAATTGCCCCTTATCTGCAAGTCGCCAATATAGTTCATAGTGTTCGCTTTCAGTCCTTTGAAGGTGAGTTGGTCTATCTCTACTTGTTTTTTTAGTAGTGGAATAAGCTGCACATCTGCCACAAGTTCTTTCACATCTGCCACTGTATCGCGCCTTTGTGGTATACTATCGTTTGGTCGCAATGCCATTACTTGTTCCAATTTTAGGTCGAGTGGGAAGCTAAGCGATACGTGTCCAACCGATATTTCTAGTCCTGTTTTCTGTGAAGCATAGTCTGCTACCTTCTTTACTATCCAGTTTTGAACAGGTGGCAAGTAAAGAAGAACAAGCAAAAATATAAACAATGATATTGGTGCTAACACTATAGCGGTCAGCCATTTCGTTGATTTTCGTATGCGCATAAGCTTGTTTCAGCAGTTGGAACAATATGTTTCAGATTGCAAATGTACGAAAAAAAAGAGTGCAAACAGAAGGTATTGTGCAAAAATGTTGGGGCAGTGGTGTATAGGGTTGGTAGCATTTTTCTCTTCCATAGAGTCTACCAGCAAATGTAAAATTCCCGAAGAACTCTTCTTTCGGCGTAGAAAAGTTGAATTTTTCCCCCTCGGTCTTCTGTTTTTTCGTTTCCTATAAACAAGTATTTTTATGTTATCCCTTGTTGTAATGGAATATACTCAATGAGATTATGTGGTTTTGTCCTTGCCAAGCATTAAAAGTACCAAGGATTTATTTTATTTTTCTACATTCTATTTTTACATTTTTTTTGCCTTCAGTATTACTGATAAACGGACTTTCCAGATAGTATTTTCCTTTCCTGTAATATAAATTCACTGTGGGTGAAACGTTTTTGTCAATATTGGGCATCAGTGTATCTTCCGACAGCGATTTGACAAAATCAAGGGAGAGTTTGTCTTTCGTTTCTGTTTTTACACTGCATTGGACTTCAAAGGCAGTCATTTGCCCATTACCGCTGAATACACATTGGTCAGCCGCAATGCTCAATGTGTACTCTATGAAAGGCGAGGGAACAACGGTCGTATCTGAGATGAAGTATTCATATTCACCGAACCATTTGTGATTTTGGACGGCTACGATAGGTGTGGGGCTGTCTTCTGGTTCTTGGTTATCGTACTTTTCCTTTATTTCTTTGAAATATCCCTTCTCATTGGTAAAGTAATTATGATACACTTCGCCATCTTCCATATACTTATATGTCCATAAAGCTTTATTCTGATCTATTATCTTACATCTGAATGGTGTGCAAATGTTATTGACAAAAGATATGATAAACTCGTCTTTTTCTAAATGTACTGTGTCTATGGGATAATGTACATCTTCCATATCGTACTGTACAAAAAAGTTCTTTTTTTATTGTATCGACATTTATTTTGTGTGCTACATCAAAACAAGCATGGTATATTACGGTGTCTCCATTGTCTGTAATTGTCAATTGCTCCCAATTTCCTACAAAGGAATGGTTGTTGCTGTCTTTTATGTCATACCATTTTTGTGCATTGCTGCATGAATAGAAGAATAAAAGATAAAGTAAGATATTTAATAATTTCATAATTAATTCCTCCTAATTTGTATTACTACATATTTTTTTATAGCATTATATTTTGTATAGGTGGGTAGCCGTTGAACCAACCACCCAGCACCAAGATACATTATTTTATCTCTTCAAAGCTACCTTTTGAATTGATGCGATAGTATCTTCTACGCTCTTTTTGTTTTCCCGCTTTCTCGTTTTCCTCCACCTCGGTATAGTCGTTTAACACTGGTAAAGCACCATAATAACCTGCAAGATACTGCTTTGCGAAGTCGGCATCGTTGCGTATTCCGCGCAAATCGGCTAACGAATAGAGTCGCGTAGATTCATCTTCCTGCTTCTCGGCAAAGTAGAATTGGTCGCGACGCATAATGGAAGGAGACATCAAATTGGTATCGTGGCTGGTGAACAACAGCTGCGAATTGTTTTTATTTATCTTAGGATTGTTGAACATTTCTATCAATTTGATGAGCAAGGAAGGGTGGAAATTACTGTCTATCTCGTCAATAACAATTAGGAATGGGGTGTTTCCCATATTGAACGCCACAAGAAGCAATCCTGCTAAATCGAAGATTTTCTTATTCCCGGACGACTCTCTGTACTCAAGATTCATTGACAATGGCTTGTTGTTACCATCGTGAATAGTTCTTTTCAACAACACTTTATTCAAAGGAAAGTTACTATAATCATTATCAGGATAGCTCTCATCGTCTATCAATTCAATGTCATCGTATTTCATATCGAATCGTTTCAGAAAGGAAAGAAACAATGGTATCGATTCTTTTATCGCATTAATTGAGACTCCTCTGAACACATTTTTATACACAATATTGTTGATTATACGACGTTTTAAATAGCTTACTATTTGCTCTGGAATACCCTTTGCATCGAAAGCAGCAGCGTGAACGAGGAACAATGTGTGCGGATAGGGCAGCTTGGTGGGTATTATCATTCCTTCCGAAGTGGGCAAATTGTTCTCCTTCACCTCGTCGCCTACACGCAAAAACAAGCGCTTCATGTTTTTGTCTACATTACCATAGAGCCACTCGCTCTCTATTTTAACACCGTTAGAATCAACATTTTCTGATGCATCATCAGACTTATTCACCACAAAACCATAGCGATACTTCTTGCCATTCAATAACAATACAATCTGAAAGAAGCAACCTTCGTTAGACGTTTCGAAGAGAAATGGGTCGTAAAGTGGTCGTACTCCACGTGAATCTATCGCCAATGAGCCTACTACTTGCGTAAAATAACTTAACGCCATCAGTATGTTCGACTTGCCACTGGCGTTCGCTCCGTACAGACCAACCGTCTTTAAGAGCGACACGCCATTGCTTTTAACAATATTATCTGCATCAATGTCGCTGCCGGCAGGACTTTTCAAGCCTGTTGCTTTAAAGCTGATTGTCTGCAAATCTCTTATGGAACGATAGTTCTTTACGCTAAATTCTATAATCATAACATCGTGGTATTTCTGCAAAAATAGGCATAATTATAGAACTAACAAAACGTTTTCTTTAAAATTTGCGGTTATTCTGCAAATCCGAAAGAAACGATATCAAATTATAGAAATATGGCTGGCGTGTAACTATCTATAAGCCACGCTGTTGCGAAAACCCATTTTTTGCAATGCAAAAACCCCCTTTTTGGAGTGCAAAAAGGGGGTTTTTGTAAGGCAAAAGTATGGTTTTTACAAACCGATGGTATATAAGCAGGAATGCTCCTTACCAGTTCTGATGTTTGAGATATTACGAATACGCAACATTATTTCGGGGAGTTTCGTGGGTACGGGCACGAAGAATCAGCCCCTACGTCTGGCGGAATGGTTGCTGATAAATACATTATGTGTTAAATGCGCCTTACGTATTCTAATGCTTTCCTTATGACTTTATCTATATCAACCTCCAAAAACGATAGTCATCTACCGATACCATACTAGGAATAGTCATAACACGGTCGAACGTTTTATACGTTCCTTCTTCCTCGTCTACCACCATTTGGTATAGCACACCCTTGTGGCAGACTTTCCCATGCCGTAGTATAGATTCCTTTGTTACGGCAAAACAGCCCAAAAGGTCCATAAAGTTCTCTTCTGCTTCAATAGCCGAAAAGAAGTCAGACAATTGGTGTTCTTTCACGCCAATCCTTTTTAGCAATGTCAAAAGCTTCACTAATGGGGTGTCAGACTGGAAGCGAAAGTTGTCCGTAACACTCACTTCTTCTCGTATATATGCATCTTCGAAGTTGTCTAACACGTTCATCATGTCTTTAATATCGCTTCTATCCAGCCTTATTCCAATAGCCGTTAATCCTTTAGAGACGGTTTCGAAGTTTATTTTACACTCTTCTTTTACATACGATTGTAGGGAGCTTTTTGCATGTTCGGATACTGAATGATAGAAAGTAGTACGTGCAACAAACTCTTTTATATAGCTTTCGTAGTTGGCTTCGCCATAATAGTTACGAAAAATAGTGCCTATTGCAACTGTATCCATCATAAATATTATCTTAGCAAAACCAAACTTATTTTGTGTTTTTATTGGATTTATTTCGTTGTCGTCTCCCTGTTTTTCTGTTGCATTAGCTGTGGTTTTCTTTTCTGTTCGTGTGGAAAATATATTGAAAATACCAAACAATTGCACTGGGTCTATGCGGTCAAAGTCTTCTATTAATAGCACTGGTGTCTTTTTAGTCCCATTATGGCATGTGTTATTAGCCAGCTCATAGGGTCTATTTCGCCTATTTCATTGGTTGCAGCAGACATTTTTGCTATTGATTTTGCAGCTCTTTCAAACTTTGCTCTTGCTATATTTTCTTTTAATCCCCTAAATTTCTTACACTGTTGAGCATATCCTTCTGCCAGCGTAATGGTTCCTTTTAAGAGCATACCCAGCTGATTGCCATTGCTTAATGTAGATGGTGCGAATCGCATAATGTCTTTTACAACATCTATAGTATTCTCGTTGAAATACCATTGCAATAGAATGTGGTCGGGAATTTTAATGTTTGTGTTTAACGTGCCATCTAAAATGAGTTGGAAAAGTAGGTCGCGTTTAACATACTCTAGTATCTGTTCGTTCATTGCAACCTCGTAATTAATAGGCGTAAGCGTATAAAATGCGTATTGGTTGCTATACTTTTCTTTAAACCTTTCTATAAATTCGGAATTTCTTTCGCCTAATTTTACCGAAAAAATGGTTCTGTTTACATCAGCTGCATTCAGATGATTGTAAAACGCTATTAGTTTATTTGCGATATCCATAGGGATTTTTTGGTTAATGTCCTCATACTTAGTGATTAATATCTTTGGCTCCATTACCATACATTTTCGTAATGCAAGCATTGTGAATATACGGTATAGAGCTTTCGATACAAAGTTACTAATAAATTTTTATAGTACAAATTTTTTGCGTAAAGTTTCTTTATATAAACGAAAAAAAATGATATTGGGTGGTTTTCTGTACACTTTTGACGATGTTTTTTCAAGGTATATATACATAGAAAAAAGGTATATATACATAAAAAAGAAGCTGTGCTGCACTTCATAAGTATTGGAACCACGAAGTTTTTTTAGTTTACCGCACAGCATTCTTTTTCTATGTTGCGCAATGTTCTCGGTTCCAATGTACAGCTTTTTTCGCTTTATTCCACAACGTTCCCGATTGTACAACACTGCGTTTTATTTGTTTCAACATAATAGTGCTTATATTTCCACAACATTGTGGAACGCACAACTAAACCTTATAGGTATATTTTCATAATCCCTATTGGCTTTTATCAGTCCGTTGTAGATTTGCCTGTCGGTTGCTTCATAGCAGGTATTGACTACTATATACGAAGCTTTATGGTTAATTACGTTTATTTGTAACTTGCTGCAAAGGTAGATATTATTTTTGAAAAGAAAAGAAAAAACACAATAAAAGTTTTCTGAAAACATCATTTTTTTTGGTTTTTCGCTTTAGGTTCTCTACCCTATCGCTAGTTCGTATATATATTAAGAAGAATCGGACTACGCTATTTTATTGTTCTATTTTCCTATTATGACAAAATAATTATAAGGAAAACGACATTTTGTATAGTGCTTTGTTTAAAAAATATGAAATATATTACATTTCTTTCTCTATCATTTGACATTGTCAAATAAATGGTTTATATTTGTAACGACTTAACATCTGTATCACAAAAGAAAGGAGTTTATATGAAGAGCTTAAATCATTCGGAGTTGTATAACGATAGTACAACCGAAAAAAAAGTGTACAACAAAAAGGAGAACATGAACAATCTCCAAGGTAAAAAGGTGGAAACAACTGACAAGAAACCATTAGGTGGCGAAATATGGTATACCTAACAGCAATACACATATAGTGCTAACGGTATTGTAAAGGCTGTTTCTACGCTTTCGGTGTAGAGGCATTGCCCCTACCAAACTTAGAAAAGCGCAACCCCATTTGGTGGGTTACGCTTTTTTTTATTGCCTAAACAAGTTTATTAGAAGCTATATAACAATGTATATAGAAACACCTGTTACAGCAGAAATCTACCTCCGCTGTTATTCCAAAATATATGTAGCTACCACCAAACAAAAGCCTTTCACATACTCTTGCATATTATACCATTATACAAAAACCCCCTTTTTGCCGTGCAAAAGTATGGTTTTTGGCGTGCAAAAAGGGGGTTTTTACATTGCAAAAGTATGGTTTTTGCAATGCGAAAGTAGGTGTTCTGTGTATGTTATTGTGTTATAGCGAGTTGCAAGTGTACGTGTAAGCACAATTTTATGGTGTTTGCAGATACGTAAACAACCACAAAATGGGGAACGGAAACGCATATTTGATAATGCGAAAATGCGTATTTGTTGAAATGGATATGTATATTTGGTAATGTCAGGATACGGGCGCGATGAATCGGTCCCTACGCCTGAAGGAATGTTCGCCACGTGTTTCGTGGGTGAATGTTGCGTTATAGACAGGTTATTTGCAGCATTTTGGCAGACCGTCAGCAGCCGTAGGGGCCGATTTATCGTGCCCGCATATCCGTATACACCCACGAAATGGGGAATGAAAACGCACATTTGATAATGTGAAAATGCGTATTTGTTGAAATGGATATGTATATTTGGTAATGTAAGGATACGGGCGCGATGAATCGGCCCCTACGCCTGACGGAATGTTCGCCACGTGTTTCGTGGGCAGACGTTGCATTATTAACAATCCGTTCGCAACATTATTGGCAGCCTGTCAGCAGCCGTAGGGGCCGATTTATCGTGCCCGCATATACGTATACACCCACGAAATGGGGAATGAAAACGCACATTTGATAATGTGAAAATGCGTATTTGTTGAAATGGATATGTATATTTGGTAATGTAAGGATACGGGCGCGATGAATCGGCCCCTACGCCTGACGGAATGTTCGCCACGTGTTTCGTGGGCAGACGTTGCATTATTAACAATCCGTTCGCAACATTATTGGCAGCCCTGTCAGCAGCTGTAGGGGCCGATTTATCGTGCCCGCATATACGTATACACCCACAAAATGAGGGAGGGAAACGCATATTTGATAATGTGAAAATGCGTATTTGTTGAAACAAATATATATATTTGATAATACAAGGATACGGGCGCGATGAATCGGCCCCTACGCCTGACGGAGTGTTCGCCACGTGTTTCATGGGTGAATGTTGCGTTATAGACAGGTTGTTTGCAGCATTTTGGCAGACCGTCAGCAGCCGTAGGGGCCGATTTATCGTGCCCGCATATACATAAACATCCACGAAATGGGGAACGGAAACACATATTTAATAATGTGAAAATGCGTATTTGTTGAAATGGATATGTATATTTGGTAATGTCAGGATACGGGCGCGATGAATCGGCCCCTACGCCTGGCGGAATGTTCGCCACGTGTTTCGTGGGCGGACATTGCATTATTAACAACCCATTAGCAACATTTTGGCAGATCGCAAGCAGCCGTAGGGGCCGATTTATCGTGCCCGCATATACATAAACATCCACGAAATGGGGAACGAAAACAAATAAACGAAATATTAAAAATGGGTATTCTCTATCATCACTATTAAGTATTGATTCTGTGGTTTTTACCGTTTTGCACAAAAAAAGTACTACAAAGTAGGTAAAAAGAGCATTTTCTTTAAAAATAAAATCACGAAAAAAATAAGTATTGTGTAAAAGCATTCTTTCTTCCTAACTTTGCACTGTTTAGATAAGCAAAACAATAAAAATTCAAATTTAATATAAACATAAAAATAACAACAATAAACAATGAAGACAAAGTTTTTTTGCGGCTCTTTGCTTTGCTGCCGCCCTGTTTACATCGTGCAGTAAAGATAAAAAAACGATGAGCCTAAAGTTAAGCCTACACCAGAGACAGCACAGATTAAGCATTTCGAAACTCTTATGCCTGGCTACGATTCGTGGATTTATGTAGACCTCGAAACTGGTAAATACGAACAACAAGAAGAGCTTGGCGCACGCGAATATCGCAAATACAACACAATGACAGACTACGAAGTGGTGAAGACAGAACCTGCAAAAGGTAGCGAGAAAGACCTACCAAAGAAGTGGGATTTGGCCTTCCATATTACCGATGTTCGTACCAATGACGGTGCAGTATTGATGACCGACCAAACCAATATTAGTAGTATTAAAACACTTCCACAAGGCGATTATGTTGCAGATGTACCAAGCGAGATATTCGTAGAGTTGGGTGCTATGAAAGCAGGCGGCCTTATGGTAGTGTCAAAAACTATGTTAAACAAAGAAATGGCTAAGTGGGCGAAGAGCACTGGCATGGGTAAACCAAAGATAATTAGCGACAAAGTGTTTGCCGTTAAGTTTAAAAATGGTAACGAAGCCCTTATTTTGTTCAAAGATTACTTAGACGCTACTGGCAAGAAAAAGGCTGTAAGCTTCGACTATAAGTTTATAAAGAAAGCATAACAGAGGCAAACTCTTTTATGCTAAACCATAGCACGAGCGATAAACATAGTGGCAGAAGCATTGCCAATGTTTATCGCTTGGAACGTGGTTAGCTGTAATCTACACCTTATTATATATAAGTTCACATGCCTGTCGTTCCCCTTCGGGAGAGCGATAAGGTGTACTTTATACCAAATTTACATAGAAACAAATTCATCAAAGCTTCAGTAAAATGAAGAAACTATTACTTATTCTCACACTCTTAACAACAACCTTCGCTACTATTTGTGCCGACAACGTTACACCAGAAAAAGGTTATCAGCTATCGGGAACGGTGGTTGATGTAGACTCTGACGAGCCTTTGGCAGGCGCAGTGCTAAAGGTTGAGGGCACCAATATAGTGGCAGGCACCAACAGTAAAGGCGAATTTACACTTGTTTTTGGTGCCAATAAGGTTTACACAGTACGCATTTCGTGTATGGGTTACGCCCCCCGCACAATACAAGTTCCGGCAGTTGGACACCCCACACTCAAAATAAAGATGATTCCAACCAACTCTAATTTAGAGGAAGTAGTGGTTACTGGTTCGCGAAGCGAGCGACCTTTGAAAGACGTTCCCGTAATTACACGTGTCATTTCGCAGGACGAAATAAAAACAGTAAACCCAGTAGACCTAAACACTCTCTTGGAATATACATTGCCGGGTATACAGTTTTACTACAACAGTATGAGCCAAACCACCAGCATTAACTATCAAGGAATGGACAGCAAGTCGGTGCTTTTCTTGGTAGATGGGGAACGAATAAGTGGCGAAGGCTCCGATCATAACATTGATTTCAGCCGTATCAACGTCGATAACATAGAGCGAATAGAAGTGGTAAGGGGGGCAGCATCTACCCTTTACGATAGTCGTGCCATCGGCGGAGTAATAAATATCATCACAAAAAAGAGTTCTCGCCCACTAAATGTACAGCTAAGCTCGCGCTATGCAGGCGTTAACGGACAGAACTATGGTGTTCAAGTGGGCATAAACCGTAGCCGACTAAATTCGCAAACATCGTTCGGGTTCCGCAATCGTAGCACTTATTGGGTGAAAGACAAGGAAGGAAAAACCGTAGAACGTATTGCCCCAGATGGTAAAGCCATTGAAGAAAGAAGCGAACCACGCGATTTGCCCGTGTACGGATATAAGATTTGGGACGTAGGACAACGCTTTAGCTATAGATTTACCGACCAGTTTACAGGCGAACTCTTTGGTTCTTTCTATGCAAACATACGTCCAACCTATCAAGGACGCCGCTATCATCAACGCTACGAAGACCTTGTTTTAGGTGCAAAAGGCAACTGGCAAATGAATAAAAACAACGGTTTCGCATTCTCGTACACCTTCGATAACTACGCCAAAAAAGACGATTACAACCTTGTTAAGCTGGTAGAAAAAGTGTACAACAACATTAACCACAGCGCACGCCTATACTATACGGGCACATTCGGACAGCATACATTCAACGCCGGAGTGGAAGCCGTACACGAAAGTCTACGCCATTACATGATGAAAGATACTGGTATGGTGAGCAGAACACAGTTCTCGCTCTGCGTTCAGGAGGATTGGAAAAATCAATAATGCACTAAACATAGTGGTAGGACTACGTGGCGACAAAAAGTCCAAACTATTCTTTCCACATCACACCTAAGGTTTCGGCTCTCTACAGACCACTTTCGTTCTTAACATTTCGTGCTGGCTATTCGCAAGGATACCGCATTCCCACCCTTAAAGAGCTGTATCAGGAGTTTAATATGGCAGGGTATGATTACTATATATGGTAATAAAGACCTGAAGCCAGAGTATGGAAGCCAACTCTCTGCATCGGTAGAATACGACCGTAACGGGCTTAACCTGTCGCTATCGGCATATCACAACCGTTTCAAAAAACAAAATAACATACGAGTATTTGGCACCCGGTGTAAACTACGATATGCGTTATATCAACTCCGATAACGTAAAAACAACAGGTATAGAGGCTACTGTTAATTACAGAATGCTATGCGGCTTGAGCTTTATGGGGGCTTATACGTATATAAACGACTACAATGTAAAAGACGGATACAACCGTTCGTGGATACGTCCACACTCTGCTAAGTTCAACGTAACCTATAAACGGAAGTTCGGAAAAACCACCGAATCTATTGCACTCAATAGCCAATGGATGTCGCGAATAACACGTTACGCTTACGATTCGGACGCAAAAGCATACGTTCGCTACGTTTACGACCCACGAACAATATGTTCGCTCAACCTGCGGTCGGAACTTCCACGTGGTATAAACCTTGGTTTTATGATAGACAACCTATTTAATTATCACGATAAAGCGTCCGACTCTGATGTGCAACTACCACTCAACGGCATTAGCTACGTGCTTACAGTAGGTATAAACCTGTCCGACTTGTTCAGGAAATAATATCTTTCACATTATTATATATACTGTGCTACACAACTATAATGTATTGCTTACACAGCAACAACACCCTCTCACTATGGCGACAACCTTTTATCGCCATAGTGATAATGCGTTATATCCATAGATATAATGTGTTGTATCCATAGATGTAATGCGTTATATCCATAGATATAACATACTTACACCATAGTGTTAGAACTGTAAAGCCATAGCAACAAAGATAGTTTTGCACACAGCAAACAAACAATATTAAACAGCTAAACCATTCATAAAGAAATAAAAAACGAACAGAATGAAGAAACAAAAAATAATAATCGGCGCCGTTATAGCACTGCTACTGCTTATTGGTTTCGGCGTTTGGAACAAGTGGATGTCCACTACTCGGATAGCATTCATAAACTATCAAACCATAACACTGGGGCAAATTGGTCGTGCAAACGATAATCCGCTCATCAAAATAGAGAGTCTTGACGCCGACGATATAGCCAAAGCCGATGGCTACGATATGGTTTTTGTGCAGGCAATGGGCTTACGGCTAACCGAAGAACAACGTGCTGAGCTTGAAAAAGCTATGAAAAACGGAACGCCAGTGGTGAGTACGCTCATCACAAATCCCGATAACGATTTCTGTTCGGTAGACACTGCCAATGCCAATCGTATGAAAGCGTATATCGACAACGGCGGTCGCGAAAACTATCACAACCTTCTTAGCTATGTAAGAAAGTACATAGACAAAAAAATTATCTATGCTTCTGAACCCGGAAAGGTGGTAGAACGTGTGCTCGGACTACTATATCATGCCGACCCAAACCGTCCCGACGACGAGGACAAACAGTTTAATTCGTTGGCAGAATATAACAAATTCCTAAAAGAAAAAGGACTTTGGAAAGCCAATGCACCCGCTATCATCATAACAGGAAGTATGGGCGAGCCTAAAGAACTAATAGCAGAGTTAGAGAAAACTGGCAATATGGTGTATCCAGTAAACTCTATTCAGCAGTTTGTAGAGGCACATCACGCCGACAGCATTAAGGTTTCAGCTATCATTAATATGGCGCACGGACGCTTAGGGCGATGCTTTCGTAGACTATTTGAAGCGTGTTGATGTTCCATTATTCGCTCCGCTGAACGTAAATCAGCAGGAAAAGAAGTGGGAAAACGACAAGATGGGCATGAGCGGAGGCTTCCTTTCGCAGAGCATAGTTACTCCAGAGATTGACGGAGCCATACGTCCGTATGCCCTTTTCGCACATTATGTAGGCAAAGACGACCTTGAATACGTTGCAGCAATGCCCGAACGGCTCGGCTCTTTCGTGCAAACTGTAAACAACTACATAGCTTTAAAGCACAAGCCAAATAGCCAAAAGCGAGTTGCCATATACTATTATAAAGGTCCAGGACAGAACGCTTTAACCGCAGGAGGTATGGAAGTGGGACCTTCGCTCTACAATTTGCTGGTGCGTTTAAAGCACGAAGGCTACAACGTAGCGGGCTTACCAGATTCGCCAGAGGGCTTAATGCAAGCCATACAAAGGCAAGGTGCAGTGTTCAACCTATATGCTAAAGGAGCGTTCGACGACTTTATGAAGAATGGAAAACCAGCTCTTGTAACCAAAAACCAATACGAAAGTTGGGTGAAAAAGACACTCCGACCAGAGAAATACCAAGAAGTGGTGAAGGCAAACGGCGAGTTCCCAGGCGAATATATGTCTACTCCCGATGGAAAACTAGCTGTTGCACGTGTTCAGTTCGGTAATATTGTGTTGCTTCCACAGAACGCTGCAGGCTCAGGAACCAATGCTTTCCAAATTGTTCACGGCACTAACGCAGCTCCACCACATACTTATATCGCTTCGTATCTGTGGACACAGTATGGCTTTAAAGCCGATGTGCTCATTCATTTCGGTACACACGGCAGCCTCGAATTTACTCCGAAGAAGCAAGTTGCACTCAGTAATCTCGACTGGCCAGACCGTTTAGTGGGCACACTACCACACTTCTACCTTTACACTATAGGTAATGTTGGCGAAGGACTAATAGCCAAACGCCGTTCGTATGCCGGACTACAGTCGTATCTTACACCTCCTTTTATGGAGAGCGGAATGCACGGAGCATACGCAGAACTATCGTCTAAAATAAAGCTTTACAACCAAAACATTGGCAAAAACAAGGCTTTATTGCAACAAACATCGCTTGCTATAAAAGCCATTGTGGTGCGTTTGGGCTTCCATCGCGACCTTGGTTTAGACAGTATACTTACCCGTCCGTACACAGAAGAGGAGATAACGCGCATCGATAACTTTGCAGAAGAGCTCTCAAACGAGAAGATTACAGGACAGCTTTATACTTTAGGCGTACCTTACGAGACCGCACGCATTAACAGTAGTGTACTTGAAATGTGCACAGATCCCGTAGCTTACTCGCTGTTTACACTCGATAAGGTACGCAAAAAAGCCACCGAAGCATTGCTGAAACACCGTTCAGAGTTTAACAGTCGATACCTTTACCCTGCCAAAGCATTGGTTCAGTCGCTAATAAATAGTTCGGCTGAAGTGTCAGATGCCTTTGTTTGCAAAGTAGGACATCTATCTCCAGACGACATTAAGCGTGCCCACAAGATATACGATGACCTTAATGCACCATCGGATATGATGAGTATGATGATGCGAATGGGCTCTATGAGCAAGAAAAACAAAGGCGGAAAGGGTATGCCAATGGGTATGGGAATGGCTAAAGGTATGGGCAAAATGCCGCCAGAAATGGCAAAAGCTATGTCGAAAGGCAAACCAATGCACGCCAAACAAGGAGGTATGCCACCAATGGGACACCCCGGAAAGATGCCAAAAGGTATGGGAAAGAAACCTGAAATATGGGCGGACACCCCACAACAAAGGGCAAACAAATGCCACAAATGGGCAAACCAATGGGCGGAAAGGCTATGCAAGGAATGTCTAAGAAGGGTATGGCTGGCATGGCAGCTATGATGAAAGACAAGAAAAAGTCGTATTCTAAAGAAGAAAAAGACTTTGCTTTTGCGGTAAGAGAACTGGAACGAACGCTCAAAAACATAGCAAAATACAAGCAATACCTTCTTATTAGTCCGCAAAACGAGCTCGAAAGCATCATCAATGCTATGAATGGAGGCTACACTGCCCCCTCTCCCGGCGGCGACCCTATAGTTAATCCGAACACATTGCCTACCGGACGCAACCTGTTTGGTATAAATGCAGAGTCTACACCAAGCGAAGCTGCATGGGAAAAAGGTAAACAATTGGCACAAAACACCATCGATTTGTATAAGCAACGCCACAATGGTGCAATGCCACACAAGGTAAGTTACACGCTATGGAGTGGCGAATTTATAGAAACAGAAGGGGCTACCATCGCTCAAGTGCTATATATGCTGGGCGTAGAACCCGTGCGCGACTCGTTCGGAAGGGTAAGCGACCTACGCTTAATCCCATCTAAAGAGTTGGGACGAAAGCGTATTGACGTTGTAGTACAGACCTCTGGACAGCTCAGAGACCTTGCTGCATCGCGTCTTTTCCTAATTAATAAGGCGGTGGAGATGGCTGCTAACGCCAAAGACGATGTGTTTGAGAACGAAGTTTCTATTGGTGTGAAACTGCAGAACGCCATCTTACAGAGAAAGGAGTATCGCCTAAGGAGGCACGAAAGCTAGCTTCGCAACGCATTTTCGGTGGAATGAACGGCAATTATGGCACTGGCATACAAGCAATGGTTATGAGTGGCGACCGCTGGGAGAAGCAAGAGGACATTGCAAACACCTATATTAACAACATGGGAACCTTCTATGGCAGCGAGAAAGACTGGGAACAGTATAACAAATATGCCTTCGAGGCTGCTCTAACGCGTACCGATGTGGTGGTGCAACCACGCCAAAGCAACACGTGGGGGGCATTAAGCTTAGACCATGTATATGAGTTTATGGGTGGATTGAACCTCGCTGTACGACAAGTAACGGGCAAAGACCCCGATGCTTACCTAAGCGATTATCGCAATACACATAACGTTCGCATGCAAGAAGTGAAGGAAGCCATAGGCGTAGAGAGCCGTACCACCATTCTAAACCCTGTATATATAAAGGAAAAAATGAAGGGTGGAGCAAGCGCAGCTGGTGGTTTTGCAGAGATTGTAGAGAATACTTACGGCTGGAATGTTATGAAACCGAAGGCGATAGATAAAGAATTGTGGGACGATATATACCGTGTGTACGTGCAAGACAAGTACAAACTGGGCACAAAAACATTCTTTGAACAGAAAAATCCAGCAGCTTTGCAACAGATTACAGCCGTTATGCTCGAAACTGTACGTAAGGGAATGTGGAAAGCAACGCCTCAGCAGGTGGCTGATATTGCCAAATTGCATGTAGAATTGGTTAAGAAATACAAGCCATCGGGCTCTTCTTTCGTTACCGATAATGCCAAACTACGCAAGTTTATAGCATCTAAAGTTTCGCCAGAACAGGGCAAAGACTATCAACAACAGATAGAACAGGTGCGCAATTCGGCTGCAAATGCCAACAAGGGTACTGTTATGAAACGCGAAGATATGTCGCAAAGGTTGAAAAACATTCTCCGCTGCTTAGCAAAGGTCTTGTTATTGGTGGTGCTGTGTTGCTCTTTGTAGCTTTAGTAGTATTCATTGTGCGCCGCCGTCGTAATACGAATGCAGAATAAATGAATAATGGAAACCATAGTATACATACTATTTATGCTTGTTTGTTTCAGCTTTTTGCTGAAACAAACTTTCGTAAATACTTTGCAACTTAGTATTACTGCGGTGGCAGCAATGGTGTTTACAGGCTTCGCTTGGCACGTTGCCATCTTGCAATCGTCCACAGAAATAGCTGCATGGTTGGCAAATACAAACTTGGTTCGCGATATTTCTGTGGTGCTAAACATAGACGTTCTCTTGTCTATGGCATTCTGCTTGCTGGCTGCAAACATCAAAATTGGAGAACACGTAGGGCGCAAAGCTCGCTGGCTATATGCCTTTTTACGGTTCTTTCCTGGCATTATGATTGTGCCAACTATATTTGCTTTGCTTGTTGAAACCATATTTATGTTTCCGGGCGAAGACTTCTCGCTCATTGCTTGGACGCTTGGCGGTGTGTTCTGTGGGGCTATTTTGCTGCTCACATACACCATAAAGCGGTTGCTTCCCGAAACTTTCTTACGCTTAGAACTGCTCTTTCTCTGCAATTTGCTCATTGCTTTGGTGGGCATAGTGGCTACAGTGAATGGCAAAACTGCCGTTGTGGGAACCGACAGCACAAACTTTGGTGCCCTCGCAGGTACACTTGCTTTGGTTGTTGTGGTTGGCATTGTGGGAATGTTGTGGCAACGTTGGCACACCAAACGACAAATGAAACAGTTAGAATAACACACACACGTTATACAAAAAACATTTAGGCGCAACACATAATAAATAAGAATATAAAACAATAATACATTATGAACTACATTACAGACATACTCTACTGGATTTCTTCAGGACTTCTTGTACCCGTAGTCCTACTTCTCATCTTCTTCTTTTTGCGGTCGTTGTTGCTCTTGGGCGGCTTCTTCAGTCAGTATCTCACTATGCGCAAGAGTGGCATAATGCTACAAAAAGAGGTAAAACAACTCTCTTCCAATAACCTTTCTACACTTGCAGAACGACTACCAAAAGGCAAATTGCCCGTTGTAACCTGCATTTCTAAAATGTTAGAAAACCGTAACAGTCCTGCAAAAGTTACCTTTTTGCTCGACGAATACGAGTGTATGGTGGAGCGAGAGCTTGAAACGCCAAAGATGTTTACTAAAATGGGACCAATGTTAGGACTTATGGGCACGCTCATTCCTATGGGTCCGGCTCTCGTTGGCTTATCTTCTGGCGACATTGCGTCTATGGCTTACAACATGCAAGTGGCATTTGCAACCACCGTAATAGGCTTGTTTGCTGGCGGAATAGGCTTTGTAGTAAAGGCAGTTAAGCAGCGTTGGTATCGCAGAGATATGGGAATGCTTAACTATATTGCCGATATGTTAGACGAAAACCGCGACAAACAACTATGAGAAGACGACAAATTAAATTTGAACACGACGAGGACGACGACCCAATGAGTGTTGTTAGCAACCTCTTCGATGCTGCAATGGTGTTTGCGGTGGCACTTATGGTGGCGCTTGTTACCCACTATAAGATGACAGAAATGTTTAGTACGGAGAACTTTACCGTGGTAAAGAATCCGGGAAAGCAGAATATGGAGATTATTTCGAAGAAAGGAAAGCAGATAGAACGCTACACTCCATCGAAAAATCAGGACGCTAAATCGAGCAATAAAGGTAAGCGTGTGGGCACAGCCTACCAGCTTGAGAATGGCGAAATTATATATATTCCAGACGAATAACCACACTGGCAACACACACAACAATATTGTTGTTTTTTAAAAACCCCCTTTTTGCAATGCAAAAGTATGGTTTTTGGCGTTCAAAAACCACCTTTTTGTAATGCAAAAAGGGGGTTTTTACGTATAGTAAAATATCCAGCATACATCGCACAAACCATTTATCGTGTGCAAAATGTATATCAGCGAACACACCGCAATATCCATTTATTGCGCAAATGTATGGCAGCGAGCACACCGTAAGGCGTAGGGGCAGATTCATCGCGCCCGTTTTTCAATCCAAACCAAATGGTTTTGATATGTCGAAATGATGCGAAACGCAACGCCATTTCGTGATTATTCGGGCACACAGCCACCATAAATAGGCAAAAACATCTACGAAACAAAGCTATCAAAAAGAGGAAACGAATATAGCTAAGTTATTGTTTTTTAACTAATCGGATTTGCAATTACAAGAAAAAAATAGTTTCTTTGCCATTCAATAAAGTATTTTTTTAACAATACAGAAACAGCACTCGACACACTAAGTGCACGTTGGTTGAAAACAAACACCAAACAAAGGTATATTGAAAAGACATTCCAAGCAAAGCCAATAAGCCGAGCAAAAACTGCAAAAGCAGTAATAAAACAAAGGAATATAACAACTGAAGAATTTTAAAAGAGCTATAACTTTATGAGAAAATTTCTACTTTTGATGATTGCAACATGCTGTTTAACAACAACAATGTATGCACAAGACAATTGGAAAATGAGGGTAACAATGAAGTCGGGAGAGGTTAAAGACTTCCCTTGCGACGATGTTAAAGACGTAACCTTCAGCAATACGAATAGCAATAGCTACCATGCCGATGTGGCTGTAACTAACACTTACAACATATATTACGGCTCTGTGTCCGACGAATTGGCAGCTTACACCCTACACCTTTGCGATGGAAAGCTGTCGAAAGGTGGCTTACCAACCGAGATTAATAAGCACGATATAAGGGTAACTATACTTGCTAAGCCTTCGTTAAACCCAAATAGCGCAGCCTTAACAAGCGGAAACTATACGCTTGTAGATAATACTGACGAGGCTGGAGTGTACCACAAACAAAGCGTTTACATAGAAACTAATAAGATGAATGCCAACGGACAGGTGGACGGTTTCCTAGATTCGCTTACCGTTTGCAACCTTAAGGTGGAACAACGACCTAACGGAACATACAACTTGCTACTGGAAGGCGAACTAAAAGAACACGGAAAAATACGCTTTACATACGATGGCAAGCTCGATTTTGTAAACAAAGACCCTGACACAGGCTACCAAGGCATTACAGAAAATGTAGACTTTAAACCAAAAAGTATGTCGGGACGATATGTAAGAGCTACCGATTCGTATTGCGATTACTCCATTACTTTCTTGAATTGTGAGACCGATGCAGAGGGATTTATAGTAGGAGCAGGCGAGTATTTGAACCTTGTGCTTCTCACAGAATATAAAGTTCCAATGGACATAAACACCATTGTGGGCACCTACAGCGTAGTTATGCCAGTTACAGGAGCTGTTTACGAACAAGGAAAATTCATTGGAGGCACTATGTTTAAGCGTGGAAACACCACCTATCCAGTGGGTTCGTACTACAAAGAGTTTGACGGACAGGGCGGCGAAGCATTCGGATTGTTCAACGGAGGCACTATAACCGTTACACAAAACAATGGCGATATCACTTTCAAAGGCAACTGGACTACACCCGAAGGCAAGAATGTGAAGATGGACTACACGGCAAATGTTAGCAACATTATAGACCAATCGCAACAGCAAACAAGTGCTAACGCCAACCAGAAAACAAACATTGGTAAAGCCAACAATACCAAAACAACACTGCGCACCAACATTAACGATGTGCAAATGCTGGCAACAGTATATTGATGATTAAGAATTAAACCTAACTTCGAGCTTCTGCTATCTCACACAACCATAAGGAAGGCGAGGTAGCAAGCTCTCTTTTCGCTATCGCCTTAGGCATTAAGGCTTTAGAGAACAAACCAAACACCAATATAAAAAAAGCGCATTTTTGGAATGTTCGCAGCATTATTTGCAGACCGTTAGCAGCTGTAGGGGCCGATTTATCGTGCCCGCGTTATTGTAAAAAAATACAATTTTTTTAGTTCGCAAAAAAATTGCGCTATTGATGAAAAAGAAAGTACACATACGCTTAGAAAAAAATATACGTTTTTTTGATTAAAGAGGAATGTACGAGTGTTCATAAAAAGAGTACATTATTCCAAAAAGAAATGCTAAAACCGTTTGGTCTTAGCATTTTCTTTTTATAGAACAAAAAAACCATTTTAAGCACAAAAAAATATTAGAAAAATACACCCACGAATACGCAACAAGCATATCGCAAAACACCCATATTTGTTGCGCCAAATATTCACATTCAAACACGAAATATATTGCTACCAATTTGCAACAACATAACATTCAAAAAACAAAAACCATACTTTTGCAATGTAAAAACCATACTTTTGCACGCCAAAAAGGGGGTTTTTACACGCCAAAAAACCCCTTTTTGTTTTTCGTTAGTATAACAAACACGTTGTTAATGCGTTACGAATATTCCGTGAAATGGTTGCGAACACCCACGAAATGCCCACGAAACATTCCACAACAACGCAACGCACACACTGCTATTTTGGGGTAAATATAAAAAAGGGACCCCATAAATGGAATCCCTTTAACTGCAAACCGTCTGCCATAACCATTGCAAACAGATTGCAACAATGCCACAAACACCCTCGTTCTATTGTTTTTTTACAAAGCACAAGAGCCTCAGGCGCACTGTGGTTTTAGTAAGAACGTGCTATAATAACACGGTGTTTAGCTGGCTTTCCACTCACCATGTCCACGCCTTCGGTCTGTTCGAACATAAAAGGAACACACCGAATGGTAGCCTGAGTGTCTTCTTTTATCTTTGCTTCCGTCTCTTCTGTGCCGTCCCAATGGCATAAGAAGAAGCCACCATCCTTAATTCGCTCTTTAAATTCATCGTAGTTATCACACTCGTATATATGTTCGTTGCGGAAGTTGAGTGCCTTTTGATAGATGTTAGTCTGAATATCGTCAAGCAATTTCTCTATTCTTTCAACAATTCCATCGAACGAAACGTTTTCTTTTTCTAAGGTATCGCGGCGCATTATCTCTACCGTGTTGTTCTCTAAGTCGCGTCCTCCCATTGCTAAACGCACAGGAACGCCCTTAAGTTCGTAGTCGGCAAACTTAAATCCTGGTCGTTTGTTGTCGGCATCGTCATACTTTACGCTAATGCCAAGCTGTCTAAGCTGTTCAACAACAGGCTTTAGCTTTGCCGAAATGGCAGCTAATTGTTCGTCGCCCTTAAATATTGGCACAATAACAACCTGTATTGGAGCAATCTTTGGAGGTAGAACCAAACCATTATCATCGGAGTGTGCCATAATAAGAGCCCCTATAAGGCGTGTGCTTACCCCCCACGATGTAGCCCAAACATATTCTGGTTTGTTATCTTTATTTAGGAAAGTAACATCGAACGACTTAGCAAAGTTCTGTCCAAGGAAGTGCGATGTGCCGCTCTGTAGTGCCTTTCCGTCTTGCATCATAGCCTCTATGGTGTATGTATCTAATGCTCCTGCAAACCTTTCGGTAGCACTTTTCACTCCCTGCACCACAGGAACGGCGAGCCAATGTTCGGCAAAGTCGGCATAAACTTTAAGCATTCGTCTTGCTTCTTCCTCTGCTTCCTCTCGTGTTGCGTGGGCTGTGTGCCCCTCTTGCCATAGAAATTCGGAGGTACGAAGGAATGGTCGGGTGCGCATTTCCCACCTCATTACGTTGCACCACTGGTTGCACATTAATGGAAGATCCCTATATGAGTGTATCCAATTGCGGTAGGTGTTCCATATAATGGTCTCGCTTGTTGGTCGAATAATAAGTTCTTCGTCTAGTTTTGCTGCAGGGTCTACCTCTACTCCACCCTCTTTTTCGTTAGCACGGAGCCGATAGTGGGTAACCACAGCACATTCTTTGGCAAATCCTTCTACGTGTTCGGCTTCGCGAGAAAGGAAACTTTTTGGAATAAGAAGTGGGAAATAGGCATTTTGTGCGCCTGTTTCTTTAAACATTTTGTCTAACTGTGCCTGCATCTTTTCCCATATAGCGTAGCCGTAAGGCTTTATTACCATACAGCCTCTAACGGGCGATTGCTCTGCTAAATCGGCTTTTACAACAAGGTCGTTGTACCATTGCGAATAGTTTTCTGCCCGTTTGGTAAGGTGTTTTAATTCTTTTGCCATAATATATACTATCTTTTTCTATGTCGTCTTTATAGGCAAATTCCCTAACTAAATAGGCAATTCCCCATTGTTTGAATAACTTTATCAGCGTAATTTTGTGCAAAATTACAAAAAAATGTTGGCAAACGGCACTTCAAAATAAAAATAGTTGTATCTTTGTTGCGGTGCCAGTGCATTAAGAAGGCATTGGTTTTGCAGGATAACAATTATGTGTTGTTTCGCTTAAAAAGAATGTAATGTGCTATTAAACCGTATGTATGATGTGCGCATACATATTGTGCAATATGCCAGAACATATATATTAGAATTTTAAAACATATAAAATTATACGCATTATGAAGAGTTTAAAAACAATAACAGCCGCACTTTGTGTAGCTACACTCGTGTCTAGTTGTGCAACAAATCAAGGAACTTACAGTGCCGGAGGTGCCGGAGCAGGTGCCGTTCTCGGGGGTATCGTGGGCAACATTATAGGTAAAAACACCAAAGGAACTGCTATTGGTGCTGCCATTGGTGCCGCTGTAGGTGCTGGAACTGGTGCTTTAATTGGTAGACACATGGACAAAGTAAAGCAACAAACCCAAGCACAGGTAGACAATGCTAAGGTTGAAACTGTGAAAGATGCCAATGGTTTAAGTTGCGTAAAGGTTACTTTCGACTCTGGTATCTTGTTTGCTACCAACAGTTCAGACCTTAATGTATCGGCAAAACACGACCTTACGAAGTTTGCTGGTGTACTTAGACAGAACAGCGACTGCGATGTTGCCATTCAAGGATATACCGATGCATCGGGCAACGACAATATTAACATTCCGCTTTCAGAGCGTCGTGCCAAAGCCGTTTCAAGCTATTTGCGTTCGCAAGGTGTGTCTTCTGGACAGATTCGCACAGTAGAAGGTCTTGGAAGTTCTAACCCTATAGAGAACAAACGCGTTAGTCAGGCTAACCGAAGAGTAGAGGTTTACTTGTATGCATCTAAAGAAATGATTAATAAAGCCAATAATGGCACCTTGTAAAAAGATGCCTTATTTTTGATTAAACTTAACTACCGCTAAGACGTGTTCCGTAAATGGAGCACGTCTTTTTGTGTATATAACATTCTAATAGCCACACATTTACAACCTGAATATACCACAAACACCCACAAAACACGTGGCGAACATTCCGCCAGGCGTAGGGGACCGATTCATCGCGCCCGTATCCTGACATTACCAAATATACATATCCATTTCAACAAATACGCATTTTCACATTATTAAATATGTGTTTCCGTTCCCCATTTTGCGTTTTTTTCATATACACGGGCACGATAAATCGACCCCTACGGCTGCGAACGGTCTGCCAAAATGTTGCGAACGGATTGGAATTTTGTGGTTGTTTACATATATGCAAATACCAAAAAGCTGTGCACCAACGTACACTTGCAACTTGCTATAACACAACAACATACACAAAATGCCTACTTTCGCAATGCAAAAACCATACTTTTGCAATGTAAAAACCCCCTTTTTGCACGCCAAAAACCATACTTTTGCAACGCAAAAACCACCTTTTTGGTTGATGCCTATATTGCTCTTATAAAACACTAAACATTCGGATATAAAACATTCTTACCAAAACCATAAAACACTGCGCACAATATGGCTACACACACCACGCATTACGGCATATACACAACAACCGTTTGGCACAACTTTATTGTACCCTCCCATTGCACACAACCACAAAACGCATAATGAATTGTGCCACTATTATGCACACTTTTTGTAGCATTTATTATATTTCTACCCCATTTTCTTTGACATTAAAATTATTTATAGTATCTTTGCCGAACCTAAATACCGATTCATATAAGTCGAATTTAAACAATGTAGCCCTATATATAATAAGGTGTAAATTCTATTACGGAACAACAAAAAGAGAGAACGCAAACGGTGCAAAAGGCACCACAGCAAAACATATCCGTAGGAAAAACGGTTTATAAAGGCTACCAGAACGCTCATAAAATATATACATTAATTTCAAATAATAAGCAAAAATGAGAAAAATCTACTTACTGATGTTTGCCCTAATGCTGTGTTTTAGCATGGCAAATGCGCAAGTTATCGAGGGCACGGTACTAAAATCGTGGGACGGAGCCAGTGGTTCTATCGAGATTCCTGCCAATGTTACCGAGATAGCAGATAACTGTTTCTACTCGCCAGCCGAGGAAGATCCAGACACTTGGGAGGTTATTGGCGAAGAAAAGAGTAACACCAACATTACAAACATTAAGCTAAACAATGTAAAAAAAATAGGCAAGAATGCCTTTAAAGGGTGTTCTAACATTGAAAGTATAGATGCACCCAATGTAGAAATAGTGGGCGACGAAGCCTTTGCACGGTGCGAAAAACTTGCAACATTGGCTCTTCCAAACATTAAAAATGTGGGAGTAGATGCCTTTCAAGGCTGCGAACAACTAAAAGAAATAGCGTTAGGAAAAAGCCTTACTACCATTTCGGGTAACTCGTTTAAGAACTGTAAGTCGCTAACAACCATATCTATAGAAGATGGCGGAGGCTATAAAGCTTTGCAAAATGCCATTATCAGTCCAAACAAAACATTGGTTTATATTGCCGGACAAGCCAAAGAAATAAAGCTAACTGCCGACGAATGTACTGCCATTGGCGACTATGCAATGTACAACAACACAAATATTGCAAAAATAAACCTACCCGGCGTTAAAACCATAGGTAAGGCTTGCTTTACGGGTTGCAGTGCTTTGGCAGAACTGTTAGTACCCAATTTGGTAAGCGTAGACACCAATAGCTACATTACATGGAGTGGTGTGGCATCGCTAAATGTGGTAGACATTCACCTAAGCAACAACTTTGTGTCGTTCGGAGCTACCGAATTTGCCGATAAAAGCTCCACAACCATTTACGTAGCTAACGAAAACGTAAAGGAAAAACTACAGCAAAAGTTTAAGAAATGCCAAATAGTAATAGGCGAACCACAGTCTACCGAGAAGTTTAAAGTAAACTATAGCATCGCAAATATAGAGATTGATGGTAAGAAAATAGGCGAAATTGAAGCGTGGACAAATGGTGCACGCAACTTCGAAACAGGTACAGACATACCCAAAGGCAATAGCGTTTCGGTAATGGTAACACCATACGGCGGCTACAAAATAGACAAATGGGAAGTGAATGGCAAGTTGGCTGCACCCGAAAATCTACGTCCCTCATCGTCAATAAATGGCGAAATATGGTCGGTTTATCACATTTCAGAAGCATTAAACATAGTAGTTACACTTACAAAAGAGGCAGAAGGAGACATTATTTTCTTTAAAAGTAAAGAGCCAAACTTTGGAAGTGTTACCTGCACAGTGGTAGAAACAGAACAGAAAATAAATAGTGCCGAAAAGGTAAAGAAGGGTACTAAGCTCCGTTTCGAGGCATTTCCAAACGAAGGATACCACGTTACACAGTGGTATAAGCTTGGCAAAGAAACCGTAACAGATGCTGAAGGACATACAAAAACCATCGATCAGTATCTGCCTATCGCAGGTTTCGACAACGCTACAGTATACGAATGCAACGCAGAAGATGCCTTAGACATACTCGTAGACTTCGATCGCGAACAAGGAAAGCATATTGTTAGCTTCAAATCGCTTAACAATGAAACTGGCGAACTCACAGCTTCGGTAGACGGAACTGCTATTTCTACAGGCGCAGTAGTGGCACATGGCGCAACAGTAGTGTTCACAGCACACCCAAAAGAGGGCTATGTTGTAGACAGTTGGCTACTTAACGAAAGCGAAATAAAGGGCGAAAAGGGACTTACTTACACCATTCCCGACCTGAAAGAAGACGTTACTGTGTGGCTGGTTTGTAGCAAACAAACAGAAGAAACCGAACATAAAGCCGAAATAAAAGACGGTCATCTCATCTCGTGGAAGCCAAAAGGCAAGGCTATAACCCCAGAAGGAGTAGAGTATATAGATAACAACGCATTGCAAGCTGCCACAGAACTCGAATCGTTTCATATAACAAAAGACGTTAAAAGCATAGGCGAACTGGTATTTTTGTTCTGTACTCAGCTCACCGAAATCACGGTAGACCCTGCCAACAACTACTTTACATCGGTAGACGGAGTATTGTATAGCAAAGACAAAACACGCTTAATGGCTTATCCTCCGGGCCGTTCGGGTGCGTCATACGAGATTATTCAGAGCGCAACAAGCATAAAACCAGGTGCGTTTACATTGGTTCCAGCACTTCTTGGCGTAACTGTGGCTAAGGGAAACACGGCTCTACGTGCCAACAAAGGCGCACTCTACACGCGCAATATGCTCACTTTACTCTATCAACCTACCATTCCACAAACTGCACCGGGTACAGATAAGCTCGCATTAAACGAGGGATTGGAAACCATTGCCCGCTATGCTTTGGCATACAACCATACTGTTACAGAGATAACACTACCTGGTTCGCTTAAAACTATCGAGGCTAATGCACTCTCAAACAATCCTAACTTGAATGGAATAAAGTGGGAAGAGGGTGTTGAACCTGAACTTGAAACCATTGGAGATTCGGCTTTTTACCACAACGGACAGTTGGCAATGCTACAGCATATCCCATCTTTAAAAACACTGGGAGCAGGTGCTTTCATTAAAAATGCTAACCTTGTGGAGGTTCATATACCTGCAAACTGCACCATAGGAGATAGAGCTTTCTTTGAATGTTTGGCACTTCAGAACGTCTATTCGTATAGTATGACACCGCCAGCTGTAGCCGACGATGCTTTCAAATCTATATATTATCTTGACGATGCTGTGCTACACGTAGACCAAAATGCGGTAGAAGCCTACAAAAAAGCCGATGGCTGGCGACACTTTAAGCACTTTGCCACCGATATTGTTACTGCAATTAGCTCTACAAAGGTTGCTACAAACAGTGCCGTTCGGGTTATAGCACAAAGCAATGGCTACACCATCGAGGGGCTGAATGCCGGGCAACGCTACACGCTTTGCACTGTTTCGGGTGTGCAAATAGCTACTGGCGTAGCCAACGAAGGTAGTTTGTTTATACCTGTTAAGCGCAATCAGGTGTACATTCTGCACATTTCGGGCGATAAAACCTACAAACTGTTCTAACAAAAGTATTCAGTTTAGCACATAAAACACAAGAGAGAAGCAAACATCATGGGTTTACTTCTCTCCTTTTTTTTATCTGTTTTGATGTGTCGAAATGATGCGAATTGCAATGCCATTTTATGCAATTACGTGGGTGCGGTATGAGGTATTGCAACGCCATTTGGTGGGTGTTCGTGGATACGGGCACGATAAATCGGCCCCTACGCCTACGGGGTGGACGTGGCGAAACGTGGGTGAACGGGGCGATAAATAACAAAATGGGTAATGCAAAATATATCAACGAACACATTATGTGTGGGTTATTTATTGCGCATATATATATCAATGAACATTCCGCAATATTCATTTATTGCGCAAATGTATGGCAGCGAACATTCCGCAAGGCGTAGGGGCCGATTCATCGCGCCCGTTTTTCAACCGAACCAAATGGTTTTGATGTGTCGAAATGATGCGAATTGCAACGCCATTTGGTGGAATTACGTGGGTGCGGTATGAGGTATTGCAATGCCAACGGTGGAAAATTGCAACGCCATTTTATGGGTGTTCGTGGGTACGGTATGATGTATTGCAATATCAACGATGGGAATATGCAACGCCATTTTGTGGGTGTTCGTGGACACGGGCACGATAAATCGGACCCCTACGGCTGCTGACGGATTGCCATTTTGTGGGTGTTTACGTATCTGCAAACACCATAAAATTGTGCACCAACGTACACTTGTAACTCACTATGGCACAATAACATACACAGAATGCCTACTTTCGCATTGCAAAAACCATACTTTTGCAATGTAAAAACCCCCTTTTTGCACGCCAAAAAGCATACTTTTGCACGGCAAAAAGGGGGTTTTTGTTTTTCGTTATAATGGTAGACGTTTTTGCAGATGCTGGAAAACGGTTTTACTTTGCAGGGGTTGTGGGTTGTGTCATTGTAACTTCTATGCAATTGTTCTGGTTTAGCAGATTGCGAAGAGTGGTACGAATGTCGTCGCAAGTCATATTTTCTACAATGTAACGGAAGTTTGTATCTACGTCTATTCCATTGTATAGGTCGGTGTAGAGTACATATTCCCAATAGTTATTCATACGCAACACTTGGTTATACACCTTTAGTTCGTATGCTTTTACCTTATCGAGGTCTTGCTGCGATGGTCCTTCGGTAGCCATTTTTTTCCAATTCTTTGTATACAATAGGTATTAAGCTGTTATATTTTTTTGTGGGTCTGTTTGGAATGCAATTCGTAGCAAAGCCTCATTGTTCGGGTGGTGTTGCAAGTCGCCCGATACCGTACGCTATACGTTCCTCCCTTTATCTTCGCGCACCTTTTTCGGTGTAAACAATGCGCAACAGTTGTCCTATGGCGTCCATTAGTAATTCGTTTCGGTTGTTGTATTCCATTTTTTTCCTTTTATCACAATGGTAGTAATGGCAGTAGGAGTAGTTTGTTTTTATGGAAAATGTATGTTTTTTTGCCATCAACAAGCTTTTGGTTCATACGTACCAATGGTTTCTTTTGCGTTGTTAGATGGCAGTGTTGCAATGTATTGACATAGCAATGGTCTCAGTTTGTTTATGTTTATGTTTCCCGTAAGAATAAGTTTGAAGTTGGCAGCATTAGCAAACAGTTCTTTATAAATGTGCATAATGCGGTTGTAGTTCACCCTTTTCAGTTGTTCTTTGTCCATCGATGCCATTCTGTTGGTAGCGTATGCCACTTTGTGTAGTGTGTCGTTGTATGCCAACATTGGGTTTACGTGTGCGTTAGTAAGGAACTCTTGTTGTTGTTCCATTAGGTTTTTAAACGCCTGTGGGTCTTTTCTGGGCTGTGTAAAGTATAGGTATACCAGTTCGAGAAGCGTTTTTGTGTCTTTCACATTCGATGTTCCTGCCATGCCTTGAGTATCGTTATCAATGAAAGGAGTTACGGTAGCGGTTTTCCCAGCCAGCATTTTTTCTAAGGTAAGGTCGTTGTATTGTGCCACCCCTCCTATGGTAGCTCCAGCCATAAGATAGGTTAAGTTTGGCATTTCGCTATCTGGATATATGTTTTTTCCGCCTAAACTAAATAGCTTTAGGTTCACTTCGTCGGGTTCAAAGTTGGTTGGTCGCACATAAACTTTCAGTCCGTTAGATAGTGTAAATTCGGTATATCCATATTTGTAGGTACGTTCCGATTTTATGCTACCAGGTTTTGGCAGTTTTGTTATAAGCCTTTCTGTTAGTGTGTTTTGTGTTTTATATGGTGTGTAGTGTTGTTTTTGAGCTTTTAAAATAGCATTTTCTATGCTGCTGTTAGTAGGCATTTTAAAGGTATTTTTGTCTGGTCCGAACATTGTTACTACCTGATTTTGGTTTGTAATAATAGTTTTTGCCAGTGCGTTTACATCGTCTATGGTAACCGTTTTGTCGAGTTTTCTCACCATTTCGAGTTCTTTTTCAGGTTCTATAATGGGTGTTTCTTCGAGGAAGTTCTGCACACATTGTTCCACAAATTCGCCATTTCGCCTGTTAGAACGGTCGTTATAGTCGTTCTCTGCATACGATAGCATTTCGGCTTTTCCCCTTTTCAGTTCATCTATAGTTATGCCGTTGGCACGTGCACGTTCCACTTCTCCCACCAGAAGTTGTATTGCTTCGATGGCTTTTCCCTCTTTTAGTACGCCCGAAAGCTCGAAAGCATCTTTTGTAGATGCCAGAAAGAAGTTGCCACTTCGTACCGATGCCGATATAAAAGGTGCGTTTTTTGTTCTGCTCAACTCTTCTAATCGGTCGTTAATAGCCATTCTCAGAATGTTAGTTTTGTAGTCGTCGGCATAGTTTTGTATGGTGTTTCGTTCTTGTTTTGGTGTTACATCGCGTTTCATGTATAGTGTAAAATTCACGGTAGGTTGTTCTTTGTCGGTAGCCGTGTATAGTATCATCTTCTCGTTGTTACCTATTGGGTAGTAAATGCGGTGTGCGGGATTTTGTGGAAGTGGTATTTTAGCAAACAGTTTTTTTATTTTTTCTTCTATTTTATCCTCGTTTATGTCTCCCACAACTATAATAGCTTGCAAGTCTGGACGGTACCATTTGCTGTAATAGTCGCGTAAATCGTTGTAAGGAAATGTTCTAACAATGTCTATATTGCCTATTGGCATACAGTCAGAATACTTTGTTCCGGCATAAATAACGGGCATAGCTTGTTCTGAAAGTCGTTGCATAGCCATACCAGAGCGGCGTGTTCGCCATTCTTCTTCTATCACTCCCCGTTCTTTGTCTATCTCTTTGTCGGTTAAAAGTAGTTCGTGGCTCCAGTCGTTTAGTATTAATAGGCACGAATCAATTACGCCTTCGCGTGTTACAGGTGCCGCCGATATGTTGTAAACAGTTTGGTCTACGCTGGTATAAGCATTAAGATTGGCACCAAACTTAATGCCTACGCTTTCGCACCAAGCCACTATTCCGGGTTGCAAAGTGTTGCCTGGGAAGTGTTTTGTGCCGTTAAATGCCATGTGTTCTAGGAAGTGTGCCAGTCCGCGTTGGCGTTTTTCCTCGAGAATAGAGCCAACTTTCTGTGCAATATAGAAGTCTGCTACGCCTTTAGTTTGTGCATTATGGCGTATATAATAGGTCATTCCGTTCGGCAAAATGCCCTTTCTTATGGTGTTATCGTTATCTATTTTTCCTTGTTGTGCATATATATTGCATGCAAAGAAAAGTGCTACAATGGTTAGAAAGTGTTTCATTTTGTTTTGCATATTTTGCTTTTTATGTTTTGTTTATATTGTTATTGCGGTTTGTTTTGCCAGCTTTTATGTTGTTTAAGGCAGCTTTGAGCACGATGGAACAGCGTTTGGCGTGAAGTCGTTTGTAGAGTTATTGGTATCAATCCACCCATTTTCGTTTCTTTTTCTTACCACAGCTTTGTTGTAACGAGCCTCATCAAAGTCTACATTTCCACAGTAAGTGAAGCCCTTATCTAGCCTTGCCGATATTATATTCCACTCGTATACGGTGGGAACGGCAAGGTTTACGGCATCTATTATCCACGCATTTGGCATGAAATATTCGTTTTCGTTCATTGGCACCACTATGTCTCCTTGTTTAAAAAAATGTAGCCAAATTTGTATCTATATTGCTTTGTATATGTGCTTTGGTCTACCATTGGGCGAGCCAATGCGTAGCTTTTTACTCCACGAGTGTGCATTACAAACGTTCCATTAAAGTTAGCATACCAGTTTAAAAGGTTGGGAACTTTGGGGTTATCTTGGTCTCCTTCGGGGTGCGAAGACTTGTCGTAGATTTCAAAATCTGCCTTTCTCAGGTCGAAAGAGTTAGGGTTTATAGGGCGGTGGTCTATGGCGGTGAGAGCTATAAGTAGTTCTTTTCCGGGCAAAACGGGTACATCGTGTCCGGTGCCGGGTATGACATAGATGGCAGAAATGGTCATTGCTTCGTTCCTAATATCGGGTTGATAGTCGTGTTTATCGTCGCTTGTGAAGAACGATTCTATGAAAGCTATGCCGTCAGCATACATTGTTGTGTCGCTATTATTGCCTATTTTGATGTACTGATCGTCGGTATACATAAACCCATCGGGGGTTGTTGTGCCGGTAAAGAATATTTCTGATATTACAAATCCCTCTTGTGCAGAATACACATTTAGGGCTATTTGGGTTGTTTTTGGGGGTTCGGCTGCGCTAATGGCTATGTTTTGGCATTCGGCTTTTACCTTTGCGGCTATGTTTTGGTTGTTTAATTTATAGTTTATAGTGCCTTTTACGGCTATGTTATAGTTGCCTTCGGGTACTGAAACTGTGGTTTCGAACTCCTTTCCAGTGGGTTTAAAGTTGGTAGCGGTATATTGTTTGCCGGTTTCTACATTGGTTAGCACGGCTGTTGTTTGGGTTAGTGTTGCGCCATTTATATTGAGTGGTATGGTGAGCGCAAGGCTATGGTTTGCTATTTGGGGTTCTATGCCGTTGTCGTTATAGTTTGTGCACGATGCGAAAGCTATGCAAAGCATTGCAAATAGTGCTAATATTGGGTTTTGCTTTTGGCTGTTTTTGTTTATATTCATTGTTATATTGTGTTGTTATAATTGGGTTTTTATTAGAAGGTTACTCCCATTGCAACGTTTGTTTCTACCTGATGTAGCAAGGCAGAATGGCTATAAGCGAAGGCTGTTTTTAGGAAAACGCCTACCCCTTTCCACTGTTTGGGCTGATGATAGACGGTGCATTGTGTTGCTAAAGTCCAGAGATGCGCTGTTTTGGTGGCATATATGTTGTTTACAAGTTGTGTTATTTGCTTATCCATAATGGCATACGGCATAACAATTCGTTTAGAGTTGTTGTGGAAATAGGCAGCATTTGTGTTCCATTCTATTTGCCATTGTGCTGTGTTTTGGTGTTTTTGTTGTGTTTTGTTGCACCATAACCACTGCCAACCGAGCCGTCCGTAGGTTTTTGCAAATGCCATTTCGCGTCGCAAATCTATGTATTCCGAATAGTCGTTTAGCCACCCTAACTGTGCGTTAAGCATTATTTTCGATTGGTTGCCTGTGCTTAATGCTCCGCCCAAATGGTAGTCGGCTTTGTTGTTTTGGTACATTGAGAGTGTTATAAGCGACTTATATTCGGTGCTCGACGAGCTTCCTGCTATGTGTTCTTTACCTCGCCGGTGTTCCATATAGTATCCTGCGAAGAGTGCCCACCGCCATTTTCCTTCGTGTTTCCAGCCTGCTTGTGCTGCCATAGTGGTAACTTCGAGTTTGCTAATGGGTAGTGCGTTAAGTTCGGTAAGTATGTTGTTGTAAGGCATATATGTTCCTTCGACTGACAAATATGCGCCACTGGTGTTTAATGGAGTTAGCTGTAGGTCGGCAATGGTGCCTGTTCCTTTATAGTACGACGAGCGTATTGCACCTGCAAAGCGCACATAGTTGGTTCCAAGTCCCGTCATGTGGTATTCTGGAACTACGCCCAAAGGGTTGTAAAAGTCTACATTGTTGGTTTGTTTATAGGTGTGCATACCCACTCCTGCCCCTATATTGTAGTTTCCATAAGCACGAGCCAGCCCCACACGTAGGGTCAAATCGGTTGCTATTCCTCGTGGTCTGGGGTCGATGGTTCGGTATTCGTGTTCGGCTCTAAAGTTTATTTTTGCTCCAAAGGTCCATTGTTTCAGCTTCACGGCATAGCCTCCGTAAAAGGCATATTGCTCGTTTTGCAGGTCTCCTCCAATGGTATCTGCCATTACGTATGGGTATAGTTGTTCGTAGTCGGAGGTGGAATTGAAACGTATATTGCGTATTTTTCCTATTTTGTAAGATGCTCCTCCCCATACGGTAGTGGTAGCATTGAGATGCAAATAAGAGCTTACGGTTGCATTGCCCAGTGTGTGTGCATTGCCCAATTGTGGTTGTTGTGGAATGTTGGCATGTTTATAGTTCAGGTTCAGATACATTTCCGATAGCGATGTGGTGTACACGTTGTGCATAAAAGCTGGGTTGTGCAGGGCGTTGTCTAACACTTTTGTCCACTGGTTTTGGTGTTCGGCAATTGCTATAGTGTCTTTTTCGTGTGCTCTTATGGGCGAAACAGCAAACAACAACAAAGGGTTATAAATAGGTATCTTCTCATTTCGTATTTACATAAGTAGGTGGTTGAATTTCAAAAGTATGGTTTTTGCATTGCAAAAAGGTAGTTTTTGGCGTGCAAAAAGGTAGTTTTTGTTTTGCAAAAAGGGGGTTTTTGTTTTTGCAGGAATTATATAGTTTATACATACCAATAGTTTATTGTTTTTACATAAATAGTATATTGGTGCGTATTTGTGTGGGGTGAGCAACAATTTCTATATAGTTTTCCGATGCTCTATAGTATTTTACGCCTTCTGTTCCGTCTGCCATTCGGTATCGTATGGTACCTTCGGCGTCCATCATATATGCTCCTCGCAACACGTTAATGGTGGCAGTGTTTTCTTGAAATGTGGAAACGGTGTAGCTTCTGCCATTCGATAGGTTTTTAAGCACCACAGTTCCTTGCATTTCTATGGGTGTTATAGTGTCGGGAACTTGCAGTGTTACCATTGCTTGCGTATAATAGTCGTCGTCTTTTTGTGTACACCTTATTGCAAGTAAGGGTAGCATAAGCACAACCATAATGTAGAATAAGCATTTCATTGTAGTGTTTGTTTTTATGTGTTTGGATAGGCACACGGTGTGCGTTTCCTTATTTTGCTATAGTTTTACGTTCATTTCCAGTCCGAAATATGGTGTTACATATCGCCTTATAACAAAGTTGTTGCGTTTGTAATCGGGGTGTATGTCCCACAGTTTGTTTACAAATAGTGCCACCATAAGCTTGTTGTTGAAGAGTTTTTTGGTAGCCTTCAGGTTCAAATCCATACTAAATGGAACGGTTTGTCGTGTAAACATTCCATCGGTATAGGTTCTAACGAGATATTGTAAGTAGGTATCGTGTGTGTCGGTTTCGGTGTATGGGTGTATGTTTCCGTTGGTATCCATATATTTCAACGGCATATTTTCTTTTCGCATAGACTGTTCTGCGGTGAGCCAAACACATTGTGCCGATAGCGAGAAACCCAATTTGAGTTTTGGAATGGTGGTATCGAAGGTGAAATTGGTATTTACCATCTCTCTTATAAAGCCATCGTCGTCTTTGTATATGCCCACTATTTCGAGTGGTTCTCCACCCACCATCTTAGCAGGTTTGTACATTATGGGTTGCGAATTGTGGTATTCGGTGCGAAACCAAGCCCCTGTTATGGTGAGCCTAGTATTGATAACAGGAAAGCGAACTGTGGATAGCACCCACTCTAAACCTTGTTTATAGGTTCGACTACCATTAGAAGCGTGGTCGTAAGCCCGCATTACGCGCTTTGTTTGGTAGGGCAATGTGCTAATATCGGGACGGTTTGTAAGTGCATCGGGGTCTATTCCAGAGGCATCAAACTCCTTATAAGCGTATGGAGCATATACTTCCATAGTGCGAAAACCCGATTTCATGTCTTCCACAAAATAGGTTAGTGTGAGCCTGTTTCCACCCCACTCTACATCTGTTTTGGCTTCCCACTTTAGGTTTCGTGCCGCTTTCAGTGCCGTGTTAGTAGGGTCTACCACGTAAGTTTGTAGGTACATACGCCTGTATTGTGGGTTTTCGTGATAGTAGTTCAGCTCTACTATGTCCATATAGGTGGGTTCTGGATAGAGCAAATCTATGGTTGGAAACATACTTTGCCAGCCTATTCCGCTCGAAAGGCTCACTGTTATGGGGCGTTGGCACAGGTTAAACGATGGAAAAGTCCACCCTGCATTCAGTCGTGGGTCTATATTCACCTTATTATATATGGCAAAACGTTTACTTATACCCAGCATTGTTTCGGCTCGCACGCCCATTTCTATGTCTAATTTGTGGTTTCCTATGCCTTTACTAAGGGTTTCTTCTATGTAAGCAGCCAATGTTTGCGAGGCTGGAATGTCGGCATATCGGCGCGGACGATACGATGCTCCGGTGTAAACGGGGTGCAAACGGTCGAACATTTGACCCTCTCCGAGGTTGCGATCCATCTGGTAATCGGTTCCCACAAGCATAGTGTTAGAGAGTCCTTTTATGGGTAGTGTAAAGTTGGCATTGGCTTTTAGATACACGCTAATGGGTTTTCCGTCTACCGTATGTGTGGCGGTATATTTGTAAGGAGATATTAACACGGCATCGCTTTCGCCGTTTGTCATGGTTGTTGCTGCGGGTGTGTCGCCGTCTAACTGTACAAGTTTGGTGCGTTCTAAGCGGTTTCGTTCGTACGAAAACGATGCCGACAGCTCGCCATTGGTAAAGAAAGTTTGGTTGTTTTTGCTATTTATGGCAAACACAAAACTGGTTGCATAGCGGTTGTAGGTAGACTTATACTTGTCTATTCCCCCATGGTTGAACTCTGGATCTACCTTGTCGTTGTCGAACGAACCACCATAATCTACATTCAATGAGGCGTTATAGCGCATTGTTTCTGTGTTCCATTGTTTGTTAAGACGTGCCGAAAGGGTGATGCGTTGGTAGGTTTCGAGCAGGTTTCGCGGCTCTGCTTTGTTGTCAAGATAGTCGGCACTGAGGTTGAGCGATAGTTTTTTAGATTGCCATTCAAAGGCTTTTGCCAAATAAAACAGCTTCGAATCCATATCGGCTTTGAACCTTGCGGAGAGGAAATTGCCACCTTTTGTTCGCTTAACCTTTACTAAACCGCTGGTAAGATCGCCATATTGCACCGACGGAATGCCGCGCACAATGGTTACTTCTTGTATATCGTCGGTAGAAATAGTACGCATATCTACTCCCGCATTTGCGTAGTTTCGTTTGCCAGATGTGCGATCTACTGCTCCCGAAAGGTATTGCATGTTTCCATTTACACTAACTGGTGCACCGTCAATAATAAAGCGTGTGCCCAGAGAAGAGGTGTTATACTGGTTGCTTGCTATGGGCACTTCGCGCAAATTTATGGTGTTTGGCACATTAAGATGTGGGTCGTGTGCTCGTCCTCCTGGTAAAAGTTCCAGCAAATCGGTAAAGCTTGAGGGCTGCAAATGCTCCATTGCTTGCTTGCTAATGGTGGAAACGCTCGACAAGCCACGCCCTTCTTGTGCGGTAACAACCACTTCTTGCAAACTGTTTACGTCTAAATTTAAATGGTAAACTGCCCCTTGTTTGGGCACCACTTGTAGGGGTTTGTAGCCTATATAGGATATTTTTACCTGCTGATTGAAGCCTGTTGATAGTAGGAAACAACCGTTTTGGTCGGTTACGGCTACTATTTTTTTTGTGTTAAGTGCCATAACTGTTGCGCCTATAATGGGTTGCTGTGTGCCTGCTTCTACCACTTTGCAACGCATTTGGGCTTGTATCTGACTACAAAATAGGCTTACAAGGAGTGTAAATAAGAGTTTTTTCACCTTATATTAAATATTTTTTTGTTGCTATTTACAATGTTTGTGGGGTTTAATTGTAGGGAGCACGGTTTGTTGCCTGCACATTTTTTATATGCCAATGCACCGTACTTAATGATATTGTAAAAGCACATTTCTTTGTTGCCTGTACATTTTTTATATGCCAATGCACCACATTCGCAATTCTACAACAGCAGAATTGTGTTTCGCAAATGGTTGTTATGCATTTAAAAGTACCAAAGTTTCCATGCAAAAAGCGCACGGAAACTCTGGTTTTTTACTGTATACGAAAGTGTTGTTACCTGACTACTATTTTCTTACCTCCATGTATATAGATGCCCTTTTGTACGGGTTGAGCTATGCGTCTGCCGTTTAAGTCGTACCAAGCACCATTATCTTTGCTATTCATAGTGGCGTTGCTGATGCCAGTAGCATCGTCGCCGTCAAACTCTTTCCACGTAAATAGGTCCATAGAACCTGTTGCTTGCTTTGGTGTCCACCCACGTTCTTTCACCGCTGTGGCTTGTTTTACGGTTAAAGAATTGTGTTCTTTGTCGTAAAGTTTGTTGTAAACGCAGAACTCTCTCTCGTTTCCTTCGGTTTCTTTTACCAGAGATGCTATAAGTTTATCCATTGATTCGCCAGCCAACTTGTTGCCCCAGCACGACAAGAACTCTATTCTTGGATTGTGTGAAACGTCTAATTTGGTAAGACTATTCTGGCTACATTCTAACCTTTCGAGGTTCGGATTCTCAGAAACATCTAAGTTTTCAATGCCGTTTCCATTCACCCATAGTTCCTCAAGAAATAGAAGTTTTGTTACGTCAATGGTTCTTAGGTTTTGGTTTTCGCCTACATTAAGAGTTCTAATGTTAGGACTATTGCTCAAATTAAGTGCCGTAATTTGTGTTCCTTGCAACGATATTGCTGTAAGGTTTTGGGTGTTTTCTAAATTAACAGTGGTGAGTTCTTTGCAATAGCTTGCCCAAACCACGCTTAAGTTTGTTGCTTTAGAAAGATCGATACTGGTAATTGGATTTTCGTTTACCCGTAGTTCGCGCAGTTCGTTAGCCTTACTTAGGTCTATAGAAGTTACACCTTGTGCTGGCATAGAGAGGTAGTCTGCATCGCCATGAATGGTTATTTCGGGTGCATTTACTGTGAAAAACACTTTCATTCCTGCCACGCTTATGTTGCTTGCACCGTCTATAGAGAAGTTATCGCCTATGTTAGGGTCTTTATCTTTTGTGTCTCCGTCTTCGTCTAAACCGTCGAAAATAAGCATTTCTATCGTCATTTTCTGTCCTATTGGTGTGTTTGTTTTAAATTTAATTACACCATTTCCCACCGCAGCCATAGCATTGGTGAACGAAAAAAGTAGTCCGCACACGAACAACAAAAAGTAGTTTTTTCTCATAATAACTATCATTTAGAATTTGTTTTATAATATTTTTGTTTTGCAAATGCAAAGTTAGTAAGATATAAAAAGGTGGGCAATACCCAAAAATAGGTAAATATTATATTGTCAAATAGCACCAACGCAATGCCATTTTGTGGGTGTTCGGGGGCGTGGTACGATGTATCGCAATGCCATTTGGTGGGTGTTTCGTGGGTACGGTATGATGTATTGCAATATCAACGATGGGAATACGCAATGCCATTTTGTGGAATTTCGTGGGTACGGTATGGTGTATTGCAAAACAAAAAACACTCTCTTAAAAAACAAAAACCATACTTTTGCAATGCAAAAACCTACTTTTTGCACGCCAAAAACCATACTTTTGCAACGCAAAAAGGGGGTTTTTGAAACCCCCTCTATATAGTGCTGTGTTTCAGTATGATAGGCTGTGTTAGGCTAAAGGGCGGTGAGCACACACCAAAAGCCATTTTTGGAATGTGTAAAACAAGTGGTAAGCTGCTTTTTAAACACCTATCTGTCTATGCCATTACGCGACAACACTTCTTTGGTGGTGTAGTAATGCTTCACCTCTTGCATATCTGTTACAAGGTCGGCATAGGCAATTAGTTGTTTCGGAGCATAACGACCAGTAAGCACAACTTCGGTTTTTGGGTCTCTGTTTTCTAATGCTTGTATAAGTTCGTCTATGCTAATAAGTTCCATGTGTAGTGCTATTGTTATTTCATCGAATATCACTACGTCCCATTCTCCCGAACTAAGAAGTTCTGCACACCGTGCTAATCCGTCTTGAGCGTGCTGTTTATCTACAGCCGAAGGGGCGCGCGTAAGTAGGCAACCATTACCAAATTGCTCTATAGAAAGGTTGTCTATGAACGTGGCAATACGTGTTTCGTTGTATTGTATCGACTTCATAAATTGTCCAATAAACACTTTTTTGCCTGCCATACATGCACGTATGGCTAGTCCAAGGCTGCTGTGGTCTTCCCTTTTCCGTTGCCCGTGTACACCTGAACCTGTCCCCGAGCTGCTGTTCTCTTTACATTCATATAGCCAATAAATGGATATGCGGTGTGGAAATTTTGGTTTTCGCACCCTATTTTGTCCGATAGTTAATTATTGTTACACCATTTTTAGTCTCGCTAATCTATTATGTTTGTCTAAGTTTTTAGCTCTTCGAAGCATAGAGAATAACTGTATTTCAATGAGTCTGCCACGATATAGACATTTAAAACAATGCCCATTTTTTGTTGTTATTTAGTTTTGGCAAGACCATTTACCGCTACAAAAATAGGAAAATAAATAGAAAATATAGCATAATAAGGGTTATAATTAGAATAATGTTAGATATTTTCACATAATGAAAGTATAGATATTAAAAGCAAAACAAAACATTTTTGCGGTGCAAAGGCACATCTACAGCATTTTGGCACACCATTTGTATTAATACAGGCAGATAGAAATTAACAAATAAAAATATATAATATGCAAAAAGGAAAAATAGGTGTAACAACAGAGAATATATTCCCTGTTATTAAGAAATTCCTCTATTCAGACCACGATATCTTCCTTCGCGAGTTGGTATCTAACGCTGTAGACGCTACACAAAAGCTACGTACGCTTGCCGCAACAGGCGAGTTTAAAGGCGAAACCACCGATTTGAAGGTTCGTGTAAGCCTCGACGAGAAGGCAGGAACACTCACCGTGAGCGATAATGGTATAGGTATGACGGCAGAAGAGATAGACAAATACATTAACCAAATAGCTTTTTCGGGTGTTACAGACTTCTTAGATAAGTACAAAGATAAGGCTGAAGCCATTATAGGACACTTTGGTTTGGGCTTCTACTCTGCCTTTATGGTGTCTAAAAAGGTTGAAATAGTAACCAAAAGCTATCGCGACGGTGCACAAGCAGTACGTTGGAGCTGCGACGGAAGCCCTGAATTTTCGATAGAAGACACCGAAAAGACAACCCATGGCACCGATGTTGTGCTCTATATAGACGACGATTGCAAGGAGTTTTTACAGAAACAGAAAATAGAAAGCCTACTAAACAAGTACTGTAAGTTTATGGCTGTGCCTGTAGTTTTTGGCAAAAAGACTGAATGGAAAGACGGTAAAAGCGTGGAAACAGACGAGGATAACGTTATAAACAACGTGGAACCGCTATGGACAAAAGCACCCGCTGAACTGAAAGACGATGACTATAAGCAGTTCTATCGTACACTCTTCCCAATGAACGACGAGCCTTTGTTCTGGATTCACCTAAATGTTGACTATCCATTCCACCTTACTGGTATTCTGTATTTCCCACATGTGAAGAACAATATAGAGCTTCAGCGCAACAAAATACAGCTATATAGCAACCAAGTATTCGTTACAGACCAAGTAGAAGGTATTGTTCCAGAGTTTCTTACCCTACTTCATGGGGTGATAGACTCACCAGATATTCCACTGAATGTAAGCCGAAGCTATTTGCAAAGCGATGCTAACGTAAAGAAAATATCTACTTACATTACCAAGAAAGTGGCAGATAGGCTCAACGGAATATTCAAAGAAAACCGCAAAGAGTACGAAGAAAAGTGGCAAGACCTTAAGCTTTTCGTGAACTATGGTATGCTTTCGCAACCCGATTTCTACGATCGTGCAAAAGATTTCTCGCTCTTTACCGATGTAGATGGCAAGAACTTCACCTTCGAAGAGTATAAAACGCTTATTAAAGACAACCAAACCGATAAGGACGGAACGCTTGTTTATCTCTACGCAACCAACAAAGAGGAACAGTATTCGTACATTGAAACAGCACGCGCAAAGGGATATTCGGTGCTGTTAGCCGATGGACAGTTAGACGTTCCTATGCTTTCTATGTTGGAACAAAAGCTCGAAAAGTCGCGATTTGTACGGGTAGACTCTGACATTATAGACCATATTATTGCGAAAAACGATGAAGCAAAGGGCGAAAAACTTGGCGAAAACGATGCCGATACACTAACACAGGCGTTCCAATCGCAGATGCCTAAGGTGGAAAAAGCAGAATTTATGGTGAACGTAGAACCACTTGGCGAAACCGCTCAGCCTATTGTGGCTACACAAAACGAGTATATGCGCCGTATGAAAGAGATGAGCCAATACCAGCAGGGTATGGGTTTCTATGCACAAATGCCCGACACTTACACCATTGTACTGAACTCTGACCACGCCATTATTAAGCAAATTCTGAACGAAAGCAATGCTTCTACTGCCGAAAAACTGCAGCCTATACGTAGCGAAATTAAGGGTTTGCAGGCGCGCGAAGCTGCTTTACGACAGGAACAGGGTAAGAAAAAGCCAGAAGAAGTTACCCAAAACGAGAAGGACGAACTTAAGAATACAGAGGACGAACTTACGAAACAACGTAACGAAAAGAACTCTGTGATAGCTGATTATGCCAAGAACAACAATGCCATACATCAGCTAATAGACCTCGCTCTCTTGCAAAACGGATTGCTAAAGGGTGCTGCGCTCGACAAGTTTATTAAGCGTTCGGTAGACTTAATTAAGTAAACCGACAACGATAACACATAGTTTTAAACCTCGTTATATGGGATTTTCCTTTATAGCGAGGTTTCTTTATATTACAATAAAACACCAATGGCGACAAGAAGAAGGGCAAAATAAAAGATATTAGCTATTTTTTCTAAGAATAAGAACCGTAATACAAGAATTATTTATATATTTGCATTATGAAAAAAGAGTTCGGAAAATGGCTGATGGATATAGCAAAGTACATGGTAACAGCTTTGCTATTATCGACAGCTTTTGGTAGTATGGATCGCCTATGGGTGCTTGTTTGCGTTGTATTGGGTGCAGCATTAACCTTATGTTGGGGGCTCTATTTAATAGAAAAGGATAGTAATAAAAAGAAAGGAGAATAGTATGGGAGCAATAGTAGCATCGATTTTTGTTTCGCTGGTAGCGACAATTGGAGGTCTTTACTTTATGTATCAAGACAGGAAAGACCGTAAGTCCTAACGGAAAAGGATAGTAATTAGAAGTTAGGAGAATAGTATGGGTGCAGTAATAGTATCGATTTTTGTTTCGTTATTAGCAACAATTAGTGGTCTTTACTTTATATATCAAGACAAAAAGAACCGTAAGTCCTAACGGAAAAGGATAGTAATTAGAAGTTAGGAGAATAGTATGGGAGCAATAGTAGCATCGATTTTTGTTTCGCTGGTAGCGACAATTGGAGGTCTTTACTTTATGTATCAAGACAGGAAAGACCGTAAGTCCTAACGGAAAAGGATAGTAATTAGAAGTTAGGAGAATAGTATGGGAACATTAGCAGTAGCAATTTTGCTCTTTGTGGGCGCAGTAATTGGACGTCTTTACTTTATGTATCAAGACAAAAAAGACCGTAAGTCCTAACGGAAAAGGATAGTAATTAGAAGTTAGGAGAATAGTATGGGTGCTGTAATAGTATCGATTTTTGTTTCGTTAATAGCAACAATTGGAGGTCTTTACTTTATGTATCAAGACAAAAAAGAACCGCTGAATCTATGCCAATTCGCTGCTATCTTTAAGGCAAATGGCATACAACAACTTACTGAAACCCTATCGGCAAGTTGCGACATACATAGATATAAAAAGGTGAAATCGTTGTTGATTTCACCTTTTTTTATTAAGTTTGCACTGTGTTCTTTGCCCTTTTGTAAAGAAGACACACCCTTTGAGAAACAAAAAAGGAACGAGAATGAAGATGGATATAACCAAAATAAAGAACTTTTTTACCACAGAAATGTGGCAAAAAACAGAGTATATGTCTAAACGTAAAGGTATTGCTATTAGACTGTTGCAGAAGTTTTACCTTACAATAAAGTTCTTTATAGAGCGCGAACACATAACTTTCGCAGCTCAGCTATCGTTCTCTACCATTATGGCAATAGTGCCAATTGCTGCCATGATATTTGCTATTGCCAACGGTTTTGGCTTCGGTAAGTTCATAGAATCGCAGTTTAAAGATATGCTTTCGGCACAACCCGAAGTGGCAAACTGGTTGCTAACACTCACACAATCGTATCTTACGCATGCCAAAACAGGCATTTTTATTGGCATCGGACTACTTATTATGCTCTACAGTGTGTTCTCTTTGATAAACACAGTAGAGCGTGTTTTCGACAGTATATGGCAGGTTAAGGGCACACGACCCATCAGTCGGGTTCTCATAGACTACACCGCTATGATGTTTCTGGTGCCAATCAGCATCATCATAATGTCTGGACTGAGCATATATCTCTACAGTTTCGTAGAAAATTTAAACGGTTTTTTATTTCTCGGAACCATTGCACGCTTCTCGCTACGCTATCTTCTGCCGTGGACAATACTAACTTTTATGTTTGTAGTGCTATATGTTTTTATGCCAAATGCAAAGGTTCAGCTTAGCAAAACAATAGGACCAGCTGTGCTAGCCAGCCTTTTAATGCTCGCCTTACAAGGGTTCTACATTCACGGACAAGTGTTTCTAACAAGCTATAATGCCGTGTATGGATCGTTTGCAGCACTTCCTTTGTTTATGTTATGGATGCTTATGTCGTGGTATATATGCCTCTTTTGTGCCGAACTCTGCTATATAAACCAGAATTTAGACTACTACCAATGCACTATAGAACCAAAAAAGGTTTCCTATAACCACTTTCTTGCAATGAGCGCCACCGTGTTAAGCTACATTTGCCAACGCTTTGCCAACGACGAAGAACCATACACGGCTTTAGAACTGGAGGAAAAAACGGGCATTCCTATACGTGTTACAATGGCTATATTGGACAGATTGAAAACCATTGAACTGATTACCGAAAACCATTTGCCTACAACTAACCGAGTTACATACACTCCTACGCACGACACTAACAACATTAGTGTGGGCGAACTGGTGGACCGTATGGGAACAGAACCTACACAAAACACCGAACTTACCCACCATTTGCCTGAATATGCATGGCAAAAAGATGCGTACAAAAAGGTGGAAACTATTCACAAAAACTATCTTAACGCTCTGAAAAACATAAATATTAAAGAACTTGTAAAGATACAAACATAACACAACAACACGTCTGCAACGAATTATTCACCCACAAAATAGAGAGTGTTTGTTGCACATTTCGTGGGTGTTCGTTGCATTATTAACAATCCGTTCGCAGCATTACGGCAGACCACAAGCAGCCGTAGGGGTCCGATTTATCGTGCCCGCATATACGTATTCGCAACAACATTGCACACCGTTTGAAATGCCTTCACGGAACGTTCGCAACATGTTCATTCTCTGCGTGTTACATATTCGCCGTGCAAAAGTATGGTTTTTGCGCCACAAAAGTATGGTTTTTGGCGTGCAAAAACCCCCTTTTTACATTGCAAAAACCCCCTTTTTGAAATACCAAAATGGGGTTCTGAATTTAGAGCATATACGGCAATACTAAAACACAGAATGTTTTTTGCTGCCACACAAATGGGCGGTGGATATGTAAAAAAAATGATTCGATAATGGCTGAATGTATCTTTACAAATTAAAAAAGCGGACTTCGCAGCCCGCAAACATTATATAAATTAGGGTATTAGCTAGTAAGGTATATAAGATTGTTTCAGGATAACGAATGTAAATGTACACTATTTTCATTTAAAAACAAAATGTTTGTCGGCAAAAAACCACCTCTTTAACTAATTTTAAAATAGTGTGCGATAACAATCAGTATAGTCTGCCCTTTTCAACAAATATACTATAAAATTAGAGTTACATAAGTTTTTACATTTTTAGCCACATATAAATGGCATTTAGAAAGCATAATAATGGAAACAGAAAACAAAAGTTATAGTAAAACAAAAAAACTAACAAAACAAAACGACACATTATATATATAGCAAAAAATGTAAGCTATATACAACAAAAAAATATAAGCCATATTCAGCATGAGAATACAAACCCAAGATGACGAAGAAAAAAAGTGGATATGGTGAAGTTAAAAAGCATAAAAAGGCAATGGAAAAAGAACCAAAATGGCGAAGAAAAAAAGTGGCTAATAACAGAAAAAGTTATCCTGAATCAATCGTCTTCTACCTAATCTATAACTTTAACTGAAGAAAAACTTTAATAAACTTAAATATAAACATTTGAAGAGCATCACTGCCCCTGAGAAAAAAATCGTATACAGTGTTTTTTTAAAACACAATTTATAACAACTTACTTATTAGAAGTAACGTTTTTTTCTACTTTTTAAGATGGTAGCAAAGATAGTAATAAATACTTAAAACCACAAATAATTCACTGTTTTTTTATTCATTTATTTGCATTTAATTGATTTAAATCAAGTATTATATTGCAAAACAATACATATTTTTCCATAAAACTATACACCGAGAAAGCAAAAAGCCTTCTATAATTTCAACAAAACAAGTAGTTGGCTATCAAGATGCAGAAGAGATAAAAATGAGTTAATTCCTTTGCCATTTACATTTATTATAGTACTTTTGCAATGAAGTTTAAAAACGGTAACAATGATGTTTAAGAAGAGAAGGTGGCACTGTCTACCCGGGCAAGAGCCAACCGAAATGGATAAAAAAATAATGGAATTCGAGAAGAAAGGAAAGCTTGTACCTACTCGAAACCTTATAAAAACTCCCGAACAAATAGAAGGAATACGCCGTGCTGGCGTTGTAAACACAGGTTGCTTAGACGCCGTGGCAGACGCTATTCACGCCGGAATGAATACACAAGAGATAGACGATATATGCATGGCGTTTTGCAAAGAACACAATGCCACACCTGCATGCCTTAACTACGAAGGCTATCCAAAGAGTGTTTGCACCAGCATAAACGAGGTGGTATGCCACGGAATACCAAAAAAAGAAGACGTTTTACAGGAAGGCGACATTATAAATGTGGATATGACGTGCATTGTTGATGGCTATTTTGCAGATGCAAGTCGTATGTTTATTATTGGAAAAACTACTCCAGAGAAAGAACAATTGGTGCGTGTTGCAAAAGAATGCTTAGACATTGGAGCTGCAGCAGCTAAGCCTTACTCGTTCGTTGGAGACATTGGACACGCCATAGAAAAGCACGCCGAGAAGTACGGATATGGGGTTGTGCGCGACCTTTGTGGGCATGGCGTGGGCTTAAAGTTCCACGAAGAGCCCGAAGTTCTACACTATGGACACAAAGGAACAGGTATGCTGCTGGTGCCAGGAATGGTTTTCACCATTGAACCAATGATAAATCAAGGCACATGGAAAGTGTTTATAGATGCCGACGACCCATACGGCTGGGAAGTAATAACGGGCGATGAACTACCATCGGCACAGTGGGAACACACCTTTGTTATGACCGATAACGGGGTAGAAATACTTACACACTAAGCCAAAAACACAAAACAGCAACATAAAAAGGCTACACAGACGGTGCGCAAACAGCACAAGAAGAAAACAATAATGAAGAAAAACGAGGATATTTATATACTTGGCATAGAGAGTAGCTGCGACGATACCAGTGCAGCAGTACTGAGAAATGGTGTTATTCTTAGTAATGTTACAGCCTCACAAGACGTGCATAAGGCGTACGGAGGCGTTGTTCCAGAGCTGGCTTCACGGGCACACCAACAAAATATAGTGCCTGTTGTAGACCAAGCTCTTAAGCGTGCCGGCATAACAAAGGAACAATTGTCTGCCATTGCCTTTACACGCGGACCGGGTTTAATGGGAAGTTTGCTCGTGGGTGTTAGCTTTGCAAAAGGCTTTGCAAGGGCTTTGGGCATACCACTAATAGACGTAAACCACTTGCAAGGACACGTTTTGGCTCACTTTATTAAGGAAAACGACGACGATAATAGCCAACCTCCATTCCCATTTATATGCCTTTTGGTATCGGGAGGCAACTCGCAAATAGTTAAAGTTAATGCTTATAACGATATGGAAGTACTGGGACAGACCATAGACGATGCCGCTGGCGAAGCCATAGACAAGTGTTCTAAGGTGATGGGATTAGGATATCCCGGCGGACCAATCATAGATAAGCTCGCCAGAAACGGCAATCCTAAAGCATATAAGTTTGCCGAACCAAACGTTCCAGGCTACAATTACTCGTTCTCGGGCCTAAAAAAACGTCGTTCCTTTACAACCTTCGCGAGTGGATAAAAGACGATCCTGACTTCATAGAACACCACAAAAACGACCTCGCAGCCAGTTTAGAGTTTACCATTGTAGACATTTTAATGAAGAAATTGCGTAAAGCTGTTAAAGACACAGGCATTAAACACGTTGCCGTAGCAGGCGGAGTGTCTGCCAATAATGGGTTGCGCAACGCCTTTCACGACCACGCTGCACGCTTCGGATGGACTATATACATACCCAAATTCAGCTATACCACCGACAATGCGGCTATGATTGCCAGTGTGGGAACATTTAAATTTAAAGACGGAAAGTTTGCTTCTATAGACCTTCCTGCCTTTAGTAAAGTTACATTTGAATAGATATTAACGACTATGGAATTTGAAAGTAAGATATTATCGCGCCAAATTGGCGACCTTATTTATGCCTCTGGCTATTCGCTTGGTACGGCAGAAAGCTGCACAGGTGGACGCATTAGCGAAACCATTATTGCCATTCCAGGTGCCTCTAACTATTTTAAAGGGGGCATTGTGGCGTATACCGACGAGGTGAAAATGCACCTATTGGGCGTTTCTGCCGACACTTTGCAAGAACATACTGCCGTTAGCGAAGAGGTAGCAAAGCAGATGGTGAGTGGCGCTATTGATGCTTTTACGGTAGATTTTGCTATCGCCGTAACTGGAGTTGCAGGACCTGGAGGTGGTACTGCCGATATTCCTGTGGGCACAATATGGATTGGATATGGATCGAAAGACGACATTCGGACTTCCAAAATTACCGAAAACTTCGGACGAGACATTAATCTTGCCATCGCAACCAATAGGGCAATACGCCTAATGCTCGACTTCTTAAAAGAGAAACTCAACGATAAAAAAACAGAAGAAGATAACAACGAACACGCTGTTCCTGATATGAAGGCGTAAAAAAACATTGCCGTTGCAACCATCGTAATATGCCATAAAAAAGCATTACAGATAGTTGCACACACCAAACAACAACAGATTGCTATGCTGTACACACAGTTCAAGCAATCTGTTTTTTAGTTTCTATCCACATATACCCTATTCACCGCAATCTAAAACAATATTTGGCAAAATTACAAAAATACACGTGTGCGAACACACTATGTAATTGACGCACGTCAAGAAACCAGTTTTTATTTAAAAAAATACGCCAAAACATTTTTCAGTATCGCCAAACCTGCGTACCTTTGCATTGTCATTAAGACAAAAAGGTTATTAGATTGTTTAGGTTAATAGTAATAGATTTAGGTTTTTAGTTGTTTTATTTAAGGAGAACAAAAGAGATTGTTCAAAGTGATAGGATTAGTTTAAGGTAATAAAAAATTAGATTGAATAAAGGATAACATACGATGCGAGATTTTGAGGGGAACGCCGAGAGGCGCGAACCTACAAATCAAGCTGAGTTAAAAATAGGCATCTTGCCTGTTTAAACTAACGAAAGCGCGAGACTGTGATGGTCTGGCGCTTTTGCGTTATACCCCATTTTGCAAAGTGTTTGCCATATCTAAAAACCAAAACACACACCAAACCAAAATGCCACTGCACCTTGTTTTCACCAAATTCAGCATCAGAATGCGATGGCAGTACACCTTATATATAATACCACACTTCGTTGTTCCGTGTTCTTTGTTTAGTATATTGCATTTCAAAAAGGGGGTTTTTGCAATGTAAAAAGGGGGTTTTTGCACGCCAAAAACCATACTTTTGTGGCGCAAAAACCCCCTTTTTGCATAGCGAATATGTAACACACAGAGAATGAACACGTTGCGAACATTCCGTGAAGGCATTCTGAACGGATTGTTAATAATGCAACGTCCGCCCACAAAATATGTGGCGAACATTCCGAAAACACCCACGAAACATTACGTCAGGCGTAGGGGCCGATTCATCGCGCCCGTATCCTGACATAACCAAATATACATATTCGCATAATCAAATATGTGTATTCAAATCACCGCACATGCATTTCCGTTCCCCATTTCGTGGGTATTTTCGTATATGCGGGCACGATAAATCGGCCCCTACAGCTGCTTGTGGTTTGCCATTACGCTGCGAACGGATTGTTAATAATGCAACGTCCGCCCACAAAATACGTGGCGAACACTCCGAAAACACCCACGAAACATTCCGTCAGGCGTAGGGGCCGATTCATCGCGCCCGTATCCTAACATAACCAAATATACATATTCACATTATCGAATACACATATCCATTTCACCACACACGCATCTTAACATCATCAAATGCACATATTCATTTCACCACACACGTGTTTTCACATTATTGAATATATACATTCATTTCATCGAATACGCATTTCCGTTTGCCATTTCGTGGGTGTATACGTATATGCGGGCACGATAAATCGGACCCCTACGGCTGCTTGTGGTTTGCCATTACGCTGCGAACGGATTGCCAAAACGTTGCGAACGGATTGTTAATAATGCAACGTCCGCCCACAAAATGCGTGGCGAATACGTATATGCGGGCACGATAAATCGGTCCCCTACGGCTGCTTGTGGTTTGCCATTACATTGCGAACGGTCTGCCAAAAACATTGCGAACAGATTACTAAAAACAATTCAAACGGATTGCTAAAACAATTCAAACGGATTACGATAACAATGCCAACGGGCTGCTATAACGCTGCAGATGCCTATAAAAAAACAAAAAAAGGCACATGGCAAAAAAACCACGTACCTCCCATAAATTTATTAACTTTAAAATTTTTGAAATTACTCTTCAACTACTGAGAAGTCTTCTTTTGAAACTCCGCATAGTGGGCATACCCAATCGTCTGGGATATCTTCGAAGGCTGTTCCTGGTGCTATGCCACCGTCTGGATCGCCTACTGCTGGGTCGTAAACATACCCGCAGGTATCGCATTCATATTTTTTCATAACGTCTTTGTCTTTATATTCGTTGTTAAATAACGCTACAAAGTTAGTCGTTTTATGTAATTCTTACAAGTTATAACGGTTAAATTATGTTATTGTTCCTATGTTTTTTTTAGAATTCCACCGATAGTTTTGCGTTTATTTGTCTACCTGTTAGATAGTTAGGTACGGCATATTGCTGTCCCGAAATATCTGTAATCCAGTAGTAAGAGTTTACGTTGCTAATGCCAAAAAGGTTCAAGCAGTCTACGCCTACCCACACATTGCGGAATATAGAGTGGTGCGAACCATCGTTATTATCAAATATTCGGTAGCTCATACCTATGTCGGCGCGTTTGTAAGCAGGTGCTCTAAACGAGTTAGAACTTAGTTCTTGGTGTGGCGCAGAGAATGGAAGACCGTCTGCATACGCCAGTTTCAGCGACATTCTCCACCGTGTTGAGCCAGGAAAATAGTCGGTAAAGAAGAGGTTAAGGGCAAAACGCTGGTCGGTTGGTAGGGGTACGTTCTTGCCATTTAGCTTCATTGCGGTGTTCATAACACTTAAAGTGAGCCACGAATCGGCGCCTGGTACAAACTCGCCGAATAGTTTTAGGTCGAGTCCGGTGGCGTGTCCGGAGGTTTGTTTGTCGCCAAAATAGGTTACTTTAACGTTGTCTACCGTGTAAGGAACCAGTCGTGATATGGCTTTATAGTATGCTTCGGCAGTGAATTTGAATGGTCTGTTCATCATTGTAAAGCGGTAGCTCATAGACGCTAATGCGTGTATAGACCGTTGCGAACGTGTTTTTTTGTTTAGCGAGGCATATATTACGCCATTCACGGTGGCAGTATCGCGCAGTTCTTTATAGAATGGTGCCTGATAGTATAGTCCTGCTGCCACACGGAACGATAGGTTTCTGTTCCAGCCGGGTGTGATATTGAGCGATGCACGAGGCGAAACTATACTCTCTCCGTTAAAGTTCCAGTAGGCGTAACGCACACCATAGTTCAGCCTAAACAGTGTTGGTATAGAGTCGTTGGTTTTAAAATTCCATGTATCTTGCACGTATGTTTCAATGCGTTTTGCGTTTAACGTGTTGCGAGCTCGTAGCGAATAAATCATATCGAGTGTTTCTCCGTTGTGCGGAATGTTGTATCCGGCAGAGTCGCGATACTCATATTCGGCAGAATTTTCCTTTATTTTCTCCATCTTATAGGTGAAAGCGCCTTCTATTTTGTGGTTTCCTGCACGGTGCAACAGCATTAATTTAAGACTTTTAACGTCTGCTTTCAGATAGTCGCGTGAGTGTTGCATGTAGGTTCCCACCCCTAAGTTCTCCGAAGTTTCGGTTTGTGTGAGCCAATATTGCCCCTGAATGTCGTATCGTTGTTGTTCTTTGGTAGAGAAAGCCGATGCTATTAGCGACACGTCTGTGTGTTTGGATAGGTGTCGGGTAATGTTTAGCGAGCCGAAGAAGGTGCGGAAGAGGTCTTTTTCCTTACCATCGAAGTATACTTTAAACGACTTTACATTCTTTAGTGTACCAAATTTGGTTTCTCTGTCTTCGGGTTCGAAGTTGTAGTTGTTATCCGATATGTTCCCAATAAAGTCTATTTGCCACCGTTTAGATGGTTGCCACGACATATAAGTTTGGTAGTCTAAGAACGAAGGGTTATACTCTCCCTTTGTTTCTAACGTACCCAAGAGGTATCTATTTGTTTTATATCGAAGTCCGTTAGTCCATGTAAGCTTCTTCGATGATAGTCCAAAATATCCGCTTGCGCCCAACATCGATGCTGTAATAGAGCCTTCTGTGCGTTTAGGACGCTTATAAGTGATGTCTAAAGCCGAGCTCATTTTGTCGCCATACTTAGCTTCGAAGCCTCCCGTAGAGAAGCCAACACGGTCTACAAGGTCGGCATTTATAACAGAAAGACCCTCTTGTTGTCCGCTCCGAACCAAGAAGGGGCGATACACTTCCACATTATTTATATATACAGAGTTCTCATCGAACGTTCCACCTCGTACATTATACTGCGACGAAAGTTCGGAATGGGTAGACACTCCTGCCTGTGTTTGCAATATTTCTTCCACTGCATTGCCCGAAACAGACGGGTTTCGCTTAGTAGCTTCAACCTTTATTTCTTCGGTAGTTCCATGTTGTGGTGCGTGCGCTTCTACCACAACCTCTTCCAATTGGTTGTCGTTTGCAAGCTGAATTTGTAGAGTTTGCTTTCCTTGTGGCTTGTGCAACACCTTCACTTTGCTCTTATAGCCCAGCATAGAGAAGCGTATTTTAACCGAATCTTCACTCTGTAGCTGCATATTAAACTCGCCTTTAAGGTTGCTCATCGTAATTTTTCCTTGCGAAGCAACAATCACTGATGCCAGCTCTATGGGGTTTCCATCTTGGTCGGAAACCTTTCCTTGCAGCGTAAACGACTGTCCCATAGCGTTTCCAGCATAGAGCAGGCACACAAACAACAGCACAATGGATAGAAATTTTGCCTTATTCATACTATGAATAACGTCTGTTTCTAACATTTATTGTATTGCTACATCTACCCGAAACACAAAAACAATGCAACCACCTACTAATTAAGGCTTTGCAAAAACCCACTTCTTGCACGCCAAAAAGGGGGTTTTTGCAATGTAAAAAGGGGGTTTTTGCACGCCAAAAACCATACTTTGCACGGCGAATATGTAACACACAGATAACGAACACGTTGCGAACGTTCCGTGAAGGCATTTCAAACGGATTGCGAATGCGTGGCGAATACGTATATGCGGGCACGATAAATCGGCTCCCTACGGCTGCTAACAGATTGCGATAATGCTGCTGACGGTCTGCGATAATGTTGCGTTCACCCACGAAATTGGTTGCGAACACTCCGCCAGGCGTAGGGGCCGATTCATCGCGCCCGTATCCTAACATTTTCAAATACGCATATCCACATTATCAATTACGTGTTTTTACATCATTAAATACGTATTTCCACATCACCACACGCACATTTCCGTTTGTCATTTCGTGGGTACATCATATATGCGGGCACGATAAATCGGCCCCTACGGCTGCTAACGGTCTGCGATAATGCTGCTGACGGATTGTTAATAATGTTGCGCTCACCCACGAAATGGGCTGCAAACACTCCGCCAGGCGTAGGGGCCGATTCATCGCGCCCGTATCCTTGCATTATCAAATACGCATATTCACATCATCAAATACACATATCCATTTCACCGAATACGCATTTCCGTCTCCCATTTCGTGGGTGTATTCATATATGCGGGCACGATAAATCGGCCCCTACGGCTGCTAACGGTTTGCGATAACGTGGCGTTCACCCACGAAATTGGGTGCGAACATTCCGCCAGGCGTAGGGGCCGATTCATCGCGCCCGTATCCTAACATTTTCAAATACGCATATCCACATTATCAATTACGTGTTTTTACATCATTAAATACGCATTTCCACATCACCGCACACGCATATCCACATTATCAATTACGTGTTTTTACATCATCAAATACACATATCCATTTCACCGAATACGCATTTTCGTCCTCCATTTCGTGGGTGTATTCATATTTGCGGGCACGATAAATCGGACCCCTACGGCTGCTTGTGGTTTGCCATTACGCTGCGAACGGTCTGCCAAAATGCAACGAACACACCGTGAAAAATACACGAAACAGCCACAAAATACGTGGCGAACATTCCGCAAACACCTACGAAACACTCCGCCAGGCGTAGGGGCCGATTCATCGCGCCCGTATCCTTGCATAACCAAATATACATATTCGCATAATCAAATATGTGTATTCAAATCACCGCACATGCATTTTCGTCCTCCATTTCGTGGGTGTATTCATATTCGCGGGCACGATAAATCGGCCCCTACGGCTGCTTGTGGTCTGCCGTAATGCTGCTAACGGATTGCCAAATGTGTCCCAACGGATTGCGAATGCGTGGCGAATACGTATATGTGGGCACGATAAATCGGACCCCTACGGCTGCTGACGGATTGCCGTAATGCTGCTAACGGTTTGTTAATAATATTGCGTTCACCCACGAAATTGGTTACGAACATTCCGCCAGGCGTAGGGGCCGATTCATCGCGCCCGTATCCTTGCATAACCAAATATATATATTCGCATAATCAAATATGTGCATTCACATTATCGCACATGCATTTTCGTCCTCCATTTTGTGGGTGTATACGTATATGCGGGCACGATAAATCGGCCCCTACGGCTGCTTGTGGTCTGCCGTAATGCTGCTAACGGATTGCCAAATGTGCCCCAACGGATTGCGAATGCGTTGCGAATACGTATATGCGGGCACGATAAATCGGACCCCTACGGCTGCTGACAGATTGCCAAAACAATTCAAACAGATTGCCAAAATACCCACAACGCATTGCCAAAACACATACAACACAAACACAAAAACACTACCATTGTGCACCACCCTACTGTTACCTATTTTATAAAACACACATACAGCCTCACACTAATACACATTATATATAACATTATGCACATTTTTAACTGTTTGCGAGAACATTTAGACAACACAAAAACAGCCGAAACTTATTTAAATATTAATTTATTAAAGATATGTAAACGTTTAATCTTTTTCACGTTATAAAGTTGTTTCTTTCAACAAAACATTCTATTTTTGCCATTGTTTAGTGGAACTCTTACGCTAATTAAAAACCAATCGCCTAAGAAAAGAGTCCACAACAAACTGAAAACAAGAGAGAACATAGAGAGAATAACATTAACTTAACATGTAAAAAATGAACAGAGAGAACAACACTTTACACAGCTTGTCCGAACATAGGACACCTGAAAAAAGCGAACCCGTCTGACTTTCATTCAAGACAGATACTGCAAAAAGCCACTGCAACAACTATAATGCAAAAGGGGCTACCACTACTATGCAAAAGCAGAAAGGCTTTTTAGCAACACAAAAAAAGCGTTCTCGAAAAAAAAGTACGTACAAAAACAACTTCGAAGACTAAACAAAAACTAGAGAACGCCATTCCAAATACATAAAGAAAAGGCGCCCTTTTACTGCAGAAAAGGACTAACCTGTATGTTAATATTAAGCATATTCCACTGGCTTAACAACAAGCAACACGGACTATGTAGGGGGTGTTGTATGCCCATTGCATAACAAACAAAAGGTGGAATGTGGAGTTACTAACAATTATTCAACTAATTTTTTTATGAAAAAGCATTTTCCGCTACTAACGCTATTACTAGGATTAAGCGTTACAACAGTAGCCAGCCCTATTCAACCACAACGGGCTAAGCAGTTAGCAGAGAACTTTTTTGGAGGCATTAAAGCACGAAAGGCTCCGCTAAAAATTACTTATCAGGCACAAAACAACGCCAACACAGGAAACAGTCTCTACTACATCATCAACAGAGACAACAATCAAGGCTTTGTAGTTGTATCGGGAGACACCAGAACAAGAGCCATTTTGGCTTACGCTGATAAGGGTAATCTGGACGAAGAAACTCTTAGAGACAACCCAACAGTGGCTGGAATGTTTCAAGAATATGCCGATCAAATAGAATGGGCACAGCAAAATGTGAAGGACGTTCCATCACAATCGTACAAGCGTTTGGCAGCTCGTGGAGACTATAATGAACCTAAACACATTATAGAACCACTATTGGCGGTAGACAAAAACAACAGAGAAATGTTGCTGCCTACACCTATTAGCTGGGGACAACGATGGCCTTTCAACGCTTATAGCCCAAGCATTTTGTACAACGGAGTATCGTATAAAACAGTGTCGGGCTGTGTTGCTACTGGTATTTCTACCGTTTTAAGATGGCACAAATGGCCAGCTCGTCCAACAGGTTCTACATCGTATACATGGGAAAGAACTAGAAAGCAAATGCGAATAGACTACGATGCACAACCAGCATACGACTGGAACAACATGCCAGAAGGGGTTACAGGCAGCGGATACGACCGAGCTACCAACAGAAAACTGAACAATACGCAAGCCGACAACATTGGTAGACTGCTAAGAGATGTGGGATATGGTGTGCGAATGAACTTTGGTCCACCCGAAATAGGAGGTAGTGGCGCATTGCTAACTGCTGCTACTTCTACACTTGTTGATAACTTTGGATACGACGGAAGACTATCGTGCCTTATGCGTTTCAACTATTCTGACAACCAATGGTGGGCAGGAATACAAGACGAACTTACCAATTATGGACCTATTGTATATGCTGGTTTCTCGCAAGCTGGAGGACATTGCTTTGTTATAGACGGATTGGCAGAAGACCGATATGTACACGTTGATTGGGGCTGGAACGGCATGTCTAACTGCTGGACCTCTATTGATGTGCTGGAACCAGATACTCATGGCGATGGCGGAGGTGTAGGAGCGTTCTCTAAGGGACACCAAATGCTACGCTATTTAATGCCTGGAAACGGAAGTTTTGAAGCTATTACGGTTTCAAAAGGACCAAAACAAACTACATTTGCACGCGAAAACAACCAGTCTATTGAGGTTACTTTCAAGAACAATAAGGTTCAATACTTCTATGGAACATTCCGTTTGCTTATTAGCAAGGCTGGTATGAACTCGTTCCAAACACTTGCGCAATCGTATAAAGTTATGGTAAACGGAGACGCTGAACGCTCTTACACATTCAGCGCTAACCTTTCGAGATTCCAAGATGGACAATACGACTTACGCATAAGCTATTCGGCTGACGACGCTACATGGACTGATATTAAAGAAAACATTGCTACTATTACAATAGGAAACGGTAAACCTGAACCTAAACCAGAACCTAATCCTGTTGTTAAAAACCAATTTAGCATTGCACAAAAGTGCCAAACTACACAGGTGAAGCAACAAAACAACCAACAAATACAGGTGGCTTTGAAGAACAATAGCACCGATGCATACTACGGATACTTTAAACTTGTTGCCAAAAAAGCTGGTCAACAAAACGAAATACAACTGGCTACAACATCAAGTAAGGCGTATATGATGGCTGGAGACACTAAGAATATTTCATTCAATGCCGACTTTAGAAACGTTGAAAAGGGTGCTTACGACCTCAGAATTGCATACGTTGCAAACCAAAAATGGGCTGAAATTGACGAAAGTGCAGGATACATTAACGTAAACGCTAACGCTATGGGAGCTAAAATTGTAGCTACTACTATGCTGCCTACACTTTCTACAAACGAAGGAGAACCTATTAAGGTGGAAGTTCCTGTAATGAATCAGGGCGACGAAGACTATAATGGCAAGGTGCAACTGCTGGCTAACGGAAACGTTATTTCAGAAGGTAACGCTACAATAACTGTTGAAGAAAGGTGGTTTTGGCGTTCAGCACAAACAATGCTGCCTTTAACAACCTAAAACAAGGCACCTACAAACTATCGGTTGCATACAACAACGGAAACAAAGTAATGTATGGCACCACCGAAAACATAGGTACACTGGTTATAAAAACTAAGAATAATTCGGACCCAGCCAAAGGCGATGTTCGTCTAAACTCAGCCTTCTTCTATCAAAATGGTAAATATGTGGGAAGCAAATACTGCACCGTTGCAAAAGATGCCGACCTAGTTATAAAGGCAAATCTATACTCTTCTAACGGCTTTAACGGCCCAGTTAGAGTGTTTATTACCGACCAATATGGTAGCAAAGTGGCTAGTAGCAACGCATTGCAGACGGTTCAGAACATAACAATAGGTCAATATGGAAGCGGATACATAGAAGTTAAATTCAACAAAAACGAACTAACAAGCAACCACTACTACGTTTACATTGCATACAACGATGGAACTAAAGAAGTGTTTAGGTCGTGGGACGGCGTAGCTTTCTATGTTAGCAAAGGCAGTTCTTACCGTGGCAGAACCTATTATGGACTATACGACATGGGTATGACCGTATGCACAGACAACATGCCAACGGGTATTACATACATACCAATAGGCATTGACAACGTGAATGTGGCTGCAGGATCTACCAACGGCATAGAAAACATTAACGTACAGAACGTTAAACTATACCCAAGTATAGCAAACGAAACTGTAACAATAGTAGCCGACGCTGCTGCTACTGCCTATATATACAATGCAACAGGCACAAAAATGGCAACCATAGCACTGGCTCAAGGCAACAACACTGTAGACGTTTCGCAGTTTACACCAGGTATATACCTCGTGAAAGTAAACAAAAACACGCTGAAATTTATTAAGAAATAACATCTCTAAAGGGCTATATTGCAACCAACAAACGGCTGCTTTATAGCCCAAAACTCTATCGTCAGCATCTAAAAGTCATACTTTTGCAATACAACCCCTTTTGCTGTACGTTTGTTTGACAACGTACAAAACTATGTCGTACTTAGAACACCATACAGAAGATATATGGCAGAAACGATTGTTTGATAAACTGATGCGTGTCGAGGACAAACTCAACCGCCTGCTGATCCTGCAAGAGCAATCTGTTGATACAACTGTCCATCTACCCCTGAAACCGGAATATCTGGATATCATTGATGTATCCAAGATTCTCAAAGTGGAGCAAAAGATCATCTATAATTGGGTGTGGGCAGGAAAAATTCCCTATCTCAAAGCTAATGGCAGGTTACTTTTCCTTCGGGAAAGAGATAGATGAACTGATACGGAAGCGAGATGGTTGGTAACGAAAGACAGTATAATAATAAGTTAGATTTTGGCAATATATTTGTTTTATTGCCAAAATCTAACTATCTTTGCACCGAACCATTAATGCTAGCAGAATGAATGTCAGTAATATAATTGTAGATTTTGCAAACGCCAACAAGGAATTCAGAACGAATGACTTGTCTGAGTATCTTTCTGGGAAGATTGAACTTTCCAAGAAGATGTTGTCTTGGCATTTACGCAAGTTGTTGGACGAAAAAAAAATATTCAGAATAAGCAAAGGAGTATATACAACAATCCCAAAAAACATTTTCCGTCCTGTTCCTAATGCTCACTCCATTCGGTTATATAAGAAATTAAAAGCGGTATATCCCTTATTGGACTTTTGCGTCTATAACGGTGAAATACTGTCTGACTTGCAGCATCACCTGTCGTATAACAACAATATCTATATAGAAACGGAGCGTGATGCCACTGAAACCATTTTCCACTTTGTACAGGATATGCACGAACGCAGTTTCCTTTCGCCAAAGGAGGATATTATGTCCGATTATATCCGGTTGGACAAAAAATCCTTTATTGTGAAGCCTCTTGTTTCAGAATCGCCCATACAGGAAGTAAACGGCATAAATGTACCAAGAATTGAGAAGCTCTTGGTTGATATCCAATGTGACAGGGATTTCTTCTACCTGCAAGGGCAAGAGTCCTTGTACATGATGCAGAATGCCTTTGCCAACTATAATGTGAATATTGGCATGTTACTGCGATATGCCTCACGGCGCAATATTAAAGCGCAAATAGAAAAATATATCAAGGAATTTGTATGATCAAGAAGGAATGTATGACCACCGAGTGGATAAAGGCTATATCTGTTCGTAACAAATATAAAGACCTGAATCTGATAGAGAAAGTTATCAGGGCAATGTCGCTCTTGGAGATGCTGAAATTGTCCGGTTGCCCTTTCTGTTTCAAGGGTGGTTCGGCTCTGATGCTTATTTTGGGAGAATCTGCCCATCGACTATCCATAGACATTGACATTATCTGTCCACCAGGTACGGATATTGAGCCCTATCTGAAAGATATAGAAAAGTTCGGCTTCATATCCAAAACCCTTGAAGAACGGCAGCAGAGAGACACGAATATTCCAAAGAGTCACTCGAAATTCTTTTATCACATAGCTTATAAGAACGATGATAAACCTGCATATATACTGCTTGATGTCCTGTACGAGGATTTACAATATCATGCTACTGAAGAAGTCGAGATTAAAGGTCCTTTTATAGAATTGGACAATGAGCCGTTGAAGGTAACCGTGCCATCTGCTGATGATATTCTCGGTGATAAACTTACAGCATTTGCCCCCAATACCTCAGGCATTCCTTATATCAAGGGAGACAGGGATTGCTCACTGGAAATCATTAAGCAGCTGTATGATGTAGGCAGGCTGTTTGAACATTCCGGTAACTTTCAGCACACTAAGGATACTTTCACCCAAATAGGGAAAATAGAATTGCAATATCGGGGCTTACCCGCTGAACTGTCACTCATTTATAAGGATATTAGGGAGACCGCCTTGTGTCTGGCTACCAGAGGGCAAATGGGTAAAGGTGATTTCAATATGCTGCAAAGTGGCATTAAGAAAATAGACGGCTACATCTATAAGGGGAAATATCACATAGAAGAAGCTATCGTAGATTCGGCTCGTGCGGCTTACCTTGCTACCTCAATAGAAAAATCAAGCACAAGAATTGAGAAATACGATGGAAATCCAAACACCATACTTGCCATGGAATTATCTTCTTCCGTCAATAATAAACTCAACAAATTGAAGAAAATACTACCTGAAGCTTTCTTCTATTGGGTCAAGACAAGCGAACTATTACAAAAATAACCAGTTAAATTTTGGCAACAAACAAGTATTATTGCCAAAATCTAACCGGTTCGACAAACAATTATAAATATACTTCCATTAGTGTCTCCACTTGGGTTTGAAACTCTGCAAACGGCAATCCTCTTCTTTATCTTGGACAGGATTATTCTCATTTTTCATTTCGACAGAATAATTATTGTTGGGTAAATTCTCTTCTTGCTCCTTTTCTTCCGTTTCCTCATCTGGCGGTGCAAGCGTAAGTGCAATCTTTCTGTCCAGCTCCGCAGCTTCACTTTTAAGTGAGCGAAGCTCCTCCTCTTTCTTCCAAGAACTGTTGGCAATGTTGGTGTAAACGTCTTTATTGGCTACAACCTTTGCTATTTCCTTCTCGTGCGACTATTTATCAAACTATCGGACAATCGCTATGTAGAATTGTCGAACTCTCGAGAGTTACCTGCTTTCATTTTCGTTGATATGAAACGGACCGGCACCTCTTCTCATTACCGCAATCATACCATTCTTATACAGAACATAAGAGTTTTTCTGCGACATCTCCAAATCTGATAGAGAAAGCTACTAGCCTTTGGGTTTAAAACTTATGAGCTTTCTATAAAAAGCTTATAAGCAATCTATAAAAAGCTTATAAGTAATCTGACAAAAGCTTATAAGCTTTTTGGCGAAAGCTTAGGAACTTTTCTGACTGACAGACTAACTTCTCTTCTCTTCCTTCAATATCCTTGCTTTTCTGTGTTGCTTTGTTCAATAAGTTAGCTGGTCAGTAAGTTAGTTTTAACTCATGTCAAAATTGACTCACTGACCAAACTACAGACTTAACTCAGTCGACAAGTCAAGAAGTCGATAAGTCTGAACTTTGGTCAAGAAATATCGGGAGGTAATATCAACAGCAAAAGTATCATTTCTTTATACTGGCAAGGTGTGTCTTTGTACCACAAATTGCCATTTGTACCACAAAGACCCTTGCCCCGAAAGGGGGATTAAATCACTCCAAAGTCGTGATTAGAAAGCAATGAAAAAGCAGAAACAAAAGAATCCAGACGGCAGACGAGGATGTATCGAAATAGACACATCCTCTTATACCTAATCTTCACAAAACTCATTGATAATCATATGATTATTTTAATAACTACTGATTTGAAACATTACTATACCACCACTATATTAAAAAAATCATTGTATAATTGACTGAATTTTTTTTATGACTTCCTCACTAATATCTTCAGGTATCTTCATATCTCCAAATGTGACTCTTCTGTTTTTAGGATACTTATCTCCCCATATAACCGATTCAAGAGCATTGTAAAGAGCCTCTATACTTGGTATCTGAAGTTCATCATTGCTATGTTTACTTAGTGCGTTGTTGAATAATGAAAATAGCAAGGATATATATAACTTATTCTTTGTAGTATGGCAATAAGTCCCCATACAACTAATAGCTGTATGGATAGTATCTTCATAAGATTCATCATCTAAATTGATGAACTTGCAAAGTACATCTTCATATTTTTCCGCTAAATTCCAATAACTACTACTACATAACACTTTCAAAGCAACGGCTGTGATTGAATCACAAAATGCTTCTGTATTAATGAATTTCTCAACTATAGCTATGTTTCCTTTAGTTGGTTTCGTACATAGACCAAAAGCTGCAATACCATTGTGAATTCCATAGGAAAAATCCTCCTGCCAAGAACATGTTTCAATCTTATTTAACAAATTCTTCAGGTATAGAAATTCTTCCTCTGTCAATGAAAATGTCCATTTTGCTTTATTGAACAACGAAGACATTTCTTTTTTATTAATCTGCAATTTCATGAGCTTTATTTAAAATCTTATTTATTCTGTTTAAGTGTGAATCTATCTCTTTCAAAGTTTTGTTAATTTGTTTGTTTTCTGCAGATGTTAGTCCTCCTTTTCTTAGTGTAGTTTAACGTTATCTATTAAATTCATCATATCATATTCAAGACCTTTTTGTTGACAGAGAGGATACTTGCAAGATAAAGCGTGAAGTTATCCGTCTCGTGGAACGTGATTCCCTGCGGAGCACCGTTGATGTACACACTCTCCATCGTGCCGTAACTCTTCATGATGCGTTCACCATCAGCATTATAAGTGTAACGACTTGTCTTGCCATTATCAGAGAGTACCATCAGTCGGTTGTCCTCGTCCCAGTACATCTCACGAGTAGTATTCGTAGAGTCGTTTGTTACCAGCGTTGGATTACCGTTGGCATCGTAGGTGTAATGATCGTGACCAATCTGCGTTGGAGCTGTCGGATGACTGCTGTCCTCATATTTATAAGCAAAGTTATAAGACTTGGCAGTTGTCGTTGAGTCCACCTTCTGCACCTTTGTGAGCGGTTCACTCATCCGAATCATCATCATTAAAGAAACAATCAACTATCAAAAAATCGGACTAATCCGTAAGCAATTGCCATAATACCAGCAAAATAGCCACCAATAAGCCATGAATAATCAATCGTAAGACCAGGGGAAGGCTTATTCTTGTCACGATATATAAAAATGAGGAAAACAACACCAACCAATATTGCACAAATATTATCGTACTTCCCTACAAGCATAGCTATCACCGCTAATATCACCATGAGACATCCAATACACAAAGAAAAAAGACGCAAAGGGGTTATTGATCGTCTTCCTTTCTTGGCTATACGATATACTATTATAGCGCCTGCAACAAGGCATAATGAATCCAAAACATAAATATAGTTTGCCATTTCAATCTTTGTTTTGATTACTTCTTATATTCTCTTTTTCTTCGATGAGTTTATCTGTTAGCCGTTCTACACCAGATAGCTTCAGATTTACTCCTTGTCTTATCACTTCAGTCCCTAAGTCAAATCCCTCTTCACCAATCTTCTTGCCATAACCTGGAAGGACTTTGTTTAACCCCATACCAACTAACTCTTCTCCACCTTTATAGATAAGTCCTTTTATTGAATTACCATAATCACCATTTGCAAAATCAAGAAGGATCTCACTTAAACTGCCAACTAAAGAAACAACTTCTCCAGATTCTGCTAATGGTACCCCAACTCCTGCTCCCGTCAGAGTCAGTCCATATCCTACTAATGCAGCTCCATTACCAAACTTCGTATAGACAGTATGACCCTCCTTATCGTAACCTATCCTATCAACAATAACGGTCTGACGTCCCTGTTTATTGCTCGTCAGGCTCTCCACCTGTCCTGATTGTAGTGATAAGCCACCACTTCACCGTCAGGATAAGTCATCGTCTGCACACGGTTCCAGCTGTCGTAGGCGGCACCATAGACATAAGTCCTGATGTCCGCCACGCTCGCCATAAATGGTTTGGTAACTCTCTTAGTGTAGATAGAAACCGCCATTGTTTGGGTATATTCTTTTTATCTCATATAAACAGCCTTTAATGTCTACATATCTTCCATAATCCCCTCTGTAGTCATACTCTGTGTCTTTTTTAATTTCTATGAATTTTGAACAGTCATTTTTGTCAGGAATCGTATTTGTTCGATAGTAGCTGTTAAAGAAGCTGGGAATATCGAAAATACATTTTTTTTGTAAAGTAAAAGTGTATTTTACCCCTTTCTTTAAATGACAATTATATAGAAGCCCTCGATCAATAACATTGTGATGAATACTGTCATAAGGTAATCTAAGGTTCATTCTTATAGTATCTCCATCTGTTTTTAATATTAGCTCTTTATTTAGGAAGCTTCTATTTTGAGTTCCCTTGTACTGATAACCAATATAAGTTAATGATAATTCTTCTTGTGCTTTGCAATGACAAAGAACAAGTGACATTATTACATAAAACATTATAGTTTTCATACTTAAAGTACTTTATTTGCAGACTTCAACTTTCCAGTAGACGACACTGTCGTTTTTTTGTTTCCTACCAGACTAAGAGTATAAGTTTCTTTGGCATCTATACCAGACTGAATGACATTTATTAATGTCTGAGACCTGTTTCCCTTGAAATCTATATCAGTGCCTTTGTATATAAGTTTATCGTTTTCGATAGCATAATTGTTTCCAGTGGATGCATATAACATCTTGATATATTCTTCTTGAGCTTTTTTGTTTCCAAGCAGGAAGATCTCTCTCCCATCAGTATCTATCAACTTTACAGGATTCCCTGCGCAATACACATAGCTTCCAATATTTAGATATTTTTCTGCCAACACATCCACCCCATACCAAATGCTTGTGATTGGATTCATATACCTTGCACCATAATAATACAAGCCTGTCTCCTCATCAAACTGTTTGCTACAACTCATGGAAGCCGAATACAGTTCTTTGCGCTTAGCACATTGCTCATATCGTTTTTAAAATACTATATGACTTATTTGATTGAAAGACAACAAAAGTTGCGTTATCTTTAATAACAACTTCGATATAATTTGGGCTTATGACATATCTATTTGTCTTTTTCTCTTTGAAATAAAAACGACTATCATGCCATTTAATTCTTTTGTATCTTTTCTTTTTATTTATTAAGGATATATCGTCCCATCTATCAGAATAGTAAATTGTATCAGATTTTTGCTTACTAAAAATCAAAGAAATCTCAGTTGTCTCATCTTTTGAGATTTTAAAATCCATACTATCTATTTCAAGTAATTTCGATGTTCCAATGCAAACATATCATAATCTCTACAAAAAGGAGAATATATTGTCATAACCTGTTCTGTTACAGGAATCTTATAATATAGAGTTGTATTCTTGCACGAGTTGATTAGTGCAAAGAATAAAATTATAATTAAAAATTTTCCAAACCTCATTTTATTATAATTTTACTTCAGAAGAATGTCAAAAACAGTTCTTTTAAAGCCTATATCCATATATACACTTAAAAGATATTTTTAATCCTATTATACAAATATTTTCCAAGTGCTTTTAAACCATCATTAATGCTCTGCACCAGATTAGTTGCCTTTTGGTTAGGAGTATAATTTTTTATATTACTACCTATGCGCCAACCGTAATTTTCTGCATTTCTCGTAGACAGTCCTTCTATCGTTGGTTTACCCGAAGACTTACTTTGGTATGCATCAAAAGCAGTTCGTGAAGCCTTCCAACTCATGCCATTTATTCCTGCTATGTATCCGGCTGCTATGTTACCTACATCTCTTGCTGATGTAAATATAGTCTGTCCATTCCCCTGTGATGCCAATAGGCATACCTCGGTATATATCTTTACCATCATCGACTGTATTGATTGTCCCATTTGAATATTTAAAATCGTACAAATGCCCTGTCCTTACATTAGTCATATAGTCATTAAATAATGAAGGTTTTTTGGTTATTAAACTGGTAAGAAACTTATCTCCACTGTTATCACGAACATCAATAGTACTTCCAATAGCCCACTTCTGTTTATCAGAATTATAAAAAGAAGTTACCGAAGTTGTTATACCGATAGATTTTCCTCTAATAGTATATCTACCATATTTATCTTTACTGTATATATATATGTTTCTATCCTCATTCAACTTCCCTCCAATAACACTATATGTTCCATCCTTATTCAATGCGACATGGGTCTCCTTTCCATTAGAATCTATCATCTTTATAGGATTCCCATAACAATAGAGATAGGCAGAAACATCTATATACTTCTCTGCCAACGGATCCACCCCATACCAAATACTTACCATAGGATTCAAGTACCTGCACCATAATAGTACAAGTCTGTCTCGTTATCGAACTGTTTGCCGTTGAACTTATACGGTAGGTCTTCGCTGCTGCTATGTTCATCAACTAACAGTTCACCGTATGGAAGATATGCATCATACTGGGTGATATTGGCTTTATCGTCTGTGATGTAAGACGTGCTGCCTAAATGATCACTGTGATAGAAGAAGGTTTCCTCTTTCGTAGTGTCGTTTGGTATATAGCCATATCCAGCCTGTGGGTCATCAGGGTTAGTTGGGTCGTCCCAGCTGGTCGTATTCATATCTGGTCTCCCTGCCGTTAAGGTGCGTAACCGTCGTCACCTCGTTCACGAGATTGTAGGCATATCTCAAGGTAATGTTCTCACCACCGTCCTGTCGGGGACATCCGTCACCTTCGTCTCCAGCATCGGAACACCGTTGAGGCTGCCGATGGTGTAGGCACTCCCTGGTGGTGCTGCCGTCAGCAAGGGTGACGCTGACGGTGCAGTCGTGGGTGTCATATTCGGTCTTGACCTGTAGGTCGCCCGTGGCGGTGTTGTAGGTGCCGATATTGCCGTCCTGTGAATGGACCGATATCATTTTTCTATTCCTTACGATAATCTTATATTCTCTTTGAACCATATACTCATTTAACATTAATGATATTACATCTGGCGTAATGGACATTTGGTAGGCTGAAACCTCACTAAACGCTTTTATTTACTACCTTTGCAGCATTTGAAAACCTATGAATAAAAAAACTGTATATTCTGCAACAGCTCAAATGTTAAAAAGAATGGTCATCGACGTAATGTTCAGATGTATCTTTGCAGGGATTGTGGTAGGCAATTCCAAGGTGGATTACGTATAAATAATGTCTCTCTCTGGAATGACTATCTTGCTGCAAATAGAACAATCTCAGACCTATCCATTCTTTATAAATGCTCAGAACGAACCATACGACGTAGGTTAAGTTTAGTGGTGGATAGTTTTACTGCTACTTATCCCAAATCTGCAGTAATAATAATAGATACGACTTACTTTTCCAAGACATTTGGCGTGATGCTTTTCCAGGACGCATCATCAGGTAAAATACTTTATCGCAAGTTTGTTAAGAACGAAACTAATAAGGATTATCTTGATGGACTTCGGTATATTGCGAAGCGTGGAACTACAATAAAGCAGTGGTATGTGATGGACACATGGGACTTTTACAAGCTATAAGTTTCTGTCCCGTACAAATGTGTCAGTTCCACCAATTCCAGATAGTTAGAAGGCTTCTTACTAACAATCCACATTTACCTGCAGGAGTTGAACTATTAACTTTAATGCGGAGTATGTTCTCTTTGGCAAAAGAAGAGTTTATAACTGTTTTTGAGAAATGGTGTGAACAATGGAAAGAGTTTCTAGACCAACGAACTCTTCTAGTCTCTGGCAAGCCGACCTATACACATAGAAGACTGAGAACTGCAAGACGTTCTGTTAAGACTCATCTTAAATGGCTCTATACGTATGAGGATTATACAGAATTACAAATTCCTAATACAACAAATCTATTGGAAGGATTTAACTCACAGCTTAAAAGGGCACTACATAATCATAATGGATTGAATGAAGCTAACAAGAAGAAGTTTATAGATGGATTCATAAATACAAAAAGTAGGCTGGAATGATCAGCCTACCAAATGTCCATTACTAAAACACGTGAGGTTTTCAGCCTACCAAATGTCCATTACGCCTTACATCTGAATCTTTTCCACATTTCAAAATTACCATAAGCCCTCTTTGAATTCCAATACCCTTGCATGAAGAAAAAGGTATCAATTTCCGTCACCACTTTCACTATTAATAAGTATCAAAACTTTTCATCTATCCAATATCTTACCTCATTGAACCTTATATCAATTAGTTAAATCTGATATTTCTTTTAAAATCTGGTCACATTTAACTAATGAAAATTTAATCTCATTTGAATAAGGGATTTTGATCCAATCTCCACCATCATCATCGAGTGCAGAGTAAGCTATCGGCCGAATACAAATATTACCAGAAATAAGGCAGAAGCCATAAAACTCTTTCATTTCGAATCTAGAACGAAGAGATTTAGGAAAGCTCAGTACCTTTTTATTTATGACTTTCTGTACCATAGGTGTAGTTATAAGGTTAACCTGATATACATTGCCTTTCCTAACAATAAAAAGTAAAAAGGCTTCTCACTGTAGCCCCTATGAAACCCTTCGTCTATAACGGAATACAGAAAAACTTACGAAATTGTCCTTCCTATATGAAAAATAGTTCTATGTCCTCGATAAAAGAGTGATTTGAATAACTCTTGTACATTTTATCACACATAAGTGATATGTGATTTAATTTATTAAATAGAATTCCTCCATCTTTTCTTATATGTAAGAAAGTATTCTCTCCTGAGACAATTGTATCTATTTTTTTACAAAAGAGTTTCTTAAATTACTCTTTTCTACTATCATTTAAATACAGTTTAATTTGTTCTGGTAAAGTTATTTTTATTATTGTCAATTGAAGCAGTGTTAACTGTAGCAATATAAACTTGACTCATATTGCTTTTTTTGTGTTTAGACTTTTACCTTTGCAATACAAGAATGTTCCTATAGATAAAATCATTAGGATGAGAATATACGTTTTTATTAATTTCATACTCTTCTTTATTATTTAGTTTAAATTATCTTGAGGGTATTTTAATTTCAGATTCTTTGTATCCCTTAAATGGATCCGCTGAAAAGATCTTATAATTTTCAGCCATTTTGGTATCATATTTGTTATCTTTATAACTAGGACCATTATAGAGACGTGCAAATGTAGCCCAATCATGATTTAGCAAAGCTTTTCGCATTGCATGATTAGCAGAAATATAATTTGTAAATGCATCGAGCATTTTATCCTCGTCAGCACTAAACATAGCGTCACCAAATTCCTTAGCAGATTTATAACCTGCTTCCTTATAGTTGCTCCCCATAATTTGAAAACTCCCATAAGATATTGAGGAATACGCTGCTTCCTCATCCAGTTTTTTAGCCTTCTCAAACCGACGATATTGGTTAGAAGGATTGCCATATTGATCAATTTCAGGAGTTGCCACTTCTTTGCCTTTCTCCTTATGAGTTTTCCCTTTAAAGCGAGTAGGTGCTGATATATCTCTATCTTTATCATATTTACCATGTGTAAATCGACTAAAATAATGGCGCTCATACAAAATCTTTATACGACCATCCTTTGTATAAGTTTGACCTTCTGTCTCCGTCTGAAATACAGCCCTAATGACAGATAACTCTACACCTAATTTTTTAGCAGCCTTTCTCAAGGCTGAAAGAGATGGCTTGTAACCAACCTCATCTATAAATTTCACAGGGTTATCGAGTGTATATACATAACCACATACTGTTGGATATTTCTCTGTTAGTTTGTCCACCCCATACCACAAACTCGTTACTGGGTTCATGTACCTTGCACCATAATAATACAGACCAGTTTCCTCATCAAACTGCTTGCCATTGAACTTATACGGTAGTTCTTCACTCGATGAGTGTTCATCAACCAGCAGTTCACCGTATGGCAAGTAAGCATCATACTGGGTGATGTTGGCTTTGGTTCATACGCTCCGCATAGTCCTGCTGACCGGCAGTTACGTATGAGCCGTTACGCCCGTAAACGTTGTTAAACAGACCTGTTCCTATCCTTGAAGCAACTCGTTTGTCACCAATGAAGTAATGTTTTGTGAAGCGATTCTTGTTGATGCTGATTATCGAAGCAGGGTAGAGCGTGAAGTTATCCGTCTTGTGGAACGTGATGCCTTGTGGTGCACCATTGATATATACACCCTCCATCGTACCGTAACTCTTCATAATACGTTCGCCGGTAGCATTGTAAGCGTAGCTTAGACTATTCTCATTCACTGGAAAAACAATTGATATATTGCTATGTCATGTTAGTTTATATTTTCTGATAATGTTTTGATAAGGTAAGCCCATAACTTAGGATTAATGGGGCATGGAGTTGTTATTGAAAATAGGCAGTACTCACCATACCTCTTGCCATTCTCGTCTTTTAAGACAAAATAGGAAGGGACTCCTGCAATATAGGTAGCATTAGGTAAAGATGTTATTATGTTCTTTTCATATTGATGGATATTGAAGGCATCCTTTATAGTCTGTCTATCATTTTCTAATTGATTTATTTTTTTCTTTTTATTTCTTGATGGACGTTGCATTTTTAAGTTTACTATTTCCTTGTCCTTTTCAAATCTTTTTATCTTCAATATATTACAAACGCTATCTATCGTTATAAATATTCTGTATATTTGCTATCTTGCTGAAAGATAATATAATAATATTTATTTTGTAAAGAATAAAGTATCTTTTTCCCAGGAATGGTATCAAACTTGGATAATACAATATCCGCTTTAGTACGACTTTCTACAGCTACAGGATCTGAATCCTTTATCCCGTGAATCTGAGCGACGCAAAAGCAGGAGATACTAAGAATAATGGTAATGAATGTTATCTTTTTCATTTTAATATTGGCAAAATATATGGATTATTTATGTGTCCCTCTTTATAGCCACCGTGTTTACTACCATCGTTCTGAGGTAATTTCAAAATTCGACGAATAAGGTTTTCTGTTCGAATTGCATTTGCATTGTTTTCTGCTGGTGTTAATTTCTTCGCAGCGGGGATACCATGTCCAAACACTTCATGTCCAGAAGTTACAGCTCTTTCGTTACCTTGTAGACTACTACCAATAAAAGAGTGCGAACCATTACTTGTTGGTACATTTAGTCCATCACCAGAATTGCGGATGAAGGCTGTGCTTAATTTTCCGTCAGATGTTACCATCTTATCACCAATCCCGTTACCAACCACTTTATTCATATGAACAACAAAAGCTTTCGCCCCTTGAGAAGAAGTGTAATTTCCGCTAACATATTCAACATTATAAACATCTTTTGAATTGATGGTATTTGCGACAATGGTGATATATGCACTTTCATCATTGGATAATGCAATTCCCTTCATTGCTAAATCTAATTTGTCTGTATCAATATTTCGGAACTCTTTTCCTTTTATATCTATCAAAGTACGGATATTAGTAAACTTATCATCTGCTAAAACTCTGTAAATATCATCTCGAAACTTTTCAGCATCTTGTTTTGTCACACCTCTAACCTTTCTTCCGTCTGGGTCAGTATTCTTTAATGGATTCCCTATACAATACACATAGCCTCCTATAGAATTATACTTCTCTGCCATCGGATCCACCCCATACCATAGACTCGTGACAGGATTCAAATACCTTGCACCATAATAGTACAAGCCTGTTTCCTCATCAAACTGTTTGCCATTGAACTTATACGGTAGGTCCTCACTGCTACTATGTTCGTCAACCAACAACTCACCGTACGGCAAGTAAGCGTCATACTGGGTGATATTGGCTTTGTCATCGGTGATGTAAGACGTACTGCCAAGGTGATCACTGTGATAGAAGAATGTTTCCTCCTTCGTGGTGTCGTTTGGTATATAGCCATAACCAGCTTGTGGGTCATCAGGGTTGCTTGGGTCGTTCCAGCTTACAGGTGGACCAGGGTTGGTATTCGGTGTGGTGTTAGGGCGTGGAGTCTGAATCTTTTCCCATATGCTATTCACCTACATAATGAATATCTCCAGAATAAATATCTGGATGATTATTATAAAATGGCCATTTTTCCTCCTTTAAATGCTGTGGGGTTATTCGAAAAACATGAATCTTTGTTTTGGTTAACGGATACTTTTTACCACTCACCAACAAATAAATAGTAAACCAATTGTTATATTTGCTAACCTCAATCACCAACTTTCCCGAAGCTCCCTTAGCTTTGAAAGCCTCTGCATACCCCTTTATGATTTCCTCTTCATCAAAATAAAAATTTCCATCATAAATCGTAGTACCTACCTCCCATCCTGCCTGAATTTCCCTTACGCGAGGCAATACTGAAGGCATCGGCTTATTATCTCTATGCCAAAATTCTCCCGTAAGGAATCGGTAAAGATAATCAACATCCAAAACAGCTTTTTCATCTTCAAACTTAAATTCTATTTCATAGTTGAATTTTGTCTTGTAGGTATCCCACAAACCATCTGACAAACCATTTCGTTTGAAATTCTCTTCCGCCCATGTGTAATCCCTAAGCCGCCCTTCACAAAACGCATCAAGCGTTTTGCGGTATCGATACCCATCTTCGTCAAAATCCTGCAATGGCACATTTACTTCCCTGCCAACAAGAGTATCACAGACCAATTCGCGTCGACCTATACCATCTACATAGAGCCATACATGCCCTTTGGGAAGCATATTGATCACAAAACCTGTAAATGCCCAATACCTCTTAGCTGGCCAATCATAATATTTTGTACGGAACTTTTGGCGTATCTTATCTTGTAGCTCTGATGAGAATTTAACATTAAGCCGATAAAACTTCTTTTCTAAATACGAAAGCCACACAATATCAACACTACTGGGGGCGCCCATTCCTCCGTTAGAGTCACTGCCCATATCTACCGTACCATCCGCTTCGCCCAAACCTGAACCCGTAAATCTCTCCATCACACCAACATATCTACCAGAGTTTCCTACTCCTACTCTTGCATAATGCACCTCCATGGGATAATTTCTTGAAGATGCAACGAGCGCTTCCCAACGAAAAGCTGTATCCATACCTTTATTATCTTCTTTTTTTGTTTTGTTTCCTAATCCGCTACATGCCGTGCTTATACACATAGCAAAGCTAACCATTATAACTATTAGTATATATTTCATAAAACTTTATTTATTCCTTTGTTATATCAACCTTAGTATTACTCTTTATATACAAACGATCTTGGGCACCAATAGTCGTAATTCCTTTCGTTTCGAATGTAGCGTTCTCCATAATATTCCCCTTAATAGAACCTCCTACATTCAGGATTGTATCTTTGTCTATATGACTGATATGATCGCCCGCAATGTACGTATGGTTGTCTTTCCCTACATTCTGCATAGCATTTCCATTTACCGAAACTGATGAATCTTTTTCAATGCTAACAGACGATTGCTCACCAACCTGCATCGTAAAATTCTTACCCACATTTACATTCATATTCTCTGATGCATTGATGTTGACATTCTTTGTATTGACATTTACTTCTTCGGCAGAAGATATGGTGATGGTGCCATTTAGTTCGTCAACAAAGATTTTGTTGGCACGAGTTGTCTGTAGGAGGATGGTGTGGGCAGTATCGTCAAAGGTGACGGTTGAACCGCTTCGGGTGGTAAGGCTTTTCTTGTGATTGGCAGCAAAGCCTCCGCAACCTGTCACTCCGTTAAACAAGCTACCCATAACGTATGGTCTTGCTGAATCACCATGACGGAAACCGAGGAGGACTTGGTCGCCTACCTCTGGAATGAAAACGAAGCCACGGTTGCTTTTTACGTCTTTGCTGCCACCACCATCTGGTGTCATCACACGCACCCAACTTGTTCGCATGTTGTCGGTTTGCCAGTCGTACCGCCAATTGCGGTGCAGCCCGTCGGGGAAGGTGAGCCGTATCAGTTCGTGCCGCTCGTCGTACGCCAGCGTGAAGGCGCTCCCCGTTAGTCAACTATTTCCAAATCCCGATTTACCCTTCTGCAATATTGTAGCTTTCTAGCGTCCAGACTTTATCTATCAGCCTATATTGGGCTGATAGCTGTGTCTGTTCGTCCACTTCCCACAATATGTCCTGTATTTTACCATTATCAGTATCCGTGAACTTTTTTTGTCTTGGCTTTCCGAACAAAGCCATTGCACGATCGTAAGAAACATTCTCTATAACCGCCAACTTAAAACTGCCACTATCGTCAGGTAGCCAAAGGTTTTCAATGAGAAACAGGCGCATATCCTCCACCAAGTCCTTTTCAATGGGTTTGAGAACGGGCAACTTGTTTCTGTATTTCTTTATGTTCTCTGCAAAAAACGGGAAGAAATGCTTACCCATGATTCGCCGTTGCATTGCTATATTTTTCTTATATGGATGAAATTCTTCTTCGGACATTATCAAATCCATACCTAGATAATTGCAATCCTTCTCAAACCGGACCTTTGACCGGATGCCGCGCGTTGTATACAACGCTCTGAAACAAAAGACAAAGTCAAAATCTATTTGGGGGTATTTTTCTTTTAAAACTAAAGAAAATACTCTAAGATCTTTACCGATTTCACCAACTTTCAGAAAACTGGGAGAATCAGAAGTAATTCTTACTCTATCCATAATTCTAATGATAACATTTGTTGCCTGCAGGCTTTTTAAACAACACTTGCAAGATATAATCCAAGTTATCAAATGGCTGAGCAATGCTTATTATGAATGTATTGGGTAGATTTCCATTTGTTGGATTGTCTACTTCAATTGTCAAAACAGAATCTTCTAATCTGAACCCTATATTATTGACATTGGAATACAAGAAATAGATTTGGTCGTTATATTCAAAATATATCTCTTCATCATAACTCAGCCGTGTCAATGATAAATATCCACATTTATTATTTAAAAATGTAAGTTGCATGATCTCTTCCCAATACTCTTTAGGGTTGATATCTATTTTTTTATTGCAAACAAACTTCAATGGCTCACTTCTGCAGCTCTCCATGATTTACCTCCATTTTTTACTTGATTTATTTCTTCTCCTTCAAATCTATATATTTTACCACTATTTAATTCATGTATTTCTAACTCACTTATACCCATAGATTTGGCATAATCCATAATAGCGGGTCTGCAACTTGGGCATATATCTAATCCCTCCACCATCAAAGTCGCTTTCCCCCTCTTAGCCCCAAATCCTTGGCTTGTTTCATTGCATCTATTTCTGCATGCATACTAAACGTATTGGAATTTGTGTAGCCCAAATGTTGTAACTCAGGAATAGGACTCTCTATTCTTGGAATTCTTTGGGTTGGGTTTACTCCTTCAAATATTTTACCATTAATTTCAAACAAAGCAAATACATCAAGTCCCAATGGATCGATCCAACCATTTGTATCTTGGGCATACCCATACAATGTTGGGTTGCCACCTGCCAACCCTATCGGATCTTGACTGATGTAACTCCCTGCATTCGGATCGTAGTAACGGAACCGATTATAATACAATCCCATCTCCGCATCCTCGTACTGCCCCTGATACTTGAAAGGAACAAACGCGGAGGGGCGTTTCCGCTGTCGCCCGTAGATGTCCAGCTCCTGCTCCCATACTTTCTCGCCGTTCTTGTCGTAGGCTTGCAGGGGTGTGCCGAGGTAGTCGGATACGATGGAGAAACAATCGCCGTTGGCAACCAGCTTGGCGGCAGGTACGAACGTGTCTTGCTCGAAGAGCCAGGTGACTACGTTTTCTTCCGCCTCTTCCGTCCATTCGTGCAGTGGCACGTTGCCTTCGCAGGCGAAGTCTGCCTGCCGCCTGCTGAAAAGACTTTCCAAGCTAGAAAGTTATTTTCCCTACAACTTTCGGTCCTTCATAAACGACAAGTTCACTAATTTCATCAAGAATTTGAGTAGGGGCATTGTCCATAAGAAAACCTATTTTACAAAAAGCGACATACTCTTGTTGCTCCAACACCTTTTCAAATCGAATAACAACACTCCAGCTCTTGGGCGAAACGCTATTTATTACAGTTGTTGCATAATACTCAGTAGATGTAGGCAACATTCTCCGGCCTCCTTCTTCTGGCCTAAGAAAATGGATGATAGCACTTTCATTTTAGTGGTTTCCTGCTCTAACGGAATTAACTTGTTTGACTTCACCATATTTATTTAAATCATCAACTTCTATATACCGAGCATTGCCTATCCCATCTAAGTTTGTATGTTTGAACGCAGTACCGGCAATATCATCAGGAACTTCAACTTTAACAACATAAAATTTAGTATCTGTACCATGTCCCATCGTCTTTCCCCAAGTTACTGCATCATCGAAGTTTTCAGCAAACCATTTTCCTTCCATACTTCCCCCATTTGGTCTCCATCCACTATTCTTCATATCGAAAAATTCAGAACGACTTACAGACCGGAATAACTCCAATAGTCCAAATACATCTATCCATACGTTTGTATCGTGTACGTAACAGTAGAAATTTAAATGTTCCGTCTCGAACCGAAGAGGGTCTTGGCTGATATAACTTCCCGCATTTGGGTCGTAATACCTGAACCTGTTATAGTACAGTCCTGTCTCTGCATCCTCGTACTGCCCTTGGTACTTAAACGGAATGAACGTGGATGGCCGTTTCCTTTGCCGCCCGTAGATGTCCAGCTCCTGCTCCCACACCTTGTTGCCCTGCTTGTCGTAGGCTTGCAGGGCGTACCGAGGTAGTCGGAGACGATGGAGAAGCAGTCGCCGTTGGCAACAAGCTTGGCGGCAGGCACGAACGTGTCTTGCTCGAAAAGCCATGTGACTACGTTTTCTTCCGTCTCTTCCGTCCATTCGTGCAGTGGCACGTTGCCGTCCCACACGAAGTGCGTGATTACACATTTAAAGGCTTTGTGTATGCGGCGGCCAAGTTTTGCTTTGAACTTCCACTTGCCTGGGTATGTGTATTTTCAACACCATAACCAGTTCCACTACTATTCTTTCTTTCGTCGCATGTCCTTTATTGCTTTGAGTGTATGTGTGTAATGCCTCTTATTGGGATAGAAATTAACTGTTTCTAATGACTGGGATTTTAATAATGGGTTCATATTACCATCTTTACAATTCCAAAAATTGAACTTCTTCAAATTAGGCATAAACTCCACAAAACCAACGGAATCTAAATTGTCAATGAACAAGTCTTCAATGTACGGATTATCTATTAGAAACGTAAAATCCATAATTTTCTTGCATCTTTCTACATGAACTTTCTTTAAATGGACCAATTTATTTAAAGCCTCTAAGTCAACCAAGTCGCTACAATACGAAACTTTTAAATAATGAAGACGAGAAAGACTCTCTATCCCTTTTAAACTTTTTATTTTCCCACATAAGCGCAATTCTTCCAGCTCTTTTAAAGTACTCAAGTGGGTGCAATCGTCATATTTTGTTGACGTTATCAGAAGTTCTCTTAGATGGGTGATTGAACCTATATTTTCAATCTTTTTATCATCTTTAATATATAAACTACTCAAACTAGGCAAATAAGACATGTCTATTTTTAATGCATGCATACACTCAAAATGCAATAGATTGTTTAGTGTATAAAGGCTTTTTAATGAGATTATTTTATTAATCTTAAAATCATCACGTATGACGAGTCGGCGAATAAAAGTCTTTCCCTCCAATAGAGAAAAGTCTAGGGGATAGCTTGCCCCGAATTGCCATTTAGAGTTCGTATACGAATAGAATCTATACACTTCTCTTCTGCGTAATTTATACCTTCTTTAAAAAAATGAATGTCAATGTCTAGACAATTTATTGCATCATTTAGTATATATTTGTTCATTCTACTTGATAAATTAATGGGAATTCTTTTTAACTTTAACTTTCTGATCCTCAAAGTCTTTTTTTATCTTTGCAGCTTCGGAATCAACTTTAGCTTTGACCTCATCACTAGCTTTTTCATATTTCTTTTTACCTGGAGAGTTTATTTTTTCTGAATTAGCAAACGAACTGGACTCTTTAGCTCCATATTCTTCCATTAGTTTATATTCAACCATAAACCCCATGTCATTATCTCCAAAATCAACGTGTTTACTTGCAATGGCTTTATCAGTTCCTCCAATCCTTTGTCTCATAGATGTATTCATTCTATTTTTAGGTCCTTTACCGATGTAAGAAGTTGTGCCGTCGGTGAAAATATAGGTTCCTGTAAATCCAAATATATCAACTAGAATATTAGGATTTTCCACAAATGCATACAACGTAGGGTTATTGCCTGCCAACCCAATCGGGTCTTGGCTGATATAACTCCCCGCATTCGGATCGTAGTAGCGGAAACGATTGTAATACAAACCTGTCTCCGCATCCTCATACTGCCCTTGGTACTTAAACGGAATGAAGGAGGATTTATTGTTGCCCGTCCTCTTCCTTCCGTAGATGTCCAGCTCTTGTTCCCACACCTTGTTGCCCTTTATCGTAGGTTTGCAGGGGTGTGCCGAGGTAGTCGGACACGATGGAGAAACACTCGCCGTTGGCAACAAGTTTGGCGGCAGGTACGAACGTGTCTTGGTCTCTTCCATCTATTCGTGCTGCGAACGCTACTGCAGGGAAGTCGTTATAGTTATAGTCTTCTATAACCATCTTCCAATATCTAAACTGTTATTAAAAAAATCCAATTGTGCCTTCATCATTTTTGTTTCCCCTAGAATATTTTCTAACGCCTTACCATATTTTTGTACGTCGTCAGCATTACCAATATAATTCGTTAAAACACGAATACCGTTTACATAGACTTCCTCCTTGTCTTGATTTGAAAGCATAGAATCATTCGAAACAGATGCTATAACTTTTATGATATCATCTTTCAGCTTATCATATTTTGTTAAGCAAAGTTTAGCTTCTTCTATGGTGTTACAAGGAGTACTATCTAAAGTAGATAAAGATTTCTTTATTTTACATAGTTGTTTTATATAATCCATAATATAATTTAATGATGTTTCTTTACAACAGTATATGCTTCTTTTGGTATTTCCCCATCAATAAGGACCTCAGCATCCTTTGTCGCATATCCAAAAGCTTTTCCTTGTAAGGGTTTCCTGTCTGTGGATCAATCCCATTAGAAATATCTATAATCTTCTTTGGTTCAATTTTATCTGTATTGATAGCAATAATGGTGGATTTGTTGGATTTTGCATAGAACTCAGCTCTGTCCATCTCCTTTGTCGTAGATATATATTGCGTGTTTAATTTACCATTTTCCACATACTCTTGAATGCTATAGTTTGCATTAGCATCCTTGGGCTGAATACTAGTACCTGTATTAACAGATGATTCTTGTATAGGATTAACTGCTCTATAAACAACAATTAAACCATAAAAATCTACAATTGCATTAGGATCTTTTACATATCCATACAACATTGGATTGCCACCCATTAGCCCAATTGGGTCTTGGCTGATGTATGCTCCAGTCCTTGGGTCGTAGTAGCGGAACCTATTATAATAAAGTCCCGTCTCAACGTCCTCATACTGCCCCTGGTACTTGAACGGAATGAAGGAGGATTTATTGTTGCCCGTCCTCTTCCTTCCGAAGATGTCAAGTTCCTGCTCCCATACCTTGTTGCCCTCCTTATCAATCGGGGCGACAATGCCGCCACGCGAAACCGTTTATCTCTAACTATAATCGAAAATTAGCTATATACACCTTTGCGAATTGTTCTATTGTCTTATCCGAATAGCTACCACCTTTTGCATACGCTAAGTCCATGATTTCAATTGTCAATTTATCTAGTTCTTTTGAATCCACAACAATAGAATGTTTTCTTAATTGACGTTCTATAACACGTTTGCATCTTGCAATGTCATTACTTGTAGCGTAGGGTATCATAATTAATGTAAATCTAAATGTTCAATTTTATCTACTTTTATTTCTTTATGAGTAATTGCTTGTGTTGCACCTCCTTTACCAAATTCAGGGAAATCCTTCGTTATTGGTTCTAAATAATCTGCCTTTCCCCATTTTCCCTTAGGAATTTCAACATCATCTACTATTTGTAACGTATCGAAACTAGCTTTCACTGATGCATATTTTGATGCCTGCTTTGGTACACATTTGTTTTACTCGTTTAAGAATATAGTCTTTTTCCTTTCTTGAAATATGTGAATCAAACCTCTTCTTATACCTAATATATCCTTTTCCTATTCCTGTCTTATCATCAAATTTTTCAAAATATTCGATGTTGTCTAAAGACTTCTCTTTTTTATAATCTTGATACAATTTGATATAAGATGAATATATGACAAAGTCGCACTCATCTGAAGATACCATTTCTGAATCAATATAGTAAGAAATTCCCGTAGAGGTTACATACTCAATACCTCCACGTCTTAATAGTGCCAAGAACTCTCCATTTTCTCCCCTTACCGTGTACTTTTCTTTATCCATAGCCTATTAATGATGAATTTGTTTAACTTTTATATTGCCATCTGCATCAATCCTATGTTCAAAGACGGGAATTCCTTTTTTCTTTAAAATAGGTAACTCATCTTGTTCCCAAACGCTATTTGCTCCTCTATATTTAGGCTCATAAATAAAGACATGAGCTTCACCTACAGTACTTCCTGCAAAGTCTTTAGAGGTTTCCTGCCAATATAAGTCATTCAAGCTATCGACAATATTATCAAGAACTTTTCCTATACGCAAATCTGTAGAATGTGCACCAGAGGAATCTAACTCATAAGTTGAAAATAAAAATACGCTCATACTTTTTGCTTAGTGATAATGTTTATTGCCAGCAGGCAGGTGGCCATGCTCTTCGTTATACTTTTTTAATAAGCTGTTTTCCAGTTGACGATCAGCTTTTTTGTTCCTCCCTGTGATATTGGTTTCATCTTAACACCTGCAGGAATAATGTTTCCATCGGCATCAAAGGCGACAGCTGTGGCCTTTGATCTATTAATCCTTGCTTCGTCAAGACGCACTTGAGAATATCTGGTCTTAGGGTGTTGAGTTTCTCCTATTTTGTAAACATCACCTTTATTCAGTTTTGTATATGCAATAGGATCTTTTGTTCCATATTCGTAGACAGGATACCATCCATCATGAGTCGCAACCAACGCATACACATCTAGCCCTAAGAGATCTAATTGGGAATTAGGTGATTTAACATGTGAATACAAAGTAGGATTCTCGCCTACCAACCCTATCGGGTCTTGGCTGATATAACTCCCTGCATTCGGATCGTAGTAACGGAAACGATTATAATACAGTCCAGTCTCGGCATCTTCGTACTTTTATTACCTTTTATGGAAATTTTCTTTTATATATTTTATTCGTTCTTCCAGCATGGGAATGAATGCTGCAGCATCAAAATCATGAAAACGTCCAATGTATTTTCTTAAACACGATTCTACATATAACCATACCTCATCACAAAGATTATCGATCATTTCATCCTCAGATAATTTCAAAAAATTATCTAAAATCAACATTTGATCTATTACAAGTCTTTCTTTCTGTTTTATATACCGAGCATACGATTTTAAATTCCCCTCTACAATCTCACTTTCATAAAACAATCTCAAAACAATTAGCAACGCATTATGGTTACTTCCTTCTTTGCATAATTTGTTTGATATAGAATTTTGCCAAATTGTATCCTGTAGATTATCCATAAAATAGTCTACAACTCTGTTCAGTAACTCTAACTTTAATTGAGTCCCTGGATAATGCTGTTCGCACAATATCTTAAAAAAAACTGCCATAGTTTCATTCTTTAATGGAAGGTCTTATTTCCAGCAGGTAATTTACCATGCTCTTTATGATACTCTTTTAATTTCATTGTTTCTAAAAGCCTGTCTGCACTTTTAGCCTCTCCTGTATCAATATACTTCATATTTAATCCGGCCGTTTGTCCCTGTATAGCTTTTCCATCAGGTCCAATCATAACAGAAGTAGCCTTAGACTTATTTATTCTTACCTCATCCATCCTTGTAGAAGAATATCTATTTGAGGATTTTTGAGATTCACCTATCTTATATACATCACCTTTATCAAGTCGAGTATAAGCAATGGGGTCTTTTTTCCCTTTTTCATAGACAGGATACCAACCGTCAGAAGAGGCTACAAGTTTGTAAACATCTAATCCTAGGATGTCCAACATATCATTAGCATCTTTCACATACCCGTACAACGTAGGATTGTTACCAGCCAACCCTATCGGGTCTTGGCTGATGTATGCTCCAGTCCTTGGGTCGTAGTAGCGGAACCTATTATAATAAAGTCCCGTCTCCTTATCCGCATATTGTCCCTGGTACTTGAATGGTATGAACGCGGATGGCCGTTTCCTTTGCCGCACCGTTGATGTACACGCCCTCCATCGTACCGTAACTCTTCATGATACGTTCACCGGCGGCGTTGTAAGTATAACGACTCGTCTTACCGTTGTCAGAGAGTACCATCAGGCGGTTCTCCTCATCCCAGTATAGCATATGATCATAAGATAAATATCTTTCTAATAGATTACATGCTATATTTATTTTTTAATTTATCGATTAAATTCCGATGAAAATTCTTAAGTAAAAAGTTTTTATATCTTATATTTTTTACCTTCTTTTTATCATTACATAAAGTAATTAATGTAATGTGCGTTATTTTAATTTTTTTGAATTAAAAAAATCCAATATAGATGTGATACTCAAAAGTACAACTCTGCCCTTTTTCAAACCACAATTCAAATCCATTTCCATTTTCTTTAAGACTTTCGTTCCCATCAATATAACCATAAACGTCATTAGATATAACATTATCAAATCTATAAAAGTGAGAATCACGCTTAATCAAAAGAATCCTATTTTCCCCTTTATCAACGTATTTTTCACAACCGTCAGCTGTCATACTATAAGGGCTAAATATAGCTATTTGGGTATTCTGTCCATTTAAGGTAAGGCTATCAACAATAACATACTCTTGTGGAATTAAATATCCTTGCCATTTTCTTTGAGCTTTCCCATTTATACTAGGAGCTGAAAAAATAAGAATGAATAAAATAAGAATAAACTTTTTCATATAAAATTATTTTTTACGCCAGAATATAGTTCTACCAAATGTACCTGTCGCTATTAGAGAGAATTTTGCTGTACTTTTGCCATCATGAATAAAAATTCCATTCCTCTCAAAAACGGGTGACACCCGCATCTTTGATTTTATCCTCTGTAAATAGCTTTCATTTCGATAAACATAATCTTTTCTGATATTATCTGGTATTGTTATTTTATTATACTGCCTAAATGATCACTGTGATAGAAGAAAGTTTCTTCTTTCGTGGTATCGTTAGGAATATAGCCATATCCAGCCTGAGGGTCATCAGGGTTGCTTGGGTCGTTCCAGCTTACAGGTGGACCAGGGTAGACGACGGAGCCGCTGTTGCTCTCGTTAAATCTTATCTGTGGGCAGTCGTTGCATCTTATCCACGAAACGAATGGTTCGCCCTGTTCAAGCAGGGCTTCCTTTCTGATATATCCTTCCTCGCCAGCGAACCAGTTGCCTACTATGAGGGCTGTGCATGGCTTTTGTTGCCCTGTTTTGATATAGGGACGTGCTTGTATAGATGTTCCATCGCTTTTTATAGAATGCAAACTATCTATGTCTGTAACAAGAAGTAGTTTTTTCTTTTTCTTTGTTGAAATAGAATATATATCTAACAAATAATCTTGCCAATTCTTGTCTATAGTGTCTATCCTTAGTTGCAAAAAGGTTCCTTTGACATAAAGACATTTGAATAGATATGCTTTGTTTGATGCGGTATTATAATAGGGTAAGGATTTTATCTCTTGAAGCAAGAGATGTTTTTTATCAGAGATATTGCTATCGATCAGCCCAATTTGTTTGAATAGCTTTATATCCGTAGAGTCCGGAAAAATAAAGATTGTATCGCTTTCTGTTTTATTGTCCGTTACCTCTTTCCATATATTTTCTTGATTAATATTATTTTTTCCAATTTTTATCGGAATAAAATAAGTTCTGTATCTGCTATCAATAGCTGTGTTATAAGAATGTTTATGATGTCTTCTTATCTTTTTATGTGATAAATCGCTCTTATTGTAAACAGCTATGTAATATCCTGCAAAGATATTTGAGGTATCTCTGCTTTGAGCATTTATCTTCCGGCATGGAAATGTATAGAAAACTATTACCAATAATATAATTGTCTTTATCATCTAATAGAGGAAATCAAAACTTTAACTTATCAATGGAGCAATAATCCGTCCGAACGACATCACCATATCATACGATGCACGCTTTGCCTTACCGCTTGCATGAATAAGACGGTTCAGCTCATCATATTCATACGTATGCATACTCCTTCCTCCCAACTTCGCCTTGTTGAGTCTCGTCAGCGACGTTGGGTCGGCGGCATTCGTGATACCGAGGATATTGTCCACGGCATCGTAACGATACCTGTTCTCCATCACAGTCTGACCGTCCGCTGTAAGGTTCATCGCCTGCAGACGTTCACGCTGCTTGTCGTATGTATTGGTAGTCTCCGTGCCATTACCGAGTTTCGTATAGACCGTATGACCCTCCTTGTCGTAACCTATCCTGTCAACAATAACGCTCTGATGTCCCTGTTTATTGCCCGAAAGGCGAACTATTTGCCCTGCCGCATGTAGGTACTACTTAATCGTTACTTTACGACACATGCTTATTTACCTCTTTGTACAAATCACTACTTTGGATTTCGAGTTCTTCTTAATTTTCCCTTTGAATCTGCCCAGAAATATTCCTTGATATACACCTGAGCTCCCATTCCTGAATGGATTACAACATATCTTGTATTGGGACGGAATTTAATTCTCCGAAGATTTTTAGTAATACCATAACTGTTCATTTCCTCCACAGATAATGCAGACGATACGTTTCTAAAGTTTATTGTGTCACAACTCCTAGTGTCAAATTCATTTTTCTTTGTAATGAAGAACAGATGACTTTCGCTAGGATCTAGACAGTCAGACTCTATTTCCATATGTAAAAAGTTATGTACTATCAAAAGTTGCCGGCTCTCATCAAGTGAGAAACTATGATTCTCGTTACAAGCTATTAAGAAAGGCAACACCATAAAAATACAAACAGAATATATTTTCTTCATTTCTTTTGTTCTTTATATGCGTTCCACCATTTGTCGATTTGTCTAATCTTCTCTTCTTCTGAACCTTTGCCGATAAATAATCTGTTCAGATTTGCATGAAATTTAGATTTTACAAAATCCCTAAAAGACTCAAATACTTCAGAGCCTTTTTCTGCCTCTTGTTCACGAGGGGCTTTATCGTGGCTTTGGGTCGAGACATATCCCCAAAGGGTCTTCAACAGGTATAGGCCTTCACTCCCATCCCTTTTTATCTGTTTTATGTGACCAACTTCATGTGAAAACTCTTTAAACCACCAGTCGTAATATTGCTCTTTACTAATATTTTCTTCATTGAAATATTCAGGTGACACAAGCATGCGAGTGTTTTCAGGGCTATCACCCAGTGTTATACTATTACTTTCTCTTTGAAGGTTAAATTCTTCTAACCTAACATTCTTTATATAATTTTCAGGGACTCCAGAAACCAAAGAAAGTAGATGAGTTGCCGATTTTGTAAATTTATAGTACACATATTGTGTAGGGACGTTCATTGTTGCACCTGTGATGCTTGGAGCTGTTGTTACAATGCTCCTTTCATAGTGAATTGTGACAATGCCTTTGGGTAAAGTCCTTTTTCATCTATATAATTCATTGGAGAAGATTTACAATAAGAATAAGGGCTGATTGAAACGTATTTCTCCGCCAAAGGATCCACCCCATACCACAAACTCGTCTTCGGGTTCATACACCTCGCCCCGTAATAATACAGTCCAGTTTCCTCATCGAACTGTTTGCCGTTGAACTTATAAGGTAAGTCTTCACTCGATGAGTGCTCGTCAACTAACAGTTCGCCGTATGGCAAGTAAGCATCATATTGAGTGATGTTGGCTTTATCATCAGTGATGTAAGACGTTGAGCCGAGGTGATCACTGTGATAGAAGAAGGTTTCCTCACGTGTTGTGTCATTTGGAATATAACCATATCCAGCCTGCGGGTCATCAGGGTTGCTTGGGTCGTTCCAGCTTACAGGTGGACCGGGGTTGGTATTCGGTGTGGTGTTGGGGCGTGGAGTCTGAATCCAACCCTGTGGAACATCATGGTTACCGAGTTCGGTGAGGACGGCATTATACCCTACACCAGTGTTCTCTAGATCACCATACGCACCCTTCATTGTAGGTACACCAGGGGCAATGCCTTGCTGTTTATAGTATGCCTCTTTCTGCTTCTGAATCTGATTCATGCGTTCAGCATAGTCCTGCTGACCAGCGGTTACATGTGAGCCGTTACGCCCATAGACATTATTGAACAGACCTGTTCCTATCCTTGAAGCAATTCGTTTGTCACCAATGAAGTAATGCTTTGTGAATCTGTTCTTGTTGACAGAGAGGATACTTGCAGGATAGAGCGTAAAGTTGTCCGTCTCGTGGAACTTCAGTGCAAACCAAGCACAAAAGAGCTTGCTCATTTTGTCTTGGCGCAGCCTGAAGTCGACATCTGTCAACGTGATTCCCTGCGGTGCACCATTGATATACACACCCTCCATCGTACCGTAGCTCTTCATGTCTATCCTCTGCGTATATACATAAGAATCTATCATTCTTCATTTACACTCAAATACAACATTTTGATATTCCACAAAAGATTTGATTTGAAAATCTGATGTATAGTATATTGCCTCAATAAGCTCATATCTTTCGAGAGATTCTTTTACTTTTTTCATTCTCATTGATGAAAAAAGGTTCTCAGTCTCCTTCTTGATAAAAACCGTTTCTTCATCAAAAGGAGAACTTCTATAAATATAGGTAGTATCCTTGAGAGACAAAATGATATGATGTTCTTCATCATAGTATGCACTGGCTTTTCTTGTCAATTTGGTTCTGTTGACAGCTTTCTCTTCTTTCCCATTTTCATCTAAAGATCTTATTATAATTGAATTCCCGGAATATTCTACTTTAATTTGATTTTTAACTTTTCCCATAAATATCTTTTCATTTTGCTGGCTACATGAAGCAAAGCAAAACACAAGACATATTCCTATGGTCTTCCCAACTATAGTAGACTGTAAAATGTGCGAACTGAGATTTATCATTTTATTCTTTTACTTGTTTTTGGGGTTTAAGTCCCATCTCCTTCATAGTGTTTAGATAATTGACAACTCCAATGTTTGATTGGTTGTTGTCTTTCAAATCTGCATGGTCTTTGTTTCCATGAGTATCTTGGGACATCATCCTGCTTATTATTTCACTGGCTTTTACAGGATTGTCTTTATTTTCTCTATAGGCTTCTACACATTTAGAAATATTAGAACCATGTAAAGCAAGTTCGTGTGCGATTGTTTCTGACAGTTCATCTTCAGAGCGGTTGGTCACATCTAATCGAAGTTCTACATATAGCTGATTATCACTGACGAAGATGTTAAACGAACCATAATTATCACCCATATAGTCTCTTTGGACAGTATTGTCAACATTCCCCAAATCAAATTCCTGAATCCATAGAATGCAATCTGCGAATCTACCAGTACCATTAGCACCATAGTGACTCCTTCCTTTCTCTAAGAAATCACCAATGAATCCGTTCCCATATGTAGTAGAGGCAAATCTTTTCATAGCAGACATATACGTTTTGTTACTACGATAATCTGAACCTTCAGCTTTACTATGTCCTCTATTTACTTTATTATACAATGTCGGTAGTATTTTCTTCCCATTTGGATCCACTAATTTCACAGGATTATCTATACAATAGACGAACCTCCTGCTGTCGGATACTTCTCTGCCAACGGATCCACTCCATGCCAAATGCTTGTGATTGGGTTCATGTACCTTGCACCGTAATAGTACAAGTCTGTCTCCTCATCGAACTGTTTGCCGTTGAACTTATATGGAAGGTCTTCACTGCTGCTGTGCTCATCAACCAACAGTTCACCGTACGGCAGGTAAGCATCATACTGCGTGATGTTGGCTTTATCGTCTGTGATGTAGGACGTACTGCCGAGGTGGTCACTGTGATAGAAGAAGGTTTCTTCTTTCGTAGTGTCGTTTGGAATATATCCATAACCAGCCTGCGGGTCATCAGGGTTTATTGGGTCGTTCCAAGAGATCGGTGCGCCTGGATTACTGCCCTGCTCATCGTTGTGCTTCGGTGTCTGTATCCAGCCATCAGGCACGCTATGATCACCCAACTCCTTGATGATAGTATTATAGCCCACGCCAGTGTTCTCTGGATCACCATAAGCACCCTTCATTGTCGGTACCCCCAGAGCAACACCGAGTTGCTTATAGTAATCCTCCTTCTGCCTCTCTATCTCGTTCATGCACTCGGCATAGTCCTTTTCACCAGCTGTTACATAGCTGCCGTTTCTGCCATAGACATTGTTGAACGATCCATTACCGATACAGATATATGAGTAAAGATAGTCCTGCATATACTTATAACGTACTGTTAATGATTATATTGCACATAGCTCAAAAAAATGATAGTGGAGGTAAACCACCACTATCAAGTTCGGTTTATGATTTTAGTTCTATTTTATTTTAAAGAGTAGCATTTCCCCTTTACCATCCTTATCTTAAATTTCCTTTACAAGATTCTATAGTAGATATTTTGTCTGATTCGATTTTTACACTAAGACTTAAAGGTTTGTATAGAGTCTTATCCAAGGATGAAATTATCTTTATTGGCTGATTATTGTAAAAGAACAAATAGTACTCTACGGAGCTGTTTCTATTTGAACATAATTCCATTTCGTACACACCTTTTCTAATTTTACAACCATTCAACTCATAAACCGTTAGACGCCGATAATTAACTGATTCTCCATTAATAAATATTAAGCTCTTTTTATATCGGCCAAAGTATTTTGGTAAATACTTTGAAAATGGAACACCTTCCACAAATAAGAATGAGTCTTTATACGCATGACCGTTAATTGACACGGTCATTACTAAAGTAGAATCATTCCGCTTATTATATTTTACATTACATGTTTTATCCAATAATATATTATTGGGTATATTATCTTGTGCAAACGTTTCTGCAAAGAACAAGCTAAGAAGAAACACTATTACAAAAAACTTACTATTCATATTGATAAACTTAGTATGTATGTTTGTATGTCTCTATTTTTCCAGCGACTTTTCTTGTCGCATTTAAATTGGCCTTCCAAAACATAGTCCTACCATAAGCAGCCGAAGATGAATATAGTACATATCCTTTATTCGAACCATATGTTGCAGGATGACTTCCTGAATGGAAATTAGAAGAGAAACTCGTATACTTTCCAGCACTATAGGCCTTAATGAGCTTTGCTGGCCACGCAGCCTTAAAATGCATAAAATCTGCAGGGCTAATTTCTACGCCAGCAGTTTTAGGCTTAGGATGATTAAAACCTCTCGCAGCAAGATCAAAGCCATCCCACCTAATTGCGCCATTAGAGTAATCCTTACCATTAGTTAAGGCATTTATTACAGCCTCCATACTGTATTCGGCATTACCTTCATAATCCGTTTTGTATCCACCATCTCTAAACCCGTAAATACCTTCGGTTTTTAATGTTGCAAGAATGCTCTTTTTCTTATATTTAGATAAATTAGATATGCACTTGCCAAGGCATACGACTCCTGTTTATTACCTGATGATTCTTGTGCCACTGTATTCGCGTACTGATTTAAGACATCATTAGTAACGGGTAATAAACTTTTATCCGTTGCACTTGTGACAATACCCTTTTTATCTGTTAGAACGGAAGTGGCAAGATAAGCTTTATTATTTTTCACTCCATCATTTCCTAGCAACTTTCCACTTTATTGTAATAATCACCCTGTCCATCAGGATCTGTCAGCATGATAGGATTTGCATGGCAATACAAATAACTTGATACATTAGTATATTCTTCCCACCCCATACCACAGACTCGCGACAGGATTCATGTATCTTGCGCCATAGTAGTACAGTCCAGTCTCTGCATCCATCTCCTTACCATTGAACTTATACGGCAGGTCTTCAGAGCTGCTGTGTTCGTCAACTAATAACTCCCCGTATGGCAGGTAAGCATCATACTGTGTGATGTTGGCTTTGTCATCTGTGATGTAAGATGTACTACCGAGGTGGTCACTGTGATAGAAGAAGGTTTCCTCTTTCGTAGTGTCGTTTGGAATATAACCATATCCAGCCTGCGGGTCATTAGGGTTACTCGGGTCATTCCAGCTTACAGGTGGGCCGGGGCTGGTATTCGGTGTGGTGTTGGGGCGTGGAGTCTGAATCCAAATAACCATATCATACGATGCACGCTTCGCCTTACCGTTTGCATGAATAAGGCGGTTCAGCTCATCATATTCATACGTATGCATACTCCTTCCTCCCAACTTCGCCTTGTTGAGTCTCGTCAGCGACGTTGGGTCGGCAGCATTCGTGATACCGAGGATATTATCCACAGCATCATAACGATACCTGTTTTCCATCACAGTCTGACCGTCCGCTGTAAGGTTCATCGCCTGCAGACGTTCACGCTGCTTGTCGTATGTATTGGTAGTCTCCGTGCCGTTACCGAGTTTCGTATAGACCATGTGACCCTCATTGTCGTAACCTATCCTGTCAACAATAACGCTCTGACGTCCCTGTTTATTGCTCGTCAGGCTCTCAACCTGTCCGGCATTGTAGTGATAAGTTACCACTTCACCGTCAGGATAAGTCATCGTCTGCACACGGTTCCAGCTGTCGTAGGCATACCAACTGCAAATATACAACATTTATTTTGTAAATGTGTCTTTAGATCATGGGAAAACGGGGAAGGATAGGGTGTGTTGTGCGTGCAGATGTAACCAAGCGAAAAGCATCAAAATCCCTAATTAAGTTTAATGTTTAGTTGCTGTCACTTTTAACACTTTGCTTAATTAGCTTATACACAGATGCTTAAAAGCAGAAGAAGAGTGATAGAAATGACAGCAAAATAGGAAATGGTATACGGTAGGCTTGTGTACTTGGGTGGGAAAGGGAGACTGATAGTTATGGGATACGCCTGTTTATGGTAAAACGCTCCAGCATATCCACATTATCAAATACGTGTTTTCACATTATTGAATACGTGTATTCACGTCATCAAATACGTGTTTCCGTTTCAACGCACACACATTTCCACATTACCGAATACGTATATTCATTTCACCGAATACGTGCATTTGCATTACCGCACACGCATATCCACATTACCGAATACGTGTTTTCACACCATCGCACGCACATTTCCGCCACCCTTTTTGTGGGTGAATACGGATATGCGGGCACGATAAATAGGACTTTTGCGGCTGCCAATGGGTGGCAACACGCCACTTCTCCCCTACTCTACTACAACAAACTGTCGCCGTAGATGGCTTCTTTTATGTTCTTTTCGTGGTCGAACACGAAACGAGCTACTATGGAACTGAGCAGCGCTGTTGATGGCATTTTTATGCTGTTGGCTGACTTCAGACGGTCGAGAACACTTTTTAAATCGGAGTCTATATACACTGTTGCCAACTTAGAATCGCGCAACTTGTATTCTTTAGCCAGGTCTAAAAACATCTGCCAGCTGTCTGTGGTATCGCCTTGCTGTAGTGTGTATTCGCGCGCAAGCTCTTTTCCTTCTGCTTTTGGCAACTTTTTAGCTGCCGGAGCCGACCTGTCTTTCTCGTCGGCAGGTGCCGCTGGCTTGGTGTGCAGGGTGGGTTCGTGGTGCACAGGCTCGCGAATGGGTTCGGGTTCGGGTGCTATTTCTTCTTCGGGTTCGGGCTCTGCAGGGGGTGTAACTGTGGGTTTCTCTATGCCTTGCACCTTGTTTACTAATCCAGAAATACCGCCTGGCATTATAACTCTTGTTTTTTTCTTTACCATAATAGTATGTTGCTTTATTTTTTTGCTGTATGTTTTAGTTTTTAAAAACCTACTTTTTGCGTTGCAAAAGTATGGTTTTTGGCGTGCAAAAACCCACTTTTTACATTGCAAAAAGGGGGTTTTTGCATGTCTACTTCATTCGTTTTATCATATATTCGAATGCTCCCTTCACTGCTTCTCGCTGTGTAGCAAGCAGTTCGAAGGTGTTTATGCGTTTCAGTGTAGCCCTACTGTTCACCATAGGAGTAACCTTTCCAATCTGCGAAAATATGTCGTTGGTGTCGCTCCACATACGTTGTTCGTCCGATGTTCCTATACGGGGGTCTATTCGGTTTGGCACAAAAAATATTTGAGCGTGCATTTCTGGGTTCACATCTTTTAGGGCATTAATAACCTGAACGAACACTCCCGTAGAGTCTAACGTCTTGTCTTCGTATTCGTAAGGGCACACAATGTAGTCGGCATTGGTGAAAAGGGGCACCAATCCGTCCTCGCTTACGTTACCAGGAGAGTCGAATAGCACGTAACCTTCTACCTCTGAAGCCGACTCCATTAGCTGTTGCATCAGCTCGGGAGCACTTACGTCGAAGCTTTGCACACTGTATGGCTCTTCTTCGTCGTATATTTGGACGTCTTTCTGACGCTGCATTAAAATGGTTTTCTGTAAGTCGGTGTCGATAATACACACGGGTTTGCCTTTCCAACTTAAATAATTGGCAAACAGCATACATAGTGTGCTCTTACCTACTCCACCTTTCTGATTTGCAAATACTACTTTAATATTCTTCATACCTTATTATATTTTTATATTATTATGTTTGTTCGTAAATAAATTTTCCACCTTATATATATCGCATTAATGGTTGAACGATGTGTCGGAATGGGTATTGTCGGCGTCCGTTTTGTTGCCTCTATACTTTAGCATTCGGGTTAAAAGCAAGAAACAACCGGTTTGAAACGCAATCGAAATTGTGAGCGTGATGGCTGTAAACAGGCTTGGAAAGTTAAGCAAAACCAGCCATGTAGATGCAACAATAAAGATAAACGCTAACAATGCCGCAAGTAGCGCATAGCGAAGATAGGCGCACAACTTGCTGGAAGCGTGGGAAATAAACCCACGCAAACACACCGAACGCAAACACAAGGTAGAACAAATGGGAAAGAAACGCCGTCCAATCGAGTAAGTCGGGAAGGTCTTCGGTGCCATAATAAAGCAGCGAAAATTTGCCCAAAATGGCATAAACAACACCTAACCCCATAACTGTAGTGAGCACGTTGGCACACCTAACAAGCGACTTTTGGTGCCCTACCCCATTTAAACCACGCTGCAAAATGGCTAAAAATGCCACTTCGCAAAACAAAATTAACCCTTCGGCGGTGATGGAAACTACATCAGAAACCGACACGCTACCCTCTGTAAGCGTCTCGCCACACTGGTTTACCATAACCAGAAAAAGAGCAACGGTGCAAAAAACATACACTATTTCTAACACCTTAAGCACTTTTAGTTCGTTAGAACGCAGACTGAAATGGTCTATTATAAGCTTTTTCATATTTGTATATTTCTATTTTCGGGCTGCCATTTCGCTATAAAAGCAAGGCAAAATCCAACATTTTATGTTTTTATATATTTACTTTCGGGCTGCCGTTTCGCTATAAAAGCAAGGCAAAATCCAACGTTTTATGTTTTTATATATTTACTTTCTGGCTGCCATTTCACTATAAAAGCAAGGCAAAATCCAACGGTTTACATTTTTATATATCTATTTTCGGGCTGCCATTTCGCTATAAAAGCAAGGCAAAAACCAACAGTTTACATTTTTATATATTTACTTTCGGGCTGCCATTTCGCTATAAAAAGCAAGGCAAAATCCAACAGTTTACATTTTTATATATCTATTTTCGGGCTGCCGTTATGCCACAAAAAGCAAGACAAAAATCCAACGGTTTACATTTTTTTATATTTACTTTTCGGGCTGCCATTTCGCCATAAAAAGCAAGGCAAAAATCCAACAGTTTACATTTTTTTATATTTACTTTCGGGCTGCCATTTCGCTATAAAAGCAAGGCGAATACCAACGGTTTATATTTTTATATATTTACTTTTACATATCTGTTTGTATTTAAACAGTCTATAAAGTCGTATTATTCAATATTTTATATATTTACATTTATACACTTATAACTATCTTTTTATTTACCTTAAAAGGTATTATTGTATGTTTGTATATATACTTCTCACACTCAAAAGCATACCTTTTACCCAACAGATAGTAGGGCGCGCAGCAACAAAAGCCACACTCCCCCACTCCAACTAATCGTCGGTTGAAGTGAAAGTCCTATACAATAACACCCACAAAACCAACTGAAGCACAAACTGAACAACCAACATTGTAATGCGATAAGTATCTAACGCTTGCAACGTAAGTCCACCCACGCTCGTATATAAATAGGTGTAAAACTCGCCAACCAACATAGATAGCACTGGCAAAACTGCCAAACCAATGCCGTAAAGGCGCACCCTGCCGCCAAACAACCGGGCAATGCCAATACCTAAACACAAATTAACAATACCAATAGCCATATTATTGTAGAATGGAAACGCCAACTGAAATTTGGCAAAACCACCCAATAGCGACGTGCCATGCACCATTTGAGCCGTATCCGAAGGGATAACAGCCACCACAACCCCCAAAAAGGTAAGCACCATCACCACTATCTGCATAAGCTGCAACCAGTAATGGTTGGCTTTTAGCAAGGCATGGCGAAGCTGTTCCCACGCCAACAGCGAACAAAAAGGCACCAACAGCCCACAAAGCCATAACAATGGCGTAACCTTAGATGCCGTATCGGCAACGCTAAACCCATCTGCCGTAAGCTCATCAATATGCTGCCCATACTTTTCAGATAGTTGCAACAACATGAAAACCACACATAAGCTCACCGACCAACCCAATATTGCAACGCGACGAGACGTTACTTCAAATACATTTACCTTCATATTTTTATATATTTATAGTTTTATCTCTTTACATTAGTACCTTTAAATATTACCAAATCTTTACCTTTATAGGTACATAAGCATTTGTTTAATTATGTTTTACGCTATATTTGTATTTACATTAGTACCTTTAAATATTATCAAATCTTTACCTTTATAAGTACATAAACATTTGTTTAATTATGTTTTACACTATATTTGTATTTACATTATGCCGTATAAATATATTAAAAGGTATACCTATAATTCAATTACAAGCAACTAAATAAAGAATTAAAGGTATATTTATATATTTACAGAAACACGCAATAATATATTAAAACAACTATTCAAAGAACGCAATTAGCACCGTACTGTCAAGCGAAGAGATAGTTATTGAAACGCATTTATATTTTTTTATATATTTGAATTATATAGTATATATCAACGTTTTACACAACTTTCAGCCTACCGTTATCGCTATAAATGCAGCACAAATGTATATGTTTAGAAAATCAAAGATATATTTATATAAAAAAACATAACCTTAAAAAAATCTTCACATAAATACAAATGTACTACAAAAACATTTAAATGGCAAAACGTTTTTTTAATTTTTTTATAAATTGCTCTACAAAAAAATAGAAATCTTATTTTATATTACAATATTTTTTTGTTTCTTTTGTATTTATATATTTATATTTTCAATATAATAGATATAGTATTGTAATATATTTTTGTTCGCTTGCTTAAATCCATCTTTTTGTTTCTTTGTTTTTATATATTTATATTGGTTTAGATTTATTTTTATACAAACAAAGATATCTTATTATTCATATTTTTAGGCTTTTTATATGGTTGTTTTTAGTGGTTGCGCACAGAACAGAATGGGAAAAATAGATGCATTAGAAGGTATTTTTATGAGTGGGGTAGGGTAGTTGGTATGGTTAGAAAATGGATATTTGAACGGAAAAATATATTCAGCAGAGGATGAAAAGCGAGAGAATGGGTAATAAAATTATATTCGGTGGCAACGCAATTGCACGAAAATAGTGGCAACAATATACAATTGAATGATACAAATTATACGAGTGCATAACATAATTTCTACGAATAGAGGGTGCAAATTCTAAGAGAATGCAGTGTGATTTCTACGAATGATGGAGGATATTCTAAGAGAAGGCAACGTGATTTCTATGAGAGGGTGGGGCAAATTCTAAGAGAATGCAATGTGATTTCTACAAATGGGGTGCGAATGGAGTGGGAGGCGTGAGAGCAAATTATTCTGTCCATGCATAGTTTGGTACAGTTTCGGGGAGTGAAAATTCGGCGTACACGTGTTTTTTTCCTCCATTCTGTGTATGAAAACGGTAAAGAGGTGAAATAAATCGGGGTTCTACGCTGGGAATAGGGAGGATAATTGGAAGCAATTTCTACCAGACGTGAGAACGAAATTAGGGTGCATACATATATATAAGGTGGAGTGTAAGGCACGATTTTGTATTTTTATGAGAAAATAGCCTAAGAAACAGTTTATGCAGTTTACGTGTATATATATGCTGTATTGGGGTGTTTTATATTCAATATTATAGATAACAAAAAACGAATATATTGGTATGGTAATGCAAAGATGTGTGCGTGGTGAGATGAAAACACGTAATTGATAATGTGGATATGCATATTTGATAACGAATATACACGTATTTGGTAATGCGAATATGCTTTTTTGGTTATGTTAGGATACGGGCACGATGAATCGGTCCCCTACGCCTGACGGAGTGTTCGCCACGTAATTGGCAGCCGTCAGCAGCCGTAGGGGCCGATTTATCGCGCCCGCATATAGGAAAATACACACGAAATGGGGGACAAATATGCGTATTTGGTAATGTGGAAATGCATTTTTGGTAATGGGAATATGCATATTTGGTAATGTGGAAACACATGTGCGATAATGCAAATGTACGGATTTGGTGAATCGGATATATATATATGGTTATGTGAAACGTGCATGCAGTGAAATGAAGGCATAGATTTGAGAATGAGAAGAATATCGATTCGGTGATACGAATGCCAGATTTTGTAATGCAAATATGTGTAATTGGTAATGTCAGGATACGGGCACGATGAATCGGCCCCTACGCCTGGCGGAGTGTTCGTACCCCATTTCGTAGGTGTACGTTGAGTGTTTTGCAGAATGTTTTGTGGGTTTTTCGTAGGTGTTTGTGGATTTTTCACGGTGTGTTCGTTGGAGTCTTGCAGAGTGTTCGCCACGTAATTGGCAGACCGTCAGCAGCTGTAGGGGCCGATTTATCGTGCCCGCATATACGTAAACACACACGTAATGGGAGACGAATATGCGTATTTGGTAATGGGAATATGCGTATTTGGTAATGCGAATATGTGCAATTGGCAATGTCAGGATACGGGCGCGATGAATCGGTCCCCTACGCCTGGCGGAATGTTCGCACCCCATTTCGTGGGTGTACGTTGAGTGTTTTGCAGAGTGTTCGCCACGTAATTGGCAGACCGTCAGCAGCTGTAGGGGCCGATTTATCGCGCCCACATATAGGAAAATACACACGAAATGGGGGACAAATATGCGTATTTGGTAATGTGGAAATGCATTTTTGGTAATGGGAATATGCATATTTGGCAATGTCAGGATACGGGCGCGATGAATCGGCCCCTACGCCTGACGGAATGTTCGCACCCCATTTCGTAGGTGTACGTTGAGTGTTTTGCAGAGTGTTCGCCACGTAATTGGCAGACCGTTAGCAGCTGTAGGGGCCGATTTATCGCGCCCGCATATACGTAAACACACACGTAATGGGGAGGGGAAATGCGTATTTGGTAATGCAAATATGTGCAATTGGCTATGTTAGGATACGGGCACGATGAATCGGTCCCTACGCCTGACGGAATGTTTTGCAACCAATTTCGTAGGTGTACGTTGGTGTTTTGCAGAGTGTTCGCCACGTTATCGCAGACCGTCAGCAGCCGTAGGGGCCGATTTATCGTGCCCGCGTATACGTAAATACACACGAAATGGGGGACGAATATGCCTATTTGGTAATGCGAATATGTGCAATTGGTAATGTTAGGATACGGGCACGATGAATCGGTCCCCTACGCCTGGCGGAGTGTTCGCACCCCATTCCGTGGGTGGGTGTTACATTATTAGTAAACCGTTCGCAACGTTATCGCAATCTGTTTGATATACAGTCGTAAACCGTTCGCAACGTGTTGGTTATCTGAATGTTACATTCTCACAGAACAAAAGGGTGGTTTTTGCATTGCAAAAGTATGGTTTTTGGCGTGCAAAAAGGGGGTTTTTGATGGACAAAAATAGGGTTTTACATTTTTAAATTGGTTAGAACCGAAACACTGTAAATGGTATAGCGTTTAGAAAACCCAAAAGTTTTGGCGACAAAAACGGAAGATTTTTTGAAGCAAAAAACGCAAGTCTATTTTGGAAAAAAATAGAAACGAATGCAAAAAACAATGGATCGAAAAGGGTGGGGGAGGCGTAGAAAAAAAGCAGGAAAATGGGAATGGGGCAGCAACAGAATTGTTGTTGCAAAACAAAAGGGGTAGTTTTGGGCGACAAAAAGGGAGGAAATATGCTGTAAAAACTATGTACGACAAAATGGGAATATAGTTTTTTAAGGTGTAAAAAGGTGTATAAAGCACTGATACACATAGCAGATAAGAGATGAATTAAAGGCGAATGGCGACAAAAAAGTGAAAAGTTTGGTTAATTGTTTAAGTGTTTCTGTAGTTGTATATATTTATTTTGCTGTACATTAGCTGTTTACATATAGTTTATGGGGGGTATTTTGAACAATATTTGTTCCTAATTTGTCGTTCGAAAAATGGGCTATTTTGCAGCAGTTTTGTGGTATGGGTAGCAGAATTTAGGCAATATTGAGGAGGAAAGGTATAGAAAAGTGCGACAAAATAGTAGGGTATCAAAAAACAGAGGTATAGCCATTGTGCGACAAAAAAGGAAGTATGCTTTTGCAAAAGTGGTGCGACAAATTGGGAGAGAAAACCGAACGCAAATAGAAAGTAGGTGTATGGTGTGTTAGGGGGGTAAAAAATGGGTGGCGTTGCTCGGTTAGGAAGACTTCCGAATGCACGCAAACAGAGAATGTAGCAATATGTTTGCAGGGGCTACGGATAGAGTTTTGTATGGTGCGCATCAGGTTGTTAGCAGTGTAATGGTTGTTTGTTATCATCTGAATAGCAGGCTGTTAGCAGCTGTATGGGCAGATTTGCCGTGCCTGCGTATATATATACGCCCACGAAAGTGAAATTAATGGAGGCAGAGGAGATGAATATTCAGCCACGAAACAATAACGGCGGAGAGGCGGGCACGATGAATCTGTCCGTACGTCTGGCGATTTATGCGTTGCAGAATTGTGGAACGTGAATGGCGACAGTGTAGACTGTTGCAGCTGAATAGCAGTTTGTTAGTAGCGGTAGGTGACAGCTTTTTATTCCTGAATATGGAGAATATTCAGCGAAGGTGGCAGCTTTGTTGTGTCTGAATATCGCAAATATTCAACAACGATGTGAGAAATGGGTGCATATAGTTTCCCAAAGTGTCGCTGAAAGGTATTTTTTAGGCATATAAATATTGCTCCCATTGTGTCGTAAGCAATATTTAAGAATGTGTATTCAGCACGTTATCAAGCATTTACAAGTATGTAAATGTAAAAACAGTAATGGTATTCAGCACCATAAAAAACAAATTTTGGTGGGGTGGGGGAGTAGTATTTAGAAACAGAAAGTGGTGTTTTTGGCGCATTTGGGATATGTTTTTGGCGTCAAAAAAGTGAAAAATTCCCATTCTGTCGCCCCTATTCTCCCATTCTGTCGTGCCGAAATGGTGGCGAGTTACCTATTTGTCGTAGACAAATTACGTATTTGTCGCATTCAAATTACTAATCTGTCGCAGATAAGTTCCATATTTGTCGTATGTAGAAATCGTTATAAATTGAATGTCAGATAGTTTTCCGTACCCTATATAATCTATTATAATGATTAAGAAAATGATATTCTAAGAGAGACGATAGAGTTTTGTTTGGAGTATGGGAGATATTCGTTTCAGCTACAATGATGATTTTAACAAAACGTTTTTGCGACCCTCCCAATTTGTCGCCGATAGGTTTTTGCGGTGTAAAAGTATGGTTTTTGTAGTGCGAAAGTATGGTATTTGCGGTGCGAAAGTATGGTATTTGTGGTGCAAAGTATGGTATTTGTAGTGCGAAAGTATGGTGTTTCGTGGGTGTACGTGGGTATATTGCAATTTGTTCGCAGCGTTGTTGCAGACCGTCAGCAGCATTATCGCAATCCGTCAGCAGCATTATCGCAATCCGTTCGCAGCTGTAGGGGTCCGATTTATCGTGCCCACATATACGTAAACACACACGTAATGGGAAGGGAAATGCGTGTGCGGTGAAATGAATATACGTATTCGATGAAATGAATGCACGTGTTTGATGATGGTTAAATATGTATTCGATGAAATGAATGCAGGGATTTGGCGAATCGGATATGTATATTTGGTAATGTGGAAACACATATTCGATGATGTAAGGATACGGGCACGATGAATCGGTCCCCTACGCCTGGCGGAGTGTTCGTGAGGCATTTCGTGGGTGTACGTGGTTATTTGCGGAGTGTTCGTGGATATTTCGTGGGTGGGTGTGGCTGTTTTGTGGAATGTTAGGAACGGTTTTTGGGTTTTAGAAAGAGTCGGACAGCTATATGAAGTGCATTTAGAATTAGCATAAATATCCAGAAAGTTAAGAAAGAATGGTCGTATTTAAAACTTATAAATATTCCTAATGCGGATATAAATGGCATAATATACAATGTGGTGTTTAATGTTTTGATTTGTTTTTGTGGGAATAATTTTCTTCTAAATCCGTTTATTATGGTTGAAGTTTGGGCGATGAACCCCACGCCAAACAGTATGTATATGGCGCACCAATATAGATTGCTCGATTGTAAAAGGGGTTTTAGCGCAAATAAGAGTAGGAAAATGGTGATGCAAATGTTTACCATTAGTGTTGTTTTCTTCATATTCTGTTGTAAATTTTATACGTTTTTTTATGTTTGTATGTTGGTGCATTGTTGTGCGGAGTGCCGAATGATGCAGCGTGTTTTGCAGCGTTTTGGCAGACCGTCAGCAATGTTTGGCAATTCGTTCGCAGCGCATCCGCAATCGGTTCGCAGCCAATTTCGTGGGTGCACGTGGGTATATTGCGGAATGTTTTGCAATCCATTTCGGGGTGTTCGCCACGCATTTGCAATCCGTTCAGAATACATTCACGGAACGTTCGCAACGTGTTCGTTTTCTGTATGTTACATATTCGCATTACAAAAGTATGGTTTTTGACGTGCAAAAGTATGGTTTTTGACGTGCAAAAAGGGGGTTTTTGAGTTACAAAAGTATGGTTTTTGTTTTTTGAATGTTGCATTGTTGCAATCCGTTCGCAGAGTATTCGCCGAATGTCCGCCACATTGTTGCAATCTGTTCGCCACGTTTTCGCACCTCATAAGCAGCGTTGTTGCAATTTGTTTGCAAGCAAAAAGCCTAAACCTTCTATGTGTATAGAAGAGTTTAGGCCACCAAAAATATTATGAAATGAATTAGTTTTGTATCTTATTTTGCTGCAATACACTCCACTTCAACCAGTGCGTTCTTTGGCAAAGTCTTTACTGCTATTGCCGAGCGAGCGGGGAATGGTTCGCTAAAAAACTCTGCATACACTTCGTTCATAGCAGCAAAGTTGTTCATATCCGATAGGAATACGGTGGTTTTCATAACGTTTGCCATACTTATTCCTGCTTCTTCCAGAATAGCTTTTGCGTTTGTTAGCGATTGTCTGGTTTGTTCTTTGATGCCTCCGGGTGCAAATTCGCCTGTTGCAGGGTCTATTGGTAGTTGTCCAGAAGTAATAACCAGTCCGTTAGCTTCTATAGCTTGGCTGTATGGTCCAATGGCTTTTGGTGCTTTGTTTGTGTTTATAACTTTCATAATAATGGTTTTTATAAATTGTTATTATACCCTAATTAGGTGTGTGTGGGGTGCGTTTTTTCTGTCCGCTTCCCTTATTTTACACAAAGGTACTATTTTTTTTATAATCTGCAAATTAGTTTCTTACTTTTTTATATCGTATTTTTGGAAATATAGAAGAGTTTATTTCGCGAACCGAAATGGTTATGAAAGTTTAACAAAAAATATTTTTTACGTTGAACATATACTGCACAATGGTGGTTGTATATTTGCACCGGAAACGGGTCGAAATATGGCTAACGATCTGTAGAAGCGTGATTATTAATTAGTTGTGTCTGCCCTTTGGCTACTCCATAGAGGTTTGTTCACGACGGGTTTATTAACCTTAATTTTATTATTTGGCAATTTTAGGTTTTGTGTTTATTAACATTTCCTATGCCGTTAAACTTTTTTTTAATTATTATGAAAGTAGTTTCGAAGACCCATTTGGGCAACAATCGCTGGTCTGGCGATGATGAATTGAAGATGAAAGCAATGGTAGCTGCCGATTTTTCGGAGTTATTGAACCACGATTATGTGGAAGGTTTACGGTGGACGAGTACTAAAACCGATTTAGTGGAGCTGTCTCATCTTGTGTGGGAGACGGGTTTGCTGCTCGATTCGCATGGCATTCCAATGAGTTTTTGCACTATTGTGCGTTGCATTTGTGCTGTGTTGAATGTTGTTCCGCCCGATAATCCTTCGAGTGTTTTAGACAAGTTGCGTCGTAGAAAGAACATTCGTGTGCGTCCTATAGTGGAGCGTTACATGTTGTTGTATAGCGAGCAGGGCATATTGCACCCTATGCGTTTAGACATTAAGCGTAGGCGTGTGCGCTATGTGTAGTGTTGTTGTGGGGTGGGGTGTGCGTGTTTGGCATAGTTGCTACGGGTAGTGGCTTTTTGGGTTGTTTATTTTTGTTGTGCAGCCCCGCCTTTTTACAGAGCAAAAACCCCCTTTTTGGCGTGCAAAAAGGGGGTTTTTGGTGTACAAAAGTATGGTTTTTGAAGTGCAAAAAGGGGGTTTTTGTTTTCAGAATGCGTAACCATCACGAAATAAACGAGTTGCGAGCGAGTTACGATAATGTTGTGGACGGTTTACGATGATGTGTTATATATATTATAATAATGTGTCGAACGAATTGGAATACCGCAACGAACATTCCGTGAAATACCAACGCTCACCCACGAAATTGGTTGCGAACATTCCGCCAGCGTAGGGGACCGTTTCATCGTGCCCGTATCCTTGCATTATCAAATATGTATATTCACATTATTAAATACGTGTATTCGATTCATCGCACACGTATTTTTTTGTTGTCAAATTTGTGTATATTCGTTCTCGAATTTGTGTTTTTCTGTTACCGAATCTGTGCATTTATTTCACCACACGCACATATCCGTTTGCCATTACGTGGGTGTTTCGTATATGCGGGCGCGATAAATCGGACCCCTACAGCTGCTAACGGATTGCGATAATGCTGCAAACGGATTGCCAAACTATTCGTGGTGATACGGTTCGCCCCGTATAATGCTGCATGCGCGGTATAGTTGTTCAACGAAAATAAGGCGTACCATCTGGTGCGAGAATGTCATTTTAGAAAGCGAAATCTTTTCGTTTGCTCTGCTATACACAGCTTCCGAAAAGCCGTATGCGCCACCAATAACAAACACAAGATGCTTTGCTGTGTTCTGTTTCTTTTGTAACCATGCGGCATAGTCTACCGACCGAAACTCTTTTCCGTGCTCATCGAGCAGCACAACCGTGTCGGCAGTTTGTATTTCGCGTAGAATTGTTTCGCCCTCGCGTATTTTTTGTTGTGCTTCAGACAGTTTTTTAGTGTTTTTTAGTTCGGGAATGGTAACTATTTTAAATGGAATGTAGTGTTCAATGCGTCCCACATAGTCGGCTATTGCCTGTGCAAACAGTTCGTTGTTAGTACGTCCCACCAATATTAAAGTGGCTTTCATTTGCTATTTTTTGTAGGCGTTTTTGCGTTTAGGGTTCATTGGGAACCACCCTTTTTCTACCCTTTTCACTTGTTCAAACAGTTCTCCTATGCCCCAAAGAAGCGATGCTCCCGTTACGCCAAGTAGTGCCGACCAGAATATATCTGCCACAAACAGAGCCGAAACGCAGCAAACTATGCCTCCCACAAGCCATAGCCACCAGCCTTTTGTGCCAAAATAAAATTCCCATTTCACTACTACGGGGTGTAGCAATCCTATTATAAAAAAGGTGCAAATCGCTAAAATTACACCTTGAAAATATATTTCCATTCTGTTGTATGTTAGTTTTAATTTTGAAAATCGGACACAAAAATACAAATAATCCTATATTTAAGGTATATATTCTATTTATTTCTGTATATTTGCACTGTTTAATGCCCTTCAGCACACCCCTCTGTGCAAATGTAAAATGGGGTGGGGGCAACCAAACTATATAGTAATAACGTCCGAGGGACGTAAAAACACCCCTCAATAAAACTATCAGGTAACTATGCAGAACAAAGAACTTATTGCCCAATGCGAGCAAAAGGCACAACAATGGCTTGCTCCTGCTTTCGACGAAGATACACGAAAGGCAGTTGAAAACATGCTAAACAGCGACAACAAAGATGCTCTTATAGAGTCGTTTTATAAAGATCTTGAGTTTGGAACAGGCGGTTTGCGTGGCATTATGGGCGCAGGCACAAACCGAATGAACATCTACACCGTTGGAATGGCTACACAAGGCTTTGCCAACTACCTAAAAATGTGCTTCAAAAATATGCAACAAATATCGGTAGTAGTGTGCCACGACTGTCGCAACAACTCTCGTTTGTTTGCCGAAACAGTAGCCAACATCTTCTCTGCAAACGGCATAAAGGTTTATCTTTTCGACGATTTGCGACCCACACCAGAGTGTTCTTTCGCCATAAGACACTTTAAAGCGCAGGGCGGAGTGAACATTACGGCAAGCCACAACCCACGCGAATACAACGGATACAAAGCATATTGGGACGATGGCGCACAGGTTTTGGCTCCTCACGATAAGGGAATTATCAACCAGGTGAACCAAGTTAAGATAGAAGATGTGCTGTTTAAGGGCAACAAAAACCTTATTGAAATAATTGGAGAAGATGTAGATAAGGCATACCTAAACATGGTAAAAACAGTGTGTATAGACCCCGGTGTAATTAAACGGCAGCACAATCTCTGCATAGTTTACACACCTTTGCACGGCGCCGGACGAGTTATTATACCACGTTCGCTACAAGAATGGGGATTCACAAACGTGCATTGCGTAAAGGAACAAATGGTAAAAGATGGAAACTTCCCCACTGTAGACCGTCCAAACCCCGAAATTGCCGAAGCATTAACATTGGGCTTGAGAGACGCAAAGGCATTAGATGCCGATATTTTGATGGCTTCCGACCCCGACGCCGACCGTGTTGGTATGGCTTGTAAAGATAGTAACGGCGAATGGATTCTAATAAATGGAAACCAAACCTGCCTTATTTTCCTATGGTATATCATAACAAACAGACAGGCTTTAGGCAAAATGACACCTAAAGACTATATTGTTAAAACCATTGTAACCACCGAAGTAATTGCACAAATTGCCAAAAAACAACACATAGAAATGCGCGATTGCTACACCGGATTTAAGTGGATAGCACACGAAATAGCACTTACCGAAGGACAAAAAAACTATATTGGTGGCGGAGAAGAGAGCTATGGATTCCTTGCAGAAGACTTTGTGCGCGACAAAGATGCCGTTAGTGCATGTTCGTTGTTGGCAGAAATATGTGCGTATGCTAAGGATAAAGGCAAAACTCTCTACGATTTGCTAATGGATATATACCTTGAATATGGCTTCAGCGAGGAACATACGGTGAACGTAGAACGCCCGGGCAAGAGCGGAGCAGACGAAATTCAGCAGATGATGCGTAACTTCCGCACCACACCACCTACCAATTTGGGAGGCAGCACCGTGTGTTTGTGGAAAGACTACGAGGCTCTTGAAGCAACCGATGCCACAGGAACGAAAACAAAAATAACAATGCCCGAAAGCAGCAACGTGCTACAATGGTTCTGCACAGACGGCACAAAGGTGAGCGTTCGCCCATCGGGAACAGAACCTAAAATTAAGTTCTACATAGAAGTAAAGGACAAGATGCAAACCGCAGCCGACTTTAAAGCTTGTCGTGCACGTGCCTACGAAAAGATAGAAGCTATAAAAAAGAGCCTTAATCTGTAGGCTGTTTTAGTCTTAAAATATCTCCTAAAACCTTTTTTACCCAAAGGTTTTAGGAGATTTTTTGTATATACGTGGTCAAAATAAGGCGTTTCGCAGTGTGTTCGTTGTATTATTGGTAATCCGTCAGCAGCCGTAGGGGCCGATTTATCGTGCCCGCATATACGTAAATACACACGTAATGGGGAAGGGAAATGTGTATGCGATGATGTGAATACACGTATTTAATAATGTGGAAATGCGTATTTGTTGAAATGGACACACGTATTCGGTGAAATGAATATGCATATTTGGTAATGTTAGGATACGGGCACGATGAATCGGCCCCTACGCCTGGCGGAGTGTTTTGTGGTGTTTCGTGGGTGGGTGTTACATTATTAGTAAACCGTTCGCAGCGTTGTTGCAGACCGTTAGCAGCTGTAGGGGCCGATTTATCGTGCCCGCATATACGAAAACACCCACGCAATGGGAGACGGAAATGCGTGTGCGGTGAAATGGAAACGCATATTTAATAATGTGAAAACACGTATTTGTTGAAATGGATACACATTTTTGGTAATGTCAGGATACGGGCGCGATGAATCGGCCCCTACGCCTGGCGGGGTGTTCGCAACCAATTTCGTGGGTGAACGCCACCCATTTTGTGAATATGCAATGCGTCATAGAAAACTGGGTGTAACTTGTTTGTTCTGTGGTTGTTACGTATTCAGAAAACAAAAAGGGGGTTTTTGCAACATAAAAACCCCCTTTTTGCACGCTAAAAACCCCCTTTTTGCACCACAAAAACCATACTTTTAAAACGCAACAATATTCTTATGGTGGCGCACCTACCATACTTGCAAAATGCAATGCACACATTTTGGCACAACAAACACGCTATTTCTGCTTTGCTAAAACTATTTTGTGTGCCTGCAATGCCCTGTTTATTGGCTATCTGGAAACTGCCTAAATACTACCCACAATACTACCCATAAGAAACTTGATATGCCTTTCGCTATGTTGTACCTTTGCAAATGTAAAACAACAAACGGTTTTCTAACAACCAAATGCTACAAAAACGCTACAACATATTTATATATATAGTTAGCCAAAAACGTAAAAGCATAAAAACAAAACTATAAAAACATATAACGAGACAAAAATATGAAATTAACATTAGACGACTATTTATCGCCCCACTTCACAGTTGGCGAGTTCTTTAGATCGGGAACTGCCATTAGGTTGGGCATAAACAACACACCCGATGCCTATCCCGACGAAGGCATTAGCACCGAAGAGGTGGTTGAAAACCTAAGAGCACTGTGCACAGAAGTGCTCGAACCACTACGGCAAAGGGTGGGGCGGGTGATTATAACAAGTGGATACAGGTGCAAAAAACTAAACAAAGCAGTGGGCGGAGTGTGGAACTCGCAACACCTAAAGGGCGAAGCTGCCGACATTTTTGTGCCTAACACCGAAACAGCAATGCGCTATGGCAACATTCTGGAACAGCATTCGGCGGTGCAACAACTATTGTTAGAACCGCTCGGAGCTAAGCAAAAACGATGGATTCACGTGGGATATAAACGACAAAAATAGGACTTTCGGCGACAAATTAGGAACAAATTTGCTTGCTAAATATGTTATGCCGATACACCTTATTATATATAACGCAAAACGTAGGTGGGTAGTCTGCCTATGAATATCAGTTTTATTTTTAAATTTTTATTAACCTTTTAATTCTTAAAAAATTATGGCATTAAAGTACAAAATGTACCAATTACACACTGCAAAGCACCAGTACAACAATTATTGGTATGCCCGTGTAGCCTATATGGGCACCTTAGACACTCGCCAATTGGCAGCTCGCATTAGCGAACGATGCACAGTTACAGAGTCGGACATACTTGCTGTGCTCAGCGCTTTGGTAGTAGAGATGACGCATAACCTGCAAAACGGAATGCGAATAAAGCTCGACAACTTCGGAACTTTTAAGCTTTCCATCAGTTCAAAGGGCGAAAAGGAACGCAAAGACTTTATTCCTGCAAAGAATATAAAGAAAACTCGCGTGCTGTTTCAACCGTATACACGCGTGGGAGTGGACAATTCGCGCTTTAAAAGCTTTGTTACTGGTGTACAAGTAGAGGAACTTACCGCCTACAAAGGTAGCCGAACGAAAAAGAAAGAAGGCGAAACCACCGGAGGAGGAACTAATCCCAGTGGCGGACAATCGCACCCATAAGTAGCCAATGTTGCCAAACTTTGCTAACCTTAAGGGGCTTAGGGTCTGCCAATAATGGCACTAAAAACCAGAGAAACCAATGTGCACTGCTTGCTAAAAACAGTTGCAAACAATGCGGAAACAGTGCTGCGTGGTTTCTTTGGTAGTTCCAAAAACACACAAAAATCTTTTTATTAACCGTTTAAAACCGTAAAATTATGAACAAAGACAAATGGAAATTCATTGTACAGTTAGTTCTTTCAGTGCTCACAGCCATAGCAACCACGCTGGGAATGGGGTCGTGCAGATAAGCAAAAAATACGCATAGAGCGGACGAATGCTATCTGTGTTGCGCAAAAATCAATAGAAAACACATTGCAAAAACACTCATCAAACAACTTAGAATATCGTTTTCTAATCAGTTATAATGATTATATAGCAATATGTAAACAACTGAAATACAAGGTCTTTTGGCACATAATAACCGACAAAATAGTAGGTTAGAGCCGACAAGAAAGGAAGAACGCTTCGACAAGTTTGTAGGTTTTGTGCGACAGAAAGGGAATGTACACACGAAAAAAACGACACATTGGGAGGCAGGCAACTACCAAAACGGAAGTTGCTTGCCTCTTTTTTGTGTTTTGGGCGTATATTTATGGCATTTGCATGGTGTAGCAACGGTTTTCGTGAGTATGTGTTCTGTTTATTGGTTGCTATATTTCGGTAAAACCAAACTGTGGGCATTGCATTGCACTTTTAGCCTTTTTGCATAACCATTTGGCAGCCAACGCATTGCAACGGTGTGGCAACAAATAGGGAATATGTATAGAAACGCATTGCAACGGTGTGGCAACAAATAGGGAATATGTACAGAAACGCATTGCAACAGTGTGGCAACAAATGGGGAATATGTATGGAAATGCATTGCAATGCTGTGGCAACAAATGGGGAATATGTATAGAAACGCATTGCAACGTTGTGGCAACAAATGGGGAATATGTATGGAAACGCATTGCAACGGTGTGGCAACAAATGGGGAATATGTACAGAAACGCATTGCAACGGTGTGGCAACAAATAGGGAATATGTACAGAAACGCATTGCAACGGTGTGGCAACAAATAGGGAATATGTATAGAAACGCATTGCAACGCTATGGCAACAAATGGGGAATATGTATAGAAACGCATTGCAACGGTGTGGCAACAAATAGGGAATATGTATGGAAACGCATTGCAACAGTGTGGCAACAAGCCGAAGAAAAGTATGGAAAGGCATAACAAGCAAACTGCGACAAGAAAGTAAAAAACTCTATGTTGTGAGCAGAAACACTTAGTTTCGACGCTCGTTTAACATAACTTTTCACTTTTTTGTCGCAGTTTATATATTTATATAAAGGCAAGCAATGGGGCGAAATGTTTGTAGAAGTTAGTCGTTTGAAGGTTGGTTTAATTATAGAAGCGTCTTTTTGAGATCTCCAATGCCTGCCTTTTATTAGTGTGTTCTCTCGCTTTAATGTTATGGAACACGTTTCGTCCCATTCTCATTTAGGCACTCCTATCCTTCATCTTTGTTATTCTCATTTTCATCTAACTGGCGTATGCACCTCTCGCAAGGTATTTTAGCCATTTGCTAAACCAATGAAACCTTACGCTTAAGGTAGTATAAATCTAAAACGTCAAGGCGTTTTTATTCTTTCGCAAGCTATTTTCGCCTTTTTCACTAAACCATTATACCTTTCTATCAAGGTATCCCAAATTTTCTTTTTGTGGCAGCTTTACCATCTCACGAGGGCTTAGTTGCCTTACTATTTAAACATTACTATTCTTTAATTTAAACATCATTATTTCTTATTTTAGGCACTTCCGCCTTGTTTTACGACATTTTTTTCGCCTTTTTTCGTAGGCAGTCGGCACATATTCCCTTATAGTACAGCTGGGCATCGTCTATTGTAAAGCCTTCAATTGCACTACTTTGGGGCATTGGCGGTTGTGTATCGGGCATATCAAACACACGTCCGCACTCTTTACAAGAGAAGTGAGCGTGCGGCGTTGTGGTACCATCGTAGCACACATGGTGTTCGTCTATGGTTATCATAAGTGCTCCGCCCTTCTCCGAAAACATTCTTAATGTATTGTAGATGGTGGTGCGACTCACTGTTGGGATGCGTTTTTTGAGTTCTACAAATATATCGTCGATTGTTGGGTGGGTATGATGTTCCATCAAATAACGCATAATCTCTATGCGCTGAAGCGATGGGCGTATACCACAATCGAGCAGCTTTTTATAGGCTGGATCTATGTACATAATTTACTATTGCATTTAAATTCTCATTGCAAAGGTATATAATTGTTGTGGAAATACCAAACAAAAAACAGTTAAAATTTTCTGTTTTACTTACTAATAAGGATATAAAAGCGAACAAATTACTACTTTTTTGGAAATATTGTGTAGTTTTTCCATATTCAATACTATATATTTTGTATTTTATAAACGTTTGTTTGTGTTTTTGGGGGTATATTGTTCTGTTTTCTCCACAGTGTTTTGCCACTGCTGTGTTGCTATTTTTGTGTTAGGAAAGCGGCAAGATTGGGTGGTGCAGGAAACGTTTTGCAGTTTATGTGTTCCATTTGTTGTAGTCCGCTTTCGGTAATTCGGCATCGTTGGCACCGGCTATCGTGTTTGCAAGTGTGGCGTTCCAGGTATCCTTTTCGTTCGAGAGCGGCTATCACTTTCGATGCATTGGAACGTGTAAGACCCATCTCACTGGCTATTTCGCCAGCGAGAAGGGTCTCTTTATTAGCGAGCATGCACAGCAACATAAGTTCGTTTATGTTTATGTTGAATGTGTTTTCTAATGCTCGTTCAAATTCTATTACTGCTCGAAAGATGCTGTGCACTTTGTGAATGCAGTTGTTATCCATACGCTTTTGCTATGTTTGGCTTATTTTAAAAGCGTTTCTTTAATCATCTGTTCCAGTTCGTTTTTGGGGTGAGCACCTACCGACATGGTTGGTTTTCCGGTTTTTGGAATAAACAAAAGCGATGGTATTGAGCGTATGTTGAATAGTGCTGAGAGTTCTTCGCTCTTGTCTACGTCTATCTTATATACGTCTATTTTGCCGTCATACTCCTGTGCTATCTCTTCAAGAATGGGTGCTGTGGCTTTGCACGGACCGCACCAAGTGGCATAAAAGTCTACTATTGCAGGTTTGTCGCCTTTAAATTTCCATGTGTCGCCTGCGGTTTTATAGTCCATTATCTTCTCTCTGAACATTGCTTCGTTCATTTCTATTACCTTCATATTTGTTCCTTTCTTTGTTTTAACCGTGTTTGTTTGGTTGTTGTCTACTTTGTTTTTTGCTGTTGTGTTGCAGCTTCCAAGCGTGAAGACTGCGGCTGCTGCGAGCACGAAAATATTTTTTTTCATTGTTTTTTTACCTATTTCGTTCCACATTTGTCGTTTTGCTCTGTTTTATTATCCTTTCACTATACACTAACGTCTGCTATTTTGTTGTGGCTTTTTGCGCCGTTTCTGTTGTAGTGGACGCTGTTTTATTATACATTCTATATGTTTCCATTGGAAACTAATGCAAAGTTAGGTATTTTATTTGTACCTTACAAATTTCCAATGGAAATTATTTCGCTTTATAAACTCTTTTAACTTACGTTACCATCTATTGGCTATTGCGTTGCAAAAGTATGGTTTTTAGCGTGCAAAAAGGGGGGTTTTGCGTTGCAAGAAGTGGGTTTTTACATTGCAAAAAGGGGGTTTTTACACGCCAAAAACCCCCTTTTTGTTTTTCGTTAGTATAACAAACACGTTGTTAATGTGTTACGAATATTCCGTGAATTGGTTGCGAACGGTCTGCGATAATGCTGCTAACGGATTGCGATAACGTTGCGAACACCCATGAAATTGGTTGCGAACATTCCGTCAGGCGTAGGGGCCGATTCATCGCGCCCGTATCCTAACATTACCAAATACGTGTATTCACGTCATCAAATACGTGTTTCCGTTTCAACGCACACGCATATCCACATTATCAATTACGTGTTTTCACATTATTAAATACACATTTCCACATCACCGCACGCACATATCCGTTTGCCATTTCGTGGGTGTATACGTATATGCGGGCGCGATAAATCGGTCCCCTACGGCTGCTAACGGATTGCCAAAATGCTGCAAACGGATTGCGATAACGTTGCGAACACCCACGAAATTGGTTGCGAACATTCCGTCAGGCGTAGGGGCCGATTCATCGTGCCCGTATCCTTGCGTAACCAAAACCGTGTATTTCCATAACTAAATACGTATTTCCACATTATTGAATATGTGTTTTCAAATCAACGAATATGTGTTTTTACATCATTAAATACGCATTTCCACATCACCACACGCACATATCCGTTTGCCATTTCGTGGGTGTATACGTATATGCGGGCGCGATAAATCGGGCCCCTACAGCTGCGAACGGTCTGCCAAAATGTGCTAACAGACTGCCAATTGTACAATATATGTGCGTTATAATGTGGTGTTTGTGGGACATAAAAATAGGAGAAGCGCAGAACACTTTCGTATTTCTACACTTCTCCACAACGCATTTTATAAGAAGATACTTGGGAAACTGTGCCACAATTTGGCGTGTGGCGTGCCCCAAGAAAGTTAGGTGCTTATGTTAAATTCCACCAACTTGCAAACTAATTGCCCATGTAAACAGGGCGAATGCTGTACATAGTACGTTTTGCATTTATGGCGCTCTTGGTGTAACCAGGCATTACTTCGTTGATGGTAGTTACCTGGAATGTAAACGCTGCAGCCTGATTTTGATTACTTGTACTGGCATCTGATAGCCAATATGCACCCCAACTGCCTGGTTTATCTAAGTGCATAGCACTCTGACACGTACCTGCCATAGGGAAGAAAATGCCCTTTTCGAAATCGGCTTTCGTTAGTTTTCGCAACAAACCGTTCATATTCATAGGTGCAGCAGACTGGTTTTGTTTTACAATTCCATTATTTCTGCATCTTTAAAGTCGCGTGGTGCAAACTCTTTTGCCGGGCTACCGAATGTTTGATGCGGTTCTTTTTTGAAATTTTGGTTAGTTAGTGTTATACCAGAACCTGCTAACAATTGGCATTCTGTGCTAACTGTTGTAACCTCGATACGTGGTTTTAAATACTTCTTCATCGCTGTTTTAATTTACAATCTTTTTGGTTTCACATCTTTTTTGGGTTCTATTCGCTAAATAGGGAGTGTTAAATAGTCCTACTATCTATAGCTGAATTGAGTTGTAGAAGAAAGTTTGTGTTGTGGCAAAACATACTTTCTGTTGGGCTATTTCTCTCCAATTGCTTGGACAGAATTTGTTAAAAGCGCATTAGGCGCTAATTTGTTCCAAAGTTATTATATTTATTTTAGATATGCAAATATATGCAGATAAATTATGTAAATTATATAAATATGGTGTTGTAATAGGCGTGCACGAGCGTTATGTTTAGGTTGTTTTTTGTATTTTTTGTGTTTTTTGCAGGTTGTTGGTTGTGTGTTTGCAATTTGTTTAGAATGTTATGGCAATCCGTTTGCAATGTTGTTGCAATTTGTTCGCCACGCATTCGCAATCCGTTCAGAATGCATTCACGTAATGTTCGCAACGTGTTCGTTATCTGTGTGTTACATATTCGCCGTGTAAAAGTATGGTTTTTGCGTTGCAAAAGTATGGTTTTTGGCGTGCAAAAAGGGGGTTTTTACATTGCAAAAGTATGGTTTTTGTTTTTTGAATGTTGTGTTGTTGCAATTTGTTTGGAATGTTTTGGCAATCCGTCAGCAGCATTTTGGCAATCCGTCAGCAGCCGTAGGGGTCCGATTTATCGCACCCGCATATATATATTCGCCACCCATTTTGTGTGTGTTTGGTTGATATTAAAAGCGTGCAATGGCAGCTTTGCCCTTTAGCAAAAATGGTTCGTTTAAGATGGCTGTGCAGTGTTTGTCTACTGGTTTGCCGTTTATTTGGATATTGCTGAGTGCAAATACCACCGTATTTTTGCTATTGTAGAAATGCGCATCGTGCATTATGGCAACATCAACGTCTATGCCGTGCCGCACAATAATGTTGAAATCTATGGCGTGGGGAGTGTTTTCTGATGCCACAACCTCGTCGCCTTCGAAGCAATAAAGACTGTTTGGCGAAAGCAAAATGCGTTTGTTGTTTTTCAGCAACGTTATTTCGCCCTCCAAAGGAAGTATGTATCGTGTGAAACCAGAGAAGTTTGAGAAGCTGCTTTCCGTTTGTTCTATAATGGCAGACGATATGCGCAGGTTGAAACAACGGGTAGACAGGTTGCCATTGGAAGGACTAATGAAAACCTGTCGGGTGGTTCCACCCTTCCATTGGGTAGTTTCGTATTGTTCGGGAGTGATTATCTGCATAGTTTAAAAATACAATTTTGTTTAATCGTAGTAAATGTTTTGTAGCCACAAAGGTATATACAAAATTTGGAAAACACCATTTGTAGGGGTAGGAAAGTGTGGCAGATGCTTGCCATTTATGGGGAAATGTGCTATATTTGCAGTGGAAAAAACAAACAAACAAAAACAGTTTGCACAGCTTAAAACACAAGCAAGGCGCACCTAAAAGGGGAGAGTAGCCACACGGTGTGGGCTGTGCTGCAACAAAAAAACTGTATTTTTACACAACAATATAATGGGAAGAAACAAGTTTTCGGATACCGAAATAAAGGCGATAGCGAAGCTTTTACGACTGAAGAATGCAGGAAACCGACACCAGCAAAAGCTTGTGCGCCACGATTTAAGGGTGGATTATGAGTTTAATATCTCCGATTTTAATCAGCCCGGAAAGGCTTTTGGCGAAGAAGAACTGTACGAAGCCATACAACGAGGTGCCATTAGCATTTTAGACGAACGTACCATTGCCGACATGAAAGCGAAGCGAGCACGCAACAAGGCACACGATGCTGCACAAAAAGAAGCGGCTGCAATTGCCACAGGCGAGGCTACCGACTGGCGTAAAGCTATGGAAGAGTGGGAGGAACAAACCGGCGAAACACTATAGAAAACGTGTCGCCAATTTTGCAATAAAGGCAAAAACAGCAAGACGGCGACATATTATAAATATCTAAAATTTATCTTCTTAACATCTAAAAAATGTGCTATAACACCTAAAAACTATCGAAATTAGGAAGAAAAATAGTATCTTTGTAGGCATAAAACAAAGACAAAGCGAAAACAATGGAGAAACTAATAGTAAACAGTTACGATGAGTTTGCAAGCTTTTTAGGCAAGAAACTCGGTGAAAGTGAGTGGTTAGAAGTAAATCAGGAACGCATAAATTTGTTTGCCGATGCCACTTTAGACCATCAATGGATACACGTTGATACAGAAAGAGCAGCCAAAGAAAGTGCTTTTAAAACCACTATTGCACACGGATATCTAACACTTTCGTTGTTGCCATATATGTGGAACCAGATTATTGAGGTGAATAATTTGAAGATGATGGTGAACTATGGTATGGACAAAATGCGTTTCGGGCAACCGGTTCTTGTGGGTTCGCGCATTCGTTTGGTATCTTCTTTGGAAAGCATAGAGAACTTAAGAGGAATTTGCAAAGCAGGTATTAAGTTCCAAATAGAGATAGAAGGTCAGCGCAAACCTGCTTTGGAAGGTGTTGCAACCTTCTTGTATTACTTTGTATAAGCCACAACCAAAAGCTAAAAAAGGTAGGGGGGCTTGGGTATCATAGGGGGTTCTAGTATTCCTAGTACCCCTAGTTTTCCTAGGATACCTATCAAAAGCACCACCCCCAAAGCACCCTTTATGCCTTACCTTCTAATATTTGCTGTGCATGTTGCACCTGTTCTGGTGTAGGTTCGGGTATATCTTTTAGCGTGTACGGTATGTGTAAGTTTTCCCATTTGTATATTCCAAGAGTGTGATAGGGTAGCACTTCAATCTTCTCAACATTGTTAAGCGATGCAATAAACGTACGTAGTCGGTGCAAATATTCGTCGCTATCGGTAATGGTAGGCACAAGAACGTGTCTTATCCAAATGGGTTTACCAATTTCAGATAAGTATCGCGCACAGTCTAAAATATTGTCGTTGGTCCAGCCCGTAAGCTTTTTGTGTTCGTCAGAATCTATGTGTTTAATATCGAAAAGCAGCAAATCGGTGTACTTCATTAGTTCTTCGAACTTCTCAAAGAACGCTCCTGTACGACGAAAAGGCTGTGCCGATGTATCGAGACAAGTGTTTATGCCCTGCGCTTTAGCCTTTTTAAAAAACTCAATAAGGAAGTCTATTTGTAGCAAAGCCTCTCCTCCGCTCACCGTAATGCCCCCTTTTGTACCCCAATAACTTTTAAATCGCACAGCCTTAGCTAACAATTCGTCAGCCGTCATTAGCTTTTTCGACTTACTGTCCCATGTATCTGGGTTATGACAATAACGGCAACGCATAGTGCAACCCTTAAGAAACACAATGAAACGAATACCCGGTCCGTCTACCGAACCAAACGATTCAATGGAGTGAACCCTTGCTAACGGTTCGCCATTAGCCCATTCCATATTCTTTGTATTATACTCTATAGTAGGTGTTTGTTCTGCCATAATGTCCTTGTAGTTATTTGTTTGGTTTACAATATTCGTAGTTCAGCACCCTAACAGTGCGCCTTTTGTGTATAAAAAATAATTGGACTAAACGTGTCAGCCCAATTATTTCTCATAAATACAAACTATATAATGTCTTAATATATTCAATATATAGAGCTGCAGCTTACATTTTGCCGTGTGCCTGGCGTGCTATTACGTCTTCTTGCTGCTCTCTTGTGAGATCAATAAACTTAACAGCGTAGCCACTAACACGTATTGTAAAGTTAGCATACTCCTCTTTTTCGGGGTGTTCCATAGCATCAATGAGCTTCTCAACACCAAAAACGTTCACATTTAAGTGGTGTGCACCACGACTGAAATAGCCGTCCATAACACCCACAAGTGTGTTTGTGCGTTCCTCTTCGGTCTTTCCTAACGTGCTTGGAGCTATGGTTTGTGTGTTAGAAATACCATCGAGTGCATACTCGTAAGGTAGTTTTGCCACAGAGTTAAGCGATGCTAACAAGCCATTTTGCTCTGCTCCGTACGATGGATTAGCACCTGGCGACAATGGAGCACCGGCAGGACGACCGTCTGGCATAGCAGGTGTGTACTTGCCATATACCACATTCGATGTAATGGTAAGTATACTTGTGGTTGGTTCAGAGTGGCGATATGTGTGGTGTTTCTTAATCATTGTCATGAAAGTTTTTAGCAACCAAACAGCTATTTCGTCGGCTCTTTCGTCGTCGTTACCATAGCGTGGGAACTCGCCTTCCGTTTCGAAATCAAGTGGGAAACCACTTTCGTCGCGTACAATCTTAACCTTTGCATACTTAATAGCACTAATAGAGTCTACCACATGGCTGAATCCTGCAATACCAGTAGCAAATGTTCGGCGCACATCAGTGTCTATAAGAGCAAGCTCTGCTGCCTCATAGAAGTACTTATCGTGCATATAATGGATAAGATTAAGCGTATTAACGTATATGTCAGCAAGCCATTCCATCATGTCAATAAACTTAGGCATGAACTCTTCGTACGTAACAATGTCGCCTTCAATAGGGCGATATGCTGGTCCACATTGCTCACGAGTCTTATAGTCTATGCCACCGCTTATAGCGTAAGTAAGGCATTTTGCGAGATTAGCACGTGCTCCGAAGAATTGCATTTCCTTACCTGTTTGTGTGGCAGAAACACAGCAGCAGATTGAATAATCGTCTCCCCAGACTGGACGCATCACCTCGTCGTTCTCGTATTGTATAGAGCTTGTCTTTACAGAAATCTTTGCTGCGTACTTCTTAAAGCCTTCTGGAAGAGCTGGAGAGTATAGTACGGTTAGGTTAGGTTCGGGCGATGGTCCCATGTTTTCGAGTGTATGGAGGAAACGGAAGTCGGTTTTTGTAACCATAGAACGTCCGTCCATACCCAAACCAGCTACTTCTAGTGTTGCCCAAACGGGGTCTCCAGAGAACAATTGGTTATATGATGGAATGCGAGCGAACTTAACCATACGGAATTTCATTACGATATGGTCTATTAATTCTTGTGCTTCGTCTTCGGTTAATGTACCTTCTTGCAAGTCGCGATTGATGTAAATATCGAGGAAAGTAGATATTCTTCCCACCGACATAGCGGCTCCGTTTTGTGTTTTAATGGCAGAAAGATAGCCGAAGTATAGCCATTGTACAGCTTCGCGAGCGTTCTTTGCAGGGTTAGAAATATCGTATCCGTATATTTGTGCCATTGCTTTGAGTTCGTTCAAAGCCTTTATTTGCATTGAAATTTCCTCGCGCAGACGAATAATTTCCTCTGTCATTACGCCATCACCACAGTTCTTTAGGTCTTTTTCTTCTCGTTTATAAGGAAATCTACACCGTAAAGAGCAACGCGGCGATAGTCGCCCACAATACGACCACGCCCGTATGTGTCTGGCAAACCAGTAAGAATGTGGTTGTGGCGCACTATTTTCATTTCGTCGGTATATGCATCGAACACACCGTCGTTGTGGGTTTTACAATATTTTGTGAATATTTCGTGTAGTTTTTCTGATGGTTGATAGCCGTAGGTTGTGCATGCTTGTTCTGCCATTTTTATACCACCGTATGGCATAAAGGCACGTTTCAGTGGTTTATCGGTTTGCAAACCCACTACCTTTTCGAGGCTTTTAAGGCTCTCGTCTATATATCCTGGTCCGTAAGCAGTAGCACTTGACACTACTTCGGTCTCCATATCGAGTACGCCTCCCTTAGCACGCTCTTCTTTTTGAAGTTCTTTTAGTTTGCCCCAAAGCTTATTTGTTGCTTCTGTAGGCCCAACAAGGAAGTCCTCGTTGCCGTCGTAGCCAGTGTAATTTGCCTGGATAAACTCGCGCATATTTACCTCGTCAAGCCACTTTGTGCCTGAAAAGCCTCTCCATTCTTCTCTCATAATAGTATTGTAATTTAGTAAATTATAAGGCTAAACGCATAGTATGACGTGAAGCCCATTATCAATTCTCTATTTATTTCGGGTGCAAAGGTACTTTTTTTCCATATTTATTACAATACTTACTTATTGGTATTTTGCATTGCACATGTTTTGTTAGATGTGCAGAAATTAGCCTTTTTGGGGGTATTGATACTCATTTGTAGGTATATGGGGTATTCTGTTGTTGTGTAAAATGCCATCTTTGGTTTACAAAACAAGGGGTTTGTAGATGTTTACATGCTCATTTATAGGTATCATTACATATTGTTTTATAATTCTTTTTTATTGTTCTAAACTTTAATTTTACATATTTACGAATTGTTATTGGGCTTTAAATAGTAAGAAAAGATACCGTTCGCATTTTGCGCAACAATAGTTTGTGTTTTGTAAGCGTGGTGTTTAAGAAAACCAAAAGTATGTTTTTTTGTAGTGTGTTTGCGGGTGTTTCGTGGGCGTTCGTTGCATTATCGCAATCCGTTTGCCACATTTTGGCAGACCGTCAGCAGCCTTAGGGATCCGATTTATCGTGCCCGCATATACGTATTCGCCACGCATTCGCAATCCGTTCAGAATACATTCACGGAATGTTCGCAACGTGTTCGTTATCTGTGTGTTACATATTCGCCGTGTAAAAGTATGGTTTTTGCGTTGCAAAAGTATGGTTTTTGGCGTGCAAAAAGGGGGTTTTTACATTGCAAAAGTATGGTTTTTGTTTTTTGAATGTTGTGTTGTTGCAATTTGTTTAGAATGTTATCACAATCCGTTCGCAGCGAAATGGCAATCCGTCAGCAATGTTTTGGCAATCCGTCAGCAGCCGTAGGGGTCCGATTTATCGCGCCCGCATATACGAAAACACCCACGAAATGACGAACTGAAATGTGCGTGCGTTGAAATGAATATACATATTTAATAATGTAAATACACATATTCGGTGATTTGAATGCACATATTTAATAATGTGGAAACACATATTTGGTTATGGAAATACACGTTTTTGTTTATGTTAGGATACGGGCGCGATGAATCAGCCCCTACGCCTAACGGAATGTTCGCAACCAATTTCGTGGGTGTATGTGGGTATTTCACGGATTGTTCGCCACGCATTCACGGTACGAATATGGTATATTGGGGTGGTATGCAAAGCCAAAACCTCTAAGGGTACTATGAGAAATGCCCACTTCTCACAGCACCTTAGAGGATAAAAAAATGAAAGAAAAAAGCTTTAAAATGCCTTTAACGTCTGTTTATTTCTTCACTATTTTCTTGCCATTAACAATATATATGCCCTTTGGCAGAAGGTTTATGTTGTTAGATAGTCGTCGTCCGTCTAACGAGAATACCCCTTGTTGTGCAGTTTTTGTGTTAGTTTCGAGCGTAGTTTCTATGCCTTGAGTATTCTCTGGAGTAATTGTAACCCAGTCGGTTACCGGCTTTTGGTTGTCTCCATATAGCGAGAAGTACGAGTATCCTTTCTCTTTATGTTTCTTCCAAGTGTTGTTTTGGGGTTCTGTAATCTTGCATCCTTGAAACTCAGGATACTCGTCCCATAGCCAACAAATACTTCCGTAGTAGTCGTCTCCCTCTAATCCATTACCCTTTGCCTTAAGATTGCATCGGTCGAACTTCCAAAAACCGCCATACAAACCTGCCACTTCGGCTTCCACTTCCATAGTGCATTGGCTTATGGTGATATGTCCCCAGTTGCCAATACCCATCAAACTTTCTAAGTCGTCCGTATCTGTTCCACCTTTAATAGTAAGTTTTCCATCGCCAATAAATGTAATATCGCCATCTAATTGGTTCATCATACCCATACGTTGCTTTGATTTTAGGGTGTTGTTTCCAATGAGCTGAATAGTCATACCCGGCAAATTGGTAACGAGTGGTATCTCTTCGTTGGTTTCGATAGTAGCATTTTCCAGCGTAAGAGTTTTGCTTTCGGGGTCGTACTTCACGTTTCCGCTTACTCCGGTAATGCTTGTTAGGTTGTTAAAATTGTCGGAAGTAACCTTTGTATCTCCTATTTGGAATCCATAAGCAGTTTGTGCTTGTATGGTTTTAGGGCCTACAAAGAGTGCAACAATCAGGGCAACATTGGCAAAGCACACGTTTTTGGTTAGGTTAATTCTCATAGTTTTCATAGCCTCTCTGCTAAAACTCTTTCGGAGCAACACCGTTTCAGAGGCGCGGGTGTTTAGTTTTTATTCTGTTATTCTCTCGTTATTATATACTACTATGTGATATTTTGCAAATTTAAATCTTTTATTTCATATTGTCAAATGTTTTGTAACATTTTCTTATTCCTACCTAATGTATTTCCCCAAAAACATTATGTGTATGGCGTTGTGTGGGCGAGTGGTTGGCAAAATTCATAGTGGAAACGTTGGAAACAAATGGCAACGAATACAAGAAATATATAAACCGAAAGCGGTTAGAGCGCGAACGATATTGTAGAAAAGGGTAGGAGAGGGCGAGAAAGTTGTTCTTTTTATGTTGCCCATTTACCCGAATGGGTAGTAACGAGTAACTCTCTGATAGTGAATAAGTTTACATATCGTTAGCAAAAGTATGGTTTTTGGCGTGTAAAAAGGGGGTTTTTGCAGGGCAAGAAGTAGGTTTTTGCATTGCAAAAGTATGGTTTTTGTTTTTGAATGTTGTGTTGTTGCAATCCGTCAGCTACGATTTGGCAATTTGTTCGCCACGTTATGGCAATCCATTTCAGCATTATTGGCAGACCGTCAGCAGCTGTAGGGGACCAATTTATCGCACCCGTGTCCACGAATACCCCGAAATTATATTGCGTATTTATGCCGTTGGCATTACAATTCGCATCATTTCGACATATCAAAACCATTTGGGTTGGCTTGAAAAACGGGCACGATGAATCTGCCCCTACGCCTTACGTATTGTTCGTTGCCATACATTTACGCAATAAATGGATATTGCGTATTGTTCTCTGCCATATATTTTGCACCATAAACAAATGGTATGGTGTGTGCGTTGGTGTGTTTATTGGTGTCCATTTACGATGCCTCTTGTGTGAATAAACATACTAATAACCACAGAAAATGAATATAACCACATCTGGAAAAACACAAAAATAAAAAGGGAACACAACCTAAATTGTGTCCCCCCACCGTTTTCTTAGTGTTAATTAAATTTAGTAATGAAATACACGGTGTACATTTTACCCCGCTCTGCCATGCTTCTTAGGGCGCGGCATTTCCTTTTTTGCTTGTTGTTTTTATAGTCTTTGAGAGGGCTATGCGCCACTTCTGTTAGTTATCTTAGCATTCTTAAGTAAGCTGAAACACCTATTGCACCTACTGTTTCTACTTGTTTTAGAACATACAGAATGCCTTGCAAACTGGTGTATGTATGGCTTTCTTCAGGGGTATAGCACACCCAAAGCACCATAATGCCATCTTTTTAGAGTCTCAAGACTACCCAACACGCCTATTTCTTAGTATCTTTTAATTGGCTGCAGACTCTGTTTTTATACCAGCGAACATAGTTTGGTTATGATATGAACGTAATTTTTGTGGTCATCAAATACTGTTTCTGTTGTTTTCAGATATCCATAAACGAATCTGCAGAGTAGCTGTTTGTGTCTTCCTAACCTTTTTTTGTATTCTCGAATAGCCTTTTTCGCATTGCTTCTAACACGTTTGTATGTTGCTTTCAACGTTTTTCCGCCTTGCTTCTAACACGTTTTCGCTTTGCTTTAAACAACTTTCCGTGTTGCTGCAAACGGCTTTGGACATTGCTGCGAACATGTGTTTATGTATGTTGTAACACGTTCTTAGCTCTTTCCGAGTACATCTTTGGCTTCCCTCAGACACTCTTTTGTTGTTTTTTAAATACTCCTTTCGCATTCTTCCGCCCCTTTGTTGTGAGCCTCCGAACACATTAAAATTTTTAAATGAACACTCTTTACTTCTTTGCGTACACTGCTTTTGCAGTTGGTTCGCTTTAGTTTTCTTGTCCGAAAAACACCCTTTTGTGTTCTGCGAACATAGGTTTCGTGCTACTCGAGCTAGCTAAAACCTACCATGTAGTGGTATTTCAACTTAATTTTTGTACGGGCAACTCATCGCAATAGCCACGATGTTGTGTTGTCTTCGGGTTTGTTTTGCCCTCTCTTTGTACCGTTTCGTGCTCTCTTTTATTATGCCTTCTTGGTTCGAAAACCCCTTTCGAGGTAATGTGTAGAGTAGCGTTCGAAACACCTTTATATATATACTAGATTTAACAAATAGTTTTGTCTACCTCTAACATGTACTGCAAAGATAAGGCATTTATTTGGTATTGTCAAATAAAAACAACTTTTTTTTTCTCTTTTTTTTACTGTGTACCCAAACAGAACATTAGCCTTTTGAACGATGATAGTACGGTTGTTATACTCCGATTTATTGACAAACGATAATTAATTATTGAGAAATAGTACCATTGCTTTATACTTTTCTCTAAATAATTTGCAGGTTTATAGAAAATAATAGCTACTTTTTGTAAGCGAAAAAAATCTATCTAAATTAAAAATCTATACTGAATATGAAGAGAAGTGTAATAGCTGCTTTTTTTGCTGTGCTCAATGGGTATACAGGCACAGAATGTAAAGCTTCCGTGGACGCAAGAGTTCACCAACGAACAATCGTTAGACCGTTTTACGGTGATTGATGCCAATGTAGACGACCAGGCATTTAAGTTTAGTAACACCGCTTTTGCTGCATCTTGTGTGCGCACGCAAGACGCTAACGACTGGCTGTTAAGTCCTGCCATACCCCTGAAAGCTGGCAAAACCTACGAACTTTCGTACACCGTGAGTGGCGAAACTGCCAATGCTACAGAAACATACGAGGTGAAACTGGGTACTAACAAAACCGTAGAGGCGCTAACAAAAAAACCATTGCTGCCAAAACAAATGCCCCTGCCGACTTTATTGAAAAACAAACCGTTACGGTGTTGTTCTCGGTTGATAGCGATGCCGAATACTATTTGGGGTGGCACTTTAACACCGAAATGCAATTAGAAGCAGGTGCTTTAAACATTTATAATGTGGCACTAAAAGAGAAGCTTGGCAATGGTGTTCCAGCAGCAGTTGCCAATGCTAAGGTTACACCAGCCCCCAATGGAGGACACTTTGCCGATATTTCGTTCACCGCTCCAACACAAAATCAGGCAGGCGCAACACTGTCTGCATTGTCTAAAATAGATATTTTTAGAGGAGAAGAACTAGTGAAAAGTTTTGCAAATCCCACACCGGGAACTACTTTAAACTATACCGATAGCAATGTGCCAAACGGCAAAACAACCTATAAAATTACACCTTTTAGTGCCGACGGAGAGGGTGCTTCTACCGAAATAGATACCTTTGTGGGGGTTGATATACCTGCTGCCGTGCCAAAAATAAGCTTTACTTATGCTAACGGAAAGGCACATATAACATGGGAAAAGGTGGCTACGGGTGCGAACGGAGCATACGTAAACCCTGAAAACATTACCTATACGCTGCGACGTGGTAAGGCTACCGAAATAGCAAAGAACCTGAAAAGCAACACATTCGAGGACACTCCACCTGCTCAAGACGAACAAGAAGCATTGGCATACGTGGTTTCTCCGGTGAACGAAGCTGGCGAAGGAGAACGCACTTACTCTAATATTGTTGTTACAGGAAAGCCTTATAAGCTGCCCATAAACGAATCGTTTGCTAACGGAAAGCTATCTTACTTCTGGTTGGTAGACTACAATAAGCGTAGCAGATGGACGCCTTTCCACGACGAATCGAGCTATTCGCAAGACGGAGATGGTGGATTTGCTGGTTTCACACCTATGGTAGAAGGCGAATGGTCGGTATTAGAAACAGGCTTAATAGACCTTAATCAGGCTACCGACCCTATGATATCGTTCTACTATAAAACCCATCAGAACTCGGAAGATGTATTTAATATATGGGTAGCAAAGGACTATGGAACTCCCGAAAACATTGCTACCATAGACTTAGACAATACTAATGTGCGCGAATGGATTAAGGTAGAGCTTCCTCTAAAGAAGTTTGTGGGGGCTAAATTCGTACAAATTGGATTCGATTATAAGGGCACAGCCTACAACAGTAATATATATATAGATAATGTGAAAATATTCGACCGCAAGGCGAACGACCTATCTATAAAAATGAAAGAGGCACCCGGAAAACTGCGAGTAGACTATGCTGCTAACGTAACTGTTGCGGTTTCGAACAACGGTTCTACACCTGCAACAAACTATAACATAGCTCTTTACAATGGCGAAACACAGTTGGCTACAGCAAAAGGAAACACCATTGAACCCGGAAACTGCCGAAACCACACTCACATTCATGCCACAACGCAACATTGGCAATGCGGTTAATCTATATGCACGCATAGAAGGCAATGCCGACGAGGACCCAACAAACAACGTTACCGACACCGTTAGTTTGCAAGTGGCATATCCTGTGTATCCAACCGCTAAACAACTGAAAGCCACTGCCGGGGCTAAAAACACCCTAACATGGGTTGCTCCCGATGCACAACGCACCACAGACGAGGCTGTTACAGAGAGTTTTGAAACCTATCCAGACTTTACTCGCACTGCAATAGGCGACTGGTTGCTATACGATATGGACAATCATACCGTGTATGGATTTAACGAAAGCACCTTCCCGGGTATGGGAGAACGACAAGCTTGGACGGTTTTCAACTATTCGGCAACCACTCCTGCCAGTGGCGAAGCATGGAAAGGACACACCGGAAACAAGGTTCTTATAGCCTTCGGAGCACCATACGCCATAACAGAAAACTGGCTGGTATCGCCCGAACTACCGGGTAAGGCTCAAACAATAAGTCTTTGGGAGAAAGCATTCAACGGCACAAGCAGCGAAACTTATAACGTTCTCTACTCAACAGAAACCTTCAATCGTGCCGACTTTAAGGTGCTAAAAGAAAAGCACGTTGTGCCTACATCATGGACAAAGTCGGAATATGCACTGCCAGAAGGCACAAATATTTTGCCATCGTGGCATCGAGCACAGACGGATATGCTACACTCATAGACGATATAAACTATCTTCCAGCATCGTCGGCAGCCCTTCAGTTGTCGCTTGTGGGCTATAACATCTATCGAGATGGCATAAAAGTGAACGCCACACCCGTACCAACCACACAGTTTACCGACGAAGTGGGCGGTGCACACACCTACAACGTAACTGCCGTTTACGACAAAGGCGAAGCCCGTTTCTCTAATTCGGCAGAAGTAACCATAGCCGATGGCATAACAGAAGTGTCGGCAAACGAACACGAAACCAATGCAGATGCTCCACGTTACGACCTCTCCGGACGTCGTGTAAACGCCAACTACAAAGGCATTTACATAACAAAGGGCAAGAAGCACATAGCAAAATAAGCCATAACAGTGCTGCAATGGAGTAGGGAAAAAGTAGCCAGCCATTTGCGAAATTGGTCTGACAGCAATTAAATAATGTAGAAAATTCAGCATTAAATAATAGTCAGCCATTTGCAAAATTGGTCTGACAGCAACGAACTTCAATTAGTTTGGTGTTCCTATTCCCACATTCATAAAAAACAGAAACCACCCTTTTGCTCGTCAAAAGGGTGGTTTTTGCATTGCAAAAGTATGGTTTTTGTCGTGCAAAAAGGTGGTTTTTGCATTGCAAAAAGTGGGTTTTTGTTTTGCCAATAATAAACATTCGTGGAACAACCACAGTATTAGTATTATACGAACATTACGTAGCCGCAAATCGTTCGCCACGTAATTGGCAATCCGTCAGCAGCTGTAGGGGCAGATTTATCGTGCCCGCGTATATGAATGTACCCACAAAATGGCAATCCGTCAGCAATGTTTTGGCAGACCGTCAGCAGCCGTAGGGGCGGATTTATCGTGCCCGCATATATGAAAACACCCACAAAATGGCAATCCGTTCGCAATGTTTGGCAATCCGTTCGCAGCCGTAGGGGCCGATTTATCGCGCCCGCATATATGAATGTACCCACAAAATGGCAATCCGTCAGCAACATTTTGGCAATCCGTCAGCAGCCGTAGGGGCCGATTTATCGTGCCCGCGTATACGAAAACACCCACGAAATGACAAACGGAAATGTGCGTGTGGTGAAATGAATATACATATTTAATAATGTAAAAATACATATTCGGTGATTTGAATACACATATTTAATAATGTGGAAACACATATTTAGTTATGGAAATACACGTTTTTGATTACGTAAGGATACGGGCACGATGAATCGGCCCCTACGCCTAACGGTGTGTTCGTTGCGCATTTCACGGATTGTTCGTTGGCATTTTGTGGAATGTTCGCAATGTTTTGGCAATCCGTCAGCAATGTTTTGGCAGGCTGTCAGCAGCCGTAGGGGCCGATTTATCGCGCCCGCATATACGAAAACACCCACAAAATGACGAACGGAAATGTGCGTGTGGTGAAATGAATACACATATTTAATAATGTAAAAATACATATTCGGTGATTTGAATACACATATTTAATAATGTGGAAACACATATTTAGTTATGGAAATACACGTTTTTGATTACGTAAGGATACGGGCACGATGAATCGGTCCCCTACGCCTGGCGGGGTGTTTCGCAACCCATTTCGTTGGTGTTCGCAACGTTATCGCAATCCGTCAGCAATGTTTTGGCATACCGTTCGCAGCCGTAGGGGCGGATTTATCGTGCCCGCATATACGAAAACACCCACGAAATGACGAACGGAAATGTGCGTGTGGTGATGTGGAAATTTGTATTTAATAATGTGGAAATGCGTGTGCGTTGAAATGAATATACATATTTAATAATGTAAAAACACATATTTGGTGATTTGAAAACACATATTTAATAATGTGGAAATGCGTATTTGGTTATGGAAATACACGTTTTTGGTTACGTCAGGATACGGGCGCGATGAATCAGCCCCTACGCCTAACGGAATGTTCGCAACCAATTTCACGGAATGTTCGCCACGTAATCGCAAACCGTTCGCCACGTATTTCGTGTGTGTTCGCCACACATTTATTGCTTGAATATTATGTATTTGTAAAATAAAAAACTTAAAAAAAAATTTGACTTATCAGTTTTTTTGTTTATCTTTGCCATATATCAGAATATCTTTGTTACGGTTGTTTGCAGTGCAATAGTAAACTAAAGTCTGATGAATGTGAGCATAGAGTAACCAAAAATGCTATGATAGCTTACTTTTTAAGAGAGTTATTTAACTGCTAAATTAAGGAACTAAAAACTTTATTACAATGAAAAAAGCATCTTTATTAATGTTATTACTATTCTTTTTCTGTGGTATGCAGGCTGACGATGTGAAGCTTTTAGGCGACGACACCTATTCTTTAGCCATTTCTCCTAATGGGAAATACGTTGTAGGATATAACCCATCGAAAATCCGATCGGGGGTTGGCACAGAGAGTTTCGTGTATAATGTGGGTAGCGGAGCCCTAAAATGGATAACAACCGATAGTTCAGACGATTGGAAAACCTGTGGAATGTTTAGAGATGTAAACGATTTTGGAATGCTATGTGGGTCGGTAAAAGATTTAGAACACTATATAGATTTCTACGGAACAACCGCTCCTACCAACATAGCAGCAGTGTTTGAAGATGGAAAAATAGTGAAATTGCCTTACGGCGACTTAGATATGAGTAAAATAAAACAGCACGAAGATGGCACGTTTGCAACATCACTATCTAACGATGGCAAGGTGGTTGTGGGCTATTGCAAATGTTCTAACTTTGCGTTTGCCTATCCATTGAAATGGACGTGCACAGCAAATGGCAACTGGAAAATGGAGAAGTTGGCACTACCATCGGGCTATGAATATGGTATAGCCATTAGTGTATCGGCTGACGGACGCACTATTGCAGGTTTGGCAATGGGTGGCGGACAAGCCATAGCGTGCTATTGGATAGATGGAACGTGCTATACGGTGAAGTGTAAAGACGAAGATGCCGAGCTGGCAAAGCTAAAACAGATGCGTATGATAGATATGAGCGCTAATGGAAAATACTTTATTTTTTCGCTTTCAAGCCGCTCAGACTATCGACTTTTCGAGGTAGAGAAAGGCACATACCGCATTTTGCCCACCTTTGAAAGTAACGAACAGATGCGCATACCCACTGTGGCAGACAATGGCGATGTGTTTGGCGCAATAACGTATGATGCTTTTAGCATGGGCGGAATGTCGTATAGAAACTTCTGGTACCAGTATTCGTCTGACAGAATATTCGATTTTACCTATTATCTTTACCTCTTCAATCAGCAATTAAGGTTGCCATTTCCTTTAAACTACGAGGCTCAGGCACAAGCTTTTCCTGCTGCAGTGTCGGCAGATGGCAACATTATAGCAGGTAATAAAGACGTAAATGTAGCGTCTGGACAAACTCCCAAGGCATGGATAGTGGGCGTAAGCAAACACGAAATAGAAATTCCTGCTACACCAAACAAATCCAAAGCAACATCAACAGGACTGCATAAGGTAGAACTTTCGTGGGAAATGGAAAAAGAAAAATATAAGCAACTAACACTGAAAGGATATAATGTGTATTGCGATGGCGATAAAATAGTAACCCTGAACGAACTGAAAAACGAAATGAAAGTAACATTAAACGATGTTTATGCAGGCTATCGTAAGTTCGCAATAGAGGCTATATACACCGATAAACAGGGAAAGAACTGCTTTCGCCACGTTCAAATGCTAACGAAATAGCTATTCCAGAAAACTATTCGTTCCCACTTTTCGAGAATTTTGAGCGGAGTTCGCTACAAGCAAACTACTGGACTACAACCAGAGAATATGGCGATTTGGCAGACACCGAATGGATAGTGGCAGCCCAAGTGGGACACATGGGTACAATGGGACTAACTTCTGGTGCGTGTACACTACAACCTTATTCATCGAGAATGGTAAGTAGACCTATTGATGCAACACACGTAAACAATGTGAAATGCTCGTTTTTGGCACTTTGTAACGAAGAAAACGTACAAGGAAATAAGGAACCCGACCTAACCAAAGACACACTTAGCGTAGATTATTCTATAGATGGTGGCAAGTCGTGGAATGTGGTTAAAGAGTGGACAGTGAAAGAATTGCCACACTTAGAAGGCATTCTTACATTCGATTTAACAAAACAAGTGGCAGGAAAAGTGTTCCAAATACAATTTCGTAAACACGGAAAAGGTGGAGTAAGCTATTATTTCTATTTAGACAATATTATGATAGGGAGCGGAAATAACGTAGATGCACCCGAAGGATTTACAGGAAAAATAATAGATAACAACGTGTTTCTGATGTGGAAAAACAATAAAAACAGCTATCTGCTGAACTATCTTTTCGAACCAGAAGCACCCGGATATACGCTCGGAAACGAAGGAAACGAACTTATTGGAGCAAACAAATTCACACCAAACGAACTGACTCCATATCATGGAAAGTACTTAACATCGGTAACAACCTACCTTAATTATTACGACGATGTGGACGAAGAGAAAGGCATTCATGCGGCAGTTGTGGTGTTTGAAGATGGAAAACTTGTTTGCGAACAAGAGATAGAGAACATTAGTTTCAACGAAAATATAACCCAAAAACTTAATAAGCCCATCAAAATAGACGGTTCAAAGAACTAATTGTAGGTGTTAAAATACACGATTACGATGCCGACCAGATACCTCTAACCTACGAAAGCTCCACATATTTCGTAGCCGGAAAAAGCGATATCTACTCTGAAGACAACGGTAAAACATGGCAAACAGTGCACGACTTTTATGGAAACGACACAGAAAAAGGCTCTTGTTGCTGGCGAATAACAGGTAATATAACCGATAACCCAGACGATGTTGTAGAACAAGAAGACGATGGACTTGTTGGGTATAACATTTTTCGAAATGGCATTCAACTGAATAATACCTGCATTCCTTGCGAATCTACACGATACATAGATAGAAAACCAATAGACAAAGCAGAATATATCGTTGTGGCATACTACAACGATGGGCGAGAATCAACACCAACAATACCATTCGTTGCCAATTTAACCAACGAAATAAAACCAGTAATAAACAAATCAATTCTAACAATAAACAAAAACGAAATAAAACTGAATGCAAAAGGAAAACTGAGCCTATACGCTGTAAACGGACAGCTAATAGCCAAAGAAAAACAGGGTGTCATTCAGTTAAAAGGCATTCCATCAGGCATTTACATAGTATTAATAGAATATAATAACCAAAAACTAACACAGAAAATAATTATCAACAACTAAAAGAAAAATAGATAATCAATAACAAAAAAATGGGGCACATTTGCTTTGTGCCCCATAAAAGTTTCTACTAAAATACACAATGCTCCTCCTATATAATACCAAACGTCCTCCTATATAATGCAGAATGTCCTCCCTATATAATGCAGAATGTCCTTCTATATAATACCAAATGTCCTCCTATATAATGCAGAATACCTCCCTATATAATACAGAATGTCTCCCTATATAATGCATAATGCCCCCCTATATAATACAGAATGCCCTCCCTATATAATGCAGAATGTCCTCCTATATAATGCATAATGCCCCCCTATATAATATAATGTGTAAAACAACTTCGCCTGTTAATGAAACTAAAAATATAGAATCTGCTTATCTTTTTTCTTATAAAAGTTTGGTGGTTATTATTTTTTGTTATACCTTTGCACTCGCTTTTACGGCAAGCAGTTTATCTGTTAGTTGTTAATGAAGCATCGTTCTTTGAAAAGATTTACATAGACAGAGAAGTAGTACAAGAAGCGTCTGTTGCTATTAATATAGTATCAGATGGGTAAAAGAAACGTCCTAGTTAATTTATTATAGGTGTATAAACTTGATATTACTGGATAATTAGTTCTGAGCAGATATTGAATTTAGATATATATATCACTATTTTATAGTGGTGTTTATATATTCTTATAAAAGACATTTTACAATGGAGAGTTTGATCCTGGCTCAGGATGAACGCTAGCTATAGGCTTAACACATGCAAGTCGAGGGGAAACGGCATTATGTGCTTGCACATTTTGGACGTCGACCGGCGCACGGGTGAGTATCGCGTATCCAACCTGCCCTTTACTTGGGGATACCCCGTTGAAAGACGGCCTAATACCCGATGTAATTCATTGATGGCATCAGATATGAATAAAAGATTTATCGGTAAAGGATGGGGATGCGTCTGATTAGCTTGTTGGTGAGGTAACGGCTCACCAAGGCGACGATCAGTAGGGGTTCTGAGAGGAAGGTCCCCCACATTGGAACTGAGACACGGTCCAAACTCCTACGGGAGGCAGCAGTGAGGAATATTGGTCAATGGACGGAAGTCTGAACCAGCCAAGTAGCGTGCAGGAAGACGGCCCTATGGGTTGTAAACTGCTTTTATACGAGAATAATTTGATGCACGTGTGCGTTATTGCATGTATCGTATGAATAAGGACCGGCTAATTCCGTGCCAGCAGCCGCGGTAATACGGAAGGTCCAGGCGTTATCCGGATTTATTGGGTTTAAAGGGAGTGTAGGCGGTTTGTTAAGCGTGTTGTGAAATTTAGGTGCTCAACATTTAACTTGCAGCGCGAACTGTCAGACTTGAGTACACGCAACGTATGCGGAATTCATGGTGTAGCGGTGAAATGCTTAGATATCATGAAGAACTCCGATTGCGAAGGCAGCATACGGGAGTGTAACTGACGCTTAAGCTCGAAGGTGCGGGTATCGAACAGGATTAGATACCCTGGTAGTCCGCACAGTAAACGATGGATGCCCGCTGTTAGCGCCTGGCGTTAGCGGCTAAGCGAAAGCATTAAGCATCCCACCTGGGGAGTACGCCGGCAACGGTGAAACTCAAAGGAATTGACGGGGGCCCGCACAAGCGGAGGAACATGTGGTTTAATTCGATGATACGCGAGGAACCTTACCCGGGCTTGAATTGCAGAGGAATTATTTAGAGATAAATATGCCCTTCGGGGTCTCTGTGAAGGTGCTGCATGGTTGTCGTCAGCTCGTGCCGTGAGGTGTCGGCTTAAGTGCCATAACGAGCGCAACCCCTTTTCTTAGTTGCCATCAGGTAATGCTGGGCACTCTGGGAACACTGCCACCGCAAGGTGTGAGGAAGGTGGGGATGACGTCAAATCAGCACGGCCCTTACGTCCGGGGCTACACACGTGTTACAATGGCCGGTACAGAGGGAGGGTGTAATGTAAATTGCATCAAATCTTAAAAGCCGGTCCCAGTTCGGACTGAGGTCTGCAACCCGACCTCACGAAGCTGGATTCGCTAGTAATCGCGCATCAGCCATGGCGCGGTGAATACGTTCCCGGGCCTTGTACACACCGCCCGTCAAGCCATGAAAGCCGGGGGTGCCTGAAGTTCGTAACCGTAAGGAGCGACCTAGGGCAAAACTGGTAATTGGGGCTAAGTCGTAACAAGGTAGCCGTACCGGAAGGTGCGGCTGGAACACCTCCTTTCTGGATAGGACTTTTATTTTTGTATTATCTAAATGTTTTATCACCATATAAATAATAGATGTTAGGAAGTTTTCTCTTCTTGTACTCGCATCTTTGTTCTACAATATAGAAATGAAGGAAGCCAGGTAGAAGCCACTCGGCTCTTACTCAACTCAGTCCTATAGCTCAGTTGGTTAGAGCGCCACACTGATAATGTGGAGGTCGGCAGTTCAAGTCTGCCTGGGACTACACATTGACGTTAGTCAATGTTGATAGATGACTATACTTCTTAAAATTTCTTTTCGGGGGATTAGCTCAGTTGGCTAGAGCACCTGCTTTGCAAGCAGGGGGTCAACGGTTCGAATCCGTTATTCTCCACTCATCATTTTTGCATCGTTTATCGTTGCATCATTGATATCGTTCTTTGACATATTGACACAAGCAAGACTGTAAAGTAAAGTAATTTCTTTTTGTTTATACAAGAAGGATTAGAATTAGATTTCAAAATACAGCTGAAAGTATGAGCATGAATGTGCTACCACTATTATTATAGTTTGGTAGTATATAAAATGAATAGAAAGTAATTAAGGGCGTATGGCGGATGCCTAGGCTCACGGAGGCGATGAAGGACGTGATAAGCTGCGATAAGCCTCGGGTAGATGCAAATAATCTTTGATCCGAGGATTTCCGAATGGGACAACCTGACTGTCTGAAGGATAGTCACCCATATTTAATTATGGGAGCAAACGCAGGGAACTGAAACATCTTAGTACCTGTAGGAAAAGAAAATAATTTAATGATTCCCCTAGTAGTGGCGAGCGAACGGGGAAAAGCCCAAACCTATGACGTAGTAATGCGTGATAGGGGTAGTAGGGTCACGATATCGTACTTTGAAAGTGAGGAGAATGTTCTGGAAAGTTCAATAATATAAGGTGATAATCCTGTATCCGAAGCTTGATGAGACGTAGTGAATCCCTGAGTAGTGCGGAGCACGAGTAATTCTGCATGAATCTGCCGGGACCATCCGGTAAGGCTAAATACTCCCGTGAGACCGATAGTGAATTAGTACCGTGAGGGAAAGGTGAAAAGCACTCCAATGAGGAGAGTGAAATAGTTCCTGAAACCATACGCCTACAAGCGGTCGGAGCATATTTTTTTATGTGACGGCGTGCCTTTTGCATAATGAACCTACGAGTTACCATGTCCAGCGAGGTTAAGGGGTTTAGCCCCGTATCCGTAGTGAAAGCGAGCCTAAATAGGGCGTATAGTTGGATGGGGTAGACGCGAAACCAAGTGATCTACACTTGACCGAGGTTGAAGTTCTGGTAACACAGAATGGAGGACCGCACGGATAAGCGTTGAAAAAGCTTCCCGATGAGTTGAGTGTAGGGTGAAAGGCCAATCAAACTTGGAGATAGCTCGTACTCCCCGAAAGGCATTTAGGGTGCCGCGTGCGATGTTCTCCGTGAGAGGTAGAGCGACCGATAGGGTCAAGAGGGCTTCACCGCCTATCGCGACCTGACGAACTCCGAATGCTCACGGACTGTAGTCGTGCAGTAAGGGGGCGGGTGCTAAGGTCCGTCCCCGAGAGGAGAAGAATCCTGACCGTCGTCTAAGGTCCCGAAATTCTGTCTAAGTTAGTCTAACGAAGTCTGGTCCCGGTGACAGCTAGGATGTTGGCTTGGAAGCAGCCATTCATTCAAAGAGTGCGTAACAGCTCACTAGTCGAGGGTCCGGGCATGGATAATAATCGGGTATAAGTCAGATACCGAAGTCGCGGGATAGCATTGTATATAAAAAGTATCGGTAGGGGAGCATTCTATATGCGTTGAATGGTGATATTGATTGATCCTGGAGCGTATAGAAACGCAAATGTAGGTATAAGTAACGATAAAGGGGGTAAGATTCCCCCTCGCCGTAAGACTAAGGTTTCCCGGGCGATGTCAATCAGCCTGGGGTTAGTCAGGGTCCTAAGTCTCAGCCGAATGGCGAAGGCGATGGCTTCACGGTTAATATTCCGTGACTTGCTCATTCAGCGATGTGGAGACGGAGCAGTGACACTGTCGCGCCCTTACGGATATGGGCGTTAAAGAAGTTAGGTGTAGATAGATGTAGGCAAATCCGCATTTAGAGCTGATCTTCTATAGTACAGAGTTTTTCTTCGGAGAGCTTTGATAGTACAGGGTAATCATACTTCCAAGAAAATCCGCTAAGCTTAATGTTTGAGCAACCCGTACCGTAATCGGACACACGTAGTCGGGTAGAACATACTAAGGCGTTGAGAGATTCATGGTTAAGGAACTAGGCAAATTGACCCCGTAACTTCGGAATAAGGGGTCCTCATTTTTTAATGAGGCGCAGAGAATAGGTCCGAGCAACTGTTTAACAAAAAAACACAGGGCTGTGCTAACTCGAAAGATGATGTATACAGCCTGACACCTGCCCGGTGCTGGAAGGTTAAGAGGAGAGCTTAGATGTATGTCGACGGTTTGAATTGAAGCCCCAGTAAACGGCGGCCGTAACTATAACGGTCCTAAGGTAGCGAAATTCCTTGTCGGGTAAGTTCCGACCTGCACGAATGGTGTAATGATCCGGACGCTGTCTCAATCATGATCTCAGTGAAATTGTAGTATCGGTGAAGATGCCGATTACCCGCGATGGGACGAAAAAGACCCCGTGAACCTTTACTACAGCTTAGCATTGACCTTGGTCATCCGATGTGTAGGATAGGCCGGAGGCTTTGAATCATGCACGCTAGTGTGTGTGGAGCCATCCTTGAAATACGGCCCTTTGGCTGTCTGAGGTCTAACACGTAATTTCGTGGACATTGTTTGGTGGGTAGTTTGACTGGGGTGGTCGCCTCCAAAAGCGTAACGGAGGCTTCCAAAGGTGCCCTCGGGTCGATTGGTAACCGACCTCATAGAGTGTAATGGCATAAGGGCGCTTGACTGGGAGGCAGACATGCCGAGCAGGCAGGAAAACTGAGGGCATAGTGATCCGGTGCAAGTGTATGGAAACTGCATCGCTCAAAGGATAAAAGGTACTCCGGGGATAACAGGCTGATCCCCCCCAAGAGCTCATATCGACGGGGTGGTTTGGCACCTCGATGTCGGCTCGTCACATCCTGGGGCTGGAGAAGGTCCCAAGGGTTGGGCTGTTCGCCCATTAAAGTGGCACGCGAGCTGGGTTCAGAACGTCGTGAGACAGTTCGGTCTCTATCTATCGTGGGCGTTGGGTTTTGCGTGGTGCCGCCACTAGTACGAGAGGACCGTGGTGGACAGACCTCCGGTTTACCAGTTGTGCCGCCAGGTGCACCGCTGGGTATCTGAGTCTGGTATGGATAAGCGCTGAAAGCATCTAAGTGCGAAGCCTTCCGCAAGATTAGAACTCCTCATAAGGGTCGTCATAGACTATGACGTTGATAGGGTGTAGGTGTAAAGACAGCGATGTCAAAGCCGAGCACTACTAATTGCCCAAAACTTTCATTCAGTGTGTTTATACTTTAAGAATCGTATTTTTACTTTTCTTTATTTAGTTTTTGCTTGTGGCATAGTCACTTATACAGTGTATTTTATATTTGGTTTATTATATTTATTCTATAATATCGTATATATTATTAACACTAGCATTATTTTAGGTGGTTATTGCGTCGGGGTTCCACCTCTTCCCATTCCGAACAGAGAAGTTAAGCCCGATTGCGCCGATGGTACTGCAATGCAATGTGGGAGAGTAGGTAGCTGCCTTTTTTCTTAATAGCCCTGATTACGAAAGTAGTCAGGGCTTTTTTGTTTTATCGGGGTGTAGTAGTTGATACCGCACACGTTGTAGAGATGGAACGGCTCAGTAGGAAAATATCCCCCAAAAGGAGTGAGTCTCTCAGATTTAATTTGTATCTTTGCCATGTCTATCGTCGGATTCTCTTGTTTTTTTGCAACACTAAGATAAGTGAAAATTCTGACAAGGCAAAATCTAGAGCAACTTTTTGTTGCTCAGGTACTTAAAAAGTTTAATTTATAATAGTGTTGTGGAATTAAGGAACTACAAAAAACAATAAGATCATGTTTAAAAGATATAGTTCATCAACTAAAGTCATATTATTTTATTTATCAATTTTAATAGGTTTATCTTCTTGTAACGTAAGTTCTTCATCTGATGAATCAAAGTTAACCCCAGAGGATGCCATTAATAGTCTTGCAGACCTTTCTCCAACAGAGGGGGCTCAGTTTTTTGTGGACAATAGAGAACAATATCCGTTCCTTGACACTTTATATGTTGAAAACATTGTCCCCATTATAGGACAATGTAGTTTTGATACTATAAAGGCAGTCAAGGAAAAGGTGAAAAAAACACCAGCTGATAAAGCTTTAACGCCTTATTACAAAGACACAAAAAATGATTACCTCGCCAAACTGAACCAAGAGATTAAGGAAAACGCAATCTCCCATAAGAAAGCATTCGTTAATTTCATTATTCCAGCTATGCAGGTAGAAATCGATTCTTTGCTTGAGAAAGATATGGATGAAGTGATGAATAAGTATGCGGGAGGAATCATGAATTGGAGAAAGATAAAATTCTTTTTGGGTACAGGAAGTGATAGTTTTGAAAGAATATGGAATGAGAATATTGACAACGACAAATATACAGAATGTGTTGCCAAATATATTGACACATATCTAGATTCTTTGGCTGTACAAAGAAACACTTATTATAATGACATCATAGGAAAGGGTGATTTCAAAAGTGAATCACGTATCAGTCAAGCAACAATGGATTTACTGTTGGCAAAGAAATGCGTACGTGAAGTAAAGAAGTTTACAGAAAAAGAAAAAGAGGAAATGACTACTTCTATATTAAAGGATTGGGTAGTTCCTACTATATTAGGAGCATGCAGTGGTGGTGTCGGCACTGCTGTAGCGTGGGCATATGATGCAGGTAATTTACTTTATGATGTCAAGGTTACATTGGATGATATAAAATCACAAAAGCTTGAATCAGATGAAGTTGTCAAATATGCCTGTATGGAGAACATTGGTTTCCAAATACGCCAGGCATATCTGAAATACTATACTGGAAGAGTTTTTAAGAATATTGATGAGAATAGTGACAAATTGTATAAATCCATATCCGAGAATCTATGAAAAACTTTAAACTGATAATATTTGTTTTTTCCATTTTACTAGCCTTACCTTATTCGTCTTTTGCACAAAAGCAATTGGTGAAAACAGTCTATAAAGGAGCAAAAGGTCTGTTTAAGAGAGAGGCTAAAGTATTGACGAAAGAAGGAATAGAAGCTACCAACAAATCAATATTGAAAGATGCTTTTAAGTCTGGTGCAGAGGAAATCGGTAAGGACTATGTCAGAAAAGCGTCGGCAAAGCAACTTATTAGAAGTGCTGTACGCAAGAACTTATTAAAAGAAATAGAAGAGAAAGAATTAGGCTCGCTTCTACGTTATGGCATGGTTAGTGCGAAAAAGGAAATTGCTCATACTGAGAAATCGGTTGTTAAGAAAATGGCAGAAAAGGCTTCTGTCAACAACAACTATTCTAAAGAAATACGAGCATGTTCAAAAAAGATTGGAAAAGAAATTTCCAAGACATTCACTCGCATAATAATATCTTCAAAGAATCAATACATTACCAGTCCCCAATATTTAAAAATAATAAAAAACAAAAAAATCATCATAAAGGAGACTGGTATAAAGGACGCTAAAGTGTTAAGAGAAAATATGTTGAAAGTTATGGGTAATGATGGAAAGTATGCAAAAAACACCCTTAAGAATGGAAATCAGGCCCATCATGTTGTTGGTAACGAAACCCCAATTGCCGGCAAAAAATTAGAACAATATGGGATTGACATAAATGACCCTATGAATGGTATTTTTCTACCATCATCCGACGGAAGTGGCCTTAGGGGAGTTATTCATCGCGGTAGTCATAAGCAAGAATACTATGAATACATAGAACAAATGTTCTCGCAATGTAAGAGTAAGAAAGATTGCTATGAAGTATTAGACAAAGTAAAATCCGATTTATATAAAGGAAAAATAAAACTATATAAAGAAGGAATAAATAAGGTAAATAAAACATTTAGCACAGTATCATAATGAATATATATAAATTATATAGTACGAACAATAACTATAAAACAATAGCATACGATGGAACACCTTTGATGTCTTTTCTTGAAGACTTCAATTTTGACGATTATGAATCCATACGTAAATTCAATTATCATTGGGAAAACTCTGATAAGCCTATCAGTGATTGTCCTTTCTTAATTGGTGCAATTCCTGTTATTAGGAAATCTGCAATCCCTAAGATTCGTCCAGCCATTTCTTCTGATTTGGTTTTGTCAATTGATATTCTTGTTGAAAGTGAACCTTTTGTCATCCTCCTTGCCAAGAATATCCTTGAAGATGTTTTGAATGAGTCAAAATCTATCATAAACAGATTTTCTGATGGAAGAATTATGAATATCGAAAAATATGTGTTTAAGAAAGATAGAACATATCCATCAATATTTAAAATTAGTCAGCTTCCAACCTTTACGTTTATGACGGATGAACTTTCCGAAGCTATTTCTGAGGCTAATTTAACAGGTATAGACATGGAAAAATGTGAAGTAAAAGCAAAGTGTTTTTTTTAGCTTCTACCATTATCCCGAACTAATGAAAACAATTGGCACTGGATAGTAGTAACTTAGCATACCCTCAAATCCGCAACTAAGCCTTTCAATGTTCTTCTTGCGTGTACACATCATCTCATTACTGAATTTGCAGATGATAGATAAAATCAACCAACGTTATGGAACAAAAACCATTTTACTGGGGGTAGAAGGTGTGGAAAACCAAAAGTGGACAACCAAATGTGAACAACAAACTCCAAATTATCTTACAGATATCAACGAAATAATGACTATCAAGATATAAAAATTTTATTACGACTTTCTATTCTTCTACCTTACTTGCTTTGTTGTATTCATCTTTAGTAATTATTCCCTTAACGGCTTCCTTTGGACTTGTTGCCTCCTTGTAGAATATCCAATGAATTATAGATTTAGACTCATAAATAGATGTATATGCTTGAACGAAAGTCCAACCTTTGTTAGACATATAATTACCTGCATCAACCATACTGTTAAATGGGATTTCTTCTCCTTTTTCATCAACTAATTTTTGTTTGTTTTTGAGTCCACCCCATGCAGAGTACACGGGATTGTTTCCAAAATCAAAAACAATTTTTAATCCAGCTGATAGTTCTTTTTCAATACCTTTGACTTCGCAATAGTATTTTTTAGTTTGGGCTATCATAGTGATAGATGATATTAACATGAGAAAGATGAGGGCAGTTTTTTTCATACAATTCCTATTTTGTTATAAATGTTCGTAGTAATTTTTTATTTCTCTTCTGTAATGCTCTGGAAGAAAGTAAGGTGTGATACATTAAATGATACCTAAGTGTTTTATATAAAAACTATTTTTTTCTCCTTTTTAATCGTTTTATTTCTTTATCGAAATCAGATATATATTCTACATCTTGTTTATGGCGAAAGACCTCATATTCTTGTGTACGTTGTCAAACAAAAAGTGCACAACTGCAAATGTAGTTATTTATTCTGATATTTCATTGTTTTATTATCAAAAATTCTTTTTGTTGATTGAATTTTGCTTTATCACTAATCTTATAAGGTACTATATAATTCAGGCTTATCGTGTGCTGTTTCAATAATCAAATTCTTTAATATCCTAAATCTGATAAAGGAACAACTCCTGATATTATATCTAAATATGTTTTATACTCCAAAGGAATTTGCTGTCTGAACATTATATCTTTCTCTGGATCGACATTTTTTTCTTTAATTTATAGCATAAATATAACCTTTCATTTAAGTTCGGGTATATTTCTATAGTTGTTAGTTCATACGCTTTAACAGAATCATAATCTTTGACAGTTAGTTTACGGATTTCTTTCTTATAAATACCAGAAAGATGAGTATTTTTAGAATCCTCTTGTATATCTTTCTCAACTAACAAACAATTATGTAATCCTGCTGTAATAAATGTTCTTTCGTTCTTCGTTCCTTTCCAAAATGTCATTCTTTCGAACTCACCTGAAATTATCCAGAACTTAAATAATTGTCCGTGGCCTTCTAAACCCTGAATGCTCTTTACATCTTTTATTTGACTTAACTTGAGGAACTGCCTTGTTACTGCATGACAAAACAATATATAATCTACAGATAATGTGTCTATATTCCACGTACCATCCTTACTATACACTTTAAAGAATATGAGGTAAGGCTTCTTTATCATTTGCCCTAAGACATAGACACCATTTCTTAATTGTATGGATATTATTTTATTTTCTTTCCAAGATATCATTTTTGTTATATATAAATTTATAAGACATCAACTACAAGTAACTTTATTCTTTTCTAAGAAGGAATCAGCAGCATCCAAATAGCTTTGCCTGTTCTTGTTGTTTTTACCTACAGGATTTTGTTTGTTGGCTACCCCTTCTTTTCCAAATTTATAAATGAACTCTCTATAAATGATAGAAATTTCTTTTTCGTATCAAGCATTGGTTCAGAATTCCAATAATTTCTATCTTGTTAAATAAAAAAGCCCATTCCCGTACTCCATTATTTTTCTAACCATTTATGATTATATAGCCACTCTCTTGTGTCATTAAGAAATGGTTCTCCAAATTCTTGGATTCCGTCTAATTTCCTTTTTATAATTTTTTTAAAAAGTTTCAACTAAGAAACTATAGAAAGTTCTACCCATTAACAAACGCTGTTTATCTTCGGAAAGAGGTTGGTATTTTCCGTCTATAAAAGGTCTAATAATTTCCACTTCGATAGCAATGTCTATACCTAAAGCATTGTCATTCTTATAAAACCTCCTCATTGATTTTCGTTCATATTCTTTAGGAAGACATCGAAAACATACCCATAGCTTAAATGGGAAACAGTTCTTATATTTTGGGAAGACTTCTGCTTCATACTCATATAGTTCTTGTTCTATTTCCCATATCTTGCACCATTTTGCACCCGGTGCATCTTTAGTAAGTCCTAATTTTAACATATTTATTTAGCTTGATAACTTATAATTGTATATCTTGTGTAAATTGAATCACCTTTCTACCAACGAGCATTAAAGCTTTTCATATAACAACGTACAGCAAAAGATAATCTGTGCATCACTGCCGTGTTTTTTCTTAATCAATTCAACAATTTCCTCTATTGTGTATTTTGATTGGTGCTTGTACGTTGTCAAATAAAAGTGCACAACTGCAAATGTAGTTATTTACTCTGATATTTCATTGTTTTATTATCAAAAATACTTTTTGTTGTCATTGTGCAAATATACTTTTTTATTGATAATTCTAACTAAAACCCACAACTTAATTGGAGGTCAAGTTGTGCACTTTTGTTTGACAACGTACAACCATAGACTTGTAGTTTTAATATTATACATTCTGTTCTCTATCTCTATTGTGGCTTGCGTTTTCGTACCACGTTTTTTACTCTTTTATTTATGACGTCATATTTTAGAGTGTATGACATCATATTTTGAATCTTAATGCTCATTCTTTAAGAATCAGGTAGTTATTGGGATAACTCCCGATTTGGAGTATTACTCGCATTATCAATTGTTCCTGGTAAAACAATATCCTCTATGGGAGTTTGTTTATACCACATTTTTGTTATGTACGGATACCTTTTCAAAATCTGTTCTATAATTCTTTGATCATTTTCACCTGTCTTCCAGTAATCAAAACAAGAGTAATAGTTTGCATAATCAGAAATTATATCAAAAAAATATTTTCCTATTATAATCGCTTGGGAAACTAACTGCCTCACTAATAAGATTTCTATCGTCAGAAGTAAAAAAATCATCAGAAAGATTATTCCTGCTATTTATCATCTCTTGCCCACATTTACTCGTAATTATATTAAGCAATTTATCTTTATCTATCACGAAAAAAACAGATATCCTTTTTTTCGCGTAGCTTATCACATAAGCTATTTGCATTTTGTAGTTTAAATTGTTTGTTGTTTCCTCTTCTTAATTCATTAATGTCTTTATAATTATCTCTACAAATAACTCTTTTAAGCATTAAAAAGTGTTCATAAGCTAATGTATCCTTTTCTAAAAGAGATTTCAAGTGCACCCTAAGTTCTATTTTAGGAGCACAGACACTCTGTGCATATACACAAACTGAATATTGCAAAATCAGCAATAAAAAAAATACATTTTTCATTGTTTTCTTCCTTTCTTTTTTGTTTCATCAGCTACATAAAGGTATACAACTTTAGCCTGACTTATATGCATATTACTATTACCGCCTACTACTTCTTTCCCATTATAAATGCTTACATGTCCAGAATAGCTAACTCCTTCTTTAGATATCATAATAAAAGTTCCCCTTCGATTTCCAAATTTACTTACGCCCTGTTCTATCGATTTTGAATTTTGTACAGAAATAATTTTGTCTTTATTGTACGTTGTCAAACAAAAGTACACAACTGCAAATGTAGTTATTTACTCTGATATTTCATTGTTTTATTATCAAAAAAATTAGTTTTGCCAAACATAAAGTAAAGGATCTTATTATAGTTTTTTTAAGGGAGGATTACATAATCAGAAATAGAAAAAATGATAAAAAAACAGTAAGAGAAATTATTGGTTTGTTTTCCCCTACTGTTTTTTTGTTCTATTTTTTTGATTTTTCTTGAGAATCTCTTAGAATAGATATATTAAGTTATTTGGCAACTGAATCACATGTACATACTCATTTACTTCATTTACATATATTAGTGCTTTTTAACGTATTATTTTGCAACCCATAATGCTAACATTATTTGAGAAAAATAATACTATCCACATTATTATGTATTTATACTTATTATTTTTCCCTATAATATAAGTTAGGCACGGTATTAAAGCCCATATATTGATTAATGCATTTTTATAATAAAATGAACCTGTACATATTTCCAATATCATATAACCCAAGATTATAATCAAGCTAATGATTACTACACATTGATAAAATGTGCTGGAATATATGTCGAATATATTTTTGGAAATAGATGCCATATTTACCACATACACCAAGTTATTTCTGCAGCGATCAATGCCAGACCAACACCAGATAGAGTCCGGGTACCAACTTTTGCTACCATTTTCAAAGTAGCTCTAACTACAGCTTTTGATACAGTTCCTTTTGCCAATCCTCCAACAATAGCAGCACCAGCAGATATCCCTGTAGCTTCTAAGAAACAATCTTTGAAAGATCTACCTCTAGTAGTCTTGGACCCATCATCGATTATCGAACAATCTGTAGTAGTTACAAATAACATCAATCCCACAAGAGTATTTTCATATTCTTCGTTGTTATAGATTTTTACTCCAATCATGGATTCAAGATCTTCCTTTGTTATGTTTAGATCGGAAGCAAATTGTAAAGCAGATGGTAGTAAATTTACTTTCAATTTATCAAAATATTCAGATTCTGCTATATTTGCTGCCCTTGTATTCTTTTCTAGAGCGTCTTGTTTGGCATATGCCCAATTAGATAAAAGTTCTCTGTTGTTGTAAACAACTTTTTCATAATTTGCCAAATTGATTGTCTTTGTTTCATCGACAACATTGTTAAGATCATTGTTGTTTGAGCATCCTGTTATAATCAGACAGATTAAACTCATTATTAAAGCAATTCTCTTCATAATTTATTTTATTTATACCTTAATTTCGCAACACTATTATAAATTAAACTTTTTAAATACCTGAGCAACAAAAAGTTACTCAAGATTTTGCCATGTCAGAATTTTAACTTATCTTAGTGTTGCAAAAAAACAAGAGAATCCGACGATAGATATAGCAAAGATACAAATTAAATCTGAGAAACTCACTCCTTTTGGGGGATTATTTTTCAATCATGGAGCAATTTGACTCTGCGGGGAAGACTGAATTATTTTTTTGTAATTACTAATTTTAAATTTATAATTATAAAAATAAAAATTTATAATTATAAATTTGATAGATTTATATTATATTTTTTTCATTTCTTATTAGTTTAAAAAAATAGCTTTATTTATTCTTCGTAAAGTCTGGTTTGTGTATTTATTGTTGTAGGACTGAAAGACTCCATTTAAAATATAGGAGAACGACAAAAGCGAGAAGATCAATGACATCAAACAAGTCGGTATTTTTACTTCTAACGAGTGTTGCTATGGAAGAAACAAAAAACAACATATAACAGGAATTTTTATCAATGCAAAATTGGTAATACATAGTGTAAAACAAAGATAGAATTCACTTACTTTTAGGACACTACCAATTTGATTTGTTTCATGATGGACTGAATTTCAAAAGTTAATACGGAATCACCTATATAAGCAATTTCGCAATGAATTATATGCGAATTAAGTTTTATCAAATAGAAATTAAAAATAAAATGATGTCATCTCAAAAGATATAATTATTTTTGCATTTTAGTACTATTGTTTCTCAACGTACAGCATAGAACAATATTTCATTGATAAATATTGAGGTCTTGATAATTTAGAAAATAAACGTAATGAAGTAATAAAGAGAATTATGGCTATCAAGTTAAACAGAGGCGCAACCCATGCCAAGAAGGATATAAAAGAAGGTGATATTTTTTATGTCTACAATGATTATTACAAGAAATATTTTTTTGGCAAAATTCTTGTAGATATATCCGGGCGACTTACGAAGCACGTTGAAAAAAATAGTGTTCTTAATTTCTTCTCTGATTGTTATCTGGTTGCTGTATATAAAGAAATTTCCGATACACCAGAATTAAATAGTCGGGAATTTATTATCCCTGGTTGCTTCATCTACAAAACCAGCTTTAATCGTAGAAATAGAAACGGGTTTGATTGGACGCATTATGCTTATGAAGCTGTAGATTACCATGCTTTAGAATTCCCGGAGTTTTTCCTTTGTAATGATGATGGGGTTTCGCTTGTACGTGGTGAACTCGAGTTTCGGACGGAATTGTCTCGCCAGCAGGAAGAAGAATATAAAATTAGAGGTACGAAGTCGGGTAGTATAGATTATTCCAGTGCTTTGCTGTTGCAAGGATATAATGCCTATAACGATAGAATAAACTATCACGACCTTCGCCTATTGCCTGATCTTCGAAAGCGCATTTACGATATGATAGGTGAAGATTCCAGTATAACGTATTATGAATTGGCTTTGAAGTACGGCAAGGATACGGGGCGTTTCTATACAGATGCCTTGTCAGAAGAATCTCAACTAGTAAAGACTGTGGAAATAGACAAAAATACAGGATTTCCAAAAGAATTATTATGCGGAATTGCGTGGAGCTTCAGACAAAAGAGATATTCATCGTTGGCTTTATTTGCAGATGCTTTACAAGCGTATAATGAAGAACTTTCAGGCAGATATATCCCTAATATTTGGACTAATGAGCTGAAACTGATTGGTAGTTGTATCCTGGTGCAGTATGAGTATTGGGACGATGAACTGGAAGATTCAAGGGAAGAAAAGGTGTTATTGCAAGCAGACAATGGCAGCTGTTTTACAGCATCTGAACTTATTTACAAGATTCATAATCAAGTCTGCGACAAGCTGACTAATGACGACAATGTTTTCTTTGAAGGACTACAGATGTTTGAAAGAGACGATGCCAATTATCCTGGAATCCCTTATTATTTTATACTTCAAGGCAGTTGAAGCTAATATTAAAAGTTATGAATGAAATGTTAAAGAAGCTTTTAGGCGACAAGTTCTCCCGTGCGAATAATATAGCTAAGTCTGTACGTTCTTTGCAACGCGTGCCAGAAAAGGAACGGCCGAGGATTGTTAAGAAGGCAGTTTTCAATATCTACGTGATAGGTTCTATTATTATCCTTATCTCTCTGTGGCTTTATTTTTTTGGAAATGAAGTAAGTTCTATACCGATAGGTAATCATCTTGAAGGTGAAACATTCAGATCAAGGAGAGCTAATCTCTACTTACATCTTCTTGTGCCAGTATTCATTCCGTTGATTTTTATTTTCGGTATTCCTTTGCTCATTCGTAACTATATCATCAAGAAGATTGTTGACAAGGAGTTTCCGAAAGATAAGAAGTTACAGTAGATTTATATATTATTGCCGTGCAGTAAAACTTTTTGAGGACAATATCTGTTAGTAATTATTGGTGTCCGATAAAATCTTTTGTGCGTTCATATCTTTTTAACTCAGAATAATAAAAAAGCAGGCTGATTGTTTTGCACATTCAGCCCTTCTTATTTTCTTTGTAATTTGCAAAATAAAACAATGAAATAAGATGAGCAAAAGTACAAATTTTATCGGACAGCAATATATTTTTTAATGATGTACGGGCGAGATGTTTGCTGATATATTATTTATTACACGTTTTGCGGAGTTAATAATTATGATACCCCCACATTTTGCAGAGTTTTGCTGCTTTTATAAGAGGGCATTGTGTGTGCTGATGTTATTTATCGATTTCTGCAAGATGGCGAGCTTCGGGTGTTAAAAAATTCTTTATTTTGTTATATGGAACCACAAAAGTTGGTGTTCCAATGACATAAGCACCAATTTCGTAGAAACTATATATAAAAACAACTCCTTTTGGAGATAGGTAAGCTGTGTTATGGGGTAGTGGAATTATCCCATTTTCAATAAAAAGACTCTCCATTTGCTGTTTTACCTCTGCTTCTATTTTTGCTTTATCTTTTTCGTTGTGGTTTTCTATATCTCTAAAATAGCTTGCAACACCTTCTCGAAGTATGGGCTGAAGTGCTTTTTCGCTATGCGGTTTCAGCACGTTTTTAAGTTTTTTGCCTGTTTTTTTATTAAAAGTTGCGCCATATTCAACTCCGCCTCCATGCGGTCCACCTAAATAAGACATATACGATGATAAATATGTTACATATCGTTTTGTTTCGTGTTGCTTCATTACAAACATCGCAATGTCAGGCGTCCATGCAACTTCTTCGTCTTTTTGCTTACCTAAAATGCTGTTTAACTTTCTAAAAGTTGCTTTTGCATAATAGTTTATCATTCCTTTACCATCGGTAATATTTTTGTAGGCATTGGTTTTAACTTTTTCGTCTGAATATATAGCGGTGCAACTAAGCAGTTCGGACGAAAGGTATGCACGAATTGAATCGATTAAGGGACGAGGTCCTGAAGTTGGAAAAGAATATGCAAAATCTAAATCTGCTGTTTTGGTATGATACGATTTACCAATTGAATCGACAACAAGTGGAATTTCCTTTTTTATTACAACAGTTTTTGTTTTTTGAGAAGGATATACCTTTCTATTTGCCACTTTTCTTACCGATATGGCTCTACTATCTTTGCAACCTACAATTGTTAAAACTAATATAAGCGAGGCAAAAATTAACAGTTTGCGTTTATTATTCATACGTGCTATGTTTGTAAGTATGTACAAAAATAATAATTTCCAGCATATTCTGCAAACATCGCCTTGTTTTTTGTGCAATATATTTTTAGGAAGTGTGTGTTTTTAATAATCTGAAATATAGGCACTTAGTTGTAGACTGCTAAAAAATGCTTAGCATAAGTGGAACCACTATTATTCTAAATATTTGTGTTATCTGGGCTATGTTTATGCCATAAAGTTTATATAACGGGGAGTTTATAAAAAAAATAATTATGAATTTTGGATTAATAATTATTTTTTTGATGAATAATAATTAATTTTTCTTGTTTACTTTCGTTACTTTTTCGTTATTGATATCGTAAGAATGGTATGGAGTGAGAAACTGAATGGGCTGGTTTTGTTTGTTTGCCAGTTTTTGTTGTGCAGGAAGGCAAACTCTAATGATTATTTAATGGCTGAATGCTATAATTTGATGTTAGGTTGCAGTAAGACTTAATAGTTTGTTGCAATGTGGGTGGTTCAGTTTTAATTGTGGGTGATTTTGTTTTCAATATTTTATTTCAACTGTCAGATGTTATATAATTTTTTATTCCAGTATTCGTTTATAAGTTTGTTTTCGAATTTCTTTCCAAATCCGAGTACTTTGCCATAAACTTTTTTGCGTTTAAGGTTGTAGTTTTTAACAAGATAGTGGAAAACATCTTCTATGTTGTTTATTTTTTGTTTTTTCGACTGTAATTTTATTGGCGAATACAAGATGAAGTTTCTATCTTCGAAACAAATTTTTAGTTCAACAATGTCGTTTCTTGCGTTTTTAATATTCTTAGGTTGCGTAATTTATCTTTTGTGTTCTTATAAATCAGCACATTTTGTTTGTAGAAAGCTATGCTAACATCGTCTATTTCAATTCTTAAGGTGTAAAGAAGAGTCTTGTATATTGAGATGAATGAAATTACAATTAGTCCTCCCAATACTTTCACGATGTGATAGGTGTTTGGTTTGCCAGAGAAAACAACATTGTATGCGTAAGTGCATAAACCAGAGGAGATAATGGCGATGAGTATAATTTTCCATTTCCCCCAAATTGTTACTTTTATATTGAATATCTTTTTCATTTTCAGTGCTTTACGGTTGTTGGTTTGCTTGGCATATATTCTGTAAATGCTTTAAGAGGATATTTAGTTTATTGTATTCGTTGCTTTCCATTTCCGAATGTGCCATTAGTCCGCAGAGGTTAGAGTAAAAGTGTTTCAACAGATGGTTTTGTTCTTGTTTTGTTGTATTTTTAAGTTTCTGAGCCATTGCCTTATATAGTTCTATTCTATTTTTATTGTTAGAAATGGCAGTCAGCTCAATTAAAGAATTTATTGTTGTTTTCATCACTAAGAAATTCACTTTTTAGTTGTTTCTATTGTTGAGTGCGGTTAGTGTTACTGCTTATTTAACAGGTTGTTGCAACATTGTGTGTGCTAATTCTACCTTATTTCACCACACTTTAAAATAGGGCAGATGTTTTCTTTTTGTGCAAATTTTATGCTTTGTCTGTTAGCATAACGTTGGCTTTTTGTGGATATTGTTTGGCGAATTATAATTACATTTTAAATTGCTTGTTGTTGTGTTTGTTTGTATATTTTAAAAATGTATTTTGTGATGTTTGTTGTATGCATTTGCGATGCATAGTTCTGCAATATTTTTTTTAGAACGGTTTGTGTTGCCATTCCATATAATGTTGGCAGAAGGCAGTTGTTGCAAATGTAGAAAACATTTTGCACTCTATTCATTAAAATGCGCCCATTTTGTTTTGCTATGGAGCAGCGTTAAGTGTTTAGTTTATAGACAATTATCTGTCTGTTGCATCTAACTTGTGTTGTTTGTTAGCCATGCAGGAGTTAAAGTAAGCTTTATGGCAGCTTAACTTTGTCTCCGGCTTTAAGTCCTCGTTTGGCTATTTTTTTGTTAGCTTTTATTATGTTCTTTAGTCTAACTCCATATAGCTGGGCAATATCGTACAAACTTTCGTTGCTTTTTGCAGTGTGATATTGTTTGTTGAAGTTTTCTGGCACGTGATGTTTCTTTTTTCTTAGCCACACAATTTCGCCTTCGTTAAGTCGAGAGTCTTCGGGTTGTTCGTTATATTTTGCCAGTTTATGGGCTTTATACCAATTTCTCTTGCAATGTTTTGGTATGTTTCGCCTGCATGCGCCGTAAGATAACAGTTGTCGTTGAAAGCTCTGAACTGTCTTGTTCGCATATCAATGTCTTCTTTCCTTGTTAGTTTGTCGTTTGGAACGAAGTCATCGTTTTTGTTCGGTTTCATTGTGTCGTATTCGTATAGTCTATACAACTCAATTATGTCAATCAGGCTGTTTGCGTATACCGGATTGGTAGCATATCCAGCCTGTTTTAATCCGTGTGCCCAACCTCGGTAGTCGGTAATTGCGAGTTGAAACAAGCTGCTGTATCGTTTTCGTCCTCTTAAAAATTTGGAGTGATCTTCGTAGCTTTCAATTGCGCTGCCATATACTCTGAAGCATTCTCCTTGTTCGTCGTCGTCTTGTGCAATAGTTGGTCCGGTCCAATCGTGGCATTTAATTCCGAAGTGGTTGTTAGCAACGGTTGCCAATCGGCTGTTTCCGGCAGCACTTTCTAGAACACCTTGTGCAAGAGTTATGCTTGCAGGTATTCCGTATCGTTTCATTTCTCTGATTGCGATGTTTTTATATTTGTTAAAATAGTTTTGGTATGCTTGGTTCCATTTTATTTTTGTTGCCGCTGTAGTCCAACAAATGTTTATTATGGTTGCTATTATAATGGTGAGGAGTCGTTTCATACCTTTTGTTCGTAAATGTGTGGACTGCAAATATACATTATTTCTGCTGAAGTTGAGAGCTTAAAGTTTTAAAAAAGTTAAAAAAGGCGTGTCGTTGTTCGTTGAGTACTGTGTTTTGTGGCGTTTTATCTTGCGTTCTGCGGTGTGTTGTGATTACGTTTTGTGGAGAATCGTGATATGTTCTGAGGATTGTTGTGCTGTGTTTTGTGGCGTGTTGTGTATAATATGTTGTAATAGTTGTGTGTTATAAACAAGAAAGGCTGGACTTAAGCGAGTCCAGCCTGTGTTATGATGAGATGAATTTTATTTGGAATTACTTACCTTCCTCCATTTTCTTTTTGAGGTCGGCTAGTACACCAAGGTCGCCAAGCGATGTTCCTGCTGCAACATTGTTTATTTGTGAAGCTTGTTCAGCATGTTTTTTGTTGTTGCTGCGTTGGCGTCTTGGTTGTTCTTCTTTTGGTGCTTCGTATGTTCTTGAATGTGATAGAATGATACGTTTTGTATCTTTCACGAATTCGATAACAACGAATGGTAATTCTTCTCCGAGTTGCGCTTGTGTGCCATCTTCTTTCACGAGATGTTTAGGAGTTGCAAATCCTTCGCCACCTTCGTTGAGAGTAATAACGGCGCCTTTATCCATAACCTCTGTAATTTTACCAGTGTGTACAGATCCAGGTGTGTAAATAGACTCGTATGTATCCCATGGATTGGTTTCGAGTTGTTTATGTCCGAGACTCAATCTACGGTTTTCCTTGTCTATTTCTAGTACAACTACGTCAATTTCGTCGCCTACGTGTGTAAATTCAGATGGGTGTTTCACTTTCTTAGTCCATGACAAGTCAGAGATGTGTATAAGTCCATCTACGCCTTCTTCGAGTTCTACGAATATACCGAAGTTAGTAAAGTTGCGTACTTTAGCGGTATGTTTAGAGCCGATAGGATATTTTGCTTCGATGGTTTCCCATGGGTCTTCTCTGAGTTGCTTAATGCCGAGAGACATTTTGCGTTCGTCGCGGTCTAGTGTGAGTACAACTGCTTCAACCTCGTCGCCTGCTTTCATAAATTCTTGTGCAGAGCGTAGGTGTTGGCTCCAGCTCATTTCTGAAACGTGTATTAATCCTTCTACACCTGGTTGAATTTCAACGAATGCTCCGTAATCAGCCATAACAACGACTTTACCCTTAACGTGGTCGCCCACTTTAAGATTTGGATCGAGTGCGTCCCATGGGTGTGGTGCGAGTTGTTTTAAGCCGAGTGCGATGCGTTTCTTTTCTTCATCGAAGTCGAGAATAACGACATTGATTTTCTGGTCGAGTTCAACAACTTCGTGTGGGTCGTTGATGCGTCCCCATGAGAGGTCTGTGATGTGAATGAGTCCGTCTACACCACCGAGGTCAACGAATACTCCATACGATGTAATATTTTTAACAACGCCTTCGAGAATCTGTCCTTTTTCGAGGTGAGATATAATTTCTTTGCGTTGTGCTTCAAGTTCTGCTTCGATGAGTGCTTTGTGTGAAACAACCACGTTACGGAATTCTTGGTTGATTTTTACTACTTTGAATTCCATTGTTTTTCCCACAAACATATCGTAGTCGCGTATTGGGTGAACGTCAATTTGGCTACCTGGAAGGAATGCTTCGATGCCGAAGACATCAACAATCATACCACCTTTGGTGCGACTCTTGATGTAACCTTGAATAACAGCATCGTCTTCGAGAGCCTTGTTTATGTTCTCCCAACTCTTTTGCAGGCGTGCTTTTTTGTGTGAAAGAATAAGTTGTCCACCTTTGTCTTCTTGGTTTTCAACGTAAACTTCAACCTTGTCTCCTACTTTTAGTTCGGGATTGTAGCGGAATTCTGATGCTGGTATAATGCCATCGCTTTTGTAGCCGATGTTCACTATTACTTCTTTTTTGTCGATGGAAGTTACAACGCCTTCTACAACTTGGTGTTCTTGGATTTTGTTTAGGGTGTTGTCGTAAGCTTTTGTTAGTTCGTTTTTGTCGCCACTAACGGTTCCACCGTTTTCAAATTCCTCCCAGTTGAAGTCTGACAAGGGATTGACGTCTTTGAAATTTGTCATAAATGATTTTAAAAATGTTTGTAATTAATAAAGTTAGACTTTATGTGAAAATACTCTCTTGTGGGGTATAAGCCCCACTTAGGGTGCAAAGTTACTAATAATAATCTGTAAATAAGTAAGTTCTGCTGATTATTTTTCTTTTTTTGTCATCATTGACCTCCTTATACAAATGGTGTGGAGAATATAGATATTGATGAGTTTTCTATTAGAAAAGTATATGTATATAAGACAATCGTTGTGTATTTGTACAGCAGCCGGATTATCTATGTAGGTTGCTGGCAAGAGTACGAAAGCAAGTCTCAATTCTGAGAAGAACTTTCTGGTTTAAACTCACACAATTCATCAAATATACATATACAATATAGCCATATATGAAGCCGATAAGGCTCAGGTTAATGAAACCTTGTAGTTTCTTTTTCCTATCTTCACAACATAGACTCCTTGTGGTAAAGGAACTTCCATACGTTTAGACACTTGTCTTTTCCAAACAACCTGTCCATTGATATTATATACATTTACGAATGCAGGGTCATGGGCACCACCTATTGTCTCGATATGCAATGTGCCATCCTTTCCGTACACTTTGTATGCATCGGTCGGCATGGTTGGCGTGCTGATGGAAGTGGGCCATTGCCAATCCTCTAATTCTACAATATTCTTGAACCCAGAGAATACCTCAGAGGCACGGTAGGCCTTGGCAGAGCCTTTGGGAATAAAGAGGGTGCATGTTTCCGTTGCATCGGATTCAAATGGGAGATGTGGTGGTGACCACGCATTGGTTACAGGTGGTATGACAGGGCGTGAGTAAACTTTTTTCAATTTATCGCATTTCCAAAATGCGCCCCTACCTATAAAAGTTACACCTGCTGGTATGTCAATTGAGTCTAAATGTGTGCAGGCAAAGGCTTCTTCTGCAATATATGTAACAGAGGAAGGGATATTTATTTTGCGCAGGCTAACGTTACAGTAGAAAGCACTTCTTCCAATTCGTGTAACTCCATCAGGAATATTTATATCTTCTAAATTCTCACAGCAGTAAAATGCATCTGCTCCTATTTCTGTCAGTTTATCAGTCTGTATCGTTACCTTCTTAAGATTGGGTACTCCATAAAAAGCTCCTCTCATAATCCTCACTTTTGGAGGTACAACTACACTCTCTATACTCGGTATTGCGCAGTATAGATCACCATCCAAAATCTCAACAGTCTCGGGTAAAACAGCTATTGAGGCAGGGGCTTTGAGGCAGCCATAAAAAATGCCACCATATATTTCTCTGACTTTGGAAGGGATATTCACCTCTTTGAGTTCCTTGCATTCTGCAAATAACATATCATTCATTACTTCAAGATTGTCCGGAAGTCTCACTTTTTCAACTTTCATGCTGAAAAGAAGCAAATTTCTTCCTATCTCTTCCACACTTTCGGGAATAATCAATTCTTTAAGAAACACATTGCAGGAGAATGCACTCTTCCCTATTTTCTTGAGCGTCTTGGGTAGTTTATAATCTCTAATAAAACTCCCATCAAAAGCCCTGTCGGGTAGATCATCATTCACCATGCGTGCATCTTCCATGTCCAGATGCTTCAGATATGTCTTGAGGGTATTCTCTTTCTCCATCGCCATTTTCAGATAATCCTCATATTTCATATCTTTGGGCTTTGGTGCAATGGGCCAGCACAGGCGGTGTAGAAAAGCAATGTCTCTGTCGCTAAGTGTTCCCGTTACACGAATGTGGGTGAGTTCTTCGGCTCCCGGTCCAATGACTTCCTGCAGCGTACCTGGGGTTTCTACGTGATATTCTTGCGCTTGGGCTGTTATTGTGCATATCAGCAACAATAGCATTGGGTAAAGTCTTGATTTCATAATTTATTGAATTTATGATTAAACTACCTGACTACAAGAAAGTCGCTTATTTACAAAGAGATTTTGTAGTTTCTTTTTCCTATCTTCACAACATATACTCCTTGTGGTAAAGGAACTTCCATACGTTTAGACACTTGTCCCTTCCAAACAACCTGTCCATTGATATTATATACATTTACGAATGCAGGGTCATGGGCACCACCTATTGTCTCGATATGCAATGTGCCATCCTTTCCGTACACCTTGTATGCATCGGTCGGCATGGTTGGCGTACTGATGGAAGTCGGCCATTGCCAAGCCTCCAACTCTACAATATTCTTGAACTCCGAAAACACCTCAGAGGCACGGTAGGCATCGGCTGAGCCTTTCGGAACATAGAGAGTTACCAACTCTTCATTACAATCTTCGAATGGTAAATATGGAGAAATAGCAGTAGGTTCATTTGTTTTAGGAGGAGTAATCGGACGGGAATAAACTTTTTTCAGATTGCGATTGTTCCAAAACGCATTCCTGCCAATAAAGGTCACACCTGCCGGAATGTCAATGGAATCCAAAGGTGCACTGTCAAAGGCATTTTCTTCGATGCGTGTGACAGAGGAGGGAATTTCTATCTTATGAAGTTTAAGGTTCCAAAAAAAAGCTCTTTTGCCAATTCGTGTGATTTCGTCCGGAATATTCACTTCTTCCAAATTTTCACACCAATAAAAAGTATCATCTCCTATCTCGGTTAATTTATCGGTAAGAATTGTTGCCTTGCGCAATCCTCCCATACCGTCGAAAGCACCCCTTAACACTCTCACATTCTTGGGTACTACCACTTCTTCAATCGTTCTAATCCCATAATATGCCGCGCCATCCAAGATTTCAACTGTTTCAGGTAAAATGGCAATAGAGGCAGGGGCTTTGAGGCAGCCATAAAAAACACCACTGTATATCTCTCTAACTTCCGATGGAATATTAACCTCTTCCAACTTTATGCAATTTCCAAACAATAATTCATTAAGGACCTTAAGCTTTTCGGGGAGTTTAACCTTTCTTATTTCTACGCTATAAAAAAGCAGATTCTTACCTATTTCTTCCACACTTTCGGGAATAATCAACTCTTTGAGAAGCACATTGTAACTAAAGGCTCCCTTGCCTATTTTCTTGAGCGTTTTGGGTAGTTTATAGTCTTTGATGTAACTGAAATAAAAAGCCTTATCGGGCAGAGCATCATTCACCATACGAGCATCTTCCAAATCTAAATGACGTAGGTTCGTTTTGAAGTCATCTTCTTTTTCCTGCATTATTTTCAAAAACTTCTCAACTTTCATTCCTGTAGGCTTTGGAACACCAGGCCAACACAGGTGGTGTAGAAAAGCAATGTCTCTGTCGTTAAGTGTTCCCGTTACACGAATGCGAGTGAGTTCTTCGGCTCCCGGTCCAATGACTTCCTGTAACGTCCCCGGAGTTTCCACGTGATATTCCTGCGCTTAGGCTGTTATTGTGCATATCAGCAACAATAGCATTGAGTAAAGTCTTGATTTCATAATTTATTGAATTTATGATTAATATAATAAATAGGAGGGAAATGATTCATAAACGAGTTTCTCATATCCATACTGATCTGCCGCCAATATTCTAACATTTCCATTGGGCGAGGTGAACTTTATGCTTCCACTTGCGAAGATACCAGAAATGTTATTTGCCTCATTTTTGTTGAACGATAATACTGTTTCGTCTTGCGACAAAACCTTTGTAATATCCGTTTCAAAACTCTGTGCCTGTATATTTAAAATGCAGGTAAAGCCAAAGAAGAGGGTTAAAAAAAAGTAGGTCTTTTTCATAACCATTGTGTTTTAAGGGTTAATAAATAGGTACCATAATCAATGTGTCCTCCTTTCTGTAACTATGGCTTTGTGATGATATATTTACCGACTATATGCTTTGCTACGTCTGTCAATTTAAGACTTCTTGTCGCAAATCTACATGAATATTTTTACAAATGCAAATATTTTCTGTTTTTCTTAAGAAATTCTTTTTATAGTGAATTTTCTGTAGACTTAACCAGCCAAATGTAACATCATAATTTCTATTTATGGTTTATATGGTGGGGTGGGCGTTGTGTTTTTTGTGTTTTATTGTTTTTTTGTGTCGATTGTGTTTTAGACGTCTCTTGCAATTGTTTTAGATATCTGTAACGATTGTTTTAGGCGTCTCTCGCAATAGTTTTAGACGTCATAGCAAATTGCTGTTTTTATGGTTCGGTTTTGTGGTGTTCTAAAGGTGTTTATTGGGTTGCTAAATGGGGAGGCTTTTGTGCTGTGCTATGTTGTGTTGTGTGCTATTGTAAATTGCTTATTAGCAATGTGTTTCTGTGCGTTTGGTTTTATTAGAATGTATATTGTTACGTTGGTTTTCTTTTTTTGTTGGTACAATTATTTCTGTTTTTTTGTTTGCTATCTTTACCTGGTGTGGTTTGTTTTGTTTTTGTTTATTGTTTTCGCAATGCGCAAAACGGCAATGTGTTTGCAATTTTAGGTGTGCATTTTTTTACGTTTTTGGCATTGCGAAAACAAAGTGTTGCTTAGTCGAGTATTCCTCCTTTGGTTATGGCAAATTTGCCTGCACCTGTGAAACATAGAGTTGCTGCCCCTAAGAGGTAGAGCATGGGTAGTTCTATTGCCCAGCCGCCAGTGGTTGCGTCTATGCTAAATATATGTGTTGCGTGAGCCATTAATATGGCAACCACCATGTTTCCTACCATTATGGTTGCTGCTGCGCGTGTCCAGATGCCTAACACTATCATTATAGAGCCTATAAGTTCGGCTGCTACGGCGAACCATGCTATGAATGATGGGAGACCGATGTGTTCGAGCATTTTCTCTATAAATGTGTATCCTCCCATTGCTTTTGCTATTCCGTGAAACAGCATTAGTCCGCCAACATTAAGTCTAAGAAGCAGCAAACCAAAGTTGTTGCTGCGCATAAAGTTGTTGTTAAATACCATAATTCAGTTTTTTTTATTTTACATTCTACACCTTATTTATATATATACAGAATAGGTGTGTGTGGTGTGTGTATGTGTTGTTTATTCTAATTCAGAAAGTTCTAACCAGCGCATTTCTTTTTCGTCTAATTCGTCTTTCTTTTTTGGCAAACTAATGCTAATTTGGGTAAGTTGTTCTACTGCGAGCGAGCCAGAGCATAGTTGTTGTTCCATTTTTGCAATCTCGTTGTTTAGTTTTTCAATTTCGTTTGCAAGCATTTCGTATTCTCGTTTTTCTTTATAGCTCATTCGTTTGCGCGTATCGTTGTGATAGTTGCGCTGTGTTGTGGTTTTCTTTTCTTTAGTTTTGTTGTCATCTATGGTATCTTTGCTTTTTAAAGTCTCGTATTCCCTATATTGCGTATAGTTGCCGGGGAAGTCTTGTATTTGTCCGTTACCTTTAAAAATAAGCAGATGGTCTACAACCTTATCCATGAAATAGCGGTCGTGCGATACAATTATAACACAGCCAGGAAAGTCTTGCAGATATTCCTCAAGAATTTGAAGTGTTTGTATATCAAGGTCGTTAGTAGGCTCATCAAGAATTAAGAAGTTAGGGTTTCTCATTAATACGGTACACAAATATAGCTTTCGTTTTTCTCCTCCCGACAGTTTAGCCACATAGTTGTGTTGCATTTCGGGTGTAAACAGAAAGTAGTTCAAGAATTGCGATGCCGTCATGTGTCGTCCGCCTCCCAGGTCAATATAATCGGCAATATCGGTAATAATGTCTATCACCTTTTGTTCTTCTTTGAATTTCAGTCCTTCTTGCGAAAAGTAGCCAAACTTTACAGTTTCTCCTATGTCGAATTTACCATTGTCGGGCTTTACCATTCCAAGTAACATTTTAATGAAAGTAGACTTTCCGGTGCCGTTGTTTCCCACTATTCCCATTTTTCGAAGCGTGCGAAGTTGTAGTAGAAGTCTTTTAGAATTACCTTTTCGTTGAACGCTTTTGAAACATATTGGCATTCAAAAATTTTGCTACCAATATAAACGTTAGAAGCCTTTAGCCTTACTTGTCGTTCTTCTATTCGTTGTAGAGCCTTTGTTTGCAGTTCGTAGAAAGCCTCTTCACGGTAGCGTGCCTTGTGTCCGCGTGCTTGCGGTTGCCTTCGCATCCATTCTAATTCTGTTCTGTATAAGTTGTTAGCCCGTGCAATTTCTGCCCGTGTGTTGGCAATTCGCTCTTGTCGTTTTTCTAAATAAAACGAATAGTTTCCCCTATATGTATAGATGGTTTGGTTGTCGAGTTCGAGAATAATGTTACACACATTGTCCAGAAAGTATCTGTCGTGTGTAACCATTAGTAGCGTTTTGTTTCCTCTTGCTAAAAATCCTTCTAACCAAACAATCATTTCCAGGTCGAGGTGGTTGGTAGGTTCGTCAAGAATCAGCAAATCGGGTTCCAATATCAGCACGTTAGCCAGTGCAACCCGCTTTTGCTGTCCGCCACTAAGCTGTCCCATTGGTTGGTTCAGATTGGTTATTTTTAGTGTGGTAAGAATTTGTTTTGCCTTTAGCACCTTGTCGGGATCGCCCTTGTGATTGAAACACGCATCAAGCACCGATTCTTCCGGATTGAATGCAGGGCTTTGTTCCAAACAGCTTACACGCAAGTTGTTTCTATAAATGATGGCTCCCGATTCGTAGCCTTCTTTTCCTGTGAGAATAGAGAGTAGGGTAGATTTTCCTGTTCCGTTTTTCGCAATTAGTCCAACATGTTGTCCTTCTGCAATAGAGAAAGAAATTTCGTTGAACAGTGTTTGCGCTCCGAAACGCTTAGATAGTTTTTGAACGTCTAAATAAGGAATTTGTGCCATAGCTTATTTGGCAGTATCTTTATCAATAGAAGCGTTTATGGCTTCTATATAGTTTAGCAATTCTTCTTTACCACTTTTCTTTTCTGCCGATGTAATAAAGTATGGCGGTGTAGTTTCCCACGTGTCCTCCAACTGTTTTATCCATGCTTCGGCGTTGGCTTTAGCCTTTCCCACCGATAGTTTGTCGGCTTTTGTAAACACTATAGAGAAAGGTATATTGCTTTGCCCCAACCAGTCTACGAACTCACGATCTATTTTTTGCTGCTCGTGGCGTATGTCGATAAGCACGAATACGTTCACGAGCTGCTTGCGTTGCAATATGTATTGCGCAATCATCTGTTCGAGTTTGTTGCGCACAGTCTTCGAATTCTTTGCATAGCCGTAGCCGGGAAGGTCTACTATATACCATTCTTTATTAATTATAAAGTGGTTTATTAGCAATGTTTTACCGGGCTTAGCCGATGTTTTAGCTAGTCCTTTATGGTTGCAAAGCATATTTATCAGGCTCGATTTACCCACATTCGACCGTCCTATAAATGCATATTCGTTTTTTGTATCAACCGGGCACTTCGTTATAGAAGGCGACGACAGCGTGAATTCTGAAGATTTTATTATCATATTAACGAGTTTTATTGCATATCGTACACTACCTGCATAAGTTTTTGCCCAAAGCGTCTGCCTCTTCCATAGTGCCGGCTTCGCTGTAGACACGTATAATGGGTTCGGTGTTCGACTTGCGAAGGTGCACCCATGCAGTGGGGAAATCGAGCTTAACGCCATCAATGTCGGTTACTTGTACGTCTTTTTCGTTTCCATAAAGTTGTTTCACCTTCTCCAATATAGCATCTACGTTGGTTTCAGGTGTAAGGTCTATGCGGTTTTTTGCAATGAAGTATTCTGGATAGGTTTTACGCAATTGGCTTGCTGTGATGCCTTTTTGTGCCAACGAACTAAGGAAGAGCACTATTCCTACCAGTGCATCGCGTCCGTAATGGCTTTCTGGATATATTACACCGCCATTGCCTTCGCCCCCAATAACAGCTCCCACTTCTTTCATTTTTGTAGTAACATTCACTTCGCCAACAGCGGCAGCGTAGTATTTTCCGCCATGTTTTTCGGTAACATCGCGTAGTGCTCGTGTTGATGATAGGTTGCTAACGGTGTTTCCTTTTACATGGTCGAGAATGTAGTCTGCCACACTTACCAGTGTATATTCTTCGCCGTACATAACACCGTCTTCACGTATGAAAGCCAGACGGTCCACATCGGGGTCTACAACAATACCAAGGTCGTATCCGCCCTTCTTTATTTCTGCCATAATACCGCCCAGATTTTTCTCTATTGGTTCAGGGTTGTGAGCGAAATCGCCTGTTGGATTGCCGTTTAGTAGTGTATATTCCACTCCAATTTGCTGTAGCAATTTAGGCAGAATAACACCTCCCACGGAGTTTATAGTGTCTACACAAACACGAAATTTGCGTTTCTTAATAGCGTCTAAGTCTGCCAATTCTAATGCTTTTACGGCATCTATGTGTCGTTGGTCAAACGAGTTGTCTTCTTTGTAGCTACCCAATTGGTCTACATCGGCATAGTTAAAGTTTTCTTTTTCTGCAATATCCAAACGGCTGCTCCGTCTGCTGCTGTTAGAAATTCGCCCTCGTTGTTCAGCAATTTCAGTGCATTCCATTGGCGTGGGTTGTGCGAAGCTGTAATTATAATGCCTCCGTCGGCGCCTTCCATGCGCACAGCCAGTTCGGTGGTTGGTGTGGTTGCCAAGCCAATGTTCACAACGTCGGCTCCAATACCCATAAGTGTGCCACACACTACATTTTTTACCATTTCGCCAGAGATGCGTGCGTCGCGTCCAACAACTATTTTTAGCTTTTTTCCTGGTTGCTTACTTGCAATGTAAGTAGCGTAAGCCGATGTGAATTTTACAATGTCAAGTGGATTTAAAGTGTTACCCGTTGGTCCGCCTATGGTACCACGTATTCCTGAAATAGACTTTATTAGTGTCATATTCTATATAAGTTTAAAGCCACGACAACGTGTGTGTAGTCGTGGCGTGTTTGTTGTTTTTTTGTTGTTACACTCCTCTTTGGAAAGTTATGTCGTATGCACATGCAAGCACCTCTTTGCTTGCAAAGCTTTGTCCTTGTGCCGATGGAACAATTAAGCGTACGTGTGCTAACTGGTCGGTAGCGCTTGTTATGCGACCCAGTTTTATGTAAGGTAGTGGCACTAACCAACCTTTTGGCACCGATTCGCTTTTATATGCTTGTGCCATAAGGCTCGAAGATTTGTCGAACGAGGCTGTAAACGTTCCACTGGTTCGCGTAACTAACATTTTGTCTACTATACCGTCCCATCGCAAGTTTCTGTTAGATAGCATCAAGGTATCGGCTTGCACGTTGGTTTCGTCGAACCTACAGAGCACGGTTGCTGTTTCGCCGTCTTTTAGTTTTTCGCCTGTTCCTTCGTTTACAATTTGCATATACACGCCCGAATTGTTTAAAAGAACATACTGGTTTTTGCTTACATCGGTTTTGTTGCCTTGCTTTTCGAACTGGACTTCCGATATAACGTTTATTCCATGTTTTACTATAAACTTATTTATAGACTTGCGTTCGCGTTTCAATTGTTTGTCGTAAGAGTCGTTTTCTCTACACGATGTAATGGCAATTGCACCTAACACGATGGCAAGTAGAAAGATAATCTTCTTCATTTGCTATATTTCTGTTTCCTTATATATTGATTGCAAAGGTAGCAAAATAAAACAAAAACACGTGTAAAGTGATGCCATAAAATATATAAAATATTGTAATTCGGTTTTGTTTCGTTTGTGTTGTGTTACAAAAAGAGGCGTTATGCTTCGGACATTTAAAATATTTGGAGAGGAGGGGATACAATTGTAAGAAATTCTATTCAGACGTTACCATTTTTTTAGAAACATATTGTTGGTCAGCAGTTTATAAGAGTGCATAGAACAATATATTGCAGCATAAAAAAAGGTATATGCGTTATTTGGATTGTTGCATTTTATGCATTGCGCAATAGGGGCATAAAGGCTGTAGTTTTTTGTGATATCTAAACCGCAATTCACAGACGTCTGTGGCAATCGTTTCAGACGTCTAAAACGCACGTTACAGATATCTAAAACGTAAGTGGTTGATATTTAACGATAGTTTCTAATATTTTTCAATGCACCATTTGTCAGCGTTCATTCCACCAAATCTGTTTAATGATGGTTGCATTTGTCCACGTTCATTCCGCCAAATCTGTTTAATGATTGGTGCATTTGTCCACGTTCATTCCATCAAATATGTTTAATGATTGCTGCATTTGTCCACATTCATTCCGCCAAATCTGTTTAATGATTGGTGCATTTGTCCACGTTCATTCCGCCAAATCTGTTTAATGATGGTTGCATTTGTCCACGTTCATTCCGTCAAATATGTTTAATGATTGGTGCATTTGTCCACATTCATTCCGTCAGGCGTAGGGGCCGATTCATCGTGCCCGTATCCACGTAATTCCACGAAATGGCGTTATATTTTCCCACCGTTGGAATCCGATTCATCTTGCCCATACCCACGTAATTCCACGAACAAATGTTGCATGTTTGCATTGGTTATAATTGGAATGCGGGCGCGATAAATCGGCCCCTACGCCTCACGGTGTGTTCGCTGATATATATTTGCGCAATAAATCAACCGAACCGCTGTGTGCGTGAGGGTGTTGGCATTATTATTTTAGAAAACTAAGTTGAATCCGAAGCGAATTCCATGTTTAGAAATGCCCGGTAAGTTAGTATAGGTAAGACGTCGGACGTAATCAACCTCGAACATTTTAAATATGTTGTGTACACCAATTACAAGTTCCAAGTAAGGATTTTTGTTCATAACGTTGGTGCCTTCTGGAAACTTATACAACTTTGTGTCGGCAGCATTCTGTGGCAACAATGGGTTATTCTTATCGGTGAGATGCCCCCACATTCCTTTAAATGCAATATATTCGCGCCACTTTAGTCGTTTAATAAGTGGGAGGCGGTTGAATATTTTTCCTTCCAAATCCCACGCAAGGTTGAATTGTGCATATCGGTCGTTAAGAAATTCCATATTTTCCATAAGGTTGAACGACCCCTGATGTTCGAAGAACGATGTATTAACAGGTGGCATAATTAGCAGATAGTAAGGCACTTTGTTCCACTGTGCGCCTGCTTTTATGCGAACGTCTAATTTTCCCCAGCTTCCAAACCATATACGTTTATATGCAGAAAGTTCGGTTAAGTTGTAGTTAAACTCTCCGCCCAGCATATTTTTTATGCCGAAGGTGTGCGTTAGTGTGAACTTTGGTGCATCTGCATTAACCTCGAATCGTTGCTGTTTAGAGTTTATGTAAGTTTGCCCGGGTCGGTAATCGAGACCAATGGTGAACGATGTTGTGCGCACTTTGTAGACCAGCGAACCATTCATACGTTCGTAAACCAGTTTACCCATTGGTTTATTACTTTCGGTACTTAGTTCTAACTGTGTAGCCAACCCATAGTCTGTTTCCCATTTAAAGCCCACCTTTTGCCTGTTATATAAGTAAAGTTTTTCAACCTTAACCGGTCGGAACGCCATAAAAATATTGTCTTTGTTGTGCACCAAATATTTATCTGAAGGCGATTCTAAGTCTCTTCCCGATTCAATATACAGTGTACGAATAGGAAACTCAGTGGGTTGATACTCAGGTTTATTAAACGAGTATGTTAGCTTAGAGCCATAATAATGATTCTTAGATTTTGTTCCGTAGGCATAATATCCCTCAGCGAACCAGTGCGGACTAAGGTTAGCCGTAGTTCGTGCTGCCGTTCTTAACCGAATACCATCGATGTAGTTTTTGGATAGAAATGTATTTATCGGACCAATATCTATTTTGCTTGGTGTTTTATCTGAGCCAGTTTCTATAAAGTTCTCTGCAAAAACTTTCACTGCAAACATCACGGTTTTAAAGCCCTTTGTTTGTCCCATGCGTTTAATAAAGTTGCCCATGTTTTGTTCGCTTTTGCTTAGTGTGGTACTACGGTGCTGTGCCCAAAACTCATTGTTGCGCATTTTTGCGTTAGGGTCGTAAGTTTTCTTTGCTTTCCCCTTGAATAGCTGTGGGTCGATAGTGTTAAACGAATAATTTGCAGACTGGTTGTGCGCACTACAAGTATCTGTCGTAGCATGCTAACCAACTCCAATTCAGCCATCATATCATCTTTTGTAAGCACCCACTCGCCACTTTCAGGCAGTTTACTATATTCTTGTTTAAACTTCATAGCCGCAACAAAGTTTACACCAGTTCCTGCTGGTAGTTGCATATCGCACTTTCTAACGTGTAAGGAGCTATCGTTTAGCACATATAACTCGCCTCTGAATCCAAAGTCTTGTGGGTTTGCAGGCATAAACTGTAGTCGAATGCACTCATCGTTATCCACTTTTAATGTATCGTCTATGTAGAAATGGTAGAACGAAATGGCAGCAGATCCAATTGGCGATGGAAATCGTGCTTGTAGCAAATCAATTTGGTCGTCGTACAAGTCAATATCCTTAAACAAGTCTTTCACAACCGTATTAATGGCATCACCAGTTTGAATGAGTTGCGAAATACCCTTTGTGCTTTGTCCTTTTATTACATCTTTTTCGTCTTTAGGATTCTTTCTGTATATGTGTTGCGTAACGGTTTCGTCTACCGATATAGGTAGAATCATTTTGTTATTGTAGGGGCACATCTCCACTTGCTCTCTTAGCCACGGTGCATTCTTAAACATTCCTACTTCTAATTGTGCCTGCGTAATGTTGTTTAATGCCATTGTAACCTTCTGATACTTATCGTATTGATAGAAGTCGTGGTTGTTTAAGTTTGTTTTGTGCTTAGCCGCTATAACCCTTCGCATAAGTTCTACAGCCGGATTATCTTTCCTTGAGTAGCGGTGTCGTCGTTTGGCTTTTATAACAACGCCTTCCAGTTGTTTCGACGACGATATTAATGTTATGAGGACATTGTCTGGAGTTTTCTCTGTGATTTTAATTTTGCGTGGTTTATATCCCACCGATGTAATTTCGAGTAGTTCTCCGTTGTGCCTTGCAATGTTAAAAATGCCGTGCTGATTAGCAGCCGTTGTAATTTTTAGACTTCTATATGTGGCATTTGCATACGCAATAGTGTCTTGTGTTTGAGCGTCAATCACGGTGCAATGCAGTTCTTGCGCCGTTGTAGTTGTTATCCCAATGAATAGTCCGAGTAGCAAGAACGCTATTCTTGCTACTCGTATTTTTTGTGTTATGTTAGTCAATTTCTTCATCAGCTTCGTAGCCGCCCATTTCGCGGATTGCATTCTTGAGCATTGTATATTGCTCAAATAGGTTGTTTACAGCCTCTTCTCCGCGTGTAAAATCGTGCATTGGACTTTTTAGGTAGAAGCTTAAGAAGCGTTGAATACCATAGCGTCCGTCTCGTGCAGCAAGGTCGCTTAGTAGCGCGAGGTCTAACAATAGCGGTGCTGCGAGTATAGAGTCGCGGCAGAGGAAGTTTATTTTAATTTGCATTGGATAGCCCATCCACCCAAAGATGTCTATATTGTCCCAGCCTTCTTTGTCGTCGTTGCGTGGCGGATAGTAGTTTATTCGTACTTTGTGATATATGTTTCCATACAAGTCTGGTTGTTCATCGGCTTTGCAAATGGTTTCTAATGTAGACAGTTTGCTTACCTCTTTTGTACGGAAGTTAGCAGGTTCGTCGAGCACGAGTCCGTCTCTATTGCCCAGAATATTTGTTGAAAACCAGCCGTTGAGACCTAACGAGCGTGTTTTTATGATGGGTGCAAATCCCGATTTAACGAGTGTCTGCCCAGTTTTAAAGTCCTTTCCTGCAATTGGCATACGTGTTTTCTCAGCCAATTGCCACATTGCCGGAATATCTACAGTGGTGTTTGGTGCTCCCATTATAAATGGACAGCCTTCTGTTAGTGCTGCATGTGCATAACACATTGATGGAGCAATGTGTTCGCAATCGTCGGCTTTCATTGCTGTTTCTAACTTCTCTAACGTGCTGTGGTAGTCTTCTTCGTATGGCACATATATCTCTGTAGATGCAGCCCATAGTACCACTACGCGGCTCACTTCTGTTTCCTGTTTGAAGTTTCTTATATCTTTGCGTAGTTCCTCTACCATTTGCCAGCGTGTAAGGTTTTGCTTCACATTGTCGCCGTCTATGCGTTTTGCATAGTTCTTATCGAAGGCAGCTTTAAATGGTTTTATAGCTTCTAGCTCGCTGCGTACAGGCTCAATGTCTTTTGCCTTTAGAACTTCGGCATAAACGGCAGCTTGATAAGCGTTTTGTGGATATACGTCCCATGTGCCAAAAACGATATCATTCATATCGGCAATAGGTACAATGTCTTTGTAGTGTAGATATTTCTTGTTGTTTCCTTTTCCAACACGAATTTTGTCGTATTGTGTCATTGCTCCAATAGGCTTTGCTAAGCCTTTGCGTGCCATTAGAACTCCTGTCATAAAAGTAGTTGCAACGGCTCCACACCCCACAACCATAATTCCTAATTTACCTTCTGCGGGTGCAACTTTTCCTTGTTTCATTATTTATTGGTTTTAAATATTAAACGGTTATATAGACTTTTTATTGCAAGTAGGTATTCAAAAATAGCGTGTATGTGTTTGGCTATTGTTGTTCTTTTTGGTGTTTACTAATATTTTTCTGCCTCTTTTCTGCTGTTTTGCCATCTTTTGTGGGTGGTGCTGTGTGTTGTTTTCTTTTTTTGCTATTGGAACATTCACTGAGCATTTGGCTTTAATATATTGGTAATTGCTTATGGATACCTGCTTAATATTATATTTCCTTTTATGTTTCTTTATGTATTTAGTTCTTTCAAACTTGTTATTATGCGGTCTGCCACGCCTTGTTCTGGTTCGTTGTTTTGCCAGCTTTCTCCTTTTATCCATACAGTTTTGCAACCGATGGTGTGGGCTGGTACAATATCTTTTTCGTAGCTATCGCCTACAACTGCTACATTTTGTGCAGGCAATTGTAGTGCTTCTATGCCCAGTTGATAGATGCGTGGATTGGGTTTGCGTATTTTTACCACTGCGCTTTCTATTATTTTGCTGAAGATTCCGTCTAAGTTGAATTCTTGTAACACTACTGATATGTTTCCATAGAAGTTGCTTACCAGTACGAGTGGATATTTATTTCTAAGTTTCAATAGTTCTTTCTTGCTTTGTTGTGTGGTTTCTGCAGTGTCTGCGTATATTTTTTCTACTATGTTTGTGTAGTTTTTGGCAAATGCGAAGCCTGTTTCTGCAATTATTCCTTGTCGTTGCAGATATTGGAACTGTAGTTTTATTTTCTCTTCTAATGTGCGGCGGAATGTGAAGTTGGGCTGAATTATGGGTGTTTTGCCTAACGTTTGTTCTGCATAGACGTAGGCTTTACGATATTGTTGTTCGGTTATGGGTAGTTTAAGTTGCTGATATGTGTGCCATATTTTTATACCCCAATGGCAGCCAGCGGTGTCTATGGTACCACCATAGTCGAATATATATCCTTCTATCATAGTGTGTTAGGTGTTTAATTGTTGGTACATTGTTTTACAAAGTTCTTCGTGTTGTTTGTGCATATACATGTAAACTGCGGTGTAAACAACTATTTCTATAATGAGATATACCCATGGGCAGTTTGCCAAAACTGTGATGTATATAATGATTGCGCGCGAGTTGAACGTTAAGAAGTTGGTGAGTGGCATAAGCGGGCGGCTACCTTTTAGGAACTGTTCTTTCCATTCGGTTGGTATGTTTTCTACGTTCTGACCGTATCGTTCGGTTAGTTTGTGTTGTAGTTTCTGAAATTCGGGTGTGCGTCGTTCCTGACTTTTACAATAGTTTTGGTAGTTGTTGTGAAATGCTTTGTCCCAGAATCTGCCTTTCTTTCCTTTTAGGCTTTCTACAATGGCATGTTCTGCTGCATAGCTATCCAGTTCTGACCCTGCTTTGCCTTTTAAGAAATAGAGATGAATTTGCCTATAGTAGTCTGCCAGTGAGCTTTGTTGCGAATGACAAACTATGCCGGCTATGGCTGCTAATGCTAATGCGAGTGGGCCCCATTGTTCGGCTGTTCCCGGCATTGGTTGGTGCCAGAGTCGTAGCGAGATGGCAAGATAGATAGCAACGAACCATGTGTCGCCTGCAAAACCGTCTAAGCATCGTCCTTTCATAGACCGCTGGTTGGTGAGTCGGGCGAGTTGCCCATCGGTTGAATCGCAGAGGTTTGCTAATATCAAGAGTATTACACCTATTATATTATAGTACAGATTTTGAAAGTAGAACATTGCTCCTGCTGCTATGCCCAGCACTATTGACAGGAGTGTTATGGTGTTGGGTGTTACGCCTAAGCGATGCCACAGTAGGGCGAAAGCTAAACCTATGGGGCGTGTAAAGTGTATGTCGAGCCACTCTTCGGTCTCGTCCGATTTCATAGAAGCTTTTAATAGCTCGCCAAATTTTTTGTTTTCTATGTTCATTTTTGCAATTTGTTGCTGTGTAAGAGTGTTGTCTGAATGTTTTGTTTTTATATTTTCAGTTGCATTGCAACATATAGGTTAATGGCTTTTGCTGCCTCGTTTTTGCAGCGCGAGAAGCTGGGCCAATCGTTAAAATCAATAATGTAGAATGTTCCTTCTGCTGTTACAATGGCGTCGCCTCCGTACACTGGTGTGTTGGCAAGTGTGGCAATGTGGTTGGCTGTGGCTTCCAGTGCTTTCCATTGGAATGGAAAGTGGTGTGCGGTGCCGTTGTGTTGTTCGTCGGCAAATTTGGTTATACCGTCGTCGGTGGGGTAGTAGTAGCGAAAGAAGTGGGTGTTGTTTACGCCATAGAACTTCACTAAATCGCCCTCTACGTGTGCTTGTACCACAGTGTTTGTTATGCCTCGTTTGCTAAAAGCTGTTTTTGCCTGTTGCAGTTGTTTTTGTTGGTACAATATATAATGTCGTTTTCCGACTGTGCAGCCTCGTCGCCACGTTTTAACCAATAGCCTTTGTTGCCCTCTTGTGGTGGAATGGGTATGTTGGCATTGCGCATTAGCTTTGTAATAAGGCTACGTTGGCAGTTGCGTATGCCGTTTGTTGGGTTCACCACACATTTTTGTGCTGCATATCGTTCTATCATTTGCAATGTGTGTGGCAGTCGTCCCATATTCAATATAATGTTTGCTTCTGCTAAATGGTGTGCTTTAAGGTTGTTTTCGGCAATTATTTTTGCATTCAATGGTTGTGCTACGGCAGCCAGAATGTCGTAGTCTTTTTCTACCGAATGGGGCGAGAAGCGTGTATCGCGTTGTATTGCTATGGTTTGCATGTGGTGTTGTTTAAAAATATTTCTGCTTTTTCTATGTCGGCAGCGTGGTCAATGTCTATTACTTTTGTAAACACGTGTGCTATTGTTTTGTATCCATCAGCAATTAGTGCGCGCTGAAAGTTTCTCATTCTGCTATTGTTTTGTTCTATGCAGTGGTGTAAGGTTTGTAGTGTTTTGGGGTGTAGTCCGTATATGCCTCCCGATATGTAGGAACAGTTGTGAATGTTTTGGTCGTAAAATCCTGTAATATTCAGGTTGTTGTCGGTGCCTACATAGAGAGGTTTTTCGTCGTCAACGAATGGTGTTACGCCCATGTATGCTTGTACGCCGTTTTCAATGGCTTTTGTAAAAGCGTCTATGTATGTTTTAAATTCGTTTTCGTTGAAAATGGTGTCTACCGTTGTTAGCACAAAAGGCTCGTGTGTTAGCCATTTACTAATGGCTTCAAAGCTGTGCATAGAACTGGGTGTCGATTTCGCTATAAAGCGCAATGTGGTGTTCTTGTCTTTCAGTTTGTGTTGCTGTATGTGGGCGAGGTGCGTTGCTACGTCGGTCATTTCTTCGTTGCAAACCACCACTATTTCGGTTGCATTGTTGTTGCAGAACACCCGTATGAGGCGGTCTATAAGGGTTTCGCCATTGATTTGTACCAATGGCTTTGGCACTGTTATGCCCTCTTTAGCAAGTCTTGAACCGTTTCCGGCTGCAATAATGGCGTACTTCATAGCTTGTTTCTCTACACAATGGGTATTATTATTGTTTTATTGGAAACACAAAGATACGTCTTTTAAATGGAAAACGAAAACTGAATATCAGTTTTTTTGCTATAATAATAGTAAGATTTTCTACATTGTGGTTTGTGCAGTGTGTGTTTTATAGCAAGGTTGTGGTGCAACTATACGTGGGCGAATGTGCATTGATATCTAAAAGAATATTCTTAGATATCTAAAAGGAAGCTCTCAGATATCTGAAAGGAAGCTCTTAGATATCTGAAAGGACGCTCTTAGATATCTAAAAAAAAGACCAGCACTATGCATAGTGCCAGTCTTTTATATGTGTTTGTTTTCGAGTGCCAATGTGTGTTTGGCACAACGTTGCAGTGTTTATAGGTCGAACTTGTAGCCCAATGTAATTTGGAATACAGAGTTTTTGTCGTCTCCGTGCTTGGAAATCTTAGTTAGACCCCAGTTGTAGCGTGCATCGAGTTGGAAGTTTGCATACTCGTAAGAGATGCCAACAGGAATAGAGAAGTCTACGCTCTTAACATCAGGCTCAGAAGAAGTCTTAACAGTTACACCGAGAGCAGTTGTTTTTGTGTCGTATTTTGCATTAACTTTAAAACCTGGTTGTACACCTAGTTTAACAGCTAAACCTTTAGTAACGTATACGTTAGCAAGAATAGGCACGTTAATGTAGTCTAATTTGGTAGTAGCAGTGTGTTTTGCACCTGCATTTTCCCAATCGCGTTTAGCACCTTGCATAGAGTAGATTGCACCTGCAGAAAGAGAGAAGATGTCTGAAACCTGATATTCAGCCTCTAAACCAGCTGCCAAACCTACACGTGGGTCGGTGTCTTTAGTTTCTGTTACGTTAGCAATATTAACACCAATTTTTGGTTGTAGATTAATTGAACCAACTGCGTGTTGTGCATAAGCACCAACAGAAGCAAGCATTATAGCTGCCGATAAAATAATCTTTTTCATTTCTTTCTAGTATTTTGTTTGTTTATAAATTATCTTTTCTGGTTGCAAATGTACACCTTTTTTCTGTTTGCACTCAAATATTTTATTAGAAAAAAGAAATATAAATGATAAAAATTGATAAAGAACAATTTCTTTTTGTTTGTGGCAAACAAAATCGCCTGTCTACTCTTTGCGAGCAAACAGGCGTGTAATTATGTGTTTTCTTAGAGGAGAGTGCCTATTATCTAATATTTTTTAGTATTGCGAGAAGATGGTCCCAAACCATTTGCGCTGTAGGTATTAGCAAACGTTCATCGGGTGTATGTACGAAACGAAGCGTAGGTCCAACGCTCATCATATCTACGTTAGGATACTTCTCAGATATCAGTCCGCATTCCAAACCAGCATGGATACCAAGCACTTTAGGCTCTTTGCCAAATAGTTTTTATACTCTTCTACTGCTACATCAACAAGTTTAGAGTCCGGATTCATTTTCCAACCGGGATAAGGGTCGTGTTGCGTTACTTCGGCACCTGCCATTTCGAAACAAGCCTTAACAGTGTTGCCCATGTTTATGAGCGCACTTGGCACGTTAGAACGTTGCGATGCAATAACGGTAATAGTGTTTTCGTCTGTTTTTACAACAGCAATATTGCTAGAAGTTTCAACCATGTAAGCAATGGCTTCGTCCTGACAGTTGGTGAGCGGACCGTTATCTACAGCCTGCACAGCCATGATAAGCCGGCGAGCAACATCTTTCTCAATTACCGGACGCGCCTCTGTGCTTTCCATTCCCCATACAGCGTTAGGGTCAGACACGTGATACTCTTCTTCAATACCCTTTGTAAACACGTTCCAGTCTGCCATAACTTCCTCTTTCTTATCAGCAGGAACAGCAAAGACAGCCTTGCCATCGCGTGGAATGGCATTATCTAATTTGCCCGAATTCCATGCAGCAAGGCGCACATCTATCTTGCTTTGCTCCATGTAGAGAAAGCGTCCAATGAGCTTAATGGCATTTGCGCGCTTCTTGTTAATGTCGTCTCCAGAGTGTCCGCCAATCAGTCCCTTAACACTAACTTCCATAAAGAAGTAGCCAGACGGTGCACTCTCGCGTTTAAAATTAAACACACAATCGGTAGTAACACCACCAGCACAGCTAACGAAAATTTGTCCTTCGTCCTCCGAATCCAAATTAATAAGGTACTCGCCAGTAAGCCAATTAGGCTCTAAACCAAAAGCACCAGTAAGTCCTGTTTCTTCATCTACTGTGAAGAGACACTCTATTTTTCCGTGTTCAATATCGTCAGAATCGAGTATAGCTAATTCGTATGCCACACCAATACCATCATCGGCACCCAGCGTAGTGCCTTTTGCTTTTAGCCATTCACCATCTATATAGGTTTGAATGGCATCTTTGTGGAAATCGAAATCTAAGTCTACAAGCTTGTCGCAAACCATATCTATATGGCTTTGCAATATAATGGTGGGTGCGTTTTCCATACCTTTCGTTGCAGGTTTAGTAATAAGCACGTTGCCAGTCTTATCTACTTTGGTATCCAAATTGTGGCTTTTGCCAAACTCCACAAGAAACTCTATCATCTTTCCTCATGTTTAGAAGGACGAGGAATCTGATTAATTTTTGCGAACTGCTCGAATACACGAGCCGGTTTTAATTCACTGTTTGTCATTTTTAATAGTATTTGTTTTGTTATATTCTTGATTTGTGCTACCTTTGCCAGAAATATTAGATGCAAAGATAAGTAAAATGGTTGAAACTTTACTGTTGAGTGTGTTAATAATTGCTATTGCAATGCTATTGCTTTCGGTAAGAGTGCTATTAAAAAAAGGTGCTAACTTCCAATCGCAACATATACACGATAATAAATATATGCGCGAAAAAGGAATACATTGTGTTATTGATCAAGACCGCGAGGCACGTGCCTCTAACAAGGCTTATTAAGAAATATGGCAGAACACACCCATTGATTATAACGAATGAATATTAATAAAAACATAAAAATGAAAAGTACTTTAAGTGCATTGGCAGTCGTAATAATGGCATGCGGTATAATGTCTTGTAACAAGCAACCACAAGCTAACGACACAAAGGAAACACCAAAAACAGCAGCTACAACAGCCACTGCAGGTTCGCAACAAATAGCCTATGTAGAGATAGACTCTATTATGGGACAATACAAATATTGGAAAGAAGTTACAAAAATACTCGAAGCAAAAGAGAAGAATATACAGAAAACTCTTGCCGGAAAGCAACAGGCTTTGCAACAAGCTGCGGCTAACTTCCAACAAAATGTGCAGGCTAACAAGTTTACACAAGCACAGGCACAGCAAATTCAGGCTGGTATTCAGAAACAAGCTGCCGACGCTGAGGCTTTGCAACAACGTTTAGGAGCTGAGTATCAGAAAGAGGTTGCAAAATATAATAAGGCTCTTTCAGACAGTGTACACAACTATCTGAAGACTTATAATAAAGATAAAAAGTATGTTATGATACTTGCTAAAAGTGGCGATAACATTCTTTATGCCGACGATGCTTGCAATATTACAAGTGATGTGTTGCAAGGAATGAACAAAGCATACACAGGATTGAAGAAATAGAATATTATTTTTATTTTCATTTTAGTGATTTTTTTTCTGTAGTGATACAGAAGAAAGAACATTGTTATTTGAGTATAACAATGAACATACAGACAAAGATTTGAGGTTAATAACGAAGGATGTGTCGCGATTGACACGTCCTTTTTTTATGCAAAACACACAAACTGTTGTACAAAAACATATTACTGAATTTACAATAGCATATTACTGGATTTACAATAGCATTTGTTTGGCGTAGCAAACAAGTGTTTCTGAAACTTCAGAGTGGTTAGATATTCTTAGCGGTTATAAGTTTTTTTGTTCTTTTATAGTTGTAAAAAAACGTAGCAATAGTAGTGTTTGTAAAACACGAAATAAGCATAGAGTTGCTATGAGAATAGTATTCTTAAGAGCTCTATGCTTTAAACCCAAATTTGTTGTTAAAGCTAAACATATTTTGTTTTATTATTGTGCAGATTGCCTGTCTGGGTAATGCAAGTGTAGCGGGCTACGTAAAGTTGCACAGACACACAATCTGCCTATAAGAATATAAAAGATGTTAGCAAACAATATCATAGCAATACGAACCATACATATTATGATGTAATGCCCTATTTGCTTTAAAATGCTTTTATTTTATTACTCTTGCGCTAATAATGCGTATATCGTTTACGGGTCTATCGTTGCTATCGGTTGTTGTTTTTTGTATTTTCTCAATAACGTTTAAACCGTCAATAACTTCGCCGAAAACAGTGTACGAACCATCGAGATGAGGTGTGCCACCCTGCGTTTTATACACTTCGCAAAGTTCGGGAGTTAGTTTTGCCTGTCCGTTGGTATATTTGTCTATTCTGCTTTGCGCCCATTCCAACTGCTTGTCGGTAAACTTTTGTCCCCAAACAATGTAAAACTGTGTAGACGATGATGCTCTTTCAGGATTAACGTTATCGCCCTCGCGTGCGGCTGCCAGTGCGCCTCGTTTATGGTAGTGCTTAGGAAAACAAATTTCGGCAGGTATGCTGTATGCTTCTGGCGTATCGCCAAGCTGTTGCCCTGGCTTTGCTGTTTTCGAAGCTAAATCGCCTGTTTGCACCATAAAGTCTTTAATAACACGATGAAATAGCACCCCATTGTAGGCACCAGAACGCACTTGTTTCAGGAAGTTGTCGCGATGCTTAGGAGTGTCGTTATATAATGCAAGCACTATTGTTCCACTATCTGTAACAAGTTCCACTTCGTGCTGAGGCTCGCTTTGTGCTTGTGCCAGAACTGCAACAAGGCAGAGCAAGCAAATAAAAATAGTTCTCTTCATATTTCTTCGCTTATTTCAGGCATTTGTCCAATTCGGCTTTTATTGCCTCTTTATCCATATTCTGACCAATGAATACAAGCTTTTGCATACGGTCTCCATAAGGCTCTTCCCAGTCTTTCTTTAGTTTCGGATTTTTCTCAAGAAACTCACGAAGCTCAAAGGCTGGCATTGTGGCATACCATTGTCCGGCATTGCGCAGGGTAACTTGCTTACCAGCCTGTTCGAAAACATAGCAGGTGTCTTTTTCGTTGTCGAAATAGCACAACCCTTTACACCGTATAATGCTTTTGGGCCACTTACGTGCAACAAAGTCGTCGAAAAAGTTTAAGTCCATTGGCTTACGAGCATAGTAAACAAAAGTGTCTATATTGTATTCCAAAGCCTCTCCACTTTCTTCGTTCTCAAGGTGGTCATGGTGGTGGTCGTGATGATGGTGATGATGGTGTTCGTGCCCATGTTCGTGTTCATCGTCATCGTTTCAATGGCAGCAATCCACGAAGCGGAGGTTGCTACTTTATCGAAATCGAAGTCGTTTGCACCTAAAATGCGTTCAAAATCTACATCTCCGTAGTTGCATTCAATCATTTCTGCCTTTGGTTGCAGTGCTCTTACAATTTTTCGCACCTTATTTAGTTCTTCAGCCGATACATCGTCTACCTTGTTTAGCAGTACAATGTTGCAAAATTCTATTTGCTGTATCAGCAAATTCTCTATATCGTCCTCTTCTAAATTTTTCTTTAGAAGGTCGTTTCCAGCAGAAAACTCATCGCACATACGTCGTGTATCAACAACGGTAACAATGTTTCTAAGCACCGCACGCCCATCTTTAGCAAGGTCGGGATATACTTGCGGATAAGCGCAGATGGTTTGTGCTATTGGTGCAGGCTCGCAAATGCCACTTGCCTCTATAACAATGTAGTCGAAACGGTTTTGTTTAACAATGTCGCTAAGCTGTTTCACCAAATCCATTTTTAGCGTGCAGCAGATGCAACCATTCTGTAATGCCACCAACGAATCGTCTTGCTGGTCTACCACACCGCCTTTTTCTATGAGGTCGGCATCTATATTCACTTCGCCAATATCGTTTACAATAACAGCGAACTTTATGCCTTTATTGTTACTAAGAATTTTGTTTACGAGTGTTGTTTTCCCGCTTCCAAGATACCCTGTAAGCAGTAAGACGGGCGTTTCGTTCTGTTTCATATATTATATAATGTATGTTTTATTATGATGTTTCTACTATACAAAGGTACAATAATTATATTATAATTGTGCTACATTGGTGGTTTTTTGCTTGCATTTCTGTGTTTTATTTTCTTTATACGCTCTCTGTAGTTTTGCTTTCTTCGGTGTTAGTTGCCTTTTAGTGCATAAACGCATGTGTGTGGAAGCTAACCAAAGCAAACAAAAAAGCGGTTTTTAGCCGTTATAACATAGCACTATAAAGTTTCTGATTTTACAGATATCTAATTCGCAACTGACAGATATCTAAAACGAGTGCGACAGATATCTGAAACGAACACGACAGATATCTAAAACGAACACGACAGATATCTGAAACAAAAACAACGAATATCTGACTGTTATTCCTAAGTTTTTTCTGCATGTTATTTATCGCCATTCATTTCCCCACGCATATTTACAATCCGTTCGCCTAACGGTGTGTGTTCGCCACGCATTATCGCAATCCGTCAGCAGCGTTATCGCAATCTGTTCGCAGCTGTAGGGGACCGATTTATCGCGCCCGCATATACCAAAACTCCCACGAAATGGCACACGCGCCCCCACATATAATGAATATACACCCACAAAATGATGTCAGATACCCGCAGAATTGATAACAGAAATATACGGGCACGATGAATCGGCCCCTACGCCTCACGGTGTGTTCGCATCGTATTTCGTGGGCGAACGTAGATAATTTGCGGCCTGTTCGACACGCATTATTCCAATCCGTCAGCAGCGTTATCGCAATCTGTTCGCAGCTGTAGGGGACCGATTTATCGCGCCCGCATATACAAAAACCCCCACATACAATGAATAACCCCCCACAAAATAATTACAACCACCCACAGAATTGATAACAGAAATATACGGGCACGATGAATCGGCCCCTACGCCTCACGGTGTGTTCGCATCGTATTTCGTGGGCGAACGTAGATAATTAGCGGAATGTTCGCCACGCATTATTCCAATCTGTCAGCAATGTTTTGGCAATCTGTTCGCAGCTGTAGGGGGCCGATTTATCGCGCCCGCATATACAAAAACCCCCACATACAATGAATATACACCCACGAAATGGCACACGAACCCCCACATATAATGAATACATACCCACAAAATGATGACAATCGCCCGCAGAATTGATAACAGATATATACGGGCACGATAAATTGGATTTACGTTGGAGTGTGCACGAAATAATTGCACTTGCAGTAACTACATTTGCCTTTCTTCTTTCACTGCCTTATTACGATTAAAAAGAAAATCACATGATATTTGTTATTCTCTGGAGAATCCTCTGTAACACGCTTTCGTTGCTTACAAGTATAGATGCTGTGCCTGTCATTCCACCGATAATTTTATACTTGCAATCCGTTACCTTTACCTGTGCTGTGAACATGCTGCCTGCTGCCGTTTGTCGGGGTGTATGCATTGTGGCTGTTATCGTACCATTGGCTGCACCATACATTTCTGTATCGTATCCCTCCAACTCAATGCTGACGTTCTTTCCTTTTTTTACAGTATTCACGTATTTATAAGGAATATCTACTGTGCCTTGTTGCCTGTCGGTCATCTCAATTCTTGCACTGATGGTTTCGGGATAAGGTATAAAGTATGCACCTACTAACAGTACTAATATAACAATGGTGATGATGGTGATGCCATAGCGCACTATTCCTGATGGTATTTCGCCAATGATATGTCTTACTTTCTCGCTGCGGAGTTCAATCTTGCTGTCTGCCATAGTGTTTCTCTATTATTAGTTGCCTAATTCTAACTGATTTTTCACGAGGTTATAGTATGCACCACGCTTTGCCGTGAGTGTTTCGTGGTTGCCTGTTTCTACTACTTTGCCTTTATCCAATACCACAATCTGGTCGGCATTCTTCACCGTACTTAGTCGGTGAGCCACTATAACTACCGTCTTGCCTTTGTAGAACTCGTCCAGATGTTCCACTATCATACGTTCGTTGTTGGCATCGAGCGAGTTGGTAGCTTCGTCAAGGAAAATGTAGTCGGGATTCTTATATACGGCTCTTGCTATCAGTATGCGCTGTTTTTGTCCCTGACTTAATCCTACACCATCGCGACCAATCTTTGTGTTGTATTTAAGGGCAATCCCATTACATAATTGTGAATACAAGCTATCTCTGCAGCCGTCTGTAATCGTTGTTTGTCTATCTCCTTATCGTCTACGGCTATATTGCGAGCTATTGATTCAGAGAATATCACACCGTCCTGCATCACCACGCCACATTGTCTGCGCCACCACTTTTTATTTAGCGTGTTTACATCTGTTCCTCCAATATTGATTTGTCCGCCCAGCACAGGATAATAGCCCAGCATAAGTTTGATGAGCGTGGTTTTTCCGCTACCCGACGCTCCGACAATGGCTGTTACCTTGCCTTTGGGGATAGTGAGACTAACATCATCTATGATAGTTTTCAGTGCATGTGGGTCGTATTTAAAGTTTATGTTTTCCATGTCTATACCCTTAGTTTCGTCAGTTACTGAAGTTTCCAATCCTTGTTTTCCGTTCTCATCGTCCATACGATGTATTTCGTTTATACGTTCAAGACTAATCCTCACGTCTTGCACAGAATAGAAGAAACTCATTAGCTGTTCCACTGGCGAGTTGAGCTGTCCTATGATGTACTGCACGGCAAGCATCATACCCAGTGTTAGTTGTCCGTGAATAACAGCAGTTGCTGCCACCACGGTGATTACGATATTCTTCAGTTCGTTGATGAATATGCTGCCAGCCTCCTGCGTTTGTTGGAGCTTTAGCGATTTCATCTGTACGTTGAACAAATCAGCCTGCACGTCCTCCCATTCCCAGCGTCTGCGCTGTTCACAGTCTTGCAGTTTTATCTCCTGCATAGAGGTAATAAATTCGTAGGTTTTATTGTTGTTGATGGCTTGCTGCTCGAAAAGTTCGTAGTCGAGTACCTTTCTGCGCCTTAGAAATAGTGCAAGCCAACCGCCATAAAGCAGACTGCCGAGCATGAAAATGGCGAAGACAAGCCAATTATAGGATAACAATACAATACTGAATACAATAAAGGTAAAGAGCGAGAACACAATACTGAGCGTTTGTTGTGTCAGAAACGAGTTTACACGGTTGTGGTCGCCCATACGCTGTATAAGGTCGCCCATCAGTTTGGTATCGAAGAACGACATAGGCAACTTTAAAAGCTTAATAAAGAAATCGCTTACCAACGAAATGTTTATGCGCAGCGAGATGTGTAGCAATAGCCAACGGCGGATAAAATCGATGGCTGTACGGCTAATGGTAAGCATCAGTTGTCCAAGGAGTATCAGCCATATAAAGCCAATATTTTGGTTTTTAATGCCCACATCCACGATAGATTGTGTGAGGAAAGGCAGAATGAGCTGCAATAAACTGCCCACCAGTAAACCTAAAACAATTTGCCCGAAGTACTTGCGATATTGCTTAATGTAACCAAAGAGGAACTTAAACGAGCGTTCCTCTTTAGGTTCTTCGTCCATCTTCTTTTCATAAAACTCAGGAGTAGGTTCCAAGAACATAGCGATACCCTTTTCCTCACCCTCCGATTGTGTGCTTACCCAGTGCTTCTTAAATTCCTCGAGATTGTATTTTACAAGTCCCTTTGCGGGGTCAGCAATGTAGAATCTATTCTTTTTAACTTTGTATAGTACAACAAAATGATTTTGGTTCCAATGGAGGATGCAGGGGTAATGATCCTCCCAAAGTTTATTAATACTGATTCTTCCGCTGATAGTTCGTAATCCAAGTTGCAAAGCTGTTTCATTAATACCAAGTAATGAGACTCCTTCTGTGGTTGCAAAGCAAATTCTAGAAAGATATTCTATTGAATATTCGATTCTAAAAAAATTACATACCATCGCAAGGCATGCGATACCACACTCCATCGAATCATGTTGCCTAATCAAAGGAAAACTACTCATCACATTCTTTCTTTTTCTTCTTCATTAGAGTGTGTCTTATCATGCTGGATTGCATGTTTTGACCCGGCAGAAAAACTAAATGTTACACTGACAAAGAATTTTCGGGAAATGAAATCAAAGTCTGTACGGTGCTCAAAGTCACCGTTCTTGAATATTTGTTGATTCTTTCCTCTGCTATTCAGCAAGTCTTTTACACCAAAATTGATATTCAGCTTGTCTTTCAAACAACTATAATCCCCCTCTATATCTACTCCAAAGTAATCTGATTTCTGAATAAGATAAAGTTGTTTATAATGCCTGATATAGCGTAAATTAGCCATAGCAGTAAGTTGCTTGGACAACCTGAAACGATTAAAACTTGACAGGACAAGCCCAAAGTCATTAACACGCTTGGTACTGTTCCGATAAAAGTTCTCACTTAGCTCGACATTACTTCTGCTATTCCATATACCACATGTGAAAGGAAATTCTATGTATAAAGCTAATTTCTTTAAATTGCCATCATTTCTTAATGTGTAGCGTGTTTGTTGTTCGTTCATCTGTTCGTATACCTCATTGATTTTTTTCTATCAATAAAAAAATGCAGATAACGAGAAAACATATCTTGACTTCAAAAACGAATTGTAGTGCTGCATTATACAGCAATTCGCCTTTCAGATTAGGATTACCTTCCTTATAAGATGTTTCGGACAGATGAAAAAAACAAATGGATTTACCATCTGATACGACGGACGGTTTATCGATTGTGTATAACTAAGCGACAGGGCATTCCCTTGTCCCATGTTTTTTTCTCACAAAGAAAGACAGGGAAGAAATTATTGCTTTTTTTGGTTGTTATGTAATTGGGTTCTAACTCTTTGTTGGGTATTCCATTCTGTATATTCGTCACGTAGTCCCACTTGAAAATCCCAAGGTCGTGAGGAGTACCTGTACATTCCATATATCGCATATCGTTGCTCATCATAACTGAAATTATCCCGTTGGTCAACATCTTCCGATAACACTCCTCCTAATGTCGTGTTTCCGAGATATAGCTTATTATCATAATGGATACCGGCATTGACATACTTGACACCAAGCGTAAACTGATGGCGGTTGAAGAACTTTGTAAAATCTACCCGTGCACTATATATGTTGATGTGTTCGAATGAGGGTTGCGATTTAGATATAATACTATCCCCACCTATACCTAAGGTGTATTTATTCTCATACTCGTACAAATCATGTTCTCTTTCTCCTACATAATCAGCAAGAAGGTTCAGGTTACTGCCCAGTGTATCTGTTTTCCATTCATAATTTAAAGTAACATTATTGGTATTAGGTCTTAAAGAGTATGGAGCATAACTTAGAATATTTGTTTGATTAGGACTATTATCAGTAACGGTAGAATGAACCCAACAGGCATTGGCATAATCCTTTGAATAGTTGCCCAACCATTCTACGCCTAAATAATGCTTTGGAGATATATAAAAGTCGATGCCCAACTTAGGCATATAATAAAGACTTTTATTTGTAGTTTCAGATATACTATTGACGATAATGTTTTGTCCATAGTCGCTTTCAGATATCTTACTATGACTTGCCGACTGCCCTAACGCCATATTAGCATAAAGAGCAACGTTCCCCCACGAATAGGTTACCCCTGCAAATTCCGAAAATAGATTCTTGCTTTTCCGTTCGTATTCACTGCCCACATAACCTGATAGTCCGTACTCATGTTTCTTCTGACGGTTAATAACAAGAACGCCCGTGCCTCCTTCTGCATCATACCCGGCTGTTGCCTGAGGCAGCAACTCCAAATTCTTTATATCATTACCGCGCAAGGATGATAAATATCTTTTGAGCTGCGCCCCGCTTAACCTTACCAATTTTCCATTTTCATATATTTTGATACCATTGCCCATAATGGTAATACCACCTTCTCCATCATAATTTACACCCGGAATCAAATTCAATATATTAGAAAGAGAACGTGCCTTTAACAATTTACTATGTTCTACACTAACTATCATTCTGTCAGCTTTATGTTGAACAAATGGTCTTTCTGCTAATACAGTTACTTCAGAAAGATTTATTGTATCTGATATAGAGGTATGTTTGTTCTGTGCAAAGCCCGTTAGTACACATTGCAAAAAACAAAAAGAAAGGATGTATAAATACTTTTTCATAGGGACTTTGGGCAATTTACATCAGGATAATCCCAATGTTTTGTGCCATATTTTCTTACAATATCTCTATAACATACATAAGAATATCTAATGGTTGTTTTTGCAAATATAGTCTTTTATTCTTTAGATTGTAAGAATTTTGCCCGGAAATTTCAATGAAAGTCGAAAATTTAACAATTAAACTGCCGTAAAATGCACACTAATTGACCTTTGGGCATATTCATGGCTGTGCTTTTGTGTGTTTTGACGTGTGTACCATTGTGTCTCTTCTGTGCGGAATTTTTCTTACGATTTCTTGGAAGGTTGGTGTTTATCTGCAAATTTTCGTATAGTTTTCTACGTTTCATACATGACAAACGGCAAAAACATGAAAGCAAAAGGCCTCTACCATGTATTTTGTATAAAATATATGATGGAGGCAATTCCAATAGATAAAGAGAGTATTCTCCTGCCTATACTTTATATTTCTCTTCCAACAACCATTCTAAGTCCGAAGCTTTGTAGAGGATTTTTCCTGCAAATTGCGTGTAGGGAGTAATTTTCCTATCGCGATAGTCCTGCAAGGTACGGGGACTGATATACAGCCGCTCGCACACTTCCTTGCCCGTGAGGAAAAGTTCGCCTGCAAAGAGTGGCTTGTGTGTCTGTGCTACTTCCTTAATTCTCTTGCTTACTCCGCTGATTAGCGGACAGCACCACCTGCATATCGTCAGCCTCCATATTTAAGTCTCTTACCTGTTCCATAAATCTTCCTATTTATTTGCACTACACTTGCAGATTAAACGAGCGTTCCTCTTTAGGTTCTTCGTCCATCTTCTTTTCATAAAATGCAGGAGTAGGTTCTAAGAACATAGCGATACCCTTTTCCTCACCGCCCGATTGTGTGCTTACCCAGTGCTTCTTAAATTCCTCGAGATTGTATTTAACAAGTCCCTTTGCGGGGTCAGCAATGTAGAATCTATTCTTTTTGACTTTGTATAGTACAACGAAATGGTTTTGATTCCAATGGAGTAAGCAAGGATAATTTATGTCTTTTATTTGATATAAACTTGCTTTTCCACATAGTACATCAAAACCTAAGGCCTCTGCCAATTGTTTTAAAGCCTGCATTGAAACACCCTCATTGGTTATAGAACATATATTTGATAGGTTTTCGAACGAATATATTCTACCATAATACTTACAAACCATAGCCATGCAGGCAATCCCGCATTGCATGGCGTCATGTTGCCTATAAAAATAAAAGGACATTTATTTTGCTGTGTTGTATTTGGTTAGACCGGAGTCGTTGTCTCTATTATTAATATTTTTACCCATGTGCCGTCGTGAATTGCCTTTCGTCAAAGAATAGACGAAAGTCAGTGCCACAAGATTTTTGAAATTACCCCATCGGGTCTTTTCTACGAAATGGAATGAAGGAGTGTCCGCATAAATCCTGGAAGGATCGGGATTGTAAATGAACATAGCACCCACGGTGATTGCACCTAATTTATAGGTAAGGGATGCGTTCGCATTATACCCAATCTTCTCAAAAACATCACCTTCAACAGTGGTCATCGGTAGATTGTGGTTGGTAATGAACTGCCACTTGCCTGCCACCACCTGACAAGAGATTCCTACATTGTTCAGATTGTGGTTGACACGCTGATTGGGCGTATTGTATTTGGAAGACAGATAGTTATAGTAAGGCTGCAAAGTTAGCCAGGAGAAAGGTCTGCAACTCAAAACAAGCGATGCGCCATACTCGTTGACATGGCGGATGCCCACAATCTGGTTCACGAAGTCCGAACCGTCAGCGGAAACAACTGTCATATTCTTGTTGGGATAGTAGGCGTGGCTGATGGAAGGTTTGACAAACCAGATATTGTTGGCCGACGCATACTGGAAGCTAAGTTCGGTACGGTAGAAATGGTAGGGCTTCAGATTGCTGTTGCCTTGTAGATAGAATCGTTCATCCACGATGGTGCGACTATCTGTGAGCTGACCGACGTTAGGAACCGCAGATGCTATGGACGAGATCAGGCGTAGCGAACTGTGTTTGTGTAGCTGGTAATTAAGAGAAACAGAAGGCCGCATAAGGATGTAGTTGGCTATTGCCTTCGTCACAGTTCTATATCGGTTGTTCTCCACACCGATCCCCAGGTTGTAGGACAATGCCCCCCATTGATTGGTGTAGTCGGCGTATAGGTATTCCTTTTGCGTGTTCACTGTCGATAAATTGGATGCCCCGTCTATCTGATGCAGGTTTTTGTATTGATAGTAGGCTCCTATCTGTATATTTCCATGCCACAGTTTATCAGTATAAAGTGCTTCTGCTATTAGCGAGTAAGACTTGTTGTCGACGACGTTGGTAAACGTTCCCGTTCCCGAGGTGTTTGTTAGATTATTGTTCGATTTGGATTTGAAATAAGTGTTCACCACATTGACCGACAGACTGTTGCCTTTGCGGAAAGTGTGTCCGAAGTAGATGTTGGCCGATATGGAGGAAAAGTCACTTTGAAGCCTTCTGTGGTTGGTATCTTCCAATGTACCCGTCCGCAAGAGCTGTTGACTGTATTGCTGGGTAGCCGGAGACTTACGATATTCTAAAGTGATATTGAAAGGTTGCTGTTTTGGAAACGCTGATAGAATAATTGTCCTATGTGGTAGGCACCAGTGTATTTACCCGACAAGCCCTTGTAATCATTCGTCACATCATCCGGATAGACATAACGGTTTTCCATGGTGTTCCGGTTAAGATGTCTGTAGTCCAGAAAATATGCTGCAGACACCTTGTTGAGCGAATCGCTATAACTGGTGGAAATCAAGTTGGTACCATATCCTGTGGTGATACTGTTTTTGGTGTCGAGATATAGTGAATACTGCCTTTTGTTGGTGCGTTTAGTCGCTACATCTAATACAGCACCTATCTTCTCATGCGCAAACCTTGCAGGTGGATTGGAATAGTAGTGCAGGGTCTTTATTTCGTCGGCTTTGAGCAGCATCAGTTCGCGTACCGACCTCCTGATTCCATCAATCAGCACCAAGACAATTTTACCATCTGCCGTCAGCAGTTCACCGCTGTTTGTTGAAAGTCTGAATTGCGGCAGGCTACTGATGGCCTCCAAAGCGTTGTTTCCCATCTGTCTGGCACGCCTGTCTAACAGGATGATATCTGCGTTGCCGAAGCTTCTTAGCCCTTGGGCCGACACAGTGACCTCTGAAAGGTTCTGTATGCTTTCTGTCAGCTTGACCACTCCGATATCGCCACGCTTGCACGTTAGCTGTTGTGGCCGATACCCTAAGCAAGAGAATTTCAACAGAAACTGTCCGTCTTCGTCTACATTCAAACTGAAGATTCCTTTTGAATCCGTCAGCGTGTGAGCAATGGCTGCCGTGTCAGATAAGCTGGCCAATACGCAGTCAACGCCGACTAATGGACAGCCAGACGGATCGGTCACCGTACCGTATATCCTGTTCTGTGCGTTGCTGCTTATCAACGAGACTACAAAGGCAAACCATAAAGTTGTGAGAGTTCTTAACACCATAATATAAATTATTTACATATTGATTCGATGTAATTTACAATTGAATTTTCCAGATTGATATCCATTCCATTAAATTTAATGGAATTATAATACTTACGATATTGCTTAATGTAACCAAAGAGGAACTTAAACGAGCGTTCCTCTTTAGGTTCTTCGTCCATCTTCTTTTCATAAAATGCAGGAGTAGGTTCTAAGAACATAGCGATACCCTTTTCCTCACCGCCCGATTGTGTACTTACCCAGTGCTTCTTAAATTCCTCGAGATTGTATTTAACAAGTCCCTTTGCGGGGTCAGCAATGTAGAATCTATTCTTTTTGACTTTGTACAGTACAACAAAATGGTTTTGATTCCAATGGAGAATAGAACATAACTTATGGGTCATTAACTCTTTTACAGAGATTCGTACCGAAACAGATTCAAGTCCGATTGTTTGAGCTGTTTCTGTGATGGCTTTTAGTGAGACACCTTCTTTAGTAGCCTTGCAAATCTTGTAAAGTTCAGAAGTGTTGTATTCCCGATCAAAAATCTTACACACCATTGATAAACAAGAAATACCACACTCCATTGAGTCATGTTGCCTCACATGATGTATCTTGTTCATTACATAGTGCGCTGTATAATATCTTCATTCTTTCTATTAGCTTTAACGTTCACTTCTTATTGAAGATAGTGTAAGATATAGTAAGTTCTACCCCACGCATATCATTTTTACCTCGCGTTCCCCAATCTACGTTATTGAAGTGATACAAAATATTGTTGTAGTTCGCTTTACCCAAGATATCATTTATCGCAAGATTGATGTTTAATCTATTCTTTAATAACGAAGCTGCTACGCCCATATTCCAGCTATGAATGCTCTTTTGATTGTACAATAGGTATTCATTTCTGCCTTGATAGGTATAATCGGTAAACAAATAAATATTTGGAGTGAAAGCATAGTTTATATTTACTTGCCCATTGAAAGCAATTCTATCATTTTTATATGTTTTTCCTTCAAATACGTATTCGCTATTAGGAAAAACAACTTCTCCTTCGCATGAAAGCTCAAGATTGCCAAGAGCTTTAGAGTAATTCAATATTACTCTGAAATCACTGGCTTTCTTCATATTCATCGAATAAGAACACAGAATATTGCTCGTTGCATCAATCTTGCTAAGTACACTAACAAGAGGATTTTTTCGGTAGGTATAACGCAATGACAATGTTAAGTCTTTCCATGTAGAACTAAGCGTGTAACGGTCCATTATTTCGTTTTTAAGGCTTGTATTTCCTGTACTATACAAAAGAGAGTCTTGGTAAACAAGTCCAGAATTTAACTGAGCAAAGTTTGGTTGGGTAAGATTCTTTCTGTAGTTCAATTGGAAGAACCAATTATCGTTTGGTCGATATTTTATAGTAACTACAGGACAGAGCGTAGAAAGTTTTGTTTAAATAGGTTTTCTTTGGTGTTTGTACCAGAAACACTTCCAATGGTTCTATGTATATATTGGTAGCGTGCAGCAGGCATTATTGTCCATTTGCCAAAAGTTCTCGAGAAAGATAAATATGCTTGTGGATTCGACTCTTTAACATTGATGTTGTTTATATAGTTCTGCGAGTTCAGGTAAGGTATCTCTGAATTTGTTTTAGATTTTGAATCTACATAGTTATACAATATTCCTGCCATCGCATTAATTTTCCATGGAAGCCTGAAACTGTTGTCAATGTTTGTGGTATAGACCGTATATCTACTATTGCCATGGCTTTTAACTAACGACAATATGCCTGCACCACTCTCCAATGTTTGTGTATTATGGTTTATATTTGTAGATGCTATTTCTTGTGAAATGTCTAAGCTGTAGTTATTGTTTGCATAAACGTACTGCAACGTCCCACTGTGTATATTCTCTAAATTCCTACCTTGTCTGTCAATATCTCTCCATTGCTCTTGTTTTTTCCAACTCGTCAAATTTGTACCGTACGCCTTATTATCTTCTTTGCTGAATTGGTAGAAATAATAAAATCCCAGTCTACTTTTTGTATTCAACTGGTAATCGGCAGAAAAGTTTATTTTATGTGCTAAGGTAGTTATCGGAGTCTCTCGCTTTTGTTTGATACCAAATATATCATTACCATAGACATTGCGAAAATATGTCTCTTTATTTTTATTACCATCTTTTCCACCCATATAGGACAGGCTTGCGGAAAACTTCTTATATTGTCCCATCATATTGAGGATTCCTGCATCAGAAAACATTCTTGTCTGCTTCAAATAGTTGCTAACACTAAGAAACATAAAGTCATTAATATGCTTTATGGTGGATATAGAAATAACAGGTTGTCCGTTTGGACTATACTTTGCAGAGGGTGCTCTATCTATCTCAATACTTTTGATATTGTCTGCTTGCAAAGTAGATAATATGTTTGCATTCGATAGGACCCGTCCGTCTAAACATAGATAGGTTCACCCATTCCATTGACTTCAACGTTATCATTGACAGAATGTAATCCTGGTGTATGATATAACATTCTCATAGCGGTCCCCATCTTTGCTAAAACTGTATTGGCAACTTGAATTTTTGAAATGCTTCCTTTGGTTTGTACACGTGGTATCTTTCCTTTTACCACAACATTGTCCAATTCAATGATTGCCACATTGGAACTATCTTTTATTTCGTTTTGACAGAAACAAAAGGAAATATGTACACAAAAAATGATTAATGTTATTACCTTTTTCATAAATTAGAATATTTATATGTATAAAAATTCAGGAAGAAGTTCTGATAAATTCTTTTTTTATACATGGAACAGTATTTCTTATTTTTTTCATTTTACTTTATAGTTAATGATATTGCAAATATATATAATAATCTTTAATTCTTTATTTACTTTATGGCTTATAATAGATGCTTACCATTAATTCTCTTCCACGAATATTCAAATTATTGTAGCTATGAACAAATGTACCATTTATGCCATATCCATAATTTTTCCTATTCAATAAGTTATTGAGTTCTAACGTAATATCGAACTTCTTAAAGCTGTATCGCATTGCTAAATCAGCAAAGAAGATATCTTTATACTTATTGTTCGCTATTTGATTATGATAGTATTCTGTTCTTGCTTCGGTTGTAATCTTCTTCGTAAGAAACAGTCGCAAGTAAGCATTATGTTTCCAATTGTTTATTGTAGAAACAGAAGAAAGTGCAGGCATTTTAGACTGATAGTAACTATAATCCAGATTGTAGCCAATATCTGCGTTCTTAATAAGTCCAACTGTCAAACTTCCTCTTATATTGAATGTGTTTGTGTTGAAAGGCATAATTTCGCTATTTTGTACGATATACGCCTTCGAACTATTATACATTGCTCTAACATTCAATTTTCCTTTTAGGAAGCTAATTCCTTGCGAGCCCATAAAATTAACTGTCCAAGCATTATTTTTTGTTTCTTGTGGGGCAAGCGAAAGTACAATATAATTACCTATATAGTCTTGCGATGTTGTGTAAGGTGTTGTACCAAATATTCTGTTAACAGTTACAAAAAACGATGTTCCTTTTAGTGCATTATTATAACGAACAATAACACCTGCTGTTTTATCTCTCCCTATTCTATAATCAGCAAATCCTTTGTTTATATATTCATAGTCGGATAATACAAGGGTTGGGAAAAACTGATTTACATTTACTTCTGTTTGTCCTATTCGTCCATCAACAGAAAAAGTCCAATATGGAGTTGCATTCCAACGGATATGAATGTTTGGAGAAAAGAGAGCACGACTATAATTTGCGCTTAAACTATATTTATATTGGTAATATGACACATCTGAAGAAAAATTAAAAATAAAGTCGGATAACTTATACTCCAGGTTTGTACTTGCATACAACTTAAACATACTGAATCGACTTTTTCCAGAAAGTAAACCAATACTATCTGGAACACCTATAAGATGCGAAGAAAAGTTGTGTAACAAAGCATTGGCTCCTATTTTCCCTGTAAGAATGAAATCACCAAAACGAAAACTTCCCGATACATTATTATTGGTTTCGTAATAATGTTGGTTTATATCTTGTTTAAGTGAATCCATAACCATTTGCTGTGGACGTACGTCCATTATATTTTTCGATTCAAATGAAAACAAACGCTTGCCATATTTACGTATTAACAGAAGATTATCTTTCAGTGTAAACACAGGAAGGTTAGCATTCATATCGTGTGGATTTGTACCACGCTCTATCAGCAGTTGTTTGTTCCAATTTAAGTTTGTTGAAAGTTCATTTTTTAGATATTGGCTATTTGCATTGTTCTCGTATTTCACTTTTGCGAAGAGTTCATTAGTTTTCTCTAAATAATGTTTTTCATTGTTAGTTACTTTGTTGCCTTGTTTCGAAAAGTATTCTGCTGTGCGTTTAGAATTTGCTTCTTGATGGTCGTTAATATAAGAAATCTGAAAACTTACTTGCGATGTTTCATTTATACGCTGCAACATATTTAAGTTCAATGCATGACTTCTGTTGAATAAGGAACGTTCGCCCAATGTGCTTTTTGCAGGAGAAGGCAATGAGATAAAAGGTGATAGCTTACTGTCCAATTCACCATACGTAAAAACTTTATTTGTTTCGTGAATAATATCTTTACCTCTATTGTTAGTTTTATAGGTTATCATTGTTTGCCAATTCTGCTTTAAGCGCATGGCAAAACTTTCAAAGTCCCATAAAACACCATTATTCTTACAGCCTATTCCTCCATTAAATGTTGCTATCCAATGTGCTTTAGCACCTTTCTTCATACGAACATTAATAGCATTTCGTCAGAATAAACAAAGTCATCTAATACACGAATAGGGGTATGATGCTTCATTACTTCCACCGTAGCTACATCGTTTTGAGGCAGCGACTTTGAAGCAACACCATATTTTCCGCCCAACATATCCATTCCTTCTATATAGAAGTTGCTGATGCTTCTTCCCTCGTATGAAATTTGCCCTGTGTTTTTATTAACTTCAAAACCCGGCACACGAGCCAATACATCAGCTAATGTGCGATCGCCAGGTTTTGCATATACGCCAAGAAGATATTTTATTGTATCTCCTTCTATTCTTACAGGTTTTGCTTTCACAGTAATCTCGTCTAATGCTTTTGCATCATCTTCAAGCACGATATGTTGTTCTGGCATATCTGCTATTACCACTATTTGCTTTTTCTTATAGCTCATTGCAGAAATTTGCAGTAAGTCGCCCACTTTTGCTTTAATACTAAATTTACCATCATTTTTGGTATTGCAAAATGTAAGCATTTTCTTTGTTGAAGCATCGATGTTCTTTACAATTGCTGCGGATAACGGACTTCCATTTACGTCAGTTATCACTCCCGTTACTGTTATTTGTGCCTGCAATACTTCGGATAGTAAAGCTAGAATAATAAATATAAAGAGTTTCTTCATAGTATATTATTCTTTAGTTATCATCTATTTCTATTGTTCTGTGATTACCTCCGGTTGGATAGATACCCGGTTTATGCACTTTCTTTAGATATTCCATGCGGTCTATCGGGGCATATTTATAGTTCAGATAATTATAAAAGGTTACGGGTTCAAGGTTTTTATTCTTAATACTGATTGCTTCTATCAACATAAACTTTGGACTATTTGCTTTTAATATCATACCCGGTAATCCACATAGTTTCCAAGGACCTTGACTAATAGGAATTTCTTCTGTGTACCAAACTTCCCAATAGCGACCACGAAAATTAGTAGTGGCTTTTTTACATACCATACCTAAGACCGTAATTGTGGAGTCTTCGTACATTGTCCATTCGGGAATAGTAATATCTTCAACTATTAAATACTTAGAACCAAACACTCTTGAATAAGTTTTTAATACTCCTTCCTCAAAGTTCCGATAAATAATATCATTATCTCCTGTACTAACAGGATATTTTTTTGCATATTCTTCGGGTGTGTCTAAGGCTTTTATTCTTTCATTTGCGATAATAAAGAGAGCCGGGTCGTCATTCGCTAACATCTTATCACTTTGCAGTGCAGGTTGGCTAAAATATTGGCTCACATTCCTACCACAACGGAAGATATAAGTATCCCAGTGCGGTTGTTCTTTTACCGAATAAACTATTTCAAGTTCTGCCGGCTCTATAATGTGGGTTTCTTGTGCGTAACACATTACTGCATTTAGTATAAAGAGCAAAACTATTAAAAAAAATTTAGGTTTCATATTGGTCTTTATATTTAATCATCTATTTCTATTGTATCACAACTTCCACCGCCTGGAAAAACACCAGGTTTATGCACTTTCTTTAGATATTCTATGCGGTCTATCGGGGCATATTTATAGTTCAGATAATTATAAAAGGTTACAGGTTCAAGGTTTTTATTCTTAATACTAATTGCTTCTATCAACATAAACTTTGGGCTATTTGCTTTTAATATCATACCCGGCAATCCACATAGTTTCCAAGGACCTTGACTAATAGGAATTTCTTCTGTGTACCAAACTTCCCAATAGCGACCACGAAAATTTGTTGTAGCTTTCTTACATTCCATACCTAAGACCGTAATTGTGGAGTCTTCGTACATTGTCCATTCGGGAATAGTAATATCTTCAACTATTAAATACTTAGAACCAAACACTCTTGAATAAGTTTTTAATACTCCTTCCTCAAAGTTCCGATAAATAATATCATTATCTCCTGTACTAAGAGGATATTTTTTTGCATATTCGGGTGTGCCTAAAGCTTTTATTCTTTCATTTGAGATAATAAAGAGAGCAGGGTCGTCATTCGCTAACATCTTATCACTTTGCAGTGCAGGTTGGCTAAAATATTGGCTCACATTCCTACCACAACGGAAGATATAAGTATCCCAGTGCGGTTGTTCTTTTACCGAGTAGGTTATTTCTAACTCAGCAGGTTCAATAATATGGGTTTCCTGCGCGTAACAACACTGAACACCAAAAATGAGTATTAAAAAAGATATAATTGATTTCATTTGTTTTAATTTAAAAGTTTATATTACTATCCATACCTATTATCAATATTGCATTAACTAGTATTTATGCTTTTTAATATTTGAAGAGGAAATAGGTACAGCAACAAAAGCATTGTTATGCAGACCGTAATAAGATAATGTTTGAGAGATGGATGCTAAACTTGGAAAAACAGGCGAAGAGAAAAGGACTTTAAAAAGTTCTTTTCTATTAGTATGAATGTCGTTCAGAAATAATATTTTTTTCTACAACATCTATAATATACCCTTTTTCTCATATATTAAGTTAATAACATTGTTTTATTTTTTTCCAAATAGATTCACAATTAGGTTTTTACAAAGATAAGTTCTTTTTTTCTTTTATAGGCAAAAATATTCAAAAAAACATATAAATTAACATATTAAATATTATTAATATAGATACTCCCTATTGTTATTCTCCAACAACCTTTCTAAATCTGAAGCCTTATAGAGTATCTTTCCTGCAAACTGTGTGTAGGGAATAATTCTTTTTCCTTATTTGTTATTTTTAGGGTTGCCTGCTTTTGATTTCTCCGATTTGGTTTGGAGCAATATATGAAATGGCAACAGAAATATACGGGCGCGATGAATCGGTTCCCTGCGTTTAACAGAATGTTTGTTGTGTATTTCGTGGGCGAACGTAGATAATTGGCGGAATGTTCGCACGCATTTCGTGGTTTAACGTGTGTATTTCACGGAATGTTCGTTGTGTATTTCGTGGGCGATGTAGATAATTAGCGGAATGTTCATTGTGTATTTTGTGTGTGATGGGATAATTCACGGAATGTTCGTTGTGTATTTCGTGGTTGAATGTGGACACATTTGTGTGTATTCGTAAAATATTTATGGGTGGACATTACACATTTGTATTGTGTTTGCCACCCATAAAATGTTTGAATGTTGTACATTCGTTTTATATCAATGTGGGTTTTATTTTTTTGCTTTATTTTTTTGCGTTTCGTCTTTTATAATTTCGTTGATGCCGTTAATTATTTTTTCTATTGCCAGACCACTTTTCTCGCTCATCATTTTAATATTGGCACGTGCTGTAATGAGTTTTCCTAACGGTGTTTGAAGCATACGGAACGAAGGTGTAATTTCGGCTAAACGCTTTTTTAAAAAGGGGTGTTGCTTTAACAAATCCTTTAGTTTTGTGTTCTCTGTAATTTCTGTAATCTCTTCGTTTTCTTCGTTCTGTTCGGTTTCGTTGTCTGTTTTGTTGTTTGCAGATGTAGCTTCCATCTCCTTTTGTTCGGTTTTTTCGTCTTTGTTAGCCCATGTAAGTAAAGTTTTACTGCCCTCCAATTCACGAATGTGTGTACAATCTTGCATCACTTCGAGCACACCTCTAAAGTTTCCTTGTGCGTCTCTCACAGCTATATATGTAATGTATAAGAACACACCAGGCTTGTTAATCCAGAACTCAGCCTTATCTTGTTCGCCACTTCTAAGTTTATCTACTACTTCTCTAACAATGTGTGCACTTTTTTTAGGGTGGCAATTCATAACCTCGCGACCTATTACATTCTTGCTTCTGGGGAAGATGCGATGGTCTGTATCTGAATAGAAGCACACTAATTCGTTTTCGTCTACATACGAAATATCGAATGGAAGATGTTGATAAATAAGATTTATTTGTTCCAAAGTAAGCTTTCCAGTAGTTACGTTAAGTTTACTTTCGGGAGCTATGCCGTATCCATATTTAGATAGAAGCGCCTGCAAGTCTTTTGCAAAACCGTTGTTATCGGTTTGTTGCGGAGCAGTTGTTGTAGATTCCTTTTTATGTTCTACGTTAAAGAAAGCGAAGCCAATTTCTTGGTCTCCCTCTTTCATTTCTTCAAATTCGTGTTCGTTTATTAGAGCCATTGATGTGGGGTAGAGAATAACTTCCTCTTTATGCATTAAGTCGCGAGCATAGCTTATAAGTTCTTGTTGTTTAGCAATAAACTCTTCTTCTTTATCTTCTTCGAGCAAAGCAGCCGATTCTCTAATAATGTCGCGCACTAAATCGTCGAACGTCCACATAACAGTTGTTGGTCGTGTAAATCCTTTTTGTTCCAACACAGGGTATAGTTGGTTTTGTTTTCGTTTGTAGTGTATTGGATATTGACTTATTTTATCGTATAGTTCCAACCATTGATTCTTAATCATAGGATATTGAACAAGGTCTTCTACAGCCAGCAACACTTTTCTCATTTCGTCGTTTTCACGATAATAATGCATAATGGGGTGGTTGTCGGGCAGATTTGGTCGCGAATAATCCATAAAGCCATCAAGCAGTTGTAGCGTCTTTGTCATATTCACACGAATACATTCATGGTCGTCCTCTTCTGTCATAGTTTGTTCAATTAGCGCAATATGGTAAGGCTTAATAGTTCCCACCTGTTCGCTAAATTGTTTTCTAGCCTCTTCAAGCGATAGCTTTCCAGTTTCGTAAAGGTCTTCTATTTCGAAGATTTTATCTAACTTATCTTGTTCTATTTTAGGCAAATTAGCCTTCATTTTGTTCTCCATTCTGAATAATTTTTATTGTTACGGTTACAAAGATACTACCTATTTAGAAAAGAACGAGGTAACATTTGTGCTTTTGCTGTTTTAAAATAAGTTAAACAGAATGGCATAGTTATATTTTCTAACTATATAATTCTATAAATTATGCTGTAGCAATTAGTTATTAAAAAATATATATTTAATATAGTATTTTGTATGTTTTTTTATTATAAATCCGTCTTTTTTTTATTATTTTTCCACCATAATCAAAATATATTTTGTATATTTGCAACCCTAAAGAAAATAGGTAAAAGAAAGAGGTAATATATGTCTAAGAAATTCGCCGAACATACTGGATTGAACTTAGTGCGTACCAATAAGGACGTGTTAGAAGCATGGAAGAAAAACGATATCTTCCATAAGAGTATCGACGAGCGCAATGGCGCACCACAATTTATATTCTTTGAGGGACCTCCCTCTGCAAACGGACATCCTGGAATACACCATGTGTTGGCACGTTCTATTAAAGATACCTTCAACAGATACAAAACAATGCAAGGCTTTCAGGTGCATAGAAAGGCAGGTTGGGATACTCACGGACTGCCAGTAGAACTGGGAGTAGAAAAAGAACTGGGCATTACGAAGAAGGATATAGACAACAAAGCGTCTGAAAAATATATTTCGACAGAAGAGTATAACCATAAATGTCGTGAAAATGTAATGAAGTTTACAGCCGAATGGCGTGAACTTACAGAGGAAATGGGATACTTTGTAGACCTTGATAACCCTTACATTACCTACGATAACAAATATATAGAAACACTTTGGTGGCTTTTGAAACAGCTCTACAATAAGGGATTGCTCTATAAAGGCTACACTATTCAGCCCTATTCACCAGGAGCAGGTACAGGACTTTCGAGCCACGAGCTGAATCAACCCGGTTGTTATCGCGATGTAAAAGATACAACTGCCACAGTGCAATTTGCTATTGTGGAAAACGATTGGAATGCTCTCTGTAAAAAACAGGGTATTAAAACCAATTCGTGGGGAACACCATCGTTTATTGCATGGACAACTACGCCTTGGACATTGCCATCTAATGTGGCACTCTGTGTAGGTCCGAAAATTGAATATTTGGTAGTTGAAACCTACAATCCATATACAGCCAATAAGGCAACAGTGGTAGTGGCATCTACCAGACTATCTGCTTACTTTAAGCCAGAAGGCGAAGTGAAAGAGGGAGAAATGCCTGCTTATAAACCCACCGATAAGGTTCTGCCTTACCGTGTAGTGGGAAAGTAATGGGAACCGACCTCGAAGGCGTTCACTACAAACAGCTTATGAAATGGGTTAAACCCGTTGAACGCATAGGAGAACTTGCCCCCGCATTCGTAAACAACTATGCTGAGGCGCATAAAGATAAAGTATTCCAGAGCGAAGACGGCAGAGATACATTCGTAGAAATGGAAAGCGAAGCCTTCAGAATTATACTTGGCGACTACGTTACTACCGAAGATGGTACTGGTATCGTACATATTGCACCTACTTTCGGTGCCGATGACGCCAAAGTAGCGAAAGATGCGAATATTCCAGCACTCTATCTTATCTCGAAAAAGGGCGAAACACGACCAATGGTAGACTTGCAAGGCAAGTATTATACCATTGAAGAGCTCGACAAAAACTTCGTTTCGGCTTGCGTAAACATAGATGCTTACGGCAAACATGCAGGCGATTATGTGAAGAATGCCTACGACCCACGTTTCAACACTAATGGCGTGTGGGATAAAAAAGGTTCAGAAAAAGCAGAAGACCTTAACATTGTGCTTTGTATGGAAATGAAAATGGCTGGCGAAGCCTTCAATATTCAAAAGCATACGCACAACTATCCACACTGCTGGCGTACAGATAAGCCAATTCTTTACTATCCGCTTGATAGCTGGTTCATAAAAGATACGGCTGCAAAAGCACGAATGGTGGAACTTAATAAAACTATTAATTGGCAACCAGAGTCTACTGGTACCGGACGTTTCGGCAACTGGTTGGAAAATCTTAACGATTGGAACTTGAGCCGCTCGCGCTTCTGGGGAACACCATTGCCTATTTGGCGCGACGATAAACGCAATGAAAAATGTATCGGATCAGTAGAAGAACTGTACAACGAAATAGAAATGCAGTTGCTGCAGGCGTTATGAAGAGCAATCCACTGAAAGAACGTGGCTTCATAGTGGGCGATTATAGTAAAGAAAACTACGAACGTATAGATTTGCACCGTCCATACGTAGACGAAATTGTGCTTGCTAACGAGGCAGGAGAGCCAATGAAACGCGAAGACGACCTAATAGACGTATGGTTTGATAGTGGTTCTATGCCTTACGCACAGCTCCATTATCCATTCGAAGGCGAAATAAACAAAGATGGTTTGGCTAAAACAGGACTATCAGAAAGCGAGTATCGCACACAATTGGTACACTCTACATATAGCGGAATACCCGTTCCACCAGCATTCTATCCAGCCGATTTCATTAACGAAGGCGTAGACCAAACACGTGGTTGGTTCTTTACACTGCACGCAATAGCCACAATGGTGTTCGATTCGGTGGCATTTAAGAATGTAATATCAACAGGTCTTGTGCTCGATGCTAAGGGTAATAAGATGAGTAAGCACGTGGGTAACGTTACAAATCCATTCGAAATGATGGAAAAATATGGTGCCGACCCAGTGCGTTTCTATATGATGACCAATAGCGAACCATGGGATAACCTTAAGTTCGACCCCGAAGGAGTAGACGAATGTCGCCGCAAATTCTTCGGCACATTATATAATACGTATAGCTTCTTCGCTCTTTATGCCAACGTAGACAACTATAATGCACCAACAGAAGGCACATTATCGGTATTGTCTGACGATGCAACTGAGATAGACCGCTGGATTATTTCGAAACTTAATTCGCTTATAAAGAAAGTAACAACAGAACTTCAGAACTTCGACCCAACACGTGCTGGACGCTTAATAGACAGTTTTGTGAACGACGATTTAAGTAATTGGTATGTGCGATTGAACCGTAAACGTTTCTGGGGAAAAGAAATGAGCGGCAACAAACGTAGTGCTTACGATGCTCTATACACTTGCCTTATGACAGTGGCAAAGCTACTTGCACCATTTGCTCCTTTCTATTCCGACCAGTTATATCACGACCTTGGTGGAAAGAAAGAGAGTGTACATCTCGATAAATGGCCAGTTGCTGACGAAGCAAATATAGACAACGATCTTGAGGCACGTATGGATATGGCACAGCGCATTACATCTATGGTTTTGGCTTTGCGACGCAAAGTAAACATAAAAGTGCGCCAACCGTTAGCCCAAATTATGATTCCAGCCATAGACAACACACAACGTCAGCACATAACAGCTATGGCAGACCTAATAAAACACGAGGTTAATGTGAAAGAACTTAACTTTGTAGAAGGTCAGGGAATACTTGTGAAGAAAGTGAAATGCAACTTCCGAGTAATGGGAAAGAAGTATGGTAAGCTTATGAAAGACGTTGCTGCAAAGATGAATAGTCTAAATCAGGACGAGATAGCACAGTTTGAACAGAGTGGAAACTATACTTTCGACTTACAAGGAACACCTATCAGCGTAGACGTAGCCGATGTAGAAATAATCTCAGAAGATATGCCAGGCTGGTTGGTAAGCAACGAAGGCAACCTAACAGTAGCACTTGAGGTAGACCTTACCGACGAATTGAAACGAGAAGGAATGGCACGCGAACTTATCAATCGTATTCAAAATCTACGTAAGGAAACAGGTTTCGAAATTACAGACCGTATCATTGTTACCGTATCGCCTAACGAAGAAGCTGCTGCTGCTATCCATTCTTTTGGCGAATTTATAAAGAATCAGGTGTTAGCAAATAGCATTTTGGTAGCCGAAAACAATGGAACAGAAGTAGAATTCGACGACTTTAAACTCAACATACTTGTACAAAAAGCGTAAAAAAGGATTACTGCACGTGGTGGCTGGACGCTCTTCCATCACGCACAGTACACCTTATTATATATTAAGAATAAAGGAAAATGTTCCAAGTAAAACACTATTAAACTAAAAACTATGGAGGAAAAGAAGCGTTATAGCGATGAAGAACTCGAGGAGTTCCGCGCTATTATAAATCAAAAATTAGAGATTGCAAAGTCTGATTATGAGGAAACAATGAAGGTGTTGATGAACAAAAACACTAACGATGTAAATGATACGTCACCCACTTATAAGGCTTTGGAAGAAGGAAGTACTAATCAAACTAAGGAAGAACTCGTACAAATGGCGCAGCGTCAGCAGAAGTTTATACAAGGTTTGCATGCTGCTTTGATACGTATAGATAATAAAACGTACGGTATAGACAGAATTACGGGAGAACTAATTCCTAAAGAACGTCTTCGAATTGTGCCACATGCAACGCTCAGCGTGGCATCGAAGCAAGCCAATAAAGACCATTAAAGGTTCAGATGAGTAATAAAAAGAAATGCACAATAGCAGTAACAACCATTGTATTGCTACTGTTAATTGACCAAATTATAAAGATATGGGTGAAGCTAAATATGAATATTGGCGAAGAAATTGTCATATTCAATTGGTTTCGCATATCGTTTATAGAAAACCGTGGAATGGCTTTCGGAATGGAAATAGGAAGCAAACTCTTCCTAAGTCTGTTCCGAATAGTTGCCGTAGGAGTTTTAACATGGTATATCTATAAGCGTATTAAAGAAGGAGCACGTATAGGTTACATCATAGTACTTAGTATGATATATGCTGGTGCGGCTGGAAATATTTTGGATTCGCTCTTCTATGGCGAAATATTTACCGCATCGCACCCCTATTATACCAACCTTCCAACAGCACATTTAGTGGCGTGGGGCGAAGGCTATGCGTCTGTTTTAATGGGCAATGTGGTGGATATGTTTTCGTTTCCACTATTTCACGGCACCTTTCCTGAATGGCTTCCAATATGGGGCGGAGAAGATTTTACTTTCTTTTCTGCTATCTTTAATTTTGCCGATGCATGTATATCGGTGGGCGTAGTTGTGCTTTTTCTTTTCTATCGTAACGACTTTAACAGCACAAATACTACACCGTCAGCAACAAAAACAACAGAGAATATTGCTGAAAACACTGTAAATGCACAAAAAACCAACGAAGAATAAACAACAATAATGTATACACAGAAACACAACAAATTGCTATATGCGTGGGCAAAAATATGTATTTTGCTTGCGTTTGTGTTGGTTTCGTGTAAACCTACCGTACCTTCCACTTATATTCAGCCTGGAGAAATGGAAGATTTGTTGTACGATTACCACGTAGCAATGTCTGTGGCAGCAGTAAAAAATGCTACTCCAGAACAACAAGAGGCATACAAACTGGCTGTGTTTAAACGCTATGGAATAGACGAAACTGAGTTTGAAAATTCGTTGAAATACTATTTGCGACATACCGAACGACTAAAGAAGATATACGAAAATATAGACGAACGACTGAAAGGAGGCACAAGCACAAGGCGTATCGGCATCCGACTTCAGTCAGTATGGCGATGAATCGCTCAAAGGCGATACTACAAATGTGTGGAATAGGGCAAAAGCGGTGATACTAACACCACAATCGCCTTACAACTACCATTATTTTGAAGTGAAAACAGATACTACTTTCCATAAAGGCGACCAGCTAACGCTCGAATTCGACCCTCTTTTCATAGTGCAAGATGGTACGCGAGAGGGTGTAGCAGTGTTCACTGTAACCTTTGGAAACGATAGTATAGCAACCGAAACTGCACGCTTCTTTAGCGAAGGACACCAGTCTGTTCCTATCCAAGACACTGCTCATTCTGGTATAAAACGGGTGCGTGGCTACTTCTATATGCCACAACCACACGACAATTCCACTACATTCCGTCTCTTAGCCATCACCAATATCAAGCTAATTCGTATGCACGAACAGAAGCAAACTACTGTTGCGCCTGCCGATTCTACCAATAATACTTACCCAATACGTAATGTTGGAGGCGAACCAGTGCAGAAAAAACAAGGCGAAAAAATATCAGATGCCAACCTACAGATGGTTGCCGACGATAATGCTGTGCAGGAAGCAATGCGCAAAAGAGGCATTCCAAAGCCAGCTACACGATGAGACGAATAGCCGTTAATACAGTAATTTACAACAACAAATGTATAGAACCTGCTGTAATAGAACTGGTTGGCGATAGGGTAGAGCACTTCTTCCAACTCAAAGAAGAAATTTCTATGACAGAATGGATAGGAGGAGAAGTGGTTTTACAAGTGCATTGCGGAAAGCTCAGAGCCTATAAAGACGGGCAGATGCTTAGCGAAAGTCAGTCGCTTTAGAGCATTTAGGTTTTGGAGCAGCACTATAAGGAGAATATTTATAGAGAGAATAGTGTTCCCATAGATACTATCTTCTATAGAAGCTAAAAGGTTCTCTTGGTGTCCTTAGAGCCTTTAAACGAAACAAAAGAACATTAAAAACAATATAAAGCAAATGCAATTATTCGTTAGTTTATTGCTTGCAACACTCTCATTTGCCTCTCCTGTGCACATACATGTACAGCTTGCGGGCAACTTTGGAGAGCCTCGTCCCAACCATTTTCATGGTGGAATAGATATAAAAACCGAACGTGGAGTAAACTTTGGAGTCTATTCCATTGCCAATGGATACGTTTCTCGTGCCATAGTAGGTGAGTATGGTTTTGGACGCGCACTGGTAATAGCACACCCTAATGGCTATTCCAGTTTTTATGTACACCTTAATCGTTTTGCACCACAGATACAAGCTGCTGTAGAACGATGGCAATACACACACCATAGCTATAATGGCGATATTCATTTTCAGCCTGGTGAAATACCAGTAGGTAAGGGACAGTTTGTTGCTCTTAGTGGAAATACAGGAGCATCGCAAGGTCCGCATCTCCATTTAGAGATGCACCAAACAGCCACTGGAAACCTTATGGACCCACTGAACTGGCTTTCTCATATAGTACCAGATACCAAAGCACCCACCGCCTACTCGTTTAAAAGCTATCCACAGGCAGGTCAGGGTGTTTTTCAAAATATACAAGAAAGTAGAATTTACTCCTTTGGTAATACCCGATACCGTGCTTGGGGCAAAGTAGGATTCGGCACATGGGCTTACGACCACATGGATAGCGTGTACAACAACTATGGTGTACGCCACACGGAACTATATTGCGATGGTAAGCTAATCTACAAAAGCGATGTAAACAACATACCACAACAATGCAACAGAATGATTAATGTGTGGGGCGATTACGAGCATTTCGCCAGTCATCGCATCTGGTATCTTAAGTCGTTTCGTGAGCCTGGCAACCGTCTTCCCTTCATAACGACTAATGCTACAGGGGGTATTGTAAATTTCAATCAGCCTCGCGAGTACCATTTACAATATGTTTTCAGCGACTATTATGGCAATAAAACCGTGAAAGACATATATGTTCAGGGCACACCACAAGCCATTCCGCCTGCACAACCCATTGGTGGTGCTAACGCTTTGCTGGTAAATCGCAACAACAATGTGGCTTTCGCAGCAGCTCTGTTACATGTAAAAGGTTCGCTATTGGCACGCAACTGTTTGCTACAACCACAGCAAACAACTCTTGCAAATGCCCTTTCGGCAGGCTATCGCTTTGCTCCTTTGTCGCTTCCTCTACTTGCTTACACTCCTTTAAAGATAAAAATGACCGCACCAATAGGCAATACTTCTAAACTATATATGGCTGCTATAGCACGTGGAAGTGGTGCTGGCGCTCCACCAATGTACTGTGGGGGAAGCTATAAAGATGGTTGGCTACAAGGAAACATACGCGATTTGGGACTGGTATACTATGTTGCACACGACAACACACCGCCAACCATTAGACAAACATCGGGTAATCCGGCATCATTAACGTTCCATTTGTCTGATACAGGTACTGGCGTAAAGAGCTACGAAGCCTATATCGACAACAAATTTGTGTTGTTTGAGCAAGGTAAAGACCGGTCTAACATTTTCTGCGACCTACGCAAAACGCCTATCCCGGCTACGAAAACGCAACACACATTGCGCATAGTTGCAACCGATAGACGCCAAAATGTGGCTACCTATACCACAAAAATAACCTATTAAATTCCAATATATATAATGTGAAACTCTAATTTTTTAAACCTATATGATTATGAAAAAACTAATTTTAGGCGTACTTGCGCTCTGCTCTTACCTTTCTGCAGAGGCTTGTACCAACTTTATTGCAACGCGAGGAGCAACTACCGATGGCTCTGTTTTCGTTACTTACAGTGCCGACGACTATGGTATGTTTGCCAGTCTTTGCCACTATCCTGCAGGAAAACACCCAAAAGGCGCAAAGAGAGAAATAGTTGATTATGACTCTGGAGAACGTCATGGCTTCATAGACGAGGCTCCAGAAACCTATAATGTAATAGGAAACATCAACGAATACCAGGTAAGTATTGGCGAAACAACCTACGGCGGACGTAAGGAAATGGTAGATAATACGGGTATTATAGACTATGGTTCGCTTATGTATCTGGGTTTACAACGCTCTAAAACTGCTCGCGAAGCCATTAAAGTAATGACCGATTTGGTTGAAAAATATGGCTATCAGTCAAGTGGAGAAAGCTTTACTATTGCCGATCCGAACGAAGTTTGGATTCTCGAAATGATGGGTTGCGGTGGCGATAAAAAGCAAAAAGTGGTATGGGTTGCCGTTCGTATACCCGATGGAATGATATCTGGACACGCTAATCAGGCACGTATCGGACAGTTCTCTACCTATAATACCGATGTAATAACATCTAAAAATTGCATTAAATTCGCTCGCGAGAAGGGCTGGTTTAATGGAAAAGACAAAGACTTTAACTGGAAAATGGTTTATGCAGCACCCGATTTCGGTGGTCGTCGCTACTGCGATGCACGTGTGTGGAGCTTCTTTAACCACTTTAAAGATATGTCTGAATACTTGCCTTGGGCACTTGGTAAAGATAAAAATGCTAAAGATATGCCTCTTTGGATAGCTCCAGACCGTAAGCTAAGCCTTGCCGATATGGAGATGAGTATGCGCGACCACTACGAAGGAACTGCCTTAAGCACACTTAACGACTGCGGTCAGGGCGATTGGGAAATGCCTTATCGTCCTACACCACTTACGTTCGACTACAACGGAAAGAAGTATTTTACAGAGCGTCCTGCATCTACTCAGCAGAGTGCATTCTCATACGTGTGCCAATTGCGCTCTTGGTTGCCTCGCGAAATAGGCGGTATCATCTGGTTTGCTAACGACGATGGCAACATGGCAGCATACGTTCCAATATACTGTAGTAACGTTGATCGTGCCGAATGCTTTAATACTCCAGGAGCCGATGCTGTTACTTTCTCCGACAAAAACGCTTTCTGGGTATGCAATTGGGTAGCAAATATGGTTTATCCACGCTACTCTCAGATGTTCCCAGCACTGAAAGCTGTTCGCGAAAGTTGGAAAAGGGCTATGCTGCTAACCAAAATGCAGTGGAAACAAAGGCACAAGAACTCTATAAAACCGATAAGGATGCAGCTGTTAAGTATCTAAACGACTACTCAATAGCTAAGAGTAACGAAATGCTTAACGAGTGGAAACAACTTGCAACTTACCTTATTGTGAAGTTTAATGATATGGCGGTGAAACCAGAAAAGGACGGTAAGTTCGAACGTACTGCCACTGGTTGGGGTGCACGTCCAGCTCGTCCGGGTATGAGCGAGGCTGCTAAGAAGGCTATTATAGAGCAAACTGGCGATAAGTTTGAGGTTCCAGCAGAATAAAATAATATTTTTTTATTTACAAAGAGAGCAGTTCCAAAGTAGCATTTGGACTGCTCTTTTTTGTCTCCTTTGGGGGTATCATTTCATCGAATCTGTATATTCATTTCATTGTATACGCATATTCGTTCGTCATTTTTTTGGTGTTTACGAATATGCGGACACGATAAATCTGCCCCTACGGCTGCTAACGGTCTGCTAATAATGCTGCTAACAAATTGGAATAATGTGGCAAATATGCTGTGAGATATTCACATTCAACTACGAAATGCGTTGCTACCGATTTGCAACAACGTAACATTCAAAAAACAAAAACCATACTTTTGCAACGCAAAAACCCCCTTTTTGCACGCCAAAAACCATACTTTTACACGCCAAAAACCATACTTTTGTTCTGTGAATATGTAACATACACAGAATGAACACGTTGCGAACATTCCGTGAAATATCTACGTTCGCCCACGAAACACCCCACGAATACCCTATAAAATATCCACATCCAACCACAAAATGCACCACGTACACACCGCCAGGCGTAGGGGCCGATTCATCGTGCCCGTATCCTAGCATAACCAAAAACGTGTATATTCGTTATCAAGTACGCATATCCACATTATTAAATATATAACATTCATTTCACCACACACGCATTTCCGTCCCCCATTACGTGGGTATTTACGGATATGCGGGCACGATAAATCGGCCCCTACGGCTGCTTGTGGGCTGCTAACAAGGCAATGAACATTCCGTAGAAAATTTACGCTTACCCACGAAATGGGTTGTGAATGTATTCTTATATCGTCTTCTTCCTATTGTTATATTATTTGTTCGGTGCTAATTGGGCATTGCTTTGCGAGTGGTTAAATGTCTATTTTGCTTTGTTTTTGGGCTCAACATCGCTATATTCTACCTTTATGTGGAACAGCGGAGTAATGTTAATGCACTGCTGTTCTAAGTCTTCTTCTATGTAGTATTTGCCACCCGGAAGTAGTTTGACTTGTGTTTCGTACGATAAAAATTCGTCTTCGCCATACGATCTTCCCTTTTTATTTGCTATTACTCTAAGCTTAAGCTGGTGTGCTCCCGGTGATATGAGGCACTTTTTGTATATCCAATGGATTATGCCTTTGCCATTTGGCACACCGTCTATGGCATCTACTACAATTCGTTTTGGCTGAATAGCCGACCTGTTTTTCTTAAAAATCAGTGTTACTACATTGGTATTTTTGTTCAGCCAACGCCTTGTTTCTCGGAAATATCGTAGGAAAAAGATGATTCCAACTAACTGTTCGGCTGCAAAAAGAGTTGGAAATCCATACCGAATAATCATACTATTGGAGAACGAAGATAGTAAGGACGACAATCCGGTTAGTGTATAAAGGGAGATGAAAACGCCTGTAAAAATGTTTGCTTTCGCTTTATTGGATTGATGAGAAAGCTTTGCTTCGAAATAGATGGCTATAAAAATAGCATATATCAATCCAGATAAAACAATTATATATATTATTATTGTGTAGTTAAAACCCATACTATTATTATTTCTTTAAGCCTGCGAACGAAGGTTTAATGCCTGTTGTGGTTCGCCTTTTTCTATGTTAGGGGTGGTGAAAGCGGTGAGTATCAGGCAGAACCAAGCATTTATACGAGGTGTTTAAAGGTAGGCAAGAGCGCACGCTAAATGGGCAACAGTTTTGCAAAATAGCGTTGCTTTGATACCTAAATGCAAACTTACACAAAATATTTGGATAAAAAAAGATATATGTAAACAACTTGTTTGTGTTTTAATGGTATTCTTTCTACATAGTTTTTTGTTTGCCGTTATGTGGCTTAAAAGGCATTCTATCTTTCTTAAATCATCTGTTTATTCTATAGTTTTTAGGAAAGATAGAACCATATAGCCTTTATTCTACGTTATTTTTCGGCAACTTTATTTTTTCCAGAACAAGCTTGTTATGTCTTCCATTTGGTTGTTTTCCACAATTTTATACATACGTTGGTTGGTGCGTCGGCTATCTAATCCGCCCAGATGGCGTATGTATGGTCCCACCTTAATGTAGTCGAAATGAGGCAATTGAATATCCGTTGCCAGTGTGGTACGCCCTGTATACCAGCCCACTTTTATATTTTTGTGGTGCGTTTTTATGTAAATAGCCAGTTGGTTGATAGCCTCTGGTTCGCTATCGCCCCCCATAAAGCCAATGCAAGTAATGCGTTCGCCATCTTCTTTCAGCATTTTCTCTATAGCATCTGGTGTTAATGGCGTGCCCACATCGGTCCAAAGGAAAGTGCTATGGCACCCCGGACATCTACAAGGACAGTTAGAAAGATTGATAGCCAACGTAACTTCGTTGGGAAATTCTTGGAAAACAATATCAGAATTTACGTATTTAAGCATTACAAATTTGGTGTTAAAACTGTGTGCACACTGCTCAACGCAGTATGCACACCCTATAAACGAAAATATAAATTAATTGGGTTTACAGAAACAGCGTATACCCAATGCCCTCACTCTTGAGGGCTAAACCGTATATTTTTCTTTTGTAGCGTAGTATCGTTTGCCAGCTTCTACCTGTCGAGCAGCCGAGAAATTGCTTACACGTTTCATATAACCGATGACTCGTGTTAGGTAATCTACGTTTGTAGAATGGCAGTGTGGGCACTCTTTAAGGTTGCGTTTGTCTATGTGTCCGCACTCGTTGCACACCGTGTTTGGTATATTGAATGTGAAATAGTTACACCCTTCTTCTGCAGCAACCCTCATAAGCTGTCGGTATTGTGGTTGCGATAGATGTTCGTCGAGGTTCATGTGCAATGCCGAACCACCAGTAAGATGTTCTATGTAGGGTGCTCCGTGCAAGCGGAACTTATCTAAAATGGTTAGCGAATTGTCTTCTACACGATAGAAATAGCTATTATAGCAGTCGCGAGGAACGAAATATCCATCGGCTTTGTCCCACTTTGCGTGCTTCACACCTACGTTTTCGGCAGGTATCATCTCGCAGTTGAACATAGCTTCCTTAGTGCGATATTGTTTGTTATAGGCTTCAATCAGTCCTAAAATACTCTGTACATATTCTTTATAATCGTCGTTTGGCGTAATATCCAACCCCATAAACTCAGCCGATTCTACCAATCCGTTAATACCAATGGTTAGATATTGTCGGTCTATGTTTATGTATCCAGCATCGAATAGTGGCAACATGTGTTGTCGTAACAGGTCTTTCAGGTTTTCGTTATATGCCAATTGCACTTTGTGGCATAGGTCTATAATGTGCGAAAGGAACTCTTTGTAGTCTATTTCCTTATTTACAGCGTATTGCACACATCTATTTAGATTTATGGTGAGTACACTTTTTGATCCTGTAGATACGCCACCTGCACCCAAAGTATATGAGAAACCGTTGTCTTGAATCTCGTTTCTTAGACGGCAACACGAGCTTAACGAGTCGGCATTGTCGCTCATATATGTAAAGAAGCTGTGTCCTTCGGCATACATTTGTGCGGCAAAGTCAGCCCATTCGGTATCGCGACATTCGCCATTTTCAGATAGAAGCGCCATTGTTTCCACAGGGAATGTTAGCACAGCCTTAGTTCTTTCTTGGTTAAACCACCTCATAAAGCGTTTCTGTAACCACGAAACACCTTCCCAATCGGGTTGCGAACCATCTGGGAAATAGAAGTTTTCGAAGAGCGATTTAAAGTAGAATTTATCGTAATAAGATATGTTCCAGAACACAGCCTGATAGTTTCGGGCACCAGTTGGCTGGTTTAGCGAGTATACAATCTGCTCAAAAAAGTCGGTAATAATCTTGTCTATGGTGCGTTGTTTCAGACTTAAATCTACCACTTTATCGGCATGTTGCCAATAGTCTTTACCATATTCTTTCTGTATAAAGTAGTTCATATACATCAAGAATTCGGGTGTTGCGCATGCACCAGCCAGCATACTCGAAACCATAAACACCATATTTATGAATCCGCCACAGAAGCTTTTAAGGTTGGTAGGGGCGGTAGAGTTACCTCCAATCGATGTAGTTCCACCGATAAGCCATGGATACATAGTGATAGAAGCACAGTAGTTGGCAAGGTTTGTCTCGTCGTTCTTATATATAAAGTGGTGTGTTAGCAAGTGTAAATACTCGTCAGAGAGTTCCTTTCCGTACATTTTTTTAATGCGGTCGGTAAGCAAACGGCGGTTCAATCTAATGAAACCTTGCTTTGGAAGCTCGCCTATTAGGGTGGCAATGTTCTTGTTTTCCACGTTAGCATTGGCATCAAACTTAGAGCCAGTGGCAGCATTCTCTGCATGACAATAGTCTGTTAGGAAGCGCATTTTCTCTAAAACCTCCCTATCTTCGGTGTGTTGGTGTCTATAAACTATAAAACTTTTTGCTACATTATAGTATCCTTCCTTCATTAAAGCCTCTTCTACTTGATTCTGAATGTCCTCAACTTTAATGTCGTCGTGTATTTTTATGTTCGCTAAAACCTTTGAAACAGTACCAAGATCGGTAGGTTCGCCAACACTGTCGAATGCTTTTATAACGGCATTCATAATCTTGTCGAGTGAGAAACGGTCCTTTGAGCCGTCGCGTTTTGTAATTGTGAAATTCTTCATTTTACCTTTTCAGTATGTCTTTATATATTTTTATGTTATTGATTGAGTTGTTTTTGTTGTTCCTGTTGGTTACCTTAATGGTTGTTTTGGAAAACTTTTCTCGATGCAAAGATAGGGAAAAGAAAATGAATAAAGAGTATTTTTAAGAATAAAAAATTACTGTCTATTTAACCATATATGTGTAATTTTATTTATAATACTCTGATTATTAAGTATATATAAAATGGCTTTAAAGATACAGTTTTTAGCTTATTTAGAATAAAAAAAGAAAATGTTTTGCTTCTTAAAAAGATATATAAGTTTTCTGTTTTGGAAAACTTTTGAGAATACAAGATGGTAAAAGTTGTCTGAAAAGATATACTTTTTTGTGTTCTGTTTGTATGTTTGTTTCTCTAAAAAATGGTGTTTTTAGTGTTCTGCGAATGCCTCAAACATTTGCAAAAAACAATGTTTTTGCAAAGTGTATATCCTCTAAAACAAGATATTTGCTATGGAAAATAGTTTTTTAAAAGTTGTTAAGTGCACCTACAAAATATCTATTTTGCTAAGAATTGCTTTAGCTTTTCCAGTTCTTCGGTAGCCACTTTACGTCCATGTTCGTAGGTTTCTTGCATTTTTTTAGGGTTGTGCGATGTGTGTCCAATGGTAAGTTTAATTTGCGGTTGAAGCACAAAAACGTTGCCTTTTCGCTCTTCTTGTAACACCAAGTCTACCTCTTTATTATACATAATGTGTCGTTCTGCCAGTGCTTTCAGCATTTTTGGGTGTCGGTGTAGCTGCAAATGCATCAACGGCATTAGCTTATTGGGTTGCTTTCGGTATCCTTTTGGTTGCGTTAGCACCACAACGTTGCGTTGATATCCTTGTTTTTGGAAAAAGGCAAGCGGAATAGAGTCTGCTACACCCCCATCTAACAGGCGTTGTCCGTTAAGTTTCACAATGTTAGAAACCAGTGGCATTGATGCCGAAGCCCGCACAAACTCCAACTCTTCATAGTCTAACGTGTTAAGTTGGCGGTACACTGCCTTTCCCGATCCCACGTTTGTAGCCACTGCCCAGAACTCCATTGGATTGTTACGGAAGGTTTCGAAGTCTACAATATCCAGCTTATTTGGTATGAAATGGTAGGCGTATTCGGCTCCAAAGTAGTCGCCTGTGGTAAGCAACGACCACAACGAGGCATATTTCCAGTTGTTTGCGAAGCGTTTACTGTATCGTATTACGCGTCCAATTTGTCCCGATTTGTAGTTGCAACCAAAGGCAGCGCCTGCCGAAACTCCTATGGCACCGTTAAACTTAATATTGTTTTCCATTAGCACATCTATAACGCCAGCTGTGAATAAGCCTCGCATTGCGCCTCCTTCCAATACCAATCCTGTTTTCATAACATATATTTAGTTTTATAGCACACCATTTTTTGTGTTGCAATCTATCGTTTTAGTGCCTTCTTTATAATCTGTGCTGCAATGGGAGCAGCTACATCTGCACCGAAACCAGCGTTCTCAATGAACACTGCTATGGCTATTTTTGGGTTGTTCATTGGTGCAAAAGCAATAAACGCCGAGTGGTCTTTGCCTTGATTTTCCACCGTTCCGGTTTTTCCACAAATGGTATATTCTTTTGTATTTATATCGCGTGCGGTTCCCCATGCTACGGCATTGCGCATTCCATCTATCACTGGTGGATAGGCATTAGGGCTTACTAGCGTAAGTCTACGCTCTGTAAAGCGTTTCGGTAGTGGGTGTTCTGCGGTGTTGGCGTGTATGTGTGGTGTGTAAAAATAGCCACGATTGGCAATGGTAGCAGCTAAATTGCATAGTTGTAGGGGGGTTACTGTTATGTCGCCTTGCCCCATTCCTGTCCAAATAATGGTGAGCGGACGCCAGCCTATGCGATATCGGCGAGCCAAATAAGCCGAATTGGGCACCAATCCACCCATTTCTCCAGGTATGTCGATGCCGAGCGGACCGCCTAATCCCATACTCGTCATATAGCTATACCACTTGTCTATGGCTGCCGAATAGGTGCCATATTTTGCTTTATTGCCTATCATGTTCTCAAAAGACTTTAGAAAATAGGTGTTACACGAACTGGCAATAGCAGCTCTAAGCATAAGTGGCGAACTGTGTTTGTGGCATTTCACTTTTATGTTTTCTTCGCGAAAAGCCCCATAGCAAGCCATTTTGGTTTCGGGTTTTAGTGTACCTTCCGATAAGAAAGTGAGTGCTTGTGCTGTTTTAAAGGTAGACCCCGGTGCGTAAGCTGTGGCAATAGCCAAGTTGGTATTAGGACCTTCGGGCGAGTTTGTTGCCAAACATATCACCTCTCCAGTAGTCGGTCGAATGGCAACAATGCTTCCTTTGCGTCCTTTCAACAGTTCGTTTGCCAGTTGCTGAAGGTCGGGTAGCAACGTTGTTGTGGGTTCGCTGGCAGCCTTTGTGGTGGTTTTCTTTTCGTCGGTATCCGTTTTCTTTTCTGTTGGAGTGTTTTTTTTGGTTGTTTTTTTGGTTGTTTTTGTTTTGTCGGGATACAGTCGTTCCATTTCACCGTGGTATTCTTGTGCTATGACTGTGGCTGTTGCGAGCATACAAAGTATGCTTATAATATATCTCTTCATATTTTTTTAATCGGATTTAGATGTGCAAAGGTAGTTAAAAGATTATATTTACGATGTAACTGGTGGGGGCGAATTGACGTTTTTTACTTTATTTTACGAGAACAATACATGCCATATTGTTTCAGCAACACATAGTGTTACGAACCCCAAAACCAATTGTTTTTGTTGACGAAACGGGCGCAATGAATTGATAAAAATACCTTGCGGAGTGTTCGTTTCCATACATTTGCGCAATGAACAAACGGTGTGGTTTCGGGTGGTGTATATTCTCTAATTTCAAAAAGGGGTTTTTTGCAATGTAAAAGTATAGTTTTTGCGCTGCAAAAGTATGGTTTTTGAACGCCAAAAACCATACTTTTGTAATACAGAAAAATGGACTTTCGTAAGGCGTTGTCTATTAGATGGTTATGAACTGCGGTATGCTTCGGTTACAACTGGTATATGTTTCGTACATTATTATATGGTGTAAATGCCACCGCACTCGGTAGTTTGTTGTATGCTTGTTGGCATTTTGCACGCCTTTCGCCTTTGTTGTATATGGTAATATCTTTATTATGAGGTTTATAAACTGTGTTTATGGCGGAACAAAATAAACCAACTTTAATAACCAATTAGGCAAAAACCACGTATTAATAAATAATAAACACATTGTGAAAAGAAAGTTATGAAAAGTTTTTGTACTTTAAATTAATTTGCATATCTTTGCGAAATGAAACTAAATATTCGTATGTAGAGAGAGTATAACAAACAATATATAGAAATGGAGGTGTAGTTCTGGCTGCTTATGCGCCACATTGCAATGCTGTTGTTTTGTGGAAGGTGTAATGCTAAAACAAATTTTTATGTTTGCCTAAATGCCGTTTATGGCAACAAAAAGAGAATTTTGTGGCACACTAATAAGCGCACGAACACGGTTAAAATTACCACTTACTTTCTGTAATACAACCAACAAAGAAGCTCAATTACACAAAAACAATATAAACAAAACGTAAAATGAAAAAACTATTAGTATTAGTATGTGCTGCCATAGTAAGTATTTCTGCTTCAGCACAAAAGGGAGATAAGGAAATAGGTGTAAACCTTTCGTATGGTACAAAAGTAAAAAATATAGGCTTAGGAGTAAAAGGTCAGTACTATTTAACCAACCGTTTGCGTGGTGAAGCATCTATAGATTACTTTTTAAAGAAGGACAATGTATCTATGTGGAATATAAATGCAAACCTCCATTACCTGTTTGATGTTGCTCCAAAACTACAGGTTTATCCTGTTGTGGGGGTAGGTTATACAAAGTGGAATGTGCAATTTATACTGTTAGAAGGCAAGAAGAAGTCGGCATCAGAAGACAGATTTGCGGTTAATCTTGGGTGTGGTATACAGCGTCAGCTTATCGGTAGGATTAATGTGAATGCAGAATTGAAATATCAAATTATAGATGATTACAACCAATTGGTGCCAAGTGTGGGACTGACATATAGATTATAAAGTTCTTTATAGAGGTTGTTAAACCGTAGGTTTGCCTCTATTATGATAAGAAAGGTGTGGCTGAAGCATTTGCTTTCCACACCTTTTATAGTTTAAACCTAAAAACTGTTAGAACAAATATATACTTTGTTTTGTTGCAGGATATGTTATGTTGCGTATAAACAAAGTATAACGAGCTATAATAAACGGCAAACGACGAACAAAAGAGGGGGAGGAGAATATAGCATTAACAAGGTGTGGCGGTTGTTTTTGTGGGTTTATGCACACTGTAAAACTGTAGTTTCGGCTTTGTTAGCTTGTTTTTTGCTATAAAAAAAACTCCTACCTGTCTTATAAAAAGACAAAGTAGGAGTTCAGAAAATATATGGCATTTATAAGTTTTTCTATATTTTAGCGCATTGTGAGCATAACAACGCTGCTGCCAAAACAACCGTAAGGTTGTTCTGTAGTATATATATTGTAGTAGTTTCTACTGTTTATACTTCTCTACACCCAGCTTATACATATCGTTACCTTCGTGGTCTATGGCAACAATAACGGGCAATTCTTCTACCCGAAGACGGCGTATAGCCTCTGTTCCAAGCTCATCGAAGGCAATAACTTCTGCCTCTTTAACAGCCTTTGCCATAAGTGCGGCTGCGCCACCAATGGCAGCAAAGTAGACTCCGGTATATTTTTTAAGTGCATCGATAACCTCTTCAGATCGCGAGCCCTTACCAATCATAACACGAAGCCCCTGTTGAATGAGTCGTGGAGAGTAGGCATCCATACGTCCTCCAGTGGTTGGTCCCACCGAACCAATGGGTTGTCCAGGCTTAGCAGGGCACGGACCAGCATAGTAAACAGCCTGTCCTTCAAAGTTAAAAGGCATAGGTTCGCCCGCATCAAGCATTTCGCACAACCGTTTGTGCGCCGCATCGCGTGCCGTATATATAGTTCCTGATATATAAACCATATCGCCAGCATGGAGCGATTTTATGGTTTCATCGGTGAATGGAGCCGATATTATTCGTTTTTCTTCCATATTTTGTTTTCTTGTATTTAGGGTATTGTGTAAGAAACGCCACCTCTATTTAACTCTGTACGAATGTTTTTCAGAGAGCGTTTGTAGTGTTTAGAGAGAGCCTTCTGCATGGCGTGTAGCATGGCAACCAATGTTTACCGATACAGGCAAGCCAGCAATGTGCGTGGCATTGGTGAGAATGCTTACTTGTAGGGCGGTAGTTGTGCCACCAAAACCACATGGACCGATGCCAAGTTTGTTAATTTCGTCTAACAATTCCTTCTCTAATTTAGCCACATGGGGCATTTCGCTAACACTGCCAACCGGTCGGAGCAATGCTTTTTTGCTTAAATAGGCAGCTCGTTCCATAGTTCCACCAATGCCAATGCCTACAATAATAGGTGGACAAGGGTTGCCACCGGCATGGAAATAGTGTCTATAACAAACTGTTTAATGCCTTTTATGCCTGCACTTGGCGTCAGCATCTTCAGTCCACTCTTGTTTTCGCTACCAAAACCCTTAGGTGCTACGGTAATATGGAACTCGTTTCCCGGCACAATATTGTAGTGAATAATGGCAGGAGTGTTGTCTGTTGTGTTCACACGGTCTATTGGATCCTTCACAACCGACTTGCGAAGGTAGCCTTTAGAGTAGCCTTGTCGTACCCCTTGGTTTATGGCGTCTTCTATAAAACCACCTGTAATGTGGCAATCTTGCCCCATTGTAACAAACACAACGGTCATTCCTGTGTCCTGACACATAGGTACACGCTCGGTTTTAGCTATATCGGCGTTTTTCACAATCGTACCTATTATCTGGCTTGCTAAGGGCGATTTCTCTTGTTTTTGGCATATTGCGAGCTTGTTATATATATCGTCTGCAAGCACGTAACATGCTTCTATACAAAGCTTTTCTACCAGCTCTGTAATCTTAGATGCTTCTATTTCTCTCATTCTTATACTTGTCTTGTAAGGAAATACTGTGTATTTCTGTTCTCAATGTTCTCGTAATTCGTATCAACAATGCCTATTAGGCAATGCGTTTTGCTATCGGGGTCGTACATAAACTCCTTAACGAAAGCAAAATTCTGTATGTCTTTGGTATTATTTACCTGCAAACGCGGACCTCCACACTCTACTATGCGTTCGCCAACGGTAATGTGTTCTTCGTCGTAATATGCTACTGGTAGGTGCATTTCTATAATTTTGCGCACCTTTTGTTCGAGTTCCTCTATGCTAAAGTCCTCGTGTTTGTAGAATTTAAGCACGAAACCGTTACGTATATCAGAGAAATAATAATGGTCGGAAGATATGTTATAGTCCTCTTCAAGTATGTAACGGGTAATCTCTTCTGCCGTATGTGCCATCTTACGATACTTCAACGACTCGTGCACAATCTCGTAAATGCTTTCTGGAAGTGGTCCAAACATTGTGGGACGAGCCACAATAATTTCTTCGCCAATGCCCACAATCAAATCGGCATTGCGCCCTAAAGCCTTGCGTAAAAGGTTGAAATGTTCAACAATAACTCGCTTTTTGTGTTCCAACAATGTCTTAACAAATTCGGCAATCTCCCACATTTGCATAAAGCCAGTAAGGAAACGAATGTCCAAATGGAACGATGAAGCCTCTTTTATTTCGCCTAATGCAATGGATTCTCGCATAGAAAGAATCTTGCGAGGGTTAATTATGTCGTCGTCGTTGGTGAGTTCCAAACCAGGAAACATACCTTTTATGAGCGAAGATTTGCCAGAACCAGCATCGCCTACAATACCAATGAGACGGTCGGTATATAGAAGGTGGCGTTGAGAAATGTGGTCGCCGAGGAATATAAGACGCTCTTTGCCACGTGGAGCAAAGTATTGTGTTGAGATAAGATATTGCTGAAGTGGATTTATCATTGCCTTTTTTGTTGTGGAGTTTATTGCTAATAATGCTCTTTAAACCAATGTAATAGGACTTAGAAAATATCTGTTCTAATTATAAAAAATGGAGTTCGGTTTTCTCTATATTGCCATAATGAGGGCAGAAAGCATTAATTTTTGCAGTAGAAAAAAACGAGTCGGCACACCCTATAATATAGTTTTTGTGCCAACTCGTTTGTTTTTATTTTATAATTCGAAGCTCATCTTCATCAAAGGCGTATGCTGTTGTGCACCATAAACATCGGTTTCGCCTAATGAACCAGATGGAATAGGACGAACAATGGTTACTTTTATTGCCTTTGCAGGGTCGAAGTGTATAATGTTTATTATGTCTTCTGGCTTGATATGGTATAGGTTGCAGAACATTGTTTCGTTGAAAATATTTGCTGCTTTCACCTTGTTGTACATATCAAAGTCTTTAAAAATGACATCGAATGTAAGTTCGAAAGGACCCGAATTCTTACTACGAATCACCGAAGCCACGTCTATTAATTTATATTGTGCCATGTTTTTATCTTCTTAAACTGTTTGTTACTTGCATTCTCCTCTGTCGAAATTGACGTATGTAATAGGGAAGAGACTTGTTGGATCGTCTACTTCTAAGAGGTGATAGATATTGAATTCGTAAACCTCGCCCATCTTACAATCTGATGGAGAGAAGGGGAATGCAAGGTTGCCTGACGTAGAATAGCGACCTTCGTAGCCAAAGTGGAGCATCGTGCTACGTGCAAAGCTACAGATAGTGTTAGCTGTTTCTTGGCTATCGGCTACGGCTTCGATAATGATAAGAAGCTCATCGGAGTGCGATTCCTCTATTCCTTTGAACATTGCCATTACGCCTTTCTTGCCATAAATCTTGAAATCGAGGAAGAAATCGGTAATGCCGTACTTCTTAAAGTTGTCTTCTACGCGAGCGCGAACTGCCTCTGTAATTTCGTCTATCTTAGAAATCATGATAGGATCCTTAACCGCTGCAGGCGACATTGTGCGGAAACCTACTCGGCGAACACCCTCGAGTTTAACGTAATACTTATCGGTTGGTACAAACTTTGACCCAGAAACACGTACCTTATTGTCGTCTACTTGTTCGAATTTGCACTCGTGTAGGTTGATAGCACCACCTGGACCAGGCAGAATATAAGGGTTTGTTTTCTCGTAAAGTGTGTGTCCTGCGATAGAAAGGGTGGTACATTTGCGAGCTGAAGATAATGGTTCGAGCACGAAATCGTCGTGATGTAGATAGCCAAACATACAGTCGCTACCACTTCCTGGTAGTGCACAGATAGCCGCACACTCTAATATTTTGCCCAAGTGAATAGCTAAACCTTTTGGAAATCCCTCTTTTATTGGAAGGGCAGCAAATACTGATGGGTCGTAAGAACGGCCAGCAATAATTACGTCGGCACCTTCTTCCAAAGCCTTGATGTATGGTTCTTCGCCAATTTGAGCTACGATATGAACTGCCTCGTCTACGTCTTTTTCACCGATAGGCTTAGCTGGAGCAAGTGGAGTAACCTTTCCTTTGCGAAGTTCTTCCTTAATAAAGTCTTTCTCAAACTCCGATTCTATTACTGCCATCTTAAAAGAAAGGCCTTTCTCTTTGGCTATTTCGCGAATGATATCGAGTACAAATTCTACGTGAGGACGTGCACCGCTACCACCAGCAGTACCTACAATTACGGGTACTTTGGCTTCTATTCCAGCAGGAATCATAATTTCTAAGTCGCGTTTTACAGAGTTGCGGTCTGTGAACGACTTGCCTGCGCCAAGATAATAAGGGCCTGGATCTGATGAACCAGCGTCTACTGCGATTACGTGTGGCTTACGTTTCATTCCCTCTACGAACGAATCCATAGGGAAACCATAGCCCAAAATAGCTGTAGTGGAGAGTATTCTGATTTCTTCCATCTGTTGTTTTCCTTTTTTAATTGTGTGGTGAAACCTCTTAATTGCCTAATTGGAAGCAAAGTTAAATAACTTTATGCAAGTTAAAGAAACATAGTATAAAAGGTTTGTCCCAATATTTAGATATTCTAATAAATATGACTTTTGCTTTTGAAAGTTGCGTTGCCTGTGTTTAAAGATTACTGCGTTTGCGTTTTATATCTCTTATATTGCATTTTTAGAACTATGGATCTACATTCTTAGAACCATAGATCTACTTTTTTAGAACCATAGATCTACATTCTTAGAACCATACTTTTGCATTCTAAAAACTATGTTTTTGCATTCCAAAAACCATACTTTTGTATTTCAAAAACTATGTTTTTGTATGCTAAAAACTACCTTTTTGCGATATAAACAAACTTGTTCTATTTTCTGAAACCAATTGTTTTTATTTATGGTTGCGATAGCATTAATCCAAGAATCTGTTTGCGTTGGTCCTAAATGGGCAGGTTGTCATACTTTGATGAATATGGCGTCATATCTGAATAGAACAGACGCCACATTCTTTTTTCTATCTTATGATATTAAATTTGCGTATATATAATAATGTTTCTATTCGGCAGTGAGTGCTAAGATGCGGCTCATTTCGTTGAACACAATCATATAACCTTCGTCTACTCCCATACCAGGTTTAGCAAGATACTGTACAGGTTTGGTAGCCATAGCAATGTTAGCGCAAACCTCTGCAGAGCGGTTTGTTTCGTTGCAAGTACCTCCAAGATAAGCACCCATGCCGTGTTCTTTACAGTAAAGTACGGCTTCGATGGTGTTGTTGATACCTCCGAGGTCTGGAGTCTTTATCTGTGCCATGTGTCCAGCCTTCTTTTCAGTGAACGCTTTTATGTCTTCTAAGGTGTTACACCATTCGTCTGCAACAATCTCAGCGTCTATTCCATCGCGGTCCATTGCGGCACGTATAGCAGCTAAAGCATCTATTTGTGCTTCGCGTTCGCCCATATCAACTGGTCCTTCTACACGTAGGTGGAAAGGTTTTGCTATTTCTGCCACCTCGCCAATGTATTTAGCGATAGCCTCAAAATCGTTATTGAAGACGATGCCGAGTGTTCCATAAACATCAATATGGAAGATAGGGTTGTAGCATTCGCATGGACGTAGTTCGAGAACACGGTTGCGTAGCCAGCCAACATACTCTTTAATCTTTTCGCCTTTTAGTCCAACCTTTGTTTCAACGTGGTTGAAAAGAGCATGTGGAAGTACGTCAGCACACTTCATTATCATCTTGTCGGCATTCAAATAGCGGTCGTCTCCTGATTGAGAGAAGATAGGAATAATCTTCTTTGATACCTCTGTGCCATACTCATTGGCTACTACTTGTGCCATTAATTTGCTTTGGCTCTTTGCAACAGCATCGAGACAAGCTTGTGTTACACCATATCTTATAGCGGTATGATATATTTTTCCTGTAGACGGACTAATAGCTTTGTCTACGAGGTCTGCCATTTCGCGGAACGATGTTATTTCTTTGCCTTCGTAAAGTGGTGCTATTTCTTTTTCAATAACTGGAATAAAGTCTTTTGCAAGGAACAATGGGTCGCGGCCACCGGCACCTGAATACTGCACAGCAGCACAGTCGCCGTATGCAATAGCGCCGTTTTCAAGTATGAACATAACGCTAATTGACTCGCCAGCTTGTCTTACCTGTGTGAAACCAGGTGTTAATGGAGTGCCAATATAGAAGGCACCGTCGTTCTTTGCACCAGCTTTGATGGCCTTTTGGTCATCGAAAAAGAAGCCCGTTTTACCTGGGGCACATACAACTTTCTTAACTTTCATAATAAGAATTTGTTTAAGTTATGGTCCCACTACGGTATTATTGTTTCCCTTTTGTGGGACCAATATGTTAGTTTATGTTTTTTCTGAGAGTTCTTTTTTTGCTCTTCTAAAGATTTGTTTTCTTGTTAAGGCTGTGCTTAAGCTATCTTAGCATTAGTCGTTTAACTTAGCGAAAACGTTCTTTTTATAGAGTTTACTATTGTTGTATTACCAACATTGTTAGTCTTTAGGGCGTCCAACAAGGTGTCCTTTACCAATTGCGTAAACGTCGTCGATAACCATTTGGAAGCTAACAGGACGATTTTCGGCTTGCTCGTTCCTCTAACTTCTGGCGATGGAATATAACTAAGTCGTCGCTGAGTGGCATATTACCCATATTCAATAGTCGGATAGCACCTTGATTATCGCGTGCAGGCAACACTTTACCAGCGTTATACTTGCTTGGTGCAAATGGAATGTCAATCACTCCAGCCTCTATTGCAGCGCAAGTACCTACAGCCCAATCGCCCTTTCCAAGCTCTTCCACCTTATTAAGAATACATTCCATTTCGCGCATAATTATTTCGCTCTCGTCTATAACGGCAGGAATTTCGCGGAAGTTTTGGTCTTTTAGCATATTGATAACCTGCTTTGTGGCACGTAATCCGGCTGCATTTGCCTCCTTTGTAGGTATACCCATAGCCTCGTGTGGTGTTTTAACGATAACCTTTGTTGCCTTTGCCAATGCACCAGCAGCGGCTCCCCATGATATAACTCCAAAGGCTTTAGCTTCGTCTTGTGGGAATCCGCCCATCCATTGGTGGAACACTGTGGTTACACGAGCGTCCTTATAGCCAAACTTATCTAGGTATTTGCGTGTCATAATATCAAGCGAACGTATTGCAGCAACGTCCTGAATGAGGTTACCACACTGGCCATATCCAACAGTAAGGTCGCGTACTCCTTGTGTAGCAGCTAGCACTGCCTCTATTACAGCGACGGTATTTGATATGCAAGGAGGTATAAGTGTACCAGTAAGAGGTCCGAAGGGCTCTCTGTTTATAGATACTCCTGCTTCTTCGTATAGTCCAACTAAGCGGTCGGCATACTGCCAATGGTGAATTACTTGGTCTACTGGGTGTGCTTTAGAATATGGAATATTGTATGAGATACCTCCACCTTCGTATGATGTAAAACCACCTGCGATAGAGATTTCGGTAAGTAAACGTGCATCAGGAGTCCCGTGTCTAACCTGTACAGGGCTCTTTACTGCCGATGTAACCTTACGGCAAATGTCCACGCCATAGTTCACAATGGGGAATCCATTCAGCATTGAACGGTTGGTTTCGAAGCTTTTTTGAATACCAACTTCGCATTCTTTGTATCTGTTCAGACGTGTGTAGCTATCTACAGTAGATGGTAACAGGTCTGCTTCTCCTTCGTCTTCAAGGAATCGTAGTAGCTTTATATGTTCTTCATAGAGTGCTACTCCGGCGCGGGGTTGGATAAGAGTGTCACCGTTTTCTACTGCTTTTTGTAGTTTATATGCAAAGCGTTTCTCTGGTGCAATACTCTTTTGGTAATCTACAGCCTCTTGGAAGTCTACGCCTTTTCCAGTCTCCCAATGTGTTAAGACGTCGGCTCTTTCTTTGAAAAACTCGTCGTCGGTTAGTTTTTTATTCTTTAATTCCATAATAGTAATATTAGTACTATTGACTATTTATATTTCCGTAATTTCCTTTTTCATAATGGATAGTGCCAGATGTGGCTCGAAATTGCTTAGCAATCCCATAGATGCGAAGATGTATTTCTTATCTAACATATACTTTGGAGCCTTTGGTTTGGCAAACATTGGGTCGCGCGATGCTTTCTTTTCTGCACCGCTTAGTATACTCTTAGGGTCTGAATTGTTTTTAATGGAGCCTCCAATACCTACTATAAATGGCACATCCGAGAGGTCTTTCCAGTTAAAGTGAACACTTGTCCCATTGGTGTGTATGCTGGTTCGAAGTATCCGCAGTGTCTTTCTACGGCTACTTTCACAGCGTTGCGTGCCAATCCTTGTTCAATGCGTGCTTCTTCGTCGTTTTGTGGAAGTGTTGCTGGTTCGGCAGCGCATCGTTTTATCCAGTTTTCTATCTTGTTTTGGTCTATTCCAAGTTCGTCTGCAAACACTTCCATATTTATTTCTTCCGCCATTGCGGTTAGGCTATAGCGCATTCCGAGGTCGCCTTCTACGGTGCGTTTGCTATATGGTTCTGGTAGACCTTTGGTTATAACTTCGGCTATTGTGGGTTCTCCTTTCGCCATAGAGTATATGTCTGTGGTTGCTCCGCCGAGGTCTACAGCCATCATATCGCCCATTCCTTCGTCGCGTCCGTACCCTTTGCTAAACAGTTCGCACCCTGTTAATACAGCTAACGGTGTAGGTATGATGTCGTAACCGCTCATTTTTTGAATTCTTGTAAGTCCTTTTGCTTCAATAATTCGGCTAATAAACAGTTCTTTAATCTTTTGTTTTGCTGGGTTAATATTTATGACATTGAATTGTGGCATTACGTTTTCTGTAATGACACACTTCTTTTTATTAGATGCTTTAAATATTTGGTCGAGTTCGTAAGAGGCTGTTTTGTTTCCTGCAGCTATGATAGAGAAGTCGCGGTCGATAGCACATAGTCGTTTAGCATTGGCTATAATAACGTCTTTATTGCCACCGTCTGTTCCTCCACAAAGTAGAACTAAGTCGGGATTAATGTCGTAAATTTCTTGTTGTTCTGCCTGTGATATCTCGAACGAATATGTTTTTACAACCTTTGCACCTGCGCTTGATGCCGCCATTTTGGCAGCTTTTGCTGTAAGTTCGGGTACTAATCCAAGCGCAACCATCTTTAATCCGCCAGCAGCACTACTGCAACAGAGTAGTCTATCGTATTCGAAGTGTCCTATTTGTGCTTCGAGTTGTTGCAAACCGTTATTAAATCCTTCCATAACATCGGTTTCGATGGTTGTGAAAGCGGCTGCAGTTCCAATAACGTTTCCTATCTCAGTGTCTATAGCTGTTAGCTTAGTGTATGTGCTTCCAAAGTCTACTGTAAGATATTTCATGTATTAATCTTCCTTTCCTAAAACTTTATCGAGGTCTTTAATAGAGAGTTCGATGTCTGTTCCAGGAGGATATACTTTTGTGAAACCCATTGCGAGGAAGCGTTTTTCAACATCTTCAAAGTTTTGTTTTCCCACTACGAGGTTACCACCAACAAAGATTGGAATACCTTTTAAGCCTGCTTCGTCGCATTTTTGTCGTAGTCCCTGGCAGTCTATTTCGCCATGACCATACATTGACGATACTAAAATGGCGTCTGCATTGGTCTCTATGGCGGCTGCGATATATTCTTCTTGTGCCACCATAACACCTAAGTTTACTACATTGTAGTTGTGCTGCTCGAGCGCAAAAGCAATAATTTTGTTGCCAACCGCATGTGCGTCAGCGCCAATAACTCCAGTTACTACTGTCTTTTTTTCCATAGCAATCTAATGTATTTGAGTTAGGTTCTATATATTTTCGTATATTTTTGCAAACTTACAACCTTAATTCTTAAATGACAAAGAATTGTCCAACAAATTTCAAAAATTAACAATTGTTTACCTAAACGTATGTTTACACTGTCTTCTTTTTATCTTTTAACAGTTCTATTCGTCTATTATTCGGTTCTATTTTACATTCTATAACAAAATGGACGCTATATTTTTGTTGATAGTATGACATAGTCTTGATCTATAATAGCTTATACAACATTAGGGTGGGTGTAGTTTTTTCTTCATCTTTTTGTAGTTATGTAGATTTGTATTTCTGTAGTTTTTATGGTTGCTGTGGTGTATGTGTTTTTGCTATTCTTAGCATATTTGAGATAGTTTAGTGGGTATTGCATTTCAAAAACCCCCTTTTTGCCTTTCAAGATGATTTCTAAAATGCAACTAATTGCAAATAAAGAAGTTACCTTGTTTATAAAACTGAATAGGTAACGATTTGGAAACGAGCAAGCTACTTGGCTTCGCTGTTTTCTGCCTAACAAAGAACGCTTGTTATTCTGTCTGCAAAGATAATACTTTGTTACCGAATAACAAGCGTTTATGATGAAATATTATAGTCTTTTCATTTTCCTATATGCTGTGCTAATATAGATAGGGGGAGTGTAAGAACTGGAAAACGATCTATTATAAACCATATTTACTTGTAGTTATTATATATTAGAATAAAAGTTCGAGAGATATAATCGTTATGTTCTATTTTCTTAACCCGTATTCTTAAATTTTGTGAATTTGGCAGATAAAAAACATGGCTATGGATACACTTAATATATCCTAATTTTACTTTATTTTTATAAACAGATACAGCACAAGGATCAAATTTGTTATCCCTTTCTTGTTTCCATTCCAACTCGTCTCCTTCATTAATGTATATGTTGTCATGTGTATTTACGCTCAGACCTGTCAATTCTGAAACAAATCTAATACCTTCTACACCATAATATTCTGCAAGAAATTCAAAATTATCTGTTGGAAGCATTCCTTGTGTGTAGGCTAACAGTCGATAAGTGTCTTTTTGTGCAGACACAGGAATCTCCCAAAACTTATAATAATCTTCTATATCGCTACGCTCGCTGTCATTAATGCGTAAAGACAATATTTTTAGCACATTTATACTGTGTAATTTCTCTGTGTCAGGGAAATCAGGAAAGCAAACAAATCCATCTTTTTTTGCTTTTTCAACGCCATTCTTGATATATTTGAAAGTTGTTTGAGAGGTATTGGACTTGATTGTTGCTACAGGTATTCTGCGATAACCTTTACCCAATCGCCAAACTAATATGATACATTTTATATGTGGATGCATAGTCAAATTTTCTTTAGATTATTGATTCGTGTATCTATCACATGAAAAATAAACTCTTTACGGGCATATGTTAAACCATATTTTTCTCTGTATTGTTCTGGGAGATTACTATCTATATTAGTAATTAATTCATATATTTCTTTTTGATTGTAAACATTCAATACATTCCTAATCTCATTATCTATAAAAGGACTCCATTCTTCATGTTTCTTTATAAATCTCAAAAGTTCTTCATGAGAAGGTTTCTTTCTTGTTTCTTCTATTCTAAGTTCAGATACACCATTTCTAATATATTTATCAAACTTACTTTGAATATCTAAATGCTGCTGTATTTGTTCTTCGCTAAATTCACGACCTAGACAACAACCGCTATCATATATTGGAGCACTTTTTTTTCTAACATTAATTTCCAAATTTATACTCTGTTTTCTATGCTTCTTAAATAAAAAACTAAAGTTGTTTTTATTCGTTTCTATTTTTGTTATATTTATTGACTCAATGATACCCCAGTTACTTTGATGTCTATCGCTATTTCCAATTATAGCATCAAATATCAAAGTACGAATAAATTCCTGTATGTAGAATTCCGCATTGTAGGCTTTCAAAGCGTTTTGTACAAACTCAAATGTATATCGCGAATATGATTTTTTATCACTTGGATCATATGTTGGATCATGGTGAGAAAGTATAGAATGTCCTTCAACGAGAGATTCATTATCATTGGGAGTTATCATATTCTTGGAAATACAACCAATTCTACCATTATAAATAGCAAGATCATATTTCAGGATTTTAAAGCCTAGTGCTGTACCTATCTCAAATGCAAGAACTTCAGACCAATTTTCTGGAGTATAGTCTCGCTTTTCACGAACCATCGGGAATTTTAAAAAGTAGATGTCTCCCATATTGGGATCTATAAGCACAAGTTTATCTCTCGTCCCTTTCGTAGAAGAGGCGGATATTCTAGGCCAATTAGAGACATCGTGGAATTCCATTAATTTTACTATATATTTTGTGCAAAGTTACAATTTTAAGTGAAAACTATGCCTTGTCAAGAAAGAAATCTTTTGAAATTAAGCATTTTCTATAATCCTCTTCCTCGTTTCTTTCTGTTCGCTTGGTATCTGAGCTTGCGCTGCCATGCTGCTTCGGCATAATCATCGCCCTGTGCGGTTGGTGTAATCATCCCGCCTAAGCCTTCCAACACTTCATCGACTACGCTCATGGCAGTATCAGCCACTGCGTCAATGGGACTTTGCATTTGTGGGATGTCATTGTCTCGTGAGATAGAGGAACGGCTTTTGGGTACAAGTTGATAACCTGTATCAGGCTGTTCGTTCTTTTCTATCGGTTCCTGTAACGTTTGGTGTGGTCTTTTTAATGCTTCTTTGTTAGTTGGTTCAAAGTTATTCTTCAGGGAACGGTAGCCGAACTCCCTGCCTATTTCCGACGCCTTGAAAGATTGTCCTCTGTATGAGAACTTCAAGCCATAGACCTTTCCCTGCTTGTTCTTCACGCGCTCTATGGTAATGCCGTTCTTGTTTAATTCGTAGAGGAACATGGAATGTCCCGTGATGCCTGTACCTTTGTATTTATCAAGCAGGGTATAGCATATTCTTTGCAGTTCTTTCTTTGCTTCCTCTCTTGTGGGATTGGCTTTTACCTTTTGGTGTTTCCTCTCCGCCTTGACCTCCTTTGCGATAGTCAAGCCTTTCTCCCTGCTGATGTCCTCCGCCACCCTCGCTGCCCTGTTGCTCACAAAAGTGGTGTCATATACCTCTCCACACAGACTGATGCGGTTGGCGATGATATGAATATGCCTGTTGTCGGTGTCCTTGTGTGTTACGGCTACCCATTGGTGATTGTCAAGCCCCATTCGCTTGGCAAACAGATGAGATATCCTCATCAATTCAGAAACAGGCAGTTTCTTCTCGTCCTGCGGAGCGATACCTATTTCGATACGGAGGAACTTGTTCCTGCATCGGCTGTTGTAGTCGCTGACCACCTTCATTTCCTCATGGATAGCCTTCGGCTCCCTGCTGCAAAGATTGTGGAAGGCAAGCCGATTACCTAACTTGCCCTCTCTGAAAATATAGTCTAAAGCTGTACTTCCGTGCGCTATCGCCTTACACTTTCCTATCATCTCTCGTCAAATTTAAGACCTTATAAATATCATCATCAATCCGAAAGTGAGGGTCGAAAAAACGCTTAAATGCTTCTTTGGCACATATGGAAAGGTTCTTGGTTATCGGCACCCATGACTCGTCCTTTATCCTGATGAGGTTGGAAACCTGTGCGTAGTACATTCCCGTTCGGTGGAGTACGGCAATGGCTTCCTTTTCATTGTCGGTCATCTTGGGAACGGCTACCACTTCACCATTCAAAAGAATCTCACGGCAGTACTCGGAGAACTTCCGCCCTGTGCTTTCTGCTTTTGCCTTGATGCGCTGCTTCTCCTCCAAAGTACACCTAACCTTGATGAACTCCGTCTTGTTCATCTGTTTTTCTTCATTGTTCTTCTGCTGCCATTGGGTAGCTTTTCTTCTGTATTTCTTCATATAAGTTTCTCTGAAAGTTAAGCATTATGGATGATTCGTTGCTGCTTAATTTCTGAATACTGACCGATGAGAACGGAGTGATTACGGTCTTATCTCCCCGATAGATAGACGAGGGGAGCAAGCGCAGTTTGTGGGTACAAACTGACGTCTTGCAATATCAGCTGAGATACCGATAACGCCTTGGGGCGTTTCCCCTGCCGAAAGTGAATACACGGCATTCCGTGTCTAACTGCGTTCGTGGCATTCCCACCGTTCAGGCATTTGGTCAAGAATTTTGTATTCATTTCTTTTCGGTAAGGGTCGAGGGTTTCAAAGAAAAGGGACAACCTTTTTTGTGCAAAACCCTCGACCCTTTTTCTCATACTTATAGTTTTCTCCACTTCTCTATATCCTCATGGTATTCTTCCAAATGACTGCGCACGAGGTTCTCCACGAAACTTGAAAGGTTGCTGCCCCTGTCGCCCAATCTTCGCACAATGAAGTCGGCACGTTCCTGTGTCTCTTTGCTCAGATAGACAGCCTTCCTATTACTGAGTTTGGCAGGTAAAAGATAGGCTTGCTTGTAGGCTTCAAGCGTTTCCTTTCTCATTTTGGCACTGATGCGTTTCTGAGCAGGAACGCTCTCGGAGTGCTGCGGACGCTCGTCATTCTGCGGTCGCTTGGCATTCTGCGATTGCCCAATATGCCGTGCCATCCTGGATTGCTCTGATTGCTCCGTGGAACACTCCGATTGGATTTTTGCCGTACGTTTTTCCTGCTGCCGTGCATCCTCTATCGGCTCTTTCATGGGAGCAGTACTCCCCTTTAATGCGACTTCATTTTGCGTTGTCGGCACACTGCCGTCTTCGTCATCTCCTCCGTTCAGATACCATTCGAGGCTCTTGTCCGCTTCTGTAGTGTTCATATTCTTTTCCATTTCTCTATCTCATTTTATGTTTAACTTGTTTTACCTTTATGGGATTGGTTTGTGTTTGTGACATCGTCAATGATAGGCTTTTCTGCTGTTCACGCACCCTATGGATGTGATATTCGTTGAGGTCTTTGAAGTTCCTGTAATGCACGGACATATCATCTACCTTGAAACCAGCCTCCATGAAATCCTCCGTAGCTCTCCGTCCAGCTTCGTCATTGTCAAGGAAGGTACGAATGGAGGATACTTGCCTGTCATTGAGATAGCGAATGCTCCTTGCCACATTACTCACGGAGTTCATCACAAGGCAAAGGCTGATGATTTCTTCTTTCATTGAAAGGAAGGATAGAAAGTCCATAAAACCTTCGAACACGCAGACCGGTTTCATTCTATCCGTTATCTTATCCGTGAACACGGGGGTAATATCCTTCGGAGCAATCGTTCCCTTGAAAGAGCCGTTATCCCGAAGTTCATAACCGCCCGATTGGTTGGCGAAACCTATGGCTTGATAGTGCAGCCCTCTTACCTCATAGCTGATACAACGCAGAAAGGGCATAGCCTTTTCTAAGTTGATGCAGCGGTCTTCCTGAAGATACTTTAATAAGTGTGGAGGTAAGGTGTCTGATATTTCTATCAGTCTCCTTACTCCACTTGCGGATGCCATAGGTATGCTACTTCTTTTCATTGCCATGTCTGCCTTTTGAGAACTACAAGCAGTGCTATCGGGTGCGTTCCGTCCCAAAATGCGGATGCCTTCCGACAATGTGCAGCCTTCCAATCGCATACAAAGGTCGATAATACTTCCACCTTTGCCTTCGGCATAGTCTATCCAAAGATTCTTCTCTGTGTCCACCTTGAAACTTGGATGTGTGTCTTCACGAAACGGTGAACGGTAGAGGGCATAAGATGGTGTCCTACGCACAGATTTGATACCTTTCCTTTCAAGATACTCCACTATGGGGTATTGCTTGATGCGTGATAAATCTTCTTCTTTCATTGTCATTATAATTATTGGTTGAACATTTATTCATTCTGATTTTATATCGGATTATATTTTGATTATGCTGATAGGGCAAACTTCATTTATTCTTTTTCGTTTCCTAAAGTTTTTCCCCTAAAAACTTTTTTCACTTTCTTCTTACTACATATATTTTGATTGTAAGTGATTGACATTCAGGTATGAGTTGTAGTAAACAACTATACTACATACGCTACTACATCAAACTACTACAACTATTTACCAATGGGCAAGGATGGATTTTCCTAATCTTATACACATAGACAGGACTACAACCCTCACGCCTCTTGCTTACCTTTTCAAAGCCAGCTCTTTTGAGTGCTTCGCCCATACGTTTGAGTGTCAAAGGTTGATGCGTATAAACACCTAAATAAGCGAGTATTTCGGTAGTGGTCATATAAGCACAATGAGGATTGTCCTCTGTTGACTTTTCAAAACAGCGTAATAGTAGTTCCATTTCTGCGGTCTGTACTTGGAAGTCCTCACTCTCCTTGTAGAGTTCCGTGATTTCTTCATCGTTAAACCAATATCGGAAGCCAGCGTTTAACAAGGCTTCCGCTTCGGTATAGACTGCATCCATAGAAATACCTTTAGCTCGTTCAATATCAATGGCAAGCACCTCAAAGGGTAGAAATCGTCTGCTTCCTGTGGGGTCAGTCAAGAAGTCATTGCCGTTCACTGATGCTACAAAACTTGCCAAGTGTGGGTGTTCCTCCACATACTTGTCGTAGGGCATACGGTATTTGACCATCGGGCAGGTGATGAGGTTCTTCAGTTCGTTCTCGTCCCGCTTATTGAGGGTTTTGAGCTGATCGTCGATGTTTACGATAAGGTTCTGACCGATATAGGTGAGTGTGTCCTTCTCCTGCGGATATATCTTGCCAGTATAGCTGTAACCTTTAAGCGCAGGCGGACAAAGCAAATCAAGAAAGGTGGTCTTGAACTTTCCTTGTTCCCCTGTTAGTACAAGACAGGTATGGTTACGGCATTCACGGTCGTCCATAGCGTTGGCAACCACTGCAACAAGCCATTTGGTAAGGTACGGCAGCCACTTCTCGGAGTTACGGACGGTAACGCACGATGCAAGATTGGCGATGGCGCATTGGTTTATCTCTATCTTGTACAGCACTTCTGAAGCATCAACCGTTGGCAAAGCCTTGAAGTAGTCCTGTATGGGATTGATACGGGGAGAAAAGCTGCTTTCAATGATGGAATAGAGATTATCAGCGGAAGTAATAATACCTTCCTCGCTATCAAGTTCCCTGCGAAAGGTATTGATGTCATAACGGCTGACCTTACTATACACATTGGCATATTTGGGAGAAAACTCTGTTCTGCCAAGTACAGTGTTGAACCTGAAGTCATAATGGGTGGAGAGGTAGCTTTCTATCTCCTTGTTTTTGGAAGTTTGCCTACTATGCTTCGGCTTGTCTTCTGCGTGTATATTGCTATTGTCTGCGCATTTCTTCATAATCGTCCTAAAATGGTTTCTGAAAGTGAAGTTAAGGAGGATAATTCTGACAGTCAAGCATTCTCGGTGTGCTTGCATAATGTTGCATAGACTTGCTATAAAATTCCTTGTGGGAAATCATCAAACATCTTAGTTTTTAGTGGAGTAAATGGAGAAATCAAAGGATAAAAGGAAATGATACAAATACCAATAATTGATTGGTTTTGTAACAAACCACATTCAAATGCGGTATTTTGCACATTTGGGTAGTGAGCTATAAGTAAAGGAATAACAAAGAACGGATAAGGCGAAAATAACTACCTATTTAAACAAAAAGCAATCCACAAAAAGATGTAAGCAAAAATTAAGAGCTTATCTCTATGTTCTCAGAAATCTTAGAACAAGATAGAAGGCTTATGCCAAATGGTTGATTGTATCTTTATATTCTATTGGCAGTGAAAGAAGAAAAGTGGGTGTTTCAGTGTTGATAACGACAAGAAATGAGGAAGAAATTTTCATCGTGTTTCCTTTGTTTTCCCTACTGTTCCTTAGTGCTTTGAGCATAAGGAAACTATTCCTACTTTTGCATCGTGCTGGGGCGCAGAACGCTGCAACACAAAAAAACAGTAACAACAAACAAAACAATAGAAGTATGGGGTATTTAATAATTACAGACCAGAACTGGCAGAAACTAAGGGACGAGATATTAAGTCTTGCCGACTGCTGCCACAAGGCATTTGGAGAGAAGTGTAAGCACACAGATTGGCTTCACAATGGTGATGTGTGCAGGTTACTTAACATCAGCAAGCGCACCTTGCAGCACTACCGTGATACGGGCGTGCTGCCGTTTACACAAATCGGACACAAGTGCTATTACAGGCGTGAGGACGTGGAGCGGTTGTTGCAGACAAAATCAGAGAAAACCAAGAACAATAAATAAAGATGGAAACAGTAAGAGATTTGAACATGGATTCGGACGAGATGCAGGTGGTGCTGTCCGCCATAAGAAGTGTGAGCAAACGGATAAAGGATGTAGCAGAGACATACAAGCCTCTCTTTGGCGGTGAGCATTTCCTCACAGGTAAGGAGGTGTGTGAACGGCTATATATCAGTCCTCGAACATTACAGGATTATAGGGACAAAGGAATTATACCCTATACGCAGTTTGCGGGGAAGATACTCTATAAGGTTTCAGATTTGGAGAGGCTACTAGAGGAAAATAATAACACATAACAATTTTAGCACACCTCTATTTGTTGTAAAATCTAAAAAAAACTGTTTCATCTTCTTTTTACACTTTTGTGTAATGTATTTCTTGATATACACTTCTAATTTCGCAAAAAATAAATTATCAGTTATGGAAGAAAGATATAGTAGAAACAGACTCTATGTGAGTGAAAACGAACAAAGCATCATCAAGGATTATAAGATATTCCTTGGTGGTGCTGGTATCGGTAGTATCGTGGCAGAATGTGCTTTAAGATTAGGTTTTGAACATATCACCATTGTTGATGGTGATAAGGTAGAAAAGACTAACTTAAATAGACAAAACTACACGGGAAATGACATCGGTAGGTATAAAGCTGAGTGCTTGGCAGAACGATTGTTAAGTATAAACCCTAATGCACATATAACCGTACATACCGAGTTCTTAACGTCAGATAATATCGAAGCATTGATTGCCAATCACAATGTTGCTATCAATGCTTTAGATTTAAAGGACGAAACTCCTTTTGTCTTTGATAAAATCCCTTATTTCCGCAGCGTTTTTGCTTGCAAGAAAAGCAAGTGCATGATACATAAAAGTATTCAAACACTTGCGTATGTCAGAAAATTCACTTATCTTAGTGCTACTAAACATATAAAATAATCAACCAACTGACATGACAAAAGTAGCAATAAAATCTGACAAAATAACCTCTTTGGGTGGAATTTTTCACGTAATGGATGTTTTTTCCAAACTTGGACTCAATCAAATTATTGACTCCTCGCTTGGTCAGCGTGGCAGTACAAGTACGGCATTCCAATATAGTGATATTATTTCATCGCTGTTTTATAGCTATTTATGTGGTGCTGATTGCTTGGAAGATATTAACACGCTCGTTGCTCAGTTTTCATTATCTCCCAAATGTACACTTCCTGGGGCAGACACTGTTGGTCGTGGTTTAAAGAACTTAAGGAAGCAAATGTGGTTTACACTTGTGATAAATTCAAGCACGCTTATAAGTACAATAAGGCTGAGAAATTAAACCAACTTCTTCTGACGATGGTTAAGCATCTTGGTTTGACACACGAAGGAAGCAGCGTTGATTTAGACTTTGACCACCAGTTTATTCCTGCGCACAAATACGATGCAACATATTCTTATAAAGGTGATTACGGTTACTTTCCTGGCTGGGTACACCTGCCTTTCTCCTTTCTTGAGCAGAACACCTTCTTTATGCTCGTTACAGCAATGTTGAAGAACTTCTACCTTTTTCTCATTGATAAATTGTCTCAACAAATAGAACCTCTAAAGAAAAGCAGTCGTTTGAAGAAGTTCATATTACACTTCATCAACGTACCTGCCAAATGGATTAAGACAGGAAGGAGATACGTCTTAAACCTATACACACCCAAAAAGTATTATATCAAGATTTTTAAAGAATAGCTTCAAACTCTTTGCTGAATTTTATCTTCCCCATTCCCTATGGGTAAGGGAACTTGTGTCCAATAACCCAACCTATTTGAGGTAAGTTGAGCAAAAAATGACAAATCGACCTTTCTCGTAGGGTTAAATGAGACGCAAGCAAGTTTTGAAACAAACAAGGAAATTGTTTGCGGAAATAAGGTTATTTGTTAATGTTCGTTTATCATTAAGCATATAGTCCTTATTCTGTAAACCCTCTTTTTTTGAGAGTTATATAGTTCATATACATTCCTCTTTTCATACTTTCACCCAATGGACGTTTCCCATTGGCTATCTCATCCATAACTTTCCATTGCCAATCTTTGAGGACACGACGTCTGCGATCCCACTCAACCATTTTTTGAACCAACTCAATTGTGATATTATCGTTATCATAATCAGTTGAGGAAGCATGACTTGCACTATGTGCTTTATCGTCTTCGGAAGCAAGCTTATCTGCCTCAAACAACAATTCGATATTCTTCTCACAAACGATATTATAAATATTTATGGCTTTTCTTCTATCTGAATCAGTAAACTTATGATTAAACTTCAACTTATGAGCCGTTTCTTGAGCAGCAGACTGATAATTGATAGACAAACAATCAGTTTCTTTTCCCCATTCAGCAATTTTTCTCCACAATGAAAATGGAATAGATTCTATAATTTCCATATCATGAGCTACATCTTCATCGTTCTTATCAGGATTCAGCGAAAAACCTTTTCTGACTGGAGTTGAAGAATTTATGAGATCAGACTTTATATCATTCAAATCATAAGACCAAGTGTATGCCTTAACCTTCTCCCAGCATTCTTCTTTTTTTGACCACTCGATATAATGTGAAACAGGTGATTCATTGAGAATGAATTCATTAATCTGTTTCATTAGCTCATAAATGAAATCAGAAAGTGCGTTAGAAAGGCATTGGTTCTTCCAAATCTTATAGAGGTTTAGCTTTCCCTTCGTTATGGTAGTTAATAAAGAAATAGCATAAGGAACAACTACTTGTTTCAACTCACCAATATTATTTCCAGATACTTTGGTACCATATCTTTTATCGGCAGTTCTGAATAATATCGTTTTGGCAATGGCATCTTCATAATAGATGCTATTGAAGTTTTTAATACTTTCAGGTAAGTTATTATTTATGAACTTACTGTAGTTCTTTTCGTTACCACGTACCACGATAAACGGACCGATTGCAATCTTTTTCCCATCATACACTTCTTCGTATGCGTTTATATATTTGGCAAGTTCTACCTTCGTAATAACCTGCTTCTTGGGATATTTCAAGTCAAAGGCAGTTTGGCGAGATTTGGTAAACCCCTCCTTTTGACGAAGATTTTTATATTGGCCTCTTGCTCTTTCAAAGAACCAATATGTCTGGATGTTTAAATCTTCTGTTATTGGTGTCATGATGTATCGTGATAACTTCTCAAACGCAATAAGATGGGCATTATTGGCTGTAAAATCAGCCTCATTCACCTTGTTTTGTGTATTTGCATATCGAGAAATGCGTGATACAATATCGGCAAATTCTTCTGCTCTTTTGATCACCGAGATTTTAGCTTGAACAAAAATTCCAGAGATGTCAGCCTTATCCTTTTTCCATGTATGGTAGATAGATGCAGTTGTTTGACCGCCATTTACAATCTGTAAATTAGAAATCTTGACAATGTTTCTGCCTATAGAATCTAATTCGATGTGATTAGCCGTAGCCGCTAATCCATTATTGAAGGCCAAGAACATATGTGGCTCTTTTTTAATTGTATCTCTGATACCTTTGTTAATTTTTCCCGTAAATTGGAGGAAAGAACGAACATTTTGTTCCAATAATCTGGCACCAAACCTTTCATATAAATTGGCCAAACATATTCCAGGTATAATAGCTACATATGCTTGATAGTCTGGGTTTTCAGAAGCTGCTGATAAACATGGGACAGTATAGCCTTCCTCCATAAAATTAATCTCAATAGGCACGCGTGACTCTACTGTAACTTGGTAAAGATAGCGAAGGTCAATCACCCGGAAGAATACTTTATATCCACAGATTTCTATATTAGCAGGAATTTCCCCCTTTATATTCTCCATTAGTTAGGATAAAGGCATTAACTCTTACCAAATTCTCTTTTAATTCTTCATATGAAGATAGAGTATTTGCGAACTCGAATATTTCAGATGATTCTGCAACTTCATTTGCATAATCACCATATACAGCCTTTCTGAAGAAATTAATAATTCTGGTAGCAGCTCTATCAATTTCAGCTTTAGGAGTTGAATATATGCTTTCTTCACACCCAAAAATAGAAATAAATAAGTCAACAGTTTCATAATTATCAGCTATTGCATAACCATTAATTTTATGTTGCTTTTTTGTTCCTAAGTCTTTTTCATCAAAAGCTACTGTTGCATTTTCAGTTTCTCCAGCTTCTGACAATACATCAAGAACATATCTAGTAAATGTTTGCTCTTGATTATCGCCATCTTCATTAGATAGTTGGCGGGTTGCAATCTCTTGAATGAGAGATAGATAATATTTATTTATGTCATTATTCATGTCACTTTATGGTATTAAATAAAACACCTTCAGGAACTAAATATTCATCGCACATGCCGATAGAAATAACATAAACGACATTACTAACTCCGTTTCTAAGATCATTCTCCATGATTCTTGGGAAATCGGCTAATACTTTATAGTACTTTTCGCTCCTTTTTTTATAAAAACGCTCAGCATATAAGGATTCATGACAAGATATGTACTTCGCTTCAATGAGCTTTTCTTCGAAAATACTTAGTGCAGGTACATTGCCACTGAGAAGGGCCTTTATTTCTGACACAATCATAGGCAAACTTTCTCCATTAGTTTTGGATACTTCTAAAACTAAATGATAAACAAATAAATGAGCGACAAGTGAATTATCAAGTTGTCGTTCTCCGTTTATAGTTATGAATTGAGCATTATTGGTAGATGTTGTTTTTACTTCAACTGCCCAATTATCGCCTTGAAAGTCCTTATTTGTTTTCTCAACTCCAGTCCACAATTGTAAAGTAGAAACATAGGTATCATTTGAACTTCGATTTAACAATTTCCTAAGGAAAACCAATTCTCCGTATAAACCTTGCTGTTCTTCTTTTGATAATCCTTCAAATTTAAGTTTTCCGAACAAATCCTTCCATCTATGTAATTGATTTACAACCTCTTGAGCCATTTCTCTTGTAGAAGATAGTGGTTTTAGAGTAGTTATCAAATCTTCACATAATGCGGCGAAAACTCTTTGGTTTTCAATTCTCATCAGTTGAACATGGAGCATCTTTTGTCCTGGCATTGAAGCATCCAAAAGCTGCCTAATTCTTAATTCGCTCAAATTGCTTAAAGACGAAATATCAATCTTGAATTCTTTCGAGAAAGAGACCGCTATCCCAACTATATCATCGGGATAGCTATATGTGGCATATACTTGTATTGGTAATGATGTGTCATACAGTTTCTTCACAACCCCTATAGTTGCAAGGCTTTTTAATGAGCTCCACAACTCTATAATATGATATTTATTCTCCATACTCATTGTCGTTTTCATTATCGAAATTGTCTTCAATATCGGCATATTCTCCTACCATATTCACTTTATAATTTACAGCTATAGATGTATCTGTTGCAGGAAACGAAATAGCGAACCCTACAAAAGGATCATCACTTACTGTAAACACGGTTGAACCTTCAACGGGCACGTTATTCTTCATAACGTTGGCACCAATAGGATTTAATGGATATATAATTAGAAGTGGTTGAGCTTTGGGTCTGAAATTACTACGTACAACTAATGGCTTGGGATATGCCTTTGCCCAAGTCTTACCACTATTAATAGCCTCTTGCTTTGTTGCTTCAAGAGCTTCATTTAGCACATTCTTATCTAAATCCACAAATTCATCGGCTTGATTACCTACTATATGATTCTTTCGAATAAAGTAAGTTTTGTAATCGGTATCAATAGCTCTATTACGATAGAAACAATTAACTTTATATTTGTTACAAAAACAATATTCCTTATTCGGTCCACTACCAGCCGTTTTGTTCATTAGAACTACGCTCCAATTCGTTAATTCGCCATATCCTTGTAACTCATTAATATACTTAACTATCAACTCAAGATTTACCTTTTTGAGAGATTCTGCAACAGTAAATTCATTGAAATAATCAGAGATTTGGTTTGCTGGAACGTTCTTCCAAAGATAGTCTCTGTCTTTGATTAGCGGTTCACCTAAACCAGATAGAAGCTCTTCGGTTGCAACAAGGTTTCTATTCTTTAATCCCTTGTCAATTGGCAATTGATACGTTTCAATGAGGCGAGAAGCCCATGATACTTGAATTTCTTTGGTATTTCTCATTTTATTAAGAGCTGTAATCTGCAGGCATCCAGGATGCGTACGCACCTTAAGGGCATACTTATCAGGAGTACTTCTCGATTCTGCAAGGTAGTTGAACTCATCACGCAACTCAGCACTAGCAACAGCTATGTGTCGATACCATTCATTAAGTTCCGCACTTGTAAATAATCGGCATAAATCAACATATCCAGGACGATAACCAAACCATCTGCCCATCTGCATTAATGTGTCATACATTTTAGATGCACGTAGGAAATAGCTTATTGAAAGACCTTCCAAAGTTAGACCTCGAGATAGTTTGTCTCCGCCTATAGCAATTACAGAAACCCCATTTTTAGAACTCAGTTGATAATCAAGAATATCACCTGAAGATCCGTTAATGGATTTCACTTCAATTTTCTGAACAACTTTGAAAAGCAAAGGCTTAATATCTTCCCACTGGTGGACTTGCAAGCAATGATCAATATTGGAAAGCGACGAATTTTTAATTTTATTGGTTGTTTCAGCATAGTCATTCTTTAGCAAATCTTGAAATTCACTGAGCACAGATGAATCGTTTGCTTCTATCTCTTGCTTATAATAAGAAAACTGCTGAGCGACCAATTCTTTAATCTTATTTTGCCATAGCTGATAGCGAGAAACATGGATAAGCATAGAGTTATGCTTGTTTTCTTGACCTCTTGCTATACGTATAGCGCATGTCAAAATAAAGCTCTTAATAGCCGTCTTTAATGACTCTGGTATATCTGCAAATGTTGGTTTGGGATCATCCTTTTTGTGCCCCTCTGGTATAAAGTCTGATAATCGCTAATAGGAACCACAATTGGCAACAAGTCTTCTTCTTCCTCAACGTCCATACTTGTCCCAAATACTTTTTCAGGACCAATATAATTAGTTGGTGCAGGTAGATTGATAATGAAGTCACGTGGAAACAGATCTGATTCGTCTTGTGCTATAAATATATTAGCAAAAGGGGTGGCTGTATATCCAACATAGGCAGACCTATTGAAGTGTCCAATCAGCATTCTAATAGCATTATTAATTGCTGTTGGGTTTAAATTCTCATCTCTCTGTGTATTGATTGAAGCATTATCAGCTTCATCATCAACCAGTAGCAACGATTTATTGGCAATCTTGTGACCCCCAGCTTGAGCTTTTAGCCAAGTGTTCAAGCGCTTTAATACTGATGCGTTCTTTTTTACAACCAAAATTATAGGTTGCGGTGCATTGAAGTTGAAGCCAGCTGTATTTGCTGCCCTACTATTGAAATCGCCAGAATCCAAACTTGTGGTATAGGAATTAGCTATAGCGGAATCAAAACCAGGAATCAGTCCCACACCGATTTTGGTAGTATTATTGATATTATATGCTCGTTCGTATTGGGTATCAAATCCTAAAAAGCCCTCATCTATTCTACTTTGAGTTTGGCTTCTCAGATTATTCAATATGCCAGCTAGTACAACGATAAAATTGAAGCCAGCATCAGCAGCTTTGCAAATTAAGCCTGTGTAATTAGCTGTTTTACCAGATTGAACTTGACCTACAACTAACCCCTTTTTATCAATTGTGATATTGGTCAGCTGTGGATTAAACAAATTATCTAAAATGCGGTCACTCATATCATCTAATTTTTGAATGACAAGTGGAGCAAAGCCTTTTTGTTCAGACAGATATTGTTTATATCTCACCCAAAAGTCCCAAGTAGATTTGCGTTCAGCTTTGAAATCTCTAAGCCAAGGTTGTCTTCTTTCATTTCCTTCTAGAATTTGAAAATCTTGAATTCTTACTCCATACAAGGACAGTAATTCGTTTTTTACTTGCGCAATATCCATATTGGGAAAGATTAGTGATACCCTTGCTATAGCATCATTAATCTGATCGTCTGTTACAACAGCATTTGGTCCGATTAGGACTCGGCACATATTAATAATTTGATTCTGCATAGCTATAAATTTTCGATTAAATCCTCAAAGAGATTAAATGGTTCTACTGTTTAGATATGCTTTGGCTTGTTCAGATGTCTTTCCCATTTTAATTTGGTTATCATACATCATCCGCATCATATCTGTTATAATTGAAGGATTGATACCTGTAAAAGGTTCAAGTTGAGACTCTTCACCTTTTGCTTCATTGATATAAATAGTCTTAGTTGGTAACGTTTCCTCAATAAAACTAAGGAGAGTGTTAATAGCCTTCTCTGGGTTATCATGAGCCATACTTTTAATTTGCTGAATCATATCATGTTCACGATTAACCACAAAAGACCATTTGTTATCTTTTTTCTTCTCGCACCATAGAGGTTGGAAAGATGTACCAGCTTTCTGCTTCAGAATCTTTCCTCTATGTCGATAGACTTCACAGCCAATTGATCTTACAGCTTTAGCGTAAGATTCAAGTTGACTTCTATTTTGCATTGGAGGATAGGCTCTTGATTTTTTAATATCAATCTGCCATTCAGTGTCCAATGTATTAGGTAAATCTATCTTAATTCGCACTAATTTATAGTGTTCTTCCTTTCTAAATAGCCCAAGCCAATCACCTGCTAAAAGTAATCTTTTTCCTCTATACACATAGAATCCCTGCTGAGCTGCCCATCCATTTATACCTTCGGCTTTAGTATAGGCTACTTCACTAGAGAAAGCACTTTTATGAGGCAAAACATACCCCTTGACAGATATTCCACCAATAATACTCTCGGTGGGTCTTATCTGCGTCTTTGGTTCATCTTCACAGAATGGATTCCAAGGCTCTATCTCATGCTCACACCAGAAAATCTTCACAACTTTTTCTTCAATAAAACGGTGAAAAGTCATTGAAATGTGTCGTTTCACCTTATCTAATTGTGAAGAAAATTTAGCCTTTGAGTTAATATCAATCTCACTTGTTTCTGGGTTAATGATTCGGTCTAAACCTGACCATACAACCAAAGTGCCATGAGAAACATCATCAAGAGCATTTATATATTCATCAGGAATCCATTGAAGAAGTTCCCATTGGTTTGTTTTTGCAACATAGTCTAAGTCCCAAGTCCAATAGACGGGCTTGTAATCAGCCTTTTTGCTATATACGGTAAGTCTTCTACATTGAGAGAATGAGGCGGTTTTCAGTCCTAAACCAAATCGACCTAAATCACTTTTTGAACGTTCTTCCAAAGGATTTTGAGAACCTGGTCTCATAGCTTCAATCAGTTCTTGGTGGTTCATTCCAATACCGTCATCTTTAATAGTTATAATGGATTGGCCACCTTTCCAGATTCTTGAAATCCAGATATTATTCGCTCCAGCTGATATAGAGTTATCTAATATATCAGCCATTGCTGTTTCCAAACTATAGCCCATAGCTCGAAAAGTCTCAACCATAGACGCAGCAGCAGGTGTAGCATTAGCGGTTTTGAGTTCTTCGTAATTCATCTTCATGAGCTAATATTTTTTTTATCTCTAAAGCAATCTTCTCTGCAAGTACTACAGGGACAGCGTTACCAATTTGTTTAAATGCGGCAGAGCGACTTCCTTCAAAGAAGTAGTCATCTGGGAATGATTGTATTCTTGCAGCTTCACGTATTGTAATAGAGCGTACATTATCCGTAGTTGGATTAGGAGTTGGATATATGTAATAATGTCCATCCATAGCGATATGCGCTACAACGGTGTGACATACCCCGTTAGGATCTACCACACAAAACCTATTTAAGAATGTCTGCGTATTTTTATGTTTTTGCAGTGAAGGGTCAAGCTTATCATACCGTAAACGTTTCCCTTCATTCCATTGTTCAACCGCTTGCTTATAGATTTCTCTGTCTGTAGGATTGTTAGGACGTGCAATGTGCTGAGTGGTAAAGCTCAAGACTCCTCTAATTCCTGATTTTTTAAGGTATTCCATTTCGTTTAAAGGCTTTGTGTAATGAACAATTCCACAAAGTGTACCTTCACCAGCTTTGATTATAGGCAAATCACAAAACAAATCCCTCATTATTTTGTATGGCATTTGCTCTTCAAGAAGGTGCGGATAGTGATACGAGGTATCTTCTTGTGTGTCTCTTTTATTTTGCCAACCAACAATAATGACCCTATGACGTTTTTGTAAAACGCCATGCTGTGATGCTATCTGTTCACGAAAATCTATATTGTAATCCAACTCACGCACCAATCGAATAAGATCCCTAAATGGCTCTCCACCTTTAGCAGTAAGAATTCCCAAAACATTTTCAAATACAAACATTTTGGGCTTATAACGCTTAAGGAACGCTACATAGAATTTATATAAGTCATTACGAGGGTCTTCTTCTATTTTCTTTCCTAATCTGGCACGGCCAGCGACAGAATATGCTTGGCACGGTGGACCTCCAATTATCATATCAACGGGCTTCCCATTACAAAGTTTGTCAACTCTTTCAAAAAGGCTTGGCAATGTTTCTTTCCCTATAGCTTCTTGAATTACAGAGTCAATCACAGATTTAGGAACTTTATTCCAAAGCCAACTTCCATCTGTCTTTTCCTTCTTATTTTTGAGGTATTCTTCGTATATTTCAAGTTTTCCGTTCTCCTTTAAATAATGAAATGCTGCACGAGTTTTCAATGAATCACAAGCATAGTGATCCATCTCAATATGTGCTATGGGTTCATAACCAGCTCTGATAAAACCTTCTGATAGCCCACCAGCGCCTGCAAACAAATCTATAAATCTGTACTTCATACGTTAATTATTTTGTTTATTAAGCAGTTCTGATACATCAACATCTAAGAGATTAGCTATCTCTATCAATTGGTGGACAGAAGGTTGTGAGCGGTTAGTACACCATCTGGAAACCGTCATGTCTGATTTTCCTAATTGATCAGCAAGCCATTTGCTTGTCTTGTGACTATCTGCCAATGCGGCTTTTAATCTATTGGGTATTTGTTTAACGCTCATAATCTCAGCTGAATTTCTTCTATTAAAACGGTAAAAATACTCATTTATTGTTTATTTTCCTACAGATTTTTGATATTTAACCCTAATCAGCTTGCTTTTTTAAGCTCACAATGAACTTATACTCGTTGATTATCTCCTTTTCGGTTGCTTCCGATATATCAATCTGACAATCTGATGATTTGCGTAATACCATCATCATTTTTTCAAGTGATGGCAGCTTCGTTGAGCCATCATAGTGAAAGTTTGCTTCATAACATTCGAATCCTATTTGGCCTATCTTACCCATATCTGGCTTGCCATTCTTCACCAATGAAGAATAAGGGTACCATTTGATATTTGCTACATCGTCAACATTCTCCTCTATGCACTTATATACGTGAATCGGATTTTTGATATTCCTTACTTCCGCAGCGTTTTTGCTTGCAAGAAATGCAAGTGCCTGATACATAGAAGTATTCAAACACTTGCGCATGTCAGAAAATTCACTTATCTTAGTGCTACCAAACATGTAAAACAATAAACCAACTGACATGACAGAGGTAGCAATAAAATCTGGCAAAATAACCTCTTTTGGTGGAATTTTTCACCAATAAAGCGTTTAGAGTTAAGTATTGTTCAGGCACTTAAGCGTTTAGGAATCCCAAGGCGTACCTTTTATAATTGGTATAAGAAATATGCTATAGGAGGTTTGAATGCTCTCAGAGCAACACATTGTAGAGCACCGACAACGTGAAACCCACATACCTGATAATATTCGACAAATAGTGGTTGAACTTTCTTTAGAGCACCTGGAGCTCACCCCCAGGGAATTGTCAGTTCTTTTATTGGAAGAGAGTCAGATATTTGTTTCAGAGTCAAGCTTTTATCGTATATTACACGAAAGAGATCTATTGGAACGTATGGAGCATGATTTTATCTTTGCAGCTGATGAGTTCCATCATAAGACTAAATTCGCTAATGAGATGTGGCAGACCGATTTTACCTATTTCAAAGTCAAGGATTGGGGCTGGTATTATCTCTCTACTGTAATTGATGACTACAGCAGGTATATTATCCATTGGGAGTTATGTTCGAGTATGACTTCTGATGATGTATCCAGAACTATCGATAAAGCAATTGAGAAGGCAGGAGTTACATTCCAGAATCCTCCTTGTCTGTTATCAGATAATGAACCATGTTATATTGCTTCCTCTCTCAAGGAGTATCTCTGTAAGGAATATAATATCAAGCATATTCATGGCAAACCCTTGCATCCGCAGACACAGGGAAAGATAGAACGATATCACAGATAGATGAAAAATGTAATTAAGCTAAATCATTATTTTTGTCCCTCTGAATTGGAAAATGCTATCGATGGGTGGGTGAAATATTATAATGAGAGAAGGTTTCATGAATCGTTAGATAATCTTACACCCAAAGACGTATATTTAGGGCAAGGGGAGAAAATCAAAAAGATAATAGAAATAATAAAGCAAAATTCAATCAACAAAAGAATTTTTGATAATAAAACAATGAAATATAAGAGTAAATAACTACATTTGCAGTTGTGCACTTTTGTTTGACAACGTATAGTACGTAGTCGTGTCGTAGTAATATGCACAAGTAACCATCAGCTACAACGTAATCCTTTCTCTTTCACTGTGTTACCTTGTATTGTAGTGATGTAGTAAGACAACAGTGAAAGAAAAAGGATTGATACATTATTCAGTTATTGACATCCTTGCCATATATGATGATTGGGGTAAGTGCGTTCCTTGGACGCATCAACTCACTGCACACATGCCTTCTGAATAGGTGGGCTTCTACGCAGTCAAGTTGAAAGGAAAGGGCGATGATTGTCGGTAGTGGGTAAAGCGGTGCGTAGCCCCTTACCTCCTTATCCGTAACTATTTTCCTTTCGTCTGCGCCCCTTTCTTCTGGATGCAGGACGGATTCTTCGGTTATCGTCCGAAGTCTGCCATTGACTTTTCTCCATATAACTCTGAAGAACCTTGCAAGCTCGCCCTCGGTCATGGCTACTTCGCCTTTTCCCATGCGGATAACCTGCATACCATTTCCCCACTCGAAGTAGCTGCACCCCGTGTCCAGACGGATTGCAGCCTTGGTCTTTATTTCATCTTCCGTATTCATGCCGTTTCCTCCATGCTTTTGTTTCTGCCTGTGTTGGCAATAGCCATTGTCCCTATGGTAATAGTTTCCTTTACCATTACCTTATCATCCTCTTTGTTCTTTTCCTGATGCTTGGCTATAAGTCTGTCTATATCCTCCGAAATCTTGCAGTCGGTTACCTGCGCATAAATCTGCGTACTTGCAATTGATGCGTGTCCCATCATCTTGGCGATGCTCTCAATGGGAATACCTGCACTTAGACACATCGTTCCGAAGGTATGTCTTGCCATGTGATAGGATAGGCGTTGCTTGATACCACAAGCCTTGCCTACGATGCTTAGCTTCGCTGCTAACACACTTCTACTGCAACAAGGTTGAAAGATAAGACGATTATCCATATCCGTGTTATTGCCTTCTTCTTTCACCGCTTGTAGCTTTCTTTGTTGCTCCATGATCGTCTTGGCTATGAGATGTAACGGCACTATAAATTCTACTTTTGTTTTCTGACGCTCCTTTCTAATATATATTTGTCCGTTTGCGGCACTCTTGATATGCCCAAACGTCAAGTGTTCCATATCTGCAATAGCTAAACCTGTGAAGCAGGAGAAGATAAACATCTGTCTGGCAAGCTCGGCATCACTATCACATATCTTCATAGCCATCAGTTTTTTCACATCACTCTTACTAAGAAAGCGGATAGCCTTTTCCACCTTTTCATATTCCGCATGTTCAAATGGGTTATAGCGAATGATGCGCTGACTTACTGCACGGAACATCAAACGGCTCAGCCAACAAAGATAATTGTTGATAGAAGACCCTTTCAACCCTTTCTTTTTAAGAAAGAATCGGTATTCCTCAAACAGTTCCTCCGTTATACTTCGGATTTCTATATCCTTACTCTCTAAGTCCTTTATAAACTCGCACAGCATTCTATTCGCATAGCAAAGGTTAGTGTATGTACCTTCTGCTTTTGACTTGCCCACACCTTCCTTTACCGATTGTAGTTCAGCATTGTTAAGTTCCAACAAAGTGGTAGGAGTAGTTCCAATGCCTTGCAATCTGTTTTTAAGCAGTTCAGCGCTTACTACTCTGTCTTTAGGAGCAGTTCCTGATAGGTCTTCTCTACCAGTTCTCTGAATGATTGCAATCGAAGATTGATTTTCTTGTCCGTTGTCGTCCCCTGTTTAGTATTCCACTCCGCAGGTTTACATTCTTCGTTTGTGGTAATAACAGAGTTCTTGCCATCTATCGTGATACGGCAGAGTATGGAGGTAAGACCGTTTGCCTTAGTCTTTTGTCTGTTGATATAAAACAGTGTCTTGAATGTACTTCTCATCATGATTTTAGTTTTAATGCTACTATTGCTAAATGCTCATCTGCATATCCTCTGTGAAAGAAAGGAAACGCTCAAATTCCACAAATAGTTTCTGTGGCGTAACCTTTGCATATCGTTCGGTCATACTCACATTGCTATGCCCCAACATCTTGCTTACCGTTTCTATTGGTACTCCTTGTTCCAATGTGATGAGCGTGGCAAAGGTATGTCTTGCCGTATGCGTGGTAAAGGGAAAGGCTATGCCTGCTCTTAGGCGTAATGCTTTGAGATACGATTGGTAGGTGGCATATTTCATCTGTGGCAGCAACCTTTCCCTTTCATCGCTCTTGTACTTCTCTATTATTCTGATGGCTTCGGGCAACAACTTGATACGGCAAAGTACACCAGTCTTTTGTCTGTTGAACTTCATCCAAAGACTTCCCTCGTCATCACGCATAAGATGTGCCTTACTTAGTTCCATCAAATCACAATAGGCTGCACCCGTATGGCAGGCAAAGACAAACAAGTCCCTTGCCGTTTCTATGTCTTCCTCCAACTCTCCAAACTCTATGTTCATCAGTTTGTCAAGCGAGCATTTGTCAAGTGCCTTGGGGAGTTTCTTGTCGCCCTTGCTTACCTTGATTTTGTCAAACAACAAAATATCGGCTAATCCTTCACGATAAGCCAATCTACACACCGTTTTCAGATGGGTCGCGGCATTATAGAACGTACTTTCCTGAAACCCACAAGTATCCATAAAGTATTGTTGGAAGTCGTATATGAATTGCTCAGTAAGCTGTGAAAATGCCAAATCAGAAACATTATACCTCTTTTGTATAAAGTTCTGCAAATGGGTACGAGTGGAATAGTAGCCAAATATACTTCCCTCCTTGATGTCAATGCCGATATGGTTTTCTTTCTCTTTGATGAGCCTATCCATTCTTTCAATAAGCATACATTTAGATTGAACGCTTCCTTGAAATACTTCCTTTACATCAGTTGCATCAAATGGGCAACCTTTGGATAGCAGAGATTGATAGGCTGTTTGGACGGATAGCAGCAGACTTTCCAGCCTGCCGTTCACTTCCACTGCCTCACGGCTCTTGCCACTCATTCTACTCTCACGAGGACTCCACAAATCAGAGTTACAGGATAGTTTGCAGCTGAACTGCGCAATACTCCTTCCAAGCGTGATACGTCCCATGATGGGAGCCTTACCCGACTTGTCCATACCGCTCTTTTTGAGGTAGAGCAACACCTTCATCTTTTCTGTTTGCATACGCTTTAATCTTTATGGGCAAAGTTACCCGAATTAAAGCGTTCTTTACTTATGCAGAAAACTGCCGACCAAAGCAACAAACACACGAACCAAATAATTTCAGTTACCTGTATCTGCATTTCGTTACCTATTCCCAATCTTGGTAATGATTTAGTAACTGAACTTCTGCTTAAATCCGCACTTTCCTGCCTTTTACAAATAGAGTAGTTTTATGCAAATCATTTCATATCCTGTTCATTATCAATCAGTTTGCGCAAACTTCTATTTTTCTCCATTTTCAAGGATTAGTTGCACGCCAAAAACCATACTTTTGCACGGCAAAAAGGGGGTTTTTGCAATGCAAAAATAGGCTTTTTTATAACGCGTTGATACTTAGCTGGTTACTGAATTATATATTTTGCCTTTCTACACGGCACAAAATGGCTAATTAAGCAATGCCTACCCATACCGTGTTTGCGTATATTACACCTTATATAATATAGGAGCCTATTATGAGAACGAAACGAAAACGAATTTAAGAAGATGGGGAAAGTGTTTATTTAGTCGTTGTCTAAACTTTGCTTTTGCACGAAAAATATTTTGAAATTGTTGGTTGTTGCCATATATATTTCGTAATTTTGCAGTGCGATTAAGATTTTTTTGGATTATATCCAATATGGTAAAAAGATTTTCAGTTAGGGCAATAACACGATAAAAACATATTTCTCTTTCAGGAAGAAAGCAAGAAATGTGTTCAGGAATAACCACATTGCCCACTAAAAAAGATACACATAACAAACAAAAACAGAACATTATGAAGAAGACATTTATTTGTACTGTATGCGGATACATGTACGAAGGAACAGAAGCACCGGCAGAATGCCCAATCTGTCACTCTAAAACAGAGAAGTTTAAAGCATTTGATGCCAATGCAATTAAAGGTACAAAAACCGAAGAAAACCTTAAAACTGCATTTGCAGGAGAGAGTCAAGCACGTATGAAATACGACTATTATGCTGGTCAGGCACGTAAAGATGGCTACGAACAAATAGCAGCTCTCTTTGAAGAAACTGCCATAAACGAACGTATGCACGCTAAGTTGTGGTTTAAATTTCTACACGATGCTGGTATTCCAGACACTGTTGCAAACCTTAAAGATGCAGCTGCTGGCGAGAATTATGAGTGGACCGATATGTACGAAAATATGGCAAAAGAAGCTATGGAAGAGGGCTTCCCAGAGCTTGCAATTAAGTTTCGCACTGTTGGTGCTATTGAAAAGAAGCACGAAGAGCGCTATCGCAAGTTGCTAAAGAATATAGAAGACAAGGTTGTTTTCTCTCGCGATGGCTCTGCAATATGGCAATGTCGCCAGTGTGGCAATATTGTTATAGGTAAAAATGCACCTGAAGAATGCCCAGTTTGTGGTCACCCACAGAGCTATTTCCAGTTGCAAGAAAACAATTTCTAAGCAATTTAGCCTTTAAAAAGGTAGTGTTGGCAGTTTAATCTCTCCATTCTTCTGCTGCCAATACGTTGCTAAGAAACATAAAAAGCGGAATGCCCAATATGGCATTTCGCTTTTTTTATGCCATTGAAGTGCTATTCCATAAAAGCAAAATATAGCGCATATTGCACATAAAAGCGGTGTTTATACCCTACAAATGGCAGTGAGTACATAACATTTTGCCTTTTTCCTTCGCTAAATACGTTTAAAATATGTAAGTTTGCAACAAGAAACATTTAACCTTTAAACCCAAACAAAATGATAAAAGAGTATATAAAGGAAAACCAAGACCGAATACTTGAAGAGCTATTCAGTCTGATTCGCATACCCAGTGTGAGTGCTCAACCCGATAAACACGGTGCCGATATGGTGCGTTGTGCCGAACGTTGGAAAGAATTGTTGCTAATGGCGGGTGTAGATAGGGCAGAAGTGATGCCAACAGATGGTAATCCTGTGGTGTACGGAGAGAAGATTGTAGACCCTGCAGCCCGTACTGTTCTTATCTATGGACACTACGATGTGATGCCAGCAGAACCTTTTGAACTTTGGAAAACCGAACCTTTTGAACCCGTAATTAAGGACGGACGTCTATGGGCAAGGGGGGCTGACGACGACAAAGGTCAGTCGTTTATTCAGGCAAAGGCATTCGAATATATTGTTAAGAACAACCTATTAAAGCACAATATAAAGTTTATACTCGAAGGAGAAGAGGAAATTGGCTCGCCAAGTTTAGAGGCTTTCTGCAAAAAACATAAGGAATTGCTGAAGTGCGATGTAATTTTGGTGTCGGATACTAGTATGATTGCCAAAGACATACCATCGCTAACAGTGGGTCTGCGTGGCTTAGCCTACTGGCAAATAGAGGTAACTGGACCCAACCACGACCTACATTCGGGCCACTTTGGTGGGGCTGTGGCAAATCCAATAAACGTGCTCTGCAAACTAATAACCGATGTTACAGACAAAGATGGCAAGATTCAGTTCCCCGGTTTCTACGACGATGTAGAGGAAGTATCGCCAGAAGAACGTGCAATGGTGGCACAAATACCTTTCGATGAGGCTGCTTATAAAAAGTCGTTAGACGTTGATGAACTGTTCGGAGAGAAGGGTTACAGCACCATAGAGCACACTGGCTTCCGTCCAAGCTTTGATGTTTGTGGCATTTGGGGTGGTTATCAGGGCGAAGGAGCTAAGACTGTGATTCCTTCTAAGGCATACGCAAAGCTATCATGTAGGCTTGTGCCACACCAAGATCATGCAAAAATAGGGCAGATGGTGGTAGATTATTTCCAACGTGTAGCACCTAAAACCGTGAAAGTAAAGGTAGAATCGATGCACGGTGGGCAGGGTTATGTGTGTCCAATAGACCTTCCTGCCTACAAAGCAGCCGAGCGTGGGTTCGAAAAAGCCTTTGGTAAACGACCCATTGCAGCACGTCGTGGTGGCAGCATTCCTATTATTGCAACCTTCGAAGAGGTGCTTGGTGTGAAGACAGTTCTTATGGGTTTCGGCTTAGAATCGAACCTTATTCACTCTCCAAACGAGAATATTCAGCTCGATATGTACTGGAAATCTATCGAAGCTGTTATTAATTTCCATCTGGAATACGACAAGTTGTAAACACGAAAGTCCATAGAAAACGTTGTGTTTCTATGGACAACATTTATAGAAGCTGGCTGTTTTGCTTTATAAAACTATAGCGAGAACCATTGTTCTTGGATATTTTTTAGGTGCAAAACAGCTATCTTTGCTTTCTAAAACTCCTAACTATATTAATATTTCTAACAACTTTTGTTGGCACAAATAGGGTGTCTTGCTACTCCAAAATATCTATTGTGCACCGCATAAAAGTAAAAAGGGCACACCAGAAAGCCTGGTATGCCCCAACTAATACTATGTGACTACATTAAAAAACCAACTTAATAGTCTTGTTACCCACCTTTACGATGTAAGCACCGTGCTGTGTTAAGGCTACGCGAATGTTCTTTTCGCCCTTGTTATTGTACACAAGTTGTCCGTCGAGAGTATATATTTGGACGTTTTCGCCATTGATATTGTTTATGTAAACATTGTTGCCTTCCATCTTAACCACTGCTTTAGAAAGACCAATATTGCTAATACCATTGGCTGTGCCCACCTTCTTTAGTTCGCTAAACTTACTTTCTACGTATTGTTTTTTTACGTTTCTATCGCTGTTTGTCTTGAAAGCTGTTACACGATGACTAACATCTGACTTACCAACAAATGCAGGAATGGTAATGTCTACCTTAGGTTCTTGTAACCATCTACGGAATATGAATGGGTCGTTAAGGCTTTCTCCTACCTGATATTTCTGTGTAATCTTCAGGTCGTCGAGGTAGAGATGCTCGTCAGCATATACAGCATAGATACCTATTATAGACTTTTTTGAACCCTTAGTAAAGTTTATTGTGAAGTTTTTCCAGTCGCCATTAACAGCCTTTGGATAGCCTTCGGGGTATATAAGTTCTGCTTGTTCGTAGTCGCAAGTGGTTTCGTTGTAGTTGAAAAGAGCGAAAGCCGCCTGTGTATAAGCAGTGAACTCGTTGTTGTTTTCGTCTATTGCGATAGTCGAAGCTCCGGCTAATTTAACATTAACAGTGAATTTTCCCCCATCTTTAGACATATCCATCTCTGGCGAAATAAGTCCTGCGTCTTGGTGGTTGTGGTAATATTGCCAGCCGTCTAAGCATATATAGTCGGTGTAAGGTGCATATTGTGTACCTTTCCAACCTGCTTGTTTCAATTCTGGAATATAGTAAGAGTCGTACGAACCTGGGTTAGGATCTTCTTTAGTCCACCCTGTAAGGTTTCCATCAGCGTCTTTAACGCCTGTGAAATCTTCGTTTGTAACTACAAATTCGCCAGTTTTGTCGGCTTTACGGTCGTAGTATGCAATGTAGTTATAGCGTTCTGCCGAAGGAACAGTACTCCATTCTGCAGTGTATTTATTCCTATCTAAGTTGGTAACATCCTTCAAAACAGGAGCCTCAAGGTTATATACGAACATCTTATCAGATGGTATTGAGGTATAATTATCCTTAGTTGCAGCCACATTATAGAAGTATGTTTGTCCAGACGTTGCACCTGTTACGTGGAACTTATTTGTGGTAACGGGCTTGTTTTCGAATAGATATTCAGCCTTGCCAGTTTCCTTATTGAGTGTGAAAACATTCACTTTGTAGCCTGTAGCACCCTCTACTGGTGTCCAATTAGCATCGAAACTGGTACCCTCATAGTTGGTATGTGGCAATGTGGTTGGTGTGCCAATGTGTTGTTTAACTGTGAAAACTTCGATGTTGTCGATATACACTGGTGCCATAACCGACACGATATTGAAGAGTGTATATTCGCCTCCGCCATAGAAGAACATAGAATATTCTTTCCATTCTGTGCTGAGTTGAGGAAGTGCAGCACTACCCATCATGCGCCAAGAGGGCGACATATTGAAGGTTTCGGCAGCCTCTACCATAACTTGTGGGTTATCTCCGGCGTTCTTAGCACGTGCTTTAAATCGAATCCAAGCTATGCCTCCGTTTGCGGCTACGTTAAGCATTGGCGTGTTAATGTGTGCCATATCGTTTGGATTAGAGTCCAAATAAACAGTTCCGCCTGCGGGATATGCGTTGCCAGAACCCCAACCTGCTTGTTTAAAATATTCGTCTTTGGTGTTAATCCAAGGGTATTCAAACTCGTCTTTAATTATGTTTGCCTCTGTGTCGGGGGTAGCTTCGCTTCCTGAAGTCATCTTTGCGAAGTCTTCAAACATTACTTGTTGTTCTTCTCCATACGGATTTGCAGCCTTATAAACTGTTGTTAGGGGTACGTTAGCCACATTTTTGTTGAGGCTAAAGGCAGCTGTTGTAATTTTAGACTGCTGCGGTAGTACGCTTCGTGTAAGCTTTTGAACCTCGTTTTGAGTGTTTTGCTGAGCAGAAACAGTGGCTGTTGCTGCCATTGTTAAGGTTGCCGCAAGGGCTAATTGTAAATAGTTTTTTCTCATAAACGTAAGAATGTAATGAATAATAGTACTTGATTTATATACTGAAGGCACATTTTAGGGTTTCCACATTGTGGCAGACGATTTGTTTTTTCGCCGTACTTTCTGTGCCTTTCTATTTTTCTAAGCTATCCACTTTTGGCATTTCCCGATGTATATTTGGTAATACATCTTGTGTTTAGGGGTGGATTCTTCTCGATTTAGGGGCAAAAACACTATAACTATTGTTGATAGAGTCTGCCTGATATCGATATATTTGGTTTTTATTTCTATATCTCTCTGTATTCGTCCGCTAATTTAGTAATATTCTTTAGAACGGCAAAAGGTAGACTGTAATATCTTTATTTTTTTTATCTTTTTCACATTTTGCACCATATTTTCGCCTTTTATGGTGGCTGATAACTATTTTTTAAGTTTTCTGATGGTGAGTAAATTTATTGCGATAGTGTGGTGTGATGATTTGAACATACGTGTGCGATGATGTGAATATGCATATTTGGTAATGTAAGGATACGGGCACGATGAATCGGTCCCCTACGCCTGGCGGAGTGTACGTTGGGTGTTTTCGTGAGTGTTCGTTGGGAATTTCGTGGTTGAACGTTGATATTTTGCGGAATGTTTGCAACGTGTTCATTCTGTGTATGTTACATATTCGCAGAACAAAAGTATGGTTTTTGCCGTGTAAAAGTATGGTTTTTGGCGTGCAAAAAGGGGGTTTTTGCATTGCAAAAGTATGGTTTTTGATTTTTGAATGTTACGTTGTTGCAGATCGTTCGCACGCATTTCGTGGGTGAATGTGGATATTTTGCGGAGTGTTTGCCACATTATTCCAATTCCCCAGCAGCGTTGTTAGCAGACCGTTAGCAGCCGTAGGGGACCGATTTATCGCGCCCGCATATCCGTAAATGCCCACAAAATGGGGAACAGAAATGCGTGTGTGGTGATTTGAATATACGTATTTTAAGATGTGGACATCCGTTTGCGATAAAACGAATATGTGTATTTGATAATGGGAAAATACGGATTTGACAATGCAAGGATACGGGCACGATGAATCGGTCCCTACGCTTGGCGGTGTGTTCGTGGGAAATTTCGTAAGGCGTATATGCGATTTATTGTGTCCCGAATGCACATAAATCTGCAAAAAAATGGCGTATTCCTATTGTAAATGTCGTGATTTATAATGTTTTTAACACAGCATCAGTTGGTTTTGGTGTATGTATGGACACAAAAAATATGCCCCCACAGCTTGCGAAATGCGTGTAATGGGCTGTAAGGGGACAGGTTTTGGTGTTGCGCCAACGTTATGCGTATGAGTGCATACCCCCCAAAATGTAGTTCACTCCGAAGTATGTCATAAGAATACTAAGGAAGGCTATAAGCATAAAAAGGTGGTATATGTTTGGCTTTCGAAACTTAGGCAGACTCTGAAAGTGTAGGGGAATGGCATAAATCATAAAGGTTATAAGTGCCCATGTCTCCTTTGGATCCCACCCCCAATAGTTTCCCCAGCTGATGTTTGCCCAGATAGCACCAATGAATATGCCCAGTCCGAGCGTGGTAATGGCAGGATATAAGAAGATTTGAGAGAGGGTAGTGAGTTGCGAATTAATCTGAACGATATTGGTTTTGGTGCTTCGTTGCGTACAGAAATATGCCACTGCACAAACAAAAGTGAGCGAAAGTAGTGCATACGATACCATAATGATGCTGACATGTATGCTTAACAGCGGACTGTTTAGTACGGGCATACGAGGCGTTATGCTGGGGTCCATTTCGCCCAAATGGCTAACCAACAGCATAAAACCACTGGCAAGCAGTCCGAAAGTAGTCATAATTTGGAGTTTGCGTGTGGTTGCTATTGACACAATCATAATGAGCCACGACAGAAGAAGCATAGTTTCGTAGCCATTGGCAATGGGTATTGTTCCGTTTATTATCCACCGCAGCGCCAGTGTAAAGGTGAGAACGCACCACGACACTGCCATAAGCCACGTGAAAAGGGCATAGCGACGTGGACGAGTAAGGAAGAAAACGGAGAGCAAACCAAGTGTAAGGTTCACTATGAAGAGTACTGTAGCAAACGGAAAACTGTTGTAAATGTGTTCGGCACTTATAGCTATGCCAGCTGGTATGGTGGTACTGCCATAGCGATATTGATATTTTTGTAATTTAGAAATCAGTTCGTTGAGCGTGCTAACCTTGTTTTGCACAGCCAGTTGCCCAGCTAACGAAAGAATAGAACGTATGTATTGTTGTTGTGCTGCAGGCATAGAATGTGGCAGTTTGCCAGTAGGTGCAAACCAGTTTACACTTCCATTGGGCGCCGTATAGGGAAATATTTTTAGCGTTTCGCCCTGTATCAAGTTCATCAGAAGCATAAGTTTGTCGTCGGTATCAAGTATTTCCTTGCCTATTCCATCTTGTGCGCCCTGTGCATCTTGTAGATATGGACCCTAAGATATAGCCCTGACTGTTAAACAAACTACTGGGTGCGATGTATTCGTTCAGGTGCATTTTTGGTTCGCATTTCGCTACCCTTTATTTGTAAAATGGGTTCGCCCATCCATTCTTTTTGCCAAAACAAGAAACCAGTAAGTATCTGACAGGGTGTAAAACCCTTATAACTGGCTTTTGCCATAAAAGCTTTTTAGTGAAGTCGATGGCATAAGTTTCTATTGGGCAGATGCGTCCGTTGTATACTATTAATAGTTTTTCCAAACTGGTTGGCAGTAGTTTTTTTGGCAATGTGGTTTGGGCATTTGCTGCTGCACTGAATAGCAAAAAGCAATATAGAAACGGTTCCTTTTGCAACGTTGTTGCGGAGCAAACGGCGGAAGTTTCCTTTGGGTTCGACAAGCATTGCTACCAATGCAAAGAACAAAAGAGCATAGCCTGTGTAGGTAACGGGAATGCCGTAGGGGTCTGAATTTACGGATAGATAAGACCCTTTCATATCTTCGTCGAAACTGCTTTGGTAGAGACGGACACCCGCCCCCGTGTATATGTTGTTCATAGATATATTCTGTTGCGACCTTTTATTGTCCTTAACAATGGTTACATTCGATGCGTAGTCCATAGCAGCCATATTTCCTGCATGGTAAGCAACGCTGAATTTGTTGAGCAAAATGGTAAAAGGTAGTTTTTCGTTTTCACCATTTTTGTTAATATAAATGGTAGTTGCTTTGCCTTGTCGGAGGTGTATAATGCCTTGTTTTGCGGTGAGATGGGTGAGCAATGCCCCTGCAAGAATAACAACAAACGATAGGTGTAAGAGCACAATAATGGGGCGATGAACCTTTTGTTTTATGAAGTAGACAATGCCAAGAGCCGTGCCTATAGCCCACAAAAGACTGAACCACCATGCTCCGAAGATGTTATCTGAAACGTAATCTAAACCAGTATACTTTCCAATAATGGTTGCAACCGCCATTACAACTATAATAGCTACGTATACTTTTTGTAGTGTTTTCTTTACTTGCATGTGCGAAATAATAATTCAAATCTGCCATTAGGCAGTCTGTTTACCTCTTTTTGTATATGTAAAATAGCATTCAACATTCTATATTTTATTTATTTTTGGCTTGTGTTTTTACTATTCCCGATGCCGTTTTTTACTGTTCTGTCCCGATAATCTTAAGCCAAACCTATAATAAAATAAGATGTATGCAAATACTAAAATCCGATTGGAGAAAAAGAAGAAGATGGATATCGTTTTTGCGGATAGCATCTTCTTCTTAATAAGTATGATAGAATTTAATGTTCGTTAGATAGAACGTATGAACTTAACTACAGCATCGCGGTCTGCCTTTGGCAAGTTATAGAACTTGAAAGCAGCATTGTATGCCTGACTATTCTTGCTGTATGCGTGCCACATAATAGCCTCTATCTCGTTTCTAGCACGTGCATCGTGTAGTCGGTCTTCAACTCCAGAGTTAAGAAGAGATAGTCCTCGTCCCCACAAAGGAGTTGTTCGGCACCACGAACCGTGTATATCGTTCTTCATATCGAGCTTGTGTTGAATGAAGTCAGTGTATGGATAGATGGTTTGATGTGCATATTTAGGCAGCTGTTTGTTGCCCAAAATTACAGATGAACCGTGGTTGTCGGCACCTGTTGTCCACGAAGGACGGTGGCAGTGGGCACAGCCCAACTCGCCAGTAAACAGTTCCTTACCACGCTGAACAGCCTTATCGTTGAGGTTTCGAGCACGTGGAACGGCAAGACCTCTGTGCCAAACCATAAATGAATGGTAGGCATCGTCGCTCATTTCAGGCTTGAAATTGAAGTAAGGATTGTTGTAAAGGTTTACATTATCGTTAGGAGAGAGCAGGTAAGCAAGTGCTTTTTTAATACCTTCGCGTGTACCATCGTTGTAGTAAGGGTGCACGTATGATGATGGGTTGGCACCATTTTTCTGTATGTAATCTATTACGTTGTTGTTCTCTGACATAGCTTTTGCCCATGGTTCGGTAGAGCAAATGTGCTTAATATCAGAGCGAAGTACGTTTAATTCGTCCCATAAAGCAACGTCGTTTTCCAAACAACCATCGAGCAAGTCGTAGTTGAAGCGCTTCACAAACTTGTTTCCAAAAGCGTCTTCTGCCCATGCGTTAGGCTTCAAAGTCTTGGTAGTGTTGTCGAAAAACTCAGGATTAAGCTCAACAAATCTACCTTCTTGCTTGTATTGTGCCTCTAAATCTTCGTTTGAAATGGCATCAATTAAGCCCAAACCTTGGGGAAGTTGCACGATGCAATAAGGCGTACTTCGTAGCCACTTGGCTTAGGATCGGTGTTGAAAGCAGTCTGTGGAATGCTAACAGAAGGGTATCGTAGGCTAAATTTTTCGCCATCGGGGAACTGCATTGGTAGTCCGCTTGGCATAGAAGAAACGTTGTGCCAGGTGATATTAATCTGTTTTGGATCTACAGGAGGTAGGAAAGGCTCCACTGCTTGTAGCATTGTAAAGGTAGTTAATTGGTCTACTGGCGTACCATTATTGCTACCGGGTGCATCAGGATAGTACACCGAAACAATGTAGCCATTACCCATTACAGATCCATATTATCACGACTGTGTCCGTGTGCATAGCCTCCAGCGTGGCAATATTCGCATGAACGTCGTGAAGCAATAGGTCCCCAACCATTGTAAGGAGGTGTGCTCAGCGTGTATTTGGCACTTGCCATCATATCGCCTTGGTTGAAACGATTGAGCAATCCTTGCTGTTCTATAGCAGGAGTGTTATCTTCGTAACAGCCTGTATTTACGTTTTCGGTAGTTCCAAGTTGGCCACCCGGATACCATTCGTCCGCTTTAAAGTTGCCGACAGCTTGTCCAACATATTTTGTTTCAGGCTCTTGTGGCTGGTCGGGACCAGGCGGCGTAACGTCGTCCGAGCACGCAACAAGTGAACAAAGAGCTGTTGCGGCAAACAGATAGCTAAAAAAAGTGTTGTGTTTCATAATGCTTTATTAAATTAATATATGTTCGAAAACGTAGCCTTACCGTATGGCAAAGCTACGTCTCTAATATCTTTAGTAGTTAGATTAAACCTCGAGGCTTATTTATCAACCTGTTGGTTAATCCATGCTCCTGCCTTTCCAAGTTCATCATTGAGTGCTTGTACCTTATCAATACAGTTCTTAACCTGAGCTGCACCAGGGTTATCTATGAATGCAACACCACTCTTCTTTGCAGTTTCCAAAGCACCAATAGCTTCGTTAAGTGCATTGTTCAAGTCGTTGTATCCAGCGTAATTGTACTTCTTTAGGAAGTTCATGATAGAGTTATCTACTGGAGTTGAGATGTTCTCTGTACCACGAACACCATACAAAGAGTTCTTAATAGAGTAGATATTGTCCTGATAATCTTGGAAAGAACGCTTGCTATAAGGAGACTCAATGTAGTTTGCTGCATCTTCAGATGTACCTGTTCCAGTTGCAACACGGTATGCCTGACCAAGTTTTTGTTCGGCTACTTCGTTGCAAATGTTGCCACAACCGCCATCGAATATGTTCTGTAATGCTTCGTGCCATGTTGGGAACCAGCCTTGTTCTGTAGTAGCATAGCGCAAGAAATCGCGGTATGGTATGTTCTTAGCAGATAGTCCGTGGTAACGTGTTCCATTGATAACCCACATTGCATTTGCCAATTGCTCTTGATGAGAAGTAGGTGTTGAAAGTCCTAACCAGCCGTATTCCAACAGATAAGTCATATTGCGAAGGTCGCCAGCAACGGCAACTGCGAAGGCAGCTTCGTCTATAGTCTTAACAGAAGTAAGTCCTGCTTCGGTTTCTTTTTCTGCGTTAAAGGCAGCAACTGTACGGTTTTGACCATTGCGGAAGAGCACGAATTCCAATCCGTGGAAGCCAAGTACTGAGTCGAAGTTACTGTTATTCTCGTACACATACTTAGCTGGATTCTCGCCAGTAATACCTGCAATAACGTCAGCATTGTTCAAAGCTTGTGTCAATTGGCTATGGTCGAGAGGCCAAGAGTCGATATGTGGGTCGATTTGGTTATCAGTAGCGGCACCATAAAGGAATGCTTCGCTCTGTTCCCAATCGCGTCTTGCATCTTTGAAAGCTGCGCAAGCTGCGTCTATATCGTTCTGTGTTAGTGTTCCAGCCTTACGTTTTTGGTAAAGGTTTTGGCATGTTTTGTAGAGAACATCTGCCTTGTTAGCCAAATCTTGATATGTTGGTTTAATGACTGCATCGAGATAGTTAGAAATAATCTTACCCATTTCTGTTTTCTGTGCATTTGCTTTACTAGCACTTTTCTGCCTGTTCGAGAGTTGTTTGTTGTTCCTCTGTTACGAGCGGACTTGGTGTTACATCGTCGCTACTGCTACATGAAACGAAACCTGTTGAGAGGGTTCCTGCAAGCAGAAGCATTGCTAATTTTTGTTACCTTTTTTTCATTGTTGTCTGAATTAAAAAAACTTAATGTTTATGATTTTATTTGATGGAATAAAATATCTTTTAGTTAGTCAGTTGCATTCTTTGTGGGTTGCAAACGTGGTGTGTTTCTCCTTATAGGAAGAAGCCTTCGTATGCAACTCCAATGTTGATAGCTGGTTCGTCGTTGTATCCTTTCTTGAGGTTTCGATAGTTATATTCTGCCTTTATGGCTATCTGTGGTATTGGATAGTAGTTTACACCAGCAGCAAAAATGGTTTTGTTAGTCCACTTTTTGGTTGTGCCATGTATGTAAGAGTCGTAGTGTTCAATGTGTCCGAAGAGATAAAGACGTTGGTTGTCGGCACGCAACTTACTAAATTGTGAGAAGATATCGTAACCAAACTCGAACATCATAGCCATTGCGTGGCTGCCAAAATACTTTCCGTTTCCTGTTTCGTATGGCTTAACGTATTGTGTGTTAGGGTATGCCAAGTTAGAAATTTCCTTTGCATTGCTAACGTAACCATAGTCTATATTTCCTCGTGCTATCCAATTGTAGCGATTGTATGTAAAGTCTAAGCTACCAAGATAGATGTTTCCTTTTATCTTTTTCTTTGCTCCGCGTTCGCTATCGTGTGGCACATTGTTGTGCATAGACTGTCCTGTGTATGCACTAACGCCTATGCGTAAGCCTGGAACAGAATAGTTGTCGATGCGTACGAGTGCTCCATACTTGTTAGCAACCTCGAATTCGAATGGATTTGATGTACCTTTCTGAATCCAATTGGCACGGCTGAAGTGGTAAGCATCTAAGCCTGCGATGAATTGTGCCTCGTATTTGAAGTCGCCTTTACGTCCCCAAAACGATACACCAGTCTGGTGCCATGTGCTTGGAAGTATGGTATTTTCGCCTTCTGGGCGATATACGGTGAAGAAGTTCAGCGGTTCATGGTGTGCGTTTACTAATCCGAAAGGCACTACAATGTGTCCTGCTCTGATGTTAAATGCACTTCCAAACGATTTCTGAAGCCAGAATTGTTCTAGTTCAACCTCGCCTCCTTTTTCGGTTTCGTTCTCAAATTCAATGGCTTCATCTGCCTCGTATTCTATTGAAGAGCCAGATCCACCATGTTCAAATTCTATTTCTGAGCCCATACTCCAGCCCTTTCCGAAGTTGTATCCTAAATAGATTACTGCATGGGGGATATCAAATCTGCCATGGCTGGGGTCGTTTTTATAAAGTCGTGGTGTAGTGTAGCGGTTTCCGTTGTCGCTATAAAAATTGCGCGAAAAGGCTGCTTCGCCATATCCTCCTAAGCTAAGTCTGTTTCCTTTTACATGGTTCATCACCGAATCTACCGCATTTATTTGTGCCTTTGCTGTAGTTGTTAATCCACACAACAAAGCTCCTGCAAATAATGTTGTGATTATCCTGCTCATAAAATCTACCTTTTTTGTTGTATATACTTATAATAATTGATTGCAAAAGTAGTTCTTTTTCTCTTTTGGTGCAATACCTAAATGTTATGTATTTTTAGGTGAAAATGGTTTACTTTAGTACAAAAATACCTACATTAGGGTATATGTTCTATTTGTTTTAGTGTTTAAAATACCCTTGTGTGGCTATTTTACTTTGTAAATATCATCTGAAATGGGGAGCGGATGCTATGTTTCTATTTAACGAAATGGGGGCAAAGTTGATGCTATTACAATGAATTGTGATACAATTTAAGGGGTATAATCTCTGGTTAGAATTGTGATATATATATAATAAGGTGTAATCTGCAATGCAAAAGTATGGTTTTTGTTTTTTTGAATGTTATGTTGTTGCAAATCGTTTGCAACGCATTTCGTGGGTGAATGTGAATATCTCACAGAATATTTGCCACATTATTTCAATTTGTTAGCAGCGTTGTTGGCAGACCGTTAGCAGCCGTAGGGGCCGATTTATCGTGCCCTCATATCCGTATATATCCACAAAATGATGAACAGAAATGTGTTTGCGATGAAACGAATATACGTATTTGATAATGTGAAAATACGGATTTGGCAATGGAAAAATACGGGCGCGATGAATCGGCCCCTACGCCTGGCGGAATGTAAGTTGGGTGTTTTCGTGGGTGAATGTGGATATTTCACAGAATGTTTGCCACATTATTTCAATCTGTTAGCAGCGTTGTTGGCAGACCGTTAGCTGCTGTAGGGGCCGATTTATCGCGCCCTCATATCCGTATATATCCACAAAATGGGGAACAGAAATGTGTGTGTGATAAAATGAATATGTGTATTTGATGATGTGAAAATACGGATTTGGCAATGGAAAAATACGGGCACGATGAATCGGTCCCTACGCCTGGCGGAATGTAAGTTGGGTGTTTTCGTGGGTGAATGTGGATATTTCACAGAATGTTTGCCACATTATTTCAATCTGTTAGCAGCGTTGTTGGCAGACCGTTAGCTGCTGTAGGGGCCGATTTATCGTGCCCTCATATCCGTATATATCCACAAAATGACGAATGGAAACGTGTTTGCGATGAAACGAATATGTGTATTTGATGATGTGAAAATACGGATTTAGCAATGGAAAAATACGGGCACGATGAATCGGCCCCTACGCCTGACGGAATGTAAGTTTGGTGTTTTCGTGGGCAAACGTGGATATCTCACAGAATGTTTGTAACCTGTTCTTTATCTGTATGCTACATAATCGTCATACAAAAGTATGGTTTTTGCCGTGTAAAAGTATGGTTTTTGGCGTGCAAAAAGGGGGTTTTTACAACGCAAAAAGGGGGTTTTTGAAAGAGCATATAGGTATATTGGGTGTGTGAATTGTTCTAACGAGCTATGTGATAGATTGCTATGTACAACCCTTGACGGTGCTTTTGTTTGTAGAAAGGGTAGGAACAAATGGATACGGGAGAGCCTAAAACGACTGTTAATTATACAAAAAGGTAGGCTGAAAATGGTGGGTGTATAAAGTTATTTTTATAACTTTGTTTCCAACAGTCATTGTTGTTTGCTAACTTCTTTACTCGTTCGCAACAGCCGAATTAAGCATATTGTGGACAAGGAATCCCCGAAAGAATAAAATCGAAACGCATAACCAATGAATATAAAACAGCAAGGATGCAAGCAGCGGACAACCTGATGATATAAGCAAATGCAACTATGGAAAGATTCAGAAGCCTAATTTTGTGCATCATACTGGTAGCCTTTGCTACGGCAAACTATGCACAACCTATTAGAAAAAGACAACCAACAGTGCGCAAAACTGTAACGCACAAAAATTATTATGCACTGGCAATAAAGGCAATAAAGGCAAATAATCTTGCCGAACTCGATGCCAACATTAAGCACATTGGCAACATCGACTCGCTGATAGCTGCAGACAATTATCACGCTTATACACTTTTGGGGTATGCATTACTGTATAAACAAGACTGCTACACAGAAACTTATTGAAAGAAAGGCTGATATTGGCTGTGTTTGCTCTGACGATGTGTTTATGTACGATGCTCTTTATATGGCTATAAACAACGCCGATATGAATCTTGTAAAGCAGTTGTTGGCGTTAGGAACCGATCCTAACCAGCCTTATAACGAAGATGGGCTGTGCCCATTGATGATGTGTTGCGACCTGAACAACGTTCCAATGGCATCTCTTTTATTAGAAAGTGGCGCAAAAGCCGATGGCGTAGGCAATCTCGGAGGCGATAATGTAAGTTTTCCTTTAATAGTTGCGGTAGAGAAGAAGAATACAAACATGGTGCAATTGCTGCTGAAACACGGGGCAAAACGAAATGTAAAGAACAATACAGGGCAAACTCCCATCTCTATTGCACGTAGCCAAAAGTTGGCAAAAATCATAAAAATGTTGGAGAAAAGGTAATGCACCGCCACAGCAAATATGCCTGACATCAACATAATAGAACAACTAAAACAGCATAACAGTATGACGAAAAGAATGTTTTATATATTGGTTGGTCTCCTTTTCTTTGTAGGTTGCCGCCAAACTAGCGCAAACTTAGCATCAACAAAAGCAGTGCAACGCAATGGCAAAGCGAAAAGTCTGTTGCAGGAGAAAAGCGATACGAAAGAGCAGAGAAATAACAATGCCACCACAAACTGGGACGCTATCCATGCAAAATATGCAGCTATGAAGTATAAACGGAGGATAGCTGGGAACTTGTGTGGTATAAAGACTACACAGGAAACTCGGATAGCAGTCCCATTGATGAGCTGAAAAGTATGAAAATAAAGCTTTTCGGCGACTCAATACTTTACTTAAACGGCAAGAAACTGAAGGTTTGTCGCACCGTACGCGACCCTTTTATGTATCAACGCGATGCCCTTTACTATCCTTCTCTCACAAAATATTTTGCCAATTTAGGCATCAATATTACCAAATCTGTCCCCGTTCTGCTTCTGCAATCCACAATGAAAGACGTTTACAGCGATATGCTGGAATACATTTACACGGGCAAATATCTTGCATTATACTGCAAAGGATATGTTGGAGTATACAAGTACATCAGGCGAAAAGACCAAGGGCAGCCTTCTCCAACAGCACATTTAGTGTATACAGATGCCGATTTATATAAAGATATTGATAAGGAAATGAGCAGCAAACACGCCCAACAATACAACATACGTGCATATAAAAGAAAACTTAAGGTGGTTGCTGGAGACCGCATAGAGGAGATACAAAACGGCAAGGGGTTCGATTTTGTGAAACTACCCAGCTATAAAGGCTTCCCCATCTTGGTCTGTTTTAACTACAACGAGGACGATGAGTTCCTTATATTCACCTATCGTAACAACTCTATAAGTATTGATAACTGTATCAACGTCTTAGCCTTCAGCTCTTACAACAACGAAAAAGAAAGTTTTGCAATATACTCTGACGGAACTATATACGTAAAAACTGTAGATGGAAAGAAAGTCCACATAACCGTTTATCGCATTAATGATGAAGGCGATTTCTATGAATTGAATTAAAAACCTCATCGAAAATGTAGACGGAAGTGTTACAATAATAGTATATCGAACACTGTATTTTAAATATATATAGAGGCCTAAATAGACCAGCCCATTGGCTTTCTCGCTTTTGTGTTGTGTATATGCCTGTTATGTATAATGTGTAATGCTTCTTTTGAATCTACCTTTTACATTGTGGGCGATTGTTTTTTGTTTTTTTTAGGATGCAGAAATAAGCATCTGTGGAATAGTTAGCGAACAATTGCTTTTATGTGTTTTTTTGTGCTTTGAGATATTAAGGTGTTATAGTTTGTTGTGTTTTTAGCGCAATTAAGCAAAGTAATATGCGAAAATAGTTTGCAATATGAAATTAAAATATTATATTTGCACACATAAAAGCATATAAAACAACAATCTAATAAAACAAACAAAACGCCCTATACCTCTGCTACGGTGTTGCTCTAAACGAGATTTTACAGAGAGGTTTAATGCTTATGAAAAAATATTTTATACCCAATGTATGTAAAGTTGCTATGTTATTGCCACTAATATTTATGTTTTTGTTTCCTGTTTGTAGTAAGGCACAAGTGCAATACGACCTTTCTGTTGGTGGCGAGAAGGTTTGTTCTGCAAATTATAACGACCTGACTGTGGTGAAAGGAGTAAGTGGGACGGTTAAATATGACCCTGATACAAAAACACTAACCTTGCAAGATGCAACAATAGACACACCAAATAAAAATCCGATAGAATCGCAAATAGAAGGTTTAACAATAAAAGTTGTTGGTGTAAATAAAGTTACTTCTAGTGGATTTCCATCTATGTTATTTCATAAACCAGCAACTATAGTAGGTGATGGAACACTCGATGTAGGCGGTGATGGTTGGGTTGGTATCTTCGTTCTTAGTACTACACTCACCATAGATAATTGTACACTAAATGTGAAAGGTGCACAATATGGTATAAATGGATTAGGAGGAAAAGACGATAAGATTGTTATTAGGAATGCAACTGTTAGTGCTGAAGGAAAAAAGAATGGTTCTGTTCGTGATATTGCCGAGCTTACGCTGATTGGTTGTAAGATTTCTGAACCAGAAGGAGCTGAATTTGATTCGATGTTACACGCAATAATATTAAACGATAAAATCTTAAAAGAGAAAGTTGTTATTGCGAAAGACCCTACAATGGTAGATATGCCGAATGCAGAAAAGGTGTCTCGCCCAAAAGTTTATACGCTCAATGGTATATGCGTGCAGGGTGAATTGGAAAATCAACCAACGGGTGTGTATATAGTGAATGGTAAGAAAATAGTGAAGAAATAACTATCTACACATTGTTTTAGTCCGATTTAACGTATCTTTGTGAAGCAAGACAGCTACGAATATTTCCATATTACAGATAAGATGCGATTTAAGAACAAGCAAGATAAGTCTACCATTGTTTACAACGAATATATTGTGCTTACTAACATTCCAGAAAAGGCATATCGCTATATTGTGAATGGAAAGTCGGCAATTGAATGGATTATGGAACGCTATCAAGTAAAAACAGATAAGAAGTCGCTTATTAAGAACGATTGTAACGATTGGGCACGTGAGCACAACCAACCACGTTATATTTTTGATTTGTTGCAGTTGGTTATCAATCTTTCTATCCAGACAGTTGATATTGTAGAGAGTTTACCTAAACTTAAATTTGATAATTAATAACTTATGAACAAAAAAAGTTTCTTTATTGGTATGTTGTCGGGTGTTGTTCTGACAATAGTTGCTTTGGTTGTTATTGCCTTTGTAAGACAAAAGAACAACGAAGACGATGCTATACAGCGTCTTGAAAAGCCTGTTAGCTATGAAAACAAAAAGATAACATCGTTTAAGGTGTTTCAGGTGATTGGTGAAGATGCTGCTTTAGCAAAAGAAATATCTGACAAGGAATTAGATATGTATCTTGGCAATACGGTTGTGCTGATTGGTAAAGACTTTTATAGTGATCAGGTTATCACAATAAAGAATCCTAAACGAATAGGAACATATAGCTATACCAACAATGGTGGTATGCCAAAGACAGTGCCTATCATTGAAGGAGAAATAACTTCTAACTAACATTCAATAAGAATCTTGATGACTGGTGCTTTGGCGGCTATCACCATACTATAACATCGTCGGTGTTAGAAAGCACTGGTTGGGCATTCTTAGTGTTGATAAGCAGTAGGGTGTAGATGTATTCGTATTGACGAGAATTGTATTGCAACGAAAATTGAACTGTGCCACCATTGGCAGAGAATGTTGTTACAAAAGGGTCGGCTGCCAGTTGCTGTTGCGCATCGTGTGGCAAGAGGTGTGTTTCGTAGTAGTTCTCGAAGATGGGATTGCCGTAACGGGTGCGATAAATATTGGTTAATATTCGGTAGCTTCGTAGTGGATTGTTTACGTTGGTGAAGAAAATGCGCACCGTGTCTACTTGTTCGTTGGTGTTTTTTTCTATTTCAACGATGCAAGGAATGCTTTCGAAACGTCCGCTAAGAATAGTGTTGGTTTTGTTTATGGGCAGTTGGGGTGGGGCAGTTTCTGTTTTAAAACCTTTTGCCATTAACGAATCGGCAAAGGCTGTGGCTGTATTGTTGAGCGAAATTCCGCAGAATGTAAGGTGTTGATGCTCAACAATTGTGGTGTTTTGCGCTTTTAAAAATGTGCAAAACAATAGTAGAAATGAAGCGAAAAGAACTCTCATATAAGAATAACGTGTTTGTTTGCAGAATATTTTGTTTGTTTATGGTTGTTTTGGCTTTTCTACCAAATTAAGCTCTCATTGTTGGTATGGTATAGTGCTATAAAGGCTACTGTTTGTGTTGTGATGTGTGAAACGCTATTGACAGATATCTAAGACGAGCGTGACAGATATCTGAGACGAGCGTGAGAGATATCTGAAACCGAAGAGCCTTAATGTTTGCGATATGCTGTTTTGTTTATGCGTAAGAAGTAGGTGCTATTTGTAAGTTCTCTGCCTGTTTTCTGTTGAAATAAAAAAGTGCCTAAAGGAACTATACCTTTAGACACTTTTATTATTTAAAGCAATATTCTAATTCTGCTTAAATGGCTGCTGCAATCCATTCGTAAACGTAGCTGCAAACACCAAACAGTATGATGCCAGTGGTGCAAACAGCAAGAGCAAACTTTGTGTTGCAATCGCTCTTGAAAGTTGGCATAGGAGCATCGCTGTGGTTTATATACATCGCCTTAACTATTTTTAGATAGTAGTAGAGCGAAACCACAGTGTTTATGAGTGCAACAAACAGTATTACGTAAGTCCACGCTCCCTCGCTTGTAGCTATGTCGGCACCTTTTACGCCCGACATAAACACAAAGAATTTAGAGAACATTCCTGCAAATGGTGGTATACCACCCAGCGAGAACATTGCAATAGTCATAAGGAAGCTAAGGCGTGGATTGGTTTTGTAGAATCCATTATAGTCGGCAATGTTTGTTTTGCCACCATTGTTTTGTTCTACAACGGCAATAATGGTGAACACCGCCATATTGGCAACCACATATATAAGAACGTAATAGCTTAATGAGCTACAGACGATTCCCAGCTGTTGCCCAATGCTGCAAGCATGATGTAGCCTGCTTGCGAGATTGAACTGAACGCCATGAAACGTTTCAATTCGCCTTGACGAATGGCAAAAAGGTTGGCTACGGTGATAGAAAGTGCAACCACAATCATCATAAGCACGTGCCAATAGGCAATCATTCCGCCGAAAACGTGGAACAAAATGCTTAAAAGTGTAAAGGCTGCTGCACCTTTAGAAATAACACTGAGGTAGCCTGTAACTGTGGTGGGTGCACCTTGATAAGTGTCGGCAGTCCAGAAGTGGAATGGCACGAGCGAGATTTTAAAGCCAAGACCACTGAAGAAGAATACCAGTCCCATAATGGTGAACGGAGTGGCTTGCAAATTAGTTGCGATATCGGTAAAATACATAGTGCCGTACGCACCATAAAGGAAGCTAATGCCATAGAGCATTACACCGCTCGAGAAAGTTGCTGTGAGTATAAATTTAGCTGCTGCTTCAGCCGAATTGTTACGATAGGCATCGAAAGCAATAACGCACGCCATTGGAACAGATGCCATTTCTAAGCCCAAGAAGAACATAAGGAAGTTTCCTGCGCTCATCATAACCTCCATTCCCAAAAGTGTAGAGACAGCTAACATATAAAATTCGCCTTCTTTCCCGCTTTTTTCTGCCCATACACGGCTCTGCAATACTACGATGAAAGTACCAAAAGCAAGGATAGTTTTCATAACATTAATTGCGGTAGACGTGGTATACATTCCTCCGAATGCATCTTCAGGTTGCAACTGGAGCATACAAACCACAGTGTTGGCAAGCAAGAGTGCGGAAGCCAACGGATTGAACCATTTGCGTTCTTCGGTCTTTGCTGAAATAAAGTCAGCAACGAAAAGGATTATCAGAATGGCAACAAGACTTGCCTCTGGTATCATTTTAAAGAAATCATTATAATTCATATTGCTACTTTATTATTATAAATTACCTAATTGTGGAACGTATTCAATGATGTGCTCGAATATAGGGTGAACAGCATCTATAATCATATTCTCGAAGAATAATGGGCATATACCAAGACCAGCAACGCAGAAGATGAGGCCCGCAATAGCGAAGCGCTCGTCCCAGCTGGCATCGTGCAATTCGTAGAACTTCTTGTTTGGAATGGTTTGGAATAGAATTTCCCACCACGCGAAGAATATAAACTGCTGTAATAACAATAGACGTACATGCCACAATGGTGCAAACACGGTGGAACATTCCTGCGTTTTCGAACGAACCAATAAAGATGGTCATTTCGGCAACGAAACCAGAGAAACCAGGCAAACCAAGGTTAGCCAAACCAGCCACTACATACGAAACGGCGAGGAATGGTATAACCTTCATTAAGCCGCCAAGGTATCGAACGTCGCGCGTACCAGCACGGTGATAAATCATACCAATACAAGCGAAGAACAAAGCTGTCATTAAACCGTGAGATAGCATTTGAAGAATAGCACCCGTTATGGCAGTTTGTGTTGTCATAACCAATGCGAAGAGCACCATACCACAGTGTGAAACCGAAGAGTAAGCATTAATGTACTTTAAGTCGGTTTGTACACAGGCAGAGAGCGCACCATAAACCACCGAAATGGTTGTAAGAATAAGGAACACAGGTGCCCACATCTCGAGCGCATCAGGCATAATGTACATAGCAATACGCAAACAGCCATAGCCACCCAGCTTCATTAATACACCAGCGTGGAGCATAGACACAGCCGTAGGGGCTGAAGCATGTCCATCGGGCGACCATGTGTGGAATGGGAACAACGCTCCGAGTATGCCAAAGCCAATGAATACAAATGGGAAGAAGATATTTTGCGCTGTTTTCGACATTGCGTGCATCTTTGCAAGTTCTATTACGTCCATTGTAGAACCACCACTGAAGTAGTAAATACCAAGGAAACCAAAGATGAGTAAGCCTGAACCTCCCATCAACATAAGGGTAAGTTTCATAGCAGAATACTCTTTTGCACCTGTTCCCCAAACTCCAATAAGAAGATACATAGGTATCAGCGCAACCTCGTAGAACATAAACATGGTGAACATATCGGTTGAAATAAAGAAACCGAACACACCAGATGAGAGTAAAACAAACCAAAGGAAATATTCCTTCTTCATTGGTTCGAGTTGCCAACTGGCAAATGTGCCTGTGAAAACAATGATAGCCGAAAGCAAAATCATTACCACCGAAATACCATCAACACCCACAGCGAAAGCTATGTTTAACGGTTTAAACCACATAGCCGAATTAGCCAATAGCATAGTATCGGTATTTCCTGCAGCACGTTGTTGCACAAAATAGATGGTGAGCCATATTGCACCAATCAACAAAGCAGAGGCACCTGCTACCATCACGCCGCGTACCTGATTGTCGTTCTTAGCGACCCAAAGGCCGAGAAGCATCAGTACGGGGATTATTACAAATATTGTTAATATCCAACTCATCTCTTTATATCAAGCAAAGTATTACTAATGTTAAAGCCACAGTTCCTGTAATGAACCAAATTGCATACTGACGAACATCGCCACTCTGCCATGGACGAATGCTTTCGCCTGCCTCTTGGGTACCCCAAGCAAGGAAGTTGAAAGTGCCGTCGATGACGTGGCGGTCGAACCACGCAATTGGAATAGAGAAGCAACGGAAAACAATCTTATGCGTAAAGAATTGCCAAACGTTGTCAATATAAAATCTGTTGAGAGCTGCCTTGTGGAGTCCTGGCATACTTTTAGCAAGCTTATCGGCAACAGGATTGTTCTTAGGCATATACATCCATGTAGCAAGACTAATGCCGATGGCTGCTGCCAAGAGACTAAACCAAGCTACACTCGTGAAATGGAAGTGCTGTAGGTGAATGTCTGCGCTTTGTCCGGTTGCAGAAACAAAGTGTCCGAATGGAATCCAACCAGCAAAGATTGAAATGATAGCGAGGAATACTAATGGTCCCCACATAACAAATGGAACTTCTTGTGGACGGCGACGTGTTTCAGGGTCTTCCTCGTAATAAGACTTGCCCCAAAAGATAACGTAATACAAACGGAACATATAGAATGCCGTCATACCAGAAACTAAAGTCATAAACCAACCTAAAACGGGTGAGAATTGGAAGCAAGCGCTTACTATCTCGTCTTTAGAGAAGAAACCAGCAAAGGGCCATACACCACTAATGGCAATGCAACCAATGAGGAAACAAGCATTTGTGATTGGCATATACTTGTGCAATCCGCCCATATATTCCTTGAAATTGCTACCAATAATAACGATGATAGCACCAGAGCAGAGGAATAACAACGCCTTAAACATAGCGTGGGTGAACAAGTGGAACATAGATGCCATATAGCCTAAGCCACCTTCTTCGTTGTCGATAGCATAGCAAACACCAAGCGCAACAAGCATATAAGCTATTTGCGAAATAGTAGAGAAGGCTAAGCCACGCTTTATATCGCGCTGACAACATGCTACGGCTGCAGCATAGAAAGCAGTGAACGCTGCAATATAAGCAATCCAATGAAGTTGCTCGATAGCTCCATACTTAATATAAATAGGGAATAGACTTGCTACCTGGAATACACCTGCAACCACCATCGTAGCAGCGTGGATAAGTGCCGACACTGGTGTTGGACCCTCCATAGCATCTGGCAACCAGATGTGAAGAGGGAACATAGCTGATTTACCCGCACCACCTATAAACATTAGGAATAGAGCTGTTGGTATAGCCCACGCCGTTGCAGGGTCTGAAGCTATGTTGTGCAGTTGAGTAGCTAAAGCCCCATCTGCAGAGAGGTCAAAGTTGAACGTCTTAACATAGAAACTGAAGAACAGAATACCTATTAAGAAGAATAAATCGGCAAAACGAGTAACAATGAACGCCTTCTTGCTTGCATGCACAGCAGTGTGCTTTGGATAGTAAAAACCAATAAGCAAGTAAGAGCATACACCCACCAACTCCCAAAAGAGATACATCTGGAAAACGTTGGTTGCTACTACCAAACCTAACATTGACATTGTGAACAATGACAAGTAAGCATAGAAACGTTGGAAACCGTGTTCGTATTCTTCAAACTTATAGTTCTTATCACGTTCTGCCATATAGCCAAACGAATAGATATGAACCATAAAGCTTACAGTGGTAATAACAACAAGCATCATTACACTGATAGGACTTAGACGGAAACCAATATTAAATGTCAATAACTCAGAGAACTTCAACCACGTTAAGTTGAATACAGTTACAGTGGGGTAAACGCCACTTGCCAAGCGTCCATCTACAACATGGAAGGTTTGCCCCATTGCTGTGTATTCGCCAGTATAGAAGAAATACTGATAGGCTGTGTAGAGACTCAAGACAAAAAGCACGCCCAACATGCATGTACCGATGATACCTGCCATCGGTTTAGGCATCTTCATACCTGCCAATCCCAATACGATTGCGCTTAGAAAAGGTAGAAGAAGTATTAAAAATGCGTAATCAAACATAGCTCTTTTTTATAATTTCATATTTTCAATACTGTTCACCTGATCGCTGTGCAAGTGTCGGTAAACATTAATAATAATAGCTAATGCAACAGCAGACTCGGCTGCGCTTACACCAATAGAGAAGATTGTGAAGAACATACCTTCGTATCCATCGGGATAAAGCAAACGGTTGAAAGCTGCAAAGTTAAGGTCTACGCTATTGAGAACTAACTCTATGGAAATGAGCATTGCTACTAAATTACGTCGAGTAACAAAGCCAAAGACTCCTATAAAGAACAATAAGCCACTAAGGACAAAGAAATATTCTACTGGTATCATTATTCTTTTACCTCCTCTTCTTTCTTCTGTTTATTCAAAATAACCAAACCTCCAATAATGCATGCTAACAAGAAAACCGATATGAATTCGAATGGCAATACATAGCCATATTTGTCTGGACTCATAAGTGTTTTACCTATCACTTGCATTGAAACTTCTGTATCGGCAGTGTTGGTAGATACTAATTCGCTGAAAATCTTATTCTTTAAGAATACGCCTAATACGGTTGCAAGACCCACAAGCGCAATAGCTCCAGCAAGAATGGTACGTTTCCCAAGCCATCTTTCCGATAAACCCTGAAGTGTTCGCTTGCTTACCAACTGAATTGCAAATACATACATTACGGTGATACCACCAGCATAGATGCTGATTTGAGCAGCACCAAGAAATGTATAGTCGAGCAGGAAATAAAGTCCTGCTACGCCAAAGAGCACAAACAGCAATGCTGTTGCAGCTCGCATGATGCGTTTTGTAGACACGCAGAATACTGCAGAGGCAAGTATTACTACCGCTAAAATCGCAAACACAATTAAATTAGCCATAACTTTATCTCCTCTTTATTTCTTTTTTGTATTAAATGTTCCTACTGTCCAATTGGCGCCACCATCTATAAGGTTAGGTAATGATCCTCCCTTATATACTTCTTCGTTTAGGTGCAATACTAGTTTTGAACGGTCGAAAACAGCATTTTCGAAGTCGTTTGTAAACTCAATAGCATCAAAGTTGCAAGCGTTTACACACAATTGGCAGAACATACAGTCGCCCAAATCGTATTGATAGTCGAGCAGTGCACGTTTCTTTCTACCTGTTTCTGGGTCTTCGCGCATTTCGCTTGCTATGCGAATTGTACCGTTTGGACATGCTTTCTCGCACATAAGGCACGCTACACATTTGTAGTTTTCGTTTTCGTCTCGTTTAAAAACTAAACGTCCGCGGTGTCGTGGTGCTACGTGGAGAGTTGTTTTACGGTTTTCTGGATATTGCTCAGTAGACTTAGGCGTGAAGTATTCCTTCATAGTAGTCTTCAAACCTGTTGCCAATGTCTTGAAAGCATTTCCAATTTCACCGAAATATGATTCTTTATTTTCCATTAGAACAATGAATTCTTAATTTACTTTACGATTATCTTGTTATGCGATTTTGAATGTCCAACCGAACGCTACGCACACTGTCATAAGCACCAATATAACAAGACTGAGTGGCATAAGATATTTCCACTCGAGCTTTAATATTTGGTCTACACGTAAACGGGGGAATGTCCAGCGTATCCACATAAGAAGAAATACTACTACAAAGGTCTTTCCAAGGAACCAAACAATACCTGGAATAAGGTTCATTAGGTTATCAAAACCTTCTATACCTATATTAATAGGTGCCCAACCGCCAAGGAATATTGTAGTTGCAAGACCTGATATTACAAAGAGGTTCAGATATTCTGCCAAATAGTAGAAGCCGAATCCCATACCACTATATTCTGTGTGGTAACCTGCTGTAAGCTCACTTTCGGCTTCGGCAAGGTCGAACGGACCACGGTTTGCTTCTGCGTTACCTGCAATACAGAACACGATGAAGCCTAACAGGGCAGGAATGTGTCCTTGGAAGATAAGCCATTGCCACGGACCTGTTTGTGCTTCAACAATGCCAGATATCTGCATAGTGCCTGTAAGTATTACTGCTGATATGAGGCAGATGCCCAATGAGAGTTCGTAAGAAATCATTTGAACGGCTGCACGCATAGCAGAGAGCACAGAATACTTATTGTTACTTGCCCAACCAGCGATAAATACGCCTAACACTCCGATGGAGCTAATGGCTGTTACAAGAAATATTCCTACGTTGAAGTCGAGTACGGCTGCGCCTTTATTCCATGGAAGGAACGAGAATGTGCCGATAGATGCTGCTATTACGAGGAATGGTGCAAGGTAGTAAAGCAGTTTATCGGCTTTATCTACGGTGAATATCTCCTTGATAAGCATTTTCAGTACATCGGCAAACACCTTGTAATGTACCCCACCAACCCACGCGAACTGGACCGATACGGCACTGGAAATAAGCACAAACCTTACGTTCCATAAAAATAAGAATGATGGCGAGCACGGCATAACCCACGATGATGGCTACGCCTACGAGCACACACTCTATAAGAATGGCGCTGAAATTGCCGAGCCCCAAAGTTTGTCTTAGTAGCTCGTCGAACCATCTTGTTACTATACTAAAATCGAACATGTATATGATTTATTTCTTAATTCATTATTTATATATAGTTTTTCTCTTAGCGATCGATGTCTGGAATAACAAAATCGAGTGCTGCGCCTGTTGTTACAAGGTCGGCTATTTCTGTCCTTTCAGCATCTTGTCCATTGCTCCTACCAATGTTAGACCCATTGGACGGAACTTTAAGCGATATGGGCTCTTGTCGCCTCGCGAGTCAAGATATGCACCAAATTCACCACTTGCGCCTTCTACAGAAAAGTACCACTGACCTTCTGGCACCTTAATGATTGGCTTCTGTTTTATATAGAAGTCGCCTTCGGGTATATTATCGATGAGTTGTTCAATGATATTCAAACTTTGGTACATTTCCTTAATGTGGCAATAGTAGCGATCCATAGAGTCTCCACCCGTCATTACCACCTCTTCGAAGTCCACTTTGTCGTAAACGGTATATGGGTGGTGTTTACGAACATCGTTACGCCAGCCGCTTGCACGTCCTGCCGGACCTGTTACGCCATAGCTGATGCACTCTTTTTCGTCCATTGGACCTATGCCAACAAAGCGTTGATGTGTGATGACGTTATCGCCGAAGACATCGAGATACTCTTGTATCATTGGTCTTAGATATTTGCAGAGCTTCTTTGTGTTTTCTACAAAGTTCGGGTCTATGTCGTCTTGCAATCCACCTATTCTATAATAGTTTTGAATTAGTCGTCCACCAGTAGTTTCTTCCATTACGTTCAAAACGTGTTCGCGGTCGCGCATACCGTAGAGCATTGCTGTAAGTGCACCTAAGTCTTGTGCACAGCACGATGTGTAGAGCAAGTGGTTGTCTATGCGTTGCAATTCGTCCATTATGGTACGAATATATAGAATACGCTCCGACAGTTCAATGCCCATTGCTTCTTCTATGACGCCTACCAATGCGTGGCGGTGCATCATAGCCGAAAGATAGTTCATACGGTCGGTCAGAGCGAGTGTTTGTGGATAGGTGTACGATTCGCACATTTTTTCTATACCACGATGGATATATCCGAGGTGTGGATATATATGTTCTACTTTTTCGCCATCGAGCACTGTTTGCAAACGCAATACACCGTGTGTTGATGGGTGCTGTGGACCGATGTTCACCACAAACTGGTCGTTAGTAAACAGCTGGTGTGTGGTTGCTGTTAGTTGTCCGTCTGCATTTAGGTTCCATTCTGTTGTGGTATCCACTTCTATGTCGTCTTCTGTGGTATACATATTCTTCGCAGGTCCATATCGTAATCCTTGCGAAGTGGATAACCCACGAAGTCGTTTCTTAAGAAGAGACGTCGCATATCGGGGTGTCCAAGGAACTTAATGCCAAAGAAATCGTAAACCTCACGTTCTAACAAGTCGGCGTCTGCCCACAGATTGCATACTGTTGGTATAACATATTCTTGTTCTACCTGTTTTGCAAGTTGTTTTACAGAGCATCGTTCGTGTGTTTGCGTATTTTCAAGTATATAGATACAGCCCAGACCTTCTTCTGTTCCGAAGTCTTCTCCAACTATTGTTACAAGGTAGTCGAAATGCTGTTCCTTTTTCAGTTTTGCCATTTCGTTGGCAAAACGTTCAAAACCAAACTCTTTATTTTCTAATTTCATTTTCCGTACCTTATTTATTAGTTAGCTGCTGTATTGTTGTCGTTAGGCTGTTGTTTATTTTCTGCTTCGTTTAGCTTATCTAACTCTTTGCCTAATTTTTCCACATCTTCTTTCGTTACAGGTTTATCTACAACGATTGTTTCTTTTTTGGGTGCTGCTGCATCGGTAGGTTTTGCTGCTGGCCGTGCTGGTTTTGCTGCCGGACGAGCAGGTTTCTGTGTTGCTTTATATGCTTCTTCCCATGCTGCTTCTCGTTTTTCTTTTATCGCTTCGGTAGATATTCCGAGTTTTTCTTCGAATATTAACTCTTCGTTACTAACTCCAAGTTTACTTTCTTCGATAGTTTGTTTATGGTTTGCACCTCCAAAGAATTTCTCAATTTTCACTTTACGTTGTAGCTGCATCATTCCGTAAATAATGGCTTCTGGTCGTGGAGGGCAGCCAGGAATGTAAACATCTACAGGAATAATTTCGTCTATTCCACGCATTACGTGATAGCTGTCTTTAAACGGACCACCAGATATTGCGCAGCCGCCCACTGCTATTACGTATTTTGGCTCTGCCATCTGGTCGTACAAGCGTTTAGTGCTGGTGCCATTTTGTTTGTTATGGTTCCGGCACACATTATCAGGTCTGCCTGTCGTGGAGAGTTACGGGTAACCTCGAAACCAAATCGAGAGAAATCGTAACGTGCGCAGCCCACTGCCATAAATTCAATACCACAGCAAGAGGTTGCGAATGTAAGCGACCATAGCGAGTTGCTACGTCCCCAGTTTATTAATTGGTCGAGACTTCCTAATACAAGGTTTGTACCTCCGTTGTTTAGCTCGTCTGCCATCTTCTCCAGAGTGCTGTTATCCTTCCACTCATCGTAAGGCATTGCCTTAATTTTAGGTTTCCTTATTTCCATTCAAGCGCTCCTTTCCGCCAAGCGTAAGCTAAGCCAAAAACTAACACCAACATAAAAAATCCGATTGTTGCCAACGCTAAGACACCATACGTGCTCACCACTACCGCCCATGGGTAAAGGAACACTGTCTCTACATCGAACATCAAGAAAAGGATAGCAAACAGGTAGTAGCCTACGTGCATTGGCAGCCATGATGTGCCATAGGTAGGAATACCACACTCGTAAGGTTCACCTTTCGTCGGATTGTAAGAACGGGGACCCAATAGTTTAGCTGTAACGTATGCTACAACAACCAAAAAGGCTGCCGTTATGAAGACGGTGATAAAAAGTGTAAAATACATAAATCTATATAGCTATAATAATATTACATCATAAATGTTAGAGTATAAGATATCTTAAACGCTTGCAAAGTTACAAAATTAATTATTAATGTTGCAAGAAAACTATAAAAAATGTGCCCTTTTTGTAATGCCAGCTTTACAAACGTAAATTTAACCCATATCTGTTATTATACCACAATATGTATAGTCCTTATCGCTTTTGCATTGTTTCCTAACATCTTTTGTTTTCTTATCGGCATCTTGCCTGTCTTTGTAATTTTACGTAGCCCGCTACGTCTGCATTACCAAGTCAGCCAATCTACCCGATAATAAACCACAATATGTTTAGGCTCTAACAACAGACATGGGTTTAAGAGACTTGCTATTTATTTCTGTTTAATGGCTGATATGGGCTGTTAAGGTTTCAGCTATATATAAAAACTATGTGGTTATAATGGCTGAATGGCTCTTAACATAAATTGGTTTTTAAACTGTAGCATCATTACATTTTGTTTCTGCTGTTATTTCTTGCTCTCTTTTGTTTCAGTGTTAGCCATTTTACTTGTTTTTCGGACTGGTGAGTATATATAAAATATGGTATTTGTAACAAGTTGTGAATGAGGCTGATATGATGTACCAAAAAATATGACGTCTGTTTCGATTGCGACAGATATCTGAAACGATCACGACAGACGTCTGTCACGATTGCGATAGATATCTGAAACTAACGCCCCATTCGAATTAAACTATTGGTTACACATTATTATATATAGCTTATACTGTTAAGTTCACACTGTTTTTATAGTTTTTCAAACTCATTGTAGTTACTTTTGCCTATACAATATGCTGTGATGGTATGCACAACGAGAAAACAAAATTTGTAAAAGCTTTAACAACATAATGTTAGGTTTAAGGTGTTGCAATTGTGCAAAAATAGAACGAAAAAACATTACGAAATGCTTGCCATTTAGGTGTAAAAACACTATCTTTGTGCCATTACATAGTTACAAGTTGCGGTAGAGCGCACTTTTAATGAATTTGGAACAAACATTAACAACAGTAAGAAAGTATATTCTCATTAACCTAACACCACGCCCAAATCTCCGATACGGCGCTGTTCTGGAAAGGAACTGAAACAGGGAGATTTTGCTAAGATGAAGCCAAATTTACGTAGAAACAAGTTTGCGGTAATAGCCGCTCTATTCATCACAATGTTTGCAATGCCTATCGAAACATGGGCACAAGGCACAGCTAAAATTATTCTCGAAGCACACAATGTGTGGGGAGACGGCAGCGGATACCAGTTGTTGTTAGATGCCGACCACAATCTGTATGGCGACAAAATTCCCGTTGAAGGACCTATTTGGGACGATAACAATCCGCCAGCCAATCTTTACAGTGGTTTCGAATATACCATTCCTGCTAATGCCGACCCATCTACCACGCCAAAACACATGGTGGTTGATGGCGAAGAAAGCATAGACATACCCGCTGGTATATACGATTTCTGTATTGTGGCGCCTCAGGCAGGCACTAAAATATGGATTGCGGGCGATGCCGACGGACCCACACGGGGAAACGATTATAAGTTTGAAGCAGGAAAAACCTACCGATTCACAATGCACATTGTGCACGAAGTGAACAACGATGGCGCAAAACTTCTAATTACAGAAGATGGAAAAATAGAAACCTATCAGCTGTGGGTGGCTGGTACGCAAGTTACGTCCGACAATTGTAACGACCTTCCACGTAGTAAGGGAGTAGTGCTTTACGACCCAGCAACGAAAGTACTAAGTTTGTACGATGCCACTATTAATGTGTATGGCACCGACGAAGCCATTAAAACATCAATGGACGACCTTACCATTCGTATGGAAGGTGAAAACACACTCGCTTCTACCGATGGACCAGCTATTCGTGTTGAAAAAGCAAAAAGCACCATTACAGGCGGTGGAAAAATGACGCTTACAGGCAAAGATTTGGCATTTATGTTGCACCCAACGCATCGCTAACCATAGATAATAGTGGAATAGACAGCAAAGGGTCTATCGGCAACGAAATGGCAGGAGCCGAAATCACCATTAACAATTCTTCGGTTACAGCAAAAGGAAACACTTATGCCAGTATGTGCGGCATACAAACGCTATCGCTAAATGGCTGTTCTATAGTGAAACCATCTGGCGCTAGCTTCGATGCAAGTCTTGCCGGCATAGCTCTTAACAACGAATTGGTGAAAGACGAGGTGGTTATAAAAGCACAAGAATTAACCTATTACGACCTTGAGGTGGCAGGCAGACGCGTTACTTCAGCCAATTGCAACACACTGTCTAAACTCGATTATGTGAATGGAACTATTCTTTACGACCCAACAGCCAACGTTCTCACCTTTAAAGATGTGTCTATTGCAGGTGCTATAAATGCAGTGGTGTCGCACTCAGACAATCTTACAATAAAGCTTATTGGTAACAACAACTTTACAACCGAATATGTGGCTATTAGCTTTACAGCTCCGCTCACTATAACAGGTGGTGGAACGCTAACAGCTAAAAGTGTAAAAGATTGTGCCATTTATGCCAATCAAACCAATTTAACAATAGACAATTGTAATGTAAATGCCGAAAGTACGGTGTACGGAATTGCTGGCGATGGTGGCGATAACGAGCATCTTACCATAAAAAATGCCAACGTTACAGCCATAGGAACACAGTTTGGCTCTATTAGCGACTTTGCTTCTATTACGCTATCAGACTGCACTATAGCTCAACCAGATGGAGCTGTGTTCGACCCAACAAAACATTGCATAGCACTAAATGGCGAACCTGTGAAAACTAAAGTTGTTATTACGAACAACCCAGCGGGCATAGCTACTGCTAAAGGCGAAGATGCAAACACGCAAAACATCTATTCGGTTAGTGGTGTTCGTATGTCAAAACAGCTTAACAGTTTGCCAAAGGGTGTTTACATTGTAAATGGTCGTAAGGTAGTAAAATCGTTATAAATATCGCACGGCGATAGCAAGATATACCATAATTTTATTGTTTTGTGGGTGTAAGGGCACTATTAATCGGTGCCTTACACCTCACTTAATGTTCGCAGCTAAACACATTTTGGATAAACCACGTATGGTGGAATGTATGCTCTTAAACACATTTCGAATAATATATGTTTGACGGAATTAATGCTGCTAAATATGTTTTGGATTATATATGTTTTGCGGAATGTTCGCTGCCAAATACATTTTGGATAAACCACGTATGGTGGAATGTATGCTGCCAAATACATTTTGGATAAACCACGTATGGTGGAATGTATGCTGCCAAATACATTTTGCATTAAACCAACAAACCTATATAACAGCTATAAAAAAAGAGAAGACCAACTGTCGTAAATTCGCTGGTCTTCTCCTAATCAAGTTATGAAAGAATTAAATGTATCTCTCTTATAAACCCCAACCCTTTTATTTTTTATACTTCTGTTGTTCGCCTATAAAAATAGGACGAATGCTATACATATTGTGCTTTGGATTTCTCTGGTTGTTGTAAGTGCTAACGGTTGGTAAACCTACACAGCCATTATAGTTATAATAAGCGGTGAAAGCAACAGCCTGAGTAGCGTTAGTACCAGTAGATGTCCAATATAACATCTGACTTCCTGGCTTATCTAAACGTGGATCGCAATCGTAATACATCTGATAAGACCCTGCAAATGGGAAGAATACACCCTTATCAATATCCTCCTCTGTAAAGTCTATCAATCTACAATTGTGTGTTCCATATCCACCCAGATTTACCCATGCGGAAGTGTTTGAACGTCTAAACCCACCTTTCCAACGTGTAGTTCCTTTCAAATTGCGGTCGGTTGTAGGTACATATAGCACACCTATCACGTCGTTCCCATTATCGTTATAATGGCCAATATATCCTACGGTGTTACACATAAGTTGTTCATAGTCGTGTTGAGAAGGCATTCTCCATGTACCTCTTGATACATAGTAAGCCACATCGCCATAGTCTTCGTGGTATGTAACCTGCTTTTGTATATCGCCACTAGCATTCCAGAAATGTGTTTGCGCACAATAGTTGTAGTGATGAGCTCTTGCGATATCGCCCCAACGGAAGTGATCGAACTTATCGGTTGTGAAGTGTCCAGGCAATCTCTGACCTCTTTGATATAGTGGGTAAGACTCTGTGTAGAAGAAATCCCAAGGTTTTTTAGCCAAATGGTATTGACTTAGCCACCCTTCTACCTGTGTTCCCATTTCAAATTGCAAGTTGTATTTCCCCCATTTGGTTCCAACAACATCAATCCAAGGGTCTTTTACCTTCTTTACAGTGATATCGTAAAACTTAGATTTCTTCACTTCCTGAGCTTTCATTGTGAGCCAATATTTATTACCATCGGCAGTTTCTACTAAGAAAGTAGGGTGAAATTCTACATCTGGGAATACAGCAATAAATAGTTCGTCTACAGGCTTTTGTGGAGTAACAGTGAAGCCAGAGTTGTCTCTGTCGCTGTATTCACCCGTAGCAAGATTGAATGTTGCTTGGCGAGTAACATTCTTTAGAGTTACCTTAGTTATGTTTTTAAGAGGTATGCCCTCGTATTCGAACTTAACTTTTAGTAAGCTGTATTGCTTCGCAAACTGTGCATAGCTTTCAACAATATTACCCGACATCTGGAGATTTTTTACCAAAGCCCAGCTGTAATCGAAGTTGCTAAGAGTAGCTAATGTTCCATCTTGCTGCTTTGTAACTAATTCCCCATTCTTCGAGATGGTGTTTTCTTGCATACTGAGTTCAACAGTTCCTGGCTTTGAACCTGTGTAGTTATAACGTAATGGGAAGAAGAGTGCAATATCGTCGCCACTATTACAGTTTATTCTACCATCGAATTTGGTGTTTACACCACCTGTTCTTGCATAGAGTGCCTCGAAACCATGTGGGTTTGTAATGTCGTAAACAAGAAACAAATCGCCCTTTTCAAATTCGCTAAGTCCATACGGATTAACGGTAGAGCGAGTTTCTGCACTCGAAGGTGTGATGCTTACATAATGTTCGGTAGCATCTTTTGAGTTTGTAACGTTTGAGTCGTTAGTGTCTATTTCGCTTGAACATGATGCCATAACAAGCGCTCCAGCGCATAGCAATGCGCCATAAATATTCTTCAAAATCATATTGTTAAGTGTTAATTAATTAGTTCTCGGTATGTTCTTTCTGGTCAGATTCTAATTCTGTTTCGTCAAAATTGCTTACTTTGGCACTACCAAATTGACCAGTGCCAGCTCCTCCTGTGCCAGCTAATAAGCAGCCTTCTGATATTGTTGCTACTGACACTACATTGGGTTTAATGTACTTTTTCATCATCGTTTTTAAATTTTTGGGTTTATAAAAGATTTATACTACGTATTTATCTAACTTCTACTACATATTTATCTAATTTATACTACGCATTTATCTAACTTATACAAGGAGAGTTACATAATAGATTTAACAATAATGTAGTGGCACTCCTATTTAGTTTACTCAGCGATAATCTTAACTAATGTGATTGTTCCAAGTATCTGGTGCAAAGGTAATTATTAACTTTAACACACGCAAACGCTTTAACTGAATTATATATATACTTATAAATAATTAACCTATATAAATTCATAAACTGTAATATCTTTTTATTAAAAATCGCTTTTTTTGCAATGTACTGGATACCCAAATAAAAATAGTAGAAAGATAGAACAATATGCCTAAAAACGGTGTGATTATATTTCATAAGCTATATAATGGTTCAACTGTTTTATAATCAGTACACTACAAAAATATATTACTTTACATTGTAAAAATGTGTACCTTTATTGTCTAAAGAGCTGTTTTTTTGACTACAAAACCAAAAGTTTTTTTATGCTTTTATAAATGGAATTATTACTTTTTTGTAAAAATTAATTTACAAAAAGTAAAAAGCTGTTTTTCGTTAGTCTTTACATATATAAACATATTTTACTTGTATTTATTTAATATATCTTATAGCCGAGAATATGCAATATATTTTGCAGTTTGTAGCTTTTTGTCTATCTTTGTTCGCTCAAACAACAATAAATCGTATTATGATGATTAATAGACAAATGGCGACTTGCCTTATAGCATTCTGTATGACTGCCGGCGTTTCAATTGCTAACAACAGAACCATTTACAGCAATGTAAAAGACTCTACTGACGATAAAACTACTGCTGTAAAACAAAAAGAGAATAATTTGAACGGAACAGAGAAAGCAGCGAAAGACAAAGAGAAAGAACTGCCTTACGACCAGCTTATTAAACGTACTGGTAGCGTGCAAGATGGACTTTTCACTATAAGGCACATAGATGATAAGTGGTATTTCGAAATTGCTGATTCTCTTCTTGGACGCTATATATTGGCTGTAACACGTTTTACAGGTGTGCCACAAAGCTTTGGTAAGTTTTCTGGCGAAGCTATTAACCAGCAAACGCTGTATTTTGAGCAACGCAATGCCAAAACAATGTTGCTTCGCGCCTACGTTCTTTCGCAAGAAGCCGACCCCAACAGTCGTATCTCAAAAACGTTGAAAGCATCGACTGTAGACCCTATTATAGCTTCGTTCAAAATTATTGGACGCAACAAAACTACTGGTGCACAGCTCATAGATGTTACTCCTCTATTTGCGAAAGATAACGGAGTGGTAAGCATATCTGCCAATAGTGCAAAGCAACTAAAGCTTGGAGCATTGCAACCCGATCGCACTTTTATAGATACCATGAAGGTTTACCCTATTAATATAGAGGTGGCTACTACACGTACCTATAACAGCACTCCATCTACGACACCGGCTTCGTATACAGAATCGGTTACTATTAGCCTGAATACCAGTATGGTTTTGCTACCGAAGGTGCCTATGCGAAAGCGTATTTGGGACTCTCGTGTGGGCTATTTCACCAATAGATATACCATATTTAGCGACGAACAGACTAAAACAGACCGCGAACAGTTTATTTCGCGCTTCCGTTTAGAACCTAAAGACCCACGACGTTACCGCAACGGACAGCTCACAGAACCCATTAAACCCATTGTGTTCTACATTGACCCAGCTACGCCTAAAAAGTGGGTGCCCTATCTAAAAAAAGGCATTGAAGACTGGAATGTTGCATTCGAAGCGGCTGGTTTTAAGAATGCAATATTGGCAAAAGACTTCCCGAACGACTCTACTATGAGTGTAGACGATGCACGATTTAACGTTCTCAGATATTTGCCTGCCGAAATAGAAAATGCTTACGGTCCACGAATTGTAGACCCACGCAGTGGCGAAATTATAGAAAGTCACATCTGTTGGTATCATAACGTAATGAATTTACTTACAAAATGGTATATGACACAGTGCGGACCATTAGACAAAAGAGCGCAAACTATGAAAATGGACGACCGCTTAATGGGCGAACTAATACGATTTGTATCGAGCCACGAAGTGGGACACACGCTTGGTTTGCGACACAATATGGGAGCAAGCCACGCTACACCTGTAGAAAAACTACGCGATAAAAAATGGGTGGAACAGCACGGACACACTGCCAGCATTATGGACTATGCTCGCTTTAACTATGTTGCGCAACCAGAAGACGGAATTTCTGAACGCGGACTCTTTCCACGAATAAACGACTACGATAAGTGGGCGATAAAGTGGGGATACCAATATAGACCTGAATTTAAAGACGAAATGCAAGAAAAGGATAAGCTGATGGACGAAACAACTGCCATTCTTGCTAAAAATCCACGCCTATGGTTTGGTGGAGAAGGACGCAATGAGGACCCTCGTGCGCAAACCGAAGACTTAGGAGACGATAATGTTAGAGCCAGCGAATATGGCATAAAGAACTTAAAACGCATTATTATTGCATTGCCAGAGTGGACCAAGCAACCTAACGACCAGTATAAAGACCGCATTGAAATGTGGCAAAGTGTTTTGTCGCAATTTAACCGCTACACTAACCACGTGCTGAAAAAAACGTGGGCGGACGCTACCTTAACAATATGCCAGGACAGAAACCTTACGAAGTGGCACCGGCACAAAAGGGACGCGATGCCGTAGCATATATCTCCAAACAGCTCTTCGATGCTCCGCTGTGGCTATATCCTACTACTATGACCGATGTTGCTGGAACAGACATAATTGCCGACATAAATGCACAACAAAGTAGGGTGCTAAAGGTATTAATGAACGGAGCACTTCTCGACAAGATGTATAAAGACCAACAAGCAAAGGGAGCATACCAGTTTGCCGACTATCTGAACGATGTGTTCCAAGCCGTTTGGAAACCACTAACGGCAACGAACGAGACGAAGAATGCTACACGCCGATTGTTGGAACGCACATATTTAGAACAGCTAAATGTATTGCTAAATCCAGTGAAAAAAGAATTGCTAAATCCAGTGAAAACAGAGAAACCAACTGCTGCCGACCGAGCTTCTAACTCTGATGTTATGCTCTATATGGAACAGCAAATGGCTAAAGTGGAGACTTTCTGCAAACAACAGGCTGCACAAAGTTCTGGCATCAACTTGCTGCACTACAACGACTTGTTGCGACAAATAAAGGTGATTAGAGAGCGAAGAGAAACCGCAAAATAAACCCAACAACATATAAAAACCACCATAAACCATAATATAATAAGGTGTTCTGCAGAATATTAATATTCTCCAGAACACCTTATTATATATAGTAAAACATAATTGCTATAAACCTTACCGCTACATTGCCGCATAAAAACATACATAATGCACAGCAAAATAAACCCCTCTAATGTGTAATAGTATGAAAACATAAACATTACAGTTTCTTATTAAATCTACCGTTGTATATCCATAGATATACAGAGCGCAATCCATAGATATACAAAGTGCAATCCATAGATATCTAAAACAATCGCCACAGACGACTGAAACAATTGCCACAGACGTCTGAAACAATCGCTACAGATATCTAAAACAAAAGCCACTAACTGCACCCCTAATTTTATATAACATTATATACACTTTGTGCACTCTGCGAGTAAACACAGCGAGAGATGCTTACAAATTGTTAGTCTCTTTTCTATTGAAGCCAAATATCTCTTTGCAACTTCAATTTTTTTTTCTGTATCTTTGCAAGCACTATACAATATAAACAAACAAATATGGAATTATATCCAAAACTCATTACCGATGCATTAGAGCAGGTAATGTATCCGGGAACAAAGAAAAACATTATAGCAAGCGAAATGCTTGCCGATGATATACGCATTGACGGAAACAAGGTGAGCTTTACTTTGGTGTTTCCACGAGACACCGATCCCTTCTTAAAGTCTACTATAAAGGCAGCCGAAGCACAAATACACTATTCTGTAGGCAAAGATGTGGAGGTACAAATTAACACCGAATACAAATCGGCACCACGTCCCGAAGTAGAAAAACTTTTGCCACAAGTAAAGAATGTAATAGCCGTTAGTTCAGGAAAAGGCGGAGTGGGCAAGAGCACCGTATCGGCAAACCTCGCCATAGCATTAGCGCGCTTAGGCTATAAAGTGGGACTGTTAGACACTGACGTGTTCGGTCCAAGTATGCCAAAGATGTTTGGCGTTGAAGAGGAACGACCATACGCCATAGAAAAAGATGGCAGACAACTTATAGAACCCGTAGAAAAATATGGAGTGAAACTACTTTCCATTGGGTTTTTCGTTAATCCGGATACAGCAACATTATGGCGTGGCAGTATGGCGTGCAATGCCCTGAAGCAGCTAATAGCCGATGCCGATTGGGGCGAATTAGACTATTTTATACTTGACACGCCACCAGGAACAAGCGATATACACCTAACATTGTTGCAAACATTGGCTATTACGGGTGCAGTAATAGTGTCTACACCGCAGAGTGTGGCACTTGCCGATGCTAAAAAAGGCATTGATATGTATAGAAACGACAAGGTGAATGTGCCAATACTGGGATTGGTGGAAAATATGGCTTACTTTACGCCAGCTGAATTGCCCGATAATAAATACTATATATTCGGCAAAGAAGGTGCTAAACAATTGGCAAAAGAGATGGGTTGCCCACTTCTGGCGCAGATACCATTAGTGCAGAGCATTTGCGAAAATGGCGATAAAGGCGAGCCATCGGCAGTGAATGTAGATAGTGTAACAGGGCAGGCTTTCTTAAATTTGGCGCAAGCCGTAGTAACCGTAGTGAATCGCCGCAATAAAGAGCAAGCTCCAACAAAGAGAGTAGATGTAAAAAACACATAAGAAGATAATAGCAGGGGTACAATCTGACAAGAAACAGAGTGTACCCCTGTTGCTTTTCAAAGTCATACAATATTCCATTGCTGAAACATAACACATCTGGTTGGTAGACTTCGTAAAAACGATAGAAAAAAATAAATAGAAACCTATATGAAGACTAAAGCTTATATCTTAGGAGTAATCTATTTGGCACTGCTTATTCTTGGATTAGTGCAAATAGGCATAAACGCACCACAAGGGCCCCCCCCCTACGACTATCAAATGGCTGAAGATGAAGCCAAACGTGTAAACGTAAATGTAGACAATTATACCATTAGTCGTATTACTGGTACAAAAGAATTGTGGTTTCGCGATATGCCAGATGTTTCGTTTGTTGTGGCAATATCGTTTACTGACGACCCTAACAAATGCTGTATTAAATATCCAAAAGATTTGGTGCAGATAACAAAAACGACGATGTACTCTACGGAAAGGCTACTCAAGACGGAGAGGTGCTTGACACCAGGAAGCATAGGCTGATTCATACTTACACCAATTTCGATAAACAATTGCTTGCGGGCTGGAAAACAAACGGCTCTGACGACCGACTTATAGATATGGTAGAGCAGGAAGACACCTACACTATCTTTGTTTATATGACGGTGATGAAAGACTTCTGTGCCATCAGAACCGATAGTCCAGGATTCTGTTTCTATCTGATTAATGCACATTTACCATCGCTCTACTTCACAGCTTACTACAACACATTCCTCCGTTTCTATGGCGAAACAGAACTGGGAGAGTTCTGGACGCAGTGGGTTAATTACAAAGTAGACCTCGGAAAAGCCCATATCAAAAATATGCGCATAGATGTTGATGGCGAAACAGACTACTACGATGAGGAGTGCAAGGTGGACACGCTACTACTAACAGGTAAGGGCAATATGCCATTCTTTACACGCAAATCGTATAAAACAATTGAAGTATCAGAAAAGAAACGAGGAGATATAACATTCGGATACGACACCGAACCAATGATAAAAATAGCAAAGCCTTATGGAAAGAAATTGTAATAGACGTGCACATGTAAATATAGTAGCTTACGCAAGAGCCTTATGGGCTGCAACAAAGAAGAAAAGACGCAACACAGCAATAGCTATTATTATACCAATGGTATTGTTAGAGATGGTAACCGCTGCATTTCGTGGCTTTGGTTCGCCCACCGGAAACGGCGGAGACGGCTCGGTTATATATGTAATCTACCCACTATTTATACTTGTTTGCTGCATTGCAGCTTCGTTTGGTATGAGTCGTAAATACGAAATACCAGTGTTGCGCGTGCCTGTTTGGGGCGAATGGGTGGTGCGTTGGATAATTTTTGTGCTTTTGCCATTCTTCTTTTTCTTGTTTGTAACCCATCTGCTCGATATTTTTGTTGCTACACCTAAAAGTGTACCAATGCCGTGGGAGGTTGATTTAGTTGAATTGCCGGGAAGCTACACGTTGCCCATTATATTCTTCCTTGTGTCGTTTTTCTTTGCTGTGTCTATCTATTTTTCGTTCCTTTCGTTCTTTGCTGGTTTGCTAATACTTGCTATTGTTATTATTATAAGCTTAATTTATTCCACGAGCCGTGTTCTGGCATGTTGGAATGCAAGACACTTCGTGGGAAGTAATAGGATTTCTGCTCGTAATGGGGGCGGCTGCTTTAGCTCTGTCGTATTATAGATTGCAGGCAGACCGTACAGACGATGACGAATAAAAACACAAGTTGGTGCACAATAGGCAGGGTTGTTTACATATCTAATAATGTTCTCTGCTAAATGTGTTTTGCATTTGGTACGCCTCACGGAATGTTCTCTGCTAAATGTGTTTTGCATTTGGTATGCCTCACGGAATGTTCTCTGCTAAATGTGTTTTGCATTTGATACGCATTATGGAATGTTTTCTGCTAAATGTGCTTTGCATTTGATACGCCTTACGGAATGTTTTCTGCTGAATATACTTTGCATTTGATACGCATTATGGTGTGTGTATTATAATATCTATCCACGTACCCACCGTTGTGTGTATTTATTGTGTGCAATATATGTCCACGTGCGCACCGTTAGGCGTAGGGGCAGATTTATCGTGCCCGTTTTCTCCCCACAATTGTATGGTGTTGGCGTTAAAAACAAACAAGAATGGGGACTGTTTTGCATAAGAAAAGTATCTATATTGTAAAAGCATTGATTGTGTTAGCGTACACAGAAAAAAAACAGTAAAAAAACAATAGAAACGTTTGGTACAACCGATTTATTTACATAACTTTGTCATCGTTATCCTGAAAACAATCTTTTTTACCTTAAATCCACTAATACCTATTAAAGGTTTAAGAAGCGGCAGCCTGAGAGGGTAGTCGCTTTTTTTATATATATGCGTGTGTAGACACAGTAAATGGTGTTTGATATGGCTAAATAGAAAGTATGGGAGAGAATATAAACAAAATTTACTGATTGCGCACAAATGATGTGTGCCATTCCAAGTGTTTAGAAAAATTACTAAGATATTTATGTTATTTTTGTCTCAGATATCTGTAACGCTCGTCTCAGATATCTGTAACGTTCGTTTTAGATATCTGTAACGTTCGTTTTAGACATCTGTTATTTTCAAATTAGACATCATAGAAAACTACCAGCTTTATGGCTCTATATATTAATGGTAGAAGGATATTTATTATAAATTGGTAATTAAGCCTAAACATATTTTGTTGCAATGCTACACAGTGTTTGTAGCGTTAGGCGATATATTCGTTAGTTTATTGTTATTTGTGTATAAAACAGGTGTAAAACACTTTTAATTATGCCTCTATACATACTGCTGTTGTATGCTATAAAACAAAATGTGCGCAGCCTCGTAAGAAGCTACGCACAGACAAATAAAAATTACTAATTATGAAAAAAGTCGATTTATTTTGAACGATATTGTGGGCGCAATTCTACCTTTGGTACCTTCATAGTGTCGCCTGCTGCCATAGTTGTGGCATTGTTTAACACTTGGAAATAGGCTACCATATCTGGACCAAGAGCCTTCCTGCTATACGATTGCATAGTTTGACCCTTCTTTAAAACCACTACCTTTTCTATGCCAATGATGTCGTAAGCACCATATCTGATACGTTTATCGTTGCTGAGTTGTTTAAACTTTTCAGTATCGTCGATGGGCGATTGTACTTGTTTTGGAGTGGGTTGAATCTGCTTTGTTGTTGTTTGGACTACCTTTGCAGAGGAATGCTGTTTTGTTTGTTTAGCTTTTGCGGTGGGTTTGCTCTTTGGTTGAGCACTAACTGCTACGGCATTGTCGCGAAGTGCTGCGTCTTTTCCAAACTTATAGCCGAAGAAATACATAATAGCTATTACGAAGAAGCCTATAGCAGACCACATTAACCAATTAATTTTCTTTGGTTTTTCTGCTGTCTCTTCTTGCTTTTGTTCTGTTGTAACCGGCGTTTCTGGTGTTGCAATAGGCTCTTTTACTGTATTCTCTGGTTGTGTTTGGTTTGCACTTTCCAGTTTTTGTTCTGTTGCAACCGGTGTTTCTGGTGTTGCAATAGGTTCTTCTGCAATATTTTCTGGTTGTGTTTGGTTTGCATCTTCCAGTTTTTGTTCTGTTGCAACCGGCATTTCTGCCGTAACAGTAGGTTCTTCTGCAATGTTCTCTGGTTGTGTTTCAACAAGTGGAATAGGCTCTTCTTCTGTCGTCTCCGATGTGTTTTTAATAGGTTCAGCCTCAGTTTCTATTGCCACTTCTTGTTTGGCTACAACTATCTCGTGGTCTTTTTCGGGTTCGCTACCAGTTTCTGCACTATCTTTTACGGTGCTTGTATATTGTTCTATAGTGGTTTCTTGTGCACCGTTAGCAGTTTCGTTGGTGCTATCTGTTGTTTCTTCTTCGTTCAACGATACAACCTTTGTGTCAGGCATAGCAGCGTTGTTTGCCGATACTGTAGTTTCGTCAGCATTTTCGAGCGTTGCCTCGTTTTCGTATTTGCTATCTATGTCGGTAAAATCAACACCATCGTTCAATACAACCGTTTCGAACTGTGCAAAAGGCTTGTTTACAAGCTCTTTCATTGTGGCATCGGGCGTAAACGATACCTTATCGTGTCCTTCTATCAACACTCGCTCTCCCGTGTTTACATTCACACTTTCGCGCGGCTTAACCGCTTGCACCTTAAATGTGCCAAGCCCCTTTACCTTAACAAGTTTGTCGGTTTTAAGTCCTTCGTTCATTACATCGAACATAGCCGAAACAAACTTTTCTGCATCTTTAACCGTTATTTTGTGCTTCTTAGCTACAGTGTCGGCTATAAGCTGTAGTGCTGTTTTTGCCATTACTCAGCCCCTCCTTTCTTTAGCTTTTCTTTTATAGAGGCTGCCGCACGGAAGTTTAGCACCAGTTTAGGTGGCACAAGCATTCTCAATCCTGTGGCTGGATTGTTCATAATACGTTCGAGTCGCTTCTTTAACTTCGAAGGCGCCGAATCCTGAGACTAATACAGGATCGCCCGATTCGAAGTTGTCGCCCATTGCTTGCAAGGCAGTATTCACAAGCTTTTGTGTTTCGTCTTGTGTTCGTCCCACTTTGTTTGCCAATGCACTTATAAATTCTTTATTGTTCATCTTAGGGTTGTTTGCTTCTTAAAAACGTTGTTCTGTTATTCCTTATAAGGAAGTTTTTTGTTGCTGTGCTATGCGTGTTTGTTTTCTGCGCATCTTAATTTGCGTTGTGCGTACCAGCATCACAGTATATATTGTTGTTCTATTGCGGTGTAGCAACCACATCTCCATAGAGATCGAACTCGTCGGCTGCTGTTATTTTTACCAAATAGAAATTACCAATAACCAATGGTTGCTTAGCTTTTACCAACACTTCGGGGTCTACATCAGGCGAACAGAACTCGCTTCTACCTATATAGTAGTCGCCTTCTTTGCGATCGATAATCACCTTTAGTGTCTGTCCAATCTTTTCAGCTTCTATTTCAGCCGATATTTCTTGCTGTAAAGCCATCAACTTATCAAGTCGTTGCTGCTTTACTTCAGAAGGAACATCGTCTTCGTAGTGTTGTGCGCTATACGTACCTTCCTCGTGCGAGTAGGCGAAAGCACCCATACGTTCGAATCGTGCCCATCTAACGAAGTCTAATAATTCGTTAAAGTCTTCTTCGGTTTCACCCGGAAAGCCTACCATGAGCGTTGTTCGTATGTGCAGACCAGGCACTTTCGCGTAAGGTACGTATAAAGTCGATGGTATCTTGCTTTGTAACGTGGCGTTGCATACGAGTTAGCATATTGTTGGAAACGTGTTGTAGCGCAACGTCAAGATACTTGCAAACCTGTGGCTTATTGCGTATTACATCGAGTAAGTCGTATGGAAATTGGTTTGGATAAGCGTAATGGAGTCGTATCCATTCAACACCAGGAATGTCTGCTATATGCGAAATAAGTTCGGTAATATGGTGTTTGCCGTCTAAGTCTACACCGTAGTAAGTTAGTTCTTGCTCTATTATTTGGAATTCCTTAACTCCGTTGGCAGCCAATTCGGTAACTTCGTTCAGTATATCGTCTATTTTACGCGAGTGATGTTTGCCTGTTATCAGCGGAATAGCACAATAGGCGCAATGTCGATCGCACCCTTCGGCAATTTTTATGTAAGCATAATGTGGTGGTGTAGTAAGGTGTCGGCGCCCATCGCACGATGGTATTTCAGCCTTTCCAAGGTCTGAAATGAGCTGTTTAAAGTTGAATTTGCCGTAGAACTTATCTACTTCAGGAATTTCTTTTTGTAGTTCTTCTTTGTATCTTTGCGACAAACAGCCCATAACATATAGTTGTTTGAGCTGTCCGTTCTCTTTTCTGTTTACAAATTCAAGTATTGTATTGATACTTTCTTCCTTTGCTGTTTCTATAAAACCGCAAGTGTTTATAACGGCAATTTCGCCTTCGGGTGTATCCGAATCGTGCACACAGTTATAGCCGTTTGCTTCGAATTGCTTCATAAGGAGCTCTGAATCGACAAGATTTTTTGAGCACCCCATCGTTATAATATCTATCTGATTCTTCTTCATTCAGTTGTATTCCAACGCTTTGGGTATTTGTTTTTTCTCCTCGAATAGAGTGTAGGGTAGGGCTTAGTCTTGCTTAAACAAGCTGTCTACAAACTGTTCTTTGTTAAACAGTTGTAGGTCTTCCATGCCTTCGCCTAAACCAATGTAGCGTACGGGCACTTTTAGTTGGTCGCTAATGCCTATTACAACGCCACCTTTTGCTGTTCCATCGAGTTTGGTGATAGCTAAGGAGGTAATCTGCGTAACGGATGCGAACTGTTTAGCTTGCTCGAATGCGTTCTGCCCTGTACTACCATCAAGCACCAACATAACGTCGTCTGGTGCTTCGGGCAATACTTTCTTCATTACGTCTTTTATCTTTTTAAGCTCGTTCATTAAGCCAACTTTGTTGTGTAAGCGGCCAGCTGTGTCGATGATAACTACATCGGCATTGTTTGCCTTTGCACTTTGAAGTGTGTCGAACGCCACACTTGCTGGATCGGAACCCATTTGTTGCTTAATGACAGGAACACCAACACGGTCGCCCCAGATTTGTATTTGCTCTACGGCAGCAGCACGAAAGGTGTCGGCAGCACCTAAATAAACTTTCTTTCCAGCTTTTTTAAACTGATAGGCAAGTTTACCAATGGTGGTTGTTTTGCCCACTCCGTTTACACCAACTACCAAAATTACGTATGGTTTATGGCTGGTTGGAAAGTCCCAGTCTTCGGCATTTTCAGTGTTGTTTTCGGTTAAGAGGGCTGCTATTTCTGCTCTTAACACATTATTAAGTTCGGAAGTGGATACATATTTATCGCGGGCAATGCGTTCTTCTATGCGTTCAATAATCTTTACGGTAGTATTAACGCCCACGTCAGACGTTATAAGAATCTCTTCTAAATTGTCTAAAACTTCATCGTCTACCTTTGATTTTCCTGCTATGGCACGCGTTATTTTCGAAAAAACGCTTTGCTTTGTGGTCTCAAGACCCTTATCTAGTACTTCCTTTTTCTTCTTATTGAAAAGTCCAAAAAATCCCATAATTAGCTAATTTCTTGCAAAGTTACCAAAAAACGGCTAAAGAAACAAATAATAAGAGTGAGAATAATAAGGATAAATGCAAATAGGTGCGGTATAGTTTTTTGAGGTGTCTTAGCGTTTTGGGCAATTTTATAACGTGTAGATATATTAGCGTTTATCTTATGTTTTATGCTTCTATGTTTTATGATTTCTATATTTCTTCTAATTTTTATGGCTTTCTACGTAACTTGTTTTTGTTGTATTTTAATTAAGTGAAACATTGGTTCTTTGACAAATTTTGTATTATTGTTGCGCAGATAGATAGACTTTATAACAAAAAGTAGCGGACCATGGCGAGATAGAAAGATAAGCTGTTTTGCTTGTTGTGCCACACATCTGCACAGTTATAATGATTGCAACGAACAGCGATAACAGTTTTTAAAACAATGTTTTGGAGAAATAGACAGGAATGAGTATCTTTGCAAAACAGTGTAACTCTATGGTAAGCATATTCTTGTGAGCGAGTTGCAATGCACAAATTAAGAACTTAAAGAGTGATGGAGTTTGAACAATACGAACAAAAACTTACAGCAGAAGAACTTGCAGCATTTGAACAGCAATATAATATTGCTCTTCCAAAGGCTTTCAAAGAGCATTATTTAAAATACAACGGAGGCTATCCTCCTTATGAAAATGTAAAAGGAAAGGACCATCTTTTTACTATCAACGGTTTCTATCCCATTAAATACGGTGCGCTTCCTGTTGAGAAAATTATAAGCGATTACGAAAAGAGCGGCGTTGTTTTTGATGGCAAAATTCCTTTTGCTTACGATAATGGTGGCAATATTTACCTTATTTCGGTGGCAAAAGATACATGTGGATACATATATATAGTTGAGGCTGAATGTGTTGAAAACAAAGCATTTGTTTTGGTTTCAGAAACCTTTACCGACTTTCTTAATTCGTTCTATTAATAGAAATAGAAGAGTGGTGCGGCAATTCGGTATGTTTGTTTAACCCCGAATTGGTGTTAGAACCTGTGCAGATTTTGTTTGATGGTTAGCGTATAGCCTGTATTATTGTTAGTGGTGTAGCAGACTACGTCTAAGAGAATAAGCTAAACAATATGCCAACAAGCAAATGGAAGATGAGTGGGAGCAATGAAAACACCCTAAAATAGTTTATAAACGGTTTAATGGCCTATTGAAGTGAAAATCAGAATATTGCAGAAGAATTAATTTCATAGACTTCAGCTGAAGAAATATATTTCAACCATTATAATATAAAGCTATAAAAAATCAGTTTTTTTGTGATATCTAATTTATTACGGATAGATATCTGAGGCGATCGTTAGAGATATCTGAGACAAACGTTAGAGATATCTGAGACGAACGTGATAGATATCTAAGACAAACGTGATAGATATCTAAGACAAACGTGATAGATATTTGCAACGAATGCAGTAGATTTATGAAATAAACGAAACAAATTTCCTACAGGCTTTTCTAAGCATTTACAGTATTCTATTCGATTAGTGAGTAAGTAGTAGGCATTGCAGATGATTTTCCAGCCAATCTTCTATTATCGTTCGATTTTGATTGTATATTTTTCGCAACAAAAAAAATAGAGAACGCACTATATAAAGTGCATTCTCTATCGTCTTGCCTGGAGATTATCTATCGTCTTACGAGAGAACTTATAGGGTGTAAAGACGATATTCATACCCCAGTACCACTTAAAGCTTCTCAGCTTTTTGTGGTTTGTGTACTAACTGCTTCCCAGCAATCAGAACACCACCATCTAAATGTCATAAAATCAAAATCTAAATTTAAATGCAAATCCCCCTGCGAGAATAACTATAAAAAAACAAGGGGCTACCAGTTATTATATATTATTATGAGAACAGCACTCCTCGATGAGCTTTTGTGCAACGAGAAGTTGCTGTGTTTATTCTGTTTGTTTTACTTTTCAAGCTTCTCTGCATTCATTGTTACCTGGATATGGTTGCCAGACTTCAATACAGTTTTAGCTATGTTTCCTAATGTTTGTGGTGTCATTGCTTTCATAACAGCATCGAAGCCGTTAGCTCTATCAACACCGTAGGTTGCATAATCAGAGAGAACGCTCAGCCAGTAGCTATTCTTTTTCAATGCATCAGAATGATTTTTAAGAATAGATTCTTTCGCTCTTGCTACATCTTCGTTGGTTATCTTTGTCTGTGCATCGTAGATGATTTCTTTTGCAAGTTTCTTTGCTATGGCTGTTTTCTCTGGATTGGTAGCCAATTCGCAACCAATTACGAGATAGTTTCCGTTTAAGTCGTTTTCAAGACTAACGCTTGGCATTGGCGTATATACCGCACTTTCCTTTTCACGGATAATCTCAAACATCTTGTTCCAAAGATATTGTCCTAATACAGAAGCGTTTAATTGGTTTTCAAGCGTATAGGGCACTTTCTCTGAACGATAAGTATCAACTATCTTGCTCTGTGGGTTAGACATTTTAAAGCTGAAGCTCTTTTCAACGTTACCCTTTGTGTAGTTACGCATATCTGCCAGTTCTGCCTTCTTCTTGTTTGATGGGAGAGAGGCTATATATTTTGCAATGAGTGGTTTAATGGTAGCTTCGTCGAAACTTCCAACGAATACGAAAGTGAATTCAGAAGCATTGCTGAATAACTGACGATAGAGTTCGAGTGCACGATCGTAGTTGATATTGTCTATATCTTTAGGGTCAGGAGAAAGTGCATCAAGCTGTTTGTTGTGTCCATAATACATTACAGAGTCTTGGAAAACCATCTCAGGGTCGTTTGCTTTGCCCTCGAGCTTACCTTTCATATATTGTGTTATGAGCTTATAATAGTTTTCGTCTTTCTTAATTCCAGTGAAACTAAGGTTTATCATCTGCATTAATGTCTCTAAGTTCTGGTTTACGGTAGAGCCACTAAGGTAGTGAAGATCGTTACTTATACCTGCTTCTATGTTTGTAGTTTTGGTTTGTGCGATATTGGCAAGGTCGTTAATGTCTTTTGTTCCAAGTCCATGTATGCTTGCAATATCGTCCCACAGTTTACGCATAGCAAGGTTTTCGTTCTTGCCAATGCTCTTTCCGCCTGCTGCGGTAGCCATCATAAGAATCTCGTTTGCTTTGAGGTTGGTTTTCTTCAGAATAACTTTTGCTCCATTAGAGAGAGTAAGTTCTTTTGCATCAAACTGTTTTAAAGCTCTTTCACTGACAATCTTTCCGGGATTAGGCTCCTTAAGCATCATTGGCTCTTCCTTTGTATTGTCTACGTAAGCATCAACTTTTTCTGCGCGTGCAGCGTTTACAATACCAGGGAGTTCTGCTTTAGTGAATCCAGTCTTACCATCTTTCTCTTGAAGAATTACACTAATGGCAAAGTTCTTTTCATTTACGTTGATTAAGTTCTTAGCCATTTCGTTGACAGTAGCCAATGGAAGCATTGGTAAAACTTGGTCGTAGAGTTCGTGTAACTGTTCTATGGTGCTATAAGGTTCGCCTTCGAGGAAGTTCTCGATAAGCGTCTGAGCATAAGTATCGTTTGTTATTGTGGAACGATTGTTATACTGATTGTCGAGTGAAGCCTTGTAAGCTTCTTTTGCATGTTTAAATTCTGATTCGGTAAGCCATATTGTCCGATGCGATTCATTTCGCGGATAATTTGCGCCATAGCCTCTTTCTCTTTTCCAGGCTTAGGAACAACCACAATGCTTTCTGCTTCGCGAGTAATAGTTTGACCAGCATAGTCGTCTACATCGCCTTGCGCAACAGTAATGTTTGACTCAGGTGCTTGTGCTATTTTCTGCATACGGTTGTTAAACATAATATTCACAAGCGAGTACATAGGCTTAATGTAGAGGTACATAAGAGAGTTTTTCTCTTCTGGTGCGATATATTCTATTTTGCGATAGAGTTGGAATATCTCTTGTGATACCTCTTTATTGCTACCAAATGCATATAGAGTGTTGTTGTTATCGTCTACCATTACAGGTGTTGCTTTAGTAGCTTCCTTTGATGGTTTCAAATCGTTGAACAGGCGTTTAATGCTCGCTTCAATCTTATCGGGGTCTATGTCGCCCACGATAATGATAGCCTGATTGCCAGGGAAGTACCATTTACGGTAATATGCACGTAGTGTTTCGGGGTTACATTTGTCTATAACGTCCATACTTCCTATTACAGTGCGTTTTCCGTATATACTATTTGGGAACAAATCTGCATTAGCAGCGCGTAGCAATCGTTGCATTGCGTTGTGTCCGCGATATTCGTTATGCACCACATCGCGTTCTGTTTCAATTTGGTCTGCAGTGAGTGTAAGTCCTTGCGACCAATCGCTTAGCACTAGCAAACAAGAGTCTACGAGTGCAGGGCGCTTAGCATTAATACCTGTAAGGTAGTAAACTGTGTGGTCGGCAGTAGTGTATGCGTTCCAGCCACCACCAGTTTTATCCATAAATTTCACTACAGAGTCGTCTGGGAAATGCTTTGATCCGTTGAAAGCCATGTGTTCTAGCAAGTGCGCTAAACCATCTTGGTTGTCTAATTCTTGTATTGCTCCAACCTTATGAGCTATATAGAAGTTTACTTTTCCTTCTGGATAATTGTTCTTTCTAATGTAGTAGGTAAGCCCATTATCAAGGTGTCCAATCTTAACAGCAGCATCAACAGGTGCCTTTGGCATATCTGCCATTTCGTTTTGTGCTATTACTTCTGTTGCAAATAGCGCAAAAATAGCTATAAAAATGTTTTTTAATCTCATATCTTATTTATACTTAAAGTAGATATTTATATTCTTTATTTCTTATTTCTATTCTTTATTGTTCTAAGTACACCTTATATTATATAGGGCTTTATTTCTTACCAATTAGGGTTTTATTCTTGGTTTCCTTCTCTGTATTCTAAAATATCGCCTGGTTGGCAGTCTAGCGCTTCGCAAATGGCATTTAGTGTTGTGAAGCGTATAGCTTTTGCTTTTCCAGTCTTTAGAACCGACAAGTTTGCAAGGGTTATATTAACTCGTTCGGAAAGTTCGTTTAGCGACATTTTCCGCCTTGCCATCATTACGTCAAGGTTTACTACTATCATCTTTAGTTCTTTTCCTACACTGTTAATTGGTTCTCCTCTCTTATTTTAACTCCAATTGTGAATATTTCATACACTATGAAAGTGAATGGAACTTCGAAGAGCCCACTAGGTAGTTCGAGCGTACTCACAAGGTCGATGTTACATCCTGCAATACTGAACGACTGACTAATGAAGTATACTTCTATCAGTGTAATGGTCCACCAGAGAACATAGTAGATGAGCGTACAGAATGCTAATCGTCTTATAAGCTTCAGATTGCGCACCAGGAATATATTTTCTGAATTGCGGAAACGAGCTATCAGTTTAAACGCAAGCACCAATATTGTGAGTGAGAGCACTGCCATAATAAGAAAACTAAGTCCTTTTATTGCTAAGAAATAGTGGGGAGCGTTATAGTTTACATCTATGGTGCGCATCCAAACTCGTTCTGGTTTACCTGTTTTCTGGTTAATGAAGACTGTTGGAGGTGCTTCTAAGCCAACCTTAAACGATACTGGTGTAGCTGATGCCCAGTCTTCATCTTCCATTTGTTTCTTTACAATGTCTTTGTATTCTTGCGATTTTGCATAGGAACTGTCTTTTTGTGCCTTTATTTCAAGGTTAGTCATATTTGTTCCTACGGTGTATCCACTGACAAGAGCTCTACTTGCATCGTAGACGGTATAAAGCATCACGCATGACATGATGCATAGCAACAATGTGCAGTATAGATACAGTCGTTTATTCATAGTGCTCCTTTTGTTTTTTGATGTATAAAGATGTGGTAGCCACTCTTTGCACTTTATGCTGCAAAAGTAGCCATAATTTGTTACTCACAAATTTAAAACGACAATTATTTATTGTTTAACAATAATTTTATATTAATGAATGGTAATATTTTGTAGCATTTTATGAATTGAAACACATTGCATACTATTTCTTATTATGGTGAGTGCTTTGTGTTCTTTGGTGGTTTTACTTCTTGCTATCATTTGCCATAGTTTACTAGAACTTTTTAGAGCTTTTAGTGTGTAATAGTTTCTATTGGTGTTTGTTTTCTTGGCTTATGGTATATAAAGAACAAGTCTCTACATTTAAGAAGGGTTGTTGTTTGTTTAGCAACACAGCTTCTTAAATGTAGAGACCTATTCGGTAGTAACTTTATGGTTTAGTATTCTTTTATTACTTGTGTGCCTTTCAATGCAGCGAATGCATTTTCTGTAAGAGCAAGCATTTCGTCTTGACCTGGATATACCACTACTGGTGCTAGATAGCTAATTCGTTTCTTTATTTCCTTAACAAGATATTCGCTGTAGCACATACCTCCTGTTAAGATTATGGCATCTACCTTTCCGCAAAGTACAGCACCTTCAGAGGCAATAGCTTTGGCTACATTTAGTATCAGAGCCGATATTACGAGTTGTGCATGTTCGTCTCCTGTGTCTATGCGTTTGCGTATTTCGCGAAAATCGTTAGTGCCTAAATGAGCAAGCAATCCGCCTTGTGAAGTTATTTTCTTCATCATTTGCTCTTCGGTAAGTCCGCTATGATAGCATAAGCGTACTATTTCCGACATAGGAAGCGTACCTGTTCGTTCTGGCGAGAAAGGTCCATCGCCCGACAAAGCATTGTTTGCATCTATAGCACGACCTTGTTGGTGGGCTGCAAACGATATGCCCCCGCCTAAATGTGCTATAATTAAGTTCAGCTTGTTGTACTGTGTGTTATGCTCGCGTGCGTAACGGCGGCCTACAGCTTTTTGGTTTAGAGCGTGCCATATACAGATGCGTGGTGTTTCTGGAAGTCCGGTAATGTGTGCTTCAGGAATCATTTCGTCCACCACACCCGGATCGGCAATGAAGCTCTGGCAACCTGGAATCATTTCTGCTATTTCGTAAGCAAGCTTACAACCTAAGTCGCAAGGGTGTTGATGTTCTGCTGTTCGTTGGTCCTCAATCATCTGTGGGTTCACTCTGTACACACCACTTTCTACCGCTTTCGATAGTCCTCCGCGTCCTACAGTTGCATTAAAATCGAGCGGAATGTTGCGTTGTTTAACTCTTGTAGTATGTGTTGCTTACGATATTCGTACTGATCGAAGATGGTATGGAATTGTTCTAATTCGCTGCGCGAATGTTTAACGTCTTCTACAAAAAGCAATTCGCAATCGTTAGCTACTGATATTTTAGTAGAGGTAGAGCCAGGGTTAATGGCTAAAATCTTGTAAGGCATAGTGTTTATTTCTTCTTTGATTTAGATATGATGGTAGCAAGAGCTAAGCTATAAAACTTTGATTCTACGGTGTCGCCACGACTTGCCAATACTACAGGCACCAGTGTTCCTTGCAATACGGCTGCTGTTTCTGCTCCTGCAAAGAGTGTTATGGTTTTATAGAATACGTTACCTGCTTCGATATCGGGGAATATTACTGCATCGGCTTCTCCTTCTATTGGCGAATTTATTTTTTTATCAGCCAATGCTTCTGCCGAGCACGATGTTTTCAAATCGAGCGGACCATCTACTATACAGTTTCCAAAAGCCCCCTCGTTTGCCATTTTTTTCAGTTCGAGATAGCCCTCTGTGTATGGAAAATGTTTACCATCTGGTTTCTCCGAACAGTGAATGAGTGAAATTTTTGGTTGTTCTATATTGAATGCATGGCAGAAGTTTGCCACATATTTTATTTGTTCTATGCGCTGTTCGTGCGTTGGGAATGGTAGCACGGCGGGGTCTGTGAAGAATAAGAGCTTTGGATAAGTAGGTATTTTGGCTGCTGTGATGTGTGTTAGCACGCTTCCTTTTGGTAGAATACCTTTCTCTTTGTTTAGTATAGCTCGTAGTAATACATCGGTGTTTACAAATCCTTTCATCAGTGCGTCGGCTTTTCCTTGTCGTACTAGTTCTACTGCTTTTTCTGATGCGTCTTGTGGATTGTCTGCTAAAAGGGTTTCATATATGTTTTTAAACCTTTCGGCTGTTTGTTCAGAACATACCAAGATAGGATTAATAACACCTGCTTTGTACGCCATTTCTACGGCGTCTATTGTATGAGAATCTTCTGCCCATACAACAGCAACGTTATTTTTTATACCGCTTTCGTTCAGTTCCTTCACCAATTGGGAGAAGTCTGTAATACTAGTTGTCTTGTTCTTCATATTATATAGTTATATTTTATGCGAAAGTTCTTATCTCTTGTTCAGTGCCACAAAGATACAAAAAGGTATTTATTTAACAAAATACACTTTTTATAAACGAAGCATTTTTAAATATTTTAAGATTTCCGGAGATGATAGAAATAGTATTAGCGCATTTTTGAAATGTTTTGATTAATATCTCTTAAAGTTGCAACATTTCTTTAGTAACTGTTGTGCTTCAAACTGGTATAGATGCTTCTCTGGAACAGAGAATGTGTTGTTTGCCTGTATATTAAGAATTTTAGAAGCCCTGAAACTTCTACATAATAGATGCATCAGGGCTTTAAGCGTTTAGTCTTCGTATACGAAGGTAAAGTTCTTTTGTGTCTTTAGCGAATTACCAACAAAGCAGCCTTTAAGTGCAAAGTTTTCTATTTTTTTGCGCAAAGCCTCGTCGGCTATTCCTTTAATATGGAATGTTATGTCTATTTTCTCTACTGTTAGAGTCTTAACATCTTCTATTATTTCGCCCACTTCAGCGTATGTTCCTGTTAAATCTATGTTCTCGCGTTTAGCGCGCATAGCCATTGTGGTTAAAGTGCATGCTGCGAGCGACTGTGCTAGTATGTCTACCGGAGTTGCATACTCGCCTAAGCCTCCCGAAGCCTTACCAGCGTCTGTTTTAAGTGTTTGTTTTGAAGCTTCGTACATAGCTTCTACTCTGAAGTTGCCTAAATACTTTACGATTGATTTTTCCATAATTGATATATATTTTACTGTTCCGAACAAAGGTAATACATTTTTTTTAGTTTCACAAGAAATATTCCAAACTTATAGAAATTAAACTATTTAGTATTTTATATAAGCCGTTAGAGTTCTATTTGTAAAACTGCTATTTAACCCAAATCTGTTATTAGACCACCAATAGTTTATGTTTTTTATGTGCTATGCACCTATATATATAATAAGGTGAAAATAGCGATGGGGTGGTACAATTGTGAAACTTTGGCAATATTCAACCCGATGTTTTGGCTGTAAAAACAAAAATATGTAACTTTGCCACAATACACTATGTTTCTTATTTGCTGTGTTACAAAAAGCGTAGCAACAAAATAGTTTCTGTGGTGTTTTTGGTTGGCGTGGACTGTAAATGGCAAACTGTAAACGATAGTGTTTTTATAGATATAAACAAAACAATGAAGAGGTTTTTAACAACAGTATTATTGTTTGTGGTGGCTTCGGTGTTGCTGCATTGCAACGCACAAGCCCTAAACACAAATGTAGTTTCTGCACAAAACGAGCCAAAAACAACACCCACTTTCAAACGGTTGCTAACGTGCGAACAGCTGGAAGCAATGGGAATTAACTGGAACAAACTGCTGAAACATATAAAACTTCAGAAAGTTGCTTGGAATGGAGGCGACTTTCGCGACGACCAATCGGAACCAAGATACGAGCCAACGCGCGAAGACTTTCTGCTAACAATACCCTTAGTGGAATATTATATGCGCACACATGGCTACCAAAAGCCGTCCGACGAACTTTTTGCGCAACGCATACACGAAGTGTTTGGTGAAAACCTTAATATGCAAAGTCAGCAACCTTATTTGCCTATACAAGGAGAGGCTGATTACGATTTTGCCAGTACATATTATGCCTTGTGCGGCAAAGGCATTATAACCTACAACTGGTTGCTAGACGATTTGATGGACGTTAGAACAAACAAAATAGTGTTGCGCCCGAAAATATTTCAGCAAATACTTGCCCTGAACAACTTTGTTATATACAACGATACAGCAGCTTTCAAGTTCTTAACGCAGGCAACCTATAGCGGACACGAGGACGACTATAATGGAATGGGCGACCCTTACGATGGAAACAATATTCTGTGCGACTTGTTTTCAACCTATAACTATTATGGAAGTGCACAACTTAACCAGTGGTATTTTACCACACAAGACGTTAATCCGGTGTTGTTCTATCATCTAATATTCGAAAGAACACCGCAAGGCAAGTTGGTTGCCCATCGTGAGCTGATAGAATTGATAGAACAAAACACCACAGGCACAAATACAAAAACGTATTGGAAGTATTTTGGCGAACTACTTTTTGACGTATTAGACAACGAAGACGACTTTAAAGATATGCACTATAGTGTTGTGCATAAGGCTAAAATGCTTTGCTATTTTGCCAATTCGGAGCACAAAATGCGCAAACGTTATGCAAAATACATACCCTCGCTCACAGTAACAGCCTATTGGGGTCGCTCCTCAACCACCACTTCTATGATTATGCAACACCCCGATGTGTACAATATGGCATGCAAATACAACTACTTTGGTGTGGTTAAACCTGAAGTTATGAAGGAGTATGCTGCAGAAGCCGAACGGCTGAAAAAGAACTGAAAAGAATAATACAATGTTGAATAGGCGTAGCCTTTATAGTGGCTCTATAGAAACAGCAACAGCTGTAACAGTCTGCACTATTATGTGCTAAAAAGCGGTGCAATATGTTGGTTGATAGGTAATTATACCGATGCTATGGTTAGAATATAGCAGCATACAAAGCCTCTTCCTCATTATAAGAATAAACATCTTTCTAGCACGATGAAATAGAAACATAAAGGCTGTAGTTTTTTGTGATATCTAAAACGAAACTCACAGATATCTAAAACGAACACGACAGATATCTGAAACGAACACGACAGATATCTAAAACAAAAGCAACTATATTTTGCAGGTTTTTATGAACATAAACAATGGTCTGTTTGGTTGCAAAATAAACCGCAGGCGCAGGCAACAAATTTTCCGTCTGTTTCCTACCGAAACCATATAGTTACAACACACCGAAAACGGCGGATAAGCATAAAAAAAAGATTGATTGTCTCACGACAATCAATCTTCAAAACCTTAATAATCTAATACCATGAAAAACACATTGCAAAGTTAAACGTATAACTCTATCGTTCCAAATATATAATTATAAATAATGTTAATTATACTAAAGTCAGCCTATATTTATAACCTATTGTTCTTTTTTCGCTATAAATATAGATTTAAAAGCAACATCTTGCAACCGTGTAGACTTGCAATAGTCTGTTTATTCAACAATTTTGCAAGTGCGAAACTTTTCTTAGTTTGTCGCCATTAGTCGTTCTATTCAAAAAGTTTTCTTATCTTTGCAATCCAAATATAACTGTATACTTGGCGAAATACAATTTAGATATCCCCACACATTATAAAAATAACGTATGGCAACAACCAAAAAAACTGCAACACAGAAGCCAACGGCTGCGGCTTCTAAACCCAAAAAGGGAGCTAAAGCGCAGAAAGCGCCCGTAAAACGTGGCATTTCAGACGAGCTTATTCCCATTGAAGAAGAAACGTGGCTACTTCAGCCCATTGCAGTAACAATGATGCGGCACGACTATTCGCTCATTCAGGTGCGCATACTAGTATCTATTGTAGAGAGTTTACAGGCTATTTTGCATGGCATCTTAAACAACAAGCGAAGTCCACAGTTAGACCTCTTTAAAACGAAAGAGCTAGACGAAGACGGACGAATGCCAATAAAACTGCCATTTAAGGAACTTGGCGTAGACCCAAACCACTATCCGCAGTTGCGCACATCGCTTAAAATGCTAGCCGCCATACCAGTAGAAATTCCTTATAAAACAAGCGAAGGACGCAAATATACAAAAGCAACCAACCTTTGCGACGTTTATATACCAGAAGATCGCTCGTATAACAAGTATGCAATATTAAAGCTCGACCGTAGCGTTGCAGAACGTTTGGTATCGTTAGACTTTGGTTATCACCGACTTGGAAAGCAGATAGTGTTTGCTTGTAAAAATCGTTACACACAACGCATCTATATGTTTATAGAATCGTGGGTAGACAAAGGGCGCACCGTTATAAAAACTTTAGAGTTTAGAAAAATGCTACGTTTGGAGAACAACTACAAAAAATTCTCCGACTTTTGTCGGCGTGTGCTCGAACCAGCAAAGCAAGAATTGAAAGACTTAGCCGACAAAGGTTTGCGACTGTTACTTCGATTACGAAAAAAAGTACGACCATGGTCAGCGTGGAGGCGAGCCAGACGAGCTGATATTTCAAATATATCGTGCCAAAAACAAGATGGACGCACAGTTAGAACAAATGAACGAAATGCAACGCAGACAGTTCCAACAAATGCTTATACAGTATTTCGACTTTACGCAACCTAACGCAAAAAGTATGGCAGAACGCATAACAGCCGAACTCTATCCGCTTGCTATGCAAAAACTTATGGACTTGCGCCAACGTTTCAACACAATATATGTAAAAGATAAGGCAGCCTACACATTTAAAAGTCTCGACCAAATGATACGCGAACACGACATTCCGAACACAACGGTAGAAGAAATAAAAGAGTAGGGGATATAAAACAGAAATCGAAAACCATAAAACAATGATAGAAGTTAAGGTAAACGATGCTACGCTTCGTTCAGCAGCAGCCAAAGGAGAGGACGCTTTTGTAGCAACATTTATAGATGCAATAAATGCTGCAATAGGAGGAACGCTAACCAATGAGACGATGCAACAGCTAAACTCCGACCAAATAACACTGTTGGGGTGGAGCTATTTACATAGCGAAGTAATGAATGGTGGCTACATTCAGCTTATTTATAATGGTTACGGAACATTTATATTTAAGAATCCTTTCGGACCAGCAATGCGCAATTGGGGCCTTACCGAATTGTATTCGCACCTCCGTCGCACCAGAAAAGCATACGACAAGTATCACAGCCAGATAGAAAAAGAAATGTCGGACGACGACTTTATGGCACTCTACGAACAAATGCCAGAGTTCGACGATGCTGACGATGACTTTATAGTGAACGAAGAACAGTGGACAAAAATGATAGCTGCTTACATTGACGACCACATTAACAACTTTGCTACAATTGAAAAATGAATAAAGAAGAACAAGAAATTCGCAAGAAGTCGCCTATACAAATACGCAACAAGAAGGCTTCTTTCGAATACTATTTTGTAGATACCTACACGGCAGGAATAGTGCTTACAGGCACCGAAATAAAATCTATACGTGCAGGAAAAGCCTCTTTGGTTGATACGTACTGCTTTATTAACAAAGGCGAAATATGGTTAGAGGGTATGAACATATCGCCATATTTCTATGGGTCGTTTGCTAATCACGAAGCCAGACGCAAGCGTAAGCTGCTATTAAATAAGCGAGAAATAAACCGTTTGGCAGAAGACTCAAAGTCGCCAGGCTATACCATTGTGCCAATATTGGTGTTTATAGACCAGCACGGACGTGCGAAGGTAGACATTGCTCTGTGTCGTGGTAAAAAAGAATACGACAAGCGACAAACGTTAAAGGAAAAAGAAGACCGGAGAGAAATGGATAGAGCAATAAAACGCTATTGACGTCAGCGGTTTATAAAAAATATATAAGGCATAGAACCTATAGTTATTATAAAGGTTCTATGCCGTTTTCATTGTTAAAAGTGAGAGCTGTTACGCATAGACTTCATAGTTGTTCTATCGCACCTAAGCTGTTTAATCTGAATTAAAGTTCAAAACCAACGCCAATTCCAAAAGGGTGGCAAGCAATTCCGCTATTCATTAGTTTTGTTAAACTGTAGTGTGCATAAATAGAAAAGGAGTTAAAACCAAAGTAAGCCTCAAGGTTTAAACCAACAGGATTGGTGTCTAAGTTGCGGCTAACGGTATAGCGTTTGCTCTTAATACGATACTTACTGCGTATCTCGCTCTTAATATCCACCGAACAACCAATCCCTAAATATACTTTCTTTTTATACATTTGTTTTTTCCACTCTATCATAATAGGAGTCTTAAAGTAGTAATATTTAATAAAGCTTGTACGCACATTTTCTGCCGTGTTCCTTGCAATCGTAGGCTTACCGTCTACATCTGTCAGCATATAATTGGTTTGGAAATGGTTGTGAACAAAACCCGTTTGAAATGCAAAGACTAAGCCGAGAGAATTAGAAGCGTTAAGTCCCATACCTATTTGGAAGTGTGTAATTCCCCATTCTAACGAGTTTACATCTTTGCTATGCATAGCCTCTCCACCATTTAGCAAGTTTGTACCAATATAGAAATCGGGAATATTACCATAAAACGTATTATTTTTGTGTTTCCGAATGGGTACAAATGGCGAAGAAATGAAGAAGCGTTCTACCTCCTGACCATCTATATAGCTAGTTTCTTTGTTCTTTACAAGCGCATTACCGTCTTTGTTGAATACAGCCACATGGGTTTCAATGCTGTCTGTGCTCACCACAAATTGTTTGTTGTTGTAGTAGATTATTGTGTCGTTTTCTTCGTTAGCTATTGCTGGAACAGCCATCGCGAGCATTAATAAAAATAATAAGTGTTTCATAATTCTATCTGTTTTGCGTTTATATTATTATTATTGGTTTTTGTTTCAATGTTTAGCGTAGCATAGTTTCATAATATCGTCTGGACCGAGCGTACCTTCTATATAAATAATGGCTCCACTATTGTTAGTTAGATTACTGAAAAGTATATACCTGTTAAGTCCCGAAGGTAGTGGTGGAAGCATATAGTAGCCACTGGTAATTTTACCATTATCCACTATTTCGCGTATTTTACGTGCCTTTTTTCTATCGCTATTCAAATATGGAGCTATGCTTGCACCAATCTTTTTATAGGTCAATGCTTTGTAAACCTTTAGTTTGTAGCCCCTGAGAACGGCATCGTTTAGCACTACCATCTTACAGTTTTTTGCCTTTCCGAAGCGTTCGAACACAATATTTATCTGCAAATCGCTCTGTGCTTTTGCAGGTATTATAGCTACAAACAGACATAGCATAATGGCTATTCTCATTATTTTATTCTTCATTGCTTGTTCCTCCTATTTGTGAAAGCGCTTGGAAATCTTCACCCTCGTTGGCAGAAACCATATCTAAAGCAGCTTCTGCCTCTTGGTGAACCATAGTTTTGTTGGTAGTGCATTCGCCATCTATAAAAGCATAATCGCCAGTTTTTGTAACATTGTGTCGCACTATAAATAATGTAATCACCACAGCTGCAGCAGCCGAAACAGTAGCAACAATCCAGTTTGGTAGGCGTTTATGTTTTTTAAGAGCGTTTGTTTTTGCCGATGAAACCGTTTGTTTTGCCACTTGTTTGCAGCGTTCTTGCTGTTCCCACCGAAACAAAGCGCAAAATGGTTTCAGTTCGTTTGGCACCAGTAGCGGGTCTTGTGCAAAGAAGTTTCGTAGCTGTTCTTCTTCTGCAACAGTCGTTTCGCCTTCTGTATATTTGGCAATTAAGCTGTTAATATTGTCTATTTGCATATAGTTCTCCTCTCTGTTGTCAGTCTTATAAATTCTTTTTGAATGTATCTTCGGGCTCTCGATAGATTTTGCCGTAGTGCTTCGGGTTTGCAATTACATATTTTTGCAATCTCTTCGTTTTCGTATCCATCTATCTCTTTCAGTCTAAACACTTGCTGTTGTAGTGGTGGTAGATGGTCTACAATATACTGTATCAGCTCCATGTCGTCCTTTCCATCTGTCTGTTCCAGTTCTGCAACAAGTTCTTTCGGCCTATTACTCTCTGCACATTCTATTTTTCTATGTCGCCAATGGTCTATAGCCACACCTTTAATAATCTTTATAGCCAATGCTTCAATGTTGGTATGTGCGTCTAATTTCTGTCGCATTGCCCACATACGGAGAAAAGTTTCTTGCACGAAGTCTTCGGCTTCAGCGTCTCCTCCCTCCAGTGTTGCAGCCACTTTAAGTAGTCGGCTACGCAGGTTTATTGCCATTTGGCTAAATGTTTCTATTTCCATTGCTTTTCAAAAGGTAAACGAACGAACAACAGTTTTGTGACATTTAAAGTTGAGAAAATTTATTTGTTATTATTTATTTTGGTTGTTTTCATTGGTATAAAAATGGAGTTATGGTATATATTATAGGTGTTTTATGTTTAATATAAAGTTCTCTTAATGCGTGTATAATGCCCTTATATACATACTTTTATCGGCATTATACACAGCATTAGTTTATTTGTGTGGACGATGAAAGAGTGGTGTGATTTATTTAAATTCACTCTTCCTCTCCCTCGTACCATTTCTTTATGTACAGATAATGGTCGGCAAACAAACGCGATTGTCCTGGCGTTGCTGCTTTAATGCGCTTTGCTGGAATGCCACCCCATATCTCGTTAGGCGGTATTATTGTGCCTTGCAGTACTACGGCACCTGCTGCTACCACAGAGTTTTCGCCCACTTCGGCATTATCGAGCACCGTTGCATTCATTCCAACGAGAGCATTTTTACGAATAGTAGCACCATGCACAACAGCCGAATGACCAATGCTAGCACCATCTTCAATAACTACAGGTTTTCCTTCGGTTTGGTGAATACACGCCAAATCCTGTACGTTCACTTCGTTTCCCATTACTATTGCATCTACATCGGCACGTATCACTGCCCCAAACCATATCGAGCAGTCGTTACCCATCGTTATATTACCTGCCAAAGTAGCGTTCTCTGCAAAGTAGCAACGCTCTCCCCACTGTGGACTTTTTCCTCTTGCTGCTTTTATTAAAGCCATTGTTTTAATCTTTTATAATTGTATTGTTTCGTTGAAACCGTTGTTTTGTTTTGCAAAAGGCTATGTTTTATCTTGCAAAAGAAGCTGTATTGTTTCGTTGAAACCGTTGTTTTTATACGTTAAAATGCGTTTAGTTCTTCCCAAATGCGTTGCACGGGTAGTCCCATAACGTTAAAGTAGCTACCTTCGAGCGATGTTACACCAATATATCCAATCCACTCTTGAATGCCGTATGCACCAGCCTTGTCTAACGGTCTATAAGTTTCTACATAATAGTTCACCTCTTCTTCTGTTAGCTGTTTAAAGGTAACGTTGGTAGAAACCGAAAAGCAGCGTTGCTTTTTCGTAGTTGTTAAACATACGGCAGTAACCACTTGATGTTGTCTACCACTTATTTTGTGTAGCATTTGCTTTGCTTCAGCATTGTTGTGAGGCTTCCCCCAGTATTTCGTTGTCCACGATAACCACGGTATCTGCCGTAATAACAAGTTCGTTATCAGTTATTGCGTCTTTGTACGCATCAGCTTTCTCACTACTTATATAGGCAGCAACATCTGACGGTACTATAGTGTTAGGATATGTTTCGGCAATATTTGGTAGCACACGCACATCGAATGCAATATCGAGACCACGCAACAGCTCTTTTCTCCTGGGCGAATTGCTCGCCAATATAATATGGTAATCTTTATAGTTCATATATTCTTTATCTTTTGTTTCTTATCAGTTGCAACGTTGTTTCCAGTGCTTTGTCGGCAGGAACTGCAATATCGGGTATCGTACCGTGTATGTCTGTTTCGTCAGCGCCGTATTGCCAGAACCGCTTATACGATATGTAGCAATATAATTGCGATATGGGCAGACGGTATTCGAGTACATCTCCGAAGCAAACATTCATACCACCAGTTTCCTCACCAACAACTTTGCCCATATTGAAGTATTTGAATGCCCACGAAAAAGAAGCAGCCGAAGAGAACGTGTAGTTGCTTGTTAACAGCCAAACCTTACCAGTGTAGCAGCGAGCTTTATTGTTTAGTGGTACATTCAAGCTATCTTCATTTTCCAAGTACAGTCCTGTAGGCGATAGAAACTTATCACCGTAAGCGTTCTTTAATAAACGTTGCGTTGTTGGAGTTATACGCATAAAGGCTTTTCCAAACTGTTGGAAAGGCACTTTGCTTATGCGTTCGAATATCAAATCGCCTATACGAGAATCGCCACCGTCATTTTTGCGCACGTCTATTATAAGGTTCTGCACCTTCTTTGCATTTATTTCGGTTATCATTGAGTCAAGAAAGACTGTCATTCCTGATGGGTCTGTGCAGTCGTTGAACGACATTAGTGCCACCCGACCACCCTCTAAGAGTTGGTATTCAAAAATGTTTCTGTTCCTGTTTCTTTGTTTCAAGTAGCTTCCCTGTAGCCTTTTTCGACTTTCTTTTTCTCGGCTATTATCTCATCGAAGGTTGCTCCTTTTAGTATTGTTTCCTTTATATTGTTCTTCCATACATATTTGATAGTATACTTATCGGCATAATAGCAAAGTTGGAATAGGGCGCTAAAGTAATCCTTTAGTTTCATTAAGCGAAAGAAAGGGCGCTCTCCCGACACGTATTGAAGTAAGTTTTCAATGATGGCGGCACTTGAAACACCGTTTATTTCGGTTATTTCTGCCCCTTTCGGAATGCCGAATAGAGAATAGCGAGCTGTTATTTTGCCACTCTGGTTGTCCACATCTACCTGCAATGGAAAGCGTAGAACAGTCTTTGTGAGTATGTCGTTGTAAGGTGGAAACACGTGTGTGTGTCCATCGCCGAGTAGCGCTAATAGTGGTGCAACATATTTATATAGGGTGGCGCGCGTAATAGTGTCGGGCATTTCCTGCTTTATTGCATTCACACGGCTCATAAACTCGCCTTGGTTGCACATTGCATACATGTTCGGATGTACTTCACTGACAGTATAAATCAAAGCATTGATGTCGTAAATAGCTTGTTCTTTAGTCATTCTTTTATCTGTGGCAAGACGCAGACTGTCGGGAATGGGCAAATCGTAAGGTGTCATATTCATCATTTGCGCATAGGTCTGGCAAGTATATAGGCACATTACTATGAACAAAAGCGCCGATAGCGTTTTCTCAAAATTGTTTTTCAATGCTGTTTTCATATACATATTATAGTTTTAAAGGCTTGTAATTCTTGTCTAAAAACTTTGGTGTACCTTTATAAGAAGTCCATCAAAGCACTCTTACCACCCAAAGGCTTTTGCACTTTTCAGCCATTTTCCTTGTGCGCGCAACACCTGTTCAATGATATCGCGAGCCACTCCCATACCGCCATTGTAGTTGCTTACGTAAGTGGCAATGGCTTTAATGTCGGCACAAGCGTCCTTTGGACAACATGCACAGCCCGCCCTTTGCATCACCTCATAGTCGGGAATATCGTCGCCAACGTATATAATTTCTTCTGGTTGCAGATTGTTTGCTTTAAGATAAGCTTCCCATGTGTCCAGCTTAACGGCACAATTTAAAAACACATCGTGTACTCCGAGATAGGCATATCGTTTCCGTATTTCTTCGTTTCTGCCTCCCGTCATAATAGCAAGTTTTAGTCCGAGCTTCACAGCAAGCTGAATGGCATATCCATCTTTAATGTTTAAGGTTCTTACAGGGTCGCCTTCGCTATTCATAGACACAGTGTTTAGCGAGAGAACTCCATCTACATCAAATATAATAGCTTTTATTTTATCTAACTCGTAGTTTATCATTGCGTTATAAAATATGATTAAACAATATGTATATATCTATTTTTTATTTCTTTTATGAATATTCTCTGCCATTAGTTGGTACAGCTGTTGTGCACTCTTATCGTAGTTCATGAGTTTCATTTGTGCTTCAATTATGTTTTTATCGTATCGTATAGCTGGCCCTGTTTGTGCTTCTTGCGGCGACAAATTGTGTACTTTTCTTGCTGTTTCATCAATTAATGGCAACATAATATCGAAAGATAGTCCCACCTTTTGCAACGTTTCTGCAGCCATATTGTAGCAGAAATTAGTATAATTGCAAGCCCATACAGCAGCCAGATGTAGATAGCGGCGGTCTGCCGACGACAGTTGGCGTACGTTGTTACTAACCGATTGTGCCACGTTCGCAATGGTTTGTAGCGTTGAATTGCTATCCGCTTCTATAAAAACAGGAATGTTCTGAAAATCTATAATGCGTGTTTTCGAGAATGTTTGCATAGGATAGAGTACACCATAGCGCTTTGCCCAGCCACAAAAAACATCAATTGACACCGAACCAGCAGTGTGCACAAACAGCTTATCGGTGCGATTTATACACAATTTGCTAATCACAACATCAAGCACACTATCTTTAACAGCTATAATATAAAGGTCGGCATTATTTGTTATGGTATCTAAACTGTTGGTTGGTGTGGCATTCAGTTTCTTCGCCAAGAGGATTGCTGCTGCCATTGTGTGGCTATAAACCTGCACAATGTCGTGTTTTGCATTGTAAAGGGCGTGTCCCAAAACAGTAGCAATATTCCCTGCACCTATTAATACAGTCTTCATATTAGGCACAAAATTACTAAAAACGAATAGAAAAACCATACTTTCTTTTCTTTTTTACAAAACATTCGTTACATTTGCAAATAATGTTTATACACCCATCGGTGCACATTCAGTAGCACCTTGTAGGTTATATGGAAGTTAGAACCAATATTATAACACATAGTAAAGATCTGCCCGAGCTTTGCAAAGGCTCTTTCTTTCACAGTAACAACCTCTTCTGTATGTTGGAACAGACCCCACGTCTGCGCCCGTGTATGGTGGTTGCTATTGATGAGAAGGGTGGAGTTGTCGGACAAATTCTTGCTCAAATTCGTGTAAAGCGGCGTTTCTTGTACATTAATTTCACTCGTCGAGCCCGCATCTATGGCGAAGGTTGTTATAAAGACTATATTGATTATATAGAGAGAGGAAAACTTTTCGATATAATGATGAATGCCCTTGTTGCCCATTTGTTACGCCATCGGTGCTTCCATATAGAGCTTAGCGATATATCGAAGAAAATGTTTGGCTACAGAACACTGCGCAAACACGGCTTTGTGCCTATTCCGTGGATACAAGTTCACCATTCTTTACACAGTAGAGCACCAGAAGAACGGGCTTCTGCGAAGGTAATTCAGCGAGTGGAGAAAGCCATAGAAAGCGGATTTGAAACACGAAAGGTGGAGAGCAAAGCTGAAATACACCAACTTTATCGCCTTATAAAACGATACTACATACTACGCAAACAGCGATACATACCCAACGAAGAACTGTTTCAGCAGATAGGAAATAGTGTTTTCGGACATATTTATGTTACAGAGTATAAAGGGAAAATGGTTGGAGGAAGCGTAGTCGTAGACTCTGGAACTGATTCTATGCTGTGGTTCGATGCAGCTATGGAAAAGCGATATATGTTCTATCACCCCCACACACTTACAGTTTGGTATGCCATAAAGGAAACGCACAAACGCAAACAAAACCATCTTCACATTCTTAATCTTGGACTTCCGTTCTCGCATAGCAACTATCGCGACTTCATTTTAAGCTTTGGAGGAAAGCCCGTAAGTGCCTATCGTTGGTTTCGTTTCTCAAATTCCTTAATGCGACACATTATGTTCTGGTACTATCAAATATAGCTGCAAACTGTGCTATGCAAACAAAACATGTTTATAACGCTGTTCTTTTAATACAGCACAAATATACAAAAACAAAAAAAAATAAATGAAAATGAAAGCAATTGGTATAATTCCTGCCCGCTATGCATCGTCTCGCTTCCCGGGCAAACCGCTCGCAATATTAGGCGGTAAATATGTTTTACAGCGCGTTGTAGAACAAGTTAGCACCGTACTCGACGATGTTTATGTTGCTACAGACGACAAACGAATTTATAATACGATAACTTCTCTGGGGGCAAATGCTGTTATGACAAGCACCGACCACCAAAGTGGTACCGATCGTATTGCTGAAGCGTTAGAACAAATTGGTGGAAACTTTGATGTAGTGGTAAACATTCAAGGCGACGAACCTTTCATACAGCGCAGCCAAATTGAAACAGTGCTGGCTTGTTTCAATGATGTTGGTACACAGATTGCAACACTTGGAAAGCCGTTTGCTACCATAGAAGAGGCAAAGAACCCTAATTCGCCAAAAATAATTATCGACAATCGCAACTATGCAATGTACTTCACACGTGCGCTTGTTCCTTATATACGAGAGAAAGAAGAAAGCGAATGGATTGAGGCTTATCCTTTTCTTAAACATATAGGGCTATATGCTTATCGCACAGATGTGTTACACCAAATAACAAAGCTACCACAATCGTCGCTCGAATTGGCTGAAGGTTTGGAACAATTGCGTTGGCTACAAAATGGATTTAAGGTAAAAGTAGGGCTCACTAACGTTGAAACTGTAGGTATAGATACGCCCGAAGATATGCAGCGTGCAGAGCAATTCTTGCTTGAACAAAGCGAAGCTGAATAATCTTTCTACCCAATATGGGTGTTAGCACCTTAACAAGTTTTGTTTTATTGTTGTGCAGACAGATTCTATTTCATAACGAACGCGTAGCAAACTACAGCAAGTTAGTATAGAAAACAATCTGCCAACAAGAAAACCAACGTTAGTAGAAAGCAGTAATACCAACAAAATGTGCTGTTGTTACGGTCTAATGCCTCATTTAGGTTTATGTGTTTCAACTCTTCATACACAATAAAAATTCTATTCAGTATAGGTATATTAAAACCTATAGAGCAGTAGGAACTCTAAGCGAGCTAATTAAATTAGCATCTCTTAGGGCTCTAACGCTTATAGGAAAAACTAATAGTCTGAAACCATTTTATAGCATTTTAATCGTTACTTTCCATAATAAATTGTTACATTTGTACGCTGAAAGTATGCGCTAATACCACTTTGCGGTGTCATTCTGATATCTATCGTGGGCAAAAATAGTGTAACAACTTCATCTATAACTATATTCCAAGAAACTATAAAGAAGATTTATGAACTCGTTGAAAGAGATATTTAGAATAGGGAAAGGTCCTTCAAGCAGTCATACTATGGGTCCCGCTCGTGCAGCAGAGATATTTGCACAGCGTAATCCGAATGCTAAAGCGTTCGAAGTAATACTATATGGCAGTTTGGCTGCAACGGGAAAGGGCCACCTTACCGACGTGGCTATCACCGAAGTGTTATCTAAAATAGCTCCAGTAGAAATAATATGGAAACCGGGCACAGTGCTATCTTTCCACACAAATGGTATGCGCTATAAGGCGTTAGATGCCGAAAAACACGTTGAAACGAATGGGTGGTGTATAGTGTTGGCGGTGGTGCGCTCTCTGAAGGAAAAGGGAAAGACGATATGTTTTATACAGAACCTGTCTACGAACTATCTACACTGAAAGCAATACAACACTGGTGCGAAGAGAGTGGGCGTGGTTTCTGGGAATATACAGACGAATGTGAAGGTCCTGAAATATGGGACTATTTGCACGAAGTGTGGCTTATGATGTGTAATGCTGTGGAACGTGGTTTGGAAAACGATGGCGTATTACCCGGTCCGTTGAAGCTTTCGCGTAAAGCCAGCAACTATTATATAAAGGCATTAAGCTATAGAAGCAGCCTGCAATCGCGTGGCTTGGTGTATGCTTACGCACTTGCCGTTAGCGAAGAAAATGCCTCTGGTGGTACCATTGTTACTGCGCCAACTTGTGGTTCGTGTGGTGTTATGCCGGGTGTGCTATACCATCTGGCTAAGGCGCATCAGTTCTCCGAACGCAAAATTCTACGTGCGTTGGCTACTGCTGGTTTATTTGGCAATGTGGTAAAAGCCAATGCGTCTATCTCTGGAGCCGAAGTAGGCTGTCAAGGCGAAGTAGGTGTAGCTTGCGCTATGGCGTCTGCAGCTGCTTGCCAGCTATTTGGTGGAACGCCGTCGCAAATAGAGTATGCAGCCGAAATGGGGTTAGAACATCACTTGGGAATGACCTGCGACCCTGTTTGCGGATTAGTGCAGATACCATGTATAGAACGTAACGCTTTTGCTGCATGCCGTGCGCTCGATGCGCAACTGTATGCTAACTTTAGCGATGGGCGCCATCGTGTTTCGTTCGACAAGGTTGTCGAGGTGATGAAACAAACTGGACACGACCTTCCTTCGCTTTATAAGGAAACCAGCGAAGGTGGTTTGGCACAAGATTTTGAATGGTAAAAACTTTATAAGAGTCATAGCTTCTCTATGGCTCTTATAACTAAACGGCGCATTAGCGTATAGCCTAATTTTGCTTTATTTTATGTTGAATACGTAGCAAGCTAATACAAGTTATAACTACCAGCAATATAACTGGCAAAAAAGCGATGTATGGCACGAAACAATTGTATTAGCGAAATATAATAGCATTATGTGCTAATGCCCCATTTGTATAGAAACATTTTCTGCAGCTAAATTCCTATCTAAGTTCTGCAACTATATACTCCGACTGTGTTCCTATACGGAATTTGCCTCCCCAAATGCCAATACCCGACGACACATAATATTGCGTTTTGCCCTTTTGCAGCGGACCAAACGCGTCTTCGTAAATAGCATCTTCAATCCAGCTAATGGGCCAAACTTGTCCGTAATGTGTGTGTCCCGATAGTTGGAAGTCTACTCCTGCTTGCTGTGCTTCCTCCAAATGGTACGGCTGATGGTCTATAACTATGGTGTAATAGCCGTGTGGAGCTTTCTCTACGAGTGTTTTAAGTGGAGCCCTTCGCATATTTGTTCGGTCGTCTCTGCCTATCACAAGTAGCGTGTCGCCACCTTTCAACGGAACTAAAGCGTGGTTATCTATCAGCAAATTTATACCCGCTTCTTTGTAAAACTGTTTAGCCTTTGGTTCGCCACTGTAGTATTCGTGGTTGCCCAAACACGCATAAACCGGAGCTTTTAGACGTTTAAACTCTGCTGCCATATTTTGTTCGTTTATGGCGCGGATACTTCTGTCTATTATGTCGCCACCTATCAAAATAGCTTCTGGTTGCTCTTTGTTCACGGTGTCTATCCACTTCCTAAATTCGTTGGCACGATTGTGGTAGCCCAAATGCAAGTCTGTAAGCATCACAATGCGGTGCTTTTGCTTCATTTTCTGTTCAGTATTCAGCTGTATTTCTACACGTTTTTTGTCCATATAGTGTAGATATCCATATACAAAGACACCTATAATAAGTGCCGAAATAGTTACAGTTCCTGTCCAACTATTATAAAGAAACTCCTTAGGAATGAGCCTAATAAGCCTAAGAAGGTCTAACACCACAAACAGCATTAGCAAGTATAAGCCTATAAATATAGACGACGTGCCTACCTCGTATAGTGCTGTTGCAAGTGGCATTGGCATCTTGTCTAAAAGCGTATTTAGAAAAAGACAGACGAAACACAGCAATATTGCTGCCACAACAAGCCATTTTCCTAAAATGCCAAATGGCACAAGCTGCCAAATATGCCAACTAATGTATGCGGCACTTGCCGAAACACCCACTAAAAGCAGTCCTATTATCCATGTAAAATTCATACGTACAATCTTTTGTTCTTTTGTTTTTATTTGTTCTTCCAAAGGTACATATTTTTGCTGTTATACCAAACTAAACATAAATGTTGTTGGTTCTTAGCATCTGAATATACCTTTAAACAGGCAAAAACACGTTTCTGCAAGTGCCTATACACTATAAGCTTTTATATAGGCAACACGTATAAGCATCTATTTATAAGCGTTTTGTGGTTTGTTTAGTTTCTTAAAAACCGCTTCACTTTGTTGTAATACTGTTGCGTTTTGCTCTTGCTAAAGTTTATTCCGCCATGCCACATACGAATGGCTCGCTCTGCATTGTTTGTCTTGTTATATTTTGACTGAAACAGAACAAACATCTCTCTCGATTTTTCGGGACTGAAACGGTCTGCCATTGTGTAACGTTTCTTGCTACCTTTTGCTTTTAAAATGTTGTTACATTCTGCCACAACGTGGTGCGAAATTTGTAATATTCCAGCGTGCGGACCGTTTACGGCTTTTGCATTTCCTTTACTTTCTACCTGTGTAATAGCGTCCATCACGGGTCGCCAATCGAATTTTTTAGCTTTTGCGGCAGTCTCTGCACTTGCAGAGTTTAGTGCCAATACCATTAAAATTCCTACTGTTAGTGTTCTTATTATTCTCATTACATACAATTTTCCGAAACCTATAAACTTACCACAAAATGAGCAAGCTATGCGAAATGGTGCACATGAGAAATGGTGCACATAATTTCTCGGCTTCATATTAATGCGTGCAAAGGTACAAAAAAATATGCTGATAATCAAATTGTTGAGTATTACTTAACAAATCAATACATTAACCACGCTGTTTTCTAACTATTGTTTAAAAGACTTAATACGCCTGTTTGCCTACTTTCTGGCTTTGCTTGCAGCCCTGCCTAATGCTTATTTTGTGGCGCATAAATTTTGCTAATTAAGAACTTTACAGTACCTTTGCACACGTTCGGCATACCAAATGCGTATAGCCAAACCAATGGCTCCGTAGCTTAGCTGAATAGAGCGTAGGATTCCGGTTCCTAAGGTCATGGGTTTGAATCCCATCGGGGTCACAAAAGAGAAGATACAAATAGTATCTTCTTTTTTTATGTAAAGTGATAATAGCAGATTATAAGAAAGTTACAAGTAAACATTAAATAAAAACAATAGTGTGTACGGCAGCGTAATCAGTCATTGCTTTTGTTCCTTTAGTTCTATTGTTTCTTAATGTTCTATTAAGCAACTTTCTGTGCCAATATCACTTGTTTTTTGCTGTGTGCAGTGTGTTGTGGCATACCACTTTATGCAAGCACAAAGTTTTAGACGTCTGTAACGTTCGTCTCAGATGTCTGTAACGTTCCTTTTAGATATCTGTAACGTTCCTTTCAGACGTCTGTTTTAAATCTCCCTCTAATCTATCGCATTTTCTTTATAAAATAAGGGTGTACACTATATGTTATACACCTTTTTATATATAGCTTGTAAAAATGCACATTGGTATGTGTATGCTTATTAATGCACTCTTGTTGTTTGTTGCTTGTTGTTTGCTTGTGTTTGTTGCGCTTTGCAATAGTGTAGGGCGTAGAGTTAGCCTATATGGTGCAAAATGCGAATAAAGTTGCTTGTTCGAATAGAAAAAATCAGTAACTTTGCAGCGTAAAAAATAAGCTAATTACTTAACAAACAGAGATGAACGAAGAAAAAAACAAAGGTGGAATGATGAGTGTTATTGCTGCTTTAGGTGCTAATGTGCTGGTGGCAATATCAAAGTTTATAGGTTTTGCAATATCTGGTTCGGCTGCTATGCTGAACGAGTCGATACATAGCATAGTAGATTGTGGCAACGAAATATTGCTGCTTGTGGGCAATAAGCAAGCTGCTGCAAAAGTGTCAGACAAACACCCGTTTGGTCAGGCTCGTGCAAAATATTTCTATAGCTTAGTAGTTGCTATGATGTTGTTCTTTGCAGGCGGTGCATTGGGTGTAATGGAAGCCACCGAAAAGTTGTTCCACCCCGAACACAATGTAGAAAACACGTGGCTTGTGATGGGTATATTGGTGTTCGGACTGATTGTAGAAACTGTTAGTTTGCGTGTTGCTATTAAAGAGATAAAAGCACTTAACAAAGACGGGTTGTCGCTTTACAGATTTTTGCGAGAGAGCCGACATAGCGAAATTCTTATAATTTTTGCAGAAGACAGTTGTGCCGTTTTGGGTTTGCTGATAGCTTTAGGTGGCACGTTGCTTAGCCATTTCACCAATAACCCATTCTACGATGCCTTGTCTGGTGTGTTAATTGGATTGTTGCTTTGCGGTGCAGCCCTCTTTTTGGCACGCGAATTTTACGGGTTGCTTATTGGCGAAAGCGTTACAACAAACGACTTGCTGCGCATTAAGTCTGCTTTTAATCGCACCGAAATAAGTAAGCTAATTAATGTAAAGACCATACATTTAAGTCCTACAGATATTTTGGTTACGGCTAAAATTGATTTAAAACCCGAATTTGAGGCGCAAGCATCTGCCATAATTAACGATATTGAGCGAAATATGAGGGCAGATTTTGCCAACTACAACATATTTATATATATAGAAACCGACGAATATAAAGCCAACTATGTGCGTGCATAATGGAAAACAATAATAGACTGTGGGGGCTGAAACAGTTATTATTTTCTTTACTTAAATTAATAAGATTGTCGTTTTTAGAGCATTGTAGCCGTATTATCTTGGACCAAACTATAATTTATCGTTCAACGTGGCAGGTTATTATATGTGCCACGAAGATTTCTGGAAGCGAATAGACAGGAACGAAATTATAGAACGCACCTTCCAGTTGGCTACTTATTGGGTTAAAGATGATGGACAACTCAACAGCAACGAATTTATGGTATCTGAAGCGGAGCTTAGTCTCAGTGGCGTAGCACAAGGCGAAATGACGAATAAAGGCGGAACTCATTATTTCATTCCTTGGCTAAATAAACCAGCATGGCAATAACAGAAAGTAGTGATATATAGAAAAAGCGGCTGAACAAGTCGCTTTTTTTATTTGTAACAATCGTACCTAAGTTGTTTAATCTAAATATCTTTTTTTAGGTTTGGTTGAAAATAAGAGAGAAAGCTATAAACTGCGCCAACTGCTTGTTTTATAAGCCGATATGACATATTAGGTGTATATATAAAACTGCTAAATATAGTTGCTTTGGTTTTATACGTCTGTGGCGTTCGTTTCAGACGTCTGTCAGTAGCGTTTCAGACGTCTGTTAGTAAGTAAATAGATATCACACAGAACAGCAACATTTATGTTTTTATATTAAAATATATAAAAGTTGTTTGTTTTGCTGCAAAATACGACATTTGTTGTTGTTCGGTGTTTCCATTTGGGTATTATAACGAATGGCTAATCACCAATATGTAGTTTTGTGTTTTGTGGTATAAGCGTGGAGACTATTACAATAGTTTTCTTTTCTGCTGAAACTTCTTTGTTTAGCAAAACAATGTGCTGCTGTTAGTGTAAGAGTGTAGCTGAGTGAGGGTAGTGCTAAAAACAAAAGAAGTCGTCTTACTAAAGGCGACTTCTCTTTTCTGTTGTTGCGGGTGCAGGACTCGAACATGCGACCTCCAGGTTATGAGCCTGGCGAGCTACCAACTGCTCCAACCCGCGATATTACCATTTGCAATTTAAAAAATAAGTTCTAATTACTTGTTCCTGAATTGCGAGTGCAAAGGTAGGTATTTATTTTTATATATGCAAGATATACAGGCGATATTGCTGACGAATCGGTATATTTTAACATAAGTAAACATTATAGTTACTAAAAATGTTGAGAAGAGAGTAGGAATTAATTTTGCAGACTAAATAAAATCTATTACCTTTGTCGTCTATTTTGGTTGCTTGCCTTGAGCATGGCGCAGAAGCGAAACAAAACAACGACATATATATAATAAGGTGTAGTGGAAGCACTATGCTCAGCTTAAACAATATAATACATGGAAAAGAAAATAGTAATGGTTACGGGTGCAACAAGTGGCATTGGCGAAGCTTGTGCACGCAAGTTTGCACGTGGTGGATATAATGTTATAATTACCGGACGCCGCAAAGAGAAGCTCGACACACTGCGCCGTGAGCTTGAGAATATGGGAGCAGAAGTGTTGGCAATGGAGTTTGACGTGCGCGAACGTGCATCAGCACGCAAGGCAGTAGACTTTTTAAAAGGTAAATGGGCAAATATAAATGTGCTGATAAACAATGCAGGGTTGGCATTAGGGTTAGACAAAGAGTACGAAGGCAGCTTTGAAGATTGGGACACAATGATAGATACCAACATAAAAGGTTTGCTGAATATGACCCGTTTTGTTGTTCCCGGAATGGTGGAACGCAACGAAGGGCACATTATAAATATAGGCTCGGTGGCAGGCGATGCTGCTTATGCAAACGGAAATGTGTATTGTGCAACAAAAGCAGCAGTGAAAGCATTGTCGGACGGACTGCGTATAGATGTGGCAGAAAGTAATGTGCGTGTAACTAACTTGAAACCAGGATTGGTTCAAACCAACTTCTCTAATGTGCGTTTCCATGGCGACGATGCTCGTGCAGAAAGTGTTTATAAAGGTGTGAAACCACTTACAGGCGACGATATTGCCGATGTAGCATTCTATGCAGCAAGTGCTCCTGCCCATGTACAGATAGCCGAAGTGCTAATTTTGGCAACACATCAGGCAAATGGGTCGGTGATTGTGAGAAAGTAAGGCAGATATAGCACTGCAAATAAGAAGAAACAAAAAGGCGAAACATTGTAGAGAGGTAGTTGTCCTCTTGCAGTGCTTCGCCCTTTATGTTTTAATTTACACTTTTCTAAACTTTACTTTCAATCGTTTGTAGCCATCAACACCCAATATAGCGAGTCCACAATATTGGAAAGCCTTTGCTAATCCGAAGAAAATAACCCACAAGACACCTTTCATCTCCATAGATATGGGGAAAACGGCTTGAGCGAACGATGCAATATAGCACGGTATGCACATAGCCAAAACAATAACGCCAGTGCGGAACGACAATTTTTGAAGCCATGCAACAAAACGTTTCAATAGGGTAGGAGTAGTCATTTGTGTGGGTGTTATCTAAAATTGTCCCATACCTTTTCTGTTGGTAAAGGCGAAACAACAACAATTTTTTGTTTGCTTACGGGGTGTATAAATTCAACCTTATGACTTAGTAGCGATATGCTACCATCTGGATTAGAACGGCGCGCGCCATATTTTAAGTCTCCCTTAATAGGGCAACCCATCGCAGCGAGTTGGCACCGTATTTGGTGGTGGCGCCCAGTAAGCAAGTTTACTTCGAGTAAGGTGTAATGTTCAGTCTGTCCAATGGTCTTATATTTCAGTATGGCTTGCTTAGCGTTTGGCATTTCGTTATTATACACATAACTTTTGTTTTGCTTTTCGTTTCGCACCAGCCAATTAGTTAGTGTAGCTTCTGGCATATTAGGTGCCGTTTGCACTATAGCCCAATATGTTTTTCTGACTTCGCCATTTCTAAACATATTGTTAAGTCGGGAGAGAGCTTTTGATGTTTTGGCAAAGACAACTATACCAGACACAGGACGATCTAAACGGTGCACAACGCCCAAGAATACATTGCCAGGCTTTGCATATTTCTGTTTAATCCATTCCTTAATAGTCTCAGAGAGCGGTTTGTCGCCAGTCTTGTCGCCTTGTACTATTTCTCCGCTTTGCTTATATACAATAATAATATGGTTGTCTTCGTAAAGAACTTGCATAGTTTTAAAAGAATCTATCGCCCCTTCCCTATGCGAGTAAGGACGATAGAAAATAGAAAGGAATATTACATATTCATACCACCATCAACCTGAATGACCTGTCCAGAAACATAGCTTGATAGGTCTGATGCCAGATAGAGAGCAGTGTTAGCGATATCTTCGGTGGTACCCCCACGGCGCAATGGAATCTTAGATGCCCATTCCTTGCGTATTTCTTCTGACAGCTGTTGTGTCATAGCAGTGTCAATAAAGCCTGGCGCAATAGCATTTGCACGCACGCCCTTTGGTCCCATTTCTTGCGCTACACTCTTTGCTAGAGCAATCATACCCGCTTTAGAGGCTGCGTAGTTAGCCTGACCAGCGTTTCCGTGTACTCCCACCACACTTGCCATATTTATTATACTACCATTGCGTTGGCGCATCATAACTGGCACACAAGCATGTATAAAGTTGAATGCACTTTTTAGATTAACACCAATAACAGCGTCCCATTGTGCTTCAGACATTCGGAGCATTAAACCATCTTTGGTTATACCAGCATTGTTCACCAATATATCAACACTTCCAAACTCCTCTTTCATTTGTTTTACTACTTCTTCAGACTGAGCGAAATCGGCTGCATTGCTTGCGTAGCCTTTACATTTAACTCCGAGAGCTGAAATTTCAGCCTCAGTAGCCTTTCCGTTTTCATCGATAACGAGGTCGGTGAAGGCAATGTTAGCACCTTCGCTTGCAAATTTTATAGCAATTGCTTTACCTATTCCACGTGCAGCGCCTGTAATGAGGGCTGTTTTACCTGTTAATAATCCCATAATCTGTTTTTATTTATGTTTTTAATATCTATGTTTTTGGTAGGTTTAGTATCTCAATAATGTATGTTTTGGAAATCTAAACAATACAAGTTACACCTATTATTATATAGGTATTGATACGCATTTTAATAGGTGTTGTTGTCTGTTTTGCCTTTTCCTAACTTATTTCCGAGCGCTCCGTACACCACTTTTGCCACGAGCGGCCGACTACTTGCTTCGGTTAATCCGTGTCCGAGTCTGCCATATATAAATGGAACCTCCAATCCTTTAATACAGTAGTGTGTTATATCGGCAACTAAGTCTACGTTGTCTATATCGAAATCGCCATCGTTTTTAGCTTCCGTGTAAACCTTTCTGAAGAGTTCTATTTCGTCTTCATCAAAGTTTTTGCGTACTTTCTCTACCATCCATATATTGCGAAAGAACTCTGCTCTGAGGTTTCCATTCCTCATAACAGTTTCTTTAATCATACTAAGATGGGTGTAAATGAGTTCTATAATCTTATCGTGAGGTGGTATTCGTTTCGATGCCACTTCGTCTAACTTGTCTGATAAGCGTTCTAATTCACCTTCAATGACGGCATAATACACATCGTCTTTACTTTTAAAATACGTGTATAGTGTGCGACGCCCTTTTCCCGACGCTTCTGCAATGTCGTTCATTGTTGTGTTTGCAATACCTTTCTTAGCAAAGATTTGCCTTGCTACGTCTACAAACATTTGTCTTGTCTTTGAAATAGACATCTCTTTCTCTCCTTAAACTCCTCTGGTTTATTATGCCGAAATGGTAGCTGTTTATACCATTGCACAATGTTTTTATTGTGTGCAAAAGTAGAGAAAAAAAACTAAATCTACAAGGAATTGCGTAAAAATACATATTTTTAGTATTTTGCGTACCTTCTACTACATTATAATATTGAGGTAAATGAGGTGTAGCGAACGGTTTTCTGATATCTTAGAATGCTATGGAACAAGTGCCATTGCATACTTATAGTTTAGTAATGTATATGCTTCTCTATACTTCTATCTCTAATCCATCGTACGCAAAATAGAAGTTTTTAGGTAAGCGTTGCTGAGCTTCTTCGTGTAAACCTATCTCGTGTGTTAGGTGTGTTAGGTAGGTTTGTTTAGCCTTAATGGTGCGACTAAATGCAATGGCGTCGTCTATTAATTGGTGCGAGTGGTGTTCTTTTTCCCATCGCAAGGCATTTACTACAAGTGTATCTACACCTTTGAGATATGATAGCTCTGTGTTGTTTATGGTTTTCATATCGGTGATATATGCAAAGTTGCCTATGCGGTAACCCATAATAGGCATCTTTCCATGCATTACCTCGATGGGTGTAACGGTGCAATCGCCTATTGAGAATGCTTTGTGCGGAACAATAGTGTGCAGATTGAGCTTCGGAACACCCGGATAAAGATGCTCTTTGAAGCAGTAAGGAAAGTTGTGGCGTAGTCCTTGACAGGTGTCTTTGTTAGCATAAATTTCCAAATCAGACAACCAACTGAACGGCCGCAAATCGTCTATTCCACCCACATGGTCGTAATGGATATGTGTTATTAATATACCATCAATCTTTTTGTAAGGCACAGGCAATATTTGCTGACGAAAGTCGGGACCGCAATCTATAAGAATGCGAGTAGTTTCGGTTTCGAGTAATGCCGATGTACGTAGTCGTTTGTCCTTAGCATTGTTGCTTTTGCACACTTTGCATGTACACCCAATGACGGGCACACCATTAGAAGTACCAGTACCTAAGAAGCGTAATTTCATTGTTTTTGTTTAGCAAATGTTCACCTCTGGTTTAATTTCGATGTCGAATTTCTGCTTAACATCGTGCTGAATAGTTTTATAAAGTTGCACCACTTCGCTACCAGTTGCGCCTCCGCAGTTCACCAATACCAGTGCCTGTTTATTGTGTACGGCGGCTTTTCCTAATGCTTTACCTTTCCAACCACATTGTTCTATGAGCCAACCTGCTGGTATCTTTTCGTACTCGCTATCAATAGTGTAGTGGGGCATACCAACATATTGCTGTGCCAACTGGTTATATTTATGTGTTGATACCACTGGATTCATAAAGAAGCTACCAGCATTTCCCAGTACTTTTGGATCAGGTAGTTTGGCGTTTCTTATGTCAATAATGGTTTCGCGAAGTTGCATTGCCGTTGGATTGTCTATACCCTTTGCAGCCAATGCTACACGAATGTTGCCATAGTCTAACTTCGGATTGTATGTTTTAGAAAGTTTGTAAGTAACAGCAGTGATAAGAAAGCGATTTTTCCATGCGTGTTTAAATTTGCTTTGCCGATAACTATATGCGCATTCTGTGTTTGTGAAGCGGCAAATTTGTCCTGTTTCTATCTCTACTGCTTCTACGCATTCTATTAAGTCTTTGGCTTCTGCGCCGTATGCGCCAATGTTTTGTACGGCACTGGCACCCACCTCTCCTGGAATGATAGATAGATTCTCTGCTCCGTACAAGTTATTTGCCACGCAATAGTCTACAACGTCGTCCCAAATGAAACCAGAACCACAGCGAACGTGGCATTCGTCGGTTTGTTCAAGGAAGCGAATGCCTGAGTGCAACACCGTTCCATTGTAGTCGCCAGTAAGCAATAGATTACTTCCTCCACCTAAAATAAGTAGTGGTTGGTCGGCATCAGTAATCATTCCCGCTACTTGCTGTGCCTCTTCCACCGAACTGTACTCTATAAATCGTTTGCATTTAGCGTCTATTCCAAACGTGTTGTGCCTAAGTAGGCTGTAGTTTTCCTGGTCTATCATACGTTGTCTCTAATTTGTTTCTGTTTTTATTGTTGAGCGTTTGCCATATCCTTTTAGTAAGCAATAATTCTCTCTAAACGCCAGCTCTTTCCTCTATTTTTAAACTCTAATTGGGTTTCAATACCATTAGAAAGTCCTCTAAATACAAGAATTTTCTTTTTGCTCTCTCCGTACTTTTGTCCATACAGAATGTTATAGATATTGTTCTTTGGCACTTCTGGCAGATACGTGCTCCACTCCGATGCAGGAATAGTAGTGTTTACCTTGTTTGTTGTTTCTCCACTTGGGTCTATTCCCACGTATGGCAGAGGATCTTTTATGCTTCCTCGTCCGTTGTTTGCAAGGAACTTGCTAAGAAACTCAAGAAACGATGCGTTATATTTCTGTGCAAATCCAATGTTGTTTATCTTGTTCATCTTCCATTTACCGTCCTGATGGTCGAAATAATATTGTTCTACCTTTCTTTGAGTCAGGTTTATTTTCTCCACAATTACAGTGTCGAGCTTGGTAGACTTAGCATATTCTGCCTGACCTTCGTTATCAAAAATCAGTGTATAATAGCCTTTTGGACGGAAGAAATAATCCATTTTCCATTGGTTGTGAGCTATTTGCTTCGTTACTTTCCCATTGTTTTCAACGGGCAGTGGAAACACAATGCGTTTGTGCTGTAGCTTTTTGTTAGCGATAAAGTTGAAAAAGAAGTCGTCGAATAGTTGGTCGGCGGCTTTTGGCATTGGTGTTTCTGCAATAATTTTTGTAGCCGAATCTACATTGTTTGTAGTATCTGTGGTGTCGGCAACAACAGTTTTGGTAGAGTCAGCTGGCTCCACTTTCTTTTTGTTACAACTTGTTGTGAGGCTTATCATAGCTACACACATAAGTACAACGAGTAAAATTGCTTTTCTCATATTCTCTATTTATATTTCTCAAATTATCTTCTTTGCTCCTAAAACTGTTGCAAATGTACTACATTTATTTTATATTAAAGTAGGTATTTATAATTAAATATGTTGAGAAAGCAAAATGAAAACACTCTCTAAACCCCCACACGTTTTGTTTTCAGTAGCTACTAAAGTCTGTAATAAGCAATATTTTTCTATTGCAGTGCTTATATTTTAGATTATATATTGTACCTTTGCCGAAAATTTTAAGCGTTATGATTCTCGAAAAGATAGAAGAACTATTAAAAGAAGTGAGCAACGTATCGGCAAAGAATGCTGAAGAAGTTGAGCTGCTTCGATTAAAATATCTTAGCAAGAAAGGCGAAATAAATGCCTTAATGAGCGAATTTCGCAATGTAGCTGCCGACCAGAAGAAGACGGTGGGTATGAAAATAAACGAGCTAAAGCAGCTTGCGCAAGCTAAATAAACAACTTACGCGAACAGTTGGAAACGACCGACGCGCAAGGTAACGATATTGACCTTACCCGAACTGCATACCCTGTTGGTTTAGGCTCTCGACACCCGCTTACGTTAGTAAAGAAAGAAATTATAGATATATTTGCACGAATGGGGTTTACCCTTTATCAGGGTCCAGAAATTGACGACGATGAGCATGTGTTTACTATGCTGAATTTTGCTGCCGACCACCCTGCACGCGATATGCAAGACACTTTTTTTATTGAACATTCGCACTCTTTAGACGTTACAAAGAATGTTCTGCTACGAAGCCACACCTCTAACGACGAGGCTCACTATATGTCCACACACCAGCCGCCTATACGTGTGCTTTGCCCAGGACGTGTATATAGAAACGAAGCCATTAGCGCACGTGCCCATTGTTTCTTTCATCAGGTGGAGGGACTGTATGTAGACAAGAATGTTAGCTTTACCGACCTAAAGCAGGTTCTACTTACTTTTGCTCGCGAAATGTTTGGTGCAGATACCAAAATACGCCTTCGTCCAAGCTATTTCCCATTTACCGAACCCAGTGCCGAAATGGATATAAGTTGCAATATATGCGGTGGCGAAGGCTGCGGATTTTGTAAACACACGGGTTGGGTAGAGATTTTAGGTTGCGGCATGGTAGACCCTCACGACCTTGAGGCTTGTGGTATCGATTCGAATGTGTACACCGGATATGCTTTTGGTATGGGTGTAGAACGCATTACCAATCTTAAATATAGGGTGAGCGACCTTCGTATGTTCTCCGAAAACGATGTTCGATTCTTAAAAGAGTTTGAGAGTGCATTGTAAACACGTGGCATTTGCTATGTTGTTTGTTGCACTTGTTCTGTAGAATATCGTGCTATATATTAATAAGGTGTAAATAATATACAATGAAGCAGGAAGTGAATTTAAAAAATTTGCTTCCTGCTTTGTTTTTGTTGGCTTTTTCTCGCTCCAACAATTTTGTTATGGCATAAACCATTCTATGTTGTTTATGCTCTTGCGCTCTGTTCTTTCTTGTTTTTATGTTGGCATATTGGTTTCTTTTATACCTGGTATGAAACTATTCTTCGCACGCCTTTTTTCAGAAACCAATGGCTTATTCCACTGCTTATCAAGTTTTTTAGGTAGTTTCCATCGCTTTCTATCCATATTCTAACAACCTATTTTGATTAAAAGAAAATGGGTTAGTTTTCAGACGCTCTCAAAATAGATATCTAAAACGATTGCGACAGATATCTGAGACGATTGCGACAGATATCTAAAACGATTGCGACAGATATCTGAAACTTCGTGCTCATTTTAGTATAACAAAAAAGTTTGTTTGCTCTGTGCTTCGTTTCTTGTTTCTTTAACAAAAAAAGTGTTCTGCTATTCGTATACGTTGTTAATTAATGTTGTATATAGTTTGTTTTTTCACCTAAAGTTGTTTTAAATACCAAAAGACTATGTAACTTTGCACTGAAAAAATTACATATTAAGAAACTTAACTATATACGTTTGCTAAAAGTAAACTTGTTTTTAGGATAAATAATAGTAGTAGTAGCACTCTTAAAAGAGCTTGCTTAGCACGCTGATGAACTCAAAATAACAGTAATCGAAGTTCCGAAAGTCTGTTCACTGAAACTATCTTTACACCGCTTGTGGATTGTTCCGCAATACGTGTGAGGCAGTTTGTTGGCAACTAACTTGCTTATTTTGCAGATAAAAGTGCTTTTACTATGAATAACAAAGGAATGAAAAATGAAAAAGAGGTATGATTCTCCCATAACAGAGGTAGTAATAATGGATGTTACGCAAAACTTTTTAGTGGATTCTGCACATAGCACTCAACACGAAGGATTTACTGGAGGAACTGATCTTTCTTCCCAAGTTGTAGATGGAACCGACGACGATTCGCCTTTCTAAACGCTGTAAACAAATGGCGAAAGAATAGTAAGCATACAGGATAACAACATTAAACAACTCTGAAATGAACAAGATAGTAACACAATTCTTGCTTTGTGCAACAGTGGTTGCTGCCGTTTCGTGCAACAACGATACAGATATTGTCTGCGAAATAGCAACGAACATTTAACACAAATGTCGTTTCGTACAGTGGGTGTTCCTAATTACGATAATGAGACAGCCGACACTCTAAAGAATGCACCTACTCGGACATCTTTGGAAGCCGACCAAACACAAGTAACATGGAATGCTAACGACGTAATAGCTATCGGCTATAAAGGTTCTACAGCTGGCGCTGTACAACCATTTACAACACCTACCACAGCCAGCGATGTAAGGTTTTGGGGACAAGCGCCCAACAATAAGGCACCTTATTTTATGATGTATCCATACCAAAGTGGACAGAAAATAGAAGTATTGGCAAACAAAAAGGCTAAATATACTTACTCCATACCTAAAACACAAACCGCTATTGCTGGTACGTTCGACCCAAAAGTTAATTTTGCGGTGGGAATTATTCCACAACAATATAAGCCATTTGTTGCCTACAATCTTTGTGGCTTATTGCAGTTCAGCTTTCATGGTGTAAGTAATGTGGCACAAATAAAGCTTATTTCTCGCGGATTAGAAGCATTGGCTGGCGATGTGAGTACAGAGGTTGAGTTTAAAGATAATGGAACAATTGGCACCGTAAACTCTACTTTTGTTGCAAATACACAAATAGGCATAGTAAACTATGTGCCTGCTTCGGGCACAATGGCAGAAATACCAACTATTTTGTTGTGCTTCCAACAGGCAAACTTGCTTCTGGGCTAACACTTGTATTTATATTAACCGATGGTAAGAGTCTACAAGTTAAGCTGAACGATGCTGTAAATATAGAACGTGCAAAACGCTATGATTTGGGAAACATTGCGCTCAATGCATCGAAAGCGAAGGTAGAAATACTATCGAATAAAGGGTTAATAGAGTCGGTTAAACTACAAATCAGCGACTTAGAGATTAATCCTGATGGAACTTTAGATATCTATAAGGGCAATAACTTAGAGAAAATACTATCGCTTAAAGGTAATCTAAACATTACCAATAACGATAATATTACATCGTTAGATGGACTGCAATACTTCCGTAATGTTACCAGTTTGAACATTGATGGTAATAAAAACTTAGCAGGCAATATAGATTTGTCTAAATATAAGCAGCTAACAGGTTCGGTAGAAATACAGCACTGTCCTGCCGTTACAAAGGTAGATGCTACGGGCTTAGATATAAAAACGCTGAGAGTGCACAATATGGACGGTGTGAAAGAGGTAGTAACACGAGGCAACAAAAAACTTGAAGCGCTTGATTTGTACAGTAACAAGGTATTAGAAGGCGTAGATGTTAGCAATTTGCCTGTACTAAAAGAAGTAAGATTCTATTATAGTTCGCGCGTTAAAACCGTCAATACATCGAATACGCCTGAACTAAGAAGCATAAATGCTGCATCGGTTAACGGTTTAGAAAGTATGACTGGTCTGGACGATAATGTATTGCTTCAGGATTTCGTAGCGTCTTATTCAAAACTTAAAGCTGGATTTCTCTAAACATACTAAGTTGCGGACAGTAAATATATCGTATTCAGATGTTACAGAAATTAAGGGATTGGCTTCTGCTGGTGAAAACTTAGTTAGCTTGCAGTTGGCACTAAGCCATGTTGGAGCTTTAGATGTGTCGCACAATCCTAACCTACTGATGATAGATGTATATGCTGTTAAAGAGATAACAACATTAGATGTACGAAACAATTTAAAACTTACCAAGCTGCGTACATCGTTTGCTTCTAATCTTAGTGAACTGAAATTAGGAAACAACGTAGCGTTAAAAGAGTTGAAAGTGTCTCATTGCAAGTTTACTACACTTGACATTCGCAAGTTTACAAGGCTAACAACGTTCTATGCTGGTAGTCAATCGCCCAACGGTTTTCTTGCCAATATTGTTGTTACGATGACAGCACAACAGAAAGCAAAGTTTGGTGATATATTTAGAGAAAGCGCTTTCGACGGAAACGCGAATTATGAAAATACCAACAGTTATGTGAAAGTGGTTGTGCAATAGCATAAAAACAAGCAAACATAAAGTCCCATACAACGGCAGGTTGAGTGGGGCTTTTTGTTTTTATGTGGTTATAATAACCCGTTGAATGCTAATAATACTGTAAATTTAGGGTTAAGCAAAAGCAACAGCACAGCCTTCTTACTATAAAGGTTTGGTAGGAAATGGGTGGCGGGGGTGTAAACAGCTTCTGTGGTTTGTTTATAAATCAAATAAAACGCCTCTAATGTTTATAAAAGTCAGCTAAATATAGTTCGTTTTTTCTCAGATATCTGTCGTGTTCGTTTCAGATATCTGAGACGTTCGTTTTAGATATCTGTCACGTTCGTTTCAGATATCTGTCGTGTTCGTTTTAGATATCTGTCATGTTCGTTTTAGATATCACATAAAGTTGCAACAGTTATGGTTCTATGTTGTAACAGCAGAAAGAAACTTATTTGGCTGAGAAATATAAAATTATTTATGCTACAATGTTTTTGTTCTATTATTGCTATAAGTAGCCTAACAGCAATATGTTGTTCCGTGTTATGTTGTATGAATTTGAAAGCCATTACAATAGTCTACTATTCCAGAATATAGCCACATTTTTTTGCAGAATTGCTATAAACGTTTAGTTTTTGCTGTTGCGATGCATGGCAGAAACCAATGGTTGTGCGTTATATTAGCACTATATTTGTTTTAAATAATTTGAGAGCGCAGAACAAGACAACAATCTCTGGAGCAGAGTTCTAAAGTATCTTTGGGTTACTTTAAATCGTATATTTCGCTTGGAATTTTCCGTCGCAACACCTCTACAATAAAGTCTACTCCAGCTCGTAGTCCATAGCTTTCCATTAAACTTGTAACCGCTATTCGTGCCAGTTCAGGGTGATTGTTCTCATCGCTTAAGTGGCAGAGCCAAACATGTTTTAAGTTTTCGGTGGCGTTTTCTACAATGGTTCGCGCACATTCAGCATTGCTTAAATGTCCTATTTGGCTTGTAATGCGTTCCTTCAGATATAGCGGGTACGGTCCAGCCATAAGTTTCTCCACTTCGTGATTAGCTTCAATCACTAAGTAGTTTGCTTTTGCAACAAACGTACATATCTCTTCTGTTACGTGTCCACAATCGGTTACGAGCGTAAAAGTGATACCTTCGCATTGCACACAATATCCAACACAGTCGGAGCTATCGTGTGGCACTGCAAAAGGAGTAACAGTGAAATCGCCAATTTGTTGTGTTTTTCCTTTTTCAACATACCTCACTTGGTTGGGTGAAACTTTCTTCTTTACACACCAGTTTTTAGCAATACCCTCGTGAACAGCCTGTGTAGAGTATACAGGTATATTGAAGCTATCGCTTATACTTCCCACCGACTTAATGTGATCGGCGTGATCGTGCGTAATAAGAATATGGTGAATCATTGATAAGTTTAGTCCGTAGCTATGCATATACTTCTTCATGGAGCGTATACCTACGCCACAATCTATAATAATACTATCGTTCTCTGTATATAAGAGGTATGCGTTGCCACTGCTTCCGCTACCAAATGATATAAATTTTAGCATTGCTTTTTAATTTGTTGCAAAGTAATAAATAAATTTTACACAACAATGCGTATAGGCATCGACTTGTCTTTGTGCTGTTGTTTTTCACTTTCGTTAAGGTCTGTGGGTATATGGGGTATTATGTGTTATTATTAAACATTATAAGCGTTCAATGTGTTGTGTGGTAGTTATAAACCACTGTTTTTTAGAGCATATAGTTCTATGTTTTTATTAGAACGGCAGTCCCACAGCAAAATGGAAAGTGAAGTCGCGGCTAAACTTAGGATTAACAATAGGGTAGTGTCGTCTTCCAGAAGAGTAGGCAGGGTCTATAGCTTTCATACCAGCATCGAAACGGAGAATGAAATAATCGAAGTTGAGGCGTAATCCTAAGCCGTATGAGACAGCAATTTGCTTTAAAAACTTACTGAAAGTAAACTGTCCGCCTGTTTGGTCGGCATATTTTCTGAGCGTCCATATATTACCCGCATCAACGAAAGCAGCCCCATCGAACTTCCAGAATAGATGTGTTCTGTATTCGGAGCTAAGATTAAGTTTTAAATCGCCCGTTTGGTTAATAAAGTCTATACGTCCATCGGTGCCACGAAAGCTACCCGGTCCGAGTTCTCTAACACTCCAACCGCGCACCGAGTTAGGTCCTCCAGCAATGTAACGCTTCTCAAACGGCAACACTTTACTATTGCCATAGGGGTAAGCAATGCCGAAATCGGTGTGCAAGGCAAGCGAGTTGCGTGGGTCGAACCGTAGAATGCGAGTAAAAGAAAAGTCGAATTTAAGGTATTGCGCATAAGCTATATTGAATATTTTAGCTTGTCCTTGTTCGTTTTTCTTAAACTTCGCAATGCTGTTAGTCATTGATAGCAAGTTGCCAGCTGACTCTATTTTTGCTTTAATGGCTACATTGTCGTTACGATTATAAGCAATACTGAATCCAGAACGCATAATGAACAAGTCTTCGTAGTTATAACGTAGTATGGCATTTCGGTTAGAAACGTTGTCCAGATAGTCTGCCTTAAAACGCTCGCTTATCCATGGCATATACACATAGCTAAGGTCTGGCACTTCGAGTTCGTAGTTCAGATGTCGCCGAATGTTACTCCAGTTGTATTTCCAAGCTGCTGAAAAAACTCTACGGTGAAACTCTGGTCGGTCCTGAAAGTCCCAACCAACCGACAGTTCGGACACGGCATTGCTACGACGGCGAAACTCTCGCGTAGAGAAAGGTGAAAGGAAACGTGGGAACTGTAGTTTAGCCTGTACGCCATATTCCTCGTAATTGTGGTTGGAATATCCTTCCAAACCTTTTATTGCCTCGAAAGCGGCACGCAATTCAATGCTAAACAATTCGCTACCATGAAATAGGTTTCGGTTTTGATAGGTAAGAACGGCAGCCGCACCAAGGTCGCCTGCTGTGTTAGTGCCTTCTGGCTGAAACGCAATTGTGTTAGGTTTGGTGTGCGAAAGTTTTATGTTAGCTTCTAAGAAACGAAACGAAGGTGATGTGTGGTCGAATATTCTGTTAATGGCAACAGAGTCGAATTGCGGCATCTCTTTAAACTCTATATCTGTATAGCGTATAGCTCCCAATCTTGCAAAGTTATTGTAAGTAGTTTGAAGGTCGGTTGCCGAAAAGTATTTGCCTGGCTCTATTAGCGTGTTATCGGCAATAATGCTTCGGCGAAGGTGCAGTCCAGTAGAGTCGCCGGGTATAATGTTCACCTTTCCAATCATATAACGTGGGTGTAAGGTTGGCTTTGCAGTGTCGGTAGTCCTATATTTAGTAAGATGGAGAGTTACATTTACGCCACGCGACCCCCGAATAGAATCGGCAGTATAGTAAATATAGTCTTTATTGAAACGATAATACCCCTGATCGTTCAGAATTTTTGTAATGCGTTTTCGTTCGTTGTCGAGTGCTGCCACGGTGAATTGGTGTGGACGAGCCGTGTTAATGCCTTGCGAAAGTGTGGGTTTAAGAATATTGGCGATGGTTGAGTCTTGTATGTCGTAAGTGAAATTGTCTATCATAAACGGTTCGCCAGGCATTAAAGTGTATATTGCTTTGAGTTTCTTTCCTCTTACTTTGGTGCTAAAGTCCACATGCGCATTCATGTAGCCCATGTTATTCATAGCCAAACGGAGGTCTTCGCACGATAGGCGTGCTTGCAAGGTGTCGTAATAAACTGGTTTTTCGCCTATGCGTTGCAATGTTCTGTTAATCCATTTTGTGGTGTCTTTGCCAGCTAAAGAGTAAGTTCCAAGTGGTATTTTGAAGAAGGAAAACCACCGCGAGTTCTCTTTCTGACGTACGTATTGTGCCAATTGCGAAGCATTGAAGTCGGCTGCATCGGAACGTAGTTCCACTTTGTCTAGCAAGTAGCTACCATCTGGTACGAACTTATCGGTGGAACACGATGCTAAAAACATCGTTTCAAAGGTAAAAAACAATAGAATATATATATAGAAGAGTTTTATTCGAAACATCAATATAGCCGATTTTTTGCGCAAAGATACTAAAAAGTTAGCAGTAAGAGAATGCAAATAGATGGTTTTTTTGTAATTTTGTGGGGTGATATCGAAGAATAAAATAAAGCTCGTTAGAGCACTTGAGACGAAAAAGGGGCGTGCAAAACATGGTTTGTTTGTGGCTGAAGGACCAAAGGTAGTGGCAGATTTGCTGGCTGCAGGTTTCCATTTAGTAGAATTGTTTGATGCTGAAGACGATATAAAAAAGGTGTCGTTCTTACAGCATCCGCAAGGAAAAGTTGGCATATTTAGGTTGCCCGAACAAGCAAAAGAGCCTTTTTTAACGAACGAAACAAGAAAGAACACAGAACACAACGAGGCTTTGTGTATCGGAACTGTTGCTTGCATTAGACGGAGTGCAAGACCCTGGTAATCTGGGCACAATTATTCGCATAGCCGATTGGTTTGGAATAAAGCATATATTCTGTTCGATGGATACAGCCGATTGTTGGAATCCAAAGGTGGTGCAAGCCACTATGGGGAGTATAGCGCGTGTAACAATGCATTATTTAGATTTAGGGAGATTAATAGATTTGTTGCCGAAGAGTTATCCCATATATGGAACACTGTTAGATGGCAATGATATTTATGCCGAAAAGCTATCTGCTGCGGGATTAATAGTGATGGGGAACGAAGGTAATGGAATTTCTGCTGCCATTAGAGAACGTATAAACCGTAGGCTGTTAATACCTAATTTCTCTACAGAGGCTACGCACGCTGAGTCGTTGAACGTTGCAATTGCAACTGCTATAGTGTGTTCTGAATTTAGACGACGAGGTACGGTTGAGCCGTAAAATATGTTTTTTTATTAGGTGTAAAACAACAAACAATGGTGTGTTGCTAAATGCTTAACCATTAGAAAACATAGTTATAGTAGCTTGTAATAGGGTAGAGCAATTGCAATATTCTATAGAAAACAGACAGCGTAACGCTTGACAATAGGAATAATAATAGGAATTTTAAGATGCTACGGAAGGTGCTGTATGAATGTAGCGTAGCATAAAGCAGATATGCCATACAGCAATTTTTCTGCAAAGAGTTTAAGCGTTAGGTAGAGAATAGATAGGATAACTATAGGCAGCATTCACAGTCTATTCTATAACCAAACAAGCCACTGTTAGTGTTTATAAAAATTTACCATATATAGTTAGCTTTGTTTTAGATATCTGTTGCGTTCGTTTTAGATATCTGTCGCATTCGTTTCAGATATCTGTCGTGTTCGTTTCAGATATCTGTCAGTTGCAAATTAGATATCACACAAAATAACCATCTATATAATTGTGGATTGCAGCACCTAAAAGATATCTATTTTGCTGACGAATGATGCATTACATTGTTTGTACTATTTTAATGTGAATGCTATTAAAGGCGTCTGAACATTAATGTGTTATGTTTTCTTTATAGTATTTTTGTTTGCTATTAAAATTTAAATGTTTAAGTTTGCAATTCATATTGTAAACTTAAACATTTGGGCGTAATGGGTAATGATGTAATATAACATAAAGTGGGCACGCTATACAGCATACCCACCCTGAGAAATAAAAGTTTTAGACATATCTAAACAAATAGTTTAGTATAAGATGTGGTATAAACCCACTTATTTCCAGTTTTTATATAGAATGTCGCTTTGTGTATTGAACTTCATATCCATACCCATTAATTTGGTTGATGCCTTTCCTGTTTCTGTTTGCAACCAACCATTGGATAGGAATGTGCTGATATCGGTGCCGTTAGCACTGATATTGGTCATACCCATTGCTTTCATCTGATCCCAGCCTACTTCAATTTGCGAGGTAACTTCGTCTCCCATACCCATTTTTTTCATCTGGTCTATCATCATCTTCTTAACGTCGCTTTCGGTCATATTGTCCTTCAGGTTCGTTGTTATTACAGTGTTTCCTCCATTGTTAGCCACTGTGTATGTAGAAGTAAGCTTCATGCCTTGCTTTATTATATCTTCCTTACTGTTTTTCTTCAGGTCTTTGCCATAATTGGAAAAGAAGCTTATTTCGTTTAGATTATCAATGAGAGCCTTCTCTTCGAATTGTTCGCTGATAGCCGTAAGAACCTTAGCTTTTGGCAGAATTTGTTCCATTTCAGGAGTTTTCTTATATTCCTCTTCAATATCTGCAATAGCATTTTTGCTTCCTGCTGCAGCCACTTCAGCCAAATTCAATATTTTCTCTACCTTTCCATCGGTGTTTGTTTGCAGTATCATTTTTACCCCTTTCAGGTATTGATTGCCTGCAACCTGCGCTTGTTCAACAACATCTTTGTCGCCATCAAACTGCGTATCCACCACGTTATATTCTATTTTGTATCCTTGTGGCGTTTTATCGAGCACCACATATCGTGTGTTTTTGGTAACTGTTACGCTCTTGCTTCCCTGTCCCATAGGCAAATCAATAGCCACCTTAAATACATCTTTGTATATAGTGGTGTCGTTTTTGTTAAAGTTTACCTTTACAGTAGCTTGTGCGTCTGCTGTGAGGGCTGCGCCCATCATAACGATCGATAATAAGATAGTTTTCATATACGTATATTTGATTTGTTATTATTTTTGTTTAAAAGTGAGTTTCTGAATGTTAGAAGTAAACCTCTTGTATACCATTCACAGAGATAGAATCTGTAGAATGACACGGGTCGAAATGGGCTGGAATATCGAATTTAGCATTTGGCGAATAGTGTAACGACTTGTCGGCATATACCATTTGCATAAAGTATGCCCATATAGGTAAAGCCATTGTAGCACCTTGTCCCATTGCCGTATTATCGAAGTGAATATCGCGGTCTTCTCCGCCTACCCAACAGCCGTTTACAGCTGTGGTGTGAAGCCCATAAACCACCCATCGGAGTTGTTGTTTGTGGTACCCGTTTTACCTCCAATTTCGCCAGTAAGATGGTAGTTGTAGCGTAAACGTCCACCAGTTCCCCCTTGAATAACAGCTTGCAGCATATCGAGCATTTTGAAAGAACTCTCTTCTGAGATTACTTCGTTCATTAATGGTTGGAACTTAGCCACTATATTTCCATGACTATCTTCTATTCTGGTAACAAAGAGAGGTGCACACCGCACACCATGATTAACGAAGGTAGTGTATGCACTACACATTTCGCCAACCGACAACTCTGATGGTCCGAGGCATAAAACAGGCGTTGCATTCTTGTCGATATCTGGATTGTTTAACCCAAAATCGTGCAGAATGTTCACAAATTGCGATGGTCCGAGTAGACTAATGAGGTATGCTGATATCCAGTTGTTAGACTGTTGTAAGCCCCATCGCAACGGAACTTGTTGACCGTAGCGTGCTCTTGAGCCATTGCGCGGAGTCCAATTGCCGTACGAACGTTGTATGTTAGGCGCAGTGGTGCATGGTGTCATACCGTTCTGCATAGCCAAAGCGTAGAGGAAAGGTTTTATGGTAGACCCCACTTGTCGGCGTCCCCCCCATTACCATATCGTATTTAAAGTGGTCGTAATCGATACCACCAACGTAAGCTTTCACTGCTCCTGTGTGTGGCTCCATACTTATAAAGGCAGCTCGCAAGAACGATTTGTAGTAGCGTATAGAGTCGATTGGTGTCATCAACGTGTCTATATTGCCGTGATAAGTGAAGAGAGTCATTTCGTGTTTTGTTCGGAAACTACGACGTATTTCATCGGGAGTTGCACCTTGTTCCTTTAGTCTGAGGTATCTTAAACTCTGGCGACAAGAGCGATTGAGAATGGCTTTTATAGTGCTTAATGGTATGTTTGACGAGAACGGAGCATTCTTTTTGTATCGGTTTGCAATATTAAATTCCTTCTGCAAATACCCTCCAACATGTTTGCGTACAGCCTGTTCGGCATAATGTTGCATACGAGTATCTATGGTGGTGAATATACGTAGACCATCAGTATTCACGTCGTAGTGTTCACCATTTCGCTTCGTATTCTTATTACACCAGCCAAAAAGAGGGTCCTTTTCCCACGCAATAGAGTCGAGAACGAAGTCGCGCATACGCCATTCTTGATAGTTTTTGCGTTCTGGTTTCTTCTCCATCATATACTGACGTAGAAATGCTTGAAAGTAATCGCCCGAACCTTCTATGCTTTTTTCTTTCGAATACTTAATACCAAGTGGACGTTCTATAAGCTCGTTATATTCTTCGCGCGTAATATAACCAGACTTACACATCTGCCCTAACACAACGTTTCGGCGTGTGCGACAGCGTTCTTGGTGTCGCAAAGGATTATATAATGATGGGTTTTGGCACAATCCAACAAGGGTAGCAGCTTCGGTAACAGAGAGTTGTCGTGGCTCTTTACTAAAATAAATGTTAGCAGCTCGTTTAATACCAACGGCATTATGGAGAAAATCGAAGTAGTTTAGATACATCGCAATAATCTCTTCTTTTGTGAAGTGGCGCTCCAGTTTCACAGCAATAATCCATTCAATAGGCTTTTGTAACAGTCGTTCGAATGTACTATGTGCTTTTTCCGAGAATACTTGCTTTGCCAATTGCTGCGTAATAGTAGAACCACCACCAGCATTGTCGTGTCCTAATATACCACGTTTAAGTATGGCACGACCAAGTGCAATAAAGTCTATACCAGAGTGTTCGTAAAATCTTTCATCTTCGGTAGCTACCAAAGCGTGCACCAAATGGGGTGAAAGACTATTATAATCTACCGCTATACGATTAGCATTATCCTGATTCCATGTACCAATAAGTTTACCATTGGAAGAATAAACCTGCGAAGCAAACTTATCTACAGGGTTCGATAGTTCTTCCATATCGGGCATATAACCAACCCAACCGTTCCAAACCGACACAAAAAAGACTGTGGTAGAACTAATGAGAAGTATCAAGATTACCCACAGAGTATGTACAAAATGTCTTCGCATTCCTTGTTTATTGTGTTTAGATTGCAAAGGTAAAGTAAATAGATGAAAAGGCAAAATAAAACTGACGTGTTTTTTGTAGAATGCAATTAATCTATATTTTCTTTTATAAAACTTCTTCGGTAGCAAATAATATACGTACCTTTACACACGAAAACGACCAATTCAACACAATACAAATGGTGAAACAAAACTTTGTGAACATTCAGGATTTGAATAAGGAAGAACTACTATACCTTATTCAGATGGCTCAGGAATTTGAGAAATATCCCAACCGCGAGCTATTAAAAGGTCGCATTATTGCGACTCTCTTTTACGAGCCTTCCACTCGTACACGTCTTAGTTTCGAAACAGCAGCCAATCGCTTGGGTGCTAAAGTTATTGGTTTTACCGATGCAAAGGCGTCGAGTGTGAGCAAAGGCGAAACGTTGAAAGATACAATTCTTATGGTTTCGAACTATGCAGACACCATAGTTATGCGCCATTACATTGAAGGTGCTGCACAATATGCATCGGAAGTATCGCCTGTTCCTATAGTTAATGCTGGCGATGGTGCTCATCAACACCCATCACAGTGTTTGCTCGATCTTTACACAATCAACCAAACACAAGGTACTTTAGAGAATTTGGACATATATCTTGTAGGCGACCTTAAGTACGGACGCACCGTTCACTCGCTACTAATGGCAATGCGACACTTTAATCCTACGTTCCACTTTATTGCACCTGCCGAACTTGCGATGCCTGAGGAATACAAATTGTTCTGTAAACAGCACGGCATTCGTTACACAGAACAGGAAGATTTTACACCTGAAGCCATTGCTGGAGCTGATATATTATATATGACACGTGTGCAGAAAGAGCGCTTCTCTGACCTTATGGAATACGAACGAGTGAAGAATGTCTACATTCTGCGTAACGATATGTTGCATCTTGCTAAACCTAATATGCGCATATTGCACCCATTACCTCGTGTAAACGAAATAGCATACGACGTGGATACTAATCCACATGCTTACTATATACAGCAAGCTAAAAATGGTCTTTTTGCTCGTGAAGCAATTTTTGCATACTGTCTTGGAATTGGAATAGACGACGTGAAAAACGATACAACTATTATAAAATAAGGAGATGATGGAAATGAACAAGAAAGAACGCTTGGTAGCAGCCATAGAGAATGGAACCGTAATAGACCATATACCTGCTGAAAAAACCTTTCAAGTGGTGAACTTATTGGAGCTTCAGAAGTTATCAACTCCTGTTACCATTGGCTATAACTTCACATCTTCTAAGGTGGGTTGTAAGGGAATTATTAAGTAAGCGATAAGTTCTTTACCGATAACGAAATATCGCGCCTCTCTGTAGTGGCTCCAAACATTATATTGAATATTATTCGCGACTATGAAGTGGTAGAGAAAAAGCAAGTGATAACGCCCGATGAATTGTGCGGAATAGTGAAATGTAACAATCCAAAATGTGTAACCAACAACGAGCCAATGGCTACAATATTTAACGTTGTAGATAAAGCTGCGGGTATATTGAAATGCCATTATTGCGATAAAGAACAACAAATAGATAATGTGGAACTGTGTTAGGAGTGTATAAAGGGTGAACAAATATATTTAACTTAAATTGCTCATTATGCTATTATGTCGTTTTCGTTCTAAAGTTAATTCAAACAGCTTAACAATAGAACGACGCCTAGCAAAATTGCTAATGACCGCATTGAGTTAAGCAAAACACAAAAGTGGTATTCTTAGTGTGTAGAAAGCTAAGTTTACCACTTTTATTATGAGTGTACTCTACCAGAAAAATTATACTAAAATGAAGTTTCAGCCTGTCTATGCAAATATTTATACGAAATATTTGCCGTGTTATTAGATTTTTCCTATATTTGCAGCTAATTATAACAACCTTGCTTTTGACGGCATCTTACTAAAAACCGTGGATAGTCGAAGGAGGCATCTTTTAATACTTAAACAACATGAGAAAAGATCTTGAGATTTTTGATCTCATCGAGCAAGAGCACCAACGCCAATTAAAAGGCATGGAGCTGATTGCTTCGGAAAACTTCGTCAGCGACGAAGTAATGCAGGCAATGGGGTCTTACCTAACCAACAAGTACGCTGAGGGATATCCTGGAAAGCGTTATTACGGTGGTTGTCAGGTAGTAGACGTAGTAGAGAACCTCTGCATCGAGCGTGTTAAGAAGATATTCGGCGCATGCTGGGCTAATGTGCAACCACACTCTGGGGCACAGGCTAACCAAGCCGTTCTTGCTGCTGTTCTCCAACCGGGCGACACTTTTATGGGACTCGACCTGAACCATGGCGGCCATCTTTCGCATGGTAGCCCAGTGAATAACTCTGGTATTCTCTACCACCCAATTGGTTACCAACTCGATAAAGAGACGGGACGTGTAGACTACGACCACATGGAAAAACTAGCACGCGAGCACAAGCCAAAGCTAATCATTGCAGGTGCGTCTGCCTATAGCCGTGAATGGGACTATGCACGTTTCCGCAAGGTAGCTGACGAAATTGGTGCTATCTTTATGGTAGACATGGCTCACCCTGCAGGATTAATTGCTGCGGGACTGCTTGAAAATCCAGTTAAGTATGCTCACATCGTAACAACCACTACACACAAAACACTGCGTGGTCCGCGTGGAGGTGTTATTATGATGGGAGAAGACTTTGACAATCCATGGGGAAAGAAAACTCCAAAGGGTGTGGTAAAGAAGATGTCGCAACTTCTCGACTCTGCTGTGTTCCCAGGAAACCAAGGTGGTCCGTTAGAGCACGTTATTGCTGCTAAAGCTGTTGCATTTGGCGAAATTCTACTTCCAAGCTGGAAAGAATATGCAACACAGGTGAAGAAAAACGCTGCTGTGCTTGCCGACGAACTTGTAAAGCGTGGATATGGCATCGTTTCTGGTGGTACAGACAACCACTCTATGTTGCTAGACTTACGCACTAAATTCCCTGAACTAACTGGTAAGGTTGCAGAGAATGCTCTTGTTGCTGCTGATATCACTGTGAATAAGAATATGGTACCGTTCGATACTCGTTCTGCATTCCAAACATCTGGTATACGCCTTGGTACAGCTGCTATGACTACTCGTGGAGCAAAAGAAGACCTAATGGTGCTTGTTGCAGAACTTATAGACAAGGTTCTTTCTGCACCAGAAGACGAAAAGGTCATTGCAGATGTTCGCAAGCAGGTAAATGAAACAATGAAAGGTTATCCATTGTTCGCTTACTAACCAAAAACAACAAAAAACATTTCTCATAGCTTAAAAGGCTCCCTCAATGGTCTCTCCATAGAGGGAGTTCTTTCGTTTTATAGCACCATAACGCTTAAAATGGCTTATGGTTATAGGTGCTATAACTTCTTTAAAACCACATATTTATATTCCATATAATGGTTTTATGCTTCTTACCCTTCTTTGCTACGAATATGTATAATAACAATAGAGAGGTTTTATAAATTTAACCACAAATGGATAATTAAACCACAATATGTATAGTTTTTATCACGATGTATTGTTTGCTAACATATTTTATTTTCTTATCAGCATCTTATCTGCCTTTTTAATTTGACATAGCTCGCTACGTCTGCTTTGCAACGATAGCCAATTTGCTCGCTAATAAAGCAAAATATGTTTATGCTATAACAACCTATTAGGGTTAAATAGACTATTAAAGTTTTGCTATATTTTGTGTTATTATTGAACAGACGCTTTAACTTTATAATAAAAATGTAGCAAACAACGGCAAGTTGTAATGTAAAACAATATACCAGCAAAGAACCAGAAAAACACAGAACGCAATGCCATAAACAATATATTAAATACACCGAATTGTACACTCCAATATCTACGGAACAAATGTGGCAAAACGGTGGCACACATAGTGGGCATTCGTTTCAGATATCTGTGAGTATCGTTTCAGATATCTGTGAGCATCGTTTCAGATATCTGTGAATATCGTTTTAGATATCTGTTTTTCACCACTTAGATATTATGGAAAAACTCTGCTTTTATTGTTTCTTGCCAACCCGGTAGTAATGCAATTAATTCTGTTAATGCACTATTTTTAATCTTTCTTTCGTTTTTTGTCTACAAAATTGTGCTATTCTTCTAATATTTTATAACTTTGCAACATATTACAAACACTAGAACAACCCAATAACTACGTAGGACTTCTCATCTAACTGGTTGCGATGCGCAACTTTGTAGCATAACAATGTCTACATTTACAACGAAAAATGTATAATCATAAAATCGCAAGGTGATTCATTCACTGGAGAAAGGTTAGTTAATTGATAATAACTTATGAAGATATTAAACTTCCTCTTTAGCCGTTCAAAGCAGGAGCAAGATAAACCTATTAGAGACAAATTGAAGACCAGAAAGGATTTTGAGAGAGTTCTGGCAGAAGATTTGGATATAATGGAAACAACTAAAGCGAGAATAGATACAGCAAAAAATATAAATTTGTATATGTATCGTTCTCTTAGCTATAGTTATATCTTAATTCTTCAATCTAAGTATTCTGTTGATGCCAAAATAGACGAACTGCGCGATATTTATATAAAATCTATGCATTATTTCTTGCAGGCGTTTAATAAAAGAAATCCAATTTATGCAGATATACTGAATTATGTTTCGTTGGGTGTACTATTAAATATTCCTGATAATAACTTCAGGCAACTGATTGACTATGTAAAACAAATGGATAAGCAGGCAAAACCATCTGGCTGGACACCAGACTTGTTGCTCTGGTTTATGCTGAACTCTAGAATGAAAGAGCAAGAGAAGCAGAAATATGCAGAGACACTTGCTTATCCCCGATTGTATAACGGACTGTATAAGGTGATACAGGCACCAAATGCAGCCACTGCCAAAGATGCCCTTAACAAGTATCTTGATAGGTGGTATAATCTAAATAGCAATGCACCATGGTATAACAGTCATCTGAAAGATAACAGTTATCGAGGCTATTGGGCGTGGGAGGTTGCAGCCGTTGCTAAGATAATGCACATAGACGATTCAGACTTAAAAAACAATCAGTATTATCCTTATGATATGGTGCATTGGGCAGACAATGAAACTACTGCAAAAGAGTAACCTACGGAACAAACGGTAGCTAAACCGTTTTAAAACCAAATGGGTACTTAGACACAATATGTATAATTCTTATTACTATGGAATTGTTTGCTAACATCTTTTATATTCTTATTGGCATCTTGCCAGTAGTTGTAACTTTACGTAGCCCGCTACGCCTGTGTTACAACGACAGACAGATGCTCAATAATAAACCGAAATATGTTTATGCCCTAACTATCGATTTTGGTTAAACCACATAGCTTATAGCATTACCTGTATTTCTTTTTTTCGCAAAAAGTAAAAAACAGCAGTGCATCATCTCACATTATAGACGTAATAAAAACATAAATCAAAGAGAATAACATTAACTTAACATTAAACAATGAATATTGCCGCTCCATCTAAAGACCAAGGGGCTTCTATTAGACCTGTATATGTAGGAGCAGACGATAATGATGAAACAAAACCAGTAGACGCATCAAAGTTTGAATTGTTCCACAACATTATTACTCCAAATGCAAGGCTCTATTAAGCCTTAATAAAGAAACAACAAACTACGACTTTAATTTGCAGAGAGATATGTTTACAGCATACCTCTCAGCATTGCTTATGCTTTGTTCTTCCATTATCTTTTTGCAGTGGTGTAATCCACTGCAAACATATAGTTTGAAAAGTAATGCTGAAGACTTAGTTATAACCCTATATATATAATAAGGTGTAATATCATTATATTCTATCATAGTTCTAATGCCTGAATTAGACTAAAGTTACTGTTAAGAAACAATAAAGAAACCACGCATAACTTGTAAAGTCAATAAGTTTTAAGTATATTTGCAACAACATAAAATTGGATTAGGGAAACTAAAATAACGACTTAACACCAGTTTTTGGATAACAATTTTGTTTAATTTATAAGACGAAAGAAATGGAGATACGTAAAATTGCCTTATCGCTCGTAGCAGCAATGGCACTTGGTACAACAGCTGTACAAGCTCAGTGTACAAACAATTGCAAGAAGAACACTACCACAAAGGTTAAAAATGGTACTACAGTAAATCGTTTTGAGAAAGACTTAAAGTGCGACGAAGCAAAAGTAAAAACAGCTGCTCACAAGGCAGGTTGTGCATTCAAATGCGATGCTAAAAAGGTTGGAGCTGCTGTAAAATGCGACGAAGCAAAAGTAAAAACAGTTGCTCACAAGGCAGGTTGTGCATTTAAACGCGATGCAAAGAAAGTTGGAGCTGCTGTAAAACGCGATGAAGTGAAAGTAGGAAAGGCAGTAAAAAAGACCTATACTAAAGCAAAGAATGCTTTAAAGAAGTAGAAATAAACATTAACAGCGATATTTACAAAGCCGAGTCGGCACACAAAATAAAATAAGCTGCCAAGAAGGCAGAATAGAAAGAACTAAGAAACTAAGTAGCCAATGCAAACCGCATAGAAAGCAGACAAGGTTTCTATAGAATATAAAGAGTGTGCATATCGACTTTCGTCGCATAAGAAAGTATTGCCCCAGAAAGAAAGCTATATATAGCCATATTTTGGGGCATTTGCTTTGAAGCGTTGAAACATAACAAAACAACTAACCAAAATACCACTGACACAGTATGACTTTTGGCATACAGTTTGCAACGAATACCGTGTAACGAACAAAAAGGAGGATATGAGATATATGAGATGTTAATAAAGTATATTTTATGAGTTAATATTTTGTTATTCAATAAATGTTTAGTAATTTTGCACAATATTCCGTCTATCCAGACGGAGCATAACACCATATTTAATATTTAGGTATATTTTATCTAATGCGACAACTTAAGATATCAAAAAGTATTACCAATCGTTCCAGTGAGGCACTAGACAAGTACTTAGTGGAGATTGGACGTGAACCAATGATTACCGTTGATGAAGAAATTGAGCTTGCTCAGGAAATTCATAAAGGCGGCAGAAAAGGCGAACGCGCAAAAGAGAAACTTATAAAAGCGAACCTACGCTTTGTGGTTTCTGTTGCCAAACAATACCAACACCAAGGACTTTCGCTTACCGACTAATAGACGAAGGTAACATTGGACTTGTGAAGGCAGCTGAAAAGTTTGACGAAACACGTGGATTTAAGTTTATCTCGTATGCAGTTTGGTGGATTAGACAAAGCATACTGCAAGCCATTGCAGAGCAAAGTCGCATAGTGCGTCTGCCTTTAAATCAGGTGGGAGCAATTTCAAAGATAAACCAAGTAACCAACGAGTTCATTCAAAAGCACAATCGTCGTCCTTCTATCCACGAGTTAGCCGAACTAACAGGCATTGATGAGGCACGTATTCACCAAAGTCAGAATGCCGACAACCATCACATGAGTATAGATGCGCCATTTAGCGATGACGACGATAACTCTATGAGCGATATGTTGGCATCGGGAGAAGACTCTCGAACAGATCGTGGTGTAGACTTCGAATCAATGTCGGACGATCTTAAGTCGGTGTTACAGAACACACTGAAAGAGCGCGAACGCAAAATAGTGATAGAATGTTTCGGTATAGGCTGTCAGGAAAAGGGCTTAGAAGAAATAGGCACCGAAATGCAACTTACACGCGAGCGTGTACGCCAAATACGCGAAAAGGCGATAGAAAAAATACGCTTAAGTGGTAACGCACGTGTGTTAATGAAGTATCTTGGTTAATGTAATAAAAGTGTAAAGCAGGTATGCAGGCGCACAACAACGTTTCTCTGCAAATGTTGTTACATATATAATAAGGTGTAAGAATTGTATACATTGCGAGTAAAAGAAAGATGCTCGCAACGTAAAATGAGAACCAATATATTTAGATAATAGCAGATATCACCCCATTGTCAATAAGATAATGGGGATATTTGTTTAGAAAAAGTCTGTTATTACCACTATATTTTTCTCTACTCGCTTGTTTTTTCGTTGAAAATCATTATCTTTGCAAAGTCGTTACAACCTTTCTGCCACTATAAAACAGCAGGAACAGCAATATAATGACAGTAAGAATATTTTGAAAAAGCAAAAATAATAATATCATAAACAAGAAATAACATCTTGTCTGCCAATCCACAATCAGTAGGTAAAGCAGGCAAATATAAGTTTTAACAAACAAATTAATGGAAGAATTTGAACTCATTGCCAAGACCTTTATGGGGTTAGAAGAGGTCTTGGCGCAGGAGCTCACCCAGCTGGGAGCTAACAACGTACAGATAGGACGGCGTATGGTATCGTTCACCGGAAACAAAGAAACAATGTATCGCGCCAACTTCCAGCTGCATACAGCCATAAGAGTGCTAAAACCTATAGCACATTTTAAGGCTAAGAGTGCCGATGATATGTACGATGAGGTTAAGAAAATAGACTGGAGTAAGTACATCTTAAAAGGCAAAACATTCTCAGTAGACTCAGTAGTCTACTCTGAAGAGTTCAAAAACTCAAGGTTTGTAACCTATAAAGTGAAAGACGCCATTGTCGATCAGTTCCGTGAAAATACAGGCATCAGACCAAATATATCGGTGAGCAATCCAGATATTCGACTGAATATCCATATTGCTGAAGACAAAGCAACACTGTCGTTAGATTCTAGTGGAGAGTCTTTGCATCGTCGAGGATATCGTCAAGAAAGCGTAGAAGCTCCATTAAACGAAGTGCTTGCAGCTGGTATGATATTGATGACAGGCTGGAAAGGAGAAACAGACTTCATTGACCCTATGTGCGGTTCGGGTACTCTGCCTATCGAAGCAGCTCTCATTGCACGTAATATCTCGCCAGGCGTATTCCGCAAAGAGTTCGCTTTTGAAAAGTGGCCAGACTTCGATCAGGAACTTTTCGATATGATATACAATGACGATTCACAAGAACGCGAGTTCGAGCATCATATTTATGGCTACGATGTAGACATGAAAGCAGTGAACACTGCAAAGATAAACGTAGCTGCAGCAGGCTTCTCTAAGGATATAACGATAGAGAACAAAGACTTTAAAAACTTTACTCAGCCAGCTCAGAAGAGTATTATTGTGATGAATCCTCCATACGGAGAACGCATCTCTACACCTAATCTGTTAGGTACATACAAAATGATAGGTGAACGCTTAAAGCACCAATTCATAGGTAACGAGGCTTGGATTCTATCGTATCGGGAAGAATGCTTTCGTGAAATAGGACTGAAGCCAAGTATTAAAATACCAGTGTACAACGGCTCGTTAGAATGCGAATTTCGACGCTATCAAATGTTCGATGGTAAATTAGACAACTTCCGTGCAGAAGGTGGCATTGTGAAAACAGAGGACGAAAAGCGCGAAATGGCACAAAAGCATCGCTTTAAAGAACCGTGAATTTAAGAAAAGACTCGATGAAACCGAAGAGAACGAAGAAGGAGATATACGCTCTTTCACGTTCCATAGCTTTGAACACAACATATCTATAGGTGGAAAGAAAAGCGAAAACGGTAGACGAGGCGGACGTAAGAACTTCCGAAAAGATGACCACTTCGATGATGAAAGAGGAGCTTTTCAAGGAAAAAAGAAGTTCGATGGTAAGCGATTCGATAAAGGAAACAAAGGAAATAAGTTTCGTAAAAAAGATAAATATAATACAAATGAAGACTAAGAACCTAATAGTAACTACAGGATTAGCAATAGCAACCCTATGTTTAGCATTGCCTAACAACGCTATGGCACAGAAAACATTTACACTCGAAGACCTTAATTTCGGTGGCAAGAACTTTCAGAACCTACGGGCAGAAAACCGTTATACCACGTGGTGGGGCGACCAGATAGTGCATTTAGAGAACAATAAATGCTCCATCGTAAACCCAAACACACTGAAAGAAACAACATTATTCACGCTTGATGACATTAATGCTATACTTTCAAAAGACAATAGCGACAGAACTGTGCGTTCGTTGTTCCATATTTCTTTTCCATCTGCCAATCAACCATTGCTGCAGATACCCACCAGAAAAGAATTTCTAACAATAAATTTTAAAACTAAAAAGATAGAAAGCTCAACCGAAACTGTTGCTGACGCTCAAGCACAAGCTTATAATAAAGAGTCGAGAGCAATAGCTTACGTGCAGAACAACCAACTATTTGTTACAGATAATACTGGAAAAACAACACAACTCACTAACGATGGTTCACGCAATATAGTGTATGGCGAAGCTGTACACCGCAACGAATTTGGCATTAAAGGCGGTTTGTTCTGGAGTCCAACAGGTAATCGTCTTGCATTCTACCGTATGGACCAAAGTATGGTAACCGATTATCCACTTGTTCATATACCAGAGGTAGATTGGAAGCCAGCAAAAGGCGAATCACGTATAGCAACACCAGAACCCACAAAATATCCTATGGCGGGAGAAAAGATTCACAATGTAACCGTAGGCGTATACGATATAAATACCAAGAAAACAATTTACCTTGATGCTGGCGACCCGACCGACCGTTATTTCACTAACATTCAGTGGAGTCCAGACAGCAAAATCATTTATATGTTCGAACTAAATCGCGATCAGAACGATTGTCGTTTGGTGTCATACAATGCAGAGACTGGCAAGAGAATTGCCGAATTGTATCGTGAGACCGATGCTAAATACGTTGAACCAACTCATCCTATCCTCTTTTTGCCATGGAATGCCAATCAGTTTATTATGCTTTCGCAAAAAGATGGTTACAATCATATCTACTTATTCAATAAAGATGGTAAGCAAATAAAGCAGATCACAAAAGGTAACTGGGTAGTTATGGATGTGTTAGGCTTTAATAGCAAAGCAAAATCTATTGTCTATGTGTCTAACGAATGTAGTCCAATACAACGCAATACATGGTCTGTGAATGTTGAAAATGGCATCCGTACCTTGTTAGATAATGGTCGTGGCTACCACAATGCAACACTTAGCGATGGTGGAAAATACCTTGTAGACAACTACACTGAACCTACTGTACCACGAAAGATTGATATTACTACCATAGGAACACACCCCACAATTAAGAATTGGCTTACTGCGAAAGACCCATGGAGTGGCTTTAACTTGCCAGAGTATAGTTCTGGTTCGTTGAAAGCCGACGATGGCACTACCGATTTGTATTGGCGAATGGTTAAACCCATTGGATTCGACCCATCAAAAAAATACCCAACCGTGATATATGTATATGGTGGACCACACGCCCACAACGTTGATGCAAGCTGGCATTACGGCTCTCGCTCGTGGGAAACCTATATGGCACAGAAAGGATATTTGCTATTTATTATAGACAATCGTGGTAGCGAAAATCGTGGAAAAGCATTCGAACAAGCCACTTTCCGTCAGCTCGGACAGGTTGAGATGCGCGACCAGATGCAAGGAGTGAAGTATCTGAAGACATTACCATTTGTTGATGCCGACCGAATAGGTGTGCATGGCTGGTCGTTTGGTGGTTTCATGACAATTTCGCTTATCACAAACTATCCTGAAACCTTCAAAGTGGGTGTTGCCGGTGGTCCTGTTATCGATTGGAAGTGGTACGAAGCCATGTACGGAGAACGCTATATGGACACACCGCAAACAAATCCAGAAGGCTATGCAAAGACTTCACTTTTGACGAAAGCTAAGGATTTGAAGGGAAAACTACAGATAATAACAGGCTTAAACGACCCTGTAGTGTTGCCACAACACTGCCTTACTTTCATTAAGGCATGCATAGCAGCAGGAACACAGCCCGATTTCTTTGTGTATCCTGGTGAACCTCACAATATGAGAGGACACCAAAGTGTGCATTTACACGAGAGAATTACACAATATTTCGAAGACTATCTGAAGTAAAAAACATTAGACAAACAAACACTAAACATAAAAAAATAAAACTCTAACGTAAAGGAGTAAAGGCGCTTATGAAGATATTATTGTTAGGTAGTGGCGGCCGTGAGCACGCCTTGGCATGGAAGATAGCACAGAGCAAGAAGTGTGAAAAGCTATTCATTGCGCCAGGAAATGCAGGCACAAAAGCTTGTGGCGAAAATGTTGCAATAGGTGTAAACGAGTTTGAGAAACTTAAAGCATTTGCAGCAGATAATGCTATAGATATGGTTGTTGTAGGTCCTGAAGACCCATTAGTTGGTGGAATATACGACGATTTTAAACAAGACGAACGCACAAAGCATATACCAGTTATCGGTCCATCTAAGTCTGGTGCAGTGCTCGAAGGTAGTAAAGACTTTGCCAAAGGCTTTATGCAACGCCATTCAATACCAACAGCAGCCTATGCCACCTTCGATAGCACCACGTTAGAAGAGGGATTAAAGTTTCTTGAGACATTAAAACCACCTTATGTGCTAAAGGCTGATGGCTTAGCAGCAGGAAAAGGAGTGTTGATTGTGTCTGATTTAAACGAGGCAAAGCACGAGTTAAAGCAGATGCTTGGTGGAATGTTTGGCAATGCGTCAGGAAAAGTTGTCATCGAAGAATATTTGTCGGGTATAGAGTGTTCTGTTTTTATACTCACAGATGGCACTAACTATCAGATACTTCCAGAGGCAAAAGACTATAAACGAATTGGCGAGGGCGACACCGGACTTAATACTGGTGGTATGGGAAGCGTTTCGCCTGTGCCTTTTGCTACCCACGAATGGATGCAAAAAGTGGAACATCGCATTATAAAACCAACAGTGAATGGGTTGAAACAGGAAGGTATAAACTATAAAGGTTTTATTTTCTTTGGTCTTATTAATGTAGATGGCGACCCAATGGTGATAGAATATAACTGTAGAATGGGCGATCCTGAAACAGAAAGTGTTATGTTGCGTTTAAAAACAGATATTGTAGACCTGTTCGAAGGGGTGGCAAATGGAACATTAGACCGTTGTAAGATAGAAACCGACACTCGTTCTGTGGTTTGTATTATGTTGGTAAGTGGTGGATATCCAGGAGCTTATACAAAGGGATACCCCATTAGCAACTACGATTGTTCAGAGAATACGGTGCTCTTCCATAGTGGAACAACTATCAAAGATGGGCAACTTGTAACCAATGGTGGGCGTGTTTTGGCAGTTTCGTCGTATGGTCCAACTAAAGACGAAGCTTTGTTTAAGAGTTTCACTGAAGCTGAAAAGATAGAATTTACAGGCAAATACTTCCGTAAAGATATTGGTAGCGACTTATAAGTACACTATTTAGTAAGGAATGAATATAAGGCGCAAACTACTGCAAAACAGAATTTCAGAGAGCAGATGGGCACCAGCAGTAATGTCCTTCTTCTCTATTTCGGTATGGACAATGGTTTGTATCAACGATACATTTGCCATTGTTCCATTGCTTTGTATGCTTTTTTCAACCTTTCTAATGATGGAGCTCAACAACACAAATGCGCTCATACGTATTTTCAGTCGTATGGTGTCGTGTTGTTATATGGCGCTCACTACTATGGCTACTTTCCAGTTTGTATCCATCAGAGCTGCCAGTGTAGCACTTTGTATAGTAGGTTCTTACATTTGTTTGTTTCGTTGCTATCAAGACAAGTATTCGCAAGGCTGGGTATTCTATGGTTTCCTTTGTCTTGGTCTTAGCAGTATAGTGTGGGTGCAGACACTCTATTATGTCCCAATTATATGGATACTAATGCGTACACGTCTTCAGGCAACAAGTGTTCGCAACTATATTTCGTCTATATTTGGTCTTCTTTTACCAAATATTGTTGCACTTAGCGTTGTGCTTTATCAAAGCGAATGGCAAGTGGTGGTGCGCCATTTTGGTGAGCTTCTAACCTTTGGTAGTTTTGCAAACTATTGGTTGCTTTCTATAAATCAGATTCTTACAGGTGTGTGGATAATGCTTTGTGCTATTATTGGAACCGTTCACTATTTGCGTAAAAGGCGTTCCGATAGTATACGTACGCGTATGCTTTACAGCTTTTTTGTTCAAATAAACATACTTTCCATATTGTTTTTATGCCTGCAACCGCAACATTCGATGCTATTCTTGGTATCATTATCGCATCAACCTCACCACTTATTGCTCATTTCTTTGCATTAACTAATACCAAATTCACCAATTTTACTTTCAAATTCCTTACGCTTGCAACCCTTGCAATAACGGTTTTCAATTTTCTCTCTTATCTGCGTTAAGTCTAATTTGGTACTATTACATTGGTGCTATCTCGTTTTATGTCAAATAAAGCAAGTAGCTATTTTATAGAATAAAATATGTTTAGCTCTAACGATTTATTTGAGTTTAACGAATCCCACTATTCGTCTTTTATATGCTAAACCAACAATTAACACTTTGCCAGATTTCCGTTTTATTGTTGAGTAGACTAATTCATTTTATAACGAAAATATAGCGAGCAGTGGCACGTTTGAGAAACAGGCAAGACAGCAAACAATAAAGCAAACGAAAGCAGAATGTAGCACTATTATATGGGAAAGAGATATTACACCCTAATAGTCTATTTTAGATTACTGTTTTTCCAATCTTATAGCCCTAAAAAAACTTATACAATGGTTTTAATTTTCATCACTTCTAAGTATTTAACAGTCAGTTGTATACCAGCTACCATCGTTTCAGATATCTGTCGTGTTCGTTTCAGATATCTGTCGTGTTTGTTTCAGATATCTGTCGTGTTTGTTTTAGATATCTGTCGTGTTCGTTTTAGATATCTGTCGTGTTTGTTTCAGATGTCTGTAAGTTGGCAGTTATATATCCTTATAAATATTTGCATTCTCAATGTTGCAACTTTGTAGTTATTCAACGCTTTACAATTGGCTTTATAAAATTTATTCGTATATCTTTGGCGAATAAACTTTAATAGCTATCTTTGTGTGGCAATAGAATACTTGTGCTTTTCTCTTATGGCACCATGTATGTGAAAACAATTTGCACAAAGCGAGTCTATATACCCATTTATCGAATCGACAACGAAAGATATTTCAGTGAATTAAACTACAAATATGGAACAAAAGCATATCAAAACTAATATTCTGAGCAAATATTTCGCTCTTAGCCTAATTTCTATCGCACTGTTTTTCACAAATTGTGCCCACACAGATAGCAGACTTTTCGTGGCAGAGAAGAACAATTTGTATGGTTACGTAAATGCGAAAGGCGATACCGTTGTTGCCTGCAAATATTTGTGTAGCTATACAGATACAATAGTTAGGATAGGTTTTGTGGGCGATAATAGTGGAAAAATAAGGTGTTTTGATAATAAAGGCAATATGCTTTTCTATGTGTTCAATTTCGATAACGGACCTGATAACCCCAGCGAAGGCTATTTTAGAATTATGGACAGTAACGAGCTTTTTGGCTTTGCTAACACGCGAGGCAACGTAGTTATAAAGCCTCAATATAAGTTTGCAAACCCCTTTAAAGATGGAAAGGCAAAAGTAACCAATACCGGACAGAAAATTACAGCCGACACTATAAGCGAAAGTCATTGGTATTGGGCATCTAACAATTGGTTTTTTATCTCACACAAAGGCAAGATATTACCATCTAAGTAGCACTATTTCCTGTGCACTGAAACCAAAATAGTTTATTAGCGTATTGCCAAATTCTGTTATTGTATAGTGCTGATATATTAACTTTGCAATGCAGGTGTAGCGGGCTACGTAAAGTTGCAACAACAGACGAGATGCCGATGAGAATATAAAAAATGTAGGAAACAATACCATATTGATATTACCTATATATATTGCAGTATAATAGCCCGATTTGAGTTTAATAGCAAAGCTGTGTAAAACAATAAATGCCCGATGAAATGGGCATTTTCTGTATGTTTCGTATCCTTTCGAATGCCATGAAAGCCTATAAATCTACCACAGTTATACCAGCTCCGCCAAACTGTACATGCTCGTCGCGAACACCCTTTACATTTGGAATGGTGTTTAAAAACTGTCTTATCATAGTGCGCAGAATGCCATTACCCTTACCATGAAGTATGCGCACTTGGCTTACGCCAACAAGTATGGCGTCGTCTATAAAGTGCTGAACCTGATTCAGAGCTTCGTCGGCACGCATACCTCGCACATCTATTTCTTGTTTAAATTGGTTGCGATGCTCGTCTATGGTTTCACGGGTTTGTCGGCTATAGTTGTATGCTGCAAACTGTTTTTGGTTTTCTTTCAGTGTGTCGTCGTCTACAAGTTCCAGTCGTGCAATAGCCATTTTGGTGCGCATATCACCAAATATCACTACAGCCTGCTTATTATCAATCAATTCAACCTTGCCAATAGACGTTAATCCTTTTATGCGTACAGTGTCGTTTACACCTATTGGTCGGTTTATATTTCTTTTCTCTGTGGCAGTCTTCAAACTTTCTGCCGCATTTTGCTTGCGTTCTTCTTTCTTTTGCAAGTGTCGTTCGTGTCGTTCTTTTCTATTTTTTATCTTTTCTATGCGTGCTTGCAATTCCTCGTCGGTCATTAATCCCCCCTCGCGCATAGTTTGTTTACTGTTTAATTTTTGTGTTTTCGCTTTGTTTTTTGTGTTTAAATATGTTGTTGCGTCATCAAGCATAGCTTGCTTATACATAGCAAGTTCTTGCCTAATGCGTTTTGTAGCTTCCTTTTCGGCTTGCTGTTGTCTAATTTCTCTAATAGTGTTTTCTATTCGTTTATTGCCTTCCTTAATAATTTCTTCAGCTTCCGCCTTCGCTTTTTTAATAATTTCCTTCCGGCTTTGTCGCAATTCCTCTATTTCTTTTTCGTATTTGCTATGGTGCGTTCCAACTCTTTTTCGTGGCTATGCACAGTTTGTCGCTTTGTTTCCCAGTAACGTTTGTCTCTAACAATATCCTGTAAATACTTGTCGCTCTGTATGTAGTCGGAACCAACAATGGCAGAAGCATCGTTAATAACCTCTTCAGGAATACCCGTTTTGCGAGCAATCTCTATGGCAAACGAGCTACCGGGTCTGCCAATAGCCAGTTGGAAGAGCGGTCGCATTTCGTGTCTGTCGTATAGCATTGCACCATTTACAACACCTTTGTGGTCTTCTGCAAAGTGTTTAAGGTTCTGATAGTGCGTAGTTATTACAGCCCATGCTTGTTTTTTCCAAAATTGTTTCAGCACCGCTTCAGCAATAGCCCCTCCAATTTGTGGTTCTGTTCCTGTTCCGAACTCGTCTATCAGAATAAGCGTATGGCTATCTGCTTGTTTCATCATCGTCTTCATATTCATTAAGTGCGATGAATATGTACTCAAATCGTTTTCTATGCTCTGTTCATCTCCAATGTCTATCATTAAGTTTTGAAATGTTCCTGCAGTAGAACGCTCACTTACAGGGATAGAAATACCACACTGAAGCATATACTGAAGTAGTCCAACCGTTTTCAGACATACCGACTTACCTCCTGCGTTAGGTCCTGAAATAATAAGCAGATGCTTATCGATGGTGAGCTGAATGTCGAGCGGAATAACTACATCAGGTTTATCGTTATTGATTGTTGAATGTTGTTTCTTTGCCAGAGCAAGCTGCAACAGTGGGTGAATGGCACGAATAAAGTCGATATGAGGTTCAGATTTCACTTCAGGTTCAATAGCCTTTAGCATACGCGCCAGTTCGGCTTTTGCCCTAATAAAGTCTATAAGCGCAAGAAAATGATACGAGTCGAGTATTTCGTGCACATACGGACGCACTTGTTTAGCAAACTCTCTAAGAATGCGTATAATCTCCTTACGTTCCTCGTTTTCCAGTTCGCGCACCTTGTTGTTAGCTTCCACCACTTCGGTAGGTTCTATAAAAACAGTTTTTCCCGTTGCACTCTCGTCGTGAACAATGCCAGATATTTTGCGTTTCATACCTGGTGCAACCGGAATAACCAAACGTCCATCGCGCATAGTTGGCGTTACATCTCGTTCTACCACACCTTCGTTTTGTGCCGAATGCAATATACTGTTAAGCGTGCGCGATATGCTACTTTCTACACGCGCCAGTTCTCTACGAATTTGAAGTAAGTCTGACGATGCCGAATCGCGCATTTTGCCGAATTTATCGATAATTTGACTAATGCGTTGCACCAAAATAGGAAATGTAGCAACCCCATCAGAAAGCGCATAGAGAGCAGGATAAGTGTGCTGTATTTCGCCATTGGGCAACTCTTCTCCCACACTTAAAAATTTCACCACAGCAATAATAGTTTCCAAAGACCGCTTTAAATCAAATAGTTCGTCCTCTTCCATATATGTGCCTTCGAGACGAATGCGCGCTACACTTGCCCGAACGTCAAACACATTGTCTAGTGGAAATGGCTCTAAACCTTCTTGTATGTTGCGAAATTCTCTCACTTCGGTCAGCCAGCGGTTAATTTGTAGTGTGTCTATAGAAAATTCCATACTGTCCACCTGTTCGCGTCCAAGCGTGGAAAGACAACGCTCGTGTAATAGCGAACGAATATCGTTGAAACCTATTTTCTGTTCAAAATTGTTGGGATATATCATCTTTGCTTGTAAAATAGTCGTTAAAGTGCACCCTTTGTTGGTGTATTTTGAGAAGCAAAGTTACTATATTTCTTTTTAAAAACATAGCTACGTTTCTTTATTTATTGTAGTTTTTGTATCTTTGCGGTGGATAATCAAAAAACTTATATCTGATTGAGTATCAGATTAGAATGAAGGAGTTGCGGATTTATGGTAACGATTTAGCGAAAGTGCAAGTGCACTGATATTCTGTGATTTACTTCGCCTCACAACTCTGTATGCAAAGGTACACTTTTTATTCGGGTACTCCAAGGAATTGCTCATGTTTCTGTGTTTTGAGCGTGATTTCTTGACCTGCTTGTTACTGTTCTTCCGTAAAAGTGAGTTTTTCTGTAGGAAAGGCGTTGGCTGAAACGAGTTCAGACAACCTCTTTCCTACTATGGCATATCCGAAAGGAATGTCCGCTTTTGAAGCCTAAACTCTCGTTTAGACAATCGGCAAGCGGACAACCCTTTCATGGCTATGCGAGAGAGGTACTTTTACGGGGTCTTGCCGTTTTCTTCTTTTTGTCGTTCCTCTTGGCGCAAGTGAAACCGTGCTGATGATTCACCCTTACATGGTAAGGGTCGGTCATCGGCACTGGCGGCATGGCTGAAAGAAAGTCCGCATATCCGCATCAAACCGAGGGTTTGACGATGGATGTGCGGATTATCTTTCTTACGGCACAACCGCCTTTACCACTTGCGCCTTTTGTTTCTTGTTGAAAGCGGAATTGTAATAGGTACAGCCAACCACTTGCCGCTCACGGGTGAGCCACAAAAGGTTGTCCGTACCGCCGAAGCCTGAGAAGAATGTCCGTATGTGTCTGTCCGAACAAGTCGGATAGGCATATACGGACACACTTTTCTTTTGTGGGCTTCGGCTTGTTCACGCTTTCAAGCGAGTCTCCAAAGGTTACGCTGTTTATGTTTTCATGCAGTTTCGCATTTTGGAGATGTTCCATTCAATCTGCCTCTTGTTACGCTTACCTCCATTTTGCGACTTCCAGACGGCGCATCAGGTGGTCATTCTCGTTCGGCCGCAAAGGTAACTCCGGGATTTGTCGGAAAAGCAAGGTCAAGCCTCCTGTTTTGCGAGAAAAATCTCCAGCCCTACGGGTAGTATTTTTCCCGAAAAACCTTGCATTTCCGAATCCCTACCTTGATGGGGCAACCGAAACGAAAACGACCGATGCGACAGGAAGACGCATAAAAAAATGTCGGATAACCGAGAGGCAGATAAGAAGTTTTGAAACTCAACTCCCTCAGCTCTTGGATCCGCATATAAGAATTAAACAGAACAGACAATGACAGCAGCAATGGACATCAGACAGACGGCACATTATATGGCGGTGGCGATATGCACCCTCATCGTGCAGACGTTCCTTTGGATCATCGGCATCCTTTGGAGCGTCATCAGAGAGATTGTGAACGGAGTGTTCCGAGTGGTGATAAGCGTGATAGTGCTCATGCTCTCCCTCATCACCTTCTTCGGGCTTCTCCTTTGGTTACTCACCCTTTAACACCCTACGGCAATGGCAAAGAGAACATGCAAGACGGCAGCGCAGCAGTGCAGGTACTACGAGGTGGACAACATCTTCGAGTATATGGTGGAAACCTACATCAACGGCAACCACAGCACGTTTAGCGAGTTGTACCACGAACTGAACAAGGAGGCACGGCAGGACTTCGTGGAGTTCCTTTTCAACGAGGTCAATCCGCAGTACCACAGAGAGATTATCAAGCGAATGTTATAACCCCTATAAACTGACAGCGATATGAACAGAACGACAGAGAAGATACCCACATGGAGTTTGTGCTACCTCATCAATGGCGATGCAACGGCACTGACAGATGATGAAATCCGAATGGTGGACGAGTGGGTCAGCCAATGGCAGGTGGAAATCGTTTCGCCCCTCATGGACGAGGACGGCAGCACGCACCCCTACTTCAGCCACTACCCCCTCTTTGGACTGCCCACCGAGGTGGAGGACTGCGAGATACTTTACAAGAACGATAACCTATAAAACAGCAAGCGACATGAAAGGAACAGACCATTTCAAGAGAACGATACAGATGTACTTGGAGCAGCGTGCAGCGGAGGACGAACTCTTCGCCAAGAACTACCACAACCCTGCCAAGAACATCGACGACTGCATCACCTACATTCTGAACTACGTGCAGAAGAGCGGCTGCAACGGCTTTTCGGACGGAGAGATTTACGGACAAGCCGTACACTACTATGACGAGAACGAGATAGAGGTAGGCAAACCCCTGCAATGTCAGATAGCCGTGAACCACGTGGTGGAACTCACCGCAGAGGAGAAGGCGGAAGCACGTCAGCGAGCCATCCGCCAATACCAAGACGAGGAACTGCGCAAGATGCAGAACCGACAGAGAGCAAGGGCAGCCAAGCCACAGAAACCCCAAGTTGAACCCTCCTTATTCGATTTTGAAGTATGAGACCGAGAAACAAGTTTGAGAAAGCGGTGCTTGCCGAGAGCAGGTACCTGCGCCCCATCAGCAAACGACAACTGAAATGGGCATTCCGTGAATGTGTAGACCACTATGCCTACCGGCTACCCAAGGGACGCACCACCTGCATGGACTGCGGACACACATGGCAGACAGACGGCACAGCACGCACCTGCATCTGCCCCCACTGCAAGGCACGCCTGCAGGTGAAGAACACCTTGGAGCGCAAGTTGCAGCAGAAGCAGTATTTCACCCTACTCACCACCTGCGGAGAGTGTCAAAGTGCTACGCATGTACCTCCTCATCGTGGAAATGGAGAAAGGCTGCAAGGCGACTCCTACTGCCCTTGAGATAGGCGGCTATTGGTGGAACAAGCAGGGCAAGCGCACCATCGTAGCCATACAGCGCACGTTGGGCAGATACATTGACACCTTCACCTTTGCCTCACCCATGGCAATCCGTGGTGACAACCTTGCCTACCAGCATATCGCCCACATGCCCCTCTGCCCCGAATACAAGGCGGTGGACGAGCTGCGCAGGAACGGCTTCCGTGGCGACTTCCACGACATCGTACCCACAAAACTTATTCCTGCACTCTTGTCTGACAGCCGTGCGGAAACGCTGATAAAGGCAGGGCAACACCCCATGCTGCGCCACTACCTCAACTCCTCCTGCAACATCGAAACTATTGGGCATCCGTGAAAATCTGCATCCGCAACGGCTACACCATTCCCGACGGCTCTCTATGGTGCGACACGATAGACCTCCTGCGCCACTTCGGCAAGGACATCCGTCAGCCGAAGTACGTCTGCCCGACCGACCTCAAAGCCCTCCACGACAAGTTGGCCGCAAAGAGGCAGGAGCAGTTGCAACGCGAGCGGACAGCGGAGGAACGAGAGCAGGCTATCAAGGACGAGAAGAAGTTCCTCAAAGAGAAAGGCATGTTCTTCGGACTTGTGTTTGCCGATGAACTCATCTCCGTCAAGGTAATAGAGAGCGTAGAGGAAATGATATTGGAGGGCAAGGCGATGCACCACTGCGTAGGCACGTACTACAAGCGAGCCGACTCCCTCATACTCTCCGCCACCATTGACGGCAAGCGCATCGAGACGATAGAGGTGTCGCTGAAGACCCTCCAAGTGATTCAGAGCCGAGGCGTGTGCAATGCCAACACCGAGTATCACGACCGCATCATCAATCTTGTAAACAACAACATCAACCTTATCCGTCAGCGGATGAAGGCAGCGTAATAGAAACGATTATGACTACACAAATGACCATCAACGGACTCAGTACCTGCACAGCGGCAGGTACTGAGAAGTACGAGAAATATCAATCGGGTATCGGCAGACGCAAGCGTACCCTCGTGCAATTCGACTACCGCCACACGGACGGAGAACTTTTCTCCTGCGTAAAGCCCACGTTGGACGAGTGCCGACAGAAACGTGACGAGTGGCTGAAAAGGAAGGAGGACAGACTATGAGCGAAGCCTATCAAACACTGATTGTCAAGTTCAATGAGCCAATCACAACATTGGACGGAATGTTTGACGATGCCGAAGCATGGGGAGTGTCCACCTTGAAAGAGTGGATAGACAACTACGAGAGCAGCCGTTTCACCGCCATTGACCGCCATACGGCAGTCATCACGAGCGAGTACAACATGGAATGTCTGAAAGAGTGGTTGGAGAAGTACACATCTATCACTGAGAAATTAGAGTATTGAGAAATTCACTTGCGTTTAGGCGGTGTCCGCACCGCCTAAACCTAAAACCAAAAGGCAATGAATACGATAGCACGGACTATATTGGAGCAGATAGGCGGCAAGCGTTTTGCCGTCATGACAGGCAGCAGGGATTTTGTGGATATGGGCAACGGACTGCGCATGAGCCTTGCGAGGAACAAGACCAGTGCCAACCGCCTTGACATCATCTATGATGCAGGGACTGACCTCTACAACATGCGTTTTTTCCGCAAGACGTTCAGCAAGAAGACCTTCGAGAGCAAGGCAATGGACGTAGAAGTACATGAAGGCATCTTCTTCGATATGTTGGAAGAGGTCTTTACGCAAGTGACGGGACTCTATACGCACTTTTGATATGTGGGCGGCGCAAGCCGCCTACTTTCTTTCATGAGCAGGGCAAGCGGAAAAGAAAGTAGCAAAGAAACCTTTGTGCCAATCTACGATCGTATTCACAAAAACAAATTTTAATCATGGAAACAATCAGACAGAACGAAAAAATCATCTTGCACAGCAATGACGGAATAAGCATAAAGATGATTTTCAGAAACCTCACGGTCAGAAATTTTCAAGATCAGGAATATGTGGAATATATCCGGCATATCGCAATCAGGGACATGGGATTCTCTCCCGGCATTATCGAGCATTGCAAGGATGATGAGGTAATCGGTAAAGGAACAATCCCGAATGTATGAAAACTAAAACTCCGATGAAGCCGTAACTTCATCGGAGTTTTAGTTTTATTCAATTATTACACATTCTCTACAAAAGGCATCCTCGTTGATTAATAGTTGCAAAACTCTTCGAAAATTATTCATCTCATTCTCTTCGGCAAGTTCTTGTTCGATTTTCTTCCCTATATGTCCTACACGGAAATACATGTCGATTGCCTTGTCTATACCCGTTAAAATAGTTGGCATATCATAGATTTCTAAAGAATCGTCACCATCTTTTGTCGCAAAATGAATAGGGTAACTTCTTTGTTTTGTGTCAATCTTAGTCTCTTTTAACCCCAATTTCTTGTAATACAACATCGCACTCTTTTTAATATCTGCATCAAGAGAGTTCGGCATCACAATTTTTAAGATACCCTTGTCGTATTTGATGCCGTCAATCTCCAATCCAGGCGTGTTTTCTGTAAGCCATTCTGCTGCAAGTTTTACAAATCCTTCAAAATAAGAAATTGCTAAAACGGTTGATGGCAAGAGTCCTAAATGCCCAAGATTAATATTTTCGTCAATTTGTTTTTTTAATTTAGCCAAACCTATTTCCAGTGAATCTGTAGCTACTTTATTTCCCTCTGCATCAAATTTCACTTCATACCGTGTGTTAGTTATACCTAACAAATCGGTAGGTATTTTTGCTTCTTGTTGAGCTATTACAAATGCTCGATCCAATCCTACACGACCAAGGAAAAGACCATATTCAAATAAGACATTATCACGGGCTGATTCAAAATGTGTATCTCTGACAATAAGTTCGTCATCAGCAGAAAATACCATAAAACCGAAATCAAATAGACTGGCAGATTTAACCAATGTTTCTAAAAAAGATTCATTGTTCTTAAAGATATTGTCAGTCCAAAGATAACAATCGTAATTCTCCTTAAAAAAGTCTTTAACTCGTTTAGCTACGTCAAGACCTTCGCTTGACGAACCGATAAATATTCTTGGTTTCATATATTACCTAAATCCTTATTTATTTTATAAACTTCGTCTTCCAATACTTTTAATGCCGCAAGTTTTTCTGGCTTATCTTTAAAAACATATTCGTTTCCAACCACTGACTTCAGGTCATCTTGCTTGCCGTCATTCCATAAATGGAACATCGTATGCCACAAGATATAAACCAAATCCTTGTATTCTTTTTGTACGTAATCTTGTACTGGTATTGAGTAGCAGATAGCATTGATTTCAAAACTTGTAAGTGGGATATCTTTCTCAGAATCTGTACGAACATTTTTTAGAAACCTGATCATTCTTTTCAAACGTCCATTTGTATCTGCACTTCTTTGGTTTATTCTTGATATGCTTAGAAACGGATAATCCGGTCCTTCAGAAAGTCCAGTGCTTTTATTATATATTTTTATGCCACGTTCATTCTCTGGCATTCCATCCAATACATAATCCAATGATTGAAACCATGATGATGTTACAATATCTACATCTCGATGAAGATTTTGATTAGTAATTTTCACAGCCTTTGGCTTTGATGTGTCACATATAGTATATGTACGTGACATTATCTTTTCAATCTGTGTCCGCAAGGATGCCATATCCTGAGAACTATTTCCCTCATATTGAGAAAATGAGTTATCGAACTGACACAATCTGCCAATTTGACAGTCATTATATTTCCATGTTTTCGCTAATTCTTGTCTTACCTTAAAAATGTCTGTTCCGACAAATTTCTCACATAGTACAAGCAAGTCTATATCACTAGCTCCCCTTATGTGTGTATCTGTCATAACAGAGCCTTGGTATTCATACGATACATTCGTTAGAGATTCTCTCAGATGCTGTTTAACGACCTCCCCTGCGGCTTTGGTACGTTTTGTGTATTCATCATCAACCGCCTTCATTGCACGCATTACATACCTTGCCACATCTTTATCATATGCAGACTCTCCACTGAACATCCTTTGCTCTACGAGCACTGAAGAATCTGGATTGTATCGATTATTTATTTGTCTCAGTTTTTGGGAATAATCCATATTTTTACGCTTTTATTACAAAAAGTGCAAAAAGCGTGCCAAATGACAAAATGGCACGCCTAACTATTATTTATCAGTTCTTTTAAGGCTCGTACAGTAGCGCAAACTCCGCCTTCCTGCGTTTGAGCAGCATCTTGTGCCGTTTCCCCTTGTAGTTGCAGAAAGCGATGTACTCCTGATAGATGTTGCGGTCGCCAGCCTCTAACTTCCTTATCAGCGTGCTTTGGGTATCTTGTTGCTTCCCAAGAGCCGATATGGTCCGACATTGTAGGCAAGTGTGGCAAGCAAAAGAGAATCTTTCCCAAACTTGCGGAACATGGCACAGAACTTCCGCAAATCCTTCCGCAGCAACGCCTCGCCCTGCTTGCGTGTCATAGTTCTTGCGGAATACCTTTCTCCCGGTTGCAACTGATGGCCATATGCTACATACGGATGATGTATTTCGGTATGCCAGCCCTCGAAGAACTTGATGCAGCGCACCGCCCTCTCAAACCGTGGCAGGCGATAAATCCTTGCCGCCTCTGTGCGGTCGCCCTGTGCAAGCAGAGGGCAGACCGTAAGGAGCGCACAGCAGATTGCCATGAATATCCGCATCATCACGACAAGGGCTTGAAGTTACTGATGGGGACAACAGACAGCGTATCGTCCTTCGCGTTCTGGTTGTTGAAGTCAAACTCCATCTCGTAGGCATTCCCGAAATTGTCCTCCACCACCACGATGAAGTTCTGTGCCTCGCTGCATCCCGATGTGTAATACAGGCGGAACTTCTCATTTTCGAGCAGGTAGCGGTCGTTGGGCAGGAACGTAATACCGTTGTCCATTTTCAGCATACCCTCACCCTCAAACTGGAAATAGCGGATGGTGTAGAGCGCATTGGTATAGTTGCCCTCCTTCTTCATCTCGCAGCGTATCTCCACCGTCTGCCCCTTTGTCACTTTGTTGGGAACGGGCATCGTCTCCACCGTGAACGGATAGGACTGCTGGATCTCCAGCTCGTCGTCGCAGGAGGCGAGGAAACACCCCATCAGCCCCACGAACAGGACGGTTGCCATACTCATAAGTTTCACTCTCAGGTTCTTGATATTCTTGATGTTCATTGTCATTCTTTGTTTTGATGGTTACTGATTTTCTGTTTGGCCACAAGGTACTCGTTCAAGTCCTTGTAGCCCGAATAGAGTCCGGAATGGTCTGCCACACGCTCCCCAAAACGCTTACGCAGGACTTCCACCGTCCTGTGTCCAGCATCGTCATGGTCGAGGTGGCAGACTATTTCTTGGTAATCCTCCAAGGCAGGTATTGCCTTGTCCACATTGGCTACGGAGTTCAGCACAAGGCTGTCCTCCTCATTCCCGATGCCCAGAGTCAGTGCAGAAAGCCAATCCATAAAGCCCTCGTAGAGGTGGCAGCTACTGCTTCCCTGTCTGAATGAAGTGATGTCCTTTGGAGGTATGCACCCCTTGAAAAAGCGGTTGCGCAGCTCAAAACCACCGCAACGATTTCCGTAACCGATGGAAATACCGCTTTCCGTAGAGCCGGAAATGGACTTCCTTGCAATGCCGTTGGGCAATCGCCGGAGCAATTCCACGCTCCTCCACATACGAGAGCAATGCCCGATGACTTAACGGCCTTATCTCCATCTCCTCAAAGACAGGCTTCTTTTCCACGGTCTTATGAGGACGAGGTTCTATCTGCGGAAGCGGAACAAAGCCCGCTTCCGTTATGAATCTTGCCTGCTCCATGAAGTCGCTGCTACGGACAAACTCGCCTGCCAACGTGAAGATGTCACCGCCTTTGCCAAGACCGAAGTCATACCAAAGTTGCTTGTCCACGTTCACACGAAACGAGGGAGTGCGTTCCGTGCGGTAAGGTGCGGCATACCACCATTCATTGCCCCTCATCCTCAGCGGCTCGTGTCCGAGCCTTGCAAGAAAATCGGCCAGCGGTATCTGCCTCAATGCGTCAATCTCCATACACCATATCAGTTAATGATGAACTTCACGCCCACGCCGAACTGCGTATGGAAATGCCCTGTGGAGTTGCCCCAGAGACACCGTTCCCGAAGGTTGGCGAGCAGGGCTACACGGTCGGCCACATAAAACTCCACATCGAGTGTCAGCGCACCGCCATAGATGAAGGAAGCTTTATCGTGGAGCATCGCCCCGTCGTACAGCACCTTGTCGCCCCAGTTCACCGTCTCATAGCCTGCAAGAGCCGAAGCCCCAGCATAGACAAAGAGCACCTTCCTTGCGTCCGACAGCACTTTCAGATAGTAGCCACCCTCCGCCGTAAACTGCGCCACGGGTATCTTCTTCTCCTTGTAGGACTGGTTCTTCAGCAGGTATTCGCCACCGAACACCCACTTGTTGCCCCCTTTGGTATAGGTGGAGAGAATTGCACCAAGACTGTACCCGCCATCGTTGCCACCAAGTTTGAAGCCGTCCGCCATGTTCGCCTTCACCTCAATGCCCTGCATTTTCGGCAGGCATCGCTGGGCGTGCGCCTGCCCCGTGAAAAGGGCAAGCGACGCGATAATCATAAAAAGACATTTCTTCATAGAGTCAGCGCACTTGAAGTTCGTTGATGGTATTGGCACGCACCAAGTCCTCGTTCTCAATCACGAAGGATTGGTGACGGCCACCGTTCTTCTCGTTCAGTTCCACCACGAGGCACTTGTCGTCGGGGATGGTGAACTTCGCCATCGTGAACACTGTGCGCTCGCTCTTCTTGCCCGGCACACAGGTAGCATAGTTCTGCGCACGGAGCGGCAGGATAACCTGCTCCTGCACGGCGGTGCGCTTCGCCACCTTCTTGTCCACAATCTTCCATGTCACATAGTCCACATCAAACGGCACGTTGCTCTGGTTCTTGATTTCCGTGTGGAAATACAGCAGTCCGTTGTGCGTATAGATTCCTTTCAGTAGGTACTGTATGCCGAAACGCTTGCAGCCGATGTGCTTCACCTCACGCTTGTTCTGCTTGTGGATGGACTTCATGATAAGTCGCACCAGCATCGGACTCTCGCTGCCCAGTTCCTTCAGGTAAATCTCCTGCGCATTGTTCGGACGGTTCACCGCCTCGCCGTCATAGATGAAGTCGCACATCTCCACGTTGAGCAGCAGCGGCTCCTTAGCATATTTCACGTTGAAGGTATAGAAACTGCCGTCCTCCGTGATGACGCTCATGTTCGTCTCGTTCTTGAAGTTCTTCACGGTCGCCTTCACACGGATCACGTTCTCCGCACCGTCCGCCTTGCCCGCTATCAGGTTGGGCGAGCCCAAATCCACATAGCGCACCTCTGCCGGGAAGATGATGTGTACGGTTTTGTCGTACGTCACCTCCAGCCCGTGGGGTGGTATCATGCGGTCGAAGGTCAGCTTCTTCGTCAGCCCGTGATACAGGTCGCCCTCCGTCTCCTTCTGCGGATAGACCTCCTTGGTCAGGGTAGGCTGTCCGTCACTCCCGTTGCTCTCATTCACGGTCTTGTTCTCCTGCGCATTGGCAGTTACGATGCCCATCGCGAGGGCAAGAATCATGATTGCTTTTCTCATTTCACTTTGGATTTTAGTGGTGAATAAATTGGATTGTTGTTACTTTATCTTTTATATTTCTCAGTCTCTGTCCTGATACAGCATCACCTTGTAGCCCGCTTTCAGATGCACCTTCACCGTACGCATCTTCTTGGCGATATACTGACTTGTGCCTTGTATCAGTCCTTTGCCGAGGTCGGAGGCCAACTGTGCCCCCGCATTGGTGGAGATGTTGATGCTGCTGCCGAGCGAGCCGCCCATGTTGGCGGCAACCTCCCGCACCGCATCCATCTCCATAGAGCCGGGGATGAAGATACCCTGCTGCCCGTCCGTGTCATAGACCGAAAGCTCCACAGGCACGATAGTCCCCTCATGCTCTATTGAGGTGATTTCGATGTCGAGGCGTTCGCCCTGCACACGTGCCGCCCCTACCACCACTGCATTTCGGGGAATAATCCGTTCCGCCACGGCCATCGGCTCCAACAGGCGCAGCTTCACCGCCTGCCCGTCCGTCACGCTCTGCGCTCCATAGACGCACGCCGATATGGTGTTCTTGTCCGTCACCCCGACCTTGCCCACAGCGGTGTTGAAACCATAATTTCGCTCCTGCGCATTGGCGGCGACGAACTCCTCGTTACTCATCGGCTGTCCGAGGGCGGATACCACCTGCTTCGTCACCTGTCTTACGGGACTGACAGCATTCTTTCCTGCTTTGCTCACAGTGGCAGGCATTGCCTCCTGTTTGGGTTGTCCGCCATTCTGACCGCCCATATATTTTGCCGCCAGTTCGTAGGACTTTTCCATGAGTGCCACTTGGTCGTCCATATCGGAAGCCTTGTCTTTCTCGCTTTCAAGTTCTGATTCCAGCGAGGCAATGCGCTCCAGCAGCTCCTCCATCTCCGCATTTTCCTCCTTTGGCTGCTCATAGAAACTGCCAAGCGTGGTGTTCAAGTCACGATAGGCGGTGGCAGACGAACGGATGCTTTGCGGCGCCAGGGGCTTGCTCTTTTCCACACTGTCATTATCGGTCAGGCTGAAATCCGCAGAGGATTCGTTTCCCGCTACTTCACGGTCGAACATATCCCCCAGCTCCATCATCGAGCGGTTGCGGTTTTCCTTGCGTTCCTCCATTGCGCCCTGCTCATAGGCCTTCGCCTTGTCGCCGATAATCTGCCTGTCCGCCTTGTCGGCATCCGGCATCTCCATGTTGTAGCCGTCCATGCCCGGCTCTTTCGTCCCGTCAGACGATGGGGCGAAAATCAGCCACATCGCACCGAGGAACGCCAGCACCATGGCAGGCAGCACAATCATCTTCTGACGTCTCAGCCGTTCCGCCTCCGTGAGTGGTGTGCGCTCCTGCTTAGGCTTTTCCTTGCTTTTCTCCTTGTCAGGAGTCTTGTCCTGTACTTCAATCTTCGTCTGTTCCATATAAATAATAATAAGGTGTTGTGTGATTACTAACTGTGGGCTTGATGGACAGTTCCACCTGCCCTGCATGGTCTATCTCCATCTTCCGGCTTTCGTCCCTTCCGACGTCATAGACGGCTTTGCCGAAAGTGTAGAGGGCAAGCACCGCAAAGGCGACGAGCATTCCCAATACGATGCGTCTCTTCGTCGGCTGTGGCAGACCCTCCAGCCGGTCCTTGACCAGCTCTGTCATCTGTTTCCTTTTGTCGTGGAGACTCCAGAAGAGCCTCCACGCCGATTTCCTGATTCTGTTTTCTTTCATACCCGTCATCGTTTGATTGTCTGTAAATCCTTGTTCTCAATGATGGTGAATCCCTCGATGGTGAAGCCGTTGGGATTGTCGTCCGAACGCGAGGCGTTCAGCAGGCGGCATGTCGTCACAAGGCTGCGCTCCGTGATGTTGCTCTGTCGGATAATCTGCTGTCGTGCGTAGGTCGTGGCACGGTACGGATAGCCGTTGAAGTCGCACACAACGCTGTCCACCTTCAGCACCTGATTGATGTTGCCTGCGATGATGCGGTTGTAGTAACCCTTCTCCGCAAAGTCCGAATAGTAGTTGTACACGCTGCGGTCAGCCAGCAGCAGCGCCCGCTTCACGTTGTGCTCTATCGCACTCTTCTCCGGCGAGAGCGTGAAGAACAGCTCGTGGAAGCGGCGCACATGCTCCCTCGCCTCCGCCGGACGGTTCTGCGACAGATCCTGCGAGAGGGCCAGCATCAGCGACTTCCCGTTGTCCAGCACATAGATTTTCTCCCGCTGCTTCTCCGCAAAACGGTAGGAACTCCACACGCTCCACACCGTCACCACGGCACACAAGGCGAGGAACACCATGCTGAACAGGCGAATCTGCCTGAACGATGTCTCGATGTTCTTTAATGACTTGAATTCCATTTTCTTGTTTTCTCCTTGTTTTGATGTTACACATACTTTCTTTATCTCAGCAGTTTCCCGACACGTCCGGCCACATTGCCAGCGGTAGCACCCGCCACGCTGCCGGCGAAGCCGCCAGCCTTACCAGCCGTCTGGTTCACGTTGCGCCCGTAGTTGCCCATGCCTCCGGCCTGGATAATCCAGCCTGACACGGTGGGGATGGTGAAGTAGCCGATGATGCCGATGATCATGAACACGATATACACCCCGTCGCTCGAATCCAGCGAGAAGTTCGGGTCGGCCTGCATCCGCTCGATGTCGCTCTGCAGCATCAGCACCTGTATCTTGGCCAGTATGGTGCTGAACATGTCCGACACGGGCAGCCACAGATACACCTGCACATAGCGGCATATCCACTGCGTCAGCGTGCTCTGGAAACCGTCCCACACAGAGATAGCGAAGGCTATCGGCCCAAGTATCGACAGCACCACGAGGAAGAACGTCCTCAGCGTGTCTATCACGAGGGCAGCGGCCTGAAACAGCAGTTCCAGCAACTCACGGAAGAAGTCGCGCACGCCCTTCTTCATCTGGTACATGCTCCGCTCGATGTACATCCCAGCCATGGTGACAAGGTCGTCGGGCGACCACCCCAGTTCCTCCAGTTGCTTGTCGAACTCCTCGTTCGACACTAAGTAGGCCGTCTCGGGGTTGCGCTTCATCGCCTCGTATTCCAGCTTGTCCTTCTGCTCCCGGTACTCGTTCATGTCCAGCGTCTCCGCCTCCAGCATCTTGGCCGTGCCCTGCACAATCGGCGAGAGCACTCCGCTGAGCGTGCCCAGCACCACCGTGGGGAAGAACATGATGCACAGCCCTATGGCAAACGGACGGAGCATCGGGAACACGTCAATCGGTTCGGCCCGCGCCAGCGACTGCCATACCCGGTAGGCCACGTAGAAGAGTGCGCCCAGTCCGGCGATGCCTTTCGCCACGCCCGCCATGTCCTCGCACAGCGGCATCATCTCGTCGTAGAGCGACCGCAGTATCTGGTGAAGGTTCTCGAAATCCATAGGCTACCAGTATCTTTCGTTCGCACTGCCGTAGAGCCCCATCACGCGGTCGAGGTCGTTCTTCTTCTTCGCCCTCAGGTAGCTCACGCTGATGTTCTTGTTGGTGTAGTAGCTCACGAGGTTGCGGTACCGCTTCATCTTCTGGTAGCAGCCCTCCACCACGTCCATGCGGTCCTTGTCCGTCATGGAGAGCGTGGTGATGTTCACCACGTTCTTCAGCTCCGTCAGCACGTCGCCCGTCTCCTCCAGCAGCTTGGTGTAGCCGAAGGCGATGGCAGAGAGTTCCTCCACCGTGAAGTTCTCGTCGCGCATCATCTTCTGGAAGCTGTTCACGTAGATGTCCGTGATGTCGCCCACCATCAGGATGGTCTGCTGCACCTTGCGGGCATCCTTGACGAGGTTGTTCACCGACTTCAGGGCATCGTAATACTTCTTGCCCTGCTCGTAGATTTTCACCGTCTCCTGAAAGTTCTTGACCATGTGGGTCGCCGTCGTCGATGTGTGCGCCACGTTCTTGGAGGTGTTCACGATGCTTTGCGCGATGTTGGACGGGTCGATGACCGTCCACTGTGCGCTTGCCTTGCCCGCCGTCAGCAGGCACAGGCAGATAAGGATTGTCATTCTTGCTTTCATTGCTCGCTATTGTTTGGTCTGTTCCTGTCTTACTCTTACATAGTCCCCGTTGGGCGAGAAGGTCAGCACGTCCGTCTCCTCGTTGTAGGCCACGTCGATGCGGAATCCCGTATTCATGAAGAGGTTGCCGTTCTCCATCTGCAGGAGGTAAGTCTGCGGTTTCAGCTCGCGTCCCAGCCCCTTGCGCTTGAACACCGTCACCTTGTATGCCTTGCCCTCCTTATAGATGAGCACGTCGGGCTTACCCTCCACGCTCTCCCAGTTGCCGCAGAGGGCGGGACGGTCGTCCCTTGCTGCCTCACTGCACGACTGCATGGCCATACTCGCCATTCCCAGCACGATGCCGCAAAGGAGCAGCATCTGCCTGCTTGTTGTCTTCAATCTTCTTCCCATGTTCTGAATCATTGTTGAATGTGATAAAATTGGTTGTGATAAATGTCATGTCTTGCTTGTCCTTCTTTTCTCCGCCAGCTGCCGGATGGCGGCTTCGATGTCTCCGCCCAGTTGCTCCGCCAGCCGATAGACCTCTACCTTCTCCGTTTCCTCGGTGGTGTAGGCAAGGTATTCCTCCGCACTCACCTCGGTGGCATAGACCGCCGACTGCGTGCCGCCCAGCCCGATCCACACCTCCTTGTAGAGCCTTGACGGGTGGTTGGCCATGTTGATGGAGAGAATCTGCGACTTCTCCTTCTCCGTCAGTCCGAGCAACGCCTGTATCTGGTCGAACTTGTTCATGTACTTCCGTTGGTCGAGCAGTATCTTGCAGTCGGAGTTGTTGATGATGCTCTCCTTCACCACGGGTGAGGAGATGATGTCGTCCACCTCCTGTGTCACCACGATGGCCTCGCCGTAATACTTGCGCACGGTCTTGTACATGTACCTCAGGTATTCCGCCATGTTCGCCGAAGAGAGAGCCTTCCATGCCTCCTCCACAATCAGCTGCTTGCGCACGCCCTTCAATCGGCGCATCTTGTTGATGAAGGCCTCCATGATGATGATGGTCACCACGGGGAACAGCTCACGGTTCTCCTTGATGCTGTCAATCTCGAAGACGATGAACCGCTTGCCGAGCAGGTCGATGTTCTCCGTGGAGTTGAGCAGGAAGTCGTAGCGTCCGCCCCGGTAATACTGCCGCATGGTGGTGAGCATATTGTCGATGTTGAAGTCGGACTTCTCCACCTTTATCTCCCGCTCCGCCAGTTCGCGGCGGTAGTCGTCGCGCATGTACTCGTAGAAGGTGTTGAACGAGGGAGTGATGCTCCGGTCTGCCCTGATGCGCTCGATGTAGGCGTTCACCGCACTGCCCAGCTCGCCGCTCTCCGTCTTCGTCACCTTGTCGTCTTCCGACTTCCAGAGCGTCAACAGCAGCGTCTTGATGCTGTCCTTCTTCTCCACGTCGAACACATAATCATCTGTATAGAACGGGTTGAACGAGATAGGCTTCTCCTCCGTGTAGGTGAAATATACGCCGTCCTCGCCGTGGGTCTTGCGCCGTATCATCTCGCATAGTCCCTGATAGGAGTTTCCCGTATCCACCAGCACCACGTGCGTGCCCTGCTCGTAGTACTGGCGCACGAGGTGGTTCATGAAGAACGACTTGCCGCTGCCCGACGGGCCCAGCACGAACTTGTTGCGGTTGGTGGTGATGCCCCGCTTCATGGGCAGGTCGCTGATGTCGAGGTGCAGGGGCTTGCCCGTGAGCCTGTCCACCATCTTGATGCCGAAGGGCGAGAGCGAGCTGCGGTAGTTGGTCTCCTCCGTGAAGAGGCACACGGCCTGTTCGGTGAAGGTGTAGAACGACTCCTCCGCAGGGAAGTCCGCCGCATTGCCGGGCATCGCCGCCCAGTAAAGCGTGGGGCAGTCGATGGTGTTGTGGCGCGGCATGCACTCCATGCCTGCCAGCTGACTGCCCACGTCGTTCTTGATGTGGCGCAACTCCTCCGCATCGTCGCTCCACGCCATGACGTTGAAGTGCGCCCTCACTGAGGTCAGTCCGTAGGAGTGCGCCTCGTTCAGGTATTGCTCTATCCACTCACGGTTGATGCTGTTGCTTCTACTGTATCGGGAGAGCGACTGCATGTTACGGGCGGACTTCTCGAACTTCTGCAGGTTCTCCTCGCTATTGTCGAGAATCACATACTGGTTGTAGATGTGGTTGCAGGGCAGCAGCAGTCCCACGGGACTGGCAAAGGAGAGACGGCAGTCAGAGCGGTCGGTGGAGAGTTTCTCGTACCTGACATCGGTGGATACCTTGCCGGGCAGGTCTTCCGCATCGGAGAGGGTGTGCAGGCACAGGCGGTTGTCGCCGATGCGCATCTCCCTTGCCGAGAGGTCGATGTCCTGCAAGGTGCGGTCGCCTTCGGGCATGAGGGAGAAATAACGCTCTATGAGTCCGGCCTTGTCCTCCGTACCGACAATCTCATCGGTTGTGAGACGGCGCAGCCTGATGAAGCCGCTGTCGTTCATGATGCGGGCGAACTGTTCCGTAGCCTCCATGAATTTCTCCGCTGTCTCCCTGTCCAGTTCCTTGGGGATGATATGCCCACGGCACAGCGTGCTGAAGTTGCTCTGTATACGGTTGCGCTCCTTCGTGGTCTTCGTAAGGAAGAGGTAGCAGGTGTGCTTCAGGTAGGGACGCTCGTTGAAGTGACGCTCAAACGAGCGGCTCAGGAAACTCATGTCGTCCTTGTGAAGTTCCGGCTGATAGCGTTCCTTGATGAACCAGTCCTGCTTGTGGACGATGGAATAGTCGGGCAGCACCTTGATGGCCTTGCACCAGCAGCCGTGTATGGCCTCGTATTCCGCACCCGTCACAGTGTAGAGTTCCGGCAGCTCCACCCTCGTAGGCGACCGTGAGGTCGGCATCCTTTGAGACGATACAGCCGTGCTCCACCGCCAGCAGGGGAACTTGTTTTCCAGTGTTGTCATTTTGGATATGTTCCTCATTCTTGTTCCGTTTTCTGTTTGTTCTTGAATAATCGGGTTATCCGCCGTCGGTTGATAAGGTATCGGGGGTGGCTGCGTGCCGCTCCCAGCTTCATCAGTCCGTGCTCGCCGTACCGGGCGTTCAGTGCGAAGGTCTGCCATACGAGGATGGACGACGACACCGCACCGAAGCCGATACATATCCACTGGCCGATGCCGACCATGTAGAGGATGACGAAGAGGATGAAGAGAGCCAGCAACCCACCTGCGAAGATGAACAGGTATTGAGCCTTCAGACCTTTGAACTCAACCGGACGGCCGATGCCCTTGTTGATGGGGTATTCAGCCATACATTATTATATTATAGGAAGAACGAGCGCAGAATGGTGGCTGCCACGATGAGGAAGATGCACGCTCCAAACCAGCTTGCGGCGGTCTTGGAGGTGTCGGGGTCGCCCGACGAGAACTTGCCATAGACCTTCACGCCGCCGATGAGTCCGACCACTGCGCCGATGGCGTAGATGAGTTTCGTGCCTGGGTCGAAATACGAGGTGACCATGGAGGTGGCTTCGTTGATGCCTGCCAGTCCGTTGCCCTGTGCGAATGCTGTTGCGCTTGCAGCGATGAGGAGTGCTGCCGAGAGGATTGTTCTGATACTGTTGTTCTTGTTCATATTGATGTTCTATTTGTGCCCTCAAAGGGTGGATAGTCCTTGTCGGGCGGGTTGATAATGATTTACTTTATTCGGATATAGTGGTGTCGCCCTTTTGTTTCCACGGACTTAGGCTGTCCGTTTGCGGTCTGGATGTACCTTGTACCGCTCTGCCGCTTTGTTGTTGCATTACTTTCTATTCATTCTTTTTTTCGTTGCAATGGTTATACGTTATACATAGTCCCGGATGTTGAAGTCCTCCAGTTTGTCGGGGATGACGAAATCTTTCTTCGGCTTCTTCAGGCGAATTTCCATCAGTCCCTTGATGCGGATACTTACTTCCGTACTTCCGGCCATTAGTTTCTCATAGAGTTCCGTGTCCTCCAGTTCTGCGAAGACCTCCCTCGCTTTCTGCTGTTCCTTGCCCGACGGGTTCTTCTTGGTGGCTATGTGGACAGCCTCACCAATCTCGTCAAAGCTGAAACCAGAGGCTCGCGGACGTTCGCTTTCTTCTTCCGGCTCATCATCCGAATAACCCAGCTCGTCCGGTGAAAGGCTCTTGAAAGCCTTGTCGAGTTTCACGTCCGGGATGCGAGCGGAGTCCGTTTCTTGCTCGCTGTCTTTGTTTTCGCTTTCAAAAGTAATGTCGTTTTCCGACATCTCCACACCTTTTTCGGAAGTGGAATCCTTTGGCACAGGGGTGGCAGCGGTTGGCCTCGGAGACTGCATTCTGAACTTGCTTTCCCGATAATCTCATTGTCGGAAACTGGAGATTGGGACATCGTTGGCCTTTCCTCCGCCGTTTCATGAAGCGACTTCCATACATCGGCAATGCCTCTCAGGAGTCTTGCCGCCTTGGTGTCGGCTATGCGGTCTGCAAGAAGCAGCAGGATAAACCAGACATTGCAGACAATGGACACGGAAAGCAGGATATAGGTGATGCTCATAATCTTGCCTTCAATGCTTCGTTCAATACTTCGTTGAAGGTTGTCCCGTGCATGCGGAAGTGGTCTTCCAGCACATTGTGGAGATAATCCGCTATGGTAATCTCACCTCGACAGCCGAGATTAGCCATCAGACTTATTTTCTGATGAAATTCCTCGCAGATGTAAACTTGCTTGCCGTCTCTTGCTTTGATGCCAGCCTTCTTAATGAACTTGTTGAAAATGCTTCTGAGATTCTTCTTCATTGTCTTGTAAATTTAGATGTGAATAATTTGATTGCCCCGATTTTATGCTTTAGATGCGATACACTGCACATCATTGATCTCGCAGAGTTTGCTCTGCAATACGTTTTTCACGTAATCGTCCACGGTACATTTGCCGTCTCCCATGACTTGGATGATATTCTCTATCACGGCATAAGTTGTCGGACTGATAGGAATAGGACGGGTATTCGCCTCGCGGAGTTGGTACTTCAATATGCTTTCCACAAAGGCGTCCACAGTGCAGCCGTCTGTCTCCATACCATGAATCAGACCCTCTATCATGTCATAGGTCGCTGCGCTGATAGATATAGACCGGGATTCCTTACCACTGAGACCATGCTTCAGCACGTTCTCCACAAAATCGTCCACGGTACAGCTGCCGTCTCCCATGACTTGGATGATTTGCTCTATCTTGGCATAAGTCTTCGGACTGATGGCCACTGGCATGGCATTCTTCTTGTTGATGCCATTGCTCTTCAAAAACACGCTACGGTAATTGCTCACTTGATTCTTCTTCATTGTCTTGAAATTTTTGATGTTAATACTGTTGTTAAATCAAATTGTCTCTTTGTTTCTTGTACAGTTCGTTGATGCGGTCCTTGTGCTGTTGCAGGTGGAACCGCAGGACGGTGTCGATGTATCCGCCCACTGTCGTGTCCTCCGGGGCGATGCTGTTGACTATCTTCAGGATGACGCTGTGGACATCCCTGCTGATATACACGCACTGCCGGGTCTTGATTTCGTTGCGACCGAGATATAGCCCGATATAGTCATCGTCCTGCTGTTTCTTTTTGCCGCCCGCATCGCGCCTCGTTGGAGCGTAGGACTTTTCTTCCTGTCCTTGCACGGACTGTTCTTGTACGGGAGGAGGCATCTGTTCCTCGCTTCTTTTCTTTCCGATGGAGGCAATCAACAGTTCCTCGTCAATGCCTTCCGTATTCACTTTTCTGCTTGCCATAATTACGGGTTGTTTATGATGTTACTGATTTCCTCTGCAAATTCCTTGATGCCGCTCCCCTTCAGCAGGGCGGAGTCCATCGGGAAGATGGTGGAACGGAACACGCCCTTCCGTTCTTCCGAAAGGTCACGGCGGTATTTCTTGCTGTCGGGCAGTCGTGTGGATAAGACTGAAAGCCCCATCTCCGCCATCACGTCCTCATAGACCTCATACAGCCCGTTCTTCTCCCTGCCGTCAACCATCGTCCAGAACAGGTGGAAGGCTTTTGTCTTCGCCTGCCTGTCGTCATCAGGTTGTCCTTGAACATGGTGGCGAACTGGAGCGTGCTCTCCACCACGAAACGGTCTGCACTGACTGGGGCGAAGATGTAGTCCATCTGCGAGAGCGTCTTGACCACGCCATTCGCCTTCAGCGTGCCGGGCATGTCGAAGAACACCACATCGGGCTTCACCTCCTCGTTTGCCAGCAGTTTCTCCGCATCGTCCAAGGCGTTCACCGCATCGCTCTCCACTATCGGATAGGCATGCTTCTTGATTTTGCGGAAATGGTCGCAGGCCAGTGCCTTGAAGTAGAGGCTTTCCTCTATCAGTTTCAACTCGCGCTCACGCAAACCGTGAATGCTGTGCTGCGGGGCATCGCAGTCCACCACCGCCACATTCAGCCCCATCACATTGTGAAGGTAACTTGCGGCAAGGGCAGTGACGGTGGATTTGCCGATGCCTCCCTTCTGTGTCGCAAAGGCGACGAAGATTTCTTTACTCATGTCTTCTCGTTTTTGAATGATTACTTACTCGTTTTATTGTCTCTCTATGGGATTGCATCCCGGTGTCTTCATTTATGCGGATGATTGGTTTGTCGCTTCAACGGCTTTCCCCTTATCCGGTTCTTCGCCTGTTTGAATCCCCACTGAATGACGGCATGAAGTCATTGCGTCATTACGTATGCGCTTCATCGTATCAGTGGATTGCCGGACCTTTGAAAATCCGCTTTTCCGCTTACCCGTCAAACCGGTTACGCATGGATTTGAACAGTCGGTTTTCTACGTCCGCAAATCATCCGTGAACTGAATCACGATGCAAAAGTATAGGCATTTTTTCATATCCGTATCACTTTCGGAATGAGTGGCAGCGAGTGGCACAGGGTGGTAGCGGTTGGCACAGCAAAAACGCTGATTCAGAGGCGAAAATAGCCGTAATTTTGCACCCAAGCGACAGGGCTTGCCCTTGGAACACTGCCACCAGGGTTATCAGGCAATACACCAATCCGTCCGAAGGCGGATTTTTATTGGCATTAGCCAATAGCAAGATGTCTTTTCAGTTACTCAAAAGGATTTGAGTTACCCGAAAAGCTCTCGCCCCACTGACGAGGGATGGCTCTTCCTCCGAAGTCGGGAAGCCTGATGAAAACCGATGGTTGGAGGCCCAGAAAGGGGACCTTGGCGCAAAACCACTAAATCCAATCAATAATGCAGAAAGAGAAAAGAAGAACGGGGCGATGCCCCAAGTTGGACACGAAGACGCACTGCGTGATGGTACGCTTCGACGACGGCGAGTGGAACAGGTTCCTCGCCATGCACGAGAAATCGGGTGTCTATGCCAAGGCGGTATTCCTGAAGGAGCAGTTCTTCGGCAGGACGTTCAGGGTCGTCACGATGGACAAGGGCTTGGTGGACTATTACACCAAGCTGTCGGATTTCCATGCGCAGTTCCGTGCCATCGGTACGAACTACAACCAAGTCGTGAAGGAATTGCGGTCGCATTTCTCCGAGAAAAAGGCGATGGCGTTGCTCTACAAACTGGAGAAATGCACGGAGGAACTGGCGGCGTTGAGCCGCAGGATTGTGGAACTCTCAAAAGAAATGGAGGAGAAATGGTCACCAAATCAGTTTAGGGAAGTCGCTCTACGGTGCCCTCGCCTACAACGGGGAGAAGATCAACAAGGAGCAGGGTCGGCTGTTGGCCACCAACCGCATCTTCAACGACGGGAGCGGCACGGTGGACATAGCCAAGGCGATGGAGGGCTTCATGGCCTTCATGCCCGCCACGGTGCGCACGGAGAAACCTGTGCTGCACATCTCCATCAATCCGCATCCCGATGATGTGCTGACGGACACGGAGCTGCAGGAGATAGCACGGGAATACCTCGACCGTCTGGGCTACGGCAACCAGCCTTATATGGTCTATAAGCACGAGGACATTGACCGCCACCACCTTCACATCGTCACCATCAATGTGGACGAGAGCGGCAGGCGACTCAACCAGGACTTCCTCTTCCGCAGGAGCGAGCGCATACGCAAGGATCTGGAGCGGAAGTATGGGCTGCACCCGGCAGAGCGACGAGGCGAGCGCATAGAGCGTCCGCTGCACAAGGTGGACACTTCGGCAGGCGATGTCAAAAAGCAGGTGGGTAACATCGTGAAGGTGGTGAACAGGCAGTACCGCTTCCACTCACTGGGCGAATACCGTGCGCTGCTGTCGCTGTACAACGTGACGGTGGAGGAGACGCGGGGCATCGTGCGTGGACGGGAATACCACGGGCTGGTGTTCTCCGCAACGGATGATGCAGGCAACAAGACGGGAAATCCGTTCAAGTCCTCGCTCTTTGGCAAGTCAGCCGGATATGATGCGCTGCAAAACAAGTTTGCACGCTCCAAAAAAGAGATAAAGGACAGGAAACTGGCTGAAATGACGAAGCGCACTGTATTGGCGGCTCTGGAGGCGACTCACCACCAGGACCGCTTCATCGCCCTGCTCAGGGAAAGAGGCATCGACACGGTGCTGCGACATACGGAGGACGGGCGCATCTACGGCGTTACCTTCATCGACCACCGCACGGGCTGCGTGCTCAACGGCTCACGCATGGGCAGGGGATTTTCGGCCAATGCCTTGCAGGAACACTTCACGCTGCCATTCGGCAACAACGAGCCGATAACGATGACTGTACCTGCAGAAGAGAGCGTTCCTTCTGAAGAAAGAAACGCTGTCATGCCGAAAGCAGAGGAGTACACCGCTGACGGTTTCCACATCTCAGGCGCAGGGCTTTTCTCACCCGACGGTTCTGGTATCGACCCCGAAGAGGAGGCGTTTATCCGTGCCATGCAGCGGAAGAAGAAAAAGAAAAAGCGCAAGGGACTGGGAATGTAATCAAAGTATCAACAATCAAAAAAGAATCAAGGTATGTCACAAGAAGACGATTTGAGGGCACTGGCGAAAATCATGGATTTTCTGCGTGCTGTGAGTATTATACTGGTAGTGATGAACGTGTATTGGTACTGTTACAGTGCCATACGGCTGTGGGGTGTGGACATCGGTGTGGTGGACAGGATTCTGATGAACTTCAACCGCACGGCGGGACTGTTCCACTCCATCCTCTACACGAAGCTGTTCGCCGTACTCCTGCTCGCCCTTTCCTGCCTCGGCACGAAGGGCGTGAAGGGAGAGAAAATCACTTGGAGCAGGATTTGGGCGGCACTGGCAGCAGGCAGCGTGCTGTTCTTCCTCAACTGGTGGATATTGGCGTTGCCACTGCCCACGGAGGCGGTGGCGGGCTGTACATCGCCACCATCGGCATGGGCTACGTCTGTCTGCTGATGGGCGGGTTGTGGATGAGCCGCCTGCTGAAGCACAACCTGATGGAGGATGTGTTCAACACGGAGAACGAGAGTTTCATGCAGGAGACAAGGCTGCTGGAGAACGACTATTCCGTGAACCTGCCCACACGCTTCTACTACCGCAAACGCTGGAACAGGGGCTGGATCAACGTGGTCAATCCCTTCCGTGCCTCCATCGTACTGGGCACGCCGGGCAGCGGTAAGTCGTATGCCGTGGTGAACAATTTCATCAAGCAGCAGATAGAGAAAGGATATTCGATGTATGTGTATGACTTCAAGTTCCCCGACCTCTCCATGATTGCCTACAATCATCTGCTCAACCACCCGGAGGGGTACAAGGTGAAACCGCAGTTCTACGTCATCAACTTCGACGACCCTCGCCGCAGCCACCGCTGCAACCCCATACACCCGGATTTCATGACCGACATTTCGGATGCCTACGAGAGTGCCTATACTATCATGCTCAACCTCAACCGCACGTGGGTGCAGAAACAGGGCGACTTCTTTGTGGAATCGCCCATCATCCTCTTCGCTGCCATCATCTGGTTCCTGCGCATCTATCAGGACGGCAGGTATTGCACCTTTCCCCATGCCATCGAACTGCTCAACCGCCGCTACGAGGATGTGTTTCCCATCCTGACGAGCTATCCCGAACTGGAGAACTATCTTTCGCCCTTCATGGACGCTTGGCAAGGGGGAGCGATGGAACAGTTGCAGGGACAGATTGCCAGCGCGAAGATTCCGCTCTCACGCATGATTTCGCCACAGCTCTACTGGGTGATGTCGGACAGCGAGTTCACGCTCGACATCAACAACCCCGAAGAACCGAAGATTCTCTGTGTGGGCAACAATCCCGACCGCCAGAACATTTACGGTGCGGCACTCGGATTGTATAACTCCCGCATCGTGAAACTCATCAACAAGAAGGGGATGCTGAAATCGTCGGTCATCATCGACGAGCTGCCCACCATCTATTTCAAGGGACTGGACAACCTCATCGCCACGGCACGCAGCAACAAGGTGGCGGTGTGTCTGGGCTTTCAGGATTTCTCGCAGCTGGTGCGTGACTATGGCGACAAGGAAGCAAAGGTGGTGATGAACACCGTCGGCAACATCTTCTCCGGGCAGGTGGTGGGCGAGACCGCCAAGACGCTTTCGGAGCGTTTCGGCAAGGTGTTGCAGAAACGGCAGTCTATCTCCATCAACCGTCAGGACGTCTCCACCTCCATCAACACACAGATGGACTCGCTCATTCCGCCGAGCAAGATTTCCGGCCTCACGCAGGGCATGTTCGTGGGTGCGGTCAGCGACAACTTCGACGAGCGCATCGAGCAGAAGATTTTCCATGCGGAGATTGTGGTGGACAACGCAAAGGTCGCCGCCGAGACGAAGGCCTACAAGCCCATTCCCGTCATCACGGACTTCACGGACGAGCAGGGCAACGACTGCATGAAGGAGAAGGTGCAGGAGAACTACAACCGCATCAAGGACGAGGTGAAGCTGATTGTCAAGGACGAGCTGGAGCGCATCGCCAGCGATGAAAGCCTGAAGCATTTGCTGCAGAATAAGTAAGAACGATTAAGGGAGAGCCAATCCTTCGTTGACTCTCCCTTAATCTGTATTTATAGCAGGGTTCCTTATCCCATTCCGTTGATTCGTTCATTCAATTTCCGAATCTTGTCTATCAGTTGGCTGAATGGCAGTGAATCACCGTAAATCATGGTTCCCTGCATCACCTCATAATCCTTCTTCCATTCCTCCACGATGTTTTCCGGCGGCACTATCCGCAAGGTGGCAGGCTGCAAAGTGTCATAGTCGAATCCTCGCAGACCGATAAAGGTGCGGCGATGGTCGATGACCGACTGATAGAGCGCTTTGTCCTGCAAGGCTTCCTCAGCAATCGGCGTATCCATAATCTGCCCGATGTCGTAGAGGTGTCTCGACATACGTTCGGTACGAATGTTCTCCTTCGGCTTGGCAAATTCCTCGTGCAGCAGGAACACCTTTTCAAGGAATGTGCGTTGTGGCAGCACGGCACGGACTTCAAACTCTTTTTCCGTGAATGGAGCCTTTGTGAAGACCTCGTCGATGAACGACCGCAATTTGACGGGAGTGACCGGCTCGCTCATGGAACGGCCGCTGACCTCAATGATAACCTTGGGACGGATATAGACGTTGTCGTCAAAAGCGGGATGATAGGCCACCTCGATGATTTCAGGGTCGGTCGTCGTCACGGGGGTGATGTTCACGGACACCGTAAACGCATCCTTGGAAATGCCGTCCCGGACGAGTTGTTCCGCCAAGTCATATTGCAGCCTTTCCCTGACAAACGAGCAGGAGGCACGGCGCAGTTTGTCGCTTATCTGAGTCTTCGACAGCTTTCCGTTGAAACCAAGATATTCACGGTCTATGGCAATGTCGGCATCCTCGGACATTCGGCTGATGAGATGCCAGCACTTGCTCAGATTGGTACCGCCCTTGAAGGAGATATGCTCCGCATAGGGCAAAGCGAACAATGCCCGCAAGACTGCCGTCACCCACCAGTCTTTCTCGATTATCTGAAGGTGCAACCCGTTCTCGGCTTGCACACGGCGTATGATTTCCTGTCGGTCTTTTACGGATAAATCTGCAAATTTCATAGCTATGAGAGTTTTTTGCGCACCCATATCGGTGCAAGTTGGATGTCTTTCTGATAGTCTTCCTCGGTCACATGTTCAAGATGTTTTCTGATAACGGCTATCTGTTCATCGGTCACGTTGTGTTCACCAATCTCGCGCATGGCGGTCACGATAAGCTGCATCAGGGTAGAGCGGAAAGCGAAAATACGCATTTCCGACGTATGCTTGAACAGGATGCCCTTGCCCTTCCCGATGGACACGCGACGCCCGGAACCATCCGTGACAAACACGACATTGGCCGGAATCTGGGTGGATAGTCCCAGCTTGTTCAGTACGTATGCTCCAGTAGGGGCAATCCTCACCTTGTCGCGCTTGGCGATAGCTTCGGCAATCTCTTCAATGGAGGGCGGTATGATGCCGCTGCCCCATTTTCTGTCCACTTTTGGATAGCAATAGATGCCCTGGGCCACACGCATAAGGTCGCCCGCACGGCACAGACGGACCAAGGCCGACCGTACCGCATCGGAAGATGCCGGGTGAAAGTCATCGGGAAAGAAGAGCCTTCCCCTTTTGGATTTCTCCACCCTTCTTTTTATCTCGTTATAAACGCTTTGTGCTGCCATTTCTTCTTTAATTTTGCCACAAATGTATAATAAATTTGTGACATAACCAAACGGATAGACCGTTTTCATTCAAGTACATACGTTTTTCTTGTCCTAAAACAATTATTGGGATAGGAAAAGCCGACTTTTATGTCCCTTTACCTCCTCATCCGCTCCAATTCCTCATCCCGTCGAATCTTCTCATTGAGTTTCTTCTGCATCTTGTCGATGAAATAGGTACGGCTGGGATTCTTGCGCAGTTTGATGGCAGAGTAGTAGCGGTAGCACTCCTTGGTGTCAAGCCCGAAGAACTCGTAGAGGGCAGGGGCGAGCACCTTCAGGGGTGTCTCTCCGTTGTCAATGCAACCCATCTCGCTCAGCCCGTAAATCAGTTCCACGAGGTCGAGGGTGTTGCCCGTCCATTGCAAGGACTTTGGCGTTTCGCTTTTGGCGGCAGTAATATTGGTTGAATGGATGTTGGATGTGAGTGGTGGCACTTGGGGAGTGGTAAGGAACTTCTGCATCTTCCTCACGAAAGAAAGTGCCTTTCCGATATAGGCGGCGGCTTCCTTGCGTTCTTCGGATAACAGACGCACGGGGTGGTGTTGCAACTCGATTTCAATATAAGCCAGTGCGATGGCGGTATGGCTCGCATGGCTGCTGCCGCACAAGTTCGATTACTTGGTTGGCGAAAGCCATATATGCCGTTTCCATATTGCAGTCTCCGGCTTCATTGATACGGCGGAAGAACTCGGTATCCGCCAGTAAGAAATAGTTCATGTCCTGTCAATTTTGAAATTTTACACTCTGTTTTCGGTATGCGCACATGAATAATATTGGCAAAAATCGCGACCAAAAAGCAAAAAATCCGGCACGGTATTTACAACGTACTGGATTTCAGTGCAATAAGAATTGATATTTTTTATCCGGCATGAATTATGGTCGTCTTAAAATGTTCTATTTCAGAACATTGCTTTATTAAACGGATTATAGAAATGTTCTCCTATGGTACATCCCGGCTATTTCATGGTTTCCATGCGTGTGTAGATGCTCCGGTACACTCCGTTGGAATAACTCTTTTGTGAGGAGAGTGTCCAGCGTGCTTCGGGTAGTGCCGACTTGAAGAAATGCCGTCCCGTTCCCGATATGAAAGGCACGGTATATAGGATAATCTCATCCACCACCCGCATACGCAACAGCCCGTTGATATAGTCCGAATTGTCGGGGGGTGGCTTCTGCGAGATAGCAGATGTTGGTATTGTCTTTCCGCCATTCGTCCAGCATGGAGATGGAGTAGTCCGGCGTGACATGGTAAAGCGCGTTTTCCCTTATTTTGTCAATATCGCAGCGGTCAAGGCGTAAATCCTCATACGCTTTGCCATATAATTCTGAAGAATGACACCCGTCCATCGTGAGGACGGCAAGAATCTGAACTTTACCCATAGCCTTTTTCTTTCGTTGGGCAAGGAGCAAAAAAGTAGCGTGCAATCCACACTACTTTCAAGCGACGGCTCTGGTAAAGCCTTTTACGGAGAGTACGTGAATGCACGCTATGCGTAGGCATAGCATAAGCATCACGCAATCGTCTCCGTAGTGTCAATTTACCAGATTTTCGCTCGAAACGCCTTGCGGTCTTATGTTATATATCGGCGGCGAAAGGCTCCCCAATCGCCGTTTACCTTCAAATGTTCATGCAAAGATAGCTAAATTCAGTGAATTACCGGCTATGATTGCCTGAATTTGTATTTCAAGCCATACTCTTCCAGCTTGCTGTACAGCGTTGTACGTCCTATTCCGAGCAGTTCGGCGGCAACCTTGCGGTTACCGTTCGCCTGCTTCAATGCACGCAAAATCCGTTCCTTGTCTTCCGCATCGTTACGCAGGGCAAAGCTGACGGAAGAGGTCGGTTTTGTCACGGCAAGTTCCAGATGCTCTTTCGTGACAAGTCCGGTCTGCGCCTGTAACACCGCACCCATGATTTTCTGCCGAAGCTCACGGACATTGCCCGGCCAAACATGGGTCAGCAATGTCTTACGGGCTTCTCCGTCAAATCCGATAACATCACATTCCAGCTCTTTGTTCGCAATTTCACGGAAGAACTCAGCCAACGGCATGATGTCCTCCTGACAGTCACGCAACGGCGGCACGGTTATTACGAAATCATGCAGACGGTAGAGTAAATCCTGCCGGAAACGCTTTTCACTCACCGCTATTTCCAAATCTTCGTTGGTGGCGGCGATGATGCGGACATTGAAATTCCTGTCCGATTTGTCACCGACTGGGCGATACCGCCTTTCCTGTATAGCGCGGAGTAACATCTGTTGGGTTTCCAACGCGAGATTGCCCACCTCATCCAGAAATAGTGTGCCGCCTTCCGCTTCATGGAAATACCCTTTCTTGGTACTGTCTGCACCCGTAAACGCGCCTTTGACGTGTCCGAAGAATGCCGACGGCGCAAGTTCTTTTGAGAGTGAACCGCAGTCCACCGCCACAAATGGCTTGCCTGCACGTTTGCTCTTGTCATGCAACAGGTGGGCAATATGCTCCTTGCCCGTGCCGTTCTCACCAAATATCATCACGCTCATATCGGTGGCGGCTACCAGCCTTATGCGGTGCATGATTTTCTGAAAGGCGGAACCTTCACGGGCGAATATAGGCATACGGCGTTGTCCTGCCTGACGTTCTTTCAGTATGGAACGGATCAGGGGGACAAGTTTATCCTCCACAAGCTGTTTGGAATATAGTCTATCGAGCCGAGTTTCATGCTTTCCACGGCGGTATTAACTTCGGCGTAGTCGGTCATAATGATGAAGGGCTGCATCTTTCCCTCCTTTCGCATCCAGCACAAAAGGTCTATGCCACTGCCGTCAGGCAGACGCAGGTCGGCAACCACGATATCATTATCTGTTGCCTGTTGCAGATGTTTCTTCGCGGTTGAGAGGTGGTAAGCCTTCATATTGCGGTAGCCCTCCCGTGCCAGCAGGTTGCAGACATATTCGCAATACACGATGTTGTCCTCCACCACGATTATTCTTGTCTTATCCATTTTCGTATTTTCTCCTTTCCTCTTCTGCCTGCCGGATTATTTCCGTTCCTTTATCCAGCAAGGTAGTCACAGCATAGCTTAATGTTTCACCATTTGGAAGTGTATCGCTATGAAGCAATCCGTAAAGTTTCCTCAGCGGTTGGTCGGCACGGAGTATCTCCCACGAGCTGCGCAGGTGGTGTGTCAAGGCATCAAGTTCTTGCAGGTCGTTTCGCGTTGCCGCATCCCGTACAGCCTGCATTTCCTTCTCTGTTTCCGTTATCAACCTCTCCAACATGATAGCTTCATTACCGTATGACAATAAGGTGGAAAAGTCCGGCTTTCCGTCCGGTGCTTCTTTTATAGCGCATCTGTCGGAAACCTCCATCAGTTCTGATATTGAGAACGGTTTGAACAGGCATCCGGCAAATCCTTTTGCCAAAAGTTCCTCCGCATCGCAACTGCCCGAAGCGGTTGCCACGACCACGGGGATTGTTTGTGAATTGCCCACGTTGGACGAGCGGAGCAGTTCCAGCAGCTCGAAACCGTTTATATCGGGCATATTCAAGTCCGTCAGCAACAAGTTGTACTCTTTTCGGCGTACCATTTCCATAAGTTCTGCCGCATCCGTGCATGTATCACAGTGTATTCCCTCCTGTGCATACATTTCTTTCAGCATCAGGAGTAGCACCTCATCATTGTCGATGGCGACAATATTGAAGTTTCTGTCCTTTCGGTGGATATAAGTCTGTATCTCTTTTTCTGGCAGTTCTTTGGCTTTCTGCATGGGTATCTCCACTGTGAAACGGCTGCCTTTCCATTTCTCGCTTTCCAAACGGATTTTGCCGCTAAGCATCGTCACTATATTCTTCACAATGGTAAGTCCAAGTCCGAAGCCGTCTTTTGCAGCAGCATTTGAAAGGCGTTCAAACGCACCGAATACCTGTTGCTGTTCATCTTCAGTCATGCCTGTACCCGTATCTTTAACCGTAATTGTTAGCACCCCGTTGGTATAGTTAGTTGTTAGCGACACACCGCCTTCTTCTGTGAACTTGATAGCATTTGACAGCAGGTTATTTCCAATTTGGATTATACGCTCCTTGTCGGTCAATACAACGGCATCACTTACGTTCTTCACTGTCAGCGACAGCCCTTTGTTCATGGCGATTGGCATGAACTCCGTTTCAAGTATGTGCGTGATTGCTGAGATCCGGCAAGGTTGCATTCTGGGCTGCTCCTTTCCATTATCCAAACGGAAGAAGTCAAGCAGAGTGTTGAGCATATCCCGCATACGGTTTGAAGATTGCTGTATGCTTTGAAGAAAATGTACATTGTTCCCTTTGCTGCACTCTTTCTGCAACAGCTCGGTATAACCTGTTATTGCCGTTAGTGGTGTGCGGAGTTCGTGGGTGATGGTATGCACCGCCTTCTTCCGGGAGGTTATGAGTGCCTTGTTTTGTTGCACGGACTGTTCCAGTTGCCCTATCAAATCCGTTGTCTTGCGTTTATATCGTTTGATGCTCTTTGCATCACGGTGTATGATGATATAGGAAATGACCAACAGCAAAAGAACAAATCCCATCAAGCTGCCTATCTGCATAAATGATTTTTCACGCATGGCGGTTATCTCGCTTTCTCTATTTTGTAAATCAGATTGTACCTTCTTTTCGATTTGGCAAATCAAACCTCGCAGTTGTCTGTTAAGTTCAGCATTTCGAGCCGCAAGACTGTCGGCTTGTTCCGACAACCGACGGCTTTGTGCTTTCTGTTCGCTGATTACGTATCTATTGAGCGAATGAAGGATAGTGGTTGATACTGCTGGAGTTACTTCCTTTTTTTTGCCGAATATGCCTAAGAAACCTTTTCGTTTTGGCTTTTTGGACTGTTCCTGCACACTTTTCTGTACAATAACCGGAATTTGATTGGCTATCTTCTTGTTAATAGATTGTTGTTCATCCATTAACCGGACTATCTGGAACATCTGTCGTTCCTTATCCTCTAAAAGACTGCGCACACTATCGATGCGCTCTGCTGGATAGGTGGCCTTGAAACGGCAGAGCATACTGTCCATTGCCATACGCCGTGCATGGTAATGCTCGATATCTTTATCGTTCCATTCCAGTATTGTTTCACCCAATAGAGAAAATTTTATCATTTGAATATTGATATTGTTTATTTCTTTTCGGAGCTCGTCTATTTTTTTATTGCCAAGTTCTAATGCTTCTATCTCCTGCCATTCATAGAGGCTATTATATGCCATACATCCGATAAGAATGGAGATAAGTATATATCCCAACCGTATTGCCTTATAGAAATTTCCTGACCGCTCCATTATTTTAATGACATTGATTTTTGGAACATGAATAAAAGTTTATCTTTTTCGTTCATGCGGATATTATCAGAATAACCGTCTTTTGTTATTTGATACCCACATGGCTTAACCATAAAAATGCCTAAGCCCTTAGTGTACGAACTTACTTCTGAGGCATAGTCTTTACTTGTATTTAATGGAACTTTCCCTTTAATATGACACCACTCATTATTACAACTGATGTCTTCAATCTCAGACATCAGTTTTTGCAAATCTGTAATAGCTTTGGAACTCGCTACTTGGGGTATCTGCAACTCAAAACAGAGCATCGGTTCGAGAATGTCCACACCTGACTGTTGCAAAGCCAGCCTGAAGACATAAGGGGTCAGCTGTCTGAAATCAGCAGGTGTACTTACCGGGCTATAATACTCGGCTTGAGTAAAAGTTACTTTCAGATCTGTCACTTCCCATCCATGTAAACCAGATTGGCAAGACATACGAATCCCTTCAAAAACGGCATTTTGAAAAGAATGGTTCAGATAACCATAGGAGATGTCACTTTCGATTTGCAACCCTGCCCCTAACGGTAAGGGTTCAAGAGTCAGCCCTATTGTGGCCCAGTAAGGGTTGGGTGGTACTTCGATCTGAATAATCTTATTGACCTTTTTTATAGGTCGTTCTTTGTAGATAGTCTTGATCTCATCAAAATGGACCTTTACGGAAAATCGTTCTTCCAGCAATGTCTGTATGATTTCCTTTTGGGTCAAACCATATAACGAGATTTCCAATTCATCACTATATGAGTTTATGGAAAAGGACAAAGACGGGTCTTCAATCCACAATGTATTCAGAGCGGATATCACCTTGCTTCTCTCTTCGGGCTTATTTGGCCGGACGGAGGATTTGAGAGCGGGATGCTGATGAGATAATCCTTGAATCAAACAAGGTTTAGCACCTAAATAATCTCCGATTCGAAAATCTTCTATATCTTCTACAATCGCGATATCATTGGCACCCACTTCATCAACATTTATCTCTCTGCCCTGATAAATAGTCTTTAGATTTTTAATCTTGATGAATTTTTCCGAATCGTTGATTCTTACAACGTCTCGAAGTCTCAGACTTCCGTCAATTATTTTAAGAAAACTTCTTTTATGCCCTTTGGGGTCATGCTCTATCTTATAGAGATAAGCTGAAAGTCTGTTTGAGACTGATGCCGGAGGAAGTATAAAAGAAGAAATGGCGTCCAACAACTCATTGATACCGATATTGAACATTGCTGATCCATGTAGCACCGGATAGACTTTGGCTTTTGCCACAAGAGCGATTATCGTATTCCAATAATCAGCCGGTGAAATTTCGCTATCCGCCAAATATCGTTCTAATATATCGTCGTCATGGTTGCATACAAATTCTTTGTATTCTTCCTTTATATATGTTTGGGAGCAAACCGGATAAACCGATCCATCGACAACAGTTTGCATAAACAGGACATCTTGCGACAGATTTGTTTTTATATCCATATACAAACGCTCCAAATTCACACCGGCACGGTCAATCTTATTGATAAATATAATTGTCGGGATTTGCAGCTTTTGTAAAGTACTGAACAGCAACTTTGTCTGCGCTTGTATGCCTTCCTTTGCGGATAAGATGAGGACTGCTCCATCAAGCATTTTTGAATGTCCGCTCCACTTCCGCAATAAAAATCCATGTGTCCCGGAGTGTCAATGATATTGCATTTCACTCCATTCCAGATAATAGATGTCGTAGAAGCCCGGACAGTAATTCCTCTACGTTTCTCTATATCCATAGAGTCCGTTATGGTGTCACCATTATCCACACGGCCGCACTTTTCCGTTGCTCCACTGGCAAACAGCAGATTCTCGGTTACGGAAGTTTTTCCTGCATCAATGTGAGCAAGAATTCCTAAATTTATAATATTCATTTGGATTAAGCAATAATATACTACAGTAGATGCATTGTCGAAACGCACCTTTTAATACCTCCTCGTAGCATATGAGAACTACAGGATTACTAACTCGTATTAATATGTATATTATTACTGCCGCATAACGATTACAAAATTACACAAAAAAATATATCTAACAAAAGTGGGAGGATTTTTTAACTTTTTACCATAGACATTTTATTAGGGAAGCGTAGGTTCAACTGGCAAGTACAAATAAGTAGAAATGTTTGAACAACACCGTTTTAGGAAGTTGAAAAATCAAGTTTCTCTCTCGGTATAGCGTTTATTTTGGCCAATATCTTCTTTAGTTTAGCATTTGTGTATTTCCCATTCGTGTTCTATTTAGCTCCTTATTATGAGTATGTAGCAAGTTACTTATCAAATTCAGCCTCTTTGAGGGTCAAATATGGTTTTGCAAATGGTGACTGACAAGACATAAACAAGGTCAGCAGGAATTTTTTACATAAATGGACATGAATGTATATAACCTAAAATAAGAATAAATTTTAATAAGGGCTGCCCAAAAAGAAAAAAATGCAGTTGCCATCCTATAGATACTTGCAGAAAGGATAAAATTTACTTTTAGACCTTTTGGGATAGCCCTTATTAATACTTCAGATAAAATTCCTTAGGTTATATTTTCAATCCTTTGGACCGGGTTTCCTCCTTGGCATACAGTCCCGGACGCCCGATTATGACATGGTTGGCAACGATACTATCCGCCGGACTGCGTATCTGCGGCGGTGCATTTTCGGGATATTGCGCCTGCCTGTTCCTCACATCTTCCGCTTCCGGCTTGAGCTGTTGCCCTTCATTCTCCTTTTCTGCGACTTCGGGCGTGGGTGGCGCAAGCTCCAGCTGAATTTTTCGGTCAAGGGCGGCAAGTTCGGACTTCAACTGCTTCAGCTCGTCCTCCTTCTTCCACACCTTACCCGCTATCTCCTGTAACTGCGGTATCTCCATCTCCAGCACCTCGTTCTTCGCCTTGTACTGGTCGATGATGGAGGGTATCCTCTCCATCGCGTTGAGGAAGTTGCGGGCGGCGGCCAACGGGTCAGCCATCGCCAGATGCCCGTTGTTGTAGGTGTACTTGTAGTTCCCTCGACCACGAAGCGGTTGTCGGTGAACTCCAATCCCTCTTTGAGTATCCTTTCGCTCACCACCTTTATCGGAAAACCGTAAAGTTCACCGACCTGCGTGTACAACCCTCCGGTCGTGGCATTCTTGGCTATCTCCTGCAAACGCTTTCCGATGACCTTCTCATCGGCGGAATCCACTCCGTCCACCTTTATTATATTAAGGCGGTTGCCCTCCTTGTCGGTCTGCACCACCGACAGGAAGCGGTTCCAGTCCTCCGTCATGGCATCTATGAAAGCCGTGTTGTTGCGCAACTCGCCGGTCTTTGACTCCAGCTTGAACTCCGAATCACGCTTGCCCTTGTTGAACGACTTGCGTTCCCCTTCGAGCGATGCGATCCGCTTTTCCAGTTTCGCCTTGTCCAACAGGTCGGTATTGCCGGAGAGCAACGCCATGTATTCCGAGAAATTCATGCCCGATTTTTCGTCCATTGCCCCCTCGTCGATGGTACGCGCACCCATCGCACCGCTTTTGAGCTGGCTTATGAAAGTCTGCTTGCAGTGCAGGAGGTTGAACTTGTAGCTGTCCAGTGACTTCTCCACCGCGTAGATGATTACATCCACGTTGTTCCCGGCGAAATGTTTGGCAATCTCATTACCTGCCCTAACTCCGCGTCCGTCACGCTGTTGCAAGTCGGACGGTCGCCACGGCGTATCGAGATGATGGATAGCCACACACCGTTTCTGGGCGTTCACACCCGTTCCGAGCATAGAGGTAGAGCCGAACAGCACACGCACCGTCCCGGCGTTCATGGCGTCTATCACCGCCTTCCGCGCCTTGTCGGTCTTGCACTCCTGAATGAAGCGCACCTCGCTTGGCGGTATACCGTAGTCCTCCGTCAGTTTGCGCTTGATTTCCGAATAGACGTTCCACCCGTCGCCCGGCTGGTATGTCCCCAAATCAGAGAAAACGAACTGCGTGCCTTTCTGGGCGTCGTATTTTTGATAATACTCCGCGATCATCTTGGCACAGTGACTCGCTTTGTTGTCGGGATGATCTTCGTAATTCGGGTCTATCATGCGCATGTCGAGTGCCATTTTCCGGGCATAGTCCGTGGCGATGAGCATCTTCGCCTTTTCTTCCGTTTCCGAAAGCGGCAGCCTGCCCAACAGGGTAGCGTCGCCTGTCTTGGCGAACTGCATCAGCTTCTGTATGAAGTCCTCCTGTTCCGGCGTGGGCGGTATGTGGTGCAGTATCTCGTTCTTGTTGGGACGGTCCACGCCCACATCTTCCGCCGTGCGGTAGTCCGTTATTTCGTTATAAAAGTAATGGGGGGGTGAATGTAATCGACTGATTACTAATAAAAAGCAGAATATATAATCTGATAAGGTGAACGACTAAGAAACGAGCGAGTTTCTTTCCCTTTCTTTATTCTGCAAAGTCTCAAAGAACTCTCTGTTTGATGTTGCAAAGATAGCGATATAATTCATATAAGCAAAGTATTTACGTTGTTTTTTCAATGAAAATCAACCTTAGACATTTCTAATTCTATAAAATCGCCATTTTAAGGTATTGCATATATCTATGAACAATGGTAATTTTGCAAAATGATAATCAAAAGAATTCTTTTAATCTTCATCATTCTACTTCTGCTGTTTCCCACTGCTAATGCTACTATTTTGAATTTAGTTGTGGGTGATACTATATACCCTACTCGAAAACATGTTTCTTCATTACATAAAACGATAGAACTCGATGAAGTTCAAGTTATTGGACAGCGGAAATTGTTTTCCATAAGAAAAGACACCACGTTTATCAATACTGATTGCCTTCGAGTAAGGAAAGGTGCTAACTTGGAAGACTTAATCAGGAATATTCCGGGCATGGAATACGACAAGGCGAACAGGCAACTATCATTCAAAGGAAAGCCATTGAACGGCGTAAACATCAATGGCGAGACCTTTATGGGCAACGACATTATCGCAGCGTTGGAGAATATGCCAACCGATGCAGTGGAACTACTGAAACTGTATGACATGCTCAGCGCATTGGAGAAAATGACGGGAGTAGATGATGGTGCCGACAATTATGTGCTGGACATCAAGACCAAATCTACCTACAATGGCAGCCTGACAGGAACACTAACGGCTGAACACGGCAATCGCGACAGACGCAGGGATGAGGTACAGGGCAATCTATTCAATGCCGATGGCGAAAACACCTCGCTGACTTTGCGCTCTGACAATCTTAGTAATATGAACATTGGGGGAAACAATTTCCAAAACATATTGTCGGGCAATATCGTGAAGAAATTTGGTAAGAAAATTACGCTCAATGCAAGCCTCTCACTCAATGCCTTCCACAATGGAAGCGAGAATCATGACTATGATGAGCAATATCTTTCATCGGGAACAAAATATCGGGAATCAATGCTGCTTTCCTTGAGCAAGAATCACAGTAATGCCGCAAACATAAATCTGCAGTATAACATAGACAAAAAGACTTTGCTGAATATAAGTGCAAATGGAAACTTCGGACGGTCAGACAACCTGACTGACAACACAACATACCTATATGAGCGCAATACGGCTGCGGACACGCTGACCTCGGGAACGCTGCGAAATAACACAAAAGCAATGGAAAGAATTACCATGTATCTGCCGACCTCACACGGCGGATTGGCAAGGCTGGGGCATCATTTACCGTGAAGGCGACACTTGGCGGTAACTCGAATGAAACTAATAATACCAGCCTTTCACTGACGAAATTCCACCACCTGCGCAACGCTGTGGGCGGAGATTCACTACTGTTGCGCAATCTTTGCCAACAACTGCCCACCCTGCGCAACGAAAGCAGAATATCATTGCAATATACCCATCCTTTTGGCAAACAGTTGAAATTGCAGACAGGGTACGGACTGCATCACGAAGAGGATAGAAACACAAGCAACACTTACGACTATACTATACCGAATAGACCATACATAGATAGCCTAAGTTATGAGAACACACTATCTATATGTGGGCAGGAACTCACCCTGAGAATGGATTATAAGGGTAAGCAATGGAAGATAAACAGTGGCATTGATGTAGAATGGCAACGCAGGAATATCTGCCGGCAACACAATTCGGAAACAGTGGACTATACAGTTAAGGCTACGGAATACAAGCCCAAGTTCGGCGCAAAGTGGAACAACGGAAAAATAGAAGTTGAACTGCGTTATAACGGAAACACACAACAGCCTTCCATACAGGCTTTGCTGACACTTGATGACAAGAGCAACCCGCTGTCCGTGAAGATAGGCAATCCGCAGTTGAAGCCAGCCTATCAACAACAACTGTCCATCAGATTAAATGAGAGAAAATATGGTATTACCTTTATGGGCAATTACCACAACTCGTTCAATGATTTTGCAGAGGAAGTAACGTATGACTCAAATACTGGCGCACGGACATACAGAACTGTCAATATCAACGGAAATTATTCTGTGGACGGGATGCTGCAATGGCAGAAACAAGTGAAGCGTCTGATGCTCTCTGGTACTATGAGAACTTCTTTTAAAAACCACGTCTATCTCTTCACGAACAAACGTACGGTAATGCTTTGAAGAGCAAGACACATACAACGGGTAATGAGGTTAGCCTACGATTGAACTACCAGCCGAAATGGGGGAATATTGACCTACACGCCAGTTGGCAACTCTACCGTTCCAACAACTTACTGACAAACACCCATGTAAATACCATTGACTACGACTGTGGCATCAGCGGCACAGTAGAACTTCCCCACGACATTGAAATATGGGGCGATGCAAATTGTCATCTGCGCCGAGGAACCTATTCAACCACAGATGATGACCAGTGGCTATTGAACGTGGGAGCATCGTGGCGTTTTCTCAGGAAGAAACAAGCCACGCTCTCATTCAAATGGAACGACATTCTGAATAGGCGAAGGGACCTCAACCGTTCCGTTTCAGGTTACGGGTATCACGAGAGTTTCCGACCGCAGATACATAGTTATGCCCTCGTATCGCTGCGATACCGTTTTAGCCTTACCAAAAGTAAAACAGATAAAAATTCTCACAAACAGCAAAATCCTAATAAATAAGGATTGCAAAAATAAAAATAAAATCATAAGAAATAGGTATTGTGAAATCCAAACAAGGCTCCTACCTTTGCAACTCAAAACAATTAATTTATTATCGAAAATGAAAATAGTAAAGAATTTAACATTACCAGTATTGGTATTCCTTGTGATGGGACTTGCCTCATGTAGCAGTGATGATAATACAGTTCATTACAGCACAAACTCCCTTAAAAATACAGAATTGATGACTGTGTTGAAATCGAAAGGTTATCAGTTCGACAAAGACGGTAAGTTGGAACTCAACGATTTGGCCAACAATACCACATCGCTTGACCTTAGCGGTACAAACCTGAAGGATCTCAGCGGTCTTGATATTCTTCCAAACCTAAAAGATGTAAAACTCTCCAATAACGGGTATGGACCTGTTTTCGACTTCGCTCAGCTGCCAGCACAAATTACCGGTGTAGATTTGACGGGCAACGACATTTATGACTTTGAAGGACTGGTGAATGTAAAGACGGAAGAGAATGGTGATGAAACCGTAACACAGTTGCACAAAATCACAAAATTGTACTTGCCACAGACAGCAAAGTTCAACATCAAAGACCTTGTGCGTTTCTATCGAGAGAAGAAGGCAGAGATTGAGTCTGGAAGTATAGACGTGAAGATGGAAACAGCAAAAGGCGACTTGCAGAAATACAATACCATTCGCGAGATACCTGATGAGAATATAAGGGCTAATTTCAAAAAATATTTTTCCAGCATCTTTGATGAAGACGGTATTCATATTGACATCAGCAAGCGGTTAAGCAACAAAGATAGGTCGAATGCCTGTGTATTTAATAAGTGGTATGGAGTAGCCACTGCTGAAACACTGGAAGGGGTACAATATATTGTGAACAATCCTTATTGGGACGGCAAACTTCTTACTGTAAACCTGACAAACAAAGCGAAACTCCCATACCTGAGACCCTGTAGCGGTCTCATGACCTTGTCATTGACAGACGTGGATGCCTCTGAAGGCATCAATCTTGAGGATGCTACAAACATGACAGGTCTCCTATGGGTAAAGGTTAGCGGTATTAGCGAAATAGATTTAAGCCATAGTACCCTGTTTGGTCAGGAGCGATTGAGCAGGAACAGGATGGTCCCGGTGGTTCCTCACTTGTTTTTGTAGAATGCCCGGATTTGAAAAAGATAGCTTTACCGGAAAAAAGCGGATTGCGATCTTATATGATAACATTTGCGAATATGAAGAGTTTAGAACAGGTAGATTTGTCCAAATTTAAGATGATATCCAATTTGGAACTTGGTGGTTTATCTGCGAATTGTCGTGTTACCTATCCGGAATTGACGGAATTTCATACCTACGATAAAAAAACCTCTTTTGCGTGTACGCAAGACGTGTTTGACAGACAGGAAACAAAGACTTTATCAAGAAGTATCTCAAGGTCTTGACCAGTGGTGGTGGCTACATAGATGGAGTTGAATGGTCATCACTAATTAATAATTAACAAAACATAAACAACCATAACAAGGCGACATGCGATTCATAACAGTAAAATGTATCCTTTGCCTCTTGGCAGTGTTCTCATTGGGTTTATCTTCCTGTAACAGTGATGACAATTTGGAACAAAAAGCCCCCGCTCAGGAATACCTAAAAGAGGCAAAGGATATTTTGTCAGGAGATATTGTCCTTTCCACAAAAGCGACAATGAACACGGTCGATAAGACCCTCCTGCCCCAAGGATGTCCTACTAAATTTAATTTCAATTGGGAGAAGGACAGTCTTCGTCTGACGCTCGATGGCTTTACCGTAGGCAAGATGCCATTGATTGTGTATTTCTCATGCAAATGTAAGTTTATGCAACTCAACTCTTGGGAAAAAGACGAATATAAAGGGGATGGCTGGATAAAGTTTAAGGGTAAGGACGGTAGCGTTACGGGAAATCCTAAAGATGATTCCGGAGTACAGCAAGGAAGTGGCGCAGGTGTAGAAGGCTATCTGAATGTGAAAACAAACCAGATTACATTCATAGTTGATTACAACATGATGAACGTACGTTCCGAGTGTTTCTTGCAGACCATCGACAAGAACCGTATCAACAATTACGAAGCCGAGTTTGCCCAATACGAGAAGGACTTGGCAGCCTATAAGAAGGAACACGGATTGTAATACGTTACAAATATGACAATAAAGGAAGTGAGGGGCTGTGAGTGCTTTCACTTCCTTTTTCAATAATAAAAAGAAACGATGCAGAAGAAAGGATTCTTATTCTTACTCCTTTGCCTGCTTTTGGCGATAAGCGCACAGGCACAGCGCAGGGTAAGGATAACCATACTTGAGAAAGATACGCAGCAACCTTTGGTAGGGGCTACTGTGCAATATGCCACGAGCAAAGAGATGTTGGATGTTAAGAATACCATTACCGACATTGAAGGCAAGGTGATATTAAGTATAGAAAAGGGAAAGGAACTATACTATAATGTCCATGCAACGGGCTTCGTCCCCGTAAAAGGAAGTGTGCCGCCACAGGAAAACAACATAAAGATTGTTATGCGCGAAGACGTGCTGCACCTGAACGATGTCGTTGTAACAGGTTCACGAACAGAGCGCCCCGTAAAACTTTCGCCCATTACCACACAGGTATTGGGCGGAAAGGCACTCGTTGATGCAGGGTACAGCGACCTACAACATGCCCTGCAACAAGAGACACCAGGACTCAACATTCAGAAAGTGGGTTTCGGCAACGAAATCTCGATGCAGGGACTCGACGCGCGCCACGTTCTCTTTCTGCAAGACGGTGAACGAATGACGGGCGATATGGCAGGCAACCTCGACTACGAACGCTTTAATCTGCACGCCATCGACCGTGTGGAGATTGTAAAGGGTGCCAGCAGTACTCTGTATGGCAGTCGTGCTTCGGGTGCGGTCATCAATCTTATTTCTAAAAAAGCGACCAAACCATTGGATATTCAGGCAGGTATGCGCTGGGCACAGATGAACGAGCGCAACTACAAGACACCGTCTCCAAAGATTTTCTATATATGTTTGAGAAGAACAGCGACCGCCCTAACCTGCAAGCATGGCTTTCGGCAGGAGTGAAGCACAAGGCTTTCACCTCACAAACCGACGTATGGTATAGTGAGAGCGATGCCTTTTATCTGTATCAGGCGGAGAACGACAGCAAGACCTACACAAAGGAGGCTAACCCATTCCTCCCTCACGACATCACGCTAAACGGCACTGCCGTCCGTTCACCAATGGGTATTGAGGGAACGGAGCATATCTCGGCAGCGCAGAAGTTCTATTACGAGCCTAACAGAAACCTGTCGGTACAGGTGTATGGTTCGATGTTCTTCATGAACTCATACGACCTGATACAAGACATGACCTTCTCGCAGAGTCGCGACTTCATGGCAGGCGTTAAGGCGAAATATAATGTAAAAGACTGGTTTACCGTAAACCTTAGCATACACAACGATTTCTACGACCGTTTCAAACGGCACGAGCGTATCGATGAACGCAAGAAGGTGTACAAGAGTAAAATATTCGAGCCACGTCTCACACTGACAAGTACCTACTTTAGCGGACACAGCATCATACTTGGAGTGGAACATACTTCGGATGAACTCACCAGCGACCGATTTGTAAACCGTAAGATGACCACTCGGGCACTGCACGAGACGGAATACTTCCTGCAAGATGAATGGACGGCAAACAAGCATTGGATGCTGTCGACAGGCGTGCGCACTAACTTCTCGAAGGCGTTCGGATTTATGTATATGCCAAAGATTGCAGTTAAATATTCGCCTGATGAGCATTGGGCAATACGTGCCAACTACTCCATGGGCTATCGTGCGCCCAGCATCAAGGAACTGTTCTTCAACTGGGATCATCTCGGAATGTTCCAGATAAGGGGTAGCGAAGACCTGAAGCCAGAGAAGAACCATTATTTCTCTTTGGGAGCAGAATACACCCATAATGGTTTCTTCATGAATGTAAATGCTTACATTAATAAGTTCCGTAACAAGATAGAGGGCGTATGGCATATTTACGATATGCAGTACAATTTCGAATACACCAATCTCAGCAGTCAGCGTCTGTACGGAATCGAGGCTATCCTGAAGTGGCATTTCCTCGACCACTTTACCCTGAACGGAACTTACAGCTATGTAAACGTGAGCAAGCAGGATGGCATACAAGTGAATACCACGTCGCCACATGCTGCCACGGCAAGCATCGACTATGTATATAACAAGCCTAACTACCGCTTGAAAACCATCTTCAGTGCATCGCTCATGGGCGAGAAAAACTTTGATGTGCAAGATCGTGTGTGGGTGGAAGAACATCATAAGAGCTACGATGCCTATTTCCGCTGCACGCTGCCTACCTATGCACTCTGTAACTTGGCAGTGGTGCAGACATTCTACAACAAAGTGAAAGTTACGCTCGGAGTAGATAACATCTTCAACTATGTGCCCCACACCTTGGGGTCGGGCATCACTATGTTCAATGTTCCTGCCACCAGCGGTGCAAAGGGATATGTGCAAGTGGAGTTTCTTGTTGATGACATTGTAAAATCATTAAAAAGAAAGAAATGAGAAAATACATATTCATACTTTTCGCTTTAACGACAGCATTGTCCTCGTGCGTGAGTTACGATGCGGAGGAGTTTACGGGCAAAACGCTGCCAAGAGTTACGGGATACACCACTGGCATTACCAACGATTGGCTGTACATCAATTTGCGCACAGGAAAAATATTCAACCTTGACAAGCCCAATGGCGACATTAAAGAGGGCGAACAGCGGGAACGTACCGACTGGGACATTGCCTTTTGCGGCTACCGTATGCGAACGAATAGCGGAACATCGGGTAATGGAAAAGGCGGAGCCGCCGACTTAGGATACGGCAGTTACGACACTTGGAAAACGGTGGCGCAATTGCCAACCAATTTACAATGGGTGGTGGATGACCATTCGGTATATATCACCATGTCGCAAAACGACTGGAACAAGTATCTCATCGCCAATAAACTCGACTTTGAACAGAATCCTTGGTTCGATCCCAATCGCGGTCCTGCATCGACACAGACAGATGCTAACCCCATATTGGCAAAAGCGATGACCTTCACAGGTCCGCCACCTGTATATGCACCCTCGTTCCATACATACGTGGTACGCACTGCCGACGGAGAGCGATATTTCAAATTACAGATCATCAGTTGGTACAAAGCCGATGTCGAAATAGGCGACACGGGCGGACAGATGAGCTATTATTGTGATGAACTCCGGTAGGTTTTAGGAAGTGTATTACCAATCAACGAAAAGTGCATTATGAAACTTCAAAAAGTGCATTATCAATCAGACAGGAGTTAATGAGCAATCCCGAGAAAGTCAATAGGCAACAGAAAAATAGCTAATGAACATCCTTCAAAAAGCTCACGACCAATTTTGAAAAAGCTAATTACCAATCTGAGAAAAGCTAATGAGCTTTTTGCACTATCTTCTTATCTGTTGGCAAATAACAGATTGACTAAAACGAAAGAAAAGAATGAAAAATAAACAAAAATACTATCCAAGGCAAACTCTTATAGCCTTTCTGTTAGTTCTCTTCGCCATGCCATTGGGACACGCACTGATGATACTCATGGAAAAATTCATGGGCGAGGGAGCCATGCACATCGCTGGTTTTATGATGGGCTTTGTAGGTTTAATCCTTGTCATTATCGGCGTGTTCGTAAAGGGAGATACTCGGCAGACATTGTGGGGTTTCATCGGTGGACTGCTTTTTTGGACAGGCTGGGTGGAGTTTCTTTTTCTCTATTATGCCCGTCGCTATGGTGTTCAGCCCGAGATTGAAAACGGAGAGATAGTAACCAAGCCCGAATACCTTATCATGCCCGCATCGTTCGGATTATGGATGATGGTGATGACGATGTATGTGTTCAGCACCCGCAACGGTTGCGACTTCATCACATGGATTCAGAAAGTCGTTTCCGCACAAAGCGTAAGGTGATAGCCGCCCAGCCCATGACACGCCACACCAGCATCGTAACCTTTATGGAGCTCAATATGATGCTCTGGGGGCTTTACCTGTTGCTGATGTTCTGTTACGACAAGCGTTTCCTCGGCGACCACCATCCCGTTACGTTCCTCGTAGGAGTGGGATGCCTCATAGGCTCGTTCTTTATATTGCGTCGCCAACTGCGTCTTGCCTCATGGGGTGCAAACATCCGCATGGCAATCGCAACGGTTGTCGTGTTCTGGGTACCTGTGGAAGTGCTTGGTCGCCTTGACTTTTTCAAGGAGATTTGGATTGAGCCGGAGAAGTATACTACCCAGATGATTTGCATCCTCGTGGCATTCGTGGCATTGCTCGTCTATATCATGTTTGCAGCTCACAAGAAGAAAAGCCATGAGTAACAAGAAACTATATTGGTGGAAATCCATCGTGTCGATGGGCGTGATATTGGGAAGCATGCCCATGGTTCACTTGGTGGCACGAGTATTGAAGGACAACTACGACGGCACGCAACTGTTGGGTGCTGGCATGGCTGTGGGATTCGTGGGCTTGGTGATGGTGGTGGTCGGTGTTTTCGTCAAGGGACAGACTCGCCAAACCTTGCTCGGACTTATCGGTGGCATGTTCTACTGGACGGGTTGGGTGGATTTCCTCTTCATGTATTATGCCCATCGTTGGGGCCACACATGCTGAGATTGACCCAGTGACAGGAGAAGTGTTGAGCCGCCCTGAATATCTTCTGCTCCCTGCCACCTTTGGCTTGTGGGCAATGGTGATGTTGCTCTACATCTTCTGTTCCCGAAATGCCTGCAACTTCCTCAACTGGTGGCAGACGCTCTTCTTGGGGAAGAACAAGCGACTCATCGCCGCTCGCCCGATGACACGCCACACCAGCATTGTTACCTTCATGGAAATCAACACAATGCTCTGGACTTGCTATCTCCTGCTGATGAACCTCTACGATCCTCAATTGTTTGGTCGTGAGAGTCCAGTCACCTTCGGTGTAGCCTTCGGTGCCTTGCTTTCCGCCCCATACGTATTTCGCAAGCAACTCCACTTGCAATCGTGGGGAGCAAACATCAGAATGGGTACGGCAACGGTCATCGTGTTCTGGATAGCGGTAGAGGCATTTAATCGCACGGGCATCATCGGGAAAGCTCATTGCACATCCGAGCGAATATCCTTGGCATTGGGTGGTAATGGTGATAGAACTTTGTTTCTTGGCAGGAAAGATTGTCAAGGATGCAAGGGCGAAGAAAGAAAAGAAATAAGATAGATAATCAGATAAGGAAATCAATGAAGAAAGGAACTTGGAGAAAACAACATAAATGGCTTGGTATCGGCTTGAGCTTCTTCATGCTGATGTTCTGCGTGTCAGGCATCCTGCTCAATCATCGTTCACTCATCAAGGAGGTGAACGTGAGCAGGAAGTACCTGCCAAGTCGTTATGAGTTTCGGAATTGGAATGGTGGATTGCTACGAGGCACGCTTGACATTGGCAAGGATTTAATGGTAGATTCCATGAGGAATGTGGATTCTTGTCGCCAACTGTTGCTTTATGGCAATGGTGGCATCTGGCTTACCGACTCCAAGGATTTCAATGAGGGGTTGCCAGAAGGTGCAGACTATCGTCAAATCAAAAATGTCATAAGGCTTGATAATGGAAGGATATTTGCTGTCTCACCTTTCGGGCTTTATCGCTATGGAGTGCATAACAAATGGCATGAGGTGAATATGTCACTGGAGGATGAGGAGAAATTTACGGACATCGCTTCGCATGGCGACACCCTTGTAGTGCTCAGTCGTTCCTTTGTCTATACCTCGCTTCCTCCTTATACACAGATACAATCCTCAAACCCATGGAGGGACAATTGGAGAAGTTGAGGCTATTATTTCTCAAACTAACCATAAGTCATGGAATAATGTTCCAGAGAGCTACAGGCAATCACAGGCATCCTATGCTTATTATAGCCTTACTAAGCCATTCCAAAGTTGTCCAAGCCCCAAATTGATAATTATATTTATAGATTAAATGATGCGTTTATAGGGACTGCGACTTTCAGTTTTGAAAATAATATGGTGAATTTTATATTTAATTTGCAAGAAGTTATTGTACCTGCATCAAAATAATCTTGTAAGTGTATGGAACAAAATAAAATATTGTTTATTATAGGTATAATGACTATGTTCTCTTGCCATTCTATTCATAAAACAATGGAATCTGGCAATGGGCAACTTAGCAATTCAGAAATTATCCAATTATTAACTGATGACAGTGTAAAGTATTGGATAGGTGTTAATTTTGGTTCTTCTTTTAAATTTGCCAGAGAAGGCTTAAGATTCAATTCTTATAATAAGAAAGGAGATGAAGAATTTACTTCCCAACAGGACATTTTATTCCCTAAAGTGTTTGATGTTGATGGCATGCGAGTTTTTATTTATTGGAAACTTCCACATCCTGTGGAAAAGCTCTATCCATATGTTGATTACAAAATACGGAAAATTTCAAAAGATACGTTAGTTATAGGGGATTATACAGACTTTGTGTTTGTTAATGGTCATGGTAATGCCCCAAATCGGGAATTGTCAAAATAAAAAAATAATAAATGTGGGGTAATACTCCAAATCGGGAGTTATTGAAATAATTATCTGATTATCAATGTACTTTCCAAAAGATAAAGTATTAGGGCAGAGTGGAAAAATCGTTGAAACTGGTCCTATGTAATCGTTCAAAGTGACCCTTTTGTATCATCCAAAGAGGGATTGGACATTCGCGGTACGATACGAGTATGGGTGTTATGATTTATCAGCATTCATTCTTCTCTACTCCCAAAGGATTTTTGTCAGTTGTACTGCTTGCTGTTGTAGTCTGAAGAGAATTTGGGAATAGGTTTCGAGTTTGCCGAGCAGTTGTTGAGCAGTGGCAACAGAATGATAAGTATTGAGGACTTTCACGACTTCGTTGTACAGAACTCCTATCTTATGAGCCAAGGCAACGATTTCTGAGAGTTTCTCCAAGTAAGGTTCTTTTTGCAGGGTCTTGGGTGATGACCTTAAAAGATTCACCAAGAAGCCTTGCTCGGACAAAGTCGCTCTTTGTCTTTGCTCCCGACTTGCGATAGAGTCTGATAAGTTTCTGCTGGTCTTCGGAATTAGGGTATTCTGATGTGCCATCTGTCCCATCGTGGGCAGGTGGCACATCTGCCGTCTAGCTTCTTTTTGTTTTTGCTTCTTCATTGCTTTCTAATCACGACTTTGGAGTGATTTAATCCCCTTTTCAGGGGCAAGGGTCTTTATGGTACAAATGGCAATTTGTGGTACAAAGACACACCTTGCTGATGTAGAAAATGGGATTATAAGCCCCTGCTGTGTTACTGCATTCATTGAATACAGTAACTCGGCGTAAAGCTTGCATTCGAGGAATGCAGTAATTCAGAGTTTCCTCCATCTTTCCACATCTTCCTTGTATTGGTCGAGGTGTTCCCGCAGTACCTGTTCGACATATCCCGAAACGCTCGCTCCATGCTCACCGATTCTCCGCACCACGAAGTCTAACTTTCGTTGGATTTCCTCTGATACATACACGGCTTTGCGGTGGCTGTTGCGAAAAGGGCTGGAGATATTTCCCCTGAAACTCGGATAATTGCTTTCTGTCCTTTGTTTTTTTCCCATTCTTTGATGAAATTCTTCGGTAGAAGTAGCCCTTTCTGTTGGCGACAACGCTGTTTCTTGATAGGACGGTTGAGAAAAAAATCCTCGTTACTCTCCTTGTCATTTTGTTCCTCAACTTTATCAACAGGCTCAAACCTTCTCTTTTCCTCTTCATAATCGGAGGGCTGGTCAAAAATCGGGTAACTCTTCGGGCTTGCGGAGCTTAACGCCATAATTTCCCATATCTCTAATGGCTTGTTCCAAGCGTTGTTTCCTTTTTTTCATCTATTCTTGCCATAATTTCTTGGGTATCGGGTTATAGTGTTTTTTTCAAGCATGGCTTGTATGTCGCTCTGCTTGTAGAGTATCTTCCCTCCGATTTTGTAGAAAGGAAGCGTTCCTGAGTTTCTGTACTCTTGGAGCGTGCGTGTGCTGAGCCGTAATTGCCTGCACACTTCCTCGCTCGAAAGGTAAACCTCGCCATCTAACATCGGACGAGCTGTGGCACAATACCGCTCCAACTTCTTCAAAGTGCCTTCCATCAGTTGTGCAAAACATCTGCATCTGAGGGTCTTCCCGCGTAATGATTTCATTCTCTGCCATAATTCATTCATTCTTTGATTTCAATCCTTGACTGCATTCAGCATTTCACAGATGTCGGTCTGTTTGTAATAACACTTGTGTCCAATCATGGAGAAAGGGATTTTGCCCGTATCTCGGTATGATTGTAGGGTACGCTTTGCTGATGCCTAAACGCTTGCACACGGCTTCGTTGTCGAGCCATTGCTCGGTCTCAGGAGGATTACCGATGAGTTTCTCCACACGATGGATAAAGTCTGCAAATTCGGAGCGATGTTGCCCCCACGCTTTGCGGTCGATGATAATGAGTTTCATTGCCTTAATTTTGTTTTGATTACTTTATTGTTACTCAGCAAACAAACTGTTATGCAGTCCATTGCCGTACTTCTCGGGTGCAAAAGTAAACCCTCGGAAGCACCGCTGCAAGAAATGAGGATAAGCAGGGAAATAGAGAGAAAGCAATAGAAAAACAAAGGAAATCCGTCTGTGTTATTGCGGTAATGAGATGAGGTGCCGGTTCGTTCCTTTTATTATTTTGTTGTTTTATCGATAATTCGATAGTTCGACAAATCGAGATATCGAAGTGTCGATAGATAGTTTTATCGATAGATTATTTTGACGATATATAGTTTTGACAACAGATAGTCATGACAACAAATTGTACAAACAATAGATAGTCCGTATTATCGTCAGTCCTATCTGTTGTTAGTTGTTACGCCTTGCGTCCAAAGAGCCTGAGTATGCCGTATTCTTGTCGTGCCTATCTCTCTACGGCAGCCCAGCCTTGCAAGGTTGGGAGAGATGAATACGACCGCATGGATATAGAAAATGGCAATACCACCTTGAAACAGAAAAATCCTGCGGTGGAGATTCTTCTCTCCATCCGCAGGACTCGACCTTTCAGGGCAGACAGGCTGCCGTTGTACCTTTGCACGATAAGAAACGGCATCAGGAACTTTGCGTGCGCCTTTGCCTACAACGCCTTCGGGCTTGCTTCCTCCGTCTGTTTGACCGTTGGCAGATTGTTGCTCTCGATGAGCAGCACTATCGTGCCTGTGAGTTCGGTGTAAAGACGGTCGTATTGTCCGCTTGCGGCAAATGCGTCCGTCAGTTCATACCCAGCGAATGTGGCTTGAACAGCCTTGTTCGCCAACAATAAAAGCGAAAAGCCTCTCGAGGGAGCGGTGCAGGAAGTTCCCTCTCAAACTCGTCCTCCAAGACAGAAACAAAGGGTATCGTACTTTGAAAATGCAGTCCACTGAAAAGCACTTCACTTGCTATTCTTTCTGCTTCTAAATGATTAAAACCTTGCGCCACGGCATCGCAGTAGGCGGTCAGTGCCATATCGGCTCTTGCCGTGATAAACTCCTTGTCTCCCAATCGCTCGGGGTGATGTTCACTCATATAGCTTTCCAACTTCAATCGGAAGAAGGAAACTTCCTTTTTGTTCTTCTGTTTCATTGTTCTTCTTGTTAAAAAGTTAGACTTCTTTTTTGATTCATTCATTACGGCTGTTACAGCCCAATTATGGGACTTGACTTTTTCGGTGTTCTTGACGGACACAGCCGTAAGGCTTTACGCAGTACCCTTGTATGCTCACTACCCATCAGGGGTTGCATTTCCTTAGCAATCTTGCTCTTGGTCACCCGTGCATAAATCTCGGTCGTGGAGATAAAGCGATGCCCCAGCATCTTGCTCACCGTCTCTATCGGAAGTCCGTTCTCCAGACAGATGGTCGTGGCAAAGGTGTGCCGTGCGGTGTGTGAGGTCGCTTGGGTATGCGGTGGCAGTCCTGCCTTAATACATATCTCCTGAATAGTTCTATTGAAATTACTGTTGCTGGGAAACTCTCGAAAGAAAAGCCCCTCCCTTCGTTCGTGGCTCACAATGGCGAGTATTTTCTCGGCAACGGGCAGCAACGGGACAATACTTCTGTTCTGTGTCTTTGTTCGGCAGAGGGAGATATATCTGCGTCCATCACTGAGCGTATAAACATCGTCCATTCGGAGTTTCTTTAAGTCTGAGAATGCCAGCCCCGTGAAACATCCCAAGAGGAAAATAAGTCTGCAATGGTTATCTGTCGAGCGGTGCGGACGGTAAGCCAAGAGTTTTTGCAGGTCGTCCGCCGTAAGTGCATTGCGCTCGTAGGTAGGCGTTTCTATGTCTATGAGTTCAAAAGGGTCTTCACGAACGTATCGCTCCTGCAATGCCTTGCGAATGACCTGATGCAAGTGGCGTAAGCGGTTGCCGACACTGCTTTCCTTGTTTCCCAAGTCCCGAAGCATGAAAAGGCGATAGTCCTCAAGGAAAGTCTTGTCCACCTCTGTGGGCATACAGTCTGCCCTGTCCCTTACTTGCAGGAAATGAACAAAACTCTTGTAGCTGTCCTTAAAAGCCCTGACAGTTGCCTTGCTTAAGGTTCTGCCCTGCAAATCCTCCTTTTCTTTACAGACGGTTTGGTATAACTCCGTAAGTGTTGGCATAGGGCGACTTTGCTGCATATAACGCTCCTTGAGGTATTCCGCCGTAATATAGTTTTCTTCCCTTAATGTACGTTCATAGAGTGAATGCAAGCACTCTTCGATTGAGTTCAGTTGCAGATTGATGCCGCTTGAATTACCTGCTGTCGCCTTGATGCGCCCTTTTCGGGCAAGCCACTCATCGGGGGAAGTTTGCAACTGCGTGGAAAACGATGAGGACGTGCCGTTGCAGGTGATACGGCAACGGATTACGCATACTCCGTGTTCATTGGTCTTGCTTCTGTCCGTGTAGAATAATATGGAAAATGTACTTTTCATTGTGCTGCGGTTTTAGTTGGTCAGTTGATAATGTGCGAGTTGTGGAAGTATTTTCTCTATGTCTAGAAAGACACGCTCGGGAGAAGTCTCCGCATACACTTGCGTGGTTTTGATTTGACTGTGTCCGAGCATTTTGGAAACGCTCTCAATGGACACGCCTTCCGACAGTGTCATCTGCGATGCGAAGGTATGCCGTGCCATGTGATAGGTCAGCGTTTTCTGAATACCGCAAAGCCGTGCTATCTTTTTGAGGTGTATGTTCACCGTGTCGCATCCGGGTATGGGCAGCAGATACCCCTTGGGCGGTTCGTGTCGGAAAGCCCTCGTGTGAATGCCCCGATAACGCTCGATAATGGCAGCGGCTTCGGGAAGTAGGGGGATGTGGCACACGTTGCCCGTCTTTATTCTCGGCTTGCGTATCCAAGTCATTCCCGCTTCGTGAAAGACGTGCTGCTCCGTCAAGTGATACACGTCGGTATAGGAAAGTCCCGTCAGGCAGGAGAAAAGGAACATGTCCCTCGACACTTTTTCATAGCCTTGCAGTTCGTCTTCTCCCAAGGCTGCGATACGGCTTACCTCCTCCCTCGTGATGTAACGTGGAGTGCCCACTTCCCAACGAATGGAATGGTTGATGAAGGGATAGGTGTCAATGATATGCCGTTTATGCAGGGTCTTTGAGCAAGGAAGCCAGCATGGAGAGATAACCAGCCGAGGTATTGAGCTTGAAGCCCTTTTCTTTGGCGAAGTAGTCCTCCAAGTCTTTGATGAGGGCTGTGTCCACTTTCTGTACAGGGAATATCCTCCACATGGTAGCGGTACCTGACGAAGTTTGCCAGATGCTTGCGGAAGAGCAACAGGGCATTTTTAGTCTGCGTTCGCTGCGGTCTATGCCCACACGCTCACGGAAGCGGTTGATATACTCGCCCGTATGATAAAGCAGTCCTTGCGACTCGCTGTTCAACCCGAACACCAATTCCCTTACTCGCTCTGCCGTGACGCGAGCATCGGATTTTCCCGAAAGAGACTCATAAACCTTGTGAATACTCACCTGAAGGCGGTCAAGTTCCTTGTTTACCGATACGGCTTCGGCACTCTTGCCCAGCAGTCGGTTCTTGCGACTGTCCCACAAACGAGGAGTACACGAGCATTTGCAACTAAATTGTACCATAGAGCTTCCTGCGCTGATGCGTCCCATGATGGGACTTTTTCCGTTTTTGTCCTGCGTACCTCTCTTGAGGTAGAAAAGCAGCTTGAATTTTTCTTTTTCCATTGTTTTTTACTTGCAAAATTACACTTCTTTGAGGAACTTTGAGTGGTGCAAAACATTGATAATGAAAGAGAAAACGCCGTTTTAGTTACCACTTTCAGCCGTCCTTTTCCTTTCATCGTTTTTCGAACGATTTGGTAACTGAACTCCCTCCTTTTCGCTCCCTTTTCTGCCTGTTTTCTATGATGCAACCCTAAGAAGAAACAAGCAATATCCGCTGTATTTCAGTCAGATATGACTTTTATGCCATTTTCTGCTTTCTACTCCCATACTTCCGCATAGAAGGCGGCAAGTTCCGGCACTTTGATGAAGTAGCGGAAACGCTCCTTCTGCACCACGTTGTTCGTCACGTTAAATTCAAAGTCCGTCGTCTTTTTGGCGAATATCGCCGCCCAAGCATCGAAACACCGGATGTCCTGCCGTTCCAGCTCCTTCGGACGCAGGTACTTGAACAGCAGATACAATTCAGTCAGCGAGTTGCTGATGGTCGTGCCCGAAAGGAAGGTCGCTCCCAAGTCCTTGCCTGTGCGCTCCTGTATGGTACGTATGGCAAAGAGCATATTCAGTGCCTTCTGGCTTCCCTCGCTGTTTCCCAGCCCCGCCACACGGTCGTGGCGCGTGTTGAAGTCAGATTCTTGAACTGGTGCGATTCATCAATGAAGATGTGGTCGATGCCCATCTGCTTGAAGTCCACCACGTCATCCGTGCGCGATCGAATGGCGTGTTCCACCTTCTCCAGCTTCGCTTCAAGGTTGTGCTTGCGCTTCTCCAAACCTTTCAGCATCGCCCGCGACACGTTCTTTCCCTGCTGGCGCAGCACTTCGAGGTTTTCCTCCACCGTGTCAAGCTCCGCTTGCAGGATGCGCTGCTGCAACTCCGGCGACTGCGGTATCTTGCCGAACTGGTCGTGCGACATGATGACACAATCGTAATCGTTGTTCTTGATATTGTTGAAGAAGTGCACACGGTTGGCAGTCGAAAAGTCCTTCTCCGAAGCGTACAGAATACGCGCGTTGGGATATGCCGCCTGATAGGTGGCAGCAATCTCCGCAACATTGGCTTTCAACCCGATAATCATCGGCTTATGCGCCAAGTTCAGACGCTTCATCTCATGCGCGGCGATGCACATTATCAGCGTCTTGCCGGTTCCGACCTCGTGGTCACAAATTCCGCCGCCGTTCTGTTTCAGCATCCAGACGCAATCCATTTGCGAGGGATAGACACTCTTGATGCCCCGGCTTGCCAAGCCTTTCAGATTGAGGTCGGGAAAAGTCTGGTGCGAGCCGTCATACTTCGGGCGCACAAAACAGTTGAACTTGCGGTTATACATCGTCGTCAGCCGTTCCTTGAACTGCGGCGACTGCTCTTCGAGCCATTCGGAGAAACCGTTTCGTATCTCGTCAATCTTGGCGTTGGCGAGCTGTATTCCCTCGCTGTCGCGCACCTTGATGTCATTGCCATGCTCGTCCTTGCCGATGGACTTCATCATGTCGGGGCAGGTGTTGTGCAGAGCGTGCTTCAGGAGGTGCATACCGTCATAGTTCCGGTAATACCCCTTCACCAGAAACTCGTCCGTGATTTTCATGGTGCGGTAGCCGCACGCCACCGAAAACTCGTCCATGCTGGCGGAGTAGGCGATTTTCACCTCAGTGTCGAACAGATGGCTCATGTAGGCGGCATAGACACCCGTCGGAATCCAGCGTTCCCCGAAGTTGAAATCAAGGTCTTCAAAGGCGATGCGTGGCGGTTCGGCATCTTTCAGAGCCTCCAACGCCTGCTTCACCTCCGGCATACGTTCATTTTCGGGGTTTTCGCCCATCCATGCCTCTATGCGTTCCGCCTTCTCTATCACGTTCCCGGCGATGAAGCGGTCTTTGATCTCGTAACCGGTCACGAGCGGATTATAATAGATGCGCCCTTGCAAGGCAGTGAGCAATTCCTCCGCCGTGCTGTCGGTTATCTCCCGCATATAGTCGAGATTGACCGTACCGAACTTGTTGAGTGATGCGGAGAGGGCTTCTTCGGGAGAGCCTACGTTGGCATGGCTCTCCACCGCAAAGGAAACAGGACGCTCGAAGATGTCCGCCTTGACGAACTTTCCGTTCTCCGCCCGTTCCAACGAAAGGATGTCACGTCCGCCCGCGTCCATCATCACCAATTTCACGTTCTGCTTGGCGTTGAGGTTGCCGTAGCGCATGACAAACTCATCGTAACAGGTGTTCAAGTGTTCACGCCACGGAACATTCGCCTCGCGCCGGAGCGATTCATAACGGTACAGACGCTCGTAGGCATCACGCAGGGAGATGTAGAGCATCAGTTTCTCTTTCTGAAAGCCATTGAGGTCAGCGGGATGGAACATCCCTCCGTAGGGCGTGAGGTCTTTCAGATAGCCCACGTTTCTTGACGCATCGAGCACGATGGAGCCTTTACGGTGATGGGGCTCCAGCGTGCGGTCGTAGGGATGCGGAGTGAGGTCAAGCGGTGGCTGCTTTACCTCTGCAGGCTTCGTCTCAGCTTCGGACAACGGCTTTATCTCTCCCATGGGAGGGATGAAGGCGGGATTAAGCGTATCAGCCACGCCCAGTCTCTTCAACTGTTCCTGACGATGGCGTTCCGCCTCCTGGCGCAATGCCACACGCTTCTCCGGTGTCAACGTCATCATGGTCTCATAGAAACCATTGATAGGCGGGTTGTCCTCCCAGTTGATGTCCGCATAGATGTCGCCCGGCAGGGTCTTCTTTTCTTCTTTGTGGGCATCGTCTGCATTTTTCTGTGAAGGCTGCAATGATTCACCATCCTGCTTCTTCGGCTTCTCCGCACGGGCAGGTGTGGGATGATTCCCCTTTTGTGCCTGTTTGGCGACAGCAGACTTCTTTTTGTTCTTCGGGACAGGCTTCTCTTGCGGAACGGTGTACTCCCATAGGTCGAAAAGGGTAAGCTGTACCGCCTTCCCCTCAGCAGAATGATCTATTGAGGGTTGTTCTTTCGGAGACTCTGTAATTGTAGGGACTTCTTCCGCTATCTTGGTTTCCTTGGTCGCAGACGGAATGGCTTGGGTTGGTATCTCCTCCGCCATACCCTTATAGCGTGCCACGTCCAACCGTGCAGCCAAATCGGCATCAATCCGCTTACGCAAATCCTCGGCGATTCCCGTCACACCGCCCTCATATAGATAGAGCATCGCAGGTTTCCCGTATGGGTCGGTGTCCAGTTTGGCACTGGTGTGTATGACCAACTCGGGATGTGCCAGCAGATAACGGTTGGTCGTCACGTGGGTATGATTGTCCTTCACCGTCTGTGTCAACAGTTGGTCGTCCTCCGTCAGTTCTTCCTTGCGGCTGTTCTTCTGAAGGATGATCAGGTCGCAGCCCACCTCGGTGTTGGCGTTCTCCGTGAAGAGGTTGTTGGGCATTCGCACCACCGACAACAGGTCGGCATTCCTCATCATCAGAAAGCGGGTGCCGTTGTTGCTCTCGCTGTCCAGCACGCCCTGCGAGGTGAGGAAGGCGACGATGCCGCCGTCACGTACGGCATCGAGTCCTTTCAGGAAGAAATAGTTATGTATCTTCTTCGCCGCTGCCCGGTGCATGAGGGAACGCTTCTCATACTCCGCATCGAATACGGCGATGTCACCGAAGGGGATGTTGGACAGGGCAAGGTCGAAATGGCCGTTGAAGGGTTTTTCTATTTTCTCAAAACCTTCTACACGCACTTTTCGGTCGGGATGAAGATGGCGGAGCATCCTGCCCGTCAGCAGGTCCTTCTCGAAAGCCATCACATCGGCTTGGGGTGCGTAGCGCAGCATGGAGTCCACGAAAGCTCCCATGCCTGCCGATGGTTCCAGCAACCGTACGGGCATGATGCCGTGCCCCGCAAGCACGCCTGCGAGGGTATCTGTGATTTCCTTCGGGGTATAGAAGGCCGTGAGCACGGAGCCTTTCAGCGAATCAACATAACGCTTGTACTCCATCTCGTTACGGCTATTCTCACGGATAAGGCGGTGGAGTTCCGCCGTGGGTGCAAAGAGTTCGAGGTCGGATTTCGCCCAGTGGACGGCATCCGTCAGTTCCTTGGCGGGATTAAGAATGCACTTCAAGCCTCCGAAGCCGCAGTACCTACGCAGTATGTCGCGCTCGGCCTCGGTGGGGGTGCGCCCTTCCCGGTCAAGGAGGAATGCCGTCCGTATCGCCTCGATATTGTCCCTCAGTCGCTGCTTGCGGTTAAACGCCATACTCGGCCAGATAGAGTACGACAGCTCCCGTCAGTTCGCTGTACAGCAGGTCATAGTCCAACGACTGGGCGAAATGGTCGTCAGACAGGTCGTAGATGGAGAATACGTTGTCCACTAAAGGCAGCAGTTTCGTGGTAAGGGCTTCCTGCCGCGTTTCGGGGATCTCGTAGGCAAACTCGTTCGTGATGACCTCACGCAGGATGGCGTATCTGGAGTGGTGCAGCCCTTTCAGCAGGGTCTGCATCGCCAGTTCCTGCGCTCCCTCGATGGGATAGCCCTCACGGCGTGCCTGTTCGTAGGCGGTTGCGGCCAGGTCGGCACGGGTCTCGATGAAGGAGGTATCATCGGCCTGCTCAAAACGGTTCTCTTGAAGGTGTTTTTGCAGATAGAGGTGGTAGTACGACAGCTCTTTCCGCTTTTTTTTTCGTTCTTGTTCATGTCTATTCTTGGATTATAGTGGTGAATACTAAATGTCGGGATAGAAATCGGGTAGGTCGGAAAACGGAGTAAGTTTTCTGACCTACTTTCGTTTTCCTTCCTCCCACACCACCGTACGTGCCGTTCGGCATACGGCGGTTTCGGGCTTATCTTGTCCCTTTTGGACTCCGCATATTGGACATCGTCACTTCTTCTCTATTGTCGGGATACGCCCTATCGTCTTGAAAAGAGAGTTCCTCTTCGGTCATCTGACTACTACAGTTTCCAAATACACAGATTGTCTTGTGAGACAATGCACGATTCGGCCCTTCGCCTTGACCGTCACGCGGTCGGCTACTTCGGCCTCTGCTGACTCCTCGACATTCGTTGTTACTATCCTTGCGGACTGCCGAGGCCTCGCGGGGTAAGCCATACATCTTTCCTCGTTTACCTGCATGGTTTACGCAACAAGGTTACGGTTGCCTTTAGGAGCTTCACTGTCTTTAGCCAGCTTGTCCGCTTGATGCGCCTTAGTACCATGTTTCTGTTCGTCAGGCCACGATTTCGCTATTGCTTCTTCTCTCCCGAGCGTCACCACTCGAAACTTGCAAGTCGCTATGGGGTTCGTTGGCAACTACGCCCCGCGTGGACTTTCACCACAGATGTATGACATGCCCGTCATACGAAAAAAGCACTCCGGGTATCCCTCCCGAAGTGCCACCACTAAATCCAAAGTAAATCAGTCCGGTCTTAGAAGAACAAGAACGATTCGACTTTGATTCAGTGGCGAAGGTACTCATTTATTTCCTCTTCGGGGAATATTTTCCCTTGTTTTTCACTTCGGGGAAGACAAATACCGTGTTGAAGTCGGCATCAAAGGCGATAATGGCATCGAAACTCTTGCCTTGCTTGCTCTTGAAGCCTTTCAGCAGGGAGGTCTTCCCGGCGGTGAGCAGTTCTTTGACTTCCTCGTCCTTCAAGTCACGGTTGGCTTTCTGACGGAACACGGGCAGACCGCATTCTGGATTGTCGCAACGCACCACCTTGCCGTAGAACTGCATCTGCCCTTTGCCGCACTTGGGACAGGTGCAGCCGGAGGGCTTGTGCCCGAAGATTTTGTCGCAGGAGAGCAGTTCGGCGGTGATTTCCGTGGTGTATCGCTCTATATCCTCATGGAAGGCGAAAGCTTCCTTCTCCCCACGCTCGATGCGTGCCAGTTCACGTTCCCACTCTCCCGTTAGGGCGGCATCGGCGATGCGCATTCCTTTCACTACGGAGTAGAGGGCCAGCCCCCTTCTCGGTGGGTACGAGCGATTTCTTGCAACGCTGCACATAGCCGCGGGCAAAGAGGGTCTCGATGATGGCGGCACGGGTGGCGGGAGTGCCGATGCCACATTCCTTCATGGCCTGGCGCACCTCCTCATTCTCCACGTCCTTGCCTGCCGTTTGCGTTCCGCCAAATCCGGCTGCACTCGGCATATCCAAACAAGTTTGGTTCTGCTCTCGTTGGCACGGATTTTCCATCGCTGAGAGCAGGGTGGCTTCGGTATGCAGGGGTTTTGGCTTGGTCTTACCCTCGGTGAGACTGATGCCGCATACGGCAAGGGTGTCGCCGCTCTTCCAAGGCGGAAGTACCTGCTCCTCGCTCTCTTCGCCCAGCACGGCACGCCATCCCGCCTGACGGATGACGCAGCCCTTGGCGGCAAACTCCGCCTCGCCACTGAGGGCGGTGACGGTGGTGAGTTCCTTGACGCACTTGTCGGAAAAGGCTTCCACCATGCGCCCGGCTATCATCTGATAGACGGTGTTGTCCTCCTTGGAGAGAAAGAGGGGCTTCTCGCCCGTGACGAGCAGGGCGTGGTGGTCGGTCACCTTGCTGCTGTCCACGCTGCGGCGGGTCAGCCTGTCTCTGTGGGGCTCCTTGCCAATCCATTCGGGATAGCCGCCCAGGAAGGCGAGCAGCTTGGGGATTTCGGCAAAGACATCTTCAGGGATGTAGCGGCTGCCGGTGCGCGGATAGGTGATGAGCTTCTTCTCGTAGAGCTTCTGCGCTATCTCCAGTGTCTTCTCCGCCGTGAGTCCGTGCTTGGCATTGGCTTCCTTCTGCAGGGTGGTGAGGTCGTAGAGCAGCGGCGTGTCCTCCACCTTCTCCTTGCACTCCACCTTGGTGACAAGCAGGGAGGACTGCGCCTTTACCTTATTATATATATGCTCCGCAGGGGACTTCTCCTTCCATTTCTCCACGGAAGAGAACTTCACCGTCTGTTCCCCTGTGCCATCCGTAGATAGATGCACCTGCCAGAAGGCTTCGGGCGTGAAGCGTTTGTGCTCCCAGTAGCGGGCGCACACCATAGCCAGCGTGGGTGTCTGCACACGTCCGAGGGAGTAGGTGCCCCTGCCTGCGGCGATGGTCATGGCCTGCGTAGCGTTGATGCCCACTAACCAGTCGGCCTCGCTGCGTGCCTTGGCGGCATGATAAAGGCGGTCGTAGCGGTTGCCCTCTTCGAGGTGGCGCAGCCCCCTCACGGATGGCTTTGTCGGTGAGTGAACTGATCCAGAGGCGTACAAAGGGCGTGCGGCAGTCCAGGTAGCTGTAGAGGTAACGGAAGATGAGCTCACCCTCGCGCCCGGCATCGGTGGCCACTACAATCTGCTCACTCTCTTCGAAGAGTTTGCCCACTATACGTATCTGCGTGACGACGCTGGGTTCGGGCTTGTAACCCTTCTCCGTCTTGGTATGACGGGGTTGCAGGGTAAAGGTGTCGGGCAGTATGGGCAGGTGCTCACGGGCGAAGCCGTGGATGCCGTAGCCTTCGGGCATGGTGAGCTGCACCAAGTGCCCATAGGCCCATGTGACGGCATAGCCGTTGCCGGAAAAATAACCTTCTTCTCTCTTGGTCGCGCCCACGATGCGGGCTATCTCACGTGCCACGGAGGGCTTCTCTGCGATAATGGTCTTCATACTGATTTACTTTTTTTCTGTTTTTACCTATTGTTTCTATTCTCATGTTCGGGATAATGATGGATTTAGTGGTGGCACTCCGGCTCATACCTTCATGCCTTTGCTCTTGCGTTTTTCCTGCTTCTGCTGGACATCATCCTTCGGGGCGGTCTGCCCCTTCTGCAGCGGCTCGTTTACATTTTTGGTCGCCTCGTTGGTCTTGCCCTGACTGTTGACGGCTACCTGCGTGCGGCTCTCGTTTGCTGGAGCTACCTTCTGGGCATTATCAGGATTGGTGTCGTAGCGATAGGGACGGCCTTTCTCGGGATTGAAGCGGAGGTACATGGTGGAGGGTATGCCCTTGTCGTCGGGTACGTTCTCCAGCTTGACGGTCTTGCCCGCCACGTAGTCGGCTTTCTGCTCCTCGGTGAAGGGCACACCCTTCCACTTGGTGATAGGGCGGATGCTGCCATCCTCGTTGGTCCATGTATTGCGACGTTGCTTGCCGGGTTCCTGTTGCGGTGCTGACTGTTCCACCTTTTGGGATTCCTTGTTGCTCTGCTCCTCCACGGTACGGGGCGACTTACCCGTGCCGGGCACGAACTCCACGCCTCGCTGCTCCACGTTCACCTGCAGGGTGGTGACGAACTTGCGGCCGTCGTTGCGCTCGATGAGCTTGTCCTTTGACGGGCAGTCCGGCACGGAGCATCTCACGCTCCCTAGGGGTGATCTCCGTCTTGCCGATACGTTCAGGAATGCGGATGCGGGCGGCGGGCATGTCGGTAATCTCGTTGGTCTTGCGGTCGATGCTGATGAAAGAAGGGGTTATCTCGCCCGTGGCCTTGTCCACCAAGTCCACGATTCTTCCGAGGTTGCCTGTCTCCTTCAGGGCTTTCTTCTCTTCCGGGGTGAACTTGTGACCCTTGTACTCATCGAGCTTCTGCTCCTTGCGGATGAAGTGGGGAACGAGACGCACGTTGCCGTCGTCGTCCTTGCGGAAGGAGAGGCGGGCATCGAGGCTGAACGACTCTCCTCCGAAGTTGGGCGTGACACGCACGAGGTCGGACTTGCCGTAGTTAAGCATCTTCTGCAGGTCACCGGACTGCTCCAGCTCCTCACGCTTCACGCCCCAGTTCTTTTCCAAAGCCTGCCAGTCGATGCGGCTTTCGTCGATGGGCTGGTAGCCTTGCTTTTGCTTGTTCTCTTGTTTGTTCTCTTGTTTGTTCTCTGGTGCGTTCTGCTGCACGTTTTCCTATTGTTTCTGTTCCATGTTTTCTTGTTTTTGGGGTTCTACATTGTTTGTCTGATTCTGTTTTTTCTTCTGCTCTTCCTGTGCCTTCTGTTCCTGCGCCACCTGTTTTTCGTAGGCAGAGGTATCCACTTTGTGGGGTGCGAGCAGGTCGGCATTGGCCACGGGGTCTTTCAGCAGTTCCTTCATCACGCCGAGCAGGTTCTCCGCCCTGGTCTGCCGCAATACGGTAGAAACCGAATCGGCTAGGGTTCCTTGCACTGCCGAAAGAAGTTGCGGAAGAAATTGTCGAGCACGTCGCCGTTCTTGTCAAACTGCAGAAAAATCCTGTGCGTTCTCCATCTTTGGCGGTGTGCGTCTGGGGTGCCGTCCGCCTCGTAATCCGGCCACCACGCTGATTTCGCCCGTCTTTTCATCACGGACTATCAGCACGTCTTTTTCGTTTTTTTCTTTGCCATCTTGATTGACTTTTAATTGTGATACATTGATTGTTATCGGATGCGGGCCTTGTAGTCCGCCATCTTCTCTTTCTGGAAACAGTCAATATGCTCCGAGAGGAACTTCTCCACGTCCGACTCCTTGTAGTAGGTCTTCTGCCGGAGCATGAGGTAGGGCAGGATGCCTAACGTGCGGTAGCGTTGCAGCGACCGCTTGCTCACCTGTAGCATCAGGCAGAGGTCCTGGTTGTCGTAGAGGCGTTCGCCGTTGTACAGCTTGCACTCCGTACCTTCCTCCGTACCTGCCGACTGCCGCTGGCTGCGGTATAGCAGGTCGTCGAGTATCTTCTCGTGTCTGTCAAGCCGCTCCATGAGGAGGTGGAACAGCCGCTCTATCTTGTAGGTATCCATTTTCTTGCCCTTTTATGTTTTCTTGCCTGTCCTTACCATATACTGCCTGTGCAGCTCACCGATGCGCTCTGCGTTGCCGCTCATGGAACACTCCTTCATCATGCGCTCCACATCCGTGAGTCGGTAGCGGCAGGTACGCCCCATCAGCGAGAAGGGGATACGCCCCTCGTCACGATAGCGTTGCAGGGTGCGCAGGCTGATGCCGAGCAGAGCGGTCACCTCCTTGCTGTTCAACCACCGTTCCTGTGGCTGCACGGGCTGTCTGTCCTCATACTTGCGGATGTGCTCCGCTATCTTCTCGATGTGTCCGACCAGTTCCTGAAAGGCGGCACTTTCTATCATTATTACGTTCATAATCAATACTGTTTTTTCTTGTTTCTGCTGCAAAATTACAGGGTATGGAAAGGGTGAACTTATGACTCATAGATGACTCATAGAAGATTTTCTTGCAACTGGCTTTGGATGGCTCAACCATCGGTTCCACATGCTGCCACCTGCGCTGGAAATGAGTGGTTTTAGGAGGTCGCAGCGTAACTTTGCACCGATAATCACAGCAACACTCAGAATCATGGAAGTAGTAATCATTGAAAGAAAGGCGTTCGAGGCACTGATGGCGGATGTCTCGTCGCTGACGGAGAAGGTGAACCGTCTGTGCGGTCGTGAAAGCGACAGGCGCATGGCGAAGTGGATGGACAACGAGGAGGTATGCCGGTTGCTGCGCCTTAGTCCGAGAACCTTGCAGACGATGCGGGACAAGAGATTGATTGCCTGCTCGCAGATAGGCAAGAAGTTTTATTACCGCAGGGAGGACGTGGCCAGCCTCGTCATTGACAGTAAGGAGGCCAGCCTATGAAGCAGGAGATTCTCACGCTGGAGCAGGGACGTGTGGCGGACATGCTCCTCTCGCTTAAAAACAGCCATCGCAGGATAAACCGCTTTCTGCAGGAATATACTCCTCCGCTGAACGGTGACCGTTACCTGACGGACAAGGAGGTGGCGGAAGCATTGAAGGTGAGCCGCCGCACCTTGCAGAACCTGCGCAACAACCGTGTGCTGCCATTCATCCTGTTTGGCGGCAAGGCACTCTATCGGGAGTATGACATACAACGTCTGCTGGAGGCAAACTACCGCAAGGCGGATGTATAGGAACGAAAAAGACGGACGGGCAACCCTGATGATAGGATTGTCCGTCCGTCTTTTTCGTTTGTGATGTCTGTCTTTCAGTTATTCCCAGAAGTCCACAGGGGAATGATGATGGCTTGGTGTTTTTCTCTTCCCCTTTCTTTTGTCGCTGTCTCTTTCAACCACTTGCGGAAGGCGTGGGCATAGAAGGTGTTAGCCCGATAGGCCAAGGCGACAATGATGTCCCAGTGGTAGATGTCCACGGAACAGCCCTCCGCCATGCTGATATACTTGCACACCTCATAGTCCACCAACACACCCGTCTTGCGGATGCCCTTTATCTCCCTGCCTACGGTGGCGGCAGGGAGGTTGAACAGGTCGGCTATCTCGGCGAGGGTCATCCATACTTCTTCCTGCGGGTTGCCCTCCATGCGCACGTGGCCGTGCTCGTCTATTCTGATAGTTCTTCTCATGGCGTTCCGTGTTAGATGGTCTGACAAATGAACTGCTCCATGGACTCTATCTGCTTGGACAGGCGTTCCATGTCGTTGCTTACCTTCTCGGCGGTAATCTTCGCATAAATCTGCGTGCTGCGGATGCTGGTGTGACCCATCATCTTCGACAGGGTTTCAATCGGCACGCCGTTGGAGAGGCAGATGGTGGTGGCATACGAGTGGCGGCTCTGGTGCCAGGTGATGTTCTTGTTGATGCCGCAAAGTTTGGCTATCGCCTTGATGCCGTTCTTGCAGTTCCCATAACATGGGACGGGCAACAGCCGTCCGTCTTCTGCCATGCCGCTGTACTTCTCGATGATGTGCTTGGGCACGTCGAGCAGGCGGATGTTCGACTCCACGCCAGTCTTCTGGCGGTTGGTCTTTATCCACAGGTGGCCGTCGAAGGAGGTCTGCAGGTTCTCTTCCGTCAGGTTGTACATGTCCCGCCAGCTCAGTCCCGTGAAGCAGCAGAAGATGAAGAGGTCCCGGATAAGTTCATAGCTTTTCTTCTTGAACGTGCCGTTGATGAGTGCCGTAATCTCCTCCTTGGACAGGAAGCCACGCTTGGTCTCTTCCTTCGTGATGTGGTAGGCATAGAAGGGGTCACGCGCCAGCCAACCGTTGTTGATGGCGGTGAAGATGATGCTGCGGAAAGGCATCATGTACGACCACACGGTGTTGGTGCAGTGGTTCTTCTCCGTGCGGAGGAACAGCTCGAAGTCGGTGATGAAGGCGGGTGTCAGCTCACGCAGGGCGATGTCGCTCATCTTGTAGCGCTGCTTGATGAACTCCGACAGGTGGTTATATACCACGCAGTATTTCCAGTAGCTGCGCTCGCTCTTCATCTTGCCTACCTGCTTTGCATAGTCCTCGTTGTGCTGCTTGAACACGGCCAGCAGGGTCTTGTGGTTCTGACCCAGCCCCAGATAGGCGTTGCGCACCTTCTCCGCCGTGACATACCCGTCGGTGTCGCACACTTCCTGATACGCCTTGTTGATGCCAAGCCGTATCTTGTCCAGCATACGGTTGCCCTCCTGTGCCACGAGGCTGCGGCCTGTCAGCTTGCCCAGTTCCACGTTCCACATCTTTTCCTCCACGTCCAGCTTGCTGCTGAACTGTGATACCTTTCCGTTCACCGTGATGCGGCACATCACGGGAATCATTCCGTTCTTTTTCGGCGCGTTGCGCTTGAGGTAGAACAACACCCTGAAAGTGCTTCTGCTCATACTCTACGTTTTTTAATTGCAAAATTAGTTTCTGTAGAGCTGAAAGGCTGTAAGCAAACCGCAGCACATCGGCGCAATCGCATCCGCTTCATGTCTTTTTCGTCCTTTTCCCGCAGGCAACATCAGATATTACCCTAACTTTACCTCCCGAAACGCTGTATTCCGATAGTTTACAGCCATTTCCTCACGGTCTTTTCAGACCTCTTCGACAGCGAAAAGAGTAACGGGATAGTAACGAAACTCTTGCTTCAACTGACTTTTTGTGGCATCTGTTGTCTTCACAGAAAATCCAACTAAATCAATTAATCCGCTCATTCTCATAGATTTTTCATCATTCTGCCCTCATTCTCAGTTTTTTGTTATATCTTTGCGGTCAAAAAGCAGATGTTTAAACATATTGTTTTAGTGGGTTTAGGGAGTGCTATGGGTGGCATTGTTCGCTATCTTGTATCTCGTTTGTGGGCATCTTTAATGGTTTCTGCCTATCCATTTAGCACCTTTACTGTTAATGTTTTAGGGTGCTTTCTAATAGGACTTGTTTCGGCATTGCCCTCTAATAGTTGGCTTACGCCTGGAACACGTCTACTGCTTACAACTGGTTTTTGTGGCGGATTTACCACATTCTCTACTTTTATGAACGAGAATGCTAACTTTTTAGATACAGGAATGTCTGCCACTGCCGTTATTTACACACTTTGCAGCCTTGTTTTTGGTTTCCTTGCCTTGCTACTTGGACAACAAGTGGCACGTGTTTTTTAGTGGTATAGCTCACACTGTTTAGCAAAATAAAGTAGGAAGAAGTGTTTTTAATGCTTTATATTGTTTATTGATATACGGTTTTGCATAGTTGCAGTATGCTAAAAGTGTTGATGAAATGGGAGAAAACACGCCCATAGTTGCCATTTTTACAAAGCATAACAACTACATATTGCGAATAACTGCAGAAGTAAAACACTATGTGCTTGTTGGTTCTTTGTAGTTTTTGTATCTTTGTGGACAAAAATAGTAAAAATGGTAAATATAATTCTACTAATCTTTGGTGGTGCTTTTGGAGCATTTATGAATACCTTTGTAATGCAAATGGTTTATAACATAGTAGCTCAGCCAAGTCCGCGCACGGTGCTTCTTGTAAATGTTGTAAGTTGTTTTACTATAGGTTTTGCATCAATCTTTCATTATAGTCAGTCGCTTCATTTCAATACGCGTTTAATGCTTGTGTTGGGATTGTCTGGCGGTTTCGTAGTTTGTTCTGCTTTTACACGTGGAAACTCTACGTTGTTGAAAAGTGGACTGTCTACTACAACTCTCTTATATTTTTCTGCGACCATTGTTTTAGGCATCGTTGCCGTGCTTGTTGGTCAGCTATTAGCCAGCATCTGCAACAAGTTTTAAACCCAAATAGCCTCCTGCCACTATTGTGTGGGGTAGGAGGCTATGTTGTGTATGGGGACTTGTTCTAAAAGCTATGGCTTATTTGTCTAATTCGTATTTCCCTTCAATCATCTGACCAACTCGGTTGCCTAAAATGTCTGCCGAAGTATAGAACTCAATAAAGTTTTCTTATTTAAGTCTACCACCTGACTAGATGTAACATCATAGTCTCCTATCCAGCTAATAAAGAACTTTCCATTACCTATCTTTCTCATCTTCATTGCTTTAGTTTGTTCGTCAATGCTGTCGTTTTCGTCAATAGATTTCCAATAAATAGTGCTATCGTTTATATACTTCACATTGGCTACCATGCCTGGATAGGTTAGGGTAGCTTTCTTTCCTGTTAACGATATATCTTCGCTGTTGTTGCTGTTTAGGTTGCAACTGCAATTGTAAGCCAATAAAACAAAGGCTATGGCAACACATACTGAAACTAATGTCTTCATTCTTATTTCTTTCGGTTCTATTTTCTTTTATAGCAATGCAACAGCCATCAACCTTTTGTTTGTGTTGATGACTATTACTGTTGTTTAAAACTCTATAAGATGCTTAATGTATGTTGGGTCGGTATAATTTCTGAAACCAGTGTCCGATTGATTCATTGTTTCTATCTGCGCCATATCGTCATTGGTTAGCGAAAAGTCGAAAACATCGAAGTTTTGTTTCATACGTTCTATATGGCTACTCTTTGGTATGGCAACAATGCCACGCTGAATTAGCCAACGGAGAGCCACTTGTGCTGCCGATTTGCCATATTTCTGTCCAATGTTTGTAAGCAGTTCGCTCTTCACAATACCATCGGCACCTTGTCCGCCCAGTGGACCCCATGCCATTGTTTTTGTTCCTGTTTCTGCTAAAAAAGGCTGAATGTCCTTTTGTTGTGCCAACGTGTTGCATTGCAATTGGTTTACCATTGGTTTTGTGTCGGCAAAGTGAGAGAAGTCGAAGAAACGTCCAACCTGAAAGTTAGATACGCCAATGGCACGTGTTTTACCATCTTTATATGCTTTTTCCATCGCACGCCACGTTCCAAACACATCACCGTAAGGTTGGTGAATAAGCAACAAATCTACATAGTCGGTTTGCAGTTTGCGTAAACTTTCGTTTATGCTTTCTGCTGCTCGTTCCTCCCCCGAATTGGTAATCCATATCTTAGTAACAATAAACAGTTCGTTGCGTGCAATGCCACTCTTGCGCCATGCGCTACCCACACCCTCTTCGTTGCCATATACTTGTGCAGTATCTATCAGTCTGTAGCCCACAGAAAGCGCATCGCTTACACACCGTTCGCACTCGTCTGCCGGTACTCTAAACACGCCATATCCTAATAATGGCATATCTACACCGTTTGTTAATTTAGTATATTCCATAACTTTTCTCTTTATGTTTTGCCACAAAGATACAGAGTTTTTATGAAATTTGCCAAATATATTCAGCAATTTATTTGTTTATTCTTATGTACAGATCCGAAGCGGTATATGCGTCTAAGTAGCTATAGTCTAAACTCGAACGTAAGAATCAGTTCGCGCGGACGCAGTTCGTAGCTGTTTGTAAAAATGCCCACACCACTGTATGATGTTTCTATGTAGTTGCGTTTGTTAAACAAGTTGGCAAGTGTAGCAAGTACAAGAAACTTCTTCTGTCGCCAAGTTACTTTTGCATCGGCAATAAATGTGTTGAGTGTTGCGCCCTCCAACTGGTTATGATAGTAGATGCCAGACAGCGAAAGGTCTACCTTTTGAATAGTGGAGGTAAGCGTCAGGCTCTGTTTCCAATTGAAACGTGATGAGATAGATGCATTGTTGAATGTTGATTTGCTGAGAGCGAAGTCGCCATTATAGGTTACAAATGCCCATGAAGGCGAATAAGTGAGCGTTGGCGAAAATGTTAAGGAACGATATTGATAGCGCAAGATGTTGCCTGCTGTGTACTGTTCGCCATTGCTATAAGTTGCTGATATGCTGCACGATGTTTTGAAATGCTGTTTATAAAATCCTTTTGATAACCAGCAACGTCCTGTTAAGTTAGTGCTTTTCGTGTTGTGTTGTATATATGTCATAAGGTAGTTACCATTCTGAATTTGCATATCTACTACAGAATTGCTCCACGTGCGGTTAGCATTTAGTGAGAAATTAGAGAAGAATTCTTTTACGACACGTTTATAACTGTGATTCAGATTGAAGTTTAGCGATTGGGTACGAGGCATAAACGTGGGCGATGTCTGCCATGTGCGATAGTTGATTCGGTAGCTATCAAGTGCAAAATCAGACAGTCCGCGAATAGATTGTGCGTAATAAAACAATGCGTTTGTTTCTGTACGGCTACTCTTATTATAGTTTGCATATATCGAGGGAGACATCTGAAAGTACCATTTGCGTTGTTGTGTAAGATACTCTAAGTCTAACTCTGGTCGCACTGTTGCACGCCATTTTCCCTTTTCGTAGTTAAGCGAAGGCGACGAATGAAATGCTATCTGTGTGTGTCCGTTGTGTACATTCAGGTGTTGTAAGTCTATAGAAAAGTTATAGTTTTGTGTAAAACCATTTTTCGAAGTGCGCCAACTCACCTCGTTGTTGTTATGCCAAAGGTTTGAATTAATTTTCTCTTGGTCTGCACTGATATATAAATCGTTACGCGAGTAGTGATAATCTACAATAGATTGTAGCGAAAGTGTGCCATGCTCGTTGTTCTGCGAAGAGGTAATATAACCTTTCACGTTTACTTTTGGTGTGCGTACTCGTTGCGAAATATTGTTGTGCCCTGTGCTTTCGAGTTTCGACAAGGCATCGTCTTGTTCTGCATTCACACTGAAACGCATCGAACCATAGTGCTTTTCGGTGTTTATTTTCTTGTCTATACTGAAATTGAAAATGTCTTCTTTCAGCATCATTTGCTGCTTTTCGGTAGTAGTTGTAGGTGTTTTGGCAAAGTAATAGGTTGAGCTATTGCTTGTGTTTTGGCGAAGAACGTTACGATAATAGTCGGCTGTTATGCGTAGTTCTTTGTCGTTTTTAGTTTTTGTTAGGCGGTTTATGCTATAACTCTGCGATGTATTGAAACGTAAGCGTTCGGCTTCTATTGGTGCTCTGAGTGTAGGAACACTGTACCACGATGAGAGCGAAACTGGTTGTGGAGCCATAAAATCGTATACGAATGTAATGCCCGACTGAGCCACATCTCTGCCCCGACGGTCGTAAATGGCATCGTACATAATCTGCTTACGCTTACCAATTTGCAATATGTTAGCCGAACCTGCAATATGTGTGGGCTTACCCACTGATATATAAGGTCGCAATGTTACTGAAAGCCGATCGCGAGCTTCGTCTTTTAGTGTTACATTCATTGCTATATTGTCGCTGAACACCTTGTTACGCAAAGCCTTAATGGGTTGGTCGTGTTCTATAACTTCTGCTTTCTTCACGTCCTTTGCTTTTATATTTTCGGTTAGCTTGTTATACTTTCCATCGCTAAGGTCGAGTCCTTCTACTGTAAAACGGCTGATATCTTTGCCGTTTACGCTTATCTTACCACTGTTGTCTACGTTTACGCCCGGAAGTTTTGCTAACACATCTTTCAGCGAATTGTCTCTTTCGGAAGTGAAGCGCGTAAGATCGAACGTAATAGTGTCTTTGACACCTGTAATTGGTCCTGCTTTCACTGTAACCTCTTGCATTTCAAAAATCTGCTGTACCATTTCTATCCGATTGTTTGTTGGGGTAGAAATGGCTATGCGTTTCTTTTTATATTCTAATGCTGTGGCTTGCAGTTGTAGGTCTTTCAAATTGGATATGCTGTGCGATAGGCTGAACTCACCTTTATCGTTGGAACGGCAGAATGTAACCACCTTACCGTCTTTCAGCAACATAATGTTGGCTTTTGCTATGGGCTTCTGCGATAAGGAGTCTATCACGATGCCTGAAATATGGTTTTGCGCCGATGCAACGAGTGTGAAAAGAATACACAATGAGAGTGCGAATGCTTTTTTCCAATACTTATTTAGCGAGTGAGGAAAAGCATTTTTAGCATTTATGGTTAATGCAATTTGCATAGCAATAGTATTTTAGGTGGTTTATTAAATGAAGGCGTTATGCTTGTACGCATTATTTGTTATAGCTCAAGTGGATTGCTGGGTTGCGGTTTTGCCAATGCCTTCATCATCTCAGCCTTCATTTCTTCGGGCACTTCTATTTTTATTCCCTGCGTTGCTAGTATATCTTCGGGAATTGCTTTGCGTTGATAGTCTACAAATTCTTTCATTGTTGAGGCTGCATACTTATCAAAATCGGAACTGTAAGTAATGTTTTCGCCTTCTTTTGCTTGCTTCATACCCACACAATTGAAATGTATTGTTGCTTAGCATCGTAGGCACGAAGTATCAATCCGGGCAATCCGCACAGCTTCCAAGGTCCGTTGTCCAATGGAATATCGGTAGTAAACCAAGCTGTCCACGTGCGTCCTTTAAACTTACAGCGTGCCATCTGACAATGATAGTCAAGTATTTGCTTTGTGCTATCGGCTATAATGTCCCATTGGGGTTGCTCTAAAGGCTCCACAATGCGAAATTCTTCGCTTAGCACATTATCAATATAGGTAGATTTTCCTACAGGATAATTACGATAAAACTCCATTGTAAGGTTGCCCCGTGCTGTGTTTGAAGTTGGTATTAGCATATTGTTTCCATCTATCGACTTGCGCAAATTCTCTATATAAGTATGGTGGGTAACACTGTAAAAGTAGCTTACCTTATCGCCAATCAGCAGCTGCATATCGTCGTTTTCATAGTTATAACGACCTGCAGAGTCGAGTTTCGTGGTGTCGCGTACACTCTTTGTCTGATAGGTAATGGTGTACTTGAGCTTGTCGATAACTTTGTTTTCGCCCTTTTTGTTGGGTTTTGCACTTACGGTAAGCACTGTAAGGGCGAGTGCTGCTGTTGTTAAAATAATACGTTTCATAATCTTTCTATTGGGTTTTGTGGTTGTCTTTTCTGCATTTGCTTGCGCATTGACTCTTGCTGTGCTTCGGTTAGGTTGCCATTAACACTGCCGCTTACCACGCGGAATGTTACTCCTTTGCCGCCTCTGTTTATAGCATCGAAAGGCGTGGTGCTGGCTTTCAGCTGCTGCAAACGTCGCATAGAGGTTTCCTCATAACCGTTAAAACGCTCATCGAACACTATGTCGCGTGTGCCGTCGGTTTGCTTTAAGCCTACGCAATCGAAAATATAGTGGTGGGAATTGTCGTATGCACGGAGCACAAGTCCCGGTAATCCGTCTAATTTCCACGGTCCGTTGTCGATGGGAATGTCGGCTGTGAACCACGCGAACCATTGTCTGCCTTTGTAATTGCACCGTGCCATCTGGCAGTTGTAGTCGAGAATGCGGGCTGTACTGTCGGGTATCAGCTCCCATTGGGGCTGCTCAATGGGTTCTACAACACGAAATCCATCACGGAAAACATTGTCTATGTAAGTTGTTTTGCCTGTTGGAAAGTTCTTGAATAGCTTCCAAGAGATGCTTCCACCTCGCATATTAGGCACTGAAAAGTTGCCTTTATTCATCATTTCGATGCGTTGTTGTTCGTAGAGAGCATTGGAATAGCTATAAAAGAAGCTCACTTGTTCGCCCACATCGAGCCGCATATCCTCCTCGTTGTAGATGAAATTGCCGAGCGAATCGACCTTTGTGGTGTCGATGATACTCTTCGTACGGTAGGTAATTTCGTACCTTACCTTGTCTATCTTCTCCTTATCCGTTGGCTTTGCACAGGCAAAAAGCGTAGCAGAAAGACAGGCGAAAGTAGTAAAAAATAGTCTTAGTTTCATCTTTTTTATTGTATTATGTTCCTGCCGTTGCGCCTACATTTCCTCGAAATAGTTTTGCAATTCTTTAGCAGCAGCTTCGTTAGTATTAATTAAATCTTTTAATATAATACCCTTTTCCATAAGTATTATGCGACTGCAAATTTCTGAAACGAAGTTCAGATTGTGGCTGGAAATCAGCACGGTAGTACCGTGTTGTTGGTTCACCTCGTGAATAATGCGTGCTATGTTTATTTGCGACGATGGGTCGAGATAGTTGAAAGGTTCGTCGAGAATAAGTATTTCGGGGTTTACTATCATCGCTCCGATAATTCCTATTTTTTGTTTGTTACCTTCAGAGAAATTGCGAATAAGCTTTCCTGTGCCCATAATTTCATCGCGCATTAGCGATTCGAAGCCTTGCAAACGTTCTGCGAGAGTTGCACTATCAATGTCGTAAGCACTTGCAACAAAATTGAAGAACTCTTCTGGCGTATAATAATCGATGAGAAAACTTTTATCTACGAACGACCCTGTATATTTTTTCCACTCGAAACACTCGTTTACCGCACTACCATTAGATAGCACTTGCCCCTCGTTGGCACGAATAAGGTCGAGCATGAGACGCATCAGCGTGGTTTTTCCTGCACCATTGTTGCCCACCAGTCCTACAAGTTCGCCTTTGTGTAGTGTTAGTTCGGGTATGTCTATCACGGTGTTCTGTCCGTAAATTTTCTTTAATTTTTCTATCTTTATTTCCATATTCGGCTATTGTTATCGTATATTTTTTGTCTTTTTAATTAAGTATGTTGTTTAACGTCTACTTGTTTCTGTAACGTTCAAAGTGTCGGTATCGGTTTCTTTGGTATCGGTTTGCTATCCAATTAATAGCGTGCTTGTGTGCCACCAAACCTATAATGCCAATGCCACCGAGCACAAAGCCTAAAATGTTTAGTGGAACAAACATTGTTAATACCATAGGTCCCAGCATAACAGTGAAAGCTATTGCAAAGCTTGCAGGACTGAAATCGGTGCCTTGTGTATTCATAAAACCCGATGCAAAAATATCTATTGCTTTGGTTCGGAAGCAGTAAGTAAGTATTATTAGATTGGCAAAACCAACCGAAAATAGCAAGCAACCGAGCAGTAAGAATATACTGGTGTTGTAGAGAAATAGGTAGGAAGCAGCAACACAAAACCTACGAGCGAGAGCGGTATAGCTGTGTAGTATTTGCGGAACAACAGCTGAGCTATGTTTATAGGTCGTGTCCAAAGCCCATCGAAATAGTTTCCTTCCAGTGCAAACGTAAGTTGGAGAGCCATAATAGGTAATGCCATTATTGCCATTGGTAGCATTATGTTGGTGCTTTCTGCATCAGGCGCATCGCTCCCCATTGAAGCATACCAAAAGGCTTGCGCTATGAGTATGATGGGAAGTATGAAAACCAGTCGGAGGCGTTTACCTCTAACAAAGGGGCGCATTTCTATGAAGAAAGCCGAACTGTGCGATTTTTTCACGTTTTCTGTTTTCTTTCTGCGCTCATCGTAGCTATTTAGGCATTGCAGATAGTAGATTCCAGTTGCTATGCCTAATATAATAAGACTGAAAAGCAACGATATGTGTATGCCCCACGACATACCAAAGAGGTTTAGCCCATGTACAAATGTTAGCGACCACCACATAAGCCAGCCCACTATGGTTGCCCATTTCCATTCCCAGCCTTGTGAGGTGCGAAGGGCTACGACGGCTAAACTGTTGGTGTAAGACACGGAGAGCAACAGCACTGCTGACGCAAACGCTGTTCCGAAAGGCATTAGAAAGAAGCAACCAATGCCTAAAGGTAGTGCCCATGCCAATGTCCAGAAGTTAAACAGATTGGTTATGCTTATAAAATATATCCACGTTTGTTTGCTAATAGGGCGCGACTTTATGTATGCGTCCATAATGGCAGAGTCTGTTTTAAATAGTAATTTGGAAAGCACATCGGGCAAAATAATCATTGTAGCTACTGTGGGGATAATGCGTTCCCATTTAAATTGTAAGAGCGTTTTTAGCATATCTCCGCCCATCTCTGCAAACGAAGAGACTATGAGTATAGCTATGAGCACGTAAAAATAGGCACCAAGAAAAAGATTTTTCCATTTAAAGTTGCGCCGTTTCTTTACTATTTGTAGCTGTATAAGTTGTTTCAACATGTATCCGTCGTCGAGTTTATTGTTATTCCTAATTCTTCATAGAGTGTGCTCGTTTGCCACTCTGCTTATTCAATTGAATATGCTGCTATTTATTTAGTATTTAGAGAATACTCAATTAAATAGGCTACAAAGATAAGTATAAAAGAGCGTATGACAAAATTTTTACGTTTTATTATGTAAATTAGAACGCAAATGTTGTAGAAATTCATATTTTAAAGGGCAAAGTTGTGCGACTGTTGGTTTTTATACAGCTATAAAACCAATCTACCTGATAACTCTAATGGTTGAATGGGATAAAATAGAATAAAAAAAATTAGATATCTGAAACGAACATCTCAGATATCTAAGACAATCGTTTCAGATATCTAAGACAATCGTTTCAGATATCTAAACTTTAGCTTACTTGTGTAGGTGCATTTTTCGCCTTATATATAATAAGGTGTAATGTAGATGCAAAGGGTAAACGAAGTTGATGCTTTTTGTTTGGCAAAACCTATCTGTTGATGGCGCTTAACATAAGTGCTCGGTCTACCTCTGTAATGCCATTGGGTTTGAAAACGTAGCTGTCGTTTTCAAATTCGTGTTCCAAATTGGCACCCGGGTGATTGATTAACCATTCTGTGAAACTATTCTTAGCTTCGGTTGGGTTACCACTTATCCAATATGCGTACGCCATATTGAGCGCATCGTCGGGCTGTTTGTCGGTGTTTATTAGTTCGTTGTATATGTTTAATGCCTTTTCGGCATTGCCATCGCAAATGAGAACCCACGCTAAAAGACGTTTTACTTGGTTGTCGTCTTCGTTTTTCAAACTAAGTTCGTATGCCTTGTTCACCGCTGTTTTGGTATCGCCATTGGCAGCTAAACATAGACATTGGTTGATGGCGTATGCCTTAACGTTGGGTTCCAGTTCGCACAACTTGTTGTAGCAAATAATGGCGATGCCATAACCTTTACGGCGTAAAACAACAGCACCAACAGTTCGGAGTATCAAAACATTGTCTGGCTCTAAGCCAACAGCTACAGCAAAGTGTTCTAATGCTTCGCCCTCGTTTCCCATTCTAATGGCTTCTATGCCTCTAAACATACGGTACATTGCCGAATTGTTTTGATAGGTTTCGGTAAGTTTCTCTATATCAGCCTCTCGTTTATGCTTGTACAGGAACATTGCCAGCGATTCTTTTGCATCAATATAGAAGTCTTTTATAAACAAATCGTGCAACATAAAGAAGGCTTTGTAATCGCCATCGGCTTTAAACGGGTTGGGAATGTCTTTATTGGAAGCCATTTTTACTTCGAAAAAGCGATACAAATCTTGTATGTACATACGACTGGTGAAAGCCGGAGAGTGGTCTATTGGTTCCATATTAGGCAATCCGATGCCTTCGCCAGACTTAATGAGTTCTAAAATGTTGGGTGGTAGCTGGTTACAATCTGTGCAATGGTGAGAGCAAGCGAATACTTGTCGGACTCGCAGAATGGGTCTTGTCCAGCCAATCGGTCGAGTAGCGACCCATCGCCAAGCTTCTGTGCTACCTCTTCTAGTCCTGGGTGATGTGCACTGAAAGGCATAAACCAATTGGCAATATGGTCGAAGAATGGGAAGCGTTTCATTTTGCTGAATCCTCCGAAATAAATGTCGGACCCTTGTTTCTGCATTTTCATCATCTTCTGAATGCTCTCTTCCATCTTCTCCATTTTCTCTTCATCGGCATCGGGGTGCAGAATGTTTTCTAACGAGCTGTTCTCTTTTTCGCTTATGCCAAATCTATCAAAATGTAAATCGGAGTTTCTAACAATGTTCGGCATAATGTCTCGTTGTATTCTGTCGTTGTCTCGCTCTGCATCCATACAGTTAAACATCTGCTTTTGCAAGTTTAATAGTTCGTGCTTAGCGTCGTTTGTTGTTATGAAACTGTTGATGAGGGCAGCCTGTTCTTTTCTGAAGAGATTGTTGTTGGTTAGCGATAGCACACAACCAACTAAGGCACGCTGTCGCACCTTTATATCAGATGCCTGTCGATATACATCTACAAGTGTTTTGAGTTTCTTTATATCGTAGATTGACATTGCTGAAAGGGTGATGGCACTGACAATGAGCATTTGGTCTGCTGCATCGATGGTGGGCGACGTGAGAAGACCAATGTAGAACGTGGCATCGCTTTCTAACCACTGACTTGATGTGAGGAGTGCGCAGAAAAGACGTTCTACGAAGGTTTGATGACGTTTATATAGTTCTGCTTCTTTAGAAATGCGTTCGTTTTCGGATGTTAGAGAGAGCATGGCAACATCGGTTACAAAGCCCTCTAAGGCAGACCGCACAAGGTTATGACTAAGATTGAAGTGAGCAGATGTATGAAAGGCATCTATAAAAGTGGGATTATTTTTGCACTTCCAGCTTAGTAGTAAGTTTGCAGCCACTCTGTATAAACGTTCTATAAGCGATGCATAGAGTTTTTCTCGGGCGGGGTCTTTAAATCCGCGCAACATATACTCGCACATTAAATTGTAGTCGCTTACAATAGCCATATATTCGTTGTATTCCGCCACCGATGGTTTACCATTATATATGGGCTGTAATGCTTTAATGGCTTTGTCTAATTGCTGAGTGCTTAACAGTTCTAAAGCACTGTTTATGTTTGTCTCTGTGTTCAATATACTATATTCTTTATGTTGCAATATAATATGTATTTATATTGCACTGCTTGTTGTTTCTCTTTTTAAAACTCTTCTTCTTAGGTTTGCTATTCAGTCTTTATTCTAAATTTGTAATAACATATCTCCGCTGAACCTTCTGTACACCCATTTTGCTGTATCATAACAGATGGCGCTATATTAGAGCTTAGCAGTAGAAATATCAGAGACACCACATACTCAGCCAACTTACATTATTGCATTTTGTGCCTTTATGATATCTCTTTGGCGTGGTGGTGTAACCCGTTTATAAACCATATTAGGTAAGGCAGAGATAACCTTATTGTCTACTCGCATATATTTCCTTATCAATGGTGCGAAGTATTGTATGGGGTGCTTATTTATCATATCTACGGCTTTGTTATATGCGTCTTCAAAGGCTTTCCGTTTCTCCACTTTTGGTGCATTAACAAAAACAATAGCACCAGGAGTGAAGTCTTGTTTTGTAGAATTATATATTTCTTTGTTACCTAATATTTTAGCCTGTGTGGTTTGTGGCTCACTAGTCCAAACTGCATCTAGCTGCTTGTTGCGTAACATCTGCATTCTAATAAAGATATCGTTTATTTGTGAGCCGTAGGTTCTATTCTTAATGGAATGGCTACTGATAACTTGAATTGTGAGATATTGTGTAACCGAGTTGAAAGCCAGTCCTATAACCTTATCGCCTAAGTCTTCAACCTGTTTAATACCTGAAGCAGGTGTTGCCATAAGTTGCCATGTTGCATTTGTTTCTGTCATATAATCGAGCACGGCACTTTTCTCTTCTTTCAAATATTCGGCTTGTACCAAATCGGTAACAGCGGCTTGTACTCTGCCATTTATCATCGCAGTATCACAGTCTCGTTGAGAAGTATATTCTTTTAGTCGAATATCTATGTCGTCTGGATTATAAAGTGCACTGTCTTTGAGCAAAAATATGGGCAAACAGTCCATAGTTGGCATAACTCCGACCTTAAATGCTCGTTGGTATGCCACCTCTTCTACTTTGTTCTTGCGCTTCTCTATAAGCGAGTCGTCTTGTTCCGAAACCTGACAGCCCATTATTATAAGGGCTGTGAGAAGCAGTAAATACTTTATTCTACACATAGTCTTAATGTTGCAAAAGTAATTAATAATTTTGTAATAACGAAAGAAAATACTACTTTTGTGCTATAATTATGGTAAAAGACAGAATAGCATACGTCTGCGATAACTGTGGACAAGAGAGCGCGAAGTGGATAGGCAAATGTCCTAATTGTGGAGAATGGAACACATTTAAGCAAATTAGAATAGCTCCAGATTTGGGTGTTAGTAGTGCTAAAGCATTTGTTTCTAACACGTTTGGTGTGGCAAAACAAAATGTGCCACAACCGCTTAGAGATGTTTCCTCGACAGACGAGATTCGTATTGATATGAAGGACAACGAGCTGAATCGTGTGCTTGGTGGTGGACTTGTTGTGGGAAGTATGGTGTTGATAGGTGGTGAGCCAGGAATAGGGAAGAGTACTTTAACACTTCAGACACTATTATCTACCGACCGCAGGGTGCTCTATGTAAGTGGAGAGGAGAGTCCACAACAAATTAAGATGCGAGCTTTGCGTATTTCAGAGACTATTCCCAATAACATAGTTATCTTATCAGAGACATCTATCGAAAAGATATTTAACAGCATAAAAGATGTTAAGCCCGAACTTTTGGTGATAGATTCTATACAGACAGTGGCTACTGAAACAGTGGCAAGTAGTGCTGGTAGTATTTCTCAGATACGAGAGAGTGCAGCTGCTTTGTTACAATTAGCAAAATCGAGCAATATTCCTGTTATTCTTATCGGACATATCAACAAGGAAGGTTCTATTGCAGGACCGAAGGTGTTGGAGCATATTGTAGACACTGTGTTGCAGTTTGAGGGAGACCAGCACTATATGTATCGTATCTTGCGCAGTATAAAAAACCGTTTTGGCTCTACTTCTGAATTAGGAATATATGAGATGCGCCAAAATGGATTGCGACCAGTTAATAATCCTTCCGAATTGTTGCTTACCGATACTCCCGGCGACTTGTCGGGTGTTGCCATATCAAGTGCAATCGAAGGTGTGCGCCCGTTTCTGGTAGAAACACAAGCACTTGTTTCGTCGGCAGCTTATGGAACCCCACAGCGTTCGGCTACTGGGTTCGATCAGCGTCGGTTGAATATGCTACTTGCTGTACTTGAAAAGCGTGTTGGATTTAAACTAATGCAAAAAGATGTGTTTCTGAATATAGCAGGTGGTTTGCGCATAACGGATATGGCTATGGATTTAAGCGTTATAGCTGCAGTATTATCGTCGAACGTCGATACTCCTATTGAAAGTGGTTGGTGTATGGCAGGCGAGGTTGGATTGAGTGGCGAGGTTCGTCCAGTTAGTCGTATAGAACAACGCATAGCCGAAGCAGAAAAATTAGGCTTTAGTAATATTATTGTTCCAAAGAATAATGCACAAGCATTGAAAGGTCGTTTTAAAATTGCGATACACCCTGTAGCCAAAGTAGAAGAAGCCTTGCGTTTGTTGTTTGGATAAAAGTCTTGTGCTTTTTAAGAATGTAACGAATGTTGTGAAAAATATATGCGTTTAGCATTTGTATGTGTTTACTGTTATTAGAAACTTTATGCCAATTTAGTAGAAAAGAGTAGGGGAGATATTGAGAAAAATAGTGATAGTAATAGCTCTCCCCCATATATATATAAATTAGGAGCAACATATTGTTGTTTAGGTATTTATACGAATATATTTCTCGAAACATTACCAATAAAGAACTTCATAATTCTTTAGCTAAATAAATAGCTTTTTAGGCATTATAATACAAACTCATAACGGTTGTGTTTTATTATGGTATCTAATTTAGAAATAATAGATATCTAAAACGAAACTGATAGATATCTAAAACGGAGCTGATAGATATCTGAAATGAAGCTGATAGATATCTAAAACGGAACTGATAGATATCTGAAAAGAGCACGATAGATATCTAAAACGAATATGGCGAATATCTAAAACACAACTGCCCTATATATGAAGCAAGAGAAACAGATATTTGTTATGACTTTTATAAATATCAGAGCCATTCTGTTTTAAGTGTCTGTATTAGAAGGCTCTGTTTATAATTTCGCCACTTGTTTTCTGCTGAACCTATAATTGTTAATGGTTGTTTGTGTTTTGTTGGCCTATATGACAAAAATGTGCTTAAAATTCTTGTAACTATCTAATAATCATTATCTTTGTTCTATTTATATTTTTATGGCAAAAAATCTGCTTTTATTGTGGGGCAAAATCGACTATAAAACGTGGTCATCTTAATGGTAGTCAACGCTGGTATTGTAAGTGCTGTAAGAGGAGCTTTGTTGGACATAAGCGCCTTACCACTACCATCGTCAACCATCGTTATTCCAAAGGTAATCTAACAGTCAAAGATCTATCAGAGGAGTACGGAGTTTCAACCAGGACAATCTATAGAAAACTCACCAAATCTTATAAAGAAGAACTTCCCAACCTTCTTGTTCGCCCTGTAGTGGTTTTAATGGATGCCACCTATTGGGGACGTAATTTTGGTGTCGTTATCATGAAGGATTCATTGTCTGGTGATGTACTTTGGTTTAAGTTTATCAATAGGCATGAACGCCTTGAAGACTATAAGGAGGGCATAAGCTACTTGGAGTCACTTGGATATACCATTCAAGGGCTTGTATGCGATGGTTTTAAGGGACTTAGGCAAGCTTTTCCCAATTATAAATTCCAATTATGCCAGTTCCATCAAGTAATGACTATAAAGACAAAACTAACTTCAAGACCCAAGCTTGAGGCTTCAAAAGAACTGCTTGAAATATCCAAGATGTTATGTCATACGGATAAGGAGTCCTTTATTGGGGCTTTAAAGGAATGGTACACCAAGTGGGAGGATTTTCTTAAGGAACGGACAACAATAGAAGACGGAAAATCACATTATACTCATAAAGCTCTACGTAGTGCTTTTTTGAGCCTTAAAAGGAATATGTCGTGCTTGTGGACATACTATGATTACCCTGAGTTGAAGATGCCAAATACAAACAATGCCATTGAATCACTCAATGCAGATTTAAAGACAAAATTGAACCTACACAAGGGGATCAGTATGGAAAGAAGAAAGATCTTCATCCAAGACTTTATAAAGTCCCATTATCCTAAGAAATAAAAGGGGAATGGGAGATTTTAAGCACATTTTTGTCACATAAGAGAAAACGACGCTAAAATAAGCACACTTTTGTCATATAAGCCGTTTTGTTTAATAAAACTATTCAGTTATTTGCAAAAGAAAAAGGGAGACGGTACACATACCATCTCCCCCTATCATATCTATCTTATAAGAATTAATTCTTAAAGAATTCCTTAACGTCCTCGTTAGGTACCATCTTCTCATCGAAAATATAAGCACCTGTTTTAGGACTCTTTACCATCTTAATAACTTTTGAATATGCGCGACCATCCGTTGAACCTTCGTGGAGGGTAGCGACCGCTTTCTTTGCCATAGTCTAATATATCTAACTATTTATAATTTACGTGCTTACTTAATCTCCTTGTGAAGAGTCATCTTCTTTAGAATCGGATTATACTTCATCAGTTCCAAACGGTCTGCTGTATTCTTACGATTCTTTGTTGTTATATAGCGACTTGTACCTGGCAGACCGCTACTCTTCATTTCAGTGCATTCTAATATGACCTGAACTCTATTACCTTTAGCTTTCTTTGCCATGATATTAGTCTCCTATAACTTTAATATCCTTCCAGTTTACATAACCTTTGGATACGGCTTGCTTCAACGCACGGTCTAAGCCTAATTTATTAATTGTACGAAGACCAGCTGCACTAATCTTCAACGATATCCAGCAGTCCTCTTCTACATAAAAGAACTTCTTTCTAAAGAGGTTTACATCAAAACTACGCTTTGTGCGATGCTTTGAGTGAGACACATTACAACCTATCTGTGCCTTCTTACCTGTGATTTGACAAATCTTAGACATTTCTATCTGTAGTTTTGTAATTCGTTAATTGATACCTATTCCAAACAGTGTGCAAAGTTATGAAAATTTTAGAAACTGACAAAGAAAATGCTGACATATTCTTGCGAATTAAGTTTTTTTTCGAGTTTTGTATCCGCCTATTGCCTCTATTGTTGTCTTATTGATAGATACGAATGTTATGTTCGAGTGTACTATGTGTATTATATAAATGTGTTATTTATAATGAATAGGCGATATTTTATATTGTGCCACATTGTAACTTTTTAATTGCACTCTGATATAACTTGCCACCACGACTGTTGTATATGAAACTGGTGCGACACAAAAAAAGCACGACCAACGTCGTGCTTAGTCTTTTAAACTTAAAACTTAAAATGTTCTTTGAGCTTTAAATAATGATTAACATCTCACGGTGTCCAATCAATACTGATACTCAAAATTTGAAATCCTGCTTAACAAATCTTTTACCTAAATTACTCCTATTGAGCCTAAATACCTAACTTTTTACTTAAACAACTAATCTTATAACCTAAACAATCTATTGAAGTATTATCTCTTGTATTTATTATCTGATACAAAGGTAGATAATGTTTAGAGTAGTTCCAAATATAATCTAATATATTTTAGTGTATAATGCAATTAAATGATGTACATCAAGTGTTCGTAAGTATTTATGCACTAATTATTTGTATAAGCAGAAGCTTTTACAATTGGCAGAGGTAAGTGAACATTCCGTTAAAGTGGTTTGCCGTTAGTGTGGGTGGTGTGTTAAAGATGCCAAAGAATGCACTTCCGCTACCCGACATTTGTGCATAGAGTGCTCCCATATTGTAGAGTTGTTCTTTTATGGTATGCATTTCTGGGTGTAGTTTAAATGCCGACACTTCAAAGTTGTTTGTAAGATGGTTGCGCCACTCGCTATTTACAGGTTGTGCAACTATGTCTTTACACTTTATTAATGTTGGCTGAGGTTTTACGAATGCAAAGGCTTGTGCGGTAGATATGGCTACTGTGGGTTTCACAATTAACAAATACATGCCATGCAGATGTGCACATTCGGCATTCATTGGCTCTAATATATCGCCTATTCCTGTTGCAAATGCTGGTGTAGCTGTAACAAAGAAGGCACAGTCGGCACCTAACCGAACGGCATATTGGTGCAATGTGGCTGAATTGAGATTCAACTGGCACAATTTGTTTAGCAAGCGCAGTGTGTAGGTTGCATCAGACGAACCTCCGCCCAGTCCTGCTTGCGATGGAATGTGTTTCTCTAAATTAAAATTAATATGTGGTAATATGTGGTCGGCAGACAACATTCTATATGCCTTTACAATTAGATTGTCGGACAGTTCTCCTTCTATCTTATTGCCACTTATTGCGAGCGAACACGTACCTTCTGCACCTTCGCCCACCACTGCTTCTAATTTATCGCACAGAGGCACAGGATAGAACACGGTTTCAAGGTCGTGATATCCATCAGAGCGTTTGCGCACAACGTTCAAACCAAGGTTTATCTTACAATTCGGATATACTATTAATTTTTCTTCCATCTATATTTCTTTTCTAAAAACAAGCCATTACACCTATTTATATATATAGCAATTGGCTTTTTGGGGATACAGCCCATAAGCTCTACCTGCTGTAATCTTTTGCAAAGATAAAAAATGATTATGATAAAAGTTACGATGGTTTGCAAATTTTTCACTACTTTTGTGGCTGTTATGCCAGAAAAGAAAACTAATAGTGCAAAAGGCACTCGAAAACGTGCTGTAGCACCTATCGACACATCGTTTGGGCACTTACAGCCGCAAGCCTTAGATATAGAGAGGGTTGTGCTGGGAGCACTAATGATAGACAGCGATGCCTTCACAGTGGTATCGGAGTTGATTCGTCCTGAAACTTTTTACGACCCACGTCATCAAAAAATATATGGTGCTATACAGTCGTTGAATTTACACGAAAAGCCCGTAGACATTATGACGGTGGCGGAAGAGCTGAAACGCAGCGGCGAATTAGAAGAAGTGGGAGGACCTGCCTATATAGTAGAGTTAAGTTCGCACGTGGCATCGTCGGCACACATAGAATATCATGGACGAATATTAGCACAAAAATTTCTTGCCCGACAACTTATACAGTTTGCCTCTATGATAGAAACATCGGCTTTCGATGAAACTGTTGATGTAGACGAACTTATGCAAAAGGCAGAAGGCAGTTTGTTTGAACTCTCGCAAAAGAATATGGCGCAAGAGTACACACAGATAGACCCCATTGTAAAGCAAGCACACGAACTACTGCTCAAAGCGGCTAACAATCAGGAAAGTGGCGGACTAACGGGTATTTCTACTGGTTTTACGCAGTTAGACAAGATAACTGCTGGCTGGCAACCGTCAGACCTTGTTATTATTGCTGGACGACCTGCCATGGGAAAAACATCGTTTGCTTTAAGCTTAGCAAAGAATATTGCTATAGACAATCGTGTGCCAGTGGCTTTCTTCTCGCTCGAAATGAACAACGTACAGTTGGTTAATCGCCTATTGTCTAACGTCTGTTCCATATCGGGTAGCAAAATTCTAAGTGGACAGCTGGACCCCTCCGACTGGGAACGCTTTGATAACAATTTGAGAAAAATGGACGGTGCGCCTATCTATGTAGACGATACACCCGGACTATCGGTTTTCGAACTCCGTACCAAAGCACGTAGATTGGTGCGCGAACATGGAATAAAAGTGCTGATGGTAGACTATCTGCAGCTGATGAATGCTAACGGAATGCGCTTCAATAGTAGGCAAGAAGAGGTTTCTACCATAAGCCGATCACTAAAAGGACTGGCTAAAGAACTGAATATTCCTGTGCTGGCTCTCTCGCAGCTGAACCGTACGGTGGAACAGCGTGATGGCATTGAAGGAAAACGACCACAACTAAGCGACTTGCGCGAATCGGGTGCTATTGAGCAAGATGCCGACTTGGTGCTCTTTGTGCATAGACCAGAATACTACCGAATATTTCAAGACGAAAAAGGAAACGACTTACACGGGAAGGCGCAGATTATTATTGCGAAACACCGTAAGGGTGCTACCGACGATGTTTTGCTCTCGTTTCGTGGCGAATTTACACGTTTCGCCAATCCTGACGATAACGATATGTTGCCTCCGATGATGCCTAACGATCTTGGCGGAGAAATTATAGACAGCAGAATGAACGATGACCCACTGCCACCGCCTGGTAGCAACGACGCTTTCTAAGCAAGGTGTAACAACAAAATGTTGATTGTATTGCAACGAACTATACCCCCAATGCTCTTCCAGTTAGTATATCATGTTTTTAGTTTTTTTCATAAATGTGAAGACATTGGGGAACTTTTTTGCCTTTCAAAGGACCAGTGCCAAAAGCTAATGCCACTGCAACACCACCATTTTTATATTCGTAAACATTACTTCCTCTAATCTTGCGTTTTCTTATCGGCATCTTGTATGTCTTTATAGCCTGACGTAGCCCGCTACGCCTGCATTGCAACAACATACAATCTGCACAATAATAAAACAAAATATGTTTATGCTCTAACAACTCAGTTGAGTTTTAAACAAAAAAAGCGTTAGTTTGCAAAGCCATTCAAAACAGATATCTAAAACGTGAATGACAGATATCTGAAACGCACACGACAGATATCTGAAACGATCGTGACAGATATCTAAAACAATCGTGATAGATATCTAAAACTTTTTGCACATATTTAAAGCCATGTCGCAACACTCCATATACCGCAAAAACAATGTGCCTTTGGCAAAGAAAATTGCTCTACTGTGCTATTTAAAACAAAACCCCAAAAGTTATTTCGTATAACTCTTGGGGTTTAATATTACATTGATATTATATTGTGGTCTGATGACCAATTTGGTTTTAATATATTTATTTCTAAATATGCAATGTCTTTATGTTGTATTAGTTTTGTTTATTTAGCATTTATCTCCTTAATTAAACGGTCGGCGTGTCCCCATTTATCCATCATGAAGAGTACAAAGCGAATGTCTACACCAATACAACGAGCCAATTCACGATCGAAGTTAATACCAGAGCTTAGACTATCCCAATTTCCATCGAAAGCAAGACCAATAAGTTCGCCTTTGCCGTTAAACATTGGTGAACCAGAGTTACCACCTGTAATATCGTTATTAGTGAGGAAACAGAGTTGCAATTGTCCAGAAGTCTTGTCAGCGTATGGTCCGTAATCGTTAGACGAGAGTAGCTTCATCATAATAGGTTCAGCCTTATAGTCAGCCACTTTATTTGCTTGTTTGAATTTCTCTACAATGCTTTCGGCTGTTGTATAGTAGCCACTGTTGAAACCACCAATCTTATATCCACCTACCTGACCATAGCTAAGACGCATTGTGAAATTGGCATCGCTATAATGTGGGAGGTCCATTTCCATTTGGAGTTTCGCCTCGGTGAGTTTCTTCTCTTGTGCTTTTATTTCTCCACGCAACTGTAGTGCTTTGGTTTGAACGGCTTTATAAACATTCACCAGTTCTTCTCCTACTACTACACCTGGGTCTTTCAAGAACTTCTTACGGTCGTTAGGATAAAACTTCTCACCATTTTTCAGCAGCTTACTGTTTTTGTAAAGCCAGTCGGTATATTTGTAGAAATTACCTCCAAACTTCTTTGCTACAGTTTGAAAGAATGCAGGGTGATATTCGGCAGGCACCACTTTCGCATAGTTCTCTAACATTGCAGCAGTTAGTTCCTTATCTAATGCGTAGTTCCATTTGTCGCTATTGTCGGCAAACTCTACGTATTGAGCCTTTGGATTATTTGCAGAACCTTTTAAAGGCATATTTGTTCCAACATTTGTAGCGCGTGTAAAGAACTCTGTTGTACGGTTGAATGCTTCTGACCAATAGCTTATAACCTTAATAAGCGGACGGTTCTGTGCATATAGTTGCTCCAGTTTATTGAAGTCAACATCTATTGAAGCATCTTTCTTTGGCTGTGTTGCCAACCAATTTCTAATTTTTCCTTCGTATTCAGCTTTTTGTCGGATAAGTCCAATAGAATCTATACACTTATTCATACCCATAGAGTTTTTCCAATAGTTAGCAGAACCTGCATATTTTGACTCATACTGAATGCGCACTTTTTGGTCGGCATCCATATACTTCTTCATAATAGCCAGTTTTATATCTCTGCTCTCTACGCGTGCTGTATTCTCTATGTCGCGGCGTTGCTGAATGCCGTACGATGAGAGATAACGGTTGGTTGTGCCCTGGATAGCCAATAGTCATAGCGAAGTCTTTGTCCTTATAGCCTTGCATACTTACGGGTGCGAAGTGTTCTGGGTGATATGGCACATTATCTTTAGAGTAGGGTGCAGGTCCGTTAGTCTTAGGGTCGGCATATATTCTGAATACTGAGAAGTCGCAAGTCTGACGTGGCCACATCCAGTTATCAGTGTCTCCACCAAATTTACCCATACTCTTTGGTACGGTAAATACAAGGCGAACATCGGTAAAGTCTTGATATGTGGTAGCATAATATTTATTTCCCTCGTAGAATGGTGCTACCTCTATGTGTAAAGTCTTATCTATTTTTTTGATAGAATCGTTTAAAACGTTCTCCACAGAGTCTATTATTTCTCCTTGTTGTTTTAACGATTTGTTTACAATTAGTGGAGCAATACGACTAGTGATGTCGTCTTGGGCACGCATAAACGATACGAAAGTATCTTTGTTAGGTAGCTCTTCGGCAAAACTTTTGGCATAAAAACCATCGCGCATATAGTCGTGCTCTACAGTAGAGTGAGCATTGATGGCACCAAAACCGCAGTGATGGTTTGTGAAAACTAACCCATCTGGCGATACTACTACACCTGAACAGAAGCCAGAGAAGTTTACTACATAGTTGCTTATAGCGTTTGGACTGTTGTAAAGTCTATCGCATGGCAACGAGAAACCATAGTCTACCATCTGCGTATAAACGGCTTCGGGTAGATTGAAAAGCGTCCACATACCTTCATCTGCCTTAGAAGCAGTGCTCATTGCAAGCATACTGGCAAGGACTAGAGTTGATTTTTTCATAATTTATTAATAATATGGTAAATATGTTTTGGTTATTCTTACTTTCTAAACCGTTTTCCTATAATGGGGAGTTTGCCTAATGGAAAGTCGCGTTTTACTATGATGCCCACAAAAACCAGTATTAAAGCTGTGTTTACAACCAGTGCAAGCAACGATGGTATATATTTGTTAGAGGCTGTAATGGCTGCAAACAAAGCCAATGCCACCACTACATAGAATAGAATTTCTTTTAATGGATAAGCTATAGGGTAATATTTCTGTCCGAAATAGTAGCTTATTATCATACTTACGGCATACGAAACAAACCCTGCCCATGCGCAAGCCCAATAGCTAAAACTTGGTATTAGCAGAATGTTCATTGCAATAAGCACTACTGCACCTACACCAGAGAAATAGGCTCCCCATATTGTTCGGTCGGTAAGTTTATACCAGAAACTTAGGTTAAAGAAGATGCCAAACATTATTTCGGCTGCCATTACAATTGGAACAATCTCTAATCCGTCCCAATAGCTGCGTCCCACTACATGGCGAAGCACGTCCATATATCCCATTACGGTGAGAAATGCTAACAAGGTGAATATGACATAAAATTTCATAGCCTTAGCGTAGGTGTCTTTATTGTCTCTGTCCTTCGACTTTCCAAACACAAATGGTTCGTAAGCGTAGCGAAAGGCTTGTGTAATCATCACCATTATCATTGCTATTTTTATGCATGCACCATATATTCCGAGCTGTGTTCGTGCCTCTTCGGCTGTTCCATTGTAAACGTATGGAAATATTATTTGCGATGCGCATTGGTTTAATTGTCCTGCCAACCCCATTATTAGCAGTGGAAAAGTGTAGCTAAGCATACGTTTGCATGTGCTTTTATCGAAGCTGTAGCGTATGCCATAGAGTTCTTTCCAAAGCAAAAGCAAGGTGATAATGGTACAAATAAGGTTGATATAGAACACCCACACCACATCGAGTGTGAAGTGTGCATCGTATATGCCAAACAAATTAAGTTTCAAACCTGGTAATATAATAAGGTATAGCAAGTTTAAAACAATGTTTAAAGAGATGTTTAAAATTTTTAGTACGGCAAATTTTATAGGTCTGTGTTTGCACCGTAAATAGGCAAAGGGTATGGCGGCAAATGCGTCGATGGCTACCGTCATATACATTATGGTTATGTATTCTGGGTGGTCGGCATAGCCTAAGAAATTTGCTATGGGCTGATTAAAGAGCAGAATTATTGCCATAAATATCACCGATGTTGTACCAACCATTTTTAAGGTAGTGGCATACACCTTGTTTGGGTCTTCTCCTTCTTTGCTCATAAAGCGGAAGAAGGTAGTTTCCATACCGTATGTAAGCAGTACAATTAGTAGTGCTACATAAGCATACACATTGGTTATGATGCCATATTGTCCACCTGCTGCATTAAATTTGGTGGTTTGTATGGGTACTAACAAATAGTTTACAAAGCGAGCAGCTATGCTACTAAGACCGTAAATAGCTGTATCTTTTGCTAATGATTTTAAATTTGCCATTTTGTTTTGTGTTCGTTTAGAAGAAAATGTAGCATATTCCTATTGCGGCAAGCACACCAGCGAGGTCTGCCAGTAGTCCGCAAGCCACTGCATGGCGTGTGTATCGTACACCAATGCTGCCAAAATAGACAGCCAATATATAGAATGTGGTATCTGTGGACCCTTGAAATATGCAGCTTAGCCTGCCTACGAATGAATCGGCGCCGTAGTGGTGCATGGTCTCCAGCATAAGTCCACGTGCACCGCTTCCCGACAGTGGTTTCATCATAGCGGTTGGCAGCGCGTCTACAAAAGTGGTGTCTATGTTGAATTGTTGCAGCGTCCATCTTATGCCATCTACACAAATGTCCATTGCGCCCGATGCTCTAAACACGCCAACAGCCACAAGTATTGCTACCAAATAGGGTATAATGCGTACAGCTGTGGCGAAACCTTCTTTTGCACCTTCTATAAAAGCATCGTAAACATTTATTTTTTTAAATAGTCCGGCACCAATAAAGCTGACTATTATGGACATTAGAATTAGATTAGAAACTACCGATGTAACAGTATTCATAGTGTTTTGGGGCATCTGCATAAGTCCCCATATAATGAAACCCACTGTTCCGAGTAGTCCGAAAATGGTGATAAACAACACTGGTTGAAAGATATTTATGCGTTGCCAGAGCGATGTTATTATAATTCCAACAAGTGTTGCTATGGTTGTTGCAAGCAATATGGGTACAAAAACATCGGTGGGTTGGACGGCTTTGCAAGCACTTCGTACTGCCAGAATGCTGGTTGGAATAATGGTAAGCCCGCTTGTGTTCAGCACTAAAAACATTATCATGGGGTTGGTAGCCGTGTCTTTCTTTGTGTTTAGCTCTTGCATCTGTGCCATTGCCTTTAGTCCTGTGGGTGTAGCGGCATTGTCTAATCCCAACATATTAGATGCAATGTTCATAAAGATAGACCCCATAACAGGGTGATTCTTAGGAATATCGGGAAAGAGTTTGGTGAAAACCGGACTTAACATACGTGCCAACATATTCACCATACCAGCCTTCTCGCCGATTTTCATAATGCCAAGCCATAACGAGAGAACTCCTGTTAGCCCAAGTGATACTTCGAAAGCTGTTTTAGCTGAGTCGGAAGTAGCATCTACCATTTTCTGAAATAGTGTAGTATCGCCCATTATTAAGCCCACTATTCCAAAAGCAAAAGCTATAAGGAAAAATGCTATCCAAATATAATTTAATACCATACGTTTGTTGTCTGCACCGAGTTGATATTTGAAATACAAAAGTACGATAATTTACCGACACTTGCAAAATAAGTGATTAATTATGCTCTTGTTTTGCTAAAATTTGTGTTTTATGTAGTGTATAACCTTATTATATGCCTATGGTAGATGTGTGTGTTCAGTAAAAAGGCGGTGGCTATATTGTAAGCTGTGCTTACTGTTTATGGTTCAATAGAATAGAGCTTCTAAAATGTATAAGAAAGTTTGCAGAATATAGTTGCCTTGTTTTAGATATCTGTCGTGTTCGTTTCAGATATCTGTGAGTTTCGTTTTAGACGTCTGTAATATTCGTTTCAGATATCATAGCAAATAAACGCTCATATAGTGCTATATTATAACACTTAAGATGTGTTTATTCAACTGACTATTTATATATTTCATTGTCATTTATGTTATTTAGATAGTGCATCAATCTCTTTTTCTATGGTGTGTAAATCGGTAACAATGGGGTCTGCATAATCGCTCGTAATATCTAAATAGGCTCTGGTTATTCCATAGATAGACTTTAGAGTTTTATTTTGATTATTATCTGACAACAGTTCTCTTGTTCTTTTCAATCTGGAAATAATCAAGCTTAATTTAGGCTCACCCGATAGCCTATTCTCTAAAATAGCTATTACTTTATTTAATTTATCGGTTAAACTTTTCATTATGTTGCACATTTCTCTATGTGGTTCATCTCCACTTTAATAATATACTGTTGCAAAGATACGGATTATTAATGGGTTAGAAATATGTAATGCATATTTAATTTTGCATAATAACAGTGTTATGGTTCTACATTTTAGTCTAAAAAGAAAGCCTCACCTGCTTCAAACAGCAAATGGGGCTCCACTCTAAAACAATAAAAATGTTTAGCCATAACAATTAACGTTCAAATACCTTGCAATGAATAAGCATATAGACAGCGAATGTGTTATTTGCTTATGTCCTCAAAGCTTTTAGTATTTAGAACTATCAATTTGTACTATCACTACTAATACTATTATGTGGCAAAGTTATTGCATTTCGCCGATAAAAATAGTAGCAATATTGCATAAGAATAGTTTTTCGGTTGTCAAACGTTTGCGCAGTAGGCTTGCTTAAACTCAAATTTGTCGGTAGAACCTAAACATATTGTGTTTTATTATCGAGTGGATTGTCTGCCTTTGCAATGCAGACACAGCAGGTTACGTCGAGTAACAAAGGCAGAGGAGATATCAATAAGGGAATAAAAGATGTTAGGAAACAATGTATAATGGTACGAACTATACATAATGAGACTAACGACTGATTCGGGTTAAACATTCTTCTATGTTGCAAGAAGAATATTATAGCGCAGAAAGGATATGAAAAAAGCCACACCTTCACAGGTATGGCCTTTTCAGAAGTATTTATAAATGATTGATAGGTTTATCCATTCATTGATAAGAGGAACTCATTGTTGTCATGGGTTCGTAACATTCTATCGTGAATAGAGTTCATAGCCTCTATTGGATTCATATCTGCAATGTACTTACGGAGAATCCACATACGATCGATAGTAGTTTTATCCTGTAGCAAGTCGTCGCGACGAGTGCTCGAAGCAACCAGATTGACAGATGGGAAGATACGTTTGTTGCTGAGTGAACGGTCAAGTTGCAACTCCATATTACCAGTTCCTTTAAACTCTTCGAATATCACCTCATCCATCTTAGAACCTGTATCAATAAGTGCCGTTGCTATAATTGTGAGCGAACCGCCACCTTCTATATTACGCGCAGCACCAAAAAAGCGTTTTGGTTTTTGTAGTGCGTTGGCATCAACACCACCTGTTAGTACCTTTCCAGAAGCAGGGGCTACTGTGTTATATGCTCGCGCAAGACGTGTAATAGAGTCAAGAAATATAACAACATCGTGGCCGCATTCCACCATTCGTTTTGCCTTCTCAAGCACAATTCCTGCAATTTCACGTGGCGCTCTGCTGGTTCATCGAAGGTAGAAGCTATTACCTCTGCATTAACAGTGCGTGCCATATCGGTAACCTCTTCTGGGCGTTCGTCTATAAGTAGCATCATCAGATAGGCTTCTGGGTGATTTGCCGCTATAGCATTAGCAATATCTTTCATTAAGATAGTTTTACCTGTTTTTGGTTGTGCCACTATTAGTGCACGTTGTCCCTTACCAATAGGCGAGAAGAGGTCTACCACACGTGTAGAAAGATTTGTTGTGCGTGGGTCGCCACACAGTGTAAACTTCTCGTCAGGGAACAATGGTGTTAGATGTTCGAACGATACGCGATCTCTAACTTCCGATGGTGCACGACCATTTATCATATCTATAGATGTAAGAGGGAAATATTTCTCTCCTTCATGTGGTGGTCTAACGTGGCATTCCACTACATCACCTGTCTTTAAACCATTTTGTTTAATTTGGTTTGCAGGTACATATACATCGTCAGGCGACGATAGGTAGTTATAGTCGCTAGATCTTAAAGAAGCCATAACCATCGGGCATAACTTCTAATACGCCGTTAGCTTTAATTATATTGTTAAAGTCATAAGCGGGAGCATTGTCTTGGCGTGTTGCCGATTCGTTGTAATATGATGCTTGGTTGTTATCAGTAGGTATTGTTGGACGGTCGAACATATCGTACGATGGTACCATACCCTGGTCTTCAACCGGAATATCTACCACTGTAATAAAGTCTGTTCCATCTCCGGGGTCGCCTTCCCATACACCGTCTCGTCCCATATTTTCAGTATCTTCCATCTGCTCGTTGTGTGCATTTACCTTTGCTTGGAGCTGTTCGAGAAGATTCTCTGTAGTTTCGCTTTCGTTTGTTTCTCCGTTTTGCGATACGAATTCAGCTTCAGGAATCACCACGTCATCTGTATTGTTAGCGGGAGTTTCTGTTTCAACAACCTCTTCTGTTGGCTTTGTTGTGGTTTCTGCTGCTGTTGTTTCAACAGGTGTTTCTGTAGAAGTTTCTATTACAGTTTTGTTAGTTTCCTCTGCAGCACTTTCCTCTTTTACGCTACTCTTTGGAGTTTCTTCAACAGTTGTCTTTGCAGTTGTTTGTGTATCTTCTTTCTTTTTTCGTCCACGCTTTTGGAGCTTCTGCCGGTTTCTCAATTTCTGCTTCTTGCTTTTCACTAGTTTGTGTGTCTGGTAAATCTTTAAACAAACTGGGTGATGTGTTGTTCTGTACTTTGTTTTTTTGTAGGTCGAAGTTTTCTCCTTCTTTTCCGTGAACGGTATAAACCTTGTCGGAATCCTTCTTTGTTATCCTCGTACGCTTACGCTTTGTTGTTCCCATAGGGTGTGATATGCCGGCGTTTACTGCCTGCCTATCTAATATGGCATAGATGATAGCCTCTTTGTCGTCAGACTTTTTATAGTCCACCTCAAGGTCTTTGGCAATATTCTCCAATTCGGGAATATCCTTTTCTAAAAGTTCTTCTTTACTAAACATAAAGTATTTATGTATGGGTTATATCGAAATTTTGATATTGTGGAGATAAAGGTTTCAGAAGCGAAACCTTATGTTTTCAAATCGTCTGCAAAGGTAAGAGATTTATCTGGATATAACAAATGATTGACTATTTTTTTTGTATTGTATTTTAATTCTTTTATTTTCGTTTTAGTTCGTCTTGGAATGCGAGCAATGCTTTTAGTACTATTTGTTCGGCTTCTGTTATTGAGCAATATAGTTTTCCGCCAGAAGCATCAGCGTGTCCGCCTCCGTTAAAGAACTGAACCGCCATTGGCTGACAGTGGAAACCGTTGCTTGAGCGTAGGCTAACCAATACAAGATTGTGGCGTTCGGTGTCTTCGCGTAGCGATATGCTTAGTTTCAGTCCTTTTATTTGTAGTGGTGAATTTACAACGCCTTCTAAATCGCCTTTTATAAAGTGGAAACGGTGCATATCTTCTTTTGTTACTATGAAATAAGATGCGTGCAATTCGTTTACCACCTTCATTTTATTGGCTATGATGTGTGCTCTAAAGCGTAGTGCATTAACCGAATAGTTATGAAAAACTCGGTTATATATGTTATCTTTATCAATGCCTTTCGATAGTAATTGTCCTATTACGAAGTATATTTCTGGACGTGTAGAGTTGTAGGTAAAGCCTCCTGTATCGGTCATCATACCACAATAAATGCACTGTGCACAGTCTTTTGTCATATCGTTGTATCCTCCCAGCTGGCTAATGATGTAGAATATCATTTCGCTTGTGCTAGATATGTTGGGTTGCGATATGGTTATAGCATTGTCTGTTTGTGGTTCTAAGTGATGATCGATGAGTATTCGCTTTGCTTTGCAGCCTTCGAGAGTGCTTCTCATTGCCTCTACACGTGCATATTGGTTAAAGTCTAAGCAACAAACGAGGTCGGCTCTATTGAATGTTTCTTGCACTTTTTCGGGGTTCTTGTCGTATCGTAGTACAGTGTTTGCTTCTGGCAACCATTGTAAGAAGTCGGGATATGCATCTGGCATACACACTGTTACATCTGTCTTTCCTATTTGGTTAAGATACGATTTCCACGCTAATGAAGACCCTAAGGCATCTCCATCAGGCGATTTATGTGCACAAATAACGATGTGTTCGGCTTCGATTATAAGTTGTTGCAACTGTTTAGCTTCTGCATTGTCTAATAAATTAATATTCATCTGCCTTTATTTTCTTCTCATTTGTATGCTATTTCGATACTTGGGAGTATCGAAATAGCTTAAAGTAGCTTTGTGTTTAGAATAGCTTTTTGGGGTAGATACCTTCGTCTACTAGTTTTTTTATCCGTGCCACAACACCGTCTCTGTCTGCTGGATAGGTTACACCGAACCATGTGCTTGTGGTATCAAGCACGTCTACTGTGGCTGTTCCATCGTTAATAAGTTTGTTTACCATTATTGGAATGTAGTATTCAGACTTCTTATTTTCTATGTTCTTTGGATTAGAAAGAAACTCTTTGAAATAGCTTTCGCTGTATTCGAAGTAGTCTGGCGTAAATCCCCACATGTTCATAGAGGTGGGTGTATTGTCTGGAACTGTGGTCCAACTACCATCTTCGTCCATATATTGCACTTTACCATCGCGACGTTCTATTTTTGTTCTCTCTACAACGGTGGTTAGGTGTCCCTGTTCGTTGGTGCTGCATAAGCCTCGCGACACTGTTCCATTTTCGCTAAGGGTGTTTCCAACACGAAATCCTACCATTGCATACTTGTTTTTTGAGCCTTCAGGAAGGTTAGCAAGAAACTTCCCAATCACCATAAATGCATCACGATTGTAAAAGTCGTCGCAATTAATAACGCAGAAAGGTTCGTGCACAACGGGTTTTGCCATAAGTACAGCGTGGTTGGTTCCCCATGGTTTTTCTCTTCCTTCGGGCACCGTAAAGCCTTCGGGCAGTGCATCAATGCTTTGGAATACGAGTTCTGCAGGTATATGCCCTTCGTATTTAGATAGCACTTTTTCACGGAATTGTGCTTCGAAATCCTTACGAATGATAAAAACGATTTTCCCAAAACCGGCTTTTATCGCATCGTATATAGAGTAATCCATGATGGTTTCGCCGTTTGGTCCTAATCCGTCTAGCTGCTTTAAGCCACCATAGCGGCTACCCATGCCAGCTGCAAGAAGTAATAATGTTGGTTTCATTTCCTTTATGTGTTAATGATTTTCTACTCTGAAAATAATTCTATTAATATTGCAAAGGTACAAAAAAGTTTGGAAACTAATATATAATAAGGTGTAGAATATAAAATATTGTGGTTTACTGGAAGATTAAACTAAGAATGTATGGTGCAGAAGGTGGTAGGGGGCTGTAGAGTATGTGGTTGTGTTTGGTAGAAAATGGGTAGGCAATTTATAAACTGTGTCTACTGGCTACTTTGCAATATAATAAACTGTGTATTGTTATAGGAGAAATCTGTTAGATGTTTGTTGTGCTTGTTTTAGTCGTCTGTAACGTTCGTTTCAGATATCTGTCGTGTTCGTTTCAGATATCTGTCAGTATTGTTTCAGATATCTGTCAGAAATACCACCTTTATATGCCTATATTATTATACGTAAAAGATGCTGGTTCAACTAAATATTGAAGATGTTTGAATACTATTATGTCAATGTGTTGGTTTAAGCGTTTTGTATATCTATTTGGATAGCAATATATTGCTTATAATATGGTATTATGGGTGTAGGGGTTGTTACATTCAGTTTTTCTTTCAAAGTGTTTTCGGCTATTTTCTGCTGTTCGCTTTTAGCCTCCAATTAGTTATGAGCTTGCTATTGAGGAATGTTGTCTGCGAAATATATTTCCAATGTTCTTGCTAATATATGGTTAATAGTTGCATTGTTATTACTACTTATTTGCTTCTTCTGCAGATATAAAACGAATGTGCAATGCTGTGGTTGTAGATTTGCTTATGCGGTATATATCGCTGGAACGGCGTCCAACCACCCATATAATTTCTCCGTTTCCATCGACTAAAACAAGTTGTTGGCGTTTACTAATGGTGTCTATTTTAAGGTTGGTTAGATAGTCGCTAACGAGTTTAGTCCCCCTCATTCCAAAAGGGTGAAAGCGGTCTGCCACCTTAATACGACGCAGAGTGAGCGGAAAATGCACAGCGGCTTTGTCTACAACAATGTGGTTTGAATTTGTTGGAATAGCGAAATTGCTATCTACAACAGCTTCTTTTATTTCTATTTTATATTGCTCCGAGTAGACATATCTTCCCGTTTCGGGTATTCGTAATGTTTTTGGAACAGTTGTTTCGTGTCGCGATAAAAGCATCATTTTTCTATCGAACAAAATGGTGTAACTATCTGCAATATATTCTTTTCCACTATTAGACGATAGCGAAGAAGCAATATTCTTTATCTGCAATGAAGTAAATCCATAGGGAGTGAGTAAGAAAAACAAGAAATATTCGGGCGAAACATATTTTTGTAGTGCAGCTATGTTTATACTAAGGTTGGGTAGTGTTTGTTTTGATGTGCCTTTCTGTAGCTGTGCAAACAACGTTTCGATATCTGTGTTTGTGGTGGAAACAATGTGTGGAAAAGCACTTCTTATAGAGTCATTAATAATTCTGTTTGCTTCGGTAAGGTGTTCCGACATTTTTGTTACGGCATTATCGAACGAAGGGTTAATCTCTTTCAGTTTTGGAATAACCTCTAATCGAAGCTTATTTCGTTTTACATCGGCAATAAGGTTAGTGCTGTCGGTAACAAAAGTTTGTTTTTTCGTGCTTAAATAAGTTTCTATTTCTGCTTTAGAGCAACAGAGTAACGGTCTTATAATGTAGCCGTTAATGGGTTGAATACCCATCAACCCACGTAAGCCCGTACCTCTAACAAGATTTAATAAGACGGTTTCAACCGAGTCGTCGCAATGGTGAGCAATGCAAACAGCATCGGCACTAATGTCGTGTCTCAGCGCTTCGAAATAGTTATAACGCAACGTGCGCGCTGCCATTTCTATGCTTACTTTATGTAATGTGGCATATTCTGCTGTATAAAAGTGTATTAGGTGCAGTTCTATATGGTTCTCTCTACATAGTTTTATGCAGAAGTCTTCGTCTCGTTGGCTCTCTTCTCCGCGCAAGTGGAAATTGCAATGCGCCGCTTCAACGTGAAAGCCTAATTCCTTTAAAATAAGTAAGAGCGCTACACTGTCAGCCCCTCCAGACAGTCCAACTATATACCGACCATTTAAACGTAGTAGTTTGTGGGTGTTGATATATGTTTTTACCTTATTCAACATAGAGCACTAATCCCTTTAGATACTCTCCTTCGAGGTGATATATATTTATGGGGTGGTCGGCAGGCTGGTGTATTTGGTGCAATATTCTAACCTTTCTACCAGCTTGAGCAGCAGCAGTAAACACAGCCTGACGAAAGTTTTCCTTTGTTACAACCTGTGAGCAGCTGAATGTAAACAATATTCCCCCCCTTCTTAATACGTTCAAAACCCTTTACATTTAGGCGTGTATATCCACGCAATCCGTTCTTTAAGGCACTTCTATGTTTGGCGAAAGCAGGTGGATCGAGCACTATAAGGTCGTATTTTCCATCGTTATTGTCCAGATATTTAAAAGCATCTTCGCAGAACGCCTGATGTCTGTTATCGTTTGGAAAGTTCAACGCAATATTTTTATTGGTGAGTTCTATCGCCTTTGCCGAACTGTCTACAGAGTGCACCACCTTTGCACCTCCTCGCATAGCATATACAGAGAATCCGCCTGTGTAGCAAAACATGTTCAGCACTGTGCGTCCTTTGGCATAGTGTTCTAATAAGCTACGGTTTTCTCGTTGGTCTATAAAGAAGCCCGTTTTTTGCCCTTTCAGCCAGTCTATATGAAATTTAAGTCCGTTTTCAATAGCTATATCGTTGTCGGTATTGCCGTAAATAAAGCCATTTTCTTGTCCTAATTCAGCCTTAAAGGGTAGGGTGGTTTCGCTTTATAGTATATACTGTCAATCTTATCCCCCATAATGTTGCGCAATGCATCAGCAATTTCGTAGCGACTGACGTGCATTCCCACCGAGTGAGCCTGCATAACACACGTTGTTCCATATACATCAACAATCAATCCGGGGAGATTGTCGCCCTCTCCGTGTACTAATCGATAAGTTGTATTTACAGTATTATGTTTATTGGTATCCACTTTTTCGGCAGGTCTAATAACGTCGATGGCTTCTCTAACTTCCATTGCCGCCTTTAAACGAGCTTGCCAAAAGTTGGCATTAATAGGCACATCGTGAAACGAGAGAATACGAACGCTGATAGAACCTATTTGAAAATGGCCCACTCCCATAAACTCTCCATCGTGCGTGTAAACTCTTACCAGTTCGCCTTCTTCTAATGGTTCGTCCATTTTAAGTATGGCACCAGAGAATACCCATGGGTGCTGGCGTTGCAAACTCTCTTCTTTTCCTTTCTTTAAAACTATCTTTTTATACATCGCTACATATTTTTTTGTGTGTCATTAGTGCCACTTTCATCGATGTTTTTAGTAGTTTCAGGTTCATCTGTTGGCACTATTACGGTTTCGTAATTGTGTGTTTTATGAAGTTCTTCTAATCGTTCGTAAAGTTGAATGCACGTCCACGCATCTGTGGCAGCATATATTTTTTGCTGCTCTGTTAGTATGGGAGCCTCCCAATTGGATAATTGTTGTCGTTTGGTAATGCGTTCATGGAAAAGGTTTGCATATAATTTCTGTAAGCTAAGGTCTTCTATTCCAAATTCGCTTACAATGTTCTGCAAGTCAATAAAACGTCCAATCTTAAATTCGGCACGCTGATGTAGCATACTAAAATCGTCGTGTAAAGAGAGTCCTACTTTAAGAACAGTAGTATCTTCAAGCAGTCTAACTATACACGCAGGCATACCTATTAAGTTTAAACGAAATAAAAAACACACGTCTTTAGTGCTAACTTGTAAGAGCGCAACCTTATGATGTTGCCCTTTTTTAAATACTGGACGTGTTTCAGAATCGATACCAAGAATATCGGCAGATAGTAGAAAATCGACAGCCTTATTAGCCTCCGTCTCAGTAATCACTACTATTATTTTGCCTGGAAATGTTACCCTGGGCAGGTCAGAGATATTCTTCTTATCGAACTTATTATATAATTTAGTAACCATAATGTACTGTTTCGTTTTGCAAATTTAGCAAAATCTTCTGAAAAGATATCCGATTATATCGCTTTTTTTTAGTACTTTTGCATTTGATTTAAACATTCAGTAATGGCTAAAAAGAAAAAGGAGAAGACTCCAAAGACATTTAGTGAGGCTATTGGCGCACATTATATTATAAACGATAAGACAGGATTTGTATTGGGGATTGTTTTACTTTGTCTTGCCTTATACGTATTAGTGGCTTTCATAAGTTATTTTTCTACTGGCGAAGCTGACCAAAGTTTAGTTACTGCATTACGGCCAGGCGAGATAGAGAATTCAACGAAAGTGTTTCAAAATAGTTGTGGATCTGTGGGGGCACTGCTCTCTTACTTCCTTATAGCACGCTGTTTTGGAATTCCTGCTTTCATTATTCCGCTTTATATTATACTTTGTGGCGTGAGAATGATAAAGGCTTACGAGAAGATAAACTTATGGAAGTGGTTCTTTGGAATGGCGTTGATAATGGTTTGGAGTTCTATTACTTTCGCAAAATTCCTTACTCCGTTAATGGGCGACAATATATTTAACCCTGGTGGAGACCACGGTGCTTTCGTTGTAGAATATGTTGAAAACATCATAGGCTCGCCTGGATTGATAGCTATACTTGCCATTACAATGATTGCTTTCCTTACTTATCTTACTTCAGAGACTATCACTGTGATTAAGAAGTTGCTAAATCCAGTGGGATATTTACGCGATAAGGTGAAGTTTACTATCGTCCAACATAACATTGAGAAAGATAAAATTGGCGAAAGCACTCAAGAAATGGAAACTGCGGCAGTAGAGAAACTGCAAAATATAGAAGCTCAAACGGTGGAGTTTCTCGACGATGATTTGCCAAATGTTGTTATAAAACCAAACGCTAAAGATAAGAAAAACACAAAAGAAGATGATTCTAAACCTACTGACAACAGCGAAATAGGAATAGAAGTTGATATGCCTGAAGCGGTAGAAAAAGCACAAGGTAAAGTTGTTGCTGGTGCAACAGACCTTACTTCGCCTATTAATCCGCACGAACCTTTCATTAACTGGAAGTACCCAACCCTTAATTTGCTTAAACAATACGACTCTGATAACAACGTAAACTTTGTTGATAAAGAGGAGTTGGAAGCGAATAAAAATCGCATCATAAAAGTCCTCAACGACTTCGGTGTGCAAATTCGTAGCATTCGCGCTACGGTGGGACCGACTATTACTCTATACGAAATAACACCTGCACAGGGTGTACGCATTTCGAAGATAAAGAATTTGGAAGACGACATTGCACTGAGCTTAGCTGCAATTGGTATTCGTATTATAGCGCCAATGCCTGGTAAAGGCACAATAGGTATTGAAGTGCCAAATGCAAAGCCTTCTATTGTGTCGATGTTTTCTATTTTAAATTCGAGAAAGTTCCAAGAAAGCACAATGGAACTGCCTATTGCGTTGGGTAAGACCATTACTAACGATGTATATATGGTGGATTTAGCAAAAATTCCACACTTGCTTGTGGCTGGTGCAACCGGACAAGGTAAGTCGGTAGGACTTAACGCTATTATTACGTCGTTACTATATAAAAAGCACCCGAACGACCTTAAAATAGTGCTGGTAGACCCTAAGAAAGTTGAATTTAGCATATATGCGCCAATTGCTAAGCCATTTATGGCGGCAGTAGAAGAGAACGAAGATGAACCTATAATTACTGATGTGCAAAAGGTGGTAAAGACGTTGAAAGGTCTTTGTGTACTTATGGACAATCGCTACGATATGTTGAAAGCTGCCGGAGCACGTAATATAAAGGAATATAATAGCAAATTCTTGAATCATCAGCTTAATCCTGAAGAGGGACACGAGTTTATGCCATACATTGTTGTTATTATTGACGAGTTTGGCGACCTTATTCTTACAGCAGGAAAGAGATTGAGATGCCTATTACACGTATTGCTCAGCTTGCGCGTGCTGTTGGTATTCACATGATTATAGCTACACAACGACCTACCACTTCTATTATTACTGGTAATATTAAAGCCAACTTCCCTGGCAGAATAGCTTTCCGTGTGGGTGCTATGATGGATTCGCGTATCATTTTAGACCGTCCTGGTGCGCAACAGCTTGTGGGACGAGGCGATATGCTCTATCTTAATGGTGGAGAGCCGACGCGTGTGCAATGTGCTTTTGTTGATACGCCAGAAGTAGAAGATATATCCAAATTCATAGCAACACAGCCGGGACCTATTGAACCATTGCTTATTCCTGAGCCTGTAGCAGAAGACGGAGGTATTGCCGGAGGTAGTCTTGATGAAAACTTAGACCCGCTGTTTGAAGATGCGGCGCGGACAATAGTGTTAAATCAACAAGGTTCTACCAGTATGATACAGAGACGTTTCTCTATTGGATATAACCGAGCTGGAAGACTAATGGACCAGATGGAGAAGGCTGGCATTGTGGGAGCAGCACAAGGTTCTAAGCCTCGTGAAGTACTAATAGGCGACGAAATGAGTCTTGAATCGTTGCTTGCAACATTGCATAAGTAAAACGAAAAAGGAGTTATAAAAACGATGAAGATACAACGTAACATTTTATTTGCTTTGACATTTCTATTGTGTGTCAATGCTTTTTCGCAGAGTTCTGCAGATGCAAAGAAAGTTTTAGACAAAACTGCAAAAGTTGTGGGACAACGTGGCGGAGCTGCTGCTAACTTCTCGATTACGGGAGGAGATATGGGCAGAACATCGGGTAGTATTGTAATAAAGGGCAATAAGTTTAAAGCTGTTACACCCGAAACTACCATTTGGTTCGATGGTAAAACGCAGTGGGCATATATGAAAAGCACCAACGAGGTGAATGTTTCTACTCCAAACGAGGCGAAACGCCTTTCTATGAACCCATACGCTTTTATTACTATGTATAAGAATGGCTATCACATTTCTATGAAAACAACTGCTGCAACATACGTTGTGCATTTGCAAGCCATTCACCCTGCACGTAGTATGCAAGAGTTTTATGTTACCATTTCTAAAACTTTTTACCCACAACAAATAAGAATGTTGCAAGGAAAAAAGTGGGTAACTATTAATATTAGTAATTTTAGAACAGCCTCACAGCCTAATTCTTATTTCCAGTTTAAGCACGCTGATGCGCCTTCTGCCGAAATTATCGACTTGCGATAGGGCTGCAACTGCTATCTGTTTGCGAATTTCAATAAACTTATATAACCGTATATATAGGTAATAAGAACCCAAAGCTCTAATAGGAAATTCTATCGTAACACCATCATTTCTATATTCATAGATAATGTTTATTGTTGTTATGTATTCCTGTTTTGGAGTGTTTGGTTTATTCTATTGCTAACACCAAATTAAATATTTTTGGCGAGGCGGTGAGTGCGATGAATTAGACGCTACGCTTTGCGAAGCGCGTTTGTATATATTCTGCACACGCTGAATTGTATTCATTACCGAACAATCTGCTATGCGTAGCAAACCACTTCATTCAGCCCTCACTGGCATAAACCAACAAAATATTGTTTTTATTAATCTAAATTGGTTGTAAAAGCATAATACCATTATACATTATTAATAATATCATTCCCCGCCATCTTTCGTAATCTTACCAGTTGTTTTAATAGGCTTTATGGTTTTACTCGAATCTCTAAGTTTGTAATTCATATTGCAAACTTAGAGATTTGAGTTTAATAGTCATCTTTATTTTATTCTGAAAACAACGCATCAGTTTTATAACGAAAATGTGTTTGCTTATAGGTACATTTAAAACAGACATCTAAAACCCGCACGACAGATATCTAAAACGAACACGACAGATATCTGAAACGAACGTTATAGATATCTAAAGTTTTGCGTTCGCATTTAGAAGCGTTTTGCAACACATTATATGTAACGAGAAATATGTATTGTTGGAAAAGAAAGTTGGTTTATAAATGCTTGGCGTTGATACAATTAATTCCAATAGATAGTTATACCGTCCTATCGGCGAATATTGTTTGTGCTGTTCTCTTTCTGATATTAAGAACTATATGTTTGCTGTAAAACAAAAGTACTTAGAAACCCTAAAGCGTATAGAGTTTCTAAGCACCTTACAACTTTTGTGGCATTTATGCCATTTGCTTCTCTAAAGCGTTATAAGAAAAAGCTACCTATTTGGAAAACAATAGCACTCACTATCCATGCCAACACCGTAGTGTATACGGCAGCAAATATGCCCCATTTCCAACTACCAGTTTCGCCTTTAATAGCTGCAATGGTGGCTACACATGGAAAATAGAGCAGAACGAAGAGCAAGAAACAAAAGGCAGTTAGCTGCGCCAATGGTTCGGCTTGCGTGTAGCTAATGTGGTGTTGTTCAGCAACATCGGCTGTCATTTGGTGGCGTAATGCTTCGTATTTATGGCTATCGTTGTTATATTCATTATCGTTGCCGAACGAATCGTTGTTTGTATAGAGCACACCCATTGTAGATGCAACAATTTCTTTTGCACCAACTCCAGCCAACAGTCCCACGTCTAATCGCCAATTGAAACCCATTGGACGGAACACAGGTTCAATAGCCTTACCAACTTGTCCCATATAACTCTGTTCTTGTCGGGCTTGCTTGTCAATATTAGGATTGTCGGGCACAGGAAAATAGCTCAACGCCCACACTATGATGGAAGCAACAAGAATTATTCCACCCATTTTTTTAAGATATTGTCGTCCCTTTTCCCACGTATGTCGTCCAATAGCCTTCCATGTAGGAAATCTGTATGGCGGAAGTTCCATAACGAACGGAGTATCTTCGCCCTTCACAAGCGTTTTGGAAAACAGTCGAGCCAGTAGCACCGCCATTGCTATACCTATTATATATAGTAGCAACATAACGCTTGAGCGATATTGAGCAGCAAAGAACGACCCCGTCATCATTATATAAATAGGAAGTCGAGCCGAGCAGCTCATCATAGGAAGTACCAGCATTGTAACCAACCGGCTACGTTTACTCTCTATGGTTCGGGTAGCCATTACAGCGGGAACGTTGCAACCGAAGCCCATTATAAGCGGTATGAACGACTTGCCGTGTAGCCCCATTTTGTGCATAAGGCGGTCCATAATGAATGCAGCCCGTGCCATATAGCCACAGTCTTCCATATATGATATAAAGAAATAGAGTATAAGAATTTGCGGAAGAAACACAATAACGGCACCTACACCTGCAATAGCACCATCTACAAGCATTGCTTTTACAGGACCATCGGGCAAATTGTTGTTTAGCATGTCCGAAATCCATGCCACACCAGCATCAATCCAATCCATCGGATACTGTCCAATAGTGAATGTTGCTGTGAACATAACAAATAGAATAAGGAAGAAAAGTGGAAAGCCAAGATACCTATTGGTAAGAATTTTGTCTATGGTACGTGTTGTTGCGTATGCGTCTTTACCATTGCCAGTGGTGTAGTTGGCTTCTTGCAAAGCCCCATGTATAAATCCATACTTTGCGTCCATAATAGCCGTTTCGCTGTCTTCGCCAATCTCTTCCTTCACACGCTGAGCAGTTTCGTCTCTGTGTTTCATTATTTCTGTGGCATCTGGAAAAGCAGAAACTATCTGTTCAGCCTCCTTATCGTTCTCAAGCAGTTTTATAGCAAGGTAGCGTGTAGAGTATTTTTGTGCTATATCATATTCTTGTTTCAAATGGTTTTGAATTTCAACAATACCATTTTCTATTTCATGTCCGTGATTTATGTGAATGTGCCTATATAGTGGGCCATCGCTCTTTTGTCCTTCGTAGTTTTGTATTACGGTTCGGAATAATTCCTCAACGCCTCTTCCCGATTTAAACACTGTGGGCACCATAGGGACTCCCGAGTAGCGTTCCAAGCTTTATATAGTCTATGTGGTCTCCACGGTTTTCTACCTCGTCGTACATATTTAGTGCACAAACCATAGGCACATTCATATCTATTAGTTGTGTGGTTAGATAGAGATTGCGCTCCAAGTTCGATGCATCTATAACATTAATAACAATGTCTGGTGTCTTCTCTACAATTTGTTTACGTACGTAAAGTTCTTCCGGACTGTAAGCCGACAAGCTGTAAGTGCCAGGTAAGTCTACTAATTCAAAATGGTAACCCAGCATATCGGTATATCCGTACTTAGCATCAACAGTAACACCCGAGTAGTTTCCTACACGTTCGTGTGCTCCCGATGCGAAGTTAAAGAGCGATGTTTTACCACAATTAGGGTTTCCCACCAATGCTACGTTTATGGTATGTAGCTGTTGGTGCATCTTTCTTTCGGCTTCGTTAGCGGACGAAGATAGTGCGCAAACATCGTTTTCTTCTGCCTCTATTGGCGGATTATATGTAGAGTGTGGAATATTTGGTGTAGAACTTTCGGTGTTTTGGTTTGTGTTTTTTGTGTTTGTTTGTTGGTTGTCTGGTGTTGGCACCACTTCAATAAGTTCGGCTTCGTTGTGTCGCAAGCTCACTTCGTATCCCATAATGCGATATTTCACAGGGTCGTGTAGTGGCGCATTTAGTAGCACTTCAACCGTTTTGCCACTAATAAAGCCCATTTCTATGATGCGTTTTCTAAAGCCCCCATGCCCTAAAACCTTTATAATTGTACCAGTCTGACCAGTCTTAAGTTCTGATAACTTCATAATCTTGTTCTTTTGTTTGGCAGTAATTCCTTAAATATAAAGAGTATAATGCTCATAGTTTCCATAAATTTATTGGTGTCTCGAAGTATTCTAAATCATTTAGAAATACAAGAAGACTTTGGAACACTTTATGCCTTACATCTTTCTTTACGTATGCCAATTATTCATTACAAAAGTACAAATAAATCGTTGGAGGCTATGTAACGTATAACTAAAACTTTGCTAAAATACCTAATAATGGGGATATACACAACACAAGTTCGTAGCTATTCACGTGTATTATATATCTATCTCTCTGAAATTATTATGATTATGTACAACCGAATAAGTGTTTTTTATGTACCTTTGCACACCGAATAAGCAAACAACAACGCTTTGCCAACCTATACAGAGATGGGCAGTGCGCAATAAACAAAGATATAAACAACCTGTATGAAACTTACAAATCAACGTAGAAATATGCTCCATGGTGTACTACTCATGGCGCTTTTTGCGTGCGCAGCCTTCTATTTAGGCGACACAAATGTGGCAAAAACACTATCGTTTTCGCCTATGATAATTGGTATTATTCTGGGTATGCTCTATGCAAACAGCTTGCGTAGCGACTTGCCAGAGACGTGGACACCAGGCATTGTGTTCTGTTCTAAACGCATATTGCGCTTCGGAATTATTCTATATGGGTTTAAACTAACCTTTCAAGACGTTACTAGTGTTGGGCTTCCAGCCATTATTATCGATGCTATAGTGGTAACAGCAACCATACTGTTGGGTTTGTTTGTGGGACGATTGCTAAAGATGGATCGCAGTATAGCCCTGCTAACAGCTTGCGGAAGTGCCATTTGTGGAGCAGCAGCAGTTATGGGTGTAGACGGTGCAATACGTCCTAAACCATATAAAACAGCCGTTGCTGTGGCAACAGTGGTTATATTTGGAACGCTCTCAATGTTTCTTTATCCAGTTCTGTACCGCTCTGGTGTGTTCGATTTGCCTGCACAACAAATGGGTATTTACGCCGGTTCTACTATTCACGAAGTAGCCCATGTGGTGGGAGCTGGCAATGCAATGGGAGCCGCAATTAGCGATAATGCAATCATAGTGAAGATGATTCGTGTAATGATGTTGGTGCCAGTGCTTATTGTTATTGCCTTTTTTGCAGCCCGAAACGCTGCCAATGGCGAACACATTGAGGGCGAAAAAAAGAAAATACAAGTGCCTTGGTTCGCTATAATGTTCTTATTGGTTATCTGTTTCAATAGTTTCAACCTGCTACCTGCATCTGTAGTGAAAGCTATTGTTACCTTAGATACCTTCCTTTTAACTATGGCTATGACTGCATTAGGAGCTGAAACAAGTATAGATAAGTTTAAAAAGGCAGGTTTCAAACCCTTTTTGCTGGCAGCCATAATATATTGTTGGCTCATTGGCGGTGGCTATTGCTTAGCGCGTTTTGTGGTTCCACTACTAATGTAAAAGTGGAAAGACACAATAGCCCTGAGATGTTATCAACCACGTAAAGCCTCCTATTGGTAATAGAAAAATTATATATATTCCTCTCTCAAAGAAATATCTTTATACAGTAAAGCAATGAATATTACTTTCTGCAGACGACTCTACTACACGTTAAACAGTGGGAAAAATTCTAAACTAAAATACTACATTACGTCTTATCTTTGGGTGCTTACACCACATTGGTTGCTCTCGTTGCTGCGCAAAATGCTGCTTGCTAACGTGCAACAACGTAGCGATTGGAACGAAATTAAGGCACGTGTAGACTACTATAACAGGCTTTGCTCGTCTAAAATAAACCATTCTGTTTTCCAACAAAAAGCCATTAGTCTTGCCCAACAGCAAAAAACAAGTCAATCGGTCTACTATTTAGATTCTTTTCGCTACGCAAAGTCGTTCCCATTAAACAATAAATGGTGTCTTTATCCGGGCGATGTAACCACCGTTCCCAGCGTTCCTTCCATCGTAAAAAGTAGACCGATTGCAGGCGATAATGCCAATTCGGTGTTGCTAAAGCTCGACCGCGTACGCCATTTTCTCTTTGTAAACGACCGTATAAGCTATGCCGACAAACTAAACAAAGTGGTGTTTCGTGGTTTAATAGGTCAGTTCGATAGCCACAACTTAAAGCAAAATCGCTACGATTTTGTACAGAAGTTCTTTGGTAATCCTCTCTTTAATATTGGTGTTATCGATAAGAATATTCCACAATGGCACACCCCTAAATGACTATAAACGAGCATTTAGCCTATAAATTCATAATGGCATTAGAAGGAAACGATGTTGCTAGCAATTTAAAATGGATAATGTCGTCGAACTCTATTGCTGTAATGCCTCGTCCAAAGTACGAAACTTGGTTTATGGAAGGAACTCTGATACCCGACTATCATTACATTGAAGTAGCACCAGACTACTCCGATTTGGAAGCTAAAATAGACTATTATATACAGCACCCACACGAAGCCGAAGCTATAATAGCACACGCTCACGCCCATGTAGCCCGCTTTCGCAATGCTCGTCGCGAATATATAGTGTCTCAACTGGTGCTCTCTAAATATTTTGAAACAACAGAAGTGAAGAACTAGAGTGGGAGAGATGAGAACTGAAAATCATTTTCACCTTATTATATATATACCCCACAGCATAGTAGTTGTAGCATTGTAGAGTTGCATTTGTTGTGTAATGGCTATATATGCGCCACATAATTGCAATTTGCCAATAGCTTTAGAGATGCAAATAATTGCGTTCTCACATCATACATATCTGCAATAGATAAAAAAGAGATGTTGGTTACATAAATCGTATTTCTACACTTAACATAGCAAGCGTTACGCATTTATTTATTGTTAGTTACGTGTTCATTTTTCAAAAGATACCTTTTTATTTAACAAGAAACTATCTTTTATGCGATAAAACTCTATCTTTTGTTTATACACTCTTTGCTATCGTGTTTTCTAATGTGGCATATCTAATATTCTTTTCCAATAGTGCGGTATACCTATCTTATACTATTGTAAGAACACAATAAACAGATTTTGAAGATAAATATCCTAAAAACAATAATCCACGCTATGCACTTTAGAAAAACAAAGTATAAATGTTGCTAAATTAAAATATTATCATTATTTTTGCAAAACAGAGCTTTTAACCAGCTGTAGGCTAAACACAACACAACAAACACTACGACACAAACTAACCACCGTCTGTAAAAGGCAACAGAACACATAGCTTTTCTGAGCATATATCTTTTTATTTTTAACGCAATATACTTATGAAGAAGAACTACATTTACTGGGTGCTTGCACTCATTTTTATCTGTATTCCAGAACTGAAAGCTCGAGCTGATCGTTATAAAGAACAGCCCAAAGAAGAATGGAACTATAATTTTGAAACAGCAAAAGCCGATAATCTTGGCGACAGACCAAACCATTACGACCTTAAACTGAATGGATTGGCGTGGTCGATGTATGCTGTTAGATGTTCTGGAGGACCAAACGATTTTGCCAATGGTAAGTATTCGGCACGTATTTACGGTAGTAAAATGTCGATGAAAGAGATGCCTTATATGACAATGACTGATGATCAAGAACATGGAATAGGTAGCGTAGAATTCAATTATAGAGCATACGGCGAACATACAACATCGCAAGTAACTTGGTGTGTGCAACTTTCAGAAGATAAAGGTGCTCATTGGGAAACTATTGGTCGTCCATTTACTCCCACAGAAAAGGTGCAACACTTTCGTGCTGAGGCTAATTCTGGCGTAGGTCGCATACGTATTGTGCGTGCCGATTATGCAGTTTTCGATTGTAAAACAGCCAAAAGTTTCGATGCAGCCTTTAATTTGGACGATCTAAAGATGACTTATTACAATTCAGAAGCACCACAACGACCTTCTATAGCTGTTGAAAATACGCTTTTAGAATTTGGAGACGTGAACAAGAACGATGCGAAAACACTGAGAGTAAATATTGTTTATTCAGGTTTAACAACCAATGTTGCGCTATCGGTGGTGGGCAACGATGCTTCAGCTTTTAACCTTTCAACTCATCAAATAGTAATTTCGGAAGATGGTGGTAAAGCTAATTTTGATGTAACCTACATTCCACAAACGTTAGGAGAACATCAAGCAGTGTTGAAAATGCAATCGGGCGATATTGAAACAGAAGTGTATCTTACTGGAAAAGGTGTACGCAAACAAGGCGAATATACTTATAGCGGAGGTGAAGGCACGAAAGATAATCCTTATTTAATAAGTACAGCAAGCGACATAGAAGACCTTTTGTTTGCTGTAGATACAGAAACCGACTATGCTGGTAAGTATTTTAAACTTACAACCGACATAGATATGACAGGCATAAACAATATGAAACCCATTGGAAACAACTTTGGAACAGAGGGAACAAAGCTGAAAGCCTTTAGCGGAACATTCGATGGCAATAAGCATAAAATAAGTAATTTAAATATGATATACAAAGGAAAGAACAACATTGGTGTGGCTCTCTTTGGTATATTGAAGGACGCTAAGGTTATGAATCTTACGCTAACAAATGCTCATTTCGAGGCAGATGCTATCGTTGCAAGTATTGCTTCGGTATTGGTAGGTTCGGTATTGCAGAACTGTCATACGGGCGAGAACGTAACGGTAAAAGCTCGTTTGAAACCGTATGCGGGGGGAATTGCTACTTCAACTTTTCTTTCTCCATCGTTTATATCCAACTGTACATCGAGAACAAAGGTAGAAGCGACTGATATGGCTGTAGGTGGTATATTGGGAATGAGCAGCATTCAGGGCACAAGTATAAAGAATTGCATCAACTATGGTAACATAAATACAAATAGTAATGTAGCTGGTGGCATTGTGGGATACGTAGAAACAGGAAGTTTAAGCATTTCCGACTGTCTGAATGCTGGCGATATTAATGCAGAAAACATAGCAGGTGGCTTGTTTGGAACTGGTTTGCAAGGTTCTAATATAACCATAAACAATTCGTATAATATAGGTAGAGTAGGGATAATTGAGCCAAATGGTGCTGCCGACCCTATATTTCCAATTGCAGCTATGGCAGATGGTGTTATAGTAGATGTGGGAAATTGTTATTATGACAATGCTCTCTATCGTGGAAATTCTTATGGAATTGCTTATCCAAAAGATGATATGCGTTCGCAAGAATTTACTGATAGGCTGAATGCAGACCGTGCTGTGTGCATTTGGAAACGTTTGGTTGGTGTAAACAACGAATTACCTGTACCTTGTGGAGAAGGCGAAGTTATAACCCATATAACACAAACTGTAGATTTAGTAAAACCTTTATTACATGTGGTAGACGGACGTATTGTTGCTCCAAACAACTTTCGTATAAAAACAATACACAATATGGTTGGTTATAATTATAATACTTCTGACCAATTGCCAACCGGTGTTTATATTGTTACACTATTGTCTAACAAATCAATAAAACCTATAATACAAAAAGTAAGGGTAGTGAACAACTTTAAAAATAACTAATAATCAACTAAATAGAATATAATATATGAAGCGTTTAAATAGAACATATCGTATTTTTATAGCTGTTTTAATGCTATTTACAATAAGTTCTTTTTCAATAGTTGCAGCCGAAAACGAACACGGAACTCTTGTTGCTAACCATTTAAAAATACCAATATATCGCACCTATTGTATGTATGTAAAGGCATACAATAAGGCAACACAAGCGTATATAGCTAAAGGCGAACGCATAGTTTTGCGCTATACATCAGCCAACGAAGCTGTGATAGAAGCCAAAGGAAACGCATTTAAGTCGATGGGAAATGGCAAAACAGAAGTAACATTACGTATATCGGGAGCTTATCCAGGTACATTAGATGCTTTTGATCCAAACAATGTGTTAGACGAAATGAAATTTACAGTAGAAGTAAACGTGCAAGGCTGTGGATATTGCTATGTAAGTCTTTCGTATTTGGCAGACGATCCTAATCCAACTGCAATAAAAAACACGCTACTTGAACAACCAAAAATAAGTTGGAATTTTGCAAATGGTGTGCTAAATATACAGGCAGAACAATATGTTGGCGAGCCACTTTCCATCTATTCTATATCTGGTAAGTGCCTACAAAAAACAACAATACAGCCTGGTAACAATATAATTTCCTCCTTAACACATCAACCTTTCTTTATTCGTGTAGGCAATAATGCTGCCATTAAAGTGTTGCCTTAACCATTTTGGCATTGTGTGTATGGTAAAAAATAGTTTCAACCATTCTGTGGCAATATAGTTTTATGGGTTCGTATATACAATGAATTGGCTTTTGTAATGCTAATATAAGTTAGAAATAATGAGTTAAACACATTAGAAAAGCCAATTCGTTTTTCTTAATTTCTACGATAAGATACATTGAACTTAGAATTAAGTGCAGAAATATAATAAAAATAGCGAATGTTGCGTTGTATACAATGAATCTAACAATTACGAAATAGAGATATAGTAGTATGATAAACAGCCATAATGCAATATTTAGCGTGTATATTCCGCTGCTTATGACGGTGATTTTAAGTGGTATGACTTATTTCCATTGGCAGTATAAACTAAAGTATTTATACATGTCGGGCATATTCTTTTTATTGGTATATGCCATTCTTTCTATGATACTACTTAGTTATACAGTAGACGAAAAGTCGTTTTCTACAACAGTAAACAATCTATCGCCTATGCAATTTCCCGTTAGTATTCTTAGTATTACACTATTTTTTGTATCAGTTGGATTCTTTGTTGCACAAGAAAACAGCTTCAGTTTATTTTTTAAAATAGTTTCGAGCATTGGCATATTGCTTTTTATGCTGTTCGGATTCTATTCGTTTTTCTTTATTATGGCTGGTCTTGCATCGCTAAAAAGTGGATAAGCATTTGTTTGTCTTACCTTTATAATGGTGCAAAATATGGTTTGTGCAAACAATAAAAGTAAGATATATTTCTACAAAACTATGTAAAACTGTCTTTTTATAAACGTTTTTCTGTAACTTTGCAGCTATTATGAGTAAAGGAAAGTTACAGAAATTTGCAGAGTTAGAAACGTTTAAGAATGTCTTTCAATATCCACATGGTGTTATAAGCGAAATACCATTCGAAATGAAAGGACATTGGAACGAACAGTATTTTCATAATAACAACCCAATAATTTTAGAGTTAGGTTGTGGAAAAGGAGAATATACTGTGGGCTTGGCGCGACTTTATCCGAATATAAATTTTATAGGAGTAGACATAAAAGGTGCGCGAATTTATACAGGAGCAAAGCAAGCATTAGAAGAAAATTTGCCTAATGTAGCCTTCTTACGAACAGGAATAGAGATTATAGATCGTTTCTTTGGTGCTGAAGAAGTAAAAGAAATATGGCTAACTTTCTCTGATCCACAGATGAAGAATGCACGAAAACGCCTATCGTCTACTTATTTTTTGAAACGCTATCGTAACTTTTTGGAAAACGAAGGAGTAGTGCATCTTAAAACCGACTCTAACTTTCTTTTTACTTATACCACTTATGTTGTTGAAAAAAACAATTTGCCTTTGCTTTTTCGTACCGAAGATTTGTATGGCAATGAAACAAATGGTGCACAAGCGGACAATATTGATGGAGAAACAAAAGAAATACTTGGAATACACACTTATTACGAAAATCAATGGATAGAACGTGGACTAAACATTAAGTATATGAAGTTTAGATTGCCACATAAAGGTGCTCTTGTTGAACCAGAAATAGAAATAGAACTTGATGACTACCGTTCGTTTAAACGCACAAAAAGAAGCGAAAGAAACAGCACGATAGTATTCGGTTGCAATAAATGGTGTAATATAACGAAAATAAATAGTTTTTAATTTCACTGTTACACAGTTTCGTCCTTTTATAGAACCATATTTAATATGCTTGTTTCCACAGTTTTCATTGTGAGGCTTAGTAGAAAGAGTGAAAAATGCTTTGAAAAAGAAGCTAATAGCAAAAGAAAGCCATGCAAATAGATAGATTTATATATTTCACTTTTACATATCTTGATACATCTTTAGAGCAAATAAAGAAGTATATTCTGGAAAAGTGGGGAAGTGATGATAAGTACAGAATAATAGATTCTCCATTTCAGTTTAATCTCTACCACTTATGTCCACCTAAAGGCGGTGCACATTTTGAAAAGCTGTATTTTTTTACCCCAAAGTTGTGTAAAAACAAATGTATAATGTTCTCAAACTATTCTGATGGTTTAAGTTCGTTGATTCATGTACTTACAAACGACTTAAAATTAAAAGCATATAGTTTTAGAATAAGCGCAAACAATATTCCCGAAGCATTAAATGAATTTAGCTGTATAGAAAATGGAAAAACGTTGCGAACTGTTTATGCGATGAAAGATCCTAAATGGAAATTTTATTGTGAAGGAGAAATACAACCTTTTGAGGAAAAAGAGTTTTATGAAAGAAAAATAATAAAACAACGATTAAATAAAGAAATTCTTATTTCCTATTGTGTTAAATTAGGAATTGACATACGTGAAGACTCTTTTTGGAAAAAGCCAACAATCTTTATTCGTAGAACGAATTTCGTGGTAGTAATTTTATAATCCGCAGAAATGGTTTAACCATCATACATTCTTTAAATACAGCCATTTCATTATTGTTCCTACATAGTCTACTTTACGCTTTCACAGCCGTAATAATGTTCCAACTAAATTGTAATTATAAAAACAAAAAAATTATAATTATAATTTTTTTCTATTTTATAATTATATTTCTCCCATTTTTTTATTATATTTTGCACTGGTGATAAACAGCACTTTTTTTGCAAATATATTTATTTGCAGAACGAAGCGAAACAATAAAGAAATTATCAGCTTGGAGAAAAAAAGGAAAAAAATAAATATGGCAATGTTTACGAAATAAAGTTGCCTAACGGAAAAATATACTTATATTTGTTGGATAAAAACAATTCAGCTTTGGAGTATTTAATTACCATTCAGAAAAAACCAGTAGACAACTTAGATAGTCTTTTTATCTGTTGGTTTTAAAAATATACATATCGGGCAAAAGAAACCGCAATTAGAAAAAAATATGGCAGCTAATTGGGCATATCGATTTGGAAAAAAGAAAATATAGAATTTCCCGATTTGGCAATATTTATGTCAAATGACAAAGAACATTTTATAGAGCAATCGAGAATAATGAGAAATGGAAATTCTTATTATGCTCCCACAGATTACTATATTAGTCTTTTAAAAAAAGGATATATTGCAGGTTTCTTTGATAAACCAAATATTTTTTTGAATTATGGCTTACAAAGAATTTAGATAATTATCCTGCCAATGAAGAAATTTTTCCTTTACCAGAAAAATATAGTTAGAAAAAAATACTCGCCATTTTTCCCTATTACTGTGAAACTATAATAGGGAGAAATGGCAGTTTTTGCTTTAATCCGAACTTATTCTCTGTTGTATATATTCTCACGCGAAGTTACTTCTCCAGTTTCTGCATCTATAACAATATATTCTGAACCAAAAATAGTTTTACGATGTATAAACCATTTGGCATTTTGGTTATTACGAGACATAAAGTTAATGTGGAAAGGACCATCAGAAACACTTGTTTGTTGTCCTTTTCCTGTTGTTAAATCTATCCAACCTTCTTTTTCTAACCAAAGAAGCAACTCTTTGGGTTTTATTTTTAGGTTTTCAAATTTCTGGTCTTCGTCTTTTTCTTTTATCAGTTTACCCTTTTTATCGTACTCATGCCAAATACCAATTCTAATATTTGAGCAATAAAACCAATCACCTTCGGTGTCTAAAAAGCCATTTTTATAATACATTTTGGCGTTTTTCTTAAAGGTTAATGGCTTTATCGTAACAATCCAATTAACGTCTTTTTCAAAACTAACACAAACAATGGTTCCATCTTCCTCTGTATATTCTTTATAACTTGTATTCGGAGAAAGTTTACTTTTTATAATATTTGTAATTAAACTTCTCTGGTTTTTCATATTGTTTAAATTTTGTGCAGTACACGGAAATATGAATGTTATAACTAAAAAAGAATAATGTATCTTTTTCATCTTATTTGTTAAATTTAAACGGCTATAAAATATGTTTTCTTTTAATAATCTATCGCAACAAAGATAGGAATTGTTTTGCAGAAAATGGGAAAAAATACTATTTTTGTGCTCGCTTAACAAACATTATGCGTATGAACATTAAACGTAATTCTATGATTTTGCCTCGCTTATATTAGTTTTACTAACTGTAGGTTGTAACGATAGTAAGGCCATAACACCCGAAGTTTACAGTTATGCAGAGGTTAATAAATAGTTAGCAATGAATAGCGAAATGAAAACAATTTTGATGTTGATGAAATAGAGCGTTGAAACAAACGATAATGCAGTTTGCTTAAACTAAAAATAGAACGGAAAATAGAAAATAAACTTATATAAAACCATATTTATGTTGTCGGAGAAAGTAAAAAACTACTTGATAGAAAATGGAATGTACGATGATACGGAAGACGAAACCTATCAAAAAGTAATGTCAGACTTAGGGATTAACCTTGAAACTACCTTTGCTCAGTTTAATCTTTATACAAATCAAACAACATTTTCTGGCAATCGTGCAGAGTTATATAACGTTTGTTGGTTTGCAATAAACTCAATTTATTACGAACAAATGGAGAGTATGAGGTCTGTTTTCAACTTGCCAGAAGAGTATATTCCACTCGATAGTTTTGAAGGAGAGGGAGGATTTTTCTATAATAGGCAAACAGGCGAAGTATTAGAACTTACACTTGGAAAGGTTTACAACGACTTTCAGCAGGGAAAATTAAAGCCACAATGGCCCAATTTCAACACTTTTCTTGAATGGTTTTTCGACCTATCATAACTTTTTGTGAAAGAAATGTGTGGAAAATAGTTAGCAATGAATGTAATTGCAATCTTGTAAAAATACTTTTTCGTGTTTAATTTTTTAGATGTTTGTGTAAATAGAAGAATCTTCTTCTATAAGGTTCTTTCTTTTTTAATTCGTAGCTTCACAAAGTTCTTTAAAAATTCTATGTAACAATAATATATACTAATTCCTTTCTTTCATTCTTATAATTAAAGAAATTTGAATTACTATACGTTGTTAAACCTTAGAATCCAACTGAATTCCCATATCCTCCATACAATTCAAAAGAATGGTACTGATGTAATTTCCTTTATTCCTACTAATACAAGCAGTTGCAAAGGTCATTGGTGCTACAAATGTCTCACCTATATAAGTTTCATCAGTAAGAACAGGCATACTATAATATGCATTTTTCTTATTTTTTAAGTCAATAAACCATTTGCCGCCAATATGTTTTCGGAAAGTTTCTCCTATATAAATGGTTAGATAGTCTAACAATTCTTTTTTTGCTATTAAATCGTTATAGTGTTTGAAATTAGAAAGAATCCATTTTTCCAAATCATCTAACGACTTAATACTATAATTGAGTGTCAGATTGTGTTCTTTTTGCAAATTCGCCAGTGAAATATTCCATCTTATCAGAAATAAAGAATATCCATTCTTGAAAGTTCTCTTGTGTATATGCCATTTTTTTATGTTGTTAAACTATAGTAAGTAGCTGCAAATATAGTTATTTTTATTTGAAGTTTTATATAGCCTAAGTGTAAATTATAATGTTGTTTGAAAAAAACATAATTATAAAAACCATAAAAACATAATTATAAATTTTGAATTTGTAATTATATTTTTGAAAAGAATTTAATTATCTTTTTTTATTATCATAAAATATGTTTCTTGTTTTTGCTTTTTATTTCTTTTATGCTTTATGCATAACTACTTAAAAAGATAGATAATCCAGCAACGTGCAATATAAAACTGATTTTATAAAAAAATAAGATGATGATATTTCAGCCAAACTAACTATATTTGCAGTTGTAAACTTTGGTTTTACAATGTACAAGCAAGGTGTATATAAATAATAAAAAAATAAGAAATGAATCTATTTACAGATAGTAAGTTAGTTTATGAAGGTAGAAAATCTCTACTTTCAGAGTTGGAAATAAGGCAGTTATTGGAGATTACTGGTGATAAAATAAATAGCTTTATTCAATTTTATCAAACTTACGATGGTGTCTTTTTTTCCAAAAGCAAGCCATGATGTTTAGACACTTATTTTATTCTGTTGAAAAAAAGCTGATTGGGATAAAAATAGAAATAGGTTTCTTTTTAAAAATCGAAGATATAATTACTAATAGAAAGCTTCTATTGGAAGAAGATAAGGAGTTAGAATGTTTTGTAAAAACTCATATTCCTTTTGCTGATGATGGCTGCGGTAATGATGTTTGGATAGAAATTTCAACAGGAATAATTAAGGCTTTTTACCATGAGTATTCCATTGAAGAAGGACTAATAGAGATTGCTCCTAATTTTAATGATTTTTTTGTTCATCGTTAGAGAATTGGACGCTTAAATAAATCTTGCTATTTAATGAAATAAAAACGCTATTACCATTTGCAAATAACAACTACTTTTTTTGGGGCATTCTTACACGTCATTGATAAAATATTTATGGAATATATAACAAAATTAAAAACAAAATGAAGAGTTTGAATATTGGTTAGGGGCTGATAACGAACAAATTTTTAATGTTGAAAACGAACTAAATATTAAACTTCCCAAGCAATACAAAATGTTTTTATCTCAATGTGGAATGTGCAATTTTGGAGATGTAAATATATTGGGTATAGCAAAAGATGAAAATAGTGTTAGTTATTCGGTTGTGGAAGTTACGAAGCAAATGCGAAATGAACTAAATCTTTCAAACAATTTTATTGTACTTAATTACGAAGTGGGCGAATATCTTACTTTATACAAGGTTTCAGGAAAAGAAGAATTAGACGATAGCACTATTTATGGAGTAAATGTTGCATATAATGATACAGAAAAAATGATTCTTGGAAAACCAGAAAAGCTTTTTTCGTCGTTCAAAGATTATTTTGAAGACTTTATCGAATTAGGTTCTTAAAAATAAGTAGTTCTAATCAAGGCAGTTTTTTCCTATTCTCTTTATTGGTAATAATAGAAACGTAAAATGGCACAAAAGAAAAATAATAAATAGGTTATGGGTAAAAATAAATATGGCAATGTTTATGAAATAGCATTATCCAATGGGAAATATGTTTATGTATGCTGGATAGAACAATTTAGTTTTGGAATATTCGATTATATCGCCGAAAAGCCTGTTACAGATATAAATGATTTGTTATGTGTTGGATTTAAAACATATAAAGCGTGTAAAGAAACAGCGGTTAGAAAAAAGATATGGAAATTGATAGGATATATTGATTTAGAAAAAGAGAATATCAGTTTTCCCGATTTGGCTGTATTTCTATCCTATAATAAAGAACTTTTTATAAAACAGTCGCAAGTTATGCGACATGGCAACTTAATAAAAATACCAATCAACGAATATTTAGCCCTATTAAAGAAAGGATATATCTATGGTTTCTTCGACAACTATCAGACTTTTGAATTATGGCTATCTGGCAATATAGAAAACTATCCCGAAAATGAAGAAATATTTCCTTTACCAGAAAAATATAGTTGAGACGAATATGCTGAAAATAGTGCGTAATTCTACTTTTATATCGCCTTATAATAGTGTTAAAACCGAACGAAAGACAATTTATTGTTGCTTTTCATCTTCCTATTAAGAAGGCAACATTCAGCATATCACGCACAAAATACACCCATATAAAGCCATATAAACAGGCGTAAATATCACAATTTTGTAGCAAATAGAGTTCTGCTTTCTATGGTAATTCTCTTTTAACGAAACATTATTTTGGCAACTCTATTAGTTTAAAAGCACTGTGTAAAAACGATAAAACATTGTTGTTTACATCTAATTTATAATTAAAGCTATTACTTTCTGTGTCTATTTTGATACAATCGTCGCATAATGATATTTCTCTTATAACTTCTTTTTATAAACTGTGGTTTGTTTTTTTACAACAAAGTATTGTTCTTCTTCGTTAAATATCCTTATGGAATCAATAACGTTATAATTTTTTTCACCTTACTTATATAAAGATGTTCAAACTTGTTGCCAGTAAAAAAATAAGTCTATTTTATCAAGGTCGTTATTACTTTTTAATATTTTTTTCCATTTATCCATTACAACTTTAACCCCCAACATATTAATATGGAAATATGTATTTATGGTAGCTGGAACAGATTTTTTTCGCCGATACTACATATCAAATGTTTTTTTATTGGTATCTAAATTAACAAAAATCAACAGTTGTAAGTTCAGATTCACCATTTGGATTTAAGTCTACCTTAAATTCATCATTATTTCTTTTTATAAATTTTAAACCAGATGAAATTATAAGTTCCTCAATATTCGGATTATAATAAAATAGAAAAATCTTTTGCTTCAATTTGTTTCATAATTTATTTGCAGCATCTTTTTAACTTCCCACGAAAAAAGTAGTATTATGTAACCCCATCATTTCTAAGTGTAATTGTACAAAAGCTATCGAATATATTTTTTTCTAAAAAAATAACAACTTGGGAATAATGTAAAACTACTTTTCTAACATTAATAGCAATTCCTCTTTTGAACTATTATACAGTGGTTTCCATACTTTTTTTCTTCTTGTTCTATTATTTCATCATATTCCTCGTTTGATAATTGTTTTTTTCCATTGCAATCTGAAGAATATATCTTATATGTGCTAATTGGTCTAGAGTTTTATTCTCTCTAAAACCCAATAACAGTGCTAAAGCTGTCTCTTCTTTACCATAGAAACCAGATCCAATTTTATCTATATAGCCTATTGTTGTATCAAGAATGGACAATATCTCTTTATATTCTTGTTTGTTTAATACTAAGTTACTCATTTGCTTATAATGTTTTACAATACTTTTGTTGTTTCTAAAATTTAATTCAACGTTGTTATATTAAAGTTGTATTGTTCGTCTTCACGCGGATCGTTATAACTTGTAAACTCATCAGTATGTTCAAAGTTAAAAACCATAACCATAAATGGTGCTATTGTCGGGCATTATTCTTTTTTTATAACCAGATATAGCCACACGATATTTGCCTTTTTCGAGTTTTATTCTGAATCCTTTATATAATGTTTCACCATCTAAAGTCTGATAAGATAAATTTTCTAATGTTGGATTCTTAAACTGGCTTATTTTAAAATTTGCTAAACTCCCTAAAGAACCAATCCAAATGTTATTATCTTCAACATTTAGGTTAAAAAGCATCATAGGTAAAAAAACTTTATTCCAATGGTCTTTTATAATTTCATCACTACCTATCAGAATTTCATAATCTATTGAATTGATGGGCACAATAGGAATCCATACCCCTTTCTTTAATGATTCTATATATAATTCAGAATTATCCTGAAAGACTTTCAAGATATTTTTTTACTCTTTATTTGTTTACTTGTAAGAAACCTCTTTAAAGTTTCTATACAAACAACATAAATACCATAACTTTCTACTGATAGTGTTCTTTTTTCCATAATTTATTTTTTGTAGAATAATTATATTACTTATAATTAAATACTACAGACTTCTATTAAATCCTTTTCTATTATTAGTTTGTGTTCAATTAGCTTTTCTGTTATTTCTTGGGAAGCAAATAAACAATAGTCTTGTTCAAAATCAAATCCGAATTCTAAATTGCTTCTATAAAAAGTATTTGGTTTCAGTTTTTGAAACACATCGGCATCAATATACAGAGGAACACTACCATAAATACCCATATACGAACCGCACTCATTGCATTTATTTTCAAATTCAATGGGACGTTTTGCCTCGTTAAGCATAATTTGTTGAGAACATTCTATCAGATAAAAGCCTTTACTTTTAGGTATAGAATAGAACATAAGCCCTTGCCAATTTGATATTTCATACAAATCTTTAAATTTTTGCGATACCATTTTAAAGCCATCATAACTTCCTGATAAATGATATTTCTTTCTTTTTATCTTATATGTAGGCAAATGTTTTTCTATAAGACTTCTTTTATTCAAAATCATCTTGCAAGTAGGGCAGGTTATATACTTGTGTCTGTCTACTTTGCTAACATTTAACAAATAACTGTCATTATCATAAAATTGCAGCTCAAAGTATTTCATAATTAACATTCTGTATTTTTTTAATTCAGTATCTGTATTTTTTTTATCTATATACCCTGCCAATTCCATATTTTTTTCAAAAATCTGTTTAGAAAAATTCTCACATATATTTAGGGTCAGAATGATGTACATACGTAGCACTTAATTCGAATATATAAACCTCCATATTTAAATTTTTTTAACGAAAGTATATAGTTATACGCTGTAAAACAGAAATGTACAACTGCAAATGTAGTTATTTACTCTGATTCTTCGTTATTTTATTATCAAAAATTTCTTTATTTTGAATATTTTTTTTATCCTCTTACCATATTTATATTTCTTTGGTTGTAAAATTATTTAACGATAAGTGAAAAACTTTACTCTCACCCATTATTTAATAGCCTTTTTCTATTTCAGAGCTACAAAAAAATTCTACAGAATAATAAAGAGGTATGAATCTTTTTCAATTAGTTAATTATGCTAAGGCTTACACTAATGTATTACACAAATTTCAACTTGTTTTAGTAAAAACCACAAAAAAATAATGAACTTATAATATGCACCACCAAAAAAACTTATTTATTTTTATGGTGTCTTGGATTGCAAAAAAAGCGGAATTACCTACATAAAAACAATTCTGCAAAAGATTTATATGCAATTTAGTTTTTACCAGATAGCTACAGCTAAGAAATTTATTATTAAAAAAATAAAAAAATTATAATTATAAATTTTATTTTTATAATAACAAACTCGGGTGTTTATTATTAATTTTTTTCTAACCCATAATTTCCATTTCCAAACCATACATTTTCTTATTAGTATAAGAACTATGTTATATTGTTTCTTCTCTCAAACAGTGTCTCTGTAAAAAAATATATTATCAGGCATATATATGGCAAATATTTACATCTGCAGATGCAAGGAAAGATAGAACGATACCAAATATCGATGAAAAAAATGTAATTAAGCTAAATCATTATTTCTGTTTCTCTGAACAGGAATGTGTATTTAGAGTAAGGGATAAAATTAAAAAGAAAAATAGAAACAATAAAGCAAAAATTCAATTAACAAAAAGAATTTTTTTAATAATGAAAGAATGAAATATGAGAAATAAATAACTACTTTTTGCAGTTGTACGCTTTTTGTTGTCAGCTCCTTTAAATTATGAAGGTTGGGCTGGAAGCAAAAAAAGATGAAACGTTAACTAATAAGGAGATGCTATTAAGAAAGCAAATTATTGACATTTAATTGTTTGACAGATGGAAATTATTGTAAGTTCTGTAATAGGCGGGCAATTAAAGCCTGAAGTTGAAATGGAGAAAAAAACCTACATCAAATAATAATTGAAATGAGGAAAAAAATCTAAAAAAAGCAGTTTTTAAATATTTCCTTTGAAGGACTTGCCAAAAATAAAAAAATCAATTTATACATAAGTGGCGATGTTTCAGAATATAGTTCCAAATCGGGAATAACAAAATGTAGATACTTTCAGAAAAAAAGAATGAGTTAGTTTCCGAATTTTTGCATTGATAGATATTATTGGACTTCTGAACCAATGCTCGATACAAAAAAAGAAATTTATATTATTTTTAGAGAGTTCGTTTATAAATTTAGGGATTTTTGATTAAGGAAAAACTAAAAATCTAAAGGATATAAATTTGATAGTGAGATGTTTAAAGAAATAGCTTTAAAAAAAGTTTAATAGCACTATAGAATGGACAACGACAATGAATATTACAACAAAAGTGCACAAAACCAAAAATAATAACCAAAAAAACGAAAGTAAAGAAATGGAATTAGATAAAACAATTAGAGAAAATTTAGATGGGGATTATTTAACAATCCACGTGGAAAAATTTTAAAGAAGGTGTGGAATATGCTGCTCAAAAAAAGTTACAACAAATACATTTAATAGGTGGTAGGGCAAAAAAATGTTATTGTTGACTTTAAGGAACTTAACAAATTGTCTGAAACGTTGCAAGATATATCTTTCATTCAAGATATTGGAAACGTGATTAATTTTTGAATCTATTTACAATCTCAAAGAAATGAGAAAGATATATATTCATGATAAACAGAAGTTTACATTCGATGTTTCGCGATTTACAAAGCTCCAACATTTAGGTGGTGATTATTGGAATGGATTAATTAATTTAGACAAGGCTTATTCTTTAACTTCTTTGGTAATTTGTAAGTATCCTTTTCCAAACTTAATACAATTTTCTGCATTGCGAAACCTCGAAATACTACATATTTATGGTTCAAAAAAATCCAGAATTTAGATGGTGTGGAGAAACTTTCAATTAGAGAACTTTCTCTTGCGAGAAATAATAAACTTGACGACATACATAAAATTAATGAAGTTTCCAGTTTAGAAAAATTTGGAGATTGAATGTTGTAAGAAACTTTTAGATTTCTCATTTCTTAAAGATAACTCCTATATTGAGGATTTATTCATTGACAAACTAGACTCTATTGATTTTGTAGACTCTATGCCTAATCTAAAGAAAATAAACTTTTGGAATTGTAAGGACGGAAATATGACTCCATTATTAAAGTCGCAGTCGTTAGAAGATGTGAACTTTTATCCTAATAAGAGACATTATACACATACTCTTAAAGAAATAGAAGAAATAAGGCAAAAGAAAGATAAATAATGTGGGACTAGTTCTTTTATGAGGCATTGGAAGATGCTACACAACAATTAATAAAATCATTAGTATGCTAAGTAAAGCCATAATTAATTATTTAAAAGAAAATAATTTTTATCTAGAAAAAGAAGAAAAAAACTATACAAAAAGCTCTTTTAGATTTGGGAATAAACCTAAACTCTGATTTGGCATATTTCTGTTTACATACAACGGAAATGAGTTTTAAAGGGAGGATTGGTAATATTGATAATATTTGTTGGTATTTAATATACTCAACGTATGCTCAAAGAATAGAATCTTTGCAATGCTTTTTAGGTTTACCAAAAGAGTATATTCCATTAGATAGCTTTGAAACAGAGGGCGGTTTTTTCTACAATCGGGAAACAGGAGAAGTTTTGGAACTTGAACTTGGACAGAAATTAATTGATTTTCAAAATGGAAAACTCCAACCACAGTGGCAAAGTTTTAATTCTTTCTTGGAATGGTTTTTCGAATTATGAGGCTTTTAGCATGGCTTACTTAGGCTTTAGCAAACACCTTTTGGTTGTTAAGTAGCGATATTCAGAAAAATTTTTAAAAATGTTTGTCAGTATTATATAAAAACAAGAAGTTACACCCTAAGAATATACCCTAAAAACTATATATTATGTTTAAATTAGAATTTAAAGCAAAAACTATTGTAGCAACAAAGAATAGCAAAGACAATTATTATATGGTTGGTTTTGCAGATGATAAATATAATTATAAGAATTATATATTGTTTCAAAGACCAATTATGTTAGATAATGATGACGATCCAGAGGCTGACTTAAACGGATTATATGCTGAATGTAATGGTGATATATGTTATAATGCTTGTAAGTCTGTGCGAATAACAAATAAAAAGTTGCGTATTTATAGTTCAAGATAGTACAATCATCGTAGATATAGAAAAATATAAAAAAATAAATAAACGTTTTATAGAATATAGCAAGTGTATCTTTAAAGACTTGTTGGTTCTTGATATTTAACCCATTTTGTTTCTATTATTAAGTGCAATATTTTTGTGTTTATAGGAACGTAAGGAGAGAAAAAATGGTAGAGTAGGGGCATAAACTGCCTTTAAATCGGGAAAAAGATAAACGTTATAAACCAAATAAAGGCGGTCATTAATAATATGGAATAATTATGGATGATAAAATTAAAGTGTTGCTAAATATTGAGATTCCTCGACTAAACGAGGATGTTGATATTGCTTCTATACGGAAAATATTAAATGAATATGTAAAATCTCTTATTCCTCGGATCAATATTCAAGATTTAAAGGATTGGAGTCTTTTAATTTGGGTAGCTTACCGGTCTACAAATGGAATCGGCGTTTTTAAACGAGCAAGACGTTACCCTTCAGATAAAGAATTTGAAATTTCGATTTCTGTTACTATCCCAGATGATAATCAGGCTTCGTATGGTCTTTCCAAAGTAAAAGAAGCATTCTACACACCACTGAGTGATAAAAGTTTTTATAGCTTAGAATTTAACTTTGAAGACTACAACAGTTTATACGAATACATTCTTAACAGTTCTAAACATGCAATAGATTTGGCCTTTATAAAAGGTATTACATGTAATGGCAAAAAGATTAAGTTTCAAAAATAAGGGGGTATGACGTAGTTGCAACCAATGGAAATAAAATGAATTCAAAAACAATTTAGTAATTAACATTAGAATTAAAAATTATGGATACATCTATTGAAGATACTATTAAAGAGAGATTTGTCTCATTCTATAAGGCTATGAATTATTGGTACCTTTATTGTAATAATTTGGAAGATGACGAAACTCTCACCGATTTAGAGATAACAAATAAACAAAAAGAGGAGATTAAGGCTATTTTTGATAAATATTGCACAAAAAAAGGAAAGAAAAAAATGGACTTCCAAATGTTATATCGTTTGAGGTTTTTTTCTTCTGAAGATGACTTTCCTAAGATGACAATTACCAGTATAAATATTGATATGGAAAAAGAATTGCTATTCTTGAAGTGGAAATAGAAGATGCCCTTAATTCGAAATATCAATATATTTTTAAAAAAATGTAGAGAAGAGTGGTTAATTGACTCTCGAAAGAGATATAGTAACTGGAAAAAAAGAAGTGGATAATAGAGGGATTATAAAGTTGTTTATTAAAAAAATATAATATGCAAGTCATAAAGAGACTTTTTGAAACAAGAAAAAAAGTAATGATTAAGAGAACACAGTTGAAAAAAATATGATGAAGAGTATATATGAAAACATATATACCAATAAACAATTGAATGAGATATCAAATATGGTGTTTCGTTCAAATTTATCTGAGGAAATACCAATAATAGACAGGTATGAAAGGATAAATGTTTTACAAGAGAGTATTGCACGTGAAGATTTTTCAGTGTGTCTGCTTAATTGTTCCTTATTCTTACTATACAATCTGAAACTTCACTTAAAACATACTTTAAATAATATAGAGGCAGACAACTTATTTTTATGTATTACAGTGGTAAATCCTGTAGACGAGATAAACGATGTTGGATTTTCTGTACCAAATATTCTTATTAGCACAAAACTTGTGGCAAATTGTTTGACACAAGATAAAGCTATTAATCTAAAAGAGGAGAAATATTTAGGTGGAATGTATAGAACAATAGTTGATGAAAAATATGTTTGCATGTTACAAAAGTTATTACTCCAGATAAGTATGGAGATATTATTAGATATTATATTGTTCCCAAACTATGGTAAACTTTACAACTGTAAAGGCTTCTTTAACTTTATATCTTTCCGCTGCCAGTTAGGAAAGTATGAAGACATTGTAAAAGAAATTGGTAACCATTAACTATAGACTTTATTATGTTTTTTAAGAAACTATCGAAATATGAAGTATTAGAAAAGATGGAACAGAGAAAGATAGAACTTCGAAAAATAGATAAACTACCATCTTTATTAGACAAGTTCTACCTGTCTTTCGTTTCAAAATACGAAGGTATAGAGATTACTCCAGACATTGAAGTGTTTGGATACGAGAAAGCTTTATGCGAGAACCGCTATTTGGCAACTAATTATGACAATATAAGTAAGAAAGTTTGGATAATTGGCACTTCTGGACAAGGCGATGAATGGTTTATAAACAGAGAAAACAACTTAATTTTATTCTACGATCATAATCAAGGAGAATATTCTAATATTAGCCAATTCAAATGTTTAAACATTTCGTTTTGTAGTTTTCTACAAATGGCTTTTTTATATCAAGACTTAGAAATGTTGTTGGACAAACAAAACTCTATTGATAAACCATTGATAGATGATTTTATTAATGAAGTTAATTCCATTCACCCCTATTTATATACAACTTACCCTTATAAGTATTTCTGATAATAATAAGGTATGGAAACAGAAACTTAATATCTTCGGTAGAAGAATAGGGGCAACAATAATTCTTTCTTCATTCCGTTTATCATTTAAGGTCAGTACATTATGAGGTTAAATTAAATGGAAAGCCTCATACCGAACACAACGCTCCAATGAAACAAAAGTTAGATGATTTACTTCAACGGTACAAATATAGAAGAATGAATGCCTGAACGGACAAGAAAAGAATTATTGATTCTCGAACATAATACGAGAATGGGATTGAACAATGCAAGAAATAGTCGTTATTAAATTGTTTTTATGTGGTATTTTTTAACAACAGTAGTAAATAAAAAAGATACACTTATAGAGCTGAATGGTTCTTATGAAAAGATGGCAAAATACTTTTTCTCTGATATTGAGGATAAGAGGTATTTTGAAAATGTAAAATTCAGTGGAATAGCTCAAAAAGGATTCACACATAAACTACTTTCTCAAACAGATTATTTAATAAATGCCCGTTTTGGTGGTATTCCTGTGTTTTCAGAAAGATTTATAGAGAGAACAAGGCTATATCTGTCCGATAAAATTAGTTTTTACCCATGTCAAATACTACTGAACAATAAATCTTATAACTTTTTTTCTATGCAGAATAAAGCAAATTATGCCTGTGATTGATTATGAAAAAAATCTGGTTATAGAATTTTATCAGATGGAAATAAAATAGTAGATGAACCTATTATTATTAAAGAAAAATGTTGATGAAGAGTTGTTAATAGTACGAGATTCTACATATAAATCTAAAAATTATAGTAAGCAATTTGTTTAAAAAGATTGTTGAAAAAGAACAATTGAATGTTGGTTTTTATAATACCTCCCAGTCATTTTGGTAATATCTTATTCTATAGCTGAATAAAATTAGAAATATTTGCAATACCTCTCTAAATAAAAAAATGGGCTGGAGTTAATACAAAACGGAATAGATTTAAACAATTGCAAAAGGAATTTTTGTTAGTAGAGACCAAAGCTGGTACTAAAGAAAAGATAATTCGCATTATTAGAATATAAATACTTCAACATAACAAAATGGAAAAGAGTACAATAGAAAAAAATCAACGATTTCTTCGCAAATAATATGATTGCAAAAGGAACACCATCTAATTTAGATGAAATAGCCCATGCAGAGAAAGAATTAGGCATTAAGTTTGATAAAGATTATGTTTATTTCTTGCTTAACTTTGGAGGGTCTCTAATAAAAAATAAAGAAATATATGGACTCCACAATTCCGAACTGATGGGAGAAGATTCAATAATTAGTTTAACCAAAAGATTTCGGGAAGAAGAAAATGAACATTTTGACTGGCTTATTATAGGAACTGATTATGCAGGAAATCCAATTGGAATAAGTAAAGAAGGAAAAGTTTTACTACAAGATTACGATAATGGTGAATTAAATGTTCTTGCCGAGTCTTTTGAAGATTATATTCTTAAATAAGCAAATCAGCTAATCAACAAAATTCTTTCAGACATAATTGAACAGATGCAAGAGGAAAGAGTTTTGAAGCACAGAATACAAGAACATAAAATATTATTAGAATTATGAAAAAAATTATTGTTTATCCAGAGAAATATTTTGTATTCCATTGTTTATGCCCAAAGACGATTGGGATTTAAAAAAATGAAATTATCTGATGAAGATTTAGATAAAGAATTTGCATTTGGAAGAGTTATAGAGACGAGTTCTTCGGTTTTTGGTAGAGATATTCAAAAAAATAGGTTCTGCTAAAACAAGTATAGACGAAATAGTAAACTCTGGTATTTTTGTTTTCTCCATTAAAAAAATATTTTTGGGATGGTGTTGTAAAAAAGATGGCGAATAATTGGCAAAACAGAAAAACTACGATAAATATAAGCATTCAAATTACGATAAATTAAAAAAATGATATTCGGAGTAGGTGAAGATTTTTCGATTAAGACATTTTTTTCCACAAAAAAAGAGACACCAATAACAAGAGAAGAATTTAACGGATATCAATTTTCAATAGTTTGGTTTCCTATCGATTTAGAGAAAAAGAATATTAAAAGGCTATTGAGTAGAACCCAAATTATGTTTGCGGAAATGTGAAATTAAATGCTATTAAATTATGTATTATCAGTTAAGCGAGTTTTTATAAAAGGGATATATACCTTCAATATGCAGAAGAAAAATAGTATCCAATATAATGCCTTTGAAAAAAAGGAGAACGTATAGAAATAAAAAAAGTGAAATATTCTATAAAGTAGACAAGATAGATAATTATTTGAATAACTATGATATCTTGCCAACATTTGGAACACCGTTAGTAAGTTCAAAGTTCGTAAAGTTGTTCAAAGAATATGAGGAAGATGTTCAATTTTTAAGAGTAAATATAAAAAGATATGGATGGAAACACAAACAGAAACTTTTTACATTCCAAATATTCTTAAGATAGTTCCTTGTTTAGATGAGGAAAAAAATCGGTCGTTGAAACTAAAAAAATATGGTTCTGCTATTATAAAAAGTAATAAAACAATTATATATCGTCCCCAATTCAATTCAGAACTCTTTAATGGTAAGAATGAAAGAAAAAGACCTCGTACATTATTGTTACAGAACAATTTAAAAAAAGCTTTGTGAATCTGCTAATTTAAAAAGGAATAAACCTTATAGAAGAAGGCGCGTCAATTTATACAAACATCTAATAAAAAAATAGTAGCAAAATAATACTCATAAGAAAAAGTTTGGTTTCGCTAATTAATTGATTTTTAAACTATAAAGACACGAAAAAAACATATAGCTCTCACAAACAACTTTTTAAAAACAATATATCCTTATACCGAATTCAAATAAAAAAATAATTTTTATAATTATAATTTCCTGTTTTTATAATTATAAAAATTATTTTTTTATTATTATTTTTGTTGAAGGAACAATATGTATGCTTAATAACAAAAAAACTATGTCTTTAAACATATCATTATCAAAGTTATTCTGAGTCTAACTTTGTCTAAGATATATTCCTCTTAAATGTATTTTTTTATGCAACTTAAGGTAAAGAACATTTAAATATAAAAATAAAGAGAAATAAGAAAAAAATAACTATATTTGCAACTGTACACATTTCAACAAAAAGATAAGGTTATGGCACGATTAACATTCGACGAAAGAAATAAAAATAACTACACCAAGTATAGCGATGTATCTATTAAAACAATCAATAAATATAAAGGATTACTACCGGAAGAACTGCTAAACATCTGGCAAAATATGGGCTTTGGTATTTTCGAAGATGGTTTTATACAGTTGGTTAATCCAGATGAGTACGAATTCGTATTCGATTACATTGATAAATTGTTAGAACCTTCTATAGTATTTGGTATTACGGCTTTAGGCGATTTGTTAATTTGGGAAGGAAATAATAATTGGACAGTAGCATCTGATGAGGGAAATAGAATTTTGTTTATAAATATAAGAAAATGTACAAGCGAAATTTTAGGAGATATGGATTTTCTTTTAAACTTTACTTTAGGAGATGAAACGGCTATTAAAGACAAGGAATACTTTAACTCTCTACCTTATTTAAATATTAAAGGGAAATTACCAGCTTTACAATATGGACAGTGCTATGGTTATGTTCCAGCTTTGGCATTGGGAGGTAAAGCTTCTAATAAAAATATGCAAGTTGTAGATGCAAAAACATATATAAACATAATAGGACAAGCAGTTGGTAAAATTATAGATTTATCGGAATAAAAAATATGGATAAAGAAGAACGAATAAATCAGATTACTAAACAGGTAAAAATACTGGAACGAGTACCACGCAATAAGCGAATAGAGGTATTTAATCGTGGTGCAAAAAATATTTATGTAGTGGGCAGTATTTTATTGTTGATAGTTCTTTGGGGCGTAATTTTTGGACAAACAATTCTTGATATGGAACCACTTTGGCAACTGAATAAAGGACTTATGAGAAATACTTGGAACATTATTGGTAATCTTTTCTTTCCCGTATTCTTGCCATGTATATTCATTATTGGAATTCCAATAGAAATTCGCAATTACATTATCAAACGAATTGTAGAAAAAGAGTATCCACTAAAACCAGAAAAGAAGTAGTAAGCAATGAAATAAAAAGCATATAGTAAACGATATGTGTATTGTACTTTTTCTATCTAATTTGCAATTCATATTGTTCTAAATAACTATATAAAGGCACACGACAATTAACTTAAAAAAACAAAGGAAAGGAATTTAGACAATAAAAGAACGAAGAATCAGAAAAAAATAACTACATTTGCAGCTGTAATTTTATATATGGTTCACGGCTTAAACAAGACGGTAAATCTTTTATAAATTTCTTTTTATGTAGCTGAAAAATATCTATAATTGTATGCTTCAAGCTCTATTAAATAATAAACTTAAGGATTCGTTTAAAGATCCATATTTTAGACCTTCGGAAGATACTTTAACATCTTCTGTAATAGGTCTTATGCAGTACCTTCCAAATGAAGTTATATGGAAGTTGCTTAGTCAGGCATGTGGTATGAAATCAAATTTAACTTTGAATCTTGGTAACATAATTAGCTTTCATTTTTGGGCAAGATGGAATGCTTTGGGAACAAGTAATTCTAATTTCGTAGAACCTGATGTTTGGATTGAAACTGACAAATATGATATAATCATTGAAGCAAAGAAACATGACAGTTCGGTCTCGCAAAATAAAGACCAATGGAAAAAAGAGTTGAAAGCATTATGCAATGAAAGATTAGAAGACACTAATAAAAAAATATTGTTTATTGCGCTTGGTGGAAATGAATCTTTGTATAACGATACTGTAGAAGTTGATGGTCAAAGTTATACTATTTATACTGCAAGTTGGTATAACCTTCTTCACGCAACTATAAATTATAGAGAAGAATGCCAGGATTCAAGAATTATCAGAGTGATGAATGATCTTATCAGTGCTTTTACTATCCACCGAATATATCATGTGAATTGGCTAAAAACGCTTCATAGAAAACAGATGAAAAACAGTACAATACAGATTATTAAAAGCAATTTAGAATTTGACAATTATATGATTTTAGGAGGTCTATATAGACCTCTTAGGACACTAAAAGATAATAAAATCAAATTATGGAAAATATTGAAGAGTTAAAAGAGGCTCTTTGTGATGTAAGAAGAGCTCATAGAATCATATATTCATATCAGGCTAGAATGTTAGACTTGATAAAATTTATTAGTGCTAAGCTGAACTATACCCGGATTGAAGGTGCTACCAAATATTTTTCTAATGGTATAAGAAAAGGGCGAAGAGAATTTGCTCCACTTCAGATTTTTGAAAATATGTGGGCATGGGATTTCATCTATCCATATTTAATGGAGTATTATATTGGAGAAAAAAAGGAAGAAAATGGAGATTGGATAGCTTTAAGTATAATTCAATATTCTGATACTGGTTATTTTGAAATGAAAGGTGCTTCCCGTACTAAAATCGATAGTTTTGCTTCAGAAGAGAACTCTGCATCTAAGCTTCTCTTTATTATTGAGAAGAAACCTAAGAAGGTAGAAAACGCAGTTTGGGATATTGAAAAGATCGTCATGGATAAGGAGTATGCTTCTAAGAAATTTAAATCTTCAGTGGTTGACAAGAATGGATGTCGCCAAGGCTTATATTCATTTCCTATAGAACGATTCATTGATGAGAAATCTTCACTGCAAGCATTACAGGAGTTTTTGGATTTCTGTAGAAACAATGATATTGTTGATTGGAAAATGGTTTAATTAGATATTGAATCCAAATAATATAAAATTCCATAACGCCGATTATGATAAATAGTATATAAACTCTTTCTTTCTATCTTTAATTTCAACTGCATAAAAAACAGAAATCTACATTGTTGAATATATCCATCAAATGTAGATTTCTGTTTGATATTTCTTTTCAGAATAAATGTATTTATACTACGTGGCTACTATCGTCTACAGAAACTTCTTCTTCACCACGTTTTACTTCGCCAGCGTATGTTACAAAATAGAAACCCTTACGAGGTGTCCATTCCATACAAAAGAGTTCTGTTGGCGATTTAAATCCGTTACGTATAATATTGTCCAGCACCCACGATTTTGATAAATTACATTGTGCAAGAGTACTTTCTATTATTGCTCCATTATTTACTAATAAAAATGATGGCGCAGTATGATTTGGTGAAAGAACAGTTACGGCGCCATTGGTCTCAAAGATAACATCTTCAGTATCGAACATAGAGAAAATACCCTTCTGTCGTAACAATAATCTGAACTGTTCCATTTCAAGACTATTTCGTTTGAAATTCTTAAAATTTATTGCACCATCTTTTACAAGATAAACACTCTCCCCTTTTATGAAATGGCGTAAGCGCGACGACCGCATAGCGAAACGAACAAGCATATTGAATAGCGTCCACACGGTTAAAGCAAAGAGAATATGCCATATTGACATATCGGGATTGTATAAAACACCACCGACTAAAGCACCAATAACAAATGCACTTACAGTGTCAAGTGGAGTAATCTGTGCCATTTGCGCCTTTCCTGCTATACGCAGAAATACTAATATACCAATCATACCCGTAACAAGCTTTAGGGCAATGGCAATGTAAGGTTGTACTAAATCCATAATATGCTATCTTTATTATTATTTTAGGAGACAAATTTACATATAAAATTAATAATACCTAATGTCTTTTATCTCATATTTTATATGTTTTTATATTCATTAATATCTTTTCATATTTTATGTTATTATTCGAACAATAAATGCGAAGAGCTACTACCCTACCCCGTTAAAAAATATTTAAATAGAAAAATATCTTATTTTTTTTCTTTTATTCCAAAAAAACATTATACCTTTGCACTCGCAATTGAGACAATACACTTGTTTAACTTGTTTAGGTTGCAAAATGGTAATCACCATTGGAGAGATGGTAGAGTGGTCGATTACAACGGTCTTGAAAACCGTCGTGCTGAGAGGCACCGGGGGTTCGAATCCCTCTCTCTCCGCAAACAAGGGTGTAAATCAGCAAGTTATGCGATTTACACCCTTTTCTACACCCGAAAATCTTACTTGTCAAAATGAAGCGTCGAACTTGTGGTGAAGATGTGAACTTCCTTGCATGCTCTAGATATAGCGACATAGAAATCTTTTGACGATTTTATCTTATCGGCTTCAATCAAGACGACCGTATCAAATTCCAAGCCCTTTGTTAGCAAAGTTGTCCCTATGCAGCGTCCTTCTATTCTTCGTCCCACCTGTCTTATGCGATTTTTTTGTGCTTCTTCATTTCTTCTAGAACAGATGTAGCATTCTCATTTGCCATTTTGAGGCATCTAAACACAGATGAAAAGATATCAGCTCTTTTAGCTTTCCACCTTAAATCAGATTTTTATCATAGTGAATAGCTCTATCAAGGTGCTATAAGATGGGCATTTGATAATAGAAGATACAACATTTGACAGTGCTTCGGCCTTAACTTTCTTTGTATTGTCACGCTTCACTTTGACTCTTTTTATCTGAAAGCCAATCAGTTATATCGGAATTCTTGAAAGACAAGTCGTCAAGGATATCTGAAAGTCTCTTATACGGCTTTCGGGCTCTAGGAAGTTTTTCTGTGAGTTCGTCTAATGACTTTGCACACTTATAGTACGAAGAATCATCTATTGCCTCAATAAGTGTGAATTTATTTCGAACATCAATTTGGGCTTTAGCAGTACATCGATCGGAGACTGTTCCTCGAGATATTCCCTTGCAATCTATATAACTGGGGAAGATAACCAGTATACTATTACTTCTTTGGCTTAGATCCTTAAGAAAAGGACCTATCTTCTGTAAGAAGAACGCTGGTCGCTGTTGTACCTGGGCATCATGTACAAAACAGCCAGCCTTCTTGTTTGTAACAAGATTGACATTTCTGTCTTTAAGTAAAGATTGCCTCATACCAAGAATGAGTTGACCTAGATTCTCTTTTCCTACATTCTTCCATCTCCAAGGAGTTTGAAGGAAATCATAGCGATTAAAAGCCAATAGGTCTTTCTCAAAATCTACAATGGGTTGAGCAAAATCAAATATGCCTTGTAAAGGGTCTCCTAGTAGATGGGTGGGTAGTTCCTCAGACATTAACATGATGATTTTATGCTGGTCTAATGTGCAATCCTGATACTCATCTACATATATATGAGAGTAGCTTTGAGTGACAATACGCCTAACCGCAGGTTTAGAGAATAAGTGTACAGCGATTTCCGCTAATTTTGGAAAGAAGTTCTCGTCTTCTTGGTAGGGAATATCTGTCCTTTTACATAGAGATAGGACATATCTCTGAAGAAACCCACAGATAGTTTCAATGGTGTATTTTTTAGGAGGGATACCTTGTTCTTGGAACTTCTTCTTCAGAGAAGCAATACCTGCATGAGTATGAGTAAGGATTAGTTGAGGTTTGTCTGCTTCAACTGAACTGACCATCTGAGCGATGCTATAAGTCTTTCCGTGTCCAGCAGGAGCAATCAGTAGCCCCTTAGGGTCACTTAAAAACTCGAGTAAGACTTTATCGCTATTCATTTATCCAATCAATTAGTATTTTGAGTTCTTTGCGTAATGTTTTGCCATCTTCTATTGTACTCATATTTAAGAATAAAATATCTCCAAGATACTCTCCATCTGTAACGTTCTTATACCATCCTTTTTTCTTTGATTGAACTCCAAGTTTTTGTCTAACTTCGAACTGTCGTTCGTCAATTATATTATTCAATTCAGAGATTGATTGAATACTATTAAGACAGGAAACTACAGCCTCTTCTGACAGTATGTCTTTTGCTAGTTGAGCTAATTCTATTACAATAGTCCATGGAACATCATTAAATAGTTGTTGTTCAAGTGCATTTCCTGCATCACAGATTACCATCCGAACGCCAGCACTAATTGCCTCCTCCTTAGAGGAAAGAATATCTTTATTATCATCGTCATTAAATGTGATAACGTCAAATCCTTTGGAGGTAAGCCAAATTGCATATCGGTAAAAATTATCGCCTCCTTTGGAATCTACAACTGCTATAGACCTTGCAGATAAGCCAAGCTCGCCTTCTTTTTGAAGGTGGTGATCTAATGCACGAATAATCCCATACTCTGTGGCTCCTTCACAAAGAATAACTCTCCTTGCAAAGAAGGCCTCAGGTTGAGAACGAAGAAGACCTTGTAATTCATGCTCAAATTGATAAAAGAAATTAGAGCCTTTCTTCATTAGATGAATCGCGTCGGATTTACTCTCAACAATAGTATCCCTAGAGTGAGTTGTTACAAAGATTTGTCCAGTCTCTACTTGTGATAGCTTATTGATAATCGTTCTAATTCTATCAGGTTCTAGCCCTTGCTCTATTTCGTCAATAAGGACTATACCGCCAGCTTTGGCTAAGGCTAGTTGGATAGCCATCGAGAGTAGTCTTTTACTTCCTTTCCCGTACATCCCTAAAGGCCGATTTTGACCATCATGAAGCGTAATATTACTCTCTGTGTAGGCATTTCCTTTGTATTCTAAAGATGTCTTCAAGTCGTCAAACCCTATACCTAAATGCATTGCTTGTTGTTTGATTTCAGAGGCAACATTATCGAACTCTTGGAAACTGATATTAGATGCTATAGATTGGTAGGCTTGACGAACAACGTCTACAAGTTTCTTTTCAATTGTTTCTGGGGTATCTAACTCTTTTTTGAGTAATGCATATAACGGAGAAAGCTTATTGTACGAGAAATGATTATCAGCATAATCTGCTATCATAAACATATCAAGAAGAGCTCTGTCTCTATGGCTAATCTCAATATTATCTTGCTCTCTATCATTCACAACATACCATTTAGGCTGTAGCGTATCATCTACAACCAATTTTATAGTTAAGATATCTTCTTCTTGAGCAGATGGTTCTTCACCACTCTTAGAAATATCATCTATAATTTCTCCATTGATAAGTAGTCTTTTATAGAGCCCATACTTTGCATCTGAAAGTAGTTTATCTGGAACACAACGTAAAGAAACTTCTATTTCTATGAGCTTAGTTGTATCTAAGTTATAGAAGTCTGTATCTGCAAATGTATTATTCCATGCAGGAGAAAGTACTAAGGAGATTGCCTTGAGGATTGTTGATTTTCCCGAATCACCTCTTCCAATGAGAACTATTAGGTTTGTATCACCGAAGCATTGTTCAAACTGTTCAATACCACGGAAATGATGGATTTTAAGCTGATGTATTTTTGCCATAATCTATTTCATTGCTTTGATTGTACCCTCGATGAAGGCTATTTCTTCTTCTGATAGTCCATACTTAGCATAGAGTTGCTTGTCTATCTCTCCAACAGACTTGCTCCAGTCTATATCAGATTGTTCTGTAAAGTCTTGAAGCGGAACAAAGCGATAAGTCTTACTCGTCGCATGCTGGCTAGCTTTAGCTAAACTATGCATAAAACGAACAAAGCGTGTTTTAAGATATTGCACCATTGTATTAGCCGAGCTTTATCTAGAGAAAGATCTGCACCAACTATCAAGAAAGTTTCTGTGGCAACAGAATTAGGTTGTCCTACAAACGCATTTAAATTATCATCATTCAACTCTGTTCCAATGTTATTAGCATAGGGCATGAATACCTTCCATCTATTTATCCATTTAGAGTTATTCTTTACCGTTGAAGTAGCAATATATCCGAGACAAGAGGAACGACCATAGCAAACAATAGTATGCTTTCTGGTTGGTTGTTTCTTAAACATTGTGGTATCTCTTGTTATGTTACCATCTATTCCAAAAGGACGTCTTGCTGATACTATGTCGGATAATGAAGCAAAAGAAGAACACCCTGTTACCTTCTCCAATATTGATATTGCTTCTTGGTGGCGAATAAACATATCTAGACCATCAGTCTTTATGGGACGACTTTGAGATATAATGCCCTGTCCTCCTCTATTGGATATAACCTTTGGAAGAGTTATGGTATTATCAAAATGTCTATCTCTTATAATAAAGCAAAGACCTCCACGATTATTTGTGTCTGGAAAAACTTCATCTGGACGTTGATAGTCATACAAAAGCTTGATATGTTTATCTGAGAGCATAGTTTTCCTAAATTCATCTAATCCTTTCCTCCAGTATACCAACGAGCAGGCATAATCATAGATACATACTTAGTAGATACTTCTTTGGCAATATTCACAAACTCTTGATATATTGGTTTTGCGCTAGCAGCTGCACCGCCATCGGCTTGCTGGTAAGGTGGATTTCCGATTACGAGATCAAAATTCATATTGTTGAGTTGTTGTATAAGTGAGTCTTTGTGTTTTGAATCAAGCAGATCATATGTAGTGAAGTTTATGATGACATGCTTGGTATCAAGCCCTAATAGGGTATACACCTTGCGAGTGAACTCATAGCTGACGCCTGATGTGGGCAGAGCATAGATATTTTCGCTAACGCTTGTGCCGTATTTAGAAATAAATGCTCTTGTGAACTCCCCTTGCTTGGAGGCGATGTCTAAAATTTTTGTAGTGCTTGTTATGGCATCTTCTTTGAGGGCATTAATCATCTCAAGGGCTACAGACTGAGGAGTAACTACCTCTGAAGAGGAAAGACGACCGAACTTCGCCATAGCAACCTCCACTCGCTTCATCGGGGAAATATCGGAATCTTGCATCAAGCTGTTGAGGTTCTCAATCTTATAATCAAGTCCTCTCAAAGAGAAGATATTGCTCTTTTGGTAGAGAAGCCTGAGAATAGATAATTTTAAGCCTACGTGTCTTGCGATGCGTCGGTTATCTTCGCTGGCTTCTATCGTCTGAATGATGTCCGACAAAGAAGAGACCGTACTCTCAGTAAGAAATGCATAGAAAAGTATCTGAGCATAGTAGGTTGCTAATTTCTTTGCCCAATTCTCGCGCTCTTCTTTGGTTGCAGCCTGCTCATTGGGCTTGGCTGGTGTTGCAGATGTTGTTGCTTCTGCTTGCGAGTCTTCGCCCTGCAACTCAAGTTCTGCTTCCTCCCCTTCTACAGCCCTAATCTCAATACCTTTGGACGCATCAATAGGACTGAGCTGGGCAATAGCCTCTTTTAAATGCTCATCGTCCAAAAGATGATAGTCCATCGGGATATCCGTAGCTTCGTCCATCACGCTACGACTAGCAGAGTAGGCACGTACTGCATTCATTACATCAGCAGAGGTAACACGTTGCAGCCATCTGCTCCAATGGTAACGATGGGGGAATGTGACAATTCTCGCTCTATTCGAATTCGCAACTCTTCGTTGCCTCGTTGCTCTGTGTTTGCATTATAAATTTGTGAGCGTTGCTCTTGCAGGCGAAACAAGCGATCGGGATCGAAGTCAACGAGTAGCGTCTGAGGCTTCATATTGTATTTGATACTCGTCCCATCATCGCTCGTTAGCGTCCGCACATATTGGTTTTGTAGACGGAAAACAGCTTGGTCATACTCTTGCGGAGACGCAGTATCTTTGAGATAAATCATCGTATCCCATTCTTTTACCGTACTACCAGTAAGCATGCGATTGACTGTGAGCGTGATGGTCTTTATATCATCTGCTTCGCATTGCTCAATCTTAGCCCTAACAGATTCTGTTGTTGGGTACTGCTGATGAGCATCCAATCCTGCTATGTTGATAATCGTATATTCGCCTAAGTGATGGTACAAGTTCTTTTGCTCTCCCAGTAAGACTTCCATAGCATCGCAAGAAGCACGATAAGGCAAGACAAAAACCATATGTCTACACATCTTTCCTTGTTGTATCTCCTCTAAGTCCAGCAAGGCAAGTATCTGTTTATCCTCCGCAGAGCCATCTATGGCTTGCAGAAGTTCTCTTACTTCTCTTTGATGAACAAACTTACGATGAGCCTGCTCTTTATTATCCTTAGCAATAGAGCAAGGACATAAGAGTTCGGATAATCCAGTTGAGAATCCCTCCTCCCGCAGTGTGGCTAACTTAGCCCGAGAGGCTTCATTAGGGTAAAAGGCAAAGCGCACCATTTGAGGAAAGCCGTAGTAGGGATTATCCCACTCTTTGACCTCGTCCGAAGCAAGGTGTAGCCTATCCCATTCAGCTTGCTCCTCGATGATGTCAGAGAACTGATAGAAGGCGATAATATCTTCTTCAGAAAATTCACTACCCATCAAGATACGATATGGAGTCCCTGAGAGGTGGATACGCACACGGGCATTGAGGGCTTTAAGTTCGCTACTTTGTTCGTAAGCTTCAGCAGTTTCTATATCCTGTAGTTCAGTTTTTTCTTCTTTCTTAGATAGTCTCAGCACCCGTCCATACTCCTCGGCTCGAGCCCCATAGTGGCTCTCATCGATGAGCAAGAGGTCTACGTTTCGTTCAAACAAGCTACGATGCTTGGCTTTGATTTCTTTACCAGCTAGATCTTGGAGCGTCAAGAAGACAACAGCTTTGCCTCCTTGTAAAGTCTGCTCTAACTTATCTTCACTTTGAAGCAAAGCATCGCTATCTAAGAATGAATAGTCTACAAACTTAACATGGCTTTCCACAGTACGCTTCCATTCAGCTTTTACATCAGCTTTGGCGGAGACCACAATAACCAAACGAGCCTCCATCTCTACTGCACAGCACATAGCCGTGAAGCTCTTACCAAAACGCATCACGGCATACATCAAAAGGTTACTACGCTCTTGCGACAAAGCTTGTTTAAAACGCTCTATGGTATCTTGCTGATTAGGACGTGGGGCATAAGACTCTGTACGTTTGTAATGAACTTCAACAGGAATACGCCCATTATCAAGAGCATAGAAAGCATATTTTTGCAAACCTTGTTTATAAGAGGCGTTTATATCAGCAATAGCTAAATCAATATCCTCCTCTGTAGCATCACGGAAGAATTCATTGGAAAAGTACATCTCTGCAGGGGCTGCCTCTCGCTGTAAACGTACTCGCCCTCTATTATACTCCAAGAACTGATGTATGGCATAGTCCCGAAAGTAGGTGCTATCACTCACTTTAGCCTGCTGAAGATAACGTTGCTTGAGGTCAGGGAAATGCTTTCGCCATTCGTCCAGACGCTTAAGGACAGGGCGATAGGTATCCCCAACCTTGAGGTAGTTAGGAATAGTCTCCGTTGAGAACGCATAGATATGTGGCTCTACTCGACCAATAATGAGTTCTTTGATAAGTGTATTATCTTCCATTTACTTCTTCTTTGAATAAAGGGTTCGAAACTCAATCGCTTCATGTTTTTCCCAATCCATAATTCTTACTGGGATGCCATTATGCTTGCTCGGGTTGTTTGTTTTACATCCTTCACAAAATATCATTTCTTTTTCTTCAAACAAATTACTTGTAGTCCCAAGCACACCATGCTTGCAAGAGTTAGGGACAACCATCTTCAATCCATCCATCTGAAATATATTCCAAGAAATAATTTCTATAATTTGTGTCATTTCTTCTAGGCAAGGATTTCGTAACCAACGAGCCTCATAATAGTCAATAAAACTGGCAAGTAGATTCTCACGGGCAAGCAGGATGTTATCTCCTTGCCACTCGTAACCGTACGAACTCTGAAAAGCAATAAGCACCCACTGCATCCACTCTTGAAAAGTGTTTACGTTCTCGTTAATAACCCTCATCTTCCTATCAAGCAAACCTATTCTTCGCTCTATTTCAATAGCTTCTCCAGTAGCTGCATCATAACGACTTACTATGTAAGGGGCTTCTCCGCAAGTAATTTCTAACGTATTGCGTAAAACGTAGTCTTGCCAGGTTATACCAACGGCAAAGCGAATAGGTTCCGAACAGTGTCTCCAATCATGCTTGTTATTCCTATAAAAGGAGAAATTGAAATGGCTATCTGATGCTCTGTAAGCCTCATCACCAGCATTACACATATCATTACAGACCCACGCTGGGGTAAATATCTCGGCTTTCTCTTTCGTACGTTTCTTTTTGTTGTCTAGGCTTTTGAGAACCCGGGGCATAATGACATACCCATTTTTCCCTCTTATTTTTTCAGCAGTAATTTCATCAAAGAATCCAAACCCCACTCCATAAACTTCATAATCTGAAGTAGCCCAAAATATATTTCTACCTGTTGTACGATCTATTAGGAGCTTCGACAATATTTTAGTTGGCAATCTATCTTCAAGTATATCTATCATACCTATATTGCCCTTCCTATTTGATTAGTTCTTTAGGTGAAACACCAAGCAGATCCGCCACCTTGAAAATAATAGTGAGATTGGGTTGCTTGCGGTTACAAACGTAGGCGTTGGTAATACTGAAACTCATACCCAACTCTTTGGCAAGCCACGTTTGGGTGATGCCTCGCTTCTTCAAATTCTCCTTAATGAGGTTGCTATGTTCTTTCTTCTGTCCCATTAGATGATTGTATATCTCAATATTAGTTACAAAGATATGAACTTATAATGAATAAAACGAAGAAAAATAGAACTTTCACGCTACTAAAAATAGTTTTTCCAGTGAGAGGACACCAAAAGTAATCTCTTTAACAATCAATGATGATTAAAGAACAACGTACTGTTGCCTGAAACTAGTCACTTTTTGAATGTATATTGAGCGTTTTGATAGTCGTTGATTTCCGTGCATTTCCCGATACTTCCCGTTACATCCCTGCCTCTTGGAATAACATAAAAAGCCCACTACTTTTGCATCGTCAGACCTGACTAAAAGCCCTATGCGCAAGGGCGAGTTATTCATTTCAAAACGATGGAATTATGACGATAAATGAATTACGAGACAAGCCTGTGTGGCAGATGACGGGCGAGGAATTACTTTTCCTTGCACAGCACGGCAATATGTCCACAAGTGGAGAAACGGCAAAGGTTTTCTCCTCCAAAGAAGAAAAACGATATGTGTATGGCTTAGCAGGCATTGCACGCCTCTTCGGGTGTAGTTTGCCTACAGCTAACCGTATCAAGCAGAGTGGTAAAATCAATCGTGCCATTACACAAATCGGTCGTAAGATTATTGTTGATGCTGACCTTGCGTTGGAATTGGCAGGACGAAAGACAGGAGGACGAGGATGAATACAACTGATTATGAATACATTTGGCAAAGTCGCTCATTCATGTAGTCGATGAGTTTACGCTTCCTCCAGTTGTACTGCAAGCAGGAGAAGCCATCATCGGTACGCTGGGCAACTTTAGTGTCTCGACAGGCAAGGCGAAAGCCAAGAAGACTTTCAATGTGAGTGCCATTGTTGCTGCAGCCCTTGTCAATGGGCAAGTGCTGGAGTATAAGGCTTCATTCCCCGAATCGAAAAGGAATATCCTCTACTTTGACACAGAACAAAGTCCTTATCATTGCCAACTCGTGATGCAGCGCATTCTGCGATTAGCAGGACTGCCGATTGATAGAGAACCTAAATGTTTGAGATTCAGCCATCTAAGAGCCATTGCTGACCCTAATGAGCGAAGAGAAATCATCCGCTATGCAATTTACAACACGCCTAACGTGGGACTGGTCGTCATTGACGGCATTCGTGATTTAATGCTCGACATCAACAACTCCACAGAGGCAACCAAGTTGGTGGGTGACCTAATGCAGTGGACGAGCGAACAGAATATTCACATTCAGACCGTGCTTCACCTCAACAAAGGAGACGATAACGCGCGAGGGCATATCGGCACGGAACTCAACAACAAGGCAGAGACAGTCTTGCAAATCACGAAAGACAACACGCTTCCCGAGCGAAGCATCGTTGCTCCAGCCATCATCCGTTCTAAACCCTTTAACAAATTCGCTTTTCGGCTCAAGGAAATGGAAGATGAGGTGTGCGTTCCCGAAATCGATACTTCTTACAAGGACGCAGATTGCAAACCCCACCGCTATTCTTACCATGAACTAAGCGACACGGAACATCGTAAAGCATTAACACAAGCCTTTTTTTTGGGCAAAGTATTGCCTTATGGCGAACTTATCGTAGCACTCAAGAAGGCTTATGCGGAGGTCGTAGGACAATCCTATGGTCAAACCAAAATCAAAGAACTTCTACAATTTCTGCTCAACAAAGGTATGCTGATAAAGGAAGAACGAGGAAAATATCGGCTCAACCAAGACTATCTGCCCTAAAACCTTTGGTCAGTCGGACACAGGCTATATATACCTGAACCAACCCGACCAAAGAGAAATAAGTTTGGTCGGTCGCAAATGGGTGCCTATAGTGTACGACCGTCCGACCAAACAAGATTCCGCAGTCAACCAGCCTCCAAAAGAAAAAGGCTAGAGCAATTTCATTTCAACTTAAAACAACATCACAATGGAAATACAACGCATCAAGCAAATCGCAATTACAGATTATTTGCAACAACAGGGCTATGCGCCAGCACGAGTACAAGGCATTCACTATTGGTACTACTCTCCGCTGCGCAATGAAAGCACACCATCCTTCAAAGTCAATACAGAGCGCAACCAGTGGTACGACTTCGGCTCGGGCGAACATGGCGACATCATCGACCTTGTATGCGCATTACATCGTTGCACTATCAGCGAAGCCATCAGGCTTTTGAGTGGTGCTAAACAAGTAGCGCATCAAGAATTTTCTTTTGGTGGTGAAAGAAAAATCTCCGAACGCAAATTGGAAATCCTATCTGCGCAACCGCTTACCAATCCTTATTTGTTACGTTACTTTGCAGAGCGAGGAATATCTCTCAGCATCGCTAATAGATACTGTTCTGAAATTCGATACAATAATACCAATCGGACATACTATGCCATTGGATTTGCAAACGATGCTGGAGGTTGGGAAATTCGTAGTCCTTATTTCAAAGGTTGCATAGCCCCGAAGGCAATTACAACTATTATTAAAGCCACAGACGTTTTACAAATCTTCGAAGGGTTTATGGATTTTCTTTCGTGGCAAACACTAAATCCTTCTTCAACTTGCGATACCATAGTTCTTAATTCTCTGGCTCTTTTGCCACGCATTCAAGAGAAGATAAAAGGCTACAAGCAAGTTGAAAGTTTTCTAGACAATGATGATGCAGGACGAAAATCGTTTGAAGTTTTGAAGCAGTTTTACCCACACGTCATAGACGGTTCTGTTCGCTACGGAGCGCACAAAGACCTCAACGAATGGCTCGTTGCTCTATCTAAAGTCAAAGAGAAACAAATGGTATTACCAACCATGAAGCGTGGTATCAGAAGATAGCGTGTATCTGGGAAGCAAGTTTGTGTTTTGAGTATCTCAAAACCTACTTGCTCCCCAAGTTGGGAGGACAAATCCCGCTGGTCTCATCTACAGAAAGAACGGTTATGGAACAGAAGAATAAGGGTGGACGACCCACCAAGACTTTATCAGAGAAACGAAAATACCAAGTACTTCTACGGCTCAACACCATGGAGTACTACACCCTGTTGGGCAAAGCACGAGAAGCCTCTATTACTCGTACTGAGTTTTTACGTCGGCTCATTACAAAAGCCGAGGTTAAGGCGCGCATCACACCCGAAGAAATGCAGCTCATTCGCACAGTCTCGGGTATGGCAAACAATCTCAATCAGATAGCCCATCGACTCAATGCCATTGGCATTTATGCACTCAATGAAGACTTGAATGCACTCAAAGTCCTCATCCATGAACTCATCAAACGCTTGAAACCATGATAGCCAAGATTATCAAAGGCGCAGCCTTCGGAGGCGTTATCAATTATATGCTTAGCAAAGAGAAAGGAAAAGCTAAGGTTTTAGCGAGTAATAACATTGGTTTTATCGACCAAAACCTATGCGCCGACGAGTTCACTCTGCAAGCCTCTATGCGCCCGAACGTGCAGAAGCCCGTTTGCCATACGATACTCTCGTTCTCTGCCAGCGATGCCGAGCGACTGACAGATGATGTGATGGTGAAGATTGCCAATGAGTATTTAGAGAAAATGAGCTACGGGAACACTCAGAGCTTTATCGTAAGGCACAGCGACCGCCAGCATCCGCACTTGCACATTTGCATCAATCGCATAGGCAATGATGGCAAGACCATCAGCGACCGCAATGAGAAATACCGCTCTACGAAGATTTGCCGAGAACTGACTGAGCGTTACGGTTTGACACTTGGCGAAGGGAAAAAGGCGGTAAACCGCCAACAACTGAGAGGCGAAGACAAATTGCGCTATGAGATATTCGATGCCATCAAAGCAGTGTTGCCCCAATCGAAAAATTGGAAAGACTTTGTCGCAGACTTAGAGAGGCAAGGCATTGCCACTCGTTTCAAGACGAAAGGCAATACGGATGTTGTGCAAGGTATCATCTTTGTAAAGGACGGTTGCAGTTTCAGTGGCTCAAAGATAGACTGTTCCTGCTCTTTCTCGCGCCTCAATGCAGAGATAGAGCGAAACATTCAGCAGGCACAGCAACATCTATCGAAAGAGCCAATGGCACATTCGATAGATGAGAGCGGATTTGCAAGCGACTTATCCGATGCACTTGGCGAAGTCTTTACGATGCCTATGCCCAGCGGAAGTGTGGACGTTGATGAACTTCGCTTCCAAAAGAAACTTCGCAACAGAGCCAACCGCAAACGTAGAATTTAATCATCTCAAAATTAAAACTGTATGAACAACGAAATAGTCCCCATTCTCGACATCCTCGAAGAACTCAAACAAGAATGCAAATCCATCAGTAAGGCGCAAGTAGAACTACGCACCACGCTTGCAGAACAGCCTGCCAACTCAACAGCAACGCGCACTACAACGCAAGAAACCGTGCAAATTCATCTTTCCAAAGAGACACAAGCCAAAATCAAGGAGCACCAACTTTTTATTTTGGAGGCACTCTCGCAGTCGAGCAAGAAACTCGACCCGAAGTTTGAAGCCTTACAGCAGCTCATCCGTGAGCAACAAAAGCCCGTAGAGTATAAGAACTACTCTCTCTTTGCCAGCGTGCAATTAGCCGAGCGCATGTTGCTCCTGTTAGTCTGTGGACTGGTTATGGTTAGCTGTTGGTTCTTTGGTATGGGAGCCAACAAACTGCAAATTGCCTCCGATTACGACCTCCGCTACCGCTATCTGCGTATGCAAGGCAAAGCCACAAGCAACGACTTCGCGCATCTCGACAGCATCTTTATCAAACATCGTAATCCCAAAGCCATTCAGCAGATGCAGCAGAAGGTGATCGATTACGAACATGCCTTGGAGAGGCAAGCGGAACTACTTGAACAGCAAGAACGTATCAAGACAGAACAAATTCAACTTAAGAAGTTGTTAGTGAAGTAAACGAAAACCCCAAGGAGGCGATTATTCTTCCTTGGGGCTACGTTTTATTTTAAAAGTTCATTTTGGTCTAAATAAGCAATGAACCCTTTGATAATTGCTTCATTACGCTTTAGAATATCGTCTTCTGTAAAATCATTTTTCTCGTTTGCCATTGCCAAGAGTTCTGAGATGCACGTCTGTTTCCTTTCGCCCTTACCTCCTTGCAATCCTTTGTAATACTTCACTTTATCAGTAAACCTATAGTCCGAAGCTCTGATATTTATGCGTTGTTCAAGTAAAGACTTGTTTCCTAGAAGTTCTGCATTCCATCCATCTTTTAAAGGCTCATTTTTCACTCTATTTCTCGCATATATATGCTCTATGTCAAATTTGCTTTCAAGAGGGAGTAATACTTGTTGGTTATGCTGATAAGCCCACCAAGTAATCATTGATCTGGTTATTTGTCTCTGGTTCAGAAATCTATAACTTTTAATTATATTTTCGAGATTATCTCTTTCAAACTTAAAATCAGAAAATGTTACTTCTTTATCATTAATCAGATTAACCATTTCGCGATAAATAGGTGTGCGAAGAGCATTTACGCCTGGATTAGTAAGTGCGTATGCCCAAATAAATCCGATTGTTCGTTCCAAAAATTTTAAGAAAGCATTCTCTTCCAAAGAGCCATCCGACTGCTTATTATGCATAAAATAGACCGATACAAAATAGTACCACATGCCATTAGGTGCATAATTTAATACAAATAGGAGTTGTAGAACTTTATCTGAAAACCTATTTAAGTCTTGATTCTTGACATCGTACCAAAACTTTATAAGAATTTCAAGTTCATCTAAAGTTGTTTCATTTTTCAAGGCTTTATATGTATCCTTCTCATAGAACTTACGTAAAGCTTCAGTTGTCGTGTTAGTATTTCCCTGTTTAGCTCGTAAGAAATACATATACAGCGTGAAAAGTTCATCTAAAGGAGAATCCTTGCTCGAGTTAAATGTCAAAGAAGATAAACACTCTAATTCTCTCCAGCGTTCTATAAAATCTTCTTTCTTGCCATTCTTAGAGTAGTATTTATAAAACTCGGCTTTGAAAATATCAGCATCGGAAAGAGGTTTTCCTCTATCGTTTAGTGTGGAAAAGATGCGTAATGCCGTATCTTGGTTTTCTGCTTCAATAGGTAATAAAATGCAATTACCAAGAACTCTAATAGGCAGATATGGGAAAAATGTTGGATAGTTTGCTAAGAAATCATCTATTTTCTTTTGGAAGAAACGATAGTTCTCTGCATATCGACTTTTGAAATTATTTGGAGCAACTCCGTCTTTGAGAATATCTAAGAATTCTTCTTTATCATCATCGGTAGCAACTTCAGAATCTATTTTCAAAGCATCTTTGTTCGGTTCGTCAAATTCATTTGTTTTCCACACACATTGCTCAATCATCTTCCGCATACTTTTAGTTCCTTTATCCTGCATCATTCCTGAGCGTTCATAGAATGCTCTCAATAAAAGCATTAAGGTTGTGAGACGTTGTTGCCCATCTATAATTTCTTGTTTGCCACTTCCATTCTTGAAAGTAACTATTGGTCCTAGAAAATACTCTTCATCCTGCCGGAATTTGGTTGCATCATCTTCTGGAATTGCAAAAGTAAAAATATCATCCCAAAGAGTTTGACACTCTGTTTCACCCCAAGCGTATGGACGCTGATAATCAGGAATAAGAAAATCGGTTTTCTTATCTGCAAAAAGTCCCTTAATGGTCTTTTGGTCTATGTTGAGTTTTGACATCTTATATGATTTATTGTTTTAATTCTTTATTTATTGATCTTATCAGATATTACAAAGCTACTCTTGATCCACGAATTTATTAAGTTCTTCTTCAACTTCCTCCACCGTAGGCAGAGCTGATTTCAAATTATCAGGAATAGCCTTTGAGAGTTGGTAATCGCTGACACCGATTGGCTGGTCGTAGCCAGAGAGAGCATATTGCGCCACCACCTTATCGCCACCATTGCAGAGAAGCAAGCCTATTGTCTTGTTGTCGTGTTCGCCACGGAGGGTATCGTCCACTACATTGATGTAGAAGTTCAGTTGTCCCATATATTCGGGCTTGAAAGGTGTTGCTTTGAGTTCGACAACAACGTATGCATGCAGTTGGATATTGTAGAGAATGAGGTCGGCATAGAAATCTTGCTCACCAACTTCAAAATGTTTCTGTTGCGCTACGAAAGCAAAGCCACTACCCATCTCAAGCAGATACTTTGTGATGTGCTGCACGAGTTGTCGCTCGATGTCTCGCTCATTCATCGCTTCCGTTTGCCCCATCATATCAAAGATATAAGGATCTTTCATTAGATAGTTGGCAAGGTCGCTTTGTGGATTTGGGAGACGCTCGGCAAAGTTATTCACCTTCTTAGCCTCAATCTGACGAGCAAAGAGATTGGTCTCAATCTGCATTTGCAGAACATTACTACTCCAACCATTGGCAACTGCCTGCGTTATGTACCAATGTCGTTCACCTAGGGGAAGTTTGCTATTCATTAGAATCACGTGGCTCGCCCAGTTGGTACGAACGATGGGTGACTGTTTGAATACTTCTTCTATCTTTCTAATGTCACTGTCGTAGATTGTCGATAATGTTTCAGCAATAGCTCCTAATTGTGCAAGAGGTTGTTGCACAATTATATCTCTTTGATTTTCTGCGAATTGAATTAGTGCAAGAGGTTCTTGCACTAATTGATTGAGTTCTTTTGTTTGGTTCAAAACATGCTCCAACGTTGGATTTTGAAGCAAGCTATTCACCTCAACCATTTTGTTCAGTATTTCCAGCGGATAAGCACTGGCGAACTGGCACATATAGAAGATGTTTCTGCGAGAGTATCCCTTCTTGTCAGGATATTGTGAGCGTATAGCCTTGGATAGATTGTCAATGACTTTGCTTCCCCAACCTTCTTTCTTCTGGAGGTAGAGAATGAAATGCCCCACTTTCCAATAATGGAAGAGCATATCAGCATTAGCCGAAGCAATCACGTGCACTTGGGTCTGCTCTAAATCAGAGCCAATAGCACGCACTATGGGCGAAAAATCCTGTTTGTCGGTGTTCTTTATATTGTTGCTCATTGTGAATTCTATTATAACTGATTGAACTTGCTCATAGCATTCGCCTTAATGTCGTCTGCAATGTCAATATACGGCTTCATTGCCTTGTAGTCGCTATGCCCTGTCCATTTCATCACTACTTGCGGAGGAATGCCCAATGCAAGCGCATTGCAAATGAATGTCCTACGACCTGCGTGTGTGCCAAGCAGGGCATATTTAGGTGTAACATCGTCTATGCGCTCATTGCCTTTATAATAAGTTTGACGCACAGGTTCGTCAATACCTGCCAGTTCTGCCAATTCTTTGAGATAATCATTCATTTTCTGATTGGTAATGACAGGTAGCACCTTGTCATCTTCAAATACCACATCCTTGTATTTATCAAGGATTGCTTTGCTGTGATTATTCAGTTCTATAATCAAACTATCGGAAGTCTTGACCGTTGTAACTTCAATATGGTCGCCTTTAATATCACTCCTGCGGAGGTTGAATACATCTGAATAACGCAAGCCAGTGAAGCATTGGAAGAGAAATACATCACGCACACGTTCGAGAGCCTGCTTGTTGGAAGGGATTTTGAACTCTCGGAGACGATTGAGTTCGTCCCAAGTGAGAAAGATAATTTTCTTCTGCGTACTCTTGAGTTTCGGTTTATAGTTGTCGTAGGCATTGTTCTGATGCACCCCCTTCTTAAAAGCCCAGCGCAGAAACCATTTCAAGAAACTCAGTTGCTTGCCAATGGTTGTGTTGCGCATCTCCTTTACATCGCGCAGATAACCCACATAATCATTCAAACCTCGCTCGTCGAAGAACTCAAAGGTAAGTCCTTCACGAAAGTTGGTCAAATGATTTTTCACGGCTGCAAACTTCTCATAAGTAGAATCTGTCCAGTCGTTCTGTCGCCCACAATCCTCCACGAAATCATCAAACACCTGAAAGAAATCGCAAGGCAATACTTTCTCCTTTGTCTTAGGCTCTTCGCTCGCAGGTTTGTGCAAAGCATTGAAAGCCTCCTTAATCTGTTCGGGTGTTGGCATTGCCTCCTCTACCTCAAACTTCTTAAAGATTGCCTGTATTTCTGTATAATACTCCAAGAGCGAAGCGTTGATTTCAGAAGCCGATTGTTTTAACTTGTTACTACAACCATTCTTCACACGCTGCTTATCTGCATCCCACTTGGCTGAATCAATGCGATAGCCAGTGGTGAACTCAATTCGCTTGGACGCAAATTAACGCGCATACGAATAGGCACGTTCTTTGTGATAAGAACTCCGTCCTTCTTCCTGCTCTCCAACGTGAAGATGATGTTCCGTTTGATATTCATACCTTCGGGTGTATTGTTTTATGCACCCAAAGTTACACCCGAAAAATGATATTACCAAAGATTTTCCGTGAAATCTCATTTTATTAACATTTTGCGTAAACTACTATATTACAATAGATTGATACGATTTGATAGTTTGTGATAGTTCGAGAGAAAGAGCCTCTCTCTCCGCTTTAGGTACTCTGAACAGACCAACAGAGAAATCCTAACAAAAACGTAAGTATCATAGCTACAAGTAGTTATGATACTTTTCTTTTATATACATTCTTCTTCTCAGAGTACGTACAGAGGGGGTAAATACTCCCTAAATACTCTACAATGGCTACAATCTGGCTACACTTTTTGAAGCAAAATAAAAATTGTAGCCAAGAGTTCGTACAGAGTACGCATAGAGTACACGCAAATTGCTGTTATTCAAATAAATATGTCGAACTTTGCAGCGTGGTTACAGAAGTTTATCTCGCTAACAATTCAATCTTTTGGCTACAATTCTATTAGAAGCTGGCTACAATTATTGAATTTTGGCTACAACTTTCCTTGCCATGGCTACAATTAAACAACAGCAGCGCAAATGAAAACCATTTTCAGAGCAGTCTTCTATTTAAGAAGCAACTATGTGAACAAGGAGGGTAAAACACCCGTGATGTTGAGAATCTATCTCAACAACGAACGACTTTCCATTGGATCAACAGGCATTGCCGTTCTGCAGTCGCAATGGGATAGTGAAAAAGAACGGCTGAAAGGAAGGACTACAGAGGCTCTTTCTACTAATCTCGAGTTGGATAACATCCAAAGCGGATTACAGACTATCTTCAAAAAGTTAGAAATGACAGATGCTATTTCTTTGGAACGTATCAAGTCGGAGTATCTCGGCAAGAAAGAAGAGGTAGAAACGATGATGACACTCTTCGATAAGCACAACAAAGATATTGCTAAGCAAGTGGGCATATCTGTAAGTGCTGCCACTTTTCAGAAATATAATGTCTGCAAACGACACTTCACGACTTTCTTGCAGGATAAGTACAAACGTTCGGACATACGCTTGTCTGAGCTCACCTATATTATCATACACGACTTTGATATTTATCTTCGCACCGTAGTTGGTCAGAACCCAAATACAGCCACCAAGACAATGAAGACTTTCAAGACAATTACGATTTTAGGCAGAAAAATGGGTGTAATCCATCACGATCCTTTTCTTAATCATCGCTTTCACCTTGAGCCGGTCAATCGTGGTTTCTTGACAGATGAAGAGATTTTGAAGATAGCCAATAAGGATCTGGGCATACAACGTTTGGAATTGGTTCGTGATTTATTCGTATTCTCGTGCTTCACAGGTTTGGCGTACATTGATGTGGCCAACCTTACTCCCGAGAACATTGTTACCCTTGATGACAAACAATGGATAATGACAAAACGACAAAAGACGAGTGTTGCAACAAATGTCCTTTTATTAGATATTCCGAAGAATATCATTGAAAGTATAGTGGCAAGACCTATCGTGATGGTAAACTCTTCCCAATGCTAACCAATCAGCGAACCAATTCATATCTGAAGGAAATTGCAGATATTTGTGGAATCAAAAAGGACCTAACCTTTCACATGGCTCGCCACACATTTGCAACAATGTCATTGAGTAAAGGTGTTTCTATGGAATCAGTATCTAAGATGCTGGGACATACCAACATTAAAACCACACAAATCTATGCTCGTATTACCAATAAGAAAATAGAATACGATATGGAACAGTTGGCGGGTAAGTTAGACAAGTTCAACGTTGCTATGGGCATCAACTCAAAATAATGTATAATCCTAAACCAAGAAGATTATGACAACAACAAAGAAAGAGCTTTCTTACTTCCGTTTGAAGTTGGAAGCGTATCTCGGAGAGCATTTTCCAGAGAGTGTGAATGAAAATACGTTTATAACTGCTCGCGCAGACGAGGCATTGACAACTTACTGCGATGCTATAGCACAAGGTTTTTCTCATCCCGAGGCGGAGACGATGGCAAGCGAAGTATTATACCAAGGTTTGCACTTTTCCAAGTATGACACGCTTGTGTCTGTCTTAGAGAATGAGTTCGAGAAAGAACTCCCTTCTCCTCTTCCTGAAAGACTAACACCAATGCTTCTAAAGAATAAGGCCGTGCAAAGCGTTTTCGATAAGTATGAACTGATGGACGACTTTGGCGCAAGTCCAGAGTATGAGAAACTCTACACCGAACTGACAGGAACAATCGTTCTGCTCATTGAGGTCAATGGTCTGCCAACGATAGGCGGTGAGAACATGACTTGAAGCAGCACCATCGGGAGCTTTTGTAGTGTCAAGAGCCAAGATAAACGCTCCGCTCCACACGCCAAGAGTTTGTACAAACACTTGTCTTTGTGTAGTCTGCGCATCTTGTAACTGCTCTTGAAACTATAAAAAGCTCCTATATGAATACAATCATCATGAATCAAGACGTTCACACACCTGCCTTCATCAAGGCAGACGCATCGAACAAAACCGATAAGGATAAGCAGCAGCCGACTTTTCCCAAGCAAGTCCGCCGCTTCGCTTGGACACGCTTCATCGAACTCGCCGTTCTGCTTTCCATCGTTATCGGTGCGGTTTACCTCATCTCGAAGATAGTTACGCCGCAAGTCGTAACCGCCGTTTCGGTTATTCTTAGCTTCCTGATACTACGCTTCATTGTCAGAGTTATTCTGCAAGTAACCTTTACAATCCTGCGTTGGCTGTTCTGGCTTGCCGTCATCTTGGCAATCCTGCTCTGTGTGCTCTAACAAGAAGTTTTTTCGATAAGTTCTTAATAATCTGATTCTATACGTGGTGCTCGTTTCTAACTTTTTTCCATAAAAATGTATTTACCAAGTACGAAATTGCTAAAAAATGAGTACTTTTGCAGTGTCAAACGCAGAAAGGTGGCAGCGTTAAAGTCCGCCTAAATTACATATCCAATTATTATGGCTTATTTATTTCTTATGTTGTCCATAGTTTTGGAAACTATAGGGACTGTATGCATGAAGGTCTCTGATGGTTTTACAAAGCCATGGCTTGTTCTTGGGACATGCGTATCTTATATGGCATGTTTCTATTTCTTATCTCTTTCGTTAAAAACAATTCCTCTCGGTATAGTCTATTCTACATGGGCAGGTCTTGGATTGGTACTTGTTAATGCTATCAGTATCATCTGCTTCAAACAGCATTTTGATTTAATGACTATCTTCGGTGTCACATTAATCTTGGTAGGAGTAGTCGTACTCAATTTTTTTTCGTCAGCTCATTAACGATAGTTATGCATCTTATATGGGTGGTTATCTCGCTTGAGGTAGCCACCTTTTTTGTTTTCCATACTGGCTCTCACGTCCATCTATTCCACTTTGATGTGCCATAAGTCGGTGCTGATTTCTTTTTATTCGCAAAGGTAGTATGGGGCTTGTGGCTTTCAAAAGGTCTGTGCCGTTTGGTTTGTCTGGAAAATCTCCACACCTACGGGTAGTATTTTCCGCCAAAACCTTGTGCAAGCCCGCCCCGCTACCTCTATTTTGCTACAAAAAGGAATCAGCATACTCCGATCTTTGGACGCATAAAAAAAATGTCGCTATGGATAAGCAAAAAGTAAATACAACATCTTCGATGAACAGAAAAGGATATAGCTCCTCCTCTCATTACCGCATTAACCCTACGGCTGAAAAAAGTGAGCAAGTGTTGGCAATTAAGTTTGTACAATGGGACGTTCCCCCGTTGGAGAGCCTTTGTAATAGCAAAGTATATCTCCTGCGTATGAAACTCTATCGTGGCGAAATGATGAGCCGTGAGGAAAAGAATTGGCTATGTGAAGCGGTGAACTCAAACACCTATTTCCGTACAGCCGTACCCCTTATGGGTTATCGGTTTGACTTTATGGACGTATTGAAGAAGTATTTGGTCAATCAATACGGACATTGGGCAGAGTATTACGCACCCGACCGCACCAGCCTAAGAGCCTATTTGTATGGTAGTGTCAATCAAATAGTAGAAATCCCCAAACATTAAACGACTATGAAAGGAACAGAACATTTTACGAGAGCAATAGCCGAGTATCTCAATCAGCGTGCAGCGACAGACCATTTGTTTGCACCCAACTTGATGAAGCCTAACAAGAGCATCGAGGAGTGTGTAACCTACATCTTGAACCAAGTGCAGGCGAATGGCTGCAATGGCTTTGAGGACGATGAAATCTACTCAATGGCGGTACACTACTATGACGAGGATGAAATTGAAGTAGGAAAGGAAATCACTTGCAGAGTGGCAGTAAATCATATTGTGGAACTCACAGAGGAGGAGAAAGCCGAAGCAAGGCAAGAAGCCATCAAGCAGTACCAACGTGAGGAACTCGCCAAGATACAGAGCCGTAACGCACGAATGAAAAAGACTGAGAACGCAGCAACCCAAGTACAACCATCACTATTTGATTTTTAAGCCTATGAAACCGAGAAACAAATTTGAGAAGGCGGTTTTGGAACAAAGCAAGCATCTTTGCTCGATAACCAAGCAACAAAGCAAGTGGGCATTCCGTGAGTGTATAGAACACTTCTCCTACCGCTTGCCAAAAGGTCGCACCACTTGTATGGATTGTGGGCATAGTTGGGTAATGAACAAACATAGAGAAACTTGCACTTGCCCTCATTGCAGGCAAAGTTGCAGGTCAAGGAAACATACGAGCGCAAGTTGCAGCAGAAGCAGTATTTCACCATACTTACCACTTGTGGAGAGTTTCAAGTATTACGTATGTTCCTACTTATTGTGGGTATGGAGAAAGGTTACAAAGCACAGACTTCTATAATTGAGATTGGGCAATATTGGTGGAATATGCAGGGACGAAAAGCTGTGGTTGCCATACAGAGGGTATTGGGACACTATGTTGATACCTTTTCCTATTATAGTCCTATGGCGATACGCAACGATAATGAAGCCTATCAGCATATTGCCTACTCACCCATATATCCGAAGTTCAAGGTTACAGACATACTTCGCAGAAATGGTTTTAAGGATAATTTCTATGGCATCGTGCCTCTTCCCCAATGCACATAAGTTTCTTTATAGTCTTTATTAGCTTCAGCAGCTTGCAACATAATTTCGTTTTTTTTGTAGAACATATTGTTTTAGGGCTAATATCAATAGCCTTCACTTGTCCAAAATGTTCTTTGTCTACCTCCATTTGATAAAATTTAATTGGACTTTCTGTTTGCTTTTCCCGAAAATCTATTGTAATAAGCTTTTTGTCCTTTAAGATGTTCATAATAGTAGTCTTATCTTCTTCAGAACATCTTAACCCAAAATATACAGCTTCAATACAATTCTCAGCTTTTATGACTTTATATCCCTCTCTCCCATTAACATCGAAGTATAAGAGCCTTAATTCGTTTTCATATTCCCACTGTTTTCCTTTAAGAAAAAAAGCATCCTTCATATTGATACTATCTTTGTTAGAATATTGACTGATATCACTATCAGAATAAGTTACATCATTAAAAAAACAAGTAACTCCATCACTATTGTCGACAAATTTTGTGAATGAATTAGGGAAGTGATATTTGATACATACCCCTTTGTGAGAGTCTGCATAATGTGCCCACATCAGCTCATTCAAGTATTCAGGAAGAGCTCCCTTTAGCTTTTCTTCGTTATTTATAACTTGGTGTGTATGTATTTCTTCTCTTGGTAGTTTTATATTTGATGAAAAACAAGAAACTTTCAGACCTTCATTATAAGCTTGGCGAATATATTGAGAAAAATCTTCATCATTATTCAATAGCTCAAGAATAGGGCTATCAAACGGATCGTTAAAATATCCTGGAGATGTCAGCCCTATACTTTCGTTAATTAATGATTGATATAAGTATTTGTTGCATGTCCTAAACTTATATGCGCTTGGGCTATAACTTGTATTATAAGAAATACATATCGAATAGTAAATATACTTTTTTATGGAATCTATTATATTTTTCTTATACTTGTCTCCTAGTCTATGCCAGCATAGAGCAACATTTATAAATAGTGCGGTCTTAATCCCTAACTTGTATTTTACAGACTCGTTTTCGTCAAAGAACTTAATCTTTTCAGATAGCAACTCAACTTCGACTGTTGAAAGAGTTTCTAATTCAAAAACTCCAGCAGAATATACAATCAAAGCCTTTCCATACTTTTCCCCAATATCTTTACCACGAAACATATAATCAATAGAATTTACCCATTCTTCTTTGAATGAGACAATAACTTCTTTCGCATTAGTTTGGGAAACATTATTCTCATATTGTCCTATATAAGATATTATTTCGTTGTAGTTTCTTTCTGAAACAGTATTTTCCATTATTATTAAATGTTTAATTTTTTGCAAAGATAGCAATTTATAAGGTAAATTTTATAGAACATTCATAAAATAATGCACTAACATCAATAATACGCCTTACACTCCTTTTCATTACATTGTAATGCCTCTTTGCAGAAAGATTTGATGGCTTCTTCAAAAAGGGTAGACCTTTTCGGCGAAAAAGGTAGACCTTTTTAATAGAAAAGGTAGACCCTTTTGGTAGAAAAGGTAGACCCTTTTCTGATAATAGGTAGATGGTTTTACTAAAATAGATGAACCCTTTTGCGAAAAAGGGTTGAGAAGTATCAAAAAAAAGTATGTGTTTTCCTTGGAGATAGTCAAGAATTTTCTTACCTTTGTGATATAAATCTACTAACAAGTTGAGGAGGATAAAGCCCCAGCCTCCAAAGGCTTAACAAGCGGGGCAATACTAATGACTATGGCGAACAGACCCATTGCTTATACGCTAAAGGAGCGTAAAGGAACAGTTGGAAATTTGAAAGGGAAAATCGTTGTGCAGGCGCATCCTACAGGACGAAAGAGAGTCGATCATCGTAGTTTCTGTGATGAAGTAGCACACGCTACAACATTCACAGGTGCAGAAGTCGAGGCTGTTCTCAGACTTGCAGCTGAGATAGCAAAAAAGCACGTTGAGAACGGAGACATTGTAGACTTCGGAGACATCGGGACACTTACACCTTCTTTCCAGAGTAAATTGGTTGAGAAGGGAAAAGCGGAGTTCAACCCAAAGGTTCATATTACGAAACCTGTGGTTCATCTCACTCCCTCAAAGAAGTATTTTACACTTACTGGCGTGAGCTACGAGCGTGTTGCTGCACCTGACAAAAAGTCTGGTGAGAAACATCCCAAGCCAGAACCGCATCCATAAAATAAGATGTATGTGTGATTGCTAACTATAAAATTGATGCGTGGAGACAATGTGCTCCACGCATCAATTTTATTTAGTAGTATGACTACTATTTTACAAATCCATTCTTATAAAAGTCATACCAAGCTGCAATCTTTTCCGAGGTATTGGCTTTCAGAAGTGAGAGTATTTCTCGAGTGAATTCCAAATGACCGACACCATTTGCTGTAACAATATTTTTATCACTCACTGCCTGTGCGTTCACATATCCTGTTTCGTTCGTGTATCTTTCACCACCCCATTGTTTAAGTTGGTCGAGACCATTACCCGTATGTTTTACGTTGTTCAAGAAGCCATGAGCACACAGAAACGATGCTCCGTTGCATATCGCTCCTACAATTTTACCTTTATCCAATGCTTCTTGTACCAATGGCGCAACAAGTTCTGCTTCAGGTGAATCCCATCGATTGCCACCAATAAGGACTAAGGCTGCATAGTCTTTGGGCATATTCTCAAAAGAATAATCGGGCAACGTTTTGAATCCACCAATGGAACAGACTGCATCTAATGTCGGAGCAACTGTATGCACTCTGTACTTGATTTCACTACCTGGTATTACGCCAACATGAAGGGCTGTAGAGAGAAAAGCACCTTCCCAATCTGTGTACTCATTCAATAAGACGAAGAGTACCTTTTTTGTTTCTTTATTCATTGCTTATCCTATTTAATCGTAATACAAAGTTACAATTTTTCAGCAAAATAGAAACAACATCATAGGAATAATTCTTGGTCTAATATAGTCAGATGATAAAGAACAACGCAAACTCAACCTTTCGACGTTTGACCAATCCATTCAAAACTTTTCCTTTATATCGACAGAACGAAACATACTCCCAGTAGAAGTTTCTGTCTCCTGCTTCTATTTTTCGCAGCAGCTTACTCTTAGGGTGCTTGCCATATCCGAGCAATCGCCCCACACCCACATTATAGGCAAGCAAGGTGAGTAGCAGTGCATCCTTCCCATACCCCTTGAAGTGTTCAAAGCATTTCCAAAGGTCGGCACGAAGCAGGGAGTCTGCCTGCCGTTCCGTCATATTCGCAGTAAAGTGTTCGCCCCGTTGCAGTTGATGCCCATATCCAACATACGGATAATTCTTCCAGCTGTGCATACCCTCAAAGTATTTCACAACAACAACTGCACGCTCAAAAGGAGGCAAGTCTGCCAGCCGCACCCTGCGATGAGCAAAGGTCGGCTGGCAGAACAGGCAGAAGACACAAAGTAAAATGAAAGAATTTATCGTTCGCATCCATTACGCTTTTAGTGACGAGAAGATGCAGGCTTGTCCTTGCCCTCTTCCCGCTCGTTGTTAAAACTAAAGGTCAGCTGCTGAACCTTACCGAAACTATCCTCCACATATACATCAATCGTCTGGCGGTCAGAGGAGAGCGAGGTGTAGTATAAGCGGAACACATCTTTCGTCAGCGGATAGCGGTCGTTTGGCTTGAAGACAGTGCCGTTATCATTTCTTAGCAAGCCCTTGCCGTCAGACTGGAAATAACGTATCGTATAGCGAGTGTCGGCAAACTCACCGCCTCGTTTTAGCGTGCAGCGTATCTCTGCCGTCTGTCCCCTTATAATGTCCTTCTGAACCGGCATTGTTTCCACCGTAAACGGATAAGACTGCTGAACATCCAACTCCCTATCACAAGCAGATAGGCAAAACACGGCAAGGGTCAGCACACCCATTACCCATATCGTATTCAATATTTTCTTCATCTTTTCTTCTACTTAAAAGTTAAACCTTAGTCCCGCAGAAACAGCCGGACGGAAACGATGCACGTCCGTTCCAAAGAGTAAACGCCCCTGCATTTTTACAAGAAAGAGAACCCTGTCCGTCAGGAACACTTCCACCGAACCATGGACGGCACCGCCATAGACGAAGCGGGAGCGGTCGAGCAGCGTCGCCCCATCGGGCAGCAGCTTTTTGTCCTCATTCAGTTGCTCATAGCCACCCAAAGCGGATATGCCGCCATAAAGAAACACGTTCTTACCTCTGTCGGAGAGAACAGGGTGCATATAGCCCACCTGTAAGAGTGCATCTTTGAGTTTTATGTTATAACTTCTGTACGGCATATTCTGCTGTTCATACTCTGCCATAACAAAGGTATAATTCTCACGACCCAGATATCGGGTGAGTGATGCTCCCATGCCGAAATTGTCAGCAGCAAGGAACTTTTCGCCCTTGATAAGCGGAACACTCCCCACGACCTCTACGCCCCTTTGCTTGGGTATCAGTCGCTGTGCCTGCGATGGCAGAGTAAAAGTCATGGCCACCGCAACGCATACTGTCAGAATGATATTGTTCTTCTTCATTACCATTTCAGTTTGAGATTATCAATCTTTTTTGCTATCTGCAGGTCTTCTGCCGTTACATAAAAGGTCAGCGTACGACCGCCATTTCTCTCATAGAGCGTCACTTCAAGCTGCTTGTCCTCTGCAAGAGAAAACTGTTCGAGTGCAAACACAGTGTGTTCACTGCCCATGCCACGCACCTGCATCACCTGATGATAGGCACGAAGTGGCTGAAGTACCTGCTCCTGTATGGCGGTGCGCTTTGCCATCTTCTTATCAACCACCTTGAAGGTGATAAAATCCACAGAGTATGGCATGTTCGTGCTGTTTTCCATACGAGTGTGGAAATACAGCAAGCCGTTATGGGCATACAAGCCACGAAGCAGGAACTTCATACCGAACTGCTGTGCACCGATATGTTTGATGGTACGCTTGTCGTTCTGATAGATAGTTTGCATCATCAGCTTTACTAATACGGGCGACTCGTTACCAAGTTCCTTAAAGTAAATGTCAGAGCGATTACTTGGCAGTCGTCCGTCCGTTGGTGACAAGAAGTCTTTCATCTCAATGCTTAACTTCTCCGGCTCATCGGCATACTTTACGTTGAAAGCATAGAAAGAGCCGTCCTCACAAATGACACTCATATTGGTCTCCGTTTCAAAGTCCTTCACCGAAGCCTTTACACGTAGTACGTTCTCTGCATCCTCTGCCTTCCCTGCGATGATGTTCTGTGAACCTAAGTCTACATAACGAATGGCAGAAGGGAAGATAAGATGCACGGTCTTGTCAAAGGTAACGTCCAGACCATACGGCAGTACGACACGCCCCGTTGGTATGGCACGGCTCATACCTTGAAAGAGCTCTCCCGAAGTAAGTGGACGGCTCGGTGTCAGACCATCATTGTTTTCCTGTGCTGTGGTAACACCTGCATTGTAGGCTTTTAATTCTGCGTAGTCCTGCCCTTAGAGGCTACAGAAGCACCTGCAACCTCTTCTGACAGTGTAGTATCATCAAAAATATCTCAAAAAATAGATCGTATTCTTTTACATTAAAGGGAAAAATCATTACCTTTGTGCTCATTACTAACCTCCTTAAATTTATAGGAATATGATAAAATATGTAATTCAAGCGAAGAAAAATCCGCTGAAGAAAAACGAGATTAAGTATTATCCGCAAATGGCACCAACCACACCGATGTCGCTTGCGCAGATAGTAAAGCGTGTGGAAAAACGTTCGACCGTTTCAAGTGCCGACGTTAAAGCCGTTTTAGATGCTTTGCAATACGAGGTTATGGAGGCATTAGAAAATGGTAATACAGTCCGACTTGGTGATTTAGGTTCGTTCCGCCTCACAATGAAATCGCAAGGTGCTCCGACTGCAGCCGAAGCAAAGAAGAAAGGCGCACAACTTATCAAGCAGGTTAATGTGCAATTTACGAAGAGTACAACCATGCGCGATACCCTTGATGCCCGTCTTCTTGATTTTACGCCACAGGAGGATATCGTGAATGCTACAGATGGAAAGAAACCTAAACCTGAAGAACATTCTGGTCCAGATATAGACGAAAATTTTCATCCTTAAGTAGCTAAAATTGTTGGTTTAGTACCCCATTTAGATGTGCAGAATATTTTACTTCTGCACATCTTTTTCATAGCTTTTCATAGTCAAAAATCCACCTCTGTAACTATCTGATTATCAATACCTATTAGACAGCATAAATTGTCTTATAAGAGAATTAAAATTGTCTTATAAGAGAATTTGAATTGTCCTATAAGACAATTTCAAGAGTCTTAGCATGGAATTATATTTTGGACTATTCAGTCTGTAGCTTTTCTTTACATTCTTATTGTGCTGACTATAGACTATTTTTGGAAAGAAATTTAACCCTAATAAACTTATCTTGTTGTAAAATGAATGTTGTTTCTAATTTTATCCACTGTTTATTACCTAATAATAAATAAAAATGTTAATTTTGTAGCGTGTTTCTTCAGAGACACAATGACATCGTTGAAAAAATAAGAGGCGTTATGCTTATCTTGTAAGTCGAGAACCTAGGAAATTCAAGACACTTGCACAAGGATAGCATAGTGGTTCTCACGCTATAGCGTGGGCTGCTATTACTACTTTCGTGCAATGGGTTTTCCTAGGACCTTCGACTTAGAATGTGGACATAGCCAGTTCACGCTTCTGCATTATTAATTCTATTACTAACTTTTTAAGGGCTGAACGGACTGGATAAAGGCTCAATAATTGACTATGGACAAACAAGAATTGTATGAAAAATGGGTAGACAAAGTCTGCCAGTACATCGAGAGTGTAGGTCCTGAAATTAACTGTACGAGTTGTGCAATGCAGTCTAAACCTGTATTGGATAAATCTCCACAGGTAGTATTCCTTGGCTACAATGCTCATGAGCCTTTCCCCTATCAAGGAGTGAACAAGGAACGATTTTATGACGGAAATCCTTACTTTTACACTGAGCGTGAAAAGTGGCCTGTATGGGGAAAACTCTATGCAGCCATGAAATGGGCTAAGTTTACAGAGCCTATGGAAGATGGTAATTTCGTGTTTATGAACGCTGTCTATTTTGGCAGTCAGGATATCAAGGATCTGAAAGCCAAGAAAGGAAATGCTGAAATCATCAATCAATGTCTTGATTTCAGTGCGGAAGTTATCAAGGATATTTACCATCCAAAAGCCGTGGTCTGCTTCTCCATACCCGATTGCTTTACTCCTTTTATCAATCGTTTAAACATTAAGGAAGTAGAGAGCATTGTTCCCCCAATGGTTAATGGAGAACCTGCTAAACATGGTGTAGCAAAAGCTATGTGGGGCGATATAAAGATTATAGGTATACCCCACCCTTCAGGCAGAATCAGTTATGATGATTTAGGAGCAATCGCAATGTATCTGCAAAATGAACTTTAAATAATTTTAATCTTAATAATGGAGAATAGGCTTTGGAGTTTAGTTGATTAGACCAAAAGGTCTATTCTCTTTTAAAATGTAAAAGTATGAAGAATGTTGGTGTAGGGTGTGCTGTTATTACTATTGTAATACTATTTTTAATCAAGATTGTAAAATACTCTTATAGCCCAAACTCATCAAGCTTTAAAGTGGTAGTATATTCTATTGGTGTCATAATCGTTTTAACTCTATACTTCAAATGGCGTAAGAAAGTTAAAGAAAAAAAGGAGGAGCAAGAAAAGGCTCAATTAGAATTTAAAAAGGCTATCCTTACAGCAGAGAGTATAGCTATAGAGGCTCAAACTCTGGGCAAGAAGATATCTTCAGCTCTTAACATTTCAGAACTTATATTGATGCAAGAAGACATCCGGTCTGTGAATCCAAATTCCGCTTTCATAATTCCAGATTGATGTTATATTCAGCCGAATCAATGTATTATTCTAATAGCATGCAAGTTTATGATAATCTTTGCCAATTATATATTAAAAAATATATTCACCTACTTACTTCGATAACAGAAGGAATTGTAGACATAAATACTCTAATTAATTTTTATCAGAGATATATTGAGAATGTACCAGATTTCATGAATATTGCAGACAAGAGATTATTGAATGTCTATTTTTCAAAGTTTGAAACTATTACTATTGAGCCTGCCATACTCCCAAATGATATAGTGGCAAAGGGGCGTCCTTGTTATTTAAAAGCAGAAATGAACGAAATACTTGTTCGGGTAAAAGACGGAGCCTTAGAATACTTAGAAGATGGAGAGGCTGAGGTTATTATCTATGTCTTTGATAAGTCAGTAGAGGTTTTATCCAAGATGAAGCATTACGCTTTACCTCTACTAAATATCTTAGATTTACAGTTAGAAGATAGTACATTAATTCTACATTTAAGAGGGAATGGTGGGCATAAATGTTATGAAGGAGAGTTGATTCCTATATTGTATTGCCTTATCAAAAAGTTACAAGCAAAGATTCTGTCATGATTATAATTGAATTCTTATTATATTTGATAGCAATTCCCATTTTCTGGGTAGCATGGCGTATTACATGGTGGTTGTACCCTAAACAAATGTCAAGAAAGGATAAGTATAGAACGAGCGAATATGATTATTATATGGGCAGAGTTATTAAAGCTCTGTCTATCTCTATTATATTTGGTGGAGTTTGGGTATATTTCATATATAGCCTGTTTCATCCTGGGACTCTTAAAAATTAGACTACATAATAGGGTAACAGGTTCCCACGGCAGAGTGAAGAGAAATTGCTCTGTTGTGCCATACGCTGCTTGTTGGTCTTGGTAAGGAAGAGATAGACTGAGTGGTGGAGATACGGACGCTCATTGAAGTGCCGCTCAGAGGAACGGGCAAGGAAACTCAGTCCGCCATCGGAAAGCTTCCCTTGATAGTCCTCCTTAATGAACCAGTCCTGCTTATGTACGATGCTGTAATTGGGTAGCACCTTGATTGCCTTATGCCAGGCAGAGTGCATTGCTTCGTATTCTGTAGAGGTGACGGTAAAAAGTTCGGGCAGTTCCACACGGAATGCGACCGTGATGTCAGCATCTTTGCTCACCATGCAGCCCTGCTCGATGGAGAGTAGCGGGAACTTTGATTCAAGGGTCGTTATCTTGCTTTTGTTTCTCATTTCTTCGCTTTCTTTGGTTGAAGGTTACGGATAAGGTGGCAGACCGTACGGCGGTTTACAAGGTAGCGCGGGTGCATACGCACTGCTCCTTTTTTCATCAGTCCGTATTGCCCGTACTTTCTGTTCATGGTGAACGTTTGCCATACCACAAGGCTGGCACCCACTACACCTATGACAAGACAGGTAATTTGGCTGACGCCACAGAGATAGAGAATGACCACAAGAATAAAGACTGCCAGCAAGCCTCCTGCAAAGAGGAAGAGGTACTGCGCCTTCAAGCCCTTGAACTCTACCGTCCGGCCTATACCCTTGTTGATTTCAAATGCAGCCATCGCCTTACAGGAAGAAACTTCTCAAGATAGTGGCTGCCACAATGAGGAAGATACACGCACCAAACCAAGAGGCTGCTGTCTTGCTCGTATCGGGGTCACCACTTGAGAACTTGTTATACACTTTTATTCCTCCTATCAACCCCACTACCGCCCCTACGGCATAAATGAGTTTCGTGCCGAGATCGAAGTAGGAGGTTACCATTTTTGTAGCTTCATTGATACCGGCAATACCATTGCCTTGTGCGTATGCTCCTATGGCGGTAGCCGTCAGGAGTAGCATTGTAATTTTCTTTTTGTTGTTCATTGTTCTTTTTATTTTAAGTTGTTAAATGAATTGTTTTCTTTTGGATAGAGGTGGTAAGGGGTGGCTCGGTTTTATTGTATGACTGATATAGTTTGATTGTTTTACTTTTGAGCCACCCCTCGAACACTGTACAATATGAACAAAAACAATAGTTTTACAGATAGTATGACAGTGGACGGTCGGCTTATTCCGATGCATCGCTATTCTCTTGTGCAGAATCAGACTCGGGAGATATTGTTTCTTCGTTCGTCATTTCTGCTTCTTCTGCTTTACGGATGGCAGCAAGTAGCTTTTGATGGTCTTTCTCCTGCTTGAGCGTTGCCTCTTTGATATAGTCCATAAGCTGTGTGCCCCGTATTGCTTGCAGTGTTTCGTGAACGTCAGTTTCGCTTTCCTCGTCAAGCGTGTCGTCATTCCTTTGCCATCCGTTTATACGGGACAAGTCCCTTGCAAGAATGGCGGATGGTGAGACTTCGGGCATCACTGCATCAGCGATTTGCAGTTCCTCACGAATGATAGTGTCTTCGTCAGGCTCGTCCATTGTGTAGTCAACCTGTATTTCATTGTCCTCTTCTGTACCTTCCGCTTCTTTTGTCTCTTCGGACACAGATGAGTTTTTCCCTGCAAAGGTATTAGGATTATCAGCTGGTTTTTCTTTTGATGAAGTATCGGGAACATCAGGGATTTTTTGAGAATTTGTCGTAATCTCTTTTGAGATTTCGTCATAGCGTTCCCTATATGACTTACTTTTACCGACAAGCACTTGCCGTGCCTGCTCAACCTGGTCTTGCGTAACAGAAGAAGTACTCTGCTTTTGTTTCTGCTTGTTTTTCTTTTCACTTTCTTCTTCTATTCTTTGGCGCACAATGTGTAACTGTTGCCAAAGAAAGAGTATTCCCTACGAGTAACCATACCACTGTCAGAATCAGGAGTATGTCGAATAGAATTGTTTGCATAATGGTGATGTTGTTTGTCATTTATTCTATGTTCAAAAATCTATTGCCACCTTGCGGCGATGCTTTGCAGTGGCATTATTGAGTAGTTCCTTATGTTCTTTAAGGTGTTCACGGAGAATATTGTCAATATAGGAAGCCATCGATACTCGCTCTCCCAAGTCCTGCAAAATGTTTCTCAGCACTTGGAGTGTATCAGCACTCATTGTAAAATTGGTTCGCTCCCGAAGGCGGATTGACTGTAAATAGCGTATTCGGTAGTCCTCTAAAGAAGTCCGAGGTGTTTCCGCACTTCTCTCATTTCCTCTCTCGTGGCTTTTACACAAGGACTTGTCCTGCTTATCGTCCGAGGTAGACATAAGTTCCTTTACCAAATGTTGTTTTTCCTTTGATTGGTACTGACCTCTGTCTTCACTTCCTCTTCATCTTCCTCATCAGGTGGGTCAAAAGACACTGTTTCCTTGGGTGGTGTCTTCATCACCCCATCTTCTGCCATTTCCTTAAGCTTGGCTTCCAATCTCTGCCGTTGTTCCTGTATCCTTGCCATAGTGCTGTCTTATTTAAGTTGAATATGGGTAAGTAATTCCTCTGTCAGCTCATCAATGCCAGTCCCGATTCGTAAAGCCTTATTGGGAGGGAGGTAAGTGGAACGGAATACTCCACGGAATCCGTATTGCTCCAGTTCATGGCTGAAGCGGTGAGTGGCATAGACATGCTGATTAAGTAGCGTGTAATCTTCGTTCTTGATATACCTACTATAGTATTCTATGAGCGTGTTCTTTACTCTTCGGTCAACCTTATTCCATAGGAGAATGACTTCCTTGATACGGACACTTGACATGGATACACCCAAGTCGTTTACCGCTTTGATATAGGTAAGACAGGCAACCATTGACTGAACGTCAGGCTCTAAAGGTGAAAGGATATAGTCCATCTCCAGCGATAGCTGCAAAAGGTCACTTGTACCAGCATGACCAGGAAAGTCGAAGATAACTAAATCAAACATCTCAGACGGATGTTTACGGATATATTCGTTAGCTTTTTCTATTGCCTCCTTAGGGTCTGCCTTGAGTATGCGATAGGCTGTACGCTTCAAAGAGGAGAAATGTTGCTTCATCTGCTTGGAAAGCTGTGGATCACTTTCAACGCAAGCCTTTTCCCTTTCACGGAGTTTATAGAATGAGTCCTGAGACAAGTCACAGTCTACCACAAAAAGATGGATATTTCTTTCGTAGTAAAGAATGCTGCTGATAATCTCAGCCAAAGTACTTTTGCCAACACCTCCCTTTTGAGAGGAAAAGCCCAGAAATATGGGCGATGTTTGTATCTGTTCCATACTATAGATATTTTAATCGTTTGAACTATAATTTGAATGGTAGTTCGTTAGAGTAATCGTCAGAGCGAATTATTAATTCTTTTATCTGTCGAAATACCGAAGTATCTATCGTTTTATTTGTCGATTTGTCGACATATCGATAGTTCTATTTGACGATATATTGAACTATTGAAATAGAGTTCGTCATATCGTTCTTTAAATAGTTCTATCGAACGATATCACGTTCGTTTTATCTGCAAAATAAAAGCTTTTTCGATAGATATTTCTATGCGATAGAAGTACAAGGAAATGCAAGGAAAAAGAGTGAACATCATTGATAATGAGATATTTGAAAATCTGCCGTAACTTTGCAGGCAGATAGAAGATATGGAGATATACTCTTAGAAACAGACACCCTAGAAGGTGGATGCTTCTATTGCATCAACTCTTGATATTGGCAAGGTGTGTCTTTGTCCGACAAACTCCGTTTCTGCCGACAAAGACCCTTGCCCCGAAGGGGAGAGAATTACTCCAAAGTCGTAATTAGATAAGGATAAAAACAATGAACGAAAAGATAGAACGATGGGACAGATGGGACACCCGTCTTCCCAACCCCAAAGACCAGCAGCGAGCGATTGATTTGTTTCAGCGTTCAGGGGCGCAGACCAAGTCGGATTTTGTGCGTGGTCGTATTCTCGGAGAGAGTTTCAAGGTCATCACGATAGACAAATCTGCCGTGGAATATTACCGAAAGCTCTCAGAACTGACGGCACAAATCCATAAGATTGGCGTGCTGTATAACCAAGCCGTGCGTGCCATCAACAGCTATCACAGCATAAAGACTGCACAGATTATGCTTGAGAAGTTGGAGAAATTGTCGGCTCAAATCATTGCCTTGCAAGAGCAGGCTATCAATCTAACTATTGATTATAGAAAGAAGAAGTATTGAGAATTTAGTTAGAAAGATGATAGCGAAGATTTCTGCCACAGAGAACCTTGGAGGTGCACTCGGCTACAACTTCAAAAAGGTGGAAAAAGGAGAAGCGAGTATTCTTCTTACCGCTGAATTGTATCAGAGCAAGGAGGGACGTTATACGATGGAGGAAGTGTTTGCAGATATGGAGGCATTGATACCGAAGAACTGCCGTACCAAGAAAACGGTGTTCCATTGTTCGCTCAATCCGCACCCAGACGAGAAACTCTCTGATGAAACACTCATGCAGATTGCAAGAGAGTATATGGAAGCACTCGGCTATGGCAACCAACCCTATATTGTATTCAAGCACAACGACATCGCCCGTGAGCATATCCATATCGTTTCACTTCGAGTGGACAGTCGTGGTCAGAAGATTAACGACAGATTTGAAAAGCGAAGGAGCAAGCAGATTACCGATGCCTTGGAAAAGAGGTTTGGCCTCATTCCAAGTTCAAAGGTCGTTGACAAAGCGGTGGAAGAAACGCCCAAAATTGATACTACCCAAAGAAATATCAAGGAGCAGGTGGCAAGTGCCCTTCGCATGGTGCTGAAACATTATAAGTTCTGTTCATTAGGAGAGCTGAATGCCATTCTTTCCCAATACCATCTTGCGGTAGAAGATGTGAAGACGGAGTTTCGGGGAAAGAAATATGAAGGACTTGTCTATGTCCCAACAGATGATAAGGGAGACAAGGTAAGCAGCCCTATCCACGCCTCGGACATTGGACGTGGTGTGGGCTATACTGCCGTACAGAACAAGATGCAGAAATCCAAACAAGCTATCAAGCCATTGAGATCAATCATAAGGTACAGGGTGTTACAAACAATGCGTACCTCTCCAAAGACAGAGGAAGAACTTCGGCAACGATTGGAGGAACAGAGCTTGCGTGTGTTTATCCGAAAGAACGAAAGCGGTCGTATCTATGGCATTACCTTTATTGACGATGAGCAGGGTGTTGCACTCAATGGCTCACGCTTGGGTAAAGGATATACCGCCAATGTATTTAATGCGTATCTATCTAATCCTACGCACAACCCATTCTTGGACGAAACGCTGTATGGCAGTCCGTCTGCCCGTTTGGAACAATCAGCAACTGTCCAGCCTTTACAATCCAATGCAGAAGAAGGGGATAACCTTATTGATGAACTTATTAAGGATATGGTGGGAGACTCTTTCGTATCTACGGGCAATGATGATTGGAAGGAAGCAGCTTGGCAGCGTAAACTCCGTAGACAAAGTAAGGTAAAACTTAGACGAAGAAAACATTAAATAAACAAGCATTTCTATCTCCCCTCCCTTCGGAGGGGTTGGGGGAGGCTTCAAAACAATACGATTATGGCACAAGAAGATGATTTAAGGGCATTAGGTAAAGTCATGGACTTTATGCGGGGTATATCGGTGATATTCCTCTTGATAAATTGTTATTGGTTCTGCTACGAGGCTTTTCATGTCTGGGGTTTTACGCTTGGAATCATTGATAAGATACTGATGAATTTCCAGCGTACCACAGGATTGTTTTCATCCATCCTTTGGACAAAACTCTTTTGTGTGGTTTTCCTTGCCTTGTCCTGCCTTGGGACAAAAGGCGTGAAAGAGGAGAAAATCACTTGGCCAAAGATTTGGACGGTGCTTTTCTCAGGCTTCGTCTTTTTCTTTCTCAATTGGTGGCTGCTGGTACTGCCCATCGGCAAGATTGGTGCAGCTTCGCTCTATATCTTCACGCTCTCCATTGGCTATATCTGCCTGTTAATGGGTGGCGTATGGATGAGCCGATTACTCAAAAAAACAACCTGATGGACGATGTGTTTAACACTGAGAATGAGAGTTTCATGCAGGAAACGCGCTTGATGGAAAAATGAATACTCCGTCAATCTTCCTACACGCTTCTACTATAAGAAGAAATGGAACAACGGTTGGATTAACGTGGTCAATCCGTTCCGTGCCTCAATGGTACTTGGAACACCGGGGTCGGGTAAGTCTTACGCTATCGTGAACAACTACATCAAGCAGCAGATAGAGAAAGGCTTTGCGATGTATATCTACGATTATAAGTTCCCCGATTTGTCGGAGATAGCCTACAATCACCTGCTTCATCATTTGGATGCCTACAAGGTAAAACCGCAGTTCTTCGTGATAAATTTCGATGATCCGAGAAAGTCGCATCGGTGCAATCCCATCAATCCTGCCTTTATGACGGATATATCGGACGCTTACGAAAGTGCCTATACCATCATGCTCAACCTTAACCGCTCGTGGATACAGAAGCAGGGAGATTTCTTCGTGGAGTCGCCAATTATCTTGCTGGCAGCCATCATTTGGTTTCTAAAAATCTATGAGAACGGTAAGTATTGTACTTTTCCTCATGCCATCGAATTTCTGAACCGTCCCTACGCACAGATATTCCCGATACTCACTTCCTACGATGAACTTGCCAACTACCTTTCTCCTTTTATGGACGCATGGGAGGGTGGCGCACAGGACCAGTTACAGGGGCAGATAGCCAGTGCTAAGATACCACTATCTCGTATGATAAGCCCTGCCCTTTATTGGGTGATGACGGGCGATGATTTCTCGCTCGACATCAACAACCCTGATGAGCCGAAAGTCCTTGTTGTGGGTAACAACCCCGACCGTCAAATATCTATTCTGCAGCACTTGGTCTATATAACAGTCGTATCGTGAAGCTCATCAACAAGAAGAAGCAACTCAAATCATCAGTAATCATCGACGAGTTGCCTACCATATATTTCCGTGGACTTGATAATCTTATCGCTACTGCTCGAAGTAATAAAGTGGCAGTCTGCTTAGGCTTTCAGGACTTTTCACAGCTTACAAGAGACTATGGAGATAAGGAGAGCAAAGTAATACAGAACACAGTGGGTAACGTGTTCTCAGGGCAGGTAGTGGGAGAAACTGCAAAGACGCTTTCCGAACGGTTTGGAAAGGTTCTCCAGCAACGGCAGTCTATGACCATCAACCGCAATGACAAGTCCACCTCTATCTCCACACAGATGGACTGCCTTATTCCAGCATCGAAAATCAGTAACCTTACACAAGGTATGTTCGTGGGTGCAGTGTCAGACAACTTTGATGAACGCATTGACCAAAAGATTTTTCATGCAGAGATTGTGGTGGACAGTGCCAAGGTATCAGCAGAAATGAAAGCATATCAGCCTATACCAGTGATAGTGGACTTCAAAAATGAAGATGGCCTCAATAAACAAAGGGAGAGCATCGAAGCTAACTATCGCAAGGTCAAGGAAGAAATTCTCTCGTTAGTTGATTCAGAGATTATGCGTATTAAGAATGATCCGAAGCTTGCTCATTTAATCAAAATGTAATCCTTTCATCTATACATTATTAATTATGGATTTGATTATTCCCAATAAGAATCAAAGGCATGATCTCTGTAAATCTCACAACGATTTCGTTCAAAATTGAGTATATTAATATTATAGCCTATTTTCTCATAATGCATTAAATACGGAAACAAGTGCTTCCAACCTCAGAGGATATAGCCAAAAAGTTGGAAGTGCTTATCAAAGAATGAATGAAGGGAGATATTACAGAGTCGGAATATCTCCCTTTTGATTTACTACTTCTTGAACTTGCCGCCTTTCAGGTCGCTCCCCACCATCCGCTTATTGATTTTTCACGGAGTTCGTCAAGAAAATAAGTGCGACTGTCATCTTTGCGATGCTTTATATTCATATATACGTTGTAGCAGTTCTTTATCTCCACTCCGAAGATTTCAGAGAGTGTGTGCCAATTCCTCCATACCAATTTCTCCATTACTGATACAATTGCAGGTGTCGAGAGCATACAAGAGTTCGACTAAATAATAAACAGAAATACCAGAAGACAATGATAAAATTGTTACTCCAGCAAAAAAATGAAACTAAAATGTCGTTATTTTCATTGCCTGATGTTTTTGCAGGCTAAGTTTGAAAGATTGTTTAGGGCAAAATAACCCTCAAAATGCAAGTAATATTTATGTAAAACTTATAATGAATCAAGATATTGCTTAGGTTTCATCCTGTGATATTTGCAGAAAGCCTCTGTGAAATGACTGAGGTTAGTATATCCAACTTTATAGCCTACTTCTGACACCGAGTAGAGGCGAGTGGAAAGCAGTCGTTTTGCCCATTTCATCTTTTTCGGATAGGGGCATATTCTGCGATGGCTTTTTCCAATAACCTGCTTGAAGCACTTTTTGTAATTTGGAACTGCTCATATTGGCTTCACGCGCCAATTCAGGGAATACTCGGTACATTACTGAGACTTTGAAGAATCTGGCGACGAACACGGAATACTGATTCAACATCATTCAAGTTTAGGTTGGCAAGAGATTTTACTTCCGAACGTTTTTCGAGCTTTTCAAGGAACATTGTCAGTAATTCCATAGTTTTTCCATGCAAATGAAGCGTTGAAAAAGGATTGTCGATTTCAGTTATAGACTTAATGTTATCCAAGACCTGTTGCATTGCAGGTGTAATGGTCTCAAACAAATAAAAAGCCTTGTCCGATTGGAGAAGCCGACCGATATAGGTTTCATGTGCTGCATCAATCTTTTCAATCCAATCCTTATTGAAAGTCAGTGTAATATTTTCGTATCGTTTCTTTGGAGGAAAACTCCACTCAGTCGGGATGCTACTTGAAGGCATGAAAATGCCATCGAGCGTGTCCACTCCGACCGTTTTTGTACTTGTTCCAATTATCTGCTCGTGTTTATGCTCATTGATATAGAACATGACAGGAATCCATTTCGAGTTTTCTACCGAGCGACGTATCATAGTTATCGGCTCGTATGTTACGAAACTGATATAAGTCAATGTTAGCCATGGCAGAGGATAATATTGTTTGAAGAATCCACTACCAATAGAAGAAGGAATGGTAAATCCATCGTTTATTACTGATGTGCCAAATTGTTCGGCAACCATCTCCATCCAATCTTCAGGCTTATTAATTGCACAAAATTCTATGGTCATTTTATCATGTCTTTTTGCAAAGTTACAAACAAACACGGATAAAAACTTGAATTATTGCAAGTTTTTATCCGTATTACTCTTAAAAAAGAGCCAATAGCTCCATGAGAAATGTTTTTAATGAGAGTTTACTCAAATGCGACTAAACTTGAAGGAACTCCTATGGCAGTAACAATTGGCTTTTGCGAGCATTCGCCTGTCTTGGTATTGTAGGTGTAATACCCCGTACCATTGTTACATATCATTCCAAAGACGATGAAGTCCTTGTAGCGAGTTATAGCAAAAGAGCCATTGCTATCGGTCATTGGCAAATCAAGTTTTTCGATGGTTTTGTTCCAAATGTCGATTTTCACAGGTTGGAAGTCTTTCTTGAGTATTCCAAATTCTGTATCCGTTACTTTCACGCAACTATACACAATACCATTACCTGCATAGAAAGACTTAATCATATACTGCCCTGTTTTGCCTATTCCTTTTATGGTTGTCTTCGATAGGTTGAACAGATAATCGCTATCCCATTTGTCGCTTCCTTTGCGGATACGCAGGAAACCTTCCTTATCGGCAACATTGAAGTTGTTCCCCGCACTGTAAAAGTAGATGTCACCCCGCTCGTCTATGAATGCGTCAGAATGGCGGAACAATCCTACAACACTTGTGCGGTTATCTTTGATAACTTCAGTCTTTTTCGTCTTGAGATCAATGATAGCTACCTCTGCTCCAGTACCCGGTACGGAGGTATGAGGCGAATTGAGCTGATTGAGGGCAACATACATCTTTCCATCACGGATGACATTACAGCCGGGATCAGGATTGTTATCTTGAACCGCATAAGACGAGAGATCAATTTCATCTTCCTTTTGCAATGTTGAAGTATTGATTAACGCAATTTTTCCACGTCCGTGCAAAGCAACGTATGCCCGCTGTTCATCAACGAAGTTAATTTCTCCAGGTTGAGCCATCTGTTCAAATGTCATAGTACCTGCTTTTATCAGTTCTCCATGGGCACCTCTTGTAAACTTATGTATCTTATCCCCGAATTTCCCTTCGGGTACAAGCACTGTATTACCCTTAGCAAAGAGGTAGCAACCGAACCCGAATTCAAATGCTTTCTTATTGTCGGTCGCTTGAGGAGTCAAATCACTGAATGTCCCTACATAAGCACTTTTGTCCACATAATGCACAAAGGTGAAATGTTGCTGCACCTCTTGAGGAGTAGGCGTAGGTTCATCATTTTTTTGTTACAAGATGTCAGCCCTATGAAGCCGACCAGCATAGCAGAAAAAAAGCTATACGATTGAAAATTGTTGTATTCATCTTTTTATATTTGTTAAATTAGAAAATTCCTTTTGAGAAGACATATCTGAATTTGAGGTGAAGTGTCCGTCCTGCCAATGGTTGGCGGAATTGGTCCCAAACTTCTTTGTTCATTATATTATGGCATTCCAAGGCAACGGAATATTTGCTTTTGTAGGTCAACAATAGCCCTATGTCATTGACGAAACTGCGTGGTATACGTCGTTTCTGTAATTCGGTAAGCTCCCAGAAGTAGAAGAACTCCTCAGTAAATTTTCCGTCCCAGAAAGCCTTGACATACCAATTCTTGAATAATCGGTTGCTGTGATACTCCGCCCCGAAGTTGGCGAACAAATAGGGAATGTTCGGCAGTCGCAATCCTTTTGTCGGATTGGGGGCTTGGGTACCAGGTAAATAGTTCAAAACATCGCGCACATCCTGATAAGTCAGATTTCCGTAGGCATAGACCGTTGGTAATATGTCCAGTTTTAATTCGGTTTCTATACCTTTAATATGTACCTTTTCTGCGTTCACATATCCGGCTGCCATATGCTGTTTCATCAGTTTTATCATATCGCTTACCTGCATATAAAAGCCGTTTACTTCAAACTGCAATCGCGATAATCCGAGGACATCATTTTTGTCTATTAAGAACCCCAGATTGAAGTTGTGGCTTTTCTCTGGTCTCAATCCAGCAGCAGGAAAGGTGATGATACCATCACCGAATAGTTCTTGTGAATTGGGAAGGCGTATTGCCCGCTGGTAAGATGCTTTCAAGTGAAAACCTCTGAAGGGCTCGTATTTTATTGCCTCTATCCAACCGATTTGTGAGGTCGTATTGTTCTTTTTCTTCGGAGCCTCAATCATCTCGTATGAAGTCAAATCTTCTATCTCGGAATGGAGGTGGAAATACTTTGCAGAGAGCATATTCGTCAGTTTCTTGTCAAAGAGTTTTGACTCCAAAGTCAACCCCGAAACAACACTGGTCTTTTTGCTGGGAAATCCTCCGATAACAAAACCTGCATGCTGACTTGCAATGTTGTCGCTCGGTAGTCTTCTGGCATAGTTAATAAGTGTGTTCAGATTCAAACTGTGATTGGCGGACAACTTGTAATCAAAATTGATACGTTCATTGATTTCCAAGCCTTTGTCATTTGAGTTGTGAGGAACATCTCCTGTTTCTCCCTGCCCATTCGGACTCGGATATATGTTTCCTTCGAAATCGTGATTAACTCGTGCCGTATCCACAAAATTGTTTGTTGTATGTGAAAGGGAGAAATGGGACTCAAGATTAAGGCGGTCGTTCAGCATTCCGCTTTTTATCAGTTTGTTTTCCAACATAAACATTCCAGATTGGTTTTCAGCATGTTGTATGTTTTTTAAGATACCTTGGATTTCATTGAAACGATTGTAATACCCGAACTCGGTACTAATCTCATCGAACCAAAGTTTCGTGAAAGCAATTTTTCCCTTCAACATATACGAACGAAAACGGTCATGGTCACGTCTTACCAACAGATTTTCCTCTCTCGGGAACTCTGAAAGAGTAGTCATTCTTTGCAGATGTATAATAACCTCCCGCACCGAGTAGAATGCCACTCTTTGGAAAATTCTTGCGAGAGAAGACACTTCCTTTGTGTGTTTGGTAAGATCCGAATTCATACGAGGCATCTAAATAATCCGTACTAAACTCTTTAGTAACGATATTGACGGCTCCCCCCAATCCATCACATCCGAAACGGGCGGGTATGATACTCTTATAGACTTCTATTCTTTCTATAATGTCTATCGGAATTTCATCAAGAGAAAAAGCCCCGTCAGAAGTACTCATTGGTATTCCGTCCCATAAGATTTGAATGCGGTTTCCTTCCAATCCATGAACGATAATTCTCGAACTGCTTCCCAAACCGCCGGTCTGCCCAACTTTCAAACCTATGGTTTTATTCAAAACGGTTTCTAACGAAATAGATCTGCCTTGAAGTTCTTTCGCATTTATTACAGAAACTGCTTCAGGCGACTCTCTGAGAACTTGTGCTTTTGTTTTTCCGAAGACCACTACATCTGCTAACTCTTTTGATTCCGGGAGTAGTCTTATGGTATAACGCTTCCCGTTTGCAGTAATCGTATCGGTAATGGTCTGATAACCGACATAACTTACCATAAGCATAAGTTTTTGATTACTTGATGCACTTAGTTTTGCAATACCTTTCCTGTTTGTAGTCGTACCATTTGTGTACGTTGGAGCATTCAAACCTTTCCAATGTACGGCGGCAAATTCTATACTGTTCCCATTTTCTGCATCAATAACTTTTTATTTCTGTTGGTTGCAGTTGTGCAAACATAGGAAAAAGACCACAACGATAGAAAGCCGACAATGAGCATTCTTTTGTATAAATGGACTATTGAGCTGATTAACATATCATATTTGTTTGTGAGATTCTGTGCAAAGGTACTTACCTGCCGAGCAAATAAATAACCCTATTATCCACGCTTATACCCCTGTTGCGTTTATATGCGAGCAAATTGTTGTTTTGGGGCAGTGTAATGCTTATTGGGGTTATTTTATTCCTGTTTGTTGCCATACTTTTGTAGCAGAAAAAAACAAAACGACACATATATGGATAAACAAAAAGTCAGACCTCTTGATGAGGAACGGGAGAGCCGTAGCCTGCTCTCCAATGCTGTGGTTATATTGCACCTTATTCTAGGCACACTCCCTATACTGCTTGTAGTGTGGGCTGTGGACAAGCTGATGAATGGCACGCTCTCTCCCATAATAGTTTGGGGTATTGGAGGAATAATGATACTATTTGCAATGCTTCGAGGCGTATTCTATGGAACCTCAATTTGGCGGGCACACCGGTCGGCTTACAATGCCCTTACACGATTGAGGTTGCGTATCATAAGTCATCTGCAACGCTTGCCGCTCGGTTTCTTTCAAGAACGGAAAGTTGGCGACTTGGTGAATATTATCAACCACGATGTGGAACAAATTGAAATTTATTTAGCACATGGATTACCCGAAATCCTTTCGGCTACGCTTTTTCCTGCCTTACTCTGGGTAATCATTATGGTGTTGGACTGGCGTTTGGGGCTGTCGCTCATTTCTCTTTTGCCTGTAGCATTTCTTCTGCAAATGGCTGTCAAAACACTTTGGGGAAGGAGCTTTCAACACTTTATGGAAAGTACGCAAAAAATGTCGGAAGACCTTTTGGAATATGTGGCTACCATATCGGTAATCAAAGCCTTCAGTAACGAGGAGAACAGAACGAAACGGGTACTTGATGGTATGTGCGACTACATCCGTTGGGTAAAGCGGAGCATGTTTAGCGTTACTGTTCCCATGACATTGATAACGATGTTCTTGGAAGGTGGTATCGTGGTAATGACCCTTATTGGACTATGGATGATGAGTTCGGGCGAATTAACTGTAGCCCGTTTTATTCTTGCCCTGATATTGGGTGGATTGTTCTCGTCCTCTTTTGCTAAGTTGGCAACATTCCAACATTTCCGAATCGTCTATGGTCAGTCGTTGGCAAAAGTACAGTCCATTACAGAGGTACAGACAAAGGAAACTGCTGACAAGAAAACGGATACGACACAAACGGATGTTTGTTTCGAGCATGTTACATTTTCCTATCCAAACAAGGAAGACAATGCGCTGAAAGATGTATGTCTTCAATTTCCGAAAGGAAGTCATACAGCTATCGTCGGCGAATCCGGATCGGGAAAAACCACACTGGCAAGTCTGATGATGGGGTTCTGGCAACCTCAAACAGGTACTATCCGACTAGGAGGAGAGAATATTACGGAACTCTCCGAACGTAATATCGCAGATTATTTTTCGATGGTACAGCAGGAGGTTTTTCTCTTTAACACAACTATTCGGGACAATATCCGTATAGGAAAACCTACCGCCACACAAAAGGAAGTGGAAATGGCAGCAGAGCGTGCTCGTATTCATGATTTTATCATGGGCTTGCCGAATGGTTATGATACGCTGGCAGGCGAAGCCGGCGTAAAATTTTCTGGCGGAGAAAAACAGCGTATTTCCATCGCCCGAATGTTGCTCAAAGACTCTCCAATAATTATTCTCGATGAAGCCACTGCCGCATTGGACGGAGAGAATGAGAAACTAATCCAAGAAGCTCTTGATGAATTGCAGCGCAACAAGACCGTCATTACCATTGCTCACCGTCTCAATACTATTCAGGATATGGAGCGTATTGTTGTGATGGACAAAGGGCAGGTTGTGTCAAAAGGAACACACCAAGAACTGATGAAAGACTGTTCTCTGTACCGCAATATGACGGAAACGCAAGAACAAGTAAGTAAATGGCAATTAAAAGAAGAGGAGGAATAAGAATGGTACGCAATATACTGAATGAATTGACCGCTAGCGGAGTTCGGCATCTAATTATCTCCGCACTGTTTTTCGTGGTTTATGCCCTTTGTGGCACGGCGATAATGCTCACAGTCTTGTTTCTTATCGACCGTCATATACATGGAGAAAGCATCTCTTTCATTTCGGCAGCATGGTTACTTGGCGGTCTGCTGGTATTGAAAACCCTATCCAATGCCATTGCCGATATGAGCAAGCATTTTGCCGGATTTGATCTTGTGGAACGTATCCGCGAGAAAATCATATTGAAACTGAAAATGTTCTCACTCGGTTTCTATACCAATGAGCGTCTGGGAGAGATAAGTACAGTCATTCACAAAGACGTGGATAACATGGAAATGGTAGTAGGACATCTATGGACACGGATGTCTGCTGATTTCATTGTAGCTCTGATACTTGGCATCGGACTGTTCTGTGTGGACTGGCGCATGGGATTGACAATGGTAGCCATTCTTCCTATTGCCCTGTTTTTCTCTGTATCAGGGGCATTCGCTCGGGAATGAAAGCACAGGGAAGAGTCTCAGGACAATCTGGCGGATATGGTCAGCCTCTTTGTAGAATACGTCAAGGGTATTCCGGTTTTGAAAAGTGTTTGGAGGAAAAAGGAATGTTCCGTGACAGACTTGACCACTCTGTCAGTGAATTTGGAGAAAGCAGTAAGAATACTTCTCGTTTGGCAGCTGTGAGTGTGGGCAGATACACTTTCCTGATAGAATTGGCTTTTCGCTCTGATGGCTACAATCGGTCTTTGGTGGACACAGCAGGGGGAACTTTCTCTTTTCGCTTATTTAATGTTTATCATCGTCTCAAAAGAATTCTACAAACCTTTTGTCAATATGGAGAGTCATTGGCTGAATTACATCAAGGTAAAAGATAGTTACGGACGCATTTCCCATTTATTGAATGCTCCTGTTATCACCAATCCTGAACAGCCGAAAACAGCAACCCATTTCAATCTTTCCTTTGACAAAGTGGATTTCCATTATGAGAAGGAAGGTTTTGAGATGAAAAATCTCACGTTCCATGTTCCCGAAGGAACAGTAACGGCACTTGTTGGCTCGTCAGGTTCAGGTAAAACAACCATTACCAACCTGTTACTCCGTTTCTGGGAACCGCAGACCGGCAGTATCCGTATCGGTGGTTTAGACATTCGAGAAATGGACTATGATTATCTGCTCGGTAAAATCAGTGTAGTGATGCAAAATGTTATTCTCTTTTCAGATACCATTGCCAATAATATCAAAGTAGGCAATCAACATGCTACGCAGGAAGAAATCGAAGAAGCAGCACGTAGGGCGATGATACACGACTTTATCATCAATCTGCCAGAAGGTTATGAAACAAAAATCGGAGAAAACGGTTTGGGATTATCCGGAGGTCAGAAACAAAGGCTTTCAATCGCCCGTGCGTTCCTCAAAGATGCTCCCATCATTCTTTTGGACGAGATAACAAGCAATGTTGACCCTGTCAATGAATATAAGATACAACAGGCAATGTCTTCCCTTATCCGAAATCGCACAGTCTTGGTCATTGCCCATCATTTGCAAACCATCCGTAATGCTAATCAAATTATTGTGATGGACAAGGGACACCTTGTAGAGAACGGGACGCATGCAGAACTTGCAGCAAAAAACGGAATGTACTGCAAATTGCTGTCTATGCAATAACCTAATCAATGAAAAATATGGAGGGGGTGTGTCAAAACTAAGAATTCAGAAAAGCTTCTTTTCATATTAACAGTTTCACTCCCTCATAAATATTAAAGTAACCGTTATCATTGAGTTATTAACTCTTTGGTAACGGTTATTCTTTACAAAATGATAGCTGTCTTTAGCTGAAAACGAGTTTTGACACACCCTCTTGAATTTTATTTAATAGTAAGAGGGTTAACGTGCGCTAACAATCATAAATATGAATTCAATGCCGATAGCCATACTCTTATGTATCTATTTTTTTTATTTACTTTTGAAAAGTATACTCTGAGAACTAAAAGGACAATATAAAGGATACTTTGAAAACAAACTGTCATTTGCATTTATTTGGATCTTGCTTCTCTTAATCGCCTCTATTCTGATATATACATAGTCTCTCCGATTATCATTAAATTCGATTGCAGGATAAGCCGTACCATCTAGATCTTCATCAATTTCTGGATCATAATCTAAATGAGCCTTTGCTATTCCTGATATGCTATCTTGAAGCCCACGCTTCTTATTTTTTACATATATTTTGTAAAGGATTTCGCTTTGACTAAGATAGTGGATTCTTATCATCTGCATCAATGTGTCGTTCTCCATCAAATAAGATACTTCTAAAGACCTTACTCTTTTCTTTTGAGAATGTCTAAAAGATAAAGATTGCGTTACCATTGATGAATTATCTTTATTATTTGTTTTCAGACATCCACTATTCTTTTGATCAGAAATACAACTGATTGTTATAAACAAAATGAAGCATAAAATTAAATATCTCATAATAGTTTTTATTTTATCTAGTTTCTCTATATGACGTTGTGCGCCCATTTATTTGTAAGACTCGTAATGGCTCCTTGCTAGGGGTGTATCCCCTAGGGTAGACATAAGTCATCTTTGCTTTAAAAGGTGAAAGATTAACTTGATCGTGTTGATTTCCACCTAAAAGAATGATATTCCCTCGTGCATTCATCCCAACAACAAATGCAACATGCCCATGTCCTCCACCATACGATAGGACAGCGATACACCCATAAACAGGCTTACTAATTCTTTTTCCCCATGTCAACCAAGACTGTGAACTAGCACTATTTGTTCCTCTGATTCCAGCCTCTGTAAGGCTCCAATTTACAAACTGGAGCACCAGGGAGTCGCATCTGATGTAGAACGACAAGTCGTCGCGTGATAAGCTACAATTTGGGGATTACTCTTATTACCAGGGATTTCTGATACTCCAATTTGAGAAGTTGCAATATCCATCCAGGGGGTATTAGCACTACCAGTATCTGTAATCTTATTTTCATTCCCATTCCCAGCTTTTGCGTGTCCTAAACAGACTACATCTGTTATTATATTCGATATAATTTCCTGTCCCTCTTTTAAGCTAAGGATTCCCTTCTTATTTATTGTAACTCCATTAGCAAGTAAAATATTAAGAGATTCCTTTGCTGTCACGCCAATAAATTCAGCTAACGTTTGAGCATTATCACCACGCTGTGCAACAAGATTTCCATTAGAGTTTTTCTCCCAATTACCATCAGGATCAATTAATAATATAGGATTTTGTAGACAGTACAAAGAACCTCCATAATTTGGTTTCAATTCTACTTTCGTATCTACGCCAAAAAATAAACTCGTGACGGGATTCATGTACCTTGCACCATAATAGTACAGGCCGGTCTCCTCATCAAACTGTTTGCCGTTGAATTTATACGGTAGGTCTTCACTGCTGCTGTGCTCATCAACTAACAGTTCACCATATGGAAGATATACATCATATTGCGTGATGTTGGCGTGTTCGTCTGTGATATAAGATGTACTACCGAGGTGGTCACTGTGATAGAAGAAGGTTTCTTCTTTCGTAGTGTCGTTTGGAATATAGCCATAACCAGCTTGTGGGTCATCAGGGTTACTTGGGTCGTTCCAGCTTACAGGTGGGCCGGGGCTGGTGTCAGGCGTGGTGTTGGGCTTCGGAGTCTGTACCCAGCCCTGCGGTACGTCGTGGTTGCCCAGCTCCCTGATGATGGAGTTGTAGCCGATGTGCGTGTTCTCTGGATCACCGTATGCACCCTTCATTGTAGGTACACCAGGCGCAATGCCCTGCTGCTTATAATATGCCTCCTTCTGTGTCTGAATCTGATTCATACGTTCCGCATAGTCCTGCTGACCAGCGGTTACGTATGAGCCGTTGCGCCCATAGACGTTATTGAACAATCCTGTACCGATACGGCTGGCGATTCGTTTGTCACCAATGAAGTAATGTTTCGTAAATCTGTTCTTGTTGACAGAGAGGATACTTGCCGGATAAAGCGTAAAGTTGTCCGTCTCGTGGAAGGTGATACCCTGCGGTGCACCATTGATATACACACCTTCCATCGTACCGTAACTCTTCATGATGCGTTCACCAACAGCATTGTAAGTGTAACGACTCGTCTTACCATTGTCAGAGAGTACCATCAGGCGGTTGTCTTCATCCCAGTACATCTCACGGGTAGTGTTGGTAGAGTCGTTCGTTACCAGCGTTGGATTACCATTGGCATCGTAGGTGTAATGGTCATGACCAATCTGCGTTGGAGCCGTCGGATGGTTACTGTCCTCGTACTTATAAGCAAAGTTATAAGACTTCGCAGTTGTCGTTGAGTCCACCTTCTGTACCTTGGTCAGTGGCTCACTCATCCGTCCGAACGACATCACCATATCATACGATGCACGCTTTGCTTTACCGCTTGCATGAATAAGGCGGTTCAGCTCGTCATATTCATACGTATGCGAACTCCTTCCTCCCAGCTTCGCCTTGTTGAGTTTCGTCAGCGACGTTGGGTTGGCGGCATTCGTAATACCGAGGATATTGTCCACAGCATCATACTGGTACCTGTTTTCCATCACAGTCTGACCGTCCGCTGTAAGGTTCATCACCTGCAGACGTTCACGCTGCTTATCGTAGGTATAGGTAGTCTCCGCGCCATTACCGAGTTTCGTATAGACAGTATGACCCTCTTTGTCGTAACCTATTCTGTCAACAATAATGCTCTGACGTCCCTGTTTATTGCTTGTCATGCTCTCCACCTGTCCGGCAGCATTGTAGTGATAAGTCACCACTTCACCGTCAGGATAAGTCATCGTCTGCACCCGGTTCCAGCTGTCATACGTAGCACCATAGACATAAGTCCTGATATCCGCCACACTCGCCATAACTGTACGGACGGTCTTTGTCACCTCACCCTGTCTGCCGTAATAATACGCTTCACCACCCGAAGCATCCTCAACGAGGGCAAGACGACCGGCACGGTTGTACTTATCGCCAGCCTTACCATAGTATAAGTAACACGATTAAAGAGGTTTTCTGGATAAAGCACCTCATGGAGTCGTTCGAAGTCGTAGGTGTAAGAGATGTAACCCTTGTCAGATATCGACTTCCTAAGTTCTGCCGTGAGCTTCGTCAGGAGGTTGCCTGCCGCATCATAGGTCATATCCGTCTCACCTGCATCAGGATGGTTCACCATCAGTTTGCGACCAAGCAAGTCGTATGCATACTTCGTCTCCTTGCCGTTAGGATGCTGAACCGTCATCACCTGACCGACAGGGTCATAGCTGTACTTCACCGTGATATCCTCACCACGGGCATGCTGCACCGTCTCCCGGTTACGTCCCTTGGCATCCGTATAGCTCTCCGCATGTCGTCCCAGTGCATCCGTGACCGTTGTCTGAAGCATCGGTTCTCCGTCATGGCTGTCGATAGAGTAAGCCGTACGTGTCACACTACCGTCAGCAAGTGTCACACTCATAGTACGGTCGTGTGCATCATACTCCGTTTTTGCCTGCAGATCACCCGTAGCGTGGTTGTAAGTGCCGATGTTACCATAGCTCTCCGTCATTGGGTAATAAGTTGTAATGTTACGTCCGAAGGCATCGATGACAGCCCTTCCACTGACGATGGAGACCTTTTGATTGCTGCCACCAGACCACACCACACCCGTCTGCTTCGTCTGGACGGCACGCATCAGCGAGTCGGCAAAGGTATAGGTATCTATGTTGCCTTCCTTAGAATAATGGATGGTATGTGCCTTGCGTTCTGCAGGGAAGTACTCAAAACGGATAGTAAACGGCTGACCGCTCTCTATCTCATACGGAGCACGAATCGTCTGCTGACGTCCTAAGGCATCATAGGTGTATTCCATCTTCTGCCCATTAAGGTCGGTCGTTACAGACGGAGCATTCCAAAGACCATCATAAGCCGTGCTGGAGCTATAGCCGTATGCATCCTTGACACTTGTCACAAGACTATGATAGCGGTCGTCATACGTATAAGCATAGAACATACGCTGATGGTTATAGTTCTCTGGCTTCGTCATGCGTGTGATGTTGCCATAGCCATCGTAAGTCATGTTATAGACAGAAGGCTTGTCACCGTTATGGAGCATGATCTCTGTTATCTCACCGTTGCCGTCCACTTTCGTTGAGCGTTCACGGTAAGTCTTACCGCCACTGCTGACAGTGATATGACTTGGAACACCAACGATATACTTATCGGCAATCTTATGATAGTTGATGTTTGCCTCTAAGCTATAGCCTGTTGTCGTCTCCTTATATCCCTGTAGGTTACCATAGTCATCGTAAGTATTATTGACCGCAACCGCCAGACTATCCCCACTATTTACATCAAAGTTACTCTGAACAAGCGTCTTTAGAGCAGGGAAGACAACAGCGTCAGCCGTGTTATGACCAACGGCGAGTGTCTTCAGGTCGTAGTCATATAAAGATCCCTGCAGTTTCTTTCCATCAGCGGTATAGAGATACTCACTCGTAACAAGCCCATGCGTATAGTAATCCCTGTTCTTACCATAGGTCTGTACGGAGTAACGATAGAGTCTGTCACCATTCTCTGTGTCTATCTGATTGGTACGTACCTGCTTGAAACCATAGAAGTCACGCTCACGACGGTCACGGTAGCCCCCGCTGTATTCAAAGGTATTCTTGCTTCGTATTGCTCCGTTCTCCTTGTATCCACCTGTCGTCTCAACTGATGACATCACCCAGCGACGTCCCGGCAAGTCGTAACTTGGAGTTGTCTGCTCATAGTTGATATTAATATGTCCTCCGAAAGGAAGTGTCACAGAGCGCAGCATGTTCGTTCTGCCCGTAAGGTTACGATAGACAATAAGCTGCTTTCCTCCGTCAGATATGATAAGATCAGGTCTTCCATCGCCATCTATATCCCTTAAGGCAGCACTCGTACGGCTAACTCCACTTGACCAAGATTTGGTAACCTTAGCTGTAAACCTTAGTTTTAAAAACAGAATATGTATTGGAATGGAAACAGCAAAATTACCATATTGAGAAACGGACGTTGCCAATGACTCATTGAAACGACCTTGTTGTTCTTCGGAATAAGGAATAAATCCTGATCCCGTATTCAGCATTATGGTGAACTTTTCACCACTGCGAGTTATCTTATCAGGTAGCCATCGCCATTAACATCTATAAAAGACACATTATACTTTGTTGTTGTCTTCGTTCCATTAACACCAAAAGATATATCGGCATTACCGAGAACTTCAATGGATGTACCAAGTCCTGCACCCCATGTGCTATTTTCAGAAGACTCCAATGACGTAACACCGCTACTCTCCTCATTTGTAAAGTCATATCCAAGACCAAACTTCACTTTATCACCAAAGAGCATATCAGGAAGTCCGTCACCATTAAGGTCAGTCCAATCACTTTCTGTATGAGAGGTTCCAGAAGTAAAGTTCCCACTTGCACTCACAGACACACTGGAGATAGCATTACCATTGGATGAATTATGTCCATCACTACCGCCTGATGTTTCATCATCTTGTGGTTTAGGGTTGATACTGATAGCTAAAGCACTCTTTGACGAAGCCCGTTTTGATAGACTAGCATCTGCTCCTATAGTAGAAGAACTTGCTTTAAATTTTGGTCGATTGACATTTAATTGCATGCGACCTGCCCCAAGTGTACCAGTTGCATTGGTATATTGAGTAACAATATTGCCATCTACCTCCTCTAACCAATCAGGATAACCATTACCATTGATATCCATTAGAGCCACCTTGCTATAAGAAGTCTGTGTACTCTTACTGCCACTGAGTCCTGCATAAGAAACTCCACCGCTTACACCATAGCCATTACTCTTTGACTCACTCATAAGTACAGGTGCAGACAATTCGCCCGCATTTTTAGCATAATGAACACTGTCAATTATAATAGCATCCTCGCCGATACGAGAACTACAGATTGTATCTAAAGAGATAAATACATGCTCTGATCCACCAACATACATCCTCTTATTTGCATCATATCCCATAACAAAGAAACGCTGTTCATTGACAGGAGTAAGACTCTTTGCAAGTTGATTGCCATCATGTGTGGATTTATAATGCTCTGCTATATCCTTATATTTATCCCTGTCAATGGTCAGTGCTGATACTTCTATTGGCTGGGTGGCATAGGCTTTATTGCCATTATAGGCGAATTGTCCCCATCCTCGGTAGAGCCTTCCATAATCAACAGAGTTATACCCAGAGAATACACAAGCCTCTAACGTATCCACAAGAACACGCTGCACGGCAGTAACAACTGTGGATGTGGCACTTTGGTAAGAAAGGCTATCACGTAAGAAACTAACTTTGGCATAAGTAGATTTAGCTAATTCATTACTTATGGCAAAAGTAGCAGTTACCTTACCTGTATTTAATCGTTTGATAAGTGTTGTGTCTGTAACTACGATAGTATCTCCCTTGAGCGTATTGGAAAGTATTCAGACGACAGGTGTGATGCAATACGGGAAGTCCGTTTTGATCATGTAAAGTCAGGTAAACAGTAGCAGTATCTGTGTCATTCTTTTTATCTTCACGCACAACAGATAGTGTTGGAACAATGAAAAGTTTAGGACGGTATTTCCTATTTAATACGGTAACACCTTGTTTCAACACTTTGCTCCCTGTTATACTAACAGGCTTGTTGAACATCCTACGAGATGCTACAAAACGTACACTTTCTTGGTCATCTTCATAATTATAGCTACCCGCCCATTGTACTTTTGTCCAATCAACTGGGGATGTGGTTGTGATTTCAAAGAAGAATGAAACAGAATCTTTCTCATTTATGTTATCAGTATAATCGTAGGAGCCATTGACTACACTATCAGCAGGAAGTTTAAGTCGTTTTACAATTGTTTCACCATGATGATCTAATCGTGTGACGATAAGTGTAACATCATCAGAAGTCTTCCCCTTCATATAAGGAGCGTGAAGCGTAACCTTACCAGTACGATTAAATATAGCAACATTGTTTTCACCCTCTATATAATCAGTCTTGCTATTATATGTTTTTAAGTCTTCTGACAGATACCGATCCTTGCCAACAGGTAAAGAGACATAAGTAATTATAGGATTCCAAAGGACCTTATCATCCTCACCATCATATCGGGACTGAAGACGGAAGAAAATTCTGTCTCCTACTTTACATCACAATTAAGATTGTTGGTTTTGCTACCAGCTTGTAATAAAGAGTCGCGGACCATGAAGCCATCACTCTCATGTTGAATGCTGTAGATGATACCATCACCTTGATTGCTAAGTTTTTTTATAGTACTTTGTATGTTGACCTTGCCAGCAAAAGGTGCGCACCACATCCGGACGGCATCATTCAGGGGATATTCCTTTTCCAGGGAGTCACGGATAACCTTATAGTCTGGAATAAAATGCTTATCAATAGGTGCTCCTTCACCAATAATAGGATTGGCTGTCACATTACTTGCAGGACTAAATACAGGTTTACCATCTACAATATGATTGAAATAGACCTGACCATTGATAGCTATGTCTGTAAGTCCATCACTGTTGAAATCATAAAGATAGGTGGTTGTCTTGTCTTGTTCTTTTGAATGTGTATAAGAAATTCCAGCAGAGGCTTTAAGTTTACTTGAAATACCAACTTCAACAGCTGCATCAGCATTAAAAGAGTGAGTGGTACTATTTCCATCAGAGAAAGAGTTTACCCCTGATACCAATATAGTTTTTCCAAAGAGTAAATTCTTTCCATCTGCGCTCATGTTCTTACGATAGAAAAGTTGGTTACCTCGTTTGAAGAGTTTATCGGGTAGTCCGTCACCATCAATATCTACAAAAGCAACTTTACCCGAATTTGAACTCTTACTATTAGAGAAAGATGGACCAACATTTACTGTTCCAGCAGCGAAGCCAATACCTACCATTGTTCCCCAACCCGTAGTGTGGCTTTTTGAAGCTCCACCACCAAGAAGACTTAGATTGTCATCACACCCACGAACCGAATGGCTGAGGAATGCCTCGTAATCTTCTCCTTCGGCCTTCCATAATTCTGCCTTAGAAGAGAAAGTCCATTTTTGAGGTCATTGTAATAGTCAAAAGATTGTGTAGCAACCTTACCATCCCTACTATCGTTCTGATCAATGCTCTTTAGCAGTATCTTGCCAAACGGTCCTTCTTCATAGTTTAAGGTATAGCTGCGGAGCTGCTGACCATTATTCTTCACTATGACCTTACGGAGTAGCCCCTTGTCCTTTTGCATAATGCCAAGTCTTCCGCTACTCGTCACATCTTTCGGTCTGTGGCTGTAGAGTCAATATCGAACTCAATGCTATACAATCCTTCCGTCTCCCCGAATCCTGTCCATGTATAGCGTTCAGGATAAAGGTTATTGCCAGACTTCATATAATGGAAAGCGGCAAAGTTCCCGTGGACATCGGTAACACGATCAAGTGCCCATTTGATACGGTTCCCTTTGGTGTCGGTAAGAGAAGTAGCATCACTTACATGACCACCATGACCACCATAACTATAGACTGTACCATCCTTACCAGTCACTTCCCAGTAATAGTTCTTCGGGCTGTTACCCTTTCGGATAATCCTACTGAAACCACCTTCAGTCATTGGATAGAACTGCTTATCAGCTTGTCTTGCCAGAGAATCAGTCCTACGATAGAGTCGGTCACTAAGCTGCTGTCCCATGAGGAGATAGCTCTCACTTTCGTACTGATCTTCGAAACGTGGTACACCCCATCGGGTCTCTATGTCAATGCTCTGTACAGGAAGGCTCCATCCATAGCCAACAAAGCTACTGCCTCCCTCACTGCTGTACTGTAAGCCGGCACTTACACCAATATCATTACGCCCTGCAGGAACTTCGAAAGGATAGGACAGTGTTGCCGTACCATTCTGATTAGCTGATGGGGCTTCAATCTGTTGAATACCTGCTGCTGGGTCAGCAGCCTTCAGCTCACTGATACCTGTAGGGACATAGTTCTGTGTTTCGGGACTCTCTGGAACTTTGATAATACCGTTGATGACATCCGTAAAATGTGAAGTCTCTGCCATTGCCACCTCACGCTTGGTATCAATACCTTTCGACTGGAGCATTGTCCAGCGTTGGTGCAGTTCATCATAATAATAGGTGTGGATATCATCTACAGTATAGCCATTCGGTATCAACGTGCTGTCATAAGGTACAGAAATACTTGCCAGATGATGGACAAAGTGATTGCCATGAGGTAAGAAACGATAACCTGACACCGTATCGGTTCTTGCCATTAAGGTGTCACAGCCACCTGTAACGTTCACCATACCCGTAGGTAAGGTTGGTAGTTCACCCTTTCTAAGTGGAGTAATACTGAGAACTTTACCCTTTTCCATAGCCTCACGTGGAACGGCAAGCTGAGCACGTCCAACATTGAGTGTATCGCTGTCGGAGTTAGCAAAGAACTTGCTGACGGTACGTTTGTCTAAGTCTGCAAAAAGTCTTGCAGATTTCCTGTTCGGCTTGTGAGTATCTACACGATTCCCCTTTTGATTTCTTACAACTTCTTTGGAGAATCTCTTCACAGAAGAGTTCTGTACACTGTCCTTAACTTGTGTATGTAAAGAAGTAGCCTTTCGGGAAATGCTATCTTTTTGTACAGAAGAGACTGTATCAGTAGATGTAGAATCACTGATTACTATTTCTTTAGCAGAACGATTACTTCCACCATTACAGGAGTTTAGTATGATTCCTGCTAGCAACAGGAACGGAAGGAGGAGTGAATGTGTAGAATACTTCATTATTCTTGCTATTTTGTTTCAGACCTAAAGGTCCTCAATATATATACTTGCGTTGGAAAATTTTATAAAAGATAAAAATGAGATTTACTTCCTCACCAGTTTAAATGTCTTTTCTTTGCTACCACTTTGCAGTGTCAATAGGTAAACACCTGTCTGTGGAAGATAGACTTTGGTTGAAAAATATGTATCAGGCATATTCGTCTGACGACTGACAAGAGCTCCACCCGTCGTATAGAGTGCCATGTCCAATGGGGCTGCTTCGCTCAGTTCCACCTGGACACCGACATATCCATTTGCCGTTGGATTAGGACTTACACTTACATTTGCAAAGAAGTCACTACTTCCGTCAGAAGGGTTCATGGAAGGAATCTCTGTGATACCTGTTTTCGAAATCTGAAACTCATTCTCAGCCTTGTTGCCCACATGGTCTGTCGTCGTAAGAAGGTATTTCCCTTCTATGAGTCCGTCAGCAGATTGTATGCTGTCGCTTGTAGTACGGTTGAAACAGACATGTGTTCTCTCTGTAGGGTCATCTTGTAAGGGGCAATACCACCTGTTACTCTGACAGAAAGTGTTCCTGTACTACCGCTCTTCTCCGTTGGCTGCTTTACTTCTATTGTTGTAAACATATCTTTGGCAGCTCGCAGCGTGAAGACATCACGTCTTCCTAACGGTATATTCTTAAAGACAATACTGTCACCAACTGTCGTATTTGCCTTATGATAGCTTAGAGTTTTGACAGAAAAGCTACCCGTTCCTGTAGGATCAACGGCAAGATAGTAGCTCTCGCCTTCTGCAAGAGGCTGTATCTGGCGTAGCTGCTTTCCATCAGCTACAACATCAACATTAGGCTTGTCAATCCGTGTTGCAGTATCCATCCATCGTCTCCCGAGCCACTTGCCGTAAGCCTTACTCTGACGGAAAGAAAGTTTACCATTGTTGTCACCCCAAAGAATACTCTCACCATCTTCAAGAGGCTTGCTCATACTGATTGCAAGAAAACCATCATCCTCACAGCTCTTAGCTCTTGTCTTATGTAAGGCAGAAGCCTTGTCTGAGATAAGACCAGTTATATGGTGACTATAGGCTTTGTTGGTATAACCATTCCAAATGACCTCACTTCTTGAATTAAGGTAACTGCTGCGAAGAGTCACGTCATATTTCAATGCAAGATAGCTTTCCCACACGGCAACGTTCTGTATCGGAAAGGCGGCGATCGAAGACGGCATACTCAACAGTTCTACCATCAAGGTTCTTTACAGGTAGCTTGGTATTCCCATTCCGACCGATATGCAGCGTCTGACCATTGCCCATATTGGAAGAGGTCGTATAGCTGTAAAGTCGCATTTCAGGCAATGAGTCCTTGGCATAATTCATGAATGTACCATCGCCAAGGTTAGCAGCACGTTCAGTTGTCTGTATACGGGTAATAGCTTTTCCACTTCCAAGAGACCATATTGCCTGCTCCTTTTCGCCATATACCTTACTTACGCCTATATAGGTAAGTCCAGCACCAGCAGAGACACGGACAGAGGTGGAATCGTGTGACCATACCATTGGCTTATCTACACCACCTGGGGTCTGAGCTGTAGCAGAAAGAGTGGATATGAAGAAGAAAACTACTGTGAGGTATTTATGTTTCATATTGAGACTATTTAATATGATTCGAGGATGCTGCTTATTTAGCTTTACCAAGTGGAAGACTATAGCCAATGGTAAGGCTGACAGTCTGCAGATTGTTCATACGCTCCTGATAGCCATAGTCATTGGCACTGGTGCGGAGCATATCATTAAATCCGAAACCGTATTCCAGTCCTGCCTCCAGACCATTCTTTACATCAACATAGCCAATCTTAATGGTAGGAATGAATGCTACTCGTGCCTTAACAGATTCTCTCAGATGATCCTGAGTACGTTCTGCCTGCTGTCGATATACCTCTCCAATACGGTCATTAGTAAAATCGATATTACGGCTGCCAAACGGAATAGCAGCACTAATTCCTGCTCCCATATAGAACTTTGGGAAAGCATAGAAACGAAGCAGGACTTGTGGAGTAATGAAATTATAATGAAATCGTGTAGTCTCGGTTACATTTTCAGGTATCTTATGCTCTGTCAGCTTGCTGAGAATACGGGTGTAATCAATGCCCAGCTCAGCACCTAATCTACGATATTGCCATGTGCCAAAGATTCCAATACGAGGATTTACACCACCACGTTCACTCATTGTGAAAGTAGGGCGTATATCATAGTTCTCAATAATACTGCTTAATCCTGAAATGCTGGAATAACCAACTCCAGCTCTGAGTCCTATCCGAAAAAGGTGATAGTGAGGAAAAGAATAAGTTATCAAAGATAGTGATTCTTTCGGATTCTCCTGTACGATGGAGGGCTGACTATTCATAGAGTTGTCAAGAACATGTTCACCTATTTTCAGATTTGTTGGCTCATTGTCTGGTTCGCTCATCTCATGTTTTCTAATGGCTGTTTTATCGTTTACAGATGAAACGTCAGTTGATAATGATGGAGAAAGGATAGCCTGCTCTGACGAGGAATGTTTGCCATTAGCGGTTTTCCTTGTCATGCTTGATTTTTTAATTCTCCTTGTATTGATACTTGTAACGTTTCGGGACACATTCCCCAGTTTATTATATACACAATCTGAACGTCCCGAATCTTTCTGCACATTTATCCTGTCTAAAGAAGAAGAGACTTGCGGTGTAGAAGATTGTGATGGTGCCTTATCTGCTGTCTTTTGTTCTATACGCTGCTCAGACTCTGGATCGTCATTAACACAGCGTTCTATACCAAAAAGAGTAGCTATGCCAAGAAAGATTCCTGCCAGAATATAACGTTTTTTTCTGTTGCTCTTGTCCTTCATAGATAAACTCATAAGGGTTAAAGTTTAAAAAGATAGCTGATACTTAGCTCTATGTTCTGTCCATGGGTTGAATGTTCTGCCCAGTTATAGTCATTACGCTCTGTCTTAATGGTAGAGTTCAGTCCGAGGAAGTAACGTAAGTCTATATTCCAATGCTTGCCTATTTCATATCCAAAACCACCGCCAACGGCAATATCTGGTTGTCCTGTCAACTTCTCTTTCATTAGACGTTCCGTCTCATCGACAGTGGCAAAATGATAGTTTGCAAACTTACTTTCTTCTTGATTACTCTCGTAAGATATGCCCTTACCATTAAGATTAGCTCCCCGCACGTCCACCAATAGAGATATTGAAGCCTTTGCGCCAAGGATAAATCTTCAACAAAGCAGATACGCCAATGTAATTATAACGAGGTGTAACCTTATAGTTTAACTCCTTATTATCATTATAGACAAGCTGTGATGCCTTCTGCCAATAGCTAAATCCACCTTCAACACCTATGATGGAACCATCGACATGATACTGAGCAAATACACCAACTGTTGGCGTAAGCTGCCAATTGTCTTTGAAACTGTAATTGGAATAATAGTCTTCTGGAACAAGAATCTTATCCAGACCAGTAGTGACAGATATGCCGCCACCCAAACGGACACCTAATTTAAATGGTGTTTCCTGTGCGGATAAATGCCCGCATGAGAGGCATAGTGCTAATACGGTGACTGACTTGATGATGTTCATATTGCTAACTGTTTGATAATTTTTGCAAAAATACGAAAAACAGTGAAAATCAACCGCAACTATCGTAAATTTAACATTTTTGTAGGCTTAATTTCCTGTAAAAGGAATGAATAGTATGAAAAACTGTGGACGAGAGATAAAATCCATTGAGTTTGTTGGATATTTCATTTTTAGTTACTATCTTTGCCGTATCTATTGGTCTTTGAAGCATTGCAGAATAAAGAAAGGAAAAGAAACTCGCTCGTTTCTTAATCGTTCACCTTAATTATATCATATATTCTGCTTTCTATTAGTAATCAGCCAATTACATTCATACCCACTACTTTTATGCGGAGATTTGCGACTTCCGTACGGCAAAGGACATCGGTATTGACCGTCCGGAGAAGAACGAGATACTACATAACATACCACCTACGCCCGAACAGGAGGAATTTATTGGCAAACTGATGGAGTTTGCCAAAAGTGGTGATGCCACGCTTTTGGGACGTGCGCCACTCAATGAGAGTGAGGAAAGGGCAAAGATGCTGATTGCAACAGACTACGCCCGCAAAAGATTCAATAATCTTGTATCTTTCAGATAATCAATAAAATAAGAAAGTGTAAAGTGTGAAAGGGTTACGAGTTGGAAACGAGCGAGTTTCTTCCCCTTTCTTTATTTTGCAATGCCTCAAAGAACACTCTGTTTGATGTTGCAAAGATACACTATTTTCCCGTGAAAATTGATAGTAATGCAAGAATTTTGTTCGTTATGATTCTTTATTCTTGATTTTGTTTGGAAGAATGCATCGTAAAGTGTAACTTTGTATCTATTATTCTACAAGGAGGAAAGTTAAATCAACATATGAAAGCGATAAATAGAATTAAAGTAGTGTTGGCAGAAAAGCAGTTGTCAGGAAAATGGCTTGCGAATGAAATTGGTTGCACCGAGAATACAGTTTCTCGATGGTGTTCCAATAAAGTACAACCTTCTCTCGAAAATCTACTTGAAATTGCCGAAGTATTGAAAGTTGATATAAGGGAATTGCTCAGATCTTCAAAAGAACAAGTATAAGAGCTCTTACTTTAATCTTGGATACTCCCCCCATGGAGACTAAGTAAGCGACAGCAATGTATCCCAACATTATAACGATTAAAAATAGATAATATGTCATCACAAAGTGAAGCAGCCCTCGAAAATGGACTTATTGCCACTCTTCAGCAGATGAACTATGAATTTGTTCATATCGAAGAAGAGAAAAATATGTATGCCAATTTCAAAAAACAATTGGAGAAGCATAATAGGAAGTTGTTAGAGGAGTTGGGACGTTCAGAGTTTACAAATTCTGAATTTGAAAAGATACTGATATATTTTGAAGGTGGTACACGCTTTGAAAAAGCCAAGAAACTTCGTGATCTTTATCCGCTTGAAACGGAAACAGGGGAACGTATATGGATAGAATTTCTGAACCGTACTCGTTGGTGTCAGAATGAATTTCAAGTTTCCAACCAGATTACGGTAGAGGGAAGAAAAAAATGTCGTTATGATGTGACGATTTTGATAAATGGCTTACCTTTGGTACAGATAGAATTAAAGCGTAGAGGGGTGGAACTAAAACAGGCGTACAACCAGATTCAACGCTATCACAAAACGTCATTTCATGGCTTATTCGATTATATCCAGTTGTTTGTCATATCCAATGGAATAAATACACGGTATTTTGCAAATAATCCGAATAGCGGTTTTAAGTTCACATTTAATTGGACAGATGCAGCAAATGTACCTTTCAATGATTTGAGCAAGTTTGCCACTATTTTCTTTGACAAGTGTACGCTTGGCAAAATTATTGGTAAGTATATGGTACTCCACGAGGGCGATAAGTGCTTGATGGTTCTTCGCCCCTATCAGTTCTATGCGGTTGAGAAAATCCTTGACCGAGTGGAACAATCCAACGACAATGGCTATATCTGGCATACAACAGGTGCGGGCAAGACCTTGACATCTTTCAAGGCAGCTCAATTAGTCTCAGAAATGGAGGATGTAGATAAGGTAATGTTTGTGGTTGATCGCCATGACCTTGATACGCAGACACAAGCCGAATACGAAGCCTTTGAAGCTGGTGCGGTAGATAGTACCGACAACACCGATGAGCTAGTGAAACGACTTCACAGCAATTCAAAGATTATTATTACCACCATTCAGAAACTTAATGCAGCTGTCAGCAAGCAGTGGTATAGCAGTCGTATAGAAGAAATACGTCATTCTCGCATCGTGATGATATTCGATGAGTGTCATCGAAGCCATTTCGGAGATTGCCACAAGAACATCGTAAAGTTCTTCGACAACACGCAGATATTCGGTTTTACTGGTACTCCTATATTTGTTGAGAATGCGGTGGACGGACATACCACAAAGGAAATCTTCGGCAACTGTCTTCATAAATATTTGATAAAGGATGCCATTGCCGATGAAAATGTGCTTGGTTTTCTTGTGGAGTATTACCACGGCAATGAGGATGTGGATAATATCGACCAAGACCGCATGACGGAGATAGCAAAATTTATCCTTAATAATTTCAATAAGTCAACATTCGATGGAGAGTTTGACGCATTGTTTGCCGTGCAGTCAGTGCCGATGCTAATCCGTTACTACAAGATATTCAAGAGCCTCAATCCAAAGATTAGGATTGGAGCAGTCTTCACAATATGCTGCCAACAGTAGTCAAGACGATGAGCAGACCGGTATGAACACAGGCGGTTTTGCAAGCGAAAGTACAGGCGAGGCAGATGAACTGCAAGCCATCATGGATGACTATAATAATATGTATGGCACAAGTTTCACAACCGAGAACTTCCGTGCATACTACGATGACATTAACCTACGCATGAAGAAAAAGAAGGCGGACATGAAGCCTCTTGACCTTTGCTTGGTTGTCGGTATGTTCCTTACTGGCTTTGACAGCAAGAAGCTCAACACTCTCTATGTTGACAAAAATATGGAGTATCACGGATTATTGCAAGCGTTTAGCCGTACTAACCGAGTGTTGAACGAGAAGAAGCGTTTCGGTAAGGTAGTTTGCTTCCGTGATTTGAAAAGCAAGGTGGACGAGTCTATCAAACTTTTCAGCAACAGCAATAATCTTGAAGATATTGTGCGACCTCCATTTGATGAAGTCAAGAAGAACTATCAAGAACTGACAAAGGACTTCTTGGAGCATTATCCCGAACCTCATTTTGTGGACTATTTGCAAAGTGAGAACGACAAGAAGCAGTTTATCTTCGCTTTCCGTGACATCATCAAAAACACGCAGAGATACAAGTGTATGATGAGTTTGAGGAGGATGCTCTTGACCTCGGAATGACAGAACAACAGTTTATGGACTTCCGCAGCAAGTATCTTGATATATACGATTCGTTTGCTGTGCAAAACAAAGAGCAGCCAACGACATACCAAGTACCAGAGGACAATCCTGGCATGGTTGGTGAACCAGACCCTCAACAAGAAGTAGCTACAGGCATGGGAGATATAGATTTCTGCTTGGAACTTCTGCATAGCGACATCATCAATGTTGCCTATATATTGGAGTTGATTGCAGACCTTAATCCATACAGTGAGGACTATTCAGAGAGGCGCAAGCACATCATTGACACCATGATAAAGGACGCCGAGCTGCGCAGCAAGGCTAAACTCATTGACGGCTTCATACAGAAGAACGTGGACGACGACCGTGACAACTTTATGGCTCGCAAGCAGAAAGCTGATGGAACAAGTGACCTTGAAGAACGATTGAACAACTACATCGTAACAGAGCGCAACAATGCCATCAACACCTTGGCAAAGGAAGAGGAACTTAATACCGATGTACTCAATCATTACCTCTCTGAATACGACTATCTGCAAAAGGAGCAGCCCGAAATCATACAGGAGGCTTTGAAAGGCAAACATCTGGGACTTATAGAAAGACGCAAGGCATTAACAAGAATACTCGACAAACTGCGTTCTATAATAAGGACATTCAGTTGGGAATAATATATTCAACAATGATAAAGATAATAAGAGGTTTAGATATAACGGCTTTGGGGGTTAGTGTATTTAACCGCAAGTGGCAACCTGTCCATTTACAACAAGGAGAAATGGATGGGGCTTGTGCCGTATATTCTATGATGATGAACCTGCTTATACTAAAGGTTCTTACTCGTAATCAAGTTGTCAACTTGAATACAACATTTAAGGGAAATACCGCAAAAGGGAGACTCTTCAAAGAGTTCTTTGTGACAGAAGGACTGTGCCGTGATGGATTTTATTTTTCCGAAATAAAAGAAAAGCTATCCCACTCTTTTGCTATAGAGGTTACATCTTCGGCTCTTCAATATACAGCATCTTTATCAGACCAAACTTCTTTTGTAGAAGAACTTAGTACTGCAATAGATAACGACACGCCTTTGATAACCGCTCTGTCTTTTAAAGGTGGCGCACATGCTGTACTTGCTATTGGGTATGAAGAACAAAAAAACGTTGTCAAGAAAATATTCTGTTTAGACCCAAGCTATGCTATAAGTCCGACATCTTTCTGGAATGGTGTTATCATTCTTAATGAAGGAAAAGGGAAATATTGCCATCAGTATATTACAGACAAGGATGATTATAATGTCTTTGTCGATGAATCCTTGAAAATAAAACAAAAATAACGATATGAGCGAAGAATTACAACAGAAACTCCGTGACCAACTTTGGGAAGTTGCTAACAAACTGCGTGGCAATATGTCGGCAAGTGATTTCATGTATTTCACCCTTGGCTTTATCTTCTACAAGTATTTGTCGGAGAAGATAGAGAAACACGCCAATGACGCATTGGTGGATGATAAAGTCACGTTTAAAGAACTGTGGGCAATGGAGAAAGACAAAGATATAGAAGAACTTCAGGAGGTTGTCAAGACCGAATGTCTGGAGAACATCGGCTACTTCATTGAACCAAACTTCCTGTTCTCGTCCGTCATTGAGAGTATCAAGAAGAAGGAGAACATTCTTCCTATGCTCGAACGCTCATTGAAGCGTATAGAGGACAGTACCCTCGGACAGGACAGCGAAGAAGACTTTGGAGGTCTATTCTCAGACATTGACCTTGCTTCACCCAAGTTGGGCAAGACTGCCGATGACAAGAACACTTTGGTAAGCAATGTTCTTCTTGCCCTTGATGATATTGACTTTGGTGTGGAAGCATCGCAAGAGATTGATATTCTCGGTGATGCCTACGAGTATATGATTAGCCAGTTTGCTGCTGGAGCAGGCAAAAAAGCAGGTGAGTTCTATACTCCTCAGGAAGTGAGTCGTATCTTGGCAGAAATCGTAACCATTGGTCATGCACGACTTCGTAATGTGTATGACCCTACTTGTGGTAGCGGCTCGCTTCTGCTTCGTGCTGCAAACATAGGCAATGCCAATGAGATATTTGGTCAAGAGAAAAATCCTACTACATACAATTTGGCGCGAATGAACATGCTTTTGCATGGTGTTAAGTTTAGCAACTTCCGTATTGAGAATGGAGACACGCTTGAAGCAGATGCTTTTGGCGATACGCAGTTCGACGCTGTTGTGGCAAACCCTCCTTTCTCTGCTGAATGGAGTGCTGCTGACAAATTTAACAATGATGATCGTTTTAGTAAGGCTGGGCGACTTGCCCCTCGTAAAACAGCCGATTATGCTTTCATTCTCCACTTGCTCTATCATTTGAACGATGGTGGTACAATGGCTTGCGTTGCCCCTCATGGCGTACTCTTTCGTGGAAATGCTGAAGGAACGATTCGCCGTTTCCTGATTGAAAAGAAAAACTATGTGGATGCTATTATTGGTCTTCCTGCCAATATCTTCTACGGCACAAGTATCCCAACATGTATTTTGGTGTTCAAGAAATGTCGCAAGGAGGACGATAACATACTTTTCATTGATGCCAGCAAGGAGTTTGAGAAGGTAAAGACGCAGAATAAACTTCGCCTTCAACACATTCAAAAGATAGTCGAAACCTATCGTGAACGTAAAGAAATAGATAAGTATAGCCATCTCGCTACCTTAGAGGAAATTGCCGAAAACGATTACAATCTAAATATACCTCGTTATGTTGATACATTCGAGGAGGAAAAGCCTATCGACATTCATGCTGTCATGAAAGAAATAAAGGAATTGGAAGCCAAGCGTTCTGAACTTGACAAGGAAATCGAAGGATATTTGAAAGAACTGGGATTGGTTGATTAAAGACGAAAGGAACTACGCATGAAAGGCTATGCAAAATCTTTATATGAATTTATAGAAGGCAATAAAATTCAGTTTATAATTCCTGTATATCAGCGTAATTATGATTGGTTGGTAGAAAATTGTGACCAATTGCTAAATGATTTGGTAAAACTAAGTCATTCAAATAGACAATCTCATTTTTTTGGTTCTATTGTCACTTCGTCAGCTGACTGTAGCTATGATAGGTTAGTAATTGATGGTCAGCAACGTTTAACCACCATTTCACTTCTACTATTGGCTGGAATAAAAGCGGTTAAAGATGGTGCTATAGAAATAAGTGACCAGAAGAGAATAGAAGAGGCTTACGAAGCTTTTTTGAATGCTAAATTCTGTAACACAGAACGTAAGATTAAATTAGTCCCGATAGATCATGATAAAATAGCTTATGATAAGATTTACAATAATGAAGAATTGCTGGATGAAAATTCAAAACTTACTCGTAACTACCGCCATTTTTACGATAAACTGACAAGAAAACCACAAGTTCTTTCATTTGACCAATTGCTTGATGCCATTGAGCGTCTACAAATTATATCTATAGAGTTGGATAAAGATGATGACGCACAACTTATTTTTGAGAGTCTTAATTCTACAGGATTAGCACTCACGGAAGCCGATAAAATACGTAATTATCTTTTGATGTCACTGACACCTGATGAACAGCAGCTCTGTTTCAAAAACTATTGGCAAAAGATAGAGCTTGCAACAGAAAGCCAACCAACAAGATTTCTACGCGACTATCTCACCATTAAACAGCAATTACAACGTCCTGTCCGCCTGTCCAATATTTATTTCGAATGGAAAAAATATATGGTTGGACACGACCGTAAAGAAGAACTGATTGAAATGCTGAACTATGCACGTTACTATCAGAAAGTGACAGAGGCTAAGTTATCGACAGGCAAACTTTCGGATAAGATGCGTCATATCTGCAACATAGAAACAGATGTAACGAATGTGTTCTTCATTCAATTTTTGAAATATGTTTCTACCAATGCTCTTTCGGAAGATGAAGTGTACAAGGTAATTGACTTGGTAGAAAACTACTTGGCAAGACGTATTGTTTGTAATATGCCTGCTAATGCACTAACCCAAGTATTCTGTGCTTTGCACAAAGATGTACTGAGAAGCATTGAAGAATATGGTTCTGCTAATATAGAACTGACTTGTTCTTATTCAGACATATTAACTTATCATATTATGCGACGTGATGGTAACTATCAGTTGCCAAGAGACGTGCAGTTTGTGGAAGCAATAAAGACACGTGATGCTTATCACATGTTGAAGCCATTCCAAATTTTCCTTTTTGAAAGACTTGAGAACGCTGTGCATGGTGAGTATAACGATGTAGCTACCGACATGAAAAAGAAGAATGCAACCATTGAACATATTATGCCACAAACTCTTAATAGTGAATGGAAATCTATGCTTGGAGACAACTTTGAAGAGATACAAGAGAAATATCTTCACACGTTTGCAAACTTGACATTGACAGGCATCAATAGCGAACTAAGTAATAAGCCGTTTGCTGTAAAGCGTGATGGAAAGACTATAGGAAAGGAATTATACCCAGGTTACAAAAACTCAAAATATCGTCTGACAAGGAATGTTACCCTATGCGAGAAGTGGACTGAAACAGAGCTGCGTAATCGTTGCAATGAGATAGTGGAAACGTTTTTACGTCTCTATCCCTTGCCACAAACTGCATTCAAGCCATTGCAAAAGCCTATTGATGAAGTAGCTTTGGAAGAAGAAACGTTCTCTCCAACAAACAGACAACTAAAAGGATTTCGTCTTTTTGGTAATGAGTATGCTGAAACGACATGGAAAGATATGCTTTTGCGAGTGGTTAAGGTTGTGGAGCAGAAATACACAGATATTGTAGATGCCCTCTACGATACCGAAGGATTCTTTTGGTCTGCTGAACGAGCTGATACGAGATATTGCACACTTATTGCCCCACAAAAATACTTGTGGACATCAATGGACAACAAAAGTAAACTTCGCTGTTTACGTTTTCTGTTTGAAAAGTGTGACATAGCCGAGTCTGAATTGGTGATGTTGCTTGAACCCATAAAAGAATAAAGTTATATGGAATATATAGATTTCAAGAAATTAATAGATGCCCTGACCGCTAGACCTAAAGAAACAGAGTGGTTAGAATTCAAGCACAATTTTCATTCAAAGGAAGAAATTGGTGAAAGACTATCGGCCTTGTCAAATAGTGCCTACTTGTGTAATATGCCATTTGGCTATATCGTGTTTGGAGTTGATGATGTAAGCCATCATGTAATTGGAACAGACTTATACGGCAAACAGAAAATGGTCGGCAACGAAGAACTTGAATCTTGGTTGTCAACCCGCTTGAATCCTCGTATTGACTTTGAAATAATAGATGATTTTGATTATGAGGATAAAGGGCATATATGCATCTTCAAAATTCCAGCAACAATCAATCGCCCTGTAAGTTTCCTACATGAAGCATACGTTAGAGTCGGCACAATAACACGCAGGTTGAAAGACTTTCCTGCAAAAGAGGCTAAGATTTGGAAAGGCGGTCAAAAACCATTAGAAAAGATTGTCTTGAAAAAGAACTTGTCAGGCCAGGATGTATTCTCGCACCTTAGTGCTGAAACTTATTTTGATATGATGCATTTGCCACTTCCACAAGATACAAATGGTATTTTGGATCGGTTCTTATCAGAAAACTTGATAGTGAAAGATGAGGTGGGTTATAGCATTACGGAACTTGGAGCCATCTTGTTTGCTAAACACTTGTCTGACTTTGATGGGCTAAAACGTAAAATGGTTAGAGTTATTGTCTATAAAGGTAAAAGTAAAATAGAGACCATTCGTGAACAAACTTTGATAAAGGCTATGCGATATGCTTTGAAGAAATGGTAGCATGGATAAATAGCCAGTTGCCTGCCAATGAGGAGATAGGCATGGCTTTAAGAAAGGATGCCCGTATGTACCCGGAAATAGCCATTCGAGAATTGGCTGCAAACATGATTATACATCAAGATTTTGCAGAGCAAGGCTTCCCGATGATTGAAATCTATTCTGACCGTATTGAATTTTCCAATCCAGGACAACCTCTTATCAGTGTGGAGCGTTTCATAGATGAATATCAGTCAAGAAATGATTCTCTTGCAGACATCATGCGTAGAATGGGCATTTGTGAGGAAAAAGGTAGTGGTATGGATAAGACCATATTCTATGTGGAATTGTATCAGTTACCTCCAGTACGTTTTCAGCTCTATGAAAGCCGAACCACTGCAACGGTATTCTCTTATCGGAAATTTGCAGATTTGGATAAGTCCGAGAGAGTGAGGGCTTGTTATCAACACGCCTGTCTCAAATATGTTTCCAATGAAAAGATGAACAATCAGTCTCTTCGCGCTCGTTTGGGCATAGAGGATAAGAATTATCCAATGGCATCAAGGATAATCAGGGATGCATTGGAAGCGAGAGTGATTAAGGAAGAAAATACAGATGGGGGAAATAGGCACAACTATATCCCATATTGGGCATAAATCATGTAACTGGCATGTAACTGGAAGTCTCAAATAAGTAGTATTACTATATCAACCTCCCATAAATAGGGGTATACAGCATATAACTTCCATGTAACTGGCATGTAACTGAGAAATGATTGGTAAACAAAAAAAAGGATTAGAAATGACAACGACGATAAATAAAGAACAAAAGAACCCTAATGTTCCAAATCTAAGATTTCCTGAGTTTAGTGGGGAGTGGATGTACTCAACAATAGGCTCTGAATTCGATTTGTACTCTGGCAATACTCCAAGTAGGCTAAACAAGGAGCAATTCAAGGGTGATGTAAACTGGATCTCAAGCGGTGAATTAAAGGAACATTATATTAGCGAAACCAAAGAAAAAATCACACAAGAAGCTGCCAAAAATAATAACTTAAAGTTACTTCCTATTGGAACCTTTGTTATCGCCATTTATGGATTGGAAGCAGAAGGTATTAGAGGAACATGCTCTATTACTAGAGGACTTTCTACAATAAGCCAAGCTTGTATGGCTTTTACACCTATTGGTAGCATTACCAATGAATTTTTGTACTCTTGGTACAAAAAGCATGGCAATTTGATTGGCATTAAATACGCACAAGGAACAAAACAGCAAAATCTAAGTTATGATATAATCAGTCAATTCCAAATTGATTATCCACAAAGAGAAGAACAAGTTAAGCTTGAACAATTTATTTCGTTATTGGATGAACGCATAGCTACCCAAAACAAAATCATTGAGGATTTGAAGAAGCTAAAGTGCGCAATAGCGGAAAGATTATTCAATGCCACTGATGGCGATTCTGTACCTTTGACAGAAGTTTGTACTATACTGAAGGGCAAACAAATAAATGGCGAATTTCTTTCTGAAAAAGGAAAATACTATGTCATGAATGGTGGTACTGAGCCGTCTGGCTATTATGACAAAAGCAACGCTCCTGCTGATACAATATCCATCAGTGAGGGCGGAAACTCTTGTGGCTACATACAATATAACAGAGAAGCATTTTGGAGTGGAGGACACTGCTACACTCTTAATAACATTACGCCCAATGTCTGCAAACTTTATTTGTACCACAATTTGAAGAGTCAAGAGAGTTCTATAATGAAGTTACGAATAGGCACAGGGCTTCCCAATATCCAGAAGAAAGATTTGGAAAAGTTCTGCATATTATTACCTTCTAAAGCTAAGCAGGAAAGCATTTCGACATTTCTAACTGCAATAGAAAGTAAAATTGCCAACGAAGAAATGTTGCAGAACTACTTTCAAGAAGAGAAGCTATACTTGCTTCGTCAGATGTTTATATAAACATCTGGCGGAGCAGATACTGCTTTTGCTTTTCATACAGAGATAGAATATTACATTCTGTTTCAATCTTGTTTTCTAACTGGTATATTCGTTTACCTATTTCCGTTTGTTCATCTATGCAAGGAACGAATATTGGTATGTTGCATAAGCCTTCAAATGAGAGACAAAGACGCACACTGCCCTCTAAACGTTTCTGCATTTCCTTGGAAAAGTGATTTGTCGCAAAATAACTTTCCAGATATTCTGGAACAATACCATCTGTAACTTTGAAACAAATATACATAGGGCTAACAATGCCCTTGTCAAATGACTTTAAACGAGCAATAGAGCCTACGTTGATTCTTGCAGGGTTGTATGCGAAATCGTCTTTAAAAACGACCTTGTAATTGGATGTATCCTCACTTGCAACTGTTCTGTCTTCAAATTGTTCATCTTGGTTTATGAATCCCAGTTTATTATTCACGGACAGAACAGTATTTACAAGACATCTCTTGTTCCTCTGTGATACTTGATCTATTATATCGCCAATGCGATACTCATGCCCTTTGCCGTTATATACTGTTTCAATAATTGCGCACCTAAAACATAGGCTGTCCTTAATCAAGGGAATTAGGTATGATATTTTCAACGACATTCAAGGCGAAGAGCTTGCTTTGAGTAATATTGCCGACATCTATCAACCGCAAACCATTTCGTCTTCGGATTTAACGACAGAGGAATATTGGGTATATGGGGCAAATGGAATTATTGGAAAGTATAAAGAGTACAACCATGAAACAGAACAAATCTGCATTACCTGTAGAGGCAACACGTGTGGAACAGTAAATTATACACAACCAAAAGTGTGGATAACAGGAAACTCCATGGTCATTAACACAGATAAATACCAACGACAAGTCAACAAGAGATTCTTGTTCCATTACCTTTCCTCATATAACTTCAATAGTATAGTATCAGGTTCTGGGCAACCACAAATAGTACGAACGCCATTAGAAAAAATAAAGGTGGTATTACCTACAATAGAAAAACAAGTACGAATAGCTAACAGTATTGACATAGTATCTGAAAAGATAGACACTGAAAGTTTGGTGCTAAGATTACTTGAAAATCAGAAGCAGTATCTGCTCCGTCAGATGTTTATATGAACATCTGGCGAAGCAAATATTGCTTTTGCACATTATATAGAGAAAGGCAATTTTTTTCTGCTTCTATCTTGGAGAACAACACTTCATATATGGTGCAAATCTTAATATGGTTCTCTAAAGATGGAAGCACGATTATAGTCTTGCCCAAATCGGTTTGGTTAATGCTCGCTTGCGATACCGCTTTGTTGCAAATGGTCTTAAAACGATTAAGCATCTTACGTGTATTTAGCAATAAGTACAAATAGAATGGAACTACAATTTTGCTATTAGGAATTAGACGTAACAAGTTCATCCCATGGTAAAGGTCATAATCTTTGTCTACAAAAGCTGTGTTCCCTATATATTCAACACTATTTATGTTACTGAACAGAATATCTCCAACTTGTAATTTATAGCTTTCCGAGTTTTTGAAAGGACTAACGTAGCCAACACGTTTTAAATTGATTCGATGCCCACTTATGGTTTCAATTCGAGAAACTTTCAATCCTTCTTTCTTTATAAGTTGATTACCAGAGTAACCACTCTTAATCTCACAGATGCTTCCTAATTTATAACTATAGCCTACATCGTTGAATACTTCTTGATTAATTCCCTTGATTAAGGACTGCAACTTGTCAATGATTTTGTTTTGGGTAGAAATACGCTCGTCAAGAAGGGATAAAAGATTTGCAATTTTCTTCTGTTCATTCAAACTTGGATTGATGGTCTTAATATTTTTCAGATGTTCACCATAAAGATGCACAACAGATACTCCTTGCGCAACCTTGGCTATGTCATACTTACGTTTACCATTCAACTGATAGCTCATAAACGAGCCATCATATCCATGCAAGCGTATAATGTTCAAGTCACCACCCAAAAGAATATCATCTTTGAGAACACAACGAGCAGTTGCAATCTCCTCTGCTGTCTCGCCAGAGCATGGAATTATAACGTCATTAGCCTTACTCTTTACCAATTTTGTATTATCTATGTTGGTTTTGCTAATAACTTCTTTTATTGTCTCAGATTTGTACTTTGTGTAAAGTTCACCATACAAAATACATGGCTCACCGTCAGCAGATAGTTGGTCTTTGGATATGCCTATACCTTTAGAAAGGTCTGCAATGTCGGACAAACGCTTCTCTTGCCACTCCCCCTCAAACTCCGGAAATCTCAGATTTGGAACATTGAGTATATTATTTCTCTAATTATATTATGTTTCTCAAATTAAGGAAAATATGACAACAATGACAATTAGAGAAATTGCGTCAGCTTGGAAGAGTGACAAGAAACGCTATGTGAAGCAGTCGACTTATGCTGCTTATGTGTTAATTTTGGAGAATCATATCTTGCCGTCTTTTGGTGAGAGTGAGACGCTGAGTGAGAAACTTATACAAGAGTTTGTTTTGCAGAAATTGAACAGCGGACTTTGCATTAAAACAGTGAAAGATATTCTTATTGTTCTAAAGATGGTAATGAAGTTTGGCGTAAAGAATGGATGGATGAATTATTGTGAATGGGATATTAAATATCCTACGACAGAAGTCCGTAAAGGCATCGAGGTTTTGACAGTTGCCCATCACAAGAAAATTCTCGATTACATCAAACAGAACTTCACTTTCCGCAACCTTGGTATTTATATCAGTTTGACAACAGGATTGCGTATTGGCGAAGTGTGTGGACTAAGATGGTCGGACATTGATGTTGAAAATGGTGCTATCACTGTAAAACGAACTATTGAGCGCATCTATATGACAGACGATGATGTTAAGCACACAAAATTGGTCATTAACACACCAAAGACCCATAACTCATATCGTGAAATTCCTATGAATAAGGAACTTTTAGCAATGGTAAAGCCTCTGAAAAAAGTAGTGAACGCTAATTTCTATGTATTGACTAACGAGGAAAAGCCAACCGAACCCAGAACCTATCGCAACTATTACTATCGGTTGATGCAACGGCTTGACATTCCTCGCTTAAAATACCATGGACTTCGCCACAGCTTTGCCACTCGCTGTGTGGAAAGCAATTGTGATTACAAAACCATCAGCGTTCTGCTTGGACATGCCAATATTACTACAACACTCAATCTTTATGTTCACCCCAATATGGAACAAAAGAAACGTTGTATCGGTAAAATGTTTAAGTCTCTTGGAAAGTAATTCAAGTTATCGCACTTTGCGATAATCAATAGTGCCACCGTTTGCTTTTGTAAAACGGTGGCTTACCTAACACACATAGCTACTTCGTATCAGAATACTCCTCCGTTAGTTTTATCGCTTGCACTTGCAGTTTGATGATAGTCTCTGAATAGGCTTCGAGTTTCTGAAGCATTCTCTGTGCAGTGGCTGCTGAGTGATAACAGTTGAGCATCTTGACAGCTTCATTATAGAGCACACCAATCTTGTAAATTTGGGATATTATGTTAGAGAGTTCACGCAAGTATTTCTCATTTGACTTAACTTCTGTAATAACCTTAAATGACTCTCCAAGTAATCTTGCCCTTAGATAATCGCTCTTAGTTTTTGCTCCCGACTTTCGATAAAGATTGATGACCTTTTGTTGGTCTTCGTAGTTAGGTAACCTGATGTGCCATCTGTCCCATTTTTGGCAGGTGGCACATCTGCCGTCAGGTTTGTTAGTTTTCTTTCTTTTCATCGTTTCTATGTTTTCTAATCACGACTTTGGAGTGATTTAATCCCCTTTCGGGGCAAGGGTCTTTGTGGTACAAATGGCAATTTGTGGTACAAAGACACACCTTGCTGATGTAGAAAATGGGATTATAAGCCCCTGCTGTGTTACTGCATTCATTGAATGCGGTAACTCGGCGTAGGCTTGCATTCGAGGAATGCAGTAATTCAGAGTTTCCTCCATCTTTCCACATCTTCCTTGTATTGGTCGAGGTGTTCCCGAAGTACCTGTTCGACATATCCCGAAACGCTCGCTCCATGCTCACCGATTCTCCGCACCACGAAGTCTAACTTTCGTTGGATTTCCTCTGATACATACACGGCTTTGCGGTGGCTGTTGCGAAAGGGCTGGAGATATTTCCCCTGAAACTCGGATAATTGCTTCCTGTCCTTTGTTTTTCCCATTCGTTGATGAATTTCTTCGGTAGAAGTAGCCCTTTCTGTTGGCGACAACGCTGTTTCTTGATAGGACGGTTGAGAAAAATCCTTGTTACTCTCCTTGTCATTTTGTTCCTCAACTTTATCAACAGGCTCAAACCTTCTCTTTTCCTCTTCATAATCGGAGGGCTGGTCAAAATCGGATAACTCTTCGGGCTTGCGGAGCTTAACGCCATAATTTCCCATATCTCTAATGGCTTGTTCCAAGCGTTGTTTCCTTTTTTCATCTATTCTTGCCATAATTTCTTGGGTATCGGGTTATAGTGTTTTTCAAGCATGGCTTGTATGTCGCTCTGCTTGTAGAGTATCTTCCCTCCGATTTGTAGAAAGGAAGCGTTCCTGAGTTTCTGTACTCTTGGAGCGTGCGTGTGCTGAGCTGTAAGTGGCTACACACTTCCTCGCTCGAAAGGTAAACCTCGCCATCTAACATCGGACGAGCTGTGGCACAATACCGCTCCAACTTCTTCAAAGTGCCTTCCATCAGTTGTGAAAACAACTGCATCTGAGGGTCTTGCTGTGTAATGATTTCATTCTCTGCCATAATTCATTCATTCTTTGATTTCAATCCTTGACTGCATTCAGCATTTCACTGATGTCGGTCTGTTTGTAATAACACTTGTGTTCAATCATGGAGAAAGGAATTTTGCCCGTATCTCGGTATGATTGTAGGGTACGCTTGCTGATGCCTAAACGCTTGTACACGGCTTCGTTGTCGAGCCATTGCTCGGTCTCAGGCGGATTGCCGATGAGTTTTTCCACGTGGTGGATAAAGTCTGCAAATTCAGAGCGGTGCCGCTCCCACGCTTTGCGGTCGATGATAATGAGTTTCATTGCTTTGATATTGTTTTGATTACTATATTGTTACTCGGCAATGGAGTTGTTATGCTGCCCGTTGCCGTACTTCTCGGATGCAAAAGTAAGTCCTCAAAAGCATCGCTGCAAGGAATGAGGAAAAGCAGGGAAATGTCAGGAAAACAAGAGAAAAGACCACGAGGAAATCCCTCAGCGTTATTGCGGTAATGAGATGAGGTGCCGGTTCTTTCCTTTTATTGCATATTTGTTGGTCTATCGACAGTTCGATAGTTCGACAAATCGAGATGTCGAACTATCAATAGTTTGTTTTGACGATAGTTTGTATTGGCAACAGATAGTCTTGACAATAAATTGTTATGACAACAAATTGTACAGACAATAAGTTGTACAAACAATGACTTGTCATATAATAAGATTGTTAAGACAATCGTTAGTTCTAACTATTGTTTCTACAATTCGCTTTTGCGTCCAAAGAGCCTGAGTATGCCGTATTTGTTCGGGCTTTTTGCTCATAGACTTGCCCTGCCGTGCAAGGTTGGGAGCGAAAAAATACTACCGCACAAAGAAGGCTATTTGAAACGAATTGACGAAAATAAAACACCCTGCGGTGGAGATTTTTCACTCCACTCGCAGGGCTTGACCTTGCAAGGCATAGGGCTGTCGATGTACCTTTGCCCGATAAGAATACGGCTTCAGGCACTTGGGCTATGCTGAAATCGCACTATATTTTCAGATTGTCTTAATACAACTGTTTGACCGTTGGCAGGTTGTTGCTCTCAATGAGCAGCACTATCGTGCCTGTCAGTTCGGTGTAAAGACGGTCGTATTGTCCGCTTGCGGCAAATGCGTCCGTCAGTTCATACTTGGCGAATGTGGCTTGAACAGCCTTGTTCGCCAACAATAAAAGCGAAAGCCTCTCGGGGAGCGGTGCAGGAAGTTCCCTCTCAAATTCGTTCTCCAAGATGTAAACAAGGGTATCGTACTTTGAGAAATGCAGTCCACTGAAAAGCACTTCGCTTGCTATTCTTTCTGCTTCTAAATGGTTAAAGCCTTGCGCCACGACATCGCAGTAAACTGTGAGAGCCATATCTGCCCGTGCAGTGATAAACTCCGTATCTTGCAATCTTTCGGGGTGATGTTCACTCATATAGCTTTCTAACTTCAATCGGAAGTAGGAAAGTTCTTTCTTTTTGTTTTCCTTCATTGTTATAGATGTTGTATGTGAATAATTAAGTTGGATTTTTCCATTATAACTGTGCTTGCATATTATGATTAAGGATTTGCAAACTGCCTGTTGTTGCTTGCTGCTCAATAGCATCACAGTATTTTGAAAACTCAGCACTCTCACGCTCTTGTAATTGGCTCATATCCTCCCTTATCTTCAAGTCAGTTATTTTTCCATAAATCTGTGTCGTACCAATATCACAATGACCAAGCATCTTACTGAGTGTTTCCATTGAAATGCCATTTGACAAACAAATCGTTGTCGAAAAGGTATGTCTTGCCATGTGAAAGGTTAAGCCCTTCTCTATCTGGCATATCTGCCCGATGTTCACACACGCAAAAGAAGCCTTTCGCACGGTCAAGTTAGGAAAAATCAACTCGTCATCTTGTTTGTCCTTGATGTATAAGTCAAGTATCTCACGTGCAATGGGTAGTAATGGAATGATGGCTTCCACATCCGTCTTTTGCCGTTTGATGCGTATTTCCAAAGCACCGTCTTTATACCGATGGATATGCTTGGGCGTTAACCGCTGCATATCTACCCTTGCCAATCCTGTAAAGGCGCAGAAAAGAAACAACTGCCTTGCACGCTCAAACTGCTTGTCAATAATAGGTGTCTGCAATACTCGTTGTAACTCTTCCGTAGTAAGATACCTGCGAGTTCGCTGTGGCAGTTCAGCCTTGTACTCTACAAATGGGTCTATGCGGATATATTTCTTTTGCTGCCCTATACCAATGAGTTTTCTAAGGAAGATAATCACAATCTGAATGGTTGCAAGAGAAAGCTTCCGTTGGCTTTTGAGATAAAAGTCCAATCCCTCAATAAAACCATAGTCCAACTGCGAGTAGCGAATATCTGTTACATCTAACCTATCTTTTAAGTAGGCTTCAATGAGTTGTTTGGCATAGATGTAATTTGCAAAGGTAGATTTTGCTATGGTCAGACCAACACAAGGACGTTTTTCCTTAATAAAGAGATTTGCTTCCTCTATCAGCATACCATTCCGATTACTATCTTCTGTCAGCAAACTTTTAAGCAACTCTGCGCTTACATATCCCTTTTGCCAAATCAACTCTTGGTATTTAGCCTGTACCTGTTTTTCTTTCTCTGCCAACAAGCGGTTGACTGCCCTTATATCATCTGTATTGCCTTTGCATCTGCCGTGTTTGGCATCCCAATTACTCGGATTGATGTCCAATCCCAAACTATATTGCACCTGCTGTCCGTCAATAGTAATACGTCCCATCATCGGGCATTTGCCGTTTCTTCTGTTTGGAACGGTTGATGTAGAATAATGTCTTGAATGTACTGCGTGCCATAAGCTATAATTTTAAGGTGAATGTATCTTGTATGCAAGTTTGAACCCTCCTCATATCCTGCCTTATTCTTTCTGAATTGACCGCTGCATACACTTGTGTTGTTCTGAGGTTGGTATGTCCCAACATACCGCTTACCGTTTCTATCGGAACACCTGCCGACAAGGTGATGACCGAAGCGAAGGTATGGCGAGCCATGTGAAAGGTCAATGGCGTTTTTATACCGATGTTTCGCTGTATATGGTGCATCGCATTGTGTACAATGTCTACGGTAGGTACATCAAACACATATCCTGCACGTCTGCCCCTATATCGTTCCATAATTGCCTTTGCTGGTGGGAGGATTTGCACTCGGTAAGGTGTTTTGGTCTTGACACGCTTACCCTTGATGCAGAGTTTGCCCTCCTCACATACGATATTCTCCTCTTTAAGGTTACGTACATCGGAAATTGCCAACCCTGTGAAGCACGAAAAGACAAATAAATCACGCACTATTCTGTAGTTATCCCACTCAATATGCAGACTGATGATTTTTTGCAGTTCCTCTTGGGTTATATTCCTCGGTGTTCCTTTGGCTTTCTCGTAGCTGTACCCAAGGAATGGGTCTAAATCCAAAATTCCTTTCTTAACCGCTATACTTACAATGGTCTTTAAGGCAGATAATGTACTGCTGATGCTGGCTCGTTTGAGTTTCCTATCTACGGTCAGATAGTATTCATAGCCTTCAATAAACGCTTTGTCCAACCCAACAAGAGGAATGTCGCTCAATTTATACTTCTTATTCACATACTCACAAAGTAAGGAGGATTGATAAGTACGGAGCTTGAATGTTTTTAAGGCTCTGTCTATCCCAATACGTTCCTTTGTATGCTGAAGATATGCTGCGTTACACTCCAATAGCATTGTTTGGCGATTGATTTGTCCCTGATAGGCATTGCGTACATCGGTAGCATTGAAACCCTCTCCATGTTCAAGTAATTCAAGGTAGCGAGTATGGATGAGCGCAGTACATTCCCCCAACCATTGGTTGATAGTGGTTGCAATGGCACTTTTGCCCAATAGTCGCTGCTTCCTGCTATCCCAAAGAGATAACGGTGTTTTCTGTTTGGTGGAGAAGCCCGAATGCCTGTGATCTAACTCAATGCGCCCAATGATGGGTACCATTCCTTTCTTGTCCAATCGTTTCGCCTGCACGAAAAACGATACTTTCAGTTTGTTTTCTTTCATGTCTTTTTTTTGTTTGCAAAGTTACTTACTATGGAGTGTCTATGAGCTATGCAAAACAAAGAGGAAAGAAGAATAAACAACTAACATACAATGAGTTGTATTCTATTCGTAACCCCTTTTTGCTTTTATGGCAATGGGTTACGAGTTGGGAACGGAACTAATGCCGTTTCTTGCTTATTCCTGCTCATTCCCCAAAAGCAACCAAGTGCATAAAACACTATTATTCAGTTACTTCTGTTTTTTCTTATCCTTTCTTCTTTCATTGTCATTATCTTACTGACTATGCCCGCAAGATGAGCTTAGATTTACGCATGATAGATGAAAATGGGTACTCAGATCATATCGACAACAAGGCAAGTCACTGTGCCAAGATGCTCAATGACTATTATCAAAAGTACGATACACAAAAAGGAACGCAGTTTGTTTTCTCTGATTTGGGGACTTACAAGCCTGGCGAATGGAACGTCTATTCTGAGATAAAGCGTAAGTTGGTAGAAGACTATCATATCCCTTCCTACGAAATACGCTTTATCCAAGAGTGTAAGAACGAGAAGGCAAAAAAAGCGATGGTAGATGCGATGAATCGTGGAGACATTCGCATTATCTTCGGTTCTACCTCTATGTTGGGTACTGGTGTGAATGCCCAGCAACGTGCTGTTGCGGTCCATCATTTGGACACGCCTTGGCGACCTTCGGATTTAGAGCAGCGCAACGGACGAGCTGTGCGCAAGGGAAACCTTATCGCCAAGGAATTTGCGGACAACAAGGTCGATGTCATCATCTATGCTGTGGAACGTTCCTTGGATAGCTACAAGTTTAACCTGCTGCACAACAAGCAGCTCTTCATCAATCAGCTAAAGACAAATACGCTTGGTAGTCGTACCATCGATGAGGGTTCGATGGATGAGGATAGTGGCATGAACTTCTCCGAGTATGTAGCAGTACTTTCAGGTAATACCGACCTTTTAGAGAAAGCAAGATTGGATAAGAAGATTACCACCTTGGAATCCGAGCGTAAGAACTTCCTCCGGGAACGTGATGCCGCAACGGGCAAGTTGGCAGAGATTGAGAGTTCCGTGTCCTTTCATACGGACAAAATCAAGGAAGCTCAGGCTGACTTGGCTTGCTTTGAGCTGCGTGTGGAGCGTGATGATGAAGGTACACCTATAAATAAACTGACAATCAAAGGTGTGGAAGACTGTACCGACATTAAGGCTATTGCTGCACGTTTACAGGAGATAGACGAAAAAGCTCGCACCAAAGGAGAGTACAACAAAATTGGCGAAATCTATGGTTTCTCCATTATGGTCAAGACAGAGAGCACTTCCAAGGACTTGTTCGACTGCTCGGTGAACCGCTTCTTTGTGAAAGGGCAGGAGAGTATCTACTATACCTATAATAACGGTAAGTTGGCAACTGACCCGAAACTTGCGTGTCAGAACTTCATTAATGCCTTGGAGCGTATCCCAAAGGTGATAGAGTCGCATGAGAAGGAAATGGCAAAGGTTGTGGCAAATAAAGAAGTTTATACTAATATTGCCAACAGTTCTTGGAAGAAAGAGGACGAGCTTCGCTCACTTAAAAGTGAAGCTGCTGAATTGGACAGAAAGATCGCATTGACAATTTCTACCAATAAAGAGGCAAAAGGAGATGTAGAACAAGACAATTCTATATCCATAAGTGGACTACCTAACCAAATAGATAATAAACAATCTAAGATACATGAAGACAGTGAGGATGGTCGTTCACAAGGCTTTCGTCCAAAATGGAGGCACTAATTCTCCAATATATAGAAGAGTAGATTTTCGGTAGTATATATATAGCTGCCGGAATCTAACATTTTATTTTATATTAATATCAACCACAGAACAGTCATCTCCCGTGCATTGTAAAGGTGGTGAAGTTCTCTGTTGCAAGTACTTACTTACATCATATTGTTTGTAAAAGCCATCGCTACAAAGTATGAAGCGATCTCCTGTTTGTACTGACATTTGATATACTTCTATTGGACTTCTGTACCCTCTTCCATTAATACAGACTGTAAGGTAACTCTCACCTCCAATGTTGATTACATCATCGGACGTCAGCAGTGTGATTGTCCCATTAATGTGTTCATGATATAGACGAACATCCCCCAATGAAGTATAATAGAGAAAGCTATCCATCAGATACACAAGCGTGAGGGCAGTACCCATCTTACACTTTCTTTGGTAGCATGCCTTGCGTAAGGTTTTATCGGCATATTCTAAGCTCTCTTGAATAATCTTTGAGGGATCAGATGCATTGTAACTTTCAAAGTAATCAAGGATTGCTTCACAAACGATTTTCGATGCCTGTTCAGGAAAATCTAATCCTCCCATACCATCAGCAAGTAAAACCAAAGTTCCGCCTGCTATTTTCTTCTGAAGAATAAAGTCTCCATTCATTTCGTTAGCAGCTATGCTTTGAAAAGCAATACATATTTTCATCGGGTAAACTTATTAAAAACTTCTATCATTTTTTGGAAAGCATATAAAACTTGCTCATACTGAAGAACTGAGTTACTGTCCAGTATTTGTTGAAGAAGCCTACTGTCCTCTTCTTTTGCGATTTCCTTTTGTAGGCATTTTTCATAATAGGATAAATACTTTATGGGGAGAAAACCTACAATGTCATTGGCAAGCCAATATGCACCGACAATAAACTCATCAAAATCGTCCCAATCAAAAACTTCTTGGTACACACTCCTATTTAAGTTGGCTATGAAGTAGTTCTCAATGATAAACCCCATATCATCAGCATCTTTATTTGTTTGCAGGTTACGATCTAACCAAGCATTAAATTTTAGGATAAAAAGTCCGTGAAGTGATGCTAGCTTGATGTCAAATTCATTATCAACACTTATGGTTATAGCATCTTTTAGTACTTCCTCATAACCTTTTACAGACATGGCAATATCTTCTTCTGGTGGCCAATAAATATATCCATCTTCTTTTGCAACATCTCCGTAAGGAACAATATCCATTTCATAAACCCCATAATAGAAGCGTTGATACATTTTCTCATCCTTAGTGAAACCATGTGCCAAAAGCATCTGCTTTATTTCGTCAAAGGCTTCCCAATTAGGGATAGCAATAGCTAAATCTAAATCTCTCGTTTTTCGACCAGAGCTAATGCCTACTAATTGCTGTATCAATATATCACGTGCAGTTGCACCAATTACAAAGAAGTCTTGTCCTACCTCTTTAAAACATTCGCTGGCGGTTCTTAATAGTTCAACCAAAAGTGGATTGTCTATCTTATTACTTGAAATTTGAAAGCTCATCATTCAATATTTTGTTTGCAGCTTCTATCGAACGACTATTGCCATCACCTAATAAGTCTGCATAAATAAGAATTATTGGCATTGTACTGCCTTTCCAAAACTTCTGATACATTGTAATTTCTCCTTCTGTAGCACGCATGGCACCTGTTTTCATCAGATTACCCCAAGCTACATCAGTATATATTTCAAACTTTTGTGGAGTTAAATATCCGTTTACTTGATAAGCAGCACACTCTCCACCCCAGCATATTCCTTCGGGCAACACTATTTTATCCCATTGTGCTTTAGACTGTTCATCTCGAAAAAGCAAAAATGCTTCACCAAGAGTTTTGGCTTAAGAACATGATGATAGTTTTTCCACCCATAGGTCAAGCAACCTGCGTTTGTCTTTCAGTATACGCTTTCTTTTAGTAGTCAATACAAACTTTCGAGCTTCTAATTCATCAAGTACATTTTTTATAGTACCTAACGAAACATCGCACTGTTCTTTGATTTCCCTAAAAGTTTTACCCACATTGTCTACATCTTGCAACAAATAAAAAATAACTTTTAAGCCTGCTTCTTGAAAGATTGGATAAGCCTTGTTAAGCGCTATAGGTGCTTTTTCACCTGTGTGAGAAAGTTGAAAAATCAGCTTCTTACCTTTTGTATATAGGATTTGATAGTTACCAACAGTGTCTACAAAAATTAATGCCTGCCGTTCGTAAAATGTTATAAACACCGGTTGAACATATCGTGCTATAAGCAAAAATAGGAGTTTTTTTGTAGTTCAGCACACCCTTTTATCATATCCTGAATGCGGCCAATGTTGATACTATTCACCTCGTTTTCTACAAGGCAAGGAAAGTCTATTCCTATGATGTTAACTCGTCCTTTAAGTATAGGATTACTTTGTGGGGTTAAATCATAGGTGATATTGAGTCCACTTTCTCCCCATTGTTGCTTCATTGCACTTACTGCCTGTTCTATAATATGTATTTCTCCCATACTTGTTCATTGTTTATTACTTGTTCAATAATATTGAACACTGCAAAGATAATGAACAAGCACGAAACTACCAAATATTTTGTTCAATAAATTAATTTTGTTCAATAATAGTGAACAATAGAAGAATATTGGAAGAATCTAATTTTTGAGAGAATTTACCTACACTCTCGCTTACGCAGTATACTATCAATCTCTTCACGAAGAAACAGCAGCCTACCATTAGCTTTGAGAAATGGGATCTTACCCGCCCAAAACCAGTTATAGATAGTCTTTTGCTCAACTTTCAAGATTCTAGAAACATCTATGATATCCAGATATTCCGGTTTCAAAGGTGGACGGACAGTTGTATCGACGGATTGCTCTTGCAGGACAAGTAGCTGGTCGAGTTTATTCTCGACAGTTCTTAGTTTATCAAACAATTGTTTGCACCAATCTGTTTCTGAAGTATCGTTTAAGTATGGCATAGTTCTCCTTTTTGATAGTTTCCACTTGTATCTTGCGTCAATATGTGCTGCTCTTTCATATATGCAATGTACTTTTTTGCAGTTCGGTCTTTGATCTCCATTTCACACATCAGCACCTCACAAAGTTCCTGGTATGAAAGCCTTAGTTTGGTCCGAAATGCAGATTTGATGACAAGCAAGAGTTCATCGGTCTTACGCTTTTCCTTATCTTCCTTCGATTTCTCGCCACGATAGACGTGCATGTCTTCAGTTTTATCCCAACCGAAGAGCATCATTGGAACATCTAATGGGCTTCCGTCACGGACTTTCAATGCCTTTACGACCGAATATTCAGGATTGTCGTCCTTTTCTATGGAGAGAATACCCGCCGCCTTACGTTGAAGTTCCGAACCAATATGCCCACGCAACTTTATGCCATTAGGCACAAAGTGAAGCACACAGACAATACAGGTATTGTAAATACCTGCCAATCGGTACAGTTCATCTACAATGGCTATACTTTCCGTTTCATCGTTGGCTGAGCGTATCAAGTCAGCAATACCATCAATTACCACAATATGGATACCGCCATGCTTGTGATAGAATAAGTCCATACTCTCACGAATGATTTTTAGCCTGTCTTTTCGGGATAGTGATGCCAAGTAGAGTGAATGGTAGAACTCTGGTACAGCCTTTACTCCTGCCCGACGAAGTGTCTTTCCCAGGTTCTTGTGCAGTTGTGCTTCAGACTGCTCTGTATCATAGTGAAGAACCGAGGGTGTGTCAAAATTGATACATCCTCTTTTTATTCTTCCTTTACCTTGTCTACCACATAATTCGTTATTTACTGCAGCTATGCTGCTAATTTCATATAAAATGATTTATAGGGCTTTAAATAGCCTATATAAACTTGTATAGAGCATCTGAAGGTGACTAAAAGTACCTCCATAATGTCTTTTAGTTCCTTGAGATTGGTTTTTCTACACATTTTCCCTATGTTAAAGGCTATAGCAAAGAAGGCAAAGTCCATATTGACCTTGTCTTTCCCAAAATGCCTAAACCTCTTATAGGCTTTATTATATTTTGTTTGTCCAAAAACAGCTTCAGGTTCTATGCACCTTCGTCCTCGATGCTTGATGCCTTCTTCCGAGGTCAGTAGTTCCCGTGCCTTTTGTTTATAGTGCTGTAGTTGATGGTTTACTTCTATAATTCTGTTCCCTCTTGCCTTAAAACATGAGCCTCTCAAGGGACAACTATCACAGCGTTCTGCCTGATAACGTACGCTGTAAGTAACGAACCCATTGGAGGTGATGGAACGCTTCATGCCTATACGTTTCATGTGCTGCCCCATTGGGCATACGTAGAAATCCTGTTCCTTGTTATAATAAAGACTTGTAGGACTGAATGGGTTAGGTGTATAACGTGGACGCTGCTCTTTGTGGAAGTAGTTATACTTCACATAGGCTTCCATATTATGTACGTCCATGAACAGATAGTTCTCCTCGGAGCCATACCCTGAATCGGCTACGACTGTCTTGGCATAACGATGATAGCGTGATTTGAAGGACTCCAAGAAAGAAGAAAGTGTGAGCGTATCTGTACGATTAGCATAGAGTGCAAAGTCGGTGATAAACTGGTTTTCAGTTGCTATCTGCAGATTATATCCAGGCTTAGTCTGTCCGTTGCGCATAGCGTCCTCCTTCATGTGCATAAACGTGGCATCAGGGTCGGTCTTGCTGTAGGAGTTTCTCTCTCTCCCATAATCTCAAGGTGTTGGTCATACTCCTGGAGTTTGTTACGTTTCTTCTCTAGCTCTTTAAGCTGTTTTTTCTTGGTTCTAACAGCCTGCTTCTCTTCTTTTGTCTTAGGCTCAGGGACTGATTCCAAAGACTTGTTCAATTCCTCAGATATCTCATCGAGCAGAGCTGCAGTAAACTCGACACCTTCTCTCTTAGCGGCATTGTCCTGCGCTATGACATCATCAACTTGAAGTAAGAGTGTGCGTATTTGTTCCTGCAACTTGGCGCGGTTCTTTTCCACGGTTCTCTTCCAAACGAAGGTATACTTGTTGGCTTTCGATTCTATCTTTGTGCCGTCAATATATTCAACGTCAAGACTTATCAAACCTTTGGCTGCAAGTACTAATACGACTTGTGTAAAGATATTGTTGATTTCCTTTTTCACACGATTACGAAAACGATTGATGGTAATAAAATCAGGCTGCTCATATCCTGCCAGATAGATGAAATGAATGTCACGCTTGAGAAGCGACTCTATGCGACGGCAGGAATAGATATTATTCATATAGGCGTAAAGAATCACCTTGAGCATCATTTGTGGATGATAAGGCTTGCGACCACTGGGCTTATAAAGCTTGTAGACATTATCCAACATAAGATTATCCACCAAGGCGTCTAAAAGACGAACAGGGTCGTCTTCTGCGATATCCTTATCGATTCTTTGAGGAAAAAGAATCATTTTCTTGTGTATGTAAGAACGAAAGTGTATCTTTGTCATAATGAGATTTTTTTTAATGCCTAAAGGTACAAAAACTTTAGGAAATAGCAAAGCCCTGGCTTGAGAAAGTCGGGGCTTTGTGCATAAAAAAGAGGATGTGTACATTTTGACACACCCTCAGTTATCTCTAATCCCAATGTCTGTTCAGCTTGTAATCGTTCCGAACCAAGTGTGCCTGAAAGGATTCCAGAAATATAGTTGCTCTTACCTGTTCCTTCTCCACCTGTGATACAAAATAGATTATCCTGTGTTCCGAGTGGAACACCATTGACTGCCACAACTGATTTGAAGCGTCAGGTGGATTATCGTAGTCAATTTCACAAGATTTTAATATCATCATTGTCTGCGAATACATATTGGTAAACATATCAGAAAGGAGAACTTTCAAGTCATTCGAGTTATTTCCCAGGGCAAAGAAGTCAGATATATCTTTCTCCGACTTAATCCCTTGCAATGGTAAGGTCAAGCTCAAAACCTTATATTGAATGAGTGCATTTGTTTGTTGTTTGGCTTCTCTTATTCCCGTCTCATCAGTGTCATATAATATGATAATATGTCGAAAACGAAGCTGCAACCCTTCGATAATATTCTCAGGAATCTCTGCCGTCTCACTATTGAAACAAATAGCATTAAAACCATGGGCAGATAAAGATAGTACATCTTTCTCTCCACCAGTGATGAATATGATATCTCCTTTACTGGGCAACTGTTGGAAGCCGAAGACATAATTGGTCACTTTCTCACCACCATAAAGAAAGCGTAGTTTACTTTTGGGGCGATAGACCTTTACAAACGTCCCCATATTGTAAGCAAACATCGGCTCTTCATGTGTCGCTCCTAATGTAAACGGCTTACCTTGATTAGAGATAGACTCATAACGAGCAAGCGACTTTACATGAAAACGTTGTAAGGTATTGGAATCAATACCATATTGTTGCCAATATTTCATTTCCTCGATACCAAAAGATTGTTCTATTAGTTTAAACCACTTCTTCTCTTCCATTAACTTTGGTTGGTCTGCTGGTTGCGAAATAGGAGGTTTAGGAGGTTTCATTATCATAGCTCGTTGTTCAAAGTGTTCTTGCTTTCCTATGTAGATGTTTAGTTGCAAGTCTCGAATAATAGTTTCAAGTACCTTAACAAAATCTTTCTTAACATCCAATCCTATCATTGTGGCAGCAAACCAAAAACAATCTCCAGAATAAGCATCATTTCCAAAGTCTTTCATGCGATAGCAGTCTGACTTTCTATCAAGATATATATTGCATGATGCACGTTTATCGTCGTACAAAGGATTACGGAAATTACGCTTAATTACGAAATCAATAGGCATATAGAAACAGAATATTTCAAGTCCTTTGTTGGTACGCAATAATATTTCTTCTTTGATGTTCATAGCTCTTCGAATAAGGTTTGAGATTCTCCCATATAGCCTTTTAGCACACCTTCCTTGTAAGCGTTTAGACGCTGCAAAGCCTCTAAACGACGAAAGCCCTTGAAAGTGGCTCTACCCGTCTTGACAGAGAGATAGAGTCCTTTAAATGGATAAACTACATGATTACTAGATACATATCTGTACGGAATAGAATTAGATTCCCTCCATCTTGCAAGTGATGCCTTTGATATTCCAAGCAGGTGCAGAACATCTGCCGAACTCAACTCTATCTTTTCCTCCAAAACGGAATAATCACGCTTTAGCTCCCTGATAAAGCAGGCTATCTGTCTGAATTCTTCATGAAGTGTTTGAAGTTCATTTATTAGGGAGAGTGTTTCGTGGTGTTCCATCTTCTTTAAGTAGGGTTTGGCAAAGATTAATGATAGCAGACAAAAATGGTTTCATTAGATGTTCTTTATCGTGACTTGTTAGGTGTTTCTTGAAATCCTCCATGAAGTTAAAAATTTTTATTCCGTCACTCGGCATAACCGCTATCAGCACCTTAATCAATTTATCTTGCTCTATAGTTTCATAAAAACCGTTCACATGAGTCTTGGGTTCAATCATTGACTCTATGGTTCCCAAAGGAAGATGGATAACCAGAACTTCCTTCCCCAAGCCTGCAGCACACTTTCGATATGTGCTAAATCTTATATCCTTTTCCATCTTGCAAGCCTTAAGGAAATTTGAATACTCGATGCCACTTATATGAGCAGCTTCTTTTGCATTTTCACATAAAAGAGCTAAACCCTCAAGTGTAGGGCTACTAATATAAAGATGCCCTTTGGGTTTTAATTTGTTTATTAGCCATAATATATATATAATACTTGTTGGCGGAATTAATTTAATGCATATTTGACATGTCCTAGTGGTCTGTCGTTTATGTAGTTAATGTATTGCAGTACTGTAAACGTACTGATTTTGGCAGTAATTCTTGCGAATAGTCCTGTGGTCTGTTTGGCATAGTTCCTGATGAGCATGAGATGGTCACATAGTTGAGAGAAACAAGTCTCAATTCTTTTTCTAGCCTTCGCATAAGGTTTAAAAGCAGGCTTCCATGTCTTCATGTTTAATCTATACGGAACCTCCAGTTTGATGTGCGCAGATGAAAACAGATCTTGTTGCAGTTCTGCACTCAGATAAGCTCTATCAGCAAGAATACTGCACTCTGAAAATTCAAACTTCACATCCTTCATATAATGTATATCATGAACATTAGCAGCCGTCAGGTCAAATGAATGTATAACACCTCGTAAACCGCATACAGCGTGCAACTTATAACCATAATAATATACTCCTTGCGTGGCGCAGTAACCAAAAGCTGGAGATTTATCAGGCTCGTCCTTGCCCATCTTGCAGCGTTTGCCTCTTGAGAGTCTGCAAACCTCTATCGGTTTGGAATCTACACAGAAATATTCCTCTGCACCATCCATTGCCTTTGCTATACGCTTACGAATCATTTCACACAGGTGATATGTGTTCTTGCGACGGTCATTGAACTGGCGACGACTGATGAGATGACGAAAGTCCTTTTGGTATTCTTTCAGCCGGTCAAAGAGGTTATTCTCACTGTCAATGCCGAGATGCTCAGCTGTCAGACTCAGGGCTATGACATCAAGGTCAGAGAAGCGAGGGACAACACCACGACGAGGAATATTTCCAAGGTCATTAACCAATCCGTAGGAGAATTTCTTGCATATCTCAAGTATTTTGACGAAATTTGCATATAAGTTGTGCATGGAGTTAAAGCAGATAACAGTATTGTTGATTATCATAAAGTTACTGATTTTTAGCGACATGTGCAACTTTTTTACATTCATATTTCTGATATTTTATCTATTGATTAATTCCGCCAACGGGTTATTCTTAATATTTCACATAAAAAGACTAGGTATAGGTAATGGGTAATGCTCCAGATTGGGAGTTATCAGAAGAACTGCCTGAAAATAAATTTTGTTCTAAATAATTAGTCCACCCTTAAAAACCTAATATTCCTCTGATTCATAGTATATTATGTTATAAATTATTTGTTTATATCTGCAAGTTTTTGTACCTTTACATTATAATTCTTGCAGATATTTATGCTTAAACGTACATCCAAACAGCTCTCTATGTTCTCTTCTTTAGAGGATATGCTTAGCCATGAACATCCCCTTTTCCAACTTAGTAATAAGATTAATTGGGAACGTTTTGAAAAATGCTTTCTCTCCTTTGTATTGCAGCAATAATGGTCGCCCAGCTCATCCTATTCGCTTGATGTGTGGTCTTTTAATTTTAAAATATTTGCGTAATGTGTCAGATGAAATGGTAGTTTTTCAATGGAGTGAGAATGCTTACTACCAATACTTCTGTGGTGGACTTGAATTTATGCCCAAACAACCCTGTGACGCTTCCGAGTTAGTTCATTTCATAAATAGGTCTAGATCCCTGCATTCCTACTTTTCTTCCTGTTAGGATGGCTTGCATTATAAATTTAGGTATATTCACCAAAGCTCCTCTTACAGCTCTTACAATACCAGCGTTGACTACCATTAAAATGACCACGTTTTATAGTCGATTTTGACCCACAATAAAAGCAGATTTTTTGCCATAAAAATATAATAAAACAAAGATAATGATTATTAGATAGTTACAAGAAATTTAAGCACACTTTTGTCATATAAGCCTGACAACCAGAAGATTATTTCATTAACTCACAATTTGGAACATCACCCACATTCTTGGGTGTATATTTTTTGAAATAATAGCACCTCCAGACCTTGAATAGCTTTGATAGGCAAGAACCGTCTTCCTCATGATCTGCTAATTTTAGACCTAAAATATACATAAGCCATATTGGATTAAAATCTATCTGCATTTTAATTACCATATGTCCAAAATTGTTATCTCCCCTTCTTTTTGAAAGGTTTTGCTCCCATCTTAACATAGGATATGTGTGAATAAATACTTCGCCAATATAGATTCCTACATCAACTAAGAGAGAACGGCTTTCTATACTTAAATCCCAATCATTAAGTTTTATATAATGTGGAACCTTCAATCTTATATCTTTATACTCATTATCTGGTATTTTTATTACTTTTATATTTTCTTCTAGCCATATTCCTAAATTGTCCAAAGATGATGGGCTAAAATCAGCGCACCAATTCTCGAATTTACCTGTTGAATTTACGGCTTTTGATAGTTCTTGTATTCTGTATTCCTTGTTTTCTATAAACCAATACTCATAAAGCTTAAGCTCTTTTTTACTTTTCGCGCTAAACTCGTAGTCAATTGGTAGATTATTTATTATATTATATTTCATATATTAGTGTAGTATGTATTTTATATTATGTTTTTGCAATTCCTGTAAAAGCGGCTTAGATGCACCTATCTTACCTGTTATGGGACTTCTAAAGAAATGCCATACAGACCCTTTATGCTTCCATTAGCAATCAACTCAGCGTCTTTAGCAATTTGATTCTTTACAGAAGAAGTTAATGTGGTGTATCCAACCTTTGATTCATTGGCAACACCATTAACAAACTGATCAATTGTGCGTTGTCAAACAAAAGTGCACAACTACAAATGTAGTTATTTACTCTGATATTTCATTGTTTTATTATTAAAAAAATTCTTTTGTTAATTGAATTTTTACTTTATTATTTCTCTTATCTTTTTGATTTTTCTCCCTTGCGCATATTGAAAAGTTTATAAAAAAAGTATGGATATTGTTTGGAAAAATTCAGAAAAAAATGACTAATTTTGCAAGTTAAAATAGAACAATAATAATATTAGAATAATATAAAAGAATTGTAATTATGGATATAAACAAGACAATGGAAGCTGCTTTTAACAAGCAGATTGAAGCAGAATTATGGTCAGCAAACATTTACCTCGGTATGGCTTTTTGGTTCAAGAAAGAGGGCTGGAACGGTTTCGCAAGCTGGCTTTTCAAGCAAGCTGACGAGGAAAGAGGACATGCACTTGATATGGCTGACTACTTAATAGCACGTGGTGGAGTTCCTACAATGAGCGCTATTCCTGCAGTAAAGAACGACTGGACGGACGCTAAAGAGGTGTTCGAAGCTGTACTTAAGCACGAACAACACGTTACAGAACTTATCAACGAGTTGGCAGATGTGGCTGATGCAGAGAAAGATCGTGCTTCGCAGAACTTCGTTGCAAAGTATATTGACGAACAAGTTGAGGAAGAGAAGAACGTGAAAGATATTCTCTTGCTCTTCAAGCAAATGCCTTTACACACGCTTGCACACATCGACCGCAAGGTTGGAGAGCGTGAATAAATATTTTTCATAGTTATTTAGTTAACATTGGGGGAGATAGGTAGCGCGCCTATTCTCCCCTTTTTGTGCATCAGAAAAATGTAAATATTTCGCAGTATAGCCTCAACGCTGTAATCGTTTGAGCTACAACACTTTGCAATACCCCTTGTTTTGCATTGCAAAAGTGCCTGTTTTGCTCGGTAAAAGTGCCTATATTGCAGCGCAAAACAGGCGCTTTTAAAACGCAAAACAAGGTGTAATGGACATTTGGTAGGCTGAAAGCTCACGGGTTTTAGTAATGGACATTTGGTAGGCTGGTTATTCCAGCCTACTTTTTTGTATTTATGAATCCATCTATAAACTTCTTCTTGTTAGCTTCATTCAATCCATTATGATTATGTAGTGCTCTTTTAAGCTGTGAGTTAAATCCTTCCAATAGATTTGTTGTATTGGGAATTTGTAAATCTGTATAATCTTCATACGTATAGAGCCATTTTAGATGCGTCTTAATAGAACGTCTTGCCGTTCTCAGCCTTCTGTGTGTATAAGTTGTCTTACCCGAGATTAGGAGAGTTCGTTCGTTTAGGAACTCTTTCCATTTATCACACCATTTATCAAAAGCGGTTATAAACTCTTCTTTTCTCATAGAGAACATCCTTCTCATTAATGCCAACAGTTCAACTCCTGCAGGCAAATGTGGGTTGTTAGTAAGGAGTCTTCTAACTATCTGAAATTGGTGAAATTGACACATTTGTACGGGACAGAAACTTATAGCTTGTAAAAGTCCTACATGCCCATCACACACCACTGCTTTTATCATAGTTCCACGCTCCGCAATATACCGAAGTCCATCAAGATAATCTCTGTTAGTTTCGTTTTTGACAAACTTGCGATAGAGTATTTTGCCTGATGAAGCATCCTGAAACAGCATCACACCAAATGTCCTGGAAAAGTATGTTGTATCCAATATTATTACTGCAGATTTGGGGTAAGTAGCAGTAAAGCTATCTACTACTAAGCTCAACCTACGTCGTATGGTTCGTTCTGAACATTTATAAAGAGAGGATAGATCAGATATCGTTCGATTTGCCGTCAGATAGTCGTTCCATAGAGAAATATTATTTATACGCAGACCACCTTGAAATTCTCTACCACAATCCTTGCAGGAATACATCTGAACAGAACGTCGATGCCCATTCTTTTTAACATTTGAGCTATTACAGAAGATACAGTTTTTTTATTCATAGATTTTCAAATGCTGCAAAGGTAGTAAATGAAAGAATTCCGAGAGTTTTTCAGCCTACCAAATGTCCATTACACCGAAAACTGTGATTAAGCTAAATCATTATTTTTGTCCCTCTGAATTGGAAAATGCTGTCGATGGGTGGGTGAAATATTATAATGAGAGAAGGTTTCATGAATCGTTGGATAATCTTACACCTAGAGATGTATATTTGGGGCAAGGGGAGAAAAGTAAAAAGATAAGAGAAATAATAAAGCAAAATTCAATCAACAAAAGAATTTTTGATAATAAAACAATGAAATATCAGAGTAAATAACTACATTTGCAGTTGTCCACTTTTGTTTGACAACGTACATTAACAGCAGGTAAAGATCCAGACCATGCTGTAATAACTCATTTTTATAAAGAAATGAAGAATAATATGACCTACAAGGAAACCAATGGAAAGTTCTTTTATGAATTCTTTAATAGAAATGTACACGAAGTCGGACATATTCCACAGGTAAATGGTACTCAACATCTGGTAAGTTCTCTTGGTCAATATTTAAAAAATGTAATATCTGGAGAGAATTGGCATGATGGTAGATATTCAACGAAGGAGCATGATGCAGACAAAGGAGCACAAGAGTTTCAAAAATTCAATAAATTTATTGATAATAAAATTCAAAAAAATGGCTTAAAGAACCTATTTTATAATAAGAAAAACTCTCAAGATAAGATAATTGAGACAATTGATAAATGGTGGAATTTATACGAAAGATCTAATCATAATAAAGGTAATGAATAGGAATGTAACGTTTATTATATGTTCTTTATTATTATGCAGCTGTAATAGAGAAGTTGATTTTTGCTTTAATTTTGGCTCTCAATCCTTATGTGTATATAAGAGTTCTTTCTATAATCTTAGTATTGAGAATGACTCAATTACTCCAGATGGAAAATCATACGAAGGGGCGATATCCTTATTCTGGACTGATTCAGCAAATTCTCCTCCCCAAAGAATATATTTAGACAGAATCCCCAAGGGCTACTCTGTTTATCGTGGTGGAATAAAATCAAGCGAAAAAAGAATAAGTCTAAAAGGAAACTCCGTCTATACTATAACATCAACAGGGATAGCTGCTGTGGGCTGTAGTATTAAGGTATGGACTAATCATCGAGGCGAAGTGATAAAAGCTATTCAAATGCCACAATTGGGGAATGCCAATGGAGATTCCTAAAGAAATTATGAATATTCCAGAATCCTCCTTGTCTGTTATCAGATAATGGACCATGTTATATTGCTTCCTCTCTCAAACAGTATCTCTGTAAGAAATATAATATCAAGCATATCCATGGCAACCCCCTTGCATCCGCAGACGCAGGGAAAGATAGAACGATATCACAGATCGATGAAAAATGTGATTAAGCTAAATCATTATTTTTGTCCCTCTGAATTGGAAAATGCTATCGATGGTTGGGTGAAATATTATAATGAGAGAAGGTTTCATGAATCGTTAGATAATCTTACACCTAGAGATGTATATTTGGGGCAAGGGGAGAAAATTAAAAAGATAAGAGAAATCATAAAGCAAAATTCAATCAAAAAAAGAATTTTTGATAATAAAACAATGAAATATCAGAGTAAATAACTACATTTGCAGTTGTGCACTTTTGTTTGACAACGTACAATAGGTATCCAAAAAGAGTATGACTCCGAATTAAAAATGGAAATAGAATTTCCGGTTTTTGGTAAAACTAATACAAGATTAGAACGGCAAATAAGTACTGTAGAACAGCAGGCATTAAAAAACTATGATGAAAAAACAATTAGTATCTTCTTGCTATTTTGGGCTTCGTGTATGTCTCAGAATCAATTTGCATAGAGGGTGTGTCAAAACTCGTTTTCAGCTAAAGACAGCTATCATTTTGTAAAGAATTACCGTTACCAAAGAGTTAATAACTCAATGATAACGGTTACTTTAATATTTATGAGGGAGTGAAACTGTTAATATGAAAGGAAGCTTTTCTGAATTCTTAGTTTTGACACACCCCCGTGCATTAATTTACTTACAAAAAAAATTGTATTGAACATACCCACTCCTGTCTATTTGAAGAAAGAAAATTACGAAGAGGGTGTAATATATACTTATATTTTTAAAGACGGTGGATGTATTCTTATTCACGAAGGAGCTCTAATGCAGTTTGATTTAGATTCTTATAAACCTTTAAAAGTAACTCATAAAAAAACATGTTTTATATCTTATGGAATAGAAAATGATAAATTTTGGAAAAAATGCGTTTATGGTAGTGTCCGATTATACTATCGTGATGTACATAAAGATAATAGACCGAAATACGAAAAGATATTTAGAACAATGAAGATATTAAATATAGAATAAGATTTCTATGGTTATCAATTGCGAGTATGATTACGGACGTCTGACAGCTATCAACTATCCTGACCATTTGGGTAGCAGTAGTTACATCACCAATCTTGATGGAGAGGTGGCGCAGCACATCGAATACGTTCCATTTGGCGAAGTATTCCTTGAAGAACGCAACAATACGTGGAACACACCTTATCTTTTCAATGCTAAAGAATTTGATGAAGAAACAGGTATGTACTACTATGGTGCGAGATACTATGAGCCAAGGTTGAGTTTGTGGATGAGTTGTGATCCTATGGAAGAAAATACTCCATTCTATAGCATGTATTCTTATTGTCTCAATAATCCTATTTTACTAATAGACCCAGATGGAGCCTATCCAATTATAACAATAACAAAACAAAAAACTGGTAGAACGACTTGGCAAAGAATTATAGGTTATACAGGACAAAAAAGAAATATAATTACAAGGGTAAATCTTTATAAAGTAATAGTCTGTGATACAGAGGATAAAAACTACCATATAGAATTTTCTGTTACAAGAGATGCCTTTATTATGAGGAAGGGGGCTAGAAATGGCAAAAAAATAGTTCTATCTAATGTCGCTTATGAGCCTAAAAACGGAAAAGATAATAGTTATACGGCACAAGTTATAGACTATCCTAAAGGAAATGGTACCAAGGCATTGAAGTTAACACAATATGGGTCTGAGGTAATCTATGCGGATCCTAACAATATTTCTGTTGAAATGGAGTATAGAAATAAAAGTGATGTTGCTGCTGGGGTTATGATGCATATTGGTGGTATATATAATCTGAAAGGGGAGTATCATTATGCTGCCTCTGAAGGATGTTTTGGAATTGCAAATAGCGACAAGTTTTCTTCTAACGCTTACACAAATAAAATATTAGATAGTATTATAAATCAATCCCAAAAAAGCAAAACAAATAAGGGTAGAATAGATGTCATAATAGAGAAAAGAGATGTGAATAAAATACCGCAGATCAAAAATGTAGAAGTAAAATGAGAAAGATAGGTTATTTAATTGCATTTTTCATATTGTCATACTCTTGCTCAACTAAAGAGCAAGAGTATGAATCTTTCAATGTCTTATACTGTAAGGAATCAGCTCAAGGATTACATTATAATGTCAGTGATAAGATTATAACATATAAAAAAAGAAGAGGTATTTCGTAAAAATGATAGGATATTATATAAAGAGGAGATTAAACAATGTAGATATATATAGAAGTGATGGTATTCTATCTTATACAAATAATGAACTAAAGTCCGACAAGCATCTTATAAAATATATAGACATCCCATTAAACAGAAAGATTATAATTCTACAAAAAACACTTTCTGATAATGGTACCGTTTTCACTTATGAACAAAAAGGAGATTCCATATTTGTTAATCGGGGAAATGGAATTATTATATATGTTAATGAGATCCCGTAATCAACGTGTGACAACGGTTTACAATCCTGTAACCTGAGCAGGAGGAAGCAAGGAGTAATGCTCCAAATCGGGAGTAATCCCAATAACTACCTGATTCTTAAAGAATGAGCATTAAGATTCAAAATATGACGTCATACACTCTAAAATATGACGTCTAATTCTGGTAAATATGACGTCATAAACAAAAGAGTAAAAAACGTGGTACGCAAACGCAAGCCATAATAGCGATAGAGAACAGAATGTATAACATTAAAACAACAAGACTATAACTATATATAACCCGTTGGCGGAATTAATCAATAGATAAAATATCAGAAATATGAATGTAAAAAAGTTGCACATGTCGCTAAAAATCAGTAACTTTATGATAATCAACAATACTGTTATCTGCTTTAACTCCATGCACAACTTATATGCAAATTTCGTCAAAATACTTGAGATATGCAAGAAATTCTCCTACGGATTGGTTAATGACCTTGGAAATATTCCTCGTCGTGGTGTTGTCCCTCGCTTCTCTGACCTTGATGTCATAGCCCTGAGTCTGACAGCTGAGCATCTCGGCATTGACAGTGAGAATAACCTCTTTGACCGGCTGAAAGAATACCAAAAGGACTTTCGTCATCTCATCAGTCGTCGCCAGTTCAATGACCGTCGCAAGAACACATATCACCTGTGTGAAATGATTCGTAAGCGTATAGCAAAGGCAATGGATGGTGCAGAGGAATATTTCTGTGTAGATTCCAAACCGATAGAGGTTTGCAGACTCTCAAGAGGCAAACGCTGCAAGATGGGCAAGGACGAGCCTGATAAATCTCCAGCTTTTGGTTACTGCGCCACGCAAGGAGTATATTATTATGGTTATAAGTTGCACGCTGTATGCGGTTTACGAGGTGTTATACATTCATTTGACCTAACGGCTGCTAATGTTCATGATATACATTATATGAAGGATGTGAAGTTTGAATTTTCAGAGTGCAGTATTCTTGCTGATAGAGCTTATCTGAGTGCAGAACTGCAACAAGATCTGTTTTCATCTGCGCACATCAAACTGGAAGTTCCGTATAGATTAAACATGAAGACATGGAAGCCTGCTTTTAAACCTTATGCGAAGGCTAGAAAAAGAATTGAGACTTGTTTCTCTCAACTATGTGACCATCTCATGCTCATCAGGAACTATGCAAAACAGACCACAGGACTATTCGCAAGAATTACTGCCAAAATCAGTACGTTTACAGTACTGCAATACATTAACTACATAAACAACAGACCACTAGGACATGTCAAATATGCATTAAATTAATTCCGCCAACAAGTTTATTAAATCATTAATTAAATCATTCACGACAGTCCAAGTTTTGTCCTGTTCGTATTTTATATATGGATGCTGCATAATTTATTTTTTGTTTTTATTTTTGGAACCATTTGGTCATATTTTGAAAATTAATGCTTCTAACATTTATTTCACAACTTTGTTATTTAACTCATTTATAATATATTGTTCCTTTCGCTTAACTTGCTTCTTGGTAAAATCACTATATACACCTCTTCGTCTCTTCGCAAGGTGTTTTTCTTATAAGGCTATATGCTTCTTTTAATTTTCCAAGATTTAATTGACAAATAGCCTTTAGATATAAAGAGTCGTTTTTAATAGACATTGCCCATTTCATACCTTCTCCATGAACTCCATATGCAATAGTATTTATCTTTCTTTTGAGTATTCTATTTAATTGTACAATGGCTTCTGAAAATTTTTCATTTGAATACAAAGCAACTGCATAATTGTATACTACAAGCACATCATTGGGTTCTAACTGCATAGCTTCCATGGAAGCCTGTTCACTTTCTTTATACATACCAAGCATATGATAGGTGTTTGATAATTCCGTACATATAAAATATTCAGATGGGTATTTTATTTTCATTTCCATCAAATATGTCTTTAAAACTTGCCACTTTGAGTTACTTTTCAAATTATCTAAGGTGTTTTGAAAGTTCATTCTATCATCCTTTGATAGTGTTATTTTTCTTTCCATTACTTCCCCTTTCTTTTATTGGGATTAGGCTTCTTTTTGTACACCTTGTTTTTATCCCCTCGATTATTATTTCTATGTTATACATTCTGTTCTCCATCGCTATTGTGGCTTGCGTTTTCGTACCACGTTTTTTACTCTTTTGTTTATGTCGTCATATTTACTAAAATGAGACGTCATTTTTACCAGAATTAGACGTCATATCCGTCAGATTGAGACGTCATATTTTAGAGTGTATGACATCATATTTTGAATCTTAATGCTCATTCTTTAAGAATCAGGTAGTTATTAGGATAACTCCCAATTTAGAGCATTACCGACTAAATCCCATAATCTTTATAAGTATAGTAATAATACTTGCTCTTTCTTACTTTATAAAAAAATACGAAACATCCTGATGAAACTATTCGGCGTTTTGAAATAGACTCCTGTATTAACTGACATATATTAAAATGTATACATAGTTTTTTTGCCATGAGATTCCATTGTGTCTAGTATATATATAGAACGACTTTCTCCTACTCTAAGTTGCGGAAAGTCATTAGAAATTATATTTACTTTTTTTACTTTAATACTCTTGTCATTTAGAATAATATAAAGAGTATCAGAAGTATTTAAATATGAAGCTTGCAACAGAATTTTTATGTAGTCTGCATATAGCATCATCATATAAAAACTTCTTTATTCAATTTTTGTGCTTCTGCAGATATGCAGAAGCACAAAGATATTATATATATGACATGTTTTAACATTATGGCAATATTATTTAAAAAATTGAAATAGGGAATACTGCATTAACTCCCGATTTGGAGTATGACCTCCATTATTTACCAATTTTCATTAAAAGACAATAGTTCCACAGACCTTCCTGATTGGAAAAAAAGCCAAGAAATAACACCATCTGCCATTGGTGCCCTCTTGCAAAAAGTAAATCGTATTTTATGTTTACATAGCCTTTTTATAATCCAATTTTTTTCATCTCCTCTTAAAATGAACGTATAGTCTAAAAATTTTTTGTATATCCAAATATTTTTATTATCATATCTAACATCATCTTTATCCAGTAAGTCTATGGATATAAGAGTCCCTTTACTTCTGCGCGTTAAAGTCATTACTAACATTTTTTTTGAAGAAGGAATATTTTTCTTTTTCAAATAAGAAATTGTTATATCCAATATATCCTTGCGAAGATTGGAATGGTGTAACTCATAATAGCTCAAACCTATAGATGAAGTATTTCCTATCCCCTGCGCTGTACAGGGGATAAGAAATAAAAAGAAACCTATAATTATAAAAATGAAATGTTTCATTATTTTTTCTTTTTATGTCCAACAACAGAGACTCCTTTTAGATTGTATGTAGGTATTCCAAAACCAAAATCTTCAGGTGAAGAATTTGGACTAAACTTAACACATGTGCCTTTTCCTGGCAGATATATTTTAAAACTCGGATTTTGTGTGCTCTCATCTGTAATCTTTTGAGCATAAGGAATATCACCACTTCCTCCATTAAGTCCAGAAGGATAGGGAGTATTTTCAGGATGGCTATGGACATTACTTCTTAAAGTATAACCATTTTTTAATTGTTTGTAAATGAGAACTGTCCGGATTCTATTTCTCCAAACCCAAACCTGCAACCCATCTTTCTCAAAATCGTATACATGTTGCCGTTGCCCTTTCCCCGATACTAACACATATATATTATCTTCACTATCTGGTTCTTTAGAGAACTCTGTAAGGAAATCTGTATACTTCATCCCTATCAGATTCTTATTATGAAATAGACAATATGAAGAACATATAATTGTATTTATTGAACCATCCGTATCACACCACACATTAATTTCTTCTCTCTTGAAAAAATAAGAAATGTTTGAAAATGTAGCTTCATCATACATTTGCTTTGTATGCTCTTGACTTAAATACATATTGATATTTGAACCAAGGACGAAATCTCCATATGAAACATTGGGAATCAGTCCTATATGTTGTTTATATTTCATTATGAAATTACCGTTTTGTTGTACTTGCGTTCTACTATGTTCTATACTCTTTAATTGTTTGGGGCTATCAATTATTTAACGTCGTTCGTTCTCTATTTCATTGTTTACGTCAAAGATAATTCTATCAGCGAAATTCTTTGGAACCTTCGTTGATGAGGCATGTATCAAAATTCGACCCTTATAGTTAGGAGCCCACGTTCTATTCTCTATGTCTTTCAGCCCACTCACCAATAGCGAAGCCCATGGCTGTCTTACGGATAATGTTTTCATTTTATAAGTATTTAATAGGTAAGAATTCTATATAGTAACTCTATTTCTCTTCGTCTTTGATTTCCACTGCCGCCTGTGTATTCCGAGCCTCATCAAACTTCGCCTTCATCGTTGGGTTATTATAGGTGAGTTTACGAATGGTCAGATCTTCTGTATCCTGAGTAGCAAGACGTAGGTTGTTTTCACTACTAACCAACTCTGCGCGCACCTTTTGAAGTTTAGATATAGTAGCGTCTATATCCTTAATCGCATCATCAAACTTTCTTGTATAGAGCTCATAATGTCTACTGAACTTTTGCTTGAAGTCTTCCATCTTTGTTTCAAAGTTCGTTACATCCACCTCCTTACTCTGTGCTAAGATGAGTTGCTTCTTGTATTCTAATGAGTTCTTCGATGCCTGCACCAACAGTGTGATGAAAGTTACAAAGAATTGTGGGCGAATAACATACATCTTCGGGTAGACATGACTCTTATTTACGATACCACTATTATATAGCTCACTGTCTGCCTCCAACAAACTGACCAACACGGCATACTCACATCCTTTCTTCTTTCTATCTTCGTCTAACTTCTTCAAGAAGTCTTCGTTTTTATGTTTGGTGGCAGTAGTATCCATCTCGTTCTTCATTTCAAACATAATAGATAGGTATTCTGTACCATCTTCACTATCTCGAAAGATGAAGTCGCCCTTCGTACCATCACTCGCATCATTGTCTTTTTCAAAATAAGCATTAGGCATCAGTGGACGCAGATAACGCTCGAACTCAATACTACAATGCTGCTCTAACGTCTCACCAACCATCTTTGTCGACATCTTCGATTTCAGTTCTTTGTAGTAGTCTATCTGCTCTTGCTTCATACGCAATTCTCTCTCATGTTGCTTCTGCAAGTCTGCTTCATGTAGCTGAGCCTTACTCCTCTCCTGCTCTATCTCGTTCTGCAGCATCACAATCTTGTTTTCTTTCTCTTGTGCTGCCTGCTGCGCCTTGTTACGCTCATCCATCACAGCCAACTGCAGTTTGTCTCCACTCTGGCTAATCTCCGATTTCAACTCACTGATCGTCTTTTCCTTCTCGGCAAGTGCAATCTTCATTTCACTTGTCTTCTGCGACTCTATTCCTTCTAACCGTGCTTTAAGTTTCGTTATCTCCTCATTCATCTCTGCTTTCTGTCGAGACAGCTCACTCTCTTTCTCACCTTTCAGTCGTTCTATCTCAGCCATCTTCTGACCTAATTCCTTCTCCTTTTCCGACAACTTATTTTGGAATGTCTGCTCGGTCTTCGTCGTAACCAACGCCAATTCAGCCTTGTTACGCTCGTCCATCTCAGTCATTCTTCTCTTCACCTCAGCTTCAATTTCCTTTGTCTTAACCTGGTTCAATATAGAAGCATAGTCAGCCTCATCTACCTTGAAGATATTCCCACACTTAGGGCATTTTAGTTCTTTCATAATTCTTTTCTTTAAAGTTATTATTTATGTTATGTGTGCAAAGGTAATACACATGAGTGCAGCCTTTCTGCATAGATACTTTTTTCTTTTTTATTTGTGAGATTAGCGTGCTATATTCTACTTACAACTACACCTTTATATATTACAATTCTATTTTTATTTTGTTTGCTGTCATTTTAACATTTCCCACCAAAGTACTATACATTAACGCTTTAGCTGGTAGAGAAGAGTGACAGAAGTGACAGGAAAACTAATTTCCATGTATTATTAGTTGTTTGCAATCTGTCCCCAAAATAGCCCAAGATAATAATATAGCGAAGTTATCGAGAGTCGTCAAGTAAGACTTAGCATGGACAACAATTGTTCGGGATATCTGGACAATTGTCTCCTCATGTAACTCTTCTTCTTTAAAGAGATATTTGATATACTCTAGCTAAAAAGAAGAGAATTTCTTCCCATCTTCATCTGTAGTGTATTTCAGTTTCCATAGACACCTAAAAGCATGAAATGTGTTTGTTAGCTATTTCAGATTATGTTAGCACTACAAAGTTAAGAATATTATATTACTTTTTATCTTATTAGGATAATTATTTTGCAAACATCAGTTCTAAAAATCAAAAACATCATATTCTTGAGTTGATAAACCAACCGTAGTGCTTAAGATTCTTCGTGAAAATAAATTCTACCAAGCATTTACGCTTATAGCACTTGCTTGTTGAATTCACGTTATGCTATTTTTGCAGTGCCGACATAAATATTTAGCTAATATTTTTGTTGAACGGACTTTAATATTTATTTTTGCGTTAGAATAGAAATTAAAGTGTAATTGTATATGAACAATCAATTTTACTCACTGCTAATGCTTTGCGCCCTTTGTGTTTGCAACAATGCATATAGTTCTACTTGCTGCAATATAGCTACTGTTAGAAAAACAAATAACAAGAAGACTTTCGACCAAGACAAATGGCAAACCGAAACTATTAGAACGTTCCTGAAAGAGAATGGCTATAAAGAACCATCGCAACAGAGTTTCCACGACAAATGTTTATATTTGTTCGGAATAGATTTGCCTGCAAATCCAAAAAATACTGCCAGACCAATTAATTCGATAGATACTGACTATACCATTAACGAATTGGGCAGATATATATACCCTGATGTAGAAAATTTGTTCTACCAACCATGGATTGATAGAGAAATAACCAAAGAAGACGCAAGGAAATACCTCTACGACAACGAGGCGGGGGTTGGTAAAAGAATTGCAGCATACAACAAACTGTTGTTTAACAACGACTCTACAGCTCTGCCATATTTTAAAGAAAACTTAGGCGATGCAACTGATGCTGTCTTCTTATTCGACTACGAGGGTAATCCAGACCTCATGGAGATTGCCGTGAAAAATGCACGACTGTCTAGCTATTTCGACGATCCATCTGTCATATCGATATTATTTTATAACAACAAGAAACGAGGCATTAGAAAGCGACTTATAAAACAGATATACGACCAATGTGCCAATAACAGAGACGATTTTAAAGACTTTGAACGAATTGTTACTACGTTTCGTGGACGTTTGATGTATTGGAATACGATGTGAACGTGAAAGACCAATGTTTGGTTTACTTAGTTACGCTTATGATGGACTACGACAACAACAACCGAGCTGCTATTATTGAACCTCGTGGCAGCAAGGCTTTCGAATATCTTGAGTATTTTCTTCGTCAGTTTCCAGATATAGAGAGCCGACTTAAAAAGCACAATTTTTATGATAACAACAAACTGAAAGAACTTGTAGCCGCCATTCGTTCTGTACAGCAAACAGATGCAGCAAACGGACGCAACAATAAGGTTGCAACACACTTTATATACGACTCTGATGGCTTTTGCAATATGCGCGAAAAAGGCAGCATATCGGCACGAATAATTGGGCGCATACCTTCTGACACTCCCGTGCGTGTATTAGAAGCAGATGGCGAATGGTGGAAAGTATCTACAAACAATGGCAAAACCGGATATGTGCATAAAAGCAGAATTATAAGAGGAAACTAATTGTGCTCTATAGCTTGTATTAGAGCTTAACGCAAATCGGTCGTTACGATTTCTTTCTGTTGTCAGACAAACAAGAAATCATAACGACCGACTTTTGTTTTATGCAATCCGAACTTTATCGGATAACAATATTAATAGTTCTGTACTAAACGGCTCGCACAACCCTGACCCGGCTCTGTATCATCTGAAAACACAATACCATTAATAGTAAATCTTACATGGTACATTCCTTTCAAGGCAGGTATAAGTCTTTTATTTTGATATGTGGAAGTGGAATAATTACCATGTTGCCCCCACTCATTCAGCTGGTCTTGCCCTTTATTTCTGAAAGCCGTCAGTGGAAGAAATACTGCGCCACTTTCTTTATCTTCTCATAAGTCGTCGCATTTAAGGAGGAATTGCTCTGATTTCCAAACTTATTTTCGTTACGAGTAAACACTTTCTTTGCTTCCTCAATAGGCATGTCATCGGGGAAGATTAGAAAACCTCGCAACTCTGCCGGTTGGCTGTTATCTCTTACATTATTGCCATTCTCATCAATAAAGCATTTTGCCCATTTAGGCGTATTTCCCCAAGTACGCTTACTATTATTATAAGCGCCATTGGAAAACAAGTATTCCCACTCTTCTACTGTTAGCACACGCGTCTTTTTAGAACCCACATGCAACTTATTCCCATAGTCGTACTGAGTTTCCGTATATGTTTGCGGATATGTCGGACCTGTATATTTATAATCAACCAACGTCGGATTATTCAGAGTTCCCCATGATGGAAGGTCAAAATAACGATAGGTTTCCGGAGATATATATTTCTCGCCATTGTACATAACTGTAGAATATTTATAAGAACCACCGGTTTTGCCATTTCTTGGCATTGCCATCTCCCACTGCTCTGGTGCTAATTGATAGTAACCTGGATGAACTGTATGTTTAGCTGTAAGCTTAAGTGGTACTGAGTTCTTCCATCTAACGAGTGTGTTAGCTTCAAGGGTTTTTGCTTTCATTTCGTATGTGTAGGTAGCAATAGGCATTACATACTGCATATTACCGTTTGTTATAGCAACTTGCTGGTTGTCACTTACAGAGAACTTTGCCTTCTGACCATTATAATAAACAAATGACTTGCTTTCGTCATAATTGCGTGTCTCTGGTGTAGCAGTAACCACACTTGTGTATGAATCAGCGTAATAACCATCGAAAGATGGAGCAACACTACCTGGAACGAAAGTTACATAGAAATCGGTTTTACCTGCTGGGAAGAAGATGTTTTCTTCTGGGTCTACCTCTGTACCAATCTCTGAAACACCTGTTACAGCACCAGTGCTCAAGTCTACATTAGCTGAAGCGTAAACACCTTTACCACGAAGACCAACCTTTGTAATTGGTGTATTGTCGTTTGCAGTAATAGCAAAGTGAGCCACAGCAAACAAGTTCTCCAACTTAATAGTCCCATCGGTAACTGCCTTTTTCTTAGTGGGATTTGTTGTATCAGAAATAACAATTTTGCCTGTACCCATTAAAACACAGTTCTTTTTCAAATCAGCAAGATTACCTGTCTGCTGAGTGAGGTCGATATTGAATTTACCAGCAGAGAGGTCACTGTTACTAATAGTTCTGTCGGCACTACCATCGGTTGTTTTACCTATATAGAAAAAGCGGTAAGTGCTGGTATTTGTTATGCGACTTGCTGGAACCTCGCCATCAAACTCTCCACTGAGACCGTCCCGCTTTGTAGACTTCAATGTGAGTGTGTGAACAGTTTTCTGCCCTGCATTGGTTATAACAAGCATCAATTTGTCATTAGTTTCCCACTTCCATGGGCTTTTACTGCCTTCCTTCTCTACTAGTACGGCTCTCGATGTAGTAGCATCGTCTTCTGTACCAGCCGATACAGAGAGCGTTATCATTTGTTCTTTCTCTTCTGGATAATCAACAGCTTCTGAAGAACAAGATGCTGCAAAAATTGATATTGCCATACAAATAAGTGGCAAAAGAATTCTATTTTTCATTCTTTATATCTTTATTACTATTAAAATGTTTCAGCTAAACTTTACTCAACCTTATACAAAGCAACCACTTTGAATATGAATTTGAGTAGCATTTAAACTATTTGTAAGGTAAGCTAAATGTTAATAAACTCGTTTAATCATCTTGTCCTGTATACCATTCGTCGTCTGGGTGTCCACTAACATCTTTATTGTCAGTTTCGCCCGATACACCCGCCAGCATAGACTCTGGATACAAACTGAAGATTGTACACGATGGTGTTTGGTAAGTTTCTTTTTTTTCTTTAACAATAGTTTTTAATACCGTTAATCCATTTTCTCTCATATTTTCTCAAATTATATAGTTATATCTTGTGTTGAATAGCATAATTTATAGTGGCATACACAACGTTTTGTGTAATTTTTATAAATAAGCATTAATTTTAATGCAAAATTAATTATTTATTTTTTATGACACGATACATTTACATTTTTTAATAATTTCGTGAACATATATACAGAGAAAAACTGACAGATATCTAAAACGAAAGCGACAGATATCTAAAACGAAACTGACAGATATCTGAAACGAATGCGACAGATATCTGAGACATTTTCTATACATTTGGATATTCTTTTCGATTGCTTAGTAGAGCAACAAAGGCAGCTTACAAGCAAGGCAAATAGACAATTAAGAACAAAAGAGGAGAGCAAACCACCCTCCCCTATTTGCAATTCTGTTGAGATTTTATTTTGTATACCGTTCTATAACAATTGTTAGCATACATTTTATTGAAGATGGTTATAACTTATTAGAATAGCCATGCAATCAGCTTTTTACGGTGAAACGCTTGAGGAATAAGATGAGATAGAAAGTAAGAAACATAGCACAACTAAGTATTTCTAAATAACACTATAAATATAGCTGTTCTGCTTGTAAATAACAACAACACTAAAAAGAACATATTACAGCACAAAAAACATCAGCGTTTTACCACAAAAACACTCAACAAAATAGCGCAAAAAGCATCAATGTTTTACCACAAAAACACTCAATGAAATAGCACAAAAAGCATCAATAACTTTTGTGTGCCGAAAAAAAACGTTACTTTTGCAAAAAATATTTTGTATATGGAGTATTACAAAAGAATGGTAGACAGTCTGCTTACCGATCTACTTGACTCATCAGGTGCGGTATTGATAGAAGGTCCCAAGTGGTGTGGAAAAACAACAACAGCTACACAACAAGCTGCAAGTGTTCTTAAATTACAAGACCCTGATATGCGAGAACAATATTTTGCTACCGCAGCTATCAAACCATCTTTATTATTGACAGGCAAAACACCTCGTTTGATAGACGAATGGCAAGAATTGCCTGTCTTGTGGGATTCTGTGCGCACAGTGGTAGACGAACGAAATGACGTAGGTCAGTTTATTTTGACAGGCTCTAATTCTATAGACAAAAGTGCCATTCGACATTCAGGGACGGGGCGTATTGCAACTATGGGAATGTTGCCTATGAGTCTGTTTGAATCGAAAGAGTCATCAGGTGCTGTTTCTTTGAAAAACCTATTTGATAATCCTCTTATAGATATTGATGGGACAACATCGCCTATGCAGTTGGAGGACTTAGTTTTTGCAGCTTGCAGAGGTGGATGGCCAGCATCATTAATCCGCAAAACGGACAAAGCACGCCTTCAGGTTGCAAAAGACTATATCAATAGTCTTTGCAGAATAGACATTTCAACCATCGATGGAATTACACGCAACGAAAAACTTAGTCAGCTTATTTTGCGCACTTACGCACGAAACATTTCAACATTGGCAAAGAAAAGTAGTCTGCTGAAGGATATTAGGGCAAATGTAGAAAATTGTTCAGAAACACTTTGAATGATTATATAAACGCATTAACCAAACTTTTTGTTATACAAGATATAGAAGCATGGAGTCCAGCGGTAAGATCGGCATCTGCCATACGTCGGGGTGTTAAAAGAGAATTTGTTGATCCGTCTATTGCCGTTGCAGCCCTATCTATGTCTCCAGAAACATTATTAATGGACTTGAAGACCTTTGGCTTTATTTTCGAGTGTATGTGCATTCGCGACTTGAAGGCTTATTCTCAGGCATTAGGAGGCTATATCTCTTATTATCATGACCGATACGATTTAGAAGCAGATGCCGTTCTTCATTTAGAAGATGGGAGATATGCTCTTATTGAGTTCAAACTTGGAAGCAGGGAAATAGAGGAAGGAGCTGAACATCTTTTAAAAATTAAACGTCTGGTCCAGCAATACAATGCAAAAGAAAAGCAAATTCGACTTCGTGAGCCAGACCTGCTTATGGTGATAACAGGCGGTGCTATGGCTTATTCAAGACCTGACGGAGTAAAAATAATACCCATAGGATGTATGAGAGATTAAATATGTGGTAATCCAAAGGATTCATTTAGCATCTTTATCCAACAGACAAAGATAGCAGGGTTCCAAAATTTATAGAGGTATGGCCAATAACGGTCATACCTTTTTTGTGTCGTTTTACATACAAGACACCGTTAGTCTTCAAAAATCCCATTAGAACCTGCCAAGTAGTGTTAAATAGTTGGTTGGTTGGTAAGTTTTGATGTCTTTTCTTTCTTTTTCCAGATTTTTTGATTATATTTTTGCAGCATTAAATCAGAAGAAACAAGTACAAAATGGCTGGAAAAGGATTTAGTGCTATTCTACACGTCCCCAAAACAGGGACCGGAATCTTTCTACTTTTGAATACCGGAGCAATATCGCTTCGGACTAAAATTTCATCAACATGAAAGTAAAAGTAGAAAAGGTAATCCATCCCTCAGCATGGATCAACGGCATCAGTGTCGGAGAGGTAAGAGTGGCCAACATTCCCCCAATGCGTGCGCACGCTGTGCGCAACCTGGGCAAGCAGATTCAACCGCCTCTTGGGTGAAGAAAAGGACCGCTTCCTCCATGTTTCTTACAACAGCTACGCCCATCGTATGGCCATCTGTGCCATCAGTATGGATCAGCGAGCCCTTGAACTAAACTCATTTGCAGATAAACATGAATGGACAAAGGAACTGCCCAAAGGATTCTTCGACAAAGAACCATGGGAGGAAGGACAAGAGTATGAGTAATGCCACGGACAACAACCACGGCATAGTAGATACCTCGGACACCGTTTATACCGTGCCCGATGTCGCCCGCATGTTCGGACGCAAGGAATGTACCATACGCAAGCGCATCGAGAAGGGACTTATCCCCGCCCACAAGATGGGACGCTGCTGGTACATCCTGAAGTCGGAACTGGTGGCGGGACTGAGAGATACTTAGCAGAATCCTCTAAATAACAAGTGACTAAGTAGAAGCCCCCAGCCGACCAGCTGTGAAGCCAGTCGGCTGGGGCATTTTTTGTGAACATTGAAATTATTAGAGGATGAGATGATACCCAAGACCATCATAGAAAAGATACTCGATGCGGCACATATAGAAGATGTGGTTGGCGAGTTCCTGCCACTCCAAAAGCGTGGCACCATCTATCGTGCGCTGTGCCCCTTCCACCAGGAGAAGACGCCATCGTTCACCGTTACGCCCAACCGCAGCATGTTCTACTGTTTTGGCTGCCACAAGGGAGGCAACGTGATCACCTTCCTGATGGAGCATGAGAACATGACCTACCCGGAAGCCGTCAGGTGGCTGGGTAGGAAGTACGGCATCGAGGTGGAGGAAAGAGAGGAAACCATCGACGAGAAGCAGCAACGGTTGAAACGCGAGTCGCTGCTGATTGTCAATACTGCCGTGCATAAGCATTACCGTGAGGTATTCCTGCGCTACAAGCCTGCCCAAGATTATGCCTACCGCCGCTGGGGGCAGAAGTATTGCGACGAGATAGAAATCGGTTTTGCGCCCATCGACGGCAAAGCCCTCGCCCATCTACCTCTGCAAAAGGAGTTTCTTCAGGAGTTGGGACTTATTAACCCACAAGGCTACGACTTCTTCCAGAACCGCATCGTCATCCCTATCAAGGACCGCTACCAACACATCATCGGCTTCACGGCAAGGGTGATGGACGACAGTCAGCCCAAATACCTCAACAGCAAGGAATCCCTTCTATACAGCAAGCGCAGCACCGTCTTCGGGTTGGACGTGGCATGGCGGGCAGCGGGCAAGGCCGGGCAGATGTACCTCGTGGAGGGCGCACCCGACTGTATGCGTCTGCACGCCATCGGGGTGCAGAACGCCGTGGCCGACCTCGGCTCGGCATGGACTGTGGAGCAGTTTCAGCTCATCAAGAGGGCTGCCAACAAGGTGTGCTTCATTCCCGACAACGACCCACTCAAGGGTGGAGCCGACTATGGCACGGGCATCGAGGCGGTGATGAAGGCTGGAAAACTCGCCACTGAACAGCACCTTACGGTGTCGGTCAAGGAGATAACTACCACGGAGGAAGGCAAGAAAGAAGATCCTGACACCTATTTCAAGAATCAAACCCTCTTCAAGGCCGTCGAGGAAGAGGATTTCATCCTGTGGCTGGCCGCCAAACTCTTTGAAACGAGCGGCAACACCGAGCAAAAAAGCGATGCCGTGAAGCGGATAGCCCATCTGCTCTCCTTTATCGACGACGATACCAAGCTCACCATGTTCATCGATGCCCTCACGAAGTACCACCGGGGCAAGCTCTTCTGGCAGAAAGCCATCGAGAACGAGCGGACGAGGCGCGACAGTCCGAAGGAGGACGATATCGACCTGAACCGCCAGTACGGATTCTGGATAGACCGTGGCAAATACTTCTCCACCACCGAGAAGGGCGGCGTACTCGAATGGAGCAACTTTACCCTTACGCCGCTCTTCCACATCAAAGACCCGCTCATGGCCAAACGCCTCTACCTGCTCACCAACGAACTGGGCGTCAAGGAGATTGTGGAGATGGAGCAGGAAGACCTTATCTCACTGCAAAAGTTCCGTCAGAAGCTCGAATCGCTCGGCAACTTCATCTGGAAGGCTGGTGAGAAAGAACTCATCAAGCTGAAGAGTTTCCTCTACGAAAAGACCGAGACGGCTGCGCAAATCAAGCAGTTGGGCTGGAACAAGAAGGGCTTCTTTGCCTTTGGCAACGGTATCTTTGACGGTCGGCAGTTCCACGAGGTCAATGAGTACGGCATCGTCCACCTGGGCGAGAAGGGCAATTTCTATCTTCCCGCCCTCTCTCGGATTTATAAGGAGAACATCGACTATTTCCGCTTCGAGCGGCAATTCGTGCATTTCAACTTTTCCATGATCAGCCTCCGGGACTTCACCCGTCAGCTCTTCCTCGTCTTCGGCGACAACGGCAAGATCGGCTTCTGCTTCTATCTCGCCACGCTCTTCCGCGACATCATCACCCTCACCACACGTTCCTTCCCCATCCTCGACCTCTTCGGTCCGAAGGGTTCCGGCAAGAGCGAACTGGGCCACACGCTCATGTCGTTCTTCGTGATCGACAACATACCGCCCAACATACAGAACTCCACCATTCCCGCCCTCAACGACACCGTGGCTGCCGCCGCCAATGCCCTGGTGCATATCGACGAATACAAGAACGGCATCGACACCGCCAAGATAGAGTTTATCAAGGGGCTTTGGGACGGCACGGGTCGCACGCGTATGAACATGGCCACCGACAAGAAGAAGGAAACCACCGCCGTGGATGCGGGCGTGATTATCTCCGGGCAGGAGATGCCCACGGCCGACATCGCCCTCTTCAGCCGACTCATCTTCCTCTCGTTTCCCAAATCGAACTTCACGGCAAGCGAGAAGGCGAACTATCAGCAATTGCTGCAAATCCGCTCCAAGGGACTGAGCCATCTCACCCTCCAGCTGCTTGCCCACCGCGACAAGTTCGGCCAGTGCTTCTACGACCAGTACCGGCAGACGCTTGACGACGTGAACAGTCGCCTCACGAGCCACACCATCATCGACCGAATTGTTCAGAACTGGGTGATTCCCCTCACATCCTTTCGCTGTTTGGAAGGGAAGTTAGACACCACTTTATCCTACAAAGAACTGCTGGAGATCACTGTCGAGGGTATCGTCCATCAGAACATGGAGTGCAAGACCAACGACGAGTTGGGCAGCTTCTGGCGCATGGTGCAGTTTCTCAACAGCGAGGGCGAGATCAACGAGGATGCCGACTTCAAGATCAAGGCCGTGAGCCGCTTCCGTTCCACCCTCGTCAGCGAGACCGTCTGGACCGAGCCGCGCAAGATACTCTACCTACAGAAGACCCGTATCTTCATGCTCTACAAGCTCAATGCCCACCGCAACGGCGAGACCTCCCTGCCCGAGGAGTCGCTGCGCTACTATCTTGAAAACAGCAAAGAATATCTGGGCGAGCAGCGCATGACTTACCACGTCATTAAAAAAGGCAATCAAGTCCTCGACTTTGAGCACCGCGATGCCAAGGGGCAGCCCTCCAAAATGTCCGTGCAGCAGCGTTCCTACTGCTTCGACTACGAAAAGCTCGTCGAGGCGTTTGATATCAATTTGGAGATGTCTCGTAATGAAGATATTTGAATATCGTGATTGTCTCACAAAAATATTCATTTATTATGTTATAACATGAATAATTTAGTTGTATGGTAATGTTTTAACAATGAAAGCTTGTCGTTACACAAATAAAACACTAAATTTGCAAAGCGAATTATTGTGTGTTAGTAATTATGATTAATTCTGACCAAGTATTATCCCTGATACGGAATCATTTGAATAATGATGATGCCCAGTTCAGGAAGGTGGCTTTACAGATATCAGCTGTAGAAGCCAAGAATGGTCATGTTATTTTAGCACGTACCATTCAAGATTTACTCGGGAAATCCAAGACTTCATTTAGTCCACTTCATATTTCTCCGAAGCATAAAGATGTAGAAGATCTTTTATTGCAAATTGAAAGTGATGAAGACTTGAAAAGTCTCATTACATCAGATGAGAACATTGAGAAAATCAACAGAATCATCAAGGAATATTTGAAACGAGACAATCTTCATAAGTATGGACTTGACAATAGACGAAAACTGTTGTTATATGGTGAATCCGGAACAGGTAAAACTATGACAGCTAATGTTCTGTCTAAGGAACTAAATCTTCCTTTTTTTGTAGTACGTACAGAAAAGGTTGTTACGAAGTTCATGGGAGAAACCGGGTTGAAACTAAGTAATATCTTTGATTTTATCTCCGAAGTACCAGCTGTATATCTTTTTGATGAATTTGATGCAATTGGAGCTCAAAGAGGAATGGACAACGAAGTTGGTGAGCAACGTCGTATTTTAAACACATTCTTACAGCTCTTAGAAAGAGATTCTTCTGAAAGTTTTATTATCGCAGCAACAAACAGCATCGAATCAATAGATAAGGCTATGTTCCGCAGATTCGATGATGTGATAGAATATACTTTACCAGATTCAAAACAACGTCTAAAGCTTTTAAAAGAATATTTATATACGGCAAAGGATCTTGATTTTTCAATGGTCGAGCCTTTGTTTGACGGAATGAGTCATGCAGAGATTAAAATGGTCTGTGCTGACATATTCAAAGAATCCCTTTTAAACGATACACCTATCAACATTAATCTTGTAAAAACCGTTCTTGATATGCGTAGCATTTTGGTACGCAATATCGGGTAATATTTTTTATGCACAAAAAACATTTCTTCTTAGGTAATCAAATAGCTGAGAATAAAGGATTTACACCCCAATTGCAAGGAGGTGGCTCTCCAGCAGAATTTCCACAATACGATAATAGAAGAGCTCATGCAGATGCATTAAAACAGCAATATGCTAATGCATTTGCAAATGCAATTAATGAGCAAGAGCCACTTCTTCAGTATGGGCAGCATACGGCTGATGGTGCCTATCTGGATTTTACCGTACCACAAAACATGATACCTTCATCTCTTGACACCCAAAGAGGCGCTCGAATAATGAAGATCCATAAAAAGGATTCAGAGGATGATAATGTTGATGTAACAGTTTTTGTTTCGAACAAACATAAAGATTGGTTTGATAAGAAGGCTGATAAATTTGCTACAGCAGAGACAGAAAAGAAAAAACCATGCAATGAATCTCTTATCGCTCCAATACAAGGTATTTCATCAGCAAAAATAGAATCCCTATTTGAGTCAAAAGACGAATATGAAGCCTTAGGACCTGCAGAGGAAATGGGATTCGAATTGTGGATTTGTAAGACAGATGATTATAACATCAATGATATTCAGATCGTTTTAGATGACCTGAGTATAAAATGTCAAATAGAACAACGGCTGCAATTTGCGGATGTTGATGTTTTTCTAATTACAACAAACAAGACCGTTCTTGCACAATTGCCATACCACATGGCAAACATATCTGAAATCCGCCGTTATAAGCAGCCATCTATTTTAACAGAATCTTCAGAGGTCAGTCGAGAATGGACAGACATACTTGCAAACGAGTTACAGTTTGAAGAATCTGATGTTCACATAGGTATTTAGATAGCGGTGTAAATAATGCGCATCCATTAATAGCTCAAGCACTCCCAGACAGTCGTATGTCCACTGCTATCAATGTTCAAGATAACCTAGATCACATAGATCATGGAACAGGAATGGCAGGCTTGGTTCTCATGGGAGATTTGACAAAATTGGCATACGATAGAGGAAATTTACCAGTTGTCCAGCATAATTTAGCTTCTGTGAAGATTGTAGATGCAAATTACTCCACAGCCCCTTCATTTTATGGCGCTGTTATTGAAGATGCTATATCTCAAAGTCAAGACATGGGAGCTGATATTGATTGTATGGCGGTAACAGATTCAATTTCTGATGATGGAAACCTACATCTAGTTCAGCTGCTCTTGATGAAAGTATTTATCATAGTGGAGAATGTGATCGCCTAGTATTGGTTTCTGCTGGTAATATATATCAAGATGATGTAGACGTCACCAATTATATTAAATCATGTAAGGCAAATGCTATAAATAGTCCTGCTCAGGCATGGAATGCTCTAACGGTTGGCGCATATACAGAACTTTCTATACCTGCAGATAAGACTGCTAAAGGAATAGCGTCCCCTAAAGGAGTGTCCCCATATTCATGTACTTCGTTTAGTTGGCATGAAGAAAGAGTTAAACCAGAAATTGTAATGGAGGGTGGAAATCTGGCATATAGTCCATCTATGGGTTTATATCCTGACGAGGATCTGTGCCTTATCACAACCAGCAATGATTTACGTTCCCCTCTTGAGACGTTTAATGCTACAAGTGCTGCAACAGCTCTTGCTGCGCGTCTTGCAGCAAAGATAAAGGTAGAGAATCCTAATTTAAGTATGCTGTCAATCAGAGCGTTGATGGTACATTCAGCTCGTTGGACAGATGAAATGAAAAGTATTGATGACGGAAGACCTCAAGATATAATACCACTCTGTGGATATGGCGTCCCAGATGAAGATATAGCAGCATATAGCAGTGAAAAATATGCAACTTATGTATTTGAAAATGAATTAAAGCCATACAAGTCCGGGGGGACGAATACATACAATGAAATGCATTTCTATGCTTTGCCATGGCCTGTAGACGTACTAGAAGCAATGCACGATGAAGTTGTAACTTTACGTATAACCCTGTCATACTATGTCGAGCCGGCACCAGGAAAATCCGGAAAGAACAATAAATACCGCTACCCATCAGCCACTTTGCGTTTTGATGTAAAAACTCCAATTGAGAACGATTCAGAATTCTTGGCTCGCCACAATAAACTCGAAGGTGAAAAAACAAGTGACAATAATTCGACACGATGGAATATCGGACAGCAGCGTCGAGAAAGAGGTACCGTCCAGTCAGACTGGTTCTCATGTACGGCACAAGAGTTAGCAAGCTGTGGGCAAATTGTTGTGTTCCCAGGTCCTGGTTGGTGGAAAGAGCGTAAGCTTGAAAATGTCGATAATAAGATAAAGTATTCACTTGTGGTATCAATTCAGACGGAGAAAACTGAAATTTACCAAGCTGTAGAGACCGCTATTGCAAACAGAATAGCAATTCCAATTTCGAATCATTATTAAAGTATGAGGTTGCTTGATGGCCACATGAACCAAATCATCAACAAACTGGAAGCGCACGAGAGCAAGACTCCCTCACGCTGGCGCGAGGCGGCTGAATACCGCCAGGCCAACAAGTCGTGGCTCCGCCACTCGCAGCGTATTGCAATGCTTATGCTCGACAAGATGGACGAACTCCATCTTACCCAGACAGAACTTGCCCGGCGCATGGGCTGCTCGCAGCAGTACGTGTCGAAGATACTTCGTGGCAAGGAAAACCTTTCCATCGAGACACTATGTAAGATAGAGGATGCCCTCTCACTCCATTTGCTCCCCAGCGAGGTAGAAGCCGTATGATGAAGCTATACTCACATGAAGATATGCTCGACCAGGTGTTGGGCAGCAAAGGCACTCCTGCCCGTAATGCTTATGAGCAGAAAATCAACTACCTCTTGAAAGATAAAAGAGATACGCATTAAGAAAAGATACCAAAGGTTTGTATAGATAGGATTTATACTGTATCTTTGCACCGCTAGAATCCACCAAGCCTCTCAACGATGCTCAAATGAGTTTGCAAATGAGGGCAATGGAAAGTGCACTTTCACATTGCCGAATGCAGCAAGCATTATACAAATGTGCGGGTCGTTTTTTTACAAAGCCGCCATTACCAAGGTGTAAGTCCTTGTAATGGCGGATTTTTATATTCGCAACTTTTTCAGAAAGGAACTTGTTGAAGAGAATAACAATTAATCGTTTCCAAATCAATGATTAATGGACAATATCTTATCATAGTTCACACCTTTATATTCGTTCCTACGCCCTTTCAGCACAACTTTCATGGAGTCGAGAGGTTGATAACTGTGACGTTTGTAGAAATAAATTCTACTATATAATAGCATTTTAGTTGTATCTATGTCTATCATTTCACTTGCAATATCAAACTTGAGAGAATGTCTGTCGCTTATTTTTGGGGGAAAGATAGCAAATTTGCCTTGTTGTTTGATTTTCCATAACAATTCATCGGTGCAATATTCCTTGATGATTTGCTGTAAAGATTCTGCGTCAAAAGGTTTGTAAAGACATTCATGGGAATATAACAAATAAAATTCGGTCACCAAATCTGATTCGTCTAAACTCTGTGGCATCAGGTATTTGTTGACGTTACCGTCTTTAGAGAATGCTAAAATGTAAGTGTATCCATCGTCTGTTTCAGGTAGGTATGAACCTACAAATAGATAGACTGTCGTATTAGAAACAGCAAAGAGGGGTCCGGCATATAGTTGTCGTTCATTATCTGGACTCCCTAATAGCCATGGCGTAGTTACAGCCTTTTGATGGAAAAGTGTTTTGCCATTTTTGGCAATTGTCACAAAAAGCGTTTTATCGTAGAAGTTCTCATTTTTTATCTTAATGCCATTGTCTGCAGTTTGTAATAGCATATGCCAATCCCTTACTATGGTATCAAGTTCGATGGTCATTTTAGACTTGGCATCCACAAAAGAATCCGATTTTCCATCAATGATGGAATGACCTCTTCCGTTCGCTCTTGAAACCATAGTTGCTTTTCTTTCACAACCAGCCGACATCAGCAGGATTACAATAATAGTGCTAAAGAATAGTAGATGGATATAGTTTAACTTTCTTCCCATAATTCACCTGTTTTAGTTTTAATATTGCAAATATAGTGAAAAATACATGAAAGTAAACACCCTTATGTTTGAAAAATATCGATGAAAAGCTTAATTAGCGTTCAATGGGTATCTTTTCGGCCTCCGAAAATGCTTGTCTTAATTGTCTTATATGTCTTGTCATTGATTATCAATGGGTTATATGCTGCTTGTTTTGTCTTGACTTGTCATCGCTTGTCTTAGAAAAGGGCTGAAGTGGAGAATCTTTCTAATTTAGTCAAATTAGATTAAACCCGTTGGCGGAATTAATCAATAGATAAAATATCAGAAATATGAATGTAAAAAAGTTGCACATGTCGCTAAAAATCAGTAACTTTATGATAATCAACAATACTGTTATCTGCTTTAACTCCATGCACAACTTATATGCAAATTTCGTCAAAATACTTGAGATATGCAAGAAATTCTCCTACGGATTGGTTAATGACCTTGGAAATATTCCTCGTCGTGGTGTTGTCCCTCGCTTCTCTGACCTTGATGTCATAGCCCTGAGTCTGACAGCTGAGCATCTCGGCATTGACAGTGAGAATAACCTCTTTGACCGGCTGAAAGAATACCAAAAGGACTTTCGTCATCTCATCAGTCGTCGCCAGTTCAATGACCGTCGCAAGAACACATATCACCTGTGTGAAATGATTCGTAAGCGTATAGCAAAGGCAATGGATGGTGCAGAGGAATATTTCTGTGTAGATTCCAAACCGATAGAGGTTTGCAGACTCTCAAGAGGCAAACGCTGCAAGATGGGCAAGGACGAGCCTGATAAATCTCCAGCTTTTGGTTACTGCGCCACGCAAGGAGTATATTATTATGGTTATAAGTTGCACGCTGTATGCGGTTTACGAGGTGTTATACATTCATTTGACCTGACGGCTGCTAATGTTCATGATATACATTATATGAAGGATGTGAAGTTTGAATTTTCAGAGTGCAGTATTCTTGCTGATAGAGCTTATCTGAGTGCAGAACTGCAACAAGATCTGTTTTCATCTGCGCACATCAAACTGGAGGTTCCGTATAGATTAAACATGAAGACATGGAAGCCTGCTTTTAAACCTTATGCGAAGGCTAGAAAAAGAATTGAGACTTGTTTCTCTCAACTATGTGACCATCTCATGCTCATCAGGAACTATGCCAAACAGACCACAGGACTATTCGCAAGAATTACTGCCAAAATCAGTACGTTTACAGTACTGCAATACATTAACTACATAAACAACAGACCACTAGGACATGTCAAATATGCATTAAATTAATTCCGCCAACAAGTTAGATTAAGTCTTGTCCAATAATAAAGAATATTATATTACTGAATATCAACACTTTATGTGTTTATGACAAATAAGACAGAAAAGACAGCCAAAAAATATATGCCCTATGAAAAATAAAAAGGCGGAAGCTCCGCCTTTTCACTTAGCTGCACTCGGCAAAGTTGAAGTAAGCTCCCTTTGCTCTCGTTTGCATAGTCTTTTGTTACTACTCTTCATATAGCCTTGACAGAAAGTCCTGTAGCCGCCTATCCTGTATCTCGGCAAGTGGGCATGGCTTAAAGTTCAGCACCTGCCTAATGCGCAACGTGCCCAGACCATACCGTGAGCCATCCACCGTGATGCCTTCCATCTCCTTCACAGAGGCGTAGCCATACTCCGTTTCAGCCATGCCGACGACGATACTGAATAAAGTGAAGTCATCGCCTTCTGGCTGTCCCTCCAGTACATACCAGCGGATGAGTCCAATCTCGAATACACAGACACAAGTAGCGTCCTTTTGCTTCCCATCCTGAGAATAAAGGGGGAAGTCCTTCAGCTGTTCGGCGAGTTCTGCCGTCATCAAACGATTTGCCATATAAAAAGCTATTGTGGAGCAGTGGTGAGCCACCCCGTTACCTTGATTTCGATTCTTTTCCCTCCTGTGAAGTCTAACGACTTCTTCGGGGAAACGATTTTCGAGCAAATAAGTCGCTATTGGACGACACATTCAACGGCAAGGAATTTTTCAAGTTTTTATTAGCTTACCACAACCAAACTAAGAACGGCCATTAAAAACCTGAAAAATAAGGCACTGGTACTTGACCAGAAGGTGCCAATAGCGAACTTCGCGAAGGAAATGGATGACCACCGAAGAAGGTTTATTTCTCACAGCAAAACGAGTGCGCAATGGCAGGTAATGAGTTGAAGAGAGCCGAAAATAGAATGGAAGAACTGCATGCAATGATGCGGACCTTCTTGCTGCAAGTCTGAAATAGAATGTGGTGTCTTCAACTCATCACTGGCCTTGCTGCGCACGGAATGACCTAACCTCTCTCCCTTGTCATTCTTCGTCCCTGAAGAATGATGGAAGCGGTATCGCAATGATTGCTGCTCTATGCGCAATGAATGGAGATACGGCCTTCAGGGGAAATGGGCACAAAGCAGTTAGGTAAAACCTGTAAAGATAGTCAGTTTATCGTCAGTGCAACGAAAAAGTGAGTTACACCGACAATAAACTGGCGTTACACTGGATAGAGCGTGCGATATGGTGTGCATAGGCATGGAGCAGGAAGTAAGATAGGCGGAGCCGTGAAGTGGTCATGGGCGATAAGTCCTTGACAAGTGAAACAGCGGTAGCCTATCCTTCCTGCCCCCATTGCCCATGCACTCCATTCAGCACAAAACAACCTAACCGCTCTCCCTTGTCGCTCTACGTTCCGACGGAGCGATGAAAGCGGTGTGGAGCCATCACGATCATTTATGGCGTGATAGCGAGATACGGCTTTCAGGGAAATAAAGTACTCCCAACGAATTGTCTTGTTTTCTGCGTCAAAAACAAGACTTTTTATCTCTGTTATTCATCCTTCCGATGGGCAATTCCCTCCCAAGCAGGCAGCGAACTGTGACCGCTGCCCGACTTTGAAAGCCAGGCATACCAGCCTGATATGCCCGCCCGTATCTTACTTCTCCCTGCTTATTCTGCCCACCTGCTTATAAGGGTGGTTACAGAAAGTCCAGTCTATCTCATTGTCTGGCAGCGTGGTTTGTATGCCACTGTCCATGACCATGCCACAATGCTTTAGTATTTTATCCTTGGCTTCCTCCCTGCTTTCAGCTTCTACCTTGAAAGTACCCTCGAAGATGTATCGAGCCGTTACACTATACGTTTTCTTCATTGTAACTTGCTTTTGTGGAGTATGCCGATAGCTCGGCACACTCCTGGTTCTACTTAGTCAAACATCGTATTGACGTGGGTCTCAAACTCGTCATCGGAGTAGTTATAGAAAATATCGTCCTCCACATATCCGTAAAACAGATTGTCCACCGATGGATAGTCGCCCCTCCACTTGTCGCACACACTACAAGGTGCAAACAGGACATCGCCCAACTGCGCATTGCAAATCTCCCTTGCATCAACGCCCTCTATCGAAAAAATACTGATATTATCCATACGCTTAAAAATGAAAATCAATGATACCACCGATATAAAGCTCGTCGCCTTCCGTCAGATGCTCCACCATGCGCATCAACTCCGCCGACTTCTCCGCAAAGGTCTGATAGTCGTCATTGCAAAGGTAGAAGTGTGCTGCGGTATCGAGTGGGTTCTGTAATTCGTTTTCCAGCCGGTACACCTCACCGCAAAAGTTCATCACGTTTTCCATGTTCACCTTTGCAGCCCTTATCTGAATACGCTCCCCCCACTCACGTTTCCATTGCTCGAAACCGCCTTGATACACCAAAGTCGTTTCATTTTTGAGCCGAAACATACCCAATGGCAATATGTCATCAACAAGCGAGCAAACGGCTCTCTTCCGCTCTTCCTCAGATATGGCGGCACAATAGTCGTAATCGCTGCCATCACCCTGCAACAAGGTATCTTCACAAAGACAGCCCTCGATGCGTTCTTCCGATAATTGAAAAATCCATGCGTGCATAACTTACAATTTTAAGAGGTTATCAATCTTAATATTTTCCCTTTTGTGAAGTCTTCAGACTTCTTGCAGGTACTTAATTTTCGAGCAAAACAGGACGGCATAATAGGGGAAGATAAGGCAAGCAATGCACGGAAAAATCGACGGAATACCCCAATCTATGATTGTTGGGAAGGCTGCCGTCTATTTTTCTGCGCATAGACGTAGCGGTGCTTGTCGTTCTTTCCTATGCCGTAACTTTGCAAAGAAAATGAGTACATGCAGCAAGGAGGCAACTGCAAACATGGAAATGATACACAAAAAATGGAGACTGTCTCACGACAATCTCCACCTAAACAAAGAGAATTAACCCAATTCAACCAAAAATGCAATATCTTTATGGTAGCGGTAACTCAAACGTCCTTACTACCGCCTTGCCGTCCATGCTAATGAAGAACCACCGCTCAGCATTGTACTTCATGCCATGATGTGTTACCGCCTGATAGTCGATCTTCACTTTCCAACCCGTCCATTCCTTCTTGCCGGTTGCCTGACTAAGCATCTGGCGAATATCCGAGTTGGCACGCATCTGCCTTTCGGCGAGATCCATCACATAGAAGTCATTGATGTCCAGCGACTGCATATTGTCGGTGCGCCTCATAATGCTGTCCGTTACCGATTTCATGATACGGACGATGCCTGCCTTCTCCTTTTGCGAGAAGTAGCTGAATCCAAACGCCGAGTCTGGTTCTGATATAGCCACCACCTGTAACTGCTTAGGATATTCCATCGACTGTTTCAGATTCTCCACTGCCAACTGCTTCAACGCATGATGTTTATTCGTACAACCAGTGAGGCATAACAATGCCGCCACTATATATATAATACTTTGTCTTTTCATCATCAACAATTACTTAAATCATGATTATTCTGTCCTTTTCAGGCGTTAGCTGTAACCGCTTGTAGTACACCGTACCGTCCTCCTTGTAAAACTCTATACTGTCCTTGGTCACGCCCTGCTCACAAATCTGCTTCACCTCCTCCACCGACACGGCATGACCGCTGATGTTACGCCAGATGGAGAACTTGCAGGGATGTTCGGTATTGCGATAGTTGGCACAGTTGTATGCCTTCAGCCCTACATGCAGGTCTCCCCCGCAATGCGGACACTTTGCGATGCGCGATTCCAGCTTCACCTTGCCCTCGGCTATCGACAGCGACGAGGCAAACATCTTCCACTCATTCGAGGCAAAGCCCTCCAAAGCGATATGCTTGCCATTCAAGAACGCCACAGCATCCTGCTCCGTAATCCTACGGTTGCAGATGATACCCGGAATCATAAAGTCGCACGAAGGATGCTCGCCGATGGAGTTTTCGCATCGGTAGCCCTTCGAGGTCTTACGAATCCTGCCCCCGCATATAGGACACACACCGTTGATATAATGCACACCCGACGAGACCTCTACCTTTCCATTACGGATGACGAGAGCCGCCTTGAAATGCTGGCCGTCCCTGTTCTGTAACTGCAACGGATTGGTATGGCCATACTTGACGAGCTGTGCAACCAGTTCCTCCGTCATTTCCAGATTAAACACACGATTAGGGATAACGAACCCGCAGGACTGCTCACTGCACTTCCACTCCTGTTCGTTATGTACCATTGTGCCCCTGCCACACACGGGGCAGGTCAGTAAATTGTCAGTATCACTCATTTTGTTATTTCTTTACGTTATATGTTACTCTATCTTTGGCAACCCTCCGTTTGCACCGCTCCTCCTCGAAATAACAAAGTGTAGCGAGTGCAAAAGTACAGAAAATTGCCCATATTCAGGCCTGTCAGATATATTTCCACTCATAGACCAGTCCATCCACAATCGCCTTCCCCGACATCACCGTGGCCCAGCCTTCAGGATCAAGCCCGAACCAAAGGTCATTCCACGAGTATGTCCTTACCTGCCATGCCAGCAGCCACAGGTCGGTGTTGATGGTCTCCAGTTTCGTTACCACCTCGTTGGCAATGTAATATCGTTCCGCCGATGACAGCAAATTCACCTTGTGCTTCTCATTGATGGGCTTGCCCGTGGCATCATAGCCACTCACATTGTAAGTGCCGCTTGTCACCAGCTGTTTCATGAACGGATAGAGCGAAGCCATCTGCGTAGCAGCATCCGTCAGCTCGTCAGAAACCAACAGTGCAATGGCCGTACCTTTCAGATGGCCAGGCAGTGACTGGCGCAACAGGCTCATGTTTCGTGGAATCTCCACCGTCGTCAACTCTGCCGCCCGCTTGATCTGATAAAGGTTCTGCATGGCACCCTGGGCATTGGAAAGATACTCCAGCATCTTATCTTCCACCTTGTGCATCCTGTCCATGGCCACAGTGACCGCTGTTTCCGCTGCAATGATTTTCTTCTGTGTCTTCTCGCGGTCCTTGAAAATCTTTTTCAGCATCTCGCTCTGCGCTACCACGGCACCCGTCAGCATCGGGTCCGTCTGCTGCGCCATCAGAGGACAGAAAGTCAAACCGCCCAACAACGATATGATGAAAATTCGTTTCATAAGCACACTCCTTTCTCTCGGCGGTCAGCCAGATTGCGGTCCCTTGCAAACTTATTCTCTATGGGCACAACTTCCAACTGCTTACCCATCAACTGGTCGTTCCAGTCCTTGTAGTTCTCGGCAGCCTTCCATTCACCTACGTTATAGCGGATGTGGACATGCTTGCGAAGCTCACGGATCGACAATTGGTCGTTAGGAATGTTAAAGTTCTTATCACCAATGGTAATTTTTATCTCGCTATCTTCCTTATGTATATTCATGCGAATACCCTCCAACAGGGCAGCCATGCGGATGCCATAGATGCGTCCAGCAAGGTCATTGTCGAAACAGTCCATCGCCTTGGCTTCAGAGTAATGCGACATGATGCCTTTGACTTGTCCGTCAGAGAATGTACCGCCCAGCGACACGAACACCGAATGTGCAGCATCTAACCGAAGGTGATTCAGCTGATAGAACGCCATGATGTCGTAGGCACTCTCTGCGAAATACACATTTCGGATGTCAGCAGGCTCTCCACCTTGTGAGAGATCAGCTATCCATGCGCCCGTCGTCGAGTTGGTACCGGCAGCCTTACTCTTGAATGAACCGAAGCCTCGTATCTCATAGCCCACCACCTTGTCCTTACCAGCCTCCGTATAAGAGAAACCGATGTTGAACTGTTTGTAGGTGGTGTGGCAGCTGTCCCTTATCTGCTTGATGAACGGAGCGAAGACAGCCACCGTCTCCTCGTTGATGCCACGCTGGGCAAAGAAAGCCATTACCTCCGACAAATCACTGCCTATCTCCTTCGTCTCGTAGAGTTTAGGATCGAACACACGGTTGTCGCTATATCCGGCTTTCGCAAGATACAGGCTATCCCCATAGTCGGGAATCGGCTCGTTGGCAAAGCGGGCCATCACCTTACCGATGATTTCCCACTCGTTCTTGCCAGACTCGTGAAAGCTGTTGATATTCTCACGAATCAACGACACCACGTCGCCGCCCTTCGCCCCGTTACGACGAAAATAAGTCTGTGAAGCCTTCTCCTTCGGATTCTTGATGATGAGCTTGTCCTTATGCTCCGTGGTGTCAGGCAGCACCATTTCGATATATCTGCCCACACCCGCCGAGCGGTCGAGGCGATACCCCAGGTAATAGGCAATGTCATCCACGCCGACCTTGGCTTTCAGGTCTTTGAAGTTTACGGTCTGTTTCATAACTATCTACAAGTATAAAGAGGTTAGATTTTCATACCATGCGAGCGTCGCTGTCCTTGTGAGAGGATTATATCGCCATAGCTTTTTTCCAGCGTATGGGAGAGCAAACGGGCCTTCTCCGCTTCTTCCGAGAGGGAGAAATAGAGGATGCCCACATTTCGGTCAATCGGTTTGAGTCCCAAGTCCTGCCCTTGATAGGAGGCACGCACCGCATAGTCACCGTCATTCTGCTTGATAATGGAAGCGTTTTCAAAGGCAATCTCGTCCTTGGCGGTATCGGCAGAAAGGTTCCTGTTCTTGTCGAGCAAAGGCTCTTCGCCCAATGCTATCTTCTGCCTGTCCACCTCTTCCAGTACCATGTTGGCAGCCTTGTTGACATCGGCAATCACTGACACGATGAACTTCGGATTCTCTTTGAGGGTAGAGATCCAGCCATCAAGGTAGGCCGCATTGTTGTCCAGTATGCGCTTGTCAAAGCCCATAGAGTTGCCTACCATCGCCGCCGTCAGCTCAGCCACCAATTCCTCCTTGGCATACTTTGCGTCGCCGAACTTCTCATGGCTGCCTCTGTTCAGTCGAGATTCAGTCCCCGTGGAGTGAGCCATCTCGTGCAAGGCCGTGGAGTAATACTCCATACCGTCCTTATACACCTCCTCCGGTGTCTTGCCGATGTTGAACTGCTCCTTCCTCGGAATGACGATGATGTCCTTGGATGGCGAGAAGTATGCACCCGGCACCTGTTTGTCGTATTGGATGGGACAAATCCACTCCTGCTTCTCAAACATACGGTCGAGGGCCTTGCTGGTAAACATCCCCTCGGCATCACACAACTCCGGCGGGGCAAACAGCTTTTTGAGGGCTTCCACCTTGTCAGGCTTTACCTCCGATAGGTTCGTCTGGTCGATATTGAACACGTTGTAAGCCTTTAGGAAAGGAATCGTCTGCACCTGCATCCGTTCCGCAAGGCTCATCTTGCGGTAGGCCTCCTTGGTGATTTTGTGTCCGCCCTTATCCCTTGCCATGATGTCCCAGTAGAGCACTGGCATGGCAGACTCACCCTTCTTGACATGCGCTCCGAGGTCGTTGGCCTGTTTGAAGGTGAGATACACGGGCATGGAGTAGCCACGCAGAGCCGTGTCCAGTTGGAGGAAAAGCGAGTTGCTTCCCGAATATCCACGCCCGGACACATTCTGAGGCATGGCTCCTGGGGCGGTGGCACCGCCAATCCACCCCTTGTGCCAGCCAACGGACTTCATCTGTTCCATGCGTTCAATCATCATCTCCGTGAACCTGTCCACGGCTTTCTGACCGAGCGTCTTTGTTTCAGTTCCAGCTGTAGTCATAGTCGTCCTCTGCTAAGATTTGCTTGTCCTGCATACTCAGTTCCACTGACTCCATGTAGAACTCCGCGGTATCTTCACTGGGATGCGTGTTGTGTTCCTTGCACCACTGCATGAAGTCGTCCGCATGCTCGCCTTCGAGCGTGAACTGCAGCCACCCGATCCTTCTGTCCTGTTTGAGCTGGACCAGCTCTTCAAAACTATATGCCATTTTCCTTGATTTTATGTTTTCTGTGTTTTATTCTCACTATACGATTTCCATAGGCTACATCTTCAGCCCGTTGCTGATGGTTTGTTTCTGTCCCGACAGCACCTTGATGTCGTCCGAGAGATATTTGGCGGCCAGCTGCTCCCGTGTGACGGTCTTGGCTTGGAAGAGAGAAAAGCCGTCGTCAGAGGAAATTGCTTTCTTGTCCGTGCGCCCATTTTCGCCCACGGCAGCCGAAATCTTCCACTTACCGTCCATGTTGTCCTTCGCCACCCGGATGTCCTCCACCTTGATGTTGGCTGGGAGCTGATAGATGGCGTAGGCGAATGCCAGGTGCAGCCGTTCACCAAAGTTCTTTTCTACCAATGCCGCCGGTGTCGTCACGCGGTCGAAGAAAGCACTCTGGTCCGCTTTGGTCATGGGTACGGACATGCGCTGGTCGCCCACCTGTGCGTAGAGTTTGTACTTGCCATAGTCGGCACGCTGTTCATCTTTCTCCTTATACACCGTCATCTTGTCGATTACCCTGCCGTCAGATAGAATGTTGGCAGCTTTGTATTCCTCGGCAGACACCTTGGGAGCCAGTTTCGTCGGATAGTATTTCTGCATCATGTCCTCCACCTTCGCCTCCCGTTTCTGATAGGCTGCGATGTCGGCAGCGTCCATCTTCATAGGGTTGAGCTGCTTGCCGTTGAGTTGAGCCACATAGAACCAGTCGGCAGGATTCACCTTGGACTGGAAGGCATGGGCATGGGAAACTTTGTCGCCATTGACCGTTACCATCTGCGGCTCACGCGGCTGATGCTCCTGTTTGGCGGAAGCCGATTTCTCCACGGTCTTTCCTTCCTCTTTCTTTTCCTGTGCTTTCGTTTCCGCTTTCTCCGATACGGATTTCTCCACACTCTGCTTCTTCTCCAGACTGTCCACGATAGCCACACGAAGACCAGCCCGGATGAGTTTGGGCAGATTCGTGTCCAGTGCATGATGGGGAAATGTAACTTGCAGTGAGCCGTCTCCAGCCTTGGCTGGCTTGGTAGCCTTGACACCCAATGTGTCAGCCACCTTGGAGGCATCAGCGTTCAGGGCCGTGTAGAAATCTCCCGTCCTGAAGAGCAGGACGGCATCAGGATGCTTCTCCTTCATGTTCTCGTACAGCTCTGCCAGCGTCTTTGACTTCGGGAGCTTCGCGGTTTTCTTTGCAGCTTTTTTCTCAGTCTGAGCCTTCGGCTCTTCCTTCGGGGTAGCTTGCTGTTGCACCTCTTCTTTTTTCTTGCTTGCCATATTGTTGTCAATTAAAGGGTAAATATCCGTTTTCCATTTGTTGGGCATGAACTTATGCGTATCACCGAGCACCGCCATCAGCGTGTCCTTTCTGCCCATCGCTTCATAGGCAGCCATTGCCGTGTGCCCGGTGTCGAGTACATTATCAATGAGAATGGGTATCTTGTCCCTGGGCACCCTGCGGATGCGATAGAAGTAGAGCGGCACTTCATCGATCGAGCCATTGGCTTTCTTCACCAGATAAAGCGGCTCGTGGGTATTGCTTGCTAATGCGTCGATGACAGGTAGATGCAGTGCCTCGCTGATTTTCTCAGCAAGCGTTTTGGTGTAACCCGCCCTGCCCGTGCGGTTGGGAATGGGTACCAGTACCACCTGCTTGTCCTTAGGCATGACATTCCTGACGGCAGCCGTCATCATCGCTGCTGCCTTGGCAATGGCCATATCGTCCCCAGCCTTTACCTTTCGGGCAATGGGAGCAACCTTGGCATAGCCAGCCACGGAGCTGACGATGTAGTCGTAATCAAGATTTTTGTATTTCTTTCTACCCACCTTGCTTGTCGTGATATGCTTTAACGCTACGGTTCTACAACAGAAGAACTCGCCAACAAAGAAGAATGTTAAAGCACTCGCTGGCTCTTATGAAAGTGACAAGCCGGGAGCAGAATATTAAAGAATCCCTTGTTTGGGGAGGTTGGTTTTGGCCTTGTGCTATCGGATCAAGCCTGTACGCTGCTTCTTTTCGATAGACTCTGATGGGTTGTTGACCATGGCCTGGCGTTCCACCACTTTCTGGTATTCCCAGCGGTTTTCGTCGGTCATCACATAACCCATAAAATCCTTGCGGGCATCATCGTAGCGCATCTGCTGGAGCCGTTCCCACTCTTTCATGTCGCCATCGACAACCTTGAAGCCCTGTGGCTCTCGCAAGTCAACGCCCACCGTTACCTTGGTGTCGCCAATGGAAAGCTCGATGGGCTTCCCTTCCTGAAGTGTCTCCTTCTGGTTGGCCCCCAAGTCAATGTCTTTCACCTTATCCCGTGTTTGCAGCTCCACTTCGATAGGCACGCTTGCCACGTCACGGTGCATGAGCGAGTTGGTTTCCTTGTCCAACTGGATAAATCTTACTTTCCTTTCTCCCTCCACGTCCACCTCCTTACGGATCACTTTGCCTGACTGCACACGCAGAAGTTCATTCTGGCTGAGGTTCAGTTCGTTGGCAATCTCCTTGCGAAGCGGATAGGTCATCAGAATTACCTGTTCGCGTTCATCAAGCATCAGCTGGGCTTTGAGCGGTAACTGTATCACCTTGCCATTTGATGTTCCCATGTTGGCCACGAAAACAGGCGTTATCTCTCCACGAAGCAGCGGAACTTGCAGACCATCAGGCATCAACTCCAGTTTTTCCCTGTCGATACCCAACTGCATCAGTTTCTCTAAGACAGCTCCCTGAGCTTGAAAAGTCATCACATCTTCCATACGTTGAATGTTTATCGGTAAATTTGTCGTGAGAAGTCTTGCACATTCACTTCTCACCGAACAAAATTATCAAAAAGCAAGATGATAAGATGAGACGATACAGATTATTTCTATTGGTTTTTGCCACCATGATTATCAGCATGAAGATGGCAGCGCAGTTTTATACTCTCCGTCCGGAGGTAGTTCGCAAACAGGTAAAGGTTGGAATACAAGTAATTACAAAGCAAAAGAAGGACAGCGTAGGCGCAAAACAACCTGATGTGACCTTCCAAACAGGTCGTGGTTTGGAAATCACCATTGAGAAGGACGTACCACTGTTTGTCAATGTGAAGGACTCCTTGCTTTTCAATCTGATCAGCCAGCGCATGAATGTCTGCCTTCCGCTCGACTTCCTGAAACTCAACTCAGCTTTCGGCTATCGCAAAGACCTGTAAGTAGATGTGCGGCTTTCCATGACGGCATAGACCTGCAATGCAACCATGCACGAGTCTATGCGATGCTGCCCGGTATCATCAAGGAGGTACATTTCGGGAATAGAGGCTATGGCAACTATGTCGTTTTGGAACATGGCATCTTTGAATGTCTTTATGGCCATCTTGACCAGATAACCGTAAGAACTGGCGATGCCGTTTCGGCAGGAACCATCGTGGGAATATCAGGAAACACAGGCAAAAGCACCGGCCCGCATCTCCATATCAGAATTAGGAAAGGTGGAAAGAGCGTCGATCCCAATATTTTCGTGGATTATCTTAACGGTTACATCACGCAGCTACAGGATAAGATGGCATACGTCAGATTCGGGACAAAGCCCAACAAGGAGTTGAACATCGAGAACCTGATGGCCGTTATCCGACAGTATGATGTGAAATTCCCACATATAGTAGCCGCACAAGCTCTGCTTGAAACAGGCTATTTCACTTCACGGGTATGCTTAGAGAACAACAACCTCTTCGGACTCCGCCGTCCCAGCAATGGCAGCTACTACACCTTCAACTCATGGGAAGAAAGTGTTAAGGCATACAAAGACTATGTGCAGTACAAGTACAAAGGTGGAAACTATTACGAGTTCCTGAATAGGATTAGGTATGCGGAAGATGGCAGCTATATCTCCAAAGTGATGAGTCTTGAAAGAAGTCTATAAAACCATCATTTATTTTTTGATAATTATAAAGTTATCTTTGCGATTTAGCAATAATTTTATTATTTTTGCATCGAGATTTTACTCCATAAAGCTATGAAGTTGAATAGAATTAAGACCGTCTTAGTTGAAAGAGACCTTTCTCAAACTTGGTTAGCAGACCAGATAGGGAAAAGTTTTGCGACAATAAATGCTTATTGTTGCAACAGGCAACAGCCTACATTGGAGACACTTCAAAAAATTGCTAACATTCTCCATGTTGATATAAAAGAATTAATATGTAGTAGTAATGAATGTTAGGCCATGGCGTTAAATTCAGTTTCTCTCGATACAACGATACAAGATTTGCACCAAAACGGACAGCTTAGTGTAAGGGCTACGAATGCATTAAAAAGTGCAGGGCTTAAGACTGTAGAAGATGTTCTTACATTCTTGGGCGAAGGTGGATCTTTGCTAAATATTCGCAACTTAGGTCGTAAAAGCTATTTAGAGACCAATGCTTTGTTTGACCGTATTCGCTCAATTGGATTTAAAACATCAGTCAGTCAGGAAGTAGAGGGTGGCACAAGACAAGCAAGTGTGCAAGAACAAGAGAGGTATAATGATGACTATATTATAAACTTTATCGCAACATGCATTCGAGAGTTAAATAGGACAACAGCCACTGGATTGGATTATTTTAATCATGTAATTCCTAATGCAGAAGTATTTTGGAAGAGAATCAAGGAGAGCCATCCCGTTATCTTCCAAGTAGATACTACGTTCCCTTTTCCTTCTAATTGTGTGTTCATCTATTCTTGCTATCTTGTTGTAAACAAGGTGGTAAAACATTTGCATGCATTAAACCTTTCATCCTTTGCCCATGTCTTAGACGAACTGAATATAATTTTAGAGAGGTTTGAAGGGGAGGCTATTGAAGTTGCTGTAAATATGGTTGTTGACACCATGTCTTTAGTTAAGCAAAAATTTCTTGAAGATTATTATACGACCTGTATAAAACAACAGTCAACCAGAACTCAAAATATTATAATTAGTCAGATCGGGGATTTTAGACAAATGTTAGGTTTTATGCTGAGTGGCAAAGATCCTCTATCTTTGAAATTTGCAGGGAAGAAAAGTGAAATAGAAATAAAAACCGTCGGAGAGCAGCTTTTTGCAAAGACCAATCACATATTTCAAGAAGATAATGATAGAACGATTAAGATAAACTCTTATCGTGAGATATTCTCTTTCATCGATGAGGAAAATTGGAAATTCGTAGAGCATTTCTATGAATACAATGGTCATCTGCCCATGTTTTATATATTATCCAATTATTTGCAACTTTCAGACTTGCGAAATGAAAAGATACTTCAAAAAGTATATGGGATTAGATGCGAAAAGGAAAATGCAGATGATGTCGCTAATGAAATGGAGGTGTCACGTCAGACTGTTGCTAATATTACTAACGATGTAGAGAGGTTCTTTGATAATCGTGTAATATTAGATGCTGAATACTGGACTCGTTATCGTTTTCTTCGTGAGAATTTCTTAACTGAGAAGACTGCAAAATACACCAGTATTAATAGCAGTGAAAAACTTGACGATAATATAGAGTCGTATCTTGGACTATGCTGTATTATTAAATCCTACAGAATTTTTTCTGTCGGCGATAAGTACTATGCCGTCAATAGAGATCTTCTCAATAACTACAACCTCAAGAAAGCAGTATCTTACCTTAGTAGTTTAGATTCGAGTAAGCATGCTGAAGATATAACAGAGGGCTTTTATGAGCTGACGACTCGTTTCCAGAAAGAATATGAAAGTAGATTTGAAGCTGACATAACTTATGCGCTGAAAACTATAATAGAGGAAAATTTTGAGGCCGAGGTTGACGATTTTGAGGTCACCTTCAAGGCTAATAAGTTGGACTTAGGCAAGGAAATATATAGAATTTTAGCCGATGCGAATACTCCACTTTCAGAGCAGGAAATAACAAAAAAAGTCAAAGATGCTTATCCGGACGAGGACGTACCTACAGGTGCAGCTTTTTCCAGAGCCGTAAATCTGTCTGATGGAATACTCTTTGATAGAGGTCATAAAGTCTTTTTCCTTGAAGAATGGGATGACGGAAGTTACTATACGGGGACACTCATAGATTTAATCTACGATGTGCTGGACAGAAGTGAGGAGCCAATGTCTTTGGTTGAGATCTATAGCTTGATAAAATCTCATTTTCCAGACACGACCTTAACATCATTGAAGTCTATGCTCTCTTACGGCAGAGATGAAAAATTCGTTTGGTTCGAAGATGATTATTTTGGAGTCGCCAACCGGAGCTATTCTTCAAAGTACAAACTCGATTTAAGTAGTCGGAAATTTTCGTTCGAGCGCAGATTCCAAGACTTCAAGGAGTTCGTATTAACTAACAAACGTTATCCAATGGTATCAAAGGAGAGTAGCGAATATGAACGTTCTCTGTATCGTTGGCAGAACAATGTCATGATAGGAAATCTATCCGTGACGGAAGATCAACAATGTGAAGTAAAGATTTCGTTGATACATATGCTACTTATCCCAGGACATACCGACAAGCATGTTTTGTGGACAAATGCCATCAATTAATGGATTTTATAGAAGACCATAAGGCATTGCCAGAGAAAAAGGATGATGCGAAGCTCTGGAAATGGTTTATCGAGCTGTCCTCATCGGATATACAAGATGATGTAGTGATGGAAACAGCACTTTCTGGGCTACGTGAATTGGTTAGTTCGATATTATTGATATCGGGCAATAACGATAAATATAATATGACAACAATATATAAACGAAATAAAAGCGAGGTCAAAAATGTTTAAAATAACGTGGGATAAAGAAACTGGTGGCGTAAGGCTCAGCTCTAAAATTGTGGAAGGCACGCTTGGCGTGTCTCCTCGCCCCGTTTTCTTTGAAGAATTAGACCTGCTTGGATTGAATAGGCTCCCTGACGGTAAGGCGTGGGAGTATCCTCATTGTAAGGAACCCCTGCTATGGGCTTGCAATAAGCAGTATTATTATCATGGTGACCTTGTGTTTGAAGCAAAAGGTGCAAATATTTACGACTCTGCAAAGTAGAGTTGTCACCAAATGCCTATGGCCTTGTACTTGAGCCAGTTAATGTTGCTGAAATGCTTGAGCGCAATAAGGACGAAATGTTCCTTATTGAAAGTGAAGCTTTGGAGTTCATTCGTGATACCTATGTAAGGTACTCCTCTAATAAACGTTTAGCTCAGGTTGCGAAGGCAAATAGATTGGATTATGAGGCATTGGCAGAAAAGGCTGAAAAGCAGTCCAAAACAAAAATGGCCATTGTCAAAGAGGATTGTGATAGCTTTGACATTATGCCTCTTGACGTGGCAAACGAACAAGGCAAATCGACTTATGCTACTACGCAAAAGATAGACCGCTTCCTCGCATCATTTTCCGGGGGGAAAGACTCGCAAGTAGTCTTGGATCTTTGCACTAGAGCAATTCCATCGCAGTCTTTTGAGGTGATTTATTCAGATACTGGGTATGAACTTCCACCATCATTGGATTTGTATAAGGAGATTCAAGACTATTATCATCAGAAGTTTCCTGATTTGAAGTTCTCCACAACAAAGAATCATGAATCTGTTCTCAACTATTGGGATAAAATAGGCACGCCCAGCGATAAACATCGTTGGTGCTGTTCCGTTATGAAGACAGCTCCCCTTTATCGTTCGCTAAAACTTGAAGGGAATAAGCAGGCTCGCGTACTTACATTCGATGGAGTGAGGGCAGAGGAAAGCACCCGAAGGGCTGGTTACAACAGGATTGGAAAAGGTGTAAAACATGATACGGTGATAAATGCACGCCCTATATTAGAATGGAATGCGACTGAGATTTTTATATACTTGTTTAAGCATTCACTTCATATAAATCCAGCTTACAGAATGGGTATGACTCGTGTTGGGTGCTTAATCTGCCCATACTCATCTGAATGGAATGAAATGATTGTATCTAAAAGTTTCAAACACAATCTTTCTCCCTTCATAAATAAGTTAGAAGCAAACGCGAAAAAAGGAGGAATTAAAGACATTAACGATTACATAAAAGATGGAGGTTGGAAACGTAGAGCTAGCGGAAATCTTATAGAGCATAAATCTTTCATCGAGTTTAAAAGCATTACTCCTGATTTCAAAGCGGAATTCACTAATCCTTCCATTCCAATATTGGCTTATCTGTTTACTATAGGCCCATACAGCACAACCCAAGGGAATCATTGCGTTAATGGCGAATTAAAATACAAAAAAGAAATCTATAAATTTCAAATAGTAGAAAAGGGAGGAAAACAGCATGAGTATACGTTTACAATGTTTAATATTGCTGATGCGGTCTTAATTGGATTACTTAAACGAGTCTTTTACAAAGCAACATATTGTATTAGTTGTGAAGCTTGTGAGGTTGAGTGTCCGACTGGGGCTTTAAGTGTCTATCCTTCAGTTACAATAGATAGGAAAAAATGTATTCACTGCCATAAATGTTTAACTTTTCACGACAAGGGATGCATAGTGGCAAATTCACTCACTATAACGACAAATTATATGATGAATAAACAACAGAATATTGATAGATATAAAAATTTCGGATTGAAAACCGAATGGTTGGAGATGTATTTGTTAGACTTAGACAACTTTTGGGAAAGTGGTCACGGCCTAAATCCGACATATCAGGTACCTTCCTTGAAGAATTGGTTGAAGGATGCTGATATTATTGATGAAAAATGCAAGGCCACAGAGTTAGGCAAAGTTCTTGCATCCTTGTATACTAATAGACCAGATTTGGTTTGGCAAATAGTATGGATAAACCTCACTAGTAAGTCTTTCATTGCTTCCTGGTATTCTAAGTACGTTGAGGTAAATTCTTCTTTTACAACAAAGTTGTTAGAAGAAAGAATAATGGAGCAGTATCCTACGTACAAGGCTAAAACAGTCCATAATGCAGTCTATCAGGTTCAGCGTTTATTGAAGGAATCTCCGATAGGAACTTCTTTCGAGCAATTCATGCCTATTGACAAGCAGACATTCATAAGGAGATCATTCAATAATGTGGATGTAGAGGCTATTGCATATTCTATATACAAATATGGTGAAGATCATAAGGTGCGTTCTTTAAGACTGTCCCGCATGTATGAACCAACTGTTGATGGTGGCATCGTTAAAGAATTTGCAATAGAAAAGTCTACTTTGGAATTGGCGTTACGTACTCTAAACTCTGCTAAAGACAGAATCTTAATTGCAGAGTTGAATTTAGGGTTAGATAATATTACTTTACGAGAAGATCTTGACTCCGTCAGCGCTCTAAAAGTACTTTTGAAAGACGTTCTATAACGCTCTGCTTATTTGGATTTACTTAATTAGCTTTTGAAAAGATCATAATATAAAATTTCTTCAAACCTAAAAAACAATAGATGGCTAATAGATACAGTGACATTGTCACAATAAGAGAATCACGCCCTGCGTACAACATACGAGAGGAAGGCCCTGGAGATTGGAAATCATTCATAGCCAATGACCAATTTAATGAATTGCTCAAAAAAGTGGTGAGCTCGATTTTTAACAATCAAGCTGACAACCATAAAAGTATTTGGATTTCTGGTACTTACGGCTCAGGAAAGAGCCATGCTGGTGCCGTATTGGAACATCTTCTCTGTGATGCCCCTGAAGAGATAGAAGACTACATTGAACAGGAATATTCTGCGCCCAAGTATGGTGTGTTACGCTCTAACATTCAAGAGTTGCGCAAGCACAAGCGTTTATTTCCTGTAAATATGTATGGACAGCAAAATATTGCTCATGAAGATGACCTATCGTTACAAATCCAGAGGGAAGTAACACGCGCCTTGAAGGATGCTGGCATAAGTGTAAATGTACAAACGGATTTTGACAACTATGTCAGCCATATAGAAACGATGCCTGGCATTTGGGAAAATCTTATAGCTAATAATGCACAGCTGGCATCCGTGGCTCCAGATATTAACAAGCTGAAACTTGAACTGAAGAGTGGAGACACCGAAGTCCTTGGCCGTGTGAAAGATGCCCTCAGAGAGAGTGGCATTGACATTCGTCTTGATTTGGAAAATTTAGGACTGTGGATCTTTGAAGTACAAAACGAGCTGCGCAAGCAGGGCGTGTATGATGGCTTGCTCATTATTTGGGATGAATTTACCGAGCTGATGACATCCGCCATCGGTGTTAGGCTGTTGGTAAAGCTTCAAGAGATTTCAGAGGCTATGATGAAGCCTGAAAATGACTCCTACTTCCTCTTCATCTCTCACCCGTCTGCACTAAACTCCTTAAAAGAGGAAGAACGTGAAAAGACTAAGGGACGCTATCATTATGTGACATATAATATGGAACCTGTTTCGGCTTTCAAGATTATGTCACGTAAATTCAAGGTGATAGATGAGCTTGCCTATAAGAGATTAGCCCAATCTTTTTATTCAGGCAGAGAGGGAGCTGCTGGATGTATATTCTCAGGATTCGACGAAACCGGAGGAGACCATTCAAGATATTCAGAATCTGTTCCCATTGCATCCATCTACGGCAAATCTCGCAACATACTATGCTCGTGAAGCCGGTTCTTCGTCGCGCAGCGTATTTGAGTTCCTTGCAAACAGTTCTGTTCGGGATTTCCTTGATACAGAAGAGCATTTTGCAAGTGGAGATACCATCACGGCCGATTACTTGTGGGATTATGTTGTAGGGGCGTTTAATGAGGATAGTGTCCGTTTTGGTGCTGTAACCGAAAGATTCAATTCATATCGTCTTCAAGTAGAACACGAAGGAGCACAATATTTTGCAGTATTCAAAGGAATCCTGTTGCTTAATGCGCTGAATAATATTGCTCACAATACAACCGTCACCCCTTCAGAAGAAAACATACACAATCTTTTTCAAGGGACGGCTATTGATGCAAGCGTTGACGATATTCTTGATTTCTTTAATGATAAGAGCATTATTCAACGTGCTCCGGGCGGATTGTATTCTATCGTATTCTCGGCACTGCCAAGCGATGAAATTGCCAAGGTGAAAGAAGAACTGGTGACGAGTAGCTTCCGGTTTACGGATCAGGTCATCAAATTTGGAACTACTGCAAACATAGAACTTGACAAATTCTTGGCACAGGCAAAACGTCCTTATAAGTTTCAATTCTATTCTTTGCAATATAATGAGTTCACTTTGACCAATCAGATAGAACAAGGTTTGAAAAAGGCTCAAAGTCACGAGGTATTTATGGCTTTGATGGTTGGTAAAACGATTGAAGAAATTCATGCGCTCAATGACATTGCCGAGAAGTTAAATAAAGATAAGAGATTTGAGAATATGGCATTTATAGTTTTTGACACCCCACTTGGTATCAACAACTATGAAAGGTTCATTGAATACATGTCCAATGCCAAATGCTCTCAAAAGTATGCTCATACAAGCCAACAGAAGACTAACGAGGAAAATGCATCAAAACTTCTTAAGGAGTGGATTGCCAAAATAAGAAGTGGTAACTTCTCTTACTATATCAAAGGGGCTAAAGATACAACGTCCACTTATAAACTTACATCAGTAGTAAATGCGAACATTGCCCCAATAATTTTTAGCAGTGGTCCTGAATCCTTGCTAAATATGCAGAAGACGATCAAGACTTTCTGGGAGAAAAAATCTGCAAAAGCTACGGTCGATGCTGTTCTCTCCTTTAACACCAAAAAGGATGTGCTGGAACATTGTACAGGTGCAGCAAAGCCTGTTGAAATATTATTTCAAGATAGTGTCGACGACAATTTGGAGTTAAAGCAAGATATAGACAAAGAGCACCCTCTTTACAAGGTCTGCGAATTCGTAAAGAACTCGTTTGCCCATACCAACAAGGACACACAGTTCAATCTTGGTGACAAGCTATCAGTACTTGCACAGGCTCCTTATGGCTTATACCCATCATACGCATGTATGGCCATGGTCTCATTTGCTATGAGAAGGTATATTAAGCAGCTTTTTGATATGAATGGTAAGCCCTTGGTAGCGCAGCATTTAGTTGATGCCGTTGTCAACATGTTCAAGGCATGGGATACAGAGAAGACGAATAATAGTCTGAATGTCAGGTTTGAGTCTAAAGAGGCCGGAGAACTGAGTAAGCTTCTCATCAAGAATTTTAAGCTCAATGAACTTCCAGGATATAGCGACATAAGCAGCCTGACTGATGCTCGCTGGGCTATTGTGAATGAGTATTCAAAACAGAAGAATGCTCCATTATGGTCTTTGAAATATGCTGAGGACAGTACGAAGGACATATCAGCATTGATTGATAACATCCTTAAAGTATGCTCTCCTTCGCAAGAGGTTTCACGCAATCCGCAACTCATGTCAGCTACTGTAAATGGGCTTAAGACGTTGAAGTTCGATTTTGGAAATTTAGTCAATGATGCGGACAATTTTGAAGATGGGTTTAACAGATTCGTCCAATCAGTAGAATTTGTCAATGTCAAAGAAGAAGAGCTTGCAGAAGCACGTACCTATCTTGACCAACATCTTCAATCAGAGGTTGGACTTTGGACAGAATCTGAGGTCGAAAATCAACTGAAAAACTGGAGAATTTCCAAGCAACCAAAACCTGTTGAACCTACTCCACCAGTAGTTCCAGTTTACCCAACAGATCCTATTATCCCCGAAAATCCAGATCAGGTCCATGATGATACAGATTTGCAAATTTTACGTGAAGATGTAGCTCGCAAGATTTCAAGGCTTAATGAGGGTCAGATGCGTGAGGTCTTAAACAGAATAAGCAAAGATTGTGACAAAAGGGTCCTTGACTTAATAAATTGCTATGTATAATGAGTTTCATGATATAGAAGATTTATATGCAGAAGTTGCCGCTGATAAAACAATCAGCGGCGCAAACGCATATCGTCTTAACCGTTATCCTATAAGATTTGTCATGTTTGACAATTTTAGAGACGCCTATGATTTTGCATGTCATTTGCAAGACGATATGGGGGTAAAGGTGAAGGATGTTGCTTCGTGGATGGACGCGGAGTACCCGGATTTACTGATGACCCACCAACGATTGAGTGAGCACATCGCAATGTTCATCAAGAAAATGGGTAAAGTAGATTATATCATTGCGCCATTCTCTGAGCTTGCCCGCTTCTATGACAACTCAAAGAACAAAATATTCGAATCTCTTATAAAGACGTTAAAGGGCATTGAGGCTTCTTCTGATGCATGGAAGCATAATCAACGTGTCTATATCCCCATTGTTGGTCTTGAAAACAAAATGTCATTCTTCGCTAAAGACAGCATGGTCGAGGCATGGTATTTTCGGAATACCAACCGTCAACTTGACTATAGACTCATTGTAACGGATGGGAAAGATTTTGGAGTTAAGTCATTAGAAAAGAAATACACTTTTGTGAAGGATATTCATTCATGGCTTAAAATATGGAGTAATCCCGATGCAAATATTAAAAAGGAGATCATAAGTACCTCTCATGCTTTGTATGGGAATGCTATGTATGCGCAGCCAGACAATGCCTTCTTCTACGACATATGTCATAATGCTTATGAATTTCTTACCAAAGGACTGCGTTTAGATTTTGGTGATATTATCTACAAAAAACAGGAAGATGTTTTTTGGGATAGATTAGCTGGTGACATAAATGTCGATAATGAAAATTTTTCGCTTGATTCTTTTGCGCGAAAATATTTTGGCGTGAATAACTTTACTGATTGTACGGTTTTCATGCGAGCATGGTTTGAACACTGCGAGTCATTTGAAAGATGGTTCTTGATAAAATATTATATCTATAAGTTTGAAGGCAAAGGATACTTGTGTCATGTTCTAAATTCTTTAGAAGGTTTCACAGACAAGGAGCTATTTACAGCCGTTGCGCTAAATCTCGCTTCTGAAGTGAGTAGTGAAATTGATGAACGTTGTTGCTGTCTTAACGCAGCTGCACAGCACGGTGTCATCTTACCTCTGGGAATAGAGCATTTACTACAAAGCCGTCTGAATGCAATAGCAGAGCAAAAGGGCTATGACATTGCGATAAAATATTTTTCATCACTGACAAAGACTGAAAAAAAGTTAGCTATTGCTTGGCTGGGAAAAGGACTGGTTACAAAAAATCAGATCAAAAAGTTCTATCCAGAGCTATATGAGTATCTTAATGATTTACAGGTCGTGTTACCCACTGAGGTTGGATGGATAGAAGGTTATATTAATAACTATAAGAAAGCAAAGATCGAAGGACGGTATAGCGAAGATGTTAGCAATCTCATTAAACAATTTAATGCAGATGGTCCATCATTCCTTAAATGGTATAATTCGTTTAAGACTACATACACTCAATTAGTTAGTAGGACAGATATCGATGTGTTATTTTGGATTGACGGTCTAGGTATTGATTGGATTCCTTTAATATCTGCTCTTATACGGAATAAAGAGCATGAAGGAGTCTATCTTAATGAAGTTTCTATTGCCAGAGCTCTTCTTCCCACGGTGACCTCTGTAAACAAAACAAATCTTCAAAAATTAGGAGGACTTGACAAAGAGGGTGATTTGGATGGGTACGCTCATAAAAATCACGATTTTTATATAGATACGTTAATAGATGAGATAAACATTGTCAAAAATTCTATTAGCGATATTCTACAGAAATATGGTGGAAAGAAAATCGCCATAGTCTCCGATCATGGAATGACCTATCTTTCTCAATATGTGAATGGACTTAATATGTCTGGTGTGGAATCTGATCATAGTGGAAGATTGGCTATATCCTCACAAGCTAAGGTAGTCAGCGATAATAATTACCTCATTTTAGATGATGGTAAGACATTAGTGGCATTGAGGCATAATTCTCTTTGCAAAAAGTTCCTTCAGGACAAGGTGCTCATGGGGGCTGCACACCAGAAGAAGTGTTAGTGCCCATCTTTATCATTTCCCCAAATAAAGGTAATATGCATTGGGATGCGTCAATGAAAGACGTTCATGTATCAGCACAAGAAGCAAGGGCACATCTAATAATTGAGGGATTCTGCGCTAATGAAACTGCATATGTTGAATATAATGGAAGTACATATAACATTTCGCACATAAGCGGTAAAGAATATATAACGGCGAAATTGGATCTTGTCGATTCAGTTAAACAATTAAAACTTCATATAGGCTCAAATTCTAAAACTTTATTCTTTGATTTCACTCTCGGAGCCAAGGAAGATGACTTATTCTCTTTTTAACTATGACGGAAGAACTTCAGCTAAAAATAAAAGAATACTTTTCACAAATGGCTATTCTGCGGAATCAAGTATCAGCAGGTAGTCTTTTCGCAGGGCGCAATTTACCTTCGTTTGTGATGGACTTTGTCACAAAACGCTATCTCAACTCGATGGGAGAGATTGATGGGCAGGCTTTGTCACAATTTCTTGATACTGTCATACCAAAGAAGGCAACATCAGTGAAAGATAGACTGGGGAGTGGCCAGGAGGTCATGCTTATGACAAGATTCAATGTTTATATTGATCTTATCAAGAATGTCAGACGCTTTGGAATTCCCGATTTAGGCATAAAGCTAAAAGAAGGAATTATTCCTCCTTATATTTTTGAAAAGCATAAAGGAGAATTGGTAGATGGCGAAATGTGGGGAATAATAAAATTGTGCCTCTTACCCGATGATGATGGAAAGAAAAACCATGTAGAAATGGTCGATTTTCATCCATTTAAGCCATATCGCTCTGTTGACATATCATATTTAAGGGAGGCGAGAAAAGCATTCACGCTTAATGAGTGGATTGATGTGATGCTTTCTGCTATGGGCTATGAGCCAACCGGTTTTGGTGGGCTGACTAAGAAGCTCGAATTCTTGACGAGACTACTTATTTTTGTAGAGCCAAGACTTAATGTTATCGAACTTGCTCCTAAAGGAACAGGAAAATCATACGTCTTTGGTAATATCAGTAAATATGGTTGGATTGTCAGCGGTGGCAAAGTTACTCGTGCAAAGTTATTTTATGACAAGCAAAAGGATCAGTATGGAATCATAAAGAATCATGACTTTACTGTTTTTGATGAAATTCAGACCATAGTCTTTCAAGAACCTGCTGAGATTCAGGCTGCATTAAAATCGTATCTGGAGAGCGGAAAGACCACCATTGACGATAAAGAATTCACTTCTGAATGTGGATTGATGCTTATGGGTAATATTCCCCTTACTGCAGACTATAGGCCTGTTAATACGTGTTATTTTGATAGCTTGCCCAAAAATTTTAGAGAATCGGCCTTGTTAGATCGCTTTCACTGCTTTATTGAGGGCTGGTATTTACCTCGCATCAATAAAGGTATGATATATAATGGATGGACCATAAATATAGAGTACTTCAGTGAAATCCTGCATTCAATGAGGATTGAAAACGTATATAATCAGTTGTTCGATGATCTCGTTGAGTTTGAACACAACGCTGATATGCGCGACTTTAAGGCTGTGAAAAAAATAACGGTTGGATATATGAAGCTTCTCTTTCCACATTGGACAAAAGTTGAAGATGTTGATAAACAACAGTTCAATGATTATTGCCTCGAACCAGCCATTCACCGGCGTGGTATTATAAACAACAATGCCATTACATAGACCCTGAGTTCAAGACAGCAATGCCAGATATTCATGTGAAATAATAGTGGAGTGGCATCTATATTCAAAGCAATAGAATAAAAATAATCACACCCAAGTGAAAGGGATAGTACGCGTACCACAAATACTTCGCATACTGCCCTTTTATAAATCCCCTTTGCCCATTATAGCAAAGGATAACCGCCAAGCCCAGCCAAAGTCCGATTACACCGTATTGATACATGAACAGTGTGGCTAAAAGGCATTTTGTTACCTTATCTGGCTTAAAGATATGGAACGCACATATTAGCAGGATGCCGGAATACTCATAATCGACGTGCAGCCAAATGGCGTTGCCGCAAATTGAGGCAATGATGATGCACCATATCAAGGGCTTGTCTCCGATTCTGCACATCCCCTCTATCGCTATCAACCCCAATAGCAGAGTAAAGAACACATTGTGGGTGTTGTCGTGATTAAGCAGCCACCATGGGATTTCAGATATGAGCGCAAAGCCAAAAGATTCAGTGCATATTTCCTTGTGGAACGAGTATGGCCATACCCCTCCACCAGCAGAAAGGCAAAGATGGGGAAAGCCATTCTCCCCACCGTCCGCATCATGTCATACGTCCAAGTACCATGTTCCATCAGGTAATAAGCGATATGGTCCACGGTCATGGACACCAACGCTATTACCTTCAGGGCACTGCCCGACAAACCTTTCCACTGCTCAAATACCATACTACTGTTTATTATCCTGTTTCTTCTTTCTTTCCTTACCCAGAAGTTCAGCAATCATCGCATCCACCTCGTCATTGACACGTTTGAAGTTACGCCCCAGCATGATTTCCTTCTCACGGTTGGAGGCAAACTGATAGATCTTCAGCAGGTCTGCATACAGACTCTCCTCCTGTTTAATCTGCGCCATGTCGAAGTGCGTCTTGCAGAAATACTTCGAGGTCTTAAACTCCTCGGACTTCTCGATGTCAAAGCCCTGCATCATGTTGCCGTCCGTCGGGGTGAAGTCACGTGCCGACTGACCTGCCAGCCAACCCGTTGCCATGTCCGCTATCTTGGCAGCTGGCACCAGATAGTCCAGCCGTTCCGATATAGACGTGGAAACCTTTTGGTCATTGATGGTGATGGATTTGGAAGTCTGCTTCGCCTTGCCGAACACGTCGTTCTGTGCCCATTCCAGTGTCTCCTTGTTACGGGCGGCACCCATGAAGATGTTACCGCAAGTGGTGATAATCTTCTGCATACCGTTCTTGCCATAGTCCGCCTCCAGCTGTGGCAGTTCCTGAAAGCCCAGTGTCACTGCCACCTTGTTGCTACGCGCTGTGCCAATCAGTCGGTCAATCTTATGAAAGTACAAGGTCGGCAGCTCATCGACGATGATGGACACGGGAATGTTTCCACGGCTGTTCACACGGGTAACTAGACGGTTGAGCACCAGCGCATTCAGCGCACCCACTATCTGCTCTTTCTCTGGGTCGTTGGCTATTACGAGGTATGAAGGACTTGCAGGGTCAGAAATCTTCAGGTCGAAGTCATCCCCCGTGAATATCCAGTAGGCTTCTGGCGAGACCAAGCGTGCCGCATTGACCCGGAGCGTACCCACCATACCTTCGAGCTGGTCCATCGCCTTGTTGGTATAAGCCGACTGGAACGGAGTCATGAGCGAGAGAATCTTCTGGTCCTGCATCAGGATGTCGAATACGTCACTGTACTGCTTGCCTAAGAAGGACAGCACATGCGGCATATCCGAGTATTCACCCGTAATGGTGTCCGGCTCCACCACCTGCCCCTGCTCATCCTCATACCAGGACGAGGTGATATGCACCCTCTGTCCGTTACGGCTCGTATAGGTAAAGTCGTTCAAATCCACGAACATGCCATCTTCATCTACTGACACATCGTGGCTCAACTCATCCACAAAGTCCAGTATTGTGTTACCGTCTTTATCTACAGCCCGGTAGTCATGCCAGTTCTTTGTAATCAAATTCAGTTTCTTGCCCCTGTACTTGATGTACCTTGTAAGTTTTTTGCCGTCCTTGAACCCTGTCGGATGGAAATTGACGAAGAAATAGATGATGGCAGAGAGGAAGTTGATGGCTGAGTTCTGAAAGAACGCCTCCGAGCCACCCTTCTTGTCGCCCCCTTTATTGAGCGATTCCAGCAAGGTCGCTGCCGTCTCTGCTGCCGCCGCCAAATCAGGGATATACTTTCGCTGGATAGGATTGATACGGTTGGAGTACTCCACATCGGTAAAGTTCACGATATGGAAACCACAGTTCTCTGGTAACCTGCCGAGCTTCTTGTTCTTACAATACTGATAGAACAGCGTTTTGCCCAATGTAGGAAACTTGTAGTCATATACCATCATGGCAAACCCCTTGGCCGCATGCTGGCGGATAAACGGGTCGATGATGCCGAAGGATTTGCCGGAGCCAGGCGTACCCAGCACGATGGTACCACGGAAGGGATTGATAATGTTGATCCACCCCTTGTGCATACGTCCTTTGAAATAGTAAATCATCGGGATGTTCACCGAGTAAGGATTCTCATTCAGTTCCTCCGACTGCTGGAACGACTCGTTCTCAAAGTTGAAGCGGTCCTCTCCCAATTTGTAGTTGTAGTAGCGGGAGATACCGTCCAGCCCCTGATGCAGGAGCATCGTACCGATGATGGAAGTCATGGCATAGAGCACACGGTTGGTGGGGAAGCCAAAGGAGACTCCACCCCAGATGCCCTTATGGAACATCATGCAGAACGCAATGAACGTGATGCCGATGCCGATAGGATACAGCACCATTGTCTTGACATTGAATTTCAGTGCCTTCTGCGGACGTGTGCCGATGCACGTCACACCGATACATATCAGTTCGACGAGCTTGCAGGTCGGCACCGTGTTGAACACCTTGAAACGTGCGATGAGTTCCAAGATAAATCCCGTGACACGGTTGTCCGCCGTGATAGGCAGATTCATGATCAACTCCACTATCAGGAAAAGATAGATACAACTCCTGAACGTGTTGTACATCTGCTGCTGTTCCCTTGTCTCTTCTACAGCCATGACTTTACGGTTTGATGGTTAAAATACAGGCAGGTACGACACCATCTGCTCACTGATACCGTCAGCGTGCAGCATATCCTTGTAGTTGATGTCGAGCGTGATGACACGGCCCGAAATCTGCTCCTCCGAAATCTCCAGCTTCAGCACCTTCTCTTCAGGGAATGTGAGCTTGTCCAATACCAGCACGTTGCGATATGTCTTCTTAAAACTCCTGACACTGCTCAGGCTGTACACTGGTGTCAGCTCTATCGTCTGCGAATTGGTAGCCTTTAGCTCCTTCTTGTCCGTGAGCTTGATGCGTACCTCGCTGATGTCATACTTGATTTTGGTAGCATTGTAGAGCGAGTAGTCGATGAAGAAATAGTCACCGATACTATAAATGTTGTTCACCCTTGCCTTGATACCGTTCTTGTTTGAGTGGATATTCTTCTGTGGTTTACTGGCAAAGATGGCCCAGGCGTAGGCCGCCATTTCCTTGCGCGGCATCGATACGTCGGGATTTTCATACCTGCCCATGTCCCCGGCTTTGATGCGGTAGATGGAGTTGGCTTTGGTAGGTCCGGCGGTATAAACCACGTTGAGCTGCACGATGTGCCGCTCACCGATTACGGTAATCGTACCCACCAGCTCGTTGTTGTACATTCTCCCAGAGGGTTTGATGCGCACGATATTGTCCGTACACTGGTTGCCCACAATCTTGCTCGTCGAGATGTCTACGAGCTTGATATTCTCAGGCATCAGCAGGTGTGTCGTCACTTCCTCGTTGACAAACACCACATCCTTACGCCTGTTTTCGTCGAAGATGTAGCTGTCCGTAGGCTTGGCGTTGCGGATATACCTCACCGAAGCCGAGTCTGCCTCGATGTTCTTATACTTCTTCTGTGCCTGAAGGCTGCCACACAATCCCATGAGGGCAACCATGAGAACTAAAATCTTTTTCATATTTCCTAAATGTTTGATGAATTTTTGAAAGCTATTCTGCATTGGTATTGACCAGGTAGACGATGGTGTTGTACTTGATACGAGCCTTGTTCTTTCGGATATTGGTAGACACGGCTGATGTTACCGACTGGTACATATTCTGTAGGGCCTGCAGAGCCACCGCTTCGGAACTCAGTCCACTGCCATACCCACCGTCAAAGTTGATGTTGCTCTGCAAGGCATTCGCCTTGGCATCCTTCATCAGGTCACGGAAGGCAGACTCCGGGACATAAAAGCCCTCCATGCCGTCGTTGTCATAGACCGACAGTCCCACCTTGATGAACTTATCCCTGACCAGGATGCTGGTGATGGTCGCCATCACACGCTGCTGACAGAATCCCGTCACCGTACCATAGAGGTAGGTGCCCTTCTTCAATTTTGTCCCTTTGAGCGTGACATCGTCGAGGAGCTTGAAGCGGAGGCGTGTACCCTCGTGTGCCTTCGTCGTCTTGTCTATCATGGCACGGATCAACGGAACCTCCGCTGTAGGCTCGGCACTGACGGTGTTGAACTTATCCGCATTGCCCTCCACCACTTTCTTGACGATGGCCGGTTTCTCTTCGGGCTTACGATGAGAGGTATCAAAAGACTGTGACACTTTTGACACTTTGGCACTTTCGTCCTCTTCGATACCCATGCTCCGCTCCAGGGATTTCTGACGGGCAAGGCTTCGCTTCTGAATGGCGTCCACCTCCCTTGCATAGTCATCCATTTCAGCCTGACGGGAACCACGCCCATAACTGCTGGCCGAACCATATCCGGATGCGCCCCCATAGCTACCACCTTCATAGGCGTTGATATGTTTCCGGGACTGTGCCAGTCGCTGCTGCAAGACTTCCATGTCCTTCTGTCGCTTGGCATTGATGGCGTTCTGCCGGTCTATCTCGTCCAGTTCATGCTCCTGATAGCCGTTGCCGAGTGAGTCCTGCTGTGGCTGGTCCTCACCGATTCCGTTCACAGCCGATGCTGCATCTTCCTCGTTATAGCGTTTGTTCATCTCCGTCATCTTATCGCCCATTTCGTCATTGGCCGCCGTGGGCAGCGAGGCATTGATGCTGTCCGTGGCCACACCCTTCTTGGCATTGTCCGTACCTCCGAATACCCCCATCAACTCATAGCCTAAGAACAAGATAGGCAGAAGAATGGCCAAAGGAAAGATGTACTTGGGCTGTTTGAAGTCGATGCGCCACCAACTCTTGCCCTGTGATAAGGGCTTCGCCACAGGCGGCTCTTTCGGACTTGTCTTTTCCCTTTCGTCGCCCTTAGCCTTGTTATCATCCTGCGTTTCAGCATCAACCTCCATCTCTACCGTAGCCGATGGTTCTCTCTCCTTTCCCAGTCCTACTTTGAACAAGAATTTCTTTATCAGTTCTTTCATATCATTGATATTTTAAGTTTGCCACTATCATTTCGAGTTGCTTGTATTTATAGATAATAAGCGCAGAATCCTGATGCGTCTTGATAGGAATACGCACCAAAGAATCCAACTCCCCTTTCAGTCGCTGGCCTTTGAGGGCCAGCTGTCCTACCTCACGAACCTGCACGTTCTTGCCATTCTGTATGCTCTGTAGTCCGGCGAACATCGGCTGCACATTTTCTATCTCCCCCACAATATCCTTGCTGGACTGTGGAGAATAGAGGGAAACGACTATCCCAAAGCAGAGCGAGCAGACCAGCGCACCGACGGTCATGGCTGCCGTATGTTTCGGGTGTTTCACTGCCCATGCGTTGGCAGCATCTATCCGCTCCCGTATCTTCCATTGCAAAGAGAGCTTCCTTACAAAGGACTTCACCTTACCCCTGGTTTCCTGTTCCCATCTGGTCTTGGCCTCTTTCGCACGTTTCATTTTCTTCTTCATACCCTTAGTAGTCTAAATCCTTATTCTCCAGCGTTCTCCAATTGGTAATCAGCAGACCGTGCGGATTGTTCCTTGTACGGGGCACATTCTCGATGCTGCCCACCGTAATAAGAGAGCGTTTCATGTCGCGTGAACGACGTTTAATAATCTGCGTACCGTAGTATTTGAACTTCCGAGTGTGTTCGTCCAGCTTGATGGAGTCACAGATGATCATGCACACGGCCGAAGAAGAGACAATGTCCGAGTAAAAACCATTTTCCTCCATCGCCTGTTTCTGCTTCAGTGCCGTACCGTCCGCCATATACATCGCCTTGGACAGCGTCCACTTGATATAGTCATCGTCGGGCGGCAAGTTGAAGAAATACTGATGGAAGAGCTGAATGTGCGCTTTCGCCTCCATCACGAAATTCGCCTCCTGCTTGCTCCTTTCAGCGAGGAAAGGGATGTCGCCATCTAGGACATAAATCTGATTACGCTCTTCCGTTACCAACTTAGCACAGTAGAAGATGCAACAGGCACAGACCACCGTACTGCCGATGATTGTCAGCAGTACGGTCGTCAGCGCGAGCCTTGTTTTCTGTTCTAAACTCTGTATTAACATATCCTGTCGTTTTAGTTTATTTTCCTCTGTTATATGAATCCCTCATGGAACTGCCCATCTTCGATGCCGCCTTGCCAGCAGAACTTTCGGTGAATATGTGTTTGGCCTCTTTCGCCATACCAGAAGCAGCACCACCCATCGCTCCTGCCAAAGTAGCCGCGCCGCCATCGGAATAGCCACTTGCGCCACTCACGGCTCCGGCCACACCTGCCGCTCCGAGATGAGCAGCCCCGGATACCGCCGAGCCTGCCACTGGCGTAACAACCGAAGCGATGCCCACTCCTGTAGAAGCGGCACTGCCCACAGCTCCGCCAACGGCACCGGCCACGACACCACCTGCGGCACTGCCCGCACTCGAACTCACGCCACCCGGTATCAGCCATGAAGCCACCTCTGGAACAAAGCGAATGATGTAGGCACCCACGAGCATACCCATGGCATACATACAGTTTGAGCCAATTCCTTGAATACCCAGTGCGCCAATCTGCCCCCAGGAGTTCACCTGACCTTGCAAAAGCCTACCGTAAGCGGTTAGGTCTTCTCCGAGGTTATACATCAGGATAAAGTCGATGTAGTACAGGCACATATAGGTGACGAAACCCCATAGCGACAAGGAAAGGTACTTGCTAATCCATTGCGACCACGCACTGCTCCATGGCGGTACGATGGACAGGGCAAACATGATAGGAGCAAAGGTCGCCAGTATCGTCATGAAGATACGCTGGGCCACCAAAATGCCATAATAGGACATCTGGAAGATCAACTCCCCGATGAAGCGTATCACGTCGTTGATCCATTCCGACACTTTTGTTTCTGCGGCTACCGTAGCCCTTTGTGCATAATTGTTGATGGTCGAGCCCAAGTTCTCCATGTTGTAGATGAGCTTGTCCCACCAATGAGCATCCTCGCCAATCTCCTGTACCTGCTTCGCCGTCTCGATGCTGTCCTGCACCTGTCGGAGCCGTTTGAGGTAGTCCGACTGCTTTTGCGCCACTTTTAGCTCCAAAGCTGCCACCTCCTTGTTCTTGCTGCTTGCCATCTGTTTGGTGGTCGCCTCCAATGCCTTGCCCGGCCGGGCCAGTTCCTGACAGATCCATGAGCTGTAAGTGATGCAAATGGACAATCCCACGATGCGGAGAAGTTTCATCACGTCCATCGCCCTGCGCCCCAGCATCATCATCCAGCACTCGTAGGAACCCACACAAAGGGCGAGGCACAAGCCGATGACACGGGCATAGCCCACGGTGTCGCCCAGTACCGCCGACTTCGGGAAGGTCTCCATCGCCACCAGCAGCTTGTCCAGGCTCTCGTCGATGGAAGGCAATCCCATCGTGAGCAGCTGACTTGTGATATTCAATAAGATGTCTGTAACCATATTCTTAAATCATAATGTTATCGTTTGTAATAGTTCTGCGCCATGCCGACAAGGTGCGCCACCCGGCTGACCATCTCCTCCATCTGTTTCTTGTATTGCTGGTAGGCTTTCTGCCGCTTGGCGTTTTCAAGTTCATACCCTGCACCTGTCCGATGGATGTAGGCGATGTCCTGGCAAATCATTTCATTCTGCCGTGTCAGTTCATCGACCTGATATTTCAGTTTGCCCTTGCTTCGCTGCATACAGAAGAGCAGTCCGTCGGCAATGGATTGCTGCATACGGTCAAAGTCGGCCTTGAACGAAGAATAAACCAGATCGACATTCCTGTCAGCGGCACGCGCCACTTCCTCCTTGTAGAGTTCTTCCATCTTGACACGTTCCTGTTCGGCTTCCTTCATCTTCTGCCGTTGTGTCTCCTCGGCGGTGATACGGGTGGGCATGATCCGCTTCACCTTGGACTTACTTTCCTTGAACCGCACCCCTCCAACCAGATTTAAGGAATCCCCATTTCCAGTAGGTCTCCCCACCACTATACTTTTTATGCAGCAGGTAATAATACCATGCAGGAGAAAAATCCCACGGCCCGTTTTCCATTGACTTCCCACTGCCTTTCCTTCTGGTCGTCGTAGGTTGGATGCTGTGCCGATACTGGTAAACATAGGTAAAGCAAGCCCACTATTATCAATAAATACTTTCTCATACGCTGTTCCATTTATTGATTACTCTCTCTGCTATCTTGTCCGTTACCTCACTGTTGAGAATGTCCCAGATGTAATCGTATCTGAAGCCGCCGACGGTAATGATGCTGCACCATACGTTGGCACCGTCTATAATTCCCCTCATGTTCTCGATGGATGTTCTCAGTTCCATGACCAGATGTAGCTTCTCGTCCACCGAGGCCTTCATTGCGTTGATACCGCTGGCGGCAAGCGAGGCATAAAGGGCTTTGATATTCTTGATTTCCCTTGCACATGCCATGTTCGCCTCGGTATAGTACCATGCCACCATCGGTTTCTTGAAGGTATATTGAAAGGTGGAGCGTGTAAACTGGGAATACTCCTGTATCAGACGATACATGCTGTTGGCCGTCGAACCCAACGCACTGGCTAAGATGACGTAGGAATAGCCGTTGTTCAGTTTGCTGTCCAAGGTCGTCCTCACATCATTGAACTTCGTGGCACCTTTTGTGATGATGCTCTGCTCGCCAAAACTCGTCGTCACCTTTGCCAAGGCCTTGTCCTCCTCGCCCTTAATGAGTTTGTGCAGACTGATGAGGGCTTCGATGGTGGCCGGATCCCTCGGTGTGGGAATTACATCGGCAAAAGTAGGAGCTGCTAATGTTAGGCATAAGAGCAACATCCAACACCTATTTATATAATATGCTCTTTTCATATGCTCGACCTCCATTATACACCCAATCCGTTCCAGTTGTCAATCAGCCCGTCCACCGAGTTGCGAGCGGTGATATAGGCAGCCCATGACTCCACGTCGATGGCCATGAGCACATCGCCCCAGCTGTTTCCGAACTGACACATCATCACCATGACCTCCAGTTTGTAGTGGATTTCAAGCAGACGGCTGTAGATTTTGTTAGCCATCGTCAGCCGTTCATAGCGGTTGAGCAGGTTATACCCATCGTCCTTGCCGCCGTTTTTGCCTTCTTTGAGTGGGTTGCGGATTCTGCCATTGTTCACAATGTCCACAAAGTCGTGTACCAGTCCTTCCGTCTCGGACACGAGGTTGGCCATCTCATTGATGCATACCACATAGTTTTTGCCCGGCGACTTGCCGAGCTGTTTCAACACGATGGGCACGTCCTTGAAGATACCAGCGGTGAGCGAGACTATTTCCCCATAGTATTTGCTTTCCTCCCCAAAGCCTGTAATGTTCTGCATGGAAAGTTGGTAGAGTTCCTTAATGCTTGCCATCGTAGCGGTGTATTGCATCAATTTCTCCTGCTTGGACTTGATGGAATCCAGACGACCGTTGTGCTTGTCCTCAATGATTTTCTGCGAAACTGCATTTGCCGTTACTGTTGCCATCGTTCTCTTGTCGATCACCACACGCCAGCCAGCCTGGATATTCAGCGAGGCAAGGAGCATCGCCAGAACGAGGATTAACTTTGACTTTTCCATAAGCTCATAATGTTTTGATGATTGTTGACCTGCCGCGCGAAGTCGAGATATTTATTTATCCCAGTCTGTCTGCGGTCTTTTTCGATCTCCGTGATGGCGCGTTGGATGTTGCCACCGAAGTGCCTTGTATAGATTTTGAGTGCTTCCTTTTCTGCCCGTTCCGTAGTATAGGCCCAGTAACATTCAGGCGGCTCCTCCACACCATACACGTCCGACACCTGCCCACGGCATATCCATACCTCCTTGAAGTAGTTGCGCCCCTCGTGGTTATTAGCGCATTGATGGTGAAGATCTGCTGTCGCTGTACGGCCGTCAATCCGAGGATGGCCGTAATGTCATCGTACCTGTCCTTGAACTTGGCCTGGTCGAGCAGGATTTTCACATCACTGTTGTTGATAATCGCCTCTTTGACAATGGGCGAGTCAATCACATCGTTCAATTCCTGCGTCACCACACCGGCGATGCCGTGGAACTTGCGCACCGTCTTATACAGATATTTGATATACTCTGCCATCGTAGGCGAGGCGATGGCCTTCCATGCCTCTTCGATGATGAGTGCCTTTCGGCCTTTCTTGATACGCATCTTCTGAAGGAACACATCCATGATGATGAGCACAACGATAGGGAACAGCACTGGGTCGTCCTTGATCTTGTCTATCTCAAAGACGATAAACCGCTCATCGAAGAGCGACTGCTCCAAATCGTTGTTCAGTGTACTCTCCAGTTCACCGCCACGGTAGAACTGTTCGAGGATGGCAGCGAAGTTGTCAATGTTGAAGGCTATCTTTTTCTCGGCCATCAGCTGTGGAATACGTTCCAAGGCATATTCATAGAAAGTATTGAAAGACAATTTCCTGACGGTCATCTTCCGTCTGCGCTGTTCCATTTTCTCTATCTTCTGTTCGATACGCATAAGATAGCTGCCCTCGATCACCTCCGCCATAAGGCGCATGAGTTGATGGTTGGCGGCCACCTTCTCACCTTCCGTAGCCCCTTTGTCATTGACCAAGGCATGTAGTTTCTCCACCTGTCGTTTTGCCCTGATTTGATGCTGCACCTCAGCTTCTGAAAAGATGTCGTCCTTACCCTCTGCATAGTCCTTTGTGGAAATGTCGCTCTGATGTTCCTCAAAGTCCTGATAATAGCGATGCTCCACCTTCTCACCATACTTCTCATACTCGCCGTTCTTCTTATCCTCCAGCAAAAGTCGGTGGCGCAGTCTGTCCTTTTCTTCGGAAGAAAAGCCACGGAAAGGATGAAAGTAGGCATCGTAATACTCTACAATGACCTGATTGATGATGGCATCCTCAATCTTGGAGGGCATCTCGCTACCCTTGAAGATCAGGAAGATGAGGGATTTGAGGAAGTTCTTCTTCTCCCCGAAGTTCTGTCGGTACTCCGTTTTTGGTAATCTTGAACGGATTCATGGAGATGGGATGCTCCTTGGAATAGGTGATATAAGTGCCACCGAAGTAGCTGCATATTCCCTCGTAGCTGTCACCAGTATCAACCATCACCACATCCGTGTTTTGCTCCAGAAGCTGGCGCACCACACTGTTCATGTGGAAGCTCTTGCCACTGCCAGAAGGTCCTATACAAAAGAAATTGGCATTGTCGGTGTACTTGTGTGCACCTTCCTTGCCGGTAATGTCTATCGCCACGGGTAGTCCCTGCCGATCTGTATAGTAGGTTTTGAGTGGCGTCTCCTCCGAGTGTTTCAGATGCTCCTTGAAGCAAAGGCAGAGTGCGGCGTCCGACAGCGTAAGGAAGAGATCGTAGTCGGGATTGAAGGCATAGCCGTTGCCCGGGAAACTGCATGTGAAGAGTTCCAACTGGTTATACGCTGACCGGGAGGGCATGATGGCGCAGTCGTAGAGTTTCGTCTCGATGAAGGAGGTAACCGGGGTTATCTTGTCGTGCGGACAACTGACGAGGATATTAAAGTTGGTATAGACCATCAGTTTGCTATCCACGGCCAACGTGTCCAGTAACCGTTCTATATCTTCCTTGGCGATGCGGTTGGACGGGTCGGGCATGGAGCCATGACGTTTCGCCTTGCCTTGCAGCTTCCGCATGAGTTTTCGTTGGGCAGGTATCTGGATGACCTGATTGTAGATGACGCAATCGGTATAAGGAATCTCCGTCAGGAAGGAGAAGAGGTCGGTGGCAATGTAAGTACCGTTGATATTCACAGAGAGGAACGGGCGCACGAAGTTGGGCATGTTGATTTCGTCTATATCGACCAATGGGAAGGACTTTACCGTGCGGTCGCCAATCTTCAGGTTCTCGTCCGAGCACTTGAAGTTGGTCATGGAGAATGGTCCCTGCTTGAACTGGAACGCCATGAAGCGATGAAGGTACTCGACAATCTCAGGCTTGCTCAGCTTACGGTGCGCAATACCTTTCTCCTGCAGGATGTCGGCTACCTTGGCCACCTTTACATGGAAGTCCTCCCATCGCTTGGCATCGTATTTCACGAAGGCATTTTGCGCACATTCCTGCGTGATGATGAGAAAGGTGCGTATGTCGGTATAAGGCCGTCCCTCGAAGTAGTTGAAGTAACTTTCGGTGAGGAACTCCTGTTCTCCCTCCGGCTCATGGTGATATTCCTGCTTGCAGAAAATATCCTGCTTCTGGAGGGCATAGCCCTCGCCGAGCGTCTTGACGATGTTGGCCAGTACGTCCTGAAAGAGCCGATACTGGTCGGCGTCGGTACAATACTGCTGCACGGGATTCTCTATCTCGAAAAATACTGATGGATTGCCCTTCTGCGACCAGAGCACCGTGTTGAGCAGTTTCCCGTCCTTCTCCCTGATGTCCTGCAACTGGGCAAAGAGCTTGTCGAATGGTCTTCTTTTCTGTGCCATAACCTTTAGTGTTTGAAGATTCCGTGATAGATGTAAATACCCTTATCATGGCGTTGGCATGAAGGCCATTGCGCTGCCGGATGTAAATGGTGGCCAGTCCAACAAGGGCAAGGACAATCATGGCAATGAAGCCGGCTAACTTACCCAAGATGATGGAGAAGAGGATAAATCCGAGGAAGGACACGCCGATGGCTATGGCAGCAAAGGTCAGGAATCGGCCTCTGATGCCCATGAACTCCAACGGTTTCTGTATGCCCTTGTATATAGGAAAGAAATCTTCCATAGAATGTTGAAATTTGGCAGGAGCCAGACGCATGGTCAGATGGTCCGGCTCCCACCGGTTAGTTACTTGAAGAAGAGCGGAAGAGCCTCCGACATGGCGATGAAAGCCACACAGCCACCGATGGTGAGCATGATGGTCTTCTTCACGTCCTGGTCGCCGTTCTGCATCTTGAAATATACATTGAACGCACCCACAAGCACGATGACGGCTGCGATGGCCTTCATCAGGTTGGAAACAGGGGTCTGATACGAAGAGATCTCCGTGGTGGCCTTTGAGAAGCCGCCCGCCCCCCTGCTGTTGGCCAACGCTGTTCCTGTACTCAGGGTGAACATACATACACCCACTGCTAATTTCAAAGACTGCTGCTTCGCAAAACTCCAAGCTTTCTTTGCGCACGCTATTGCTTGTTCTCTTAATTGCGACATAATCGAATGGATTAAATTTGAAATTCAATTCCATGTTAAAGCCGTAAGTCAAACAAGTTAAAGTGCTACGTCTGCAATGTTAAAGCTAAAGGTCGATATATGATTCATGAAGAAATCCGCTATGAAGATGGTGGACTTTCCTTCCAGTCGGCAAGCAGCCCACCCAGTTCACTGTTCTCACCGTCTTTCGACAGGTCTTCCACCTTGATCAGCAAGTCGTTTACCTCAATGCCGCCGGTCATCAGGAGCTCTGCCGTCTGCTTCCGTTTCATGGCAGCTGCCTTTTGCTTCTTGACAATAGGGCGAGTGATAAGCACGGGGGTAAATTCCCTTACTTCATCAGAAATATCGATGGCTTCCTCCTGTACCTTGTCGTCTTCGCTGGCAGCACGTTTTCTGCCTGTCAACAGATCGTAGGCCACCGTGCCGAAGTAATAACAAAGGTAGCAAACCACGATAAAACCGAGGAATATTTGAAAATTCATAAGCAATAGTCTTTAGATGAATGATGAACATTGAGCTGATGCGGCAAGATAGACACTCATTGGTTGAAAGGTCAATCCCAACCTCTGTCCGTTGCTCTCACGAATCGGGCGGCGCTTCAGATTCTCATGATAATATAATGTGTTACGTCCTGGGATAACAAGATAGCCATATGACTTCAGGATGCTCTTCAGGACCACCCGTTTCTTGTTGCCTACCACTTTGATGTTGGTTTTCTGGGGCAGACCGAACAACACGCGAGCCTTCTCCCGTTTGATGATGCTCCTTCTGCTGCGGGACCGTATCTGCCGGGCATCGTCTAAAGTCCTGCTAAGATGGTACTTCTTCACGATTCGTGAAACCGTCCGGGTGGATATGCCGGTAAGCCGGGCAATCTCACTGTGGGAATGGCTGCTATATAGTTGCCTGACGGTTTCTGCTGCCGTCATCAACTTGGTTACAGGATGTTTACGCAGGCCCAATTCATGTAGTTTCCGACGTAGACAGCTTAGAGAAATACCCAAATGTTCTGCTAAAACGGTATTGCTCATCTCTTTGTAGTGGTCGATAAGAAAATCCACCATTGATGCAGTCCAGATAATACTTTGCCTATACATGATCTTGAAGGTTATTGACAATATAATCGTTACTACGCAAAAACTCTTTGAGGTAGCTGCCGTTGGTGCCGATGAAGGCACGGAGAGCTGCGTTGATGATGTCGGTAACGGACATGTTGTTGATATTGCAGAGCTTCAGCAAATCCACCACCTCGTTGTCAATCTCATAGTTCTTGCGGTCGTACTTCTTGACGCGATAACCGTATTGCTGGGCATATTGCTGGAAGAGCTGCCAACAGTTGTCCGTCTGACGAGTATCGTGCTGTACCGTCTTGGGTGCAGCTTGTGAAGGCTGCTGGGCAGTTGGTCCTTTCACCTCATGAAACACACCGTCTATATCGGGCAGATTGAGAAGGTCGTTGGTAGGTGCAGCCTGCAAATGGGAAGTATTCGTTTTCATTTTGTTGGCACTTTAGGTTTGAAGATCTGTTGATACATAAGTCGAAGGTAGGCGACACTATATCGTTTTGCGGTCCCATCAGTTCGATGGTGTTGTAGCGTTGCATATCCGCCTTGACCTCTATGCGTGGTGCAACCAGACCGAAATGACGTAGCCTTTCCTCCGTCTTATCCCATAGTTCTAACTCTGCTTTTCGACCATATCGCTTGTCCCATTTGTTCACAACGAAAATGAACTGGCTCTTCATGATGGGTAGCATGTGTTGAAGTTTAGTGATGAATCCTATGAAAGTAGCCGTAGAACTGATGGAAGTTGCCTCAAACTGATAGGGACAAACAATGTAATGACTGAGGGCGAAGATGGGTACCAGTCCTTGTTGTGAAAGATTGCCGGGAGTGTCCATCAACACAAAGCCTTTATAGCCATTGCGTAGATTTGTAAGAAACTCTTTGACATTGTTGGTATCTTTGATGTCAAAAGGCTGAACTGTATAAGGCAGTTGCACACCCTCATATTTTCCAATGTCTTCCTGTCGTTTGGAATAGATAGTCTGCTGACGGTCGAAATCTACAACGAGTACACTCTCTCCCCTTGCCGACAGATAATCGGCGAACATCGTGCAGAGCGTTGTCTTTCCGACACCGCCCTTCTGATTGGCAAAAGTGATCATGATGTTGTCGCTCATTGTCGAGGTTGTTATTAGTTGATTGATAATAACAAACTCCTTTTTGGAAGGCCGGTTATCAAATGGAGTTGGGCCCCAGTAGCGTTATTTCGTGAAATCGGCATCTTGCGAATTAGGTAAATGAAGAAGATGCTAAATCGTGAAATCATGGACAAAGATAACATTTCTATCTCATACCTGCAAATGGGATTTCAACCTTGAATGGTCTCATTTATAGATGGTTAATGTGCCTTTGTGTAAATGTAATAAGACGTATGATTAGAGAATATGACGTGTGGGGATTGCCCTAAAATCAAGCACAAAATGAAGATTAAGATAGATTAACGGTCGAAGATTCGCAGAGGATGGAAAATCATAAGGTTGATAGTTTTTTTTAGTCACCAAAAGAGAATGTACGAAGAATTGATTATCTTTGTCGTTGAAAATAAAACAATCATTATCATAATTATCCCATCTATGAGGAAACTATTATTTGTCGTATGTGGCGTGATGCTGTCGTTTTCTGCAATGGCGCAGCAACCCCTTGAAAGTCAAGTCATAGAGTTAAAACAGAAAATAGAGGTACAGCAGCAACAGTTGAACGGACTTTCCAGGCATGTGAGTGAGGTAGAGCAGCTGAATATCGATCTGCGTAAGGCGATGGACTTTGGCAAGGCCATCACTACGATGCAGGGTAGCAGTAGCGTAACCTATAAGCTCATTTCGCTGATTGAGAAAATAACTATAAGTAAAGATATAAGAAAGAATAATCAATCATTACAATGACAGTAGATAGACCACTGAAGTTGGAGGAAATCCAAGAGCGGAATAAGGAGAAGGCCCGCAGGCAAGACAATAAGCAACATTGCCAAAAGATATTACAAGGTATCGGTAAGTTTGATGATAGTACGGCTCATCGTGCCATCTGGGAATTAGTACAGAATGCACGCGACCTCTCTGAGCATTCTCACATCCGCATTGAACTACACGAGGATAAGTTTATATTCGCACATAACGGCAGACCTTTTAATTTTGATAGCCTGAGCTCGCTCATAAAGCAGGTCTCGTCCGAAGAGAAAGAAGATCCTGATGCAGCCGGACAGTTTGGTACTGGTTTTATGACCACCCATAAGTTCAGCCGAGTCCTGGAATTGTTTGGATCCTATGAGATTGCAGAGGGAAAGTATGTATCTTTGGAAACTTCTGATGGGAAGGGGTTTGTTATTGATCGTAGTTCGGACGATCTCCCTTGGCATGATTCAATCAATGACAGAACAATTAGGTGAGTTGGACAAATTGCTGGTGAATAAATATAAAGAAGCAACTGCTACGGCACAGCAGGAGACCGTATTTCTGTATCATTTAGACCGTCCAGACAGAAAAAAGGCTGCAAGAATGGGAGTTGAAGCCGCCGTCGAATTGATGCCGTATGTAATGACTATCAACGAGCGTATTGAGCGCTGTACTATACATTTGCAGGAAGGGACGAGCATTGACTTCCGCAAAGAGGACAAACAAGATGCAGAAGGACTTCACTGTAAGAGAATCAGGAAAAATCAGACCCCGATAGATGTCTTTTATTTGCAATCGGAAGATAGAAAGGATATCGTTATCCTACCTTTACGTCAAGCAACCGAGGCTAGGAAGCTGAATAATGTTCCTCGTTTCTTCATCTTCTTTCCTCTATTAGGGACCGAGCAACATAGCATTAACTATATCTTCCACTCGGAGAAGTTTTTCCCTACCGAGCCTCGTGACCTGATTGTATTACCAGATGGAAATAGTGAACATCAAAATAAAATTGATGCTGATGTTGCGTTAATTGATGAGATGTGCAAGATGCTGTTTGACTATCTGAGGGAGCATAGTGCGAATATATCGGGTAGTATTGCTTGGCACCTGTCGGCTTTGATACAACAGCAATGAAACATGAGTTGGTAGAATACTTCAAGTCACTTCACACTAAGTGGGTGGATGAATTTCAGTCTATTCCCTTCATTGAAACGACAGATAAACATGTAAGTATCAGTCAAACGGACAAGATTAAGGTTCTTGATCATACCATTGTAGAGTTTCTACGAGAAGAAGGTAATGAGAAATACCTGAAAGTCGTTTATGATTACGCGAGTAAGGTTTCCTGCCTACCGAAGAAGGAAGAAATTCTTGATTGGAGCGACATTGTCTTTGGATGGAAACCTGAAAAGAGGGAATGGGTTGTGTCGGTAGAGGACATTGTCAACAAGATTATAGAAAACAATGATAAGACTGGTTTACTGGAGTTCTTGATGTACTTGAAGGAGAGTGGACAAACGGAGTATTTTCGTAAGGCTATAATTCCAAATCGAGAAGGTGTACTTTGCTCGATTAACAATCTGCGGAATGGTGAGAATATACCCGACAACCTCTATATGGCCATCAAACCATTAGTACCAGATTTTACCCATCAGTTGGTGGACGAACAATATGTCAAGGTTTACGATGAATGGGTATCGCCAACACGCGAAGATTTGAAGACTGCACTTAATGGTTTGTGAGTGCCGAGGAGATGAAGCCGAAACCTTACATGAACAACTTAGAAGCAGTTATAGATTTCTGTATGACTTTCCCAACTTCCAATACGAGCAATACTCGTTACCAGGCCATGGAGGTTATTTGCAATATGCACAATAAGCAGATGCAGCTTAATCATGTTCCGCACCTTGGTGACGTGGACAAGGAGCAGTTGATGTATAATGTGGTGTTCGATTCGCTTGTCAAATGGCAATTTAAGCAGATAGAACTTGCAGCAACAGAAGATGCAAAATGGTACGAACAAAATCAGAAAATGTTGTACCAACTTCTGAATGCACTCTCCAACAAGGAACGTCCGACTGCCTATCAGAAGACCATGCAGGATTATGCGATATTTCCTAATCAGAAAGGTAAACTCTGTAAGTGGGACGCACTGCATGTATTAGCCGAGCATGAAGAATATAAAGCTGAAGATATTGATGACTTGATTTCATATTACGAACGGGTGAAGGGAGAGGACATACGTGATAAGTGGGTTACTCCCCGTTTCAAGGACTTTGAAAAGTTCGCTGAGGATAAAGTTAAAGAGAATGTTGCCCGCCCTATTGATGATGCCCTTCAAGAATCGAACTATAGTTCCGAAGTTACTCTTGATATCATCAAGCATCTGGATAGCAAGGATGAGAACTGGGAAGATTGGTTCACTAATATCAATAAAAATAAAGCTGAGATCTTCCTCCACCGCATTGACAATAATGATTTGCCGAATGTATATACACTCTTGAAAGATAAACTAAGATTAAGTCGCTGGCTGAGCTCGCCGATGATCCTCGGATGCAGGAGATTATTGATGCCGGTCGAAATGCATTGGCTCAAAAAGATTATGAGAATCGTCATAATGATTTCATTCATGAGTTAGGAGACTTTGTAGAGAGACTTCTTTTGGAGAAATTACAAGATGCTATCAACAATGAACAATTGAAAGTCGAGGTTTGTGATCAACAAGGTGGTCAAGACTATAAGGTCTGGGTAGGCGATAAAGTGATATATTATGTCGAAGTCAAATCTCGATGGAGTACCCGTGATTCTGTGGAAATGTCAGCCCTTCAATTCAAAACATCAGTAGAGCAGAAGGAACGCTACTCGCTTTGTATAGTAGATATGACATGGAAGAATACTGAAGATATTGCCGTTCGCAAATATGACGATTTGAAGACTTGTATCAAGCATACCAAGGTCTTGCATGATATTGGTGAGCGCAATGAGTGGTGTATCGTTAGCGTTCAAGATTTCAAAGACCGGCCCCATATCGGAGGGGGGTATAGTTTGGTTGTTCCTCAGAAGTTGGTAGAGCCAAGTGGTACACCTGACTTCTATAATCTGATAGAACGGATTAGGGAAGTGATTGATGGTGAAAGAAATGTAAAAAGCAAGTAATACATGCCGTTACTTTCTGGGAAAGATTCAAAAAAGAAAAACAATAGCATCAGCTAACACCCAAAGTTTGCATTGGTTATATTGACGAGTGGGGTACAAGCCGCATGGCATAGGAGACTCAGCTGGAGCAATGATTTTTGCCTCCAATATTGAGTACGCCATAGAAATGGATGACCATTTCGCACAGACACCAGGCTTCGAAGATTTTACTGGATTGGGTAATGTGAACTTCTATACTGTCGTACATTTCAACTGCTTTCCCTTTGAAGAGGCTACCCGGACAGTAATTCGGGAAAACAACCATCTTCCGCTGAAGCCCATCACGAATGAACAGGCTATTGTGGTTGTGTGGGATAAGATTTCCATACGGGGTAAGATGTAGGAGGGGAATCCCGCAATAGTTGTTCAGAGATTTTATTTATCTCTTCAGCTTCCATTCATCATCCACCTCATAGCTGCCATTGCCACCCACTTCCCATTCAGCATTACGGTCGGATGCTGATGTCTGGTGTGATAGGGCGTTACCCAGAATACCGTTAGAATGACGGGGACTTTGGACTGGCACAGGGTGGAGCTCTTGCAGAGCGGGAAGGAGCGTTTTGAAGTCGATGCCTTCTGAAGCTAAGTTGAAGATACACTTGTGCGTGAAATCGACACAATAATATTCGTCACCTTGTCTGAAAATGGCGAGGTGATTTTCTTTTAATGCCACTCCTAAGTCTTGTTTCTCAGTTGATGCAGCCAGATTATTCAGTACTTCTACGGCAAAGCCATTGTTGGGTTTACTGTGTGGCTCTATATAAATAAGGTGGGGATTCTCAATCTTCCAAATGTGGCACAGAATATCGCGTTCCGTCTCGTTGGTAGGACAAAATGCCTGGACACGGCGCAGCATGAAGTTGAACTTCAACACCTTTTGCACGTTATCGCTTAGGGCAACCTCCCTGCCACCAAGCAGTTTGAAGCGACCTTTGGCAATGCGGGTACCATACTGTCGCCATAACATTCTGTTGAGTTCGTAGGCAATCATCCGTGGATTATCCTCCAGCATGGCATCCACATAGAGTTCCACCTTATTGACTCGTTCTTCTTCGCTCATGAAATGTTGCAGCTGTTTGATGGAGAGCATGCTGCCACCTTTATACACCGCCTGTTTGTGATGATCCACTATCATGTAACCGTATGGCTTGTCCTTTGAACCGAAGAAGATGAGCGAGAAACCAAATTTCTTTTGCATGATGTCCGCCAACTCACCACGGCAGGAAACCATGTTACGGTACTTTTTCATAATAGCCCCCAACTGCCTACGGCGTTTGTAGGATTCCTTTTCATCAATAACAGAAAGCTTTGCAGCTAAGTCATTCATGGCTATCTTGGTGCGTACTCGACCGCCACGTGCTATTTCGAGATTACCCTCACGCTCAAAACATTCATAGCCGCATGCCTCCATGATAGCTTTGAACTGAGTAAACGAATTGAACTTGTAACCAAGGGCTTCCTTCAAGAACAGGCTGGCCCGCAATTCCTCATCTTCGCCAACAATTTTGTTGATGGCTCCCTGCGAGCGGATGCGCTCATGGTTGTGATCTATCTTCTGCCCGTTGGGATTCACCCGACTGGTGATGATGTGTAGATGATTATTGTCGGTGTCATGATGTGCATAGATGAGAAGCGGCTGCCCTACATCATCATAGCCCATTTCATGGAGATACTGATGGGCAATATCCAGAAGCTGCTCCTGGGAGTATTCATGTCCCCGGCAGGAAATGGCAACATGGAACTGCGCCTTGCGGATATGCTCGTTTCTTGCCGAATAGTCCATCAGATACTGTTGCAGCTGCTCGGGAGTGTAGCCATCAACCGTGCCAACATATCCGAAATTCTTCATTTCAAGGAGCACGGCCTGGCCTTTGGCTACCTTTCGCTCGTTGTACTCGACGGCATGGAATGTTGTGCTGGAGGGTAGTATGGTTGCTATCATGTCGTTTATTGTGATTTTACGTTATCGCGAGAATATGGAAACGGTAAATCGGTATTTACCGATTACGGTTTTTCGCTTTATCGTGTTAATCGTTTGACTATCTGATGCTGTTCCAGTTTTATCGCTGTCAAGAGCTTTTGCAGCTCTTCGATTCTGGGGTACAACACGTTCTCGAAGAAAGGCACTGTCAGCTCATTGGTTATCGCCAGTTCGTTGGCACGCTTGACCACCTGGTTGAAGTTGCTGCCCATCCATGCCAAGTCCTGCTGATACTTCTTATAGAAGGCTGTCATCTCATTGAGCGCGGCTATCTTCCGCTTTGTTCCCGTGTCGTCAAATTGCTTGATGGCATCCCAAATCATACTGCTGACCGTCTTGTAGTTAGCAGCCTTCTGCTTGATCAACTCGGCATCCTGCGCTGAAATCCTTATCCAAAGCCTTTTCGTTTTCCGTTCCATATTCTCCCGTTTATATTCTGAGCTGCGAAGAATAATCCCCAACTTGACAGAGTTGGCAAGTTACTTTTGTCCGCACAAAAGTACAACTTGCTACCCAAACTCCGGTAAGGGAAATGTAGTCCCGCCATTTGCTTGTCTGACTTAAAGTTAGCAAGATATGACGAACCACTGTGTTCCTCGGCTTCTTTTTCAATAAAAGTGTTTTCGTGAAATCGTGATAATGAAATCCCGATTTAGCGATGTAGGGATAAACCGACGACATGAGACCGTTTCTTCACAAAATATCGAGGAAGTGAAGTCGTGAAGTAGTGATATTGCGAGAATGTTAAATCGCGAAATACTTGCTGAAAACCAATACTTTAGATGCCGAATTATTTGCTTTTCTCAGTTATTTTTCATATCTTTGGTATGGCTAATAATGTTTTAAGATGCAAGTATTTCTCTTCGTATATATCCTGTTCAGAGCCATCTTCCAGCTGATAGGTTGGGTGATTCAAGGCTTTCTGTATGTTTTGTGGATGCTCTTTGGCGGCATCGCTTACCTGGTGAATTATCTGATAGAACGCAAAACATAAAGCCATGCCTCGAAGGGGAGGTATGGCTCTATGTGGGTGTGAGATTTATTCATCATTCATCTGATTGCCTTCTGGAGGTTTACCGCATGTCGTTCGATGGTCGATTTCAGCACCTTCGCATAAATCTGCGTGGTCCGGATGTTCTGATGCCCCAACATTCGTGCGACGTTCTCTATGGGCACGTCGTGGGCAAGAGCCAGCGTCGCAAACGAGTGCCGGGCAATGTGGAAGGTCAGGTTCTTGTTGAGTTTCATGGCTGCCTGGATGAGATGCAGGTAGTCGTTTGCCTTTTGATTGGATATTCTCGGCAACTTGAAATCATACTTTTTGAGCACCTCCATTGCCGGTTTGAGAATGGGAGTGAAGAATTTAGAGCCAGTCTTTAATCTGCTTCCATCAATATAATACAATGTTCCCTGCAGTTCCGTCATCGTATCAAAGCTAAATGATTGAACATCACAATATGCCAAACCAGTATAGGCGGCGAACACAAACAAATCTCTGACCTTATCCAGTTTCCCCTCCAGTTTTATTGTCCGGAGTTTTTTTAATTCAGCTTCAGAAAGCGGCTCACGCTCCTTACACTTGCCCCGCTTGAACTTAACCAAGTCATAAGGGTCAATATTTATGACATTTTCTGTAGCAAGTCTTTTTGTATAAATACGAATGTTCTTGTGATAGTTGTTGATTGCCACATCAGAACGTGTGCCATCCCTAAGCCATTGATCAAAGGCTACCAGGTTTTCTCGCGTTAAGTCTTTCGTGGTTTTTATCTGACCAAATCGTCTGATAGCTTCTAGAGTGCAAATTTTATGTTTACGAGTACCTTCACGTATGTTTTCCTGCTTTATGGATTGCTCCATGTACTGCAAGAAATTTACAGAGTTTTTACTCTTAGCAAATGGGTTGTCTCCTGTCTCGTAATAATAGGAGTCAAACTTCTCAACGGATAGCTTATCGTCAAGAACACTCATTGCAGCCAGTATCTGCTCACATCTTTTCTTGATAGCAAGTACCTTGGAAGAACTTACAAAATTTTCCAGTTCATCAGGGGCTACATCACCAAGAGAAATATATTTCCTCTCAGTCCTGCTGATATAGACTCGTACTTCGACTTTCCCTTTGCCACGTTTTGCAGCAACCTTTTTCCGATCATAGATGACCACAACTTCCTGTTTTGCCATATTAACAACATTTTAGTGTGGATGGAGAAGATTGTGGAAAGTGGTAACACATTCTGTATTCTGGTAACACAAATTGGTAACACATTTTATTCCCGAGAGCTCCTTTTTGCTCCCATTACTTCCCATTAGCCACAGGGTTTAACATTAAGCATAAACTCCTCTAAATGTGCTAATTAGGCCACAAGTGGCTCATTCTAAATGCAAAAGAGGGTGTGTCAAAATTGATACATCCTCTTTTTATTCTTCCTTTACCTTGTCTACCACATAATTCGTTATTTACTGCAGCTATGCTGCTAATTTCATATAAAATGATTTATAGGGCTTTAAATAGCCTATATAAACTTGTATAGAGCATCTGAAGGTGACTAAAAGTACCTCCATAATGTCTTTTAGTTCCTTGAGATTGGTTTTTCTACACATTTTCCCTATGTTAAAGGCTATAGCAAAGAAGGCAAAGTCCATATTGACCTTGTCTTTCCCAAAATGCCTAAACCTCTTATAGGCTTTATTATATTTTGTTTGTCCAAAAACAGCTTCAGGTTCTATGCACCTTCGTCCTCGATGCTTGATGCCTTCTTCCGAGGTCAGTAGTTCCCGTGCCTTTTGTTTATAGTGCTGTAGTTGATGGTTTACTTCTATAATTCTGTTCCCTCTTGCCTTAAAACATGAGCCTCTCAAGGGACAACTATCACAGCGTTCTGCCTGATAACGTACGCTGTAAGTAACGAACCCATTGGAGGTGATGGAACGCTTCATGCCTATACGTTTCATGTGCTGCCCCATTGGGCATACGTAGAAATCCTGTTCCTTGTTATAATAAAGACTTGTAGGACTGAATGGGTTAGGTGTATAACGTGGACGCTGCTCTTTGTGGAAGTAGTTATACTTCACATAGGCTTCCATATTATGTACGTCCATGAACAGATAGTTCTCCTCGGAGCCATACCCTGAATCGGCTACGACTGTCTTGGCATAACGATGATAGCGTGATTTGAAGGACTCCAAGAAAGAAGAAAGTGTGAGCGTATCTGTACGATTAGCATAGAGTGCAAAGTCGGTGATAAACTGGTTTTCAGTTGCTATCTGCAGATTATATCCAGGCTTAGTCTGTCCGTTGCGCATAGCGTCCTCCTTCATGTGCATAAACGTGGCATCAGGGTCGGTCTTGCTGTAGGAGTTTCTCTCTCCCATAATCTCAAGGTGTTGGTCATACTCCTGGAGTTTGTTACGTTTCTTCTCTAGCTCTTTAAGCTGTTTTTTCTTGGTTCTAACAGCCTGCTTCTCTTCTTTTGTCTTAGGCTCAGGGACTGATTCCAAAGACTTGTTCAATTCCTCAGATATCTCATCGAGCAGAGCTGCAGTAAACTCGACACCTTCTCTCTTAGCGGCATTGTCCTGCGCTATGACATCATCAACTTGAAGTAAGAGTGTGCGTATTTGTTCCTGCAACTTGGCGCGGTTCTTTTCCACGGTTCTCTTCCAAACGAAGGTATACTTGTTGGCTTTCGATTCTATCTTTGTGCCGTCAATATATTCAACGTCAAGACTTATCAAACCTTTGGCTGCAAGTACTAATACGACTTGTGTAAAGATATTGTTGATTTCCTTTTTCACACGATTACGAAAACGATTGATGGTAATAAAATCAGGCTGCTCATATCCTGCCAGATAGATGAAATGAATGTCACGCTTGAGAAGCGACTCTATGCGACGGCAGGAATAGATATTATTCATATAGGCGTAAAGAATCACCTTGAGCATCATTTGTGGATGATAAGGCTTGCGACCACTGGGCTTATAAAGCTTGTAGACATTATCCAACATAAGATTATCCACCAAGGCGTCTAAAAGACGAACAGGGTCGTCTTCTGCGATATCCTTATCGATTCTTTGAGGAAAAAGAATCATTTTCTTGTGTATGTAAGAACGAAAGTGTATCTTTGTCATAATGAGATTTTTTTTAATGCCTAAAGGTACAAAAACTTTAGGAAATAGCAAAGCCCTGGCTTGAGAAAGTCGGGGCTTTGTGCATAAAAAAGAGGATGTGTACATTTTGACACACCCTCTTTTTACATGGTTTGTGATTCCGTTGGGGTTCGAACCCAAGACCCACAGCTTAGAAGGCTGTTGCTCTAATCCAACTGAGCTACGGAACCAACAATTCGGCTGCAAAAGTACGGCTTTTATTCGTTTTCACCAAAAGAATAGTAAAGTTTTTTAGTTTGCGCCTCTTTATTCGTACCTATTAACAGATTTACGTATAGGGCAAAACCAACAGTTATAAGCCGCAAGCCACATACAGTAAGGTGTGTGTGCAGCGCATTATATATTAAGTTTCGTACAATAAAGGCAGACAAACAGAGCAGTCTACACATTCTACTTAAACTGATTAAGGAACGAGTCGGCTTGCGTATTTCCTAAATTCTTCGCTTTTTCGATATTGGCAATACCCTCCTGTTTCTGATTGTTTTTACACTGTGCAATGCCAAGAACAAGATAAGCCTCTGCATAGTCGTCTTTTAAAGCAATTGCTTGTTTGGCAGCAATAATAGCCTCGTCTAACTTGTTTAGTCGTAGCAACAAATTAGCCGCTTCGGCGCAGTAGGTAGGTTCAGCCGGATCGAGTCGAGCAGCTATAAGAATATCTTGTAGAGCTTGTTGCCACAACTTTCCCTTTACTTCTATCTGTTCGCGCAAATAGTAGAAATCTGCCTCTAAAGTGCCTTGATTAAGATATTCGTACACATAGAGGTCTTTCATAGCATCGCGATACTTTCCCATTTTGTTAAATTGCTGTGCGCGCGCCAAGAAATAAGGAGACGAAGTTTCCATATAAGGCGTGTCGCATAGTTCAACACATTGGTTCAGCAATGCAAGAACAGCCTCGTTGCTTGCATTAAGTTTTTCTTGGCATTGCGCCATTTCTAAGTATAGTTCGGGATTTTTAATAGGCGTATTTGTAAGTGCTTCGAAGTCGGTATATGCTTGTTGGTAATTGCCTTTTGTGTAAACAATTTGAGCCTGAAGATGTTTGTATACAGGAGCAGGATTAAGTTTATAAGCCTCGTTAGCCTCGTTCATAGCCTTATCTAAAGTCCAGCCTTGTGCTTTTGCCTTATCGGCGATGGCAGCCGTTGTTACACCCTGAAAAATTAGTCTACCATAGTTATAGTGTGCTTCGTCTTTAGCAGTAGTTTTAGCTATAGCTTGTTGCAATGTCTTATCAGCTTCGGCAACCTCTCCATTCGCTAAAAGTTTAGTAGCCAATGTAACGTAACCATTATTCAGCGTAGGAAACTTTTGCAGAAAATCGTTAATGGTAGCCATTCGGAGCGACTCTATTTTTGTTGCAGACAACATTAATGCAATAATAGCCTCGTCGGGCTGTTGCGGTAATGCTATTCTAATTCCAGACTGTAAGAGCGTAGGATCGTTTTGAGAAAGACCAGTTAGCACAAAGTCGTTGGCATATTTTGCATCGGTAGCACTTTGCAGAGTTCCGTTGCTATTGTAAATGCCTACTATTTGTCCTTTATCGTTCAGCACCGGTGCCCCGTTATATTTTTCAGAGGCAGTTGTGGAAAGCACACAGTAGTTATACTTCGTCATAAATTTTTCCACCTTATCTATATTAGCTTTTATAGGGGCGCCAGCTTGTGAGGGCATAACAATCCATGCAGCTGAATTAGCAACAACCGATGGTGCAAACAGAGCAGCATTAGTTTTGGCTGTTATCTTAAACTTTGCCACATCGTAAAGCTCGTTTGCTCCCAATATTGTTTCCACACTATATTTTTGTCCGTTGTTATCGGTAACTTCAGCTTTCATAGCCCCCACAAAAGGTTTCCATGTGCTAACACAAATACCATTGTTTGAGACGAAAACACCATTAGACGTGGAGAGAATGGAACCTTTTGCATCGAAGGTGGTGAGAGTAAAGGTTGTGTTTGCAGCCTTTTTTACAGCCGCTGGTTGTGCTGTTGCTACAGTGGCAATGCCCAGACAGAGCATTAGAAGAATAGAGAATATTTTTATTGGTTTCATACTTTTATATTCGTTTACGATGGTTGATTACTGTTTATTAGTTCGCGTGCATTCTGTAGTGCAGCCTCTGACACGTCAGAACCAGACAACATTTGTGCTATTTCTGCAACACGTTCTTCGCTTGTTAGCTTGCGCAATTTGCTGGTAGTTCCAGTAGCAGAGTCGTGTTTCTCTACCTTATAGTGCGTTGTGCCCAAAGCAGCTATTTGTGGTAGGTGGGTAATAGAAATAACTTGTTTATTGTTGCTACCCATTTGGCGCATAACAAATGCCATTTGCTGTGCAATTTTTCCACTAACGCCAGTATCTATCTCATCGAAAATAATGGTAGGAAGTTTAACCGCTCCACTTATCATAGCTTTAAGCGACAGCATTACACGCGCTATTTCGCCGCCCGATGCAACTTGTGCTATGGGTTGCAACGGACTGTTGCGATTTGCAGAGAAAAGAAATTGCACCTTGTCTGCTCCATCGTCAGCAAGTGGCTTCGCCTCGAACTGTATATCGAACTGCACATTGGGAATGCCCATTGGTATGAGTTTCTCTTTCATTTCTTTCTGAATAGCTTTTGCAGTTTTTTCTCGTCCTTTGGTTAGTATAGCCGCTTGTTTTGCACAGTCGGTTTGTTTTGCAGCAAGAGTTTGTTCGGCATCTTTCAGCAATTCATCGCTGTTGTCTATACTGTCCAACTTAAGTTTCAAGTTGGCTTGTATGTTGAGCAATTCGGCAATAGTTTCTACGTGGAATTTCTTTTCGAGATGGTATATCTTATCTAACTGTTCGTTGATAAAATCTAATCTGTTGGGATCGAAATCAATATCGGCAGCAGCTCTGCTAACTTCCTCTGCAATGTCTTTTATCTCAATATACACGGTGTCTAAACGTGTATTCAGTTCGTTAGCTTTCGGGAAAACAGCTGTTATATTAGCCAAATTGTCGGTAGCAGACCTTAATTGTTGTACGGCACCAGTTTCCTCGCCATTCAAGAGATTGTCTGCACTAAACAGCGACGACTTAATATCTTCGGCGTGCGTAAGAGTTTTAGCCTCAGCTTCCAACTCCTCTTGTAGTCCATCTTGTAAGTTTGCACTTGCAATTTCTTCATACTGGAAGCGTGTAAATTCTTCGTTTTCCGAACTCTCTTTCAATTGTTTTTTAATTTCTGCCAATTTGCGTTCGGCATCTTTATACGCTTTAAAGGTGGTTGCGTAAGCAGTGCGTTCTTTATCGTTATCTGCCAAAATATCTATAACATTCAGCTGGAAATCTTCTTTTTGCAATAGCAAGTTTTGGTGTTGCGAATGTATATCCACAAGTTGGTCGCCCAATTCGCGCATTAAGTTAAGCGGCACAGGCGTGTCGTTAATAAATGCACGCGACTTTCCGTTGCTGCTAATTTCTCGTCGTAGAATAGTTTCGTTAGAATCGAAATCGATATTGTTTTCGGCAAAGAAGTCTTCGAAAGCATTTTTAGTTAAAGAGAATGTTGCTTCTATTACGCATTTCTTTTCACCTTGCTTTATTTGTTTGCTATCTGCCCTATTACCCAACAGCAATCCAATGGCTCCAAGAATAATACTTTTTCCTGCTCCAGTTTCGCCACTTATTACAGAAAATCCATTGTAGAAGTCGATATCCAATTGGTCTATTAACGTAAAATTCTTTATATATAGATGCTTCAGCATATTGTTTTTGTATTATTGTTTAATCTTGTCCCACGTAGCATTCTGACTAGCGTTAATGCTAAAAAGAATGTCGTAGACCGATTCTTTTTCTTTTTGTGTCCCTTTTTTGTTGTATATATTCGCCAATTCGTCTTTCTTATAGTCTGTCCAAATTTGAGGCCACATACTCATAGGTTTATCTTCGTGTGCTTTTTTTAAGTCGTTTTGCAAAGCAGTAGTTATGTTGGTTCTGCCTCGTTCCACACTGTTTGCCATTTCGTCTAATCCTGTGCGATAGTAATCGTATTGCAGCTGTCGGAATGGTTTCATTCCTCCATCAATATAATCGTTGATAATGGCAAATCTGTTTTTTGAATTTTCGAATGCTTTCCAGCCCGTGAAACTTAAGTTCTGCGCATTGTTGGTAAGATTCATGCAACGCTGTAGTACGTCGTCGCCACCCATTGGTGAAAACGAGTCGAGGTCTATCCCTATAATGAGATAGGCATAATACGCAAAAAGAGCAGTAAGCTGATTGTTGATTGTTTCCTCGTTGAACTCAATCTGGTCGAACTGAGCAAACTCAAAATTGAAGTCTCCGTCTTTAAAATTAAACAAAGTAGATGTGTATGCGGAGTTATACACAGGTCGGTTTGCTTGTATAAGTGCAGTGCAAGTAAAAGTGTTGTTACCTGGATCGTACTTAGTTACTGTGATATTAAAGTTACAAACAATTCTTTCGTTCTTTTGGAACTTAAGATTAGTCCATTGACGTTCGTTTACAAACTGTTCGAGAGTTTGTTGCAAATTTTCGAATACCGACTTATCGGTTCCTTGTATTTGATTATGGTTGATGGTTATTTTGGCTTGTAGTTCTTGCGCTACAGTGGTGTTGCTAAAGAATAGAAACCAACTCATTAATAATGTCGTGAGCCACCAACCGTTTGCATTTCTTTTCATACTCTTTCTTTTCTCCTTTAGAAATAATCGTTATCTGATTGTCGTCCGACTGGAAAGTTGTACCAACATTTCGTGTAGAGTTTAGCACAATAAAGTCGGCGTTCTTTCTCTCTAATTTTGCTAATGCATTAGCCTCTTCGTTGTTGGTTTCCAAAGCGAATGCCACAATACGTTGCTGGGGTGTTTTTTGTTGTCCCAATGTAGCAGCTATATCGTGCGTAGGCTGTAATTCAATGTGCAGATTATCCTTTTCGCGCTTTATTTTCGTATCGGAGAAACACATTGGTTTAAAATCGGACACAGCAGCACACAAGATAGCGGCATCTGCATTTGGAAAGACTTGTGTGCACGCTGCATACATTTGTTCGCAGCTCTCTACATTTATGCGGTTTATACCTTCCGAACACGTTATGTGAACAGGACCAGCCACAAGTGTAACATTTGCGCCACGTTTGTAACATTCTTCAGCAAGCGCAAAGCCCATCTTTCCAGACGAGTAGTTGCCTATAAAACGCACAGGATCTATCTTTTCGTATGTTGGCCCTGCAGTTATTAGAATATGTTTTCCGTTTAAATCGTGTTTTTCATCTATAGCATTATTAAAATATTGCTCTAAACAAGCTACAATAGTTTCAGGCTCTTCCATTCTGCCTTTACCTTCCAAACCACTTGCCAAGAAGCCACTCGCAGCCTCTATTATATAGTTTCCCCTACTCTTCAATATATTTATGTTCTCTTGCGTTGCAGGGTGTTTGTACATATCGAGGTCCATTGCCGGAGCAACAAATACAGGAGCTTTCATTGATAAATAGGTGGTAACAAGCATATTGTCGGCAATGCCATGGCACATTTTTCCCAATGTTGCTGCAGTGCAAGGGGCTATCAGCATAGCATCAGCCCATAAACCTAAATCGACGTGCGAATGCCACGTGCCATCACGCTGAGAAAAGAAATCGCTTATGACTGGCTTTTGTGTGAGTGCCGACAATGTAATGGGGGTAATAAATTCTTTTCCACTGGGAGTTATAACCACCTGAACTTCGGCTCCTCGTTTAACAAGTTGCCGAATAATAAGGCAACTCTTGTAGGCAGCAATAGACCCTGTGATGCCCAGAACTATTCTTTTTCCTTTCAACATAGTTATCGGTTGTTGAATTCGCGGAGGCGAATACGTGTGAGCACTTGTTTTGTATTATAAGTAAAGTCGCTTGCAAGCATCCAACTATAAAAGCCCGGATCTCTGTGCAATACCTCTGCAACGTCCCAACCACGATACTTCCCAAAATTGAACACTTCGTGGCGACGAGGTTTACCATTTTCATCGAGCAACACGTTACCATCTTTGTCGGTTACGTCTTTCCAAACAATACGTCCTGCAAAGTCTACATTATCATTCATTCGCGAAAAACTCAGCCAGTTCGTCCATATCGTTTTTTAATATACGCTCTGGATTAGTTTGATTTTCTTCAGAGTACATATTTACTTGTCCCTGCAAAACGCGCCATGTAGCTTCGGTATCTTCGTCAGCCCTATGAGCCGTAAAGTCATCTTCCATCTTTCTCCCACAATAATACTCGTATGCTGCAGCAAGATTGCGTCGTTCCATCTTGTGATAAATGTTTTGTGCATCTATAAGGCGGCATTTTGAGAAATCGAAATCAACGCCAGCTCTTAGAAATTCTTCTGCCAATAGAGGAATGTCGAAACGATTAGAGTTAAAACCAGCAAAATCGCAGCCCTTAAACTTATTAGCCAGTTCAGCAGCTTTCTCTTTAAATGTTGGTGCATTAGCTACATCTTCGTTTGTTATGCCCGTAAGTTCTTCCACTTCGTGTGGTATTTCTTTTTCTGGGTTAATATAAAAGTTTTCTCTTTCTTCGTTCCCATTGGGCGAAATCTTTATGTACGACAACTGTATAATGCGATCTTTTACTAAGTCAAGACCAGTCGTTTCAAGATCGAAGACAATTAATGGCTTCTTTAAATTTAATGACATTCTCTGTACTATATATTATATAATGTATATGGGGGATATATATATTATAATGTATGTGGGCAGACTTAATGTAAAATCTGCCCACATCTATTATCAAATTTAATTAATCGTTGAGCAATACAGGCATAACAAGCATTAGCACGTTTTCGCCTTCTGGTTGCTCGGCTGGCACAATGATACCTGCTCGTGAAGGGTCAGCCAATTGTATGTTTACTTCGTCGCTCTGCAAATTATTTAAGATTTCTAAGATAGAACTACCTTTAAAACCTATGCTCATTGGATTTCCTTCGTACGTACAAGTCATACTTTCTTTTGCACTTGTAGAGAAGTCTATATCTTCAGCACTCAAGTCTAATTGTCCGTTTGCAATATGGAAGCGAACCAATTGCGAAGAATCGCTTGCAAATGGTAACACACGACGAACTGCACCAATGAACGATTTGCGGTCTATTATAATCTGATATGGATTATTTTCTGGAATTACACTATTATAGTTAGGATATTTCCCGTCAATAAGTCGGCAAATTAAATTACCCTCACCAAAAGAAATTTCAGCAGAGCGAGCATCAAAACTAATAACTACATCGCTACTATCTTTTGAAACAAATCCCTTTAACAAAGTAGCTGGTTTCTTTGGTAATATGAATGATGCAGGAACTTCGTTCGTTATAGAGAATACTCTGTTGCGCACCAACTTATGTCCATCGGTAGCTACTACTGCCAATCCATCTGGCTTCAAATCAAAGTAGATACCATTCATTACAGGGTGTAGCTCGTCTTGTGCTGTTGCAAATAACGAACGTGTAATGTTATCAATTAAGATTTCTGCACTCAGCGTAATAGTAATCTTATCGGTTGAGAGCGGCTGAGGTATTGGAAACTCGTCAGCTTCTATAACAGGAAAGTTATACGAACCGTTCTGATAGCTAACATAAATAGTATGCTCGTCCATATTTACGTCTATCGTCAATGGCTGTTCGGGCAATTCCTTTACAGCATCAAGAATGTTTTGGTTGTTTACAGCAAACTTTCCTTCACCCTCAAGCGAATCGAGGTTCATAGACATACAGACAACATTTTCGCTATCTGATGCAGTAATTGTAAGCTGTCCGTTCTGTACTTCAAATACAAAACAGTTTAATATTGGTAACGTGTTCTTGCTGTTAATAACACGCGAAAGCGACAGTAACCTGCTACTTAGGGCAGTGCTTGAAATGGTAAATCTCATTAGTTCTATATATTTTTAATTGTAATTCATATTCTTTTGCCGCACCAAATACGACTAAAGAGACGTTATGGATATTCTCAAAATTCGCTCTTCATCGTACAAAAATACGAAAAAACTGTGTGAAAGACAAAATTTAAAGCTAAAAGTTTCTGTTTTTAGAACTATTTTAGTAATTTCGCAGATATAATACTAATGGGCAACAGTTGGTGTTAAACTGTCTAACAGAGTTGTATGCCTACTTTAAAATAGTGTGATATAAAAAAACAATTTTATTAATAAAACTGCAAAATATATAACATGGAACTACAAGGTAGAGTTATCGTTGTAATGGAACCACGCGAAGGAACATCAGCACGTGGACCATGGAAATCACAACAGTATGTAATAGAAACCCACGACCAATATCCTAAAAAGATGGTATTCGATATATTTGGTGCCGACCGTATAGACCAATTCGCAATAAAAGCAGGCGAAGAAATCATCGTCAGCTTCGATGTCGATGCACACGAATATCAAGGTAGATGGTTCAACAATATTCGTGCTTGGAATATTCAGAGAGTAGATGCAGCGGCTGTACAAGCTGCAGGAGCACCTGCTTCAGCTACACCAACTCCAGGAACACAAGCACCTGCGGGCGGTAGTCAGGCTCCATTCCCTCCTACTACATCGGGTAGCGATGCCGACGACCTACCATTCTAATAAAACAATTTGGGTAGAGATTCCAATAGTACTTATAACAAACAAAAGGAGCTGAAACCTACACTTAGCAGGTTTCAGCTCCTTTTATTTTCTAATATATGAATTGTGAGCGACAAATGCTTGTTTAAACCGAACGCATTAGCACACGTATATTCTGACGAAAACGATGCGTGAAAACAAACGTTTCACGCATCGGTGTCGGCACTACAATTGTTTAGGTTCTACAACATTTTATGGGTGTTGCGATGGATCAGAACCTGAATTAGGTTTGGTTTTCTCGTCTTTCTTGTCGCCAACCTTTACACGTTCGTAGCTTACATCGGTAAGTGTAAAATACTTACGAGAAGGCAACAAACGCACCTTAGGTTTAGTAATGTGGAGGTTTGCGTTAAAGGTTTCTTTCTCCTTATCAACAAGTTTACTTCTGAACGATGGTGTTAGCATACCAATATCGCCAAAATCTACTATGTCGCCGTTCTCCACGTGTCGTTTTGCTATTTCAGCGGCAAGGCGTAAAACTGCCTCTACTTCGGCACCCGAAAAGGTTGTGCCATGCGCCACTTCTGTGCAAAAACTGCGATGATGAACTCGCTTACGTCCAGTGGGACGTGCCTGAATAACTACTTTACCCTTTAATTTACCAAGGGTAGACTTGCGCTCTGTGAGCACAAATGTTAATGGTCTATTTGTCATAAAATAAAACTATGCTCCAAGTTGGTTAATAGATTAGAGGTTAGGAGCTTTAACCCTCTGTTTTGTTATATTGTTTATCTTGATTACGTTTGCAAAGGTACAACATAAAACAAGCGATTGCAAGAAATTACAAACTGTTTGTGGGTAGTTTTGTAGCTACCTCCGCGATGCCTTATTTTACTATACTTTCAGAGGCTTTAAAATTAATGGGTAGTGCCTTATTTGTATCATTTAACACGCTGTGGGGGTATATCGCATTTAAAAACTCTCCTCTCATAGCACTTGCTATGCTATATGTCTACTATATATATAAGGTGAAAAAGTAACAATGCATAAACAGTAAGCTAATAATAATAGTCTGTTTGCTAAAATTTATCCAATTGTAAAAAAAAAAAGAATTACTCTTTGTGGTATCAGCCTTATTTCTTAACTTTGTAGCAAATCATAGTTACATCTTATGTAGACAAGAATTGTTTAGTATTATACAATGAATTATTTGCAACCGATGTTCTATTAATACGGAAGAATCAAAGTGCACGATGATATAAAAAAATAGGTACCGCATATCTTTATATACAACATATTTATCTATAATATGTGATATATTAAGGAAGTGATTATAAGGTGAACACCCTTAAGCCTTAGTACCGAAAATCTTGAGAAAGATTAGGATTTTTTAAATTTTAAAATTATAAAAGATGAAAAAAAACCACTACTCAGATTTATCTGAGAATGCAATTTTAAAACAATCAGAACTTTTAAACCTAAAAGGTGGCTATGAAGAAAAGTATGGCTGCAACTCTAATGTTTGCTCAATAGATCGTTCTGGAGCAAAAGATTTATGTACTGATGCTTATTGTAGAAGTTCTGTTGGTCCAGTACGCCCAATAAGAAAAGATATATGTACACTTTTCACTCACTTATAATTCTTTTTACTTGGAAGGAAGCCTCATAAGGCTTCTTTCCAAATCAGCTTAATATCTAATTTTAAATGTCTGATGGCACAAAAATATATCCTTAATCATTATTATATACTACGTCACGATCAGAAGCGAAGTTATATAATATCGTCAGGAGATGTATCCTATGAAAAAAATATATATGTAAATTCAGGCTGGATATCAAGGATTCACCCTGCGTATGCAATGATGTTATCTTTCTTTTCTAATCCCGTAGAGTTATCCGTCGCATGCAACAATATTGCAGATTTCTTCCAACTACCAATAGATGGTATTGAAACATTTATTTCAGACTTATTATCAGCAAGAGAACCAACTTATACGACACTCGATAATTCAAATAGTGGATTCCCTGTTAATTTAATAATAGCAGCAGATAAAGAATTTACTCCACGAGTACAATATTTTCCTGAAGAGTTTAAATTTAAAGAACTCGATTTTGAAACGACAAGAATGTTCTCTGCTCCTATCTCAATTGTATTTATGCCTAACAATAATTGCATTACTGATTGTGTTTATTGTTATGCCGATACAAAAACGAAACCAAAACAGATGGATTTTAAGCAAATAAGATCCTTTGTTAAAGAAGCGAAAGAGCTCAGAGTTCGAGATATTATGATTACAGGAGGAGACTTCTTTATGTATCGAAAATGGAGGGAGCTATTGTATTTATTAATAGAAGAAGGTTATACTCCTGATTTAATTTCTACTAAGGTTCCTCTTTCATCTCAAGTAATAGAAACATTTAAATCTTTCAATATACGATTACAGATATCTGTTGACAGCTTATCACAACAAATAACACAAAAAGTTTTACATGTTAATGATTGTTATTCCCGAAATATGCAACGAGCTTTGAAGGAAATCAATAGTAGTTTGATACGCTTTCAAGTAGCAACAGTTCTGACGAATCTAAATGATAGTATAAAAAACTTAGAAGAGATAGCCCATTTCTTAAAAGATTTAGATAGACTTGAACGTTGGGAAATTAGAATTGCTTTTAGGTCTCTTCATAGCAAAGAGAATTTTGATAGCATTAAGTCAAATAGAAGACAAATTTCGATGATAGCAAAGTGGATCGAAATAAAGCAAAAGGATTTCCCAACCGAAATTTTATGGTCTCCTGATGACGATGTAAAATATAAAAAGAGTGCAGGAGGAAGTGCAAACTTCGAAGGACCTGTCTGTTCTGCAAATATGACCAATATGGTAATTCTTCCAGATGGAACAGTATCTATTTGTGAACAACTATATTGGAATAAAGACTTTACAATAGGTAATATCTGTAAAAACACCATAAGAGAGATTTGGAATTCTCCAAAGGCTTTAGGATTATGGAAACGTAAACAATCTTCAATTAATCCAAAGAGTCCTTGTCGGACATGTGCTGATTTTGAATTATGCTTTCATACATCTAACAGATGTTATGCAAATATAATGAAAGCTTATGGATTAGAAAATTCTGATTATCCAGATCCAAGATGTAAATTAGCCCCTGAATTTATAAATACAATAACCCATTAACCTATTTTATATGAAAAGATTTTTATTATTCGTAGTGTCAGTATTTTTAAATATTGCTATGCTATCGGCACAAAATAGTAGCAGTGTTATTTCGGGCGAAGTGAAAGATAGTAAAGGCACTTTAGCTGGAGCCTCTGTTTTCTTAATTAAAGATATGTCTACACAAGACATCTATCAACATACCATAACCGACGACAATGGTAGGTTTTCAATTACTGTTCCCGCAGGCGATTATGTTTTAGGAGTAAGCTATGTGGGTTATGCTCTGCATGGACAAAAAATAAACGTTACGGAAGGAAATAACAATGTTGGCTCTATTGTTTTAGAAGAAACCACCCAAGAACTACAAAATGTTGTTGTGCAAGGAAAAATTGTTCACGTGCGCACGCAACCAGATGGATTCTCTGTAGATGTGAAAGATATACGAGAACGAGCTAACGATGCATTAGACTTACTGAAACTTATTCCAAGAGTTAAAGTTAAGGGAGAAGAACTTAGCGTAATTGGTAAAAAGAAGGTATTGGTAAAAATAGGTAATGTGTTGCAGCGTGTAGATGCATCTGAACTTACTTCGGTGTTAAAGGGATATACGGCTGGTTTAATAGATAAAGTAGAAGTTGTTACACAACCTCCGCTCCGTTACGATCCTGATGGAGATGCTGCAATGATAATATTGCACACATCTTCTGTTTTTAAAGAATATATTGGCGGAACTATAGGTACGGAAGAGATGATAGGAGGCAAAGACAATTTTCGTTATGGTGGATACGGTTCTTTGCTTTACAACCATAGCGGGCTGTTTGTTTCCATAGCCCCCAGTATCAATTTTAATGGCTCTAAAAGTTTGGAACAACAAGAATATGAAACAAACACACGTTTATATAAAGTTAGTACACCATCGTTAGGGCGCTACAATTATAAGGGAATAAGAGGAAACTTACAATACGAATATAATAACAATGGTTTTATAGGTTTGGCTTTCTCATGGAACAAGAAAAAATACGATAATTTATTTGAAAGTAGCGAAGAGACGTCGTCTGTTGGAATAGCTAACCGAATTGTAAACAACAAGAATGCTTACAATTCTGGTGAACCTCGATTTACAGCTACCACTTATTGGGAAACAACTTTGGGAAACAAAGAAAACAAAATGTGGTTAGAACTCTCTTATTTTAATCTTACCAATAATTCACAAACTGACTATGCCGGGCACGAAAACTCTTCGCACAGTCCGTTCTTAAAATATACTGAAAATAACGATTTAAAAACGTCTGGACTGAATTTTAATAACGATTACGCCATCTATTTGGACGCAGAACGTAAATTTCTATTAGAAACTGGAGTAAAAGGCTCATGGAGTTCTACAACTAATTACAGGGCTCACAACGAAAGTGTAAGCCCAGTTGTTGCAATTCATCAAAAGAATAACATTAGATGGAACGAACTAACAGTTGTACCATACGCAAGCGGTACACTACATTTTAATAAACAATGGTGGATACGTGCAGGTTTAAAATATGTTGGAACAAAGTCTAATTTAAAGCAAATAGATGGCACAACCAACTTTCAAGATGTATCAAAATACACCAACACATGGTTGCCAACTTTCCATGCAAGCTATACGCCATCGTCGCGCCATCAAATAACATTAACTTTAAATAGCTCTATAGAACAACCTAAGTTTAAAGACCTTAATCCGTTTGAATGGCAAATTAATGAATTTTCTTTTTACAGAGGAAACACCAAGCTACGTCCACAACGATATTATATAACCAATTTGGGATATACATTTATGAACGCCTTGTATGTAAAAGGTTGTGTGAAAAGAGGTTTAGGTATAATATCTGGTGTTTCTTCAATGCAAGGAAACAAAGTGTACACACAAGTAGAAAATACTCAAAATTGTTTATTCGTTGGACTCGAAGCTGGATATTATTTCGATAAATGGGCATGGTTGTCTGCCAGTATAGACAGCTATTTTGGAAGAAATAAATATACATCAAACAATTCATTGCTATTATCAGAAAGCAAAGGCAACGAATGGGGTGTGAATACATATTTAGACTTCACTTTTAATAAAAGTCGCACATGGACAGGTTTTATATCTGGAGAATATACGGGACGCAAACAAACAACTGCAGCCACTATAGAACCGCTATACGATTTAGGCATTGGAATGAGCTATTTTTTGCTGAACAGACGCTTGTCGCTTACTGTTTCAGGGCTAAACCTCTTATCGTCAAGATATAAAGGAGTTAGCTATCGTCAGGGCTATACTATATCGTTTAATAACCGATACGATTATCCAACGCTCTATTTTTCAATCTCTTATAAGTTCTCGAATGGTAAAGATAAATCTTCGTTGCGCATATCTGAATCGACAGAAGACATAGAAAACAGATTTTGATAGCATTAACAAGATAAGTCGGGTTGCGGTTTTAAGAACTCATTGCAGCAGTACACCTACTGTAAACAACAAACCAATGCGCAAAAACAAACGTTCTGCGCATTGGTATCATAGGCTACAAATGTTTAAGAATTTACACCAACATATAGCTGTTACACCCCCTTCGGAACCAAAATTAGGTGCAGCCTTCTAAACCTTCTTTTCAGCAACTTTACACGTTAGTAGCCTATAATGATAAGCGTAAAATGCTTACATTAAGAAAGGCGAAAACTGCTATGTGCAAATTAGATATCTATAACGAACGTTTCAGATATCTGTCGTGTGCGTTTCAGATATCTGTCGCAATCGTCTCAGATATCTGTCGTGTGCGTTTCAGATATCTGTTTTTTTCGTATTGCTCGAAACAGGAATAAACAAAAAATATTCATCGTTTCGTTGATATCTATTAACAATATTAAATTTGCTTGTTTCAGAGCTATTTGCTATCTTTGCAACAAAGAGAAAATTAAAAACAAACATATTGCAGGCGTTTTACTAACACTATTAAAGCATACCAATATATTGCTCGGAAATATACTGGAACAGACGCACAAAAAACGTGATGCTATGTTTTACGAGTATTGAAAAGAAACAATAATAGCGAAGTATTTAAAAAGTTGTAGAACGCTGCTATATTGAAATTTAGAACCTTATACAACAAAACAGCTTACAAAGCATCTGTTTTTTTGAAATACAGAAGAATATACATTTATGACAAATATAGATACTACAAATATGTGTTCTCACCTTAAAAAGAAGCTGTTTGAGGCTGATGGCATATACCATTCTGTTTGGGAAGCAATACAAAAAGACGAAGAACTTAGTGCCGTTGTTCGCTCTCGGCAGTTGCACATTTACCGAAATGGTAAGAAAATAATGGTGTTAGCTGGTAAGGCAGCACCTAAACTTATATGCAATGATAGGCTTAACCAGCTAATAGAAAGGGGTGGTAAATGAAAAGAGCTATTGTTATGGGGGCTAGTAGTGGCATTGGGCACGAAGTGGCACAACTGCTTATTGCCGATGGGTGGACTGTAGGTGTGGCTGCACGGCATATCGACAAATTAGCCGACTTACAAAATGTTGCTCCCGAACGTGTGGTTGTTGCTAAAATTGATGTTACTGACAACAACGCCGAAACAAACTTTCGCCAACTTATTGAGCGCATAGGAGGGTTAAATCTTTACTTTCACTCAGCAGGAATAGGGTGGCAAAACACAACTTTAGACCCCGACAAAGAAATTAAAACAATGGAAACCAACGCCACAGCATTTACACGAATGGTGGGTGCGGCATATCGCTACTTTACTGAGAATGGTGGCGGACATATTGCCTGTATCACTTCAATTGCAGGAACAAAGGGACTTGGTGTGGCTCCAGCATATAGCGCAACAAAGGCTTTGCAGAATGTTTATATTCAGGCTCTGGAACAATTGGCTATTACAAAGCATCAGAATATATGCTTTACAGATATCCGACCAGGCTTTGTTGATACTCCCCTACTCGCTGGTGCTGCTCATTTTCCTATGCTAATGACAACCAAATATGTTGCACACCGCATTATGAAAGCCATTAAAAAACATAAACACATTTGTGTTATAGACACCCGTTGGCACATTCTTACCTTCTTTTGGCAATACATTCCTAACTGCATTTGGAGGCATATTCCACTTGGTCGCACATAAAGAATATGCAATATAAATGGTTACGCCGTAGGGTTGTTTATTGTTTTGTATGGGCTTAATGACCACATTGGATTAAACAATACACAAAAAACCGCCACTGCAATTAAATGCAATGGCGGAAGAGATGAAAAAGATTAATTACCAGAGAGTTATCACAACCCCCTTGCCTTTAGCAAACCAGACGCATCTGGTGCCTTAAGGCCCGTAAAATTGGAGAATATCTCCATTAAGTCCATTGTATTTCCACGACTCAGCACTTTATTCCTAAAGTCATCGCCCACTTTTCTGGTCAATGCGCCGTGCTTTGCAAAGTAGTCAGCAATATTAACAGCTAATACTTCAGACCATAAATAGCTATAATATCCTGCTGCGTAACCGCCTCCCCAAACATGGTTGAAATACGATGTAGAATATCGTGGAGGAATTTGGTTGTTAAGCAATCCAACATCGTTTAGAGCCTTTACTTCGAAGTTTTTAGCTTCGGTAGCAGTAGGAACATTCTTAGTATCGAGCATGTGCCAAGCCATATCTACGCACGTTGCGCCAAGATTTTCGCCTAAGGCGTATGCAGCCTGATAGTTTATAGATTTCAACATACGGTCGCACAAGTCGGCAGGCATAGGCTGGTTGGTTTTGTAATGTTTTGCATAATGATTGAACACCTCTGGTATGCTTGCAAAACTCTCGTTAAATTGTGATGGCATCTCCACGAAATCGCGTGCCACAGCTGTACCACTTAGTGTGTTGTAGTAGCAGTTCGACAACATTCCGTGCAGCGCATGACCAAACTCATGGAACATAGTAGACACCTCATCCCATGTTAAAAGAGTAGGCTGTCCGTCGGGTGCCTTTGCATAGTTGCACACATTATATATAAGAGGTATCTGCTGGCGCATTTTGCTTTGCTTTGCAAAAGCACTCATCCACGCTCCGCCACGCTTTGAAGGACGACGGAAATAATCGCAATAGAATAGTGCCAACTGTTTACCATTATTGTCTATTACATCGAACACCTTCATATCTGGGTGATAAGTAGGTATGTCTTTGCGTTCCTTAAAAAGTTAAACCATATACCTTATTTGCAGCATAAAAAATACCATTAATAAGAACAGAATCGATATTAAAGTATGGTTTCACTTCATCGTCAGCAAAGTTAAAGTGTTCTTTCTTCATCTTTGCAGAGTAATAGAATCTATCGTAAGGTTGCAAACTAAAGTCGGCTCCTTGTGTTTTGCGCGCATACGCCTCTATATCTGCCGTTTCTGCAGCAGCCTTAGGTTGGTATTCCTTTATAAGTTGGTTAAGAAAAGCATACACATTATCGGTATTCTTCGCCATTACATTCGATAAGGCATACGATGCATAATTCTTATAGCCCATAAGTTGAGCCTTTTCGGCACGTAACTTAGCAATCTCCACAATTATAGGAAAGGTGTTGTATTCTCCTGTTCCATCGGTGCGATGAATAGAAGCATTGTAAACACGTTCACGAAGTTGGCGGTTTTCGAGATTAGCAAGTATAGGCTGTTGTGTGGTATTAGTAATAACAATGCAATAAGGGGCTTTCCCGCCACGACTTTCAGCGTCTTTCTTACATTGTGCAATAGCGCCTTCGCTAAGTCCAGCAAGTTCTTTCACATCGTTTACCCATACAGTTGATGCTACAGAGGCTTTAGGAAGCATATTTCCAAAGTCTTGCTGCAACTGTGCTAACTTAGTGTTTATTTCTTTCATACGAGCCATTTTATCTTTTGGCAACAATGCGCCTGAGCGTACAAAGTTCTTGTATATTTCTTCCAGTAGCACTTTGTCTTCGCCCTTCAAGCTGTTCCGCTCATGGTCGTACACATATTTTACACGTTCAAAAAACTTCTGATTAAAGCTTATTTCGTTCTCAAAGTTTGTAAGTAATGGTGTTACTTCCTTTTCTGCTGCTTCTATCTCGGGTGTTTTATTAGCTTCGGTAACACAGAAAAATATGTTTTTCACTCTATCGAGTAGTAATCCACTCTTTTCGTAAGCCAATATTGTATTCTTAAAAGTTGGCTTTTCTTTGTTGTTTACAATTGCTTTAATTTCGGCACGTTGCTCTTCTATACCAGCTTTAATAGCTGGAAGATAGTCTGTATCCTTTATCTTGCTAAAGTCTGGTGCGCCAAACGGCAGAGTGCTTTTTTGCATTAATGGGTTCGAATACATTGATTTCCCTTTTTTTCCTTTCTGTATAGAGGCTGCTGCAGCCACAATAGCGGCACATGCAAAACCTGTTAAGAAGAGGACTTTTCTTAAGTTGTTCTTCATAAAGTCGTTATTTTTGTTTTCAAATTATAGTCTTATTCTTTCTTCGTATATTTGTTATTTTCTCTCCTTATACATTATCGTATAGTACATTTATATATTGTGCAATGTAAGAGATACATTTATGTATAATGCAGTTGTATATTGTGTAATACAAGAGCAACCACTGTACGCTATGTTTAAATAGTGGTCTGACTTTTCAAGATATCTTTAATTAGTCGCCCATACGCACTTGCTGTTCAGCCAATGGCACTTTCTTTCGTTTCCCGCTAAACTCTGTAAAGTCAATACGTATTATCTCTACACGGTGAAAGCTCTTATGTGCGTACATATCGCCTATCTCTTTAAAATCTGGCGATAGTTTATCAATAAGCAAATGCAATGCTTCCATCTTTTCGTCATCGCTAAGTTGTATGTGTGCTGTACCAAAAAAGATAGCGCTTTCATACTCTGTAGTAAACTTTCCTGGTAACAAATTCACATTACCGATAATACAAAGAGACACTCTATTGTTTACCTTTAATGCTTCTAACTTACGACCTACAGGTGCACAATGTATATATACACTGTTCTTACCATTCCAAACAAAGTTCACTGGAATGCCATAGCCACTGTTTTCTGATACCATTGAGAGCACACCATACTCTCCATCTTTCAACAGTTCCAATGCTCTCTCTTCGTCCAGAAGTCGGTCTCTCCGACGAACAGTTTCATTTACATACTTCATTTCATCTTTTATTTTTTGCAAATATAATATAAAACTTTGAAATAGCCAAGACTACATTGCATAAAAAACCAGAAACGATTGCCAATAGAAAATATATATAGAGGAACTTCCCTATTTCATAATTAAGTTGTATCTTTGCAAAGATAAAATGGCCTGCATCTGCCTTTACAATGGCAGCATTGTGGTTTACTTAAACTTATCCAAATATTTGAAAATGAAAAAGATTTCGCTTTTTGTTTTAACGCTTTTTATGGTGTTAAACTCACAGGCTCAAGTGTCAAGACCTAAGCTCATAGTTGGTCTTGTAGTCGATCAGATGCGTTGGGATTATCTCTATTTTTATCAAAACGAGTACGGACAAGGTGGGCTTCGCCGGCTTCTTAACGAAGGTTTCTCTTTTGAAAATACACAAATAAACTATGCGCCAACTGTAACAGCCATTGGACACTCGTCTGTTTTTACAGGGTCGGTACCAGCATTGCATGGCATTTGTGGTAACAGCTTCTGGCAGGACGACCAATATGTGTACTGTTGCACCGATACTACTGTGCGTAGCGTAGGCTCGGACAGTAAGGAAGGACAAATGAGCCCACACAGATTGCTTACCACTACAATAGGCGATGAACTGCGATTAGCTACCGACTTTCGTTCAAAAGTTATTGGTGTGGCATTAAAAGACCGTGCTGCTATTCTACCAGCTGGACATTCTGCAAATGCAGCATATTGATGGGACACATCTGCTGGCCACTTTGTTTCTTCTTCGTACTATATGGATAAACTACCAGAATGGGTAGAGAAGTTTAATAAAGACAACCATACAGCACCTAATTATAATATTAAGACATCGAATGAAGGAGTTACAATGACTTTCAAAATGGCTGAGGCTGCACTTGAAAACGAACATTTAGGACAAGGCAAAGAAACCGATATGCTTACTGTCAGCATCTCTTCTACCGATGCAATCGGACACCAATATAGCACACGTGGAAAGGAAAATCACGATGTTTATATGCAGTTAGATAAAGACTTGGCTCAATTCCTTAATGTGTTAGATGCCAAAGTGGGACGTGGAAACTATCTTCTATTCTTAACAGCCGACCACGGTGCTGCTCACAATTATAACTTTTTAAAGAAACATCGCATTCCTGCTGGTGCTTTCGAATATAAAAAGGCTGTAGAAGACCTTAACAATCACTTACAAGAAAAGTTCGGAATAAAGCCTGTTATGGGCGAAGACAATTATCAATTCGCCTTTAACGATAAGATGATAACACAAGCTGGAAAAGACAAAGACGATGTTATCAACGAAGCAATAAAATTCTTAAAGCAAGATCCCCAATATATTTTTGTATTCAACGAAGAACGTGTTGCTACCGAAACCATGCCCGACTTCATTAAAACACGTATGCTGAATGGTTATATGCGTAATCGTTCTGGTGAAATAGGTGTGGTTACTCGTGCGCAATTCTTTGGTGCAAAAACTCTCCAGACTATATTGGCACTCAACACGGACAGCCTTATCCATACGATACACACATTCCATGGGTTATGTTCGGTTGGCATGTAAATCATGGAGAAAGTACGCAAGAGGTTACTATAAACGACATTGCTGCTACCGTTTGCGCTATGTTGAAAATACAAATGCCAAGTGGCTGCATTGGTAAAGCTGCATTACGATAAGCTCTAAAAACACACTATGCACATTGCAATTGCTGGAAATATTGGTAGCGGAAAAACCACTTTGACAACTATGTTGGCAAAGCGTTACGGCTGGGAACCACGCTACGAATCGGTGGAATATAACCCATATTTGGACGATTACTACAAAGATATTAAGCGTTGGTCGTTCGCTATGGAAGTCTTCTTTCTGAAAGAACGCTTTAAAGATTTGTTAGAAATCAGCCAATCGGAAAATAATGTTATTCAAGACCGCACCATCTACGAAGGTGTTTATGTGTTTACGGCTAACAACTACGCAATGGGCAATCTTGATGAACGCGATTACGAAACGTATATGGAGCTGTTCGAAGATATGACCGATGCTGTTAGATATCCCGACTTAATGCTTTATCTACAAGCTTCGGTCAGTCATTTGGTTGCAAACATAGAGAAACGAGGACGTAACTATGAACAACGCATGCCGCTGGATTATCTGGAGAATATAAACAAACGATACGAAGACTTCATACAAAATCAGTATAAAGGGCGTGTTCTCACCATTAATGTAGACGAACTCGACTATCAGAACAATCCAAAAGACTTTGGCTTCATTACCGATAAGATAGATCGAGAGCTATTTGGATTGTTCTAATCATTTAATACACTTACTATTATATCACAATAAAAAGAATATGCACATAGCAATAGCAGGAAACATTGGAGCTGGCAAAACAACTCTTACAACAATGCTTGCCAAACGATATGGTTGGACTGCACAGTTCGAACCAGTAGACAACAACCCCTACTTATCCGACTATTACGAGGATATGAAACGTTGGTCGTTTAATCTTCAGATATATTTTCTTAATAAACGATTCAGAGATGTGGTAGAAATATTACGGTCGAACGACACCATTATTCAAGACCGTACTATTTTTGAAGATGCTCGCATTTTCGCACCTAACTTACACGATATGGGGTTGATGAGCGATAGAGACTTCGATAACTATATACAGCTGTTCGATTTAATGCTCAGTTTGGTAAAGCTCCCTGATCTACTAATATATATAAGGAGTAGTGTTCCGCACCTTATTGAACACATTCAACGCAGAGGAAGAGATTACGAGCAAACTATGCGCATTGATTATTTAAGAGGATTAAATGAAAGATACGAAGATTGGATTAAAACATACAACGGAGAACTAATGATTGTTGATGGCGATACCACCGACTTTGCAGAAATCCGCAAGACTTTAAACGTATTGAAGATATGATAGATGCTCGCTTATTTGGACTATTTCCGCCTAAAAAGTAATAAGCTCTACCCTACTTCGATACGACTAACTTGGTTGAATGATTTCGCTAAATCAATATAACTAGAAATAAAATAACATTGTAGAAACAAACACTATGGAAAAAGTAAAAACATTAATCATAGGTAGTGGCCCTGCTGGATATACAGCTGCTATCTACGCAAGTCGCTCTAACTTAAAGCCTGTGCTATACTCTGGCTTACAACCTGGCGGACAATTAACAACAACAACCATCATTGAGAATTTTCCCGGATTTAAAGATGGCATTGATGCTAACCAACTAATGTTGGAGATGAAGGCGCAAGCTACTAATGTTGGCGCCGACATTCGCGATGGTTCCATAACAAGAGCCGACCTTACTAAACGTCCGTTTATTATTGAAGACGAACGTGGCAACATTATAGAAGCTAACACGCTTATTATTGCAACTGGTGCAAGCGCAAAGTATCTTGGGTTAGCTGACGAGGAAAAATATCGCGGACAAGGTGTTAGTGCCTGTGCTACCTGCGATGGTTTCTTCTATCGCAAGCGCACTGTAGCTGTTGTGGGTGGCGGCGATACTGCTTGCGAAGAAGCTATGTATCTGTCAAGCTTGGCTAAAAAAGTATATATGATAGTGCGCAAACCCTATCTGCGTGCAGCCGAAATAATGCGTAAACGTGTAGAAGAAAAAGAGAATATAGAAATTCTTTACAACACAAACACTCTTGGACTATTCGGCGAAAATGGCGTAGAAGGAGCACATTTAGTACGCTTTAAGGGCGAAGAAAACGAAGAGAAATACGATATACAGATAGATGGTTTCTTCCTTGCTATAGGCCACAAGCCTAACACAGACCTATTTAAAGGTCAATTAGAGTTAGATGCACAGGGCTTCATTGTTACACAAGGGGTGTCTACCGCTACAAGCAAAGAGGGCGTTTTCGCGGCTGGCGACGTTGCCGACCCTATATACAGACAGGGCGTGGTTGCTGCCGGAAGTGGCGCAAAGGCTGCTATAGAGGCTGAACGTTTCTTGCAAGATAAGGGCGAAAAATAAAAACAAAACTACAAAAAGCCGTATAAAAACATAACTATTAAAGCGAGCTAACATTCTGTAAGGCTACTCTTGCACTATGTTAGCTCGCTTTGCATTTGCTATAAATACTATCTATATTGCGCAACTATAAACCTAAAAATGAACTTGGTGAAAAAAGAGAGCGTTTTCTGTGATATCTAATTCGTAACGGATAGATATCTAAAACGAATGCCACAGACGTCTAAAACAAACGTCTCAGATATCTGAAACGAACGTGAGAGATATCTGAGACGTGAGCTACTATTTTATGCCTGCTTTCTTAAACATTTAATACGTTCTATCTATTTGGTAAACAGGCAGTAGAAACCATTTACAACCTTCCTACCCTTTTTCGGCTGAAGCCAAATTTGCAAGGCTCTAATGAGGCATTTATATAAAACAAAACCTTTTTAAAGCATAATGAGTCTTTTAAACTAAATAGCATCGGCTGCATGGTACGAGCTGCGTACCAACGGACCGCTTACCACGTGTTTAAAACCTTTCTCTAAACCTATTTTCTTGTATTCGGCAAACTGTTGCGGACTTATATATGCTTTCACTGGCAAGTGTTTAGCTGTGGGCTGCAAATATTGTCCTAATGTTAAACGCTTACAGCCCGTAGCCAAAATATCGTCCATCGTCTGTAATATCTCTTCGTGCGTTTCGCCCAATCCCAACATAAAGCCTGTTTTAGCTTGCACACCGCAACGTGTTATCTCTGCCAGTACCTCCAAACTACGGTCGTATTTAGCCACACTACGCACCGATGGCGTCAGTCGGCGCACCGTTTCCATATTATGTCCACACACATGCGGTTGTGTTTTCAGCACCTTTTCTATCAATTCCTTCTTCCCCATAAAATCAGGAATAAGCAATTCTATCTTTGTTTCCGGATTTAGTTGTTGTATAGCCTCCACTGTTTTCACCCAATGTTCGGCACCATAATCGGGCAAATCGTCTCGGTCTACTGATGTAATAACAGCATAACGCAGGTTTAAAGCCTTTATCGATTCAGCCACATGGCGCGGCTCGTTTGGATTTAAAGCATTCGGACGGCCACTTAATGTGTTGCAAAATCTACACTTACGCGTACAAATGTCTCCTCCTATCATAAGTGTTGCAGTGCGTGCAGCCCAACATTCTGTACGGTTCGGGCACAGTCCGCTGGTACAAATAGTGTTCATTTGGTGGCGTGCTAATATGCCCGCTGTTTCGCCAGACGATTTCTTCGATGTTAAATTTATCTTCAACCAGTCGGGTTTCATCACGTGTGGCGGACGACCAAAAAGCAAGCGTAAGAATTGTTCGGTGGTAAAATTGCGTATCACGTTGCCCATTTCCACACCTTCAATAGCATTAGCTACAGCTTCACGAGAGAAGTCTACACCATGCAAAAGGTTCAGCAATTCATTGTCTAAATCGCCAGATAAGAAATAATCGCCCATCAAGTTTATATTCACTATCTTGTTGTTCTTCAGCTCAATATGTGCCTGAATGGTACCTACATCGGCAAAACGTTTCTTACGAACCTCTGTGTATTTGGATTCTTACCATATATAAAGTTGTCGGAAGCCAATTCCTTCTCTATCTCAGCAATTTGTTGCATATCATCGGGCGTAAGTTCCAACACTTCGTTACCACACATATACTGTCGTACGTAAGCCATAAATGCTTCTATATTCAGCGTGGTGTAAGTTCCAACATTTGTAACACGCTGTCGCACAGAGGCAACTCCTTTGCTTTGCAACTTCTCTTTACCGGGTGTTAGTGCTTGCGAAAGATGTTCTAATTGTGTGCTGAATAAGAGCGAATTGTGCAACACGCTACGCCCCTTAAGACGATAGAATGCACTGCCCGCTACTTTTTTTCCATCAACAAGTATGTCGTTTCGTCCAGAAAGTTCGGTATTTATACCTAAGCTTTTTATCATTTCTGCTATGCTTTTCATATACTCAATAAAGGCACTATTAACGTTTTCAGCAAACGAAATGTACGAAAACTGCATACAACCTTTATCGGCATAAATACAACCTCCGCCGCTTTTGCGTCTAAAAATGTGTATATTGTTGCGTTTGCAATAGTCTATATTCACTTCGTTCTCTATTAGTTGGTTGCGCCCCAACATAACTGTTGGTTCTACACGCCAAGCCATAAAGTAATCGTCGTTAGTATATTTACGCGCTACATATTCTTCTACGGCAAAATAAAAAGGCAACTGGTGTATTGTTTTCTGTTCAGGAATGATGATATATTTCATTGTTCAGACAATTGTTTTCAATGTGTTTTAATAGGCTGTTTCACCTTATTTATATATATTTTTATGCGATTTTTAGCAGCAAAACCATATCACTTACTAGCATCGCCGATGGCTTGCAAATGTACAAAAAAATATTGATTTATACTAAAATACACTCTTTTTATTACAAACTATGCTTTGCAGAGAGATTAAAAAAGATGAAATAACGCTATAAAACAAATATTTTCTCTACCTTTGTAGTAACGTTCTTCGCTATAACAGGCGCAAAATGTAATAGAAATAATTATACTATAAGATTTAAAAACATTGATTATGAAGAAGCTACAACAGGTTTGTATGTTGGCAGTTTGTATGCTAATACTAATGATTGCAGCCGTCCAGAGAGATGGAAAAATATGGGGACATCGTCTGAAAGCAACAAAAGCCGACTCTCTAAAAACTGCAAAAGTAGACACAATGCGTACGCTCGACGATGGAACAAAAGTGATAAACACCACTGTTTTAGGCAAAGATATTACAGGGTATGGAGGCAACGTTCCTTTAGAAATATACGTAAAGGAAAGTAGAATTGTGAAGGTAAAGGCATTAAAGAATGCTGAGACTCCAGAATTTTTTGCCGAAGTGAAACCATTGCTTAGCAAATGGAATGGTAAAACCATAAACGAAGCTCAACAGCTGAAGGTTGATGCTATAAGTGGAGCTACCTTCTCTTCGCGTGGCGTAATAGGAAATATGAAGCGCGGACTGGCATACGCTTCACAAAAAGCAATAGAACCCAGCATATTGGAGCAAATGAATCTTGATGCAAAAACCATTTCGGCATTAATAGTGGTGCTCTTAGCTGCTATTGTTCCGTTGTTTTATCGCAACAAACACTATCGCACCATACAACTATTGCTAAACGTTGTGGTGCTGGGCTTTGGCTGTGGCACGTTTCTTTCGTGGTCTATGTTTGTTAATTTCGTATCGAGTGGTATTAACTTTTGGGCTTCGCTCGTGCCTATTATTATGCTAACTACTGCCTTTATTTATCCGCTTTTTGGTAAGAAAAACTATTATTGCACAAATATATGTCCGTGCGGATCGCTGCAAGACTTAGCTGTGAAAACTAAGAACAAGAAGTGGCACATAAGCAGTAAGGTTGCGAAACGCCTTAATGCCGCCCGAAAGTTTTTATTTGCAGTGCTGTTAGTGCTTTCTCTTGTTGGCATTTGGTTTAAGTGGATGGACTATGAGATATTTTCTGCCTTTATCTTTCAAACGGCATCGGTGTTCGTTTTAGTGCTTGGCGGTGTGTTCTTTGTGCTTTCGTTTTTTGTTGCTCGTCCTTATTGCACGTATGTTTGCCCCACAGGAACTTTGTTTAGAATAGCCGAACGTCGCTAATTTGCTATGCTATAGCATTTTTATAACTGAACAGAAAAGGGAGTTTTAAATAATGCAAGAAGAACACAAACACGCTACGCAATTCGTAAGCGCTCTATAAAGTTTAGAACACTTACGAACTGCGTTTAATACAAATGATGTTATTAGAGGCTGACTATTTGGGCTGTTAAGGTTTATTTATTCTTAACATGTCCTGTACGCTTTAGCACGCCCCAAGTTTGCAATTCGCCTTTAATAGCCTTTAAATAGCTCTTAAAAAGCACGTAATACATAATCCAACGATAGAAGAAACGTTGTGGAATTATCCAAAGAAGCACCCACAAACGTTCGTGTTCAAATATGTAAGCCATTATAGAAACACTTGCATCTACAAGCAAAAACACAAGATAATAGGCAAATACTTGAGCGGCATTGCCTGTAAACAAACCTATTATCATAAGTATATCGGCAAGTGGCGAGAATGTTGGTATAATGTATTGAAATATAAGCATATTTGGCATAGCCCACATACCAAAGCCTTTTTTAGATGTTGCAAATAACGAAGAACGGTGTTTCCAGAATGTTTGCATTACGCCAAAACACCAACGTATGCGTTGCTTTACAAACTGGCGGAGTGTTTCGGGCACTTCGGTCATAGCCACAGCGTAGTTTTCGTTCTCTATTATATAACCACGCTCGTTTATGCACATTGTTAAATCGCAGTCTTCTGCTAATGTATCGGTGGTGAAACCGCCTACTTCTTCTAACACTTTTTTACGGAAAGCACCTATGGCACCAGGTACAACTGTGATGGCATTTATGTTTGAATATGCCATTCTATCGAAGTTCTGACTTGTAGTATATTCTATGGCTTGCCAATAAGTGAGAATATTTCGGGAGTTTCCTACCTTTACATTGCCCGCTACTGCTCCTATGCGCCCCGTTTTATCGGCAATAAAATGGCGCATTAGTTTGCTCACCGCATCGGAGAGTAGTTGTGTGTCGGCATCTATACACACCACATATTCGGTGGAGCATGTAGCTATACCCAGATTTAAGGCAGATGCCTTTCCACCGTTTTCTTTTCCTATGATGGTAACCGCAGTATCGTTATCGAACCTTTCGTGCACTCTTTTCAGGGTGTTATCCTTACTTCCATCGTCTACCAAATAGATGTGAAAGTTTGGATAGTCTTGTTGTTTAAGGTTGTTAATGGTGCGCACAATGTTTACTTCTTCGTTGTAAGCTGGCACTATTATTGATACTTCGGGGGCTGTTTTAGCGTTTATAGGGGCATAGTTTCTATGGTTTTCGGCACGTTTCTCTCTAATCATAAGTATGTACATAAAAAAAGTAAACGCACAAATCCTAACACAAGGAACACCAAAAAAACAATGCTGTGAGAAAATCGCTAATGTGGTATATAAATTCGGCTAAACTAAGATTAGCCTGCATTGCGTAATACACTTTTCCTTTCTCAATGGGGGGCATAAGTGTTTGCCTACTCATACCCAAATATTGTTCTAACGATATAAACTGATAGCCTTCGCGTTGCAAAGTTTCTATTATTCGTGGCAAAGCCGTTATGGTTGGTTCGCGTGTTGCGCCTCCCTGCATCGTGTAAAAAGAATAATGTGTCCGTCCTCGTTGTGCACTCCGTCTATAACACGTTTATATATTTGGTCGGCTGTTACCCCTTGTTGCCAATCGTTAGGGTCTATTGATTCGCCCACGAAAAGATAATTTCTGCGACTTGCAATTATCATTGGCCATATTTCTTCATGTCCTGTTGGATCGGCATCGGCGTTGTATGGTGCGCGAAAAAGAATGGTGCTTTGCCCTGTAACGCTCTCTATAAGCATACGCGTTAGCTTTAGTTCGGCATACGAACGGCGGTCGGAGTTTTCTGACATATCGTGGTGGGTAAACGTATGGTTGCCTATGGTGTGCCCGGCATCGAACACTTGTTTCACTAAAGGCAAGTTTTTCTCCATCTGTAGTCCTACCATGAAAAATGCGGCAGGCACTTTATACTTTTTTAAAGTGCTTAACACAGATGGTGTCCAGCGTTCGTCTGGACCATCGTCGAAGGTTATTACCAATTGTTTCGGCTTACATTTACCCAACCGTTGCACGGTGTATGTTGTGGGAAGCTCACGGTAATATTCTTCAGTTATAAGACAATTGTCTTTGTCCATAGTTACTGCTATTTTACCATGATGTGGTTCTGATGTTACATTAAGCACCTCGCCCGACCCCACAAAGTTTACGTCGTCGGTACCATTCAGCTGCATAAGTTTGGCTATAGATAGTTTTGCGGCATTTTCCCAACCCATATCTTTACCATAAAAGCGCCAAATGCGTTTATCTTCTGTGCCCAAACGCCATAAGCCAAAGCCTGCTAAATGATATTCGGAGCCAAAGCGCATGATGTTAAATGTGGTAGCCGCATCGGGAAAAAACACGTGGTGCAACGTGCCGTTGGTATTGTCTTCATAGCTGAAATTAAGGTTATACGTATCGTCGTTAAAGGCTATTTTAGCCTCAGCGTTCTGCGCCGTAGCTATAATTTGGTCGAAAGAAACGGTTGAGCCTACTGGTTTTCCTTCGGTCCAGTCGTATCCGTAAGCTGCCAAACCTAACACTATTTTATCGTTAGGAACATTTTTAGCAGCCCAGTCGGTTGCTTTTTCTACCCAGCGTTGCGAACTAATGGCGCCTGGTTGGCTGGTAGAGTTGTGCTCATCGTATGCCATTAGAAACAAATAATCGTCGTATTTTGCAAGATCTTGCATATCGTAATCGTCGTTAAAAGCTGCAATGGCTTGTGTTACATAGAGTCCACGAGCGTGAAAAACGGTAGCAAAATCTTTCACAAGCGTTATCAACGGTACATTGTCGGTAATGTTTAGGTCTTCAAGGTCGAGGTTGATACCCGTAAATCCATACTGTTCGCACTGGTCGGCAAGTTGCTTTATAAGTGCCATTCGCTTTTCCTGGTTGTTCATAATACGAGCAATAGGCTCAGAACGGAACTTTGCGCCATAGTTGTTGGTAAGCATTGGCAATATAGGAATGCCCGCACTACGCATTAGCTTCAGTGCTTTTTTGTCTATCCTGCTTTCCAGTTGGTCGGTATTAGGGTTTATAAAAAACCACTCTGGCAACACCATATTGAGGTTTTTAATATTGTTTTTAGCGACAAATAGGCTCGTTTGTCCCAATTTACATACCATGCAGAACGTATTCCCATTCGCGAATCGGTCCACTCGGCAATGTATTTTTGCGTTAAGCTGTTTGCCTTTCCAACAAATCGGTGCTGCTTTGCTGCAATATGAGCATCGTTGCTATGCATTCGCTGTTCGTGAAAGAAGTCGCGAAACGACTTGTATTCTTTCGACGTTTTATTGTCTTTTAGAAATGGTTTTCCAGCCGAAACCACGCTACGATAGTCGTGGCGAAAAGGCATTTGGGGGCTTTCTTCTAATGCGAACATTGCCAAAAACACTGCTCCCAGTAGTATAGCAATGGTTAAAAGTACACGTAATGTCCATTTAAAGCGATTCCAGCGTTGTCGCGAATCTGTTTGAAATACTTGTTTATCCATACCTCAATCTGTATAAATTTCCTTAGTGTGTTTTGAAACAACGTACAAAGGTATAACATTTTATATATTCTTGCTTACTTTTTGGTGCAAAAAAGGTGAATACAGAATTAAAATAGTGTAATAGAAGGCATTTGCCTGAATTGACTTACCGAACCATTGCACCATTATACATTTTATGGAGTTGCCGTCTGAAGGAATAGAAACAGATATCTGAAACGTTTACGACAGATATCTGAGAGACTCGTTACAGATATCTGAGACGATTGTCTTAGACGTCTAAAACTTTGTGCGTACATATACCATTGTGGCACAACACATTATAGATAGCAAAAAAATAGGACTTTCAGAATAATCTGAAAGCCCTAAAACTCTAACTACTATTTACGAACAACCGAAAAGAGAATACTCTCAACCCTAAGCTACTGAGTGTGAAAGATGCCTAAACATATATTTAGCAAAACTCTCTTTCGCATTTTGTTTCGTAATTTTGCTTCGTTCAATAGCGATTTTTATTTAACTAGTATTTTCTTTTTATTTATAACATATACGCCTGAAGGAAGTGTAGAAAGAGTTGCTGTGGTGCCTACTTTTGCACCCGAAACAGAGTAAACTGGCTGTGGTGTAGCAGTAGAATCGGCATTTGCGTTCTCTATTCCAGCTGCTGTAGCTATAGTTAGCTTACCTTTTTTGTAAGTAAATCTGTAGTTTTGAGCCTCACCACCACTTATAATTATCTCGTATTCGCCCACCGGACTACTTTCGGTTGCAGTAGTTGTAACAACAGGAACTTTGGTAAGAACGTGCTCGTTTTCGCCATTTACAAATCCTCTATAGTACAATATGAACTCTGGATTAGGCTTTCCTTCTTGACGTGTAACATCGTTAGTAGTAACAGTAAGCATAGCTTTGTCTACTGTTAGTGTTCCACCAACAAGCTGAACACTCTTGTCGGCAATAGTGCCATAGTCTATATGGATTTCATATTTTCCTACTGGCGACTTAGCATCAGCCACGCACGTAATTTCTGGTTTTCCCTCTAAGTACTCTCCACGAATGCTATATCCAAACTTCGGGTTTGGTTCGCCATATTCGCGAATGGTATTGCGCACTGTTACAATGCTACCAAATTCTTTTATATTTCTAACAAGAAGACCACCCCAACCACGGTATAACTTCTTTGTATCAATAGGAACTCGTAAAACGATATTGCTGATTGGACTACTTAAGAACATATCTTTACCCGCCTTTGGAGGTTGTTTTGCAAATATTTTTATCTGGCTTAAGCTATGACAACCTGCCACGCTCTCTTTACCTAAACTTGCGATAGAGGTGGGCAAAACAATACGCTTTAATCCTGTACAGCCAGCTAAAGCATAATCGTGAATACCAGTTATGCCCTCAGGAACTACAAGATCGGTTACCATTCCTGGTATTGCACTAATTATTTCGTCGCCTTTTTTATTTAAGAAGATACCATCGCTGTAAACAAAGTTGTCGCCTCCATTAGCAGGAATATTCTCTATTGTTCCCAAAGCACGACAGAAAGCAAATGTACCATCGGCAATGGTTTTTAAGCCATCGGGCAAACAAGTTTGCGCAAACTATTGCAATTGTAGAAAACACGTTCTGGAAGATTATCGTTAGAGGTTGTTAGATTACCATCTTTGATGTATGCTCCGCCACCACTCACAATCTTTGCACCTTTAAGGTCGAGCATATACAGTCCGCCTTGTGTGAATTTTCCATCAAAATCGCGACCCGCCATCTCGCGAATAACACGGAAGTCGGCTCCATTAATCTCGCCAATCAAAGTAAGTTCGCCTATCTCTGTGCGCATATTAGCAGGAATGCTATCAGATAAAACGCCAGCTTTAGGCAACTGAATGGTACGGTTCTTTAATTCTTTAGGTGTACCGTAAACGCCTCGTATAACATCTTGGTCAGATGTAAACGAGTACATATTGCCTGGATTCAGCAGGTCTATCTTGTAATAACCGTTTACATCGCCATTCCAACCCCAGTTTACACTTACTAAGCCATCGCTATTATAGCCATCTAACACAAAGGCGTGTCCAGCGTCTTGTCCCATAGAGCCCGGACTAACACCACCATAAATAAGTGGGTGTCCGCTTGATAGTTCACTGAAAATAATGTCCATCCATTCTTTAGAAGAATAGTTTGCACGAACTAAATGCTCAACATCCGAAAAGCCAAAATAAGTACGAAGCCCTTCAGCGCAATCGTTCATAAAGGCTCCACTACCTTCGTTCGGACCTCCGTATCCCATTTCAGATGCTACGCCACAATGCAACATTAGTGTAGCCACAGCATTAGCTTCTTCGTTTGTATAGCTTCCACTGTAGTCATCTTTCATATTAGCCCAATCGTAAACTGTATTTCCGAAGTTAGCTTCTATGGCATCTCCATCATAATCGTTGGCTGGATAGTATACAGTGTGTGAGCCTATGCCGCGTAAAGGGTATTTAAAGTAATTAAGAACCTGCGCTGTTGCCGTTGCTACACAACCTGTAAGCAATCGTCCTTTGGCGTATTGGGCAACAATTTATTGTATGGCATTTGTTGCCCCCAAACGGTTGTTAGCATCGTTGGAACTTCAGACTTATATTTAGTAGGGTCTGGTTTAATAACATTAAGAGGGGTATTGCTTTTTACTGCCTTAGTTATCACTTCGTCAATAGCTTTCAACCACCAGTTGAATCCAGGATTATCGCTTTGCGTATAATCAGTTTCCGATACTCCCAACAGTTCTGGTGCGAGGTCGTCTGCCGATATTATGGCAAACCCACCTTGTTTATAGCCATATATAGAATAGGCCTTTGTATGTTTTAGTTCGCGCAACTGTTCAGTGCTTCTAGTTCCGCTGCTTGTACGCTTACCTGTTTTGTAAGCACTTAAAGTTGTTTGTAGGTTAATTGCACGTGCTGCAGTTTTCTTCATATCAGCTGTTGTGCGAGGTTTAGCCCCTACCGCCACGGGCAGAAGTGTGAGTAGCACAAAGGCTACCAGCATTTTTTGTTTAACGTTCATATAGGTTTTATATTTAAAATGAATATCAATGAGAATATTAATTGAATTTCTAACAGCTATTCCACTCTATATATATAAAAATGTCGGTGCTCGCTATTCCCGATATGGGAGCGAACACCGACAAAGAGCATTTATTCGATAAGTATTTTCTTGTTGCCAACAACATAAACTCCTTTGCGTAAACCACGAAGTGTAGTTGTATGGCGACGTACAAGTTTGCCATCGACGGTGTAAACATCTACTGGTTTGCCGTCGGTTATGACGCTTTCGATACCTGTTGGTACATTTACTTCCACTGGAGCTGATTCTGTTCCGTCGGCATAAATGGCTGTAACAGCATACTGGGTATTCGCTCCAGCATTGACATCTACGCAATGGCGGACGGTAACAGGCACCTTATTGATGAGTGCGCCAGCCTTGTAAATGCCATAATATATTGGTGTAGGCGTTTCTTTTGTATAAGTAACGTCGTCAATTCCAAACATAAGACCAGTTTGTGGGGTTGTCTGATGGATAGCAAAATAGGTTGTTCCAGCAGGCACATTGATGGTTACCTTCTCCCATTCGCCCGATACAGCCTGACGATTTTTAAGAACAATATTGGTAAAATCTGTAATGTCATTACCCGCTGACGAATAAAGTACATCATAATTTTCAATATAAGCAACATTATTCACCGTCATATTATGCACATAGAACGATATTGTTTGTGCCTGTCCAGAAAGCTTTGGACTAATAATCCAGTTATCACTATTTATATAAGATTGCCCTGTTTCATCAAGCTCGTATGGAACTGATGCATACTGCTGACCCGAGAATGGTTTCAGCCAAGGATTAAGGGTTGCCACATTTTCGCCTAATACAAAAGGATTGAATATGATATAGGCGAACTGTGTGAACTGATTGGGGTACCAAAGATCGTCGAAGAAACCACCAGAATAGCCGCCATTGGCATCAATAAGAGTCCAATCGCCAAACTCTGTAGACCATGCATCATAGCGTTCGAAGTCTTCTGTTACTGTTTGAGGAGCTGTATTGGGTGCTTCCCATTCCAGTGATACATTCGATTGTTCCCTTGTTCCTCTCAGATTCTGTATCGTTGGCTTTTCAGAATCTTCAAGTCTGATGGTCGTTTCTGCCTTATTATCGGTGTTATCTAAGTCTTTATCGTATTCCACTTCTGCCATAACCTTCATCTCTTTTGCGTCTGCAATGATAGCAGATGATGGCACTTGGAAGTCTAAAGTGCAGCTACTGAATGGTGCGAGTTTATCATTCCATTCATAAGAATTTATCTCTTTGCCACCAGATTTAAGACGAACGGTGAAGTTTTTGGCTTCACATTCGCCAATATTCTCTACTTTCACCTGGAGTTTGGCAGTACGTCCCTTGACAACCTTACTTGTTCCAGACACGTTGATAGATAAATTGTGGCGCTGAACTTCCATTATACGAATGTTATCAACGAAGATTGGTTCGTGGTTAGTACCACTTACTGCTTTAAATCCAATAAATACGAAGCGCTCATTCTCGAACCCACTCAATGGAATAACTTCGTTAAACCACGCATCATTGCCATTCATCAGAGAGTAATCTATCGTCTTTAGTTCGGTGCGTGTACCGTCCTGACGTTGCACAAATACTATTAACTTTGTGTCGGGGAAGTTCTTTCGTCCGTAGCTGAATATCAATTTAGGATTGGTAGTGCCTATAAGCGAAATCTTTCCTGTACCTAACGTACTTTCATCGCCTGTATGTGCAGGTTCAAAACAGAGTGCGCCACCGTCCTTATCGTATGCTACGCCACGTCTAATCTTCCACGATGTGCCTTTCGTATCTGCCAACCAAACCAATGAAGAAAGCGATGCGTTGGCAAAACTCTCCTTGAATGGCACGTTATAAGCTTTTCCGGCAATGAGTCGAGTGGTAGCTATGCCACTGCTTCCCAACTGATTTTGCGCTGAAACGCCCCAATAGACAAAGTGTTGTTGCTCGCCAGTGTTAAGGTCTACAGGCGTTACGTCGTAGCTATTCTTATTCTTAAACGAAGCCAAAGTGTCGGTAGGCTCTTTTGAATTTTTCATAGACATAACGTAATAGGTAATCTCTTCTGGTACAATAACGCCTCCGTTAGCTCCAACAGTAGAAGTATTATCCCATGAAAGGGCTGCAACAGTGTTCTTATCCAATGCCTTCAATCCTTTAGGAGTAGCTGGTATATCGAAACCTACAAAGGCTTTTGCCACTGCTTCGCGACCTGCTCCTGATGCATTATAGGCTACCACCTTATATATATGTGCGCCTTTTGCCACATTGTCGTCCTTATATGTCATGGCTTGACCGCTCATTGGGTTCTTCAAAACACCAAGTTTAACATCGTCGCGGTATATCACTACAGAATCTAACTGGGCAGTAAGGGCGTCTCCATTGACTGTTTTCACAGGCATTTTAAAGTATAATGTGGCCTTTTCTCCGCCTGTTTGGTCTACAATAACGTGGAAATCGGTCGCTGCATCAGGCGCTGTGAAGAGCGCACCAGGCACCAATTGGAAGTTGCGGACATAGAAACGCCATTGGTTAAAGCCACTCTTATCGTGAATGGCAAGGTGGTATGAACCATCTTTTGGTACTTTCAGTTCGTAAGTAAACTTTGTTTGTGCCTTCGGAACAAGTACTGGCTGCCCCACTTTCGCATAGTTTTCAGGGTTATAACCTTCGCCACAAGCTAGTTGGAACACCTCTTTAAACTGTTCAGCAAGCGTATTATAGGCTTCAAAAGAAACAGTATAGAGTCTATCTGCCTTTAGTTCAAACGGTGGAGATAGTAGCCAATCGTCAGCTACTCCCTTAGGATTGTAACCCGACTGAGCTCTTCCTTTCCAGTCATCAGCCAATCCCCATTCCCATGTCTGTCCGTCGTCGTTTGCATCTATGGCTGTAAAGTTGTTGAAAGATTCCTCATCGTAGAAAGTTTCCTTAAACGGTGGCACTATAGCTTTGCCTATAACAATTCCATTAGAAGCCACTCCATTACCTTCGCGGTTGCCCGCTTTCGGTGTAACAACAAAGCTATATTTATTCAATGTGGTAGTTGTGAATGGTACCGACAGACTGTTTCCTGTTACATTGGTCGCCACTTGTACTCCATCTGGCATTCTTTTCACGTCGTAAATCACCTCTCCTACATATCCACCGTGCTTTCCTTGCGTTACAGAATGCCATGTAACGACTGCTGTTGTGCCGTCGTAGCTGAACTTCACACGCTCTATATCGGCAGGAATGTCGTAGCCTACCCATGCAGTATATCTTACTTTAGGCGATGAGCCTGCAGCGTTGGCAATGGTAACAAGGAACTTTGTATCGCCACCAGGTACGGTTATTTCGTCATCAACCTTAGCTCCTGCCGTAGCAACAGCCTTCTTTACAGTGTCGTTATTAGCCACAACATAATATGTAAGGTTGCCTGTTAGCGGTTCACCGTTTATCTTTTTGCTTGGAGCAGTGAACTGAATGCGTCCTGTGGTATTACCCTTTTCAAATACAATCTTAAGGTTGTTTATACGTGCAGGTGCCTCTGGTGCTGCTGTTGTTGTGGGTATTGTCAATGCTAATATCTGCGTTTCAGATGGCATATCACCTATTTTATTAGCACGACCAGTTACAAGGTCTACATTATAGAGTACAGACTTTCCGTCTTTATCTATACTTGCCCAATAGAATATATTTGTTTTCTGATCTATCTCCCCACTCTGTTGGTAATAACTACCATCTGAATCTCTCACAGTAACACCTGTTGAACCTACTAATGTTTCCTTTCCATCTGTTGTACTAATGGAATAAAGATTCCCATCAAGTGATATTCCATAGAGTGTACCTTCTTTACTTATACCGAGTGCTACATACTGGCGTTCAGCCCAACCAATGAAGTTACGCTTCATCTTAGTATAATCAATGGTTCCCCACTGCAAATTCGTACCGCTTTCGTCCCAGAATACGCCATATATCTTACCTGTGTTACGGTCTTGTGCTGTTTCCATTGCACACAAAGAAAGTCCATCTCTACCTAAATTATCGTCAGATAACTGTTCCCACGTATCTATATCATAAGTGTAATGGTGTACTTTTATTTGACCTTCCGAGTATGCCAAGAGGTCTAAATACATTGCATGGAACACGTCGCCAACTATTCCGCTTCCTGCATTCACCTCCATATAGTTCATAAGTCCTAACGGTTTCACTTCAATAGGGACTGTTGTGCCTACCGAATACATGCCGTAGGCAGCGTTACCCACCTTCCAACCTTCTTGATGAATGACGTTTCCCCACAGTACAGTGCCTCCGGGAGTCTTTAAGAGAGGCGCAGCAAGAGGCTTTTGCAGGGGTGAAGCCACTGTCTGCAATAGCATGTTGTCTGTACTTGAACGCTGAGCAACAGGCATTTTGAGCGTTGAACCCATCGCCATACCACCTTGTCTTGCCGACAAGGCGTTTCTTAGTGTACTCTCACGCTGGCTGTTGTTCTGTGCCATCATTGCTGATGACCAGCATAGCAAAAAGGCTATGATGCCAGCAAACATAATGTAAGACTTCTTCTTCATAAGCAATAAATTTAGTGAGTAATATGCCATCACGATGATGACGAAAGTTTCTCGGTTGTTTCGTACTTGTCTACGGTTATAGGGGTGCATAGTGCTATGTATTTATACATAGTTACAGCCTACTGCACACAAAAGGTCCATTTATAGAAATAATATGGTGCTTGTTTGCCTTAAAATAACTGTATTCGTTTATATATTGCTTTTTTACGTTACTCTGCCGAACCTCTATATATAATAAGGTGTACAACAGTGCGTGCTTTCTCTATTGTTTCTTTCGTTTTGAAGGTCCACAATGTTTTGCAAATAAATATATTATTTCAACTACACAAACGAAAGAGAAGAAAAATCTCAATATGTTTTCAACATTCTGTAAGCTGTTATTACGACAAGAAAAGGAAATTAGCGGTAAATGAAAGAAATGATGTGAGGTTATGGTAGAGCGATAAGGGGGAAGACGAAGGGGTAAACTTATTTAACAATATAGAAACGCTAAGATTTCAATATTTGGGAGATAACAAATCAAAAACAACCCCTTGCATCTTTACGCAAGGGGTGTAAGGGGGTAAACAAAGTTGTTTCGAAGCTCTCGTTATGCTCCTGTGGCAACCTATTGTGGCAATACCACCAACTGAAGACTATCGGTTTTTATACGCACCTTAAGCCATTTGTAAAGCTGTTGCTTGCCGTTTGCAGGAAGTGTTTTGCTGGTTTTAATCACCGCAAGCACGTATTTTTGGGTGAGAGCAGTATCTACAAAGACTTCAGAAGTGTGCGAAAGGGTTATACTTTTAGCTTCCGGACAAATGGCTTTCAGCTCTTGTTTCATCTCTTTAGCCAACTCCGGATAACGTGTATAAGCCGCTAACTGCTTCTGTAAGGCATCGTTTTGGTACACTTGTTCCTTCAAATCGGAAGACGTTCCTTCGCCTGCTGCTACCAAACCGCGCTTCTTTTGCTGCATAGCCATAAGACTATCAGCACTAGCACCTTGTATAATGCGAAGTCGATAGTCGGCTAACTGATAGTCGGACAGGGCTTCCTGTGCCTTCTTAACGTTGCTATTAGAAATAGAATTGCCTATTGTAATAACATCCAACGTTTTGTTTTCTTTGTCGAAAGTGTGCGAAAGAATGTAAGTTCCATTGTCTTTTATTTCGTTGCGCAGAAAGCTTTCGACGTTATTTTCGATGACACTCTGCTTAATAATTTGCCATGTCATGTAGCCAGCAGGTATCATTGTGATGATAACAATACTTGCAATATAGTAGTTTACACGCTTCAACTTCTCCTGATGGACTATCTTTTTACGATGGAAGTGCATTAAACGAACGCCCACGCAGGTGGTGAAAGCAATGAAAACAGTATTGATGAAGTAAAGATAAAAGGCACCCAAGAAGTAAGATATGTTGCCCATTGCAAGTCCGTAGCCCGCCGTACAGAGTGGTGGCATTAGGGCAGTAGCAATCGCAACACCCGGTATAACGTTGTTTTTGCCTTTTGTAGCTACTGCCAAAATACCGGCTGCACCGCCACAGAGTGCTATCAACACATCGTAAAGTGTGGGCGATGTACGTGCAAGAAGTTCTGATTGTGCTTCTGTGATAGGCGAAAGGGAAAAGTAAATGGTAGCTGTAATAACGCTGAGAATGGTGGTAATGAGGTAGTTGTTGATAGCTTTCCTGAACAAATTCAGGTCGGCTATTCCTACCGCTAAGCCCATTCCGATGATTGGTCCCATCAGTGGCGAGATGAGCATGGCACCGATAATGACTGCCGTTGAATTGACATTGAGTCCTAAGGAAGCAATGAAGATAGCAAGAATAAGTATCCATAAGGTTGCTCCATGGAAGTCTACACCTTCGGTTATCTGTGCTATTACGTTGTCTTCAGAGGCTTTATCGGGCATGACATTGAAGTATTTCTTAACTACTTGCCACAGTGTTTGGTTGTTGTTTGGGTCCATACGTTTTGTTTTTGTGTGTGCAAAGATAATGTTTATTTGTGATATAATGGTATTGTTGATAACGATTTTTTCGGCGTAGCAATGGGATTGATGGAAATTAGAAGGACCATGAATAATAGGAAAACTGTAGGCAACAGGAAGGTCATCAAGCAAAAAAGGAGCCTCACCATAGGGTGAAGCCCCTTCAAAAGTGGGTTACTGCATTAAAAGAATACAGCTACTGTGTGGTTAAACCTTACTTTACTACCACTTTTTGTGTGCCTTTAGCGGTGCGTACAAGGTAGATTCCCTTTTCGAGGGCGATGTGCTGACCAGCTTTAACAGCGCCACTAAAGAGGTGAGTGCCGTCGATGCGCACTACGCTGATATAGTTATCAACGCCAAGAACATAGATTCCTCCGTCGGCAATGCGTAGGCTGACATCGGCTGCAAGGGCAGATACGTTGTTAATGCCAGTTGTTCCTATCTTCTTTAAGCATATATTGTCTAAGTAAAGGTTCATTCCTTTCTCTACATCGGTAGTGTTAGCATGGAATCCAATATATATTGGTGCTGTCTGTTTGGCTGTAAATTCAACAATGCGCGGAGCAAACTTGTCTGTGTCTTCTTGTGTATCGGGCACCAATTGTTCGGTCATAGCAGCAGATTCGGGTTGTAAACCGTACATCACTTCATACTTTTCGGTGCCGATGGTGCGTATATCGAACGACAATTCGTATATTGCGTCTTTCTCTACGGCTATGAATGGTGTAAACAGCCAGTCGTTTTTAGGAGATGAAGAGCTATATATCTTCATGAATTTGTAGTCGTTGTCCCAGTCCCAATAGGCGTTTCCGTCGCCGATATGCTCTGTTGTGAAGAGCAGTACTTCGTCGTTGGTGTCGAAGGTGGCGGTGTAAGGCACTTCGAAAGGCTTACCTATCATTATCTTATTCGATGCTGTTGGAATGCCTTTGTGGTCGTCGTCGATGTAAGGAGTAACGTCGAAGAAGCACTTTTCAGCCTTTCTTGTGTAACGTTGTAGGTGAATGGCGATGCGCCTGCGTTGTCTACGATTTCGCCTGAAGGCATTTTGCGCACCTGGTATTTCACTTCTGTTGGGTCTACGTAGCCGTTGTACATTCCTTCTGTGGCTGCGTCCCATGTCAATATCAGCTTATCGATGGTCTCGCCTTGCGCTAATTTCACGTTCTTCACCTGCTTTGGTGTGTCGTGTCCTACGTAAATGTTCTTTATTTCTGCCTTGTCGCCATCGCCTTCTGCATTGATTACGATAACGGTAAAGTCGTGTAAGCCTTGCGTTGTGGTTACTTCGGCTGTGGTAGCCTGTCCTGCCTGTGTGGTGCCGCTGGTGTTTTCCACGCCATCAACAAGCACCTTGTAGGTTAAAGCTCCCGTAAGAGGCTGTCCGTCGTAGGTTTTTGTAGGTGCCGTAAAGCCTATTTTGCCTTTCAAATCGCCATTTGCGAAGTCGGCAACAATATCTGTTGGCGCTGCAGGAGCACCTGCATTCACTATCTTATCGCCCACCCAGAGGCAACCAAATTCCTCTTCGTGCTTGAATTCGCGTAGCATTGTGCTGGTCTTAGCCTTTAGGTCTATTTTATAAATGCCCGGTGTTCCGCCCCAATCGTCGAGCGTTGCCGCCCAATAAAGGGTGTTATTGTCGTTTGCGGGGAAGGCTGCAGACTGCTGATAAAGTGGGTTCATACCTGTAGAGAGTATCTCTGTGAATGTAGCATCGGTTGTTGAGATTTCTCCTACCCTACCTGCTGAGTTGATTCCGTATAGTTTTCCTTCGTTGTTAAGGCTATTGCGAGAATGTTGTTGCCCAATATGCCCACCTCTTTGCGTTCGTGTTTGGTTAGTTCGAGGGTGCAGAGCTTGTATGTTGTGCCGTCTTTGTAGACAGAATATACCTTGTCTGTGGTTTCGTCGTAGGCGATTGGACAACCTATCGATACCATGTCGGCAGGCACTTTGTGTCGTGTTATGTTGGTGAAATCGTTGGCGTTGTAGATGTACATGTACATATCTGCGCCGTAATCGGAATCGTCTTTCACAAAAAAATAGTAGCGGTCTTTCACCTTCACAATGCCATAGTCGGGTGTATATGGTATTTTTTGCACTTCAGTAAAGTTAGATGTAGATGCTGTTGTAAACTTATAGATACCATTATTCTCTCTTGTGCCAACAAGATGTCCGTACAAATTATATTCTGTTTGTGCCGTTACAGGTAGCGCAGCAAGCAGGCTAACAAGCAGAGCTATACCTGCAAAGAGTGTAGTAAAAAGTCTTTTCATCGTATGTATTCTTTTTATTAATTATTAGATAGTTCTACTGTTTTTAGGTTATTCTCGTTTCTATACATTGCCATTTGCGTTTTTTCTATACACATATTTGTATCTTTCTACGGCGATACCTCTATTTTTCCACCTCTATATATAACAAGACGTAGACGTATATATGCTTTAAAATTTATATTTGCCAACAAATGGTAGTATTTGTTTGCAAATGTATAAATATTATTTTAAAAATGCAAACAAAATGGAATAAAAACTACCATTTATGCGGCTCAGCAGAAAAAAGGTGATGAATTTTCGGCGAAAAGAACTATTGTGGTAAGTCTTAACAATATATAATAGAATGACAAGTAGCACATTGCTGTTCAGCAAGTTGTAAGAATACATTAATTAAAACATTCTATATAATGTATTCTATAAATCTTCTGTTGAATGGGTATATTTTAGGTGTTATAATATAGCGTTATATGGGTGGTGTTTCTTGATGATATCTGAAACGAATGCGACAGATATCTGAAACGTTACTGACAGATATCTGAAACGTTACTGACAGATATCTGAAACAAGCGTGATAGATATCTGAAACAAGCGTGATAGATATCTGAAAAGAAAGTAACTGTATTTAGCAGATTTCTAAATATATAAGATGTTCTATCTTATTGAGGATAAACAAATAAGCACTGTTTATAACCTTCCAACTTCGTTTCTACTAAACTTGCCTTTATGGTTATGCGAGAGGACTATATGTATGGTCTGGGACTATTATTGTAAACAAAAGTAGAAACTTAATGAAATGTTGTAACAAACAGTATCACAACAAATTGTTTACACGAATATAGTTGGTTTAATGTATGTTTTTCGATGTGCGGACGCTGTTAGAAGCGTCCGCTGTATATTAAGAAACGACTTATTGATAGTTGTATATTATAAGTCTTTAAATGTTTTGCTAAGACACTTAAAGTATTACTTTAACTCTCTTTTCACCTCTTCGAGTGCAGCAATCCAATTGGTATCGAGGGAGAATTGCGTAGGATAATCCTCACGATTGTAGTATGCTAATACCACTTCATCGTCCTTATCGCCATACAATGGGTTGTTTATACTAGCATCGCGGAATATCTTTTTTATGCGGTTTTTGTCTTTATCGGTACCAGCCTTCGCATAATTCTTTAGATAAAGGTTCACGAAGTCGTACATATAATATGCCATTGAGTCTAACTGTGCATTCAGATGGGCTACTTCTTTACCCGTTAATTCCTTGTCGGAAACAGACAATGCTTCCAGCGTCTTGGTTTTTAAGTAAGATATTGCGTCTACTCTAAACGATGCTATCTTACGAATCTCGGTATCTTCAGACTTATCTGAAGCCACTTTATATGAACTTCTATAAATCTGGTCGTATACGCGTTGTGGTGTTTGAGCATAAGCAGTGGCTGTAAACAAGATGGCTACAAGTGCCATAGTTACCTTTTTAAAATTCATCATTGTTATTGAGTTTAATTGTTATCGTTATTGTTTAATACTATTTATTTTAACTATCTTATAATGTTTGTTCTTGCTTTCGCATCGTCTTAATTGCTATTCAACAATGTAGAAATAGTGTTATTTATATTTACTAATTATACCTATCTTTGTGCAAAAGTACAACTCTTATAACTTAAAACCGTACAAAACGCTTATTTTTTATAGAGTTTTATGTTATTTATTACTAATGCGCGACTTGTTTTTAAGTGCAAAATCTTTCCACGATCCATAGTGTTTAGCATCTGAATTAGGACGATTAGACTGCAAAAAGTGGCAATAGGCAGCACCCAGAGCATCGGTTGCGTCCATAAACTGTGGCATTTCGCTGTCTTGCAAGTGCAACAAACGTTGCAACATACCCGCAACTTGGTCTTTAGAAGCAGAACCATTGCCTGTTATTGCCATTTTTATTTTCAATGGGGCATATTCGTGTATGGGCACATCGCGTTGTATTGCGGCTGCAATAGCCACCCCTTGTGCTCGCCCTAACTTCAACATAGATTGTATGTTCTTACCAAAGAAGGGAGCTTCTATAGCCATTTCATCGGGTAAATAAGTTTCTATTATACTTGTAACGCGTTCAAAAACTTTACCTAAACGTAGATAAACGTCTTTCTCTCTGCGCATATCTATAACTCCCATCACCACCATTTCAGCCTTATTACCGTGTACACGGATAACGCCATAGCCCATAACATTAGTACCGGGGTCTATGCCTAATATGATTTTAGACGGATTTTGCTGCGCTGTTGTCATATTTCTATCTATCCATATACGGATTATGCGCCAGTTCGTAGCCCATTGTTGTTTGCTCTCCATGCCCTGGGTAAAGCACAGTATCGTCGGGAAGCTGCGATAACTCTCGTAAACTACTAATCAGCTGAAACATACTACCGCCCGCAAAGTCGGTTCTTCCTACACTACCACGGAAGAGAGTATCGCCTGTAAATGCCACTTTTTCGTCCTTACAATAGAATGTTACACCACCGGGGGTGTGTCCTGGACACTCTATAACCGTTAGTTCGTGATGCCCAAACTTTATTATTTCGCCAGCGTTAAAGGTGTGTTCAACAGGTGGGAAGTCGTAGTTTAGTTGCATTCCAAACATATTTTGCGCCTGTTCTTTGAGCGAACGCAAAGCAGGAGCGTCTTTTTCAGACACCTCTGGCAACAGTCCGAACGTATCGTTTATGGTGTTTATGCCGAAATTATGGTCCAAATGTGCATGCGTTGTCAGCAAATGTACGGGTTTAAGATGGTTCTCTTTTATGAAATTCACTATTGTTTGACGTTCTTCTTCATAGAAAGCACCACAGTCAATGATTACACATTCCAGACTGTCGTCCCATACAATATAGGTATTTTCTTCTATCATATTGAACACAAAACACTTTATCTGTATCATATAAATATTGTTTTTGAGTGTTATAGTTTACTTTAATGCTTGCAACAAACATACTAAACACGAGGAACATATATCAAATTCTTCTCTTCGAACCACGCTTCTTCAAACCATTGCGATAGTTCTTCTTGGATAGCAACCTTCTTATAGGGTTTCAATTCCTCGTCGAGTGTTCCTCCTTTCAGCACTATTACACCATTCTCCACCACATTATGGTTGTCTTTAGCAATGTTTTTGCGCACAATTTTCATCATATCTGGTAGTGGCATCACAGCTCTCGACACAATAAAATCGAACTTTCCTTTCTCTTCTTCGCCTCTTTTGTGTTGCAAAAGCACATTTTCTAAGCCTATAGCATTGGCTATTTCGGTGGCAACTTTAATTTTTTTGCCTGTACCATCTATCATTTTAAAGTTTGCATTGGGAAACATTATTGCCAAAGGAATGCCAGGAAAACCACCACCAGTGCCAAAGTCGAGCACATTTGTGTCGTCTCTAAAATTTATAAACTTGGCAATTGCAAGTGAATGAAGCACATGGTGTTCGTATAAATTAGTTATATCTTTACGAGAAATAACATTTATTTTTGCATTCCACTCGGCATACAAATTGTACAAAGCGTTAAACTGCGCTTGCTGTTGAGCTGTTATTTTGGGAAAATATTTGGTTATAATGTCTGACATATCTATATTTTTCGTTAGTTTTCTATGGTTACTCGCACTTCGTTAGGATTTATTTCTCCTGGCGAATATATAAATGTTGTGGAATCGTCGTACAGAATAAAATTGGTTGAAGGATAGGGTTTTATCCCTACAAAGTAACCTTTGGCTTGCGCTTCAGGCACATCGTCGTTATCCCAACCATTGTTTTTCGCCATTTGCTCCACTATTTTCTTTGTCAAAGTTGCTTTGTAATCGTCTCCAAAGGTCTCTTTCAGCGTTATTTGCCTACCAGTTTTTGGATCGATATTAAAGCAAAGCGAATATTTAGTGATTGTTTCGCCTGTCTTAATAGAGATATTCGATATGTAAACCACATAGTTTTCCTTACCAGAAAGTATGCGCGTATCTATGTTAAGTGCCCAATCCAGCTGACTTGCAGCATGTTCTCGGTCTTTTAACCAGCGTGCAAGGTCTAAATATTCCTTACCATAGTTCTGCACTAAACGTTCTATTACCTGCTGAGGTGTAAGTTTCGTAGCTTGTTGCAAAGTAATTGGGTTGCAAAGTGCCCATTCTAAGCAACGAATCGTTAGCTGTGGCATACTGTTTACCTTTTAAATACACATAGTTAATGTGTATTTTGCACGCAGCATCTTTATTAAACCGAATAATAGTGTCTATTTTAACTGTACTGGTGGGTACAATTGCCTTTACTTTTGCTTGCTTCTTTGTACAACCTATAGCCATAAAGCAAGCCAATACAAAAACTAAAACTGCTGTAAATATATTCTTTACCATATCAATTGGCAAAGTTACAAAAAAACTTTCGTAACTTTGCACACGATAATAATAATATAATGAAAATGATAAAGGCGTGTCTTTTCGATTTAGATGGTGTGGTTTTCCATACCGAACCACTTTATACTGAGTTCTGGAAGAGTATATTTAACGAGTTTTATCCTACTGAACAAGGTTTAGAATTAAAGATTAAAGGACAGACTCTCACCCAAATTTATAATCGTTATTTTGCTAAACAAGTCAATCAACAAGCGGAAATAACACGCCGACTGGACGCCTACGAACAACAAATGCCCTACACATTCGTAGATGGCTTTGTAGACTTTGTGCAACAGTTGAAGCAAAATGACATAAAAACCGCTATAGTAACAAGTTCCAATAAAGCTAAAATGGAAAACGTTTACCACCAACACCCCACGTTTAAACAGCTTTTTGATGCTGTGTTTACAGCTGAGGACTTCCACGAAAGTAAGCCTTCGCCCGATGGATATATCACTGCTGCACGTGCATTGGGTGTAGAACCAACTCACTGTATAGTGTTTGAGGACAGCTTTAATGGGCTTCGTGCAGGTGTTGCGGCTAAGGCACGAGTTGTTGGACTAGCTACTACCAATTCGGTAGAAAGCATTAAAGAGTTTACAAAAGAAGTGATACCAAACTTCGTTGGCTATAAATTAACAGAACAGCAATAAAACATAAACAACGTAATGGGCTATTTATCAACAGATAAAAAGAAAATAACTGCAATAACACTTCGGCAGATGAAGGAGGCTGGAGAGAAGATTGCACAGATTACTGCCTACGATTTTACGACTGCAAAAATATTTGATGAAGCTGGCATTGACAGCATATTGATTGGCGATTCGGCTTCGAACGTAATGTGCGGAAACGACAATACGTTGCCTATAACCATAGAAGAGATGATTTACCATGCCAAAGCTGTTGCCAAAGCATGTACCCATGCCTTTGTAGTATGCGATATGCCGTTTGGTAGTTATCAGGTTAATAGCGACGAAGGTGTGCGTAATGCAATCCGCATAATGAAAGAAAGTGGCGTAGATGCGGTAAAATTAGAAGGCGGCAGCGAGGTTGTTGCCACCGTAAAAGCTATTATTGCGGCTGGAATACCAGTAGTAGGACATCTTGGTTTAACCCCGCAGAGCGTACATAAGTACGGTGGCTACGGCTTAAGAGCTAAGAACGAGGCGGAAGCAACCAAACTTTTGAACGATGCTAAACTATTAGACGAGGCTGGTGTGTGTGCTTTGGTGTTAGAGAAAGTACCACAAGCATTGGCTACCGAAGTGTCTAAGCAGATTAAAACTCCCACTATTGGAATTGGCGCAGGCAGTGGAACCGATGGACAAGTGCTGGTTTATGCCGATGCAATGGGTATGACACAAGGTTTCAAACCCAAATTCTTACGTCAGTTTGCCAATATTAGAAAGTGTATGACCGATGGAATCGGCGATTATATGAAGTGTGTAAAAGCGCAAACATTCCCCAACAACGAGGAATCGTATTAGGAAAAACAAACAGTTAGAGGGTGCAATACACGGGGCTATATACGTGCGTTTTTAGATAACAGAACATAATAAAAAGACACCCTAAAGCCACAAACAGCTTGCCATAACGTAGCACACAAATAGCAACAACGCAACACTCTCTTAGTAATATTGTTACTATCGTCTTACAAAAACAGTAGTTTCGCAATGTAGTATCGGTACTTTTGCACTGTAAGTGTTGCGTATTTACGAAGTGTTAGCAACGTATTTTGTTGCGTGAATGTTGCATTTTTATAATTCGTTCGCAATATTTAACAGTCTGTAAGCTGCTGTAGGGGGCGATTTATCGTGCCCACATATCTATATACACCCACGAAATGCAGAACGAAAATGCGTGTACGATGACGAATATATGCGTATCCGATGATGTGAATATATATATTCGGTGAAATGAAAATGTGTATTCGATAAAACGAAAATGCGGGCGTGGAAACAAAAATGTGTTAGTATGGTTAAAGGAAAATATGAGTACGATGAATCGGCTCCTACAGCTGGCGGAGTGTTCGTTGTGTATTTCGTTGGTATCTATGGTCTATTTGGAGAGCAAAAACTCCCTTTTCGCAACACAAAAGGGAGGCTTTTTGTGTTTCCACTCTTAGGAACATCATAGATGCTGAGTATATTTTAGCAAACGCGAAACCCTAAATACATCTTAGCTCATATTGCTTCTAGTTTTTATAAAAGCTCGCAACTGTTATTATTCCCCCCTGCAATTGATACACCATATATACAAAAAGGACTCGCTTGCTTCACAGCCTACGAGCCCCGTTGAACCAAAAATATAATCTGAATTTATACCTATGAAAAACTATTTACATGAAGTATTCTAAATGTTTCATTTACTTTTCTATCTTCTTAAAGCAAAATAACTTGTTAATAATTATCATGAAAAAAACCTATCTACCTAATAACTAAATTTCTTTACCTTAGTCTTTCTGTGTGCAAAGATACGCACGAACATCGAAATAACCTATATACAATTATCTATTTTCGCATATTTTTATATGCAATCGTTTGCAAATTAAAATATGAAAGCAATATTAACGTAAACCAAAAGGAAGATGCTTACAACTTAAAACAATTAGTAAGAGAACACAAAATGGTACAAACAATATTTCTATATTTATGCAAACACTGTTTATTTAACCTTACATCATATATAAAATATATACAAAACACAATGGCAAGATTGCCTTTTTAGGCTATTGTATGCCATTTTTATGAATTTATTATAAGTTTTTTCTTATTCCTTATTTATATCTATAAAAATACTGATGTATTTTACGAAGATACAAAAACCTACTTTTTGCAGGTCAAAAAGGTGGTTTTTGTAAGCCAAAAAGGTAGTTTTTGCACGCCAAAAACCATACTTTTACACGGCGAATATGTAACACACAGATAACGAACACGTTGCGAACATTACATAAATGTGTTTCAAACGGATTGCAAATGCATGTCGAATATAGATATGCGGGCACGATAAATCTGCCCCTACAGCTGCTAACAGCCTGCCATTTCGCTGCGAACGGATTGTTAATAATGCAACGAACACCCACGAAATAACCACGAAACACTCCGCCAGGCGTAGGGGCCGATTCATCGCGCCCGTATTCTGACATAAATAAATACACATATCCATTTCACCGAATACGCATTTCCACATTATTGTATACGTGTATCCATTTCACCGCACACGTGTTTCCGTTCGTCATTTTATGGGTGTATTCCGATATGCGGGCACGATAAATCGGCCCCTACAGCTGCTAACAGCCTGCCATTTCGCTGCGAACGGATTGTTAATAATGCAACGAACACCCACGAAATAACCACGAAACACTCTGTAAACACCCAACATTCACCCACGAAATAACCACGAAACACTCCGACAGGCGTAGGGGACCGATTCATCGCGCCCGTATTCTGACATAAATAAATACACATATCCATTTCACCGAATACGCATTTCCACATTATTGTATACGTGTATCCATTTCACCGCACACGTATTTCCGTTCGTCATTTTATGGGTGTATTCCGATATGCGGGCGCGATAAATCGGTCCCTACGGCTGCTGACAGCCTGCCAATAATGTTGCTGACGGATTGCAACAACACAACATTCAAAAAACAAAAACCATACTTTTACAATGTAAAAACCATACTTTTGAAAAACAGAAACCACACTACAGTAAAGTCATCGCTAAAAGAAACATAAAGAATAGCCAATATTTAGAAAAATGAAAGTAGTATAAAATTTTTGTGAAAAATATTAGGTTGTATCATAATTTTTACTTAAATTTGCTGCATAAATCTACTAAATAAAAGAAAAAAGCAAAAGAACCAAACAACCGTGTTATACCCACTATCACCTAAATCGGGTACAGACAACACTGGAAAGCCTATAAGCTAACCAACGCCCAAGCCTCCGACACGGCGTTACTCCACAAGAGTTTCAACAGGGAAGGCATACAACAGTATGGAGAATTATCTACTAACGAGAACCAAAAACATAACCATTGTTATTGCGATAGTTGCTTTGTTAGCTCTCGCACAGCAGCTAAAGGCACAAACTAAGTATGATTTCGCCATTGCAGGCACGTGGGTTACATCAGAAAACTGTAACGATTTAACCGTTATACCAGGTGTAGAAGGTAGTGTTAAATACGATGCAGAAAACAAAACCCTATTTCTGAAGAACGCAAAAATAGACGGAGGAAATGCCAATGCTATCTATTCTACCCTCGAAGGGCTAACCATTAGGGTGGCAGGAAAGAATCAAATGCGGTCAGACTTTACCTCTACCATACAGTTTACACAGCCTATGCAAATTGCAGGAAGTGGTACATTAAACGTGGAAAATATGCAAGGCGATGCCATTTATGCCAATGCTACCAGCTTAATAATAGATGCATGCACATTGAACGCACGAGGATTAAACTACGGAATAGTGGGCGAAGATGGTAAAAACAACGAAAAACTAACCATAAAATATGCCACCGTAACAGCCGAAGGTAAGAATATTGCCTCGATAGGGTGCTTTAAATATCTTACACTAATGGGGTGCAAAATAAGTCAGCCTACGGATGCTGACTTCGATGAAGAGCTTGGAGGAATAGGCAAAGACGGCAAACTGCTAAAAGAACCTATAACCATTACACCCACAACATACCAAATATGGATTGCAGGAAAGCTTATAACACTGGACAATTGCAACGACCTTACAACTATTCCAGGTGTAGAAGGCACCGTAAAGTTCGACCCTGCAACACGCATACTTACATTAGAGAATGCCAATATAAGCACAAACGCACACTATGGAATACTAAATTTCATGGACAACGTAACTATTCAGCTCGTTGGAACTAACAATATTACGGCCCAACTAAGTAATACTATATATAACAACGACGACTGTTCGCTGAGCGTCGTTGGACCAAATGCTACCCTAAACCTACACGGTGCCATTGAAGCAAAGGACAAAGCGAGTCGTCAAGCATTCCAAAATCACGGCTCAGTAACCATTAGTCAGTGCACCATAGAGGCAAATGCGGGTATCAATGGCTTCTCTTTCGGCGAATGGAAGTTCGACCGTTGTAACATCAAAGTAAAGGGAAACGGCGACGATAAGTATCCGTTTGCAGGCAGTATGGCATACTTTACACGCATACCACTATTGGAAGGCTGCGCTCTAAAGGTACCTACTGGCACGCATTGGAAGGAATTTACCGACCAATATGGTACGTGCTACTCGCTCGTAGATGGTTCGGAGAAAACCATAACAGACTGGATTACTATCACAACCGACCCTGCTTACATTGACAAACACACCATTCGGACTACCAAAACCACACAAAACATCTACTCTATTGGTGGTGCACGCCTTTCAACCGAACTCAATCGGCTACCAAAAGGCCTATACATCGTAAACGGAAGGATAGTAGCAAAGCCATAATCTGCTTAGAAACGGAGTGCATTGCGGGCACTCCTGCTACTTCTTTCCTATTCTTAAGAATTCTAAAAAGGTTCAATATACTTAATTTTTTCATTGTTTTAGATAAGAGTATCTATCTATGTGGCTAGGGAGTGCAAGTGGTTTGTACTCCCTTCGTTGTATATTATAGTGGGCTAAAAAGCATTTGTGCACTGCTTAAAACCAAATTACGAATTAGTGTTGTGCCTTATTTTGTTTTATTATAGAATAGCCAATTGAGGTTAAAACCCTTCTTTTAATAATGCAAACTCTACACGCATCTGAATTTATTTCGTAACTTTGTCGGCATCAAAACAATAAACTATTCAGAATTATGTATACACGCAACTTTCTAACAGCACTATTGTTGCTATTTGGTATTGCCACATTCGCACAACAAGAACACTGGGTTGGTACATGGGCTTGTGCCCCACAAACAGTAGATAAAAGGTTTATGCCCTACAACAACCAGATGAATAACAGAGCTGTAAGGCAGATTGTGAAAGTGAGTATAGGTGGAAAAACAATACGATTGAAGCTAAGTAACGAACTGTCTACTACACCCGTAGAAATAGAGAGCGTATATATTGCACAAGCAGAAAACGGTTCGGACATACGCAAAGGCAAGGTTGGCTATCTTAAGTTCAGTGGTAAAGACGGTGTAACCCTACCTGCAGGAAAAGCAATATACTCTGATGAATTGCAGTTCGAACTACAACCGCTAAGCAAAATAGCCATTACCATAAACTATATAAAGGCTCCTAAACAACCAACAGTGCACATGGGGTCGCGCACAACAAGCTATATTCTGAAAGGAAAAGCCAATGCCGACACCAGTTTTCGCACAGCTTTCAAAGAAGAACACTGGTTTAACATTGCAGGAATAGAGGTGCTTAGCAACACAGCAACAGCCATTGCCATACTCGGCAACAGCATTACAGATGGCAAAGCAAGCACAAACAATGCACAAAACCGATGGCCCGACTTCTTCTCGGCTGCCATTAACACACCCGAAAAAGCCGAAACGGGAGTGCTAAATTTGGGTATTGGCGATAACAGAATACTGTCTGTTGGCTTAGGAACACCCGGAAAAGAACGCTTCGACCGTGATATTCTTGGACAACACGGATTGCATTCTGTTATAATATTCGAGGCAATAAACGACATTGGTACTTCTAAAAATCCAGAAGAAACGGCACGTCAGCTGATAGAAGCATATAAAGAAATGACGAAAAAAGCACATGCGCACGGGCTAAAAGTATATATGGGCACCATAACACCCTTTGAAGGGTGCAAAAGTTACTACAACGAAGCACGCGAAAAGGCACGCCAAACCGTGAACGAATGGATAAGAACAACACACGAAACCGATGGTTTCATAGACTTCGATGAACTTATGCGCAACCCACAACACCCCAAACAGTTACGCAAAGAGTGGCAAAGTGGCGACTGGTTGCACCCTAACCCAGAAGGATACAAGGCTATGGGCGAGCATGCAGCAAAGGTTTTGGCACATGAAATAAACAGTACAACCACCCTGTAAGGCACATTAAACGTGAGCCATACACAACAAAACTACCCCCTGTGTGGCACCATAACTTTTTAAAATATATAGAAGCTGTAACCATCTAAATATTAACCACTTACCAAAAACCCCCTTTTTGTGTTGCAAAAGATGGGTTTTTGCACGATAAAAACCCTATTTTTGCATTGCAAAAGTGGGGTTTTTGCAATGTCAAAACCCCACTTTCGTTTTTCTTCAGCACTATTCTTACAAAACGCACACCATCATCTTGCAAAACAGAAGTCCTACCCCACTATTCAAATAAACCATAAATACACAAACAATACGCCACAAATGGGCTGCCAAAATATTACAAACAAATTATAATAATGCAATATTCACGCAACGAAATACATTGCGAACACTCCGCAAATACACCACATTCACCAACGAAACACGCAACGAACAATCCGCAAATACACCACATTCACCAACGAAACACGCAACGAACAATCCGTCAGGCGTAGGGGCAAATTCATCGCGCCTGTATCCTTACATTATAAAATATGTATATTCGTTTCATAAAATACGTACATTTGTTCCATCGTACACGCATTTTTATACCACATTTCGTGGGTGTATACGGATATGCGGGCACGATAAATCGGCCCCTACGGCTGCTTACAAACTGCCAAAATATTGCGAACAAATTGGAATAACGCAACATTCACACAACGAAACACGCAATGAACAATCCGCAAATACACCACTCCCACCAACGAAACTCGCAACGAACAATCCGCAAATACACCACTCCCACCAACGAAATACACAACAAACAATCCGCAAATACACCACATTCACCAACGAAATACGCAACGAACAATCCGTCAGGCGTAGGGGCAAATTCATCGTGCCCGTATCCTTACATTATCAAATATGTATATTCGTTTCATAAAATACGTACATTTGTTCCATCGTACATACATTTTCGTTCCCCATTGTGGGTATAATTTCCAATACTCTAATATTCTATTTGAATTCAAAAAGAACGATTTAACAACTTTAACTTATTTTTATAAGACCTTTAAAATATACTGAAATAAAAGTATTACCTTTGTACCCTACTTTGCATAAGTGGGTAAACTGCTTTTTATAAGCAGGCTAACAAGTAGCTAAAAGTAATTTACACATTATTATATATATAATAAATGAAAAAGTTTAGACTAGTGGACAACACGCTGGGGTGGCTTGCTTTCTTGATAGCTGCCTTTGTTTACTGTTCCACAATTGAGCCAACGGCAAGCTTTTGGGATTGTCCCGAGTTCATAACAATAGGCGATAAGCTCGAAATAGGGCACCCTCCCGGGGCACCATTCTTTGCCCTTACCGCCAATCTTTTCTCACATTTTGCAAGCGATGCTACCCAAGTGGCACGTATGGTGAATACTATGAGTGCGCTATTATCGGCAACTTGTATTATGTTTTTATTCTGGACTATCTCCCATCTAGCCCGTAAACTCATCGTAAAAGACGGTGAAGACATTTCGTTAGGCAAGATGATTGCCATTGAAGGGGCTGCTATGGTGGGCGCATTGATATACACCTTCAGCGACACTTTCTGGTTTTCGGCTGTCGAAGGCGAGGTTTACGCCTACTCATCGGCATTCACCGCAGTGGTGTTCTGGCTGATTTGAAGTGGGAAGACAATGCCGACAAGCCGCACGCAGACCGTTGGTTGGTGCTAATTGCCTATATGATAGGTCTTTCTATTGGTGTCCACCTGCTCAACTTGCTATGTATTCCAGCCATTGTTCTGGTTTATTACTACAAGCGTGTGCCCAATGCCAACCTCAAAGGGTCGCTCCTTGCGCTCACAATATCTATCGTTTTGGTAGCCGCAGTGCTCTGGGGCGTAGTGCCAGGCATTATTACCGTGGGCGGATTTTTCGAGCTTTTGTTCACCAATACACTCGGAATGCCGTTCAACACAGGTACCATTCTATATATCTTACTACTCATAGGAAGCTTCATTTGGGCAATTGCCGAAACATATAAGGACAGCAATCTGCGCCGACAGAACATTGCATTCTTAACGGCTTCGCTCTTATTGGTATTCCATTCGTAGGCTACGGCTGGTCTGCATTCATTGTTGGAGCCATCATTTTAGTGGCTTTCTACTTCGTTCTGAATATGAAACGCAACAAAGAATTGCTTATTTCGGCTCGCTTAAAGAACACCGCACTGCTCTGTATGCTTATGATGATAATAGGATATTCGTCATACGCAGAGATAGTAATACGTTCAACAGCTAACCCTCCTATGGATCAGAACTCGCCAGAAGATATCTTTACGCTTGGAAACTACCTTTCACGCGACCAGTATGGCGACTATCCACTACTCTACGGACAGGCTTATACCAGTGAACCAAAGGTAGCAGAGGACGGTAGACACTACGAAATTAAACAGGGCAAACCAGTTTACGAACGTAAAGAAAAGGCATCGCCAAACGAACCAGATGCATATTTCTTGGTGCGAAACAAAACTTCTCAGGTGTTCGAACAGAATATGTTCTTCCCTCGTATGTGGGATAATGCACACGCACAAGACTACGAACAAATTATGGGAGGCATTGAAGGACACGATGTTGACGGCGTTAAGATGCCTACACAGACGGAAAACATACGCTTCTTCCTATCTTATCAGTGCAACTTTATGTACTGGAGATACTTCCTTTGGAACTTTGCTGGACGCCAAAACGACGTACAAGGATACGGAGAACCCGAACATGGAAATTGGATTACAGGTATCTCTTTCATCGATAATATGCTATATGGTGACCAAAACTTGCTGCCCGATGAGCTAAAAACAAACAAAGGACACAATGTTTTCTATTGTTTGCCACTCTTACTTGGTATATTTGGTCTGTTTTGGCAGGCATGGAGAGGACGCAGAGGTATACAACAATTCTGGGTAATCTTCTTCCTTTTCTTCATGACGGGACTAGCAATCGTCATCTATCTGAACCAAACGCCGGGGCAACCGCGTGAGCGCGACTATTCGTATGCAGGCTCTTTCTACGCTTATGCTATATGGTGTGGACTCGGAGTTCTAGCCATTTACGACCGATTAAAGAAGCTAAAGCTGTCTGGAACAGCCGCTGCAGCCATTGCATCAATAGCATCTATCATCATACCAATACAGATGGCATCGCAGACTTGGGACGATCACGATCGCTCAAATCGATACACTTGTCGCGACTTTGGACAGAACTACCTGAACTCTATGCAGGAAAAGGGCTATCCAATTGTATTCACCAACGGAGACAACGACACCTTCCCACTATGGTATAATCAAGATGTTGAAGGCGTACGCACCGATACTCGTGTATGCAACTTGTCGTATTTGCAAACCGATTGGTATATCGACCAAATGCGCCGACCTGCTTATACATCGCCAAGTGTACCTATAAAATGGAACCGACTCGACTATATAAGCGGTACAAACGAGGCTATTCCAGTGAGACCAAACCTAAAACAGCAAGTTCTGGATATGTATAAAGAGAATCCAGAAGAGGCTCGGAAGCAGTTCGGAGAAGACCCATTCGAGCTGAAAAACATACTGAAATATTGGGTACGCGCTAAGGATTCGCAGTTCCATGTCATACCTACCGACACCTTATATATGACTATTGATAAGGCAGCAGTACGCCGAAGTGGTATGATGATGCCTACCGATAGCATTCCAGACCGTATGGTTATCTCGCTCGCAGGTAAAGAAGAACTCTTTAAAAACGATATTATGATGCTCGAAATGATAGCCAATTGCAACTGGACTCGTCCACTTTATGTGGCTATTACTGTGGGTAGTGAGAACTTTATGAACCTCGGCGACAACTTTATACAGAAGGATTGCTGAACCGTATTACACCTTTCAACACACGAAAAGGAGGTAGTTTCGACACTGAAAAGACCTATAACCTTGTAATGAATAAGTTCCGATGGGGCGGAGTGGCTACTAAAGGAATCTATCTTGACGAAACTGTAATGCGAATGTGCTATACACACCGTCGTGAAATGGCACAATTGGCAATGAATTTAATATTGGAAGGCAAGAAAGATAAGGCACTGAAAGTGCTCGAAAAAGCCGAAAAGGTGCTGCCAACTTATAATCTTCCACTTTCATTCTCGTATGTAAAGGGTGGTCCAATAATAGCCGATGCCTACTATATGTTAGGAAAGAAGGCTAAGGCAGAGGCGATGTATAACGAAATGTGGAAGACTTCTGCACAGTACATTCGCTACTATCTCAACCTGTCAGAGCGGTTATTCAATATCAGTATGAGCTCTTGCGCAATGCATTTGCAGATATTATACCAATATATAGACGCAAACAAGCAGAACAATCCACGCTGGGCGGAAGCTCATAACGCTGAGTTTATGGGTATGTTAAAGGCTTACGAAGCACGCGGAGGCAAGATGCAATAAGTAAAAGAGGCGGATTTTTATCCGCCTCTACCTATTTATAACATAACCAATCTATGAGATGAAATAAGTTAAAGCATATTTCTCATTATAGATTTGTATATGTATAAAGCAATAAAAGTAATTCTCTCGTGCTCAAAACACGAAGAATTTAATACTCATATAAATGTTTAATAGAACACAAAGAGTATACTTTGACGTATGTTTATAGAACAACCTGCACGCTGGATACGGTGGCTTTACCCACACGCATTGTGGCGAATGTCGCCCGATGACCATTCCGTTTATCTCACATTCGACGATGGTCCAATACCCGAAGCTACACCTTTCATTCTCGATACACTCGATAAATATGGGGCAAAAGCTACCTTTTTTATGGTAGGAGACAACGTTAGGAAGTATCCAGAACTATACGAAGAGGTGGTACGAAGAGGACATTTGGTGGGCAATCATACCTATCACCATCTCGGTTCGTTTAAACATTTCACGCTAACTTATGCGGTTGATGTTACCGAAGCCAATGCTCTTATCAAGTCTAAATACTTTCGTCCACCACATGGGTGGCTTCGTCATAGCGTCTATTGGTGGGTAAAGCAAAAGTACAGAGTGGTTATGTGGGACCTTGTAACACGCGATTATTCTAAATGGCTTACGGGACACGATGTTCTTCGTAACGTTCGTAGGTATGCACGCAATGGTTCTATCATTACGTTTCACGACTCATTGAAGAGCATCGACAAGCTTCATTATGCCTTGCCACGTGCTTTAGAGTGGCTAAAACACGAAGGATATGAGTTTAAAATATTCGAGGAAGGAGATTAAAGCTGAGGCTAAAAGTCTCGGCTTTTTTGCTTGTGGCATTGTACAAGCTATGCCTGTAGATGCCGAAACAGCTACTGCTGTGCGCCAGTGGATAAGCAAAGGCAGTCAAGCCACTATGGATTACATGGCAAACTACACCGAAAAACGACTTAACCCCTGCTTACTTGTACCGGGAACAAAGACTATTGTTTCACTCGCAATGAACTATGCACCTGCAAAAACTATGGCTGCTACAGAGTTTCAGCTTGCTGCATACGCCTACGGACAAGACTATCACGATGTAATGAAGACAAAGTTGCGACAGCTTGCTACTATTATCGCAAATAAATTTGATACTGACGAGGTTGAAAAACCAACAGGCGAAATACGCATTTTCGTTGATACAGCTCCCGTTTTGGAACGTTATTGGGCGCAAAGCTGGTTTAGGGTGGATAGGAAAGAACCATCAGCTCATTATTCCTAAGGCTGGTTCAATGTTTTTCCTGGGAGAAATATTCTTACCATACGAGTTTGACAGCTACGATGTGCCTATGCCGAACCGCTGTGGTAGATGTAAACGTTGTATAAATGCCTGTCCCACGTGTGCAATATGCGAGGGAAAGAACTTTGAAAGTGAGCGTTGTTTATCGTATCAGCTAATAGAAAACCGTGGCGAACTATCGAAACAAGCAAAACAAACAATGGGAACAACCATCTATGGGTGCGACCGTTGCCAAACCGCATGCCCTTGGAACAAGTTTGCTACACCCAATACTACACCCGAATTCCAACCTAAATCTGAGTTACTTGCTATGACAAAAGCCGATTGGCACAACCTTACCATCGAACAATATCGCGAACTTTTCAAAGGCTCGGCTGTAAAACGCGTCAAATTCGACGGTTTAAAACGCAACATTTCTGCAACAGAATAAAGTTCAGGAAAGGGCTAAAAACCATAGAATATCCTAAGTTCATAACTACGAACCACACTTTTGGGTCTACAAAAACTACCTTTCTGACCTGCAAAAACCACCGTTTTGGTCTGCAAAAAACACTCTTTTTAAATTACAAAAACCACTCTTTTGAATTGCAAAAACTACCTTTTTGAATTGCAAAAATGGGGTTTTTACATTGCGAAAGTATGGGTTTTGTTTTTTGAATGTTGTGTTGTTGCAATCCGTCAGCAACATTATTGGCAGGCGGTTAGCAGCTGTAGGGGCAGATTTATCGTGCCCGCATATCGGAATACACCCACAAAATGACGAACGGAAACACGTGTGCGGTGAAATGGATACACGTATACAATAATGTGGAAATACGTATTCGGTGAAATGGATATGTGTATTTATTTATGTCAGAATACGGGCGCGATGAATCGGTCCCCTACGCCTGGCGGAGTGTTTCGTGGTTATTTCGTGGGTGAATGTTGGGTGTTTACGGAGTGTTTCGTGGTTATTTCGTGGGTGTTCGTTGCATTATTAACAATCCGTTCGCAGCGAAATGGCAGGCTGTTAGCAGCCGTAGGGGCTGATTTATCGCGCCCGCATATCGGAATACACCCACAAAATGACGAACGGAAACACGTGTGCGGTGAAATGGATACACGTATATAATAATGTGGAAATGCGTATTCGGTGAAATGGATACACGTATACAATAATTTGGAAATGCGTATTCGGTGAAATGGATACACGTATACAATAATGTGGAAATGCGTATTCGGTGAAATGGATATGTGTATTTATTTATGTCAGAATACGGGCGCGATGAATCGGCCCCTACGCCTGGCGGAGTGTTTCGTGGTTATTTCGTGGGTGAATGTTGGGTGTTTACAGAGTGTTTCGTGGTTATTTCGTAGGTGAATGTTGGGTGTTTACGGAGTGTCTCGTGGTTATTTCGTGGGTGTTCGTTGCATTATTAACAATCCGTTCGCAGCGAAATGGCAGGCTGTTAGCAGCCGTAGGGGCAGATTTATCGTGCCCGTGTATACGTGCTCGCCACACATTCGTAAAACGTTGGGGCACATTTGCAATCCGTTTGAAACACATTTATGTAATGTTCGCAACGTGTTCGTTATCTGTGTGTTACATATTCGCCGTGTAAAAGTATGGTTTTTGCGTTGTAAAAGTATGGGTTTTAGTATGCAAAAACCACACTTTTAGCTTGCAAAAACTACCTTTTTAAATATCGAAAGTATGCCTTTTGCATTTCAAAGTAAGAACCTTTGATAACAGAATAAAATACTTTAGAAACATAAACAAATGCTTTTCACACTACATAACAAAGCAAATATGCACAAAAAAAGGTACTCCGAACAAAGCAGAATACCTTCTAATAATATGGAAAAATCTTTAAAGTTCCAATTAACGACATATAAAGTTGAAATCGGAATCGAACTGTTTGGGGTGCCGCCCTATAAGAACGGTATTCAATAAACAGTTAGCAACAATCTCTTCTTTACTTAAATCAACCTTCGGATCTATACGTACATCTTTCCCTAACAATACCTCCCATGGTCCGTTAAAGTTACTATCATCGGCACCAAAGAACATTTCGTTCGAATCAGGATCCTCCATTAACTGGTAATGAATGTACTTTTTCGATGGAACAGGAGTGATATTTAATAGCAATTCATAGGCATTCTGGAAAGCATTACGCTGATGGCGTGCCTTTGGAAACATTAATCCGATGTATGGAAATATCTCTTCGAACTCGTAAGCTTGGAAGTATTCTTTTAGTTTCATCGTACTATTGCCTATCTTAAACTTAGAACTTAGCCATTTTTATAGCTACAATTGCACATTCATCGCCCTTATTTCCAAGCTTTCCACCACTTCTATCCTTAGCTTGTTGTAGGTCGTTTGTTGTAAGTAGACCATACACTATAGGTATTTCTGTCGTAGCATTGAGGCGTGAAATGCCATAAGTTACTCCCTGGCAGATATAGTCGAAGTGTGGAGTTTCGCCTCTAATAACGCTCCCAAGTATGATAATAGCATCATAACCTCCATTTAGCGTCATCTGGTGAGCACCATAAACCAATTCGAAACTACCTGGAACTGTCTTCACATGTATGTTTTCAGGAATGGCACCATGCTTCTCCAGCGTTCTAACAGCACCATCAAGGAGTGCTCCAGTGATATCTGGATTCCATTCAGACACTATTATTCCGAAGCACATATTACTTGCATCGGGGACTGAAGCGAGGTTGTAGTCAGATAAATTGTGTAATGCTGTAGACATTTCTGAGTAGAAATTAGTTGCTTGCACGCTCAATGTACTTATCAATATCCTGATACATTGGAGACGTTACATACTTTGTTTTAATTTCTTGATATAGTTTTAGGGCATCGGCTTTCTTGCCTTCGCTTTCTAAAATGATACCTGCCTTTCTCAATGCCAATGGTGCTATGCTGATATTAACACCTTCAAAGCCTTTTGCATTTGCCATATCGGCAGCCTTTTTAAAGCTTTCTACTGCCTTATCGTTCTGGTTATTATTGGCATAAATATCTCCAAGAGCCATCTGAGAGGCAGGACTAATAATCTGATCGTTAGATGTTGAGAACTTCTGAACGTACTCTAAGGCTTTCGCCCAATTGGGTTTTTCTTGGTGAGCATAGCATAATCCGACATAAAGATTAGCAAGATTGCCTGCATCGGTACTACTATAATCGCTTTGAACCTTCTGAAAAGCCTTGAGAGCTTGGTCGTATTGCTGTGCTTGGAAGAGCTTTTGAGCTTGTGCTAACTCGGTACTTGCATCTTCTTCCTGTGGTTCTACGATAAAAGTTCTATATAAGAAGAACCCAGCAACTACTACAAGGACTGCTACTATAGCAATGATTGCGGTTTTTCCGTGCCTCATAAAGAAGGCTTCCGACTTGTTGAGGGTGTCTTCGTATGTGCCCTCTGCTTTTTTGTTTACCATGTTTGTTTATATTATTTTATTATTTTCGCTTTGTCGTTGCAACACTATTGATTGCTAAAAGTTGATATAACGTGGCAAAATTACGTATTTTCTTGCACATATTGAAATATATTTCGTTTTTTTTTAAGGTTGATATTAAAAAGAGCGCCCTTCTATTTTAGGACGCCCTTTTATATTGTTTAATATGCAATATTCCTTATTTTACTGCTATTTTCTTTGTTATTATTCCGTTAGTTGTTGCTATTCGGACTACATAGATGCCATTTTGTATGGGCAAGTTAATGGTATTTGCAATGTTAGATGTGCCGAATAGCTTTCTGCCAGCTATGCTATAGACATCTATACGACATACTTTCTGTGTATTGTTAATGCAAATTGTGTTGCCGTTTATAGTGCAATCTACTTCTGTTTCGTTGGTTTGAACATTTTTTACACCTGCTTTTGTATCTATATAAACTATTTGTGTGTTGTTGCCAGCAAGGGGAACTTCTTGTCCATACGCCTTTCCTTTGGGGCGATATTCGGCATAAAGCAGATACGTACCGGGCTTTAATGCAGCATCGGGAGTTAGTGCGAAGGTGTATTCTGCGCTTTTTCCTTCGTCTAAACTTATTGTTTTCATAAACGCTAACATACCTCCTGTGCGAGTAAGAGGGCGCAAACGTACATAAAGAGGTACTCCCTTCACTGTTTTTCGTGCTGTTATTTTAATCTTAAAGTTGTCTGTTCGCTTTCCATTTTCTAAGTCTGTGGTTGGAATTGTGAACTCTGTGCATGCTATTTCTATGGCTTCGTTGTCGAGAACCTCTAGTGTATATTCTTTCTTTTTGCCTCCCATAGGTGTTCTACACCGTTTACCACATAGTAAGGAACTAGCAAATACTTTCCTGGAGCTAAGTCTAAACGAGACGAATATACCCCTTTTGCCAATTCCATCTTCTTATAATTAGCTTCTTTAGTCTGCACAATATCGTACATTTTACTATGGTCGGCAACGTCTATTGCCTTCATTAGCAATGCCGAAGTGCCTGCTGCACCATAGTTTTGTGCGTTTTGCAGAATAGCAATAATATCTCCTTGCTTTACAGCTGCGTTATTTTCTTTATTGCTACTGCTTATCCATAGCATCTCACCGTCCTGATAGAACACCGGAGTTGTTACCTCTTCGCGTACCTCAAGTATATTTTCTTCGCTAAAACCAGGTACGAATGGGTAGTTCTCCCACATTGCAATTCGTTCTCTGTAGCGTTGTTTCTCTTCTTCGGTAGCATCGTCTTTAGGTTTAGAAACATTCACATTCTTTTCAAAAGCCGATACTTTGTATTTACCAGAAGGCATATCTTCTGGTAGTTCGCATAGCAATTGTATAGTCTTTTCGCTATTATCGTAAACCTGATGGAATGTTTTTTTATCGTCTTCGTGCACGTAATAAACTTTCGAATCGTTGTTTACGTCTGTGAATTTGAGCCATATATGGTTGAGAATAAAGTCGTTGCTATTATTCTTTAGCACTAGTGTGAACTTACCAGAACCTTTTGCGTGCAATTCGTTTTCTGCCGTAATAGGTTTCACAAGTGTTACATTTGGCACAGGTTCGTTTTGTTTTACGCTCACAATAGTGTTGTTCTTCACTGTTGCTGCAGCATAATTTGGCAGGTTGTTAGGGCAAAGCACCAATTGCCAATCGTTACTATTGTCGGCTTTAACGGCAAATTGTATACTATAATCGCTACCATCTGGCACATTATTTTCTATGTTTTTATGTATCCAATTACTAATGTAGTAGCCTGTAGTATAGAGATTTCCGTCTAGCTTTACGGCATCAAACACTTTGTCGTCTTGCTTTAAAATGGCTTTTACTTCTTTATTTTTATCCAACAAAACAAGTGCAACTTTCCCTGTAAACTTATCGCAATCGTGGCTATCAATGCGTTGCATTCCAAGTATTTGCCCTTCTGATTCAACTACAGATAGTCTGCTTGAGCCAAAAATAGCCCATTGTTTTTTGCCTGGATTGGCACTATCGAGAGGCTTTATACCCGTAATTATTTCTTGCTGAAGGTTATATCCGCCGCCATTAGCTCCAATTCCGAGTGCATAGGGTTCGAGAGCGTTCACTCTAAAGTATCCGTTACTCTTGCCATACCAGCCCCAATTAAAGTGGAAATAATCTTCGCTGTCGTATCCATCGCACACAAAAGCGTGTCCGCCTTTACCATCTTCGTTCGAAGCTGAGTAGAAAACGGGACGTCCTGCATCTAGTTCTGTCTTTATCATAGCTATCCATTGCGGTGTAGAATAGTACTCGCGCTTTTTATAGGCTATACCTGTGTCGTATCCAAAGTGGTTTACCAGTGCGCCAGTAACGGCTTGCGAGTAGGCTCCAGCCTCTCCACTGGGCATAAAAGACATGTGTACGCTAAATGCTGCAAGGCTGCTTAGTGTGGCAACCATATTATTTTCGGTTTCATCGGCATTATCAATCTCTAACCGTTCGGGCATTTTTGTCCAATCGAAGGTGGCTGATGCAAAATCTACAATGTGTTTTTTACCAAGATTGTCGGTGTAAGTCATATTGCCAGTTCCCTGCATTGGCCATTTATAGTAGCGCATAATTTGTGCCATTGCGGTAGCTACACACCCCACATAATATCGTTCTTTTGGGTTGTTTTCGGTTGCTTTGCGTTCTGGCATCTTGTTAAAAAATGGTGCATCTTGCCCCCATTGAATGTTTTTTTAGTAGTGGTTTCACCTTCACTTCGCCGTGTGGTGCCACTCGTTCGTCTTCTTTTACGAAGTCGGTAGAGCCTGTACGCTGTTGGTTTTCAATGGTACGTGCAAACATTTGCATCATAGTTACAACGTTATCGGGTGCTCCTTCCAAATCGAAGGTACCATTATCGCTATATCCTATGATGTTTCCGATGGCGTCATCGCCTGATACAATAACAAATCCACCGTTGTTTTCTACATTATAAATATAGAAAGGTGCATACGAAGGTGTGGTGGGTGCACTGGGCAACAATCTTTTTGGCAGTGCCATTAGGGTTGTTTTAACATTCCGTTGAAGTTTTTTTGCAAAGAAGTTTTGTGCTATGCGTTGTGCCTCTGTCCGTGAAATTCGTTCGGCAAAGGCAGGTATTGCGAGTATCGCAAATAGCAGCAAAAGATTTAAACTACGTTTCATGCTTTTAAATTTAGTTGTAACTATTTGGTTTTATGATAACTATTGTGAATTGATAAGAGCTTTAAGTCAGTCTGTTTTGCATTGTGTTTAGGGTTGTTTTAGCTCTTTTTTCGTTCTTTAAAGCGTGCGTTCTCTCATTGTTTCAATGCCTAAGCACAGCTAACATTGTACGTTTTTTTGAACGAAAACAATTCTTTTAGCCAATGTAAGTCTTGTTTTTGCAGTGCTCAAACAAGCTTAATTGCAAAAAAATTGCCTTATACAGGTTCTCAATCTGCGGTGCAAATATAACCTTTTATTCTTAAATAAGTATAACATAAGGTAAATAAAGCATTATTATAAGTGTTTTTTAACATTCCAATAAATTGAATATGAATATATAAAATTGTTTTCGTGTATATATGCAAATATACGTATCGTTGCGCTGTAACATATCCTTCTGAAAGTCAAATAGTTACAAAGGCATTTCAAAAAGGGGGTTTTTGGCGTTCAAAAAGGGGGTTTTTATAATGCAAAAAGGGGGGTTTTGCAAGGTAAAAACCTATCTTTTGTTTTTCGGTAGAGTATCTTTCACAATATATGCACCATAAATATGCAGAAATGTGCTATTGTTGTTGCTGAATAAATTGGGTACTATTGTCTACAAAATAAAATAAAAATGCGATGCATTCGTTCGGAATACATCGCACTACTATATATTGTTTCACCACTATTGAGGCTAAAACAATGAAATGAAAAAGAGTTGTTAATAAGCGTGATCGTCGTCCTCAATCTCCTGACGGTCAATCTTTTTGCTATCAATACTGCGCCAAGCACAGAAGATATAACCCAAAACAAATGGTGCAATCAGGCTTGCATAGAACATTGCGGTGAGGGTAAACTCGCTTGAACAACTGTTCTTAATAGTTAAAGAACTCTGCAATTCGGCAGTAGATGGGTAGTATGCTGTGTTGTTATAGCCTGCTATAAGGAACAAAACTATTACAACTAACACCACGCCAATGCCTGTTGGCCAAATGCCTTTTATGTAGTTTTTTTGCAAAAGTGTGCGTACAATGCCAAAAAGCACCAACAACACGCCCACCAAAAGCACAAGAGCCAAGTACCACATATCTATAAGATTGTGCAAATACTTCATTTCTTCCATTACTATGGCACCTTCTGCATTTACCGCATAGCCACTACCAAGAAGGGTTTTGCCCAAGAATGCAAGGAAAAACACAAGGAACAGTATGGTGTTTACAAGCAATTGCGGACGAATGCGTGCACGTATGGCATCGTCGGACACATTATTATTAATATAAAGAATGCCCAACACGCGTGCGAGAAACACAACGGCAATTCCAAAAACAACCACCCATGGGTTCAATAACACGTCTAATCCGCGTGAAGCATTAGCCCAATGAGAGATAACAGGCTGCATACTGTTTACTATATTAGCCTTTTCTACTATGAAATTAGACCCTGTAAAGAAGGTTGCAACGGCACCGCCAAGCAACAATGGTCCTACTATACCATTTATAATTAGGCACGTTTGGAAGGTTTTTACACCCAAAGATTACCTGCTTTGTTCTGAAACTCGTAGCTAACAGCCTGAATTATGAACGAAAAAAGAATGATAATCCACACCCAATAAGCCGAACCGAAGCTGGTAGAATAGAACAATGGGAACGAAGCAAAGAAGGCTCCGCCAAACGTTACCAGGGTAGTGAAAGTAAATTCCCACTTACGTCCTGTAGAGTTTACCACCATACGGCGTTCTACATCAGTCTTTCCTAATTGAAAAATCATAGAGTTTGCTCCCTGCACAAACATCAAGAAGACAAGCAATGCCCCTAAGAGTGCAATTAGAAACCACCAATAATGTTGCAAAAAATCGTATGTCATAGCTGCGGTCCTTTCTTTATTTGTTTACACATAATACTTATTTCTACTAGAAGCATAGCCGTAAATAGGAATAAGAACAAGAAGAATGTAAGTGCAACACTCCCACTATTGAGGTCGCTAACAGCTGCCCATGTAGGCAACATATCCTGTATTGTCCAAGGCTGACGCCCAAATTCGGCTACCAACCACCCACATTCGCTAGCAATATATGCCAACGGAATAAGTGCAACGCCCACAATTTGCAATAGACGTGGACGGCTTATATCCTTTCTATAAAGCACAAACAGGATAATGGCAAACACCAAAATGAACAATGCTCCTAAGCCTACCATAAAGCGGAATGCCCAGAAATTGATACCAATAGGTGGCACAGTTTGGCTCGCATCTTTAATATATCCGTAGCCAAAATACTTCATATTATCTTTCAAAGTCTTTATATTGGCATCTGTTTTCTGTCCTCCACGATAGGCTTTAAGGGCTTCTATGGCTTGTTTTCCACGTATAATTTTCTCTTTAAGTGGTAGTTCTACCGTGCCATCGTCCTTTGTGTAACCATTAATAATGTTACGAATACCAGGCACATAACCGTTAAAATCGCGTGTAGCAAGGAACGAAAGCACCTTAGGAACAGCAATTTTCATTGGTGGTTCTGTCTCTTTTGTGTAGTCGGGCTGTGCAAATGGATTCACAAGAGCCACCCCCGTAAGAGCTTCTCCCCTGCCTCCTTCGTACAAAGCCTCCATTGCTGCAAGCTTCATAGGCTGATGTTGTGCCACAAGATAAGCCGATTCGTCGCCAGCAACGGCAGTAAGCAACGACGCACATAGTCCTACGACAGCGCCAACCTTTAGACTTTTGCGCGCAAAGTCTACATGTCGCTTCTTCAAAAGGTACCAACAGCTAACGCCAACACAGAAAGCTGCACCCAAAACCCATGCAGATGTAACGGTATGGGTAAACTTATTCACAGCCATAGGGCTTAAAGCAACTTCCCAAAACGAGGTCATTTCGTTACGCATAGTGTCTGGATTGAATTCACAACCCACAGGATTCTGCATCCAAGCATTGGCTACAAGAATCCACCAAGCCGATATTGTGGCGCCAATACCCGTAAGCCAGGTAGACGCAAGATGGAATCCGGGCGACACTTTCTTCCACCCAAAGAACATAACAGCCACGAAAGTAGATTCCATAAAGAAGGCTAACATACCCTCAATAGCTAGCGGAGCACCGAAGATATCGCCTACAAACCAAGAGTAATTACTCCAATTGGTTCCGAATTCGAACTCCAATATGATGCCAGTAGCTACTCCCATAGCAAAATTAATACCGAAAAGACGTTGCCAAAACTGCGCCGTCTTTTTCCAAAACATCTCTCCCGTACGATAATAGTACGTTTCCATAATCCCCATAATGAGAGCAAGACCAAGTGTTAGCGGCACAAACAGCCAGTGATAGATGGCTGTTAGCGCAAACTGAGCACGCGACCAGTTCACAACATCGGGGTCGATGGTTAATAATAGATTTCCCATTTCTTAATAATATAACTGTTAGAATTTATTTATAGTTCCCTCGTTTATTCTCATTTCTACACATAACAGATGCTTAAACACACCATACAATTTACTATATACACCATAACCAATTCACATATTCTATAATAGTAGGCTTTAAAAAGTCTCTATCCATAACATTTAGTTGCGCTTTAACATTTCCTTTTCAACGAATTTTGCTTCATCACCACCCTTAGAATGCTCTTTTATAAAGTTCGGAAAAAAGAACAATTTTAGGACAAAAAAACATAATAAAGAGCTTTATTAATATTACAAGCCATAGCGTTTTGCCAAGCGTCATACTACGAAATCCATCGTAGTATAAGTCAAAAACCCTATATATAAAGCCTCTTTTGCGCATTTAATGTAATTGTTTCGTAATGTGTACTATATACAATTGTATGGTGCAAAAGTAAGAAATAAAAATAAAACTTAGGCATTTTTTCTTTTATTTTACCCACTTTAACGAAAATAAAGAAATAATAAAAGCTATTTATTTGGGGCGATACTACAAATAGTTTACCTTTGTATTAAGTTACAGAAGATTGTACTATCAAGTGCCGAGTAAGGTTTAATTTAGTACGAATTAAGTTTTTTGAACTACAAAATATAGGTTGCTTTAAGATACAAAACCAACTGTACGAAATGCAAAAACCATACTTTTGGAATGCAAAAACCATACTTTGGGAATGCAAAAACCATACTTTTGGAATGCGAAAACCATACTTTTGGAACGCAAAAACCATACTTTTGGTACGCAAAAACCATACTTTTGGTACGCAAAAACCATACTTTTGGTACGCAAAAACCATACTTTTGGAACGCGAAAACCATACTTTTGGAATGCAAAAACCATACTTTTGGTACGCAAAAACCATACTTTTGGTACGTAAAAACCATACTTTGGGAATTTAAAAATGGCAGTATTAGATATAGAATAGAACTTTATGATAAAACGAACGTTGCTTTTCAGCATATTTTTAGGTGCTGTTAATTTTGTTTTTTCGCAAGAAATGGCTTCTATTATACAGGAAGAACCACTGAGAAGGCTGGAAATACAGTCCTCAATTGCGCAAGAAACAATAGGCGAAAAACATAAAGTGCAAACTTCGATGGCACTAGAAAACACTGCAACAACGCAGGAAACAGCTGCCGATAAGATGGAAAACGGAACGGCAGAAAGCCAAGAAGTGATTGCAGAAAGACGCAATGTGCTGTCGTTAAAGCGTTGTCGTGAACTGGCTTTGGCTAATAATAAACAGCTGGCAATATCTAAATTGACTGCTCAAATAGCCGAAAATACGCACAAAGCAGCCAAAACTAAGTATCTACCACGTGTTACTGGTATGGCAGGATACGAGCATCTGTCGCGCGAAATATCGCTTCTGAACGATAAACAAAAGCAAACTCTCTCTTCATTAGGGTCTACAACAGTAGGTCAGGTAGGCAGTCAGATTGGTCAAACCATTGGTCAGCTGCAACAACAAGGCTTCATTTCGGCTCAAGTAGCCCAACGATTAGCCGATGTTTTAGGTGGTATTACAACGCCACTATCCCAAGCAGGCAACAACATTGGTGAGACAATACGACGCGGATTGCGTACAAACACAAAGAATATGTATGTTGCTGGCATTATGGTTACGCAGCCTATATATATGGGAGGAGGCATAAAAGCACTTAACGACATAGCTACCATTGGCGAAGAGTTTGCTCAAAACGATATAAAACTAAAGCAACAAACAGTGCTTTTTGCCGTTGATAATGCATATTGGCTTATTGTTTCGCTCCAAAAAAAGTCGATACTGGCTATACAATACCGCAATCTAATAAACAAGCTGCACGATAATGTAACTAAAATGTATGATGCCGGCGTTGCAACAAAGGCTGATGGTCTGAAGGTTTCAGTAGCTGAAAACACCGCAAACCTTACCATTTCGGAAATAGAAAATGGCATTTCGTTAGCGAAAATGGCACTTTGTCAGCTTTGTGGACTACCTCTTGATGGCGATTTAATACTCGAAGACGAAGCAACAGACAATCTTTCAGATTTTGTTCCTACACATTATAATAATGTAGATACTACTTTTAATGCTCGTCCAGAGGTACGAATACTACAAAATACAGTAGATATTACCAAACAAAACACCAAAATAATACAAGCACTTTATCGTCCACACCTAGCCTTAACAGCAGGTTATACTGTATCGAACCCCAATGCTTTCAACGGATTTGAACAGAAATTCAAAGACATTTGGAGTGTTGGACTGGTGTTACACGTACCCATTTGGAACTGGGGAGAAGGCAAATACAAGGTGAGAGCCGCTCGAACAGCTACCCAAATGGCACAAATGGAACTGAACGACGTACGAAACAAGATTAGATTAGAGGTAGAACAAACTCGCTTCCGCCTTAAAAACGCAAACAGTCGCCTGGCTACGGCTAACAAGAATATGGCTTCGGCAGAAGAAAACCTACGTGTTGCCAACCTCGGATTTAAGGAAGGGGTAATGACAGTTACCGATGTTATGCAAGCACAAACGGCATGGATGTCGGCAAAGACTGCCATTGTTGATGCCGAAATAGATGTTCGAACCGCACAAGTAGCACTTAAAAAGGCACTCGGAGAACTGTAGAAGCTTTAGCAAACAACCACTATTGTTGCACAAGAAAGTGGATCTTCAAGCTGAAAAATATTATTTTAGAACTATAATAGAAACAAAACAAACATAACAAAGACATTCATTATGTCAGCAAAATCGCAACATAACAACATTCTTTTAGCCATTCTGGGTTTGCCAGTGTAGTAATACTAGTGGCAGTAATAGGCTATTTCACCTTAGGAAAGGACGAAGAGATTATTCAAGGCGAGGTTGATGTCAGCGAATATCGTGTAGCTTGCAAACTACCAGGACGTATTACAGACATCAAAGTAAAGGAAGGCGACTACGTACACAAGGGACAAGTGCTCGCTGTACTATCCATTCCTGAAATGAATGCACAAGAGAACGTAGCCAAAGCTACTGCCGGTGCAACCGAAGCTCTAAGCGATTTGGTGGAAGAACCCAATAGACAAGAGCTGATTACGGCAGCTTACAATGTTTATCAGCAGGCTATTACTGCCAACGAAATAGCAGGAAAGACCTACGGACGACTACTTCGACTTTTCAACGAGGGGGTTATTTCGGCTCAAAAACGCGACGAAGCTGAAGCAGCATATAAAACTACGCAGTCAGCAGTGGACGTTGCGCGTGCTCAATACGACCTTGCAAAGAGCGGAAAACGTAAGGAAACTAAACAAGCAGCCAAGAAACAGGCACAAGCAGCACGCTCTGCAGTAGACGTTGTTAGGTCGTTTTTAAAGGAAACAGTACAAAGAGCTACTGCCGATGGGGAGGTTTCTACTATCTATCCAAAGGTTGGCGAGTTGGTAGGACTAGGAAGTCCGATTATGAGTATTGCTATGACGAACGACGTTTGGGTTACTTTTAACATTCGCGAAGACCAGCTTAATGGTATGAAGGTGGGCACAAAGCTGAAAGGTTTCCTACCTGCATTCAACAAAAATATAGACTTACAGGTTACGTCTGTTAAGGATCAGGGCTCGTATGCTGTATGGAAAGCAACAAAAGCAAACGGACAATACGACCTTAAAACCTTTGAAGTAAAGGCAAAACCCATAACAAAAGTAGATGGAATGCGCCCTGGAATGTCGGTCATATTAAAGAAATAGCATCGTAACAAGGTGGAAATTACATCTTAGAAATACAGAAGCTACTATACCAAAAGGTGGAAGTCTATATATAATAAGGTGGAAATAGTTTTCTAACAAAATAGATATAACTCTCCCGTAAAATAGCAAAAGCAACAAAACCTGCCTACATTGGTTTTGCATATAGCCTGCTTTTTACTTAAGAAAGAGAGAAAAACAAAACAAAAAAACGGCTCAATCGTGTTCCGACGCATTATAAACATAGCGGCAAGAGAGGTAGATCAGCTTGTACATACACCCATCTACCTGTTCTGTATGGTGATTTTTCCTATTATCATTCTTATTTTTTTCACATCGCTAATGAGTTCTGGGCAACCCGAAAAGATGCCTTGTGGTGTGGTAGACAACGACAATTCGGCTGTAACACGTACACTTATACGCCGATTAGATGCCTTCCAAAGCACAAAAGTAGTAGCCCATTACACAAACGTAAACGAGGCGCGGCGTGCCATTCAGCAGGGAAAAATATACGCATATCTATATATTCCAGAAGGAACAACCGCAAAACTTGTTAGTGGAAGACAGCCTACAGTGTCGTTTTATTATAGCAACGTTACATTGGTAGCAGGGTCGTTGCTCTTCAAAGACCTTAAAACCATCACCACACTCGGCTCGGCTGCCATTGGTTCGGCTAAGCTTCAGATGTTAGGAAAGACCAATAGAGAAATAAAAACTACCCTTCAGCCTATAGCACTCGACGTGCATACTATTGGAAATCCGTGGTTAAGCTACAACATTTACCTCTCTACCATTATGGTGCCAGGTGTGTTTATGCTATTCATGCTACTAATTACGGTCTACTCTATAGGCACTGAACTAAAGTTTGGACGGTCTAAAGAGTGGATGCAAATGGCAGGAAAGAACATTTTTATAGCACTTTCGGGCAAATTGTTACCACAGTTTCTTGTATTCTTCAGTATGTTTTTGTGCTACGAATGGTATGTTTATGGGCACTTAAACTTCCCCCACCCCGGTGGAATTTCCAAGATGTTGCTTATTGCTTTGCTCACCGTTACAGCGGCACAAGGGTTTGGTGTGTTCGTATTTGGACTAATGCCATCGCTACGTATGTCTATGAGCGTTTGCTCATTATGGGCTGTTGTGGGGTTCTCAGCGTGTGGAGCAACCTTCCCTTTGTTTGCTATGGATTCGCCAATTATAGCTTTAGCGCAGCTCATACCCCTCCGACACTATTATATGGTATACCAAATTGCCGTCTTCAATGGCTATCCTCTCATTAACGCATGGCCACATGTGGTGGCTCTCGTTGCCTTGCGGCTCTGCCATTGCTTACTGCACGCAACATAAGGAGGGCTATGTTAGAGTATGTTTACATTCCTTAGTACACATAAAAGTGCCATTCATTGTATGCTACATTGTACAAACGAACAGAAAATAGATAGTAAAAGATTCAACAAAAAGGCAAGTTTCCTATTGTAAAAGCAAGGAAGAAAAACGAGCTTATGGAGAAAAAAACAAACAGTAGGCGTACAAATGCCAACAGCAATTTAATTGTTTCTATCTGCTACATTTGGTGGATTGAAATGAAGAATACCATTAAAGACGAGGGTGTTCTTATATTCTTCGTACTCGTTCCGTTGCTTTACCCACTGCTTTATTCATGGATTTACAACAACGAAGTGGTGCGCAATGTGCCCGTTGTAGTGGTAGACCAGTCGCATACAGCTACTTCGCGCCAGTTTGTGCGTATGGTTAATGCGTCTCCCGATGTGGAGGTGGCTTACTATTGCAACAGTTTGCCTGAAGCAAAAACCGTTGTAGAACAACAAAATGCCAATGGTATTATATATTTACCAAAGAACTTTGAGCAAACATTAAACCGAGGAGAGCAAGCCCATATAAGTGTTTATTGCGATATGAACCTTATGCTTGCCTACAAAGCAATATACCAAACAAGCCTCGCTGTAGCCCTCGAGATGGGAAAAGAACGGCAAAAAGATATGATAGGAAATATTACCGTACGCGACGAACAGGTGAACACACAACCGTTAGAGGTGGTAGAAGAACCCATTTTTAACGTTACTGGAGGTTACGGAAATGCCATTCTGCCGGGTGTGTTAATACTTATTCTACAACAAACCCTGCTACTTGGCATTGGTCTTTCGGCAGGTACAGCACGCGAAACAATCGCTATCAAGACCTTGTCCCCATCAGCAAGCACCATAATGGCATATTTAAGATAGTTCTGGGAAAGTCGCTTTGCTATTTCATGATATACTGTGTGGTGGCTGCTTACATTACTTTAGCCGTACCACACATATTCCATTTCACCATGTTGGCACAGCCTGCCGACCTTATTGGGCTGCTTGTACCCTACCTTTTATCGGTTATTTTCTTTGGAATGACACTCTCGTGCCTTGTTCGACACCGCGAAAACGTAATGTTGCTTGTGGTGTTTACGTCCATTCCTTTCCTATTTTTAACAGGCGTTAGCTGGCCTCGCACCAACATTCCTGCCATTTGGGAAGGCATAGCATGGCTCATTCCTTCAACATTTGGCGTACGCGGCTTCCTTAGTTTGTCGTCTATGGCAGGCACGTTAGACGACATTCGCACCGAAGTGTTTGCACTTTGGACACAAGCCATTGTCTATTTCTTCATTACGTGTATGGTGTATCGCTACCAAATTATTAGTGCACGGAAACACGCTATTGCCCATGTGGGACGAACAAAAGACAAAATTGAAAAGGCACGAACGGCACGAAAGCAACAGTTTCTGACAACAAAGGCACACAAAACGCACACAGCGAGGAAACACCAAAATAGTTATTGCAACCGAGAAATACATACTATAGAAAGCAGCTAATACATCGCAACATTGTAAGAGTGCCGAAGCCAAAAAATAACCCCCCCATTTTTGCATTGCAAAAACCATACTTTTGCAATGTAAAAACCCCCTTTTTGCACGCCAAAAACCATACTTTTGCAACGCAAAAACCATACTTTTACACGGCGAATATGTAACACACAGATAACGAACACGTTGCGAACATTACGTGAATGTGTTTCAAACGGATTGCAAATGCATGTCGAATATAGATACACGGGCACGATAAATCTGCCCCTACAGCTGCTAACAGCCTGCCAATAATGTTGCTGACGGATTGCAACAACACAACATTCAAAACACAAAAACAGCCCCCATTCTAACAAAAAAATACAAAAAGATTTACTTTCTCTCACCGTTTTTTGTTTTAAAACCAAACTTTCTATATCTTTGCAACGGAGTTTAGGGTAACAGAAGAATACACCTTTCAATAGTAAAAAAAGCACATTCGTTATGCTATCCTTGTCTACCACTAAATAAAAAAGGTAATATCACACAAAAAAAAGAAAGGATTTAACATGACGAAAGAGAAGTTTTTTGAAGCTATGGGTTGGGTAGGTATGGTTACATCTATACTAATGTACGTGTTCTATTTCCCACAAATATGGAACAATTTGCACGGCCATAAAGGTATATTCATACAGCCTTTTATGGCAGGAGTAAACTGTACGCTATGGGTTTGCTACGGTTTGTTTAAGGAAAAACGCGACTGGGCACTTGCCATAGCCAACACTCCAGGCATTCTTCTTGGGTTCATTGCTGCATTTACAGCACTCTAAAACAAAAGTTTGCTACGATTATTGCATAGCAAACAACCATTTATAAAAATACATTCGGCACCTTCTAAAAACAGAATTAGCCGAAAACAATAAAGGCAGACTCGTTTGTTTACACCTTCAGAGTCTGCCTTTCGTTTTGTCTTTTCCTATTCTGTATAAAACTTTATTAGCTTTGTAATGGCACGTTGGCACACCGGACAGAAGTTAGGATTTTGGTTTGTGCGCATTCTACAGTCGGGATAGGCACGGTAAACCCCGTGTTTTGTATATCCAGCAGGCTCGTATGCACCTATTTTCCATAGCTTTTGGTTAGCATTAGGCTTATCAAGGTCGGCTGGTTGTGGCGTTGGCACGGGCGTACCAGGTGTTACCATATCGCTCCACTTAGACTTAAAGTCTACCAAAGTAGTAAGATTGGCTTCCCATGGTTCTATATCGTGCGGATACATAGGTATATCGTCGTAGCCATACTCATCGCCAAGCCCTGCAAAAGAGTGTCCAAACTCGTGCACCACTACAGGTTTGAAAGCAGAATGCCGTACCATTGAGAGGTTATACGAGTTAAGAATGCCACCGCCACCATAGTTTTCGGTGTTCACCAACACTATTATGTGTTCGTAAGGTGTACCTGCCAACCAGTTGTGAAGGGTTTTAAGGTGCAACGTAGTAAGGTATCTGTCGCTATAGAATGTATTAAAATTAGAGTGCAAAGCCGTGTTTTTCCAAATGCCTTTGCCCGGATTTGACGTACCACTTTCAGCCGATGGCGATTTAACAGCTATTACATTGAAGCGATTTCTCAATGCTTTAAACGGCTCGTGAGCAAACAAAGCTTCCATAGCCGTGCGGCAATCGTTCAAAAAGGTAGGCATTTCAGCCTCTGTATAGCCCTCTGCTATGTAGGCAATATGTATGCAACGTGTAGTGTCGGCAGCCTTTTGCAGTGTTTCGTAGGGGGTTACGTGCTTTTCGCCAATACGTCTTATCAAAATATCGGTGGGCACAACGGTGTGCGTAAGCGATGTCATTACCTGTCTGCGGTTGTCAAACAGTTCAACCGTAATATCTACAGTGTCTTTAGGAAATGGCACTAAAAAAACATTTTCAAACGACTTTGAGTTTGTTTTAGCCTCGTTGTAGGTAAGCCATTCCTGGAAAAGTGTAGAAAAAGAATTACGGTAGAGCACCTTATTTGTACCATGTTGGCGCACCGTAATATGTCCGTTGCCCTCTACAGGCAGTTCATTTAACCTTTGTTTCTTACCATACCAGTGTGGAATACGGCAGAGTTCGTCTACAGCAATGGCTTGATGGCGTGCGTTTCCTGCGAAATTGTAATCTAAACGCAACGTTGCATCTTCAAAATAACGTTGAAAATCTTGCGCAAAAGCAAATGTGCTAATAAGCAAGAATACCAATAGCAAATTTATTTTCCTCATATTTTAAATAGTATTTTCATTTGTTTGCAAATTTAATAATATTTTTCTTATTCTGTCTTCACCTTATATATATTTATTAATAAAGGCACTTTTATTCGGTAAAAAATTGTATTTTTGCACAAAAGAATTAGCAATGAAGCACATATCTTGGGGATTTATAGGTTTAGGAGAAGCCACAGAACACAAGTCGGGAGCAGCTTTTAACGCTGTAACCGAATCGAATGTGGAAGCCATCTTCAGCGAAAATGCAGCCGATGCACGCACGTACGCCAACCAATTAGGCGTTCCTCACTGGTACACCGATGCACAATCGATGATAGATAACCCCAATATTAACGCCATATACATAGCAACTCCCCCTATAGCACATGCAGCATACGCCATTATGGCTATGCGTTCGGGAAGCCATGCCTTATAGAAAAGCCATTAGCAGCATCGTACGAAGACTGCGTTCGCATTAATCGTGTGTCAGAACAAACGGGTGTTCCTTGTTTCGTAGCCTACTATCGGCGCTATCTACCCTACTTTAAAACGGTGAAAGATATACTGCAACGGCACGTCATAGGTAAGGTTTTAAGCATACAAATACGCTTTGCCGTACCTGCAAACGAACTAGACGACAATGAAAATATAGACGAAAAGCCATGGCGATTGCAGCCACAAGAAGGCGGACGAGGCTACTTTTACAATTTAGCTCCACACCAACTCGACCTGCTTCAGTATCTTTTCGGCATCATTGTAAAGGCACATGGCTACACAGCAAACCGCACAGGGCACTACAAAGTGGAGGATACGGTGAATGCAGTGTTCCGTTTTGAAAGCGGACTTTGTGGGAGTGGATCGTGGAGTTTCGCCGCTCACGAAAGTGCAAAAGAGGATAGTATTGAGATATATGGCACAGAAGGACGCATTGTTTTCTCGGTTTACAACTACAATCCCATAACACTTTACACCAGCGAAGGTATGGAATGCTTCGATATAAAGAACCCACACTATGTGCAAGAACCACTTATAAGGGCTGTGGTACAAGACCTTCAGGGATATGGAAAGTGCGAAATTAACAGCATAGAAGCTACTCCCACCAATTGGGTAATGGACAGAATTTTAGGTATATACTAACACAATGGTTGGCAAAAATACTACTATTTGCTTACTTCTGTTGCTTTTTGTTAGCACAATAAAGGCAGAAAACAGCAAAGATACAATACCAAACAGGATAACAAAACTATGGAGCGATAGCACCATGTGGCAACTATCAGACTCCATTAAACACATGTCTAAACTACATTTGCACCAAACAGAGAAGGCTATAAACGTGGTAGGTGGAATTGATACTACTTATATAGAACCGCAAAAATATAACTTTACGGTTATGTTACAGAACACTAACAACTTTGAAATGTATGCTTTAAGTAGTAGAGAAAACTACCATCTTACTCTCTCGCACCCGAACCAACGGTAGGCATCGGACCCTATGCTGGGTGGCGATGGCTATTTCTTGGATACACGCTCGATATAAAACACCCTTTCTTTAACGGCTCAAAACAAAAGCGAAAAGAGTTCGATGTAAGTCTGTATAGTGCAAAAATAGGAATAGATCTCTACTATCGTAAAACGGGAAAAGACTTTAAAATACGCAGTTTATCGTTAGGAAAAAAGATAGAAACACACCCTATGGAGGGCATGGAGTTCGATGGTGTGGAGACAACAGTTAAGGGATTCAACATCTATTACATATTTAATCATAGACGTTTCTCCTATCCTGCTGCCTTCAGTCAGAGTACAATACAACGCAAATCGGCTGGAAGTCCGCTCATTGGCATAGGTTACACAAAGCATACACTACGCATAGACTGGCCCGAATTCTATCAATTGGTTTACAAATTCCTAAATGGAAGGACGATACGAGGACATTAAAAAGTCGTTAGAACGAGAAGAGCTACGCTATACTAACTTTACTGTGAGTGGCGGATATGCCTATAACTATGTGTTTGCACGCAATTGGCTGCTTGCAGGGTCGGCAATGCTGGGCTTTGCCTATAAACACAATCGAGGAAAAATAGTGGAAGAAAACTCCTCAAAGCATCGAATTATATCCGATAATATCGATTTCGATGGCATTGTACGCTTCGGATTGGTATGGAATAATATGAAATGGTATGCGGGAACAAGCATCATTATGCACGCATTCAACTACCATCGTAACGGATTTTCTACCACAAACCTATTTGGGAATATGAATATCTACGTGGGAATGAACTTTGGAAAACGTGGAAAAAGAAAGAAAATATAAACTTAAAACTACATTAGTATGAAGACTTTAAGGCTAGTTTTCTTGCTCGCAATGCCCATTTTGCTTTGGACAAACAGTATTGCTACACCCACTAATTATGGTTATCGACACATAATGGGTAGCGCACAACAAAACGAACAAGGAGCTAAAAAAGGCTTGCAAACCGACTCTGCCAAAATAGAACAATTACTTTCATCGCTAATTCCACTACGTTCAGAACTAAAAAAAGAAGACTTAATAATAAAGGTAGCACGCATTTTTATAGGAACTCCCTACGTTGCACACACGTTAGACCGTAACAACGAGGAAACACTCGTGGTGAATATGCGTGGTATGGACTGTACTACCTATCTAGAAAATACCATTGCCGTGTTGCTATGCGTAGATAAAAAGCAAAGCAGTTTTGCCTATTTTAAACAAATGTTACAATACATTCGATATAGAAAAGGACAACTTTCGTACGAAAATAGACTACATTACTATGAATGGTGGGTAACCGATAACCAGCAAAAAGGTATTCTTCGCCAAATAGAAACGCCAAATCCGCCCTTCACAGCCACGCAAACGCTGAAGATAAACTATATGAGCGAAAACTATAACAGCTACTATATGCTGCGAAACAAGCCCGAACGAGTGGCAGCACTAAAGAAAATAGAAGATCAAACCAACGGAACAAAGGTGCAATACATACCCAAAGCCAGCTAAACAACACAGAACTGCTGCGCAAAGTGGTGCGCAACGGCGATATTATAGCCATTACCACACGCAAATACAACCTTGATACAACACATTTAGGCTTCGCTGTGTGGCACAACAACGAACTTTATATGCTCAATGCATCGAGTTTGAAACGCAATGGTAGGCAAGTGGTAGAACCAAAAGAAACACTTTACCAATATTTAATGCAACAACCCAATAGCACTGGTATACGTTTGGCACGACTAATATTACCAAACATAAGATAGATACTATAGCTAATCTTTGTTAATTCTTCCTAATTCGAACCCCGTAATTATCACAAACTCCACCTTAATAAAAAGAAAAAGCGTAACTTTGCACCGTTTTTATGCCGTTTAGGCTCGGGTAAGTGCGAGATAGATGCCTCGCCGCCTATCGGTCAAACCGTTTACATTAAATAATATGTACGCAATTGTAGAGATCAACGGTCAGCAATTTAAGGTTGAAGAAGGTAAGAAACTCTTCGTCAATCATATAAAAGATGCTGAAGAAGGAAAGACCGTTGAGTTTGACAAAGTTCTGCTTTTAGACAACAACGGAACTGTAACAGTGGGCGCACCTACTATAAATGGTGCAAAAGTAGTGGCAGAAGTGTTGAATCCTTTGGTGAAAGGCGACAAGATTATCGTCTTCAAAATGAAGCGCCGCAAGGACTATCGCAAAAAGAATGGACATCGTTCACACTTCACACAAGTAGAGATTAAAACAATTAACGCTTAAATTTAGGAGGACAAAGAATGGCTCATAAAAAAGGTGTCGGTAGTTCTAAGAACGGACGCGAATCACATTCAAAGCGTTTAGGTGTTAAAATTGGAGGAGGACAGAAGATTATTGCAGGCAACATTATAGTACGCCAACGTGGCAATAAGCACTATCCTGGAGAGAACGTAGCACAAGGTAAAGACGATACACTATATGCTCTTGCAGACGGAATCGTTTATTTCCACAGAGGAAAGTACAATAAGAGCAAGGTTTCTGTACTCTCTGAAGATGCTTACGCAGCCAAAAACAAAACACCAGAAGCGTAAAGCGAAACAAACAAAACTATTCCAAACAAACAACATAATCCCGAATTTCCAATGGAAGTTCGGGATTTATGCTTTATAAAAAAAGATATACCACACACAGAAAACAATTCAGGCTAAAAGTAAAAAGGTACTTTTTGCAATGCAAAAAGGTGGTTTTTGTGTTGCAAAAACCACCCTTTTACCTCGTAAAAATAGGGTTTTTCAAATGGCAAATAATGAGCTTTGCAAAGCATTGATACAAAAACAGTTACATAGAGAGTATATCTACGAAAAACATTTGCACCAGTTTGAACATTCTTATAAGCCTAAAACAAAATGTAGAGAAGCCGTTCGCTATAAACGGTTACCCTCTTTTGGGAAAACTATAGTGGGCTTAAAAGTCTTCGCTTCCTCAAAATCCATTAGAGCATAACTTATAATAATAACCGTATCGCCCACCTGAACTTTCCGTGCAGCAGCCCCATTCAAGCAAATACAACCCGTACCACGCTCACCTTTTATTATGTAAGTTTCGAGCCGTTCGCCATTATTGTTGTCCACAATTTGCACCTTTTCGCCAGCAATCATATTGGCAGCGTCCATCAAATCTTCGTCGATTGTAATACTTCCCATATAGTTAAGGTTTGCCTCAGTAACCTTAACACAATGCAATTTGCTTTTTAATACTTCAATCTGCATACTAATTTAGCCCTTATATTTAATATGGTCGATAAGTCGGATAGGTGTTTTACCACAATAAACGGTTATGCACCCCACAATGTAAGGCGTATCGTCCCACGATTTTACTGGCAGCAACGTATTGCCATCTACTATATCAAAATACTCCACTTCTAGCCCATCAACAGCATTAATGTCGGCTATTACCTTGTTACGAAGCTCCTGAACACTAAGTTTTTCCACCTCGTTAGTACTTGCCTTCAACACCTTATATATATAAGGAGCTATGGCACGCTCGTCGGCAGAGAGCAAAGTGTTACGCGAACTCTTTGCCAGTCCATCTTCATCGCGTACTATCGGACATTCAACTATGTCTACATCAACATTTATAAAATCTACTAAACGTTTCACAACAGCTATTTGCTGCCAATCTTTTTCGCCAAAATAGGCACGATTAGGACGCACTATGTAGAACAAACGGCTAACTACTTGGCACACACCATTAAAGTGTCCAGGTCGTTTAGCCCCTTCCATAACTGTAGATTGTGGGGGAAATTCGAAGTGTCGGGTATCTGGTGTAGGATACATTTCGGCTACCGATGGCGCAAAAACATAGTCGGCACCACTCGTTTCTGCCAATTTGCAATCAGCATCTAATGTTCGCGGATAGCGTTCTAAGTCGTTTTTATCATTAAACTGGGTGGGATTAAGAAACACCGACACCACTGTTACATCGTTTTGCTGTGCACTCCGCCTAATCAGCGATGCATGTCCATCATGTAAAGCACCCATTGTAGGCACCAATCCAATGGTTTTTCCTTGCTTGCGGAGATAGAACAGTTCATTCTTTAAATCGACAATCCTTTCAAATACTTTCATTTTGATGTCTCAATAATTTGGCTGCAAAGTAACAACAAATTTATTTAAAACTCGTAAGAAATAGCTAAAAAGATGTTCAAATGCCACCTTTTAGACACTATTTCCACATTTTTAGCCTACAATTCCAATTATTTTTCGTACCTTTGCACACAGTAAAGCATTTATAAATGGGAAGAAAGTATTGTTTATCAACCAAGAAATCGCACCGTATGTCCCTAATTCGGAGATGGCAAACTTTGGTGCTGATATGCCACGATGTATGCAAGACGCAGGGTTTGAGATAAGAACGTTTATGCCTAAATGGGCTGCTATTAACGAACGGCGCGGACAATTGCACGAAGTAATACGACTTTCGGGTATGAATCTTGTCATCGACGATATGGATCACCCACTTATCATCAAGGTAGCAAGTATACCACAAACACGCATTCAGGTCTATTTCATTGACAACGAGGACTATTTCCAGAAACGTTCAGCCATGACTAAGGACGAATTAGGCAACGATTATCCTGACAACGGAGAGCGTGCTATCTTCTTTGCACGGGGTGTTTTGGAAACAGTAAAGAAGCTTCGATGGGCTCCAGACGTAATTCATTGCCAAGGTTGGATGTCTGCTGTAATACCATTCTATGTAAAAACAGCCTACAAAGACGAACCACAGTTTGCCAAATCAAAGGTTGTTACATCGCTTTTTACCGAGCAACCACGTGGAAGTTTGGGCAAAAAGTTTAAACAATGCCTCGAATTTAAAAGTGCAGAACTAAGTTTGATAGAGAAATATGGCGACAATTTCGACTTCAAAGAGTTAGGAAAACTCGTTATCGACTACTCTGATGGTATCATTCAAACTAGTAACAACGTGAACAAAGAGCTTATACAGTACGCCAAAGACAATAAAAAAGAAATACTGTTGCAGCCCGATAACGAAGAAGAAGTAAAGACAAAATACACCGAGTTCTACAATAAGATAATAGAATGAAAGCAAAAATATTAGCTTTTGGGCTAGCTTTTATGGCATTAGCCCTTACTGCTTGCGATGATACAACCGATGGAATAGGAGGTTCTCTCACCGATCAGACAGACAAACTTAACGTACAAGCCGATACATTTAATATTGGTTCGCACAGCGTTTTGGCTAGTAACATACTCTCACGAGCTACCGATGGGTTTCTGGGAAAGCTAAAAGACCCCGAAACACAGTCGGATGTAACAGCCAATTTAATGTCTCAGCTCTACGTATTGCCTAACTATCAAATGCCAGAACAAAGCATAGTAACAAGCAAAGACCCCAACGGGAAAATTATTGCAGACTCTTGTGAACTGCGATTGTACTACTATTCGCACTATGGAGACTCATTAGCACCTATCAAAATCACTACGTACGAACTTGATAAACCAGCAGAAGAGGGACGACAGAACTATTCTAACTTCGACCCACAGGCAGAAGGATATATCAGAACTGCCGCTAACAACGGATTAGAGGTTAGTACTACGTACACATTAACAGAACTTGCGGTGCCCGATAGTGTGAAGAAAGACAAAAATCACACACCAAATATACGCATAAAACTTAACCAAACATACACAGATAAGTCGGGAATACAATATAATAACTATGGAACATATATGATGCAGAAGTTCTATGAGAACCCAAATAACTTCCAAAACATATACAATTTCCTACATAACGTGTGTCCGGGATTCTACTTTAAGGTAACAAATGGGATAGGTTCCATTGCCAATATAGCAGCTGTTCAACTTGTAATATACTATCGTTACAAAGATGCAAAGGACGGAAATAAGGTGAAAACAGGCGCAACCCACTTCACAAGTACCGAAGAAGTGTTACAACTAACTAACTTTGTATTCGACAGAACTCAATTACAAACACTCGCAAACAATCCAAATGCATCGTATTTAAAGACACCTGCAGGTTTGTTTACCGAAGTAGAACTACCCGTAAACCAGATTATGCATGGGCACGAGAACGACACTTTGAACTCAGCAAAGTTCGAATTGCAACGCTATATTAGTCATACCACTTCATCTTACAAGATGAATATACCCCAATATGTGCTATTAATACCTACAGAATTGGCAGAATCGTTCTTCAACGAGAATAAGGTTCTCAACAATAAAACATCGTTCTTAGCCCGCTATAACTCCCAAACAAACAGCTATAAGTTCGATAATATGGCTGGAATAATAAACTATTTCGCTCGCAACAGAGCCACTTCTGCCAGCAATACTAACTGGGGTAAGGCGCTTGTAATACCAGTAGAGGTGAGAACATCTAAAGATGAGCAGAACAACGAGGTAGTAAATAGGATATCGCACTATATGGGATTGTCGAGCGTAATGCTACTTGGAGGAAATCAATCGATGGGCAATATAAAAATATCGGTAGTGTATAGCAAATTCAATGGCAGATAACTTTCTCGAGAAACATTACGAAGAGTACGAACAACGCAAGGCTGAATGGTTACGAAAGAAGCGACACCTGCAAATAAAAAAGGTGAGAAACATTCGTAAACCAGACGATGAGGCATTATAAAAACCACAATGGCAAGATGAAACAGACTCTGTTTCGCTTGCCATTTTTTTTGTTTGGCACACCATTTGCACTATAAACCAAACAAGGTACATACCTAATTATATAAAAAGAAAGGTACAACATAAGTATGATAAATCAGTTTTCACCCAAAGTTTCAGAGGTTCTGTCGTACAGTCGAGAGGAAGCCGAAAGGCTATTGAGCCATTCTGTAGGACCAGAACACATTATGCTCGCCATCTTAAGAGAGAGAGAAGGCGCTGTCAGCAATATGTTTGGGACATTAAACCTTAATTTAGAGAACATAAAAAGCCAGCTGGAAGAACGCATTAAAAGCGAAGAACAAAGCCAACTGACCTACTCTAACGACATAATGCTGAACGAGCAGGCAAGTAATATACTAAAATTGGCAGTACTCGAAGCACGTATACAAAGTACACAAACTGTTGATGTACAACACATTTTGCTAGCTATTCTACACGATAATACAGAAAATGGAGCAAAAGAAGTGTTGCAAAACAACAATCTTAACTATACAACAGCTCTCGAAATGCTACAGCAACCCACCAAACCTGTACAAGATGGTATGGGAATGGCTGACGAAGAGGAAGAAGAAGACCCCATTATGAACCGACACAGCGGTAGCAGCAGAGGCACAAAAACAGCACAAGCAAATATGCCTAAGAGCAATACGCCTGTGTTAGATAACTTTGGAACCGACCTTACAAGGGCGGCTGCAGAAGGTAAACTCGACTCTGTTGTTGGACGAGAGAAGGAAATTCAGCGAGTAAGCGAGATTCTAAGCAGACGCAAAAAGAACAATCCTATTCTCATAGGAGAGCCTGGCGTAGGAAAAAGTGCTATTGTTGAGGGACTTGCACAACTAATTGTGAACCGCCTTACATCGCCTATTCTCTTTAATAAACGTGTTGTAATGCTCGACTTAACAGGGGTTGTGGCAGGCACAAAATATCGTGGACAGTTCGAAGAACGTATCCGTGCACTTATAAAAGAGATTGAACAAAGCCCTGATGTAATTATTTTCATCGACGAGATACACACGCTCATCGGGGCAGGATCTACTCCCGGCTCTATGGATGCCGCAAATATACTGAAGCCTGCCCTAGCACGTGGAACCATACAGTGCATTGGTGCCACTACGTTAGACGAGTATAGGAATTCCATTGAAAAGGACGGCGCATTAGAACGACGTTTCCAAAAGGTGTTAGTTGAGCCTACAACGGTAGACGAAACCTTGCAAATTCTTAATAACATTAAGGACCGTTACGAGGCGCATCACCACGTTTCGTACACCGATGATGCTATTACGGCGTGTGTCAAACTGACAGACCGTTACATCACAGACCGTTCTTTCCCAGACAAAGCTATTGATGCTATGGACGAGGTGGGGGCTCGTGTACATCTACAAAATGCACAAGTGCCACCAGAAATAATAGAACTGAAGAAGCAGTTGGACGAGATTGCACAGGAGAAAAAGGACGCAGTGAAGAACCAAAACTTCGAACTCGCAGCCAATTTCCGTGATAAACAAACTGCTTTAGAGCGTAATTTGCAAGAAGCACAGCAGAAATGGGAACGTGGAGACGATAGTAACCGCGTGGAAATTGGTGCCGACAAAGTGGCTGATGTGGTGTCTATGATGACAGGTATACCAGTTCAGCGAATGCAGGAAAGCGAAAGTGCACGACTTGTTAATATGGCTGACAACCTGAAACACGAGGTTATTGCACAAGATAAAGCTATAGAGAAAATGGTTAAAGCCATTCAACGTAACCGCATTGGGCTAAAAGACCCTAACCACCCTATAGGTGCGTTTATGTTTCTTGGACCTACTGGAGTGGGAAAAACCTACTTAGCTAAAAAGCTTGCAGAGGTTATGTTCGGTTCAAAAGATGCTCTTATACGCATAGATATGAGCGAATATACGGAGAGTTTCAACACTTCGCGCCTCGTAGGAGCACCTCCGGGATATGTAGGATACGAAGAAGGTGGGCAACTTACAGAGCAAGTGCGACGCCACCCCTACTCTATTGTGTTGTTAGATGAGATTGAAAAGGCACACGGAAACGTGTTTAACATGCTGTTGCAGGTGTTAGACGAAGGCAGACTGACCGATGGTAATGGACGATTGGTAGATTTTCGTAACACAATCATCATTATGACATCTAATGCAGGTACCCGTCAGCTCAAAGAATTTGGGCAAGGCGTGGGCTTCACAGCTACCAATATGAATTCCATTTCGCATAACGAACAAGACAAAGAACGTGCGCGCGCCATTATACAAAAGAGCTTAAGTAAGCAATTTGCACCCGAATTTCTTAACCGTTTAGACGAAATTATCACCTTCGATCAGCTTGATCTCGCTGCCATAAAGCAGATTATAGACATAGAACTGCGTAGTTTGTTTAAACGAATAAAGGAACTTGGCTACAACGTAACCATTACAGACAAAGCCAAAGAACTGGTTGCTAAAAAGGGATACGATGTTCAGTTTGGAGCACGACCGCTGAAACGTGCCATTCAAAACTACATTGAAGATGGTATTTGCGAGCAAATTCTTGCAGGAAAAGTGCACGAAGGCGATACCATTTCTATTGGAAAAAGCCCCAATGCCAACGAACTTACATTTAAATAATAATACCTTAGCAGAATAATATCTGCACATGCACTCAACCTTCAACACTCCGCAGTATAGCCACATCTATACTGCGGTTTTCTGTATATACCCATTATGCTAACAAGCTATGTATCAGCCAAGTACCAAAACGCCTAAAAAGGTTTTTCAAAAAGGGGGTTTTTGCCTTCTAAAAAGGGGGTTTTTACACGCCAAAAGTATGGTTTTTGCATTGCAAAAACCCCCTTTTTGGAAAAAACAAATAGGGGTTTTAGAAAAACTAAAACCCCTATCCCATTAAAGAAAACCAATTTCTTATTGATTCACAAACTTAATTCTCTTATTCATATCGTCTATACGCGATTGCAGTTTAGCTATTTTCTTTTGCATTTTGCTTAGTTTCTTTTGCATTTTAGCCAACTTTTTGTTCGCAGCTTTTGTAGCTTTTAGCTTCTTAATAGTGTCTTTTGCATCTTTCACAGTGCTAGAAGCATCAGACGTATTGAAGTCTGTTGTAACCATATTTGCCTCTGCATTTGCATCAGCAACCTTACTAATAATATCATCATAGTCGGCTTTCGCCTTCTCATAGTCTAACTGAAGCTTGTTTAATTTAGAGGTTAAGTTCAACACTTTCTGCTGTTCTTTTAGGGTTTGCACCTTTGTTGCATCTTGAGCAAACCCACTAATAGCAGACAATACCATAATTCCTATTAAAATAAATCGTCTCATAATCTGTCTAATTTAATTATTATTGCAAAGATAAACAATTTTCTTTGTATCCCCAAGACTTTTGTAATAAAAACAAAGAAGGGGGGATACTTATTTAGAATATTATATTTAACTTTGCAGGGAAATTGGTAAAAAACAAGCAAAACATATATTTTAGAATGGTTCAGGGAACACTAACAAGGCTTAACGCCCACCATAAAGAAGCGAACAAAAAGGTTATTCACCTGCTTATACAAAGGGTTTTCTACTTTTGTAAAGGCATAGTGAGCATAAAACAATGTGCCTTTCTCGTGTTTTTTATGGCAATATCGCTCCATACAAATGCCCAAATGCTTTTCTCAGAGAACCTTACTATGAATATAGATAGCACGAAAACCATACAAGGCTCCCTACAACCTGAGTTGGATTTCAAGACAGAAAAGGAAAACGTATTCACACTAAAGAACACAGCCAACCTTAATTTGCTAATTAAAAAGAAGCGTATTATCAACCTTATAAACAAGTTAGAGTTTTCTACTTACGGTAAAGATATAACAGTAAGTGGTGGCTATGCGCACTTAGAATATCGCTATCTGCTCCACCGAAAGTTCGAAGTTTATCCCTATATGGAGTCGCAATGGGCAGGCAGTAGGGGTATGACGTTTAAAATTTCTAGTGGTATTCAGGCACGTTATAGATTTTTAGAGTCTAAACATTGGCTACTTTTTGCCAACACAGCCCTATATTACGAATTTGAAAAGTGGGAATATCCCACTCCACCAGCAGGCACAAAACCCCACGCTTATAGTCGCTACATAAAGCATCACCTATCGTTTAGCACTAAATATACGTTCGGACCGCATTGGGATATCATAGCAACAGGCATCTATCAGGTGCGTCCCGATAGCTATTTTAAGACACCCCGATTTGGTGCAGCAGTAGATTTGGCTTACCACATTACACCAACTATCGGCTTAAATTGTGCCTATCGGCTCATTTACGACACTACTCCCATTGTGCCAATTCGTAAGAATTACACCACAGTGAATGCAGGAATAAACATTGCTTTTTAGGAAAAATGGCGATAGAAGCCCTAAGAAAACTAAACATTCTTGGGGCTTTAGTATATAAGAAATACCTAAAACACCAAACAAAACATTAAAACAAGCCGCTAGTTTACTCTACCTTTAAAATGTAAACATCGGGCCAAATGGTTACATCTACATGCACTGCAACACCCACTTTACGGAACTGTAGCACGTTAGATGCCGTTTGACTGTTGCCAACAACAAAGCCAATATTGCGCAATTGTTGTGCAAAACGGCGATAATAAGCCTTATCCCAAACACAACTTCGGTACTTCCACCCTGCGTATCTATAACAGCAAGCGACGATTCGTCGGTTTTTAGGAAGAGTTTATACAATGGTTCCGAACTCTGATACTGCTCGTTTGGTTGCAAATGCCACCCCCAAATATGTCGTAAATCGTTGTTATCTAAATACTTTGTTGCCATTATTCGGCGCAAACCATATCGCTTAAAGGGTTCAACAGTTGGCATTTTGCGTAGCTTTTGCTGCTGATATTGCAACAATTCTACCACTGTTAGTTGTAGATAATTGCCATATTGAGCTCTTCCCAATATGGCAATAAAGAATAATATAAGTATTAAAGAAATTCTTTTCATTCGTTTTTATTACTCGAAACCTACGTTTCAGAGCTGTTCTATCTCTGCTAACCAGTCGGTAGAATTGGCATCTGACGGCATACGCCAATCACCTCGAGGAGACAAACTCACCGTTCCCACCTTCGGACCATCGGGCAAACAAGAGCGTTTGAACTGATTTTGGAAGAAGCGATCTACGAAATTGTAAAGCCATTTCTTTATTTCAGCATCGCTATATTTACCTTCAAAGGCGTGTTTTGCAAGGAAAAATATCTTAGAAGGCTGGAAACCGTGTCGTAAAAAGTAGTATAAGAAGAAGTCGTTTAGCTCGTATGGTCCAACAAAATCTTCTGTTTTCTGCTGAATTCTGCCCTCTTTATCGGCAGGAGTAAGCTCTGGTGAGATAGGTGTTTCTACAATATCGCGCAATGCTTCTGCCACTTTCTCGTTGTCTGTAATGCTTGCCACGTATGCAACAAGGTGTTTTACAAGTGTTTTTGGTACACTTGCGTTCACTCCATACATACTCATGTGGTCGCCATTATAGGTGCACCAGCCCAACGCAAGCTCGCTTAAGTCGCCTGTTCCCAGTACCATTCCATTGTATTCGTTAGCCAAATCCATTAGAATTTGGGTGCGTTCGCGAGCTTGAGCATTCTCAAACGTAGAGTCGTGAGTAGTTGTATCGTGGTCAATATCCTTAAGATGCTGAACCACCGATGGCACTATGCTTATTTCTTTTGTATCTACTCCCAACTCGTCCATTAGGGCAACAGCATTGGTATATGTACGTTCGGAGGTGCCAAAACCTGGCATTGTTACGGCAAGAATACCCTTTCGGTCTAGTTTTAGCTTGTCGAACGCACGCACACATACAAGCAATGCAAGTGTAGAATCGAGACCTCCGCTCACTCCTATTACCACTTTCTTGCAATGGGTGTGTACTAATCGTTTTGCCAAACCCATTACCTGAATGTTGAAAACCTCTTCGCAAGCAGCTTCCATGTGTTCACTTTGTATGAAAGGTTGTGGGTTTATTTTGCGTGTAAGGGTAAATTCGCGTTCAGCATTCTGCCTTGGTAAGCAGTTAATGTATGTTTTTTCGGGCAGCACACCCCCTATTGGGTCCACATACATATCCTTTTGTGCATTCACAAAAGTGGTGTTCGAGCGTCTTTCTGTACGTAGTTTCTCTACGTCTACCTCGCCTATTACGAGTTGAGGGTCTAGCGAAAAGCGTTCGGCTTTGGCAATAAGCCCACCGTTTTCGTATATAAATGCGTTGCCACCGAATACTACATCTTGCGAACTTTCGCCGAAACCGCAACTGCTATATACGTATGCCGATATGGTACGAGCACTTTGTTGCGCCAGCAAAGACTCTAAATAGTGGTGCTTACCTATCTGTTCGGTGCTCGCCGATAGGTTAAACATTATTTCAACACCTGCCAACGTTAGTGCGTTGCTTGGTGGAATGGGTGCCCAAATGTCCTCGCATATCTCTATTCCGAACTTTACTCCGCCGTCTGTTCTGAATATTTGGCGAGCCGGTGTTACCAATATGGTTTGTCCAGCATAGTGTATTTGTGTTGGACAAAGGTCGCGAGCCGATGCAAACCACCGCTTTTCGTAGAACTCAGCATAGTTCGGAAGGTATGTTTTTGGCACTATTCCTATTATCTTTCCATGCTGAACCACAGCGGCACAGTTTAGCAATAGTGGTCCAACACATACTGGAATGCCTACTATTGCTATGATATCTAGCTGACGAGTAAAGTCGAGTAGCATCATCATAGCGTGCTCTGAGTTGTCGAGTAATAGCTGTTGTCGGAACAAATCTTGGCATGTATAGCCTGTGATACAGAACTCTGGGAAGACTATTATCTCTACTCCCTGACCTTCTGCAGCTATTATTTGCTTTTCAATAGCATCGAGATTGAACTTAGTGTCGGCTATTCGCACTTCTGGAATTGCCGTTGCCACTTTGATAAATCCGTATTTCATTCGTTTTAAAAGTATGTTAGGTTATTATTGTTACTTGTGTTGCGCCATAGCCGTACTCACGGAACGACGCGTCTTGAAAATGGTATTTCTTGTACTTATAGTTTAGTTCGCGGATAATAGAACGGCGCAAAACGCCTTCGCCTTTACCGTGAATGAATACTATTTTCTGTTGATTTTTATTCTTATACTGTTCTAAAGTGCTGCGGAAAATGCCCATCTGATATTCTAATATATCGCCTGGCGTTAGCCCTGCAGTGGTTTCCAACACCTCTTCAGCGTGCAAATCTACAACAATTTTATCGTTTTTAAGAATTTGTTTGGCATATTTTGCTTTACTCTGACTATTTTCGTATCTGCGTTCTAATGGTTTTCGGGCTGGCTGTGGGGTGGGTTCCACTGCTTGTGTGTTGCTGCTTTGCAACTTTTTAGGCAGTTCTATCTTTGTGTCTATAATGGTTTCGGGAGCCTTTTCCTTTTCGGTTACGGTGTAAAGTAGTGCTGGTGTATCGAAAAAATCGTTCTCTCGGAAGGTGTTTAGCTTGTAAAACTTGGTTCCATCTATACGTATATGTGCATTGAGTGTGGGTTTACGTTCGAATGTTTTGTTGGGTTTGTAGGCAAATATTTGTATGCTTGCTTCGGCTATAGTGTTTAAATCGGAATATGAGAACTGCTCTACAAACAGCTTTGTGTTGGGTTCTAACTCGCCTACTGCTTTGCATTGCCATTGGTTTTTGGTGCCTACCATATATAAATAATGTATATAGTAGTTGCTATCGTTCACTATATACGTTTCGAAATCGGTGTTATTCATTTCGCGTGGCTTGGTTGGCACAAAGGCTAAATAGGCTGTTAGGGTGTTGCCTCCCTCGCGTTCGCGTGGCTGCGGCACAAATTTGTCGGCAGGATCGTAGTCTTCTTCTTCGTCGTCTATACCTGTTTTGTTGGTATCGATGGGGGTATTGTCGCTTAATTGGGCTTTTATGGATTTTGCGTTTCCCTCTTCTTTTTCGTCTTTTGCTTGTTCTAGCTTGGTTATTTTGGCTTTTGCCATATCGTCGTTGCCCACAACAACAACATCGTTAATGGGAGTTGGTATTTCAAAACCGTCTTCGTCTTCCACTAATACTATATTGTTGCCTTGAAAGCCAGAGATTTTTCCACCTCCTACTTCGCTTAAAAAGCGTACTTTATCGCCTATTTTCATATTCTATGTTTTTATGTTTCTATTACTGTTATATCTGTTTACAAAAGGCTATTGCTTATATTTGGCTTTGCAAAAAGGGGGTTTTTACGTTGCAAAAACTATGTTTTTGCGAACCAAAAAGGGGGTTTTTGCAAGCCAAAAATAGGGTTTTTGCAGAGTGCTTTGTAACCTTCTTATTAACAGACAATTACATACTTGTTTTTGGCACTATGTTTTTAACAACGCTGCCTCTATGTTTTGCCATTGTTTAGGCTATGGTATGAGGAGGCTGCTATCGCCATAACTCAGGAAGCGGAAGTTGTTTTCGAGTGCATAGTTGTACACTTTGCGCCAGTTGCCTCCTAAGAATGCGCTTACCAAAGCAAGAGTGTGGATTGTGGTTGATGGAAGTTGGTTACAAGCATTTGCACTATTTTGTAGGTAAATCCGGGTGCTATAATTATCTGAGTGCTTGTATGCAGTGCCGTTAAGCCGTTGTTGTCTAAGTACGACAGCAGGTTTTGCAGTGCACGTTCCACACTAACGGGTGTTCCATTTACCAATATTAGTCCGCTAGAGTTGTGTTCTTGTTCGTATGGTTCCCACTGTTCAACGTGCAATTCGTCTTCGGTGGCGTTCGAATTGCGTTCCAATTTCACCCCCATATAGTAAAGACTTTCTAATGTTCGCACACTTGTTGTTCCCACAGCAATGGCTTTACAGTTGTGCGAAAGCAAGTTTTCTATGGTGTGTCGGTGCACTACCACATATTCGGAGTGCATATTGTGTCCTTCAATCTCGCTGCTTTTCACAGGCTTAAACGTTCCTGCGCCTACGTGTAATGTAAGTTCGTCGCGTGTTATACCAGCTTTATCTATGTCGTGAAGCACATTTTGGGTGAAGTGTAAGCCCGCTGTTGGTGCGGCTACAGACCCTTTTACCTTTGAATAAACGGTTTGATAGGTTTGCTTATCGCTCTCTTCTGTCTCTCTATTTAGGTAAGGTGGTATTGGCAATTCGCCCACAGCTTCTAATATTTCGGCAAATGTTACATGGCAATTGTCCCATACAAAGTCTACCCAATGGTTGGTTCCACCAGCAACAGCAGCATTTGTTTTAGTGCGATTTACGGTAGCCGTTAGCACCAAATCGTGCCCGTTTATTTGGAATGCCCGTTTTAGTGTGCCCTCTTTCCACTTTTTTAGGTTTCCAATCATACAGAGCCACGAACATTGTTGGTTGGTTTGGAACATTAGTTCGTAGTCTGTTGGCTGTGCAGGTTCCATTAAAAAAATTTCTATTAATGCCCCTGTTTCTTTTCTAAAGTGCATACGTGCCTGAATAACTCTGGTGTTGTTGAACACCATAAGTGCGTTTTTGGGCAAATATTTAGGTAGGTTGCAGAACACGTCTTCGCCCACTTCTCCGTGCTTATATAGCAAAAGTTTGCTGTGATCGCGCTTGGAAAGTGGAAATTTAGCAATACGTTCGTCGGGCAAAGGGTAGTCGTAGTCCGATATTTATATGTTTTGTATCTTCTAACATTTGTTTTTATTTTATAATCCTATCTCTATTACGCCTCTAATTATGCAATAAATGCAAGTAAACACTATTGTACAGAGCACCACATCTATGTCTTTTACCTCGTAACCAGTTCGTGTAAACTGTTTGGTTCTATAGGTTGAGACGGGTGCTACATGGCGTTCTATTCGTTTATATATAAGGTAACACAAGCTTGCATTGAGTGTTCCTGCCACCATACCCACGAAAATGTCGGACGGATAGTGCACACCGAGATACAAACGAGTCCATACAACGATGAAAGCCCATACCAAAAGGAAGATGGAAAGTAGGCGGCTGCGCACTAAATACATAAAAAACACCGCCACAGAGAAGGCATTACAGGCGTGAGCAGAGAAGAAACTGAAGCCAGAGGGGGCATAACCGTTCACCAAAAAGAGGGTATGCGCAAGCAAAGGGTCGGACGATGGACGTAGTCGGGCTATGTATGGTTTCACAAAACCGCCGTTTCCAGCATTGGAAATAAGCATACACAAAGCTAAGGAGCCCATTATAAGGAGAATGCGTCCCCATTTTTCGTTGTTTTTAACAATAAGATAGAACAACGAAACATAGAGCGGTATCCACGTATAGCCCGATGTAAACACCAGCACAACGTGGTCTAAGAACATATTATGGTTGTTGTTGAAAGCCAACAACAAGGTTTTGTCGTATTCAAGAAGTGAAGAAAAATCCATCAGAGCATAGTTTTCTATATTTCTTCTAACTGGTTTGTGGGTATCCAGCCAGTAGTATTGTCGGGCAAGCGTATGCCTTTCCACCCACTAATGCTACTATCTACTATATCTACTTTCGTACCTTCGTGCAGTGTAACAGCGTTTTCGCCCTTGGCATCGGGTGTTGCTTTCACGGTAGCAATAGAGGCAACAATTACAGCTTGGTTGGTATTTCGTTTTTCGTTTTGCTGTATTTTAGCAAAAGAGAAGCTGAAATAAATAGCAAAAGGAACGATAAAGCAGAGAAGAACCCTATTTTACGGCGTTTAACATCTACAGCTAAGAAGTATAATAGCATAAACGACAGGCTGCACAAGAGTACCAATAAACTTATAATAGCCCACGTATCAATGCTAAAAGAATAGACTATGGCGTGCAACCACCGTGTAAGAAAGAGGTCGGACTCGGGCGATAGCCTATCAATAGTTTTAGATTGAGCTAACTGTAAGTTGTATCTTGCGTCCTCGTCGCTAGGAACTAACTTCAGCGAACGCTCGTAAGCAATAATAGCTTGGGTAACTTCGTTGTTGCGATAATAGGCATTTCCCAAATTATAATAGAGTATAGCCGACGGCTTTTGCTTTATTAATTGTTTGTAAATGCGTATAGCTTCGGCATAATTAGCCTTATTATAAGCCTTTGCAGCCATATCTAAGGTGTTGGCAGAGGCACGTAGCGCAATTGCCGAAAGGGCTATAACTATGGCGAATAATAGTAAAAAGGATTTGCCATTTGCCTTCTTACTGGTATTGTTGCGTTGGTTTCTCATTGCTTCTTCTATATCAGTAATGGCTTTAACAGCCGCATCGTAGGTGAGAGACATATTCCCTTGCTCGTCGCCAGGGGCATAACGCTGGAACTCACACTCGTCTAATGCTTCTATAAACTTATCAATTACGCTTCCATCTATGCCGAGTTCAGCAAACTTTTCTTTTATATTTTCGCGCGAAAGTTGCTCTACTGGCACGGTTAATTTGTCGCTAACATATCCCCAAAGAGCCTTTAAGTTTTCGTCATAGAAGTCTTCTGCCTTGTGCATTTCCATGAAAACATTTGCTTTATGCAGCCTATTCAGTGCCACACGCTCAGCATTTTTGCCTTTAAGTCGGGCTATATCGCCTTTAATATTGGCACGTTTGCGAAGCATTACAAGTGCTCCTACAAAGCTTCCGAGTATTAACAGCAATACAATCCAATAGCCCCACGAGTTAAAGAAGTTGGTTTCTGCCAGCATATCGGTCTCTTTCGTTTTCAATCCGTGTATGTCTTGCTTTGTATTTCCGGTGAAAGCCTCAACGCTTTGTGTAGTTCCATCGCCCTTAGCCACACTTATTTGGAAGGCTTGAGTGGTGAGAGTTTTATACGAATTGGTGGTTGTATCGAAGTAAACAAAGCTAACTGGTGGCACAGTATACCTACCTTGCTTACGTGGAACAGCCAAAAATCGTACACCATACTACCTTCTACGCCATTCGAAGTAAGGTGGGTCTTGTCTGTTTGCTTAGAATCGTACACGTCAAAACCATTAGGAAACTTCACAATAGGTTGTCGCATAAGTTTCAAATTGCCTATTCCTGCAATTACAACACGTAGGTTTATGGGGTCGCCTTCCTTAATATTGCTCTTACTTAACTGTGCTGTCATACTGAGTTTTCCCACTGCTCCAGAGAAGTTAGCTGGTTTTTGTGGCAATGGTACAACATCTATGGTAAGCCCTTCTGCCTGTAATTGTCGTGGAATATCGCCACCATCGTTCATAAAAGCAAATGGATCGAAGTCGTCTAAAGTAGGTCTTATCACTCCCGTAAAGGTAACAGATGGTATTCGTAGCTTACCTGTTATTTGCGGATAAACCACATATTGGCTCCACGTAGTGGTGTGATAGGTGCGCCCATTCAGCTTTTCGGTGCGGAAAGTTTTCTGTTGTGGCAATGGAATTTCTTGTACATGCGAGCCTTTATATCGGGCATTTTGCCTGCCATACGTATCAAATTCACGTTTGTATACACCTTATAGGTAAGCAATACTGGTTCTTGTTCGTGCACAGTACGCTTGTTTGCAGTTACTTTTACGAACAAATCTTTGCCTGTAGGTACTCTGCTTTCGGGTCGCACAGCACTTATATCGGCTCTTGCGCTACCATTTATCTGTGCAGAACGGTTTATATTGGCATTTCCAGAGGCGGTTATTTTAACGGGAGTAGACGCTAAATGTTGTCCATTCACTATAATTTTGGCTGGCGGAATGTTGAAATTGCCTCGCTTTGTTGCCATAAATACGTAGGTATACGACTCTGATGAGTTGCTATTCATGTGGCCATTCACCATCTGTAGATTGCGTTGCGAGGTATAATAAGGTCCTGCTAAGAGTTCTACACCAGTAGGCATCTTGCCTAATTTTAGTCCTTCTACATTGTCGGTGTATATAATATACTCTATTTGAAACTGCTCTCCAACCTCCACTTGGCGTGGTGCCAACACACGAATATGCTGTGCTAACGCTGTAAAAGGTAGCAAAACAAGTAGCAGTATGTTAATATATCGTTTCATAAAGCGTTACCAATTCTTATCCAAATGCCTACTTTGGGGTTGTTGCATATATTTTTTAAGACGTTCTTGCGTTGCTTTTTCTTCTTGCATTGCTGCATTTAGCATTTGCTCGGCATTGTCTTTGCTCATTCCTTGTTCCGGTTTCGGTTTGTTTTGACTATTCTTTTGCTTATTGTTATCTTTATTTTTGTTCTTGTCTTTATTGTTTTTATTGTTCTTCTGTTGTTGTTTGTTCTGCTTTTGCTGCTGTTGTTGTTTCTTCAGAAGGTGCATACACTGTGTTAAATTGTAGCGTGCATTGGCATGGTGTGGGTTGTTTCGCAGTGCGTTTTTGTAGGCTTCTATAGCTTTTTGGTAGTTTTTCTTAGCCTGATACACGGTTCCCATATTATGGAAAGCACTAGAAAGGCGTGCCTTATTGGTTTCGTTTTTCGTGGCTAAGGTATAGTTTTGCAGAGCCAAAGAGTCTTTGTGCTGTGCCTGCATGGCACAACCTAAGTTGTAAGCAGCTATTGCATTGTGTGCATTAGCGGCAAGAGCTTTGCGAAAATTCACCTCTGCCACCCCGTATTTTTTGGTTGCAAAGGCTGCATTACCCCTTCTTATGTATTGCCTATCGGTCTGTGCTGTTGCTGTAAGTATGGCAAAAGCGAGACAAAGCAATATGTATAGTCTTCTATTCATTTATTTTTTAGTAAACAAATTTATACGATTGAACAGCGAATTTTGGCGTTCCATTATCAAAGCTTCGGTTATTAGCAATAGCAAAACAATAGCCGCTATGGCTGGAAACTGTTCTGCATAGTCGCTATATGATACACTTTCTATTTCGCCGTGTTGCATTTTTGCTATCTCGTTGTCGAGCATTTGTTCTGCTCCAGTAGTGTTATCAACGTGTATATACATACCTTTCCCTGCCTCAGCAAGCTTTTTTTTACACATGTCTTCGTTGAGCTTTTGTCATTACAGTTCCACTCATTTTTATCTTGCAAATAGCTACCATTTCCCATTGGAATGGGTGCTCCTTGTGTAGAACCTATGCCGAGAACAAACACACGTATACCAGCTTGTTGTGCCTTTCGTGCCATTTCTTCGGCTCCACCTTCGTGATTTTCGCCATCGGTTATAATGATAATGGCTTTACCAAACTTGCTATTTTGTGTGAAACTATGCATAGAAAGGTCGATAGCTTTACCTATATCGGTGCCTTGTGTGCCTATTAACGATGGGCTAATGTTATCTAAAAACATTTTCGCTGATACGTAATCGGACGTGATTGGTAGTTGTACGAAGGCATCACCAGCAAATACTACGAGTCCAATTTTATCGTTTGTGAAACGGTTTAATAGGTCTTCTACCAGTCGTTTGCTCCGTTCTAATCGTGAGGGAGCTACGTCTTCGGCTAACATAGAGTTGCTTATGTCCATTGCTATCATAGCTTCTATGCCCTCGCGCTTATCTTTCGATAGCTTAGTTCCCATCTGCGGACGTGCCACAATAACCACAATGAGTGCCAAAGCAACCTCCATAACATAGAATTTTAGTAATGGTCGATATTTAGAATAGCCAGGAACGAGTTGCCGAAGCAGTTCTTTATCGCCAAAACGGTCCATACGTTTGCGGCGCTTTAAAGCCCAAACGTGGTAGACTATTGCTAATAATGGTATCAGCAAAAGTAGCCATAAGTATGTAGGATTAGCAAATCTGAACATTCTTTCTATATTTCTTGTTCGTTGGAACCATAATTCTTACATTGCAAAAGTACCCTTTTTACATTGTAAAAGTACCCTTTTTGGTCTGCAAAAGTACCCTTTTTGCATTACAAAAGTACCACTTTTACTTTTCGGAACTATTGTTATTGTTCTTCAGAACTATTATTCATATACTTTACTACTAATATTTTCTTTTTCTCTGAACGCATTTTGTTTGTTAAGGAATGCGTTTAAACACTGTTATTCTCAGCACTATTTCTACAAAGAACACCAGCAATGCCAACATAGCAAATGGCATATAGGCTTCGTATCGCCTACCATACGATTTTGCATCGAGCCTTGTTTTCTCTAACTTATCTATATCTTTGTATATCTGAGAGAGTTCGTTTCTGCTTTGTGCACGGTAGAATTCGCCATCGGTTTGTATAGCAATGTTCTGCAAAGTCTTGTAATCTATATCGCCAACCAGGTGTCCTTGTGCATCTTTTCCATCTGTTCCAAGTCCGATGGTGTACACACGAATACCAAATTTCTTAGCTATTGCAGCAGCAGTTAGTGGCGATATGTCGCCCACATTGTTGCTTCCGTCTGTTAAAAGTATCACTACTTTGCTTTTTCCCTTCACGTTTTTAAGACGTCCAACGGCATTTGCCAGTCCCATACCTATAGCAGTACCATCTTGAATGAGTCCTGTTGTAGACAAATCGCCCCTTACTGCACCCAAAAGATTAAGCAACGATGTGTGATCGGTGGTCATTGGGCACTGTGTAAATGCCTCTCCTGCAAAGATAGAAAGCCCTATATTGTCGTTTGGACGCGAGCTAATGAACTCTCTCGCTACGGCTTTTGCGGCTTCAATGCGGTTGGGTTCAACATCATCGGATAGCATACTGGCAGATACATCGAGGGCTAACATAATGTTAATACCCTCTACCTGTTCGTTATCGATGGGGTTATTGGTTTGCGGACGAGCCAAAACCACCACTATTAGAGCGTAAACCACGCAGCGTAAAAGCATTGGCAGATGCGCTAAACGCACCTTCCAGCTTCTCGGAGTGTGCTGAAAGGTGAACGTATTGCTCATTCTCATTGTGGGTTCGCTCTTTTTTCTATACAAGAAATACCATATTATATAAGGTATAAGGAGCAAAAGCAGCAATAAGTATTCTTTGTTTGCAAATTCCATTTTGCTTTTTACGTTTTTAATTCAACAATTCTGCGATGCCCCATACGGCGATAGTGGCACACGCTATGGCGGCTATTATGGCACCATACTTACACCAACGTAGTATGTTGCGTATGCGTTGGTTGCGCTTTTCCTCCGTTTCGGTATCGGTAGGTTGTGGCGTTTTCGGTGGCTGATAGCCGTTTTTGGTTTCTTCTATATAGTCTACCACGTTTCCGAGGTAGTAGTTCTTTTCGTTGTTTTGTGTAGAATACTTAGCAAATTTCACCAAGTCGGCAGTGGCAAACACCTGTTCTAGTTCGGCATTTGTTTCGTTATTGCTTTTCTGTCGAAGTGTTTCTACTATGTCGGCAGACGTCATTTCCTTCGCTTTTATGCCAAAACGGTCTTCCAAATACTGTCGTAACACATCGGTAAGTGCTGTGTAATAAGCCTTCTGATCGGGATTTTCGCTATTGTTATATTGCGTTTTCACCTGTTCTATGGCTTGCATAGCCTTCTCGTGTGGCAGCAAATTGCGCATTTGTTGGCGTGGTTTTGCCAATGGTTTCTTGCTTTTCAGCCTGCGATGTATGGTGTATGCTACTATCAGAAGCACCAAAGCGAGCACACAAAGAGCTATATAGGGCAACCATTCGCTTAGCAAGAAAGGTGGTTTTTGCACCCCATCGGCTGGTTTTGCTGGTGCTGTTGCAGCTGTATCTACCTTGCTTTGCGTTACATTAAAGGCGAGTTTGTTTGTAGTATAGTTCTTTCCGTCTACCTGTATGGTAACAGCTGGCAGGTTGTAGTGCCGAGCATCCCATGCTGTAAGCGTTCGTTTGAATGTTAAGGTATACGCATTGCCGTTGTGCGTAGTATCTATGCGTTGTTCCATAACCTCTATTCCGTGTGGCACATTGGTGGTATCGGCAAAGTGTTGGTATACCACTCGTGCTCCTTTTGGCGCATCTACGGTGATGTTCCAATGGGTTCGTTCGCCTATAAGTATCTTTGTTGAATCCAAAGAGGCGTTCACGTGCACTTGTGCAGTGGCTGTTATAGCTAATAGAGCTATGGTTATGGTTGCTAAAAACTTCTTCATTAGCTTCGTTGAGCAAACAGTATCATTAGTTTTTTAACGTAGTCATCGTTTGTTGCAACAGATATATTGTCTACGTTTGTCTTTGTAAATATAGCTTGCAATTGGCATTGTAGCTTGTTCCAATTGGCTTTATAGGCATTCCGAAGCTTAGCGCTGCTGGTATCAACAAGCATTTCGTGGCCTGTTTCAGCATCGCAAACCTTCATTAATCCTACGTTTGGTAGTTCCTTAGCACGCCTATCGTACACCTGCACAGCTATTACATCGTGTTTCCGATTGGCTATTTGGAGCACGTGTTCGAAGTCGGATCGCACATAAAAGTCGCTCAAAACGAATGCCGTACAAGGTGTGTTTTACCACACGAGTAAGGAACTCTAAGGCGGCATTAATATCGGTTTTTTTGCTTTCGGGCTCAAAATTGAGCATCTCGCGTATGATATATAGAATGTGTTTTCGTCCTTTTTTGGGTGCTATATACTTCTCTATGCGGTCCGAAAAGAATATTACGCCTATCTTATCGTTATTCTGTATGGCTGAAAAAGCGAGTGTTGCAGCTATTTCGGTTGCCATATCTCTTTTTGTTCGTTGCGTTGTTCCGAAGTCTAACGACCCACTTACGTCTATAAGAAGCATAACGGTGAGTTCTCGTTCTTCTTCAAACACTTTCACAAAAGGTTTATGAAAGCGTGCCGTAACGTTCCAATCGATGTCGCGAACATCGTCGCCGTACTGGTATTCGCGCACCTCTGAGAAGGCCATACCTCGCCCTTTAAAGGCTGAATGGTATTGTCCTGCGAAGATGTTCTGACTAAGACGGCGTGTCTTAATCTCTATCTTTCTCACCCTACTGAGTATTTCGGTGGCGTTCATTTGTTATCCTTCTTTTGCCGTTATGGCACTTGTATGTTGTTAATGATATCGCTTACTATTCCTTCGGTGGTAGTATTGCTTGCCTCTGCCTCGTACGACAGACCGATACGGTGGCGTAAAACATCGTGTGCAACAGCTCTTACGTCTTCTGGAACTACGTATCCTCTACGCTTAATAAAGGCGTACGCACGTGCAGCTTTAGCCAAATTGATGCTGGCACGTGGGCTTCCGCCGAATGTTATCATTTGTTTTAGTTTGCCTAATCCATAACGTTCGGGATAGCGAGTGGCAAAAAAACAATGTCGGCAATATATTGTTCTATCTTCTCGTCTATATATACTTCGCGCACCACACTACGTGCTTCGATAATGTCGTCGGCAGATATTAGTGCTGGAGCTGTGGGCAAATGTTCGCTAAGATTCTCGCGAATAATGCGCTTTTTCCTCGTCTATTGTTGGATAATCTATTACTACTTTCAACATAAAACGGTCTACCTGAGCTTCTGGAAGCATATATGTTCCTTCTTGTTCTATAGGGTTTTGCGTTGCCATTACCATAAATGGATTTGGCAAACTGAAGGTTTCGTCGCCAATAGTTACTTGGTGTTCTTGCATTGCCTCTAATAATGCACTCTGAACTTTAGCTGGTGCACGGTTAATTTCATCGGCTAAGACGAAGTTTGCAAATACTGGTCCCTTCTTAACTAAGAACTTTTCCTCCTTCTGCGAGTATATTTGGGTACCCACTACATCGGCTGGAAGAAGGTCAGGAGTAAACTGTATGCGACTGTATTTGGCATTTATAAGTTGCGAAAGTGTTTTTATTGCAAGGGTTTTAGCCAATCCCGGTACACCCTCAAGGAGTATATGTCCATCGCTAAGCAGACCTATCAGCAGGGAATCTATTAGGTGTTGTTGCCCTACTATTACCTGATTCATTCCTGTAACTAGGTTTGTTACAAATCCACTCTTCTGTTCTATTCGTATATTTAGCTCGCGAATATCTATAGCTTCTGCCATAATTTCTTTTGTTTTACTACTTTCTTTTAATATTTACGCAAAAGTACGACATTATACTCGGATATGTATCAGGTTACTATCTAAATTATATTAAAAAACACTTTTAAGCTTTATAAATCACGAAACTTTGATAAAAATCGCATAAAGAGTAACAAATATAGACTAAGAATTGCTTCTAATGTATTTTCGTTCCTATTCTGTTGTGTTGCAATAGTATGGTTTTCGCAGTGTGAATGTGGGGCGTTTTGGGAGTGTTCGGGGGATGTTCCGGGAGCGTTCATTGGGTGTTCACAGAACGTTCGCAACGTATTGGTTCTCTGTATGTTACATTATCACCATTCAAAAGCATGGTTTTTGCAATGCAAAAGTATGGTTTTTGGCGTGCAAAAGTATGGTTTTTGCAATGCAAGAAGTGGGTTTTTGGAATTCGAATATAGGGTTATTGCAAAACGTTGATGTATAAATAATGGGATATAACTCTATGGCTGGCTATTTGTTTCGGGGGCTGAACAACTGTAACTAATGTATAATTTCTTTGCGTCTTCGTTTTCTTTTAAAACGTACATCGTACTTGGTGCTACGTTGAAATCCATATAAACGGAATATAAATGGACGATAGTTTTGCCCGATCGCTTTTGTATATCAAAACAAAACTCGTGTTTTCCTGGCACAACAAGGGTGCTTTTATCGTAAAAAAACGCCTTTCCTTTGGCATCTTTCACGCCATCTAACTTTCCAATATGCAGACAACGAATGGATTTTATCCACGAAGTTGGAGTGTCGAAAGCCAGAATTGCATAGTTAGAATGCTTGTTTATCCAGCGTTTTAACCGCAAAAACTTTATAAGAGCATTGGCAAAAACAACCACTATACATACTAAAATGTAAAGGCTAAAGCTACTAAACAAAGACGGTTCCGACGTTATATACAGGTAAAGAAAGTAGGCTACGCTTATAATAACTGCTCCGCCAAAGACCATTAGTTCGGTTATGGCTATGCGCAAAGGATTATACCACCGGTTGAGATGCCAGTTTTTGCGACTTTGTAAGATATTGATGACAACGAATGGGAGTAGCCAGAAAGTTAGAAAAAACCAAAAAGGGTTGATACTCATAATGGATTTCATTTTCGTGTTTCTACAATATCGTTATCTGTTTCGGGGGCTGAACAACTATCATAAACGTGGAATTCGTCTACCATAGCGTCTTCTTCCACCACATACTGATGGCCTGCCAACAAATCAAGTTCCATTTCTTGGCCGAACAAACGCCTATAGACGCCCCTTCCACGTAGTACTCCTAACCAGAATTCATACTTATGTTTGCCTGGCAACACCAAATATTTATAATAAGACAAGATGTATCTTCCGCCACAAGAATACTTATTATCTATGCTGAATATAGATATTTTGCGAGGCGGCATCTCGGGTATCACCTTGAAAGTAAGTATTGAATAGTGTGGGTGTCTACTTATCCACCATATTAAACGTAGGTGTTGGATAAGCGGAATTATAGAAATAACAACTATTACAACTATCAGTAAGAAGTAATCTGCCTCGAAAATGGGTTTCGACTGTGGGTTGGTAAGACAGGAAAAAAAGTGGGATATTGATTTAAATTCTATGTTATTCTTTGCTTGATATTCCTCTATATATACGTAAGAATGTGCTATAAAGCTTAAAAAAGATACTGCTAAAGCCGAAAGAACTACGAAACGACTTTGCTTTATAGGGTTGTTCCAACGCACATGCGATGGGTTTACTAAGTAGGAAGTTATTACATAGCAGCATGCCCACCACAAAAATAAACAGAGATAGAATGTACTTGCGTCCATATTTATAAGGTAATATTACTTTATTTTTTACGATATTATTTTGCCAAAACAACGAGTAGAACACCTCGAATGGTAACATTCAAACTCTCTGTTTATGGTTTTCATTCTGCCATTTCACGCATATTAGGAGCAAAACAGCTTAAAGATATATTCAAAGAAGGCAACGAAGGGTGCTCTTGCACAACGTATAAGCCACCCGATTTTAGTTCTATCTCTACATCATAGTCGAACATTTTCTGCGAAATATACCCTCGAGGCATCCATGTTCGTTCCCACACCACAAAGCTAATTTTATGCTTTCCTGGTGGCACCAAGCATTCGCCCGAAACAGAAAATATATTCATTTGCTTTCCAACAACGCCATCTATCTTTTGTATTTCTATAACATGAAGTTTTCCAGACCACCTTCTCCTACCGAAAACTATCATTGCATAACCGGGATTAGTGGCTATCCAACGCCTCAAACGCAAGAAAAACACTAAAAAATAAAGGGGAAATGAAATAAGCAAAACTATAAGAAAAACAGCTACAACACCCAAAGAAAGATAGTTGAAACTAGACCAATATGCGGCAGCAACAGTTATAACAGACAGTGTAAAATAGACTACGAACAGCCAAAAACGTTCTTTTAACACATCTTTCCATTTGGTAAACGATGGTCGGGTAGCCATTGCGCTAAAGAAAATTGCCATTATCCATGCCATAACAACAGCAAAAAGAACCTCGGCTTCTAATAATAACGAAGCAACATCGTGTACTATTTCATTTTCTATACCTGTTTCCATAATCGATGATTTATACTAACAATTTGTAAGCCTTAGGAAGATAGCAACCCAAAGCCCGTAGTTTGTGTAGTGTTTTACTCTAATTGAAGTCCCAATTGTTCTATAAGTTTAGCAATAGAAGGGTTCTGTTGCTGCATTTTTTCAAGTTCTTGGCGCGGTGTAAGAATAGGTTTCAACTCTTCAGCCTTAGCCAATCGCAACATCACATCTATCTGTCCGTTGTGTAAACGCTGTGCCATCGTAGCACGTATTCTACCACGAATGGTCTGCATTTCATCGAGTAGGATTTTGTTTCCTACCACTACTTCGATGTTTCCGTCGGGCAATATCTGTGGCTTAATAAGCTTCATGCGTTGTGCAAGACTCACATTTATCTTAGCAATACGGTTGCACATACCCTTCCATTCCACTATTAACTCTTGCCAAGTAAAGCTTTGATGTTCGTCTTTATTGGTTATCTCAACATCTTCTTCGTGTTTCTCCTCTTTCTTTCCCTCGTTCATAAGCTGTGCAAACGACATTCCAAGACTACCTAACCGTACTTTTGGCATAGCAGAGACAGGCGATTGCGCACTTATGAGGGGATTTTTGGTAGCTACTGTAACGTGTGTTGCAGCACTATCTTGCTCTTTTTCGTGTGCATTATGCTTACGGCTCGCCCCAGCTACCTGCGATGCTGTTTGCGGTTGAGCCGTTAATATAATATTTCGGAACAGGGTTTTTAACTGCTTAGGGCTACGCCCCGAAGCGGGAGAGTCGTCTTCTTTTTGTGTAATTTGTGCCACTTGTATAAGCGTTAGTTCCACTAAGAGACGCTTGTTTGAGCTTTGTCGGTATTCCACATCGCACCTATTCATAATCTCTAATGCCTTATAGAGAAACTGTGTAGGGCATTTTGCAGCTTGCTGTTGGTAGCGTTGGCGTTGTTCGTTGCTAGTAGCAAGCAGCGAAAGAGTCTGTGCATCTTTCGCCATTAGTACATCGCGCACGTGCGAAGCTAGTCCGTTAATAAGGTTTCCCCCCATCAAAACCCTTATTTATAACGTTGTTTAAAAGCACCATAATCTCTGGAACTTTATTCTCTAACGATAGATCTACAATGTTAAAATAGTTGTCTGCGTCTAAAACATTCAGGTCTTCAATCACCTTTTGGTAGGTTATGTTGCCCTGAGAGAAGCTCGCTGCCTGGTCGAAAATGGAGAGGGCGTCGCGCATTCCGCCATCTGCTTTCGTGGCAATAACGTTCAATGCCGCCTCCTCGTACACTATTCCTTCCTTCTCTGCAACCTTTTTTAGGTGGTCAATAATGCCAGGAACCGACATACGTTCGAAGTCATAGATTTGGCAACGCGATAGTATTGTAGGTAGAATTTTATGTTTTTCGGTAGTAGCAAGAATAAAAATAACGTGTGCTGGCGGTTCTTCCAGCGTTTTTAGAAAAGCATTGAAGGCTGCAGACGATAGCATGTGCACCTCGTCTATTATGAAAACCTTGTATCGTCCTACCTGTGGTGGTATGCGAGTTTGGTCCATTAGTGCCTTAATATTCTCAACAGAGTTGTTGCTTGCGGCATCTAATTCAAATATATTATAGCTTCTTCCTTCGTTAAAAGCCTTACAACTTTCACACTCGTTGCACGCTTCGCCTTGCTCAGTAGGGTTTTCACAGTTTATGGCTTGGCAAAAATGCGGGCGCAAGTAGTCTTTCCTACTCCACGCGGACCACAAAACAAATAAGCGTGAGCCAGTCGTTTGCTCTTCACTGCATTCATTAACGTAGTGGTAAGAGCCTGTTGTCCCACTACAGAAGCAAACGACATAGGGCGGTATTTACGTGCCGATACAATGTATTCTCCCATATTTTTCTATTTCTTTTGGTGTTGCAAAGATAATAAAAAGTAAGAAAACGAAACAGAAGAGATATCGAATTAATTGTTAATTAGCATAAAATATCAACACCGCTCCGCCTTTTTTAAAAAGTTTTCTGTACTTTTGCAGCTAATAGCAACAATGGCATTCAGACAGCTTATCTACGCTACTGCATTGCAAAAAACTATAAACTATAACTAAAATAAAGAGGTGAACAAGTTTACAGGACACGTTTTTACATTTATAAGTCGCTTTAGATACCAAATAGTAATAGTACTTGGTATACTTATAGTGGGCGTTTTCGATGAGAATAGCTTCCGTCGTAGCATAGAATGTTACTACGAAATACAAGACCTAAACACCGATATCGCAAAATATAAAAAGCAATATTACAGCGATATGCAGCGATTAAAGGACCTAAATACAAGTCCCGATGCCATTGCAAAAATAGCTCGCGAACGCTATTTTATGAAGGCAGACGATGAGGATATCTTCGTTCTTAGCGATGACGAACAGCCATTTAAAGGCAAAAATATATATGAAACAACTAAGTAAAATAGAAACAATAATTTATGCAATCGGCGGTTTAATGATGGCATTGGGTACTGGACTCTACGTATTCTTCATTAAACAAGACATCGCTTGCATTGTTATGCTGATTGGAGCTATAGGATTTGCCACCATACAAATGCGGCAACAATACCTTGGAACAAACTTTGCTATACGCCGTTTGCGTAGAATTATGGTGATAGCAGACATAGGATTCATTCTCGCCGGACTATTTATGGTGGAAGATGTATATGGAATTATACGTCCGTATGTCCTTAATTCCATCGAAGGATATACCACTTACGTAAACATTGTGTACCATAACTGGGTGGTAATACTACTGATTGCCACTGTAATAGAGTTCTATACAATACACCGAATAGACCATCTTCTAAAAAGAGAACAACAGTCTGGAACTTAAAAAAAAGCCTAAATACATTACAGATGTCTTAAAATCAATGAAAAACTTTCGCTACTTCACAATTACATTGTACTTTTGTGAGACGGTATAAATAAACTTTTAGTAAGCAAATCGACTATGATGAACTCGCTTGAACAACGCCGCAGCAATGAGACGCACTAGCGAATGAAACATAAAAGAATACATTCTATGAATAAAATACTTTACGCTCTCGTTATATTATTGGCGCTAACATCGTGCACTAAGTCATATTATATACACGGAACGTCAAACATTTCTAGTCTCGATGGACGGCAACTCTATTTAAAAGGAGGCTCTGGCGACTCGCTAATAACACTCGATTCATGTGAAGTAGTGCATGGAAACTTCTCCTTTAAGGGTACTCTCGATTCTGTACAGGTAGCTCAAATCTATATGGATGATATGAATTTGCAGTTCCCAATAGTGTTAGAAGAAGGCGATATACAGCTTAAACTCGACAATACTCTACTCCGTGTGAGCGGAACTCCCCTAAATGAGAAGCTCAATACCTTCTGGACGAAGTTCACACAACTACGAAATCAATTCATAGAAATAGACCATGAAGAAGGTGTTTCCATAATGAATGGACACGACGAAGAGGCTACTAACGCCCGATTAATAAAGAAAGCACTGCTTGTTTATGCCAATATAGATAAGCTTTTCACGGCTTTCGTTACCAATAACTTTGATAACACACTCTCTACGTGGGGCTTTCTCACACGAGTTTCCTACGATATGACACCTAACGCCTACCCTATTTGGATGAACGACTACCTATATGCAAATGCTGTAAGCCAACTTCCATCGTGGGTAGAGTTTATTATGGCAAAAGCTCCTGACGTGTTTAAGAACAACGCAGCTATAAAAGACTTCTACGAAAAGTTCCAACGCGCACAGAAAGAAATGAACGGAATGGAGCTACCAACGCAGGAAACAATGCCCAACAATAGCAATATTGCTCCACCAACTCCTGCCGAAATGGCTGGCGATACTACGATAGCAAAATAAAAAAAGATACACATTATATATATACACATACAAAATGAGGAAACTCATTCAAGGCGGAACGATAGTAAATGAAGGAAAAACATTCAATGGCACAATCGTCATTGAAGACAATCGAATAGCCGAAATCATAACAGAAAATACAACACCCCGTGGCAATTTCGACGAAATCGTCGATGCCACGGGGTGTTTTGTTTTACCAGGAATCATTGATTCGCACGTGCATTTCCGTGAACCGGGAATGGAAAACAAGGCTGATATTGAAAGCGAAAGCCGTGCTGCAGCGTTCGGGGGCGTTACTTCGTTCTTCGAAATGCCCAACACCAATCCGCAAACCACCACTATCGAAGCGCTAAACGATAAGTTTGAACGTGCCAAACACAGCTCTCACATTAACTATTCGTTCTTTTTCGGAGCCACAAACTGCAATGCCGACACCATAAAACTACTCGACGAACACACCATACCTGGGGTTAAACTGTTTATGGGAGCCTCTACGGGAAATATGTTGGTGGACAGACGGAGCGCATTAGAGCAGATTTTTGCTACAGCAGCAGCCAAAAACCTACCCGTTATGACGCATTGCGAAGACTCAAACATTATTGCCAACAATATGAAAAAGGCAAAAATGCTCTACGGAGACGACCCCGACATCTGTCATCACTACGAAATTAGGAGCGAAGAAGCCTGCTTCCAGAGTTCGAAACTCGCTGTAGAATTGGCGCTGAAACACCATACCCAACTACACATTGCACACCTTTCAACGGCTCGCGAACTACATTTGTTGCAACAACCACACGTTTGCGACTTCGTTACAATGGAGGCTGTAATTGCGCATTTGTACTTTACAAACAACGATTATGCCACAAAGGGAGCGTTAATTAAGTGTAATCCGTCTATAAAAACAGCGCACGACCGTGCCGAACTGCGCCGAGCACTTGCCGATGGACGTATTACCACTGTGGCAACCGACCATGCTCCGCATCTTTTATCGCAGAAACAGGGTGGCTGTGCTACCGCTTCTTCGGGTATGCCAATGGTACAATACTCGCTACCAAGTATGCTCGAACTGGTTGATAACGGCATTATTACAATAGAACAGTTGGTTAAACTTATGGCACATGCGCCTGCTCAGCGTTTCAAAATTGACGAAAGGGGCTTTTTAAGAAAGGACTATCGTGCCGACATTACTATTGTTAAGCCGAACACAATATGGACGGTTAGCAAGGAAACATACAAAGCAAATGCAAATGGAGTCCTATGATGGGACACGAATACCATTGGAAAGTGGTGCATACTTTCTGCAATGGGGTGCATATTCTTAACCAAAACCAATTCGATACCCACTATCGCGGCGAACAAATCACATTCAGAAACTTTAATAATAAATAGATATGATAGCACGAATTGTTATTCCTTTACTACTCGTCATCGTTCTTTCCGATGTTTATATCGACGCCCACTACTTCCGAAAACGTGTGCACATCACTTGGCAACAGCGACTTGCATGGTGGATTCCTACCATTTTTCTTGTGGTATACACCTGTATTTTGGCGTCTATACACAACTTTGCACCTACTAATCTTACGTGGCTTAACACCTATTTATTCCTTTTAGGCGCTTTCGTAGCACCAAAAACCATCTTTGGTATATGCTCGCTCGTTGGTTCATTGGTGCGCAAAACCATTGTAAAAACACGCAGAAACTATGGCCATTACGTGGGTTTGGCGGCTGCAATTGCCATTTTCGTGGTATATGTGTATGGACTTACATTCGGTTTTTCCCAAATTCGGGTGCGCCATATCACCCTTAATGTAAGCAATTTACCCAAAAACTTCGATGGATACCGCATTGTTCAGGTATCAGATATGCACATTGGCACTTTCAATGGGTGGCGACGGTTTATTCTGGAACACGAAATGGACAGCATAAAACACCAGAACGCCAACCTAATAGTGTTTACGGGAGACCTCCAAAATATGCGTCCAAGCGAAATTCTGCCCTTTACAAACCTCCTGAAAACCAGTATGAAGAATGCCATTGCGGTGCGTGGAAATCACGATTATACCGAATATGTAAAACTAAACCCTAAGGAGGCTGAACAACAAAATAACGATTTTGCTAACATTGTACGCCATAAATTAGGGTGGAACTTGTTAGAAAACAACCACATAACCATAAAACGGGGCAACGATAGCATTGTTATTGCAGGCACAGAGAACGATGGTAAGCCGCCATTTCCACAAAAAGCCAACTACCAAAAAGCACTTCAAGGGGTTGCCAAGGGGGCTTTCGTTATTATGCTTCAGCACGATCCATCGGCATGGAGACGCCATATACTGCCTAAAAACATAGCGCAAATAACACTGTGTGGACATACACACGGCGGACAAATGCAGTTTTTTGGATTTCGACCAACCGAAATTAGAGAGGAAAACGACTATGGTGTGTATCGCAGTGGCAACCATTTTCTAAACGTTACCGATGGTTTGGGAGGCTTTGCACCCTTCCGTGTGAATATGCCAAACGAGATTGTGGTTATCACACTTAAGGCTAAAACAACATAATAAGCAACATCTTACAAACACTATGCAACAAAACTACAACAAAAAAACTACACAAACTGGACACAAAACTATTGTTGGCACGTTGCTCACACTGCTCTATCGGATATACGTGCTGTTTGTTTTCCTTCCGCTTTTCCTGGTTGCTTCCATTATAACAGCAACGGTTACAGCCATAGGCTGCCGCTTAGGCAACGGCCACTTCTGGGGTTATCACCCCGGACGACTATGGGGAAAGTTCACTATTCGTGCCCTTTTGCTGCCTGTAAAGGTAGAAGGACGCGAACATTTGCACCAAAACCAAAGCTATGTGTTTGTTTCTAATCATCAAGGATCGTTCGATATATTCCTCATTTATGGCTTTTTAGGACGAAATTTTAAGTGGATGATGAAGAAGAGCATACGCAAAATACCATTCATTGGAATAGCTTGCGAATATGCACACCATATTTTTGTAGACAAGTCGGGGGCGAGTAAAATTAAGCGAACCTACGATCAAGCACGCGAAACTCTACGCGAAGGTATGTCGGTTGTGGTATTTCCAGAAGGCGCACGCACCTTTACAGGGCATCTGGGAGTATTCCGTCGTGGAGCATTTATGCTAGCCGACGAGCTTCAATTGCCAGTTTGTCCCATCACTATTAATGGTGCTTTCGATGTTATGCCCCGCACACGCGACTGGCATTTCCCTGTTTGGCACCCACTTTCGCTCACCATTCACGAACCAATTCCACCAAAAGGAAAGGGCGTTGAATTTGAAAAAGAAACCATGAAGGAGGCTTACAACAGCATTGAAAATGGATTAGAAGAACAATACAAAGGCTTTATTGAGAATCCAGATCAATAAAATCTAAAAACAAAATCCACCTTTTTGCAGTTATATATATATGGTTGCAAACACCCACGCACGGGGTATTTTTGTACAAATATATAGCAACGAACACTCCGAAAGGCGTATTTGCCGATTTATCGCACCCGCATCATCAACAAAATTAATTGGGTTTAATGTACGAAATATGGCGCATTTGCGACACCAATAACACAAATAGAACATCAGGAAAATAACACTGCGTAACTATTTGTATAACAACGCCTTACCAAAAACCTACTTTTTGCATTGCAAAAACCTACTTTTTGTACGCCAAAAACCATACTTTTGCAATGCAAAAAGGGGGTTTTTGGTTTTTAAATACTATACATCACAGTTGTAAAAGCGGCTCTAAAGCAAACCATCACCACTATAAACGCCACGTACGTTTGGGATTCTATAACACCTATATTGCCGAAAATAACAACTAAATATGGTAAACTTAACAGCCATAGAAAGCAACACTGTGCAACACTTTCTATGCAAACTCCATAGCAAACAGCAGAAAGTTTTCTTGTTAAACCGCTTTCTTTCGTAACTTTGTGCATTGTATGGTAAAGAAAGTTATTAAATTTGCTAAATGGATAGTGGGTTTACTGTTCGTATCCACTATATTAAGCGTTATTGTATACCGCTTTATACCTGTTTATTTTACGCCTTTAATGCTGGTGCGATGCTTTGAACAGATTGGAAATGGCGAGAAAATAAAACTCTATCACCACTGGATTCCAATAGAAAAAATGTCGCCTTCTATGCCTGTTGCCGTCATAGCGAGCGAAGACCAACGTTTTCTTACACACCACGGATTCGACTATCAGGCTATAGAACAGGCTGCAAAGGACAACCTAAACGGCAAAAAGCGTATGCGTGGTGGGTCTACCATTTCGCAACAAACGGCAAAAAACGTGTTCTTATGGCAGGGAAGGTCGTGGCTGCGCAAGGGTTTAGAGGCTTATTTCACCTTTCTTATAGAAACGTTTTGGAGCAAACAACGCATTATGGAGGTATATCTCAACTCCATAGAAATGGGCGATGGCATATACGGAGTACAGGCTTGTGCAGAGAAAAACTTCGATGTAGATGCCATAAATCTTACCCGTTCCGACTGTGCACTTATTGCAGCGACACTCCCCAACCCCCGTCGCTTCTCATCGAAAGCACCAGGACCGTACATGAGAAAGCGGTTAAGGCAGATTGAAACACAGATGAAACACATACCAGCCTTCCCATTAAACAATTAGAAAACGCTACCATTACAACACAAATGCAAGAGGATAAACAAGAAAAAATAGAACAACTGCTCGCACAACTCAACGAAAATCAACGCGAAGCAGTAGAATATTGCAACGGACCATCGCTGGTTGTGGCTGGCGCAGGCTCGGGAAAAACACGCGTTCTTACCTATAAAATAGCCTATTTAATAATGTATGGTGTGCTGCCCTACCGCATTTTAGCACTCACTTTCACCAATAAAGCTGCACGAGAAATGAAAGAACGCATTGCAAAACTGGTAAATCAGGAACAAGCCAGTCAGCTTTATATGGGCACATTCCACTCTGTTTTTTCTCGCATTCTTAGAGCAGAGGCACAACATATAGGCTATAACAGCAACTTTACCATATACGATGAAACCGATTCGCGGTCGCTTCTAAAGTCGATTATTAAGACTTTGGGACTGAACGATAAGGATTATAAGCCATCTACAGTACACAATATTATATCGATGGCTAAGAATCAGCTCATCGGTCCCGATGCTTTTGGTAGTAGCTATGGTGGACAAAGTGGTTTAAGAGGGGCAAAACTGCAAGCTGTTACACGCATTTATACAGTGTATCAAGCACGTTGCCAACAAGCGAACGCTATGGATTTCGATGATATTTTGGTGAATACGTTTCGCCTTCTCAACGAAAATGCCGACATTCGCAATAAGTATGCCGACCGCTTTCAGTATATTTTGGTAGACGAATACCAGGATACCAATTCTGTACAAGTGGCTATTGTTAAACTACTAACCGTAAAACACCAACGTGTTTGCGTGGTGGGCGACGACTATCAAAGCATCTATTCGTTTAGAGGAGCCAACATAGACAACATATTAGACTACCAAAAAAAGTTCGATAATGTACAGGTTTTCAAGCTCGAACGCAACTATCGGTCTACCCAAAAGATAGTAGAAGCAGCCAATTCGCTTATGAAACACAACGTAAAACAAATTCCAAAGGAGGTTTATTCTAAGGAAAGCGAAGGCTCAAAAATAAGCTATCACTCGTGCTACAGCGATAAAGAGGAAGCTATGGTGGTGGTAAAAGAAATTAAAAAACTACACCGCACAAAAGCATTTCAATACAATTGCTTTGCCATTTTGTACAGAACCAACGCACAAAGTCGTAGCTTTGAAGACGAATTGCGTAAGGCTTCAATACCATATAAGATATTTGGTGGACTGTCGTTCTACCAACGAAAAGAGATAAAAGACATTATAGCCTACTTCCGTTTGGTGGCTAACCCGAACGACGAAGAGGCATTTAAACGCATCATAAACTATCCAACACGAGGCATCGGAGGCACTACGCTACAAAAAATAATAGAATGTGCCAATGCAAAAGGGGCAAGTTTGTGGGACGTTATCACCAATCCGCCAACCTATAACTTAGATATTAATAAGGGAACAACCACAAAACTAACTGCGTTTGTTGAGCTTATTAGCAACTTTATACGCCAATTGGCAATGACAGATGCATACTCTTTGGGAACAGAAATAATAAAACGAAGTGGCATCTGGGCTGATTTGGCACAGGGAACATCGCCCGACGACATTGCAAGACGTGAGAATTTGGAAGAACTTTTGGCAGGAATGCAAGCCTTTGTGGACGAAAGAAGAGAGGAAGGAAGGGAAGATGAAACTTTCTTAACCGACTTTTTGCAAGAGGTTGCACTCTATTCCGACTTGGATAAGGCGGACGATGGCAGCCCGAAAGTGTCGCTTATGACTATCCATGCTGCCAAAGGTTTGGAGTTTCCGGTAGTGTTTGTGGTGGGATTAGAGGAGAATATATTCCCCAATGCCATAGCTGCCAGTTCGCGAAAAGAGCTTGAAGAGGAACGCCGGCTACTATATGTGGCTATAACAAGGGCAGAACAGCTTTGCTATCTCACCAATGCGAAGAACCGTTACCACTTTGGTTCTATACAATTCAATAATCCTAGCCGCTTTTTAAAGGACATTGACCCTGCTTATATAGACGCTGAGAACCTGCCATTTGGTGGTATTGGCAACCGTATGCCGTGGGACGAGCCTGCAAAAGATAGCCGATGGCAAAACGCAAACCCTGTGGCAACACAGTTTAAGGCTGACCCTCGACCCAAAATTACAGCCCCACGAATGCCCGAACGTGCAGTAAATCCGCTATCGGAACGCACAAAACAACGACTGATAAGCGAGGGAGGAAACTTTAAAAGACTATCGGCAGCCATATCAAACGGTGGCAGACAAACCGAAACATCTACCCTATCTGCTGGCGTTGGTGGCAATTCTGTACAGTCGCCAACAGGCTCTTCTACAACATTTGGCACAGTTTCAGCCAGCCAGTTATCTGTTGGTGCAACCATAGAACACCTCCGTTTCGGTATAGGTGTGGTAGAAGCAATTGAAGGAAATGGCGAAAACACCAAAGCAACCGTAACGTTTCGCAATGCAGGAAGGAAACAATTGCTGTTGAAATTTGCCAAATTCAAGGTGCTGTAAGCATTTAAAAATTACAGAAATTGGGTACGAATTGCGATACTAACAGTGGAAATATGCAACATTATTTCGGGGAATTACGTGGGTACGGGCACGATAAATCAGCCCCTACGCCTACGGAATGAACGTGGAAAAATACGCTATTCATTAAACATACCTGGCAGAATATTCAACAGAATGGTATTAAAAGAATATCAGAAGAAACAATGTAACACAACCATTCGTACGCTAATGTTTGGCAAAAACAACACGCTTGCATAACCGCCTAATACTTAACACATTACAACAACCATATTTTTGCATTGCAAAAACCCCCTTTTTGTCTTCCAAAAACCCCCTTTTTGAAGGGCAAAAAGGGGGTTCTTGTTTTTCGTTAGAATTATTTTCAAAAACGAGGGTGGTATTTCTATTCTTTTCATACCCCCATAACAACACCATTACGGCTATATTTTTAACCTCTTTGTTCGGCTATTTTTGTCCGCAAAGCTGGTTGTATGGGCAGTTCTCACATATCTTTTGGTTGGTTGTTGGTATAAATGTTTCGCTGTTAAACAGTTCTTCCAACTTCTCTTTTAAGAAGTTTTCGAAATCGTTTTCGTAGGTTGCAGCATTCGTAACAGGTGCTCCTTCCAGCACCACAACGGGCGAATAGTTCTCTCTATTAGCGTGTTGTATGAAGAGCAATGCCGGACTTACTGGTTTGTGGTTGGGGTTGTTGGTGTTGTCTTCGGTCTGTTCTATAATGCTATATAGTATTGCTTGGAATATATAATCGTTCTTTTCGTTCAATATTTTTGCCGGATTGAATATATCTTCCACCTTTTTAACTCTCCTGCAACCTTATTTCCAGTTTTATAATCAACCACTCTCAGTTGCTCTTGGGGTGTGTTCAGCTTTATTTCGTCTAACCTATCTACACGTCCGCCTACCGTTATTGTTTTCTGTTTTCCTCCAACATTTATTGTAAAACACTTGTAAATGTCGAACTCGTGGCGTATTACTCGCATAGGAGATGTATGCAAATCTATCTGAAGAAGGTGTCGCAAGAACTTCACAATCACCTCTTTCTTAATAATTTGCAGTCCATTTAGCTTTGGGTGGTGGGTGTTTCCAGGTTTCTGAAGATACAGTTCTCTGGCAAAAGCTTCGCTCACAACGCTGTCTAAAGTGGCGTTTGCGTTGCCCGATGTAGGCGATTGCACCGACCGCCTGGTGCTTAAAAGTTGTTCAATATCGCTGCTTTTAATTACCTCGCGTGGTAAAAGTTGCTCGTACATAAGCTGTGCAGCACAGTGAAAAATATTACCAAACACACGTCCATCTATATCGTCTGTGTCGTTGTCGTTGCTTTCTAATAGTTCTGCAACATACTTATAATAAAACATTACGGGGCATCGTTGGTAGGTGTTTATGGCAGTTGGCGAGAAATAAGATATGCTATTGAGTTTCCTCAACACGGTTTCGTCTTTGCAAATGGTTTGTTTTTGCAAGCGCAACGGCTCTTGTCCGGCTTGCAATGCCCATTGTTTTATGTTTAATTTACTCTCTACTAAGAGTTGCAACATAAACCTACTCATTTCTCCTACCCGTGTTCCTTCGGTAGAATTGTTATACAACAGTGTAACGTTTGGCTCTTTGCAACAGCCTATGGAAGTAATAGCTAAACACAGAAACCTTATTATCGATGGTGGTAAGCCCGTATGCTTTTCGCACAAAGTGTGGAATAAACGACACATCGCTTACCCCTTTGGGCATATTTCCCTCGTTACAAGAAAGCAACAACACGTTTTCAAAGTCGAGATTACGTGTTTCCAGCACTCCCATTACCTGTACTCCGCGAGCTGGTTCGCCATGAAATGGAATGGAAGTAGATGCTATTAGCTGACTGAATAGGCGGCGAAACATAACAAAATCTGCCATTAGGTCGCCTTCTTTCATTAGTTCTAACAGCTTGTTAAGTAGGGTGTACATTCGGAAAGTAGACTCTTGAAATAGCTGATTGTGGTTTTCTGCCCCATTAGTAGCTATGGTTCTAACCATCTTTACCAGCCATTCCACCAACGCTTCCACTGGTTTATCAACGTGTTTAAGGCGTGTTCGTTCCACTTTAATGTAGTATTGCTTCTCCGTTTGCAGTTCTGCAAGCAGGTTGTTAGCATCTATTCCCAAATATTTTCCATAGGGGTGGCGTAGCACATGTGCCAATTGTTGCAACCTGTAAGCCCCCTCTTGTGCCGAAAAACCTTCGGTTTGCAAGGCTATAAGTTGCCAAACCATAGAGCTAATGGGTGTTTGCGACAGTGGATAACCCGTTGTTACGTTGAGCGTATCAACCTCTGGTGGAATGCAATGTATAACAGTTTGCAACAGCATTTCGTTGCACATAACCACCGCAGTATGCCTTCCTGCCTTGTAACGTTGGTTCTCTAACAACCATTCGGACACGTAACGGGCTTGCAAATTCTCGGTTGGTGCCGACACGTAGCGCACTTCTTTTGCCGCTTCGAAGCCTGTATAGAGAGGGTTATCGGCAGCAAATTCGTTAGGAAATCACGCAACCACTTATTAATATACACGCCTGCTTCGTTAGATTGTGCCATATAGTAGTGGTCGTAGTCCCAATAAAAGCGTGCTTTTCCCTCGCTTTTCAGAGCCGAAAACAGTTTTTGTTCCACCTTTTGTAGCACATTGAAGCCCACAAAAATATAGGTATCGTAGCGGTTAGGTAGTTGTTTTTGCTCTATAACATCACGATATAACATTCCCTCGTAAGCCAAATTCTCTTTGCGTAACCTGGTTTTAAACTCCGAATAGATATTGTATAGCTTGCTCCAAAGTCTTAGAAAGCGGTCTTTTAGTATGCTCGAATCGCCAGTAAAGTTGGCAAAAAACCTACTGAGTTCTGCCTTTTGGCTATCCGAAAGATAGTCTATCGTGTCCAATTCGTGTAGGTCTCGTATGTTGCGAAACACCTTTTCGGCATCTGCCATGTTCTTATCTATGTCGTCAAAGTCGGCTAACAACAGCTGTCCCCAGCCATAAAACTCATCAAGAGTCTCGTTTCTGCCAGTCTGTTCCATATATACTTTATAGAGAATACATAGACTTTTAATAGGATCGGCTATGGTTAAGCTCGACTGTTGCTGGAATAATTCGGAGATAGTAACGTACGATGGGCTCCAAATAGGACCGTTAGCGTGTTTCGCTAACTCCTGATTTAGGAACAAAGCAGCACGTTTGTTTGGAAAAACAATAGCCTTATGGGCTAAGTCGTTGCCGTATTTTTCTATTAAATTGGTGGCTACTGCTTGCAGAAAAGTATTCATTTTGCTAAGTTTAAGGTTAGATATTCACTTCCACTACGTTGTTTTTTACTACATACCAAAGGTATCCTGACACCTTTTTATGCCCCATACGAATAAGAATTTCCATATATTGTTGCACTTGTTTCTTATATTCTTCGCGTTCTTTTCCGAACTTAAAGTCTACCACAACAAACTCTTTTCCATCGGTCATTACCCTATCTGGGCGATGTTCTTCCATCTCGTTGGTATCTTTATTATACTCTAATATGGTGCATTCGTTATATAGTTGCCACCTTTTAGAGAACCATTCTTGCACCTGTGGGTTGGTTATGGCATCTTCAATACGGGTGCGCAGCTGTGCCGAAGTTATCTCATCGTTGTATATTATGCCCTGTTGTTCCAATTCGTTGAGCCGTGCTGGAATGTCGGCAGTGGTATAAATGGTTGAAAAAAGTTGGTGTAACACATTACCAATCTTTATATATCGTGTTCTGTCAGAGGGGTCTACGTCTTCTCCTTTCACAAATTCTATACTCTTATTGCTCTGTTTAAAGGTTGCCGCTTGTGGGTATGTGGCAATGCTAACAATGTGTTTGTCGGGTTTAATAAGGAACGGATTGTCCGCCACAGCATGTTCTTTCTCGTGCGTTTCGGGGACTAATGTGCCATATTCGAAATGTATTTCGCTACCAATATCGTCGGGAAAGCTAAGCGAACTGCCTTGTAATTGTTCGCTAACCTGCCTTAATGCCAATTCAATAGCATAGGAACGGTTTCCTGGTGGAGTGCCTTTTGCAATGTTATCGAGTGTTGTTTTGCCTTGACGCAAGCCAAAAACGAACAAGTTTTTCGATGCTCTTGTGAACGCAACGTATAGTAAATTCAGGTTGTCTACTATGTTTTGGAAGTGTTCTTCCTTGTAATCGTCTTCGAAAACCGTGCCTATCAGCTTGTCTCTGCTAAAGTCTATGGGCAGCAAAGGTAGCTTATTGTAGGGAGCTGGCTTGTTTTTTGTTTCGCACCAGAGTGTTCCTTTCTTTTCCATTTCCCAGTTACAGAAAGGTATTATGACATTATCGAACTCTAAACCTTTACTTTTATGAATGGTCATAATGCGTATTCCTTCTATCTCATCGCTCTGTATTGTCTTCGAAGAGAGGCTATTTCCCATTCGTTTATAAAGTCATCGATGTCTGCTGTGTGGTCTTTCAGAAAGTCGTTTAGGGTGTCGTAGAGTGTACAAATGTACGAACTTTGCCCTTCTAACTGGTCTAAGCCGAACAACATAAATAGTTTATCCACTAAATCTACAATGGGAAGACCCAACAAAAGTTCTCTGTTTGCTACGTATTCTGGTGGCAATTGGCTGTTTAATTTAGCCATTTGCTGTTCTGTAGCCAGTTTTCTACGTTCCTTTTTGTCTATATTTTTAGTGTCAATATTGTTGCTTTCATTGATAGAAACCAGTAAATCGGTGTCGGTTAATGGCTTTTTTAGTACTTCCTGATTGTAGAGTTTCACCAGTTTCCCCCGTGTTAATACATCGTCTGGGTGGGTAAGTAGGTGCATAGCACTCACTATAATGTTTACCGATAGCGATGCATCTAAGCGGAAAGCCTCGTCTGAAACGATGTTAATTTCGTTGCCAAAGCTTTGCAAAAGTGCGTTTACTATGTCTTGAATATTGCTTTTAGAGCGCACCAGAATGGCTATTTTACTTTGGTTTTTACCACCATATCCATTGTTAAACAGTTCTTTTATGGTTTCTATAAGCTCTTCTAACACAGCTTCTTTCATACTTTTGCTTGGATAAAGACTTATTTTTACAAATCCATTTTCGGTAGTTTTATGTGTTTTTTGTGCCACATCTTCGTATGCTTTCTGCACTATTTCGGCTTTTTCGGCATCGTCTTGCGCTACTTCTTTGGCAGTATTAGCAACACATTGTTCCCAAAAGGCGTTGTTAAAGTCTATTATTCGTTTTTCGGAACGATAGTTATAATCGAGCGTTTCCAGCCTTATTTTTTGGTGAGCAAAGCTCTTTTCAATGTTGTTTAGTATGCCCCAATCGCCTTGTCGCCACCTATACACGCTTTGTTTTATATCGCCTACTATTAGGTTTTGCGACAATTCTTGTGCCATACAGTTGGCTAACAGCACCTGAAAGTTCTGCCATTGTATGGTGCTGGTGTCCTGAAACTCGTCTATCATTACGTGTTTTAGGCGTGCACCAATACGTTCAAATATGAAAGGAGTGTCGCTATCTGCAATTAATTCTTTAAGCAATGCTTGTGTATTGCTAAGCATAAAGCGGTTAGTATCCTTTGTTAAGTTGTCTACAGCATCGGCTATGGCGTGCAAAGTCGTAGTTCTGAGAGGTGCGAAAGGGTGAGTTGAATAGACTGAAACTCGTTCCAATTGTCGTTATTGTAGGCAATTAGTTCGCTAAGTTGTGCCGAAAGCACTTCTGCAGCCAGTGTTTGTATTTGTTGTTTGTCGGCTTTTGCACATTTGGAACTGGTCCAGTTCTGTGGCGATTCGTTGGCTTTTAGCACACCAGCTTTAAGAGGTTTGTTAGTAAGCGGTGCTATTGCGCTATCTGTTAAATACTTATACAGTCCGCTACGATAGTTAGAAGGTATGTCCAGATTGGCATTTTTTATTTCGTTTAGAATGCTTCTTGCCTTACTGTTGAATGTTTTTCGAATGTCGTTTCTACGTTTTCTCAAAGTAGTTTCGTAGACTTTAAAGTCGTCGGCATTGCTAAGTTGTTCTTTTAAGTTGGCTTCGTGTGCTTTATAAAAGTCTTTAAATATGTTTGTTCCAAAGGTTTTTATCTTTCCAATAATATTCCAACCGTTGTCGTCTTCTATACTATTGTTTATGTAAGTGCTTATCCACTGTAGCACAGGTTGCCCTTTTTCCAAACTTTCTATCATTTGGTCTACAGCCTTTTCGGTAATTTCCTCGTTGTTAAGGTCTACTCTCAGGTTGGCTGTTTGCCCCAATTCGTGTGCCAAATTGCGCAAAACTTGTTGGAAGAAAGCATCTATGGTGAGTATTCGGAAGTTGTTATAGCGATGAATAAGCAAGGTTAGGGCTGCCCGTGCATTGTTTCTTATCACGGCATCGGGCATATTTGTTTTTTCTTTTACCTTATTAAATACTGTTGCGACGACTGTAACGAGTTGGCAATGCCGTATAGTTGTGAGAGTATACGCATCTTCATTTCTTGCGTTGCCTTGTTTGTGAAGGTTACAGCAAGTATGTGTTGATAGTTCTCGGGGTCTTTCACCAACAGCGAAATGTATTCTACGGCAAGCGTAAATGTTTTTCCTGAGCCTGCCGAAGCCCTATAAACAGTGAGGTGTTCTTCCATTATGCCTTTGCAATTTACGTTTAAGTTGTAAAGGTAAGTATAAAAAACGAAATACACAAACCTTATTATTGGTTATGCACACTATTGCATAACAAAAACAAGAACCATACTTTCGAATTACAAAAACCATACTTTTGCACGCCAAAAACCCCCTTTTTGCACGCCAAAAACCATACTTTTGCATTGCAAAAACCATGCTTTTGAATGGTGATTATGTAACATACAGATAATGAACACGTTGCGAACGTTCCGTAACTAATCACTGAAGATGAAGAAAAATCTAAGTTGGTGCAAACTAATTGATAATGAGTGGAAAACAGAACAATTTGCATAAAACTGCTTAATTCGTAAAAGGCAGGAAAGTGCAGATTTAGGCAGAAGTTCAGTTACCAGAGCGTTACCCGATTTCGTCATAGGTAACGATGGAGTAATGTTCGGTAACTGAATTATTTTCGCTCGTGTGGCTGTTACTGTGGTCGGCAGTTTTCTGCGTAAGTGAGGAACGCTTTAATTCGGGTAACTTTGTAGAAGACAGGCTACGCTTGTCCATTTGAGAGCAAGCTCTCATGGAACTCGCTTGCACTGTCTTTACCCACAAATATTAAAGCGTATGAAAACAGAAAAGATGAAGGTGTTGCTCTACCTTAAAAAGAGTGGTTTGGACAAGTCGGGCAAGGTTCCGATTATGGGACGAATAACCATAGGGCGTTCCATTGCCCAATTTAGTTGTAAACTATCTTGTACTCCCGATTTGTGGAATCCACGTGAGAGCAGGATAGACGGAAAGAGTCGTGAGGCTGTGGAGATAAACGGCAGGTTGGAGAGTTTGCTGTTGTCTGTTCAGTCTGCTTATCAGTCCCTGCTCTCCAAAGGTTGCCCATTTGATGCAACCGATGTGAAAGAGCTGTTCCAAGGGAGCGTGCAGACTCGCTGTATGCTTATCGAAAGGCTGGATATGCTCATCAAGGAGAAAGAAAGCCATATCGGTGTGGATATCAAGAAAGAGTCCCTGTCAAGTTATCATTCTACGAGAAACCGCTTGCAGGAGTTCATTCAGAAGAGATACAGGGTTTCGGATCTGGCATTCTCACAATTGACAGAGAGTTTTATCTATGAGTTTCGTCAATACTACTTGGGGGTATGCGGTTTCCAAGAAAGTTCTTTCTTCGCAGTGGCATCACATTTGAAAACGGTTTGCAGGTTGGCTTACCGTGAGGGAATAGCCGATACATTTCTGTTTGACAAAGCGCATATAGAACGTGGAGACAAGAAAACGCCGAAGGCACTCGACAGGGAAGCCTTGGAGAAGTTAAAGGCTCTCCGCTTTGATGACTTGGAAGAAGAAATGGAAACTGCTCGTGATGTGTTTCTCTTCGCCTGTTATACCGGTGCAGCCTATTGTGATTTGATGGAACTAAGCAAGAAGCATCTTGTCCATGATGATGCAGGCAGTTTGTGGTTGAAGTTCAACAGACAAAAGACGGGTGTACTTTGTCGCGTCAAATTATTGCCCGAGGCCATCCAGCTAATCGAGAAAATGCACACCGATGAAAGGGAAACATTGCTCCCTTTCATCAAATATCCTACCTATCAATCTTGCCTGAAAGCTTTACGACTGCGGGCAGGTATCGCTTTTCCCTTTACCACGCACACGGCAAGGCACACTTTTGCCACCCTTATCACCTTGGAACAGGGCGTACCCATCGAAACGGTGAGCAAGATGCTCGGACATACGAACGTAAGTATGACCGAACGCTATGCAAAGGTGACACCGCAAAAACTCTTTGAGGAGTTCGCTCGCCTCCTTTCTTTCACAGAAGATTTGCAGTTGGTGATTTGACCAATTGCTTTCATTCAACATCATTTTCAATAAAAGATATACATAACAAAACCATCAAGACAATGAGAAGTACATTCAAGATACTGTTCTATATCAACAGACAGAAGACAAAGTCAGACGGAAGGACTACCATTCTCTGCCGTATTACCATAGATGGGAAGAGTTCCGCCATAACCACAGGAGAGGAATGCCTGCCGGCAGAGTGGACCCCCAAACAAGGACAGACTACCGACAAAAGAAAAAACAAAAAGTTAACAGAGTTCAGAGAGCTTGTAGAAAAGACTTATCGGGATTTATTGACGAGGGACGGAGTGGTCAGCGTGGAACTTATCAAGAACCGCTTGCAAGGTATTGCCACAAATCCGACAACGCTGCTTGCCATGAGCAAGGCTGAACTGCAATCCGTCAAAGATTGCTTGGGGAAGTCAAAGACGGAGGGAACTTATCAGAACCTGTATTACTCTGACAAGATGCTCACTGAGTTTGTCAAGGACAGAGGAAACGAGGATATACCCATTACTGTCATTACGGAAGATTTGTTTGAAGAGTACCGCTTTATCTTAAAAAGCAGGGGTTGGCAGCTGCAACCATCAACCGCTATCTTTGCTGGCTAAGCAGGTTGATGTACCGTGCGGTCAGCCAGAGGATTATCAGGTACAATCCCTTTGAGAATGCCAAGTACGAGAAAACGGAACAGAAAATACGCTTTCTGCAAAAGAAGGATGTGGCCAAACTCATGGCTTTGAAAGTAAACGACAAGGAGGCAGAACAGGCAAGGCTGATGTTCATCTTCGCTTGCTTTACCGGCTTGGCTATTGCCGACATGGAGCATCTGCAATATGGACATATCCAAACGGCAGCGGGCGGACAGAAGTACATCCGTAAGGAACGGCAGAAGACAAAGGTGGAGTTTGTCGTACCCTTGCATCCGATAGCCGAAGTCATCATCGAACATTGCAAGGCTGAACAGGAGAGAAACGGAGGAATGCAATCGGTGAAAGAAAAAGGTGAAACTGAAACAAGGACAGACAGCCTTGTCTTTCCCCGTGATTGCAGCCGAAGTGTGATGGCAGCCAAGCTAAGCATCGTAGGAAGAGCTTGCGGCATCAGAGAGCGGCTGTCCTACCACATGGCAAGGCATACGTTCGGCACGATGAGTTTGAGTGCCGGCATTCCCATAGAGAGCATTGCCAAGATGATGGGACACGCATCTATCGCCAGCACACAAATCTATGCGCAGGTAACCGATAATAAGATTTCGGAGGATATGGACAGACTGATTAGGAAATATCAAAAGGAGAAAGTAAAGGAGGAAGCGATATGAACGTCAATCACCATCAAGCAAAAAGAGATCGCAGTTATTTCGAATGGGGCGATAAAATGCAAATTGTCCGCAAAGGAAATGGCGATATAGCCATGACGGAGACTGAACTTGTAGATTTCTTCGGTGTAACATGGAGGAAGCTCAATTATCGCCTGCAACTGCTTCTGAAAACATCTCATCTGCACCCTGACGAAAGGGATGCTGGTGAGGAAGAAGTTTTCGTAAACGAACAACTAAGAGGCTATGCACCGCTTTATCCGCCCTCAACCATCATTGCCCTGTCCTTTCAGTTGGACAGCACGGAGGTCCATCTGGTCATAAAGTACATTTGCAGGGAAATATGCCGCCCGGCAAACATCATAACACCGATATTCTTAATCGGCAAGACGGATAGCTGAAATATTTCTTTCTTTCACCGATATTATCTTACTACATAACTACAATAAAGGATAACGCGGTGAAAGAAAAAGGATTGTAATGTAGTCTTTACTTAGTACTTCTTGCAACTACGAAATGACTACATACAACTTTTTCATCCTTTGTGGCAATCAATATGTTTTTTCAATAGGAGTCACATGTAGTTATTTTTCAGAAAATCCCTGAAATGTAAAGTCTCAAATAGATAGGTGAGGAGTATTTTTTTCAATGAAATGAATAGTAATTATAATATTTTTCGTATCTTTGCCTTATATTACCTATACCGAAAGCCTCAGTGGGCAGAGGTGAGGTAGACATACATATTGGTAAAAGGCGTTTTTGTACGCTTTGGTTTTGACGAATTGGAATCTCGCAAATTCATCGACAAGTCAAGAACAAAGCAACAAAGAACGCTTTATGGGGTGTATTATATACGTTCTCAATGTCTTCAATCGATTTTCGGTTGTTGGCAAGAGGGCATACTATATATTTACACTGGCGTGGGGTTTTCGGCGTTGCTCGTTTCGACTTGTCGGGCAATGCGAGAGCCTCAATTCGTGAAGCGAGTGACAGAACTGGCTCCACGCTTGAACCAGTAAGTATTTTGTAAGTATCTGTAAATCAGAAGAAACTATACATTATCAAACGAAAATGATACCATAAAGTTACCAACTTATGCAATGTATTTCCAATTCCATTTGGGGAATATGATGGAAATAAATCTGCGGTTTCCTGTCAATACTACATTTACCTTTGTTAACATCATGAAATTACAATATTCAGCAATTCATTTGCTATCGCAGAATCGTTAATCCTCATAATGTTGTTTTCCTCTGAGTTGTAGCCGAAAAAATTGATATTGCCATACCAAACAATGGATTTGTCGATTATGGCACATTGAACGGATAGTTCGTCATGACAAAGAACGTTTATGCCGTATGCTTTCAATTTTTCTTCGTTATGACCTTCTTTTTTGATATACACAGCTATTTCAACTCCATTTGTCATTAGGTCTCTCAAGAGGGATATTAAACGAGGCGTGTATTTGTATTTGATTTTAGGGCAAGATATAACGAGGCTGTGCTTGGCGGATAGAATGTCTTGACGGAATGGTTCAGAAAAGTTAAGACCATCGTATATGAGTTCTTGCTTTGGCATTGTATTATCGTCTGATGATTTGGGTACGCCATAACCAACAGAGGCATAGCCTTTCAAACGTTTACGATAGATGGAATCGCATAAAGGAACACGAATGTCTATGTAATCATAGATTCGCACCTCTTGCTTGCCTTCGTAATCCCGATGAAGTCTGCCTGCATATTGAGCAATATTGCCTTTCCATGAGATCGGAAGTACAAGGAACAACGTGTCAAGTCTGGGATAATCAAATCCTTCTCCGATGTAATTGCCGGTAGCAACGATTATCAAAGACTCAGATGTTGGAATCTGCCCCAATCGCTCCATTGCAATTCTTTTTTCTTTTGTTGAATCTGCTCCAACAAGACTGATGACATGGTTCGCATGAGGTTGCAGCATATCTGCCAATATTCTTACATGGGAAGTGAGTTTTGTTAGGATGATTGGAAGTTCGTCCTTCATCAATTGTTTTTCTTACGTCACCAACGATAAGATTGTTCCGTACCCCGTCTGTTGACAAAGCTTCTAATGTTTGGGTATAGGTCTTTATGTCGGACGAAATGTTTATGAAAGAGGTAAAACGAGGGACAAGAGTTCGTATGAAGTTTTGTCGATTCATCTGCGTTTTCGCATCAGCGGTATATCTTATTTTTCCACATTGCATGAAAATGATTGGCTGATGTCCGTCCTTGCATATCGGGGTGGCAGTAAGTCCATAAACATAGTGCGCCCGAACTTGTTTCAGGACAAGTTTGAAACTTACGGAGGAGACATGATGGCACTCGTCAACGATTATCATTCCATAATCCTTAACAAAGGGCTTTATTTCATTTTCCTCTTGACAAGACTGAATTAAAGCAATGTCAATGATTCCATGAATACTATCTTTGCAGAGCATAATAGACCTATAGGCGACAGTCCCTTTTTTCTTCTACTTGAAGTGCTGCCGACATATTCGTTTATCTCCAGAAATTCCTCCAATTGCTTTTTCCATTGGTCAAGCAAAGACTTGCGATGAACCAATATCAAGGTGTTCACCTTGCGCTTGACAATCATGACAATGGCAAAAATCGTCTTGCCGAAAGCTGTGGTTGCAGACAAGGTACCAGTATTGTGGGGCAACATATTCCCCATGGCCTTCTGCTGCTCTCCCCGAAGTTCACCTTTGAATGAAACATTGATGCTTCTCCCATGAAAGGTCTTGTCATCAATAGTGTACTTGGCATCGTTAGCCTTCAGAATCTCTATCACATCATCTTCACAGCCACGAGGCATAGCAAGATAATTATCCAACACTTCCGAACAAGAGATAATACGAGGTATATCGTATGTTGGTAACCTCATACCCTGCTTGGCATAGAACTCAGGATTATGAAAGGCTGCCATTCTCTTGAAGAGATTAATGATTTTAGATGGAATATTTGCCAAAGGGACGTAAAGTCTGTTCTCTCTTGTCAGGGTGATGCTTCTTGGAAAATCATCTTTGACAATAGACTCTGATTTTGGTGTTTCCCAAGGTTTGCTTTCACTGCTTTTAGTAAGCTCACCCATTGATGCTATGTGCGTCGGAGGATATTGTCAACTTCCGTTTCAGATAACTTCTTAATATGAAGAAGAAAGTCCCATTGGTCTGGAAAAGTCACGAATTTTTCATCCACAAAGACACTGTTACCTTTCTTGCGAACATTCCCTTGTAGCGGTAATGCGACAAGGTTGCCAAATCCACCTTCAGGCAAAGTATCTTGGTTGGGAAAGAACCTGTCGTATGACTTAAAAGAAAGCCGGACTTCCTTGTTCATTGCTTCCGTCAAAATTGCCTTACCAAGCTTCCTTGCCTTAATGGCGGTAATGGCATGATAGAAGAAAATCCACACATGAGCGCCATTGCCAGAGCGAGAACGCTCGATGTAATAGGGAATGTTCCATTCTTTACAAACAGAGACAAAAGCCAACACGTCATTCTGATAGTCATGCTCGCAACTCTTGTCATCGAAATCCGTACAGAGAAAGAAGCAAGTGTTATCCTCCAACATTGGATATAAACCTATGACATCACGGCACAAAGCACCCTTTCCTGCGAGATGGTTGTAGATATGTTCGTATGACAAAGGCGCAAACTGACGGTTAGGGCATTCTGCACATTTGTATTTTCTTTTGTCGCAAAACTCTCTGTTCCATTCACGTTCACATACTGGTTGATAGCCTGATCTCTTCGTAGCATCGCTATACCACCTCTTGGCAAACACATCCTCCCGTCCTTTGAACAAGCTTTGGAACAAAGCTACCTTCTCCTGTAATGAAAGTTTGTTTGAATAGGTTTCTACTTGAGGTATGGATACAGCAATACAATTCTTCTGTTCCTTAACTTCATAAGGAATACCATATTTGGCAAGAAGAGCCTTTAGTCTTGCATTCTCTTCTTCCAATTCATGAAGTTTTGTAAGAATATCACTCTTGCTTACATCCATAACCTCGTCTACTTTAGCGAATTTCCTTTTGTGCCATCTTAATGGCATTTTGCTTCAACTCATAATCACTCTCTCCTTCCATCGCATCAATCACCTTGTCTGCAAGCCAGAGCTGCAGCATTTCGTTTTCGTCAACATTGAAATATTTTGCCAATAGAATCACTTGACTCCTTTTGGCTCGCCTGTCGCCACGTTCTATCTTGCTGAACATAGGAGTATCAATCTCCAAGTATGCTGCCAATTGCCGTTGCAACACCTCGTTTTCGTCTCTCAGTGACCTAATTTTGTTTCCTAATAACATATTTAATTCTTTGGGGTTATACTTTTAGATAATACGATTATATCATTCCGTCATATTTCCGTTAAATTTCGACGGATTTGAACGATTTTTGACGGATTAAGCCCCGTCTTCTGTTATAAATAGCGAATTGTGGTCGTAATTATGACCTTTTTTACCCTTGATAGAGGTGTAAAAGGTCGTAATTCATCTATTACGTCGTTTAGCTTTCGTCGAATTTCGACGGGTTAAAGCGAATTTCGACGGGTTTATTTGCAATTTTCGTCGAATTTCGACGGATTCTCTATAGGATGAACCAATTTCGGCCATCTGTTTTAATTAGAGATTCTGTTTTCATCGTCTTTAATAAATCTCCAAGACTGCGTAACCTTTGTTCTTCCGTCTTATTGGATGGCAGCACATCTTTGATATATTCATAGATGCTGTCACGTTTCGCACCCTCATCTCCTGCATTTTCGAGATATTGAAGAATCATTTGACGAAGTTTCCCTTTATCCAATCCTTTTGTCTTGGTGTATGAAGGCAGTTGGCGTGTGTCTTTTGCTACACCCAATGAGATGCTGTAATTTGGTGCTTCACCCTCAATCAGTCCTCTATTTAGAAGGTCTTTCGCCACATCTTTATGTATGGCTCTGCCTTTCTGCACGGCATCGAGTGAGATGCAATCCCAAAGTGTAAGGGTGTCATTTGTTTTCAACAAGTCGGTGTATCGTTTGTTGATTTCATTGCCATATATGCGTACCACCACTTTCTTCTTTACCGCATCAATCTCATAATCAGGCATCGGGAAGTGTCTGCGCCATTGCTCACTGAACATCTTCTTGATGCCACGACTTACGGTATCAATCATATTGAAGTCAACCATAGCCCTACACAGACATTCATTGCGGAAATAAGTCTGAGGTTCCTCATTTCTTAAAGCATTCTCCAAAGTACCAGGAATGAAAGAACCGGCATTGGAATAATACAAGTAGCCGGGATTCTCGACAAAGTTGATACGTTGTTGTAGCTCGTAGTCTTGATGGGCAATACAGTTATGAAGAGCCTCGCGGATAGTATAGTCGTCATATTGCTTCATCGTATCAGGGAAAAGCGTATCACCAGGCATTTCACGTAAAGTAAGGTTTTCTATCTTTGATAGGATTTCATCCACCGTCAAGATAAACGGTACTGTGAAATGTTCATAATCAACCACATCTTGATTGGCATCACGACGTGTCCAAGTCACCTGTGCAACGGCAGGACGCAGCTTGAAGGCAGATTCGTATTTGCCAAGTAGGATAATTGTAGCACGTGTAATGCCACCATTCCTTGAAAGTCCACATTTGCTGAGGAATGTCTGCACACTCCAATCATTCACCTCCGCTGCTGGTATGCGGCTATGAACCTTTTTAAACATCTGTCTGGCTTTAGCAATAGCCACCTCGTCAAGGTCGTCAATCGTAGCATCGTGTACAATCTCCGCAGACCAATCCTTTGCGTTATAGATAGGTTCTTCAAGAATGGCAGCCAGTCTTTCGCCTGTCATTTCCACTAATGAATCCTCTATCCGCTGCCATGCTTTCTTGTGGGCAAGTACAGGGCGACGAGGCAGATGCTTAGGAATATGGATTATCCATACCCTCTTCTGCGTATCGTCAGTTACAAACTCCTCAATGGACAATCCTTCTGATGAAAGATATGTACATTGTTCCGTGAGCTTGAATGTTGCCGATTGGGTATTGGCTGGTTGTCCATTGAATGTCAACCTTGAAATATCAGTTCCGACTATTTCAAGGGTCTTGTCTTTCACACCTATCACCAGATGTCCACCATCCATGTTGGCGATAGCCGACACATAGGAAATCACGTCATCCTTCTCGTTCCCACAGAACGAGTTTTTCAGATTCTTAAATTCCTTCCACTCACACCGAGCATTCTCTTGTGGATACTCACCGAGAAGATATTGTTGTAGTTCGAGTTCGGTCATATATATATTAAATCTTATTTATAATCGCTTATACAGTGATGTTTAGTTATAAAATAGGGTATTCTGCCAATATGAGAGTTTTTATTATCTCCGTATGCGATTTTTTGCTTTTGATTCATAATCTCGTTTAGAAAGTTTGGAGTACAGAAAATCGTCATTCAAAAGTCTTATGAAACTATCCTGAGATTTTTTTGAAGGTAATTTAATCTTATCATTTTCGATTTTCAATACATTTTTTAAGACATCATGATTTCTCACAAAATCAAAAATATCTTTTTTAGGAATCTCTGTAATAGGAGAAGAATCCAATGCCCTCATTACTCGTCGAGCAAAAGAAATTTCTGTTAATCTTTCTTGCATACCTTCTATACTATCAACGATATTCAGTTCTTCAATATGAGTTAATGCCTCTGACGCACGTCCTATAATGATTGATGCAAATTCTTTTATTATTATCAAGGTACGACAAATTTGTGATAAAAAAATTCATTATCAAACATTAGTGCGTCTATTTGTGAATCTAAGCGTAAAATATCTTCTTTAACCAAATCAAACTGTGTTTCCGATTTGCTGATATAAAATCTGCCTCTACTTTTGCCGCATTAGATTGATATTATAGTTGTTTCTATAAATTACGATTTTTGTTATTAGTAGTACCTACTTCTATTATAAAATAATTAATATCTGACAATTTATCATTATCAAAAATTAAAGACTTTTGACGATGTGAAATAATCAGCATCATGCGATTCATATGCTTCTCTCATTAACGCAAAGAAAGAAGGCTCTTCATCTGGCAAATCATATCTATAAACCACATTCATTCTTTCATCACGCGATGACAGGTCAAGCAAATCTCTCTCATTATCTTGAGTGAACAAATTGATTTCTTCTTGAATAGAATTTTTATATCCTTTACCTATATCCAACAATACATTACGTTTAATATCTGCTTTTTTCAGACATACTCCATTTTCTGTATTCAAAGCAAAATAGATAAGAACTTGAAAATCGTCACCTTGTTCTATTACTCCTTGAAGTTTACTTATAAAAATCATTTTTTTATTCATATTAAAAATATATACATTATCTGCTACATAATAAGGAGACACATTATCTCCAACATTTAAATCTCTTCTATATAACACAACAGATCCTGATGGTAATTCCTTGCAATCTGTATATGTTTCAACTTCTGCTATTTTGTATTCTAGCAAAGCCATAATAGGATTTGCATAATATAAATTTGTTCGTGTATAACTAATAAAAATTACAGCAAGCATAATCATTAGTATAAGCAAATCTCGCCAAGTTTCATAGTTTACAATCACAACTGCGAATAAAGTTACTAATGTAGCCAACGAGTTGATATAATCTTGACTTCTATCTGTAATTTTCTTTATCATAATTGGGAGAGAAGTTGGAGAACCCTCTAATTTCTTATTATAAATCCAAAAATAGTAACTTCCAATTAATAAACATACTATGCTAATATATGCTACTATATTAGAAGGACTGAGTATAATTTCAATTGGAGCCCACTCAAATCCCTGCCAGAATGTCCAACATATAGGGACATCCCATGTTTTAATTAAAATGATAGCCCACATTGCACTTGTGGATATCAGCCACAATCTAAATTTGTTAAACATATTTTTTTCTTCAACATTAGTAATGTCATGTACTATTCCAATGAATCGAAAGTACTAAAGATTTTGTCTTTCTCTTTTTTATTCTATTATACTTTCACTTTCATCATTATGTTTGTCCTTATTCTTTAGCACAACTTCCTTGCTTGTGTTTGCATAGCAATAAACACACAAATGCCTACAAGTGTTATACATACCTATATCTTTACTTACCATACAGCCGCAAACCTTGCGCTGTCCCGTATCCTTTACTTTTTTGAGTTTTTCAGGGATTGGTGGTATCTCTCCAAACATGTCCTTTTCAGGCCATTTCAATGTATGGAGGTAATAAACCAATTCCTTGTCACCAGCAAAGATTCTTTTCATCAGCTCCCCATCTATGCATCTGTTATGTTCTATGCCATACGTTTCCAAATCAATATCCTCGGCACAAGTTGCCATTTGTATATTCCATCCATCCTTGTGCCATGCTTCACGTATCTTAGCCAATCCTTCAACTATCTCTATACGTTGGGCATAATTTGCTTCTGTATTTTCTACATCTTCTTTTGTAAAGAAATAGTTTCTTTCACGAGATTATTTTGTACCTTACGGTACGCTTTAATGTCAACGAAACTGAATACGAGTTTATCGGTATATCCTTTTAGTTTGTTACCAACATTCCATATTCGTGTCAGCAAGTCCCTTGGTCCAATAGTTGGTGTAATGATAAGTGGGTCGAAACGCCAAATAACCTTTTCCTTACCTATCATTTTTGATAGCTCTATGAAAGTTTTTACTCGCTCTTCCACAAATGGAACATTAGGCTCAAATCCTTCCTTTACATAGTCATTCAATGTTACTTGAAAGTAATAATGTATGCCCATCTCATCCAAGATGTGAAGATAAGGAATTATTGACTTCGGATTCTTAGTCCAGAATACAACAACCTTACAATTCTTAAAGGAGATGTACATCTTCTGTTGATTGAACGGATTGTACCAAGTGCAATATCCTTTAGCCAAGCGGTTGAAAAACCACTTGGCATAAAAGGCTGGTATATCGGTTGAACGACTCGCAGAAATGATGTATGGAGCCGTTGCTTCTACAATATCGCTATTTTCTAATATTAACTTAATTTTATCCGTTGGCATATCTTTGGTATAATGCGTTCTTTAATTTATCAAGAAGAACTTTGTTTTCTGAAGTTGCAGGAATCCACGAGGGACTACTGCTATGTTCTTTTTGATAAGTACACTTATTTATAAAGTGTTTAATTGTATTGTCATTAGTTCTTGGGCTATCTTTCTTGCCAAAATAATATCCATTAGGTGCATAATCTTTTTGAAAAGAAAGAACCTTTTTGCATAATGTAGCACGAACATCAGCAGGAAGGTAAGTTTGACTCCCAATAAAGTATGTCACGTTTTCATCATCGACAAATAAATTAGAAGTTTTATTGGATGGATTAAAAGATTTCTCTTGTTTTATTGTGTTGTTGTAATGTAGAGTGTCGTCCTCAATACCATCAAACAAACTTGTTTCTTGTTGCTTTGCTAATTTCCCGATGTTCTCTGTTTTTGCAGATTTTCCAATACGTTCGTTATAGTCTGGAACAAAATGTTCTTGCATTCTTTTCCATGCAGAACATGGTCTATTCTTTCTAGGCTTCCAACCATCAAAATTATCAAGCATTTTGATAAATCTGAAATAGTCTTGATTATCACCATTTTGTGCCAAAGCTTCGTCAAGAGATTTAAATAGTTTCATTTTATCACGTTTGATAACAGTCTCTGCGTACAACTTAATATCTCTACGCCAATCTACAATGGGATTATTTCCTTTATTCACAGAAGATTCAAAAGTTGACGACAGCATTCCGGTATTATCATTTTTCTCTGGCATTGTTGATATATAGCCAAATTCAGGTATGCTTTTATCAAAAAGCTGCCCATAGAAATCACGATAAACCATTGAAAGATAACCTGAGTCTTTATTCAAAAGATTGTCGGTAAAATCTCTCGTCATATTAGCGAATCCATTTAACACACCATAGAAGGCAAATGCTAAACGGTAGTCGTACATCCCTTTACTTTGCATAAAGTGTAACAATTGCTCCCAATCATCACCCTTTATTAGAACAGCCGCAATAGAAGAAAGAACTCCATTATCCCAAGGTTGGTTGAATTCTTCACCACGTACATGACGACGAAGTTGATTGAGATAAGCCCGTATAGGACTATTATCCCAGTCTTTTCCAATTACATTTTTTGCATCTTTTGTTATTTCGTCAGAAAGAGTCTCTTTAATGGAATTTATTTTTCCATTGAACGAATGAGAACATAGGACAATGTTTATCCAATGTATAAACAAGTTTGCCATCAAATCTTCACTAATACACTTTTGTGAGATTAGCTTTTCTTTCCCAGAAACGATAAGCTCACCATCGTCCGGATTCAGCAAACTCTTACTTGTGTTAAATAACGCATTAGCTTTTGCTATTTCATGATTAACCCAATTAAGAGCTTGATTGTTTTCTGTATCTTTTTTAAGGGCCTCTAATAACATAATTCTATCAACTGTTCCAAATGTATAACCGTAACGTTTAAATACATTTAATGCTTTGCTTGCAAGTTGAACGCTTCCAAGTTCTTTTTCTAAGTCCTTGAAGATAGGTTGCTGACTATCTATGTAGTTGAAGAGTTCGTCTAATCGCTTCTTTTGAGTAACAGATGGAATCCTATCATAACCTGATATGATGGATGCAAATATGCTATTTATCTCACGCAGTGAATCCAACTTTAGAATATGCTCCTTTGAAGAAGATAAATTAGCTCCTATATAGTAGCCATATAGTAATCCCTTCATCTTGTTGATGATGTAATCTTCTTCTATGTTTGATTCCATATTGTTTGATAGAGGAATGCTATCTTCTTTGATAATTTTATAACCTCTATCCTTTATGTCGGAAAGCACAACCATCTTACGCTGATACAATCGAACAAGTTTTGTTTCTAAACTACTATCAGACATAGACATAACAGTCCTTTTCACTTTATCTGAAAAGAAAATGAATCTGGTTTGCCACGGATTTAGGTAAATTGTCTTATCTGTATAATAGACGCCGTTAGGGAGTTTTGGAAAATCATCATCTGAAATTATTTCAATCAGCATTGCGTGATCTTCAATATCACTAATCGGACGGTCGAATACACATAAGGTGTCAAAAAGCAGGGTGGTATGTTCGATATTATTTTCTTCGACAGTGAACCATCGACTATATCCATAGCCACGCTTCTTGTACATAGCTTTTGGCGATATGGATTCTGTCGACAATATATTGTTGAAGTTCAATGAACTTGTAGGAATATAATATTTCATGATTAATAATCTTCTATTTCATCAATTTCCGTTGTTTTATAGAGCTGCGAATTAATATTCGATAATGGGGAAGGAAGCATAGATGAGTACATCACATATAAATTGCGATATGTACGAGTCATAGCCACATACAATGCTTTGCGATCAGATTCTTGACCTGAAAAGTTTTCTATGTAAGGTAAGAATACAGTTTCAAATTGTAAACCTTTTGCACTATGATAGGTCATCACCTTTGGGTTTGTAGATGTAAAATTAAGACTGTCCTGACTATTTCTAAAGTCTTCACGGTCATTATATCTTAGTTCGTAATTACCTCCCAATGATTTTAACTGGTTATATACCGTCTTAACATAATCATTATCTGGCAACAAAATAGCAACGTCTGTCATGTTATTTCTGCTGATAATATCATGTATAGCCTTTATTTGGTTTTCTTCATTATTATACTTGATGAATCTCGGTACTGCAGTTTCCTTGCTTTTGTAAGTGCTTTCGATAAATGGGGGCAAATCTACACCGATTGGTTGCACAACTTTTGCAACGGGTAAAGGAAGACGATAGTTGCGATATAATTCCCAATTTTTCACCTTCATATTAAAAGGGACTAAGGCATTTATTCTATCCAGAGGAACAGTTTTCTTAAGTCCTTCATATATAGACTGCGCAGTATCTCCAAAAAAGAAGAAATGCTTATTTGTCGCAGCTAAGAATTCTCGAATTTCATCATCGCTAAAATCTTGAATTTCATCGACTATAATATAATCAGCTGATGGCATATATGGAATTTTGTTGCCATTTTCGTCCTTAGAGTAAACCATAAAACGGCCTCTCCTTTCACGTTTGTACTTCCATTCCATATGATAATAAAAATCATTAGTAAGTCCTAATTCTTGCTTGCCAGAATTCATATATTTGCACAGTGCCTTTGTATATACTATAATTTTATAATTGGTGCCGTACTCTTTTTGTATACGTTGAGCTTTTATTAGAGCCAGCACGGACTTACCGCTTCCTGCACAACCTGCGACTATGCAGGATTTATCAAGCGTTTCTATGAGGATCTTAATCTGGTCGTCATCAAGTTCGGATTCTTTTATCATCCAGTCTTTTTTCATAATTACAATATGTCTTAGTTTTTTATTCTATATATTCTCCAAGCAATTTTGCTTAAATCATTATTACAACGAGAATGGGTCGTATGAAATTCTTCGTTAAACCCCGAATTACGGTTTATAATCTCGACTTGACAAGCAGCAGATGCTTTATCTAACATTTTGGGCAGCCAATCATTAGATACTTCGTTGTAAGATGTGATATCTGCCAAACAAATAACTCCACAATCTGTTAGCTTTGGAGAAAAATACATTTATAATATGTTCTATAGGGATTACGTTCTTCAAATTGTTGACATGTTACAAATTCACAAATAGCTTTTAAAGGATATAATAAAATCATAAGCCTGAGTTATGACATCTGTAACAATTTTCAAATCATAAAAATCATCTATAACAACAGGCATTAATTGACAATCTAACTTAATTTCCGTGTGTGCTGATACCACATCAAGAATTTGCTCCAAATTTCGTAGGGCATGAGCGTTTCCATCTAATGCTTTAATTCTTATTTTCTTGATAGAAGAAAGTTGTTCTGAAACTGCAATTATAAAACCAACGAGCTCACCTCCTGTACCACCCCCAAAATCAAAGACTGACAATTCCTCTTTATCTTGATATTGTATGTAATTATTTTGTAAATACTTACTAAAAATTAGGTATGACTCAGAATAGCTTCTTGGGAAATAGGTTCCGAGATAACCCAAGATATCCTCTTGTCCCCAGTCAAGGACAACAAGATCTTTTTTCTTTCTACTATATATAGCAGACAATTTATTAAATAGTAAATTGTCTAACCAGATAGGTAGAGTAATGTGTCTAACTTCTGAATTGTTCATATAAATGATTTCGTCCGAGTAAGCAGACTTTTTGTTATGAGAATTGTCTAAATTTGGCTATAAAAATACGCAAATCTATCGAGATTAAAGAAGAAAGTGGCAGAAATCTTGATTTTTCTCCTCGAATTTAATAAATTAAGGGCAGTTGAAGCGATATTTTTACGCCAAACGCCCTATATGTGTTCTAACACTGATTATCTTGTCCTACATTTCTTGGTCGGTGTTCCTAATCCAATCTTTAGCGTACCATCCCAATTCGTCAGTTGGTCAGCGCATCCGTTTGAGCCTCCAAGCGAGACGTATGTGTCGGCAACTGCATGACATGTGATCTACGAATGAAAGGAAGTTGCTGATAGTATCCTTTGTATAAGTGACATCCTTTGTGGCAAAAAGTTTTGTCCAGTTGGAAACACATTCTCTGCGAAATTCAGTACAACCGTTCCATGTCATACCCGCAAGGAACTTGTTGACAGAAGCCTCTATATTCTTTGATACGTTTAAGGACAGCCTGTCGTTTACAGCGGTAGCAATGAGACCGTAATATATAGCATTAGCTTCCTTATCGTTGAAATTTATACGCTCAGTCTGTGAGAATTTGCCAAGTGAACTATGTCCCTCGTTTATGAAGCGAATAAGTACGCTTTGAAATCTTGATTGTCTGGTCTGTTCATCACGTTTACACTCAGCTTCTTGTCGTTTTCCTCTCTTCCGCTTCCTGCTTTTTCCGCTTTTCAATACGTTCAATGGCTTCAACTATTTCAGGCTGTTGCTTCAACTCGTTCCATTGCATGATGAAAAGTTTGTACTTTGACAAGAGGGCATTATAATCATTGCCAATGCTGGCAAGTTCGCTATTAGCAGTAGTCAACTATTTCCTGAGACCATCTATCACTTCATCCTTTTGAATGGTAACACGCTTTATGGCGTTCTCTTCAAGTTGGGAGATGCGTTCCTTTACCTTGGCGTTCTCTGTCTTCAAAGCGTTATTCTCAGAAACAAGAACCTTGTTCTCTTTAATAAGACGGTTGAGGTTCTGCATGTAGTAGGTGTAAGTCTTGTTAACTGATATCTTACAAAGGTACGCTGCATCAACTTGGAAAAAGCATTGCCCTTTCTCAAATCTATTAGCTATGAGGTAAGAGGAAGAAGATACGAAGCCATTGGTTTTGCCAACCTCTCTGGCGGCTATGAACTTCGGGACGACAATATGTTCAAAGGAACGATTGCCCCAAAGGACATCACTCCGATATTTGAGAACAAAACACAGCCCGTCTGCCTGTTCGAGGAATTTATGGACTTTCTCTCTTTCCTTTCAATGAAAGAAGAAGTGAATAACCGCTGCCTTGTGATGAACTCTGTGAGCAACATTGGAAGAAGTATCAGCTACCTGAACAACCATCAAGTATCTTCTATCCGTACTTTCCTTGATAACGACGACGCGGGGCGGAGAGCAGTGCTGGAATTTGTAAAGGCAGGTTTTAAGGTAGAAGACATGTCTGTACATTATGGGAACTTCAAAGACCTCAACGAGTATCATGTCAGCCGTGTTCGTGAGCAACAGAAAAAGTTGGAGAAAACTCCAAAAACAAGCAATAAACCCAAACAAGTCAAACTTAAAATACGATAGAGCAATGAAAAAGATAAAAGCAAGCAGAGAGGAGATAGACCAATCCATAAAAGAAGCGTTCAGCATGAACAGACAGGAAAGTAATGAAAGAACAGACAGGAAAAGTCTTACATACTACTTGGGAGATACAGAAGACGAGGTGGAAGAACAACCACAGGCAAAAGCTCCATCAAAGGAAACGGATTGCCAAGAAGTAATAGCTTCCGAGTCTGCACAGCACGCAGAGAATGCAACCGTTCAACGGCGTATCAGTACCAAGATGAGACGGGGAACGCTCGAAGCCTATAAACAGACTTTCCTTGTTCCTACAAAGTTGAACGACCGAAAGGCGGTTTATCTGAGCAGGGCGACACAGGAACGTGCGGACTTCATCGTCCGTAGGTTGGGCGACAAGGGAGCCAACGTGTCAAGCTTCATTGAGAACCTCGTGCGCACGCATTTGGAGGAATACGGCGAGGATATAGAAAAATGGAGGAGACTATAAAGCGCAGGAAAAGGGTCGACGGTTTTACTCAAAATCCACGACCTTTTTTAGAGAATACGATAACGGCAATTTACTGAACAGGCAGAATGGTGGGAGTACCACGAACGCAGTTAAACACAGAATGCAGTGCATTCGTTTTCAAGCAGAAAAATACTTTATGTGTAAACGGCCTATTGGGTAGCATTGCAAGACGTCAGTTTGTACCCACAAACTGCGCTTGCTCCCCTTGTGAGACTGTCGGGGAGATTAGACCGTAATCACTCCGTTCTCATCGGTCAGTGTTCAGGAATTAAGCAAGATTGAAAACAAAGAAAAGAGGACTTTTATATGAACAGATACAACAGCAAGACTGCCCGATGGCAGCAACAGGAGAAGGAAGAACTACGGATGAACAAGACGGAATTCATCAAGGTAAGATGCACCTTAGAGGAAAAGCAGCGTATCAAATCAAAGCGGAAAGCACAGGACGGAAGTTCTCAGATTACTGCCGTGAGATACTCCTTAACGGAGAAGTAACAGCCGTTCCCAAGATGACAGACAATGAGAGGGAAGCCATAGAGGTGTTGAGACGAACGGCCTACTTCTTTACACATGTTTCCAACCTTATCAAGGTAAAGGATGATGCGTGGGTACTGATTACTCAAAGCCTTTCCTATTTGGCAAGGGAAGCATTTAAGCGTTTCTTTAATCCCAAATACCGTATTGAGGAAAGAGCAATTAAACTCTTAAATCTGATGGAGAATGATAGGGAAATGTAAGGCTATTGCGCATGGTAGCAATGCACTGGAGTATATTTTCAGAGAGGGGGAACTCGGTAAAACGCTTCTCTTTCACAATCTCTGTGGCACTATGCCAAAAGAGATCTACGAGGAAATGAAGATGGTCAGCGATTACAATACACGTTGCAGAAACAAGTTCCTGCGTATTGAAATCGGCATTGCACCACAGGATGAGAAAAGATTGAGTCTTGCGTCTGTCCGTAACCTTGCGTCAAACTTTGCAATACGCATGGAACTTGCCAACCATCAATGGGTGGCAGTAACACTCAAGGATACCGATAATATGCATATCCATATTATTGCCAATCGCATCAGCCTGTACGGAGAAGTGTATGATACCACCTTTGTGAGCAACAGGGCAGCAAGGGTGGCAGAGGAACTCAGCCGTAAGTATGGTATGACCATCGCAAAGGAAGTCAAGGCGGAAAAGAAACACAAAAAGACAAAATCCAGCCCAACAAGAGAACAAACAAAGCAGCAGGTACAGAAGATATGCTATGCCCTACTTGAAAAATATAAAGGCACAGGCATCACTGGGCACTCCATGTTCCTCTACGACCTTAGCAAGAGTGGTGTAACCATTGAACGCTTGAAAAACAAGCAGGGCAAGGTATATGGCTTGAAGTTCTCATATGCAGGACAATCGTTCAAGGCATCTGAAATCGGCAGGGAGTTTGGTTACCGTTCCTTGCAGAAGAACTTTGAGATAAGCAACAAGACAGAACCAAAGAAAGCCACGACAATGGCAGATGAGCCGGTAAAGAGCAAAACTCAATCCGATACAGGTTATCAACTTGTTCCTCCCAGCCGCTCCTATACGTCACCTGCCAACACAAATGAAAGTTCATCTATTGCACAAGCCGTAGGCAATGTAGCAAGTACAGCCATAAATGCAGCCGAAGAAATCATTTCCGGAGCAGGCGGGTTAATCAACCCACAGACACACGGTGATGATTATGCCGAGACAGCATGGCAGCACAGGCTCAGAAACCAAGCCAAGAAAAAGAAGAAAAGAGGAAGAGGATTGTAACCACTTTTCTCAATTCCTAGTCTCTATCCCAAAACTAAGACAAAGCAAAAGAGAGAAATCTTCATCAAAAACGCTTGTTATTCAAAGCAAATGATTATCTTTGCAAATAGAATAACAAGCGTTCTTTGTTAATGCAGAAACCTGCGATTGAAAGTACTTCGCTCGTTTCCAAATCGTTACCTGTTTAGTTTACACAATAAGGTAACTTCTTTATTTTCAATTAGATACATTTTAAGAATTATCTTACGACGTGAATACATTTCAAACGGATTGCGAATATGTTGTGAATACTCCACAAATGCGCCATATTTATCCACGAAATCGCCACAAAACACTCCGTAAAATATATACGAACCCCCACGCAAACACCCAACGAACACACCGCAAGGCGTAGGGGCAGATTCATCGTGCCCGTGTCCTTACATAACCAAATACGCATTTTTACATTATCAAATCCATATATTCATTTCATCGCACACGTATGTCCACATTTTAAAATACATATATTCACATCGCCACACACGTATTTTCGTTCCTCATTTCGTGGGTGTTTTCGTATATGCGGGCACGATAAATATGCCCCTACGGCTGCTGACGGATTGCCAATAATGTTGCGAACGGACTGCCAATAACACAATATTTAAAAACAAAACCCACCTTTCTGCGAAACAAAAAGGTGGGTTCTAATTTTAAATGGGCTATATTTAGCTAACCTATTTAATGCTTTTATTTAAACTTCATACCTAAGTTCCACATTATAAAGCTATAAATGTCGGCTTGCTCTTCCAGTTGTTTAGCCAGTGGTTTGCCACTTCCGTGCCCTGCTTTACTATCAATACGAATAAGAACAGGTGCTGTTCCGCCTGGCATTCCTGCAAAGTTGCAGCAAATTTAAACGAGTGTGCAGGCACAACACGGTCGTCGTGGTCGGCTGTTGTTACGAGTGTTGCAGGATAGCTTACACCTTTCTTCAGGTTATGGAGGGGCGAATAAGCACGCAAATAGTCGAACATAGCTTTGCTATCCTCGCTTGTTCCATAGTCGGGAGCCCAATTCCAGCCTATAGTAAACTTGTGATAGCGCAGCATATCCATAACTCCCACTTGCGGTATGCACACTTTGAAGAGGTCGGGACGCTGTGTCATACATGCACCTACCAGCAAACCGCCGTTGCTTCCACCCATTATAGCTATGTGTTCTTTACTTGTAAAGTGGTTAGAAACGAGCCATTCGGCAGCCGAAATAAAGTCGTCGAACACGTTTTGCTTCTGCATTTTCGTACCAGCAACGTGCCATTCTTCTCCATATTCGCTTCCTCCGCGTAGGTTTACCTGTACATATACACCGCCATTCTCAAGGAATGGTATGCGCATAGACGAGAAATTGGGCGATAACGATACATTAAAGCCACCATATCCGTATATCAACACTGGGTTCTTTCCGTTTCGTTTCAGTCCTTTTCGGTAGGTTAAGAACATTGGAACGTGCGTTCCGTCTTTGCTATTAAAGAACACTTGCTCTGTGGTATATTGGTTAAGGCTGAACTTAACCTTAGGTTCGGTGTAAACAGAACTCTTGTTTTGTGCCATGTCGTACTGGTAAATGGCACCTGGAACGGTGAACGATGCAAAGCTATAGAAGCATTCTTTTTGTCCACGTTCGCCACTAAAGCTCGCCCGTCCTACGGTTGGAAGCTTTATTTCGTTAAGTTCTTTGCCATCTAAAGAGTATACATAAAGGTGTGTAGATGCATCTTTGCTATAGCTAAGCACCAGTTTATCGGCGGCGAATTGTGCATTTTCGAGCACGTTTTTGGTTTCTCCTACAAGTTCTTTCCAGTCTTTAAAGCCTGGTTTATGCACGTTTGCCACCATTATTCTCCCCTTTGGTGCGCCATCGTTAGTAAGCAACTAAATGTTATCGCCTACTGTTCCAATGGGATTATACTGCAAATCCATATTGGAAGTCATCTGTATAAACTGCGAATTAGGTACTCGTAGGTCGCGCACATATAGGTTCATGCCAGAGCCTGCCCCACTTTCGTAGAGAAACATAATGGTTTCTTCTTTGTTCAGCGATACCGAATAGAAGCGTAAAGGTTGGGTTGGATTTTGGTAAAACAACACATCTTGACTTTGTGGCGTACCTATTTTGTGGTAGTAAATCTTGTGTATTTCGTTCTTTGAGCTATACTCTTTGCCCTTTTCAGGTGCATCGTAGGCACTGTAATAGAAGCCATTTCCACACCATTTTGCACCTCCGAACTTAGCCCATTCTATGTGGTCGGATAGCAATTTGCCCGTTGCTACGTCCTTAACGTATATTTCTTGCCAGTCGCTACCACTGCGCGAGATTACGTAAGCCATGTGTTTTCCATCTTTAGAGAAGCTTATATCTTGCAAAGCAACGGTACCATCGGTACTTAATTTGTTGGGATCGAGAAACTCATGGAGTGTTCCTCCCAGTTCGTTCATCTGGTAAAGAACACTCTGATTCTGTAGTCCGTTGTTCTTATACACATACCATTTGCCGTTGTTTTCGAATGGAGCGCTCACCTTTTCATAGTCTGCCACCTCCTTTAAACGCTGCAAAAGCTTTGCGCGGAATGGTATTTTCGCCAAGTATTCGTTGGTTACTTTGTTCTCTGCAGCCACCCATTCGGCTGTTTCTTTACTTCTATCGGCTTCCAAAGGACGGAAGGGGTCGGGTATTTTCACACCAAAGTAGGTGTCTACTGTACCATCTTTTGGTGCTTTAGGGTAATTAATGTTTTGTGCAACCATTGTTGTTGTTGTCAGTGTAAGTACCGACAGTGCTACGAAATGTTTCATTTTGTATAATAGGTTTATGTTATTTCGATGACTCGAACGCCACAAAGATACTAAGAAAATTCCTATTCTGAACGGCTATTGCCAAACTTTTGACTTACAGTTTCGCCGTACAAACTTTAATAACTACCTTTGCAGAACACATGTTACAAGTACTATGAACAGACAAAAAGATGAGACACAACCTTCGAAGGAAGGCATTTTGCGGCAGAGCGTCCCTTACACTGAACTGTTTTTCTACCAAAAGGCAGATGCCATATACCGGCTGACTTACATTTTTTGTCAGCGTTTTCTGCCCAAATATGGCGACCGCACAGTAGACCAAATGGTACAGGCAGCCCGTTCGGGTAAGCAAAATATCGTGGAAGGAATAGAAGATGGCAACACATCGACGGAGATGGAGCTTAAGCTTCTCAATGTTTCGCGCAGCTCATTGCAGGAGTTACGCGAAGACTACAACGACTTTTTACACACGCGCGGTCTTGCTTGCTGGACATCGAAACACCATCGTTACGATGCAATGCTTGGCTTTTGCAAGCATCATAACAAGGCAGAAGATTATCTTTCGTATGCCAACAGGTGGACGGCAGAGGAGTTTTGCAACACGTTGCTCACACTTTGCCACATCACAGACAAGATGATGTGCAACTATCTTGCCCGTTTGGAGAAGCAGTTTGTAGAGCAAGGCGGCATCAAAGAACGCATGCACGCTGCCCGTACAGGCTACAGAAAGGAACAAGACGAGCTGTTAAAAAGGCTACAAACAGAGAATATACAGCTGAAAGAAGATGTTAAGAGGTTGCAAGCGGAAGTGAAAAGGCTACAAGAAAGGTTGGCGCAGCGGTAGCGCAATGCCCCTTGGAGGTTGTAGGGATAGTAGGAATGCTAGTTTTTCTAGTACTCCTAGGATTCCTAGGAATACTAGAAACCCTACAAAAGCTTATGCCCACAAGAAAGCTAACCCCTACTTCTCCCTCGCTTTCCTTGCATATTCGAATAGCGAAGAGGGCAAATGGCAATATCCCGTAGGGTTTTTGTCGAGATAATCTTGGTGGTAATCTTCTGCCGAATAGAAGTTTTTCAGTGGTAATAGTTCTACTTCGAGCGGCACAGAGTATTTGCGTTCTTCGGCATCGAACACCTTTCTAATAATAGGAAGGTCGGTTGGGTCGGTGTAATACACGCCTGTTCTGTATTGCGAACCACGATCGTTGCCTTGCCTATTGTAACTTGTGGGGTCTATAGAAGCAAAGTATAGCTTTACAAGAAATGCTAACGACACCACCGTAGGGTCGTATTTAATGTGCACAGCTTCGGCAAAACCAGTGCCATCGGTACACACTTGCTCGTAAGTTGGGTGGTTTGTGTGTCCGTTAGCATAGCCCACTTCTGTCCATAGCACTCCTTTTATTTGCTTAATATAGTGTTCTGTGCCCCAGAAACAGCCTCCAGCAACGTATATTTCTTTCTCTTTGCGCACCCATTTGGTGTACTCTCCGTAGCCTTCTTGCTCCATTTGGTCAAGCGGAATAAAGCGCAACGATGCACTGTTTATACAATAACGCTGCCCTCCTTGTGCGGTTGGACCATCGTTAAACACGTGTCCAAGATGAGCATTTCCCGTTAAACTTCTCACTTCAGTACGTTGCATACCATGCGAATTGTCGGCTTTTTCTACCAAAAGACGCTTGTCTATGGGTTTAGAAAAGGCAGGCCAACCACACCCAGAGTCGTATTTGTCGGCAGAAGAGAATAGCGGTTCGCCCGTAGTAACGTCTACATAGATTCCCGGACGAAACTCTTTGTCGTACTGGTTGGTATATGGTTGTTCTGTTGCAGCGTGTTGTGTAACGGCATATTGCTCGGGGGTGAGCTGGCGACGTAGTGTTTCGTCGTCGGGACGAGTGAATGTTTTTGTTGTCATTTTCGTTGTTTTTATTTGTGTGTTGCCACGTTCGTTGGTGGCTATTCGTGGACTATTACTGCACGATGTTACTACTGAAGCAGCAAGCAAAAGACAGAGTGTGAACAGAAGACAGTCCTCTCTAACTACTGAAAAAATGTTTTTAAACTTGCATTGGCGTAGCAAAAACGTTGCTGGTGCGGTGGTTCTACTTTGTGTCATTGGTGCATTTGTCTTTTTGTTTTACGTTTGCTAAATTATAAAAAAAGTATTTATTTGGTTTTTACCTTTGATTTTATTTAACTAAAATAATTACAAACAGGGTGTTTATGGCTATTTTTTTACCCATTTATAATATATTTTTACCTTTCTATTGAATTTGTCTGTATGTGTGAAAATATATTTATAACTTTGCGAAAGTAATGTTAGAAATAGCATAAATAGTCGTAAAATCAAAATAAAATGGTTGGATTGGCAATGCCAAACAGCCGTTTCAATAAGTTTAATTTAGTATTTTTATTTAATCAATTAGTTATGAAGAAGAAAGCATACATTACCCCTATCACCACCATTACGCCCTTGCCGTATATGGAAGCTATGCTCGATAGTAGTGAAAGCATAGGCGATGAATCGTTAGGAACACCTGTTTACATGATGCCCAACAACCCTTTTAGGAAACCGGAGCGGAAAAAACACAGTGGGGATACCGCTAAAAAGTAACCACAAAAAACAATGGAAGTTGTGCAGAAACCAACAAAGCAGGTTGCCAACTTCTAATAAAGGCTCGACAGAACTACGGTTTTGCCGAGCCTTTTTTTATGGAAAAGAAGAACGCTAAATAGACTAAGAAGCCAAAGCTAAGCTGTTTTGATAACACTTATAGGTGGATTTAGATTTTCGGAAAAAGCAAAACAAAAAACAAAAACATAGGCGTTTTATTTGGCGTTTTAAACAAAAATGGATATATTTGCACAGAAATATGCTTTTACTAAGCAAATTGATTTTTTATGAGAATGCCTATATGGCATTTCTCCAAATGCCAAAAATAAAAGCCGCGATGGCTAAAAGGAATAGTTATTTAATTGTTAATGACTACCATCTAGCGTTTTGGTAGCTTTAGGTTTTTAGTTATTAGGAACTAAATTTATATTGTTATTATATGCATTTGCTAACTATTTAATTATTTAATGAATGCATTATAAGAAGAATTTAGTATGGATCGGGAGATTAATATGAATTTATTAACAATACAATTTACAGATTATTTAGACAAGAAATATAGGTTGGCTGTGAGGCTAGCCTATTTTTTATTTATAAGCAGTCTCAGTTTATTTTACCCATAAAACCATTTTCTGTTGCCCCCAATATACACGATACATTTTAAATAGAAAACACCCTGTATTACAAAAACCCCCTTTTTGCATTGCAAAAACCATACTTTTGGCGTGCAAAAACCATACTTTTGCAATGCAAAAAGGGGGGTTTTGTTTTTCAAACACTGGGTAGGCTGTTTTATATGTGTATATATAGTAGGCTAAAAGCCATAGTATCAGGCAGAAAGACCACCGTTTTCTATTTGTTTATAGATAGCCATTGCCACCCTTTGCAGCTGCAAACCCGTTGGCAGATGTAGGGGTTTGTGCATTGGTTTCGTGTACCTTTATTCTACGGCTTACTTGTTTTGCAACGCAACTATATATATAGGTGTAAATAATATTGATGAAACCAGAACAAAAAAGTTTTTCTATGGTTTTACAAAAAATACCCTTATAAAGATGCGTAGATATTCGGATATTTTGTGTAAGTTTGCAAACAGAGTTGTAACAGATGGCATCTGCCGATGTTAAACCACACCAGTTGCTCTTGCTGTTTGGTTTAACCCGACTGTCAAACACAACTTTTGCAAACAAAAAAAATTGCATTTAAACAGAAAGAAAGAGAGTGAAAAAAGAATAAAACTATGAATACTACATTAACAATAATAACCTTTGCAGCGGCTGTATATGGGCTTGTAATGGGCATAATTATGGCATTCAGCATACGTCCGCAGTTGATTCATCAAGAAAAGCTATATATTAGCCATAACAAAATTACTGGTTTCACTCAGCTTTTACGCACTCGGGCTATGATGGTTTCTTTTGCAACTGTAACCCTATTTAATAATATATTTTTCGTTCATAGGTCCCATTTGTATTGTTGGCTTTATACTGGTTATGAACATTGTTTTGATAAAAGCCATACAGCGAAAACGGCAATGGTTACGTAAAAATCCTAACTATGCAACACTAACTTTCAAGGTTGGAGGTAGTTTTCTTGTACCTAATATACCTATGATTGTGTCGGTAGACGAAGATGAATATGCCTTAGACACCGTTTGTTGGATAGGAAAGAAATGTTTAATAACAGCTGGAACGCATCGCATTAAGTTTAAGTTAGAAAAGCGTCTTCCTAAAAGATACAAGAACAGAGTTCAACTTTTTAAACAATATATAGAGGCAGATTTCCAACCAGGAAACATATATTGCGTTGAAGAAGATATACCAGACGAGCATCTTACCTTACATTCTATGTATAAAGAAATGGTAGACCAAAAACAAAAAGTATGATAAACACCACATTAAACATACCCCTTTTCTTGCCCATAACAACTGTAGATTATGTTTCTTGGCTATTTTTCATTTGTTTTTTCTATGCTATTGTAGGCTTATTTTTCCTGCGTTCGAAGTTTAGACATCAGGAAAATAGAAAAAAATTAATGTGCATTCTTGTTTTCGGAGAATGTGTTCTTATTGGCGCATCGCTCGTTTCGGCATACTGTGCAAATAGTTCTTTTAAAATAGGCATATACACATTGCCTTTTGTTCTTATAGTTTCTTTCATTGCAGGAAACATTGCCATTGTTAGATATATAGTGAAAACACGACGCTGGATAAACGCTAATAAGGGCTATGCAACACTGTTGTTCAAAGAAGAATGGTTTGTTAGAGAGGTACACAGAATAGTTATTTTAGAAATAGATGGCATTCCCTATGGTAAAGGACTTATATATTGGGCAATGAACAAATGCCTTATTGCACCGGGCAAACACCAGATAAAACTGGCTGTAAAGGTGTTAGACAGCTATAAAAGTAAGCCTAAAACAAAAGAATACACCCAAGACGTGCTCTTAAATATGGCGCCAATGGGTAAATATATTATAGAAGAAGACAGAGAAAAACAGTGTTTAAATGTGCGTTCGCTATTCAAAGTAGTTACCACTAGCAGCGAAGTGGCACACAAAAGTGGCTCAACTCCACCCACATAAGCACCGCACAACATTGCAGTTTTGGGTTGCTTGCCATTGGAAATATGCACTACCTTCGCACCATAAAACCACATTTACATTCGCTTAAACAACAAAACATAAGCATAAACAAACATAAATGAGAACCAAATTCATAGTTGCAATATTGCTAATATTAGCCTCTACCACCACAGCACAAACGTTAGAAGAGTGCCAAAAGGCGGCTGAAAAGAACTATCCGCTTATTAAACAATATGGTTTAATAGCACAAACCACCGAGCTAACTGTAAGTAACATACAGAAAGAATGGTTACCTAAAATAGCCGTTTCGGCTCAAGCCACCTATCAAAGCAATGTTGTGGCATGGCCAGAACGTATACAAAGCATCTACCAACAAATGGGTTTAGCCATGAAAGGACTGAAAAAAGACCAATATAAAATGGCTATAGACTTGCAACAAACACTTTACGACGATGGAACAATAGCCAGTAAACAAGCCATTGCACGGCAAGAAGCAAAGGTTCAAGAGGCTGAAAACCAAACAAAACTATACCAAGTGCACCACCGTGTTAATGAAATGTACTTTGCATTGTTACTTTTAAACGAACAAATAAAGCTGAACAACAATGTAAAAAGTCTACTCTTAGCGAGCGAAAACAAACTTGCTGCTATGGTAAAAAGTGGAACTGCTGCCACAAGCGACCTTGACAACGTTAAGGCAGAACGGCTTAGTGCAGAACAACAATACACAAGTTTAAAAGCCGAACAACAAATGTTGCAACACATTCTAAGCACTTTTTGTGGCATAAAAGTGGAAAACGTGCAAAAACCAACGCCAGTTTCGACAGACACATTAACCAACAACAGACCCGAATTGCAGCTTTTCAACAGTAAGTTAGAACTATCCGAAGCACAAGAAAAGGCATTAAACACACGTCTACACCCCACTTTGGCTCTATTTGCACAAGGCTATTATGGCTATCCGGGTATGAATATGTTTAACGATATGATAGACCACAAATGGCGACTTAACGGCATTGTGGGCATAAAACTATCGTGGAACGTGGGCGCTCTCTACACACGCAAGAACGATAAGGCACGTTTAAGGTTGCAACGCGAACTAATAGAGAATGAACGTAAGGTGTTTTTATTTAACAATAGTATGGAACAAATTCGGCAAAATAGCAACATAAACCGCTTTAAAACAATGATGCAGACCGACAAAGAAATAATTGCACTGCGCACAAATGTAAGAAAAGCAGCCGAATCGAAGCTACTCCACGGCATAATAGACGTAAATAGCTTGTTGCGAGAAATAAACAACGAGAATGCAGCAAAGGTGCAATGGGCTATTCACGAGATAGATATGCTGAAAGAAATGTATAACCTAAAATATACCAACAACCAATAAATAACCACACAACAGATATGAAAAAGACTATATTCTTGGCACTTACAACACTTATAATAGCAGCGTGCGGAAAGCAAGAAAAGGACTACGATGCAACAGGAACGTTCGAAGCAACAGAGGTTACTATATCTGCCGAATCGTCAGGACAGCTTATTAGCCTCAACATTAACGAGGGAGATATACTAAACAGTGGGGTTACAGTGGGGCAAATAGATAGCCAGCAGTTGGTTTTAAAGCGACAACAGTTGGCAACAAACACGCAACAACTTAACGCTACCCATAGTCAGCTCGATGCAAACAAGCGACAACTGGCTGCAAACAAACTGGCTATGGCAAGAAAACAGCTGGATTTAAAAAAGCAAGTGGCTACCATTCAACAACAAATAGCCAACCAACTGCACGAGAAACAACGCTTTTCTGAACTCCTTAGAGATGGTGCTGTGCCACGAAAACAGGTAGACGACATTGACTATCAGATAGAAGTGCTACGCAAACAGCTGGTTGCAACCGAAGAACAAATAGCAAGTCAGAACGCAGCATTGGCAGAACAAACAAAGGAATAGCCGCTCAGATAGAGGGAATAAGCTCTCAACAAGCAGGCGTAACGGCACAACAAGCAGGCGTTCGCAGCCAACAAGCACAGATAGACAACCAAATTGCACACACCTTTGTGAGGGTTCCACTTACTGGAACTGTGCTCGAGAAGTATGTAGAACAGGGCGAATTTGTATCGGTAGGTAAACCTTTGTTTAAAATTGCCAACACTAAGAATATGTACATTCGGGCTTATATAACCTCTAAACAGCTGAAAAACGTTAGAATAGGTCAGCATGTTACGGTGTTAGCAGACTATGGGAAAGGTGAGAAAAAGAAGTATTCGGGAGTTGTTACATGGATTTCGAGCCAATCAGAATTTACTCCTAAAACCATTGTAACCGACGATGAACGAGCCGATTTGGTGTATCCTATAAAGGTAAAGTTCCTAAACGATGGCTACGCAAAGATAGGAATGTACGGCGAAATAAAGTTTTAAATATAGCAAAAAAATGCTAAACAAAAAAACAGGAATAGTGCCAAACAAAAAAATGCAACAAACTATGAATGCCATTGAAGTAAACAACATATCGAAACGCTACGGCAAGGTAGAGGCATTGCAAAAATGTAAGTTTTTTTCGAGGCAGAAGGCGAAGTTTTCGGACCGATTGGACCAGATGGTTCGGGCAAAACGTCTATGTATCGCATACTGTGTTCGCTACTTCTGCCCAGCGAAGGTACGGCAACAGTTGCAGGATACAATGTTGTTAGCCAAATGAAAGATGTGAGAAAACTATTGGGATATATGCCCGGCAGGTTCTCACTCTACCAAGATTTAACGGTAGAAGAGAACTTAAACTTTTTTGCTACCTTATTTAATACAACCGTAGAAGAGAACTACGATGCTATTAAAAATATTTATTCGCAGATTGAACGCTTTAGAAAACGACAAGCAGGAGCACTCTCTGGTGGTATGAAACAGAAACTTGCGTTATGTTGTGCCCTAATTCATAAACCACAAATACTATTTCTTGACGAACCCACAACTGGCGTTGATCCTGTGAGCAGAAGGGAATTTTGGGACATTTTAGCACAAATGAAAGAACGCAAAATTACAATCATTGCATCTACACCATACCTCGATGAAGTGCAAAGGTGTGAACGTGTGGCGTTTCTTTCCGAAGGTATTATAAAGGGAATGGGCACTCCTACCGAAGTGCTTACACAGTTTGAAGCTGTTTTTAACCCTCCTCGCATAGAACATAAACATTGTTGCGAAACTGCAAAACAAACCGAAAACGTTATAGAAGTGGAACATTTGGTGAAGGCTTTTGGCAGTTTTCGTGCAGTAGACGATATATCGTTCACCGTAAAAAAAGGAGAAATATTTGGTTTTTTAGGGGCTAACGGAGCAGGAAAAACTACTGCTATGCACATACTAACAGGACTAAACCAACCCACAAGTGGCACTGGCAGGGTGGCAGGATATGACATTCGTACCGAATACGAACAGATAAAGCAACACATTGGGTATATGAGTCAGAGGTTTTCGCTATACGAAGACCTTACTGTTGCCGAGAATATACGTCTTTTTGCAGGTATCTATGGTATGCATAAAAAGGATATTCGCCAGAAAACAAACGAGCTTTTGCAACGCCTAAACTTCGATAAGCATCGCAATAGTTTGGTGTCTGACCTTCCATTAGGGTGGAAACAGAAGTTGGCTTTCGGTTAGCATCTTCCATAATCCTAGTGTTGTGTTCTTAGATGAACCAACGGGAGGTGTCGATCCTGCCACTCGCCGCCAGTTTTGGGAGCTTATTTACGAGGCTGCAGCACGGGGAATAACAGTGTTTGTTACCACTCACTATATGGACGAAGCCGAATATTGCGACCGCATCTCTATAATGGTAGATGGTAAAATTAAGGCTTTAGGAACTCCAAACGAACTGAAACGCAACTTTAATCAGCCCGATATGAACCACGTATTCACCTATTTGGCACGACAAGCAACACGCAGTTCCGATTAGGATATAACGAAAACGCTATAATATATATATGTAGACAAACAATGGGGTACACCTTATTATAATATATAACATAAGAAAACAAAAAGCATAACACACAATGAAGCAGTTTATTTCGTTTGTTACCAAAGAAACAAAACACATTCTACGCGATAAGCGCACCATGCTAATTCTGTTTGGTATGCCCATTGTTATGATGCTTTTATTTGGTTTCGCCATTACCACAGATGTAAGAAATGTACGCACCATAGTGGTTATGAGCTATACAAACAATGCCACACAAGAGGTGGCAGACCGTTTAGCTGCGTCCGAATACTTTAAACTTGTAAATGTGGTGAGTACTTCCGACGAGGCAAAACAGCTTATAAGAGACCAGAAAGCAGACCTGGCGATGGTGTTTCCAGAACACTTTGGCAAAGCCAAACAGCAAATTCAGTTTATTGTAGACGGCGCAGATCCAAATATGGCACAGCTTTGGACAAACTACGCAAGGATAGTTATAACCAATCCAAAGGGGAGTGTGGTAAACACAAAACTACTGTATAACCCACAAATGAGGTCGGCTTACAACTTTGTTCCAGCCACTATAGGAATGTTGTTAATGCTAATTTGCGCAATGATGACATCTATTTCTATTGTTCGCGAAAGAGAAAAAGGAACAATGGAAGTATTGCTTGTGTCGCCCATTCAACCAATAATGATTATAGTTGCAAAGGTTATACCTTACTTAGTATTGGCTTTTATTATTCTTATAATCATACTACTTATGTCGGCTTTCGTGCTCGATGTTCCAATGCAAGGGTCGCTTTTCGGCATATTTCTTATCTCTACCATCTACATTCTTCTGGCTCTTGCATTTGGTTTGCTGGTTTCTAACATTGCAGAAACACAACTTGAGGCACTACTTTTATCGGCTATGGTGTTGCTTATGCCTATTCTATTGCTCTCTGGAATGATATTCCCCATAGAGTCGATGCCACGAATTTTACAATATGTATCTGCCATAATACCTACCCGATACTACACCTGTGCTATGCGAAAACTAATGATTATGGGGGTGAGTATAAAGGAAGTGTATCACGAAATAGCAATTCTTGTGGGTATGTTGATAGTACTTTTGTCGCTCTCGTTAGCCAAATTCAATAAACGTTTAGACTGATGCGTATGACACTAAAGTATCTTTTACAGAAAGAAATTATCCAAATTAGGCGCAATTCGTTTATTCCTCGCCTCTTAATAACGTTTCCAATAATGGTAATGTGTGTGATGCCGTGGGTAATGAATCAGGAGGTTAAGAACGTAATTGTAGATGTTGTGGACAACGACCGTACCACAAAGTCGCAACAATTGGTACACGAAATAGAAGCCAACAGATATTTTATATTTCACGGACAGCAGCCAAACTACTCGGCGGCACTTAGCAATATAGAGCAATCAACCACAGATATAGTGGTGGTTATACCCCAATACTACAGTCGCGACCTTGCTCTTGGAAAGCTGCCACAGGTGCTAATTGCTGCTAATGCTGTGAATGGAACAAAGGGTTCTATAGGTTCTGCTTATCTTTCGCAAATAGTTTCAGCCCATACAATGCCATCTACTGCAAGCATAATGTCGGCAACCAATACGCTATATCTGTACAATAAGCATTTAAATTTTAAGCTTTTTTTATGATACCCGCCCTATTCGCTATCATTATGATGCTTATGACGGGATATCTCCCAGCACTAAACATTGTGAGCGAAAAAGAAGCTGGCACCATCGAACAAATAAATGTTACACCAGTTAATAAGTGGGTGTTTATTCTGGCAAAACTTATTCCTTATTGGGCGATAGCTATGTTTGTTGTTACCATTTGCCTACTTCTGGCATGGGTGGTGTATGGCATTACGCCTGTAGGAAACATAGCTCTAATATACCTACTGTCGCTTTTGTTGTCGCTTTTCTTTTCGTCTTTCGGACTAATAATATCCAATTATTCAGACAATATGCAGCAATCTATGCTCATAATGTGGTTCTTCGTGGTTATACTCATACAGCTTTCGGGGCTCTTCACCCCATCTCGCTCTATGCCATCAGTAGTTTATATCACCACATATATAAATCCTGTAAGGTACTTTATTGATGCTATGCGCACAGTATTTATACGTGGGGGGAACTTCAATAGCATTGCACACCAAGTGTTAGCCCTTGCTTTAATTGGACTGTTTATGGGCACATGGGCAGTAATGAGCTATAAGAAGAACCGTTAAACTATGAGAAAACTATTGCTTATAGCCACACAACACTACCCAAAGGCACCATTTTTACCCTATCTTTTTCACATCGTCCTCAAACGAACTGTGGTTGATGGCACGAGCTTTGAGCTTCGACCGATAAGTATAAACAGTGGTAAGACTGGCACGAAGAATAGACGAGATACGTGCATTGTCGGTAATTCCTAATCGAATAAGGGCAAGAATACGTAGTTCGGTGGTTAAACGCTCATCGCCTTTTGGCTCTATCCGTGCATCGTTGCGTAGCAATTGGTTTACACCAGCTACGAAATTAGGATATATATTTAAGAAAGCTGTATCGAAATTTATATAGTATTCGCTCGTAGCAACCTGTGTAAACGAATTGTTTTTCAGCTCTGTATAGAGTTCGTCCATACGCTTTTCGCGCGCCAAACGGTTGTAAATTCGGCGTTTCTCTTCGGCTTGGTCTATCAAATTCGACGCTAATTCTAAGAAACGAGCTATATATTCTTCTCTAATATTATTGGCTTCGCAAAGTTGAGCATTCACTTTGCTCAAGTCGTCTACGGCATTATTCAACTGCTTATTCATTAAAACCATTTGCACATGTGTCTTTCTGTAACGGCGAAGATATCTCCAGATAAAGAAAACAGCCACAATCAATGCAATGGCAACTACACTAACGGCAACCAAAAGACCAAAAATGTGCATACGTTGGGTGCGTTGTTGCACTATGTAAGCCGAAAAAATGCGTGGCAAGATATGGGCATTCTGAATGTTTCGCAGGCGTGTTCCATAGAAATTAGCATCTTCTATAGAAACATTCATATAGTTATAAGCTCGCTCTACGTCGCCTTGATCGAACAATTCGCCTGCTAAAAAGCGCAAAGAGTTATTTTCTTTCGACGACGAATAAACATCGCTAATTGCACTTTGCACCAAATAATATAGCCGTTTGGTAGAATTTCCAAGCTTACCATAGAGTTCTGCCAAATCGAAACATACCATAGCATATTCGTGGTTGGTTCTTCTCCATCGTTTCAGATAGTTTTCTAATATGCCGATAGCCTTTTCTGTATGTCCTCTTTCGCTTAGTTCGGTCATTTCTGCACGCACATACGCATACGTATCTTTATACGGACTAGCCAAAATAAGTCGCCTATAATATTCTACTCTGCCCTCATACGAAGCGTGCAACTGTGTTCCTGCTGTGTATTCTGCCAACAACGACATTAGCAAATACCATTCGTCGTTAAATGCTTGAGTAAGTTGAGCGTCTAAAGTAGATACTTTTATACTATCTAACAAGTCGCGCGACTCCACAAAAAAGGCTGCCAGTGTATGCACATGCACCTTTTTGAGTTGTGCTTCTGCCAAATACTTATCATTCCGCATACGTTTTGCATACAAAATAGTACGGTTGGCGTAAACCAAAGCAGAGTCGAACCGAAAGGCTTCATACTCATTGTAGAGCTGCATACATATTTCGTAGCGTTGCCTATCGGTAAGATGTGGAGTAGAAAGGCGCTGCCGTATATCGTTTATTCGCGCTACCTTTTTAGCAGTTATAGCCTTACTATGTTGAATAAGATTGTCTAATTCATCGTATTCGGTAGCTGCCATTGTTGCAGAACTATGCAACAATGCAAAGAAAAATAATAAACACCAACATAAAAACGTGGCTTTGTTTTTTTGGAGGTCTTGTCGTATCATTATGTAATTACCGTAATTCGGACACACAAAGGTATGTATAAATATTGAGAAGTGCAAGTTTTACATAAAAAAAGTGTACCGTTAGAGCATCTCGCCCTTGGTACACCTTACGTTTAGTTACGTTTTGATTGAGAGTGTTCATTCCTGCAGCTACTCTGCAAGTCTCTAATCATTGTTTCCTGAAACACTATTTTCCACCTTAAATTAACGCTATTTCATTTCACTGCCTCACGGCATACTTTTGTTAAATCTGATGCAAAGATAGTCAATATAATCGTTGATGCGATATGTTGCAAACATAAATCTAAATCAATATAAATAACATCTAAATTATATCTTATTATTTATCAATTACTTATATACTTTTATAGGCTTATAATATAGGCAAAAAATCTAAACGTTTTCGCAATAAACAAAGTATAAAAGGAAACAAATTAAGGTATAAAAGCAGCTAAAACAGAGCAGAATTCATAAATTAAAACAAAACAAAAGGAGAAAAGTAAGATATTTGTCGTTTTATTTGCAAAAAGCAATACCTCTTTTTTTACACTTCAAAAACAGTGTTTTTGGAAACGTACAAACTACATATACCATCAAGCATTATGCAAAAGAAAGGGTATAATTCGTAGTATTTCTCACAACACATTATGGCATTATATATATAATAAGGTGTAACAAAATAGGTTTGTATGCCGAACAGTGGTCTTGCAAAAATACTTTTGTACACACAAAAAACCGCAAAGAAGCCACAATACACACAATAAAATGGTGTAAGATACTATTTCTATAAATATTTTTCTATACCTTTGCAGCCAAAAATAACACTCAATGAAATTATGAGAAGTATAAAAACAGTTTTGCACACAGCACTATTTCTATTGTTTGTACTAACGTTTGCATCGTGCATAAAAAACGAAGCACTGAATCAAGAGGCTGATATTGTTGCTGCAAAGGTAAGCAACGACGAACTATTGATACGCAAACCGCTAATTACAAACAACGAAGTGAAGTTCTTTGTAAATGGTGGCAGCGACCTTACACAACTGGCGCCACAGTTCGAACTTACTCCAGGAGCAACCATTGAACCGGCAAGCGGAACCGTTCGCAACTTCTTAACGCCTCAAACCTACACTGTTACATCTGAAGATGGGCAATGGAAAAAACAATATAAGGTATCTTTCGTTAGCAACGATGTGGCTACCGAATATCATTTTGAGAACATTAGATGGCATAAAGCCAAACGGTCGTGGGACGACGAGGTGGAAAGTAACTTCTTCCACATATTCTATGAGCTATTAGCACCAAAAGATACAATGGATTGGGGCAGTGGAAATGCTGGCTTCTTAATAGTCAATCAAGATGCTAAAGCAGAGGAATACCCTACCAGTCAAGCTGATGGCGGCGTTGTTGGTAAGTGTGCTAAGCTGCAAACAGTAAGCACAGGAAGCTTTGGTAAAATGATGAATGCGCCTATTGCAGCAGGAAACTTGTTTACTGGCTCATTCCAAATAGACATTACAAACCCCGCAAAATCGACACGCTTCGGACTTCCTTTCCGCAAAATGCCTACTCGGTTGGCTGGCTACTACAAGTATAAGGCTGGAGAAACATATACCGATAAGTTTAGTAAAGTGGTAGAAGGAAAGCACGACGACTTCGCTATTTATGCTGTGCTTTACGAAGTTACACCACAAGTGCCCTATTTAGATGGCACAAATTCGTTGTCGAACGAAAACATTGTGCTGAAAGCTGAACTTGATAATCGTAAAGAAACCGATGTGTGGACACATTTTGCCATAGACTTTAAGCCTGTAGATGGACGAAAAATAGATGCAAAGAAATTGGCAGAAGGCAAATACAATTTAGCAATAATTATGTCGTCGAGCAAAGATGGGGCTATTTTCAACGGTGCAATAGGCAGCACCTCTATGTAGACGAAATGGAACTCTACTACAAATAAACCTATATAGCAAAAAAAGAAGAAAATGAAAACAACAAATATAATCGCAAGAATGGCAGCAGCTACCCTACTTCTATGTGTTGCCATAACCACATGGGCACAACAAGAAAAAACTCCGACTGGGAATTTGAAGTGCGGGCTGGCGTGAATATAGGGAGCATCGCCACTTTCCATGCCACGCGAAATAAGAAAAATAAACAGTTATAGCCCACGATTGAATGCCTCTATAGAAGGTGTAGCCACAAAATGGATAGGCGAAGACCATAAATGGGGAATTTCGGCAGGACTGAAATTCGAACAAAAGGGTATGATAACGGGCGCCACTACAAAGGGCTACAGTATGGAGATAGTGAACGATGGCGAACGAGTATCTGGATTTTGGACAGGCTATGTAAAAACTCGCTACAACAGCACCTTCCTTTCCATTCCCGTAATGGGCAACTATCGCATTGGAAATAAGTGGAAAGTGCGCGCCGGACTGTTTGCTTCGTTCCGATTAGATGGCGAATTTAACGGAGAAGTTAGTAATGGCTATCTACGAGAGGGGTCGCCAGTGGGCGAAAAACTAATATACGAGAATGGAAAAACAGCCCCATACGACTTCTCATCGCACCTTAATCATTTCCATTGGGGTGCACAAATAGGAGGCTCTTGGCAGGCTTTCAACCACTTTACACTGAACGCCGACCTTACATGGGCTATGAATAATATATTTGAAAGCAACTTTAAAACCATCAGTTTCAATATGTATCCCATATATCTGAACGTTGGTTTTGGCTACACATTCTAAACTGTAAAAAGACAATATAGCAACTGTTTAACGCCACATACAAACATTTTGCAAAGCATAAAGCCAATATATTATGTGCAGTATGCTAACAAAGTGTCAGCACAAAGTGAGAATGCAACAAAACAAGTGGTACGGTTTTTTACGTTCTCACACAAAATGTGTTACACCAAAACACACCAAAAGAAATATAAAGAACATTATAAAATCGTACTTCGCAACATATTTGTCTGGTTTCCCTACAACTATTTAGGATTTTCCCGATAACCATTTCATATTTTACTACTATCTTTGCACATAGTAAAAAATCACCTACGGGTATAAAACAAGAAAGGAAAAATCTATGAGACAGACAAGTTTAAACAACCTACGCAGCTGTGTTATATTGCTTTTTGTGGCGTTTACAATTGCAACAAGCGCACAAACCACACAAAAAAATACCAAACTTTATTCGTATAATCGTAACGGTGTGTACTATCAAAGACAACCTATAGTAGACGCCGACTACCGTTCGTTTGTAGATTTAGGCTTTGGTTATGCCAAAGACCGATACAACGTATACTACTTAGGACGCATATTGCCGTATGTAGATCCTATGACATTCAGCCTTAAAATAGCTCAGCCCTATCCAAGGAGACTATCCAACAGACGACGATATATACGACAACGACGATTACTACCGCTATCGCATAACATCGAATGCAGTGCTGTTTCGTGGAAAAAAAATTAGCGATTCTCCACGAACCTTTAAAGATCTGGGCTGGGGATATGGCAAAGATGCCTACGATGTATATTATATGGGACGAAAAATGGAAGGCGTATTCTCTAACACCTTTAAAGTATTGGAAGATGGCTATGCAGAAGACTCGTTCGACACATATTATAGAGGTAAGAAAGTAAAATAAAAGTTACGCAAAAAATATAGCAAGCACACAAGTGGACTATTGTTTTAAAAACCATAGACGGCAAATATTATGAAATAAAGCCACAGTTGTGTTCATAAATAGCGCAAAATAGCCTTATTCTATGAAAAAATCAATCAGAAAACTTGTAAGAACAGAAAATAAATAGTACCTTTGCACCGCATTTGAAAGAATGCTTGGCAACTCTTAAACAGAGCCCTGACTGGAAGGATGGGTGAGTGGCTGAAACCACCAGTTTGCTAAACTGACGTGCGGGTTACCGTACCGGGGGTTCGAATCTCCCCCTCCTTCCGCAACCCTACGGGGACAAATCGACAATCAGAAGGTCGGTTCATCTAACGGTTAGGATACAAGATTCTCAATCTTGGCATACGAGTTCGATTCTCGTACCGACTACAAAGAAAGCTTATAAGCAACTTGCTTATAAGCTTTTTTTTGTATACATAATAGGGGGTCAGTCCTAAAACGGGTTTTGAATTAGCATGGTTTAGATTTTATAAAATATGGGGTCAGTCCTAAAACCCAGTTGCAGGCCTATACTTTTAAGCGCATAATTTCATAAGCCTATATAAAAAGAAAGGAATATCTGTGACCCCTCTGAACTGTGCCCTGAATGCCTTAACTTTAGCATTGAATGACTCGGCATTTGCATTCGTTGCTCTGTTTACAAAGAAATTGAGTATGGTTTGATAATGATTTTCAAACGTGTCAATCACTGTGTAGAAATTGTCTACTCCCAGTTCTTCAACCTCATTAAACCATTTTGCCAGCTTCAGCCTTGCAGCATCCTTGATGCTCTTGATGTTATAAATATCGGTAAGTTTCATAGCCAAATTATATGCCTTTTTCAGTGTCGGATAATGTTCAAAGATGATTTGTGCCCTACCTTTCTGTGTTTCAGTCCACTTGGTCTTGTGCTTGGTCAATATGAACTTTGCTCTGGCGAGCAACTGCTTACGCGTGTCACCATTGCTGTATCTAAATGGTATATATTCCTTACCCTTACATTTTGCCTCTTTTATCTCCTCATTCTCTTTATCTCTTGCCACCCATCGGTAAGCGATACGCATGTCATCCAGAGCATCATAATATAGTTTCTGTACATGAAATCTATCATTGGTAATAAGTGCTTTTGGAAAAACAGAGCGGGCTATGCGCATCATAGAAGATGATAAATCGAGTGTTATCTCCTTGACAGTCTCCCGTTTAGAAAGGTTTATCTTCTTGAGAACCTGAATAACTTCCTCTGCCTTAGTCCCTTTAACCACAGCTACCAAAGTCCCTTTTCTGCCCTTTCCCGCCTTGTTGGTCAGAAAAGTATAAACCTCGCCACTGCTTAGACAGGTCTCATCAATACTTAGACTCTCTCCTATGTTATCTTCAAACAATAGCCAGTCTTGAGCATGCCCCAACTGATCCCAGCTACGATAATCACTGAAATGTTCCTTGTACTGTGTGGATAACAGCTTGCCATTTACGCCATAGTGCGCACCGATACTTGCGATGCTCTCTGCAGTGGACTCAATTCTATTCTTTTAAAAAAGAAACGAACTCGGGGGATAGTTTACTGCCCTCAGCCGTCAAATCATCATATGAATAAGTAAATATCTCTCCGTTGGAAGAATCACGCCACTTGCGACGGCGAACATGGAGGTAAACTGCTTTGCCACGAAGGGGGAAGTCCTGAATAACACGCTCGCTGGTAAAACCATAACTGCTTACAGTGCCTAACTTATGGTCTGACTTTTCCATAAAGTTACGCTCGTCAAGCCAAAAGTCAAACTGGGTAACACTCTCTTGAATATCGACAACATCAAAGTAGTCGGCAAGTACATCTGGAAAGATGCAACGTAATAATTGGTGACTCTTCATGATGCAAAGGTAATAAATACTTATGAAATTGTATGCTTAAGAGTATAGGCTTGCAACTGGGTTTTAGGACTGACCCAAAATATGTTGTTGCAGATCGTAACTTAACATTCGTTAATCTTGTCAGAGTTATGAATCTTTTTGTTTACCTTTGTCAAAGGTAAATAATTATATATTTATGAGATATACGCAAGAAACTTTCAAGAGTGGATATTCTTTATCTCTGATAAGATGGAATACTTCACTGGAACTTTTGCCAAGGAACATGGTTTAGTATTAGATTATAGTAAGAAGTCGTTAGATGATTTAGAAAGATGGATTCTTGATAATTTTAATGACCATAACGATTTAATAGCGCAAAAAGAATTGTTAGACCATCTAACCATTTATATTGGACAAACTTTCAAAAAAATATATTGAGTGGCAAAATGGTTTATTGACTTAGAAAAACAAGAAAAAATGTATATTATAGTATGCCTGTTCTAACTGATGAAACCTATAGAGGTGTGACATATGTTTCCCCAATGACCTTTGCAACTGCTTGTATTAGTAGGAATAAAGGAAATTACATCAGTACCATTCTTTTGAATAGAATGAAGAATATGGGAATTGAAATGAAATGATTTGGTAGCTTATTTTTAAAAGAAAAGTGTTTTAAAAGTATTGCAGAACTGATGGAAGAGGTGAACAGAATAGGTGGAGAAGCTGAACGAAACCAATTGAAAAGGCGAACAGAACTAATTGGAAAGCCGTCGCTCGTGGTGTATCATAGAAAAAATGTTTTATCTTTTGAAGAGATAAAACATTTTTTTGTAGGTTGCAATTTAAATAGTCCTCCCTTAAAAACCTAATATTCCTCTGATTCATAGTATATTATGCTATAAATTATTTGCAAATATCTGCAAGTTTTTATTCCTTTACATTATAAATCTTGCAGATATTTATACTTAAACGTACATCTAAACAACTCTCTATGTTCTCTTCTTTAGAGGACATGCTTAGCCATCAACATCCCCTTTTCCAACTTAGTAACAAGATTAATTGGGAATGTTTTGAAAATGCTTTCTCTCCTTTGTATTGCAGCACTAACGGTCGCCCTGCTCATCCTATTCGCTTGATGTGTGGTCTTTTAATTTTAAAACATTTGCGTAATGTGTCAGATGAAATGGTGGTTTCTCAATGGAGTGAGAATGCTTACTACCAATACTTCTGTGATGGACTTGAATTTATACCAAAACAACCCCTGTGACGCTTCCGAGTTAGTTCACTTCAGAAATCGTATCGGTGAAAAAGGTATGGAATTAATATTAGCAGAAAGTATCCGTGTTAATACCGACTATGATAACGAAGATGCTATCAATGTATTATTAGCTGCAGCAGCATATAACTTCAAAAGAGCTATGAGAGTTCTTTTGTACCTTATAAAAAGAATCAGCATAGAGCTTGTCAGTACAAACTTTATGCTGAAATATAGTTTTTAAGGGATGACTAAATATGGTATATCAGATAGCACTTACTACAAATGGAATAAGGATTTTATCGAGGCCGGCAAAGCTCGCCTCAATGGTGATACCATTCGTGAAGCAACAAGCGACGAGGTAAAGGAACTTCGTCAGGAAAACATTCGCTTAAAAGAAGCCCTTGCCGATTTGGTAGTGAGATATGATGTTGTAAAAAAAAGCTTGAAACTCATCGAATAAGCCCTATGCATGAATCGTATATACGTTATAGTGCGGAAGAGAAAGAGAGCATCATTCTAACAATAAAGCGTTCAGAGTTAAGTATTGTTCAAGCACTTAAGCGTTTAGGAATCCCAAGACGTACCTTTTATAATTGGTATAAGAAATATGCTATAGGAGGGTTGAATGCTCTCAGAGCAACACATTACAGAGCACCGACAACGTGGAACCGCATACCTGATAATATACGACAAATAGTGGTTGAACTTTCTTTAGAACATCCAGAGCTTACCCCCAGGGAATTGTCAGTTCTTTTATTGGAAGAGAGTCAGATATTTGTTTCAGAGTCAAGCTTTTATCGTATATTACACGAAAGAGGTCTATTGGAACGTATGGAGCATGATTTTATCTTTGCAGCTGATGAATTCCATCATAAGACTAAATTCGCTAATGAGATGTGGCAGACTGATTTTACCTATTTCAAAGTCAAGGGTTGGGGCTGGTATTATCTCTCTACTGTAATTGATGACTACAGCAGGTATATTATCCATTGGGAGTTATGTTCGAGTATGACTTCTGATGATGTATCCAGAACAATCGATAACGCAATTGAGAAGGCAGGAGTTACATTCCAGAATCCTCCTTGTCTGTTATCAGATAATGGACCATGTTATATTGCTTCCTCTCTCAAACAGTATCTCTGTAAGGAATATAATATCAAGCATATCCATGGCAAACCCTTGCATCCGCAGACGCAGGGAAAGATAGAACGATATCACAGATCGATGAAAAATGTGATTAAGCTAAATCATTATTTTTTTGTCCCTCTGAATTGGAGAATGCTATCGATGGGATGGGTGAAATATTATAATGAGAGAAGGTTTCATGAATCGTTGGATAATCTTACACCCAGAGACGTATATCTAGGACAAGGGGAGAAAAATAAAGAAAAATACGAGAAACGATAAAGCAAAATTCAATCAAAAAAAGAATTTTTGATAATAAAACAATGAAATATCAGAGTAAATAACTACATTTGCAGTTGTGCACTTTTGTTTGACAACGTACAAGACCATACGTTATGGGTAGCTTGTTTAACGGAGTGACAGGTAGCGGAGGCTTTGCTGCCAATCACAAGAAAAGCCTTACCACCCGAAGCGGTTCAACCGTCACCTTTGACGATACTGCCCACACCATCCTCCTACAGACAACTCGTGCCAACAAAATCTTTGTTGACGAACTAAATGGCACCATCACCATATCTTCTGCCGAAGAAGTAAATGTCAATACAAAGAATGTCAACATCAATGCATCAGAGAATATGAATGTAAATGTGGGTAAGAATTTTACGATGCAGGTTGGTGAGCAATCGTCTGTTAGCATTGAAAAAGATTCATCAGTTTCGGTAAATGGAAATGCTATGCAGAATGTAGGGAAAGACAATCATACGTACATTGCGGGCGATCATATCAGTCATATAGACAAAGATACAATCCTGAATGTAGGAGGTTCTATTAAGGGGAATATTATGGAGAACGCTACATTCGAAACGAAAGGAATTACGACTATTGGTGCCCAAGATCGTTTATATATAAAGAGTAATACTAAGGTTGATATAACAAAGGAATAAATAAAGTTTTATGAAATATATACTAATAGTTATAATGGTTAGCTTTGCTATGTGTATAAGCACGGCATGTAGCGGATTAGGCAACAAAACAAAAAAGGAAGATAATAAAGGTATGGATACAGCTTTTCGTTGGGAGGCACTCGTTGCATCTTCAAGAAATTATCCCATGGAGGTGCATTATGCAAGAGTAGGCGTAGGAAACTCTGGTAGATATGTTGGTGTGATGGAGAGATTTACTGGTTTAGGTTTGGGCGAAGCGGATGGTACGGTAGATATGGGCAGTGACTCTAACGGAGGAATGGGCGCCCCCAGTAGTGTTGATATTGTGTGGCTTTTCGTATTTAGAAAAGAAGTTTTATCGGCTTAATGTTAAATTCTCATTAGAGCTACAAGATAAGATACGCCAAAAAGTTCCGTACAAAATATTATGATTGGCCAGCTAAGAGGTATTGGGCATTTACAGGTTTTGTGATCAATATGCTTCCCAAAGGGCATGTGTGGCTTTATGTAGATGGTATAGGTCGACGCGAATTGGTCTGTGACACTCTTGTTGGCAGGGAAGTAAATGTGCCATTGCAGGATTTTGACGAAGATGGGTTTCGATACCGCAAAACACTTGATGCGTTTTGTGAAGGGCGACTTGGGGATTACACATGGGCGGAAGAGAATTTCAAACGAAATGGTTTGTCAGATGGTTTGTGGGATACCTACAAGACAAAATTCAACTATGAAATAGAATTTAAGTTTGAAGACGAAAAAGCAGCTTTTACTGATTACCTTTACCGGTTCCTTACGGGAGAATTTTGGCATAGAGATAATAAGCCGATGCCTTCATTATTGCCTCGCGTAAGAGAGATACAGGCTGGCTGGAAGGTAGGTACAACAATTTATAATGGAAAGTTCTATTTTGATGAAGATGAAATCATAAAGGGATATACAGAGGCTTTCAAAGCTAAGGGAGCTTCGGGAAAGTTGGTCATTGAGGTTAGCAAATATAACAATTGGTTTACTATTTATTTGTTGGTGAGTGGTAAAAAGTATCCGTTAACCAAAACAAAGATTCATGTTTTTCGAATAACCCCACAGCATTTAAAGGAGGAAAAATGGCCATTTTATAATAATCATCCAGATATTTATTCTGGAGACATTCATTATATAGGAGAATAGCGTATGAGAGAGTATTCAAACAGTATATGTGGGAACGAATCGAATGATTCGGATTCGAGTTCAGATTGTACGTTGTCAAACAAAAGTGCACAACTGCAAATGTAGTTATTTACTCTGATATTTCATTGTTTTATTATCAAAAATTCTTTTTTTGATTGAATTTTGTTTTTCGTGGTATGGGTAAGTGCATTGCGAAACTGCGTTTCTTGTTCTGCTATGGTTGGGCAATTGACGAACGACAATCTGCCGAGTAGCGGCAAACATCTGCGTCTTAAAGCAGACCACCGATTATCTCGCAACTTTTATAAAGATGTCAAAGGAGATGCTATCAATGTATTATTAGCTGCAGCAGCATATAACTTCAAAAGAGCTATGAGAGTTCTTTTGTACCTTATAAAAAGAATCAGCATAGAGCTTGTCAGTACAAGCTTTATGCTGAAATATAGTTTTTAAGGGACGACTATTTATCACTATTGTGGCTTGCGTTTGCGTGCCGCATTTGTTTTTAATAACTTCATATATTATATTTCACTTCTTTTTATAAAGCACGAGACTGTCAGATTTTACATAGAATATTGGTGCGTTGATATTACTAATTCTTATGGAATCCTCTGAATACGGCGTTAAGTTAAGCATACAGATATTCGCTTCAGATTCACTACTCAATATAATTTGACAGTCTTTCTGGATAAATATATATTTCTGTATGTCTATAATACTAACGGCATTACTAACCTCTACCACTATTCCACCAGTCAAAGGAGTTCGTTTATTCTCAATCCAAAACAGATCAATATTTATAACACTGTCATTGTATTGGAGTGTAGTTGAGAAAACTTCGTTAGTATAGTTGTTTTTATTTGCACAACTAACAAAAAAACGATTGTAGAGAACAGTAAAAAAACATGATATTTTTTTCATAAACCAACAGTTGTTTTATTACCACTACTATCTACCACATAATTCCAATCGACATTATTTCTTTTTTGAACGGTTATATTAATAGTTTTGTCTCTATTTTGTCTTTGACGTGTAACAACATCAGATACGGATTTTTTTAGTTGTAGAATTACCTTGTACGTTGTCAAACAAAAAGTGCACAACTGCAAATGTAGTTATTTACTCTGATATTTCATTGTTTTATTATCAAAAAAATTCTTTTTGTTGATTGATTTTTGTTTTATCGTTTCTCGTATTTTTGTTGTTTTCAAATGCAAAGATAAAAAAATATGGGCTTACACACTTTTTTAGACACTACCATAAATAGATAATTTGTATGCTATGTTTGCAGGTATTTGCAAATAAAATAGCTCTCTCAGAAATTAGGAAAACTCAGCCAGGCGGCAGTATCTTTTGTTTCAGATATCTGTCGCACTCGTTTCAGATATCTGTCAGTTGCGTTTCAGATATCTGTTTTTTCCAAATTAGACGTAACAACAAGTTTCAGCCTTTATTTACGTGGGGTTGTTGCAGCTGAAAGAGATTTATTGAGATGAGAATTATAAAAAATATTGCTGTCCGGTAAAAATAAACAGAAAGCTCTATATCTCCTTATCCATCGGTATTGCAGCCGTTTTACTCATCCAGGGGCTTGGTTTTCAGTTTCAAACTGTAAGCATTATAAAATGTGCCTATATTGACATAGAAAGCCCTATAATAACCAGATAAATTAATGAAATCATAGGCTTAAGTCTATTTTATCTAACACAGATAACCCAAAAAGTTTTATCGGACACCAATAGATTAGAATATTAGAACTAAGTTAGTGTGTTGTTTGTAATATGCAACAGCAATATCTCTAGCCGCTTTTATTCTTTGTTTCTCTAAGTCTGCTTCCCTTTTTGCTTGGTTCTCTATTAATGCTATTATTTGCTTCGCATCTGCATCTTGCGATTGCTTAATACGTTGACATAAAGCCTTTGCCTCTGCAGCACAAGGACTGGTTATGTCTATTTGTTTGAGTTTCTCTGCACACGCTTCGTAATTACCATTAGAATATTCTGTCTGTGCTTGTAGTAAAAGGTTGCCACACTCATTTCTTTGGTATTGTTTGTAGATGTTGCTGATAGCAACATTTACACTATTGTAATTGGCTAATGTGGATGGACAAGAGAAGAGCAGAGATAATGCTTCTTCGTACTGGTGAAGCTGGGCATAGGTTTGTGCCCTATCAAGTACTGCTCGCAGATTCCTTGCATAGTAACTTAATATCTGCCTCTTTGCCGTATGTAGGAATAATCTTACATTCTCGTCGTCCAGCTTTATTTGTGAGAACGCACTTTTAACGAGATCATCAGCAGAGTAACCCTGCCCTTGTAGGCTGAATGTTCGACTGGCAAACACTGTTCTGTAATCAGATTCTGACAGATAAGGTTTATTTGTACCTCTGAGGTATGAATATTCCTCATTCCTCCTTCGACCTCTTGATAGTTTGTGAAACTAAGCTCGGGCTTAATAGCGATGGAACTAACTTCTGATGTCTCAATACCTTCTGCTGTAAATGCAGGAAGTATTCTACTGCGAAGTATCCTTGCCGTATTCACGCTTATTTCATCTTGATTTGTTGGTATGACAAAACCAATCTCAATTCCTTGCGCATGAGCACTGCTAATAAAGGCAATAAATAGTGCTGTGATGACATATAATTTACGGATACTCATGGAGTTTTATTTTATAGTGATTACAATCATGTTGTTGCTAATGGATCTTTCAATCTTAATATTCCTTGAGCGGAAGTATTGTAGGAGTTTTAATCCGAATTTATTAGAGTTATAAGTCCTGCCTTCAGCATCAGTTAGTGGGACACGTATGTCATCAAATCATTTGTTTGTCACTTGTACCCTGTATGTGATAGTTCTCCTTATAACAGTTTTCTGCAATGAACATTTCGATATCGTCAGATAATGGAAGTCCATCATTCCCAACTTCTGTAGACATGGACAGCGTTGAGGCTTGGTCGAATCCGATTGTGAGATTGATTGATTGTCCGTTCTCTGTCATATCCATAAGTTTGCTCTGCATAGCATTAAGAAAACCATTGATACCCGTCTCGGTTGCCCTTGAAGCCAGTTTGCCGTAATCATCAGTGTAGAATTTTCCACTTTCGCACACGGTATTTGCTAGTGAGTTTCCTGTTGATACATCGTATCCTGATATGATAATCTTCACGGAGTTACCCGTTGGTGAATCGAGAATATTGATTTCGGCCTCAACGTATATATCAGCTCCAGATTGTTGTATGATAAGCGACTTTGCGTCTTGTTGTTGATTACTTCCTAATGCGTTAGCTTTAGATAGAGCCTTAACGCGTCCGAAGAAATCAACGGTTGTATATCCTCGCTGGTCAAATGCCTCTTTTATCTTCGTTAGAGCAATGCGTTTGTTTACATCACTTTCCAGCACCATGCGTATATCTTCCCCTTGATGTGTGTAGGGAATTACCATTATTTTTGGTTTTGCGGTTGCGATGTTCTCTACTTTTGATGTCAATTCTTGCGCATACGTATATGGAAGACAGAGAGACAAGATAGTCAGTAATAGTATAAGTCTTTTTTTCATAGCTACTTCTTTATGATTAAACTACATTGAATAACCGCTCCTTGCTGTGCAGAGTTGATTGCTGATATTATTTTGGATGTAGCGTCACATTCGGAGAAAGAGACTCCAGATTGTTTCTTTACAGTTATTGTTCCTATATCGGACGGGTACGGTTTGCCGTCAAGTAGTTCTATTATTTGGACCATGAATTTATCCCCAACTTTCACGCCAGTCTCTTTACCAGCATTAATGACAAGCGTCTTCTTGTCTAGAACCTTAACAATCTTTGCAGTGAGGGGAAAGTTGATTCGAAAATACTCATAAATGTCATCTTTAATTGATTGCATTGCAGCAGTGACAGCACTTTCAGGAGAAAGCATTTCTTTGCTAGCCTTTCCTTGGAAGCCCTGTGCTTCATTGCTGATGCCAGTAGAAACGTCTACAACTTTTAGCTGAAAAGCAACACTTGCCTTGTAGCCTCTAATACTTCCATCGCCATTAAGAATACGATAAACAGGTATCTTGACGATATGCCCTGTTACTAGCATGCTAGCACCAAGTGCTGCGTCTTGCTGCACAAGATTCTTACTATCCAAAAAAGCCTCACTTTTTTGTAGCTCAAGTTCTTCTTCTACTTTATCACGACTGGTTCTGTCAACAACAATAAATCGATGAGTATTGGTTAGCATTTCCACGACCTTTTCGGTTACTAACCTCGTATAAGGACTTTCTTCATCGCAAGTGAACTCCGCTACGCCAACGACAGGTCTGCTTTCTGCCTGTGCATGACAACTTGTGCCATACACGAGCAGAAACAGGACTGAAAGAATAAAACACCTCATTATAAATTCTTACCAGACTTTATCGTTTCTATGATTTTCTGAACGGCTTTTACTTGCTCAGCACTTTCTTCTAAAAGAATAGGGGTTGCTGCATTGCCAAATTCCATAACCACACCAGCTCCCTTAGCCATCTTTGCAAGTTTGGCCATCTTCATTGGATTCTTGTTGTCTTTTGCATTTTCTGCTATTTGCTTCATCTGCTCACCTGCAGCTTTTGCATTATCTACAGCATTTTTAATAGATGCAGCTTCACTCGTAACCGTTGTCAGTAGCTCTATCCAATCTTCCAATTTTTGGCTTTTACGATAGTAACGTCTGTTACTCCCTCCTTTGTCTGCCCAATCTGGCGATAATAAAGACCCTCTAGCTTCACACTGTTTGCAATTGCCAATACCGCTGCATCGCGAACGGAATTACCAAAGCCATCAATGATTCCGTCTCCACAATTTGTGTCAGAATACTTGTCTAGTAAGATTTGTAGGTTCTTGGCGCGTTCTTCGCTTTTCTGGATTTGTTCTTTTGTCTCCTGTGCAAATGTAGTCATAGCACACAAAGTCATCACAATAAAAAATAAAATTCGCTTCATATATGTAAGTTTTTATTAGCCTTACCACTCCCAAGTATAGGCAAGTTGTTTAAAGGACACGAGAATATGGAAGTGAAATATTCTTATGCCTCTCTCCTGCAGCAAGGTCCGAAATTTAGGTGAATCAAAAAAAGACGTGGGAGTCTTCACTTACCTATCCCAGTCCTCAGGCCTTCGCATTGCCTAACCCAAAGGATAGGCAACGCAAGAAGCCCACGTCAATGCGATATTATAATCAATGCCATAAACGGACATAGAAATAATACAACTAACGTGAACGTTTCCGTTGCCGTATCTCTTTTGGGTTTTGGTCAAATTTGCGAAGTTTGAGAACCAAAAGATAACGTCTGTAAACGTCCTTTCTGAGCTTTAGACTGTTTACTATACATAGTATGACGTCTTATGCTCAATTCCAATATGTCTGAACAAGTCGGTAACCGTTCATTGCTGCAAAAGTATTAATTTTATTTTAAATTACAAAATATTCTATTAAAAAGATTTGTCAACTTTTTAGTTTCATATATTCTAATTATTGCTGTCCGATAAAATGTGTACTTTTTGTTCATCTTATTTCATTGTTTTATTTCGGCAACTACAAAGGAAATAAGAAGGGTTGAATGTACAGAACAATCAGCCCGTTTTTTTATTATTCTGAATTAAAAGATATGAATGCACTAAAAGTTTTATCGGACACCAATTATAAAAAAAAGGTGTAATGCTATGTGTATTGTGGTTTCTATTGTTTGGCTACAATGACTAAACATTGTGGGTAGCAAACTTATGAGGAATAATTACGGGAGGTTAGTTGTTTGAGGAAGAAGGGTGTGTAGTTTTCTTAAGAAGTTACAAGCTAAAGTTTTAGAACGAAGAGGGAGGAGGGTGAGAAACAGAAAAGGTGTCTACATATCGCATGCAGACACCTTTTAATATGTATGAAAAAATTAAAAGTTCGTTTTGAATGTTTTGTTTTTATCCGAAGTCGTCGAATCGAATAGCGTCTTTCTCTACGCCAAGGCTGTCGAGATAGTCGGTAACAGTCTTAATAAGCATAGGAGGTCCGCATAGATAATACTCACAATCTTCTGGTGCTTCGTGGTTTTTCAGATAAGTGTCTCGTATGCAGTTCACTGCAAATCCCTGATAATACTTCACGCCTTCAGCATCTGCTACAGGGTCTGGCTGGTCGAGCGAGAGGTGCATGTGGAAGTTTGGATATTCTTTTTCGAGTTTCCAGAAGTCGTCAAGGAAGAATGCTTCGCTTAGCGAACGTGCTCCGTAGAAGAAGTGCATTTCTCTATCGCGAGTGTGCAATGTGCACAACATGTGCATAATTTGGCTACGCAACGGAGCCATACCTGCTCCACCACCAATCCATATCATTTCTTTTCCTGATGTGAAATTAGGTGCAAACTCTCCGTAAGGACCACTCATCATTACTTTATCGCCAGGTTTTAGGCTGAAGATGTATGATGAGCCAATACCAGAGGGTACATTTTGGAATCCTACTTGTGGGCGTGGCAAGAATGGCGGAGTAGCAATGCGCACGGTAAGCGTAATTATATCGCCTTCTGCAGGGTAGTTCGCCATAGAGTAAGCACGCACTGTGTCGTCGGGGTTGCTAGCTTTTAGCGAGAACAAATTGAACTTTTCCCATGTTGGAAGATATTCTTTTCCAATGAGTTCTTTATCGAAGTCTTTGTTGTAGTCTATGCAATTGTACTTTGGAATGCGTATTTGTGCGTACGAACCTGGCACAAAGTCCATGTGTTCGCCTGGAGGTAATGCCACTTTAAACTCTTTAATGAACGACGATACATTAGAGTTTGAGATAACAGTACATTCCCATTCTTTAACGCCTAATACGGCTTCGGGTACTTTTATGGAGAGATTTCCTTTCACTTTAGCCTGACAGCCCAGACGCCAATGGTCTTTTATCTCTTTACGAGAGAAGTGTGGGCGTTCCGAATCGAGTATTTCTCCGCCTCCTTCCAGTACTTGGCACTTACACTGACCGCAGCTTCCTTTACCTCCACATGCTGAAGGCAGGTGCACTCCGTTTTCGTTTAGTGTAGCCAGAATGGTGCCACCTTGTTCCACTTCTAATTCTTTTTCACCATTAATGGTTATCTTAACCTTTCCACTGGGGCTTAAATACTTCTTTGCAACAAGCAGAAGTACAACCAAAAAAAGTATTGTAACCAAGAAAACAGCAATGCTGTATAATATAAACTCTGCCATTTTTGTATTCTAAATTTTAAGTCCTGAGAAGCACATCATAGCCAAAGCCATAAGTCCCACGGTGATAAATGTAATGCCAAGTCCTTGCAAAGGTTTTGGAACATCAGAGTATTCCATTTTTTCGCGTATAGCTCCCATCAGCACAATTGCCAAACACCAGCCAATGCCAGAGCCGAGTCCGTAGATGAGGGCGTCCCAAACAGAGCCTATATATTGCGAGCTTGCAGGGTCGAGACCTATGCGTTGCTGCATAAAGAGGCTTGCTCCCATGATAGCACAATTCACTGCGATGAGTGGAAGGAATATTCCTAATGCACCGTATAGTGATGGAGAGTATCGCTCTACAGCCATCTCTACTATCTGCACAATACCAGCAATAACGGCAATGAAGAGAATAAAGCTAAGATAAGAGAGGTCTACACCTTCTATTAGACAATCGGGTCCGAGCACTTTTAGTCTGTAACAAATAGTTAACAGGCACTGTAACAACCAACACAAAGGTTACGGCTGCGCCCAATCCGAACGATGTTTTAACGTTTTTTTAGATACGGCTAAGAATGAACACATTCCCAAGAAGAATGCGAAAAATCATATTGTCCACGAAGATGGACCTGAAGAATAAGCTAAGTAAATGTTCCATAATTATTTTCCTTCTCCCTTATAGAAAAAAATGCTCGATGAGCCCATATTACACAACCAAGTAGTATCAACGCCATTGCAGGCATAGCCATCATACCGTTGTCTACATATCCCATATCGTAGAAACTTTGTGGAATTATCTTAAAACCAAGTAAGCTTCCACGCCCAAAAAAATTCGCGGAAGGCTCCTACTAATATCAAAATGAGTGCATAGCCTAACCCATTTCCTATTCCATCGAGGAAGCTTGGCCAAGGCTTATTGGTCATAGCGAAAGCCTCTAAACGTCCCATCAAAATACAGTTTGTAATGATAAGACCCACATAAACCGACAATTGCACGCTAACATCGTAGGCAAACGCCTTCAATATTTGGCTTACAACGGTTACCAAAGCAGCCACAACAACCAGCTGAACGATAATACGAATGCGGTTAGGAATGGTTTTTCTGATAATTGAAATAATCACATTCGAGAAGCCCGTAATAATGGTTACGGCTAATCCCATTACTATAGATGGCTTTAATTGAGAGGTTACAGCCAAAGCCGAACATATACCTAACACTTGAACAAGTATAGGGTTGTCGAGGTTTAATGGGTTTATAAAAACCTCTCTATTTTGTTTTGAGAACAAACTCATAATCTTTTTGTTTTATATTAATTTATTTCTCAATATTACTTTTCTGTAAGAAACTTAATGTATGGGGCTAGTCCACCTTTCTCGTTGTGGAACATTTCAGAAACGCCATTACTTGTTAAAGTAGCTCCAGTAACGGCATCTACCTGATTGTTTGGCTGTTCTACCTTCTTTGTTACACTAAAAATTATATGTTGTTTTTGTGCATCTAAGATGTTTTTTTACCCTTGAATTTATCTTGCCAAGATTTGTTATCTTTTATTTCTGCGCCCAGTCCGGCAGTTTCACTTTCGTGGTTAAAGTACACACCGAATATGGTTGTTTTATCTCCATTCAGGGCTATAAATCCGTTAATAGGTCCCCATAGTCCGTTACCATATACTGGTATAACATACTTATCTTGTCCATCTACCTTACAACGGAATAGCGCCAGTTTACCTTCTTTAGCATCTTTGCTATTCAGTTTAAAGCCTGCATCTACACCGCCTTGTGTTCCTTGTTTCACTACTTTTCCATTTGCGTCTATAATATCGTCGGCAATAATAATTTGATGCCAAAGCTTTTGTGCTGTTTCATCAGACATATTACGGTCTTGATTTAGTGCAAACAGAATTTGTTTCTGGTGGTCTAAGCGCACATTAGCATCTTGCTGTGGGCGTAATGCCTGAAAAACAAAAGCAAGCAAGAATGCTACAATAAGCACAAGAACAACAGAATAGATGATTGTATACGAATTACTATTAGTCTTCATTTGGTATTCTCTCCTTACATTTTAGCACGTTTAGTACGCTTGTTTATATTAGATTGAACCACACAATAGTCTATTAGAGGAGCGCACATATTGCCAAAGAGTATGGCAAGCATCATTCCTTCTGGATAACCACGGTTCAATACACGAATAATAACTGCCATAGCACCTATTAAGAAAGCCATAAATCCATTTGCCTTGCTCTGTTCTTGCAGAGGTAACAGGGTCGGTAGCCATAAAGACTGCACCAAAGCAGAAGCCCCCTAATACTATATGTTCGTACCATTGCAGTGGACTTGCTCCTGTTGAATGGAATATTAGTGCCATTACAATGCCACCAACAAACACGCTAAACATAGTTTTCCAACTTGCAATGTTCGTCCAAATCAATATAATAGCACCGATAGCGATGGCGATGACAGATGTTTCGCCCACCGAACCGGGTATTAATCCAAGCACCATATCGCATACTGAAGCATTTACAGAGGCACCTTGAGCAACCTCGCCCAATGGTGTTGCCATTGTAAATCCGTCAGGAAGCGTGTAGCCAAGCCCACAAATCTGATTAGTAGCTGCCCAAATCTTATCGCCAGTCATACTCCCGGGATAAGAGAAGAAGAGGAATGCACGTGCAGCAAGTGCCACATTAAAGGTGTTCATACCTGTTCCACCAAATATTTCCTTTGTGAATATCACAGCAAAAGCCACTGCTAAAGCCAACATCCAAAGGGGTAATGTTATGGGAACTATAAGTGGAATAAGAATACCACTTACCAAATAGCCTTCCTGAATCTCTTCGCCTTTCCACTGTGCCCAGGCAAATTCAATTCCCAGACCCACAATATAGGATACTAAAATTTTTGGTAACAGCATTAAAGCGCCATACAGAAACATTCCCATGCAGGTTGCTTCGCCTAGTTTGCCGGCAGCTAATGCATTTTGATAACCTATATTGTACATTCCAAACAGCATTGCAGGTATTAACGAAATAACCACAATACTCATTATTCTCTTAGAATCGATGGCATCATGAATAGATGTTCCGCTCTTTGATGTTTCGTTTGGAACATACAGAAAGGTGTCCATACCATCGTAGATACTCTTGAAAGCGTGCCATTTTCCGCCTTCTTCGAATTGCGGACGCAGCTTGTCAAGCCAATTTCTTAAGCTCATATTGTATCTCTTAAAGTTGTTAATTCTCTATTATAATATAAGGTGTATTTACGCATTCTCCTTTCGTAGTGTGTTCAAACCATTGCGCACAATTTGTTGTAATGGTTGTTTTGAACTATCAACGAACTCTGCCAAAGCAAAATCTTCAGGGCTTACTTCGTATATTCCCAGTTCTTCTTGCTTGTCTATGTTGCCTGTTATAATGGCTTTAACAAGATATTCGCCATATATATCCATTGGTAACACAGCGTCATACTCACCACTCATAATTATATTACGCTTTCCTCCCTTGATGCGCGCATCTAGATCGTATTCTTTATTCTTGCCAAAGAGCCAGCTAAAATAGCTTCGAGATGTTGAGAACTGGTTGAAACGAGGCATTATCCAACCTGCAAATTCATTCACATTGTCGCCTTCTGGCATTGCCACAACCTCTGATGTGTGTGCTCCAAGAAAACTTTTATCGTCTGCAATAGTACCTGTTAGTGGGTTTCCGTTTAGAATACGCACATGTTCTGTGCCTGTTAGTCGTCCTGCAACAATATCTTTAATGGGTGTTCCCACTAATGCTTTCACGTAAGCTGGGTCTTTCACCTTGCTACCTGCTACGGCAACAACACGTGTTAGGTCTACTTTTCCTGTAAGAAATAGCTTTCCAAAGAATATAACAGCCGTTGGGTCTACCGTCCAAACCACCTCTCCTTTGTTTACTGGAGATAGGTGATTTACCTGCACACCCACATTTCCTGCTGGGCATGGTCCATCAAATACAGTCAGTTCTACATTCTTTGCCTTTGTTAAAGCATCGCTGTTCTGCTGTATTCCAATGGATAAATAAACCTTTGCTATCTTAGAAAGTGCCGTTAATCCTACCTGAAAACTTTCTTCTTGTCCTTTTAATTCGTATTCAAAGTCGCCCGCTAACGGCTTATCTCTTAGCGCTGATACGAATATTGCCTTGGGTTTTGTGTCGGGAGTGGTAGACACTGCGTAGGGCAATTGGTTGATATAACCAAACAAACCTGCCTCTAAAAGTGCATTTTTCACTGTTTCTCCATTGAGTGTTTGCACATCTTTTACGCCAAAATCAATAAATTCTTGCTCTCTATCGGGTTCTATACTTACATATAAAACCTTTCTGCGATCGCCTCGTTCCACCGATTTTACGGTACCACTTACAGGAGAAGCAAAGCCTACTTCCTCCGCATTCTTATTCACAAAAAGCGTCTCCCCCGCTTTTACATGGTCGCCTGGCTTTACTTTTAGCCTCGGAATGATTCCTACAAAGTCGTCTGGTACAAGTCCATACACCGACGATAATTCTTGTGGCATAGTCGTTTCCTTAGCACGTCCTTTGAGTTTTATGTCTAACCCTTATGCAACCTTATTTGTTTTGTCATAAATTTAAATAATGAAAAACGTCACTAAATGAGTGTGCAAATATAGCTATTTTTAATCAGTTTAGAAAAACTTTTCGCTTCATTAATTTCACTATGCAACAGAAAAAAATAGTAGTTTTGCACTCGCTTTGAAGATATTAAAGACTCTTATTCGTTGGGGTGTATGGACAGCCATAGGGCTATATCTGCTTATAATTATACTGTTACACCTTTCGTCTGTGCAACATTTCGTAGGTGCGCAGGTTGCTGGTGCACTTGAAAAAAAGTTAGGAACAAAGGTTAAAATAGAGCGTGTAGACTTGGGGTTCCTTAACCATTTCATTGTAGACGGACTTGTTATTAACGACCAAAGTGGTAAGCAAATGGCGAAAGCATCGCGTATTGCTGCCAAAATAGACATTCTTTCGCTTATCAATGGGGGGAAGGTGCGCATCTCGTCGGCACAGATTTTTGGACTGAATGCCCTACTCTACCAAACTTCTCCTACCGAAAAACCTAACTTCCAATTCCTTATCGACTCGCTAAAATCGCACGATACCACTCGCCATACTCCATTAGACCTTAATCTTCAAAGTCTTATTATACGGCACAGCAACGTGCGCTACGACCTTCTTTCGGCACCTAACACGCCCAATAAACTAAACCTTAACCACCTGAATATAACCGAAATATCGGGGCATATTGATATTGACACGCTTACAGATAGCCGTATTTGCACCCAAATACATAGTCTTTCGTTCAACGAAAAACAGGGTTTAAATGTACAAAATCTACGTTTTAAGCTGAGGGCTAATAAACAATTAGCTACCATAACTCAGCTCTTTGTTCAGCTGCCACAGTCTAAAATTAATGTACCTTTCTATTCTGTGCGCTTTAATAATAGGTATAAAAAACTTAATTTTGCTACTGCTTATCACCAATTACGCACAGAAAAATCGTATATAACACCTGCCGATATTGCCTGTTTGCTACCTCCATTGCTTACTTTCGACCAGAAATTGTATTTCAATACAAATGTTTCTGGAACAGCTAACCAGCTGAAACTTAAAACGTTTGCACTGCATTATGGAAACAACGAGGCTGCTATTAGCTGCAAAGGTATGCTCTCTCAGCTCGCCAAACAACCAGCATGGAAGTTGAATTCGCTGTCGGTGGTTCTTAAAAGTAAACTTATTCAGCACATTAACAGTGCCTTCCAACTAAAGTTGCCTGCCGAAGTTATGCGCTTAGGAGATGTGCGTTTCAAAGGAAAAACACAAGGAACACGAAACTACCGACACGCAAAGGGCTCTCCTTTTGCTTGCACATGGCAATGCCAACATAAACTTTCTACAGCGTGGAAAAACCATTAATGCCGAACTGTATACACCACATTTCACACTCGGAAACATTCTTACATCATCGCAACTTGGCTCTATTGCTGCCGATATAAAGGTAGAAGCTAGGTCCGATTTGCACCATATCAAGGCAAAAGGGGTTGTTCCTCGTTTCGACTATAATGGTTACACTTACCGAAATATTGCCGTAAATGGCAATTATACTAACGATACTTTCAACGGAAAAGCATCTATCAACGACCTCAATGGCAAACTTAGCATTGATGGTATGGTGGGAAACATTCGCAAGTTTATAGAGAAAAAGGGATTAATAAGGGTGAATGCACGCATTAATGCCGAACGTTTAAACCTGCACAATATGCACATTACAAACGCATTGGGCAATCGTACTCTCTCGTTTCGCACTACTTTAGCTGGAAGTGGAACCACGCTTAACAACCTGATTGGCAAACTTACGCTCGACAATTTTGTAATGCAAGAGGCGAACAACCGTAGCTTTAAGCTAAACCATCTGGAACTTAATGCCGATAATAAACTTGCTGGTAGGTCCATAAAGCTACAGTCCGACTTTGGAACGCTCGCCATTTCAGGACGTTTCAACTATGCTTCTATGGTGCAAAGTGTGCAAAATGTGGTGGGCACATATCTCCCTGCTCTCGTTGAAACACCTCACCGATGGGACAAAACCACTGCTAACAATGTGTTCCACATAGAGGCTAACATAACAAACACACAGCTTTTACACGAACTAACAGGACTTAAAATTGGTCTTTTGCCATCGCTTCAGCTTAAAGGCGACGTAAACGAGGCTCACAACACTGTGGCGCTTAACATTGCCGCACCACGTGCCAACTATGCAAAATACCGTTTCGAGAATATCTCTCTTGCACTTTCCACTCTCCACAATGCACTAAACATTGGCGTAAAAGGCGAATGGATAGATGGCGCAGGACGGCGTATTGCACTGCAAACCATAGCTACTGCACAACACAACGAACTAAATACGCTATCGTCGTTCAATGCTTTTGCACAGAAAACTTTCCGTGGACAGATAGATTGTTCTGCACAATTTGAACGACAAAGGGGTAACAAACTGGCTACTCATTTACACTTTGCACCGTCTAAAATACGCATTGATACAATTGATTTACAGGTACAACCATCAGAAATTTCGTATGTTCAGAACCATTTAAATATACAGCATTTCGAACTTTCTAATAAGGAACAACACATTATTGTTAATGGTTTAACATCGGGAAACCCTGCCGATTCGCTCACCGTACAGCTTAAAGACATCGATGTTCCATACATTCTCGACATTGCAAACTTCCATAGCGTGGGCTTTAATGGGCTTGCTTCGGGCAATGTTGTGCTAAAATCGGTTTTCCATAACCTACAAGCCAATGCCAATCTCACGGTTAAACAGTTTCAATTTGAGCATGGCGATATGGGAATACTGTATGCAAAAGCTAACTATTCTAATGCTGAAGGACGCATAAACATAGATGCTGAAACCATAGACGAGGGGGCTTCAACTAACATTGAGGGGTATATAGACTTGCGACATAGCTATATAAATTTGCCAATATATGCAAACGACACACGACTAACCTTCTTAAACAAGTTCTGTGGAACCTTTATGGACAACATAAACCTACGTGGAAATGGCTGGGTAAAGGTGGTTGGACCGCTTAATAACGTTAATCTCGAAGGCGATATGCTGGCTTCTGGCTCGGTTCGCATAACTCCTTTGGGCACCACATATATTGTACAAGATGGCAGGGTTACGCTTGTTCCTAACGAAATAAGCCTCAACAACATTACCATTGCCGACCCTGAAGGACACAAAGCGGTGCTTACGGGCGGATTGCACCACCAATCTTTGCGACATTTAACGTTCGATTTTGACGTGCAAACCAACAATTTGCTTACTTATAACTTTGCTCGCAAGGCATCATCGGGTACTTTTTGGGGACGTATATATGCCTCTGGCAAATGCCAAATAATAGGTCGCAACCACGAAATTACTATGAATGTGGATATAACGCCTAACCGTAACTCGTTCATAACATACAATGCGGCAAAAAACACCATAGACGAAAACTCGTTTATTAGATGGCGCGATATGACACCAGACTCGTTACAAGCCTCTCTAAAGCAAGACACTACATGGCTGAAACGACCTGCAGAAGACGGATATAACAAGAATTTAGCAAGCGATTTGCACATTAACTTCCTCATAAACACTACTCCCGACTTTACATTGGGCGTTCTAATGGACGAGGCTACTGGCGATAATATATCGCTAAATGGTACAGGGGTTATTCGTGCTACCTACTATAACAAAGGGGCTTTCCAAATTTGGAAACTATAATGTGAGTCGTGGAGCATACAATCTCACCATTCAGAACATTATAAAAAGGCAGTTCGCATTCGACGAAGGCTCGCTTATAGCATTCGGAGGCGACCCTTATGCTGCCACTCTCGCACTTAAAGGACGATATACGCTTAACTCTGTGCCTCTATCCGACCTGCAAATGGGTAGCTCGTTCCGCACCAGCAACACGAAGGTAGACTGCTTATTAGACATAAATGGTACACCAGAAGCTCCCGCTGTTACCTTTAATCTGAACTTACCAGAGCTTTCTGCCGATGCTAAACAAATGGTACTATCGGTGCTAAACTCCGAACAAGACCTTAACCAACAGGTGTTATACCTACTGGCTGTGGGGCGTTTCTATCCGCAAACTGCCAACAATGCCAATCCAAACACACCCAATCAGCCCAAACAAGCATCGCTCGTAATGCAAAGCATACTGTCTGGAACTATCTCGCAACAAATAAACACCGTGCTTTCTAACGTTATTAAGGACAATCATTGGAACTTTGGAGCAAACATTGCCACTGGTAACGATGGCTTTAGCAATGCCGAATACGAAGGCATACTATCGGGAAGTCTGCTTAACAACCGCCTACTTATAAACGGCGAATTTGGATATCGCGACAACGTTGCTACCAATACATCTGCCTTCATTGGCGATTTCGATATTAAATATCTATTACTGCCCAACGGCAATATAGCACTAAACTTCTACAACAGAGCCAACGATCGATACTTTACACGTAACTCTCTCAACACACAAGGCATAGGTGTGATTATGAAAAAAGACTTTACCAACTTTAAAGAGTTGTTCCATTGGAGAAAGAAAAAGAAGAAGTAAACAATGGTTAAGCATTAATAATGAGGCAAATAAGTTGTTCTGTTCTGCAACAAAATGGCTTATTCGTTGTGTAAAATGTATAGTAGCGTGCATTCAGCAAGGGTTATTTATTACGCAATATATACGCAGCAAACATTCCGAAAGGCGTAGGGGACCGATTCATCGCGCCCACATCATCAACAAAAACAATTGGTTGTAATCTGCAAAATATTACGAATTACAATGCCTACGGTAGAAACAAAATATGAGAAAAACAATGCTGCGTAACTATTTGTATGACAATGCTTTGCAAAAAACCACCTTTTTGTGCTGCAAAAGTATGGTTTTTGGCGTGCAAAAACCATACTTTTACATTGCAAAAACCCCCTTTTTGCATTGCAAGAAGGGGGAACTACATTACTCTTTGTGGTTGTTCTGTTGTTGTTTTCGCCACTCATCATCACGTATGTGCATCAGTTTTCTTGCTGTAAGCATATAGTTTACCACTATAATAGCAAGTGTAACTATTGTGAAAACTGTGGACGATTCTTGGAATTTCATATCCCACAACGCCATAAGAGCCATAACCAAACCTAACGATGTTAGTTCTATGGCAAACACACGATAGAACTTTGATACCACTATAGCCTCTCGAACGTTTGCAGGGTGGAAGTCGTTGCTAGCCCAACGCATACCTTGGCCGATACGAAATGTAGTGTGCTATTGCCGCAATAATAGTAAAAACAAGTAGCACAGTAATAATTACTCCATTCTTTCTGTGTGCATTTGTTGCCATAACGCCTGCTATCCATGCAAGCAGAAGCATAATTGCCGACACCACTTCGTATAGTGTCGATTCGGTAGTACGAGGTAAACGTAAATTTTCAATTGGTGTTTTCATTGTCTATATTTGTTGTTTTTGTTTCGGCTTTGTCTCTTAGTTGCTGCTTTGGAAGGCGGTGTGCTTTGCGCAGAGCTTCGGTTATTATCCACTGTAACTGTCCGTTTGTGGAGCGAAACTCATCGGCAGCCCACTTCTCTATTGCCCCCATTGTGGTAGCATCTACCCTAAGAATAAAGCTTTTTGTGTTATTTTCTTTCTTTGCCATATAGTTTTAGCTTATGCCAACAACACGTTTTTACAGTGCATAGGCACGGCACTCGGCACGCGCTTATATATATAAGGTGTGGGCAGAGTGCCTCTATAATGTTTGGTTTACATATTCAGTGTGCCCGAATTTACCACTGGTTGGGTGGCGTTTTCGCTACATAGCACCACCATAAGGTTGCTCACCATAGCCGCTTTCTTATCGTCGTCTAAAGCCACAACGTTCTCTTTGTCTAGCTTTTTCAGTGCCATGTCTACCATAGAAACCGCTCCTTCCACTATTTTTTCGCGGGCAGAGATTATGGCAGAGGCTTGTTGGCGACGCAACATTACGGCTGCTATCTCGGGAGCGTATGCCAAATAGTTAATGCGAGCCTCTATAATTTCTATTCCTGCCATATCTAATCGTTCGTCAAGCGTCTGTTCCAACAGTTTGTTTATCTCTTCACTGTTGTCTCTAAGTGTCTGTGCTGTCTTGTCATCGTCGGTGTTATCGTATGCATATTGACCAGCTACGTGTCGCAAGCCGCATCGCCTTGTATGCGAACAAAGCGTTCGAATGCCATCATAATATTGCTTACAGGATTAACTTTGCCGTTTTCGTCTACCGATGTTGCCATTGCTTCAGAGTCAATCTCGAATATTGCCTTGTAAGTATCCCTTAATCGCCACACCAACATCATACCAATTAAAACCGGATTACCTGTTTTGTCGTTCACCTTAATGGGGGCAGCGTCTATGTTTCGTGCCCTAAACGATAGTCGTTTTGTACTAATAAAGGGGTTCACCCAGTGGAAACCTACAGTGGTAAACGTACCCTTGTATTGTCCGAAGAACACCATTACACGAGCTTCGTTAGGTTCTATTTTCACAAAACCACACATTACGCATATCATACACACTATTAACGCAACACCCAAACCAACAAATAAGCCTCCGGTGGCATTGTTATCTACTTGCACAAAACCATATATGGCACTGGCAATGCCACACAACAGCAATACAAGCGTTAGGCTTAGCATAGCAAAACCATTCACTACTGTGCCTTTAAAGGCAAATTCTTTCTTTTCCATAGTCGTATTATTTTAATCCGTTTTCGTATATTTTATAATATCATTTTGATATCGCAAAGATACATTATATATCTTAATGGTGTGTCAAAAACACAATACTATTATAGAATATTAACGAAACAAAATTATAAAACCATCTTTAATTATCATTAAAACAAATTCCAATGTTCTGAAAAAGAGTAATTTTTGTTTTCGAACATTGCGTTATTGCAAACCGTTAGCAACGTTATTAGCAGTCCGTTCGCAGCTGTAGGGGACCGATTTATCGTGCCCACGTATACGTAAACACCCACGAAATGACGAACGGAAATACGTTATCGTGATGTAAATGCACGTATTCGGTGAAACGAATATCTATATTTGATAATATAAGGATACGGGCGCGATGAATCGGCCCCTACGCCTAGCGGTGTGTTTCGTTGGACATTTCGTGGGTGTTCGTTGGGTGTTTCGTGTGTTTTCGTGGGCATTTCGTGGAATGTTCGCCACGTTATCGCAATCCGTCAGCAGCTGTAGGGGCCGATTTATCGTGCCCGCATATACGTAAACACCCACGAAATGGGGAATGGAAACGCATATTTGATAATGTGAAAACACGTGTATGATGAAATGAATATGTATATTTGATAATATAAGGATACGGGCGCGATGAATCGGTCCCCTACGCCTGGCGGAGTGTTTCGTGGGTGTTTCGTGGGTGAATGTGGACATTTTACGGAGCGTTGGTTGGGCATTTCGTGGGTGTTCGCAACCATTTCACGGAATATTCGTAACACATTAACAACGTGTTTGTTATACTAACGAAAAACAAAAGTATGGTTTTTGCCGTGCAAAAGTATGGTTTTTGGCGTACAAAAAGGGGGTTTTTGCATTGCAAAAGTATGGTTTTTGCTTTTTGAATGTTATGTTGTTGCAAATCGGTAGAAATGTATTTCGTGGTTGAGTGTGAATACTTCACGAAATAGATGTAGATATTTCTCAGCGCATTCGTTGCATTTTGGCAAACCGTTCGTAACGGAACGGCAAATCATAAGCAACATTTTTCCAATTCGTTTACAACGAAATGGCGGTCCAAAAGCAGCCGTAGGGCGATATTTATAGTGCCTCCGCATATACAGTTAGCAATATTATTGCAATATGTTTGTGGCAAATGGAGGAAACATTTCCTAAGTTTTTATGCCTTCTATAAGCATTAGAAAGGCATTCCAATGGCAAGATGTAGGGCTTGCGCATCGCCAAAATGGCGAATATTATAGAGCCTATTCAACCCGGTTTCGTAAGGAACGTGCAGACCAATGCCCCAATCTACACGAAGCATAAAGAAGCCTATGTCGTACCGAAGACCTACGCCTGTGCCGAAAGCCAACTCTTTAAAGAAGTTGTTAAAGTGGAATTGCGAACCCGGTCTGCTGGCATCGCTGTGCAAAGTCCACACATTGCCAGCATCGAGGAATAGTGCACCATACAAATTTCCTACCAAATGCGGACGATATTCCACATTTGCTTGTACCTTTACCTCGCCAGTTTGCTCTACATACGACCGTACGAGCGATGCAGAACGGTAAGTTCCCGGACCAATTTCGCGCACATTGAAGGCACGAATGCTGTTTGCGCCACCCACAAAGAACTGTTCTGAATAGGGAGCAAACCTGCTGTTGCCATACGCCCACACCACCCCTGCGTTTGCATGGGCTGCTATAGACGACTTGCCAGATAGCGCCCACAGTTTAGTAAAGTTAGTTTCGATTTTCACAAACTGGGCAAACGGATTTTTAAACATGGTTTTTTCACGCTTATTCCACTTCTCTCCGCTTGCCAAATAGCCTAAAGCGATCACGTTAGAGGCTTCGCTGACTGTAGACCACCACCTTATGGGATTGGCATATCCACTCGGACTCTGGTACGTATACTGGAATAAGGCTTTCGGAATGAACTGATCTGCCATAGAAACTTCTAAATATGGCACACTATCGGTGAGTGCTTTAAAGCGGTCGGTTACGCTTCTCATATACTCGTATGTAAGCGATAGGGGTTTAAAAATGAACGAATGGCGTTCGCTGGGTGCCCAACTGTAAGTGAGTTCGCCTGCTACCACGTGGCGTTTAAAGTAGAGTGCACGTTTAATAACGTTGGTTGAAGCACTCAAAGTGGTCATTGGCGATTCGAAATAGGTGCGTTGTGGCTTCAGCGTGAGAGGTTTTCCAGCTGCAATAGCGGCAGCTTCGCGTTTTCGCAAACGTTCGCGAAGTATGCGAGGAGGTGTTTTAAACGGATTAAGAAAACGAGGAAACTGTAGGCTTACCTCTGCTCCGTACTGGTAATCGTTAATGCGTCCGGTGGTTCCAGCATCGTTGCTGCGTTTTGTTGTCCACTCGTATGCACCATGCAAACGCACATTTAGCAGTTCGGCACCACGGAAAGCGTTACGCTTAGTTACACCTACCACCAATTCGGGTCCATATTTTCCTGTTGTTTTTCCCCGTCCGTAAGCCTCCACATAGAAGTCGTATGGTCGGTCGAACATGAAGTCTAACGTTACATTAAGCGTGCTACAGGTGTCTGTAGAGTTGCTTGGTTTGAACGAAATGTTAGACGCCGTAAACAGTCTGGTGGCGTTTAGGCGTTCCATAGTCTCTGTGTGTTTGCTTTGTTGGTATAGATCGCCGGGGCGAAATTGTAGGTCGTTGGCAATTACTCTGCTCCTTAATGGCGAGTGTCTACCGTTGAAATTAAGGTCGAACCCTTGTTTTTTGCGATGTTGGCGTAGTTCTTCCATAAAGTTTTTTTGCAGATTTACCGTTATTTTTCCTATGCGCCACTGTTTCAAATCGATGGGATTTATGGAGTCGGCAAGCTGCAAACGTGTTATAACTTTACCTCGAACGATGGTGGTATCTGCCAAATAGCTAGCGTCATTGTTCTTATAATAGTAGTAACCATTATTGCGAAACAGGCTCGTAAGGCGTTGTCGCTCTTGTTCAAGTGTGGCAACGTCGAAAGCATCGCCATTTTTTATAATGGCATTAGGGCGTGAAGCCTGTATCAAACTGTCGGCATCGGGTGGGAAATCTACATATTGCAGACTGTCGATGGTCCACAAATGTCCCATATTTACGGTGTATTTCAGTTTTATTTTCTTCTTATTTGATTGCGGAACAAGCTCGTGTGTAATCTTATTATTGAAGTATCCACGCTTATTTAGCAGGTTTTTTCCAACCGTAGCATGTAGGTCGGGCGACACATTAGATAAGGTAATGGGTCGCGAACCGAACACTCTTGTTATCCATCTACCAAACTTTGTGGTATCGGGAGAGAAGGCATTCCATATCCATAACCCCACGGGGAAGGGCGATTTTAGCGACGGACTGCCAAAAAGAGAGAGGCATTTGGCTTGGTGGCTAACACAATATCGAGTTCTTCTTGCACGGCATTGAAGTGGGCATTCTTGGTGTAATTGGTGTATTCGGTGGGAGTCATACCCGTGTAAAGTTGTTCACCTTCTGGCAAAGCACTGGTTGTGCTGCATGCCGAAAGCATAGCCGTGAGCACAAACAAAACAACTATTGCTGTGCAAAACAAACTGCCACGTGCTGCTATAAAGTGGCTATGGTTGTGTTTATTGTTTCTTTTCATTTACGAAATTTATTAAACTGTCGCGCTTTGGGGCCTGTTCTTTCTTGCTTTTAAAGCGAAATATGTCTTTAAAATGCTGCAATTTGCGTCGCCACATAAAGCCTATTCCAAACTCTCCTTGGTTTCCTTCGAGCCAATCGTATGCTTCTCGCTCGTAATAGAGCTTTAAATACTGCGTTTCTTGTCGGTTTAAGCGATACTCTAACGAGAAGTTATCGAAGAAAGCACCGTTCTGTTCGGACACTTGAGAGCCTGTTGAGACACGTCCGCCCATAATTATTCGGAGCCTATTGTCCCACAAACGTTTAGAAAAACGGAAGGTATAGTCGGTGTGAAGACTACCCGATGCATCGGCAGCACTCTCCATATTGGCTGTAATGTCTACCCCCATAGAGTTCAAGGCACGTCCTGTTATGGCGTTTACTTGGTTCTGAAGGAATCCCATTAGAGCATTATTCATAGCCGAATTGGCGGTTGTGCTCGTGCTTCCATCAAAGTACATGCCCGATGCAAGCATAGTAACGGCAAGTTTAGAACGTTCTTCTGCACCCTTAGAACTTAGTTTTCCTTGCATTTCTTGGTCTTCTGGCGCTTGTATAATGAACTCTACGCCGGGGTTAGGAAAGCGTTTCGATAGTCGGACACCCGCCTCAAAGTCTACCATTCGTCCGTTGCTCGATCCATCAGAAACGTTAGTATGCACATTTTCGGTGGCTGTAATGCTAAGCAATGGTGTGGTTGGGTCGCCCATAAACTCTACATAGCTACCTTCTTTTATATTGAAAGTGTGCAATGGAATAATGGGTAATGAATACTTCATTTTACCATCGCTAATGGTGTAACGCCCTCTTAAGCGTGTTCCGTTAGTAGCATCGTACTCCATATTTAGGGTTCCTCCGCCCACAATATCTATATAGTTAGACCGCTCTGGGTTGAGTGCACACACCAAATGAGCCTCGTTATCCACCTCGACACTTAGTTTCATGCTTAGTCCTTCTATATCTGGTCGCTTCACAACGTCCTTTGTTGAGTCGTTAAGATTGGTGAAAGTAACAAGGTTTTCCAGCTCGTTATCGTTGACAAGCTGTGCATCGCGCATTATGTAAGTAAGGTCGGTGTTGTCTAAAATGTCTACTTTTCCAGCCAATTGGAGCGACGATAGTGGTCCTTGCAGCTCTCCATCGAAGTTTACAAAAGCCTTTCCGAATACTTCAGAACGTGCATTTTCCTTTGCATCAATTACCTGGAAGTTTCGTGTTCGCATACGTAAATCGGTGTTCATTCGGTCGAAATTAGAGAAATCTAAGTAGCCAGAGATGTCGAGCGGAGCCTTATTGGAAGCGAGAACCTCAAAGTTTTCGAACTCCACACGACTATGATTGATGAGCACTGGGTCGTTTGCGAAGTTGAGTTTTACCCCGTATGGTTCGCTGAAGACGTAGGAAGAGTCGAGATAAATCTCTCCATTTATATCCATATTTTTTAGTGGTCCTTGCATAGAGAGTGTACCTTCGCCTGTTCCGTGTAGGCCTATTATGCGGTCGGGAATAAAGCCGTTGATGTAACTAAGGGGGAATTTTTCGAGTGTAAACTCGGCATCTAAGCTGCCTTTACCCTTACTATCGTACACACCAATGAGCCTTCCTATCTCTTTATCGTCCCTTGTTAGCATACCATCTACATAGTGTGTGCCATCGCCTTTAGGCATATAAACAAACTCTGCCCCTACATCGCCCATGCTGTTTTGCTCGTATACCATGTTTTTAATACCCATATCGCTCGACACAGTTAGGCTAGATGCTGTTTGAATAACGTGATAGTCGCCATTAAGTTCGCCCGAAATGCGTGGTGCAAATGGTAGAACTTTCATAAGCTGACTAAGTTCGAACTTGTTGATAGATAGGGTGAAGTTTTGCAACGAGGTAGAATCGGTGTCGTCGCTGTATAGGTGTAAACCTGCTTCATCGGTAGCAAGCAGTTGCATTTCTGCCTTTAGTCGTTTGTTTCTGCCTATATATAAGTAGTTGTTAGGCTCTACATTGAATGTCTTGTAGCCCAATATTGCCTGTGCAGAAGTAAGCGAAATGCTTATGCCTTGCCCTTGCATTGCTGCCTGTGCAGATAGTGCAAGAGCTGTTTTATCGTCCATATCGGTTATCAAAAGAGAGGTATTGAGTCCACGATCGAATAGCGAACCGTGCACAAAACCTTGGTATGGATAGCTGTTTTGGGCATTGTTTAGCACTTGTAAGTCGTAGTTTAATCCTGTATCGTTGGTAGTTAGGTCTACTATTAACGAGTCGGCTTTCACATCGTTGTATACTAACGAGTCTACAACAATGTTGCCGTTGAGTCCCTTTAGAGGCGATGATGTTAGGTTAATATTGGCTGTTTTAAACACATAACCTTGCTGTTCGAGCAACTTACTAAACAGATTTCCTTCGCCACTAACTAGTTTAAATTGTCCTATGGGGAGTAGTTTTTGCAACGAAGTTTGGTCTATTCGTTTGTTTTTCACTTGCTTTTGCAAGTTGGTTGCTATTTTTTCGCCTGCTGTTAGCACGTGTTTATAGCTTCCATGCCAGTCGGTGTTCAGTGCAAATCGCCTCCTTCAATCACGGCATGGGTAGTATCGGCTCTACTTAGCACGTCTATGGTAACATCGCCGGGTACAAATTGCTTGTGGTCTGCCTGTACTTTCAGGTTACCAAGCATACCTTTCACCATTAATTTGGCTGCCATGTCGGTGCTAAAATCTATGTTTAGTGCACAATTAGACACGAAAAGGCTTGTCTACAAACCCCATTTGATAGAGGTCGGCGTGGCGTATCACACCGTTAGCACCCCCATTTACCAAGTTGCCTGCCATTGTTGTGTGAATGTTTAAGTCGCCATTGAAGAGCGAAACAGTATTTCCTTCTCTATGTTCGTCTATCTTTAAATTGCCTAAATAGCCTTCCACAGTGTAGTGTTTGGGGCGTTCGGAGTGGAAAGCAATATTGGCTTCGGTAGACAGAAGGTAGGGTTTGTTTATTAGTTCTAAACCTTTTAGGTTGGCATAGTCTAACTTTCCATTCACGTGAGCGGCAGTTTTGGCACCATTTACACTTGCTGTAATGTTTAAATTGCCAGCTGCTAGCTGTTGTTTTCCGTGTTTATATTCGCCAATTACCATCAAATGGCGCAGTGGTCCACTAACATAGTGATGGTTTTTTAGGTTAGAACGTACATCTATATCTACCCAAGCAGACACCACGTAGGGCTTTTTCATTACACCAAGTTGGTTTAAATCGACACGACGCAACCACCCTCGCAGATGTCCATCTATGTTTTTAGCCGACAGTTTGCCCCGATATGCAAAGTCGCCTCCTAACATTCGGTTTGTGCTAACAATGCGTGCACTGGTTGTTTCGCCATGTTTTGCAATGTCGGTGTTTATGCCATTGAGCACGTAAGAGCCGAAACGAAACTGCTCTATATTGGCTTTCAATCGCAAAGATGCCTTTGGACTGAGCACATTAAAGCCTCTACCATATACCGAAATCATACCAGTGAAGGGGTGTAGACCGGTTTTTGCAACGAAATGTTGTATTTGCAAATTGGTTGCACGCACTGTTACGTTGTAGGTTTCAGTGGTTTTGTTTAGGCTAGCCCGCACTGTAGCGTTCCCACCACCCTCGTATAGCAACATATTTGCAGCATATTGTGGTCCTTGAGCCTTTACTTTTGCATTGAAATCAATACCTGTTGGTATCTTAATGGTGCTATTTACACTTTTTGGTAACAGCTGTTTTACAAAGCGAACATCTTGTAAGCTGCCACGTAAAGCAAGGTTTGCCGATAGGTTTTCGGGCTTTTGCAATCCTGATATCCGTCCGTCCACATTCAAAACCATGTGTTTTGGCATGCGAAAACATAGTTTTTGCAGAGTAAAAAGGTGGGTATTGCCTCGCAAAAACCCGGTTATGTTTATGCGTTCGGCAGGAATGGAGTGTAGAAACCTTGATGGAACTCTGCCATATAGTAGCGGTTGCAAGTCGTTAAGGGTGGTAAACCCATTCAACGATACGGCAAGTTGTCCAGGATTGTATGCACTAAAGGCATTCAAAGCCATTGTTATGTTAGCCTTTAGTTCGGTTTTGGGCAAACGCAGATAGAGCGATTGCAAATAGAGATTGGCTTTATCGAGCCGGAACTGTGTGCGTAAATCGTTCACAACCAGCCCACTTCGTTCAGTAAAATTGGCTGTTCTAACATTAGCAGAAGTAGCAATGGAGTCGTAAGAGAGTGAGTCTATGCCTATATTTAGGTTGTTCAGTGCTATGTGAGCGGGGTCGAATCCATGCAAAACGTGTGGAACAAAAGTCTTATCGTAGGTAAGTTGTCCACCACTCCACGCTATTTGGCGCACCCGATACACCTTATTATATAAGTCTATGAGTGCATTTTCCACAGTAGCTTTCTGGAAATTGGCACCCACAACCATAGTATCGCCAGGCATGTGTAGGCGGAAATTGGTGCGATAAAGGTTTATTTTATTGATGTTTATCTTCCAAACTGTTTTCTTTTTTGTAGTGTCTTTCGGTGTAGTATCGTTGAGTGCAATGTCGAGAAATCCCCCCTGCACATCGGCATTGTTTAGCATTGCCGTAGTATTGTTAAGGTCTATGCCATGCGAAACCACTTGCAACCGTTCCAAATTGCCCCTTATCTGCAAGTCGCCAATATAGTTCATAGTGTTCGCTTTCAGTCCTTTGAAGGTGAGTTGGTCTATCTCTACTTGTTTTTTTAGTAGTGGAATAAGCTGCACATCTGCCACAAGTTCTTTCACATCTGCCACTGTATCGCGCCTTTGTGGTATACTATCGTTTGGTCGCAATGCCATTACTTGTTCCAATTTTAGGTCGAGTGGGAAGCTAAGCGATACGTGTCCAACCGATATTTCTAGTCCTGTTTTCTGTGAAGCATAGTCTGCTACCTTCTTTACTATCCAGTTTTGAACAGGTGGCAAGTAAAGAAGAACAAGCAAAAATATAAACAATGATATTGGTGCTAACACTATAGCGGTCAGCCATTTCGTTGATTTTCGTATGCGCATAAGCTTGTTTCAGCAGTTGGAACAATATGTTTCAGATTGCAAATGTACGAAAAAAAAGAGTGCAAACAGAAGGTATTGTGCAAAATGTTGGGGCAGTGGTGTATAGGTTGGTAGCATTTTCTCTCTTCCATAGAGTCTACCAGCAAATGTAAAATTCCCGAAGAACTCTTCTTTCGGCGTAGAAAAGTTGAATTTTTCCCCCTCGGTCTTCTGTTTTTTCGTTTCCTATAAACAAGTATTTTTATGTTATCCCTTGTTGTAATGGAATATACTCAATGAGATTATGTGGTTTTGTCCTTGCCAAGCATTAAAAGTACCAAGGATTTATTTTATTTTTCTACATTCTATTTTTACATTTTTTTTGCCTTCAGTATTACTGATAAACGGACTTTCCAGATAGTATTTTCCTTTCCTGTAATATAAATTCACTGTGGGTGAAACGTTTTTGTCAATATTGGGCATCAGTGTATCTTCCGACAGCGATTTGACAAAATCAAGGGAGAGTTTGTCTTTCGTTTCTGTTTTTACACTGCATTGGACTTCAAAGGCAGTCATTTGCCCATTACCGCTGAATACACATTGGTCAGCCGCAATGCTCAATGTGTACTCTATGAAAGGCGAGGGAACAACGGTCGTATCTGAGATGAAGTATTCATATTCACCGAACCATTTGTGATTTTGGACGGCTACGATAGGTGTGGGGCTGTCTTCTGGTTCTTGGTTATCGTACTTTTCCTTTATTTCTTTGAAATATCCCTTCTCATTGGTAAAGTAATTATGATACACTTCGCCATCTTCCATATACTTATATGTCCATAAAGCTTTATTCTGATCTATTATCTTACATCTGAATGGTGTGCAAATGTTATTGACAAAAGATATGATAAACTCGTCTTTTTCTAAATGTACTGTGTCTATGGGATAATGTACATCTTCCATATCGTACTGTACAAAAAGTTCTTTTTTTATTGTATCGACATTTATTTTGTGTGCTACATCAAAACAAGCATGGTATATTACGGTGTCTCCATTGTCTGTAATTGTCAATTGCTCCCAATTTCCTACAAAGGAATGGTTGTTGCTGTCTTTTATGTCATACCATTTTTGTGCATTGCTGCATGAATAGAAGAATAAAAGATAAAGTAAGATATTTAATAATTTCATAATTAATTCCTCCTAATTTGTATTACTACATATTTTTATAGCATTATATTTTGTATAGGTGGGTAGCCGTTGAACCAACCACCCAGCACCAAGATACATTATTTTATCTCTTCAAAGCTACCTTTTGAATTGATGCGATAGTATCTTCTACGCTCTTTTTGTTTTCCCGCTTTCTCGTTTTCCTCCACCTCGGTATAGTCGTTTAACACTGGTAAAGCACCATAATAACCTGCAAGATACTGCTTTGCGAAGTCGGCATCGTTGCGTATTCCGCGCAAATCGGCTAACGAATAGAGTCGCGTAGATTCATCTTCCTGCTTCTCGGCAAAGTAGAATTGGTCGCGACGCATAATGGAAGGAGACATCAAATTGGTATCGTGGCTGGTGAACAACAGCTGCGAATTGTTTTTATTTATCTTAGGATTGTTGAACATTTCTATCAATTTGATGAGCAAGGAAGGGTGGAAATTACTGTCTATCTCGTCAATAACAATTAGGAATGGGGTGTTTCCCATATTGAACGCCACAAGAAGCAATCCTGCTAAATCGAAGATTTTCTTATTCCCGGACGACTCTCTGTACTCAAGATTCATTGACAATGGCTTGTTGTTACCATCGTGAATAGTTCTTTTCAACAACACTTTATTCAAAGGAAAGTTACTATAATCATTATCAGGATAGCTCTCATCGTCTATCAATTCAATGTCATCGTATTTCATATCGAATCGTTTCAGAAAGGAAAGAAACAATGGTATCGATTCTTTTATCGCATTAATTGAGACTCCTCTGAACACATTTTTATACACAATATTGTTGATTATACGACGTTTTAAATAGCTTACTATTTGCTCTGGAATACCCTTTGCATCGAAAGCAGCAGCGTGAACGAGGAACAATGTGTGCGGATAGGGCAGCTTGGTGGGTATTATCATTCCTTCCGAAGTGGGCAAATTGTTCTCCTTCACCTCGTCGCCTACACGCAAAAACAAGCGCTTCATGTTTTTGTCTACATTACCATAGAGCCACTCGCTCTCTATTTTAACACCGTTAGAATCAACATTTTCTGATGCATCATCAGACTTATTCACCACAAACCATAGCGATACTTCTTGCCATTCAATAACAATACAATCTGAAAGAAGCAACCTTCGTTAGACGTTTCGAAGAGAAATGGGTCGTAAAGTGGTCGTACTCCACGTGAATCTATCGCCAATGAGCCTACTACTTGCGTAAAATAACTTAACGCCATCAGTATGTTCGACTTGCCACTGGCGTTCGCTCCGTACAGACCAACCGTCTTTAAGAGCGACACGCCATTGCTTTTAACAATATTATCTGCATCAATGTCGCTGCCGGCAGGACTTTTCAAGCCTGTTGCTTTAAAGCTGATTGTCTGCAAATCTCTTATGGAACGATAGTTCTTTACGCTAAATTCTATAATCATAACATCGTGGTATTTCTGCAAAAATAGGCATAATTATAGAACTAACAAAACGTTTTCTTTAAAATTTGCGGTTATTCTGCAAATCCGAAAGAAACGATATCAAATTATAGAAATATGGCTGGCGTGTAACTATCTATAAGCCACGCTGTTGCGAAAACCCATTTTTTGCAATGCAAAAACCCCCTTTTTGGAGTGCAAAAAGGGGGTTTTTGTAAGGCAAAAGTATGGTTTTTACAAACCGATGGTATATAAGCAGGAATGCTCCTTACCAGTTCTGATGTTTGAGATATTACGAATACGCAACATTATTTCGGGGGAGTTTCGTGGGTACGGGCACGAAGAATCAGCCCCTACGTCTGGCGGAATGGTTGCTGATAAATACATTATGTGTTAAATGCGCCTTACGTATTCTAATGCTTTCCTTATGACTTTATCTATATCAACCTCCAAAAAACGATAGTCATCTACCGATACCATACTAGGAATAGTCATAACACGGTCGAACGTTTTATACGTTCCTTCTTCCTCGTCTACCACCATTTGGTATAGCACACCCTTGTGGCAGACTTTCCCATGCCGTAGTATAGATTCCTTTGTTACGGCAAAACAGCCCAAAAGGTCCATAAAGTTCTCTTCTGCTTCAATAGCCGAAAAGAAGTCAGACAATTGGTGTTCTTTCACGCCAATCCTTTTTAGCAATGTCAAAAGCTTCACTAATGGGGTGTCAGACTGGAAGCGAAAGTTGTCCGTAACACTCACTTCTTCTCGTATATATGCATCTTCGAAGTTGTCTAACACGTTCATCATGTCTTTAATATCGCTTCTATCCAGCCTTATTCCAATAGCCGTTAATCCTTTAGAGACGGTTTCGAAGTTTATTTTACACTCTTCTTTTACATACGATTGTAGGGAGCTTTTTGCATGTTCGGATACTGAATGATAGAAAGTAGTACGTGCAACAAACTCTTTTATATAGCTTTCGTAGTTGGCTTCGCCATAATAGTTACGAAATAGTGCCTATTGCAACTGTATCCATCATAAATATTATCTTAGCAAAACCAAACTTATTTTGTGTTTTTATTGGATTTATTTCGTTGTCGTCTCCCTGTTTTTCTGTTGCATTAGCTGTGGTTTTCTTTTCTGTTCGTGTGGAAAATATATTGAAAATACCAAACAATTGCACTGGGTCTATGCGGTCAAAGTCTTCTATTAATAGCACTGGTGTCTTTTTTAGTCCCATTATGGCATGTGTTATTAGCCAGCTCATAGGGTCTATTTCGCCTATTTCATTGGTTGCAGCAGACATTTTTTTGCTATTGATTTTGCAGCTCTTTCAAACTTTGCTCTTGCTATATTTTCTTTTTAATCCCTAAATTTCTTACACTGTTGAGCATATCCTTCTGCCAGCGTAATGGTTCCTTTTAAGAGCATACCCAGCTGATTGCCATTGCTTAATGTAGATGGTGCGAATCGCATAATGTCTTTTACAACATCTATAGTATTCTCGTTGAAATACCATTGCAATAGAACGTGGCCGGAATTTAATTAAAGCTAACGTGCCATCTAAAACAGTTGAAAAGTAGGTCATAAGCTAACATACTCTAGTATCTGTTCATTGCAACCTCGTAATTACAGGCGTGCGTATAAAATGCGTGCACATTGCTATACTTTTCTTTAAACCTTTCTATACCCGGAATTTCTTTCGCCTAATTTTACCGAAAATGGTTCGTTTACATCAGGTATTCAGATGATTGTAAAACGCTATTAGTTTATTTGCGATATCCATAGGGATTTTTTGGTTAATGTCCTCATACTTAGTGATTAATATCTTTGGCTCCATTACCATACATTTTCGTAATGCAAGCATTGTGAATATACGGTATAGAGCTTTCGATACAAAGTTACTTAACAATTTTATAGTACAAATTTTTATGCAGTTTCTTTATAAACGAAAAAATGATATTGGTGGTTTTCTGTACACTTTGACGATGTTTTTCAAGGTATATATACATAGAAAAAAGGTATATACATAAAAAGAAAGCTGTGTTGCACTCATAAGTATTGGAACCATGAAGTTTTTTAGTTTACCGCACAGTATTCTTTTTTCATGTTGCGCAATGTTCTCGGTTCCAATAAAGCAGCTTTTTTCGCTTTATTCAACGTCTTACTGTACAACACTGCGTTTTATTTGTTTCAACATAATAGTGCTTATATTCAATAACATTGTGGAACGCACACCAAACCTTATAGTATATTTTCAACTCCCTATTGGCTTTTTATCAGCCGTCCGTTGCAGATTTGCCCGCCGGTTGCTTCACAGCAGGTATTGACTATCATATACGAAGCTTTGGCGGTTAATTACGTTTATTTGCAACTTGCTGCAAAGGTAGATATTATTTTGAAAAGAAAAGAAAAACACAATAAAAAGTTTTCTGAAACATCATTTTTTGGTTTTTCGCTTTATGTCTCTCAATTTATCGCTAGTTCGTATATATATTAAGAAGAATCGACTACGCTATTTTATTGTTCTATTTTCCTATTATGACAAAATAATTATATGAAAACTATATTTTTGTATAGTGCTTTGTTTAAAAAAATATGAAATATATTACATTTCTTTCTCTATCATTTGACATTGTCAAATAAATGGTTTATATTTGTAACGACTTAACATCTGTATCACAAAAGAAAGGAGTTTATATGAAGAGCTTAAATCATTCGGGTTGTATAACGATAGTACAACCGAAAAAGTGTACAACAAAAAAAGGAGAACATGAACAATCTCCAAGGTAAAAAAGGTGGAAACAACTGACAAGAAACCATTAGGGTGGCGAAATATGGTATACCTAACAGCAATACACATATAGTGCTAACGGTATTGTAAAGGCTGTTTCTACGCTTTTCGGTGTAGAGGCATTGCCCCTACTACTTAGAAAAAGCGCAACCCCATTTGGTGGGTTACGCTTTTTTTTATTGCCTAAACAAGTTTATTAGAAGCTATATAACAATGTATATAGAAACACCTGTTACAGCAGAAATCTACCTCCGCTGTTATTCCAAAATATATGTAGCTACCACCAAACAAAAGCCTTTCACATACTCTTGCATATTATACCATTATACAAAAACCCCCTTTTTGCCGTGCAAAAGTATGGTTTTTGGCGTGCAAAAAGGGGGTTTTTACATTGCAAAAGTATGGTTTTTGCAATGCGAAAGTAGGTGTTCTGTGTATGTTATTGTGTTATAGCGAGTTGCAAGTGTACGTGTAAGCACAATTTTATGGTGTTTGCAGATACGTAAACAACCACAAAATGGGGAACGGAAACGCATATTTGATAATGCGAAAATGCGTATTTGTTGAAATGGATATGTATATTTGGTAATGTCAGGATACGGGCGCGATGAATCGGTCCCTACGCCTGAAGGAATGTTCGCCACGTGTTTCGTGGGTGAATGTTGCGTTATAGACAGGTTATTTGCAGCATTTTGGCAGACCGTCAGCAGCCGTAGGGGCCGATTTATCGTGCCCGCATATCCGTATACACCCACGAAATGGGGAATGAAAACGCACATTTGATAATGTGAAAATGCGTATTTGTTGAAATGGATATGTATATTTGGTAATGTAAGGATACGGGCGCGATGAATCGGCCCCTACGCCTGACGGAATGTTCGCCACGTGTTTCGTGGGCAGACGTTGCATTATTAACAATCCGTTCGCAACATTATTGGCAGCCTGTCAGCAGCCGTAGGGGCCGATTTATCGTGCCCGCATATACGTATACACCCACGAAATGGGGAATGAAAACGCACATTTGATAATGTGAAAATGCGTATTTGTTGAAATGGATATGTATATTTGGTAATGTAAGGATACGGGCGCGATGAATCGGCCCCTACGCCTGACGGAATGTTCGCCACGTGTTTCGTGGGCAGACGTTGCATTATTAACAATCCGTTCGCAACATTATTGGCAGCCTGTCAGCAGCTGTAGGGGCCGATTTATCGTGCCCGCATATACGTATACACCCACAAAATGAGGGAGGGAAACGCATATTTGATAATGTGAAAATGCGTATTTGTTGAAACAAATATATATATTTGATAATACAAGGATACGGGCGCGATGAATCGGCCCCTACGCCTGACGGAGTGTTCGCCACGTGTTTCATGGGTGAATGTTGCGTTATAGACAGGTTGTTTGCAGCATTTTGGCAGACCGTCAGCAGCCGTAGGGGCCGATTTATCGTGCCCGCATATACATAAACATCCACGAAATGGGGGAACGGAAACACATATTTAATAATGTGAAAATGCGTATTTGTTGAAATGGATATGTATATTTGGTAATGTCAGGATACGGGCGCGATGAATCGGCCCCTACGCCTGGCGGAATGTTCGCCACGTGTTTCGTGGGCGGACATTGCATTATTAACAACCCATTAGCAACATTTTGGCAGATCGCAAGCAGCCGTAGGGGCCGATTTATCGTGCCCGCATATACATAAACATCCACGAAATGGGGAACGAAAACAAATAAACGAAATATTAAAAATGGGTATTCTCTATCATCACTATTAAGTATTGATTCTGTGGTTTTTACCGTTTTGCACAAAAAAAGTACTACAAAGTAGGTAAAAAGAGCATTTTCTTTAAAAATAAAATCACGAAAAATAAGTATTGTGTAAAGCATTCTTTCTTCCTAACTTTGCACTGTTTAGATAAGCAAAACAATAAAATTCAAATTTAATATAAACATAAAATAACAACAATAAACAATGAAGACAAAGTTTTTTGCGGCTCTTTGCTTTGCTGCCGCCCTGTTTACATCGTGCAGTAAAGATAAAAACGATGAGCCTAAAGTTAAGCCTACACCAGAGACAGCACAGATTAAGCATTTCGAAACTCTTATGCCTGGCTACGATTCGTGGATTTATGTAGACCTCGAAACTGGTAAATACGAACAACAAGAAGAGCTTGGCGCACGCGAATATCGCAAATACAACACAATGACAGACTACGAAGTGGTGAAGACAGAACCTGCAAAAGGTAGCGAGAAAGACCTACCAAAGAAGTGGGATTTGGCCTTCCATATTACCGATGTTCGTACCAATGACGGTGCAGTATTGATGACCGACCAAACCAATATTAGTAGTATTAAAACACTTCCACAAGGCGATTATGTTGCAGATGTACCAAGCGAGATATTCGTAGAGTTGGGTGCTATGAAAGCAGGCGGCCTTATGGTAGTGTCAAAAACTATGTTAAACAAAGAAATGGCTAAGTGGGCGAAGAGCACTGGCATGGGTAAACCAAAGATAATTAGCGACAAAGTGTTTGCCGTTAAGTTTAAAAATGGTAACGAAGCCCTTATTTTGTTCAAAGATTACTTAGACGCTACTGGCAAGAAAAAGGCTGTAAGCTTCGACTATAAGTTTATAAAGAAAGCATAACAGAGGCAAACTCTTTTATGCTAAACCATAGCACGAGCGATAAACATAGTGGCAGAAGCATTGCCAATGTTTATCGCTTGGAACGTGGTTAGCTGTAATCTACACCTTATTATATATAAGTTCACATGCCTGTCGTTCCCCTTCGGGAGAGCGATAAGGTGTACTTTATACCAAATTTACATAGAAACAAATTCATCAAAGCTTCAGTAAAATGAAGAAACTATTACTTATTCTCACACTCTTAACAACAACCTTCGCTACTATTTGTGCCGACAACGTTACACCAGAAAAAGGTTATCAGCTATCGGGAACGGTGGTTGATGTAGACTCTGACGAGCCTTTGGCAGGCGCAGTGCTAAAGGTTGAGGGCACCAATATAGTGGCAGGCACCAACAGTAAAGGCGAATTTACACTTGTTTTTGGTGCCAATAAGGTTTACACAGTACGCATTTCGTGTATGGGTTACGCCCCCCGCACAATACAAGTTCCGGCAGTTGGACACCCCACACTCAAAATAAAGATGATTCCAACCAACTCTAATTTAGAGGAAGTAGTGGTTACTGGTTCGCGAAGCGAGCGACCTTTGAAAGACGTTCCCGTAATTACACGTGTCATTTCGCAGGACGAAATAAAAACAGTAAACCCAGTAGACCTAAACACTCTCTTGGAATATACATTGCCGGGTATACAGTTTTACTACAACAGTATGAGCCAAACCACCAGCATTAACTATCAAGGAATGGACAGCAAGTCGGTGCTTTTCTTGGTAGATGGGGAACGAATAAGTGGCGAAGGCTCCGATCATAACATTGATTTCAGCCGTATCAACGTCGATAACATAGAGCGAATAGAAGTGGTAAGGGGGGCAGCATCTACCCTTTACGATAGTCGTGCCATCGGCGGAGTAATAAATATCATCACAAAAAAGAGTTCTCGCCCACTAAATGTACAGCTAAGCTCGCGCTATGCAGGCGTTAACGGACAGAACTATGGTGTTCAAGTGGGCATAAACCGTAGCCGACTAAATTCGCAAACATCGTTCGGGTTCCGCAATCGTAGCACTTATTGGGTGAAAGACAAGGAAGGAAAAACCGTAGAACGTATTGCCCCAGATGGTAAAGCCATTGAAGAAAGAAGCGAACCACGCGATTTGCCCGTGTACGGATATAAGATTTGGGACGTAGGACAACGCTTTAGCTATAGATTTACCGACCAGTTTACAGGCGAACTCTTTGGTTCTTTCTATGCAAACATACGTCCAACCTATCAAGGACGCCGCTATCATCAACGCTACGAAGACCTTGTTTTAGGTGCAAAAGGCAACTGGCAAATGAATAAAAACAACGGTTTCGCATTCTCGTACACCTTCGATAACTACGCCAAAAAAGACGATTACAACCTTGTTAAGCTGGTAGAAAAAGTGTACAACAACATTAACCACAGCGCACGCCTATACTATACGGGCACATTCGGACAGCATACATTCAACGCCGGAGTGGAAGCCGTACACGAAAGTCTACGCCATTACATGATGAAAGATACTGGTATGGTGAGCAGAACACAGTTCTCGCTCTGCGTTCAGGAGGATTGGAAAATCAATAATGCACTAAACATAGTGGTAGGACTACGTGGCGACAAAAGTCCAAACTATTCTTTCCACATCACACCTAAGGTTTCGGCTCTCTACAGACCACTTTCGTTCTTAACATTTCGTGCTGGCTATTCGCAAGGATACCGCATTCCCACCCTTAAAGAGCTGTATCAGGAGTTTAATATGGCAGGTATGATTACTATATATGGTAATAAAGACCTGAAGCCAGAGTATGGAAGCCAACTCTCTGCATCGGTAGAATACGACCGTAACGGGCTTAACCTGTCGCTATCGGCATATCACAACCGTTTCAAAAACAAAATAACATACGAGTATTTGGCACCCGGTGTAAACTACGATATGCGTTATATCAACTCCGATAACGTAAAAACAACAGGTATAGAGGCTACTGTTAATTACAGAATGCTATGCGGCTTGAGCTTTATGGGGGCTTATACGTATATAAACGACTACAATGTAAAAGACGGATACAACCGTTCGTGGATACGTCCACACTCTGCTAAGTTCAACGTAACCTATAAACGGAAGTTCGGAAAAACCACCGAATCTATTGCACTCAATAGCCAATGGATGTCGCGAATAACACGTTACGCTTACGATTCGGACGCAAAAGCATACGTTCGCTACGTTTACGACCCACGAACAATATGTTCGCTCAACCTGCGGTCGGAACTTCCACGTGGTATAAACCTTGGTTTTATGATAGACAACCTATTTAATTATCACGATAAAGCGTCCGACTCTGATGTGCAACTACCACTCAACGGCATTAGCTACGTGCTTACAGTAGGTATAAACCTGTCCGACTTGTTCAGGAAATAATATCTTTCACATTATTATATATACTGTGCTACACAACTATAATGTATTGCTTACACAGCAACAACACCCTCTCACTATGGCGACAACCTTTTATCGCCATAGTGATAATGCGTTATATCCATAGATATAATGTGTTGTATCCATAGATGTAATGCGTTATATCCATAGATATAACATACTTACACCATAGTGTTAGAACTGTAAAGCCATAGCAACAAAGATAGTTTTGCACACAGCAAACAAACAATATTAAACAGCTAAACCATTCATAAAGAAATAAAAAACGAACAGAATGAAGAAACAAAAAATAATAATCGGCGCCGTTATAGCACTGCTACTGCTTATTGGTTTCGGCGTTTGGAACAAGTGGATGTCCACTACTCGGATAGCATTCATAAACTATCAAACCATAACACTGGGGCAAATTGGTCGTGTGCAAACGATAATCCGCTCATCAAAATAGAGAGTCTTGACGCCGACGATATAGCCAAAGCCGATGGCTACGATATGGTTTTTGTGCAGGCAATGGGCTTACGGCTAACCGAAGAACAACGTGCTGAGCTTGAAAAAGCTATGAAAAACGGAACGCCAGTGGTGAGTACGCTCATCACAAATCCCGATAACGATTTCTGTTCGGTAGACACTGCCAATGCCAATCGTATGAAAGCGTATATCGACAACGGCGGTCGCGAAAACTATCACAACCTTCTTAGCTATGTAAGAAAGTACATAGACAAAAAAATTATCTATGCTTCTGAACCCGGAAAGGTGGTAGAACGTGTGCTCGGACTACTATATCATGCCGACCCAAACCGTCCCGACGACGAGGACAAACAGTTTAATTCGTTGGCAGAATATAACAAATTCCTAAAAGAAAAAGGACTTTGGAAAGCCAATGCACCCGCTATCATCATAACAGGAAGTATGGGCGAGCCTAAAGAACTAATAGCAGAGTTAGAGAAAACTGGCAATATGGTGTATCCAGTAAACTCTATTCAGCAGTTTGTAGAGGCACATCACGCCGACAGCATTAAGGTTTCAGCTATCATTAATATGGCGCACGGACGCTTAGGCGATGCTTTCGTAGACTATTTGAAGCGTGTTGATGTTCCATTATTCGCTCCGCTGAACGTAAATCAGCAGGAAAAGAAGTGGGAAAACGACAAGATGGGCATGAGCGGAGGCTTCCTTTCGCAGAGCATAGTTACTCCAGAGATTGACGGAGCCATACGTCCGTATGCCCTTTTCGCACATTATGTAGGCAAAGACGACCTTGAATACGTTGCAGCAATGCCCGAACGGCTCGGCTCTTTCGTGCAAACTGTAAACAACTACATAGCTTTAAAGCACAAGCCAAATAGCCAAAAGCGAGTTGCCATATACTATTATAAAGGTCCAGGACAGAACGCTTTAACCGCAGGAGGTATGGAAGTGGGACCTTCGCTCTACAATTTGCTGGTGCGTTTAAAGCACGAAGGCTACAACGTAGCGGGCTTACCAGATTCGCCAGAGGGCTTAATGCAAGCCATACAAGGCAAGGTGCAGTGTTCAACCTATATGCTAAAGGAGCGTTCGACGACTTTATGAAGAATGGAAAACCAGCTCTTGTAACCAAAAACCAATACGAAAGTTGGGTGAAAAAGACACTCCGACCAGAGAAATACCAAGAAGTGGTGAAGGCAAACGGCGAGTTCCCAGGCGAATATATGTCTACTCCCGATGGAAAACTAGCTGTTGCACGTGTTCAGTTCGGTAATATTGTGTTGCTTCCACAGAACGCTGCAGGCTCAGGAACCAATGCTTTCCAAATTGTTCACGGCACTAACGCAGCTCCACCACATACTTATATCGCTTCGTATCTGTGGACACAGTATGGCTTTAAAGCCGATGTGCTCATTCATTTCGGTACACACGGCAGCCTCGAATTTACTCCGAAGAAGCAAGTTGCACTCAGTAATCTCGACTGGCCAGACCGTTTAGTGGGCACACTACCACACTTCTACCTTTACACTATAGGTAATGTTGGCGAAGGACTAATAGCCAAACGCCGTTCGTATGCCGGACTACAGTCGTATCTTACACCTCCTTTTATGGAGAGCGGAATGCACGGAGCATACGCAGAACTATCGTCTAAAATAAAGCTTTACAACCAAAACATTGGCAAAAACAAGGCTTTATTGCAACAAACATCGCTTGCTATAAAAGCCATTGTGGTGCGTTTGGGCTTCCATCGCGACCTTGGTTTAGACAGTATACTTACCCGTCCGTACACAGAAGAGGAGATAACGCGCATCGATAACTTTGCAGAAGAGCTCTCAAACGAGAAGATTACAGGACAGCTTTATACTTTAGGCGTACCTTACGAGACCGCACGCATTAACAGTAGTGTACTTGAAATGTGCACAGATCCCGTAGCTTACTCGCTGTTTACACTCGATAAGGTACGCAAAAAAGCCACCGAAGCATTGCTGAAACACCGTTCAGAGTTTAACAGTCGATACCTTTACCCTGCCAAAGCATTGGTTCAGTCGCTAATAAATAGTTCGGCTGAAGTGTCAGATGCCTTTGTTTGCAAAGTAGGACATCTATCTCCAGACGACATTAAGCGTGCCCACAAGATATACGATGACCTTAATGCACCATCGGATATGATGAGTATGATGATGCGAATGGGCTCTATGAGCAAGAAACAAAGGCGGAAAGGGTATGCCAATGGGTATGGGAATGGCTAAAGGTATGGGCAAAATGCCGCCAGAAATGGCAAAAGCTATGTCGAAAGGCAAACCAATGCACGCCAAACAAGGAGGTATGCCACCAATGGGACACCCCGGAAAGATGCCAAAAGGTATGGGAAAGAAACCTGAAAATATGGGCGGACACCCCACAACAAAGGGCAAACAAATGCCACAAATGGGCAAACCAATGGGCGGAAAGGCTATGCAAGGAATGTCTAAGAAGGGTATGGCTGGCATGGCAGCTATGATGAAAGACAAGAAAAAGTCGTATTCTAAAGAAGAAAAAGACTTTGCTTTTGCGGTAAGAGAACTGGAACGAACGCTCAAAAACATAGCAAAATACAAGCAATACCTTCTTATTAGTCCGCAAAACGAGCTCGAAAGCATCATCAATGCTATGAATGGAGGCTACACTGCCCCCTCTCCCGGCGGCGACCCTATAGTTAATCCGAACACATTGCCTACCGGACGCAACCTGTTTGGTATAAATGCAGAGTCTACACCAAGCGAAGCTGCATGGGAAAAAGGTAAACAATTGGCACAAAACACCATCGATTTGTATAAGCAACGCCACAATGGTGCAATGCCACACAAGGTAAGTTACACGCTATGGAGTGGCGAATTTATAGAAACAGAAGGGGCTACCATCGCTCAAGTGCTATATATGCTGGGCGTAGAACCCGTGCGCGACTCGTTCGGAAGGGTAAGCGACCTACGCTTAATCCCATCTAAAGAGTTGGGACGAAAGCGTATTGACGTTGTAGTACAGACCTCTGGACAGCTCAGAGACCTTGCTGCATCGCGTCTTTTCCTAATTAATAAGGCGGTGGAGATGGCTGCTAACGCCAAAGACGATGTGTTTGAGAACGAAGTTTCTATTGGTGTGAAAACTGCAGAACGCCATCTTACAGAGAAAGGAGTATCGCCTAGGAGGCACGGAAAGCTAGCTTCGCAACGCATTTTCGGTGGAATGAACGGCAATTATGGCACTCGCATACAAGCAATGGTTATGAGTGGCGACCGCTGGGAGAAGCAAGAGGACATTGCAAACACCTATATTAACAACATGGGAACCTTCTATGGCAGCGAGAAAGACTGGGAACAGTATAACAAATATGCCTTCGAGGCTGCTCTAACGCGTACCGATGTGGTGTGCAACCACGCCAAAAGCAACACGTGGGGGGCATTAAGCTTAGACCATGTATATGAGTTTATGGGTGGATTGAACCTCGCTGTACGACAAGTAACGGGCAAAGACCCCGATGCTTACCTAAGCGATTATCGCACTACACATAACGTTCGCATGCAAGAAGTGAAGGAAGCCATAGGCGTAGAGAGCCGTACCACCATTCTAAACCCTGTATATATAAAGGAAAAAATGAAGGGTGGAGCAAGCGCAGCTGGTGGTTTTGCAGAGATTGTAGAGAATACTTACGGCTGGAATGTTATGAAACCGAAGGCGATAGATAAAGAATTGTGGGACGATATATACCGTGTGTACGTGCAAGACAAGTACAAACTGGGCACAAAAACATTCTTTGAACAGAAAAATCCAGCAGCTTTGCAACAGATTACAGCCGTTATGCTCGAAACTGTACGTAAGGGAATGTGGAAAGCAACGCCTCAGCAGGTGGCTGATATTGCCAAATTGCATGTAGAATTGGTTAAGAAATACAAGCCATCGGGCTCTTCTTTTTCGTTACCGATAATGCCAAACTACGCAAGTTTATAGCATCTAAAGTTTCGCCAGAACAGGGCAAAGACTATCAACAACAGATAGAACAGGTGCGCAATTCGGCTGCAAATGCCAACAAGGGTACTGTTATGAAACGCGAAGATATGTCGCAAAAGGTTGAAAAACATTCTCCGCTGCTTAGCAAAGGTCTTGTTATTGGTGGTGCTGTGTTGCTCTTTGTAGCTTTAGTAGTATTCATTGTGCGCCGCCGTCGTAATACGAATGCAGAATAAATGAATAATGGAAACCATAGTATACATACTATTTGATGCTTGTTTGTTTCAGCTTTTTGCTGAAACAAACTTTCGTAAATACTTTGCAACTTAGTATTACTGCGGTGGCAGCAATGGTGTTTACAGGCTTCGCTTGGCACGTTGCCATCTTGCAATCGTCCACAGAAATAGCTGCATGGTTGGCAAATACAAACTTGGTTCGCGATATTTCTGTGGTGCTAAACATAGACGTTCTCTTGTCTATGGCATTCTGCTTGCTGGCTGCAAACATCAAAATTGGAGAACACGTAGGGCGCAAAGCTCGCTGGCTATATGCCTTTTTACGGTTCTTTCCTGGCATTATGATTGTGCCAACTATATTTGCTTTTGCTTTGTTGAAACCATATTTATGTTTCCGGGCGAAGACTTCTCGCTCATTGCTTGGACGCTTGGCGGTGTGTTCTGTGGGGCTATTTTGCTGCTCACATACACCATAAAAGCGGTTGCTTCCGAAACTTTCTTACGCTTAGAACTGCTCTTTTCTCTGCAATTTGCTCATTGCTTTGAGGGCATAGTGGCTACAGTGAATGGCAAAACTGCCGTTGTGGGAACCGACAGCACAAACTTTGGTGCCCTCGCAGGTACACTTGCTTTGGTTGTTGTGGTTGGCATTGTGGGAATGTTGTGGCAACGTTGGCACACCAAACGACAAATGAAACAGTTAGAATAACACACACACGTTATACAAAAAACATTTAGGCGCAACACATAATAAATAAGAATATAAAACAATAATACATTATGAACTACATTACAGACATACTCTACTGGATTTCTTCAGGACTTCTTGTACCCGTAGTCCTACTTCTCATCTTCTTCTTTTTGCGGTCGTTGTTGCTCTTGGGCGGCTTCTTCAGTCAGTATCTCACTATGCGCAAGAGTGGCATAATGCTACAAAAAGAGGTAAAACAACTCTCTTCCAATAACCTTTCTACACTTGCAGAACGACTACCAAAAGGCAAATTGCCCGTTGTAACCTGCATTTCTAAAATGTTAGAAAACCGTAACAGTCCTGCAAAAGTTACCTTTTGCTCGACGAATACGAGTGTATGAGTGGAGCAGAGCTTGAAACGCCAAAGATGTTTACTAAAATGGGACCAATGTTAGGACTTATGGGCACGCTCATTCCTATGGGTCCGGCTCTCGTTGGCTTATCTTCTGGCGACATTGCGTCTATGGCTTACAACATGCAAGTGGCATTTGCAACCACCGTAATAGGCTTGTTTGCTGGCGGAATAGGGCTTTGTAGTAAAGGCAGTTAAGCAGCGTTGGTATCGCAGAGATATGGGAATGCTTAACTATATTGCCGATATGTTAGACGAAAACCGCGACAAACAACTATGAGAAGACGACAAATTAAATTTGAACACGACGAGGACGACGACCCAATGAGTGTTGTTAGCAACCTCTTCGATGCTGCAATGGTGTTTGCGGTGGCACTTATGGTGGCGCTTGTTACCCACTATAAGATGACAGAAATGTTTAGTACGGAGAACTTTACCGTGGTAAAGAATCCGGGAAAGCAGAATATGGAGATTATTTCGAAGAAAGGAAAGCAGATAGAACGCTACACTCCATCGAAAAATCAGGACGCTAAATCGAGCAATAAAGGTAAGCGTGTGGGCACAGCCTACCAGCTTGAGAATGGCGAAATTATATATATTCCAGACGAATAACCACACTCGGGCAACACACACAACAATATTGTTGTTTTTAAAAACCCCTTTTGCAATGCAAAAGTATGGTTTTTATGTTCAAAAACCACCTTTTGTAATGCAAAAGGGGGTTTTTACGATAGTAAAATATCCAGCATACATCGCACGAAAACCATTTATCGTGTGCAAAATGTATATCAGCGAACACACCGCAATATCCATTTATTGCGCAAATGTATGGCAGCGAGCACACCGTAAGGCGTAGGGGCAGATTCATCGCGCCCGTTTTTCAATCCAAACCAAATGGTTTTGATATGTCGAAATGATGCGAAACGCAACGCCATTTCGTGATTATTCGGGCACACAGCCACCATAAATAGGCAAAAACATCTACGAAACAAAGCTATCAAAAAGAGGAAACGAATATAGCTAAGTTATTGTTTTTAACTAATCGGATTTGCAATTACAAGAAAAAAATAGTTTTCTTTGCCATTCAATAAAGTATTTTTTTAACAATACAGAAACAGCACTCGACACACTAAGTGCACGTTGGTTGAAAACAAACACCAAACAAAGGTATATTGAAAAGACATTCCAAGCAAAGCCAATAAGCCGAGCAAAAACTGCAAAAGCAGTAATAAAACAAAGGAATATAACAACTGAAGAATTTTAAAAGAGCTATAACTTTATGAGAAAAATTTCTACTTTTTGATGATTGCAACATGCTGTTTAACAACAACAATGTATGCACAAGACAATTGGAAAATGAGGGGTAACAATGAAGTCGGGGAGAGGTTAAAGACTTCCCTTGCGACGATGTTAAAGACGTAACCTTCAGCAATACGAATAGCAATAGCTACCATGCCGATGTGGCTGTAACTAACACTTACAACATATATTACGGCTCTGTGTCCGACGAATTGGCAGCTTACACCCTACACCTTTGCGATGGAAAGCTGTCGAAAGGTGGCTTACCAACCGAGATTAATAAGCACGATATAAGGGTAACTATACTCATAAGCCTTCGTTAAACCCAAATAGCGCAGCCTTAACAAGCGGAAACTATACGCTTGTAGATAATACTGACGAGGCTGGAGTGTACCACAAACAAAGCGTTTACATAGAAACTAATAAGATGAATGCCAACGGACAGGTGGACGGTTTCCTAGATTCGCTTACCGTTTGCAACCTTAAGGTGGAACAACGACCTAACGGAACATACAACTTGCTACTGGAAGGCGAACTAAAAGAACACGGAAAAATACGCTTTACATACGATGGCAAGCTCGATTTTGTAAACAAAGACCCTGACACAGGCTACCAAGGCATTACAGAAAATGTAGACTTTAAACCAAAAAGTATGTCGGGACGATATGTAAGAGCTACCGATTCGTATTGCGATTACTCCATTACTTTCTTGAATTGTGAGACCGATGCAGAGGGATTTATAGTAGGAGCAGGCGAGTATTTGAACCTTGTGCTTCTCACAGAATATAAAGTTCCAATGGACATAAACACCATTGTGGGCACCTACAGCGTAGTTATGCCAGTTACAGGAGCTGTTTACGAACAAGGAAAATTCATTGGAGGCACTATGTTTAAGCGTGGAAACACCACCTATCCAGTGGGTTCGTACTACAAAGAGTTTGACGGACAGGGCGGCGAAGCATTCGGATTGTTCAACGGAGGCACTATAACCGTTACACAAAACAATGGCGATATCACTTTCAAAGGCAACTGGACTACACCCGAAGGCAAGAATGTGAAGATGGACTACACGGCAAATGTTAGCAACATTATAGACCAATCGCAACAGCAAACAAGTGCTAACGCCAACCAGAAAACAAACATTGGTAAAGCCAACAATACCAAAACAACACTGCGCACCAACATTAACGATGTGCAAAATGCTGGCAACAGTATATTGATGATTAAGAATTAAACCTAACTTCGAGCTTCTGCTATCTCACACAACCATAAGGAAGGCGAGGTAGCAAGCTCTCTTTTCGCTATCGCCTTAGGCATTAAGGCTTTAGAGAACAAACCAAACACCAATATAAAAAGCGCATTTTTGGAATGTTCGCAGCATTATTTGCAGACCGTTAGCAGCTGTAGGGGCCGATTTATCGTGCCCGCGTTATTGTAAAAATACAATTTTTAGTTCGCAAAAATTGCGCTATTGATGAAAAGAAAGTACACATACGCTTAGAAAAATATACGTTTTTGATTAAAGAGGAATGTACGAGTGTTCATAAAAAGAGTACATTATTCCAAAAAGAAATGCTAAAACCGTTTGGTCTTAGCATTTTCTTTTATAGAACAAAAACCATTTTAAGCACAAAAAATATTAGAAAATACACCCACGAATACGCAACAAGCATATCGCAAAACACCCATATTTGTTGCGCCAAATATTCACATTCAAACACGAAATATATTGCTACCAATTTGCAACAACATAACATTCAAAAAACAAAAACCATACTTTTGCAATGTAAAAACCATACTTTTGCACGCCAAAAAGGGGGTTTTTACACGCCAAAAAACCCCTTTTTGTTTTTCGTTAGTATAACAAACACGTTGTTAATGCGTTACGAATATTCCGTGAAATGGTTGCGAACACCCACGAAATGCCCACGAAACATTCCACAACAACGCAACGCACACACTGCTATTTTGGGGTAAATATAAAAAAGGGACCCCATAAATGGAATCCCTTTAACTGCAAACCGTCTGCCATAACCATTGCAAACAGATTGCAACAATGCCACAAACACCCTCGTTCTATTGTTTTTTTACAAAGCACAAGAGCCTCAGGCGCACTGTGGTTTTAGTAAGAACGTGCTATAATAACACGGTGTTTAGCTGGCTTTCCACTCACCATGTCCACGCCTTCGGTCTGTTCGAACATAAAAGGAACACACCGAATGGTAGCCTGAGTGTCTTCTTTTATCTTTGCTTCCGTCTCTTCTGTGCCGTCCCAATGGCATAAGAAGAAGCCACCATCCTTAATTCGCTCTTTAAATTCATCGTAGTTATCACACTCGTATATATGTTCGTTGCGGAAGTTGAGTGCCTTTTGATAGATGTTAGTCTGAATATCGTCAAGCAATTTCTCTATTCTTTCAACAATTCCATCGAACGAAACGTTTTCTTTTTCTAAGGTATCGCGGCGCATTATCTCTACCGTGTTGTTCTCTAAGTCGCGTCCTCCCATTGCTAAACGCACAGGAACGCCCTTAAGTTCGTAGTCGGCAAACTTAAATCCTGGTCGTTTGTTGTCGGCATCGTCATACTTTACGCTAATGCCAAGCTGTCTAAGCTGTTCAACAACAGGCTTTAGCTTTGCCGAAATGGCAGCTAATTGTTCGTCGCCCTTAAATATTGGCACAATAACAACCTGTATTGGAGCAATCTTTGGAGGTAGAACCAAACCATTATCATCGGAGTGTGCCATAATAAGAGCCCCTATAAGGCGTGTGCTTACCCCCCACGATGTAGCCCAAACATATTCTGGTTTGTTATCTTTATTTAGGAAAGTAACATCGAACGACTTAGCAAAGTTCTGTCCAAGGAAGTGCGATGTGCCGCTCTGTAGTGCCTTTCCGTCTTGCATCATAGCCTCTATGGTGTATGTATCTAATGCTCCTGCAAACCTTTCGGTAGCACTTTTCACTCCCTGCACCACAGGAACGGCGAGCCAATGTTCGGCAAAGTCGGCATAAACTTTAAGCATTCGTCTTGCTTCTTCCTCTGCTTCCTCTCGTGTTGCGTGGGCTGTGTGCCCCTCTTGCCATAGAAATTCGGAGGTACGAAGGAATGGTCGGGTGCGCATTTCCCACCTCATTACGTTGCACCACTGGTTGCACATTAATGGAAGATCCCTATATGAGTGTATCCAATTGCGGTAGGTGTTCCATATAATGGTCTCGCTTGTTGGTCGAATAATAAGTTCTTCGTCTAGTTTTGCTGCAGGGTCTACCTCTACTCCACCCTCTTTTTCGTTAGCACGGAGCCGATAGTGGGTAACCACAGCACATTCTTTGGCAAATCCTTCTACGTGTTCGGCTTCGCGAGAAAGGAAACTTTTTGGAATAAGAAGTGGGAAATAGGCATTTTGTGCGCCTGTTTCTTTAAACATTTTGTCTAACTGTGCCTGCATCTTTTCCCATATAGCGTAGCCGTAAGGCTTTATTACCATACAGCCTCTAACGGGCGATTGCTCTGCTAAATCGGCTTTTACAACAAGGTCGTTGTACCATTGCGAATAGTTTTCTGCCCGTTTGGTAAGGTGTTTTAATTCTTTTGCCATAATATATACTATCTTTTTCTATGTCGTCTTTATAGGCAAATTCCCTAACTAAATAGGCAATTCCCCATTGTTTGAATAACTTTATCAGCGTAATTTTGTGCAAAATTACAAAAAAATGTTGGCAAACGGCACTTCAAAATAAATAGTTGTATCTTTGTTGCGGTGCCAGTGCATTAAGAAGGCATTGGTTTTGCAGGATAACAATTATGTGTTGTTTCGCTTAAAAAGAATGTAATGTGCTATTAAACCGTATGTATGATGTGCGCATACATATTGTGCAATATGCCAGAACATATATATTAGAATTTTAAAACATATAAAATTATACGCATTATGAAGAGTTTAAAAACAATAACAGCCGCACTTTGTGTAGCTACACTCGTGTCTAGTTGTGCAACAAATCAAGGAACTTACAGTGCCGGAGGTGCCGGAGCAGGTGCCGTTCTCGGGGGTATCGTGGGCAACATTATAGGTAAAAACACCAAAGGAACTGCTATTGGTGCTGCCATTGGTGCCGCTGTAGGTGCTGGAACTGGTGCTTTAATTGGTAGACACATGGACAAAGTAAAGCAACAAACCCAAGCACAGGTAGACAATGCTAAGGTTGAAACTGTGAAAGATGCCAATGGTTTAAGTTGCGTAAAGGTTACTTTCGACTCTGGTATCTTGTTTGCTACCAACAGTTCAGACCTTAATGTATCGGCAAAACACGACCTTACGAAGTTTGCTGGTGTACTTAGACAGAACAGCGACTGCGATGTTGCCATTCAAGGATATACCGATGCATCGGGCAACGACAATATTAACATTCCGCTTTCAGAGCGTCGTGCCAAAGCCGTTTCAAGCTATTTGCGTTCGCAAGGTGTGTCTTCTGGACAGATTCGCACAGTAGAAGGTCTTGGAAGTTCTAACCCTATAGAGAACAAACGCGTTAGTCAGGCTAACCGAAGAGTAGAGGTTTACTGTATGCATCTAAAGAAATGATTAATAAAGCCAATAATGGCACCTTGTAAAAAGATGCCTTATTTTTGATTAAACTTAACTACCGCTAAGACGTGTTCCGTAAATGGAGCACGTCTTTTTGTGTATATAACATTCTAATAGCCACACATTTACAACCTGAATATACCACAAACACCCACAAAACACGTGGCGAACATTCCGCCAGGCGTAGGGGACCGATTCATCGCGCCCGTATCCTGACATTACCAAATATACATATCCATTTCAACAAATACGCATTTTCACATTATTAAATATGTGTTTCCGTTCCCCATTTTGCGTTTTTTTCATATACACGGGCACGATAAATCGACCCCTACGGCTGCGAACGGTCTGCCAAAATGTTGCGAACGGATTGGAATTTTGTGGTTGTTTACATATATGCAAATACCAAAAAGCTGTGCACCAACGTACACTTGCAACTTGCTATAACACAACAACATACACAAAATGCCTACTTTCGCAATGCAAAAACCATACTTTTGCAATGTAAAAACCCCCTTTTTGCACGCCAAAAACCATACTTTTGCAACGCAAAAACCACCTTTTTGGTTGATGCCTATATTGCTCTTATAAAACACTAAACATTCGGATATAAAACATTCTTACCAAAACCATAAAACACTGCGCACAATATGGCTACACACACCACGCATTACGGCATATACACAACAACCGTTTGGCACAACTTTATTGTACCCTCCCATTGCACACAACCACAAAACGCATAATGAATTGTGCCACTATTATGCACACTTTTTGTAGCATTTATTATATTTCTACCCCATTTTCTTTGACATTAAAATTATTTATAGTATCTTTGCCGAACCTAAATACCGATTCATATAAGTCGAATTTAAACAATGTAGCCCTATATATAATAAGGTGTAAATTCTATTACGGAACAACAAAAAGAGAGAACGCAAACGGTGCAAAAGGCACCACAGCAAAACATATCCGTAGGAAAAACGGTTTATAAAGGCTACCAGAACGCTCATAAAATATATACATTAATTTCAAATAATAAGCAAAAATGAGAAAAATCTACTTACTGATGTTTGCCCTAATGCTGTGTTTTAGCATGGCAAATGCGCAAGTTATCGAGGGCACGGTACTAAAATCGTGGGACGGAGCCAGTGGTTCTATCGAGATTCCTGCCAATGTTACCGAGATAGCAGATAACTGTTTCTACTCGCCAGCCGAGGAAGATCCAGACACTTGGGAGGTTATTGGCGAAGAAAAGAGTAACACCAACATTACAAACATTAAGCTAAACAATGTAAAAAAAATAGGCAAGAATGCCTTTAAAGGGTGTTCTAACATTGAAAGTATAGATGCACCCAATGTAGAAATAGTGGGCGACGAAGCCTTTGCACGGTGCGAAAAACTTGCAACATTGGCTCTTCCAAACATTAAAAATGTGGGAGTAGATGCCTTTCAAGGCTGCGAACAACTAAAAGAAATAGCGTTAGGAAAAAGCCTTACTACCATTTCGGGTAACTCGTTTAAGAACTGTAAGTCGCTAACAACCATATCTATAGAAGATGGCGGAGGCTATAAAGCTTTGCAAAATGCCATTATCAGTCCAAACAAAACATTGGTTTATATTGCCGGACAAGCCAAAGAAATAAAGCTAACTGCCGACGAATGTACTGCCATTGGCGACTATGCAATGTACAACAACACAAATATTGCAAAAATAAACCTACCCGGCGTTAAAACCATAGGTAAGGCTTGCTTTACGGGTTGCAGTGCTTTGGCAGAACTGTTAGTACCCAATTTGGTAAGCGTAGACACCAATAGCTACATTACATGGAGTGGTGTGGCATCGCTAAATGTGGTAGACATTCACCTAAGCAACAACTTTGTGTCGTTCGGAGCTACCGAATTTGCCGATAAAAGCTCCACAACCATTTACGTAGCTAACGAAAACGTAAAGGAAAAACTACAGCAAAAGTTTAAGAAATGCCAAATAGTAATAGGCGAACCACAGTCTACCGAGAAGTTTAAAGTAAACTATAGCATCGCAAATATAGAGATTGATGGTAAGAAAATAGGCGAAATTGAAGCGTGGACAAATGGTGCACGCAACTTGAAAAACAGTACAGACATACCCAAAGGCAATAGCGTTTCGGTAATGGTAACACCATACAGCGGCTACAAAATAGACAAATGGGAAGTGAATGGCAAGTTGGCTGCACCCGAAAATCTACGTCCCTCATCGTCAATAAATGGCGAAATATGGTCGGTTTATCACATTTCAGAAGCATTAAACATAGTAGTTACACTTACAAAAGAGGCAGAAGGAGACATTATTTTCTTTAAAAGTAAAAGAGCCAAACTTTTGGAAGTGTTACCTGCACAGTGGTAGAAACAGAACAGAAAATAAATAGTGCCGAAAAGGTAAAGAAGGGTACTAAGCTCCGTTTCGAGGCATTTCCAAACGAAGGATACCACGTTACACAGTGGTATAAGCTTGGCAAAGAAACCGTAACAGATGCTGAAGGACATACAAAAACCATCGATCAGTATCTGCCTATCGCAGGTTTCGACAACGCTACAGTATACGAATGCAACGCAGAAGATGCCTTAGACATACTCGTAGACTTCGATCGCGAACAAGGAAAGCATATTGTTAGCTTCAAATCGCTTAACAATGAAACTGGCGAACTCACAGCTTCGGTAGACGGAACTGCTATTTCTACAGGCGCAGTAGTGGCACATGGCGCAACAGTAGTGTTCACAGCACACCCAAAAAGAGGGCTATGTTGTAGAGCAGTTGGCTACTTAACGAAAGCGAAATAAAGGGCGAAAAGGGACTTACTTACACCATTCCCGACCTGAAAGAAGACGTTACTGTGTGGCTGGTTTGTAGCAAACAAACAGAAGAAACCGAACATAAAGCCGAAATAAAAGACGGTCATCTCATCTCGTGGAAGCCAAAAGGCAAGGCTATAACCCCAGAAGGAGTAGAGTATATAGATAACAACGCATTGCAAGCTGCCACAGAACTCGAATCGTTTCATATAACAAAAGACGTTAAAAGCATAGGCGAACTGGTATTTTTGTTCTGTACTCAGCTCACCGAAATCACGGTAGACCCTGCCAACAACTACTTTACATCGGTAGACGGAGTATTGTATAGCAAAGACAAAACACGCTTAATGGCTTATCCTCCGGGCCGTTCGGGTGCGTCATACGAGATTATTCAGAGCGCAACAAGCATAAAACCAGGTGCGTTTACATTGGTTCCAGCACTTCTTGGCGTAACTGTGGCTAAGGGAAACACGGCTCTACGTGCCAACAAAGGCGCACTCTACACGCGCAATATGCTCACTTTACTCTATCAACCTACCATTCCACAAACTGCACCGGGTACAGATAAGCTCGCATTAAACGAGGGATTGGAAACCATTGCCCGCTATGCTTTGGCATACAACCATACTGTTACAGAGATAACACTACCTGGTTCGCTTAAAACTATCGAGGCTAATGCACTCTCAAACAATCCTAACTTGAATGGAATAAAGTGGGAAGAGGGTGTTGAACCTGAACTTGAAACCATTGGAGATTCGGCTTTTTACCACAACGGACAGTTGGCAATGCTACAGCATATCCCATCTTTAAAAACACTGGGAGCAGGTGCTTTCATTAAAAATGCTAACCTTGTGGAGGTTCATATACCTGCAAACTGCACCATAGGAGATAGAGCTTTCTTTGAATGTTTGGCACTTCAGAACGTCTATTCGTATAGTATGACACCGCCAGCTGTAGCCGACGATGCTTTCAAATCTATATATTATCTTGACGATGCTGTGCTACACGTAGACCAAAATGCGGTAGAAGCCTACAAAAAAAGCCGATGGCTGGCGACACTTTAAGCACTTTGCCACCGATATTGTTACTGCAATTAGCTCTACAAAGGTTGCTACAAACAGTGCCGTTCGGGTTATAGCACAAAGCAATGGCTACACCATCGAGGGGCTGAATGCCGGGCAACGCTACACGCTTTGCACTGTTTCGGGTGTGCAAATAGCTACTGGCGTAGCCAACGAAGGTAGTTTGTTTATACCTGTTAAGCGCAATCAGGTGTACATTCTGCACATTTCGGGCGATAAAAACCTACAAACTGTTCTAACAAAAGTATTCAGTTTAGCACATAAAACACAAGAGAAGCAAACATCATGGGTTTACTTCTCTCTTTTTTATCTGTTTTGATGTGTCGAAATGATGCGAATTAGCAATGCCATTTTATGCAATTACGTGGGTGCGGTATGAGGTATTGCAACGCCATTTGGTGGGTGTTCGTGGATACGGGCACGATAAATCGGCCCTACGCCTACGGGGTGGACGTGGCGAAACGTGGGTGAACGGGGCGATAAATAACAAAATGGGTAATGCAAAATATATCAACGAACACATTATGTGTGGGTTATTTATTGCGCATATATATATCAATGAACATTCCGCAATATTCATTTATTGCGCAAAATGTATAGCAGCGAACATTCCGCAAGGCGTAGAGGGCCGATTCATCGCGCCCGTTTTTCAACTCGAACCAAAATGGTTTTGATGTGTCGAAATGATGCGAATTGCAACGCCATTTGGTGGAATTACGTGGGTGCGGTATGAGGTATTGCAATGCCAACGGTGGAAAATTGCAACGCCATTTTATGGGTGTTCGTGGGTACGGTATGATGTATTGCAATATCAACGATGGGAATATGCAACGCCATTTTGTGGGTGTTCGTGGACACGGGCACGATAAATCGGACCCCTACGGCTGCTGACGGATTGCCATTTTGTGGGTGTTTACGTATCTGCAAACACCATAAAATTGTGCACCAACGTACACTTGTAACTCACTATGGCACAATAACATACAGAATGCCCTACTTTCATTGCAAAAACCATACTTTTGCAATGTAAAACCCCCCTTTTTGCACGCCAAAAAGCATACTTTTGCACGGCAAAAAGGGGGTTTTTGTTTTTCGTTATAATGGTAGACGTTTTTGCAGATGCTGGAAAACGGTTTTACTTTGCAGGGGTTGTGGGTTGTGTCATTGTAACTTCTATGCAATTGTTCTGGTTTAGCAGATTGCGAAGAGTGGTACGAATGTCGTCGCAAGTCATATTTTCTACAATGTAACGGAAGTTTGTATCTACGTCTATTCCATTGTATAGGTCGGTGTAGAGTACATATTCCCAATAGTTATTCATACGCAACACTTGGTTATACACCTTTAGTTCGTATGCTTTTACCTTATCGAGGTCTTGCTGCGATGGTCCTTCGGTAGCCATTTTTTCCAATTCTTTGTATACAATAGGTATTAAGCTGTTATATTTTTGTGGGTCTGTTTGAATGCAATTCGTGCAAAAGCCTCATTGTTCGGTGGTGTTGCAAGTCGCCCGATACCTGTACGCTATACGTTCCTCCCTTATCTTCGCGCACCTTTTCGGTGTAAACAATGCGCAACAGTTGTCCTATGGCGTCCATTAGTAATTCGTTTCGGTTGTTGTATTCCATTTTTCCTTTTATCACAATGGTAGTAATGGCAGTAGGAGTAGTTTGTTTTTTATGGAAAATGTATGTTTTTTTGCCATCAACAAGCTTTGGTTCATACGTACCAATGGTTTCTTTTGCGTTGTTAGATGGCAGTGTTGCAATGTATTGACATAGCAATGGTCTCAGTTTGTTTATGTTTATGTTTCCCGTAAGAATAAGTTTGAAGTTGGCAGCATTAGCAAACAGTTCTTTATAAATGTGCATAATGCGGTTGTAGTTCACCCTTTTCAGTTGTTCTTTGTCCATCGATGCCATTCTGTTGGTAGCGTATGCCACTTTGTGTAGTGTGTCGTTGTATGCCAACATTGGGTTTACGTGTGCGTTAGTAAGGAACTCTTGTTGTTGTTCCATTAGGTTTTTAAACGCCTGTGGGTCTTTTCTGGGCTGTGTAAAGTATAGGTATACCAGTTCGAGAAGCGTTTTTGTGTCTTTCACATTCGATGTTCCTGCCATGCCTTGAGTATCGTTATCAATGAAAGGAGTTACGGTAGCGGTTTTCCCAGCCAGCATTTTTTCTAAGGTAAGGTCGTTGTATTGTGCCACCCCTCCTATGGTAGCTCCAGCCATAAGATAGGTTAAGTTTGGCATTTCGCTATCTGGATATATGTTTTTTCCGCCTAAACTAAATAGCTTTAGGTTCACTTCGTCGGGTTCAAAGTTGGTTGGTCGCACCTAAACTTTCAGTCCGTTAGATAGTGTAAATTCGGTATATCCATATTTGTAGGTACGTTCCGATTTTATGCTACCAGGTTTTGGCAGTTTTGTTATAAGCCTTTCTGTTAGTGTGTTTTGTGTTTTATATGGTGTGTAGTGTTGTTTTTGAGCTTTTAAAATAGCATTTTCTATGCTGCTGTTAGTAGGCATTTTAAAGGTATTTTTGTCTGGTCCGAACATTGTTACTACCTGATTTTGGTTTGTAATAATAGTTTTTGCCAGTGCGTTTACATCGTCTATGGTAACCGTTTTGTCGAGTTTTCTCACCATTTCGAGTTCTTTTTCAGGTTCTATAATGGGTGTTTCTTCGAGGAAGTTCTGCACACATTGTTCCACAAATTCGCCATTTCGCCTGTTAGAACGGTCGTTATAGTCGTTCTCTGCATACGATAGCATTTCGGCTTTTCCCCTTTTCAGTTCATCTATAGTTATGCCGTTGGCACGTGCACGTTCCACTTCTCCTCACCGAAGTTGTATGTGCTTCGATGGCTTTTCCCTCTTTTTAGTACGCCCGAAAGCTCGAAAGCATCTTTTTGTAGATGCCAGAAAGAAGTTGCCACTTCGTACCGATGCCGATATAAAAGGTGCGTTTTTGTTCTGCTCAACTCTTCTAATCGGTCGTTAATAGCCATTCTCAGAATGTTAGTTTTGTAGTCGTCGGCATAGTTTTTGTATGGTGTTTCGTTCTTGTTTTTGGTGTTACATCGCGTTTCATGTATAGTGTAAAAATTCACGGTAGGTTGTTCTTTGTCGGTAGCCGTGTATGGTATCATCTTCTCGTTGTTACCTATTGGGTAGTAAATGCGGTGTGCGGGATTTTGTGGAAGTGGTATTTTTAGCAAACAGTTTTTATTTTTCTTCTATTTTATCCTCGTTTATGTCTCCCACAACTATAATAGCTTTGAAGTCTGGACGGTACCATTTGCTGTAATAGTCGCGTAAATCGTTGTAAGGAAATGTTCTAACAATGTCTATATTGCCTATTGGCATACAGTCAGAATACTTTGTTCCGCATAAATAACGGGCATAGCTTGTTCTGAAAAGTCGTTGCATGAGCCATACGCAGAGCGGCGTGTTCGCCATTCTCTTCTATCACTCCCCGTTCTTTGTCTATCTCTTTGTCGGTTAAAAAGTGAGTTCGTGGCTCCAGTCGTTTTAGTATTAATAGGCACGAATCAATTACGCCTTCGCGTGTTGACTGTGCCGCCGATATGTTGTAAACAGTTTGGTCTACGCTGGTATAAGCATTAAGATTGGCACCAAACTTAATGCCTACGCTTTCGCACCAAGCCACTATTCCGGGTTGCAAAGTGTTGCCTGGGAAGTGTTTTGTGCCGTTAAATGCCATGTGTTCTAGGAAGTGTGCCAGTCCGCGTTGGCGTTTTTCCTCGAGAATAGAGCCAACTTTCTGTGCAATATAGAAGTCTGCTACGCCTTTAGTTTGTGCATTATGGCGTATATAATAGGTCATTCCGTTCGGCAAAATGCCCTTTCTTATGGTGTTATCGTTATCTATTTTTCCTTGTTGTGCATATATATTGCATGCAAAGAAAAGTGCTACAATGGTTAGAAAGTGTTTCATTTTGTTTTGCATATTTTGCTTTTTATGTTTTGTTTATATTGTTATTGCGGTTTGTTTTGCCAGCTTTTATGTTGTTTAAGGCAGCTTTGAGCACGATGGAACAGCGTTTGGCGTGAAGTCGTTTGTAGAGTTATTGGTATCAATCCACCCATTTTCGTTTCTTTTTCTTACCACAGCTTTGTTGTAACGAGCCTCATCAAAGTCTACATTTCCACAGTAAGTGAAGCCCTTATCTAGCCTTGCCGATATTATATTCCACTCGTATACGGTGGGAACGGCAAGGTTTACGGCATCTATTATCCACGCATTTGGCATGAAATATTCGTTTTCGTTCATTGGCACCACTATGTCTCCTTGTTTAAAAATGTAGCCAAATTTGTATCTATATTGCTTTGTATATGTGCTTTGGTCTACCATTGAGGGCGAGCCAATGCGTAGCTTTTACTCCACGAGTGTGCATTACAAACGTTCCATTAAAGTTAGCATACCAGTTTAAAAGGTTGGGAACTTTAGGGGTTATCTTGGTCTCCTTCAGGGTGCGAAGACTTGTCGTAGATTTTCAATCCGCCTTTCTCAGGTCGAAAAGAGTTAGGGTTTATAGGGCGTGGTCTATGGCGGTGAGGCTATAGTAGTTCTTTTCCGGGCAAAACGGGTACATCGTGTCCGGTGCCGGGTATGACATAGATGGCAGAAATGGTCATTGCTTCGTTCCTAATATCGGGTTGATAGTCGTGTTTATCGTCGCTTGTGAAGAACGATTCTATGAAAGCTATGCCGTCAGCATACATTGTTGTGTCGCTATTATTGCCTATTTTGATGTACTGATCGTCGGTATACGTCAAACCCATCGGGGGTTGTTGTGCCGGTAAAAGAATATTTCTGATATTACAAATCCCTCTTGTGCAGAATACACATTTAGGGCTATTTGGGTTGTTTTTGGGGGTTCGGCTGCGCTAATGGCTATGTTTTGGCATTCGGCTTTTACCTTTGCGGCTATGTTTTGGTTGTTTAATTTATAGTTTATAGTGCCTTTTACGGCTATGTTATAGTTGCCTTCGGGTACTGAAACTGTGGTTTCGAACTCCTTTCCAGTGGGTTTTAAAAGTTGGTAGCGGTATATTGTTTGCCGGTTTCTACATTGGTTAGCACGGCTGTTGTTTGAGTTAGTGTTGCGCCATTTATATTGAGTGGTATGGTGAGCGCAAGGCTGGTTTTGCTATTTGGGGTTCTATGCCGTTGTCGTTATAGTTTGTGCACGATGCGAAAGCTATGCAAAAGCATTGCAAATAGTGCTAATATTGGGTTTTTGCTTTTAGCTGTTTTTGTTTATATTCATTGTTATATTGTGTTGTTATAATTGGCTTTTTATTAGAAGGTTACTCCCATTGCAACGTTTGTTTCTACCTGATGTAGCAAGGCAGATGGCTATAGCGAAGGCTGTTTTTAGGAAAACGCCTACCCCTTTCACTGTTTGGGCTGATGATAGACGGTGCATTGTGTTGCTAAAAGTCCAGAGATGCGCTGTTTTGGTGGCATATATGTTGTTTATAAGTTGTGTTATTTGCTTATCCATAATGGCATACGGCATAACAATTCGTTTAGAGTTGTTGTGGAAATAGGCAGCATTTGTGTTCCATTCTATTTGCCATTGTGCTGTGTTTTGGTGTTTTTGTTGTGTTTTGTTGCACCATAACCACTGCCAACCGAGCCGTCCGTAGGTTTTTGCAAATGCCATTTCGCGTCGCAAATCTATGTATTCCGAATAGTCGTTTAGCCACCCTAACCGTGCGTTAAGCATTATTTTCGATTAGTTGCTCGTGCTTAATGCTCCGCCTCAAATGGTAGTCGGCTTTGTTGTTTTTGGTACATTGAGAGTGTTATAAGCGACTTATATTCGGTGCTCGACGAGCTTCCTGCTATGTGTTCTTTACCTCGCCGGTGTTCCATATAGTATCCTGCGAAGAGTGCCCACCGCCATTTTCCTTCGTGTTTCCAGCCTGCTTGTGCTGCCATAGTGGTAACTTCGAGTTTGCTAATGGGTAGTGCGTTAAGTTCGGTAAGTATGTTGTTGTAAGGCATATATGTTCCTTCGACTGACAAATATGCGCCACTGGTGTTTAATGGAGTTAGCTGTAGGGTCGGCAATGGTGCCTGTCCTTTATAGTACGACGAGCGTATTGCACCTGCAAAGCGCACATAGTTGGTTCCAAGTCCCGTCATGTGGTATTCTGGAACTACGCCCAAAGGGTTGTAAAAGTCTCACATTGTTGGTTTGTTTATAGGTGTGCATACCCACCCTGCCCCTATATTGTAGTTTCCATAAGCACGAGCCAGCCCCACACGTAGGGTCAAATCGGTTGCTATTCCTCGTGGTCTGGGGTCGATGGTTCGGTATTCGTGTTCGGCTCTAAAAGTTTATTTTTTTGCTCAAAGGTCCATTGTTTCAGCTTCACGGCATAGCCTCCGTAAAAGGCATATTGCTCGTTTTGCAGGTCCTCCAATGGTATCTGCCATTACGTATGGGTATAGTTGTTCGTAGTCGGGAGTAGGAATTGAAACGTATATTGCGTATTTTTTTCCTATTTTGTAAGATGCTCCTCCCCATACGGTAGTGGTAGCATTGAGATGCAAATAAGAGCTTACGGTTGCATTGCCCAGTGTGTGTGCATTGCCCAATTGTGGTTGTTGTGGAATGTTGGCATGTTTATAGTTCAGGTTCAGATACATTTCCGATAGCGATGTGGTGTACACGTTGTGCATAAAAGCTGGGTTGTGCAGGGCGTTGTCTAACACTTTTGTCCACTGGTTTTGGTGTTCGGCAATTGCTATAGTGTCTTTTTCGTGTGCTCTTATGGGCGAAAACAGCAAACAACAACAAAGGGTTATAAATAGGTATCTTCTCATTTCGTATTTACATAAGTAGGTGGTTGAATTTCAAAAGTATGGTTTTTGCATTGCAAAAAGGTAGTTTTTGGCGTGCAAAAAGGTAGTTTTTGTTTTGCAAAAAGGGGGTTTTTGTTTTTGCAGGAATTATATAGTTTATACATACCAATAGTTTATTGTTTTTACATAACAGTATATTGGTGCGTATTTGTGGGGTGAGCAACAATTTCTATATAGTTTTCCGATGCTCTATAGTATTTTACGCCTTCTGTTCCGTCTGCCATTCGGTATCGTATGGTACCTTCGGCGTCCATCATATATGCTCCTCGCAACACGTTAATGATGGCAGTGTTTTCTTGAAATGTGGAAACGGTGTAGCTTCTGCCATTCGATAGGTTTTTAGCACCACAGTTCCTTTGCATTTCTATGGGTGTTATAGTGTCGGGAACTTGCAGTGTTACCATTGCTTTGCGTATAATAGTCGTCGTCTTTTTGTGTACACCTTATTGCAAGTAAGGGTAGCATAAGCACAACCATAATGTAGAATAAGCATTTCATTGTAGTGTTTGTTTTTATGTGTTTGGATAGGCACACGGTGTGCGTTTCCTTATTTTGCTATAGTTTTACGTTCATTTCCAGTCCGAAATATGGTGTTACATATCGCCTTATAACAAAGTTGTTGCGTTTGTAATCGGGGTGTATGTCCCACAGTTTGTTTACAAATAGTGCCACCATAAGCTTGTTGTTGAAGAGTTTTTTGGTAGCCTTCAGGTTCAAATCCATACTAAATGGAACGGTTTGTCGTCAAACATTCCATCGGTATAGGTTCTAACGAGATATTGTAAGTAGGTATCGTGTGTCGGTTTCGGTGTATGGGTGTATGTTTCGTTGGTATCCATATATTTCAACGGCATATTTTCTTTTCGCATAGACTGTTCTGCGGTGAGCCAAACACATTGTGCCGATAGCGAGAAACCCAATTTGAGTTTTGGAATGGTGGTATCGAAGGTGAAATTGGTATTTACCATCTCTCTTATAAAGCCATCGTCGTCTTTGTATATGCCCACTATTTCGAGTGGTTCTCCACCCACCATCTTAGCAGGTTTGTACATTATGGGTTGCGAATTGTGGTATTCGGTGCGAAACCAAGCCCCTGTTATGGTGAGCCTAGTATTGATAACAGGAAAGCGAACTGTGGATAGCACCCACTCTAAACCTTGTTTATAGGTTCGACTACCATTAGAAGCGTGGTCGTAAGCCCGCATTACGCGCTTTGTTTGGTAGGGCAATGTGTGCTAATATCGGGACGGTTTGTAAGTGCATCGGGGTCTATTCCAGAGGCATCAAACTCCTTATAAGCGTATGGAGCATATACTTCCATAGTGCGAAAACCCGATTTCATGTCTTCCACAAAATAGGTTAGTGTGAGCCTGTTTCCACCCCACTCTACATCTGTTTTGGCTTCCCACTTTAGGTTTCGTGCCGCTTTCAGTGCCGTGTTAGTAGGGTCTACCACGTAAGTTTGTAGGTACATACGCCTGTATTGTGGGTTTTCGTGATAGTAGTTCAGCTCTACTATGTCCATATAGGTGGGTTCTGGATAGAGCAAATCTATGGTTGGAAACATACTTTGCCAGCCTATTCCGCTCGAAAGGCTCACTGTTATGGGGCGTTGGCACAGGTTAAACGATGGAAAAGTCCACCCTGCATTCAGTCGTGGGTCTATATTCACCTTATTATATATGGCAAAACGTTTACTTATACCCAGCATTGTTTCGGCTCGCACGCCCATTTCTATGTCTAATTTGTGGTTTCCTATGCCTTTACTAAGGGTTTCTTCTATGTAAGCAGCCAATGTTTGCGAGGCTGGAATGTCGGCATATCGGCGCGGACGATACGATGCTCCGGTGTAAACGGGGTGCAAACGGTCGAACATTTGACCCCTCTCCGAGGTTGCGATCCATCTGGTAATCGGTTCCCACAAGCATAGTGTTAGAGAGTCCTTTTATGGGTAGTGTAAAGTTGGCATTGGCTTTTAGATACACGCTAATGGGTTTTCCGTCTACCGTATGTGTGGCGGTATATTTGTAAGCGAGATATTAACACGGCATCGCTTTCGCCGTTTGTCGCGGTTGTTGCTGCGGGTGTGTCGCCGTCTAACTGTACAAGTTTGGTGCGTTCTAAGCGGTTTCGTTCGTACGAAAACGATGCCGACAGCTCGCCATTGGTAAAGAAAGTTTGGTTGTTTTTGCTATTTATGGCAAACACAAAACTGGTTGCATAGCGGTTGTAGGTAGACTTATACTTGTCTATTCCCCCATGGTTGAACTCTGGATCTACCTTGTCGTTGTCGAACGAACCACCATAATCTACATTCAATGAGGCGTTATAGCGCATTGTTTCTGTGTTCCATTGTTTGTTAAGACGTGCCGAAAGGGTGATGCGTTGGTAGGTTTCGAGCAGGTTTCGCGGCTCTGCTTTGTTGTCAAGATAGTCGGCACTGAGGTTGAGCGATAGTTTTTTAGATTGCCATTCAAAGGCTTTTGCCAAATAAAACAGCTTCGAATCCATATCGGCTTTGAACCTTGCGGAGAGGAAATTGCCACCTTTTGTTCGCTTAACCTTTACTAAACCGCTGGTAAGATCGCCATATTGCACCGACGGAATGCCGCGCACAATGGTTACTTTGTATATCGTCGGTAGAAATAGTACGCATATCTACTCCCGCATTTGCGTAGTTTCGTTTGCCAGATGTGCGATCTACTGCTCCCGAAAGGTATTGCATGTTTCCATTTACACTAACTGCTGCACCGTCAATAATAAAGCGTGTGCCCAGAGAAGAGGTGTTATACTGGTTGCTTGCTATGGGCACTTCGCGCAAATTTATGGTGTTTGGCACATTAAGATGTGGGTCGTGCTCGTCCTCCCGGTAAAAAGTTCCAGCAAATCGGTAAAGCTTGAGGGCTGCAAATGCTCCATTGCTTGCTTGCTAATGAGGAAACGCTCGACAAGCCACGCCCTTCTTGTGCGGTAACAACCACTTCTTTGCAAACTGTTTACGTCTAAATTTAAATGGTAAACTGCCCCTTGTTTGGGCACCACTTGTAGGGGTTTGTAGCCTATATAGGATATTTTTACCTGCTGATTGAAGCTCGTTGATAGTAGGAAACAACCGTTTTGGTCGGTTACGGCTACTATTTTTGTGTTAGTGCCATAACTGTTGCGCCTATAATGGGTTGCTGTGTGCCTGCTTTCTACCACTTTGCAACGCATTTGGGCTTTGTATCTGACTACAAAATAGGCTTACAAGGAGTGTAAATAAGAGTTTTTTCACCTTATATTAAATATTTTTTTGTTGCTATTTACAATGTTTGTGGGGTTTAATTGTAGGGAGCACGGTTTGTTGCCTGCACATTTTTTATATGCCAATGCACCGTACTTAATGATATTGTAAAAGCACATTTCTTTGTTGCCTGTACATTTTTTATATGCCAATGCACCACATTCGCAATTCTACAACAGCAGAATTGTGTTTCGCAAATGGTTGTTATGCATTTAAAAGTACCAAAGTTTCCATGCAAAAAGCGCACGGAAACTCTGGTTTTTTACTGTATACGAAAGTGTTGTTACCTGACTACTATTTTCTTACCTCCATGTATATAGATGCCCTTTTGTACGGGTTGAGCTATGCGTCTGCCGTTTAAGTCGTACCAAGCACCATTATCTTTGCTATTCATAGTGGCGTTGCTGATGCCAGTAGCATCGTCGCCGTCAAACTCTTTCCACGTAAATAGGTCCATAGAACCTGTTGCTTGCTTTGGTGTCCACCCACGTTCTTTCACCGCTGTGGCTTGTTTTACGGTTAAAGAATTGTGTTCTTTGTCGTAAAGTTTGTTGTAAACGCAGAACTCTCTCTCGTTTCCTTCGGTTTCTTTTACCAGAGATGCTATAAGTTTATCCATTGATTCGCCAGCCAACTTGTTGCCCCAGCACGACAAGAACTCTATTCTTGGATTGTGTGAAACGTCTAATTTGGTAAGACTATTCTGGCTACATTCTAACCTTTCGAGGTTCGGATTCTCAGAAACATCTAAGTTTTCAATGCCGTTTCCATTCACCCATAGTTCCTCAAGAAATAGAAGTTTTGTTACGTCAATGGTTCTTAGGTTTTGGTTTTCGCCTACATTAAGAGTTCTAATGTTAGGACTATTGCTCAAATTAGTGCCGTAATTTGTGTTCCTTTGCAAACGATATTGCTGTAAGGTTTTGGGTGTTTTCAAATTAACAGTGGTGAGTTCTTTGCAATAGCTTGCCCAAACCACGCTTAAGTTTGTTGCTTTAGAAAGATCGATACTGGTAATTGGATTTTCGTTTACCCGTAGTTCGCGCAGTTCGTTAGCCTTACTTAGGTCTATAGAAGTTACACCTTGTGCTGGCATAGAGAGGTAGTCTGCATCGCCATGAATGGTTATTTCGGGTGCATTTACTGTGAAAAACACTTTCATTCCTGCCACGCTTATGTTGCTTGCACCGTCTATAGAGAAGTTATCGCCTATGTTAGGGTCTTTATCTTTTGTGTCTCCGTCTTCGTCTAAAACCGTCGAAAAATAAGCATTTCTATCGTCATTTTCTGTCCTATTGGTGTGTTTGTTTTTAAATTTAATTACACCATTTCCCACCGCAGCCATAGCATTGGTGAACGAAAAAAGTAGTCCGCACACGAACAACAAAAAGTAGTTTTTTCTCATAATAACTATCATTTAGAATTTGTTTTATAATATTTTTGTTTTGCAAATGCAAAGTTAGTAAGATATAAAAAGGTGGGCAATACCCAAAAATAGGTAAATATTATATTGTCAACAGCACCAACGCAATGCCATTTTGTGGGTGTTCGGGGCGTGGTACGATGTATCGCAATGCCATTTGAGGGTGTTTCGTGGGTACGGTATGATGTATTGCAATATCAACGATGGGAATACGCAATGCCATTTTGTGGAATTTCGTGGGTACGGTATGGTGTATTGCAAAAACAAAAAAACACTCTCTTAAAAAAACAAAAACCATACTTTTGCAATGCAAAAACCTACTTTTTTTGCACGCCAAAAACCATACTTTTTGCAACGCAAAAGGGGGTTTTTGAAACCCCTCATATAGTGCTGTGTTTCAGCATGATAGGCTGTGTTAGGCTGAGGGGCGGTGAGCACACACCAAAAAGCCATTTTTTTGGAATGTGAAAACAAGTGGTAAGCTGCTTTTTAAACACCTATCTGTCTATGCCATTACGCGACAACACTTCTTTTGAGGTGTAGTAATGCTTCACCTCTTGCATATCTGTTACAAGGTCGGCATAGGCAATTAGTTGTTTCGGAGCATAACGACCAGTAAGCACAACTTCGGTTTTTGGGTCTCTGTTTTCTAATGCTTGTATAAGTTCGTCTATGCTAATAAGTTCCATGTGTAGTGCTATTGTTATTTCATCGAATATCACTACGTCCCATTCTCCCGAACTAAGAAGTTCTGCACACCGTGCTAATCCGTCTTGAGCGTGCTGTTTATCTACAGCCGAAGGGGCGCGCGTAAGTAGGCAACCATTACCAAATTGCTCTATAGAAAGGTTGTCTATGAACGTGGCAATACGTGTTTCGTTGTATTGTATCGACTTCATAAATTGTCCAATAAACACTTTTTTGCCTGCCATACATGCACGTATGGCTAGTCCAAAGGCTGCTGTGGTCTTCCCTTTTCCGTTGCCCGTGTACACCTGAACCTGTCCCCGAGCTGCTGTTCTCTTTACATTCATATAGCCAATAAATGGATATGCGGTGTGGAAATTTTGGTTTTCGCACCCTATTTTGTCCGATAGTTAATTATTGTTACACCATTTTTAGTCTCGCTAATCTATTATGTTTGTCTAAGTTTTTAGCTCTTCGAAGCATAGAGAATAACTGTATTTCAATGAGTCTGCCACGATATAGACATTTAAAACAATGCCCATTTTTTGTTGTTATTTAGTTTTTGGCAAGACCATTTACCGCTACAAAAAAATAGGAAAAATAAATAGAAAATATAGCATAATAAGGGTTATAATTAGAATAATGTTAGATATTTTCACATAATGAAAGTATAGATATTAAAAGCAAAACAAAACATTTTTGCGGTGCAAAGGCACATCTACAGCATTTTGGCACACCATTTGTATTAATACAGGCAGATAGAAATTAACAAATAAAAATATATAATATGCAAAAAGGAAAAATAGGTGTAACAACAGAGAATATATTCCCTGTTATTAAGAAATTCCTCTATTCAGACCACGATATCTTCCTTCGCGAGTTGGTATCTAACGCTGTAGACGCTACACAAAAGCTACGTACGCTTGCCGCAACAGGCGAGTTTAAAGGCGAAACCACCGATTTGAAGGTTCGTGTAAGCCTCGACGAGAAGGCAGGAACACTCACCGTGAGCGATAATGGTATAGGTATGACGGCAGAAGAGATAGACAAATACATTAACCAAATAGCTTTTTCGGGTGTTACAGACTTCTTAGATAAGTACAAAGATAAGGCTGAAGCCATTATAGGACACTTTGGTTTGGGCTTCTACTCTGCCTTTATGGTGTCTAAAAAGGTTGAAATAGTAACCAAAAGCTATCGCGACGGTGCACAAGCAGTACGTTGGAGCTGCGACGGAAGCCCTGAATTTTCGATAGAAGACACCGAAAAGACAACCCATGGCACCGATGTTGTGCTCTATATAGACGACGATTGCAAGGAGTTTTTTTACAGAAACAGAAAAATAGAAAGCCTACTAAACAAGTACTGTAAGTTTATGGCTGTGCCTGTAGTTTTTGGCAAAAAGACTGAATGGAAAGACGGTAAAAGCGTGGAAACAGACGAGGATAACGTTATAAACAACGTGGAACCGCTATGGACAAAAGCACCCGCTGAACTGAAAGACGATGACTATAAGCAGTTCTATCGTACACTCTTCCCAATGAACGACGAGCCTTTGTTCTGGATTCACCTAAATGTTGACTATCCATTCCACCTTACTGGTATTCTGTATTTCCCACATGTGAAGAACAATATAGAGCTTCAGCGCAACAAAAATACAGCTATATAGCAACCAAGTATTCGTTACAGACCAAGTAGAAGGTATTGTTCCAGAGTTTCACCCTACTTCATGGGGTGATAGACTCACCAGATATTCCACTGAATGTAAGCCGAAGCTATTTGCAAAGCGATGCTAACGTAAAGAAAATATCTACTTACATTACCAAGAAAGTGGCAGATAGGCTCAACGGAATATTCAAAGAAAACCGCAAAGAGTACGAAGAAAAGTGGCAAGACCTTAGCTTTTTCGTGAACTATGGTATGCTTTCGCAACCCGATTTCTACGATCGTGCAAAAGATTTCTCGCTCTACCGATGTAGATGGCAAGAACTTCACCTTCGAAGAGTATAAAACGCTTATTAAAGACAACCAAACCGATAAGGACGGAACGCTTGTTTATCTCTACGCAACCAACAAAGAGGAACAGTATTCAGTACATTGAAACAGCACGCGCAAAGGGATATTCGGTGCTGTTAGCCGATGGACAGTTAGACGTTCCTATGCTTTTATGTTGGAACAAAAGCTCGAAAAAGTCGCGATTTGTACGGGTAGACTCTGACATTATAGACCATATTATTGCGAAAAACGATGAAGCAAAGGGCGAAAAACTTGGCGAAAAACGATGCCGATACACCAACACAGGCGTTCCAATCGCAGATGCCTAAGGTGGAAAAAGCAGAATTTATGGTGAACGTAGAACCACTTGGCGAAACCGCTCAGCCTATTGTGGCTACACAAAACGAGTATATGCGCCGTATGAAAGAGATGAGCCAATACCAGCAGGGTATGGGTTTCTATGCACAAATGCCCGACACTTACACCATTGTACTGAACTCTGACCACGCCATTATTAAGCAAATTCTGAACGAAAGCAATGCTTCTACTGCCGAAAAACTGCAGCCTATACGTAGCGAAATTAAGGGTTTGCAGGCGCGCGAAGCTGCTTTACGACAGGAACAGGGTAAGAAAAAGCCAGAAGAAGTTACCCAAAACGAGAAGGACGAACTTAAGAATACAGAGGACGAACTTACGAAACAACGTAACGAAAAGAACTCTGTGATAGCTGATTATGCCAAGAACAACAATGCCATACATCAGCTAATAGACCTCGCCTTTGCAAAACGGATTGCTAAAGGGTGCTGCGCTCGACAAGTTTATTAAGCGTTCGGTAGACTTAATTAAGTAAACCGACAACGATAACACATAGTTTTAAACCTCGTTATATGGGATTTTCCTTTATAGCGAGGTTTCTTTTATATTACAATAAAAACACCAATGGCGACAAGAAGAAGGGCAAAATAAAAGATATTAGCTATTTTTTCTAAGAATAAGAACCGTAATACAAGAATTATTTATATATTTGCATTATGAAAAAAGAGTTCGGAAAATGGCTGATGGATATAGCAAAGTACATGGTAACAGCTTTGCTATTATCGACAGCTTTTGGTAGTATGGATCGCCCTATGGGTGCTTGTTTGCGTTGTATTGGGTGCAGCATTAACCTTATGTTGGGGGCTCTATTTAATAGAAAAGGATAGTAATAAAAAGAAAGGAGAATAGTATGGGAGCAATAGTAGCATCGATTTTTGTTTCGCTGGTAGCGACAATTGGAGGTCTTTACTTTATGTATCAAGACAGGAAAGACCGTAAGTCCTAACGGAAAAGGATAGTAATTAGAAGTTAGGAGAATAGTATGGGTGCAGTAATAGTATCGATTTTTTTGTTTCGTTATTAGCAACAATTAGTGGTCTTTACTTTATATATCAAGACAAAAAGAACCGTAAGTCCCTAACGGAAAAGGATAGTAATTAGAAGTTAGGAGAATAGTATGGGAGCAATAGTAGCATCGATTTTTGTTTCGCTGGTAGCGACAATTGGAGGTCTTTACTTTATGTATCAAGACAGGAAAGACCGTAAGTCCCAACGGAAAAAGGATAGTAATTAGAAGTTAGGAGAATAGTATGGGAACATTAGCAGTAGCAATTTTGCTCTTTGTGGGCGCAGTAATTGGACGTCTTTACTTTATGTATCAAGACAAAAAGACCGTAAGTCCCTAACGGAAAAAGGATAGTAATTAGAAGTTAGGAGAATAGTATGGGTGCTGTAATAGTATCGATTTTTTTGTTTCGTTAATAGCAACAATTGGAGGTCTTTACTTTTATGTATCAAGACAAAAAAAGAACCGCTGAATCTATGCCAATTGCTGCTATCTTTAAGGCAAATGGCATACAACAACTTACTGAAACCCCTATCGGCAAGTTGCGACATACATAGATATAAAAAAAGGTGAAATCGTTGTTGATTTCACCTTTTTTTATTAAGTTTGCACTGTGTTCTTTGCCCTTTTGTAAAGAAGACACACCCTTTGAGAAACAAAAAAAGGAACGAGAATGAAGATGGATATAACCAAAATAAAGAACTTTTTTACCACAGAAATGTGGCAAAAAAACAGAGTATATGTCTCAAAACGTAAAGGTATTGCTATTAGACTGTTGCAGAAGTTTTACCTTTACAATAAAAGTTCTTTATAGAGCGCGAACACATAACTTTCGCAGCTCAGCTATCGTTCTCACCATTATGGCAATAGTGCCAATTGCTGCCATGATATTTGCTATTGCCAACGGTTTTGGCTTCGGTAAGTTCATAGAATCGCAGTTTAAAGATATGCTTTGGCACAACCCGAAGTGGCAAACTGGTTGCTAACACTCACACAATCGTATCTTACGCATGCCAAAACAGGCATTTTTATTGGCATCGGACTACTTATTATGCTCTACAGTGTGTTCTCTTTGATAAACACAGTAGAGCGTGTTTTCGACAGTATATGGCAGGTTAAGGGCACACGACCCATCAGTCGGGTTCTCATAGACTACACCGCTATGATGTTTCTGGTGCCAATCAGCATCATCATAATGTCTGGACTGAGCATATATCTCTACAGTTTCGTAGAAAATTTAAACGGTTTTTTATTTCTCGGAACCATTGCACGCTTCTCGCTACGCTATCTTCTGCCGTGGACAATACTAACTTTTATGTTTGTAGTGCTATATGTTTTTATGCCAAATGCAAAGGTTCAGCTTAGCAAAACAATAGGACCAGCTGTGCTAGCCAGCCTTTTAATGCTCGCCTTACAAGGGTTCTACATTCACGGACAAGTGTTTCTAACAAGCTATAATGCCGTGTATGGATCGTTTGCAGCACTTCCTTTGTTTATGTTATGGATGCTTATGTCGTGGTATATATGCCTCTTTTGTGCCGAACTCTGCTATATAAACCAGAATTTAGACTACTACCAATGCACTATAGAACCAAAAAAGGTTTCCTATAACCACTTTCTTGCAATGAGCGCCACCGTGTTAAGCTACATTTGCCAACGCTTTGCCAACGACGAAGAACCATACACGGCTTTAGAACTGGAGGAAAAAACGGGCATTCCTATACGTGTTACAATGGCTATATTGGACAGATTGAAAACCATTGAACTGATTACCGAAAACCATTTGCCTACAACTAACCGAGTTACATACACTCCTACGCACGACACTAACAACATTAGTGTGGGCGAACTGATGGACCGTATGGGAACAGAACCTACACAAAACACTGAACTTACCCACCATTTGCCTGAATATGCATGGCAAAAAAGATGCGTACAAAAAAGTAGGAAACTATTCACAAAAAAACTATCTTAACGCTCTGAAAAAAACATAAATATTAAAGAACTTGTAAAGATACAAACATAACACAACAACACGTCTGCAACGAATTATTCACCCACAAAATAGAGAGTGTTTGTTGCACATTTCGTGGGTGTTCGTTGCATTATTAACAATCCGTTCGCAGCATTACGGCAGACCACAAGCAGCCGTAGGGGTCCGATTTATCGTGCCCGCATATACGTATTCGCAACAACATTGCACACCGTTTGAAATGCCTTCACGGAACGTTCGCAACATGTTCATTCTCTGCGTGTTACATATTCGCCGTGCAAAAGTATGGTTTTTGTGCCATAAAAGTATGGTTTTTGTGCAAAAACCCCCTTTTACATTGCAAAAACCCCTTTTGAAATACCAAAATGGGGTTCTGAATTTAGAGCATATACGGCAATACTAAAACACAGAATGTTTTTTTGCTGCCACACAAATGGGCGAGGATATGTAAAAATGATCTCGATAATGGCTGAATGTATCTTTACAATTAAAAAAAGCGGACTTCGCAGCCCGCAAACATTATATAAATTAGGGTATTAGCTAGTAAGGTATATAAGATTGTTTCAGGATAACGAATGTAAATGTACACTATTTTTCATTTAAAAACAAAAATGTTTGTCGGCAAAAAACCACCTCTTTAACTAATTTTAAAAATAGTGTGCGATAACAATCAGTATAGTCTGCCCTTTTTCAACAAATATACTATAAAATTAGAGTTACATAAGTTTTTACATTTTAGCCACATATAAATGGCATTTAGAAAGCATAATAATGGAAACAGAAAACAAAAAGTTATAGTAAAACAAAAACTAACAAAACAAAACGACACATTATATATATAGCAAAAAAATGTAGCTATATACAACAAAAAAATATAAGCCATATTCAGCATGAGAATACAACCCAAGATGACGAAGAAAAAAAGTGGATATGGTGAAGTTAAAAAGCATAAAAAAAGGCAATGGAAAAAGAACCAAAATGGCGAAGAAAAAAAGTGGCTAATAACAGAAAAGTTATCCTGAATCAATCGTCTTCTACCTAATCTATAACTTTAACTGAAGAAAACTTTAATAAACTTAAATATAAACATTTGAAGAGCATCACTGCCCCTGAGAAAAATCGTATACAGTGTTTTTTTAAAACACAATTTATAACAACTTACTTATTAGAAGTAACGTTTTTTTCTACTTTTTAAGATGGTAGCAAAGATAGTAATAAATACTTAAAAACCACAAATAATTCACTGTTTTTATTCATTTATTTGCATTTAATTGATTTAAATCAAGTATTATATTGCAAAACAATACATATTTTTTTCCATAAAACTATACACCGAGAAAGCAAAAAGCCTTCTATAATTTCAACAAAAACAAGTAGTTGGCTATCAAGATGCAGAAGAGATAAAAATGAGTTAATTCCTTTGCCATTTACATTTATTATAGTACTTTTGCAATGAAGTTTAAAAAAACGGTAACAATGATGTTTAAGAAGAGAAGGTGGCACTGTCTACCCGGGCAAGAGCCAACCGAAATGGATAAAAAAATAATGGAATTCGAGAAGAAAGGAAAGCTTGTACCTACTCGAAACCTTATAAAAACTCCCGAACAAATAGAAGGAATACGCCGTGCTGGCGTTGTAAACACAGGTTGCTTAGACGCCGTGGCAGACGCTATTCACGCCGGAATGAATACACAAGAGATAGACGATATATGCATGGCGTTTTGCAAAGAACACAATGCCACACCTGCATGCCTTAACTACGAAGGCTATCCAAAGAGTGTTTGCACCAGCATAAACGAGGTGGTATGCCACGGAATACCAAAAAAAGAAGACGTTTTACAGGAAGGCGACATTATAAATGTGGATATGACGTGCATTGTTGATGGCTATTTTGCAGATGCAAGTCGTATGTTTATTATTGGAAAAACTACTCCAGAGAAAGAACAATTGGTGCGTGTTGCAAAAGAATGCTTAGACATTGGAGCTGCAGCAGCTAAGCCTTACTCGTTCGTTGGAGACATTGGACACGCCATAGAAAAGCACGCCGAGAAGTACGGATATGGGGTTGTGCGCGACCTTTGTGGGCATGGCGTGGGCTTAAAGTTCCACGAAGAGCCCGAAGTTCTACACTATGGACACAAAGGAACAGGTATGCTGCTGGTGCCAGGAATGGTTTTCACCATTGAACCAATGATAAATCAAGGCACATGGAAAGTGTTTATAGATGCCGACGACCCATACGGCTGGGAAGTAATAACGGGCGATGAACTACCATCGGCACAGTGGGAACACACCTTTGTTATGACCGATAACGGGGTAGAAATACTTACACACTAAGCCAAAAACACAAAACAGCAACATAAAAAGGCTACACAGACGGTGCGCAAACAGCACAAGAAGAAAACAATAATGAAGAAAAACGAGGATATTTATATACTTGGCATAGAGAGTAGCTGCGACGATACCAGTGCAGCAGTACTGAGAAATGGTGTTATTCTTAGTAATGTTACAGCCTCACAAGACGTGCATAAGGCGTACGGAGGCGTTGTTCCAGAGCTGGCTTCACGGGCACACCAACAAAATATAGTGCCTGTTGTAGACCAAGCTCTTAAGCGTGCCGGCATAACAAAGGAACAATTGTCTGCCATTGCCTTTACACGCGGACCGGGTTTAATGGGAAGTTTGCTCGTGGGTGTTAGCTTTGCAAAAGGCTTTGCAAGGGCTTTGGGCATACCACTAATAGACGTAAACCACTTGCAAGGACACGTTTTGGCTCACTTTATTAAGGAAAACGACGACGATAATAGCCAACCTCCATTCCCATTTATATGCCTTTGGTATCGGGAGGCAACTCGCAAATAGTTAAAGTTAATGCTTATAACGATATGGAAGTACTGGGACAGACCATAGACGATGCCGCTGGCGAAGCCATAGACAAGTGTTCTAAGGTGATGGGATTAGGATATCCCGGCGGACCAATCATAGATAAGCTCGCCAGAAACGGCAATCCTAAAGCATATAAGTTTGCCGAACCAAACGTTCCAGGCTACAATTACTCGTTCTCGGGCCTAAAAACGTCGTTCCTTTACAACCTTCGCGAGTGGATAAAAGACGATCCTGACTTCATAGAACACCACAAAAACGACCTCGCAGCCAGTTTAGAGTTTACCATTGTAGACATTTTAATGAAGAAATTGCGTAAAGCTGTTAAAGACACAGGCATTAAACACGTTGCCGTAGCAGGCGGAGTGTCTGCCAATAATGGGTTGCGCAACGCCTTTCACGACCACGCTGCACGCTTCGGATGGACTATATACATACCCAAATTCAGCTATACCACCGACAATGCGGCTATGATTGCCAGTGTGGAACATTTAAATTTAAAGACGGAAAGTTTGCTTCTATAGACCTTCCTGCCTTTAGTAAAGTTACATTTGAATAGATATTAACGACTATGGAATTTGAAAGTAAGATATTATCGCGCCAAATTGGCGACCTTATTTATGCCTCTGGCTATTCGCTTGGTACGGCAGAAAGCTGCACAGGTGGACGCATTAGCGAAACCATTATTGCCATTCCAGGTGCCTCTAACTATTTTAAAGGGGGCATTGTGGCGTATACCGACGAGGTGAAAATGCACCTATTGGGCGTTTCTGCCGACACTTTGCAAGAACATACTGCCGTTAGCGAAGAGGTAGCAAAGCAGATGGTGAGTGGCGCTATTGATGCTTTACAGGTAGATTTTGCTATCGCCGTAACTGGAGTTGCAGGACCTGGAGGTGGTACTGCCGATATTCCTGTGGGCACAATATGGATTGGATATGGATCGAAAGACGACATTCGGACTTCCAAAATTACCGAAAACTTCGGACGAGACATTAATCTTGCCATCGCAACCAATAGGGCAATACGCTAATGCTCGACTTCTTAAAAGAGAAACTCAACGATAAAAAAACAGAAGAAGATAACAACGAACACGCTGTTCCTGATATGAAGGCGTAAAAAAACATTGCCGTTGCAACCATCGTAATATGCCATAAAAAAGCATTACAGATAGTTGCACACTCCAAACAACAACAGATTGCTATGCTGTACACACAGTTCAAGCAATCTGTTTTTTAGTTTCTATCCACATATACCCTATTCACCGCAATCTAAAACAATATTTGGCAAAATTACAAAAATACACGTGTGCGAACACACTATGTAATTGACGCACGTCAAGAAACCAGTTTTTATTTAAAAAAATACGCCAAAACATTTTTCAGTATCGCCAAACCTGCGTACCTTTGCATTGTCATTAAGACAAAAAAAGGTTATTAGATTGTTTAGGTTAATAGTAATAGATTTAGGTTTTTTTAGTTGTTTTTATTTAAGGAGAACAAAAGAGATTGTTCAAAGTGATAGGATTAGTTTAAGGTAATAAAAAAATTAGATTGAATAAAGGATAACATACGATGCGAGATTTTGAGGGAACGCCGAGAGGCGCGAACCCTACAAATCAAGCTGAGTTAAAAATAGGCATCTTGCCTGTTTAAACTAACGAAAGCGCGAGACTGTGATGGTCTGGCGCTTTTGCGTTATACCCCATTTTGCAAAGTGTTTGCCATATCTAAAAACCAAAACACACACCAAAACCAAAATGCCACTGCACCTTGTTTTCACCAAATTCAGCATCAGAATGCGATGGCAGTACACCTTATATATAATACCACACTTCGTTGTTCCGTGTTCTTTGTTTAGTATATTGCATTTCAAAAGGGGGTTTTTTGTAATGAAAAGGGGTTTTTGCACGCCAAAAACCATACTTTTTTGTGGCGCAAAACCCCTTTTGCATAGCGAATATGTAACACACAGAGAATGAACACGTTGCGAACATTCCGTGAAGGCATTCTGAACGGATTGTTAATAATGCAACGTCCGCCCACAAAATATGTGGCGAACATTCCGAAAACACCCACGAAACATTACGTCAGGCGTAGGGGCCGATTCATCGCGCCCGTATCCTGACATAACCAAATATACATATTCGCATAATCAAATATGTGTATTCAAATCACCGCACATGCATTTCCGTTCCCCATTTCGTGGGTATTTGTCATATGCGGGCACGATAAATCGGCCCCTACAGCTGCTTGTGGTTTGCCATTACGCTGCGAACGGATTGTTAATAATGCAACGTCCGCCCACAAAAAATACGTGGCGAACACTCCGAAAACACCCACGAAACATTCCGTCAGGCGTAGGGGCCGATTCATCGCGCCCGTATCCTAACATAACCAAATATACATATTCACATTATCGAATACACATATCCATTTCACCACACACGCATCTTAACATCATCAAATGCACATATTCATTTCACCACACACGTGTTTTCACATTATTGAATATATACATTCATTTCATCGAATACGCATTTCCGTTTGCCATTTCGTGGGTGTATACGTATATGCGGGCACGATAAATCGGACCCCTACGGCTGCTTGTGGTTTGCCATTACGCTGCGAACGGATTGCCAAAACGTTGCGAACGGATTGTTAATAATGCAACGTCCGCCCACAAAATGCGTGGCGAATACGTATATGCGGGCACGATAAATCGGTCCCCTACGGCTGCTTGTGGTTTGCCATTACATTGCGAACGGTCTGCCAAAACATTGCGAACAGATTACTAAAACAATTCAAACGGATTGCTAAAACAATTCAAACGGATTACGATAACAATGCCAACGGGCTGCTATAACGCTGCAGATGCCTATAAAAAACAAAAAAGGCACATGGCAAAAAACCACGTACCTCCCATAAATTTATTAACTTTAAAATTTTTGAAATTACTCTTCAACTACTGAGAAGTCTTCTTTTGAAACTCCGCATAGTGGGCATACCCAATCGTCTGGGATATCTTCGAAGGCTGTTCCTGGTGCTATGCCACCGTCTGGATCGCCTACTGCTGGGTCGTAAACATACCCGCAGGTATCGCATTCATATTTTTTCATAACGTCTTTGTCTTTATATTCGTTGTTAAATAACGCTACAAAGTTAGTCGTTTTATGTAATTCTTACAAGTTATAACGGTTAAATTATGTTATTGTTCCTATGTTTTTTTTAGAATTCCACCGATAGTTTTGCGTTTATTTGTCTACCTGTTAGATAGTTAGGTACGGCATATTGCTGTCCCGAAATATCTGTAATCCAGTAGTAAGAGTTTACGTTGCTAATGCCAAAAAGGTTCAAGCAGTCTACGCCTACCCACACATTGCGGAATATAGAGTGGTGCGAACCATCGTTATTATCAAATATTCGGTAGCTCATACCTATGTCGGCGCGTTTGTAAGCAGGTGCTCTAAACGAGTTAGAACTTAGTTCTTGGTGTGGCGCAGAGAATGGAAGACCGTCTGCATACGCCAGTTTCAGCGACATTCTCCACCGTGTTGAGCCAGGAAAATAGTCGGTAAAGAAGAGGTTAAGGGCAAAACGCTGGTCGGTTGGTAGGGGTACGTTCTTGCCATTTAGCTTCATTGCGGTGTTCATAACACTTAAAGTGAGCCACGAATCGGCGCCTGGTACAAACTCGCCGAATAGTTTTAGGTCGAGTCCGGTGGCGTGTCCGGAGGTTTGTTTGTCGCCAAAATAGGTTACTTTAACGTTGTCTACCGTGTAAGGAACCAGTCGTGATATGGCTTTATAGTATGCTTCGGCAGTGAATTTGAATGGTCTGTTCATCATTGTAAAGCGGTAGCTCATAGACGCTAATGCGTGTATAGACCGTTGCGAACGTGTTTTTTTGTTTAGCGAGGCATATATTACGCCATTCACGGTGGCAGTATCGCGCAGTTCTTTATAGAATGGTGCCTGATAGTATAGTCCTGCTGCCACACGGAACGATAGGTTTCTGTTCCAGCCGGGTGTGATATTGAGCGATGCACGAGGCGAAACTATACTCTCTCCGTTAAAGTTCCAGTAGGCGTAACGCACACCATAGTTCAGCCTAAACAGTGTTGGTATAGAGTCGTTGGTTTTAAAATTCCATGTATCTTGCACGTATGTTTCAATGCGTTTTGCGTTTAACGTGTTGCGAGCTCGTAGCGAATAAATCATATCGAGTGTTTCTCCGTTGTGCGGAATGTTGTATCCGGCAGAGTCGCGATACTCATATTCGGCAGAATTTTCCTTTATTTTCTCCATCTTATAGGTGAAAGCGCCTTCTATTTTGTGGTTTCCTGCACGGTGCAACAGCATTAATTTAAGACTTTTAACGTCTGCTTTCAGATAGTCGCGTGAGTGTTGCATGTAGGTTCCCACCCCTAAGTTCTCCGAAGTTTCGGTTTGTGTGAGCCAATATTGCCCCTGAATGTCGTATCGTTGTTGTTCTTTGGTAGAGAAAGCCGATGCTATTAGCGACACGTCTGTGTGTTTGGATAGGTGTCGGGTAATGTTTAGCGAGCCGAAGAAGGTGCGGAAGAGGTCTTTTTCCTTACCATCGAAGTATACTTTAAACGACTTTACATTCTTTAGTGTACCAAATTTGGTTTCTCTGTCTTCGGGTTCGAAGTTGTAGTTGTTATCCGATATGTTCCCAATAAAGTCTATTTGCCACCGTTTAGATGGTTGCCACGACATATAAGTTTGGTAGTCTAAGAACGAAGGGTTATACTCTCCCTTTGTTTCTAACGTACCCAAGAGGTATCTATTTGTTTTATATCGAAGTCCGTTAGTCCATGTAAGCTTCTTCGATGATAGTCCAAAATATCCGCTTGCGCCCAACATCGATGCTGTAATAGAGCCTTCTGTGCGTTTAGGACGCTTATAAGTGATGTCTAAAGCCGAGCTCATTTTGTCGCCATACTTAGCTTCGAAGCCTCCCGTAGAGAAGCCAACACGGTCTACAAGGTCGGCATTTATAACAGAAAGACCCTCTTGTTGTCCGCTCCGAACCAAGAAGGGGCGATACACTTCCACATTATTTATATATACAGAGTTCTCATCGAACGTTCCACCTCGTACATTATACTGCGACGAAAGTTCGGAATGGGTAGACACTCCTGCCTGTGTTTGCAATATTTCTTCCACTGCATTGCCCGAAACAGACGGGTTTCGCTTAGTAGCTTCAACCTTTATTTCTTCGGTAGTTCCATGTTGTGGTGCGTGCGCTTCTACCACAACCTCTTCCAATTGGTTGTCGTTTGCAAGCTGAATTTGTAGAGTTTGCTTTCCTTGTGGCTTGTGCAACACCTTCACTTTGCTCTTATAGCCCAGCATAGAGAAGCGTATTTTAACCGAATCTTCACTCTGTAGCTGCATATTAAACTCGCCTTTAAGGTTGCTCATCGTAATTTTTTTCCTTGCGAAGCAACAATCACTGATGCCAGCTCTATGGGGTTTCCATCTTGGTCGGAAACCTTTCCTTGCAGCGTAAACGACTGTCCCATAGCGTTTCCAGCATAGAGCAGGCACACAAACAACAGCACAATGGATAGAAATTTTGCCTTTATTCATACTATGAATAACGTCTGTTTCTAACATTTATTGTATTGCTACATCTACCCGAAACACAAAAAAACAATGCAACCACCTACTAATTAAGGCTTTGCAAAAACCCACTTCTGCACGCCAAAAAGGGGGTTTTTGCAATGTAAAAAGGGGGTTTTTGCACGCCAAAACCATACTTTTGCACGGCGAATATGTAACACACAGATAACGAACACGTTGCGAACGTTCCGTGAAGGCATTTCAAACGGATTGCGAATGCGTGGCGAATACGTATATGCGGGCACGATAAATCGGCTCCCTCACGGCTGCTAACAGATTGCGATAATGCTGCTGACGGTCTGCGATAATGTTGCGTTCACCCACGAAATTGGTTGCGAACACTCCGCCAGGCGTAGGGGCCGATTCATCGCGCCCGTATCCTAACATTTTCAAATACGCATATCCACATTATCAATTACGTGTTTTTACATCATTAAATACGTATTTCCACATCACCACACGCACATTTCCGTTTGTCATTTCGTGGGTACATCATATATGCGGGCACGATAAATCGGCCCCTACGGCTGCTAACGGTCTGCGATAATGCTGCTGACGGATTGTTAATAATGTTGCGCTCACCCACGAAATGGGCTGCAAACACTCCGCCAGGCGTAGGGGCCGATTCATCGCGCCCGTATCCTTGCATTATCAAATACGCATATTCACATCATCAAATACACATATCCATTTCACCGAATACGCATTTCCGTCTCCCATTTCGTGGGTGTATTCATATATGCGGGCACGATAAATCGGCCCCTACGGCTGCTAACGGTTTGCGATAACGTGGCGTTCACCCACGAAATTGGGTGCGAACATTCCGCCAGGCGTAGGGGCCGATTCATCGCGCCCGTATCCTAACATTTTCAAATACGCATATCCACATTATCAATTACGTGTTTTTACATCATTAAATACGCATTTCCACATCACCGCACACGCATATCCACATTATCAATTACGTGTTTTTACATCATCAAATACACATATCCATTTCACCGAATACGCATTTTCGTCCTCCATTTCGTGGGTGTATTCATATTTGCGGGCACGATAAATCGGACCCCTACGGCTGCTTGTGGTTTGCCATTACGCTGCGAACGGTCTGCCAAAATGCAACGAACACACCGTGAAAAATACACGAAACAGCCACAAAATACGTGGCGAACATTCCGCAAACACCTACGAAACACTCCGCCAGGCGTAGGGGCCGATTCATCGCGCCCGTATCCTTGCATAACCAAATATACATATTCGCATAATCAAATATGTGTATTCAAATCACCGCACATGCATTTTCGTCCTCCATTTCGTGGGTGTATTCATATTCGCGGGCACGATAAATCGGCCCCTACGGCTGCTTGTGGTCTGCCGTAATGCTGCTAACGGATTGCCAAATGTGTCCCAACGGATTGCGAATGCGTGGCGAATACGTATATGTGGGCACGATAAATCGGACCCCTACGGCTGCTGACGGATTGCCGTAATGCTGCTAACGGTTTGTTAATAATATTGCGTTCACCCACGAAATTGGTTACGAACATTCCGCCAGGCGTAGGGGCCGATTCATCGCGCCCGTATCCTTGCATAACCAAATATATATATTCGCATAATCAAATATGTGCATTCACATTATCGCACATGCATTTTCGTCCTCCATTTTGTGGGTGTATACGTATATGCGGGCACGATAAATCGGCCCCTACGGCTGCTTGTGGTCTGCCGTAATGCTGCTAACGGATTGCCAAATGTGCCCCAACGGATTGCGAATGCGTTGCGAATACGTATATGCGGGCACGATAAATCGGACCCCTACGGCTGCTGACAGATTGCCAAAACAATTCAAACAGATTGCCAAAATACCCACAACGCATTGCCAAAACACATACAACACAAACACAAAAACACTACCATTGTGCACCACCCTACTGTTACCTATTTTATAAAACACACATACAGCCTCACACTAATACACATTATATATAACATTATGCACATTTTTAACTGTTTATGAGAACATTTAGACAACACAAAAAAACAGCCGAAACTTATTTAAATATTAATTTATTAAAGATATGTAAACGTTTAATCTTTTTTTCACGTTATAAAGTTGTTTCTTTCAACAAAAACATTCTATTTTTTTGCCATTGTTTAGTGGAACTCTTACGCTAATTAAAAACCAATCGCCTAAGAAAAAGAGTCCACAACAAACTGAAAAACAAGAGAGAACATAGAGAGAATAACATTAACTTAACATGTAAAAAAATGAACAGAGAGAACAACACTTTACACAGCTTGTCCGAACATAGGACACCTGAAAAAAAGCGAACCCTGTCTGACTTTCATTCAAGACAGATACTGCAAAAAGCCACTGCAACAACTATAATGCAAAAAGGGGCTACCACTACTATGCAAAAAGCAGAAAGGCTTTTTAGCAACACAAAAAAAGCGTTCTCGAAAAAGTACGTACAAAAACAACTTCGAAGACTAAACAAAAAAACTAGAGAACGCCATTCCAAATACATAAAGAAAAGGCGCCCTTTTACTGCAGAAAAGGACTAACTCAGATGTTAATATTAAGCATATTCCACTGGCTTAACAACAAGCAACACGGACTATGTAGGGGGTGTTGTATGCCCATTGCATAACAAAACAAAAAGTAGGAATGTGGAGTTACTAACAATTATTCAACTAATTTTTTTATGAAAAAGCATTTTCCGCTACTAACGCTATTACTAGGATTAAGCGTTACAACAGTAGCCAGCCCTATTCAACCACAACGGGCTAAGCAGTTAGCAGAGAACTTTTTTGGAGGCATTAAAGCACGAAAGGCTCCGCTAAAAATTACTTATCAGGCACAAAACAACGCCAACACAGGAAACAGTCTCTACTACATCATCAACAGAGACAACAATCAAGGCTTTGTAGTTGTATCGGGAGACACCAGAACAAGAGCCATTTTGGCTTACGCTGATAAGGGTAATCTGGACGAAGAAACTCTTAGAGACAACCCAACAGTGGCTGGAATGTTTCAAGAATATGCCGATCAAATAGAATGGGCACAGCAAAATGTGAAGGACGTTCCATCACAATCGTACAAGCGTTTGGCAGCTCGTGGAGACTATAATGAACCTAAACACATTATAGAACCACTATTGGCGGTAGACAAAAACAACAGAGAAATGTTGCTGCCTACACCTATTAGCTGGGGACAACGATGGCCTTTCAACGCTTATAGCCCAAGCATTTTGTACAACGGAGTATCGTATAAAACAGTGTCGGGCTGTGTTGCTACTGGTATTTCTACCGTTTTAAGATGGCACAAATGGCCAGCTCGTCCAACAGGTTCTACATCGTATACATGGGAAAGAACTAGAAAGCAAATGCGAATAGACTACGATGCACAACCAGCATACGACTGGAACAACATGCCAGAAGGGGTTACAGGCAGCGGATACGACCGAGCTACCAACAGAAAACTGAACAATACGCAAGCCGACAACATTGGTAGACTGCTAAGAGATGTGGGATATGGTGTGCGAATGAACTTTGGTCCACCCGAAATAGGAGGTAGTGGCGCATTGCTAACTGCTGCTACTTCTACACTTGTTGATAACTTTGGATACGACGGAAGACTATCGTGCCTTATGCGTTTCAACTATTCTGACAACCAATGGTGGGCAGGAATACAAGACGAACTTACCAATTATGGACCTATTGTATATGCTGGTTTCTCGCAAGCTGGAGGACATTGCTTTGTTATAGACGGATTGGCAGAAGACCGATATGTACACGTTGATTGGGGCTGGAACGGCATGTCTAACTGCTGGACCTCTATTGATGTGCTGGAACCAGATACTCATGGCGATGGCGGAGGTGTAGGAGCGTTCTCTAAGGGACACCAAATGCTACGCTATTTAATGCCTGGAAACGGAAGTTTTGAAGCTATTACGGTTTCAAAAGGACCAAAACAAACTACATTTGCACGCGAAAACAACCAGTCTATTGAGGTTACTTTCAAGAACAATAAGGTTCAATACTTCTATGGAACATTCCGTTTGCTTATTAGCAAGGCTGGTATGAACTCGTTCCAAACACTTGCGCAATCGTATAAAGTTATGGTAAACGGAGACGCTGAACGCTCTTTACACATTCAGCGCTAACCTTTCGAGATTCCAAGATGGACAATACGACTTACGCATAAGCTATTCGGCTGACGACGCTACATGGACTGATATTAAAGAAAACATTGCTACTATTACAATAGGAAACGGTAAACCTGAACCTAAACCAGAACCTAATCCTGTTGTTAAAAACCAATTTAGCATTGCACAAAAGTGCCAAACTACACAGGTGAAGCAACAAAACAACCAACAAATACAGGTGGCTTTGAAGAACAATAGCACCGATGCATACTACGGATACTTTAAACTTGTTGCCAAAAAAGCTGGTCAACAAAACGAAATACAACTGGCTACAACATCAAGTAAGGCGTATATGATGGCTGGAGACACTAAGAATATTTCATTCAATGCCGACTTTAGAAACGTTGAAAAGGGTGCTTACGACCTCAGAATTGCATACGTTGCAAACCAAAAATGGGCTGAAATTGACGAAAGTGCAGGATACATTAACGTAAACGCTAACGCTATGGGAGCTAAAATTGTAGCTACTACTATGCTGCCTACACTTTCTACAAACGAAGGAGAACCTATTAAGGTGGAAGTTCCTGTAATGAATCAGGGCGACGAAGACTATAATGGCAAGGTGCAACTGCTGGCTAACGGAAACGTTATTTCAGAAGGTAACGCTACAATAACTGTTGAAGAAAAGGTGGTTTTGGCGTTCAGCACAAACAATGCTGCCTTTAACAACCTAAAACAAGGCACCTACAAACTATCGGTTGCATACAACAACGGAAACAAAGTAATGTATGGCACCACCGAAAACATAGGTACACTGGTTATAAAAACTAAGAATAATTCGGACCCAGCCAAAGGCGATGTTCGTCTAAACTCAGCCTTCTTCTATCAAAATGGTAAATATGTGGGAAGCAAATACTGCACCGTTGCAAAAAGATGCCGACCTAGTTATAAAGGCAAATCTATACTCTTCTAACGGCTTTAACGGCCCAGTTAGAGTGTTTATTACCGACCAATATGGTAGCAAAGTGGCTAGTAGCAACGCATTGCAGACGGTTCAGAACATAACAATAGGTCAATATGGAAGCGGATACATAGAAGTTAAATTCAACAAAAACGAACTAACAAGCAACCACTACTACGTTTACATTGCATACAACGATGGAACTAAAGAAGTGTTTAGGTCGTGGGACGGCGTAGCTTTCTATGTTAGCAAAGGCAGTTCTTACCGTGGCAGAACCTATTATGGACTATACGACATGGGTATGACCGTATGCACAGACAACATGCCAACGGGTATTACATACATACCAATAGGCATTGACAACGTGAATGTGGCTGCAGGATCTACCAACGGCATAGAAAACATTAACGTACAGAACGTTAAACTATACCCAAGTATAGCAAACGAAACTGTAACAATAGTAGCCGACGCTGCTGCTACTGCCTATATATACAATGCAACAGGCACAAAAATGGCAACCATAGCACTGGCTCAAGGCAACAACACTGTAGACGTTTCGCAGTTTACACCAGGTATATACCTCGTGAAAGTAAACAAAAACACGCTGAAATTTATTAAGAAATAACATCTCTAAAGGGCTATATTGCAACCAACAAACGGCTGCTTTATAGCCCAAAACTCTATCGTCAGCATCTAAAAGTCATACTTTTGCAATACAACCCCTTTTGCTGTACGTTTGTTTGACAACGTACAAAACTATGTCGTACTTAGAACACCATACAGAAGATATATGGCAGAAACGATTGTTTGATAAACTGATGCGTGTCGAGGACAAACTCAACCGCCTGCTGATCCTGCAAGAGCAATCTGTTGATACAACTGTCCATCTACCCCTGAAACCGGAATATCTGGATATCATTGATGTATCCAAGATTCTCAAAGTGGAGCAAAAGATCATCTATAATTGGGTGTGGGCAGGAAAAATTCCCTATCTCAAAGCTAATGGCAGGTTACTTTTCCTTCGGGAAAGAGATAGATGAACTGATACGGAAGCGAGATGGTTGGTAACGAAAGACAGTATAATAATAAGTTAGATTTTGGCAATATATTTGTTTTATTGCCAAAATCTAACTATCTTTGCACCGAACCATTAATGCTAGCAGAATGAATGTCAGTAATATAATTGTAGATTTTGCAAACGCCAACAAGGAATTCAGAACGAATGACTTGTCTGAGTATCTTTCTGGGAAGATTGAACTTTCAAGAAGATGTTGTCTTAGCATTTACGCAAGTTGTTGGACGATATTCAGAATAAGCAAAGGAGTATATCAACAATCCCAAAAAACATTTTCCGTCCTGTTCCTAATGCTCACTCCATTCGGTTATATAAGAAATTAAAAGCGGTATATCCCTTATTGGACTTTTGCGTCTATAACGGTGAAATACTGTCTGACTTGCAGCATCACCCGTCGTATAACAACAATATCTATATAGAAACGGAGCGTGATGCCACTGAAACCATTTTCCACTTTGTACAGGATATGCACGAACGCAGTTTCCTTTCTCCAAAGGAGGATATTATGTCCGATTATATCCGGTTGGACAAAAATCCTTATTATGAAGCCTCTTGTTTCAGAATCCTACGGGAAGTAAACGGCATAAATGTACCAGAGGGTGAAAGCTCTTGGTTGATATCCAATGTGACAGGGATTTCTTCTACCTGCAAGGGCAAGAGTCCTTGTACATGATGCAGAATGCCTTTGCCAACTATAATGTGAATATTGGCATGTTACTGCGATATGCCTCACGGCGCAATATTAAAGCGCAAATAGAAAAATATATCAAGGAATTTGTATGATCAAGAAGGAATGTATGACCACCGAGTGGATAAAGGCTATATCTGTTCGTAACAAATATAAAGACCTGAATCTGATAGAAAGTTATCAGGGCAATGTCCGCTGGAGATGCTG